>Ga0209060_10000008_pt1 | contig 1467461 bp, 1305 predicted proteins | sample Coa_R1_8_FD_187155 | JGI IMG/M metagenome (GOLD analysis project Ga0209060, IMG submission 187155) | Surface soil microbial communities from Centralia Pennsylvania, which are recovering from an underground coalmine fire - Coalmine... | ecosystem: Environmental > Terrestrial > Soil >... | reverse complement strand
TGATATTCATGCGCACTGCCCCGTCCGCAAGTCCCGCATTTTGATAGTCATACAAACTGCCGGGGGACGGCATATCTCGGGCCTCTTTGCACACCCCTACCCTCCGCCTAACCCTCTTTAAAATCAATACTTACAAAAACAGCGGGAGGGGGGTGATTATGGTTAACCAGACCACTTCCCTAGGCAGATTGGGCGATTTGAGAGGTTCCGACCTTCAGACCTTCAACCTTTGGACGTTCTTTACGCCGCTGATTCCGACCGGAACATTCTTTGAAATCTCGGCCCGGTAAACTGCACGCCGACGAGCTTCCCGCCAGCGGCTTCCGCTACATGCACCACGCGTCCGCGTGTCGAAAAATCCGGCTCGGTACGCCGCGCCATCATCTGCGTCCGCGGAATGCGAATCTCGAGGTCGCTACCAACCGCCACTTCAAACCGCGTCACAAACGCGGCTCCACTGCGGCACAGGTTTTCACAGGATGTATCTTCGGTGAAGACAACTCCGCGACTGTCTTTTCCGCTCACCTGCATCGGCAGGCGAACGGAGATTCGGCGCTCAGCGCGTTGCCTCGTAACAAGCGTGCTTACTTGGACCATGGGCCGGGTCCTTTCCAGAAGCGTCCCCTGGGTGGGCTGCTTCCTCGGCGGCATTTCGCTTTCCAGAAGTCTCAAAAAAGCGCTCGACTGCTTCCAGTACTTCCGGGGGCGTTTTCGCCGCGTGTACGTTCTTCCGAAGCTCGCTGCCGTTCCCCACGCCATGTGTGAACCAGCATGCGAACTGCTTCATTTTTCCCACAGCATCCGGCTGATTCGCCGCATTTATCTCTCTATAGTAGCCGGAGAGTAAACGGTGCCTATCCTGTGTACTCGGCGTATCATACGCCCCTTTTTCCGCGTATTGCAGCATTTGCGAAAAAATCCAGGGGTTCGTAGCCGCTGCCCGTCCGATCATCACCGCGTCGCAATTTGTTTCGCGAACCATGCGCGCCGCATCTTCCGGACAGTTGATGTCGCCATTCCCAATCACCGGAATCCTCACCGCCCGCTTTACCGCGGCGATGATTTTCCAGTCCGCGGCACCCGAGTAACCTTGAGCGCGTGTTCTTGGATGCACGGCAACGGCTTCGATTCCAAGCGATTCTGCCATTTTCGCGACGTCCACTGCGACGATTGAATTTTCGTCCCAGCCCGCGCGCAACTTGATCGTCAGCGGAATTTTCACCGCAGCCCGCACGCACCTAAAAATCTCTTCGAGTAGCGGCATATCGCGCAGTAAACCCGAACCGCCGCATTTCACCACTTTTTTCGCGGGACACCCGAGGTTGATGTCCACTGCGTCGAAGCCCAAATCCTCAACCATCTTCGCGGCATCCGCCATCACCGCCGGATTCGCGCCAAAGAGCTGTGCCGTAATCGGGTGCTCGTCTTCCTGGAAATACAAATAACGCAGCGTCTTCTTCGCGCTCCGCGTAATCCCTTCAGACGAAGTAAACTCCGTCATCAGCAAGCCACATCCGCCAAGCCCGCGAATCACGCGCCGGAAAAGCGTGTCGGTGATTCCAGCCATCGGCGCAAGAATCGCTGCCGGCCGAATTTCCAAATCCCGCAATTTGTACACACTTGGAACCATAGCTTTCTGGATATCCATTCTAGCTTAGGGACGGACTCCGCGCCCGCCAATCGAGGGTTAGGTTCTAGCGGCGTTTCCCCGCCGTTGCGTAGGGATCGCTGTTGTGAAGCTTCCAAAGAGCAAAGCCCAACAGCGCGCCAAGTGGAAGGGCATAAAGGAGGAAATAACACGCAACAGGCAAACCGATCAGTGCCATCACGACAATCCCAAGAGCAATAAAGGCGCCCTCAGGATGGCCCGTCCACCGGCCCGCACCGTGCTTTCCAAGGGCACCACGCCTTTCGGATGCAGTTCGTCTGAACTTCGTGCTGGGGGTGCAATATGGGCGTTCGTGAAATGACCGAGAGTCCTCATGGAGAGTACCTCCCTAATGGCTATAATACTCCCGTTGTGAAAAAGCAGCTATTTTTGCTAGTACTTATCTGTGCAACTGTCGCTGTGGCTTGCTTCGGTGCATGGACGATCCGCGGCGGTTTTCGATCCACAGACGAGCCTTCTGGCTTGGAAAAGCTGCTTGCCAAAAGTGTTCGGAACTTCTCGATTCCCTCCACTGAGAAAAATGCAGCCAATCCTCTGGAAAACACCTCGAACAATCTGGAAGCGGGCCGCGAGGATTTTCGCGCGCGGTGTTCGAGCTGCCATGGATTCGATGGCAAAGGCAAAACCACTGAAGCGCGCGGCCTATATCCGAAGCCACCCGACCTTACTGGTTCCGAAACACAAAAGCTCACCGACGGCGAAATTCACTACATCATTGCTTACGGAGTGCGACTCAGCGGAATGCCTGCGTGGAGCTTCCCGCATGAAACGTCCGACGCTGATGCGTGGAAGTTGACAATGTTTATTCGCAGCCTGGGACAATTTCCCGAGGCAGCGCCTGTTCCGGCAACCAAAGTTGCGAGAGTTTTTGCCGGATCGCGTGCGTGCGAAAAATGCCACGCAGAAGTTTACGCGCGCTGGGCAAAGACTCCCATGGCCAACGTCGTTCGCGATCCGCGCGAACATCCCGAGGCAATCTTTCCGGATCTTGCGACGAATAAAATTGCTCCGTTCAAAAAGGAGCAAGTTGCGTTCGTTTACGGCAGCATCTGGAAGCAGCGCTATTTCGAGAAAGTCGGCGACGATTACTTCCCGCTCGGCGCGCAGTGGGACATAGTCAACAAAGCCTGGAAACCGTATCTGGTTCCCGCAAACGCAGACTGGTGGGTGAAATACTACCCGCCGGACAACAAAGGACGACCGACGGGGCCCCTCTGCGATGGGTGCCACTCCGTCGGATACGACATCAAGACAAAGCAAGTGGCGGAGTGGAATGTCGGCTGCGAAAAATGCCATGGTCCAGGAAGCGAACACGTCGCGCATCCCCTGCGAACCAACATCTTTAACCCCGCGCACATGGACTACGTGGCTGCTAACGACAGCTGCATTCAGTGCCATTCTCAGGGCGAGCCGCTACAGAAGCCGCTTGAAGGCAAATACTACGACTGGCCCGTAGGCTATCAGGTCGGCCTAAACTTGAAAGACTTCTGGAAACTGGAAGACCACAAGTTCGGTGAACTTTCTTTTTCTTATTTTCCGCAAGGGACTTCGCACAAAAATCGGATGCAGGGCAACGACTATATTCAAAGCGTGATGTATCGCCACGGCGTCACATGCTTCGACTGCCATGACGTCCATGGGACAGACAATTACGCGCAGCTACGCGAGCCCGCGCAGATGCTCTGTCTTGAATGCCATGGCCCGAAATCGCCGAATGGTCCACGTGAGGGGACTCTGACAGAACATACCCATCACAAAGAAGGATCAGCGGGGAGCGAATGCATCGCCTGCCATATGCCAAAAATCGAGACGACTCTCGGCACGACGATGGTGCGCGCGCACACTTTTGCCTTCATTACTCCCTCGGATACGGAAAAGTACGCAATCCCGAACCCGTGCACGGAATGCCACAAGGACAAATCCACCCAGTGGGCGGAAGACGCGTTGCGAACCTGGCCGACACGCTCTCCATGGCGAATCGAAGGAAATTCGGCACCCTAGTGAATTGCGACTTAGTTGTTGGGAGTGTTTGGCTTATCTGACTTAAGAAACTGATCTAGCTTTAGGAATTTGCGCTGAAGCGCGCCGGAATAAACCGACCACATCTCGTCACCGGATTCCATGGCGAGCGCGGCGCGAGCCGCAGCGAGTTTCGAATCCAGATCATCCATGTAATGAAACACGAGCGCTTCGCGAATCATCGGAAGCTTGGGAGAACCAAATTCGTATTGCCCGTGATGACTGATGAGCATGTGCTGCACGACAGTCTTAAGCGGCGCTGGAAAACCTTCGATCGCGTCCATCGCCTTCGTCACGGTTTCGATTTCCATGACGATATGCCCTAGCAGCTGCCCTTCCGTTGTGTAGGCAATCGCGCGGTCGTAGCAAAGCTCTTCCAGTTTTCCGACATCATGCAACATACACGCGGTGAGCAATAAATCGAGATCAAGTTCGGGGTAGTGCTCTGAAATTTGGTGCGCCAGTCCGCAGAGTCCAACCACATGTTCCAGTAATCCACCGAGATACGCGTGATGCATCACTTTTGCAGCGGGCGCGCGCTTGAAACGCGGAGCAACTTTCGGATCATTCAAAATGGAAGTGGTGAGATTTTTCAGCCACGGATTCTGGATGGATTCGGCCTCCGCAAGCAGGCGCTTGTAGAGCTGCTCAACGTCTTCCTTGGTCGAAGGCAGAAAATCCGCAATGTCAATCTCGTCGGGCTTGGCTTTCCGCATTTGCTGCACGGAGAACTGTGGCTTGCCGCGATAAATCTCAACGCGGCCCTGCACTTTTACGATGTCCTCGCGATCCACTTCCCGCGCAACGGCTTCAATCTGATCCCACATGCGGGATTCGATCGTGCCGGTCTTGTCGCCAAGCTCCAGGCGCAAATACGGCTTTCCTTCTTTCGTGCTACGCACTTCTTTTTCGCAGACGAGAAGAAAGGTCGTGATGTTCTGTTCGCTGGTTAAATCGCTGACAAACAATTGCTTCATGAAGGCTTGTTATGCTTCCACGGAAATATCTTGCTCCGCGGGCCCTTATCGCCCTTTTTTGCCTTTTCCTGCTCCGGAGTTGCGCTCACTTCCTGAATTTCAGAATTGCCTGCACCTCCTGCCGCTTCTACGTAAGCTGGCTTAATGACAACGTAACTCTGCTCGCGCAGCGTCTTCAAATAATCGCGAAGCGCAGGCTGCATCCGGTCTTCATAAAGCTGGTTCTGAATCCGGTCTTTCACTTTGTCGAAGCCCTGCTGGCCTTCGTCGTAATGTTCCAGCACCTGCAGAATCAAGTATCCCTGCTTAGTCTCCATTACGTCCGTCAACTGGTTGCGCTTCATCGCAAAAACTTTATCTTCGATCTGCTTTGCCAATTCGCCGCGCTTGTACGTGCCGAGGTAGCCGCCTTGATCTTTCGTGCTGCCATCGGAGAAACGCTTTGCGATCTCACCGAAATTTTCGCCGTCCTGCACGCGCTTCAGCGCCGTTTCCGCCTTTTTCTTCAGGTCCGGAAGCTCTGCTTCCTTCTTCCCTTCCGTGCTCACTACGATTTCCGCTAAAGCCACGCTCTCCGGACCGATAAATTCAGCCTTGTGCTCTTCATAAAATTTTCTCGCATCCGATTCGGCAATGGTGATGTGCGAACCCACTTCCTGGCCAATCACTTTTTGCGTAATCAGGCGATTGCGGATGCCATTCTTGAAATCTTCCCAGTTCAATCCCTGGCTCGTCACGGCCTTCTCGAGCGCATCCATATCCGCTAATTTGTTCGCGATGCGGATTTGGTCGAGTTGCTTGATGACTTCGGTTTCGACGCTGATGCTCAGATCTTTACCCCGCTGCACAAGCAACGACTGGTCAATCAGGTCCCGCAGCGCGGTCTTCCTGCGCTCTTCCGTGGCTGCCTGCAATTGCTGCGGCGTGCACTTGTTGTCGCATTCCTGCTTTGCGTCTTCTTCCGCGGAAGCAAGGGCCTTGTCGTATTCGGACTTGGTAATGATTTCGTTGTTCACCCGCGCGATGATTTCTTCGACGACGCGCCCTTCGGCTGGGGCTGTTTTGGGCTTCACGACCGGCGGGGGCGCCGTTTTGGGCTTGGCGGCTTCAGGCTCGGGCGCTGCCATCGTTGGCGCTTCCAGCTTCGGCTGATCCGTCGGCGCCGGAGCGGGCTGCTGCGCAGCCAGGGGCAGGGCAACAAAAAAGCCCGCCAAAAGTGCTACTTTTCGCATGAATTTCCTCTCCACTCCAGTTTATCCCTGCCCCTCAAGCCCGAGCAATACGTTTCTCAGCGCCACTGGGGCCGACTCGCCGCGCGTCGTCTCCATCCACAGCACCCCGCTTGGATCGAGCCTAATGCCTTCCCGCGACCGCACTACTTTAACCAGTGTCGCGGGGTCGAGCGTCGTTTCCGGGTGAAAGCGGATCGCCAGCCGGCTCCCCTGCCGCTCGACCGCAGAAATACGCAGCCGTTCACATATGGATTTGAGCACCACATAGTCCAAAAGGTTTTCAACCGAGGCAGGCAGCTTGCCGAATCGGTCTTCGAGTTCGCGCGCGACGTCGTTGCGCTCTTCCTCGCTTCGAATCGAGGAAACTCGTTTGTAAGTCCGCAGACGCAAATTTTCCGTAGGAATGAACTCCTGAGGAATTCGTAAATCCAGACCAAGATTCAGCGTGGTGCGCAACTCGGGAGCAACGTCTTCGCCCTTCAACTTGCTCACGGCCCGCTCAAGCATCTGCGTATACATATCAAACCCGACCGCTTCGATATGCCCATGCTGCTGCCTGCCAAGCAAATTCCCCGCCCCGCGCAATTCCAAATCCAGCGCGGCGATGCGGAAACCTGCGCCGAGTTCGCTGAACTCTTTCATCGCGCTTAATCTCTTGCGTGCAATTTCACTCAGCACGGTTTCCGGCGGCACGAGTAAATACGCATAGGCACGCTGATTCGAACGCCCCACTCTCCCGCGCAACTGGTAGAGTTCGGCCAGTCCCAGCCTGTCCGCCCGATTGATCAAAATCGTGTTTGCCCGAGGAATGTCCAGCCCATTCTCTACAATGGTTGTCGCGACCAGAACATCCGCTTCGTCGCGAATGAATTTCAGCATTACAGATTCGAGCTCTTTCTCCGCCATTTGTCCGTGGCCAACCACGATTCGCGCTTTCGGCACCAGCTTTCCCACCAGCTCCGCCAGCGAATAAATGGATTCGACACGGTTGTGAATGAAATAGACCTGCCCGTCGCGGTCGAGTTCCGTCTGAATCGCCTTGCGAATCAACTCTTCGTTGAATGAAGCGACGGTCGTCTGAATTGCCAGGCGGTCTCGCGGCGGCGTTTCAATCAGCGACATGTCGCGCAAGCCCACGAGCGACATGTGGAGAGTGCGCGGAATCGGCGTCGCGCTCAGCGCGAGCGCATCCACGTTCTTGCGCATTTCCTTCAGGCGCTCTTTGTGCGCCACGCCAAATCGCTGTTCCTCATCCACAATCAGCAGGCCCAGGTCAGGAAAAACGATGTCTTTCGAAAGCAGCCGGTGCGTTCCGATGACAATGTCCACTTTTCCAGCTTCAAGATCGGCGAGGATTTTCTTCTGCTCGGCCGCAGTCCGAAACCTGCTCAGCATTTCTATCCGCGCCGGAAACGCGGCGAATCTCCGTTTGAACGATTCGAAATGCTGGAATGCAAGCACCGTCGTCGGCGCCAGCACGGCTACCTGCTTCCCATCATTGACGGCCTTGAACGCGGCCCGCATCGCGACTTCCGTCTTCCCATAACCTACGTCCCCGCAAAGCAGGCGGTCCATGGGCGTTTCGCGTTCCATGTCGCGCTTGATGTCGGCAATCGCGAGGTTCTGATCGTTCGTCTCTTCGAACTCGAACGCATCTTCAAATTCGCGTTGGAAGTGCCCGTCGGGCGAAAACGTAAATCCTTTTGCGGCCCTTCGCGCGGCGTACAGAGCCAAAAGCTGATCCGCCATATCTTCCAGCGACTTGCGGACCTTTGCCTTGCGAGTAGTCCAGCCAGTGCCGCCCAATTTATCGAGCGGCGGCTCCGCACCTTCGACAACGCGATAGCTCTGCACCAAATCCATGCGTTCAAGCGGAACATACAGACGGGCTTCGTCCGCATAGCGCAGCAGCATGAATTCCCCGCGCCGTCCGTCCGATTCGATTTGCCGGAGCCCTTCGAATCGCCCGATGCCGTGATCCACATGCACCACGAAGTCACCCGGCTTCAAATCCGCAAAATCGCTGAAGAATCCCGACGTACGGATTTTCTTGCTGGGCCGTTCGACGCTGGGCGTCACGTCGAACAGATCGGAGTTGCCATACAGGGTCAGCGAAGCATCCGGAAACGCAATGCCCGCGGCGAACGGCGCGCGAATGAGAACGAGCGCAGCCGATTCTTGCGCGCTCTCCGCCGTAAACCCGGCGGCCGCATCTTCCGATTCTCCCAGCACGTACGGCACTTCGTACTCGCGCGAAATGTCTGCAAGCCGCTCCAATTCGCCAGTGCTCGCAGCCGACAAATAAACCGTTCCACCTTCTGCCAGCTGTTCCTTTATTGCCGCTACGCAAGCGACTACATCGCCGTGGAATCGTCCGCTCGGTCGCGACGAAACATTGAATGATTTTCCCTCTCCGCTTCCCAGCCCCAGTTCTTCCAGTCGAACTTGCGACGCGCCGCCAAGTGCCGCCAGCCAATTCTCTTCCCGCCAATAGAAGTGTTCTGGCATCGGTGAGTTCGCATGACCGTGCCGTTCGTACGTTTCCGTTGCATCCGCCAAAAACCGGCGAGCGGCCTCAGTCATCGCGACAGGTTCGTCGAGAAAAACAATCGGCTTTAACGTGCTGGAAGAAAGTTCAAAAAGGCTGTGCTGCGCGGACTCCTCTTTTGGCCCCCAATACGAAGGCAAATCCCAGGATTGCGTCGCATCCGTCGGAATCGCCCATTCCGTTAGGGGAAGCACGGTAGTTCGCACAACCGGTGCAATTGATCGCTGGGTTCGCGGGTCAAATTCGCGAATTGATTCCACGGTGTCGCCGAGCAACTCAATGCGAACTGGTCGCGGTGCTTCCGGCGAAAACAGGTCTACAATTCCGCCGCGCTGCGCGAATTGACCGGGCATCTCGACCATTTCCGTTCGCGCGTAGCCGACCGCCCCAAGGTGCGTGATGAAACCATCGAGGCTAACTTCATCATCAGGATTGAGTGTTCGCGTGAGCGATTCGTAGTTGTAATAAGGGCGGTACCGCCACAGGGCGGAGGAGACAGGTGCAATCAGGAATTGCGCCTGCCCTGAAGCCAGGCGGTACAGAGTGGCCGCGCGCCGCTCCAAAATATCTGCGTGTGCGCTTCGCGCGTCCCAGGGTAGCGTGTCGAAGGCCGGCAGGACGGCGACATTTCCCGCAGAAAATACGGAGGCAAAAAAACGGACTGTTTCCGCGATTGCTTCCGCCTGCTTGTTGGAAGCCACCAGGTAAAAGGCGGGGCGCCGCAGCTCTCCTGCAAAAAATGCCGCAAGCAATGCTTTTGCCGCCGGCTGCAATCCCGAGAGCGAGACTTGCGCTTCGCCCATGCGTAATGAGGTCAGTGCACCCTCGACGGAATTAAGCCGCAACAACTTTTCCAATCGTTCGCGAACTACAGGAAGGAGCATCTGTTTCTATGAATCCTTGTTCGGAGAACCTGCTGCGCGCATTTTGGCGAGAATCGCCGTGGTGGAATATCCGGGCACCACAGGAACCGAAACAACTTTGCCGCCGGCCGCTTCCACTTCTTCACGGCCCACAATCTGATTGCCCGGCCAATCGCCGCCTTTTACCAGAACATCGGGCAGAATCGCCGCAATCGTTTCCCTGGGCGTCAGCTCCGCAAAAATCACAACAGCATCCACACAATCCAGTGCCGCCAAAATCTCTGCGCGTTCCAACTCCGGCAAAATCGGCCGGCCCGCCCCCTTCAACTCGCGAACGCTGGCATCGCTGTTGATTCCCACGATCAGCGCATCGCCCAGCGCCCGAGCCTGTTCAAGACTCTGAATATGCCCCGGATGCAGCAAGTCAAAGCAGCCATTCGTAAATACAATGCGCCGCCCGGCACGATTCGCGCGGCCGAAGCGTTCCACAGCTGTTTTTAGGCTGAGGATATTTGAAGGCAACTTCTCTCCCGGTTTTGTCCGCGGCATTTGCACAAAGTGCGGCTAAACCAGTATTTTAACACGCGCCGGAATTTCGCTCCGGCTGCCGCCCAACATGAAGAAAAAACTCTGGTTTGCTCTTTCCGGACTGATTCTCCTGGCTCTGGGATATTTTCTTCAGAATCTCGACCCCTATCACCCCCTGCAAGTCATCTCCAGCGAGGCAAGCTGCCGTATGGCCGTGGATGTCGTTGAACCAATCACCGGTACTCCGCAAGGCTACGCCATTCTTTTTCATGGAGTCGCAGCAAACCGCCGCATCATGTCCTACATTGCGCAGGATCTTGCGAACCAAAACCTTCGTGTTTTTGTCCCTGATTTTCCCGGCCACGGAAAAACTCCGGGACCGTTTACTCCTGCTCGCGCCGGCGATTGCGGTGAAGCGCTTGTTCGCGAACTGATTGAACGCCACGCGATTGTGCCACAGCAAACCATACTTGTTGGGCATTCGATGGGAGGCGCAATCGCGATTCGCGCAAGCGGCAAAGTGCCCGTGGACGGCGTAATTGCGATTTCTCCCGCACCCATGCGAACAGCCAAATTGCTCTCGAAAGAAATGGTCTTTTTTCCCGATGACCCGCCGCTCGCCAAAAACACCCTCATTCTCAATGGCTCGGAGGAACCAGCTCAGTTGCGCGGTATTTCTCAAGCCAAGGTTAAAGAAGCCGCGGACGGAAGCAGCGCTTACGTTGAAATTCCTCGTGCCACGCACGTTAGCCTGATCTTTGACCACGAAGTTCTGACCGAAATTCGCAAATGGAATCACAAACTGCTGGTCACTGACTCTGAAACCGTTCGCGCAACACACTATCCGCTCGGCGGCTATTTCTCGGGGCTTATTGGGCTGATTCTCATCAGTGTTCCCTTCCTCAGCGATATCGTGGCAACGAGCGGAAAGAATCTTGTTGATGACGCGCCTGCATTAAATACAACGCGAATTCTTCGCCAACTGGTTGTTGTTTCTGCGATTTCCGTGGTCGTTTTGAAATTCTGGGTCCCGCTGAGAATCCTTGGAATCTGGCAAGGCGACTATCTGGCAAGCTTTGCCCTGTTGGAAGGATTGGGTCTCCTGGCGCTGAACGCGCAATCGGTCAAGAAGGCATGGAGCCTTACATTGCGCACTTTTATCGCTTCCGCAATCGGTGCATTTCTGCTTGTTCTCGTTTTTGGCCTTTGGTTCGAATTCGGCTTTTATGAGGCTTTCCTGACTTGGCCCAAATGGGCGCGAATGGCTCCACTCGCCGTGGCGTTTTTCCCTTGGCTTTTTGCCGAAGAGATTTTCCTCGGCGCGCACGCAACCATGTCCCGCGTGCGGCGGGTGATTCTAACTCTGGCCTTTCGATCCATCGGCTGGGCTGCTCTTGTCGCTGCACTGCTCGTTTTGCGCTCGGGCGAAGTATTGATGGTCTTGCTTGTTCTCTACTTCGTTCTCGTTTCGATATTGCAGCGCATGGCAATAGACGTAGTGCGTCGTGAGACACACAGTCCCATAGCCGCCGCATTCTTCGGTGCTATACTGAGCGCCGGTTTTGCCCTGGCGATCTTCCCGCTCGCATAAGGGTTCGCGCCTTACTTCCACTGGCCTGAGGAATAAACAGGACGACCCATGTCAAAGATAACGATTGTCGGAGGCGGACCATCCGGAGCCATGTGCGGCGCCGAGCTTGCCCGCAACGGTCACGAAGTTCAGATTTTTGACGAGCACCTCGCCTGGGAAAAGCCCTGCGGCGGCGGGCTCACCCACAAAGCAATCCTGAAATATCCCTTTCTGCTCGACAATTCCCATCCGAAGAAGCTGGTTCACTCTGTAGAGCTCATCGCAAGCAACGATCAGCGCGCGACCTTGGAAATGACGAATCCCATCGTCATCTATTCGCGTAAAGTGCTGAACGGCTTGCTTCTGGAGCGCGCGCAAGAGGCGGGCTGCAAAGTGCGTCAATCGCATGTCACCAGCGTGGACACAAGCGCAGCAAAACCCCGGTATTGCGTGGATGGAGAATGGCAATCCGCCGATTTCCTCGTCCTCGCTGCGGGAGCGCGCAACCATCTCCTTCCGGAAACTCGCCCGCTACAGCGGGATGAACTTGAAATTACGCAAGGCTACTTCATACCCACGGTAGCGGACTCCATCACGATAAAATTTCTCCCTCATTTTGACGGCTACATTTGGTCATTTCCCCGTTGCGACCATTTATCCGTCGGCATTTGCGGTAGCATGGCGTCTCACAACAGCAGCGAGCTGCGTTCGCACCTCCAGACTTTTATTCAGGCCCATGATATTTCGACTGAGAATGGGCAGTTCTATTCGCACGTTTTGCCCTCACCGCAGGAGCGGACTCTTTCGCAACGGACAGTCGTTGGAAAAAATTGGGCTCTTGTGGGGGATGCGGCAGCGTGGGTTGATCCGCTGACGGGCGAAGGATTGTTTTACGCCATGCGTTCCGGCGAACTGCTCGGAAAAGCATTGGCCGAAGGAAAGCCAGAGGTTTACACCGATTGGGTCGGCGCGGCGTTTGCCTCCGAGCTCGAATTCGCGGCACGCATCGTGCGTCGTTTTTATCGCGGAACATTTCTTGGCACGGCGGTCACCACGCGCATGGTGCAATTCCTTCGCCGCAGCCCCGTGTTCCGTCAATTGATGGCGGACATTTTCAGCGGCACCCAGGATTACACTACACTCAAGGAACGCGTCTGCGGTCACATTGGCTTGACGCTCAGCGAATTCGTCTCATCGGTTCTGAATTTGGAAACGAAAGCGCGCACAAAGGCACGCCCAAGTAGCGTGCCCGTGCCGTAAGGGAAACTCTTCGCAAAAACGATGCTCCTCTCGCATCACGAGCAACGCGCCGAACATGGATTCCGCTTGCGCGGAACGTCCCTATCGCGTCTTGAAGTTTTCAGCGACGTAATCTTTGGCCTTGCGCTCGCTCTGCTCGTTGTTTCTCTCAAGGTTCCGAAAGATTTCAGTGAGTTGCGCGTTTCCGTCCGCGGCATCGTGCCGTTCGCGGTCTGCTTTAGCTTGTTCAGTTTGCTTTGGCACGCTCATTATCAGTTCTTCCGGCGCTACGCCATGCAGGATCGCGTTACTCTGGCACTCAATTCTGTTTTGCTCTTCATCGTGCTCTTCTACGTCTACCCGCTTAAATTCTTGTTCGGCGCGTTGCTCGGCGAAGCAAACGGGGGATTTGCCGCCCAATTTCATTCGGGTGGGGGTGAGATTCCGGAGCTTGTGCTTCTTTACGGCGTCGGCTTTGCAGCATCCTTTCTGTTGATTGCTTCCATGCACGTAAACGCATGGCGCCAAAGAGAAAAACTCGAACTGAGCGGTACGGAACGCCTCATCACCATGGCCACAGTTGTAGATTCGGTTGGAATCGCCGGTGTCGGCTTGTTCTCCTGTGCTCTAGGGTTGCTGCTTCCCGCAAATTACGCCGCAGACGCGGGATTCGCCTACATTCTCATCGCACCGTGGAAGTTGCTCACTGGAATCTATTTCGGACGCAAAGTTCGTTTGCTGGAAAAACTTGTCGAGGCGCCGGGCTAGCGCTCGCTTTGCGCTGGAACAATTTTTGTGGAAAATCCGTATCTATCAGTGAAGGCCAAAGGAGCCTAGCGTGTACTGCTCAAAGTGCGGTAGCACCATCGCAGAAACAGTTACCGTTTGCCCCGTTTGCGGACAGTCACAAGTTGTTGGCTATGTGCCCGCGACTCAGCCCCTCGTTCAGCCGACTGGTCCAGCGGAAGTTACTCCTCACTGGCAGCCCGGCCCGGTTGTCGCTTATGCCGGTTTTTGGCTTCGCTTTGTAGCGCACATTCTCGACGGCTTGATCATCGGGCTTCCCGTCGTCATCGTCGTCTTGATCATTGTTCTCTCTTCCGGCTTCGGTGCCCTTGTGCATGGAATTCCTAACCCGTCGGAGCCACCCGATCCCGATGCAGTTGCAACGGCTCTCGGCGCAGGTTTCTTCGTTGGCATTGGCTTCATCATTCTGCTCGCGTTCATCGGTTCGTGGCTCTACTACGCGCTATTCGAGAGCTCTTCCTGGCAGGCGACTCCAGGCAAGAAAGTCCTGAACATCTTCGTTACCGACATCAATGGCGCACCCGTCACCTTTGGCCGCGCCAGCGGAAGATATTTTGCCAAGTTCGTCACGCAGCTGATTCCCCTCGGAATCGGCTACATGCTTGCCGGCCTCACCGAACGCAAACAGGCATTGCATGACATGATTGCGAGCACACTCGTATTGCGGCGATAGCTCTACCGACACAACTATTTGGCTATTGCCAACACCCTTCCCCGTCGCTACGATTGCGTTTCGTGGAGTAGCCGGGAGTTGCCGATGTTCTGTTCTCAGTGCGGACGTGGTTTGGATATAACCACCCAAGTCTGCCCGTCATGCGGTAGCGCCACGGGGGTAGTTGCCGGCGCTGCGCAAACGCCAAGGCCCAAGCCACAGCACGCCAAACCGGCATCTCAGATCACTTACGCAGGCTTTTGGCTTCGCTTCCTTGCTTGGACGATTGATGAAGCCATGCTCGTCGGCATCGGTTTTGTAATCCTCGGGCGTTTCGGTTCACTCTCTCCCTTTGGCAGCATTTTCGGCAACTTCGATCCTCTGGATGATATGGACAATTGGCTTGATGTCTTGGGCTTCGGTGCCATCGCCTTCTTCTTTCTATTCGTCCTTCTCATCAGCTGGATCTATCACGCCGCGATGGAAAGCTCTGTATGGCAAGGAACCATAGGCAAGCGCGCGCTCGGCATCATTGTCACAGATGCGAATGGAGCCAAGATAGACTTCTGGCGCGCCAGCGGCCGTTTCTTCAGCCGTCTCGTCAGCAATATGATTCCGCTCGGAATGGGCTACGCAATCGCTGGATTCACGCAGCGTAAACAGGCATTACATGACTTGCTTGCAAGCACGCTCGTGCTTCACAAGACCCGCTAAGCAATCCAAAAAGAAAAAAGGCGGACTTTTCAGCCCGCCTCATCGTCTCTGGACTTCCACAAGCTCGAAAATTACGCCATGGGTCTCCGCGCGACAGGTTTGCGCACGGGAGGCGGTAGCATCGTGGCCATCTTGCGAATCATGGCCAGCACCAAGCGCTTGTCGCCATCCGATAGCGTGCTGCTGTAGCGCTTGATCTCCACGAGGAACCGAATTTCGTCCTGAGAAAGCTCACCCAGCATTTTCTGCGTTTCCCGGTCGCGGGGCGTTTCCGTTCCTGGGAAAAAATCGGCAAGCGAAATATCCATCGCTTCGGCGATCTTCGCGAGGGTTTCCAGTGACGGCACAGTGTGGCCGTTTTCCACGCGCGACAGATAACAGCGCAGCAATCCCGTTCGGCGCTCGATGTCGCCTTGCGACAATCCCCGCTGGCTCCGGTATGTCTTGATCACTTCCCCAATATTCACTCTGGGTTTTTCTTTTGGCACGAGAGGTCTCCCCACTTCGCTGTTAGCTTAGTCACTAACAGCAGATGTGGCAAGAAAGATTTTCTGGTTATGTGCTTATAAAAAAGCAACGGCCCGGCAACTCTCGCCGCCGGGCCGCGTTATCACTTCAAATCCTATCTTTTACTGCTGCCCTGTCGGAACCACGGTCAGCGGCTGCTGAAGACGAAACTCCAGCAACGCCTCGCTCGGCACCTTCACTTGATCCCCCTTGGTAATAATCTGGACGCCGGCCCCTGCGCCGCCACCTGCTGCAGCTCCTATCGCCGCACCCTTCCCGCCGCCGGCAATCCCGCCGATAATCGCACCAAGCACCGCGCCGCCGCCGACCTTCTTCGCCGTGTCGCCGCCTCGTCCCTTCCCCTGCACAACATAGTCGCTACTCATCATGGAATAATCCCGGCCATCAATCACGAGTCGTGTCAGTTCCAGTTGCAGCTCGGACTTACCAGCAAATTTGCCCTGTGCTTCCGCAGTTGCCAGCCGTCCATAAACATCCGCTCCTTTGCGCGCCACTAGCACTCCGTTTGACGTCAGATCCGTTTCCAGGCTGGCATGGAAAATGTCGCCAACGTGATTCTTGGTGGAATCCACGCCATCGATCATGCGTACCAGCAGCGCCTGCCCCGCCGGCAGCGTTACGGAATTGTTCCCAGCTCCGGAATCCGCGCTCACCGCTACAGAACTGGGCGGCATCGGCGCTGGCGCAACATTATTCTGCGGCACGGGAGCAGCCGGAGGCGGAGCTGCCATTGCCTGTGGCTGGCTCGACCCGCGCGTAAAGGTCAACGCCACAATGTCATTCGTCGAAAAAGTTTGTACGTCGCCGTTCACTTCGAACCTTAAAATCGCTTGCGTCCCGCCAAGAAACTTCCCCTGCAGCACGCGCCCATCTTTCAATTCCAATGTGTCTGCCGCAGCCGCGCCTGCCAAAGCTGCGCCCAGTAAAGCTGCGCCCAGAAACTTCATCCAATTCTTCATAAAGCGCTCCTCAGCAAATTCGGCCAAGCCGAAACCCCGTCAACTCTTTTGATGATACATCCGGACCCAGGGTTGTGCTTTTTAGTTTGAATTGCGCATGCGCAGGCGTCAATTCGTCGCATTGTAAAAATCGCGCGCAATCCCCGCCATCAGCGCATACGCCGCCTTCTCATCCTCAATGCCCTTCACTAAAATCACCAGCACAAACGGCCGCGGCGCATACACGATCGCCGCATCGTGATGAACCTTCGTAATATCTCCAGTCTTGTGCGCGACTTGCGTCCCTGCAGGCAACCCCGCGGGAATCGCATCATTGAATTTCTGCCTCTTCAGAATCGCCGCCATCTGTTCCGACGATTCCTTATCCACCGCTTTGTCTTCCGCGATCGCTGTCATCAAAACCTGAAGTCCTCGTGCGGTCGTGGTGTTGTTCAATCCTTTGTCGAACGCCTTCTGGTCTTCCACTCCCCGCAGGACACTCATTCCCTCGGCTCCCAGAGTCTTTACCGTCGCTCGGATATTCTCCACCCCCAGCTTTTCCACGAGCAGGTTTGTCGCAAGATTGCTGCTCACCGTAGTCATCAGTTCTGCGAGCTGCTCCAAAGTCCTCGTTTGCCCCTCTGCCTTGTACAATTCCGCTTCTGAATCATCCCCAACATCCAACTTGAACACCGAGCCATCCACAATGCTGTGAAACTCATTTTTCACCACAAGTGTGTCGCTCAGCTTCAGCTTCCCTTCCTTCACCTGCTGAAACAGCTCAATCAGCACGGGCACCTTCATCGTGCTTGCTGCGTGGAACGTGTCGTCTGGATGCCAAGACCACTTCACTTTCCCATCCAGCGTTCGAAAGGCGATTGCGACGTGCGCACCGCTCTTTTCTATCCGCGCCAGGACAGACTTTTTCGCTTCCTGCATCCTGACGGATTGAGCAGGTAGCGAGGAGGAGATGGAAAGCAGCAAAATTAGAGAAAGTAAAACGCGGCGCACGCAAATCTCCTGGAATTGGCCGCGCCATTCTACCGCGAACGCGTCACGGTTTGGCGGGTTTGGCACTTTCGGGCGTTCTAACGAATTTCACTGTGGCCGCGTTCGTGACGTTCCATCCGTCACAGAGAATCCCTGGCTTCCAGCCGTTCAAGCCTGCTGTATCGTATTCCGCCCACACTTGTGTCTCTTCATGCGGCAGCAGCGTGAAATAATTGTCGCTCCAGAATACCGGAACAAGGTCGCTTCCATCCTTATTCACAAGCCGGAGATGCGTCATAAACGCAACCGAGTCGTTCGGATTCTTCACCGTTACCACGACCACGGCCGTCTTCCCGTGATTTTCGTCGCCGGTCCGCTCCACCGAGACTGCCGTCTTCGGCAAACTCTCCAGCCCCGTCAAATCCGCAAACTCCGCTTGCGGCGTGTACACCGTATCCTGGCGTTTCTTCCAATCGAGCGTATCTTCCTTGGCCGAAAGCCAGTAAAAATTGTTGCTGACCAATTTCCCTGCCGCATCAAACATCTGCAGCTTTGCAAAGAACGTCATCGTCAGCCCGCTCGCCTTCGGCAAATCAAACGCTTTTACGCATGCATCCGCCGGCAAATCCACTTTTTCTTCATGCGATGCTAGTTCCTTCCCTTGCAAGTTGTACACTTTCGCCACAACTCGCATTCCCTTATGCGCTTCAAACGTGTCATTCACCACCGCAACCGAATGATCCGCGTAGTCATACTGCACGTGCAGCGGCTCCATCGCTTTCTTCGTCCCAAAGTATCCGCCGCCCGGCACCAGGTAATAGTCATACAAGTGCCAAATTAGCGACGGCCATGAATTATTCAGCATCCACTGAATCACACCCGTCGAAGTGTACTTGTTCCGCCCATACGCTTCGAACATCGCGCGCTCCCCGTCGTACGTCATCGCCTGCGACTTGCGCACGTAGTCTTCCAGCGAGGTCGGCGCGCCATATCGCCTCGTCAATCCATCGGTGAACACATTCACCGTCGTGAATCGTTCTCCACCTGCGTGGTAATTCCAAGCGTCGTCAATCGGCCACAGATGTTCTTTGGGAATAAATCTCTTCAGACTTTCCAGCGTCGGAATCGCCGGCCCGGGGCTCGTCTCCGTGTTGTATCCATGCGCGCCGCCTGCTTCCTTGTCCGCATACCAATACACCGGCGGCACATATTCGTACGGCCCTGTCATCTTCACGCCGGATGCGCCGCTCACTGGAGTTGGCTGCTCGCTCGCGCTCGATACGGACGGATTCGGCCACTCTGCCTCTTTCAAAATTCCCAGGTACATCCGTTCCACATCCGCTGGCGGCGGATTGTCGCTGCCGTAGAGCCAAACATAAACGCTCGGATGATTCCGCAGCCGCCGCGCCTGGTCCCGCATCGAAGCGCCCGCCACAGCGCGCGTTTCGTCAGTCCAGTCTTCCCATTTCTCCCATGCGTCGCAGCACGTCCATCCCGGCATCACCAAAATTCCCAGTTCGTCGGTCTTGTTAAAGAGCTCGTCTCGGTCAATTCGTCCCTCCAGACGAATCGTGTTCAGCCCCATGTGCTTCACGTAACGCAGATCGGCATCGAGCTTCTTCGACATCGGCCGCAAAAACATGTCCGGAGCCCAGGCCGCTCCACGAATCAGAATCTTGTGCCCATTGATCTTGAAGAGCCGATGTCCTTTTTCCGTCAACTCACTCGTTACTTCGCGAATTCCGAATTTCACCCTCGCCAAGTCAGAAACTTCCCCGTTCGTTTCGAACCAGATCTTCGCAGAATGTAAATCCGGCTTTCCCACTGTATATGGCCACCACAATCTGGCATTCGCAATTCTGAGTTCCGGATATTCGGCCGCCAGAAATCGCACGATTTTCGCTTCGCCTGCCGCGAGCTCCACGCTTTGCTTGACCTGCTTTCCGTCCACTTCCGCTAGAAGCGTGCCCCTTGTCACCTTTCCGGAATCGTTCCGCAATTCCGCGCTCACCGTCAATTCGGCATTTTTGTAATTCGAGTCCAGCTTTGAACTCACAAATGGATGGCGCAGTGCTACAGGCCCGCTCGCCGTCAGCGACACTTCTTTCCAAATCCCTAAATCCTTGTCTGCCGGCGTCGGATTCCAGTCCACCCATGTAATCCCCAGATCATTTTTCTCGGGAGCAAAAATCTCAAGAGCCACCGCATTGGTCGTGCCCGCTTTCAACAACTCCGTCACGTCAAACTCGAAAATCCGGTAAGTCCCGGCAATGTCCTTTTTATCTGCGATCTTCTTGCCGTTCACCCAAACGTTCGCGCGGTAATTGATCCCCGGAAAGTGCAGAGCCAAGTGCTTTCCCACATAGCTCTCCGGCACGACAAATTCCGTCCGCCACCACCACGAACATTTGAATGGACTCCCTTCCGGCATGTCCTGCAGCGCAAAGAACGTGGAATTCGAATAGTTCATTCCGGGCAAATTCTTTAGGTTCGTCCCGTACGTCGGATCGGGATATGTCTTGTCATCCACAAGCGATCCAACGACGGTGTTCGGCACAGTAGTCTTATGCCACCCCTTTGCATCGAAACCAGCCGTTGACACCTGTTCGCCGGTCGCCTTCGCGTCACACGCCGACTGAATCTGCCAATTCCCATTCAGGGAAATCGTCGCTGCAGGCCCGTCCGCTGCCTGAACCGTTTTTAATTTCATGGGAAGAATCAGAGCAGCAGTCGCGCAAACCAATGCAAACCTGCGGAAGCGGATCATGCGGGCCTCAGTTTTTTTTGATGTGTCTTCCAGGTTCCACAATCTTAAACCGATTCAAGCGTCTGCTAGGAGAAATTAAGGCGCGGTTTTCGCCCAGTGAGAATCTGCCAACCTGGAGCTGCCGTCTTCCCTGCTCAATCCAGATTACTTTGCGGCACTGTGCCCATTCCCGGCGATCCTCTTCAACTCTGCAACTATTCCATCCAAAGCCCTTTCGAAATTCTTATCCCGGTTGCTCTGGAGAAGGGCTGATTGCGCATGTTCCGTAAGCCCCCACAAGGTTTCGTGTGTTTGTATATCGCGGATAGCCAGTCGAAATTGCGAATCGTATGCAGGCTGATTTGTTTTGTAATCGTCTGCTCTCAAAAGCTGTATCAGTTTCAAGCGTACCTCCAAAACCAGATCAGCTTCCGCCGGCGTCGCCACCAGTTCATAACGCCCCCATGATTTCATCGCGGCATAGAATTCGTTGTATAAGCGATCCGGACCGCCTGAATATTGCGGCGTATCAAAAGAGGATTGATCTCCTCCCCCGTTCGCAATGAACACCTTCTTGGCATTCAGAATCTGCACAGGAATTGGAGCCACAGGTATTTCATCTTTTTTCGGTTTCTGTGCTGAACAAACCTCCATGCCGGCCATCAAGAATGTGAAGCCCGCAAGTAACTTTGCCGCTCTAAAATAGCTACCCATGTTCTCCGCCTTTCGCAGGTTGTACCGCTTGTCGCGTTTCTCCAACTGCGCAATTTCTCTCTATGAGACGTTCCCGGAGAATTTACTGGTTTCAGGTGGCCGCGTTATGGATTCGAATTGAATGCGGCCTGCGACGCCCATCACTATAATGCTGAGTCCCAATGCCAAAACGTTCCAAAGCAGAGCCATCCTCTCAGCAAACCCTGTTTCAAGTCGGCCCCGAATCCCCCTCCGGGGAATTAGAGCCGCCGAGGCGCTCCGACATCCCGGGCTTTCTTCTCGGAACCTCGTCCTTTACTGCGAAAGGCTGGGATGGCACGTTCTACCCTCGCGGTATGAACTCGCGCGATTATTTGAGCTTTTATGCCCGCAATTTCAGTACCGTCGAAATTGACAGCACGTTTTACGGCACGCCCAAACCTTCGACGGTCACAAACTGGAAAGAACGAACTCCTCCCGACTTCCGATTCGCTCTGAAAGTCCCGCAGATCATCACCCATGAAAAAGTTCTCGTTGGCTGCGAAGCAGAATTCGACGAATTTCTGGAAGCGATGCTATTGCTGGAAGGCAAACTTGGCCCGATGCTCTTTCAATTTCCCAAGTTCGACAAATGGATGCTGAAGGATTCAGAAGAACTTCTCTCGCGGCTCGACAGGTTCCTTAAACGAGTCATGAATCCTGCCTTTCGATTTGCCGTCGAAATTCGTAATAAGCCCTGGCTCGACTCTCGGTTCACCAGCTTTCTTCGTGAACGTAACGTTGCCCTGGCGCTCACCGATACTTCCTTCATGCCTCGTCCCTGGGAGTTAAAGCAGCCGCTCGACTTAATCACGGCAGATTTCGCTTATGTCCGCTGGCTTGGCGACCGCAAAGGAATCGAAGAAATAACCACAACTTGGGGAAAGCCCGTTGTGGATCGAGAATCCGACCTCAAGAACTGGGTGAACTTCCTGCGGGAAATGGTCTTGAACAAAAACTTGAGGAAAGTCTTTGCCTTCGCCAACAATCACTACTCGGGCCATGCCCCCAACACCGTCAAACTCTTCGAAAAGCTTTGGTCCTCGCCCACGGATTGAGAAGGGCCGAAAATTGTTATCGGCTATTTCCCGCCTAACAGAATCGGTTCGGCCTCAATGAGTTTCAAAAACCTCACCATGCCTTGAGTCTCAGACTTATATTTCTTGAAGTGCGGCGTTTGTAGATGCGATTCGTACGCTGCTTGATCTTTATACACCTCAAAGATTCTGATCTGGGCCGGCTGATTTTTCACGGAAACGGCATAAAGCTTGATTACTCCCGATTCGTCTCGTATCGAGGCCGCGATCTCCTCCTTTAGTGCATCTGTGTACGCCGAAATCTGACTGGGATCAATCTCCAGCTCGGCAATCCGGACGAGGGGCTGTGTCATGTTTTTATCGGCACCCGTTATTGATGTTCCAAAAATAGCGGCAATCACCAGGGCTCTGCAGCAAACTAGTATGCACCTCTGCACGGTACACCCCTCAAATTTCAGTTTCAGGCTTGCTGCACTCGAGTATGCGCCGGTTAAAAGAAGCATTCTCTTTTTATGATAAGATTCCTTTAGGGCCGAGTGGCGGAACTGGCAGACGCAGCGGACTCAAAATCCGCCGCCCTCCGGGGCATGTAGGTTCGATTCCTATCTCGGCCACCACTGTAACTCCTTCCTCACGCCTCCTAGCCAACGCCACTTATTGCGCATTTGCCCACCAATCTTCGTCTCCTTCAACCTCAACTGTGATCAGAGATCCGTCATGCAAGGAAAGCTCTTCTCGAAATCTCACCTTTCCCATTAACTCAAGATAGGCCGGGCCGTGAAATCTGCCATCTTCATGTGTATCTGGCCGCATAATAATCGCTTTGTGACCTGCAATTACACATCGGGCCAGTTTGATCGTCTCTTCTAATCCACTTGTGCGGTTCAGCGGATATTCTGCAATCGTAATCACCGCCCTGGGAGTTACGTAATAGGGTTCACTAATTTGCAGATTCAGTGTTCCCTCGACCAGTCCCCGCACCCCCATTCTTTCCTCTACAAGGTGCATGACGGGCCTCATGTTTGGCGTCGCCTCTCCATATCCCCTGCAAACCACGCCTTTGAGTTCTTTCATCGCCAGTTATCCCTCAGGAGTTTAAGGCCGTCCGCAAACTGACCTCGGCAATTTTTCACGAGCGGGATGCGCCTGTTTCTCCTTGAAGTATGTAACTAACTGTGATACAGTAGCACGTGAAGGTCGCCGCACAACGCGTTAACCCCTTTAGAATCTGCAGTTCCGTAAAATTGGCCTGTAACTCCTTTAGAATCCGCAGTTCCAAAACATTAGACTTAAAGTCTTTTAGAATCAGCACTTACGCGAAAACCCCTATACCACTCCCCTTACCAGTACCTTCCTATTCCCTTCCACCGCGTTTTCCACAAGCCGCCTTCCTTGTCTGGACAAGGCCTATACACCGCGTTAGCCTTACTTCTTTGGCCGCTCTACAGGGGGGCTTTTACCAGCTTCGGAGCAGCCCGAATTGCAACTTGTTGGGTCATTCGTCGAGGTCAGTCATGGCGGCGGTCATTCCGCTTCCTACAAATAGTTCTGAATCCAAGGGTCTTCTCCTCTGGATGGATCGCGTGCTCAAAGAACGCGAGTGTGTCATGTCGTCTCCGGACGAAGACTCCATCCACGACCTCCGCGTCGCGCTCCGTCGCTGCCGCTCTCTTGCGTCGGTCTTTGAAGAAATCGACCCGCATCCAGCGTGGCATGAACTTCGCAAATCCAGCCGCAAGCTTTTCAGGAGCCTCGGCGTCATCCGTGATTCGCAGGTTCAGGAAGCATGGCTCCTGAAATTAGGGACATCTGACGATCCGTTACGCGGGCAGATTCTCTACGCGCTCAAGGCCGATCGCGACCGTCAGGAACGGGACGCAAAGAAGAGTGCCGCAAAATTCGACCAGAAAAATTGGGCGAAACTCGCTCGCGCACTGCGGCCCCGGCTAAAATTGATTCCGCCGGATAGTCCAGCAGCCCAGTGTCTTGCTCTGGAGCGGCTCGAAGAGGCTGCGGAATTGCATCGCGTCGCCCTGCGTACGGAAAAACCAAAGCCATGGCACGCCCTGCGCATCGGCATCAAACATTTCCGGTACACCGTCGAGAGTCTTCTGCCAAGGCAGCATGCTCAATGGAGTTCTGATCTGAAGCGCGTGCAGGATCTTCTCGGCGATGTCCATGACCTCGATGTGCTTCTCGAAACAATCACTGGCATCGCCGCGGAATCTCCCGCACTCGAGCACTGGGAAGAAACGATTGCGCACGAACGCGCCGCACGCATCGAAACGTACCGTCAATTGACGCTCGGTTCGACGAGCCTCTGGAACCAATGGCGCCTGGGCCTGCCGACGAACGGTCAGGTTGCTGAAGCCACTCAGGCGCGCCTCCTCGCAACAGCAAGAGCCGCTGACCCCAATCGCGCAAAATCCTCGGCAACAGCTCGACTCGCGAGAAAGCTGTTCCGCGAACTAAAACGAGCCAATGTTTCGCCAATTTTCAAAGACGAGCAGCTGGAAACAATAATGCAAGCGGCTGCGCTACTACACGGAATCGATCCGGAAAACTCCGGAAAACACTCCAACAAAGACGCTCACAAATTCCTCGCAGAGCTGCCGCCCCCGCCAGGCTGGACGGCTGACCAGTGGCAGTTGCTCTCCCTCGCCGTCCGCTATCATCGTGGCGCTGCTCCCTCTCCGGAACGGGGCCGTTTTGCCAAACTCGAACCCGCCCGACAGGCAAAGCTTCTTTTGCTTTCCGGAATTCTGCGGATTGCTCGCGCGTGGAGAAAGACGGGGCCGCTTTCCGCGGCGCGTCTGCGGGTCGAATCCAAATCCGATTCGATCCAGATTTTTGCGGAAGGCTTCCCACAAGCTCAACCGCCTTCAAACGGCCTCGTGGTGGGAAAACATCTTCTGGAAGGCGCCCTCGGAAAGATCATCACGATCCGGGCGCTCGAAGCCGTAGAACCGGTTCTCCCGCTTGAATTTGTTCCAAGCGAACTACGATCCGCAGCAGGAGCCGGCTAGATGAGATCTCGGCACAATCGCAACGCAGAAAACGCCACTCCTCGGAGTGGCGTTCCTGTTTTTTGTAGCACTAACTGCGGGCCTAGGCCCCGCTCAGGAAATTTTCTTCAGCAGCTTTGGCGTCGCCAGCCAAACGAGGATTCCCGCAGGAGGAGCAACTCGCCGCAGTTCAAAGCACGCTACCCCTGCTTTTTTCAGACTCGTGACGTCGTGCTTGCTCCCAAGAATTGCAGCGATCATTTCATCCATGTGTGGCGCATGGCCAAAACAAAAAACGTTCTCGGCGTTCTTGTCGCGAGCGAGTTCGCGGAAAAATGCGGCGACCTCGGAACCGGGCAGCAACAAATTCGACTTGCGTATCTTCTGTTTCGGATATTTCAAGGCGGAGGCAAAGAGATGCGCGGTTTGCATCGCGCGCACGTACGGCGAACTGACCAGCAAATCCGGCTTCTCCGCAAGCGCAGCCACGCCACGCGCAACCTCACGCGTTTTCTTGATTCCTTCTTCCGTCAAATATCGTTCCGCTTCGGCAGGACACTTTGGATCTTCGCGATCAATGGCGATTCCGTGGCGCACCATGAAAAGCCGCATGAGTTCTCCGGATCAAGATGGAGGTACAACAATTATTCTCACGCGCCGGTGGCGAGAAAGTGCAAACGAACATGGAATTCGTGTTCAAAGAGTTCCGCGCTGCGGTTTGCGTCGCGGATGTCTTCGGCTGCATCGCCTCGCGCGGAAATCTGGAGGCCTACCGCGCCGCGCTGGAATTTGGCGTGGATCGAATTCACGCGCTGGCGATGCGAATGATCGAGCCCTTCGGCGATTCGGAGTATCGCCGCAAGCCGGCGTGCAAGGCGCTGATCGGAATTGTTCAGCGCGCCGTAGGCCGGATGATTGCGGGAGGGTTCGGCCTTGCGGTTGTGGTAACGAACGGCAGCGGCGACGACGTTTCGCTCGCGGCCATCGAGCCCGGCGATGTCGCCATTCAGCGCAAGATATTCGCCGTGCTTGTGATGGCCTTTGTTGCTGATGGTGTGGCCTACGTCATGAAGCAGTGCAGCAGATTCAAGCAACACGCGCGCATCAGCAGGAAGGTGATGCACCGGTTGCAACTGATCAAAAAGCTGGAGGCTGATTTCGCGAATGTGTTCCGCGTGGCGGCGGTCGCTGTCGAGGCGGCGGGCAAAAACTCGCGTTCCGCTGAGCATTTGGCGCGCTTCGGAATCGTATCGGTGCGGTTCTTTGCGCGAGAAGGCTTCGCGGGCGATCTCGCGGAGGAGACCTTCCCGAATTCCGACACGGGGAATCGCAAGCGTGCGGAGATTCAGGTAACGGCCAAGCGTAAGAAAGATCAGACCGGCAATCCCCATGACATCGGCGCGATCGCGGCGGACGCCGTAGGCTTTCATGCGCGAATCAATATCGCGGCGAAGAAGATCGGGGAGACGCTCGCGGAGAAGAGAAAGCTCAAGTGTGCTGAGCCCATGTTCGCGGGGGCCGGGAGCAAGGTCAGCCAGAGATTCGGCGTTGCCACCCAGTGCAACGGCAAGTTCGTCGCCGAGATTGGGGCGAGGAGAAAGTCTGGATTCGAGAAGAGCTCGCAAATATTTGCGAACCTGATCGGTTTGGGCCGGAGAAACAGGGCCAGTAATTCCAAGAGTTGTCATCAAGCGAACCGTGCCCACCGGGAGTTGCGCGGACTGCACCACGCTGTGATCGCGAAGGATGCTGATTTCGAGGCTGCCGCCGCCGAGGTCGGCGACGCAACGAAGAGGAGATTCGGGGCCGAGCGCGGCAAAGACGGCTTCCCGGCCGAGGCGGGATTCTTCCGCGGAACTGATGACTTCGAGACGAAGTTTTGATTTTTGACGAATGCGGCGGATGAATGAGTCGCGGTTTTGCGCTTCGCGCGAGGCGCTGGTGGCAACGGCGCGATAGCGCGTGACACCAAATTCCTTCATGACTTCCTGGAAATGGACGAAAGCCTTTACACCTCTCTTGAAAACGTCTTCGCTGAAGCGGTGGCGAACGAAAACACTTTCGCCGAGGCGAAGCGGATAGCGTTCGTCATGAAGAGGTTCGAGGTCTACGGCGGAGTGAGCGCGAACTACGGAAAGCCGGACTGCGTTGGAACCGGCGTCGATCGCGGCGATGTGAACCGGCTCAGACATGCTGGGAGATTATCGCCACAGATGGGCGAGAGCGGAAGAGGGAGTGTATTTTGTTCCGCGAATTCCGAGGTGTTCGGCAATGCGTTGGCGGAGGAGTTTGTTGACGGTGGAGACGCTGGCCTCGCCGTCGAGCTCGATGAAATTGTGTTTTTTGGCTTGCGCTTCGAATTCGCGCTTGATCATCGTTTGATAACGGATGAAGGACCAGTAGAGGTCGTGCGAGAGGGACATGTCGCGGCCAGCTTCCCAGTAGCTGATGGCCTGGGCTTTGCGAAATTCTCGGCCGAAGGCGGTTTCGGGGCGAACGTTGAGCCAGAAGGTGAGATGAGGGCGCAGGGCCATGGCGTAGAGGCCGCTGAGGTAGTCGCGATTGATGCCGCGGACGACGCCGCGAGCAATGAGCGTGAACACGTAGCGGTCAGCGAGAACGACTGCGCCGGATTTGAGCGCAGGAACGATGCGGTGCTCGAGTTGGTCGAAGAAGTCGGTGGAGTACATCAAAGCTAGAGTTAGGCGAGTGACGGCGTTCTTTGCGAGAAGCTCGTCAATGTCGCGACCAACGAGAGCGGAGCGGCGAAGACCACTGGTCTGCACGGAGAAGCCTTCTGACTCGAGCCATTCCTGCAAAAGAGAAATTTGCGTGGAGCGGCCGGAGCCGTCCATACCTTCGATGACGATGAGGCTGCCGGTAATTTCGCTGGGATCGAAACCGACAAGTGGTTCGCCGAAGAAGGGTTGAGATGTGTCTTCTTCCTGAGCTTGGGCGGAAGGCTTTGCCGACGCAGGTTGCGGATCGGCGATGACCGGGGCTTTTTCCTTTTCGGGTTTTTCCTGATCGGGCATGTCGTTACTCAGCCTCTGCGGTGCGGGGAGCGAAGCGTTTTAGATCAATCTTGGAGGCGACTATATCGCGCATTTGTTTTTGGAGTTTGTTTACGGGGAGCGTGCCGTCGAGGACGACAAAATTGTCGCTTTCGACCATGTTGTCGTAACCCTCGAGGATGCGCGCCTGAAAGAGGCGGAAGCTTTCGGCACGGTCGAAAGAGAGACCGAGATCCATGCCTGCTTCGTAGTATTTGAGCTTGGGACGGCCACTCAGGATGCGGTGAACTGCTACATCGAGCGGAGCGCGGAAATAAAAGGTAATGTCGGGAACGGGGGCGAAGCGATAGAGGTTGCGGAGCCATTTTGCAGGGCAACCGCGGGCGCCGTCACGCGCGAAGGCCGTGTAAACATAACGGTCGGCGAGAACAAGATAGTCGCCCTGAAGAAGCGGCATGATCTGGCGCTCGCAACGGTCGGCGAAGTCAGCCGCATGGAGGAGAGAGAAAGTTGTTGGCGTAAGAAGCCGGCGCTGTTTGCCGCGGCGCGTGGCGGCTTTGACGAGGGGCGAAGAGTTCCACTCGGTGAAATGGAGGCGATAGCCACCGATTTCGAGCCAGCGCTTAAGCAGATAAAGCTGCGTGCTTTTGCCGGAGCCGTCCGTGCCTTCAACAACGATAAGTGCTCCAGGATAGGCGCGACTGGGAACGGGACGGCCTGGTTGAGGGAGCGTAGATTTCGGTGGTTCTGTGCGCGGCTGTTGCTTAGAGGCTTCGGGAGATTCCATGAACTCGCTGTCTCGCATTGTTGCCGCATGCTACGGCGGCAATGTTACGGGAGCATTACATCACAGACGGGAGGCAGAGTACAAAGAGGCGGAACCTCCGGAATTTCGCGTCGCGAGGCGGTCAGAGCAGGAGCGACAACCGAGGATCGGTTAGAAGAGGCCGATTTTGATGCGGAGGAATTTTTTGGGATTTTGGCGGAAGTCGCCGATAAGGAGGCGCATGTCTCCGGTGAGTCCGGTCAAATTGTCGTAGAGTTTAGGGTCAGAGAAAAGTTTGCCGGCGGTGGTGGTGTTGTCGTTAAGTTTTGCAGTAGCGTTCGCAAGGTTGGAACTAGTGTCGCGAAGTTTGTTGTAGAGCGTGTCGTCCGTGGCAAGTTTGCCGAGCGTGCCTTTTCCGGCGCGAACGTCGCCGACAAGACTATTCGCGTTGGCGATGGCTTCCTTGGCTTGATCGTAGAGTGTGGGATCGGTGAGCAATTTGCCGATGGTCCCTTTGCCGGCACGGACGTCGGCAATGATACCGTTCACGTTGTCGAGAGCTTTGTCCACTTTGCCGTACATTTCGTCGGAAGCGACAACTTTGCCGAGAGTTCCCTGCCCGGCCTGAATATTGGCGAGCATTTCGTCGCTGCGTTTGAGAACGCTGTTCAGGTGATTGTAGGCCTGCTCGTCGGTAAGGAGCTTGCCGAGCGTACCGCGACCAGCCTTGACAGCAGCAACCATGTCTTGCGCGTCATCGGTAAGCGCAGAAAGGTTGCCGAGAAGCTCGGCGCTACGTTCGACGACTTCCTTGATGGCTTTTTCTTCGGCACCGGGAATTTCCTGATTTTCTTTCAAAGGAGCGCCGGTCAAACCGCGTTTGATTTCGACGTAGCGATTGCCAAGAAGACCTTCGGTGACGAGGCTAGCGACGGAGTCGGTGAGAATTTCACCCTGGAAACGCTTGTCAATGCGCATATCCACTTCGACGTTGCGATTCTTGTCCACGGGTTTTCCAGCAACGCGGGGAACGAGTTTAACGGATTCCACGTTGCCAATTTCGACGCCGTCAAGTTTTACAGAAGCGCCGTTGGCGAGGCCGCTGACTTCAGGAAGAAACGTCTTGATTCGATATTTGGGGCCGAGAATTCCGGCGCCCGTAACGTAGAAAATTCCGGCAGCGAGCACGGTAAGGCCGACGAGCACGAAAAGACCCACGCGGAGTTCCGCCCAGGTGAGCTGTTTCCGGTGCGGCATCTACGATTCCCTCCGAAAGATGAGTCCCACTATCGCACAATTTCTCATGTAATCAGACCAGGAACCTTTTCAGATAGGAATCGGTGGAGGCCGCGAGTTGTTCCGGCGAGCCTTCGAAGTAGATTCCGCCGTCGCGAAGAACGAGAAAGCGCGTTGAAGAGGAATTTGCGCGCGAGCCGTTCCTGGAATTGGGGAGTACGCGGTTGGAAGTCTGGTCGAAATAGAAATTAGCGAGCGCGAAGCCGTCTTGCAGACGATGAGTTGCAAGAAGCGCGGTGACGCCGTAAATGTCTCGAAGGCGAAGGATAAGCGTGATGATGGTTTGCGAGGTGACGGGATCAAGGCCCGCGGTGGGCGAATCGTAAAGAACGATGGGTGGACGCGTAATGAGCGCGCGGGCAATGGAGACACGGCGACGCATGCCGCCGGAAAGTTCGGAAGGAACGAGTTCCGTAGTGTGTTCCAGTTCGACGAAGCGGAGCGCTTCGCGGACTTGCGGCTCGATTTCGTCGGGGCCGGCTCTTTCTTCGAGGAGGCGGTAAGCGACGTTTTCGCCGACGGTCATAGAGTCGAAGAGAGCGCCTTCCTGAAAGACGAAACCGATTTCGCGACGAAAGCGGAGCAAATCTCTTTCCGGCATTTCGCCGAGATTTTTTCCGAGTACGCGGACCGAGCCGGAGTTGGCTTTGAGTAGACCGGCGGCAAGTTTAAGTGAGAGTGTTTTTCCAGTGCCGGTTTCGCCGAGGAGAACAAGGGTTTCGCGAGGCATGACGTGGAAAGAAACATTGTGAAGAATGTCGCCTTCTTCAAAGCCGATCCGAACGGAATTGAACTCAATGGCGGGACTTTCGTGGAGCTCTATTGGGACGGTGGTCATTAAAAAACCTTGTCGGAGAGATAGAGGGCAAGCTTGGTGAGGAAGGCGTCGGAAATGATGATGAGGACGCTGGATATGACAACGGCTTGTGTGGTGGCGCGGCCAACACCTTGCGTGCCGCCGCGAACGGTGAGGCCTTTGTAACAGCCGACCGTAGCGAGAATGAAGCCGAATGCGAGGGGCTTCATCATGCCTTGCATGAGGTCGCCAAATTCCAGGGCGTCAATGGCGCGGGTCCAGAATTCGACGGCGCTAAGGCGAAGAGAAAAGACGGAAGCAGCGCAGCCTCCCAGGAGACCGACAAAGTCGGCCAAGCCTGTGAGTAAGGGCTGCATGAGAACGGCGGCGAGGACGCGCGGGGTAACGAGTTTCCGGCTAGGATCGGTGCCCATGGCGCGCATGGCGTCTACTTGTTCCGTGACGAGCATAGAGCCGAGTTCCGAGGCGATGCCTGCGGCGCAGCGGCCAGCGACAAAAATTCCGGTGAGGGTGGGGCCGAGTTCACGAACTAGGGCGATGGAAACGACGTCGCCGGTGAGGGCACTCTGACCGAAGCGAGTGAATTGCGAGCCGGTCTGCAAAACCATGACGACGCCGATAAAGAAACCAGTGAGAAGGACGATGGGGAGCGAGCCGACGCCGATGTCGTCCATTTGGTCGAGGAGATCCTGCATGTAGTGCGGGCCGCTGAGGAGATTTCCGAGGGAGCGGGCAGCCAGATAGGAGTAATCTTGAACATTGGCGACGAACTGCATCGCGCTGTTGGAGAGCACGTCAAAAACCGAGATTCTATCTTCCCATCTCGGCTGGTCGGAAAGCTGAAGAGGCGAGTTGGCCACTCTGTACCTGATCCTGAAGATTCTCTGTGCGGGATTTCGCTCCGTCCCAAACCAAAACCGGCGTTGTGGGGCACCCAAAGCCGCGCAGAAAAACTCTGAAGGAGCGTAACTGCGGGGCGAGGGATGCGTCAAGAAGAGACGCGATTAGAAAAATTTGTGGAACGATGCGCTTTTGGTGGACGGTGCGGCGAGTGGAAGATAGACTGGATAGTTTCAGAGTACGGCGGCGGAGGAAGCAAAGAAATGTTGCGGTATTACACCGCGGGAGAGTCGCACGGGCAGGCGCTGCTGGCGTTTGTTTCGGGATTACCGGCGGGATTGCGTATTGACGTTGAGGCGATCAATCACGAGCTGCACCGGCGACAGTTGGGATATGGGCGCGGCGGTCGGCAGAAAATTGAGAAGGATCGCGCGGATATTTTTGCGGGCGTGAGGCGTGGAGAGACGATCGGCGCGCCGATCGCGCTACGGATTGAAAACCGCGACTGGGCGAATTGGGAAAAGATTCTGCCGGTGGAAGACAACTCGGAAGATGATGCCCCGGCGAAGAAGCTCGTGGCGCCACGACCGGGCCATGCGGATTTGGCGGGTTCGCAAAAATTCGATTTTCACGATGCGCGATACGTGTTGGAGAGAGCGTCAGCGCGAGAGACAGCGGCGCGAGTGGCGGCGGGAGCGTTTGCACGGCAATTGTTGGCGGCGTTTGGGATTGAAATTGCGAGCCACACGATTCAGGTGGGACATCATAAGCTGGGGCGGCAGGCGAGTTGGGACGAGATCAAGAAGATTTGCGGGGATTTGGAATCGCCGCTGCGGTGCGTGGATCCGGCGCTGCAGGAAAAGATGAAGGAAGAAGTGGATGCGGTGTTGAAGGCGGGCGACACGGTGGGTGGTGTGTTTGAGGTTGTGGCGCACAACGTGCCGATTGGATTGGGCTCGCACGCGCAGTGGGACGAAAAGCTGGATGGGCGGCTGGCGCAAGCGGTGATGAGCATTCAAGCAGTGAAAGGCGTGGAGATCGGCGCGGGGATTCTGGCGGCGAGTTCGTTTGGCAGCGAAGTGCAGGACGAGATTTCCTACGACAAAACAAAGAGGAAGTTTGCGCGGAGTTCGAATCGTGCTGGCGGGCTGGAAGGCGGCATAACGAACGGCGAGGATGTGATCGTGCGCGGGTACTTGAAGCCGATTTCGACGCTGCGTCGTGCGCTGAAGACGGCGGATATGGTCACGAAAGAGCCCGTTTCGGCGGCCTATGAGCGATCGGACTGGTGCGTCGTTCCGGCAGCGGGAGTGGCAGGCGAAGCGATGGTCGCGCTTGTGCTGGCCGACGCTTTTCTGCAAAAATTTGGGGGAGACTCGCTCGGCGAGACAAAGCGTAACTTCAAGGGATATGCCCAACAAATTGCCCAGTTCTGAAGCAGCGGCACCGGCGCCGGGAGCGGCGGCGCCAACGCGCAAAATCTACGACATCGTAAAGTATGGCGACCCGGTCCTGGAGAAGCCGTCCAAGCAGATTACCAAGTTCGACGGGGAGCTAGAAGAACTTGTAGAGGACATGTTTGCGACGATGTATGCAGCACAAGGAGTGGGGCTTGCCGCGCCGCAGATTGGGAAGAGCATTCGATTGACGGTTGTGGACGTGACGAGCGGGAAAAACCCGGAGGCGAAGATTGTGCTGGCAAATCCGGAGATCATTCACGCGGAAGGCGAAGTGAGGGAAGAAGAAGGGTGCCTTTCCATTCCGGGATTTCGAGGATATGTGGTGCGGCCGCAATTTGTGACGGTGAAGGCGCAAAACGCAAAAGGTGAATGGTTCGAGATCCGGGGAGAGAATCTGTTGGCACGCGCGTTTTGCCACGAGATTGATCATCTGAACGGCATTCTGTTCTTGCAGCATTTGAGTATGCTGAAGCGCGATTTGATCAAACGGAAGATCAAGAAGCTACGCAAACAGGGCGAGTGGTAAGCGCCGGAAAGGTTTTATCCTTGCCGGCGATGAGAATTGCCTTTTGCGGAACGCCACAGTTTGCAGTTCCCTGCCTGAAGCATTTCCTCACTTTGAAAAATGATTTCGAGATTGCAGCGGTGATTACACAGCCGGACCGGCCACAAGGCCGCTCAAAGGAGGTGGTGTTGCCGCCGGTAAAACAAGTGGCGCTTGCAGCGGGGATACCCGTGCACCAGCCGGAACGGATACGGACTCCGGAGTCAGAAAAATTGCTACGGGAACTTTCTCCTGATGCGATTGTGATTATCGCGTACGGGCAGATTATTCCCGCGCGGCTATTGGATATCCCGAAACTTGGGTGGATCAATTTGCATGCTTCTCTGCTACCAAAGTACCGCGGAGCAGCGCCGATCCAGTGGGCGATAGCGAATGGCGAGACGAAGACTGGCGTGACGACGATGAGGATTGATGCGGGGATGGACACTGGCGACGTCCTGCTGCAAGAAGATCTGACGATTGGACCCGCAGAAACGACTCCTGAATTGAGTGAGCGATTGTCCGCCGCAGGCGCGACGCTGATGGAAAAGACGCTGCGCGGATTGACGGACGGGACGCTGAAGCCACGCACGCAGAACCATTCCGAAGCGACACTAGCGCCAATTTTAAAGAAAGAAGATGGGTTGGTGCGCTGGACGATGAGCGCGGCGGAGATCTACAACCGGCAAAGAGGGTTTACGCCGTGGCCGGGCATCCACACGACGTTTCGGAAGCAGAGCTGCCAACTGACTGGTGTGTCCACTGATGAAGTCAGACAAGGCTTGCAGACTGGGGAACTCGTGTGGGACAGAAAGAGTCTAAGTGTAGTGTGTGGCGGGGGCAGCCTCTTCCGGCTGGAATACGTCAAAGTGGAAGGGCGCAAGCAGCTGACCGCGCAGGAATTTGGAAATGGGGCGCGTATCGCGCCTGGGGAACGCTTTGGGGAAGTGTGAATTGCAGAGTCAGTTCCCGTCATTCATAATCGCGTTTTGCAGCTAATCAAGTGACACAGTAAGGGAGCATCCCTTTCATGGATAGACAGACTTACAACTTTGGGCGCGGCGGGATGGGCCGGGGGAAAAAGCTTTTGCGAGCAGCGGCGTGCTTTGCGCTGGCGGCACAACTGATGGTGACGCCGCTCGCTTTTGGAAGTGATCCTGCTCCCGAACCGAAGCCAGAAAGGGCTGGCACAGCGGCTGCAACCACGGACGTTGTGCTGAAGACGATGCAAACGGAGCTTGCGCGGGCTACGGCGGGGCTCGCGAAGACTGATCCAGCTCCTTATTTCCTGGGCTACACGGTGTATGACCAAAATTTGACGATTCTGGTGGGCGCATACGGCAGTTTGCTGACAGACACCGTGGTACAGAGGCGGCAAGCGGACGTGACGATGCGCGTTGGCTCTTCCGCTCTGGACAACACGCACGGACAGTCGCGCATGAGCGGAATTGTTTCTGGAAGTTTGCCGTTTGGCGAGGATCAAGACGCAATTGCGCGGACGTTGTGGGAATTAACGGACCGGGCTTACAAGAGAGCGGGACCGGCATTCTTGAAAGTGAAGACGGACACGGCGGTTCGAGCAGAAGAGGAAGACAAGTCGCCCGATTTCTCAAAAGAGGCGCCGGTGCAACATACGGGCGAAGCACTCACGATGCCTGCTTTTGACAAGCCAGCATGGGAAGACGAGATTCGGCGGCTTTCGGCGACGTTCCGGAAATATCCGGACGTTTATTTTGCTTCTGTTGTGCTGCAAGTGGCGAGCTCGAATGAACGCATGGTGAATAGCGAGGGCACGGCGATCACTTCGCCCAGCCATTCGACGCGGCTGGTGATGGAAGCGCAGACACGCGCGGATGACGGAATGGATTTACTGCGAGTGGAGACGTTTCAAGCGCCTTCGGCAGCAGGATTGCCGAGTGAAAAAGAGTTGACGGAAAAGATCGAGAAGATGGCGACAGATTTGAATGCGCTGCGGAAAGCGCCGGTAGCGGAGCCGTATGACGGGCCTGCGCTGCTGAGCGGGCGCGCGGCGGCGGTTTTCTTCCATGAAGTGCTGGGGCACCGGCTTGAGGGTCACCGGCAGAAAGACGAAGACGAAGGACAGACCTTCACGAAAAAAATCGGACAGGAAGTGCTGCCGAAATTTTTGAGCGTGACTGATGATCCGACGCTCGGCGAGCTGGACGGCGTGAAGTTGGCGGGCACTTATGGATATGACAACGAAGGCGTCCCTGCGAAGCGCGTGGAAGTGATTAAGGATGGCGTGCTAAAAAGCTTTTTGATGTCGCGGCTGCCGATCAAGGGGTTCGAACAATCGAACGGGCACGGGCGCAATCAACCTGGATTGATGCCAACGGGGCGGCAAGGAAATTTGATTGTGAGTTCGACACAAGCGGTGCCAGAAAAAGATATGCGGCAGAAGCTGATTGAAGAAGTGAAGAAACAGAATAAGCCGTATGGACTTTATTTCGATGATATTCAGGGCGGATTCACGCTAACGACGCGCGCTCTTCCGCAAGCGTTTCAGGTTCTGCCGGTGATTGTGTATAAGGTGTATGCAGACGGGCGGCCCGATGAGTTAGTGCGTGGAGTGGACATTGTGGGAACTCCGCTTGCAGCCCTGACGCGGATCGTGACTACAGGCGATCAGCAACACGTGTTCAACGGAGTATGTGGAGCGGAAAGCGGAAACGTTCCTGTTTCGGCTGCAGCCCCGTCAATGCTCTTTTCTGAAATGGAAGTGCAGAAGCGAGCGCACGAGCACGAGCGGCCGCCGCTGTTGCCTCCGCCGGGTTTTGAAGACAAGACGATGAAGGCAGATAACTCCAAGCCGGAGGTGAAGCCATGAATCTTCACCGCAAGATTGCGACGGGAGTGCTTGGATTTGTGCTGCTCGGATTTGTCGCGGGCCGAGCGTATGCGAAGGCTGCTGACGATGCGGACGCTGCCAAAGCGCTAGCTTCCGCTCATGCGGCGGCGAACGGCGACCCTTTGCTCGAGGCGTTGCTGACTGAACTGGAACGCTCCAAGGCGCAACTGAAGATGGATCAGGTCGCAGCGCCGTACTACATCGAATACCGCGTGAGCGATGTGGAAGAATTCATTGCGGAAGCGGCATTCGGTGCGCTGCGTGAAAATCAGAAAGTACATGTACGGCTGTTGCGCGTAGTCGTGCGCGTTGGCGATTACAAACAAGACAGCTATTTCCGCGAAGGAATGGGGCAGACGACAATTCTGCCATTGGACAACGATCCCATCGCGCTGCGGCGACAGATTTGGCTCGCAACAGATCAGGCGTATAAGGAAGCGGGCCAGGCGCTAACGGAGAAGCAGGCGACGCTGAAGCAATTCACGGCAGACGAACATCCCGTGGATGATTTTGCAAAGGCTCCCGTGGTAACGCTGGTACAGCCGCTGGCTGCGCTCAAAGTGGACGAAGCGGGATGGAAAAAGACGCTGGAAGAGACGACGAATCTTTACCGGCAATATCCGGAGATTCAGTCGCTTTCCGCGCTGGCACGGTTTTCGCTGTTCAACGAGTACTTCATCAATTCGGAAGGAACCGTGACGCGAACCGGGCGCAATACGTATAACGTGTTGCTGACGGCCTACACGCAGGCTCCGGACGGAATGAGGCTGACGCGATCGCCGGCATGGACGGTTGCCAAGTATGAAGAGTTGCCAACGCGAGAAAAGTTGCTGGCGGATTCAAGGGCGGCCCTCGATACGTTGAAGGCTTTGCGGCAGGCGCCGATTGTGGATGAAGAGTATCGCGGGCCGGTGCTGTTCGAAGCGGACGCCGCTGACGACGTGATTGCCGGCTTGATTGGCGGAAATGTGCTGGGACGTAAGCCACAGCTTGGCGCGCCGAATCGCACAACGGGCGGGTTCGCGACGAGCTACAAGTCTCGTGTGCTACCGACATTCATTGACGTGATTGACGATCCGACAATGAAGGAGTTTCAAGGAAAGAGTTTAGTCGGCGGATACGAGGTTGATTCCGAGGGCGTACGTTCGCAAGCCGTGAACGTGATTGACAAAGGAGTGATGACGAACTATCTGCTGGGACGCCAACCGATTCGAGACTTCCCTGCCTCGAATGGTCATGGACGAGCGGCACCGGCTACACCGCCGGGACCAAACCTCGGCGTGCTGCTGCTGAAGAGCTCAGAGCCAAAATCGCTGGATGACTTGAAGAAGGCGATGATTGAAAAAGCAGGCAACGCAGGGCAAGCGTTCGGATATCGCGTGGTGACGATGGGCGGAACCGCGCCGCGGCTGCTCTATCGCGTTTATGCGAAGGATGGACATGAAGAGCTGGTGCGCGGAGCGGTGTTCAGCGAGCTCGACATTCGGGCGCTGCGGAGCGATTTGAGTGCGGCGGGAAATGACCCGCTGGTGAGCAACCGGCTGGCTGGCGTGGCGACGACGGTCATCAGCCCTTCCCTCCTGTTTGATGAGTTGCAAGTGAAGCGGGCAGACACGAGCAAGGAGAAGCTGCCGGATTATCCGGCTCCGCCGCTGACGAAGAACTAAACTCTGCAGAAATATGAGCGAAGATCCACAAACAATTGATGGAAGCGAATCGCCGGAAGAGCGCCCGCAGCAACAATCCTTTGTAGCGGGCCTGAAGGAGCGGCTGGAATGGGCGGCGCGGATGTCACTGCTCGTTTTCATTCTCGCGGCTGCCGCGTTTTTGAGCGCGATTACGGCGATGCGCATTGCGATTCATGGGCGCGAAGTAAGCATGCCGAACCTGGTCGGGAAAAATGTGACCGAAGCAGGAAGCATGTTGCGGGCGAAGGGATTGGGGCTGCGAGTTGCAGACCATGTGTATTCGGACCAGCCGATGAACGTGGTGGTGCGGCAGACACCTACTCCGGGAATGCAGATGAAAGTTTCGCAGCAGGCGCATGTGGTGCTGAGTCTCGGGCAGCGGCAATTGCAGATTCCTTCGATTGAAGGAAATTCGCTGCGCGTTTCGCGGATTGAATTGTTGCGCGGTGGATTACAGGTGGGCGAGGTTTCGAATCTTGCGCTGCCCGACCAGCAAGTGGACACCGTGGTGATCCAGAATCCGAAGCCGGGCGCGGGAGCGGCGACTCCGCGTGTGGACGTGCTGGTTTCGGCTGGTCCACATGAGGTGTCTTACGTAATGCCGCATCTTGTCGGATTGAATGAAGAGGAAGCCCAACGACGGCTGGAAGCTTCCGGTATCAAGAGAAAGATCAATGGAGTTTCCGCGCCGCAGTGGCCGCATGGGACTGTGATCGATCAGACGCCGATGGCGGGAACACGGCTGAATGCTTCGACGGAAGTTTCCCTGACCACGGCGGATTGAAACTACATTAGCTTTAGAGATTGGTTGATGAGTTTTGCAGTGGCGGCGTGGATTTCTTCCTTGCCTTCGTATTCCATCGAAAAATAGCCTTTGTAGTTTGCGGCGCGCGCTGCGGCGAAGTTTGCGGCGAGGTCGACCTGAACTTCTTTACCTTGGGCGGTTGTTGAACTCGGTTTCACGTGAGAGATGGCGTAGGCGAGCGGAAAAAGAGTTTTGACGGCGTGAGCACCAAATGCGGGATCGCCGGAGCCATAGGAATTGCCGAAGTCGGGAAGAGCGTGAACGTAAGGATGATTCACTTTGCGAACAAGCTTTTCGATGAAGAACGCGTCTTCGGCAACGAGATTGTCGTTTTCGAGATGGACGACGACGTTTTTTGAAGCAGCGTAGTCTGCGACGGGTTTTAGCGATTCGACGGCCCAATCCAGATTAGGCGGGTTTTTTACAGATGACATCGAAGTGCGCACGCTGGGCGAACCAATGGCAACCGCTACATCAATCCACTTTTCGGCTTCGGTGATGGATTTGGCTCGCGTGGAGGCATCTGCGTCGAAATAACTAGTGTCCATATCAGCCGCGATGTTGACAGCGTGGGTGCCGGATTTTTCGAGTGCGTTGCGGAATTGTTCCAGGTAGGCCGGCTCGAGAGATTTGAAATAACGGTTATAGGGTTCGATGTTGATGACATTAAATTTCTCGCGGACATAAGCGCCGAAATCTTTCATGTCAATTGCGCGGAGCTTCGGATCGCGCTCGTCGTTGAGCGGAGCATCGATGAGGAAGCGAAGTGCCCAAGCAGAAATGGCGATGCGGGAGCGCGGGTCGGTTGGGAACGAGACATGTGGCGCCTGGGGATTTATGGCTATAAAGGGCAAGTTTCCTGAGGCAGATGCGAGTGCTCCTGCAGCTGAGACTTCTTTTATGAACTTGCGGCGGCTTATTGGCACCGGTTCCCTCCGAATTTCGCAAACGAGCTTATCTGAATCGAAGAAAAGAGTCGAAGCTTGCGGTTTCACGCGACATTTCTGAGCGAATTACAAATATAAGGAAGCGATTCCTGCAATTCGCACCGCCATGGCGTCAATCCTCTCAATGACTTCATTGACCAAGTTTCTTGGAATCTCATTGATGGAAACCGGAGACACGACAGGCAGCATAGAACATCTGAGCACTTACGTGAGAATGGCGCCGGATGATGCCGAAGGTCACTATTTTCTCGGTGTGGCATTCAGGGCAAAGGGAGATCGGGAGCAAGCTCGTGCCCAGTTTGCAGAAGCCGCGCGCTTGCAGCCAAACAATTCACAATACAAGGCTGCTGCCGAAAACTAGCTGCGGAGGTAGCCCCAGTTGTGGAGTTTGTCGGAGTCTTCGGCCCAGCGGTCGCCGATGTCGGTGCGGTAGTACATGTTGGGAATGAGAATATTTTTCACGCGGCTATAGACCTGCGCTTGCGCTTGCTTCATGGTCTGGCCGAGGCCGACAACGACCAAGACAACTCCCGAAGTGCCAGCAATAAGCCATTGACCATTGACCTGCTTCACGTCTTCGATGTGAACCTGCTCCGGAATATCCCGTTTAAAAACGATGGCATTGTTCTTAGAGAACGATTCGAACGTGGCTTCGTCGTCGAATGGGAATGGAGGCACGACAATGCGAATTCCGATCTGAAAACCGCTGCGCGTACGCCACTTCGGGTCGGCGCCCGTGGCAAGCTCCCAAAAGAAATCGCTGATCGGAGTGAGCATACCTTCCTGTTGAATACTGATCGTTGGATAGCCGAAGCGCGAAGTGAACTCGAGAGGGTAGATACCGTTGCTGTTGACGATGCAATTCAGGTCTATGTAGCCGACGTAGCCTTCTTCGGCGAGTTTCGGTTCCATTTTTAGCAAGGTGCGATTGAAGAGGGCGTTCGGTTCGCTCCAGAACATCGCGGTGCCCATTTCACCGGTGGGCGGGCCAACTTCGCCCGGGAAAAGTTTTTTGTGCTCGAAATTGATGTTGATGGGCGTGACGAATTTCTTGCCGTTGAAGAATGCGCCGACGGCAACTTCGACGCCGTTGATGCGACGCTGCAGTTGAAATACTTTGATTTCGTCCGAGAAGGCTTTCTTGTAAGCCTCCAGCATGCGAATGACGTCTTCGCCGTCTTCCTCTTCGCCAACGAAGAGGCGGCGCTTGACGTTTTGGGCTTCGCCACTCGGTTTGATGACGTAGCGGTCGGGATTTTTCTTGACGAATTCGATTGCAGGATCGAACGAGTCAAAATCTTCGTAGGGAATAATGTTGACGCCGGCTTTTTTCAGCTCTTCCTGGCCGAAAGAACGATCGTCTTCCAAATTATCGGTGTAAGGAGTGCCACCGATGACCGGTTTGCCGGATTCGCGCAGGGCTTTGGCCTTGGCACCCTGGCCGAGCGTGTCGTCGAAGACGACGATGTCGGCCCACTTCGTGTCTTTCTCCAGGTCTTTCGATTTGGGGACGAATCCGTCCGCGATATCCCGTTCCTTCTCGTTGTCTATGTAATAGCGAACGTCGTGACCTTCCTTCAGAACCTGCCAGGCGATATCTCCAATGAGGCCACTCAACGAATTGAAGAGAAATTTCTTTTTGTCCATGAACGAGAAGCGCCCCCTGAACGACGCGGTTTTCAAGTGTAGTGAAAACCGCGCCACCGGGTGTTACAAATTATTCAAAATTCGCAGTAAGTCGCTCAAGCAGCAACTACTTGCTGGTCTGTTTCTTATGCAGATTGGTGCAAACGTCGAGAGCGTTATTCGGATTAATAGCGCTTTCGTCGAACTCGACATGTTGGATGATTCCCTCTTTGTCTATGACGATGTTGGCGCGCTGCGCCCACTGGTAGTTTTCGCTCTTGACGTCATACCCCTTGAGGATGCCGTAGTCCTTGAGCATTTTCTTGTTCATGTCGCTGAGGAGGGGAAACTTGATGTCAATCTGCTTGGCGAATGCTGCATTTGCTGCGGGGGAATCCATACTGACGCCGAAAACTGCCGTATCGTTGGGATCAATCTTACCGGAAGCGAGTCCAGCCTGGACCGCCTGAAGTTGTTTGGTTCAACCACCGGTAAAAGCGAGGACGTATACGGCGAGCAGGACGTTTTTCTTGCCGCGGAAGTCCGAAAGCTTGACGGGCTCCCACTTGTCACTGAGCAGATTGAAATCAGGAGCCTTATCGCCGACTTTGAGAGTGGTTTTGGCGATCTGGTCCTGGTTCTGGGAATGCGCCGGAGCGGCCAGCGAAATTGGGAGTGCCGCGGCCAGCAAAAGTGATGCAACTGCGCGTTTTATTTGCAAATTGCCTCCTTTCCTAGGCGGAAGAACTCTACCGCAGGGATATGCTTGCGGTGAAGAAGATTTGCTTAATGAAGGGGAACATTTGGAGCAGTGCTGCGTACCAATTTACAGAAAGAGGTGTGCCCATGAAGCGAGTGAATCAGGGTGTTTTTGGAGTAGTCGCATTGGATTCGGACGAGAAGCCGCTGTGATTTTGGCTAAGAGATTTGGCCTGCTGGTTGCATTGATTTGCACAGTCTTCTGCGGCGTTACTTACTCACAAGAAGGCGCGGCAATCCGCACAAATGTGAATCTGGTTAGCGTCAGCTTCACAGCACGGAATTCGCGCGGAGCCCTGGTAGACAAACTAGCCCAAGACGATGTTGAAGTGCTGGAAGACTCGGCGCCACAGAAGATTTCGTTCTTCGCAAAGAGCAGCGACGTACCACTGACGCTCGGATTAATTGTGGATGCAAGCGGAAGCCAGGAGAAATTCTCAAAGAAGCACGAGAAGGACCTCGAGGTATTTCTGAAGCGCGTGCTCGGCCCTCAGGATCGTGTATTTCTGCTTTGTTTCGGCAACCATCTGCGGCTGGTAAGCGACTTCACGCAATCGGGCGAGGAAGTGATTCGCCATCTGAAGGAATACGAGAAGAGTTCAGGGCGATTTCCGGAAATTGGGCCGAAAGAGGATCGCGAGCTGGGCACCGCATTCTACGATTCGATCTACTACTCAATTGCGGAGAAACTGCAGAACGAACCTGGACGCAAAGCGCTGCTGATCTTCAGCGATGGCGAAGACAACTCCAGTTCACACGACATGATGACGACGCTCGAAACGGCGCAGTCAGCAAATGTGCTGCTCTATACGATCCGCTACACGGAAACCATGAAGAATGGAGAGCTGACGGCGCGAAACAAATACGGAATCAAGGTGATGGACCGGCTCGCGAAAGACAGCGGTGGCGCACACATAGATGCAAAGGAGATGGACCCAAAGGAGTATTTTCAGCGGATCGCGGAAGAGTTGCGGACGTCTTACACGCTAGGTTATTACCCGTCGAACCCAATGAAGGATGAAAGTTTCCGCCGCATTGTGGTGCGCGCCAAAGAGGACGGAATCAGGATTCGCACAAAGAGCGGCTATTTTGCGCGAGCAAACGAGGACAAAAAGTGAGCTTGCGACCGTCGCGCCATTATAAAACTGCGCATCCGGGGGCAACCCTGGCCCACCGTCAAGTGCATCCCAGAGACGGGGCGAAGTCTAGCCAAACCTGTCCGTAAGGGCAACTTTCAACGAGCACCTGATCGATAGTTCAGGCTATACTAAGACGTTGCGCTCGCAATTCGTTACCTGCCCGCGAGGTACCTAACTTGAAGCCGGCGCGACGACCCTAATTCAGATGGTGAGGTGACGTTTGCGCCGCAATCTGTTCGCAAGCACCACGGCTGTAACCCTCCTGCTGGCCGCTACCGCAGCCGCTCAAAGCGCACCAACACAGAATCCGCCGGCCCAGCCCAGCTCCGGGACGGTAACTCTGCAGAATAAGAAGACGAATTCGAAGGAAACAAAGCAATCCAAGAAGAAAAAGACAGAGGACGGCGCGGCGGACAGTTCGGTTGCGCCGGATAAGGTCCTTTACGACCGAGCGATGAAGGACATCAAGAAAGGCCGCCACGAAGTGGGGCGCCTGACGCTGCAGACTTTGATCAATACCTACCCGGACAGCGAATACCTTGCCAAGGCCAAGCTTGCGATTGCGGATTCCTATTACAAAGAGGGCGGGTCGGCGAACCTTACTCAGGCAATTGCGGCGTACAAAGACTTCATCGTGTTCTTCCCTTTCCTGCCGGAAGCGCCTTACGCGCAAATGCAAGTGGCAATGACGCACTACAAACAGATGGAGAAGCCGGATCGCGATCGCAGCGAAGCACGCGCTGCAGAAGACGAGTTTCAGACGTTCCTGCACAAGTATCCGAATGATCCGCTGGTGCCACAGACTACGCAGCGGTTGCGTGAAGTACAGGAGATCCTGGCTGAAGGCGAGTTTCGCGTCGCATACTACTATTACGTGAAGCCGGACCGGCGCGCGGCAGCAGGTCGTCTGATTTCGCTGACGAAGCGCTATCCGCTCTACAGCAAGTCAGACAAAGCACTGTGGATGCTTGGCGATATTTTTGAAAAGAGCGAGAAAAAGGAAATTGCGGCAATATACCTTGGCCGGATCGTTCGGGATTACCCGCTTTCGCCGCTTGCGGGGGAGGCCAAGGACAAGCTGGTGAAGTACGGCGTGCCGGTTCCGCAGCCGGACCCAAAGGCACTGGCTTGGCAGCAGGCAGAGCTTAATGCTCCGCGGGAAAAGCCGAGCTTTGTAGACAAGCCAATGTCGCTGCTGCGCTCGGGCCCAAAGAAGGAGAAGCGTGATGCCGCAAAATACGGTACTCCGCAAATGCAACCGGATACGGAGAACACTTCTGTAGCCGATATTCTTTCGGGTGGCGGTGGGCAGGCGCGCCTCGGCGGAGCGGGTGGTTCCACACCGGCAGCGAACACGGCTGTAGTGGAAGTAGCCACCCCGGGAACCGGAGCAAATGGCGGGTCAACGGTAGAAGCGCCAGCCGATTCTCAACCGGCGTCAACCGACCCGAATGCAGCAGCCCCGGCAGATTCGCCTTCCAACCCACCGGCAGCAGGAACAGACGCGACTGGCGCGGCAAACGGTACAACCCCGGCAGCAGATGGAACACAGCAGCCTGCAAATGGCCAGAGCACCGACGGAACAAAGTCCGCTGACGGCACGCAAACGCCGGCCAATACGAACGGCAAGGAATCAACGAGCAAGAAGAAAAAGGGGATCAAGAAAATCATCCCCTGGTAAGCGGTCGTGGTTTTCTAGCTATTTAACGCCTAAAACCCACCGAAGCCAGCTAGTTGTTCAACTAGGCACGACCGTGTCTACTTCCGACACACTAGAACTCCAACTTCGTTGACGCCCCCCTCCCTGGGTGCTCCAATACGAGAGTGGTACCGTGTCTGCGGGCCTGCTAGGCCGTAGCACCTCGTGTGTGGGTTCCCGGAGGACCTTGCGGTGGCCAAGATTCTGGTTGCGGACGACAACAGCAATATCCAAAAGATGGTGGGACTCGCCCTGAAAGATCAGGGCATTGACGTCGTTGCCGTGGGCAATGGCGAGGCCGCTGTCCGCAAAATCTCCGATGTAAAGCCGGATTTGGTTCTGGCAGACGTTTTCATGCCCGTTCGCAATGGCTATGAAGTCTGCAAGTATGTGAAGGACGACTCCGCCCTTTCGCATATTCCCGTGATTTTGCTGGTTGGCGCGTTCGACCCGCTGGATGAACAGGAAGCGCAGCGAGTTGGGGCCGACGGCGTTTTGAAGAAGCCATTTGTTCCGCCCGATCCGCTGATTTCCATGGTGAAGTCTGCGCTGACCCGTGCTGGAGTTTCGATCGGGGCTAAAGAAGAGAAAGCTCCTGAACCCGAACCCGCAAAGGTTGAAGCATTCAAGCCACTGGCAATGCACACGCCTCCACCGGTTGAAGAGGCTCCTCTTGAAGAAATTCCGGTGCGGCCTGCACCAATCAGCATTGATCGAGGTGCACAACCGCTGGCGTTCGGCAATTTACTCGAAACTCCAGCCGAAGAAGATGAGCAGGATGTTGCAGAACTCGTCTCAACGCCTCGCATGGAGCGGGACTGGAAATCCGCTTCCGACGAAGAGGAAATGGACGTAGAAGAAGACGAGGAAGAGTCCGGGCCGTCCTGGCGTCCGGGTGGTGGCGACCTCGAAGACGACGGAATTCCCGCCGGCAAAAAGGATTGGCGCGAAGTTGCGTTTTCAAGTGTTCCCGACTCGGCGGCGAAGCCGGCTTATGGTGCGGCAAACGAAGATGAACCTGCGGCAGAACTGGTGGGCGCTGAAAAGAATTCTGCTCCTGCCCCTTCGGCATACTCAAGTGACAATTCCTGGTCTTCGCCAGAGCCGAAAGATGGCAATCCTTCCCCTGAATCCATCGTGATGCCGGATATTATTTCCGTGACTCCGGTGCAGCAGAATATTCCCGTGGAAGCGCCCGTTGTGACTCCGCCGTCTGCAGCGCCAGTGGAAGTTCCATCTGCTGCAAACAATTCGTGGATGAGCGTCGCGCCTAATCCGTGGGACGCAGAAGTAGCAAAAGCCAGCAAACTTGCCGCAACCTGGGATACATCCGTTGCTGTGGCAACCGAGCCGATTACTCCCGCGATTTCACATGAAGCAGTTCCCGATCCGACGCCAGAGCAAGTAGCCGCCGCACTGCCTGCTGCGGCCGTAGAAGAGATTCGCGAGGAAGCAGCACAAATCGTTGAAGAAGCAGCGCCTGCGGCTCCGCAAGTTGTGCCTGCGGCTCAGGTCAATGTCGCGGCGCCGGCCGCAAACGTAGACGAGATGGTCGCGAAAGTTCTTTCGAAGATGGACCCTTCGGTTCTGCAATCCTTAACGAGGGAATTGCTCAAGCCGGTGATTGAGTCCATCGTCCGCGACGAACTCAACAAGAAGTAGTTCCCTTCTTACAATTTGCTTTTTTCCGGGATTCAGGGCGCTGAATTGACGCGCTCTCTTTGCACCCCGTATAGTTAAAATTTGCGTTTAGCGTGTTGTTTGCACCAGTACGCTCCCTTATCAAGGAGAGGAGTATTTCGAGGAATGGCTCGCGAGATTGCCAAGGCGTATGACCCGCAGCTTATTGAGAGCAAGTGGGCCGAATTCTGGTCGAGTGGCGATCTTTTCAAAGCCGATCCAGCCAAGCCCGGACCCGCGTTCTCTATCGTAATCCCGCCGCCAAATGTGACTGGCTCGCTGCACATCGGCCACATGCTGGATCACACGGAAATTGACATCTTGACGCGCTGGCACCGGATGCGCGGCTACAACACTCTTTATTTGCCGGGAACGGACCATGCCGGAATTTCGACGCAGCGCGTAGTGGTAAAGCAGCTCGCCGATCAAGGCATCAACTACCGTGATCTGGGCCGCGAGGAGTTCGAAAAGCGCGTCTGGAAGTGGAAAGAAGAGAGCGGCGGGACGATTCAGCGGCAGATGCGCCAGATTGGCGAGAGCTGCGACTGGTCGCGAGAAAAATTCACGCTTTCTCCAGAGCTGTCCCGTGTGGTGCGCGAGGTATTCGTGCGGCTTTACGAAGAAAAGCTGATTTACCGCGCGAATCGAATGATGAACTGGTGCCCGGTATGCCTGACCGTGCTCAGCGACCTGGAAGTTTTGCACGAAGAACGGGTGGGAAGTCTTTGGCACATCAAGTATCCCGTGGTTGGGTCGAATGAATTCCTGATTGTGGCCACTACACGTCCAGAAACCTTGTTTGGCGATACAGCCGTGGCGGTAAATCCGGAAGATGACCGGTACAAGCATCTGATCGGGAAGAGAGTGAAGTTGCCTTTAACCGATCGCGAGATTCCGGTTATTGGCGACAGTTATGTAGATAAGGAGTTCGGCACTGGGGCCTTGAAAATTACTCCCGCGCACGATGCCAACGACTTCGAAGTTGGCAAACGCCACAACCTGCCTGTAATTGACGTGATGACCGACGACGGTCGAATGAATTCCAACGCTGGTGTCTGCGCTGGGATGGATCGGTTTGAAGCACGCCAGAAGGCAGTTACTGATCTGCAGGCGCAGGGCCTATTGGACAAGATTGTTGAGCATACGAGCGCAATCGGCCTCTGCGAGCGCTCCAAAACCGTGGTCGAACCGCGCATTTCCACGCAGTGGTTCTGCGCGATGAAATCGCTGGCTGAACCCGCGTTGGAAGCCGTGGAGCGTGGCGAAATCCAAATCATTCCCGAGAATCGCCGCCAGGAATACCTTTTCTGGATGCGCAACATCCGCGACTGGACACTTTCGCGCCAGCTCTGGTGGGGCCACCGGATTCCCGCCTGGTATTGCGAAGAAAATGGGCACGTCACCGTATCGCGCGAGGATCCGACAGCGTGTGGAACATGCGGCTCGAAAAAGCTCAAGCAAGATCCGGATGTTCTCGACACATGGTTCAGCTCTGGCCTCTGGCCATTTTCGACTCTCGGATGGCCAGAAGAGACCGCGGACTTCAAACGCTACTATCCGACGAGCGTTCTCATCACCGGTTACGACATTTTATTTTTCTGGGTTGCTCGCATGGCGATGCTGGGAATCCACTTCACGGGGCAGGTGCCCTTTCGCACAGTTTATTTGCACTCGCTCGTTCGCACCGGTTCGGGCGAAAAAATGTCTAAGTCGAAAGGGACCGGGCTTGACCCAGTTGCTCTGAACGAGAAGTACGGAACAGACGCAATGCGCTTCTGCCTGGCATCCATGGCAGCACCTGGAACGGATATCGTGCTCTCTGACGATCGGTTACTTGGGGCACGAGCATTCGCAAACAAAATCTGGAATGCGGCACGCTTCTTGTTGATGAATTTGGAAAAGCACGAACAAACTGGCGCGAAACTCGAGCAACTTGCGTCACCGGATATTCGTGCCGGTGCACCTTACGTGGTCAACGGCAAAGTTCCGCTCGCCGATGCCTGGCTGTTCGCGCGCCTTGCGGAAACTGTCGAAGCAGCAAACAAGGCGCTCGAAACTTATTACTTCCATGAGGCAGCCCAACAGATTTATCAATTTTTCTGGGGCGATTTCTGCGATTGGTACATCGAATGGGTGAAGCCTGATTTGCAGAGTAGTGATGCGGCGAAGTCTGAAGCTGCGTGGAAAAATCTCTTTGCCGCTTTTGAAGCCGCGCTGCGCCTTCTCCATCCGATCATGCCGTTCCTGACCGAGGAGCTCTGGCACCAGCTTCCACAGAAACAAGATGCAAAATCTATTGCACTCGCTTCCTATCCGATCATGGCTGAACGATGGAAGAATACAGAAGCACTACGGGAATTCGCTTTCCTCCAGGAGGTAATCAAGACTTTGCGCGAAGTGCGCGCACAAATGAAGCTCGACCCGAAAAAGAAAGTGAACGCCGAGTTTTCAAGCCAGGATACCGGACTGCGCGCAACGCTTACAGCAAATCTAGAACCTGTTTCGCGCCTTGCGATTCTGTCTGAGCTGGCGGTTTCTGCGAACAAGCTGGAACAATCGGGAGGCTCCGTCCGCTCCACGGCGCAATTCGACTTGCGAATTCCCTACTCCGACGTGATAGACGTGGCCGGCGAATCGGCACGGCTCAAAAAAGAAACCGAAGGACTCGCAAAAGCGATACGGTCCAAGGAGAATCAGCTTTCAAACGATACCTTCCGCAGCCGCGCGCCGGAACACATCATCAAAAAGATGGAAGGCGATCTTGCCGAGCAGAAAATCGAGCTGCAGAAACTGCAAGATCGCTTGTCTCAGCTTGCCAGTTGAGTCATAGTCGGCAAAGCAATCATGGATTGGAATTCGCAATACGTATCTGAATTGGTGCAGCGGGCGCTTGCAGAGGACGTCGGCTCGGGCGACGCCACAGTTCTTGCCACGATTCCCGCGTCGGCCATAGGCCACGCGCACATTCAGACCAAGCAAGACACCGTCGTTGCCGGCCTGCCACTCGCTAAAGCAGTCTTTCGCGCGCTTGATCCGGCAATGCAGATCGAATTTCGCGCGCAAGATGGAGATCGCGTCGCGAAAGGCAATGATCTATTGCATCTGGACGGAACCGCCCGCGCCATTTTGACCGGTGAGCGGACCGCGTTGAATTTCCTTGCGCATTTAAGCGGCATTGCGACGCTCACGCAGAAATTCGTCGAGCGCCTCTCCGGAACAAACTGCCGCATCCGCGACACGCGAAAAACGACGCCTGGTCTGCGATTGCTCGAGAAATACGCCGTCAAAACGGGTGGCGGCACGAACCACCGCATTGGCCTGTACGACGCCGTCCTCTTAAAGGAAAATCACATTGCGCTTGCCGGTGGTGTTCCGCAGGCGCTGGCTCAAGCTCATGCGTACACTGCTCTTCACGCTCGTCCGGCCGCGATGACCGCCTACGAAGAAGTCGAACCTCCTTCTCGAACTCTCGGCATGCCACTTCCCGTGCAAATTGAAGTGCGCAACCTTGATGAGCTTCGCCAGGCCATCGAAGCCGGCGCCGATTCTGTTTTGCTCGACAACATGAGCGTCGCTGAGGCGCGCGCGGCCGTTGAACTCACCAGGAATCTACGCGCCAGTGTGCTCATAGAAATCTCCGGCGGCATCACTTTGGAGAATGCCCGCCCTTACGCCGAAACTGGCGCTGATTTTCTCTCCTCCAGCTTGTTGACGCATTCCGCGCCCGCCGCCGACCTGAGCTTGCTTGTGGATACCATCGAGGACAAGTAAGCTCAGTTTCACCAACTCCCTCATGTCGAAATCAAAGCCAAGCTTGCCCGAAACTACGGACCGCCGCATTACAGCACTCGTCACGTTGCTCGCGGAAAACGCGACGATTGTGATCAGCGGCGCGCGCATCGCTCGCGAAATTGGCGTGTCGCGTTCGACCGTATGGCGCTGGGTACAGCGATTGCGCGAACTCGGCGTCAAAGCCAAGGGGCATCCGCGCACGGGCTACTATCTTGAAAAAGTTCCGGACATTCTTACGCCGGACATGCTGAAATCGCGACTCAAGGGCAGCCTCTTCGGAAAACACATCCATCACTACCTGAAAATTGATTCAACAAACCGAGTCGCGATGGAACTTGGCTCCGCAAATGAGCCAGAGGGCACAGTTGTGCTCGCCGAAGAGCAAACTTCAGGCCGTGGACGCGCGGGACGTAATTGGCACTCCGAACGCGGCACAGGAATCTACGTCACGCTACTTCTTCGGCCGAAGATTTCGCCCGTCCTGGCGCCGTTGCTCACGATGATGGCGGGAATATCGGCGCGGGCGGCGATTCAGGTACAAACCGGGCTCGCCATTGACTTAAAGTGGCCTAACGATCTGTTGCTAAATGGCAAGAAACTCGGCGGGATCCTTACCGAGATGCACGCTGAGCCGTCTCAGGTGCGATTCGTTATCGTTGGCATCGGCATTAATGCGAACCAGGAGAAGTTCCCTTCTGAACTCACTTCCATCGCCACTTCCCTTCGTTCGCAATCGGGCCGCTCTATTTCTCGGATGGAGCTGCTTGTGCGTTTGCTGCTCGAATTCGAAACCGATTACAATCGTTTTTTGCGCGAAGGCGCCGCGAGTGTCACGCAGCGCTTCGAAGCCGTTTCCAGCTATGCGCGCGGAAAACGTGTCCATGTTTCGAACGGCATGGAGAGCTACTCCGGAGTAACAGCGGGGCTCAGCCCCGAAGGATTGCTACGCGTTGAACGGGAGGGCGGAAACGTTGTGACCGTGATTGCCGGCGATGTACGAGAGGCCGTTTAGATGCTCCTGACGATTGACGTCGGAAATACAAACAGCGTGCTGGGTGTTTTTCGTGGCGAAGAACTGATCGCCCATTGGCGCCTGACCACGGCGCGCGCCCAAACCGTGGACGAGTATGGCGTCTTGACGCGCAATCTTTTCACACTGAAGGGCCTTGACCCAAAATCCGTTGACGGCATCATCATCAGTTCCGTTGTTCCGCCAGTAAATTGGACACTCGGCGAAATGGCGAAAATCTATTTTGGGCAGAAGGCGCTGTTTGTCGAGCCAGGCGTGAAAACCGGAATGGCCGTGCTGGTGGATAATCCTCTGGAAGTCGGCGCGGATCGAATTGTGAACGGCGTCGCGGCGTTTCATAAATATGGAGGGCCGTGCATCGTCGTAGATTTTGGCACGGCAATAACTTTCGATGCGATTTCCGCAAAGGGTGAATACGTCGGCGGCGTCATTGCGCCAGGACTCGGAATCTCTTCCGAGGCCCTGTTCGCCCGGGCTGCAAAACTTCCTCGCGTTGAAATCAAAGACCCGGGAAAGGTGATTGGCACCAACACCGTTACGCATATGCAAGCGGGGTTTTATTACGGCGCGGTAGACATGGTGGATGGCATGTTACAGCGCATGAAGGCGGAGCTCGGCGGCGCCGTAAAGGTGGTCGCAACGGGCGGGCAGGCGAATCTGGTTGCAAAGGGCTCAAAGCATATCGAATACACGGACGATTTTCTTACACTGACAGGCTTGCGCCTCATATGGGAAAAGAATCAGCCGCTAGAAACTGCCAAGAAGGCCGACAAAAAGGCAGGCCAGTAAAGTTCGGGATGAGCGGCTGGAATTATTTCAACTACTTTACGGAAATCGAAGAATATTTCTGGAAGAAACGCGGCGCGAACCTGCTCGTGTCGCCCCTCGATTGGGCCATTATGGAATCGTGGCAACAAGCCGGAGTTTCGCTCGAGGCTGCTTTGAAAGGAATTGATCGCGCGTTTGAGAGTCATGCACGATCGCGCCGTGGCAACCGGCCCATGAAAAGCCTGGCTTATTGCACGGATGCGGTTCTCGAAGCCGCGGAGGAGGCGCAGGAAGCCTCTGCGGGGGGGCACTCTGAGACTGAGGCGAGAAAAAAGGACGAGCCTTTTTCGAGAGATGCCTTGCGCGCTCATTTCGATAAGAATCGGGCGCAATTGGAGCAAAGAGCTACAAGCCTGCTTGCACAGCAGCCGGAACTATCTTCCCGTATGAAAGAAGCAGCTCAGTCATTGATGCAATGCTCTGCCATACTGGATTCACCGGCGGCATTGGATTGGGAAGATCTCGAGCGGCGTCTGACAGTTCTTGATGAAAAGATCCACGCTGCGCTTTTGCAGCACGCGGGAGATGAATTGCTGCTGCGCTTGCGGCGAGAAATGGATGGGCAACTCGCGCTTTATCGCGGCAGGATGCGCGCGGAACAAATTGCTCTTATAGAAAAACAGTATCTGCACAAACGGTTGCTCGAAGAATTTGGCCTGCCACGGTTGAGTTTGTTCTATTTGCAACACTAGATCGCAAGGCACCAAGTAGCACTACACTTTCAAACCAAATCGGCGCAGAATGGGGTCTGCAGAATGTCAGAAGAGTTTATGGTATCAATTGAGAAACTTGTGTACGGCGGAGATGGCCTCGCTCACCACGGCGAGCGTACGGTTTTTGTGCCATTTGTCCTGCCTGGCGAAGAAGTTCGCGTCGCCGGGAAATCGCACAGGAAGAATCTTGTTTGGGCGAACCCCATCGAAATTGCAAAGCCGTCTGCTTCGCGTATCGAACCCAAATGTGCTCATTTTAAAGTCTGTGGTGGCTGCCAGTATCAACACATCGAAGCAAGCACGCAAACGCAATTCAAACACGAGATTTTAAAGGAAACGCTCCTGCGCCTCGGGGGCATCCGCTGGGAAGACGAAATCAAGCTGCACACAGCTGCGCCATATGAATATCGCAATCGCGCTCAATGGGGAGTCCGCTCTGCCATGACTCGTGCGCTTGGTTATTTTCTGCCGGAGAGCTCAACGATTGTCCCCATAGACGATTGTCCCGTCCTTTCTCCGCTTCTCTCGCGGACATTTCATCAGCTCCAGGAACTGATGCGTTCGAATTCCCTTCCAGCGCAGATTGAAGAAATCGAGGCCTTCGCCGGCTCTGCCGATCAAAAGTTGGCGCTGAACATTGCCTTTCGCTCCTTCGAGCAACATCCGGCTGCGATCATCAAATTCTTTCGCGAAGCCCTGCCGCAACTCGAAAGCCTTCTCATCCACGATCAAAGGAAAAACAAATTCGAGCTCTCCGGCCCCGGCTTTCTGACGCATCGGGCAGGCGGCTTCAATTTCCAGGTGAATCATCTGTCGTTTTTTCAGGTCAACCGCTTCCTGATCGAAGACCTTTTGCGTTCCGTCGTTTCGGGCAAGAAGGGTTCGCTCGCGCTTGATCTCTACGCCGGTGTCGGCTTTTTCTCACTTCCGCTCGCAAAAACCTTCGACCGCGTAATCAGTGTGGATGCAAATGAGTCCGCAATCCGCGACCTGCGTAAAAATGTCGAAGCCGCCGGGGTTGCCGTTACTTCGCACAACCTGCACACAGAAGAATTTCTGAAAAAGTTTGACGAGAAGCCGGATCTCATCGTTCTCGATCCGCCGCGCTCCGGCCTCGGCCAATTCGCTTCAGCAAAGCTAGCGGAACTACGTTCGCCCGACATCACATATCTTTCCTGTGATCCTTCAACGCTTGCACGCGATCTCGCTGTTTTCTTGCAAACTGGGCGCATGCCCGCTGGTGCAAAACCAAACGCTCCGCGCTACGAAATCAAATCCATCGAGCTTTTTGACCTTTTTCCACAAACGCATCACATCGAAACGCTCGTGCATCTGAGGCTCGCTCCGTGAAGCTTCCGGCCGTCTGCCTTGCGGCCGCGTTTGCGGCAGGAGTGACTCTCGGCCTCTGTTCACCAGTTCATAATTACAGCGCCTCGACCAACGCCGCTCGCCTCGTGGCAAGCATTTTTGTTTGCTTGCTAGCAATCACTTTGTTTGCCCTTCGCAAAAGCTACCTTCTCTCCGCTGGAGCCGCGTCGCTCTGCGCGTGGATTTCGCTCGGAACTTTCGCTGCATGGATCGCCGCGCAGCCCGCCCCTCCAAGCCACATCCTTACTATAGCCTCCGCCAGCCACGTTGATCTCTCCTCTCCGCTTCGGTGGCACGGCCATCTTCGCGACGAACCGGCCGAACTCGCCTGGGGAACGAGTTACGATCTCGCACTCGACGCTGTTGAATTTGAAGGCGCAACACTTCCAACAATTGGCGGAATGCGATTGAGTTATTCACCGCACAACGAAGTCGTAAGGCTTCCACCGCTGCACTCCGGCGACGAAATCTCATTTATTGCGCAAGCTCATCTACCGCAGGTTTTTCGCAATGAAGGCGCCTTCAACCGTCGCGCATATCTTCAACAGCAAGGGGTCGACCTTGTTGCCACCCTGCGCGCTCCTTCCTTGCTTGAAAAAGACTCGTCCGCAAAGTTCGGGGTCGCAAATCTGCTTGCCCGCGCCAGAAGCCATTTGAGAAACAAGATCAACGCCATTTTTCCTGAATCGCCGGATGTTGCCGGCGTTCTCCGCGCCATGCTCCTCGGGGATCGTTCGTTCCTGGATCGCGACGAATCCGCCGCCTTCCAGAAGACTGGCGTTTATCACGTCCTCGTTGTTGCGGGTCTTCACGTCGGCGCATTCGCGGTTTTTCTATACTGGATTGCGCGCAAATTGCGCCTCTCCATCGGCTGGACAACTCTGTCCTTATTTTTCGCTCTTCTAGCGTATGTTTCGCTGATCGAGCAGCGCCCGCCAGTTCTTCGCGCTGTGCTCATGGCTCTCGTACTTCTCATCGCGGGATACTTCTTCCGCCGCCTAGAACTACTCAATTCGGCTGCAATCGCGGCGCTCGTCCTGCTCATCGCCAATCCTTTGGAACTGCGCGATTCCAGTTTTCAGCTTTCCTTTCTTTCCATTGGCTGCATCGCGGGCATTGCCGTTCCTTGGATGGATCGTCACATTGAACCATATGCCAAGTCCCTGCGAGGTTGGCGCGACGTCACGCGCGACGTGGCTCACAAACCTCGGATCATTCAATTCCGGATTGACCTCCGCTCTCTGTTCGACTGGCTGGCGACAAAAAACAAAACAATCTCTGCTCCCATCCTCGGGGACACTGTTGTTTTCCTGCTGCGCACGAGTTTTCGCTTCTGGGAACTTGTCTTGCTGACTTTCGTTTTGCAAATCGGCATGTTGCCTCTCATGGCTCTCGATTTTCATCGGGTCACGATTCTCGGCGCACTCGGCAACCTCGTTGCAGTTCCGCTGACGGGAATCCTCGTCCCTTACGGTTTCATAACTCTTTTGTTTGGTTCGATCTCGACGACTATTGCAACGTATTTGGCCATTCCACTGCGGTGGCTCACCACGTTTCTGATTCAAACAATAGCCTGGTTTTCTCACCTGGCTCATAGCAACTACAGAGTCGCTGGCCCTCCCACTTCGCTAATCGTTTTTTTCTTTGTTTTGGTAATTTCTATCAGCATCTTTCTGAGATTCGAATCGCGCCGCGCTCGCCTGTTTAAACGCGTATCAGCAATCGCTTTGCTGGTGACGACTCTCGCAATTGCAGTCCACCCTTTCGCCCCGCAAATTGCAAAAGGCAAACTGGAGCTCGATGTCCTGGACGTTGGTCAGGGTGATTCGCTCTTCCTTGTCTCACCCGCGGGTCAAACGATGCTTATCGACGCGGGCGGCCCTCCTCCGCAATTCGACGCTCAATCGCAGCAGCGGACCATTGACCCGGGTGAAGAAGCCGTCTCTCCCTTTCTCTGGTCTCGTGGATTCAAGCGAATCGACGTTGTCGCCCTGACGCACGCACACCAGGACCATCTTGGCGGCCTCCCCGCAATTTTCGAGAATTTCCAAGTCGGCGCACTGTGGATTGGCCGTGAGGTCCATTCGTCAGCGCTTGAAAAGCTCGAAGCAATCGCTCGCGCGCACGACGTTCCACTTATTCATGAAAGCCGCGGGCAAACCTTCCATTGGGATGGAGTGGAAGGAAAGATCCTCTGGCCCGAACTGGACTCTGGAGAACCAACCACGACTGCAAAAAACAATGACTCGCTAGTTCTGCGGTTGCAATTTCGCAATCGCAGCTTCTTGCTCCCTGGAGATGCAGAAACAAAAGCTGAGGCTGACATTCTTTCTGAAAACTCGACGGAATCGCTGCAAGCCGATGTCCTGAAAGTTGGCCATCATGGCAGCAAGAATTCAACCACACCGGAATTCCTGACCGCCGTGCGTCCCAAATGGGCTGTTATTTCGTCAGGAGCGGAAAATCCGTACGGGCATCCGAGCCCTGCACTTCTGCAGCGCCTCGCTGAATCGAATGTGCAGATTTACCGTACCGATCGCAACGGCGCGATCCACATTTTGACGGATGGCAACTCGGTTGAAATCTCTTGCTTCCTTGAATGCAGGCAAACCACTTACACTGAAAATTCAGCCGCCGCGCAATCTCCAGATAACCAGTAATATCGCAAGCAAGAACAGAAAGCCAAGCGTCGCCTGATGTTCATGGTTCCGTTTGAACTGTGCGAACGAAAACTCACCCGGACTGCTTCCTTCCACGCGTGCGGGAGTAATTCGGGGGAAAAACAAGGGCACTCTTTTTGCATAGGTTTCGAATGCATCAGTGAAGTGCCCACGCAGCTCGCCTTCTTCTCTGCGCATGACCACAAAATAGACCACAGCAAAATAAACGAACAGCACTGCCGCGGAAATCCAGGAGTGCATCGCCCAAGCCGCGCCTCCTGCAAGAATTGCGCTGCCCAAATAAAGCGGATTACGTGTGAACGCGTAAGGCCCCGTCGTCGTCAGCACTTCCTGTTTTTTCAGGTAGCCGGCCGCATATGCGCGAAGCCACAATCCAACCAAACCAATCGTGGCTCCAATCAAAATGCTCTTTGGATTAGGATGAGCGAAGATAAGCACTACAATCGCTAGCGGGTATCCAAGCCGCACACGCCAGCGCGCGATCCATATTGCCGCTCCGCTCATGAAAGGGCGTTCGCCTCGCGCAGTCCGTTCAGCACATCCTTCACACTAATCTCCAGCAAAGAAGGATGCGGCGCATCATGTCGCTTGTAAGTTGATTCCACGTTCTTTGCGCGCAAAACAAACTTTTTTCCAAAGAACGGTCCATTCCGCGCCGGATCTGTAGGACCAAAAATCGCCACGACTTTTGTTCCCAGAACATCGGCAAGATGCAGTGGCCCCGTATCTCCGGCCACGACTGCTTTCGCCTTCTGCAACAAAGCCATCAATTCGCCAAATCCTGCGCTGTACCGAACCGGTTTTGCATTTCCTGCCGCAGCCGCAACTTTTTCCGCCAAGCCTTCTTCTCCCGGCCCAAAGTTGATAATGCTTTTGATTCCGTGCTCTGCGTACAGGCGACTCGCAAGTTCCCCGAATCGGTCCGCAGGCCAACATTTCGAAGTCCAGCCGCCGCCCGGACTCAGGACGATGTATTCCTCGATGCCTTCCGGTCGCAGCATTTTGCTTACAGCAATTTTTGCATCTTCCGGCACTGCCAGCGTTACGGAGCCAACCAACTGAAGCGATCCGGCCCGCTGCGATAATTCCCCGTTTTGCTCAGCGATATGCGTACCAAGTACTTTCACCTTGTCCGAGTAGAGGATCGGTACCCCGAACTCGCGCACCGTATCCGATGAGAATCCAATTCTCCTTGAAACTCCCGCCAGAAACGGAAGCGCAGCCGACTTCCACAATCCCTGGTAGTCGATCGCGGTTGAAAATCCTTCCTTGCGAATCTTCTTGCGCATGGAATTGATCGAACTGAGGGACCGCGTGTCCAGCTCCCATATTTCGCTCGCAAGTCCGGACGATTCCACTAGCGGTCGCCAGCGCAGGTCCGTCAGCCAAACTATTCTTCCGCTGGGGAACGAGTTTCGAAGAGCAGCCACGGCGGGGAATGTATGAACAATGTCGCCAAGCGAACCGAGCCGGACCACCAGAAACCGTGGCTCAGTCATGCGGCGCTCTTCGAACGCTTTCGATCAATTCGCGTGTCGAATGATCTTTTGGGTCACCGACGATGGCAATTCGAATGCCGAGCCTTTCCGCCGTCGCTCGTTCTGGAACGCTTGCCTGTGTATAGTCCGTCCCCTTTGCGTGAACGTTCGGCCGCAGTTCTTCCAAAAGCTTCTCGACATTGGGCTCGTCAAAGATCAAGACGTAGTCCACTGCACGCACTGCTGCAACTAGTCGTGCTCTCGCATTCTCATCCAAGACTGGCCGGCCAGGTCCCTTTAATCCTGCCACGCTGGAATTCGCGTTCACCCCAACAATCAGAAAATCACCTTCCGCCTTTGCGCCTTCCAGATAGCGCACATGCCCTACGTGCAACGTGTCAAAGCATCCATTCGCGAAAACCACGCGTGCCCCGCGCTTTCGCAAACCTCCAGCGACATCGCGCAGCGATTCTCTCTTCATTATTTTATTGCTTGTGTCCTGCATCTGTTAGGAACCCGAACTCTGTCGCCGGATCTCTTCCAGCAACTCCGATTGTGAGACCGTCGCGGTGCCGCGCTTCATCACCACTAAACCGCCTGCAATGTTCGCAATATGAGCAGATTCCAAAGCCGATGCTCCACTGGCCAACGCCAGCGTGTACACGGCGAGCACGGTATCGCCAGCGCCAGTCACATCCACAGCCTGGTCGCTTCCATGCACGGGTATATGCGTCACCCGTTTTCCATTCTTTTCAAAAAGAGCCATTCCGTCTCGTCCGCGCGTCACCAGAAGAGATTCCATCTTCATCTGAGCCAATGTCGCGAGGCCGCAGCGCTCCAATTCGCGGACGTTTCGCCCAATGGCGGTGTGATGAAGCGACTCCAGCTCCGCTTCGTTCGGTGTTGCGGCAACAATGCCGCTGGTCATATAGCGCGTCAGCCCATGGCGCGCATCCAGTGTCACCGGAATCCTTTTTCTCAATTTTTTCAACGCAACTCGTGCCGCTTCGGGCGTGGCAGATCCAAATCCATAATCAGAAATCGCAAGTGCATCTGCGCTGCGTAATTTTGCTGTCAGCTTCGCGGCAATCTGCTTTTGGGCTCTTGCCGGCAAGGCTCCTTCTGGCTCCTGATCAACGCGCAACACCTGCTGCGAAGCCGTGTGCGCCCATCCTGCAAGGAATCTTGTCTTTGTAGGCGTTTTCCAGCCCTTTGCAGAAATGATTCCCGTGCAATCAATTCCCAATTTTTCAAAATGTTCCGCAAGAGCTGCACCGGACTCGTCGTCACTCACGGCGGCTACTGGTGTAACTTTCGCTCCTAAAGCGGCAAGGTTGTTCGTAGCATTCGCGCCGCCACCCGGCACAACTCGCGTCTCTCGATGCTTCAAAATCAAGACGGGCGCTTCGCGAGATACCCGCGAAATATCTCCAAACTGGAATTCATCTGCGACAAAATCGCCATAAAGCACAATTCGCTTTCCGCGAAACTGTTCGACAATCTCAGCAAGCCGAACCAAGTCCACCACGCGCTCGGTACTTGCGCTCACCTTCGTTCGTGTCATCGTTCGTTTCCCAGAATCCAGTCCACTGCTTCCGTCAAGTTCGTCGCAACATACTCCGGCTGCCTCGGCCATTTCGCCATATGCCAGGAATATTCTCCCTCACCGTAACCCGAGCGAACCAGAATGCTTTGCCCGCCTGCCGCGTGCCCGAGCTGAATATCCGAATGCCTGTCTCCCACAAAAAACGATCTCTTTAAATCGAGGCCATGTTCGGTTGCCGCACGCAAAACCATCCCCGTTTTGGGCTTCCGGCAATCGCAGTCCACTGGCGCAGCATGCGGACAATAGTAAATCCCAGTAAGCCTCGCGCCGCTCATCTCTAGCGCCTTTTGCATGAGTGCATTCACATCGGACACGACGCTCTCTGGAAAATACCCTCGCCCCACTCCGGACTGATTGCTAACGACTATCACGGGATAGTTCGCAGCATTCAATCGGGCAATCGCCTCGCCTGCCCCGCCGAGCATGCGAAAACGGCTAGGGTGATTCAAATAGCCGACTTCGTCCAGAATCGTCCCATCGCGATCCAGAAAGACTGCGCCGCGCAACACCCTGCCTTCACCCAGAAGTCACCGCCGATAAACGGAGTTGCGCCGCCGACTCCACCATCTCCGGGGTCACTGCTTTCATGCACCGATGGTCCGTCGGGCAACGCCGCAAGAAACACGGACTGCAATATGGCCTCTGCTGCACAACTGTGCATTTTGGCGTCACCGGCACTGTTCCCAAGGGGTCAGTTGGTCCAAACACAGCGACTATCGGCAATCCTACGGCCCCGGCCACGTGCATTGCTCCCGAATCATTTCCAATAAACAGATTGCACCGTGAGAGCAGCGCGGGCAAATCTGCAATCGACGTTTTTCCCGTCAAGTCTACTGGGTCTTTCTTCAAGCTCGCGATAATCGCCGAAGAAACAGCCGATTCTCCCGCGGTACCAAACAAAATCAGGTCGGCGTCTCGTTCTGCAGTCAGCCTGTTCAATGCGGCTGCAAAACGCTCCGGCGGCCAGCACTTTGCCGACCCATACGAAGCTCCAGCGCCGATTGCAATCCGAGTGACTCCTTGCCGAGCTCCTGCCGCTGTCAAAACCGCTTCGGCATTCGCACGCTTCTCTTGAGACACCCTGAGTTGGATCCACTCGATGCCGGGCAATCGCTCAATCCATCCTGCTCGTCGCAGCAGCTCCAAATAGTAAAATTTCTCATGTGCCGGAATCTCGCCCGTTTGGGGCACGGGGATCGCCTTCGTCAGCAAAAAGCTTCTGCCATCCCGCGCATAACCGATCCGCTCAGGAATCTTTGCCCGCCATGCCAGCCAAGCTGCATCGAAGGCGTTCTGCAGCAGCAATGCAACATCGTATTTTCTCTCCCGCAGTTGCGCCGCCAGCTTTTCTCGTCCCGAGATTCCCCTGTGCACTTTCGCGGAATCGTAATCAATCAATTCGTCGGCAATTCCCTGATCGCGATAGATATCAAGCACATATGGCCGCCCGACTACTCCAATTGTCGCGTCTGAAAATTTCTCTCGCACCGCACCTAACGCCGGCAGTGCCATCACCGCATCGCCTACCCAATTCGTCGCTCGAATCAGGATTTTCATGCGGCAGAACCCTGGCTCTCATTCAACAAACGACGAATTTCGCTATGGAACTTCTGCGCGGGATTCACTTCCAGCTCCACGACGGCGACATAGATTGGCCACTCCCCGAAATCCACCCCTTGTAAATTCTGCTCGTCTTTCTCGGTAGTGACAAAAGAACCTGCACCAGCGTAGCTCGCACTGTTTGTCAGTTGCGCCGCATCTTCTTTCGTATACCGATGATGGTCCAGAAAACTCATCGTTCCAACCGGCTCAATTTCCCACCGTCTCAAATCGTTAAAAAATGCTTTCGGATTGCCCACTCCGCAAAACGCAAACGCGGGGCCTTCTACGGAGCTTACAATTGTAGTCATTCCTAGCTTTCGAAATCCGACTAGCTTGGTTTGAGCAGAAAACGCGGATTCGCTTACATCCTTGTTTTGGCCATCTGTGCCCCAAGTCTTTCTTGTAATTACTAACAAGTCTGCCCTGCTGATCGCTGAAATCGGTTCACGTAAGCTCCCAGCAGGCAACATCCACTGCCGCTGAAACTTCTTTGTCCCATCCCACAAGACAATGTCTACGTCCCGCGCCAGCTGCAGATGCTGGAATCCATCGTCCAGCAAAAACACATCGACGGGGCTCTCCCGCTCAATCCTCTCGCCTTCCACAAACCGGTCAGCTCCCACTCCAAAAACCACTCGGCCCCCAAGTCGCCTCTTCAACATTTGGACTTCATCGCTCGTTCCTGCAGCTCCGCGATATCCGCGGCTCAGAATCCCGACGCGCTTCCCTTCGGCCTGAAACTTTTCCGCCAGGTACAGCACCATCGGCGTCTTCCCTGTTCCGCCCACGGTCAAATTGCCGACGCTGACCACTGGAGTCTTGAGCCTCTTTTTCTTAAACACTCCTTTCTCATACAGCACCACTCGGAGTCGTGCTCCAATTTCGTAAAATACCGAGAGCGGCCATAGCAAGATTCGGATTGGGAAAGGCAAATTCATTCAGTTCCGCGACTGCCTTGCCAACTGCCGATCGATCTCGGCCAGGGCACGGTCAGTTGCCCCGCGGCTCCCTTCCACCAGGTTTTTGGCCGTCTGTCCCATCCGATTCATTCGCTCCGGCGCACGCAGCAACTCAATCCACGTTACGCCCGCGTCCTCAGGGCTTCCAACCTGAATCGCCGCTTCCGCTGCAACGAATCGCTGTGCCATCTCCGCAAAATTTTCCATCGAAGGTCCAAACACCGGTACTTTTCCAAACGCTGCTGGCTCCAAAATGTTATGTCCGCCTGATTCAACAAGTGACCCGCCAACAAAAGTTCCGTCGGCAATCCGGTAGAGAGACGCAAGTTCGCCAATGCTATCGAGAAGAATCACGGCAACCCCATCCGGCAATTGGGAAAACTCCCCTGTACCCGGCGCACCGGATGGCGATGCCACTGCGAGTTGCGACCGCCGGATGAATTTCTGGTGCGAGTCCTCAATGTACTGCTCCGCATCTTTGAAGCGCTCCGGCTTGCGCGGCGCCAGAACCAGTAGCGAATTGCGATACTCGCCTTGCACTACGCCAAACGCAATCAACGCGAGCGGCTCTTCATTCGCTACGACGCTTCCCGCCACAATCAATGGCCGCCGCCCCTTTGTGCTGACTTCTTTCTCCAGCCATTCCGCAATCGGCGTCGTTTTCGGCAACTCTTGGTCGTATTTCAAATTGCCGCTAGCGGTCACTCGTTCGGAGAGTGCCCCGAGCGCCTTAATGCGCTCCGCATCCTTATCGCCCTGCATCAAAAACGCTGCACCATTTCTCAGCGCGCTCTTCATCAGCGGCCGTAAATAAAATCCCGCCACGCCAAACCACTTCTGATACCGCGCAAAACTCTTGTCAGAAATTCTTCCGCTCACAAACACAACTGGAACTCCCGCGCGTCCCGCCTCACGCAAAAAGTTCGGCCAAATTTCCGTCTCTAGCACAATGACAATCGCCGGCTTCACCCCCGCTATCGCTCGCTTCACGCAAAAGGCCCAATCCAGCGGAAAATAGATGACCGCATCGGCAAAGGGCATACGCTCACGAACAATCGCCTGCCCCGTCATCGTTGTCGTTGAAACAATTAATGGCCGGTGGGGATGCCTTTCCTTCAGCTTCTTGGCCAGTGGCACGCTAGAAAGCGCCTCTCCAACAGATACCGCGTGCAGCCAAATCGCGTCGGCTCGGTCTTTTGGCAACTTTTCCAAACCCGGAAATGAAAATCCCAGCCGCTCGCTCAAATTTGATAGATATTTCCCTTGTGTAATCCCCTTGAAAATCCAATACGGTGTGAGGATCAGCGCTGCAATCGCCATCAACAGGCTGTAGAGGAAATACACGAACTCGAGCTCCGGTCTGCCTCGTTTCCGCACTCTGGCATCCATGCAGGGCAACCCTGCACTTCCCCAAGGAATCGAAGGCGTCGTGATGGGAAAAGTTTATTATAACCGCATGAGAAAAGCCGCCTTCGCCCTTGCCTGCGCCGCCCTGGTTGGGATGCTTACTGTGGCCATGCCGCAGCAACTCCCGCAGTCCACTCCCATCCGCGCTTCCGTGCTCGATTCCCACGAAGGCATGACCATCGGTGCCGAGCCACTCACCACTCTAGAGCAATACAAACCCGCTTTCCCCAAGAAGAATCCCTTTGCATCCGGCGTCATCGCCATTCGTGTTATGTTTCGCAACGAGACGTCCGAAAGCATTCGCGTCAACATCAGCCGCATTCGTCTCTCTCTGCGTCTTGAAGACGAAAGCCGCCAGGATCTACCCACGCTCACCTCCGATGACGTAGCCGACGCTGTCTTCGCTTCCAAAGCAAAAGATCCAAGCAAGAGAACTCGCCTGCCTTTTCCGCTTCCCTCGTCCGGCCCTAAAGTTGGCCACGACAAGAATTGGATGGAGTTGCAAAAACAAGCTGAAGAAGCCGGGTTCCGCACCGGGGTCATCCCACCGCACAGCTCCGCGCAAGGCCTGCTCTATTTCGACCTTCAAGGCCAGCTCGACCTGCTTTCCAACGCGCGCCTCTATATTCCTGAACTTGTCGCCCTCGAGAAAAACCAGGGCTTGCTCTTTTTTGATATTGATTTGAGCCGCGCAACCTCCCGCTGATTCTATTCTTCTCATTCTCGTGGAGATTTCTTTCCGCAACGCCAGTTTGCGCGCTCCACTTGCCTCCGCTAAAATTACTTCGCCACAACTTTTTCTGATCGGACGCAATGCTTCCTCTCCTTGAACAGCTCAATCCTGAACAGCGCCTTGCAGCCGAAACAACAGAAGGCCCGCTGCTTATTCTCGCCGGCGCTGGCACGGGCAAAACCCGCGCCATCACATACCGCATGGCCAATCTCATTTCGAATGGCGTCTCCGCGGAGAATATTCTCGCCGTCACCTTTACCAACAAAGCCGCCGAGGAAATGCAAAACCGAATTTCCGATCTCCTCCTTCGCGCTGGAATTCCGCCCGAGCGCCCCTGGCTCTCCACGTTTCATTCGCTCTGCGCGCGTCTGCTACGCCGCGAAGCCGCCGCAGCTGGGCTCCCCTACAATTTCTCCATCTTCGACGACGACGATCAGCAAGCCGCCGTCAAACTTGCGATGCAGCGGCTCAACATCAGTGACGATACACTCACCCCGCGCAATATCCTCAGCGCCATTAGCCACGCCAAGAATCACGGCAAATCCGCTGGCCAAATCCGCGGGGAAGCCTTCAGCCCCGACGGACGCAAGATCGCCGACATTTTTGAAGCCTATGAAAAACTCCTCGCGCAGAGTAACGCGCTCGATTTCGACGACCTGTTACTCCGCTCTGCAAAATTGCTGAAGGATTCGCCACAAGTCCGCGACCGTTGGCAGCAGCGATTCAAATACATTCATGTGGACGAATACCAGGACACCAACCGCGTCCAGTACGATCTCCTTCGCCTGCTAACCAGCCGCGAACAAAACATCTGCGTCGTCGGCGACGAAGATCAATCCATCTACCGCTGGCGCGGCGCGGATGTCTCCATCCTCCTCAGTTTTTCGCGTGATTTTCCTTCCGCCCGCGTTATTCGTCTCGAACGCAACTACCGCTCCACGCAAAATATCCTCGACGCAGCTGGCGCCGTCGTAAAAAACAATCCCGACCGCCTCGGCAAAACACTAAAAGCCGAAATCTCCGGCGGCAAAAATCTCCGCTATTTCGAAGCTCGCGACGCCCAGGCCGAAGCCGAATTCGTCGCTAGCGAACTCCAGAAAATCCTCGACGACGATTCGGACCAAACCTGCGCCGTCGAATACCGCACCAACTTTCAATCCCGCGCCTTCGAAGAAGTCTTTCGCCGCCGCGGCCTGCGCTACAAACTCGTCGGTGGCTTTAGCTTTTACAATCGCGCCGAAGTTAAAGACGCTCTAGCCTACATCCGCCTCGCCATGCATCCCGAGGACGACATTTCTCTTCTGCGCGTGCTCAACGTCCCTCCGCGCGGCATCGGCAAGACAACGCTCGACTCTCTCCGTGATTTCGCAAAGGCCAATAGCGCCACACTCTGGGCCACCATCGAAATGTTTCTTGCCGGAGGTTCCGCGGGTCGCGCCACCACTCCAGTCCGCTCCTTTTACGAGCTCATCGGGCGCCTGCAGCAAGGGTTCAAAGATCGCGAGCCCGCCGATTTTCTCCGTTACGTGCTCGACGAAACCGGCTACATGGCCATGCTCAAAGATCGCAATACGCCCGAAGACGTCGCTCGCATCGAAAATCTGGAAGAACTCTCGCGCGCCGTCGCCGAAAGCATGGACGCCGGTGAATCGTTCACCGATTTTCTGGACGCAGCCGCCCTTGTCAGCGATGCCGACTCTTTTGAAGGCAAGCCCGGCGTCACGCTCATCACGCTTCACAGCACTAAGGGCCTCGAATTCGATCACGTTTTTCTCACCGGCATGGAGGAAGGCATCTCGCCGCACAGCCGCTCCATCAATGAAGAAAAAGGCATCGAAGAAGAGCGCCGGCTCGTTTACGTCGGCATGACCCGCGCGCGAAAAACGCTTACTCTCACCCGCGCCGTCTATCGCCGCATATTCGGCAACGAACAACAGCTTCGCGCTTCCCAGCCTTCGCGTTTCCTTGCAGAAATTCCCAGCGAACTGGTGGACACCGCCGGGGGGTCCATGGCAGAAATTGGCCAAACCCGCCGCTACGAACCTGATCCTGAATATTCCTACTCTGCCGAAGAATTTGTACGGCGTGTCCGTGGTGGCGCCGCTCCGCCACAACGATCGAGCAGTCTGCGCCAGCGGTCCCAATCTCCCACCTTTGGCGGCTCCATGCGCCGTCGCAACGTCGAAGCAAACCCCATGCTCGGCCGCAAAGTTCGCCATCCCGAATACGGTGTCGGCACGATCGTCGGCGTCGAAGGTGACGAAGACGACCGCCGCCTCTCCGTCAGCTTTCCCGGCCGCGGCACAAAGAAATTCATCGAGCGCTACGCTCAGCTCCAACCCGCGTAGTTTCTTGCGCGTAATCCTATCTCACGCTAAAGTGTCCCCCGCACTTATCCCGCATCCGGCTTTGCTTTCAGGGGATCGTCGGATGCTCGCCCGGAGCGTCTGAGTGCCCTCATCTCTCTTCCGTCGCAAGAATATTGACCAACTCATTTCCGATTGCGAAGGCGCCGAGCTTCGCCTCAAGAAATCCCTTGGCTGGCTGAGCCTCACTTCGCTTGGCATTGGTGCCGTCATTGGCTCGGGTATTTTCACCATCGTCGGAACCGCCATCGCTGGACAAAAATTCCAAGCCTCCTCCATCCTCAACGCCCCGCTCCTCGAATATCTCGTACATCACAGCGCTTCTTTCGGCCGTCCGGGTGCCGGTCCAGCCATTGCGCTTTCGTTCATTCTCGTCGCAATAGCATGCGGCTTCGCTTCCGTCTGCTATGCCGAACTCGCAGCCATGATTCCCATCGCTGGCAGCGCGTATACCTATACCTATGCCACCATGGGCGAACTCATTGCCTGGATCATCGGCTGGGATTTAATCCTTGAATACGCGGTCAGCAACATGGCCGTTAGTGTCGGCTTCTCAGCTCACCTCGTTGATCTGCTCGATTGGTTCGGCATTCATCCAGATCCCAAATGGATCTCGCCCGCCTATCTCCCCTCCGGGCTTTCCGATCTGCAAGGCAACATGATCTACGGCCCGGGCTGGCACTTTGGCTTCAACTGGCCCGCGTTCATCATCGTCATGCTGCTCACCGTGATTCTCGTCCGCGGCATCAAGGAATCAGCCAGCACCAACAACCTCATGGTGATGGTCAAAATCGTCGCGATTCTCGCCTTCGTCACCTTCGCCGCGAAACTCATCCACCCGTCCAATTGGCACCCTTTCGCACCCAATGGCTGGCCCGGCATTCTCACCGGTGGTTCCATCGTCTTTTTTACGTACATCGGTTTTGACTCCGTCTCCACCGCAGCCGAAGAATGTACCAACGCGCAGCGCGACCTCCCTCGCGGCATCATCGCTACTCTGATCGTCTGCACACTCCTCTACATCGCCGTCGTTGTTGTTCTCACCGGCCTCGTCAAATGGGACACGCTACTCGATGACGCCGCTCCGGTCGTCAACACCCTCAAGAAACTCCACGTATCCAACCTGCGTCTCGTCGTCCTCATCGGCGCGCTCATGGGCATGATCTCTTCCCTGCTCGTCTTCCAAATCGGGCAGGCTCGTGTCTGGTTCGCCATGTCTCGCGACGGTCTATTTCCGAGAATTTTCAGCCGCGTCCATCGCGCCTATCAAACCCCCGACTTTTCAACTTGGGTCGCGGGCTTTGTCGTCGGCATTCCCGCCGGCCTTCTCGACATCGGCACGTTCGCTGATCTTTCCAACATCGGCACGCTGTTCGCTTTTGCGCTCGTTGCCGCCGGCGTGCTCATCCTTCGTTATCGCGAACCGGACCGCCATCGCGCGTTCCGCGCTCCCGGCGGACCGCTCGCTCCCATTCTCACCATTCTTACCTGCTTGCTCCTGATGGCCGGACTGCCTATCATGAATTGGATCCGATTTTTCACTTGGCTTGCCATCGGACTTGTAATCTATTTTCTGTACAGCCGGAAGCGCAGCACTCTAAACTTGCCTCCGGCCAAGTAGGCAAAGAGTCAGTTTGATAGACTGAAGCTATTGCTGAAGGTCCGGCCCTTGCGTATGCGAACTCTCAAATCCCTTCTCCCGCTAGGCTGTGCGGTAGCGATTGCTTCCCTGTTCTCGCCCACGCGCGCTCATGCCTGGGGCGACGGCGCAAACAAGCTCGTCGTCAACCGCGCCATTGAAACACTTCCACCGGGAGATATTCGCGGTTTCTTCGAAAGCAGCCGGGGCTTCTTGCTGCTACATGTCAGCGATCCGCTGACCGAGAAAACGCCCGCCGAGCGAAGCAAACAGTTTCTTCTTCTCGAAAAATACGGCCGCTTCCCCTTCGAAGCAATTCCTCGCGATTACAAAGCCGCGGTCGCAAAATTCGGCCGCCCCAAGCTGGAAGCAAATGGACTTCTCCCTTGGCAAATTGGTGTTTACAGCCAAAAGCTCACGGAATCCATGCGCGCAGGAAAATGGGATGAAGCGCGTCTCAATGCGGCGATTCTCGCCAACTACGTGGCCGCTTCTCACGACCCGTTCAACACGACCGACAACAACGACGGCCGCTTGAGCAATCAACTCGGCATCAACGAACGATTCGGTACCACGCTGATCGACCGATATAGCTCTTTTTTTCCCATGCGGCCCAATGACGCCGTTTTCATTAGCGATCCGACGGACTACGCGTTCGAGGCTTGCCTCCGCTCTCACAGTTGGCTTGAAACAATTCTTTTCGCCGATCGCAACTCTCGCCGGGGTCTCAATTCCTACAACGACGAATACTACGACCGCTTCTACAACCAGGCCGCCGCTCTCCTGATCCGCCAGCTATCCGACGCTTCAACCGACGTTGGCTCTTTCTGGTACACCGCATGGAAAAACGCCGGCTCCCCCCAACTCCCCCATTAAATGGGATAGTCTGAATTTGTCATTTCGAACGGAACAAGCCGACGGATTTGCTTTTCGGATTCCGTCTGTGGAATCGGTCGATTTGTGGATGTGAGAAATCTCTCTTAAAATTCTTCGAATGCCTGAACATCCCTTCCCAGAACACATCCTTTCTCTCCCCAAAGCCGAACTGCACCTCCATCTCGAAGGCAGCATGCGTCCCGCCATCGTCTCGCAACTTACTGCGCGCCACGGAGCACCAATCTCCGAAGAAGAAGTTCGTCGCCGATATTCCTACACAGACTTTCTCGGCTTCCTGGATGCATTCAAGTGGGTCACGTCCTATCTCCGCGATCCACAGGACTACGCTCTCATCGCCTCCGATCTTGCAGAACAGCTTCTGGCTCAAAACGTGGTCTATGCCGAAGTCACTCTTTCCATCGGCATCATGCTTCTGCGCAAACAGAAACCCGAAAGGAATTTCGAAGCGATTCTCCGAGCTGTCGAACCGTTCGAATCCTGTGGTCTCAAATTGTTCTGGATTTTCGATGCGGTTCGCCAATTCGGAGCAGACGCTGCGATGGAAGTCGTAAATTCGGCACGGCTTTGCGAATCGAGCAAAATCGTCGCTTTTGGTGTCGGCGGCGACGAGCTTAGCGTTCCAACCGCGGAATTCCGTCGGGTTTATGACGCTGCGGCATCCACCGGACTGCACCGCCTGATACACGCGGGCGAAGTTGGCGGGCCAGAAAAAATTCGCGAAGCCATCGAACTCCTCGGCGCCGAACGTATTGGACACGGCATCGCCGCGATGCATGACCCTGCACTCATGGATCTTCTCGCTGACCGCCGCATCCCCCTCGAAGTGTGCCCTGGCAGCAATGTCCTTACCGGTGCGCTCTCCAACCAACTCTCACACGAAAACGCTCCTCTTGAGTCTCATCCACTCCCCAAACTCTTTCGCCACGGCATTCCCATCACACTTTCCACCGATGACCCCACCATGTTCCACACCGACCTCGCCTCCGAATACCGCAACGCTCACCGCATGGGCCTCTCCGAGCCCGAACTCCGCTCCCTCATGGACGCCAGCTTCACCCACGCCTTCGCCTTTCAATCCAACGCAAACGCAAAATGACTTGTCATTCCTAGATCCGCCGCAAACATAAGCTAATTTGTCATTCCGAACCCACCGCTTTTTGGTGGGTTCGGAATCTGCTTTTTCTTCTCCGCGCTTTCTCTGCGTCCTTTGCGTGCTCCGCGGCCGCTGTGTAAATTTTTTTCTTCCCAATGCTATAATTTCGCCATGAAAGCACACGTTTGGGTCATGCCGAAGCGCACCGTTCTCGATCCCCAGGGTCAAACCATCCAGCACGCCCTAGCCGGCCTCGGCTACAACGCCGTTAAAGACGTCCGCCAGGGCAAATTCTTCGTCGTTGACCTTGACGGCCTCTCTCGCGAAGACGCGAAAGCGCAAACCGAGCGCATCTCCAAAGAAGTCCTCACCAACCCCGTTATCGAGGAATTCCGCTTCGAAATCGTGGACTAATCCCCCGTCGCGCACCTAGTTTTTGATTGACTATCTGTTAGCTTGCACGGTAATATCCCATCCAGTTACTGGTGCGTAATGCCTTCGCACGCTGACTCTTTTCCTAATTCCTTTGAAATCATGCTCATACAAACGCCTTCGCCAATAACCCGTTTGTTTTGATATTCATGCAAATGCCTGGGGGGTATAGGGTAGCCGACCTCTGCTCCGTCCACAATTCGTGACATCGTTTCTTTCGATTTGTCGCCCATTTACATCGCCGTGCTACGCTTTTCTAGCACTCCAGGAGCGCTCAATGTGCGGCATCGTGGGCTACATCGGCCCTAAGAAAATTGTGCCTGTCATCATCGAGGGCCTTCGCAAGCTTGAATACCGCGGCTATGACTCAGCCGGAATCGCTGTCGTCAACGGCGACGGTAAACTCGATCTCCGTCGCGCCTCTGGCAAGCTGCGCAATCTTGAAGAAGTCATCACAAAGAGTCCTCTCGATGGCACCTACGGCATCGGTCACACCCGCTGGGCTACGCATGGCCGCCCGACGGAAGAAAACGCCCATCCTCACCGGGACTGCACCGGGCAAATCGTGGTCGTGCATAACGGCATCATCGAAAACTATCTCGAGTTGAAAGAGCAGCTTCAGCGCGAAGGCCACAAATTCGTCACCGAGACTGATACGGAAATCGTCGCGCACCTCGTCGAAAAGAATTCACAAGGTGGCGTCCCCCTTGAAGATGCCGTCCGTAAATCTTTGAACCAACTTCGCGGTATCTACGCACTTGTCTTTATGTCCGCCCGAGACCCGCACAAAATCGTCGCAGCACGCATGGGTCCGCCCGCAGTGATCGGCCTCGGCGAAAATGAATTTTTCGTAGCCAGCGATATTCCCGCTCTGCTCGAACACACGCGAAACATCTTCTTCCTGCAGGATGGCGATATCGCCGTGCTTACACAGTCCGGCGTTCGCGTAATGGATCACGATGGCAAAACCGTCGAGCGCAAACCGCACCACGTCGCCTGGGACCCCATCATGGCGGAAAAGGGCGGCTACAAGCATTTCATGCAGAAGGAGATCTTTGAGCAGCCTCGCGCAGTCCGCGACACTTTGCTCGGCAGCATTTCGCGAGATACAGGTAAGACCTATCTCGGCGATCTGGGCCTGACGAACGAGCAGTTCCGCGCTTTCGATAAAGTTCGCATCGTTGCCTGCGGCACAAGCTGGCACGCCGGCCTTGCCGGGAAATTCATGATCGAGCGCCTCGCCCGCCTTCCCGTCGAAGTAGATTACGGCAGCGAATTTCGGTATCGCGACCCGATTCTGGATTCAAAAACACTGACGGTCTGCATCAGCCAGTCTGGCGAAACTGCGGACACTATCGCCGCACAACGCGAAGCAAAACAAAAGGGCTCTCCGACGCTTGCGATCTGCAACGTTGTCGGTTCGATGATTACGCGGGAGGCGGCCGGCTCCATCATCACCCACGCCGGCCCGGAAATTGGCGTCGCTTCCACCAAAGCCTTTACTTCCCAACTCACAGCTTTGCTTCTGCTCGCAATGCATCTTGGCGAAACTCGTGGTGCGCTGTCCGGCGACGCCGCGAAAGTGCTCTTGCAGGAATTCGCGCGGATTCCCCACAAAATGGAGACCGTTCTCCAAATGGAAGAGTCCGGCACGTTTGAATCGCTTGCTCGCCAGTTCTTCCGCTGCACAGATTTCCTCTATCTGGGCCGCGGCATTCACTATCCCATTGCGCTCGAGGGAGCACTCAAGCTCAAAGAAATCTCCTACATTCACGCGGAAGGCTATCCCGCCGGCGAAATGAAGCACGGCCCCAACGCGCTCATTGACGAAAACCTTCCCGTCGTCGTTCTCGCAACTCGCGATGAAACCGATCCGGCTTCGGTCACGCTGTATGAAAAGTCTGTTTCCAACATGCAGGAAGTCCGCGCCCGCGATGGTATCGTCATTGCCGTCGTAACCGCCGGAGATCACCTCGCGCGCTCCGTCGCGAATCACACCATCGTCCTCCCGCCTGCGCCTGAGCTTCTCGCGCCACTTCTCGAAATCATTCCGCTGCAGCTGCTCTCGTACCACATCGCGGTGCGCCGCGGCTGCGACGTGGACCAGCCGCGCAACCTGGCCAAGTCCGTTACGGTGGAATAGCCGCTCTCTTCCCTTTTGGCTAGAATGTAGGAATGCTTTTCCGCAACCAGGTTTCGCGTGCGTTCGGTTGTTTTGCATTTCTGTTTCTCGCCGCCTTCGGGATCTCTTCCGCGCAAACGCCTCCGGCTAACACTGGCACACTTCACGAAATTCACGTGGATGGATTCAAAAAGCTGACCGAAGCACAGATTATTGCGCTCACAGAACTTCAGTTGAATTCGCAAGTCTCGCGCGATTCTCTCCAAGCGGCCGCGGACAAACTTGTAGCTTCCGGTCTTTTCGCGCACGTGAAATATGACTTCCGCACGCGCGGCGATCAGGTCACCGTAAATTTTCATGTCGAAGAGAATTCCCTGTTGCCCGCGTTTTTTGACAACATTCCCTGGTTTGACGATTCCGAACTGAATGCGGCCATAAGAGAAAAAAACCCTTCCTATGATGGAACTCTGCCGGAATCCGGCCCGCTCGTTGATTCCGCGGCTGACATCATCAAAACCCTGCTCGCTTCTCACAAACTGAATGTCACAGTGCAACATCAAGTGATGCAAAATCCCCTTGGGGATGGCAATGTTCAATCGTTCGCAATCGAAGGCGCTTCCCTCCAAATTGCTTCCATCGGCTTTGGCGATCCTTCACTGGATCAAGATCGCGCCGTACAAGCCCATTTGAGCGAATTACGCGGCAAGCCTTACTCCCGGCTGGCGATTGACATTTTTCTTACGGAGCAGATTCGCCCTGCTTACGTCAAAAAGGGCTATCTGCGCCTGAAGCTTGGCCCACCGCAAGTGCGCCTCACTGGTCCGCCAAGCGATAAGCTGCCGGATAAAATTCCTGTCTATGTTCCCGTTGAAGCGGGTCCGGTCTACCATTTCGCGGGCGTGCAATGGTCAGGAAACTCCGTCCTTACTACGGATATTCTGAACGGTGCTTTCGACATGAAAGCGAACGATCTTGCCGACGGAGAGAAAATTTTCGCGGGATGGGATCGCGTGCAGGATGAATATGGCCGCCGCGGTTATCTTGAAGCGAAAATCGAACCCACCGAATCTTTTGACGATACGGCGCACATGGTCTCTTACAGCGTGAAAATCACCGAGGGGGGGCAATTCAAGATGGGTGCCTTTGTGCTTACGGGAATCTCCCCTGCCGCGGATCGCAAAATCCACGAAACATTCCCCGTTCTGCCTGGCGAACTTTTCGATAAATTCAAGTTTGAAAACTACCTCTCGAAACTGCAGAACAAGCCCGCGCAAATCTTTGGCGAACTTCCTGTGCACTACGAAACTGTCGGGCACTGGCTCCGCACCGACCCGTCAAAAGGCACCGTCGACGTTCTTCTCGATTTCAAATAATTCGATCGTTCCGCGCTATACTTTTGCCGTGAGCAGTGTCATTCAAATTCGTCTCGATGAACCTTCTTCCCCTACGGCGGCGGAGAAGCAAGTTCAGCTTTTTGCAAGCCTTGGGAAACTTCCGTCGCTTATCATCGCGCTCTCTGGGGGAGCCGATTCCGCCTACCTTGCCTGGGCCGCGCATGAAGTTCTGGGTGACCGCGCACTTTCCGTCACCGCGATTTCTCCAAGCTATTCCACATACGATCGTGGTCAGCTCGTGGATTTTCTAAAGCAGTTTGCCATTCGCCATGAATTTGTCGAAACGCACGAAATGGACAACGCGTCGTATCGGGCAAATGCGGGCGACCGCTGCTACTTCTGCAAAGATGAACTTTTCCGAGTGCTCGATGGGTTGGCCGCAGAAAGAAACATTGCTGCAATCGCCTACGGCATTAATGCTGATGACACGACAGACTTTCGTCCCGGCCATCGTGCTGCCACTGAACACCACGTGCTCGCTCCGCTTCTCGATGCGCGATTGCGCAAGTCTGAAATCCGAGAGCTTTCTCGCCGCGCCAATTTGCCCACTTGGGATCGCCCCGCTTCGGCCTGCCTTGCTTCTCGGCTTCCCTACGGAATCGAAGTGACTCCGGAAAGGCTTTCCTTGATTGATCGGGCAGAAGCGGCTCTCCGCGAACTCGGCTTCCGCCAATTCCGCGTTCGACTTCACGATAAGCTGGCCCGCGTGGAAATTGCTCCGGATGAGCTGGCGCGCGCGCTTACTCCTGAGATGGCCGCCGCAATCAACGCCCGGCTGAAAGCCGCTGGATTCCTGTATGTATCGCTTGACCTCGAAGGCTATCGGCAGGGTTCTCTAAACGCCGCGCTGTGAGGGCTTAACGAGGACGGAACATTTCTATTCCATTTCCCGTATCTATCCATGAGGCCCCAAACCGCGTATTCTAGGGGAACAGGTATGAGCACTCGCACCGTTTATCTTTCTGCAGCACTTGCGGCTTCGGTTGCGCTTGTGGGTTGCGAAATTGGCCCCGGCGAGCATGGCTCGTTTGACCGCACCTATGCCGTAACCGGTCCAATCCGGCTCGAACTTTCCAGCGGTTCAGGAGCGGTAAAAATTAATGGCAGCGGCGATGGGAAGGTCCATATTCACGGCGAAGTCTACGCGGGGTCTTTCTTTGGCAGCGCAAAGGACGAACTGCAGCGGGTTATTGATAATCCCCCGATCGAACAGCGTACGGGTCTTATTCGGGTCGGCAAAGAGCTGAGCAGCTTCCGCAATGCTTCGATTTCGTACACGATTGAAGTTCCGCAAGACACCGAACTTTCCATACAGGCCGCCAGCGGGTCTCAAGAGATTCAAAACGTTCGTGGTCCCGTGAGTGTTGACTCCGCTTCCGGCGAAGTTCGAATTGCGAATGTGGGACAAAGCGTAACCGTAAAATCGGCGAGCGGTTCAATTCATGTATCTAATGTTGGCGATGATGCAAAACTTTCCGCCGCATCGGGCAGCATCGAAGCATTCGGAGTAAAGGGCGATGTTCGTGCTCGAGCGCTTTCCGGTTCCATCACGATCAAGGGCCCCGGCGCGCGTGTGGAAGCGGACAGCGCCAGCGGTTCGGTCCACGTTGACGGGGCAAATAACGACGTCAAAGCGAATACCGCTTCCGGCGGCATCACGGTGGAAGGCAATCCTGCCGGAAACAGCTACTGGCATCTGAAGACTGCTTCCGGCAGCGTGGAAGTCTCGGTGCCAAGAACAGCAGGATTCAACCTTTCCGCCGAAGCGATCTCCGGAAGAATTACCGCCGACCTACCAATCGTAATTGAGGATCAGGGCAAACATTCGCTGCGCGCGCGTGTTGGCAATCCTGGTGGTCGCGTGGAAGTACGCACAGCCTCGGGCGGAATTCGCATCCAGCCGTCCTCATAGCTAAGTTGGGGTACCCTCTTACATTCATATAGAATCACGGTGTGCACCGCTCAGCCGCCGCATTAATTATGTTTCTCCTGGCGCCCGCGCTTTTTGCGCAAACGGCGCCAGCTCCCAAAAAATCACAAAGTTCGCAATCCGCAAAGAAACCGCTTTCTTCCTCCGACGAGCTGCAACAATCCATTGAAGCGGCGGGAAACGATCGCGCCGCATTGGTCCGCAACCTCGAGGGATTTTTGCAGAAATATCCGCAAGCGCCAGAGCGTCCGCAGATTTATCGCGCCCTGGTGGAAGCATGCTTGCAGCTCCGCGACAGTGCCCGTGCGACAACCTATGCCGAACGGTTGGTTTCTCTAACGCCCGAAGATATGTCCATCACGCTTCTTGCCATTCAACTGCTTGAGAAAAATAGCGATGCGGATGGCGTGAAACGGGCGGTCAACTATTCTTCGCGTGTTATTGAGTATGTCCGGAGTTCTTCCACGGACGAGAAATCGCCGCGTGTTTCTCCTGAAGAATGGAACACGGAGAAAAAAAGGGATGAATCGTCGCTGCTTTTGCTTCGAGGCAGGCTTGAATCCAAGCTCAAGGACACAACGGCCGCTCGCAAGGATTTCGAGGCTAGCTATGCTCTCGTCCCCAATGCAAGCGCAGCGGAGAAACTGGGCGAGCTGGCTGAGCTAGAAAAGGACTACAACTCGGCGATTCAGCAGTATGCGCGAGCGTTTTCTCTGGCCGATCTCAATGCGAAAACCGATCTACGACGTGAACTGCGGCAGAAACTTGGCAATGCCTGGCGCCTCGCTCACGGATCGGACGCAGGCCTTGGAGACTTTCTGCTTGCCACGTTCGATGAGCTCGGCCCAAGCACCGCTCAAAGGCAACGGCGCAATGCGTCCGCAAAGGAGCCATTCGACTACATGCTTCGAACAGCTCCAGCCGGCGCTGAATATCCCCTTTCCGTACAAAAGGGGAAGGTGTTGGTCGTGAATTTTTGGGCTACCTGGTGCGGACCTTGCCGTGCCTTCGAACCGTTATATGAAAAAGCTGCCGCGGAATTTGCAGAGAATCCCAACGTGATTTTTCTTTCCGCCGATTGCGACGACGACGAATCGCTCGTAGCGCCTTACTTGGAAGAAGTAAAACCGCGCACTAAAGTCGTTTTTGCAGATGGGCTGGATGATTTATTTCGAGTGGAAGCATTCCCAACGGTTATCGTTCTGGATCGCACGGGCCATGTCTCCTATCGCACCGATGGCTTTGGCGACAACAGATTCGTCACAGAGCTCAGCGCCGCCGTGCGCCATGCCCTCGCCGATTCTCCTTCGCCGGCAGCGAAACTCGCTCCTCAGCAGGACTAAGAACTTCCGAGCCCTATTTCCCTTCGGCAACTTCTTTGGCTGCGACGATTGTGTTGACGTGGATACGAACGGTGTCTTCCACATTGCGGGCGTAGCCCCCGGCCAGAGCCGTAGCAACTGGGATTCCGCGTATGCGAGCTTCGGTAAAAACTTGCTTGTCGCGTTGCTTGAGGCCTTTTTTCGTGAGCATCAAACCGCCTAGCTGATCTTCGCAGAAGGGGTCGGCGCCGCCGACGTAGAAAACGATTTGCGGCTTGAAATCATCGAGCGATTTGGAGACGGCAGGAATGAGCGTTTCGAGATATTCATCATCTTCGACGCGATCGGCAAGGTGCAGATCTAGATTCGAGGGCGGTTTGTGCCCCGGATAGTTGTTGAATTGATGGATCGAAAGAGTGAAGACGGAATCGTCGTTGCGGAAGATGTGCGCAGTGCCGTTGCCGTGATGGACGTCCGTATCCACTACCATTGCCTTTTTGATTGCGCCATCGGCTTGCAAGCGACGAATGGCGACGGCGACGTCGTGAATGGCGCAGAACCCTTCGCCATGATTTGCATAGGCATGGTGGAATCCGCCACCTAGGTTGCAACCGAAGCCATCGCGCAGGGCAAGTTGTCCAGCGAGTATTGAGCCGCCAGTAGCAAGCCAAACAGCGGTTGCCATTTCTGGTGAATACGGCACTTCAAGCTTCATGATTTCGCTGGCAGTGAGCGTTCCTTTGTGCAGTTTTTCTATCCATTCGGGAGTGTGCACGCGCAGCAGGTCTTCGTCGGTTGCTTCCTGCGGCAAGACAAAGTCTTCCGGCCCGGCAATGGCGTCACGCAAAAGCTGGAGCTGGATTAACCGGAATTTTTGAGAAGGAAAAACGTGGAGGCCCAAATTCAGGTCGTATCCGGGATGGTAGACCAGCTTGAAGGGCAACATGGAAAGGAGCGGCTAGTTTTCGCGTTCGAGAATGAAGTCGGGCAGGGTTAAAAGCGCGCGAGCGTATTCGGAGTCGCGTTGCCCGCTGCTGATGCATGCTTTCGCCTTGGCGGCGTATTCGTGAGCCAGGATGCGCGTCTTCTGCAAAGCGCCGGATTCGTTGACCAGAGCGACAAGACGCTCGGGCTTTACACTGACGAATTCCTTCTCTTCGAGAACGCGGGCGACGAGTTCGCGAGCTTCGCGATGGCCATTTTCCATTGCGTAAATCAGTGGCAGAGTGACTTTTCCTTCTTTGAGGTCGCTCAGAACGGGCTTGCCAAGTTGTTTTGCAGAGGCCGTGAAATCGAGCAGATCGTCTACAAGTTGAAAAGCAAGACCGGCGTACGTTCCATAGTCCGCGAGGGCTTCTTCCTCTTCGCCTTCGAGCCCGCCGAGCACGGCGCCGAGACGTGCGCAGCCGCTAAAGAGACAAGCCGTTTTGTGGGTTGCGAGTTTGAGGGCGTCGTCTTCGGTGATGTCGATTCTGCCGATTTTGGCGAGTTGGATGAGTTCGCCTTCGACCATTTTTTGTGTGAGGTCAATGAGAACGTCAAGGATGCGGAAATTGCGCTCTTCGAGAGCCATTTGGAACGACTGCATGTAGAGCCAATCACCTGCGAGGACGCTGCGGTGATTGCCCCAACGAGAATTCGCGGAGGGGCGGCCGCGGCGCGTGTCGGCGCTGTCAATCACATCGTCGTGAATCAGAGTCGCGCTGTGGAGAAGTTCGACGACGGCGGCGAGCCGGATTGTGCCTTCGCGCCGACGTCCGGCATAGCGATTCACAAGGAGCAAGAGGGCCGGGCGCATGCGCTTGCCACCACCGCCCAGCAGATAACTGGTGATTTCGGAGACGGGCTCGAAGGCGGTGGCGCTCTGCCGCGCAAGTTCCTGCTCAACAAGCAGCAAATCCTCGCGCACAAGTTCAAAAATCTCTTTTGCCGTCAGAAGAGCGATCTCTTTTCTCCTGGCTTCGGGCGTCATCCTAGTGGGACTCCGCGGCCATGGGTACCTGAGGCCGGGCAAGACCGAAGAAGCGCCGGAAATTCTCCGCAGTTCTGCTGGCTGCTTCTTCCGCGCTCAAGTTTCTCACACTGCCCAGCATCTTCGCCACTTCCGCAACATAAGCGGGCTCATTTCTCTTTCCGCGATAAGGGACCGGCGCGAGGTACGGAGCATCCGTTTCAATCAAAATGTTTTCCATTGGCAAAGCCTTTGCAATGTCGCGAAGGTTCTGTGCTTTCGGAAAAGTCGAATTTCCTGCAAAGGAGATCATGAAACCGATGTCAACGCCGCGCTTGGCATCTTCAAGCGTGCTGGAAAAGCAGTGCAGGATTCCGCCGAGCCCGCTGGGAGCCCATTCCTCTTTGAGAATTTTCATGCAATCAGGCCAGGCATCGCGGCAGTGGATGACGATTGGTTTCCTTGCTGCTTTCGCCAGCCCCATTTGCTGACGGAACACGTTTGCCTGCACTTCACGAGGGGAATGATCGTAGAAATAGTCCAGGCCAATTTCGCCCCAAGCGATTACTTTAGGATGTTTTGCGAGCCGGGCAAGTTCATCGAGATGGTCTTGCGTGACTTCCTTTGCCTCATGCGGGTGAATGCCGACGGTTGTGTAGATCCAGTCGTATTGCTCGGCGAATGGGAGGGCGGCGTCGAGTTTTTCTGGGCCAGGGCCTGTGCCGATGGCGACGAGCGTCGTGACTCCAGCGGCACGAGCGCGATCCAGCATCGCGTCGCGGTCTTCCGCAAACTGCGGAAAGTCTATGTGCGCGTGGGAATCGACGAGTTCCATTCGGTGTTACTTCAAGCGGGCGCCGACTTCGACGTCTTCGTCCGGGAAGCCTGCGAGCACGGGGCGGCCTTCGGGGCCGACCGAGGCAGCGACGATCATTCCGTTTGACTCGACACCGCGGAGTTTGCGAGGCGCAAGGTTAACGACGACGGCAACCTTGCGGCCGATAAGTTTCTCGGGTTCATAGTATTGCGCAATACCGGCACAGATCTGACGAATCTCCGTGCCAATATCCACGGTCAGCTTCAACAATTTGTCGGCGCCGACGATGCGCTCGGCGGTCTTGATTTGGCCGACGCGCATTTCGACTTTTGCGAAATCCTCTATACCGATTTTGTCAGTTGCCGGCGCAGCAGCGGCGCCACTTGGCGTTGCGGCTGGTGCGGGTGCCGCGGCAGGCGCCGGTCGGGTTGGATTGAGTTCTTCGTTTGCCATTGCTTCGATCCTTTCGATTGCTTCTTGTTTGTCCACGCGTGGGAATAGCGCCTGCGCTTTCCCAAGCTGAACTCCGCTCGCAAGCTGCCCCCAGCGCAATCCGTCGAGCTCGATCCCTGAAACGCGGCCGGGCTGACCAAGCAAGGTCCAGACTTTTGCAGTGCTATCCGGCAAAACGGGATGCGCGAGGACGGAAACCACACGCAACAATTCTGCCGTTGTCCAAAGAATGGTGGCTTTGCGTTGCATGTCCGCCTCGGAATCGCCGAGCGTCCAGGGTTGTTCGGAAGTTAGATATTTGTCAGCAGCAGCGATTGCGGCCCAGATTGCTTCCAGCGAACGCGCAAATTCAAAATTCTCGAAACGTTCGAGAGCTTCGCCGATCGCTTCGCTCGCGGCGTTTGCCAGAACATCGTCCTGCGGTAAACGCGGCCCGGGCTTGGGAATCTTTCCGCCAAAATTCTTCTCGATCATCGCAGCGGTGCGGCTGGCAAGATTGCCGAGACCATTCGCCAGATCGGAGTTGTAGCGCGTGACGAGCGCGTCGTAAGAAAAATTGCCGTCCTGTCCGAAAACGACGTCGCGCATCAAGAAATAGCGCATCGCGTCCATGCCAAGCATATTGGCAATCGGGCGCGGGAGGACGACGTTGCCCTTGGACTTGCTCATTTTGCTGGCGTCCATCAGGAACCAGCCGTGCGCCCAAACCTGTTTCGGCAAAGGCAGCATCGCGGCCATCAAGAACGCCGGCCAATAAACCGTGTGAAAACGAATAATGTCTTTCCCAACGAGATGCAAATCGCAGGGCCAAAAGCCGCGCTTTTCGTAGTCGGGACCGCCAACAGCGCTTAGGTAAGAGGTGAGAGCGTCAAACCAGACATAAAAAACGTGAGGCTCTTCGCCGGGAACGGGGATTCCCCAGCGAACCGTAGTGCGCGTGATGCTCAGATCTTTGAGGCCGCCTTCGACGAAGCTGATGACTTCGTTCCTGCGCGTTTCGGGCTGAATGAACTTGGGATTCTTCTGGTAGAAATCCAGCAGCGGCTTCTGGAACGCAGACAGTTTGAAGAAGTAATTCTCTTCGGTGATTGTTTCAAGCGGACGGCCGCAATCGGGACAGTTGTCGCCGGGCTTCGCTTCGTTTACAAACGCATTGTCATAAATACAGTATTGGCCCGTATAGTGGCCTTTATAAACGTAGCCGTTTTCCTTGCAGAGTTTGAAAAGCCACTGCACGGTGCGCACGTGGCGAAGATCCGTTGTGCGAACAAATTCGTCCGCCGCGATTCCGAGTTCGTCCCAAAGCGCCTTCCACGCAGCGGCCATCCTTGCTACGTATTCGGATTCCGGGATGCCGGCTTTTTGCGCGGCGCGTTCGACGTTGACGCCGTGTTCGTCCGTACCCGTGGTCATCACGACTTCGTAGCCGCGCATGCGCTTGTAACGGCGAATGGCATCTGCCACGACGGTTGTGTACGTGTGCCCAATGTGCGGCAAGCCGTTCGTGTAGTAGATCGGCGTGGTCAGATAAAATTTTGGTTTTTCGTTGGGCATGAATTGAACACTACTAAGTTATCAGTTTTGAGTTGCAAGGGAAAACCGGGAGCGAGAAATCCAGCGGAAACTACATCTTCTGAAAGCTGCGCTTGGCCTCGTCCATGACCTGGTGCAGCGGCACGTGTTTCTCTTCGGCAAGCTTCTTGCAGTCCTCAAATTCCGGCGAAGCGTGGCGGATATGGCCGTTGACGCGCGAAATCTTCATCCGCACGTCGCCGAATTGCGTATGGACTTTGACGAATTCCCGTGGGAGAACGCGCCGCTGGGCACGGTAGGTTCGCGCGCCGAACGATGTCGTTTCCTTGAAAATTAAATCCATGAGAGCAGAAGTGTCCGCGGGTTTGCAGAGAAGGGTTAGCAAAATCCCTGGGCGATTCTTTTTCATCTGAACGGGTGTCGAGTAAACATCCAGCGCACCCGCGGCTAACGCTTTTTCCTGAAAGTAGCCGTAGATTTGCGGATTCATGTCGTCCAGATTGGCTTCGATAATGGCAATCTCTTCGTCGAATCCTGCGACAGTCTTGTCTACTGCTTGGCCAATCATGATGCGGACGACGTTCGGTTGACCCTCAAGGTCAGCAGTGCCCGCACCGTAACCGATTGCGGAGACGCTCATTGGTGGCTGCGGGCCAAAATGCCCGCAAAGAGTTGCAACAATTGCGGCTCCGGTTGGTGTGACAAGTTCTTTTTGCACACCGTTGGAATAGGTTGGCTTGCCTTGCAGCAATTTTGCCGTCGCGGGAGCCGGCACAGGCAAAACGCCATGAGCCATTTTTGCCGTGCCCCCGCCGACGTTAAGCGGTGAGCAAGCGAATTTCTCGACGGCGAGCGCTTCAAAGCCTATACAGGCCCCGACGATATCCACGATGGCGTCCACCGCTCCGACTTCATGGAAATGAATCTTTTCGATCGGGACGTCGTGTACCGTGGCTTCTGCTTCGCCGAGTTTGCGGAAGATAGCCGAAGCTTGTTCACGGACGCGTGGAGAGAGCTTCGACTTTTCGAGAATATCGAGGATCGCGGAAAGCGAACGATGCTTGCTTTGGTCTTCCGTCTTAACCTTTACGTAGGTGGAAGACATGCCGTTTTTCCAGACTTTTTCGGAAGTGAGTTCCCAGCCGGAGACGTCGAGTCCGTGCAAGTGGTCGCGCAAGTATTCGAGTGATAGACCAGCATCCACCAGAGCGCCGAGCGTCATGTCGCCGCTGATACCGGAAAAACAATCGAAGTAGGCGAGTTTCATCTATATTGCCCAAATTTCGATAGTATCGGCGCGAACAGAACGTGTCAAACATCACGCGAATTTCTATGACGCCGAGCCAAAAATGTTGGCGTTCAGGAAGTCGTTGCGGAATTTTCCATTAGGGTCGAATCGTTTGGCAAGGGCGATAAAGTCGGAGAGCTTTTCGTAAGAAGCGCGTAATTGCGCGTGCGAAATCGTAAAAAGTTTTCCCCAGTGCGGGCGAGGATTGTAAGGCGCAAGTTCCCTTTCAATAACTGGAAGAAGCTTGCTGACTTCGGGCCACTCGGGCTTCCAGGTGAAATGAATGGCGACGGAGTCGCGCTTGTAGGCAGGGCTGAGCCAAAGATCGTCGGCGGCAATTGTGCGGATTTCTGTGATCATCAGATGCGGACTAACCTGTTCGTGCAATCTTTCCACGGCCAGAATGGCATCTAGTGCTTGTGTGCGCGGCACGAAATATTCGGTTTGCAATTCCTTTCCAGCGCTGGGAGTGAAACCCATTTTAAAGTGAGGCAAGCGGTCAAACCACGGGCCGGGCACACCCATCTGTTCGGTACAGTTTTCCGCGGAAAGCTCCGCGATGGGATGCAGATTCTTTTTGGCAGGCGTCGCGTCGAAGAGATTTTTCGGTACCTTTGCCGGCGGAACATGGTTTGGATCGTGGAGAGATTTTAGCCAGACTTCGTTGATGTTTTGTTTGCGCCAGTCGGTGAAAAGGCTGACGCTGTAGGCAGCGGAGAGAATTTCGTCGAAATGTTGTTTGAGTGAGACAAGCGGGAGATTTTGGTAGACGGTTTGCGCGACCTGAAAAGTTGGTTGAATGTTGAGTGTGACCTTGGTGATGACGCCGAGCGCACCGAGATTCACAACAGCTCCAGGAAAAATGTCCGGGTTGGCTTTACGAGACAGGGATACAAGATCGCCTGCAGCATTGACAAATTCGATGGCTAAGACAGCAGTCGAGAGATTTCCATTCTTCGCGCCGGAACCATGAGTTCCAGTAGAAACTGCCCCCGCAACGGAAATGTGGGGAAGCGAGGCAAGATTGTGCAGCGCGAAGCCTTTGGCTTCGAGAAGCGGAGCGATTGTGCCGTAGCGGACACCCGGCGCCACGGTTATGGTGCGAGCGATTGTATTGATTGCCGGGGCTTCGGCAGAAAAATCGGTGGTGAGGAGCTGTTGTTTGCTGTCGGCGATACGATTGAAGCAGTGGCGAGTGCCGAGCGTCTTGAAATTATTGTGCTTGCGGACGAAATCCTGAATGGCGGCCACAGAGGTAGCGGAGGCGACATTGTCGGTGGAATATTCGATGTTGCCAGCCCAGTTTGATAGCTTTTCAGGGACGGGTGGACATGACGGGAATGATTTGAGTGGCATGGCAGCAGCGGCAGAGCAGAGTTTTATAAAGATACGCTTTTTCATGAGTGGAAGGTACTCTGGCGGCTGAAAAAAGTACAATCGGAAAAATCTGTCGTGGTAAACGGAGGGTCACATGAGTTCGTTGCGGTGGAGAGGGGCGATTGTGTTGGCGGCGCTGATGGTTATTCCGTGACGCGGTTGGTGATGGAGACTCGGAACGGTGGCTTGGATTTTTCGTTGGGATCCATTTCAAATGTTTGCGACGTTTTATTCGGATCGTAATCTCGCCAGAGCCAGGTCATCTCGGCGGGAAATTCGGCGGCGCCGTGGGCGGAATTATGAGTTCCCTTTCCATAGCTGAAATGGAAATCGTATTCCTTGGCTTTGAGAGCGTTAGCCATGCGGAGATTGTTGAGCGGCCAATTGCCATACCGCAGATCAAGATCTTCTGATCCATCTTGCAGCCAAACGCGAATGTTGCGATGTGATTCGCGCAGGATTTTCTCGGGATAATCCTGGCCTCCGTCAGCATTTGCTGGATCTTCCTTCCATTGAATAGCTGAAAAACTACCGATCCAAGAAATGACACGGCCAAAAACGTCAGGCATTTGCCACGCTGCATTGAAGGAAGCAATGCCGCCCGAAGAGAGGCCAGTGATTGCGTGACTATAGGCGTCTTTGCGCAAGTTATATTTCGCGCCGACTTCAGCCAGAATTTCGTCGCGCAGAAAGCGCGGATACCGATCGCTGACGGTGTCATAGAGGGTGCTGCGCATAGAATCCTTGAGGGTGCGGTTCCATTTTTCGCCGTAAGCCTTCACGAATTTGTAAGTTGGGGTGTCCGGAGAATCGGCAATATCTCCCGGATTGATGAAAATGCAGATCATCACCGGGATTTTCTTCTGCGCGATGAGGTTGTCCACTACATTGAGGACGGGATTGTTTCCGTTGCGATCCGTGTACCAACCACCGTCGTTGAAGATCATAACGGCAGCGGGAGTTTCCGGCTTGTATTGTGCCGGCACGTAAATCCAGTATTCGCTCTTCATGCCGTCGTAGATTTTGCTGACGTGCGTGATTTTCTCGGAGAGCGTGCCTGAGGGGACGCCGGGTTGGAGGTATGAAAGCGGCGTGAACGCAGGGACGTCGAGTTTGCCGCCAAACTTTGCGCCATTGAGTATGTAATGGAATGAATGGAGTTCTCCGACGGCTTCGATTTTTGCGATGGCATACCAAAGATCGGTGCCAGCAAGCATTTTCATCTCTGGGCCCGATTTTTCATCTATAAATAATTGCGGCTTCGACGCCGCATGGGTGGCAAAGAAAAAATCAGGGCCGCGGCCGGACCACGCAGTTCCTTCTTGCAGGTCTTTGGCATCGAACGTCGCATTAATCGCATCGCGAAGCGCAGGGCCAGGATTCTTGGCGAGTTCAATGAGTTGTAACGCCGTGGATTTATCTGCGGCAAGACTGGCGGCGGGAACCATTAGCGCAAGAGCGAGGGCTGAAAGCAAACGGGAAACGCTTTGCATAATGGAAAGACTCCTTCTTTGACCGCTCTTGCGGATGACCTTTATACTCGCTGTTTGACTTGGCGAGGCAAGAAAGCACTGTGTATATCACACTGACAAAACGATTGCGCGAGGCGCTGACGTCGCACATTCAGCAGAAATACGGCGAAGCGCTGGGCGGCGTTGTGCCGAACATAGTGCTCGAACGGCCGCCGAAAATCGAGTTGGGTGAAGCGGCGTCTCCAGTGGCATTTGAGCTGGCAAAACGGTTGAAAAAGGCCCCGCGGATGATTGCGCAGGAAATTGCAGCTGGTTTGGGACCCGTGGAAGGAATCGCGCGGCTGGAGGTCGCCGGCGCGGGGTACCTGAATGCCTATTTTAATCGAGGAGCGTTTTGGGAAAAGGCGTTAGAAGAAAACGGGGCCACAGCCACAGGGGACGCAGAGCAAAAGAAAGAAAAGATTATTGTCGAGCACACGAGCGTAAACCCCAATAAGGCAGCGCACATCGGGCATGTACGGAACGCCGTTCTCGGTGACACCTTTTCGCGAATTTTGAAGTACGCGGGAAATCGCGTGCAGGTTCAAAACTACATTGACAACACAGGAGTGCAGGTTGCCGACGTGGTGATTGGTTTCCTGGAGGTTGATAAGCGGACTCCGATCGGTGTGAAGATGCTGGCAATGGAGCCAAAGTTCGATTACTACTGCTGGGATTTGTACGCACACACCACCCAGCTCATGGCGCAGGACAAGCAAAAAGCGGAAAAGCAGCGTGCGGCAACACTCAAAGCCATTGAAGAAGGCAGAGGCGAAGACGCGGAGATTGGGCAGATCGTCGCAGATGCGATTGTAGATTGCCATTTGCGAACGATGGCACGGCTTGGCATTCGATACGACTTATTGGCGCGAGAGAGCGAAATTCTCCATTTGAAATTTTGGGACACAGCGTTCGAGATGCTGAAGAAGGCCGGTGCGATTGAGCTAGCGACTACAGGCAAGATGGCCGGATGCTGGATTATGCCGTGGAAAAAAGAAGAAGAGGATAAGAAAACCACGGAAAGCGCTGAAAGCGCAGAAAACGCCGATAAAGACGACGAACACGAACAGGACAAGATTATTGTGCGTTCGAATGGAGTCGTGACCTACGTCGGAAAAGATATTGCTTATCAACTGTGGAAATTTGGACTGCTCGGAAAAGATTTTCGCTATCGCAAATGGCCGAACACGCCGGAAGGCGAAACGGTCTGGGCGACGACGAGTGAAAAGGGCGACGCTTCCGCGCCGCATTTTGCCGAGCCGGCGAGCGCAGTCTACAACGTGATTGATACGCGACAGGCTTATGTGCAGGAAGTGGTTGCGGAAGGCTTGCGGCGGACGGGCTTTGCTGCGGCAGCGGACAAATCGATTCATTTGTCATACGCGATGGTGGTGCTGACGCCGCGATGCGCGACAGAGTTAGGTTACGAACTCTCGCCCGAAGATGCGCGACGACCTTTTGTCGATATGAGCGGACGGAAGGGCCTCGGGGTAAAAGCGGATGATCTGCTCGACAAGCTGGAGGCAGCCACGCTGACGGAAGTGAATCAACGGCACGGCGACATGGGTGAAGAATGGCAGAAACGGACAGCACACGCAATCGCCGTTGGCGCTTTGCGATTCTTCCTGTTGAAGTACACACGCAATTCGCTGATTGCATTCGATTTCAAAGACGCGCTGAGTTTTGAGGGCGAGACGGGCCCGTATTGTCAGTATGCAGTCGTGCGAATCCGTGGAATCCGGAGAAAGGGCGCAGAAGCAGGCGGAGCAAACGAGCTTCTTGCGCAAGAAACAGTTGGGTCCATGCTAAGCGGAGCAGATGGAAACGATTTGTGGGAATTGATTTTGCACGCAGGCGCACTTGATTACGCGGTGGATGCAGCAATTGGTGCGCAAGAGCCGGCGTTTGTTGCGAAGTACACGTTCCAGCTAGCGCAGGCTTTCAATAATTTTTATCACAAGCACCATATTCTCTCGGAAGAAGATGCGCAGAAACGGGCATTTTTCCTGGCGCTTTGCGGATTGGTAGAAGCGCAATTGGTGAAGGCGTTGGATTTGTTGGGGATTGAAGCGCCGGAAAAGATGTGATGAGGTAAGAAAGTAAAGGGAAAATGCGCCGGAGAGCGAATCTCGCGGCGCATTTTCCTTTTTTGAGATAGCTAGAGCGTTGAAACAAGATGGACGAGAGTGCGGAGGGCGACACCAGTCGGGCCTTTGGCGAGCCAGGGCTTAGCGTCGTCGTTCCAGGCGGTTCCGGCGATGTCGAGGTGAATCCACGGCGTGTCGCCTGCAAATTCGCGAATGAACCATGCGCCCGTGATGGAGCCGCCGCCTTTGCCGCTGCCGATGTTCTGAATGTCGGCGAAGCTACCCTTGATGAACTCACGGTATTCGTCATCCATGGGGAGCTGCCACATTTTTTCGCCGACGGCTTTCGCCGAAGCGAGGAGCTTGTCGGTCCAGGACTGATCCGCGCCACTGAAGACGCCGACGTTTACGTTGGCCAGCGCAACGACAATCGCACCCGTCAGTGTCGCTGCATCCACGATGTGCGTCACGCCGAGCTGCTTTGCGTAGGTAATCGCGTCGGCCAGAATCAGCCGCCCTTCTGCGTCTGTATTTAGCACTTCGATGGTTTTGCCGGACATAGCCGTCTGAATGTCACCAGGCTTTTGGGCCGTGCCACCGGGCATATTTTCCGTTGCAGGCACAACGCAAATCACTTTCACGTTCGGCTTCAAAGCCGCAAGCGCGCGGATCGCGCCAAGCATGGTCGCGCCGCCGGCCATGTCGTATTTCATTTTTTCCATGCCGTCAGCGGGCTTGATGGAGATGCCGCCGGTATCGAAGGTAACGGCTTTTCCAACAAGACCAATCACGGGCGAACCGGGCTTGGCATTCGCGGGCGTATAGGTCACAACAATCATGCGCGGCGGCTCAGGCCCGCCTTGTGCCACGCCAAGCAGCGCACCCATCTTTAATTCAGCGATTTTCTTTTCGTCAAGGATGTCCACGGCGAGACCGGCTTCTTTGGCCATGGCTTGGGCTTTTTCGGCGAGGACGCGCGGAGTGAGTTTGTTCGAAGGCTCATTGATCAAGTCGCGAGCAAAATTCTGTGATTCGGCAATGATGCGTCCGCGATTCAGTCCCTTTTCCACGGCAGCCTTTTCGCCGTCCGGAAACCCAACCAAAGAAACGGAATCAATCTTTTTGTCTTTCTTGTCGGTTTTATATTTGTCTGTTTCAAAATCGGCAGTGATAAGTCCTTCGACTATGGCTTGCGCTCCGTCCTCGGCAGGCAGCGTCCCGCCCGCAAGAAATGCAAAATTCTTCACCGACTTCCCTTTCAGAAGTCGCAGTGCAGCTCCGGCAACTTTGCGCAAAGTGGCCACATTGAACTGGTCGCGCTTCCCTGCTCCAACCAGAAGTAGTCTGCCAGCTTTGAGTCCAGTGGGCGCGTGGACCAGTGTAAATTCAAGAAGTTTGCCCGTCAGTTCGCCGCTAGTTGCCAACTTCTTCAGGGAACCTCCCAAGAGCTGATCCAGCTCAGTGGCGCGGCCCTGGATAGGGTCATCCCCCTCAAACACGGGCGTTACAAGAGCCTCTGTTTCGAGCGAAGCGTACGGCTTGGTTTCCAGCGTGATTTGCATGATGAAGTTATCGCCTCCGGTTGCGATACATAGCTTGATCGGCTTCCTTGCGGGCTTCCTTGGTGCGTTCGTCCTGGCGCCGGTCCCAAGTTTTCTTGCCTTGCGCCAAGGCGATTTCACACTTCGCGATGCCATCGCGGAAGTAAATCTTTGTAGGAATGACGGTCAATCCCTTGGATTGGGTCTTTCCGGCAAGCTTATAGAGCTCGTTTTTATGCAGCAGTAACTTGCGGTTTCCCAACGGTTCATGGTTCCAGGGACCGCCTGGCATATATTGCGCGATGTGGGCGTTCACGAGCCACGCACCATCGGATTTGAAGTCAACAAAGGCGTCGCGAATATTCGCCTTTCCTTCGCGTAAGGCTTTGACTTCGGTGCCGTGCAGCACCAGGCCGGCCTCCAACCGCTCAAGAAGATGATAGTTATAGCTGGCCGCGCGATTCTGCGCGACGATTAGCTCTTTGGGCTTGTCTGTCTTTTTCGCCGGTTTAGCCACAGCATTCCACTATAGCGACCGGATGTTGCCCGATGCAAGACAGCCAACCCTTCGATTGTTGTTCGACCTCTAAGCCAATGCTAGACTCGATAAAGTCCTGTGTTGAGGCCACGGAGAGATAATGCGCCGCTGGGGGAATGTAATTCTATGTGTGGGAATCGGTCTGGTGGCCGCAGGCTGTCCAAAAGGCGGCAACGAATATAAGCAGGCTCGCAAATCAGAAAATCTTCAAGACCTGGACACCGCCCTCCAGTATTACCAAAAAGCTTATAACGCTGACCCAAAGAATGCTGCATACCGCATCAAGTTAAACCAGCTCAGGTTTGAAGCGAGTTCATTCCACGTCAAGCAGGGACAAAAGCTGCGGGAGAACGGCGACCTGCAAGCTGCGGTCGCGGAATTTCAGCGAGCCGCCACGATAGATCCCTCCAACGATGCGGCCATGCAAGAAGCACGCACGACGCTCGCAATGATTGCAGAAAAAAATCGCGCCAACGACGCTCAGGCCAGCACCGAAAGCGATTCTTCGGAAGCGGGAGATTATGCATCCGGCCCGCCGGAACTAAAACCGCTCTCCCGAGCCCCCATCAACCTGAAAGCGACTGACGATGCCAAAGTGATTTTCACGGCAATCGCAAAGCTGGCGGGGGTGAACGTGATTTTCGATACGGACTTTACAGCCCGGCGCATTCAAGTGGATTTGAACAATGTGACGCTGGAACAGGCGCTGGCGATTGCGGGCCTCCAAAGCAAAGCGTGGTGGAAGCCGGTGACAGAAAACATGATTTTTGTGATTCCGGACACGGCCCAAAAGCATCGCGACTATGACGAAACGGTCGTAAGAACTTTTTATCTTTCGAATATCACGCAGCCTCAGGATTTGACGGATATCGCCAACGGCCTGCGCCAGGTGGCGGAAATCAAGAAGATTCAGCAGCTCAACTCGCAAAACGCGATCATTGTGCGCGATACGCCTGACAAGATCGCCATTGCCGAAAAACTGATTGCCGATATTGACAAAGCGCGGCCGGAAGTTGTGATTCAGGTGGAAGTGCTATCCGCCAGCACCGAGCGATTGCGCGATTTGGGGGTATTGCCCGGCCAATCCGCGTCTTTGGCGTTTAATCCGCCGACCACGACTTCCTCTACCAGTTCAACCACCACCAGTAGCACCAGCAATGCCCTTCCCCTCAAAGGCTTCCATTTTTCGACGGCGGATTATAGCGTGACCCTGCCCGGCGCTACGGCAAACTTCATTCTGACCGACACCGCAACGAAAATTATTCAGAATCCGGAAATTCGCTCTATTGATGGCCAGCCGGCAAAACTGCGCATCGGCAGCCGCGTGCCAATCGCAACGGGCAGTTTTCAGGCAGGCGTCGGCGTCGGAACAAACGCCGTCAACCCGCTGGTCAACACTCAGTTCACGTATCTTGATGTCGGCGTCAACGTAGACGTAACGCCGCATATCCATCCGAATCACGAAGTCAGCCTGAAGGTTTCCGTGGAAGTTTCGCAGGTGACCGGCCAAGCGACGATTGGCGGAATTCAGCAGCCCATCATAGGCCAGAACAAGTTGGATCACGACATTCGCTTGCGCGAAGGCGAAACGCAAGTACTGGGCGGACTCTTTCAACAAATTGACAGCAGTACTTTGAATGGAATTCCCGGACTTAGCCAAATTCCATTCTTGCAATACCTGACTTCGGACAAGAAAAAAGACCATCAAGAGAGCGACATCCTCATAGTCATGACACCGCGTATCGTTCGACTGCCTGACTGGAGCAAGTCGAACCTTCGCTCGATTTCCACCGGCTCCGAACAAAATGTGCAAGTAAGGCGCGACAGCGAGATTCGCACTCCGAAGCAACAGACCACAGCGCCAACGGCTCCAGCCCCTGGCCCGGGCGGAACGGCGGCAACACCAGCCCCGGCCCCTGCAAATTCTTCCATGGGCGGAGATACAAGTGGCGCTTCCCGGGTGAGATTCGAGCCAAACGGCGTGAACTTGAAAGTGGGAGAGACCTCCACACTTGGTATTGCGGTGGACAATGTGAATGACCTCTTCGCCATTCCGATGATGCTGCAGTTCGATCCAAACGTGATCAGCATTGAAGAAGTGCAGCACGGCGCGTTTCTTTCCGGAGGCAATCAAGAGATTGCCATCGTGCAGCGCGTGGACGCGGAGCACGGACAAGCAATCATTTCCGCAACTCGCCAGCCGAACACGCAGGGCGTGAGCGGCAGCGGCACATTACTGGGATTGAAGATAAAAGCAAAAGCATCCGGCAACGCGAAAATCTCCATCGTGCAGGTCAACGCGCGAAATTCGCAGAATAATGCGATTCCGCTGGTTACGGGCGAGGCAACAATTCAGGTTCAGCCGTAGTCAAACGGTAAGAGTGCCACGGTGCAGGGCTCGGGCATGGAAACACGACGCAGCAAATTCAAGCGAACAAGCAACCAGGCCGGCATGACCCTGCTTGAACTTATTATTGCGTGCGCGATTTTGGTTATCCTCGCCGGCGCTGCACTTCCCATTGCTCGTTACTCCGTGCAAGCCCGAAATGAGACGGAGCTTCGTCGCGCGCTGCGCGAAATGAAAGACGCGATTGACCGCTACAAAGATGCCGCGGACAGAAATCTGATTCGCGTGGAAGTGGGCAGTGAAGGTTATCCGCCGGACCTTGATACGCTCGTGAAAGGCGTCAATGTCGGGACAAGCGAGAACAAGGTTCGCTTCTTGCGTGCAATACCCGTGGATCCGATGACAGGCCAAAAAGACTGGCAGAAGCGTTGCGTAACGGACGACCCTGATTCCAATAGCTGGTGCGGAAAAAATGTTTTCGATGTTTATTCCAATTCGCATGCCACTGGATCCGATGGCAAGCCTTATTCAGAGTGGTGAGGCAGAATCATGAAACATAAGCGCCGGAAAAACGGCTTCACGCTGCTTGAACTGATGATCGTCATCGCGATTATTTTCATTTTGATCGGTATGGCGGCCGGGCGTTACGACCGTTCCGTCCAGCGGGCCCGAGAAACCGCCTTGAAGACGGATCTGCAGACGATGCGCACGGCGATAGACACCTACACATTAGACAAACTGGCCGCGCCTAATTCGTTGGACGAGCTTGTTTCTCAAAAATACCTGCGCGATGTTCCTGTTGATCCCATGACCGGCCAGAAAGATTGGAATCCGCAGTTTGAGGACGTCATGCTCAGCCCGCAGCAAAGCGGAACAGGGTTAACGGACGTCCATTCCGCGTCGCAGCAAGTCTCTCCATTTGACGGGACTGCCTATAAAGACTGGTAGTCGCCTCTTCAACTTCGGATTGAGTCAATTGCACGCGATTTGACGCGACTTCTTTCGTCATCTATAGTGGTTGTGCGGGGTGGAGCAGCCTGGTAGCTCGTCGGGCTCATAACCCGAAGGTCGTCAGTTCAAATCTGACCCCCGCAACCATGGGCGCTTAAGAGGCAAGTCCTCTAAGCGCCCTTCTTATTTATAGTTACGAGTTGAACCGTAAGGAATTCCTTCGCCTAATTTAACGCCGTAAAGTTGTTCCTGTTCTCGATATTGGGAACAACTGGGAACAAATCGCCATAGATTGCCCGTTCTAGAGCGATTGCAGCGTCGCGTTCCGCTTCCGCAGAAGTGTGCGTGTAGATGTCTGCGGTCATCTTGATCGTGGAGTGTCCCAGGAACTTCTGCGCCAGCTTCAGGTTTGCTGAGCGAGAATGACTCGAGCGTGACGGAGCAGTCGGGGCGCACCGTCAACTACACGTACGACAATCTCTACCGGCTGACGAATGAAACGGTGGCGCTCGATCCAGCGAACGTGAACGGCGCTGTGAACTACACGTACGATGCTGTGGGCAATCGGAAGCAGATGGCGTCGACGCTGCCGGGAGTGGCGGCAGGGCTCTGGAATTACGATGCGAACGACCGGTTCACGGCGGGCGATACGTATGACGCGAACGGGAACACCATCAGCTCTGGCGGAATCGGGAATGTCTATGACTTCGAGAACCGCCTGATTCAAAAGGGCGGAGTGACCATCGTCTATGACGGCGATGGGAACCGCGTTGCGAAGACCGTCGCGGGAGTGACAACGCGCTACCTTGTGGACGTGAAGAATCCCACCGGATATGCGCAGGTGATCGCAGAAGAATTCGCGAACACCACCAACTCTGCGACTTATATCTACGGACTCGAACGCATCGCTCGTGGCTACTATTCCAGCCAATTTGGTGGAGTGCAGGGCTTCCGCTACTACCTCTATGACGGCCACGGCTCGGTGCGAGCACTCGCGGACACTAGTGGCAACGTCACGGATACGTACGACTACGACGCCTTCGGAAATTTGCTCCACTCAGCGAGCACAACGTGCTCAAACTCCGCAGGAGCAATCTCCACAGTAGCGCTAGGCGCCGCGTGCCCAGCAGGCTCGTCGCCATCACCAACGCCCAACAACTACCTCTACTCTGGCGAACAATTCGACCCAGACCTCCACCTGTACTACAACCGCGCCAGATACCTGAATGTGTCCACTGGAAGATTCTGGACGATGGATACATTCGAGGGAAGGTCACAAGATCCCATTTCTCTGCACAAATATCTTTACGTTGGAGCAGACCCGATAAACCGCGTTGATCCTCGTGGAAAAGATTTTATCGATTCGATTGCGGCGGTTGCAGTGTCCGCTACAATATTCGCTGCGTCGGTTCCACAACTTCTCTCCGAAGCATTTGAGGAGGGTGGCACTGCGGTTGGGGTGCTCTTCAATGAATTCGGACAAGTTGCTGAGAACTATGCAGGACAGGTGCTTGCTCTCGTCGAGGATGAGATAGGTGAAATAGAAATCCTACAGCAGCAAAACGTCGGTGGGCGCGTCGTAGATTTCGTTGTTAGAAACGCGGAAGCGGCAAAGCAAATGTTCATTGAGGTGAAGTACGGCTTTCCCTCAACAGCAGAGGCGCTGAGTCGTCTGGTAGCCCAGGTCCAAGCGGCAAGCCAAGCAGCCCAGCAAGGCGGTGGTCAAGTCGTGCTATGGACACTCAGATCGCTCACACCATCACAACTTCAAACGTTGGAGTCAGAGCTTCAGAATACGAATGTGCAGGTTCTGAGCGGAGTTGAAGCTCTCGGCAAAGCAGTGCTGAGCTACTTCCAGTGAGGACGATATGAGGGCTCCTTTGGCCAAGGTGGTGCGCAATAGTTTTTCGAGCAGAATGCGGGAAGAGTTGCCTCAGTTCACTTCGTCAAAGTCAAAAGGGGCTTTGCCTGGAGACTTGCTCTATGTTTGGGACTTCTCCCAGGCTTTAAAGTTTTACATCTACTTAGAAATCAGCCAGAAGTCATATCAGGATAGTTTCACCATCGAGCTAGCCTGTTCCGCAACGGACTTTCCGTTCAACCATGCAGCGCTGGGGCCAACTCCACAGAAGGACGGCTCAGTGCGATTTCGGCTGCCTCAGCTTTATAGGGATGAGTGGCGTCCTCGAACCAAATGGGAGCCTTGGTGGTGGATAGGACCGCCGATAGTGCCCCAGGAAGTGACAGCTCGGGCGGTAGAGCGTGCGGTCGCAGGAAAACGACCACTCACAGATGAAGGGATGCCAATCGAAGAGGCTTTGCCCCTCGTTGAGCCGCAGGTTCAGGATGCAATCGACCGCATCAAGCGTTTTGGAATCCCCTTCTTCGAGCAGTTCGCCCAGAGTGGGACTAAAGTCTGAACGCCGTAAGAGCCATGCCTGGCGGCATGGGGAGGGGGTATGATACGTCACCCCAAGTTGGGCGCTGTAGAGCGCCGGGCGGCGCTGTGAGTTAACTTCCTTTCGTCTCGCCACTTAGAAAAAGTGCGGCGCTCTGGAGCGCCGCAGGGCGCTGTCCGTTAACTTGTTGATTTTCCTGCCCACGTAGCAAACTATCTACCTGTCTCCCCGGAGGCCCTTCCCGATGCCCGCCGACCAAATCCGCAATCGAACCGTAGGCTGCAAGATGACCGACAACGAGTACGAGAGACTGAGCGCCGTGGCCGAAGGCGACGGCATGACGCTGGGGGAGTGGGTGCGCGAGGTGCTGCTGGAACGTGTGGAGGGGCGCAAGCCGAGCAGATCATCGCGGCCTGCGGCGAAAAACCGACATTCGGCTATCGCTGCAACGGAGAGAAAAACTCCGCATCAACCACAAGCGAGTGTTGCGGGTGATGCGAGAACGCGGGCTGTTGGTGCTGCCACGGCGGTTGCGAGCGAAAAGGCGCAAAGAGTGGGGGCGCGTGGAAGCTGCCGAACCGAATCAGATCTGGCAGTCGGACATGACGAAGATCTGGGCAGGTCCAGCGGTGGGCTGGGCGTACCTAGTGTGCGTGATCGACTGTTGCACGCGAGAGATCGTGGGCTGGAATCTTTCGCATCGTTGCCTCACGGAAGAAGCCCTCGACGCGGTCGAGCAGTCGGTGCTGGCGCGGTTGCCGGCCGGCAGCCGCGAAGCGGAGCTGACGCTGACCACGGACAACGGAACACAATTCACTTCGACGCGCTATATGGAAACACTTTCGCGGCTGGGCATCACCCACCGCCGAACGGCGTATCATCATCCGGAAGGCAACAGCTACGTCGAGCGCTTTCATCGCAGCCTGAAGGAGGAAGAAGTCTAGGTGCACGAGTACCGCAGCATGGAGGAGGCGCGCACGTCGATCGGAAAATGGATCGCCGAATACAATCACGAACGCCCTCATCAAAGCCTGCAAAATCGAACGCCTCGCGAGGCGTTCCTAGCCTGGCAAGCTATACAACTTTCCGAGGCTCCACATGTCCAAATTTGAGGGGTTCATTACATCAATAACCGTTTCCAACGCGATACTCGTACAAATTCTCGCACCTGGAGCAGCATGACTTTTGGAGACATAGCTCCTCACCTTTTCGCTTTGGCAGATAAGATCGCCCGCTCGGAGTGGGATTCTGGGTATACAGAAATTGCCAACGTGAAAGGCACATTCGGCTGGTGGTTCTTGGAACATGCTTCCGAGCTGTTGCCGGACGACCAAATGGTCCTGCTACGCGGCCTTACGAAACGGCGTTTTTCGATGGAAGGAATCCACAGTAGTGAAGTGCAACTCACTGTCGACGAGCAAGCTGCTGTCAATCTATTGTTGAATCACGATAATTCTCTACATGGAACCCGCACGACAGTCTTAAAGGCAATGAGTGTTTTAGAGGAAGAGCAGCTGATTGCCCAATCCAGGGCGGGTTTATCCACGAAGCGAGCAATTCGTATGGCCTGTAAAACCAAGCTTCGAGAGGCGGATCTGCCCGTTGAGATCGTTGAGAATGACTCCGAACACCTCCGGTGGCACGCGCCAATAGGGAAAAAGCTTCGTCTCAATGGTTCCTTGGACTTCGGCGGCCAAGACGAACAGGTTTCGAATTTCTTGGTGTTGAGCGAAGGGGACCGCCCGTTGCATGCGCACACATCGCTCCTCGGACTACTAGGCATTGGAACGACATCTTGGAGCTACTTGAGGGAAGGAGAAGAGGACTTATGCGCTTCGACGGTCATCAAATTCTACCGCTCGCTTTACCTATTTCTCTTGGACGTTGGTGTCGGATCTTGAGGCGGGCCGTCATGCCTAGCTGAGCGAGAATGACTCGAGCGTGGCGGAGCAATCAGGACGCACCGTCAACTACACGTACGACAATCTTTATCGGCTGACAAATGAAACGGTGGCGCTCGATCCAGCGAACGTGAACGGCGCTGTGAATTACACGTACGATGCTGTGGGCAATCGGAAGCAGATGGCGTCGACGCTGCCGGGAGTTGCTGCAGGGTTGTGGAACTACGACGCCAATGACAGGCTCACGGCGGGCGATACATACGACGCGAACGGGAACACCACTTCATCCGGCGGAATCGGAGTAGCGTACGACTTCGAAAACCGCCTGATCCAGAAGGGCGGAGTGACCATCGTCTATGACGGCGATGGGAACCGCGTTGCGAAGACCGTCGCGGGAGTGACAACGCGCTACCTTGTGGACGTGAAGAATCCCACCGGATATGCGCAGGTGATCGCAGAAGAATTCGCGAACACCACCAACTCTGCGACTTATATCTATGGACTCGAGCGAATCGCGCGTGGCTACTACTCCAACCAATTTGGCGGAGTGCAGGGCTTCCGCTACTACCTCTATGACGGCCACGGCTCAGTGCGGGCGCTCGCGGACACTAGCGGCAACGTCACGGACACTTACGATTACGATGCCTTCGGCAACTTGATCCATTCCACGGGCTCAACGCTGAACAACTACCTCTTCGCAGGCGAACAGTTCGACCCCGACCTGAACCTCTACTACAACCGCGCCAGATACCTAAACACCAGCACCGGTCGCTTCCTCAACATGGACCCGTACGAAGGCGATGCTGAGTCTCCCCTTTCTCTGCACAAATACCTCTATGCGGGGAATGACCCAATCAACCGGATTGACCCGTCCGGCAACGATTTCGATCTCGCCTCGACTCTGACCGCGACAACTGGCGGAGTGACCATCTTTGGCATGAGCGCTCTTCAGAGCGCAATAGTCATCCAAAGTGTCACGGGTGCCCTCTTTGCCTCCAGCTTTGCGGGCATCGGGGCAGCTCTCGAAGGCCAAACCCCAGATCAAATTGCTGGAGCGACCGGCAATCCCTACAACATCGCGCTTGGTGCTCTGCTAGGTGTTGCTGGTTCATATTCATCGGCCTTCCGATTAGGGCGTGCCGTTCTAGTTCTCGCTTCGCTTGGTGGCGGCGGATCAGCTGCATATAACGCATATAAGGGAGGGCATATCGCGGCAGCGGTTTACTACGGGACTCTTGGCCTTGGCGGAGCGTTCCTGTCGGCAGCCGCCGAGTACATTCGCGGGGGTGCATCGACGCCGCCTGCTGTGGAGGTTCCGGATCCGGCGCCTGTTCTGAAGGGACCCATCCCGAATGTAGAGCCAACAAACCTGAGCGAACAACTCGCTCTAGAAGAGGCGTTGGCCAACCCCGGAGACCAGATCATGAGTAATCTCGCTGACGCGCCCCGACTAGAAGCTAATTATGGGGATGGCCAGTGGGTCAAAATGCAGTGGGTGCATCGTATTCCAAGCGGCGCTAAGATTCTCGGTCCCAACGGTCAGGTCATCAGTCCTGCCGGGGACAACATCGTCGTGCATTTCTTCAAGAACACGTACACGGGGCAAACTGTGGAGTTCAAGTTTAAGCCATAGAAGCACCGGGAGCACACAAGGTCATGAAAGTCATCTGTATTGCCCGTAGAGGGGAAACACTTCCTGAGGAGTATCTAGATTCCCGCCTGCCGCGCACGAGGGAAACGGACTTTCACTTGACGGTAGGCAAAGAGTACGTGGTCTACGCAATTGGTGTGAGCGCCGAGCAGGTGTGGTACTACGTCGTAGACGATGACAATCTGTGGTTCCCGATCCGCAAACCTGCTCCGCTATTCAAGGTCGTGGACGACCGAGTTTCTCATCACTGGAGAGTTAAACTCACACCCGGAAATCTTGACCACGGCGTGTTGCTGGCCTTTGAGGAGTGGGTTTCGCAAGAGCGGTTCTATGATCGTCTATCTGACAAAGAACAGGCCGAAGTCAGGGTGTTCAAGGAATGGAAGCAGCAGATGGACGCGGAGTCCTCCGGTCGGTGGCCGACAGATTGACGGTTGGAACGGTTTTGGGTGCCGCATGCTTCGGTTTTTGAAGCGTGCGGATTTTGATTTTTCCGTTTGCATGAAATCTCAAGCAATGTGGTTCCTTCGCCAATCATTCGCCGTAATCCTCTCGAGCACTCTTGCTTTTCCATTGTGGGCAACAAACTACGACGCCAACGGCAACACCACGGCGTCGAATGGCATGGGTTACGCCGTCGTAAACCATCGTGATTCCGGCGCCCGCTTGAATCACATGATTCTCGAAGTCGTACACGGCGTCACGACGAAGTACCTTGTGGACACGCAGAACCCCACGGGCTACGCACAGGTGGTGCAGGAGTCGATGAGCGGAAGCACGTCGGCGAATCGCGAGCTGAGCCGCGCGTTTGTATACGGGTTGGAGCGCATCAGCCAGTTGCGCTCGTACCTGGCGAACGGCCAGAGCCAGACGCAGACGAGCTACTACGTTTACGACGGCCACGGCAGCGTGCGGGCTCTGGCGGATCCGAACGGCAACGTCACGGATACGTACGACTACGACGCCTTCGGGAACTTGATCCATTCCACTGGCACCACACCGAACACAACGCTGTTCGCGGGCGAGCAATACGATCCCGATCTAAACCTCTACTACAACCGCGCTCGCTACCTCAACGTCTCCACCGGAAGATTCTGGAGCATGGACACGGAAGAGGGAGACCCTCAGTCCCCGCTCTCGCTTCACAAGTATCTCTATTCGAGCAATGATCCGACTAATCGGAGGGATCCGTCGGGGCATTTTGACATTGGCGAAGCAATGACCGCCGTCTATGTGGCTGTCACAAATTTTGTCGCGTCGGTTCCATACTTGCTTCCTGCTCTTGCGTATACCTTTGCGGCGGTCAACGTAACTCTATTCGTAACAAATGAGGATTATCGCGTTACCCTTGCTGCTAACCCCGATCTCGCGCGTGCTGCTTACGAAGACGTTGCTTTGCTATTTAACTTCGGCGGTGAAGTCGCAAACGCGGTCTTTGTTGCTGCTCGTGGAGGCGCCCAGAGCAGAGAGATTGTTTTGGATCTCTTTGGAGGAGCGAGTTCGCAAATACCTGGAGCAGTCAATATCGACCTCAGGGCGACCGCCGGAATTAGGGCCGATGTGTCATCGCTTCCGATCGCCTCTGAAAGTGTTGATACGATTGTCGCCAGCGGCCCGAGGGCGCCTTTCTTGGATGAGGCTTCGAGAGTTCTCAAACCAGGCGGAAGAATCTACATCAATGCTGTACCTGTTAACCCTTTCGCCCAAGTAAACGAAGCAGAGCTGGGTAGCCTGCGACTCCGTCTCGTCCAAGAGTTTGGGCCTTTAGATCCACAGTTCAGCGGCCAAACTTTTCTGCGATCAAACGACAGTGTCATTGACACAAATACCGTTAGAACGACGATTCTGGAGAAGTATTAAATGCTCGTACCTGGGTTCTTCGACAAGCTTTTCACCGAGGACTGTGAATTGAGCAATCCTAAGATCATCGGGGACAGGCTCATCATATGCGTGCGGAACATCGGGGTGATTTCTGGTCATCCTCTTCACAATAAGCAAAAGTCTAGGAGTATCGAGTATTTCAAAGCTGGCCACTTTGTTTTCGAGGGAGTCGAGGCTTCGGTGAGAGAGGTTTCCGAATACGAAATCAGTCCTGCAGTCAACAAGTTCAAGCCGAAGCGACTTATACACGACGGGCCGTTTCCAGCAGTGGCTGCCTCTAAAGAGGTCTTTCGTTTTATGGGCGTTCTCGATTCGCCACGCGCCTGGACGGACTGGACTGTAGTAGCTGCATCATTCTCGCTCGAAATACCTGATGTTGTCGCGGGCTAAGCCGAAAGCCTTTACGATACGGCGGCAACCGCGAGCAGATGGCGTCGACGCTGCCGGGAGTGGCGGCAGGGCTCTGGAATTACGATGCGAACGACCGGTTCACGGCGGGCGATACATACGACGCGAACGGGAACACCACTTCATCTGGTGGAATCGGCGCGGCGTACGACTTCGAGAACCGCCTGATTCAAAAGGGCGGAGTGACAATCGTCTATGACGGCGATGGGAACCGCGTTGCGAAGACCGTCGCGGGAGTGACAACGCGCTATCTGGTGGACGCGAAGAATCCCACCGGGTATGCGCAGGTGATCGCGGAAGAGTTCGCGAACACCACCAACTCTGCGACTTATATCTACGGACTCGAACGCATCGCTCGTGGCTACTATTCCAATCAGTTTGGCGGAGTGCAGGGCTTCCGCTACTACCTCTATGACGGCCACGGCTCGGTGCGGGCGCTTGCGGACACGTCAGGAAATGTCACGGACACCTACGATTACGACGCGTTCGGCAACCTGATTCACTCGACGTTTACGTCGATTCCGCCATTGGCCAGCACTGTCTCACCGAGTACAAACAACTATCTCTACTCCGGCGAACAATTCGACCCCGATCTAAACCTCTACTACAACCGCGCTCGATACCTCAACGTCTCCACGGGACGTTTTTGGACGATGGACGCGTTTGAGGGGGACACACAATCGCCCCTATCGCTTCATAAGTACCTGTTCGTTGCCGCGAATCCAACGAATCTATGGGATCCTTCTGGATACACGCCATTGGCAAATTTTGTCCTCCAGCTTCTTCAAAAAGGTGTTGAGACGACGGCCCGTGCGTATGGAATCCTGGCCCACCGCTGGCTGGGAAACTGCCAAGGAAATTGTAATCACGTTAGAATATGCATCGTCCTCTGAATCTCAGGCAGTCACGGAGTCCGTTCTTAGACTGTGGCTAGATACTTTGGATGGGTTGGGGGAATACGTTCAAATACATCCCAGTAAATACGACGGTCATGGCAGCCAAACCCGGTGTGAATTCAAAGACGAATGTGGAGACGCGCTCATAGCTCTCTATGTGCTGATCACTGCCACGAAGAAGACCACATCTGTCCAATCAGTCGGATTTTTTGCGCCGACACAGACGGAGCGGCGGTATTTTACTATCCGGTAATAAATTGAGGGATACACAATGGGAAGTTTTTACGTTAATGCGACAGCCAAAGGGAGAACACAAAGTCAGGTTCATTCCTTCTTGGCGCAAATGAGACGCAAAGCCTTCGTCTTCCCGACAATCAACGGATTTACTACATTTTGCGATGCGGAAGCCGAAACGCAGGAGCCGAAAGCGATTGATGAATTGGGGAGGAAAGCATCCGTCGCTCTGCAATGCCCGATTTTTTGTGTATTGAACCACGACGACGATATCTTGTGGTATGCCCTGTATGAAGATGGTGAAATTTCTGATGAATATGACTCATTTCCCACTTATTTCGAAGGCATATTTAGTCCTCCTAAAGGAGGGAACGCCGCAAAGCTGTGCAACCTTGCCGGATCGATGGACAAACAAGCTGAATTATCGGAAATACTGCGGAGGCCACACGGCAGCGATGGCTATGTCCTAGAAAGCGAGCGACACGCCGATATCGCAACCGCGATTGGCCTGCCGAGCTTTTCCATAGGTTTTGGTTATCGATACCTTGAGCGAAGTGAACTCCCTGAAGGCCTGGACCAGACGGACCTACTGCGATGTTAGACTGAGTGTCCGCCAATTGTGCTGATCTGCCGCCTAGCTCCGCGGGCGGGTGGCCCGGAGTAATTCTTCCGGATGAATTTGGGTGCCCCATTCGCTCTTTTGCGTAAGAAGGACAAGTTCGGTTTCGTCGGCGTGCTCCGACTCGTCAGCCAGAAACACATCAGTCATGATCTCGTCAGCAAGCCCACGACGCACGTCAAGTGTCTGTTCGATGGCCGAGAAACCTGGATTAAACCCTTTGTAGAAATCACCCGGAGCGACCGTCGAGACGCCCGCAATGGCGTTCACATAGTCTGCGTCCACCGTAAGGAATTGCGACAAGGCTTTGCTTGGAATTGAAGTTCTGTCTTTGAATTGCTCAGCAATTGGCAGAGTGGAGGCTGGCGATGAAAGCCTGAATTGCCGAAAGGGCGCGGAGATTTTTGAATCAAGCGTCTTCATGAAATCGTCGAAAGTGGCGGTGACTACCGTGATTCGCCGCTGTTCCAATGCTCTCTGCTCAATAGGGTCAGCATCAGGCACGACGCAAAAGAAGCGAGACCTTGTAGAGGCATTGTGGTCAAGGTCTTTCAGAATCTGGCGGATATCGGAATCTTGGAGGCTGTGACCGATAAAAACAAACACATGCTCGAATCCCCAATCCGTCAACTGGTCAAAGACCCTGCTACGCCCGGATTTGTGGTCGATGTATTGGTCAATTGTGAGAATCAACGGGCAATCTGCATTTGCAGTTTTCGTAATGCATCCATGCAGTTTAAGGAGCAAAAGGTTTTCGGGATCGCGTGTGTATTCGTCTATCGATTCGCCATTTTCGACAAATGGAACAAGGTGCTGAGCGCTCTTGCTTGAGTTCTCGTAAGCTTTCTCAATAAGGCGATCGTAGTTAGTCGTTGCGAGTCCCCACCACAATTGCTGGCGTATGAATTCTTGGACGGCTACCAGACTACTCTCACTCATAGCGTATTCCGCGACTTGTGAAAGGCTTCGATTCTTTAGCCTTCCGCCGAGGAATTTATCTGCCAAAAGGTCTCTGAGTTCATCGGTCTTGGGAGCGCGTTTGCCGCTACTGTCGGTTGAACCCAACGAAGCACCGGCCCCAAGCACCAAGACGGCCTTGCCGCTGCTGATCTGCTGTTCTAAATAGGGCGGGATGTCTACCACGGAGTGAATATAGCATAGCGGCATCCCGTACCACTGGCGAGTAAAGATGGAAGGAGCCGCCCCAATGGTGGGCGGCTCGCAAGAACTACTGCTTGTAGGTCGTTTGTTTGACTGCTCTAGTCTCGATAAAGACGTACTTGCCCGCAACAACTGTACGGACGATAAGTCACCGTGCGGGTAATGGTTTCGCGCCCAACCCTAACAGTTTCGGAGTTCGTCACTTTGTGATCTCCACTGCAAGTTTCAACGCTGCTTTTCCGGCTTGGGACCGGAATTTAGACGTGGCTCGACGCTGCCATCAAAGTTGCAGATTCAGTTCGGGTGGAAATGTCCTACCTCTTCTGTAGGAGCGTGCTGACAAAGTCATCCTCGCGGCGGTTTGCGAACCCGCCATCTACACTTTGTCAATAAGCGTTTCTTATTTTATGATGCATAACTATTAATTGGACTGATTCCCTTCCCGCCTTCATCCTAGTGTTTTCATGGGGATAGGCAGTCCGTCCTGGGGGTAGCTGTGAGCGATTCGTCATCCAAGCTGCGCAGTGCGGCTCTAATTTCCGGCGCCAATCGGGCTGGGGCTCGCGCGATGCTGCGCGCATCCGGCCTGAAAGATGAAGACTTCAAGAAGCCACTCATCGGGGTGGCTAACACGTGGATCGAAATTGGTCCCTGTAACTATCATCTGCGCGAACTCGCCGGACACGTAAAAGCTGGTATTCGCAAAGCAGGCGGCACTCCTCTCGAATTCAACACGGTTTCCATTTCTGACGGCATCACAATGGGCACGGAAGGCATGCGCGCTTCGCTCATCAGCCGCGAAGTCATTACGGATTCCATCGAGCTTGTTACGCGCGGCAATCTTTTCGACGCGCTGGTCGTTCTTGTCGGGTGCGACAAGACAATTCCGGCCGGCGTCATGTCTCTCGCGCGTCTGAATATCCCCGGCCTTGTTCTCTACGGCGGTTCCATCGCTCCCGGGCAGTTTGAAGGCCATGCCGTTACCATTCAGGATGTGTACGAAGCCATCGGCGCACATGCGCGCGGCTCGATGAGCGATGCGCGGCTGCAAGCGCTTGAAACACAAGCCTGCCCCGGAGCCGGAGCCTGCGGCGGCCAGTTCACCGCCAACACCATGGCGCTCGTCTGTGAATTTCTCGGCATTGCACCGATGGGACTGTCCAGCGTACCCGCGACCAACGCTGCCAAAGCCGCTTCGGGAGAACGCGCCGGCGAAATGGTGATGGAGCTTCTTCGCAATGACGTGACGCCATCCAAAATCATCACGAAAACTGCGATTGAAAACGCCATCGCGGGAGTTGCGGCTACAGGCGGTTCCACAAACGCCGTGCTGCATTTGCTTGCCATTGCCAACGAAGCAAAAGTTCCTCTTTCGATTGAAGACTTCGATCGCATCAGCGCAAGAACTCCAATTCTTGCCGACCTCAAACCCGGCGGCCGCTTTGTTGCAACCGACCTTTATGCTGCGGGAGGAACCCCTTTGGTAGCCAAGCGTATGCTGGAAGCGGGCTTGCTCAAGGGCGAGGCTCTGACTGTCACCGGAAGAACGCTGGGTGAAGAGGCAGCCGACGCAAAAGAAACCAAGGGCCAGGAAGTTGTGCGCCAGAAAAATAACCCTCTGAAGCCGACAGGTGGTCTCGTCATCCTGAAGGGCAATCTTGCTCCGGAAGGCTGCGTCGTAAAAGTTGCCGGCCACAACATTCTGAATTTCCGCGGTCCTGCCCGCGTCTTCGACAACGAAGAAGCAGCATTCGCCGCCATCGAAAAAGATCAGATCAAGGCTGGGGACGTTGTGGTAATTCGCTACGAAGGACCCAAGGGCGGCCCGGGCATGCGCGAAATGCTGGCAGTCACCGCCGCGCTTTTCGGCGCGGGACTCGGTGATTCCGTCGCCCTGCTCACAGACGGTCGTTTCTCTGGCGCAACGCACGGCCTCATGGTGGGCCACGTTGCTCCCGAGGCCGCGCGACGCGGCCCCATCGCCGCCGTACAGGATGGCGACATCGTTGTTTTTGACATTCCCAATCGACAGCTCAACGTCGAAATCTCGGATGAGGAAATCCAAAAGCGCCTCTCCACGTGGCAACCGCCTGCGCCGCGTTTCACCTCCGGCGTGATGGCCAAATACGCGCTCCTCGTTTCGTCTTCGTCGCTCGGCGCCGTGACGACTGTGCCCACGGGCGGAGCACCTACGGTTCAGCAAGGAAGGACACTATGAAGCTCACTGGTGCGGAAATACTCTGCGAGACGCTGGAGCATCTCGGCGTCAAAAACATTTTTGGTTATCCAGGCGGCGCGATTCTTCCGGTCTATGATGCTCTTGGAAAATCGAAACTCCATCACGTACTCGTTCGCCATGAACAGGGTGCAACGCACATGGCCGACGGCTACGCGCGCGCGAGCGGCGGCGTTGGCGTGGCCATGGCAACTTCCGGTCCCGGCGCCACAAACATGGTCACCGGAATTGCAACGGCCATGCTCGATTCTTCTCCGGTTGTCTGCATCACCGGTCAAGTTGGCAGCAAATTGCTCGGTTCCGACGCTTTTCAGGAAATTGACATCACCGGCATCACCATGCCGATTACAAAGCACAACGTCGTCGTTTCGCGCGCGGAAGACATTGCACGCACCGTGCGCGAGGCATTTCTAATTGCAAATTCTGGCCGCCCCGGCCCGGTGCTTGTGGATATCACAAAAGACGCGCAGCAAGCGTCCGCTGAATTTGACTGGGACAAATCAGCGCCAAAACTTCCGGCAAAGCGGAAGCGTGCCAGCTACGATAAAGCCGAATTCGATCGCGCTGTTGAATTGCTCAACTCCGCCAAACGGCCGCTAATTCTCGCCGGCCACGGCATCATGATTTCCGGCGCGATGAAAGCGTTCGCTGAATTTGCACACGCCGGCCACTTCCCCACTGCCATGACGCTGCTCGGCATCGGCGCATTTCCCGCAAATGATCCGCTCAACCTCGGCATGATGGGCATGCACGGCGAAGCGTGGGTTAATCACGCTATTCAGGAAGCCGACCTGCTTATTGCCGTCGGAATGCGTTTCGACGATCGCGTCACCGGCGATCTTCGCACCTATGCCAAAAGCGCCAAGAAAATTCATATCGAAATTGACCGCGCGGAAATCAACAAGAACGTGAAAGTGGACGCAGCCCTCGTCGGCGACGCCCGCGAAGTTCTTGAACAGCTGATTCCGCACGTGGAAAAGAAAGAACGCCCGGACTGGCACGGCCGCATCAAGGAAATGAAGGGCGATTCCGCGGTTCGTGATATTCAGAGTCTGCCCGATTCCGGGCATCTCTACGCCGCACACGTGATCAACGACCTCTGGAAAGAAACCAATGGTGAAGCAATCGTCGTGACGGACGTAGGTCAGCACCAGATGTGGGAAGCGCAGTACTACCACCACAACAAGCCGCGCACGCTTGTCACTTCCGGCGGCCTCGGCACTATGGGCTTCGCTCTCCCCGCAGCCATCGGCGCAAAGTTTGCCAAGCCGGACGCAGACGTTTGGGTGGTCGTCGGCGACGGCGGCTTCCAGATGACCATGTGCGAACTGGCCACAATCGTTCAGGAAAAGATCAAGGTGAACATCGCCATCGTCAACAACGGCTATCTCGGAATGGTTCGCCAGTGGCAGGAATTTTTCTATGACAAGCGCTACGTGGCCACTCCGCTCGTCGCGCCGGACTTTGCCGCCCTTGCGAACGCATTCGGCATCCGCGGCGAACGCATCACTACGCGGGCAGATGTTGTGCCAACCATCCGTGCCGCGCGCGAATACAAGGAATCTGTGCTCATTGACTTCCGCGTCGAACAGGAAGATTCCGTATACCCGATGGTGCCCGCCGGCGCGTCGCTCCACGAGATGATTCGCCGCCCGAACAATCCGCTCGTCGAAACTTCGGCAGAGCCATAGAGCGAAAGGAACTGAGAAAAATCATGCAAACACTCGTCGCTTATGTCGAAAATAAACCGGGCGTGCTGAATCGCGTCTCCTCCCTTGCTCGCCGGCTCGCCATCAACATTGACTCACTAACCGTCGGCCCAACGGAAAACGAAGAGATCGCCCGCATGACCATCGTTGCTCACACTGACGCCAAAGGCGCGCACCGCCTCGAAGCCAGCCTCGAAAAGCTCGTGGATGTGCTGCTCGCGGAAAACATTTCCGAGCGTTCCCTGCTAGAGCGCGACCTTGCGCTCATCAAAGTTTCTGCTGACCAGCAATCGCGTCCGCACCTCATGGACCTGCTCAAGGTTTTTCGGGGCCGCGTTGTGGACGTCGCCCCGGACTCGCTCATTGTCGAAGTTTCCGGCACCGTGGACAAAATTGACGGCCTACTCGAAGTGCTTCGTCCTTATGGCGTTCTCGAAATGGCCCGTACCGGCCGCATTGCAATGACTCGCGGCGGCGATCTATTGCAACCCCCCGCGAGCGGCGAAACCGCAGCAGTTGGCGCCAAAAACTAAGTTTTCATTTCTCAGGAGAAACTCGAATGGCAAAGCTCTACTACGATAAGGACGCGGACCTCTCCCTTATCCAAGCAAAGAAAATTGCAATTATCGGTTACGGCTCGCAGGGGCACGCACACGCGCTGAACCTGCGCGATAGTGGATGCAATGTCCGTGTCGGCTTGCCGGAAGGCAGCGCCTCCCGCGCTAAAGCCGAAAAAGACGGGCTAACCGTCAACACGCCGTCGGAAGCCGCAGCCTGGGCCGACGTCATCATGGTTCTCACGCCGGACACCAAGCAGAAAAAGCTCTACGACGACTCCATAGCTCCCAATTTGAAAGCGGGCAAAACCCTCATGTTTGCGCACGGTTTCAACATCCGCTTTGGCGCCATCAAACCGCCTGCAGATGTTGACGTCTCCATGGTGGCGCCCAAGGCGCCCGGTCATCGTGTCCGCGAAGTTTTCACGGAAGGTGGCGGTACTCCTGGACTTCTCGCCATCGAACAAAACGCCACCGGCAAAGCAAAAGAGCTCGCACTCTCGTACGCCCGCGGCATCGGCTGCACTCGCGCCGGCGTTCTCGAAACCACTTTCACGGAAGAGACTGAAACCGACCTCTTCGGAGAACAGGCGGTTCTCTGCGGCGGCGTCAGCGAACTCATTAAAGCTGGATTTGAAACCCTCACCAACGCCGGCTACCAACCCGAAATCGCCTACTTCGAATGCCTCCACGAGCTGAAGCTCATCGTGGACCTTATCTATCGGGGCGGCCTCAGCTATATGCGCTATTCGATCAGCGACACTGCAGAACACGGCGACTACACTGCCGGTCCGCGCATCGTCACGCAACAAACTCGCGAAGAGATGAAAAAGCTTCTCGCCGAAATCCGAGATGGCAGCTTCGCCAAAAAGTGGATTGCGGAAAACGAAGCCGGCTGCCCGAATTTTCTGGCCAAACGCAAAGCGGAACAGCAGCATTCGATCGAACAACTCGGCCCCGGCCTGCGCGCTATGATGCCATTCCTGCAACCCGTCGTCGCTCCGGGATTGACCGCAAAAACTGCAGCCTCGGACAAGTAGTTCGGCTGCTAGAATGGTCTAACCCACGAAGCCGGTTTCCACTCTCCCCCGGCCAAGAAGCATTAGTTTCTGTTGCTGTTGGGAGTTATCTCTTTTCATGAGACAGGATGCGCTTCGCAAAACAATTCAGTCAAAACAGATTGCGGAAAAACTTAATCGTCTGAACGCCAAGCGGCAAGAAATCGTTCGTCCGATCTTTGAGCACCCCCGTTCTTTTGTCCTTTCCAGTGTGCGCGCTATGGCCAAACGCCTCGGTACAGATCCGGCAACCGTCGTAAGAATTGTCCGTGGACTTGGTTTTCCCGGTTTCCGCGAATTTCAGCACTATCTGCACGATCTTTCCCTGGCCTATGCCACTTCCGCGGACACCATGCAGAAGGCAACGCACGCCACCGGCGTTCCCGGATTTGCCTCGGACTCTCTCGAGCAGGACCTTAAAAATGTTCAGGCACTAAAGAACACGCTCGACGTGAAACGTCTATCTGCCCTGGCAAAGCGATTCTATGCTGCCCCGCGAGTCGTGATCATTGCCGGCGATCTAGCCGCCATCCTTGCCGACTATCTCGAATACCACCTCGTGCTCCTCGGCTTGAACGTTTTCTCCGCGACTTCCGGCGGCCGCGTCGTACACTTGACCCGTTCCCTGACTAAACAGGATTTAGTAGTGGCAATCTCTTTTCGCCGTGGGCTAAAGCAAACGGTGGAAGGCGCAGACCTAGCGCGATCTCGCGGAGCGCACTGCGTCGCTATTACGGACACTTACCTCTCTCCTCTGACCCGCATCTGCCACGAAACCTTTCTGGCTGGCATCGAATCGAATTCTTTCGGTGCTTCGTACACCGCACCGCTTGCGTTACTGAATGCCTTGCTCGCGGCGATCGGGCAGCATCGCCAGAAACACACGCTCGCTATCGTCAAGGAAATCTCAGAAGAGCAGCGCCGCGGTTCTCGCTGGCACCACGACTGAAACGTTTCGAAGTTCTGCTTTCCATCTAGAAACAAATGTTTCATACTTACCCACTCTCCCGGAGGCGTCTGGCTGGCCTCCGCGCGAATCGTGTGCGCTGCGCGGAGTTCAGTCCTCGCGCATCCATCCGTGAACCACCTTCCAGGTGAAAGGGGTAGGTATGCGCGTAGAGGCGATTACCTTACGCAGGCTACAGATGCGCCTCAAGGCTCCCTTCGAGACGAGCTTCGGCGTAACCTACGACCGCTCTCTTCTCCTAGTTGAAGCGCATGCAGATGGCCTCACCGGTTGGTCAGAAATCACCGCGATGGAAACGCCTACGTTCAACCCCGAAACCGTTGGCACTTCCGCCTTGATTGTCCGTGATGTCCTGGTACCAGCAATTCTTGGAAAGAGATTCCAGTCGGCAGACGAAATTCCTGCCGCCTACGCGCAAATTCGCGGCCATGAAATGGCGCGTGCCGGAATAGAAAATGCTCTCTGGGATATTGAAGCGCAACAGCGCAATGTCCCCCTTGCCAAATTACTGGGTGGAACGCGTGTTGAAATTCCTTGCGGTGTCTCGATTGGCCTGCAAGCCTCGCCAGAGGTCTTGCGTGAAAAAGTCGCCGTCGAAGTTGCGGCGGGCTATCAGCGCATCAAACTGAAAATCAAGCCTGCCAAAGACCTCGAATATGTCCGCACCATCCGCAAGGCATTTCCGCAGGCGACCCTCTCTGTGGATGCAAACTCCGCGTACACGCTGAACGATACGGATCACCTTAAGAAATTCGACGAATTTAATCTCCTCATGATGGAACAGCCCCTCTGGTGGGACGATATTTACGCTCACTCGAAATTGCAGAAACTTGTGCAGACTTCACTTTGCCTCGACGAGCCCATCCGGCACATTCGCGATACGACTGCTGCCGTCGAACTCGATGCTGCTCGCATCATCAATATCAAACTCGGCCGGGTCGGCGGCCACTCAAGCGCAAAGGAAATTCAGGCATACTGTCTTTTGAAAAATGTGCCCGCCTGGTGCGGCGGAATGCTGGAATCCGGCGTCGGCCGCGCTCACAACATCGCCGTCTCTTCCCTTCCCGGGTACACGCTTCCCGGCGACGTCTCCGCAAGCAAGCGCTACTGGGAAGAAGACATCATCGAGCCCGAAGTCGAGGTTTCCCCGCAAGGCACCATTCGCGTTCCCGATAAACCCGGCCTCGGTTATCATGTCCGCCGTGACCTCATCGAACGTTGGACCGTTGAAAAGCAAACTTGGCGCGCACGCTAGTCAAACAATTCCAGAGGTTCGCAATCTTCTTGGTTGTCTGTTCTTGCTGCTCGCCGTAGCCTCCGCGACAGTTTCGCAATCTAGTGAATCCATAGTTCCTGGCCCCAAGCCGGGTGAAGTCCCCCAAAGTTGGAAGCCATGGATTGGTGAGTATGGCTTCAGCTTTAATCCAATCAGATATGTTCTCAGCGAGAAAGACGACTACATTTGGATTCTTGAACGACCGAACGACAATCCCAACGCTACATACAAAATCGTAGAGAAGTTTCCCATACACACAACGCCGCCAACCGGTCCCGCTAACGGCCTTCGCCTTCATTTTAGTGCCGACGGTCGTCGAGTTTTAGTAATGGGAGACGTCGGAAACGTCAAACGTTCACCCGATCAGGACCGCCAGAGTCCGGCAGTAGCTGAATCTGCTCTCTCAGTTGAAAACCTTCGTAGTGAAGCTCTCAATGCAGCGCCTCCTCTCGAAAAAGAGCATTTCCGTGCGCCCGACCTAGTCGAGCTAATCTCGCTTGATCCTTCGATTCATCTCGACATTCGCTACGCAACTTCAAACGATTTCCTCGGCGTCCCTGTTTACACCCAAGCCCGGGCATTCTTGCAGCGCCCCGCTGCCGTAGCTCTACTTCGCGTCCTGCAAAAATTGAAGCCGCTCGGCTACGGCCTTCTCATTCACGATGGTTATCGCCCCTGGTACGTCACCAAAATCTTCTGGGACGCCACCCCTCCTGAAGGAAAAATCTTTGTCGCTGATCCTGCAAAAGGCTCGCGCCACAATCGCGGCTGCGCCGTTGACCTGACTCTTTATGATTTGAAAACCGGCGCGCCCGTCGAAATGACCGGATTCTACGACGAAATGTCTCCACGCTCTTTCCCCGACTATCCGGGCGGCACTTCTCTCCAACGCTGGCACCGCGATCTGCTTCGCCGCGCCATGGAATCCGAAGGCTTCACCGTCTACGAATCCGAATGGTGGCACTTCGATTACAAAGACTGGCCCGAATACGGCATCCTCAACATTCCATTTGAAAAACTTGGCACAGGGAGCGATCAGAAATGAATGTTTCTCGCCCGAGAATCTCTCTTTTGGGGTGGTGTACTCTTTCCTTGCTCTCCATATTCGCCGCACAATCTATCGCGCAGGACACCCTCGCCTCCCGCATTCAAAAAGTCATGGATCGCCCGGAATTTGCCCGCGCCAACTTCGGCGTTCAATTCATGGATCTCGCCACGGGCAAGATTCTCTATGCTCACGACGCTGGAAAACTCTTCGTCCCCGCTTCCACCACAAAGCTCCTCACTGAAGGCACTCTCCTCGCAAAACTTGGCGCCGATTATCGCTTCCACACAAGAATCTATCGCACTGGACCACTCGATAAGAAAGGCCGCCTCAAAGGCGACCTCATCCTTGTTGCTAGCGGCGATCCTAATCTCTCCAATCGCCCCCGGCCCGACGGCACACTCGCCTTCGAAGACGAAGATCATTCCTATGGCGGCCCCGCCGTTTCTGGGGACCCGCTCGCCGTCATCAAGGAACTCGCCAAGGCAGTCTATGCAAAAGGCGTTCGCAAGATCGAAGGCCGCGTAATCGTTGACGCTTCTCTCTTCCCTGATGGTCCGCGTGAAGGCGGAACCGGCGTCATCATGTCTTCCATTATGGTCAACGACAACGTGATTGACCTCATCGCCAAGCCCGCCTCAAAAATTGGCGATACGGTCGTTCTCGAAACGAATCCTTCCACTAACTACATCCATTTCATCAATCACGTTGTCACGGGTGCGGCAGACAGCAAACTCTTTCTCGATGAACCCATCTTCAATGCGAGCCCTGACGGCAGCGTCGTTGTAGCTCTCTCAGGCTCCATCCCGCTCGGCAAGGCGCCACAGACTGCCAGCATCGGTGTCCCCTCCCCAACACTCTTTGCAACTACCGTTCTCCGCGAAGCTCTCGTTGCAGAGGGAATCTCAATCAAAAACTCAGCCACCGTGGCTGATCCTAACTTCTTCCTCGCCGCACACAAGTTCTACACTTCCGAAAACGAACTCGCCGACCACGTTTCTCTCCCCCTCTCGGAAGAAATCAAAGTTACGCTCAAAGTCAGCCAGAACCTTCACGCCGGCATGGGGCCGTATCTGCTCGGCATCATTGCGGGTAAAGAGACGGCCAACCCGCTCAAGAGAGGTTTTGAAATCGAGCGCGCTTTCCTCCAAGAAGCGGAACTCGATCTCTCTGGCGTCGCACAAGGCGACGGCGCGGGCGGCGATTGGGCCGATCTCTTCTCACCGGAATTCATGTGTCAATATCTGTCTTACTGGACCACGCGTCCCGACTACGACGTTTTCTTTCGCGCGCTGCCGATCCTCGGCAAAGACGGTACGCTCGCCAAGATACAAATTTCAAATCCGGGCGCAGGCCACGTCTTTGCAAAGACTGGCACTTTCGACTCTGAAGATAAATTAAATGGAAAAGGAATGTTGAACGGGAAAGGCTTGGCGGGTTATGTAATTACGAAGTCTGGCCGGAAGCTTGCGTTTGCGGCGTATGTGAATCACGTTTCACTTCCGGATATTCCGGACGCGGCTCAGACCGTTGGCGGTCAGGCGCTTGGAGAAATTGCGGCCGCAGCGTACGACGCCGAATTTTAGTCGCGAGTCTGTGTCTTCTAGCTGAGGGCCTCATTGGCTGGTGCACTCTGGCGTCGTTCGTACGTCACCTCCACAACGCCATCCTTCCCCTGGTATTTGAAAATCAATTTGTAGCCCGGCTCAAGTTTCGCCTTCGATTTCACGCTCTTGTCCGAAAGCTCCACATACGAACCTGCTATCGAATAGTCGCCTTCCCATCCGCGCAATTCGAAGTGTCCATCGGCTTTCAGATTAAGCTGCGACGATGAACACGATTTGACCTTCCCGTGAACTTTCACCTGCGTGCACTGATATTTTCCGGCTATGCCCGCCGTTTGCGCCTTTGAAGCAGGCGCGCCTACAAAAATGGCAAGAATTGCTGCCAGGCCCAAGCCGATCCGCAATCCAAGTTTGCCGTTTGCCACCACACCGTCTCCGTAAGGCAAGGGCGTCGCTGCGGGTCTACCCCTGTCCTTCCGTACAGGTGGGAGCAACTGCTGCGCCAGCACTAAAATTCATAACTTATTATAAATAAATGACTTACAAAACACAAAAGCGATTCGGCTCACTCGGAGAGGAATGGGATTGCCCACATTCTGTGCAAAATGGGCAAACTCCTTCACGTTCTATAGTTTAGCGGGAAAATAGTCCTGTAACCTCGCAGCCTCCTCAACCTGTGCCTTTTTCGAGGTCTTCAGAAGTCAATTCTGTGGCTGCTCGGGGATCGCCTCTCCGTCTTTCCGCGGATCCGAAGCTCCGTAATTTACCCCCGTAGCAAAATCGCGAAGCACCATTTGCCCACCGCCCATGTTGTCCGCAAAGGCGGGCTGCAACTCAATCTGATGCCCTTTCGACGTCAACTCATCACGAGTTTTCTGCGAGATCCGGTTTTCGATCATCACGTCGCATCCACTGAAGCTCAGTTTCGTAAATCGCGGCGCTTCCACCGCCGCCTGAATATTCATTTTATAGTCCGTCAAACTCGCGATGTACTGCGCATGCGCCTGCGATTGATTCCAACCGCCCATGATCCCAAACGCAAGTCGCACTTCTCCCTTCTGCGCAAATCCCGGAATGATCGTGTGCAACGGCCGCTTCCGGCCCGCGAGCGCATTCGGCGAACTCGGATCCATTACAAAAAGCGCTCCGCGATTGTGCAATACAAATCCCGTTCCGGGGGCCACAATCCCCGATCCAAACGACGAGAAATTGCTCTGAATGAGCGACACCATGTTCCCGTCGCGATCTACCACGCTCAAATATGTCGTGTCGCTCCCGCCTTCCATCTCGCCGGCCTTCGGGTTGCAGTTCGCATGATCCGGATCAATCAACTTCGACCGCTTGGCCGCCCATTCCTTCGAGAGCAGCGTCGCAACCGGCAATTTCTGCCCATGCGGGTCGCCGATGTATTTCTGCAAATCCAGGTACGCAAGTTTTTTCGCTTCAATCTCAATCTGCAGCGCCTTTGCAGAGCCAAACTCATAACCTTTCTGCCCCAGTGGAAAATTCTCCATGATGTTCAGCATCATCAGCGCCGCCATTCCCGACCCGTTCGGCGGCAATTCATAAACCGTCCATTCGCGGTAAGTCGTCGAAATCGGCTCCACCCACTCGCTCGAAAACTTCGCCAAATCCTCTTCGACCATCGTGCCGCCGTGCTTTTTCATTCCCGCGAGCATCTTTCTCGCAATCTCGCCTTTGTAAAAGGCGTCGCGGCCCTCTTTCGCAATTGCTTCCAGCGCCGCCGCCAGGTCAATATTTGCAAAAATCTCTCCCGTCTTCGGCGCGCGATCTTTTGGCAAATAAACGCGCGTAGCTTCCTCGTTCTCTCTTAGCTTGTCCGCAGCCTGGCTCCAGTAACTCGCCGTAATTTCCGGCACTGGAAAACCTTCTCGCGCCGTTCGAATCGCAGCAGCCAGGTCCTCCGACAATTTCTTCCGCCCAAACTTATCCGCCAGCTTCTGCCACCCATCAACCGCTCCAGGCACATCGATCGTGTGAACGCCCGACTTCGGCATCTCTTTCAAACCCTGTTTTTGCAAAAACTCAATCGTCAATCCCTTCGGCGCCCATCCACTTGCATTCAATCCGTACAATTTGTTTGCCTTCGCGTCATACACAATCGCAAACAAATCTCCGCCGATTCCGTTCATCATCGGTTCAACGACGCCCATCACCGCGTTGGTCGCAATCGCCGCATCGACTGCGTTCCCACCTTTCTCCAAAATGTGCGCGCCGGCTTGCGAAGCTAGCGGCGATTCTGACGCCACGATCCCGTATTTCGAAATCACCATCGACCGCGCCTGCCCACGCCCTTGCGCATTCCCTCCAGCAGCGCAAACGCAAATCATCGCCGTGAAAATTCCCGCCCCCGCCACTCGCTTCATTTTTTCACTCCGCTTTTCCTGCTGTTCAACGAATCAGCCACCTTTTCACCGCCGTTCAACCCACTTTGCGTTCAGCCCTTCTTTCCTATTGAAGCGCACCGTGCCAAGTGTGAATCTACCTTTGTTCGAACCCCTGACGGAACGAACTTGGGCTCAGCGAAAGCTAAGTCCACTAGCGGCGGTTGAGGGATGGACTCGGGCGCGGAAACCCTCAGCCGCCGCTCTGTATTTCAGTCCGCTACTGCTTCGAAAGCTCCACACGACGATTTCTCGCCCGCCCTTCCATCGTGTCGTTTGTCTCAACCGGACTTGAGGCGCCATATCCCGCTGTCGCCAGGCGCTCCGCCGAAATCTTGTATTGCGTCACGAGCGCTTGCTTCACCGCATCCGCCCTCTGTTGTGACAGCTGCATGTTGAACGCATCTCCTCCAATGTTGTCCGTGTGCCCTCCCACGTTCAGCTTCCAATCCGGATGCGCATTCATTACCGCTGCGATTTCGTCCAGTGTTGGTTTCGACTGCGGCTTGATCTCCGCGCTCGCAAAATCAAAGTAGATTCCGTAAATCCGTACCTTCTCTTGCTGAGCGAGTTTTTGTTCCAATTGCTTCGCCGCTGGTGATTCGGCAAGCGCTCCCCCTGACGCGCCGCTGGCTTGAGTCGCTGGCGCCGCCACGTATTCGATTTTCACTACTTGCAGCCTGTTCGACTTCCCAATCTTCCACGTCAGCGAAAGCGGATTCTGCGCATCATTCAAAATGTAAAATTCCGCCAGATTTCCGTCATCCGATTTGCAATTTGCTCGAATCGCAGGCAATTGGACCCGCTCGTCATTCAGCAGCACTGGAAACGCATAGACTTTCTGATCCGTCCGCTTCATCGTGCAGTTCACTTTGCCCATGCTCTGCAAATCTTTCATCGCTTGCTGTGCCTTTTGATCCTCCGCGCTGGGCGCGTTCGGGTTGTTCTTGTTCATCTGCTCGGTCATGCCTGCAATTCCCCCGAGCAGTCCTCCCAACGCTCCTTTGATCCCCACGTCGTGGTAGCTGAATTCCGCTTCGCCCTTTGTCATCAAGTCGTTGTATGTCACGGAAGAAAGCCCCAGCGCCGTCGTGTTCGGCAGCGTCAGCGGCGCCGCAGTGCTGAATGTTTCCGCATATTCATGCGAATTCTGCAAATCCGCACTCAGAATTTTCCGGCTCGTATGCACCGACCTCTTCGTTTTCTTTGCCCGTTCTTTCTCTTGCTCACTCATGAATGGATTTTCCGGCTGCGGAATGTTGTCCGCCGAATAATCCATCAAAACGCCTTCCTCATTCACCGAGCGAATTTCTTTAATTGACTCATAGTCGCCAATGCTCTCTTGAATTGCTGTAATAATTCGCAAACCCTTTCGCATTGGCAGCACATGTCCCATGGCAATTTCCAGGAGCCCATTCCCTCCAGCCGCAATTGCGCCTGTAGAAGGAGCGCCCAAATCAGCTGGAAGAATCGTATTCGGACCAGCGTTGTACTCCGGATACGCCGGCATCGCTTCCACGGTCTTTCCTGCGGTCCCACCACCAATCGCATTCGCGACCGCATTCGGATCCCCCGAATTGACCGCTTCCTTTACTTGATCAAATTTTTTCTTTGCTCTATACGCGAGATACGCTGCCCCGCCTACTCCCACCACAATCAGCAGCCCGACAACAATCAAGACAATCACCACGACTTTTCCGCACCCGCTCCCGCTCTTAGCTTGTGGCGAAGGAGAAGGCGGTGGAGGCGCAACCGCAGTCGCCACTCTTGTTGGAGGTGGCGGCGGAGGTGCGGATGGTGCTGCAGGTGGCAGGGCCGGAGCCACAGGTAACGGATCACCTAAATTCGTACCGCATTTCCCGCAAAACCTTGTTCCTTCTTCAGCCTTCGCTCCGCAGTTTGGACAAAATTGGGCCATGTTCGCTCCCTCCGTCTCTGTTGTACGGGACTATACAACGCCAACCCCGGCCCCGACACAACGCATTTCTCAGGAGTTCCTCATCTGTGAAAAACCGTTGTGTCACCGCCAGCGGTCATCCCGAGCGGAGCGGCCCGTCCTTATTCTTCGTGCGTCCTTTGCGCAACGGGCCGCGCAGTCGAGGGACCTCTCTTCGACTCAGCCTTCATTTTCAGTCGCCGAAGTCGCCTCCCCATTGGCATTTTTCCCGAACTCGCCCTAGAATCCATTCAGCGCCGACCGTCGAATCCGGCTTCCGAGGATTCGCGCAACCGAGCCTTCATGCCAGAGAAAACGACTCCTCCCATTTCCTTGCCGCAAACTCCCACGGGCCACGAACCCGACGCCGAGCTGAACTCGCGCATTGATGCCCTGCTTGGCGCCCGCCTCGCCGATCCTTTTTCATTGCTTGGCCCGCACCCCGTCAAAGACGGCTGGGCAGTTCGATTCTTTATTCCCTGGGCTGATCAGGCTCATCTCGCATTTCAGAATTCCGCAAAAGTTACCGACGCCGTAAAACTCCGTCCCGAAGGCTTCTTCGAAGCAACATGGCCCTCCAGCCAAACCACCGCTCCTGAGCCCGGCAGCTACAAAATTCAGGGCCGGACTCACGAGGGCGTCCCATTCGAACTTATCGATCCCTACGCTTTCCCTTACCAACTCAGCGATTTCGATCTGCACCTCATGGGCGAAGGCCGCCACTACGACACCTACGAAAAACTCGGCGCTCACCTTAAAACCGTCAACGGAATCGTCGGAACAAACTTCGCCGTCTGGGCTCCATCCGCGCGCCGCGTCAGTATCGTCGGCGATTTCAACGGCTGGGATGGCCGCATCCATCCCATGCGCCCGCGCGGCTCTTCTGGCATCTGGGAACTCTTTCTTCCAAACATCGGCGAAGGCGCCGTCTACAAATACGAGATCACCGGCCCGCACGAAAATCTTCTTCCCCTCAAAGCGGATCCCTATGCTTTCCGCGCCGAACTTCGTCCTAAAACTGGTTCCGTCGTCGCCAACCTTGAATATCAATGGAATGATTCCAATTGGATCGCCGCACGCGAAAAAAAGAATTGGCTCGATTCCCCGATTTCCGTCTACGAAGTTCACCTCGGCTCGTGGCGTCGCGTACCGGAAGACAAAGACCGCTGGCTCAACTATCGCGAACTTGCAGATCAGTTGATTCCCTACGTCAAGGAAATGGGATACACCCACATCGAACTGCTCCCCATCATGGAACATCCCTTCGACGGCTCTTGGGGCTATCAAACACTCGGCTATTTCGCCGCCACCAGCCGCTTCGGCACTCCCACTGAATTCATGGCGTTCGTGGATCGCGCCCATCAAGCTGGCATCGGCGTCCTTCTCGATTGGACTCCCGCTCATTTCCCGCGCGACGCGCATGGCCTCGCTCAATTCGATGGCACTCACCTCTACGAACACGCTGACCCGCGTCAGGGCGCGCATCCCGATTGGGGCACGCTCGTTTACAACTATGGCCGCAATGAAGTCGTGAACTATCTCATCTCCAACGCGCTCTTCTGGCTCGACAAATATCACATTGACGGCCTGCGCGTGGACGCCGTCGCCTCCATGCTCTATCTCGACTATTCGCGCAAAGAAGGCGAGTGGATTCCCAATCGCTATGGCGGCCGCGAAAATCTTCACGCCATTGATTTTTTCAAACGAATGAATGAAGTCGCCCACGGACGTTTCCCAGGCGTCCTCACTATCGCTGAAGAGTCCACCGCCTGGCCCAGCGTCTCCCGTCCAACGTATCTCGGCGGCCTCGGCTTCAGCCTTAAATGGAACATGGGCTGGATGAACGACACGCTCAAATATTTCTCATCAAACCCCGTCTACCGTAAATACGAGCACAACAAGATCACTTTCTCGCTCATCTACGCGTTCACAGAAAATTTCATGCTGCCCTTTTCGCATGACGAAGTTGTCCACGGAAAAAATTCCCTCCTCCACAAAATGCCCGGCGACATGTGGCAGCAGTTCGCCAATCTCCGCCTCCTCTTCGCGTATCAGCACACTCATCCCGGAAAAAAACTTCTCTTCATGGGACAGGAATTTGGCCAGCGCAATGAATGGTCAGAAGAGCGCAGCCTCGATTGGCATCTGCTCCAATACGAATCGCACCAGGGCGTGCAAAAGCTGGTCTCGGACCTGAATCATCTTCACGCTTCGGAACCTGCGCTTCACCAGGTGGATTTCGAATGGACTGGCTTTGAATGGATTGACTGCAACGATGGCGACAACAGCGTCATCTCTTTCATTCGTCGTGCCCGCAACCGCGAAGATTTTCTAGTCGTCGTTTTGAACGCAACTCCCGTCGTTCGCAGCAACTATCGCGTCGGCGTCCCCGAACCCGGCTTCTACAAAGAAATTCTCAACACAGACTCCACCAGCTACGGCGGCTCCGGCGTCGGCAACCTCGGCGGCCTCAACTCTTCGCCCAGCACCTCTCAGGAACGTCCCCACTCGCTCCTATTGACGCTCCCTCCTCTCGCCGCCCTCATTTTCAAACTCCAACGCTAGTTGGCATTGCCAAGATCCATTTGACTTCGGTGCTATAATATCCTTAATATCTTTGTGAGAGCGTCTGCCGAATGGCCGACGCTCTTTTGTTTGTCAGCTTCTTAGCTTCTTGCCGTCTAACTACTTTAAAATCAACACTTGTGGACACACACCGCGTTTTGCCGTGTTTTGACCGATATTGTCCGCCCATAACCCATGCAGAATCAACACTTCCAGAATCTGTCGCTGTAACATCCTTTAGAATGAACACTTACAGAAAAGTGGGGTGGGGTGGTACACGGGTACTATGCCCACATTCAGCCGTTCTTGCTAGCCTGAAGTGGTTCTCGCAGGGTTCCCCATGCGACTACGACTCCAGATTCTGGCTTTGCTCCTCGCACTCGCGAGCGTTTCAGCTGTCTCTGCACAATCCGCAGCCAATAAGCCAGCAAACGTAGCAAGCGACTTTCTGAACCAGGTGAACTCCTGCGACAGTGCTTGTCAGGACCAGATTACCCGCGCCGTCCGGCAACCAGTCAACGTGAGCACAAAGAAAACGGCGCAAAACGTTGTAGGGAAATCAAAACAAGATCAGCAATGGCAAGCTCTTCTAACTGAAGCGATTGTCGTCCAGTCGAAATCCTGCGAAGCGCGTGCAAAAAAGAATCAGGACGCCAACGCCAACGAGGAAATCGCGCGCCGGCTCAACGATGTCTCTTCACGAGCCAAAACACACATCAAGACAATCTCGGAACCTTATCTGGCTGAATTCATGAAACTGCAGATGAACCGCGTCTGGAGTGCAAACTGTCCTAGCAATGTCGCCCACATTCCCTCGCGACACGACTCCGAGGACACCGACGCACAAAAAGACGAAGCCGCAACCAACGATCCGCCCGACGACAATCGTTGATTCGGCGGATTTTTGCCTTAACGTGCTATCTTCCTCTACTAAGTTTTTTCTTCGCCTTTTTCACGAGCTTTGCGGCGGTCTTCTTGCCTTTTGCGAGCTTTTTCTTCGCGGCCGTGCTGGCTTTCTTAACTGCTTTCTTGACCTTTTTCGCGGTGCGCTTTGCCTTGCGGCGGATGACCTTTTCTTCCGCCTGGACTGCTTCTACGGTTCGGTTTGTCGCGGCGACCGCTTTACCCAGGGTACTCCCAACCGTTTCAGCCACATTCATCAAGGTCTTGTTTGGCTCTGAATCGTTCGTCGTTTCGTCTGTCATTTTGTTCTCCTCGCGCTAAAGTAGGCCCGCGAATCATACGCGGTTCTGCAATCCGCCGCCATCCCTTGTTTTTCCCAAGTTTGGCCGCCTTTCGGAGGGATACACCGATTCGGTCTTGTATGGAACACCAAATCGCGGCAGACTTCGCCGAGAATGATTGGAGTGTTCCTCCATTCCGAGAATGAAACAACGACTTGAAAGCAGAGTTCCTGCCAGCGAATCCCATAACTGCCAAACCCGCTACTGCCATGAATTTCGTTGTCCCTCGAAACATTTCCTTTTCTCCTATGTAGCTGGAAGCCTTAGGGCTTCCTCATTCCCTCATGGGAGTGAGGGCACGAGAAAAGGAGTCAAGAAAAAGTAAATTTCTCCCAAGGGGTCAATCACCGGCCTGTTCCTTGGTACGGGTCCTATTTCAGCACATTCCCACGCCCCCAAAATGACCTAGCGCTGCAAAGGACTACGCTGGCCATAAGCGTGGAGGTGATTCATGTTCAGAACGTTTGCAGTGCGGGTTGTCTGTCCAAATTGTGATTGCAACAGATGGATTACTCTCTCCAACCGCGAAGAGTCATTCGACGAAATTCGCAGACAAAACTGGGAACTTAAGTGCCATGAGCATGGCCCGCAGAAGGCAATGCCGGTAGAAGTTCTCGAAATAGCCCCCGTCGAGCCTGAAGTCCAACCAAAATCCGGCCTCAAGCCGCGACCCACGTCGCCGCCCTCACCTCCAAGGCGGCAACGGTCAAGCCCGCGTACTGCTATTCATGTTCCGGTGACTGTGTACGGATTCGGCTCGCAAAGCGGTTCGTTTCATGAGACAACAGAAACCGTTCTGGTTAATGCGAGCGGGGCGCTGGTTCTGCTTAAGGCGCGGCTCTCCGTTGGGGACTCAGTTTGTCTGATAGATAAGATCACTGGCAGCGAAAAGCAGATGCGGGTGGCGTCGGTAGAAAAATATACTGAGCGCGAATCTCGTGTAGGATTGGCTTTCTTTCAATCGCTTCCTGGATTTTGGCGACGCGCTCGTAGTAAACCTCGAGTTGCGAAATCATTTCGGGTTGTGGTCAAAGGACAAGATGCGCATGGCCGCTCCTTCAAGCAGTCCGCTTTCACCGTGGACGTTAGCAAGGATGGCGCACGGCTCGATGGCGTAAGCATGATGGCTTTTCCGGGTCAAACGGTTGAAGTCCGGCGCTTATGGCGCAAAGCGCACTATCGGGTTGTGTGGGTGGGGCAAGTTGGAGGAGCCCAGGCCAATCAAGTGGGTCTGTACTCCTTAAATTCGGGCAAAAACATCTGGAATTTAAAGCTTCCAGACACACTGGATTCCCAACTGCTCGCTGGGCCCCGTAAGAAGGAGGCGAGGTCGCGGTGAGGCATGAGATTTCTGATTAGCTCAAAAGCCGAGGAGAAGCGACGAAATCACCAAGTGAAGTGGAAGAGCTTCACACTTTGTTTGGGTAGTTGCAGGGGAAACTTGAGTTCACCATTGTGGACCATGGCCCAAACCGAGCCGGTTACTTTCTGCAGTTGGCCAGCTTTTCCAAGTTCGGCGTATTGCGCCGCTGTTGGCGTTTGCGGGCTACCCATCAGCTTCCACACTGTAAAAGCATTGCTGTTGTTTTCATCTATGGAGAATGTCTCGAGTTTGGCTTTCTCCAGAGAAGCGGGAAGCCCTGTGGCTTCTAGCCAACCTTTGCGAAATTCTCCGGAAGAGTCGTCCTCGCTGTAATTCCAGACCAGGACATCGAGCTCGCGCTCAGTTTTTGTGGCGATACCATCCAGGCCGTCGATCTTTTCGGCGCCGGGATGTAGGACAAGGTCCTGCGATGCGGCAGCGTCGCTGGTGAGTTTCACACGGTCGCCTTTCATCATGCCAAACATGCGAAACGCATTCAGGACAGGCTTGTCAATTCCGTTTGTGGCGAGTTCGCGAAACCCTTCGAAATAGGGCTGGCCCTCAAATTCAAAGGACCAAGTGACGACGCCCTGCAGGTTCACACCAGCCGCTCTGCTTAGCGTGATTGTGTCTTTCAAGGCTTCTACAGTGTAGACGGCGTAGAGATTGGTATTGCGGTATGCGTTCGCTGGATTAGTTTTAGCGGAGCAGGCAGCGCAACCTTCTGGATCCCATTCGCCGAGAATGATTGGAGTGTGCTTCCATTGCGAGAATGAAGTAACGACTTCAAATCCTCGCTTTACGGACGCGAGTTGTTTGCCGAGGCCCATTTGGACGTGGTCACCCTTCCACTGGGGCGAGCCTTTGGGATGAAAGGAAATGAAATCCAGAGGCGCGCCTGATTTTCCGGTGGCAGCGTTTGTTCCGTGGGAACAATGTTCGAGGAATGCGCGCAGGAATTCGGCCGCTTTGTCGCCAGCTGCGCCGGTTGTGTCCGGGCCACCTATTTTCGCGTCCGGAATGGCTCTCAGTACTCCGGCAGCGGCGTTGTCATAGAGCGCGAAGAATTCTTCGCGAGTTCCCTTCCAATAAGGAATGTCAGGTTCATTCCAGACTTCCCAGAGCCAGGTTTTCACTTCGGAAGCGCCGTAGCGCTCTTGAAGATGTTTAGCGAACTGAAAGCAGAGTTCCTGCCACTTTGCGTAGTCCTTTGGCGGATAGGCCCACCCGGTGAAGATGTCGACTTTCGGAAATGTGTGGCGGTAAGGCTGTGGATGAGTGGAAAGCGCTTCGGGCATGAAGCCGACTTCGACGAGCGGCGTAATTCCCTTTTCGTGAAAAGTGTCGAAGATTTTGTCTACAATTTTCCAGTCGTAGATCGGATTTCCGCCAGCGTCTTCGGTGTAAACGTTCGTGGAGCCCCATTTCAGGGAAGAGGAGCCGTCACCGGTCGTGAACAGATTATGCGTGCGGACATAGACCGGAGCCTTACTGAGGGCGCGCAATTCACCGAGTAAGTTCTTGCCGTTATCCGCGTAGGTGTAATTAGGTTCGTCGTACCCGAAGAAACTCCAGACGGGGAGCCACGGCCCTTCGCTGACTTTTACATCCACACGTACCAGGACTGGAGGCGGCTGGCTCGGAGTGTTTCGTGCGTTTGCTCCATGACAGAACAGGATGATCCAAGTTGCGGCAAACACTCTTGAGGAGAATTTTTTCATGGATTGGCCCGCGCTATGGCCTAGGAAACGATTATCAAGGCGAAGCCGTCGTAGCCTTTGCTGCCGACGGTTTGAATAGCTGTGGCTGAGACGCGCTTATCTTTGGCGACGATTTCGCGTAGGCGCTGGACGCCGCGCACGGCTTCGTCGGTGGTGGTGGGATCAGCGACAGCGCCATCGCGGACAACATTGTCTGCGAAGATGATGGTGCCCTTGCGGGAAAGTTTCAAAGAGTGCTCGTAGTAGATGGGATAACCGTCTTTATTGGCATCAAGAAAGATCAAATCGAATGGGCCGGCATTTTCTGCAATGAGTTGAGGCATGGTTTTTGTGGCGTCCCCGACTCGGACTTCGATTTGGTTTGCGACGCCAGCGCGAACGAAATTTCCGTTGGCTACATCCGCGTGTTTCTGTTCGTATTCCAGCGTAACGAGTTTTCCGCCAGGGGCGAGGCCGCGTGCAAGCCAGATAGTGCTGTAGCCGCCGAGGGTGCCTACTTCCAGGATTTTTTTCGCGCCTATCATTTGCGCGATGAGCATGAGGAGTTTGCCCTGATTTGCGGTAACGGCGATGGGGGGCAGGCCTGCTTTTTCGCTTTCGGCAAGGGCAGCCTTTAGCGCGTCGTCTTCGGCGACGACGCCAGCGTAGTATTCATCCACTTTGGTCCAGAGATCCTGCAACATTCGCTTCTCCTGAGATGAAGAATTCAATCCTTGCAGGGACGAGGCTCGACGACAAGGGCACGAAGTTCCTCTTTCGCCCATGTTTCGGCCAAGGCGCAAAATGATAGCACTGGGGACAATGGGTCGGGTCCAGGCTAATTTGGCGCTCACTTTTGGAGGCAACCCTATTATTTGCAAGGGGATACAGAATCTTTCGAATGCACGCCTGGAAAAGGGCGCGATTAGTCCGATTGCCCGCAGGAATGATGCGCAAGCTAAAGTCTATGCCACCGAAAGTTTAGGAAACATTTGGCAGAGGAGGCTCGTATCTACTCACATCTGCCCGGTCCTCGAGCCGAATGCGGCCATTCGCGGGCACAGTTCAGGAGGATTGCCAATGATTGACCGGATCCAGAAGTATGTGAAGACCTTCTCGATTACAACGGCTGCCGTGCTGTTTATGACCCCTTTTGCAGCCAACGCCCAAACGACCTCTGGAAGCAATGACAAGTGGCTGCACGTTCGCGTCATCAGCTCTGACAACAAGGGCGAGACGGTGCGCGTGAATGTACCGCTGGAGCTGGCCGAGAAGGTGCTGCCCGCGATCAACAAGGATCGTTTGCACAACGGGAAGATCACAGTGGATCGCCATGAGATGGAAGGCGTGGACTGCCGTGCTTTGCTAGATGCGATCAAAACGACGAAGGATGGAGAATTCGTGACGGTGCAGTCGCACGATTCTGACGTGCAAGTGGCGAAGCAGGGCGGCTACATGCTGGTGCATGTGACTGAGAAGCGGTGGAACGATGACAAGAGCTCCAAAGAAGCGAAGATGACTGAGAAGTCGAAGATCGAAGTGAAGGTGCCGATGAAGGTTGTGGAGGCGCTCTTCTCTGCCGGGAAGGATGAATTGGATGTGCTGGCGGCGTTGCGAGCGCTTTCTGCCCACGGCGATACGGAGTTAGTCAGCGTGAAAGATGGCAATGACATGGTTCGCGTCTGGATGGATTCGAAGAGTGCGTCTGACTAAACGAGGCTGGGAGAGAGGAACAGAACCATGATGATTCTTGCAAAGATCGCTCTCGGGGCAGTGGGAACAATGGCGGTGGCGACGGTGTATACGTTCCGCGAAGGAACGATTCGCGTAGACGTGGACGAACATCGCAGCGGCGGGTCACACGTACACTTCTGGGTGCCGGCGGCGGCCGTTCCGGCGGTGCTTCACTTTGTGCCAGATGACAAGCTGCAGGAAGCGGCGGAGCGTTCGCGAGAGGCGCTGCCCATTGTGCAGGTTATCGCGGAAGAACTGGAAAAATATCCGAACGCTGAGTTCGTCACGGTTGACGGGGAGAATGAACACGTAAAGGTTTCCGTGAAGAATGGAAAAGTGTACGTGGATGTTCAGGACCACAACGATGAAGTGCATGTGGCCGTGCCTGTTTCGACGATTAAGGACGTCGTGGAAAACGTGGCGAACCGAAAACAAGCGCAGTAAGAGTTAAGAGAGGTTTGGAGAGAACGGGCGGCGATAAGTCGCCCGTTTGTTTTGCAAGATCAGTCTTCTTTGGCGGGCTGGAAGTAGACTTCTTCGAACATGCTTCCCTTTTGCCAGCCGGCTCGCTGCAGGATGCCCCGGCAATTCTCCACCATATTGGGATGACCGCAGAGGTAGCCGGTCGTTTCGGCAGGCTTCAGTCCCCACTCCGTGGTGTAGTGGCGCACGAGATCGTCTACGCGGCCCGTTTGTCCGCCCCATTGCGGATCTTCCCAGGGACGGCTGATGGTGGAGACGTATTTTAGCCAGGGAACTTCGGCGGCGTACTTTTCCATTTCGTGGCGATAGCCGAATTCCCAGCTGCGACTTCCCCCTTGAATGCAGTAGAGCTTGTGGCTGCCGGGCATATCGGAGTTGCCCGACTTCCAGTCCTTGTAGAGCGTCCGGACGTAACTGACGAAAGGGGCAAGGCCGGTAACGGTAGCGAGAAGCAAGTGGTTTGTCCGGCCGCTTTTGAGATCGAGGGTGAAACGGCCTTTGGAGATTTTGCGGCAGAGCATGGTGTCGCCGACTTGGAGTTTGTAGAGATGCGGAGTGAGTTCGCCTTGAGGGACGAGCTCGATGAAAAACTCGAGGATGCCTTCTTCGTAAGGTGAGGAGACGATGGAGTAGGCTCGCTCGATGCGCTTACCTTCATGATCCACGCCGAGCGTGGCGTACTGCCCTGCTTTGAAGGTGAACGGACCGCCGGGGTCAACGCGAATGAGCCAAAGGTCTTCAGACAAGTCTTTGCGTTCAATCACTTTAGCGACGTAGTGTTTTTCGCCCAACGGAAGTGGTTGCGGGTCGGTCATCGCGCGTCCTTGCGGGTGAGAGTTACTTGAAGAATCTACACGAAAAAGCGAAAGGGCGAAACTGCGTGAGCAGCTCCGCCCAGGAACTGATTGAGATTTGAATTCAATTCAGGCTATTGGTTCTTTTTTTGCTGCATTCGCTGCTGCATGAAGGCTTGAGGATCGAATTTTTGAGGGGTGCCGGTAATGTGCTCGACAGCCTTCGAGGTGGTGCTGACGAGGACCATGGTTTGGCCATCTTTCTTGGCGCTCTTGACGAGGCTCATTGGGGCGACTTTGGAACTGGCCCAGATGTCTTCCGTGCCATCGTCCTTGGCCCAATGTTCGCAAAGGAAGGTTCCGGCAGGAACGACGACCGGCTCGGTACCAACCTTGTGCCACTTATCAATGTTTTCCTGCATGCGTTCTTTTGTTTTGGCGCTTTGGTTCATGGGCATTTCCATGGGCGTGGTTGAGCCAGGCATGATGATGATCATCTTGTGCATTTCAAAATCTTCCTTGGAAACTAGCAGCTTGGCGTAACTCAACTCGCCACCTGCACGCTTGTCGTTGTGGCCAACTTCGAACCAGTAGGATTCCTTGCCGTCCACGTCTTCGCGGGACATCACGGACATTTCCAGAGTGGATTTTGTGCCGTCTTTGCTGGTTTCTTCGTAGGTCGCGCCTGCGCCCACGACGGGGTGAAAAATGTCTGCAATGCTAGGTTTCTTGAAAAAATTCATGCCGCCGCCAAGCTGGGCATTGGAGGACGGAGAAAAACAGAAACAGGCAACCAGAACCAGGGACCCAATGAGAGTGCGTTTCATTCCTTGCTCCTTTGGAGTGACGTGCGATTGCGCCCGCCGGGGAGAGGCGTTTGACGGCGCAAACGTAACGAGAAAAGTATTCAACGCGGGGGCCGAAGAGGCAATTGCTCTGCGGAGCCTCTGTATCAAGGTACGAACTAGGCAGGCAATTGGATGGGCTACTCGTAAGCGAGGGCAACGACAGGATCGTAACTTGCGGCACGGAGAGTCGGATAGATGGCACCGGCAGTCGCTCCGATGATAGCGAGGAGGATGGCGCCGAAGACCCAGTCCGGAGTGATTTGGATTTGAAGCGTGGGAACGGTTTCGCGGAGGATACTTTTGGTCAGGAAGGTGAGAAGGATGCCAAAGGCGCTGCCTAGAAGTGTGAGAGCGAGCGTCTCGCCGAGGAGAAGGCGCGCGATTCCGGCACGGGAAAAGCCAAGAGCTTTGAGGATGCCGATTTCGCGGGTACGCTCGAGAATAAGCGTGTGCATATTGAGAAAAACTACAAGGAAGCTGATGAGGATGCCGATGCCAACCATCGTCTTAATGAAAGGTTTTAGCTCGGGTAGGTTGGAAGAGTTCATGAGGCTCATGTACTCAGAGAGGGAGAGGACCTTGTTGCTCGGTTCGAGGGCGAGGATTTGGGAGCGCGTGCCTTCGGTGTCGCCTTTGCTGCGGACGTAAAAGATGGAGACGCGCTTTTCCGCGCCGGAAATGTCCTGCGCCGTTTTGAGCGGTATGAAGAAGCGAGCACCCTTGCCGTGTGCAACGATGCCGCTGATACGGAAGGAATGATCTCTGAGCGTTATCGTGTCGCCGACTTTGAGATGACGGGATTGAGCGACGATGTCGTCGGCGATGGCGTCATCTGGGCCAGTGAAAGGACCGCCTGAGCCGAATAGAAAACCTTTGCTCAGCGCATTAAACCGTTTGTAGTCAATCCCGTAGATGACGACGAAATTTTTCTGGTCCATCAAACTGATGGTAGGAGCGACTTCATCAACGCCTGGAAGTTTGGCGATTTGTTCGCCAAATGATTCCTGCATGACGGCGCTCGAGAACGCGAAGAAGATGGACGCATTGGGACCTTGCACAAGGAGGTCAGCGCCGACGCCTTCGACGCGTTTGCTCCATTCGTTCACGACGCCAGTAGTGAGCCCTACGATCATCAGGATAAGAATGACTTGAATGGAGATGGCGAGAATGCTTAGAGCGGCGCGAAGAGGGCGCGCGGAGAGATTGCCGAGGATCATGCGGAGCGGCGAAAACTGTGCGTCGTGAGAGTCGGTCATGAAAATTATTTCTAACAAAGACTTTAGCATCTATATTTTGCGCGGGTCAAAACGAAACAGAGTTGGATAGGCGATTGTTAGCAAGAGAGAGGCCGAAGCGCGAGAAAAATATTTCAAGACTGTAAAGTTTTCAACACAGATGTTGATAAGTTTGTGGAAAAGAGGCTTTCAGCGAATGCTAAGCTGCCTTTCTTCAACGAAGTGATGCGGATTGCACAAATTTTGTGCAACAGTTTGTTCACAAAGCGAAAGTTTTTCGCTCACAGAAAAGAAAAAATACGAAGTGCTTTGTTTCGTGAGGAATGCAAGTGTGGGGAAAAAACTTAAAGAAATGGTTTCTTATGGCCTGAGATGATTTCAAAACGAAAATATTCCTGCGGCTGAGAGTGCCATCAGTACCAGCGTGGAGGCTTTTCGAGTTTGATGCGTATCGTCTGGCGAGGATCAGTAATCTCGACCAACCTACCGTATGTTTTCCATCCCTGAGCAATAACTTGAATCAAGGCTTTTCCAATCGGCGCATCCGGTATGTGCGCAACTCCTTCGCGATTGGTTTTGACGTTGAGTTCAATGCGTTTGTCTTTGCGCAGTTTGCGCTCTTCGGTGTACTTGAGATATACGCTAGCGTTTTCGACGGGAGTTTCTTCGTCTCCGCCGACGACTTCAACGCGAATGCGGTTCGACTGAGACTTGGTAGTGGCGGGGGGGGCCTCACCGGAAGGGTTGTTTTGCGCATGGGCAGCTGCGGCAAAGAACGCGCAGAGAAAGATACCAAGACCTAGCACCGCAATCCGTTTGGAGTTCATGAGTTGATATGAATTATAGTCCACGCAAGCACCTGGTGAGGTCAAGTCTCCGCCTGCGAGGATTTGATGCGCATGGGCAAAAATATGCTGCTTACCGATCAAATTGGGAAGGGACGCAGCACGATTGACGACCTGCTAGTGCTCCTGTAACTTGTAGTGAATCTTGGCGGAAGCAATTTCGCGCTAAGTGCCGTCGGGGCGGGAGAAAGAACCGCGTTTCATCATTTTGATTCCATGAAGAGATTAAAAGACGTATGGGCAACGCGCCGAGGCGCGTGTGTCCCGAGGCTGCGAGGAGAACGATATGGGGTTCGCGACGAACGCAATACACGTTGGGCAGGAGCCCGATCCGGCGACGGGGGCAATTGTCGCGCCAATCTACCAGACCTCAACCTATGTGCAAGAAGAGTTTGGAAAATACCGGCAAGGGTATGACTACGCGAGAACAAATCATCCGAACCGGAAGGCGCTAGAAAAGACAGTGGCAAAGCTGGAAGGCGGGCACAGCGCGTTCGTGTTTACGTCAGGAATGGCGGCGATTGATTCTGTGTTTCGTTTGCTGAGGCCGGGCGACCACGTGATCCTGTCGGAGGCGGTATACGGAGGCGTGTACCGGCTTTCGACGCAACTCCTAGTGCACTTTGGGCTGGAGTTCAGCTTTGTGGATACATCGGCGCCGGAAATCGTGATGGCGGCGATGCGGCCGAATACAAAGATGCTGTATGTGGAGACGCCGACAAATCCCACGATGCGCGTGACAGACATTGCGGCGATGGCAAAACTGGTGAATGACCGAAATGTGACGCTCGTCGTAGACAACACGTTCCTGAGTCCGTATCTGCAACGCCCGATTGAGCTTGGCGCACACATTGTCGTGCACTCGATGACGAAATATTTGAACGGGCACAGCGATTCGACGGGCGGTGCGGTGGTCCTGACGAAGCCCGAGGATGCGGAGAAGATTTATTTCATTCAGCGGTCGGCAGGCGCCGGACTGGCACCGATGGATTGCTTCCTGGTTTCGCGAGGGATCAAGACGCTGGCGATTCGTATGCTACAGCACAATGCAAATGGAATTGCCGTGGCCAGGCACTTGGACGCGCATCCAAAAGTTCGAAAGGTTTATTATCCGGGATTGCCAACACATCCGCAGCATGAGATTGCGCGAAAGCAACAGCGCGGGCCGGGAGCGATGATTTCCTTTGATTTGGGGACAGAAGAAGCCGCACGGCGGTTTCTGAATCAGGTGAAGCTCTGCTCGCTAGCGGAAAGTTTGGGCGGAGTGGAGACACTCATTTCGCTTCCAGCGGTGATGACGCATGCCTCTATGCCGAAAGAAGTACAGGAGCGAATCGGGATAACGGAAGGGCTGGTGCGGTTGTCGGTTGGAATCGAAGATGTAGAAGACATTTTGGCGGATCTGGATCAGGCGCTGCTTTACGTGTGAACAGCTACATTCTGAGTTCCATAAGAACCCAAACAGAATTCACGCTGAGTTCTCGACGAGCCAGTTAAGGTAGTCTGCAGAACCGTGGACGATTGGAATGGCAATGAACTCAGGGACGTCGTAACTGTGGAGGCGCCTTACTTCGGCTTCGAGCGCGGGAAGCTGTTTTTCGACGGTTTTGATGAGGATAAGTTGTTCGCGGGACGCTTGCACTTTCCCCTTCCAGCGATAGATGGACTGAACCGGACCCAGAATGATGGTGGCGCAAGCGGCCAGCCGTTTGCGGACAACTTTGCTGGCAATGCGACGAGCTTCGATTAGATTTCCGCAGGTGACCAGCACGATACGAGTGGAATTTGAACGCGGCATGGATTTCCTCCGAATTGTGCTGGGATCAAGCTAACTTGAGCAAGGGGCTTCCGCAGAGACTAGCGCCGGACTAGAATAACGCGTCATGGCCACTCCCACAAATGCGGCCGCCGATGGGCGGTCACCCATAAAATTCGGTACGTCCGGCTGGCGAGGATTGATTGCCGATGAATTCACGTTCGCGAACGTGCGGCTTGCGGTGACGGCGATCGCCGAGCACGTAAAAGCCAAAGCAAAGAATCCGAAGATTCTGGTTGGCTATGACACACGGTTTTATTCAGAAGAATTTTCGCAACTAGCGGTTGAGATCCTGCAGCATCACGGCGTAACGGCCCTTCTTTGCGAGACATTCACGCCCACTCCGGCGGTTGCTTATGAGATCCAACGGAGCAAGCTGGATGGAGCCGTGAATTTCACGGCGAGCCACAATCCAGCGCAGTATCACGGACTGAAATTTTCTTCTGCGGATGCAGGTCCGGCGCTGCCCGAAGTGACAAAAGACATTGAGGCGCGGTCAGCAAGACTGTTTGCGGCGGGGGGAGTTCCCGCGCTGAGTCATGATGAAAAAGCAAAGCCGCAAATGGTGAATTTGCGTGCGGAATATTTGAAGAGGATTGAAGAACTGGTGCGGTTTGATGTGCTGCGAAAAGGCGGCGCGAAGTTTGTGGTGGATGCGTTGCACGGATGCGGCGCTGGATATCTGGACAAAGTTTTGCTCGACAACGGGGTGAAGGTGGAAGCGCTTCGGACGAACCGCGATGTTCTGTTTGATGGAACCGGGCCGGACGTCAGCGAAGAGAATTTGGCACCACTGCGAAAGGCAGTGGTGGATTCTAAAGCTGCCGCGGGACTTGCTACGGACGGCGATGCAGACCGGTTTGGAATTGTGGACCGCGACGGAAGCTGGGTGGCTCCGAATCACATTCTAGCTCTGGTGTACGACTACCTGGTAGAAACGCGCGGATGGAAATTGCCGGCGGCTCGAAGTGTGGCGACTTCTGAGCTGGTGGATGCTGCGGCAAAAGCTCGGGGGCAGACGACCTACCAGACGCCAGTGGGATTCAAGTACATCGGGCAGCTGATTCGCGAAGACAAGATTGCGCTAGGCGGTGAAGAAAGTTCGGGGCTAACGATTCGCGGCCACGTGCCGGAAAAGGATGGAATCCTGGCGTGCCTGCTTGTGGCAGAAATGATGGCCGCACGGGGCACTTCGATTAGTGACCAAGTGAAGGCACTCTTCAAAAAAGTGGGACGCGAATACTGGCCAGTGAGAGAGAATTTGCACTTGACGGACGAGCAGAAGAAGAACGCGATCGAGAAATCAAAGACGGATGCTTCGACGCTGCTGGGAAGAAAGGTAAAGTCGGTGGACCGCACGGACGGCGCGAAGTTTGCGTTTGAAGATGGAACTTGGATGCTGTTGCGCTTGAGCGGAACAGAACCATTGCTTCGATTGTACGTGGAAGCGGAAACCGAGGCGGCAACGCAGAAGCTGGTCAAAGATGCCAGCGAATGGATTTTGAAGGGATAAAAAGAGTGGAAGAGCAAACAGTAATCCAGAGAATTTGGCAAAGCTACGGGCGCATTTTGCTGACACTGTGCATCGCGGCTCTGGTCGTTCATGACGTATTCGGTACACACGGGTATTTGGCGCTGCGGCGAACAAAGGAAGAGATTACGAAAGTGCAGTCGGACTTGGCGCGGCTGAACAAAGAAAATGCCGAATTGCAGGAAGAAGTGATTGATCTACGGACAAATCCGGAGAAAATCGAACAATTGGCGCGGGATGGTCTTGGATTGGCGCGACCCGGAGAACGGATTATCAAAATGCCGCAACCCCAGGGTCAGCAAGCAGACAAGAATTCCAAATAACAGTTTCTCGGCTAAGCAGTTGCAGGTTTGGGCAAGCTTCCCTTTTTCCAGTTCTTCCAATTTGTCCTAATCAACGAAACCGCGAGCATCGCAAGGAAGATGATCGCCAGGCCGAGTGTGGCCTTGGCGACCGTGCACTGGTGTCTGGGAAGAATGGAGAGGCCGCCGTAGACAAACTCGATGTGAATCCAATAAACAAGCAAAGAGGTTTTGCCGAGTTGAATGATTGGGCTGAACCCTTTTTGGCCGAGTCCCCAACGACACCAGGCATACGAGCCAAGGAGAATGAGCAGAAGCAGGCCGCAGCGCATCAGGAAGAAATTCGGGCTCGAGTGCCAATAGTCGTAGACAGCGTAGAGCCGAATGGGTGATTTGTCGAAGAGTTGCGAGAATAGGCAGGCCGCCAGACCGGAAATACCGATCAAGAAAAATGCAAGTCCTTCACGGTCCTTGGCGAAATCAGTGTGGAGAAAAAACCCAATGGCTAGGCCGGCGAAGGCAAATGCGCTCCACGGAAAGAGCGGGAAAAGCCAAGGTTGCGGCTGATTGAAGATGTGTACGCCGTTGACATAAGACTCGAGCGGCCAAGGTAGGAACTTTGGGCGGAGCGTAGTCCATAGTGGTGGCGTGAGCAGCGCAACGACCGTTGCTGCGGTAAATGCAGCGACGATCGTGCGGTTGCGGGCGGAAGAGACAGAACCGCCAGAAGTAAAGAAACAAAGAACGCCCATGAGCATCATAGAAAGGCCGAGGATATTGAGGACGTCTACGCGAAAGAGATCGGTCCAGGGCGCGTAACCGAAGGCGAGAGCGTATTCCTGAATACGGAAGAGAAGGCCGAAGGCGAAGATTTCCGTGCCACGGAGAATCGTTTGCTTGGCGATGGCCCGGCGGTCAGTTCCCTTTTCGCGAAGGCGTTCAGTGACAAGCGCAAAAGAAATTCCCGCAAGAAATATGAAGAGCGGAGCGGGGAACGTTCCCAAGAGCTGCGACCAGATGAGGATGGGCGATTTTCGCGCATCCGGGCTGAGCCAGGAATCGTAGCAATGCGTTTGGAACATGAGGACGCAGGCGAGGCCGCGCATCCAATCAATGTAGGCCAGGCGTTTCTCAGCAGGAGTCATCGAAGAACGTTCAGATACAATACCTGCTTGCCTGCTACGCGCCAAATCGGATTTATGCCCATGCTGGGATTGTGGGGCGTGTTGTGCATGGCGCTGGCAATTGCGGCGTCACTATCGGGAATGGGCTACGCATACGGCGGCCGATCCTTTGTTGCGACCCTGGCAACGTTCGGACTGCTGCTTGGGAGCGCGCTGGTATTTGCGGCGCGAGGAACGATTGAGCGCGTCGCAGCAGCGGGGGCGGGGAGCGGTTGGCTCCTGGGCATCGCGATCTTTTGCAGTTACCTCCTTTATGCGTTTGGGACGGGAACGCTATCCATTGAGCGCGTTGGCGCTGCAGCGCTCTTCCTGTTTCTACCGCTTACGATTCTTTCCACGGCAGGGAACGCTGCTGCGGGCACAATCCAAGATTTTGTTGTCATTGCAGGAATCTGGGTTGCAGTGAAGTTCGGCCCGGCGCATTGGATCTGGCCCTTCCCTTCGGGAAAATTAGCCTACATTTTGACGATGCTGCTGGCGGTGAATCTGGCAATTGCGGGGTTCTTCCTGCTGCGCAGAATCAAGGGAGTTGGGTACAGCATTGGCTGGGGTAGCGAGTGGACGTTTTCGATTTTGGCGAGCTTGCTGGCGTTTGCGTGTATTGCGATACCGCTTGGCGTAAAGTTGCGGTTCATTGCGTTTGACCTTCAACATTTGAAATGGAACACGCTGCCGCTGAATGCGATTGGGATTTTGTTGTTTATTGCGTGGCCGGAAGAGCTGCTGTTTCGCGGTTTGCTGCAAAACTGCCTGTCGCGCGCAACGCAGAGCGATTGGTTCGGATGGATTGCGGCGTCGGTGCTTTTTGGATTTTCGCACATCACGAACGGCGGCTTTCCGAATTGGAAATACGTGCTGCTGGCTTCGATAGCGGGATTTTTCTACGGATGGACGTGGAGGCGGACGAATTCAATTTTCGCATCGGCCATAGTGCATGCAGGTGTGGACCTTCTTTGGCATTTTTTGTTTCGCACGCTTTAGGCAACGCCGGAGTATAATTCCGGCCGCAGAATTGGAATCGTCTAGGAGGATGAGCCATGGCTGAGATGACAGGCGAACAAGCGGCATTTTTGTTGGGTATTTTTATGGGTACGCTAAAGCAAGAAAGCGTGGCCACAAAAAACGTAATTGCAGCCATTCCTGCAGATAAAGGCGAATACAAGCCGGATGAGTATTCGAAGTGCTCGCTGGAGCTCGCGCGGCATATTGTGAATGCAGAGGAGCGACTAACTTCGATTCCGATCGAGGGGAAATTCGATCCAAGCGGTCCGACGACGATTCCCGACAGCGTAAAGACTCCGGCGGAGCTAGCCGCATGGTATGAGCAAAGCGTTACAAACAAGCTGCAAAAGCTGAAGACGCTGACGCCAGAGCAACTGGCGGCGCCGGTAGATTTTCGCGGAATGTTCAAGCTGCCTGCCGTGATGTACCTGGAGTTTGCGTCGAACCATTCGATTCATCACCGGGGACAGCTTTCAGCATACTTGCGCGCCATGGGCGGAAAGGTGCCGGCAATTTACGGCGAAAGCTACGACAGCGCGGCGGCGAAGAAAGCGGCGGGAGGATGAGGCTTGGCGGACGCCACCGAAGAGCGGCTGCAATTTGCGTGGAAGAATTTTGAGGATCAGCAAGCGATCATCCGCGCGGCAGATTTGAAGGCCGGCTATCTCGTAACATTTTTGCTGTTTTTTGGGGCGAGCACGATTCCGCTGGGGCGCGAAGTGTTCCCTAAGTTGCGTCTTGATGCCGTGCGCGGACCTGCAAGCTTGATTTACGCGGTGAGCTACGTTTTGTCTGTCATTGGCTTTGTGTGGTCCATGTATTTGATCTCGCATGTGATGACGCCGCGTGCGAAAAAGCATTCATCCGAGCCGAAACCTGGAGCAGACCTTCTCTTCTTTGGGCACATAACGAAATTTGAAAGCAGCGACAAATACTTTGAAGCTGTTTCCCGCGTTGAGCCCGAGCAGATCCTGCGAAATGTAACAGATCAGATATTCGAACTGGCACAGATCGCGAAGGCAAAGCTCGACAGCCTGAAGGCGTTTTCCAGATCCTTCAAGCTGACTCTGGTGGCATGGTTCATCAGCACAGCCGTCGGATTTTGGATCATGAGCTGGAAGTAGATGGGGCGCGAAGAGTCACCGAGAGTTTACAAGAAACTTAAAGATACTGTAGAGTACACGCCGCTGATATGACGGCTACTACCCAGGGCGGCCGCATCCAGCGAGCAGCAAGAGGCTTTGAGCCTGCTCGTCCCACGAGCTCAAGTCAGGGCCAAGTCTTATAACAAGCAGCGGCGAGGCAAACCATAAATGCACAACACCCGGATTCAGCGGTGCACTTGCGGTCATGCAAAGAGCATTCATGTCCGGATGTACGGGCCGATGTACGAAAACACGAAACTGCCGCAGACGTGCAATTTTCCCGGTTGCAAGTGCAAAGGATTCAAGCTCGTAAAGCCAAAGGCAAAACAGTAAGCAAAGGCTGGCATCCGCATAGGAGCAAGTGTGAGCGCAAGATGAAAATGACTTGCAATTAATATAGGACTAACTTAGTCTTATATCGCGACAGCTTCGAGGTATTCAAAATCAAATAGAAAGAAAGTTTAGAGATCCGAATGAATAGCACCCTGTCCTCTTGTTTATTGCAAATTATTTGCAACAAATGTTCCCTGCTCCTCGCTCTTTTGCTTCTTTTAAGTGCAAGTCTTCGAGCGCAAGAAGCACCCTATTTGGTTACTTATTCCGACGCGATGGAAGAGCCAGGCAATCTGGAAATTGCTTATAAGGGAATCAGTGCCTCACCGAAAAACGCGAATGCGTTCCACGGCGCAACGATTGAATTCGAGTATGGTTTGAAGGGCTGGTGGACGACCGAGCTCTATTTATCCGGCCAGCACACGCAAAACGACTCCACCGTCTTCAATGGCTTTCGCTGGGAGAACCGCTTTCGTCCCCTAATGCGAAACCACTTCATCAATCCGGTTCTGTATTTCGAATACGAGAACGTCAACAACGCGGACCGCAGCTTTTTGGAAGTGGTAGACCACGACTCCATTTCTGATCTCTTTCTGACAAACGCACAGGGTAGAAAGACGACGGAAAGAGGAGTCGAAATGAAGCTGATCCTTTCCAGCAACGTGAAAGGGTGGAACATTTCGGAAAACTTCATTACAGAGAAAGCGTTGAACGAGAGCGAGCCTTGGGCATTCGGCTATGCGGCGGGAGTAAGCCATCCGCTCGCAATGGCAGCCGGGCGAAAGGACTGTTTTTTTTGCCGGGAGAATTTTTCCGCGGGAATGGAGTTTTATGGCGGGCTGGGCACAAGTGATGGATTCGGATGGAAACAGACGTCGCAATATGCGGCGCCGATGATTCAGTTCAATGTCCCCAAGGGGCCGTCGATCACATTTGAGCCGGCCTTTGGATTGAATGCGAACAGTGTAGGCGTTTTGTGGCGGTTCCAGGTGACGTACGAAATCGAGCAGATATTCGGCCGCCTTCACAGGCGTGCACACTAAGGAACACTTCTGATGAAACAGACCCGGAAAATATTGCTGAGTTTTGTGTTTGTTGCTGCGGCATCAGGAATCTGTATTGCTGCTGACGGCGGATGGCTTAAGCATGTGCCGGAAAAGGACCGAGAGAGGTCGAATCCGTATGCGGGGCAAGCAGATGCCGTCGCGGCTGGAGAACGCGTGTTTCAGGATCATTGCGCGAAATGCCACGGGGAAGACGCATTGGGGCGTGGAAAGCGGCCAAGTTTGCGGAGCGAGCGCATTCAGAACGCCAAAGACGGAGAGCTTTTTTGGCTCTTGAAGAATGGAAACCTGGCTAAAGGAATGCCGACGTGGGCCGCACTTCCAGAGCCGATGCGCTGGCAGATCATCACCTATATAAAAAGCCTAGGCGCAGAAGCGCAAGGGAAAGAACCAAGAAAACAAAATTCTGGAGATGAGGCTAAGCCGTGAATTGGGAAAAGGGTATGTTCTCGAAGGTAGCGAGTTGTTTCTTGAGTCTGGCATTGGCAATTGCGGCGGGCTGTGGATCAGGAAAAGCGCCCGATCCTCCAGTGGAAGCGGAAAGCGCACCAGCGGATCAGAACGTAGGCGAAAGGATTTTCATTGATACGCGGTTTGCCGAATTCTTTGCGGCAAACATGACTGGAGTGAATGACCCGCTTGCGGCTGGCGACCCCGTAGTAGCGCAGGTAAGCACACCCGTTGGAATCTTGCCGGGGCCGTTTGCAGGACAGTCCATCAACTGCCGCTCTTGCCATTTCGTCACGGAGTTTACGGATGTGCAAGGCGTGAGGAACCGCACCTACGCTGATTTTGTGCAACATAGCCCAATTCCACGCACGATGAACGGGTTCCAGATGACGCCGCGCAACGCGATGCAAATGGTGGGGACGTTCCAACCCCACAGCGGGCCTCAGTTTCTCCATTTTGACGGCGAATTCGTAACCGGCGAAGATTTGGTTTTAAAGACGATTACGGGAAGAAATTTTGGCTGGGCGCCGGATCAGTTTGACCAGGCCGTGGCGCATATTGCACGGGTAATACGGGAAGACAACGGAAATAACTTCCCATCTACTACATACACGCACGGGTTGAGTTACGCAAAGATCTTTCGGGGGACGGATCCATCGATTCCGGCCGATTCAAGGTTGCCGGTGCAGTACCGCATTGATGTGACCAATGCCTCTGATCAGGACATTGTGAATGTAGTCTGTAAGCTCGTTGCCGCGTACGCGGAAGGGCTTCTTTTCAAACAGGACGAGCAAGGCCGATACATCGCTTCGCCGTACGACGTTTTCCTTCGCGTGAATCATCTACCGACGCAGCCAAAGGCTGGTGAAACAGAAGCACAATACGCACAAAGACTACTCGGATTGGTTGAAAACCTTGGTTCGCCCATTTATGTGGATGGCAGTTACGGCAGCTTTCAATACCATCCGCAGCCTTTTGTATTTGGCCCGACGGAACGGCAAGGGCTCATCCTTTTTCTGCGAGCGGCGCAGGGAGCGACGGATGGGTCGCAGCATGCGGGAAACTGCGCCAGTTGCCATATACCGCCAAATTTTACTGACTTTAAGTTTCATAACACCGGGGTCTCCCAGGAGGAATACGACGCAGCGAATGGTGCTGGCGCATTTGCCCAGTTAGTGATTCCCGACCTTGCCACACGTGCGGTAGATCCAAACTCATACCTGCCGGCATCGGCAAATCATCCGACGGCAACGGAACGATTCCGGCATCCGGCAGTGACAGGCCAGCCGCAATTTGCGGATTTGGGACTATGGAATGTTTATTTGAACCCCGACATCCCCAATCCGCAGGCCAGTTTGAATATGATAGTCTGCGCGACAGCTTCCAACTGTGCCGTGGATCAAGGCTTGGCGACGACGATTGCTCAATTCAAGACGCCAACGCTGAGAGATCTGGAAGATTCAGCTCCCTACTTTCACAACGGTTCGAAGCCAAAGTTCAACGACGTGGTGAATTTCTACATTCAAAGCGCTCAGCTGGCCCGGCAAGGAAAGCTGCGAAATGCGCCAGTGGAGTTTGCGGGGATGTCGCTTAGTGCCGACGATGTCGACGCGCTGGTTGCTTTCCTTAAGGCGCTGACAGAGGACTATGACGATGCTTAAAGGACAACAGCGCCAAATCTTTTCAGATTAGCGGACGACACCAGTGAGTGGCGAAGAAGCGGAAGCGTAAAGACGTTTTGGCATGCGGCCGGCGAGGAAGGCTTTTCGGCCGGCGATAGTGGCATCACGCATCGCTTCGGCCATGAGGACCGCGTCGGCAGCTTCTGCGATGGCAGTGTTCATCAGGATGCCATCGGCGCCAAGTTCCATGGCTATAGCTGCGTCGCTAGCAGTGCCAACTCCAGCATCCACAATCATTGGAACTTCCGTGATGCGTTCGCGCAGAATACGCAGGCTTGCCGGATTTTGGATGCCGAGGCCGGATCCGATAGGTGCAGCGAGAGGCATAATGGCAGCGGCGCCCGCATCAATCAATTTGCGTGCTGCAATGAGATCGTCGTTGGTGTAAGGCAGGACTACGAAGCCTTCTTTGACGAGAACCTTGGTTGCTTCAATAAGCTGTTCGGTGTCTGGAAAAAGTGTTTGCTGGTCGCCAATAACTTCAAGCTTGACCCAGTTGGAAAGACCGACTTCGCGCGCGAGGCGAGCGGTGCGGATGGCTTCATCGGCTGTGTAGCATGCGGCAGTGTTCGGCAAGATGAACATTTTGTCGCGCGGAATGTAATCGAGCAGGGATTCCTTCGATTTGTCGGTGAGATTGACACGGCGTACGGCGACGGTGACCATGTCGGCGCCGCTCGCGGCGTGTGCGCGAGCCATTTCCGGAAGGCTGCGGTACTTCCCTGTTCCAACGATGAGACGAGACGAAAATGCGCGACCTGCGATGACGAGTTGATCCGACATGGTATTTGTCCTTGCAAGATTGTAAGTCTGCGTGCGGTCCAGCACAAATCGAGTGGATGTCGCGTCCCACCGTCCAAAGATTCAAATTGTGCCCTTCGAGGTGTACACTCGGTGGCGCGCTGAAGGGGTGTTTGGCGCTGCAAAAGACTTGTGCTGGCAGAAATTTCTCAAAACTTTCAGGAATTCATCTCATTTCCGAATTCGAAGACAATTCACTGGGGGCAAGCATGAAGAGCAAATTTGTACTCGTGTTTCTGGCGATGATTGCGCTTTGCGCCGTAGTGCGCGCGCAGGAAGTGGATATTCCCTATCAGAAATTCACGTTGGACAACGGGCTGACGGTGATTGTGCATGAAGATCACAAGGCGCCGATTGTTGCGGTGAATACGTGGTATCACGTGGGATCGAAGAACGAAAAACCCGGGAAAACAGGTTTCGCACACTTGTTTGAGCATCTGATGTTCGGTGGAAGCGAGCACGCGCAGGGCCGCTACATAGACACGATGGAGCGGATTGGCGCGACGGACTTGAATGGCACAACAAATTCGGATCGAACGAACTATTTTGAGAATGTGCCAACGTCTGCGCTGGACTTGACGCTGTGGCTCGAATCGGATCGTATGGGGCACTTGCTCGGCGCGTTTGACGAAAAGACCCTGACACTGCAACGCGGCGTCGTGCAGAACGAAAAGCGCCAAGGGGAGAATCAGCCGTACGGCGTGACACGCCAGTTAATCACACAGAACACCTATCCCGTGGGGCATCCCTATTCCTGGACGACGATAGGCGAAATGAAGGATTTGGACGCGGCGTCTATGGACGACGTGAAAGAATGGTTCAAGACGTATTACGGCCCATCTAACGTGGTGCTGGTTCTTGCGGGCGACATTGACCTGAAGACAGCAAAAGAAAAAGTACAGAAGTACTACGGCGACATTCCGCCAGGGCCGCCAGTAGCACATCACGAAGTGTGGATTGCAAAGATGACGGGCACACACCGGCAAAAGGTGCAGGATCGCGTTCCACAGGCGCGGATTTATAAAGTTTGGAACATTCCGCAATACGGCAGTGCAGAAGCAGACTATTTGGATTTGGTGAGTGACGTTTTGAGCAGCGGGAAATCGTCCCGTTTTTACAAGCGGCTCGTGTACGACGATCAGATCGCGACGGATGCGGGAGCATTTGTCAGCCTTTCGGAAATCGGCGGACAGTTCCGCGTGCAGGCAACGGCGCGACCCGGGCAGGATTTGAGGCAGGTTGAAAAAGAGCTGGATGAAGAACTATGGAAATTCTTGAAGGATGGACCGACAGAGGATGAACTGGCGCGTGTAAAGGCGCAGTACGAAGCGAATTTCATTCGGGGCATTGAGCGCATTGGCGGATTCGGCGGCAAGTCAGATCGTTTGGCGCAAAGCCAGGTTTATCTTGGCAGTCCCGATGCCTACAAGAATTCTCTGAAGCGTGTGCATGACGCGACTGCGGAGGATCTAAAAGCTGTCGCAAATAAGTGGCTTTCGGATGGCGTGTACATTCTGGAAGTGACTCCCTTCCCCGATTACAAAGCGGACGCGGGTGGTGCGGATCGTTCGAAGGCCCCAGTGCCTGGCGCTCCACCGGAACTGAAACTACCGAAGTTGCAGCGGAGCACGCTTTCCAATGGATTGAAAGTGATTCTTGCGGAGCGGCATGAAGTGCCTCTTGTGAACTTCACGCTGGCGGTTGACGCGGGCTATGCCGCGGATATGCTGGCAGCGCCCGGAACAGCCAGCATGACGATGTCGCAGCTCACCGCAGGCACAAAGACCATGAGTGCACTACAAATCAGCGACCGGCAAGAGTTGCTTGGCGCACGAATCAGTGCGTACTCCAATCTTGACATGTCTGGCGTGCATCTTTCTTCGCTGAAATCGAAGCTGGATGACTCGCTGGCGCTCTTCGCGGATGTGATTTTGACTCCGTCGTTTCCGCAGAGCGATTTTGAGCTACAAAAGAAACAGACACTTGCGGGAATCAAGCGCGAGGAAAATGCTCCAGTCTCCGCAGCGCTGCGCTTGATGCCGGGACTCTTGTATGGAAGCGACCACGCATACGGCAATCCGCTGACGGGATTAGGAACAACGGCAAGCGTTTCGAAGCTGACACGCGAAGATCTGGTCAAGTTCCATAGCGCATGGTTCAAGCCAAATAATGCAACCCTTGTAATTGTGGGAGACACAACGATGGCGGAGGTGACGCCGAAGCTGGAAAAGCTGTTCTCGGGCTGGAGGCCCGGGGCAGTACCGAAAAAAACCGTCAAGACGGTGAGTTTGCCGGCAAGGAGCACGGTGTATCTGGTGGATAAGCCGGGTGCTCTGCAATCGGTGATTGTGGCGGGAGTGATTGCGCCGCCGGAAAATAATCCGAAGGAGATCGCGATCGAAGCGATGAACGACGGGCTTGGGGGAAACTTCGGCGCACGACTCAACATGAATCTGCGCGAAGACAAGCACTGGTCGTATGGAGCGAGCATGCGCTTCTGGGATGCGCGCGGTCAGCGGCCATATCTGGCGATTGCACCGGTGCAGACAGACAAGACAAAAGAGTCGCTGATTGAAATGAACAAGGAATTTCGCGACGTGATTGGAAGCCGTCCGCTAACGCAAGAAGAACTCGAAAAAGTTCAGGCAAATGAGACGCTGAGCCTACCGGGGTCGCGCGAAACGCAGAATGCAGTTAGCGATTCGATTTTGAACCTGGTGCAATTTGGATTGCCTGACGACTATTACGAGACGTACGCAGGGAAGGTTCGAGCGTTGAAGACGAGCGATCTTGCGGACGCGGCGAGTCAGCTGGTGAAGCCAGACCAGATGACATGGGTGATCGTGGGTGACCGCGCGAAGATCGAGGCTGGAGTGCGGGAACTTAACTTGGGGGAAGTAAAACTGCTAAACGCGGACGGGACACCGGCTGCGAAGTAAATTGCGGGACCCGAGGCGAAAAAGAGGGGCGGCAAACCGCTCCTCTCTTTTGTGCTCAGTTGGCTTTTTCCAGGGCGTCGGGAGTGAAAAGGCTATCATCGAGCCCTTTGTTAAAGGTGACGCCGTTCACGGTCAGTACCGTCCGCGTGTTGTCAGCGACAGACACCATTTCCACGTGCCGCATCCCCCAAATTCCGGAGGCCTTCTTCACTTGCGTGGCGTGAAGCGTCCGAATCTTCTTGCCGCTCAGGTCGTAAAGCTCAGCGAAAAGAATGCACGGCACGTCCTGGGCGACCCAATAATAGATGAATTTGTATTGCGACTCGGCCGGATCGCGCGGAGTCGCTTCGATTTTGTAAGCCTTATGACCGTCAATGACTTCTTCTTCGCTTAGCAGACGGTAGTTGAAACTGTCGGAAATGCGATCTGCAAGATCTTCGTAAGTGAAATCGGTCGCGGCGAATTTCTCCGAGCGGTCACGGGGGGCGACGGGGCGAGCGCGTTTTGTGGCTGGAATATAGAGCCACTGGCGGTCCTTTTCGCCGCGCTTGTTTATGGACAGCAGGGCCACCCCTCGCATAGTAGCTGGGTCTGTAAAACGGACGAGCGTCTTGCTGTCGCCCGGTGAACCGAGCCGCAGGACGGTCACTCTTTTCTCTTGCTTCCTCCCGTTCTTATCGAAAACCTCGAATACAGCTTTTAGCGTGGTGTCGTGACTCGTATCTTGTGAATAGACGCCGTCCATGATTTTCCTGGCATCCGCTTGCGAGCTAGCAATCGGCGACTGCAAAACACCAAAGGCACAAAACAAGGCTGCGGGAAGTATCGTTCGCAAAGTTAGAAATCCACGAGAACAGCTATTCATAGCCAATCGCCTCGATGACCTGTTTGTTGACGGCGTGCTCGGCGGGCCACCACGCGGCCAAGAGTGCGCCGACGACAACAATGGGCACGCTGAGAAGAATCATGCGCCACGGAAAATAGAATGGCACGGAATAGCCCGCCAAGACCATGCTGACCGTATGAACCATGAACTGAGTACTGAGAATTGCAGCTAGCGCCCCTGTGAAGACTCCCACAAGCGAAATCGAGACAGCTTCCAGCAGGACGAGCTTGCGAATCTGCGAACGATAGCCGCCAAGCGCGCGGATAATTCCGATCTCGCGCTTGCGTTCGGAGATGGAAATGATGAGCGTATTCACAATACCAAGCATTGAGACAAGCACAGCCACGACCAGCTGCATATAGTTCATCACGAAGAATTGATCAACCAACCCGGAAATCCATTGGCGAAACTCGGCATTCGTGTAAACGAAAGCGTGCACCGTGCCCGAAGTGATGCGCTCGATGTCGCGCTTGGCGGCGGCTCGATCCGCTCCCGGTTTCAGCGCGATGTCAAAGAAATCGACACCATTGTCTTGCCAGTATTTTTTGTACAAGGCGCGGTCCATGAAAACCGAGCCCTTTTCTGAACGGAAATCATCCACGATGCCGACGACGGGACGCCGAAGTTCGCCGGTCGGAGATTGTACGGTTAGATCGTCGCCTACTTTAATGCTCCAGCGCGAAGCAAGATTCCGCGAAACAAAGAATGCGTCGCCACTTTCCAATTTCTGGACAAAGGATTTGTCTTTCACGCCGGTCAGGGAGCCCTTGGAGCGCGCAAGAAATCCGTCCATTTCGATCGCGACAAGGGCTGCAGTGTCCCCGCGAAATGGAATGCTGGTGAAGCGCACGTTCAGCAAGCGCCGGATGGATGGCAACGCTGCAATTTGTTGGCCGAGTTGTTCGCTGAAGTGGTAGGTGGAGGAGCGCAATTGCTGCGTCGTGGCCACAATGATGTCCACATTGATCATGCTGTCCACCCAGCGGTTCACCATAAGGCGATAACTCTGAATATAGGCGCCGGTTGAAAAGACGAACATTAGGCCGATCATGAGCGCACCGACGGTGGCTGAGCTGCGTCGGGGCGATTGAATCATGGCATCCACGGCAAGCGTACCTTCTGAACTTCCGACGGCGTCCATAATTGGACGCAATGCGCGCGCGGACCATTGGACGAGTTTCGGAAGAACGATTGAGAGCCCAATGAGCATGAGAATCGCGTAAAAAAACTGGGCCTTCATGCCAACGCGCGCGGGAGTCATCACGATAAGCAAAACGCTACCGCCAATGAGCACGACACCAAAAATGGTGCGTGCCCAGCCTAAAACGTTTTCTTGGCGCTGCGTTTCGATGTTGTGGAGCGCAAGAATCGGATCAAGGCGCGAAGCCGCGCGCGCGGGCAGCCAGGCACCGAGCACCGAGGAGATCACTCCGACAGCAAACGAAACAAGCGCATAGTCCTTGCGGAAAAGAACGGCTTGCGGCACGGAAAGTGTTCCATAAACGTCCGCTGCGACATTGCCCATGATTCTGCTCGCCGCGGCAGCCATGTAATAGCCGGCAATGATTCCGAGAATAGAACCGGCAACGCCCATAAAGAATGCTTCGGCGAGGAACATGCTGCTCACATTGCCTCTCTCGACGCCAACGGCGCGCAGGATTCCGATTTCCTTCCAACGCTGATTGACGGAGATGGTGAACGAATTGAAGATGATGTAGACGCCAACGAAAAGCGCCACAAAGCTCGTGATGAGCATTCCCGTGCGCATGGCGGCGACTGTGTTTTCTAGCATTTGGCCGCGTGTTTGCGGTTGCAAAACCTCTATTCCGGCAGGAAGTTGCGCCTGAAGACGCTTCTGGAGTTCGGCGACGGAAACGTCCGGCGTATTCATCAAATCCACGCGATCGAAATGGCGACCGCGGTCAAATACAACTTGCGCGGAATAGACGTCCATCACAGCAACGTTGCCGCCGAAGATCTCGCCGACACCCGTAGGCTTGAAGATTCCTTGCACCGTGAATTCTTTGCGTCCGATGGAGGTGAATAGAGGAAGAGTGTCGCCGTTCTTCAAGGAATGACGATCGGCGAAGGAGCGCGAAATTAGAATGGAATTGGGTTGAGCAAGAAATGAGAGTGGATCAGAAAGTTCAGAAGAGGCTCTATCAAACTGGTAGTCGCGCAATTCATGATCACCAGCGATGTCAACGCCCAGGATGAGGATGTTGCCTTCGTCCGGAAAGGCGGTGTGGGCGACAACTTCGATGATCGGTTCAGCAACATGAACGCCGGGAGTCGCGCGAACTTTGTCCAGAACGTCCTCTGGGAACCCAGATTCGCCGGAAGAGACTTGCAGTGTGGCTTTGCCTGCCGCCTTTTCAATGGTTACGCCAAGAGATGCAAGTAATGTGGCGTTGGCCGTGCGAATGCCGAAAAACACGGCAACGCCAAGCGCGATACCAAGCGTTGTGAGCACAAGCCGCAACTTGTGCTTTTTCCACTGGCACAGAGTGACGTGGCCAAGCGCGGGAAGCATCAGGAGGCTTCGGGTCCCTTGGGAGTGCGCTTCTCTTCTTTCACGACATGTCCGTCAAGAAAAGTGATAACGCGATCGCAAGAGCACGAGGCATATTCGTTGTGGGTAACGAGCAGGAGCGTGCTGTTAAATTCGCGATAGAGCTCGTCCAGCAAACGCAGAATTTCTTCGCCCGTGACTGAATCGAGATTCCCAGTAGGCTCGTCGCCTAGCAGCAAGGGCGGGCGCATGATTAACGCACGGGCAATGGCGATGCGCTGACGTTCCCCGCCGGAGAGTTCGTCCGGGCGATGAGAAACTCGCGCTTTGAGCCCGACGCGCTCCAACATCGCCACTGCTCGTTCAGCAGCCTCCTTCTTGGATGTGCCTTGCAGGCGCAAGGGCAACGAAACGTTCTCCGCGGCAGTAAGTGTGGGCAGAAGATTAAAGGTCTGAAAAATCATTCCAATCTTTTCGCGCCGCAGCCGGGTCCGAGCGTCATCGGAAAGCGTGGCGAGATCCTGTCCATCAACTTTGACAGTGCCGGACGTGGGATCGTCCAATCCACAAATCAGATTAAGCAGACTGGATTTGCCCGAACCGGAGGGTCCCATAACGGCGACGCGCTCTCCGCGAGAGACGCGTAGATCTAGATTGCGAATCGCGCGGACAACTCCCTTGTCTCCATAACTCTTTGAAACGTTGGAAAGTTCGATCATGTAGTTGTCTTTGCTCACAAACTAAAGCGCTGCCTTATGGCGTTCCACGTTCCGGAGAAGTCGCCGCATTCTACACTGTTTTCAATGCGAGCCCATTTTGATTCGGGGACAGTTCGGGATTGTGACGAAAAAGCTACGGAACAACCAGAAGCTAGTCCCGGAGGCTGGGACGCGGCTCGGCTACCTCAGCGTATAGAGATTCAATGACGTCATGGAACTGCTCTTCGACAACGCGGCGCTTGAGCTTCATAGTGAAGGTAAGAGCGCCGTTGTCAAAGGTGAAGTCGTTCGGAAGAATCGCAAAGCGCTTAATGGATTCGTACTGCGCAAGATGGACGGTAAGACGCTGAATTTCGGCCTCGAGCAACGTGCGCACAGTGGGGTGCGCAGCCAACTCGCCATTGTTTTTAAATGAGATTCCCTGCTCAGCGACTTTGGCTGCAACGGTCGTCGGGTTTGGAACGATGAGAGCAACGATGAATTTGCGTTTATCGCCGATGACCATTGCATTCAGAATGTAGGGACTGGTCTTCAGCGCGTTTTCGATGGGCTGGGGAGCGACGAATTTTCCGCCGGCAGTCTTGATTAGATCTTTCTTGCGATCGGTAATGAAAAGGTAGTGGTCCTTGTCGAGGTAGCCGATGTCGCCCGTAGAAAACCATCCTTCGTCGTCGAGGACTTCGCGTGTCGCATCAGGGCGCTTGTAATAACCCTGCATAATCATCGGGCCACGGACCTGGATTTCGCCGTCCGCCGCAATGCGCACTTCGCAATGCGGAATCGGCAAGCCGGAGCTGCCGACGCGATTCATTGGAAAGTTGCTGGAAACAATGGGCGAGGTTTCCGTGAGGCCATATCCCTGGTAAATCGGTATGCCGACTGCCCAGAAGAATTCAGCTAGCGACTTGGATAGAGGCGCGCCGCCCGAAGAGACAATGCGCAGCCGGCCGCCAGTTCCTTCACGAATCTTTTTGTAGACTAGCTTATCTGCCAAGAGCCAGTTCACCTTCTGGCTCAACGAGGCTTCCTTTTCTCCGCAACGCCAGAGTGCAGTCTCCACGGCAGTGCGCATAGCCCAATCGAAAATCTTGCGGTTAAGACCGGTTTCGCGAGTCCCTTGCTCCATAAGCTTGGCGTAGATCTTTTCGAAAACACGCGGAACCGCGGCCATCACGGTGGGACGCACCTCTTTCAATGCCTGAGCGACTTGTTCAACAAATTCGACGTAGGCTATGGGAACGCCTTGAAACAAGTAGATATAGTCGAGCGTGCGGCCGTAGACGTGCGCAAGCGGAAGGAATGAAAGGGCAACGTCTTGGTACGGATGAAGATTGAAGTCCACGCCTACGTCAGCAGCATTGGAACAGAAATTCGAATGCGTCAGCATCACGCCCTTGGGCTCGCCAGTAGTGCCAGAGGTGTAAATGATAGAGGCCAGCTGATTGGAAAGAACTTGAGAAGCGCGAAGGCGATAGGAAGCAACATCAGCCCCGCCAGCCGAAGCGATCAGAGTTTCATAACGCAGGCACTCAGGAGGTGTCTTTTCGCCGCCTTCCGCGACGACGATGTGCTCGATGTGCTTGAGTTCAGGGCGAAGCGAGAGGAGCTTTTCCAGCGGGCCGATTCCGGCGACAAAAACAATTTTCGCTTCCGCGTGATTCAAGATGTAGGCCATCCGGTCTGGCGATTCATTGAAATAGACCGGAACGGTGACTCCGCCAGCACCTGAGATGGCTAGATCAGCCGTATGCCATTCAGGCCGGTTCGCGGAAAAAAGCGCAACGCGATCCCCAGGCTTTACACCGAGTTCGACCAAAGCTCCAGAAAGGCCTGCGACGCGGCGTAGAAATTCTGTGGAGGGAATTTCTTTCCACCCTGACGCGGTGCGAAACATCTGGGCACGGGTACTCGGCCAGGTGTCTACGGCATGGAGAAACTTGGAAGGAATTGTGCCAACGCTCATGAGTGCCAACGCAACTCTACCTTAGCGAAAATCTGCGTGCAATTGCACGGGAAATCCGGGCTACTGCCACGTCGTGCAAATGGAGCGTGCGTAAGCTAAGATTGGCGACGGAGAAATTTGTGAGCGCAACTTCGGACATTTTGAGCAGCGCTGAGCTTTCGCGAGGCCCCTTTAGAGCGCCCCGAGGAACACAGATTTCCTGCAAGGGCTGGCAGCAGGAGGCTGCGCTTCGCATGCTGCTGAACAACCTGGATCCGGAAGTTGCGGAGAAGCCGGAAGATTTGGTCGTCTACGGGGGCACGGGCAAGGCTGCCCGGAATTGGGAGAGCTTTCATGCAATCGTTAGGTCGCTGCGCGAATTGGCGAATGACGAGACTCTGCTCGTGCAATCGGGCAAGCCTGTAGCTGTTTTCCGCACGCACGAATATGCGCCGCGTGTACTGCTTTGCAATTCAAATTTAGTCGGTCATTGGAACAACTGGGAGCAATTTCACGAATTCGACCGCGCCGGCTTGATGATGTATGGCCAAATGACCGCAGGAAGCTGGATTTACATCGGGACCCAGGGGATTTTGCAAGGAACGTACGAGACGTTCGCAGCAGCGGCTCAGCAACATTTCGGCGGAACGCTTGCCGGCAAGCTCGTGGTAACCGGCGGCATGGGCGGAATGGGTGGTGCGCAACCGCTCGCTGCGACCATGAATGGCGCTGCGTTTCTAGGTATTGACGTTGATCCCGAACGAATCAAGAAACGCCTGAAGACGGGCTATTGCGATGTGATGGTGACATCGCTCGACGAAGCGCTGCGCATCCTTAAGAACGCGGTCCGCAAGGGCGAAGCAACGTCGGTGGGGTTGGTTGGAAATTGTGCGGACCTGATTCCGGAGTTGGCGAAGCGCGGCGTTGTGCCCGACTTGCTGACAGATCAAACAAGCGCGCACGACCCAATCGGCGGATATGTACCGAATGGGATGTCGCTTGAAGCGGCTTTGGAACTTAGGAAAAAGGACCCAGGGGAATACAAGAAGCGTTCGCTGACGGCGATGGCGGAACATGTGCGCGGTATGCTTGCGCTGCAAAAGCTTGGCTCAGTGACGTTCGATTACGGCAATAACATCCGGACGTTTGCGTTTCAGCAGGGCGTATCGGATGCATACAACTTCCCCGGTTTTGTACCCGCGTATATTCGGCCCCTGTTTTGCGAAGGCAAAGGCCCATTCCGCTGGGCGGCGCTTTCCGGCGAGCCTTCGGACATTGCACGCACTGACAAGCTCGTGCTGGAAATGTTCCCTGAGCACGGGCATTTGCGGCGCTGGATTACGCTGGCTCAGAAACGCGTCAAGTTTCAGGGATTGCCATCACGAATTTGCTGGCTTGGCTACGGAGAAAGAGACAAGTTCGGGCTCGCGCTGAACGAATTGGTGGCAAAGGGCGAATTGAAGGCTCCAGTGGTGATCGGTCGCGACCATTTGGATTGCGGTTCGGTCGCATCGCCTTATCGCGAGACTGAAGCGATGAAGGACGGTTCAGATGCGATTGCAGACTGGCCTTTGCTGAACGCACTCGTAAATACCGCAAGCGGCGCATCCTGGGTCTCGATTCACAACGGCGGCGGCGTTGGCATCGGCTATTCCCAACACGCGGGCCAAGTCACCGTGGCGGACGGTACCAAAGAGATGGCCAGCCGCATCGAACGGGTGCTAACGAACGATCCCGGCATGGGAGTCGTACGCCATGCGGATGCGGGTTATCCGGAAGCGATTGAGTTTGCAAAAAAGAATAGTGTAAAGATTCCGATGTCTTGATTCGCACCGCTCCAGGTCGCGGCGTGGACGAGCAATCCATAGGGAGAAGTGTATGTATGTAATTTTGGGTGCGACCGGGAATACTGGCTCGGCTGCGGTGAAGACACTGCTCGCGAAGGGCGCAACGGTTCGAGCTGTAGGCCGGGACGTCGCGAAGATTCAGCAAGTATTGGGGAATAGCGTCGAGGCATTCGCTGCAGACATTTATGATTCTGCTTCGCTGGCCAAGTCGTTCGAGGGTGCTGATGGCGCCTATGTGATGATCCCGCCTCGCCTGAAAGAGCCAGAACTGCTCGCCTCCGGCGCGAAAATGAGTGACTCGATCACGGCGGCGTTGAAGGCATCGGCGGTGAAGAAGGTCGTAGCACTCAGCAGCGTCGGCGCACAGCATAGTGCGAAAACGGGGCCGATCCTTGCGGTGCATGATCTAGAGCAGAAGTTGGCAACGATAGAAGGCAAGGACTTCCTGATTTTAAGGCCGGCAGCCTTCATGGAAAATTTCCTGATGCTTATAAGCCTGATAAAAACGATGGGATTTATGGCAGGCGGAATCAAAGGCAACATCAAGATGCCGATCATTGCGGCGCGCGATATCGGCGAGGTCGCTGCAAACGAATTGCTGAATGGCACATTCTCGGGAAGAGAGGTTCGCGAGTTGCTTGGCCAGCGGGATATTTCATTTGATGAAGCGGCGCAGGCAATTGGAGCGGCGATCGGCAAGCCGAAGCTCTCTTATCAGAATTTTCCAAGTTTCATGGTCGAGCAAGCCCTGAAACAGATGGGACTTCCCAATAAAACCGCATCGCTTATGACCGAAATGAGTGACGCGGCAAACGATGGCTTGCTGAATCCAACGCAGCCGCGAAGCGAGAAAAACACAACACCAACTTCGATCGAAACCTGGGCGGCTGAAGTTTTTCTTCCCGTCTACCACGCAAAGACGGCTTTGGCCTAAGAGTGCATTAACCCGCGAGTAGTCAAATTGCTCGTTCGTTAGTCATAATAACTGGACATTGAGCGATTCCCTTCTCATTACAGGTGCCAGCCAGGTCCTGACGCTGCGCGGGCGCGGTCCGCGTCGCGGCAATTCCCTTGCGCAGCCTGGGATTGTCAAGGATGGCGCTGTCCTGGTCCGAGATGGACTCATTGCTGCCGTGGGGCCAGCTGCCAAAGTGGAAAAGCTGGCGGCTGCTCGCAAAGCGGAAAAGATTGATGTGGCCGGGAGAATCGTTCTGCCGGGATTTGTCGATTCACACACACATCTGATTCACGCCGCAAGTCGCGCCGAAGAATACGAACTGAAAATTCAAGGTGCGAGTTATGAAGAGATTGCGCGCAAAGGCGGCGGGATTCTAAATTCTGTGAAGAAGCTAAGGGCTGCCACGGGTCACCAACTGAAGCGCCGCGCGCGCGCGGCTTTGGAAAAATTCGCTGCGCATGGAACCACAACCGTTGAAGCGAAAAGCGGTTACGGCCTCGATGTTGCGAGCGAACTCAAGATTCTTTCTCTCCACAAGGAACTTGGCGCGGAACAACCCATCGAAATCGTTTCTACATTTCTTGGTGCGCATGTTGTGCCTCTAGAATTTCGCGCGAAGGCAAACGGCGCGGGCGAATACGTCAAGCTGCTTACGGATTGGCTCATTCCCGAGGTCGCTTCGAATGGCCTGGCGGAATATTGCGACGTGTTTTGCGATCGAGGCGCGTTTTCTCGCGCGCATTCAAGGCAAGTGCTTTCGGCTGGAATCGAACACAAACTTACGCCACGCCTTCACGCGGAACAGCTTTCGCGCACCGGGGCAACGCAGCTTGCTGTAGAGCTTGGCGCCGCCAGTTGCGATCACCTGGAACAAATTAACGCGGCAGACATACGCGCGCTGGCAAAATCAAACACGGTTGCGGCCCTGCTGCCCGGATGCGATTTTCATCTGGGGCTAAGGCAATACGCTCCCGCGCGAAAACTGATTGAAGCGGGAGCAATTGTCGCCTTGGCAACGGATTACAATCCCGGTACAAGCCCGACGATGAGCATGCCGATGATTCTTTCCCTGGCTTGCACGCAACTGAGAATGACTCCTGCAGAAGCAATCGCCGCTGCCACCATCAATGCGGCGTACTCTCTGGGTCGGCACAGGTGTATTGGTTCGCTTGAGGTTAACAAACAAGCGGACTTGGCTGTGTTCGAAGTGGAAGACTACCGGGAAATTCCCTACTATTTTGGTGTGAACACCTGCTGGCTCACCATGAAGGGCGGTCGAATCATCCATGCCGCCTAAAGCCGCAAACGGCGTCATGAAGCGCGCCGTCGTGACGACTCTTCCACCCAATCGGAAGCGGAAGAAGAGTTTTTTCGAAGAGTTTTACTATCCCATGCTCTTTGTCGAGTTTCTCTTTGTATCGCTCCTGTTCGGTGCAGGAGGCATGGGATTTTCTCAGGGCATCATGGTGGGGCTGCTCGTGACCGCGATAACGGCCGTAGCCTGGCAGTTTTTCCAGTACGCCAGATTCAAGGACGACCCCAATGAGAGACCTAAGCTGCAAGCAAAGCTTGCACCCGCTCCTCCAAAAAAAGAGGCCAACCCAAATCCGGACTTCATTCCGATAAGACCGGCACCGCGCAAACCGGCACCCATTGGCCCGGACGGCAAGAAGGTCTTTCCGCCGAGTTACTTTCCTCCGCTGCGTGACAGGAAGCCCTTGAAATGAAGCGATTGATTGAGTGCGTGCCCAATTTTTCCGAAGGGCGCGACAAAGCAAAAGTGGACGCACTGATCAACGCGATGGCCAGCGTTTCTGGTGTCTATGTGCTCGACCACGAAATGGATGCGGATCACAATCGCTGCGTGATCACACTTGCCGGCGAACCGGAAGCAGTGGGTGAAGCCGCGATTCTTGGCACTGGCAAAGCCGTGGAACTGATTGATATGAATACGCAAACTGGCGCTCATCCGCGAGTTGGTGCAACCGATGTTGTGCCCTTCATTCCCGTGGATGGCGTTTCAATTGAGGATTGCGTGGCGCTCGCAAAGCGCGTGGGCGCAGAAATCTGGAAGCGCTATCGCGTTCCCGTATATTTTTATGAAGCGGCAGCGACACGACCGGATCGCGTGAACCTGGAGAATGTGCGTCGCGGACAGTACGAAGGCCTCAAGGAAGAAATGAAGAAAAATCACGATCGCCAGCCGGACATTGGCGAACCGAAAATGCATCCGACGGCCGGCGTGACGGTGGTTGGCGCTCGCAAATTTCTCGTCGCGTACAACGTGAACCTGAATACTTCAGACATCAGCGTCGCGAACAAGATTGCCCGTGCGATTCGTTTTTCCAATGGCGGGTTGCGCTATGTAAAGAGCATGGGCGTGGAATTGAAAGCCCGCAATTTGGCTCAGGTTTCTATCAACCTGACCGATTACGAACAGACGCCAATGCATCGCGTCTACGAAATGGTGAAGCGCGAAGCAGAACGCTACGGAGCAATGCCCGTCGGCAGCGAAATTGTGGGCCTCGTTCCGAAAAAAGCGATTGAAATGGCAGCAGATTATTTCCTTCAGCTCGAGAACTTTTCGCCGGCGCAAGTGTTCGAGAATAAGTTGGCCGCTGCGCTATCCGGAACGCCGCTACAGGCGACGGAAGGAAATTTGGCAAAGCTCGCGCGGCCGTTTCTGGATGCTGTGGCTGAACCAACGGCGACACCAGGCGGTGGCAGCGTTTCAGCGTTTGCTGCCGCGCTTGCTGCATCCCTTGGTCAAATGGTCGCGGGCCTTTCCCGCAAGAAAAAATCGCAGGCGATGCACGTGGACAAACTGTCCGAGCATCTCGACTCGCTCCGCAAAGAAGCCGACGCGCTGGCTGCAGCAATCGACCGCGATGCGGCCTCGTATGATGCCGTAATGGCTGCGTTCAAGTTGCCTCAGGGCAATAGCGAAGAGATCCGTCAGCGCGAAGAAGCCGTGCAAAAGGCCACGCGAGGAGCTGCAGAAGTACCACTCGAAGTGGCCGAACGGACAGTTGCGCTCTTTGAACGCTTGAAACAACTTGAGGCTATCGCGGCAGCATCCATGAAGTCAGACTTACAAGTAGCTCGGTTGATGGCCGCGGCAGGCGCCCAGGGTGCTCTAGCCAATGTCGAGATCAACTTGGACGGCTTGAAAGATACCGGTTATATAGCGGCGACTCGCGCAAGAGTCGCTTTGCTACGGGGAAGACTGGTTGAAGCGCCGCAAGCCCAGAACAGCGGAAATTAGACTTTCTAACGCCCCTTACCGAAAGGAGCAGGAAATGAATCGCTTCACAAGCTTTGGCCGAATTGCGGCAGGAATGGCGCTCGCCGTGGCGGCAGTTTTTACTCCGGGAACTGTCAGTGCACAGCATCTGGGCAATGACGTCGTGGCCCTCTTCCCCAAAAACGTCGGCGAATTCGCGTACGCGAACCTGAAACAGGCGCGCTCACAAAAATGGTTTCCCCAATTGCAGGAACAGATGTTGCCGGAGCGTTTCCGGCAATTTGAACGTTTCCTCGCTTCAGCCGGTGTTGATCCCAACTCCCAAGTGGAAGAAGTCGCGTGGGGATTGATTGCAGAAGGAGTGACGGCGAAGACGGAAGGCACGGGCTCTACTGCTGTACCGACCGGAGAAGAGATCGTCGGTGTTGCGCTTGGCAGCTACAACCCGGATTCGACAGAGGCGTTCTTCAAGGGGCAAAAACTCCCCACATTCAAATCGCACGGTTTCACCATGTATGCGTTCGGCAGCGGCTCCGGTCCGAACGATCTCTTTTTCGTTTTCATTGATTCCAGCACAGCGGCTTTTGGCCATCGTGCTGAACTGGAAAAGATGCTGAATGTGCGCTATGGCGGTGAAGAAGGCTTGATGCGAAATGACAGCCTTTTTCCGTTAATCAACGAAATCAATGGCAGCGGCGCAGTTTGGGCTGTACTGAATCCGGCGTATACGCGGCTTGCGATGCGTCAGCTTGCTCCGCAAGTGCAACAGTTCCCCGAGGCAGCGAAGTTGGTCACGCGAATGCAAAATCTCTTGATCAGCATTCAAGCTAGCAGCGGAATTGACGGAAAGTTCCAGGCTGTCTGCGGCTCGTCCGATGATGCAAACACATTGGCCCAGCTTCTCCAGCTTGCATTTGTGTACCAACAATATCAGGCGAAGCAACAAAATCCCGACCTGGCGCAGCTATTGGGTCAGGCGCAGGTTTCGCCGGGCGGCGATCGCGTAACGCTTCGCATGTCGCTCAGCGACGATCAGATGGCTCAGCTCATCAAGAAGAATACATTTGCGCTAAAGATGTAGGCGCATCACATACTCTTCAGAAACGAAAAAGACGGGCGATTGCCCGTCTTTTCGTTTTGCACCTTAATCTCGCGGATCAAGCATGCGGACTCAAAAACTTTGTCAGCCGCGTAACACTGTTCCCTGACTTCTGCTCATACTGAACTCGATCAACTCCCTCAATCGATTCCTTGCCTATACCCAAAAGTGTGTGCAAACCGACCGCAGGAGCGTCGGAAGAATAAACGATGAGGACTTCAATGCGATCGGGGAACTGATTGAGCGCCACTTGTAAGCGTGCGTGCCTCACATCGAGGTGGCCAAAGGCTTCTTCACAGGCAAACAGAATTGCCGACTGCAATTTACGCGCGGCCTCCAAAGATAGGCCGCTCGATTCACCTAAAAACCGCGCTCCGCCAGCCGCAGCGGCCGCAAAACGAGGGTCCGCATCCAACCTTATTTCAATGTGCTTGGTATCAGTGGACACGAGAATCTGCCAGCGCCACGTCGCAGGCTTCCCGGCAATCCGGGCAGTAGTAGAGGCCGTCTACGCAAAGATGGATCTGCTCCATGCCTTTGCAGATGCTGCAATACTTTTCACAGCTGCAAAAAGCTTCCGCTTTGTCGCATTGCTGGCAAACAACAGGACCGCGCGCCATAAATGCCTCCACAAAAACTGTACCTGAGGGAGAAGCGGCGGGGCAAGGTGAAGCTCAAGCTTCCGCAGCGAGTCTTTCACCTGCACTTTATTTCTGCTTTTCGAGAGCCTCGGCCATTTCGAGCAACTGCATCACGCTATTCCAGTTGCGTGCTGTTCCGCGCGTCGTGCAAATTTTGTCGACTTTAGCCCAAGGCAGTTTTGACTTCCCTGCACCGTTAGGAAAGTAGATGAAGAGTTCCCTGCCACTTGGAACAAGCTTTTCCACAGCCAGCGGCAAGGCTCTCAGCTGCTTGTGGGCTTCGGGAGTCAATTTCGCTTCAAGAAAGGAAACATGGAGTTTGGCGGGTTCCGTTTTGGACTGCTTAGGGAACGGATTGCGCGCTACCACCTCGCGCATATCCTCGGCCGTTCGCAACATCACACCAGTCGTCACACCAAACTTTTTTGTGATCGCTTCTTGAATGCGCTGGGCAAGCTTTGCCATGTCTTTCTCGTCCGTGCGAAAAACGATGTTTCCGCTCTGCACGTAAGTCTGTACGTCTTTCAACCTGAGCGACTCACACAACGAACGAAGATCGGCCATTTTGATTACGCCGTGGCCACCGACATTGACTGCTCGAAGAAGTGAAATAACTACTGGCATGGTCGCAGAGTCTAACCCGGCGGAAATGTCGGACGGCAAGGAACTCAACGCGGCAAACGAAGCCCCTCAGGACTCAGGCTGCAAGGTGGACGCGGCACTTCTGCGCGCGAGCTTTGGGAAAGCGCAGCATCCACATGACCGCGACTACTGAGACCGCGGCGTCAATCCAGAACGCGCCAGGCTTGCCCTTGAAAAGAAACGTGGCGAGAAGAATCGCAGCGGCCAGAAAAAGTGCTCCACGGATATGGACTTTCTTCTTCATGGGGGCAATTTAGCACAAATCGGCTCGCTACGCGGGTTCTTTGACCCACTTTTCCGCGCGTGTTACCATCTTTTTCTGCCCGAGCGAGTGGGATGGACTCCGTAAACTCTGCTGCCAAAACCGAACTCCGTAGAACGCCGCTGAACGCGCTTCACCGCAAACTGGGCGCGAAAATGGTCAATTTCGGCGGTTGGGATATGCCCGTCGAGTATCCGTCGAGCGGTGGCTTGATGGCCGAGCACAAAGCTGTGCGCAACGGCGTTGGGATCTTCGACGTCAGCCACATGGGCGATATCCGGATCCACGGCAACAAATCGCCAGGCGGCGCTCTCGCCGCAGTTCAGCATATTTCAATGAACGATGCGTCGAAGCTTGCGGTCGGCCAAGCGCACTATTCCGCCATGCTCTATCCGCAAGGCACATTCGTGGACGATGTAATCGTTCACCGCCTTGGCGAAGACAATTACCTGCTTGTTATAAACGCGGGAACTCGCGAAAAGGACATCAATTGGGTGCGCCAGAATACGGCGGGTTACGACTGCGTCGTCGAAGATTTGAGCGACTCATACACACAACTCGCGATTCAGGGTCCGCGCGCGGCTGAAGTTCTTCAAAAATTAACCGACGCAAACCTTTCGACGATTAAGAACTATTGGTTCACGCATGGAACCGTGTGTGGACTGCCGAATCGCTTGATCGCTCGTACTGGCTATACAGGCGAAGACGGATTTGAGATTTACGTTCCCGGCGATATTGCAACAAGCGAAAGAGTCTGGAACGCAGTCATCGAAGCCGGCAAGGAATTTGGAATAGTTCCCTGCGGTCTGGGCGCTCGAAATACCCTTCGTCTTGAAGCAAAGATGGCTCTCTACGAACACGAAATCAGCGACACCATTAATGTCTGGGAAGCCGGGCTTGACCGCTATTGCAAAATGGAAAAGGGCGACTTTATCGGCCGTACAGCACTCGCAAAGGCAAGCTCCAGTGGTTTGAAACGAACCCTCGTCGGCCTCGAAACCATAGAACGCGGAATCGCGCGCGACGGCTATAAAGTGTTTGATGGCGCGGGAGGAGAAATTGGCATCGTTACCAGCGGCTCCCCTTCTCCGACGCTTTGCAAGAATATTGCGCTAGCTTATGTTCCTCCCGCATTTGCCGCGGTTGGAACAATTGTCAGCGTCGAAGTCCGCTCTCAGAGAATCAAAGCACAAGTAGTGCCGACGCCGTTTTACAAGCGGGCGAAAAAACCGGCGCCGCAAGCAGTAGGTACTGCATAGAATTCGAAACGGAATCGAAGGAGTCTTACATGGCATACCCTGCAAATTTCCGCTACACGAAAGAGCATGAGTGGGTGAACGTTGAAGGCGGCGTGGCCACCATCGGCATCACGGACTACGCCCAGAGCGAACTCGGCGACGTGGTTTTCGTCGAACTCCCCAAGCTCGGCACCAAACTCGAAACGGGCAAGTCATTCGGCAACGTCGAATCGGTGAAGGCCGTCAGCGAAATCTACGCGCCGGCCGCGGGCGAAGTGACAGCGACGAACGACGCGCTCGCCAAAACACCGGAATTGCTGAACTCCGACCCCCATGGCAACGGCTGGCTTATAAAAGTGAAACTAGCTAACGCCGCTGACGTGAATTCCCTCATGGATGGCGCCGCTTACGAAGCGTATATCGCGGAGAAGGGCAAGGAAGCCTCGGCCTGATGCGTTATCTTCCAAAGAGCCCCGCCGAACGGCAGGAAATGCTTTCGGCAATCGGGGTCAAATCCATTGACCAGCTTTTTGAATGTATTCCAGAGCGTTATCGGCTGCGCGAAGCGCTCAAGCTACCGGGACCGTTTTCCGAAGCGGAGGTCATTGATTATTTCAAGCAGCGGGCAAGCGAAAACTCCTTAGGCTATTCGAGTTTTCTGGGAGCAGGTGTTTACGACCATTTGCGATCGGTGATCGTGGACACGATTTTGCTACGCGGCGAATTTCTGACTTCCTATACGCCGTATCAGGCGGAAATCACACAAGGCACACTGCAAGCGATTTTCGAATTTCAAACATTGATGTGCCAACTCACAGGCCAGGAAGTCGCCAACGCCTCGATGTATGACGGTTCGACAGCGACGACGGAAGCCGCGCTGATGGCTGAGCGAATCACGGGCCGCAGCCGCGTCCTCGTTGCAAAAACGGTTCACCCCGAATATCGCGATGTCCTGAAGTCCTACGCGAAACATTCCGGCATGCAGGTGGAGGAGATTGGTTACGCCGCAAACGGCACGGTTGATAGCAAAGCGCTTCAGGCCGCGCTGAAAGATGACGTAGCTGCAGTCATCGTCCAATCGCCAAACTTTCTCGGCGTCCTCGAAGACGTCGCCGCGGATGCGGATGCGGTCCACGCTGCCGGTGCACTGCTGGTAGTCGCAGTTACTGAAGGCGTTTCGCTCGGCGCGCTCAAACCACCTGCTGAAGCGGATATTGTCGCTATGGAAGGCCAGAGCTTTGGACTGGCACCGAGTTACGGCGGGCCGTTCGTCGGCGTGATTGCTTCGCGCGAGAAATTTGTGCGCCAGATGCCCGGCCGCCTTGCGGGACAAACTGTGGACACCGAAGGCCGCCGCGGATTCGTGCTCACGCTCGCCGCCCGAGAGCAGCACATTCGCCGCGAAAAGGCCACTTCGAACATTTGCACTAACCAAGCCTTATGCGCGCTGGCCGCAACCGTGCATCTATCGCTGCTGGGAAAAGAAGGCCTTCGCGAAATGGCGCATCAGAATCTGTCCAAGGCGCGATTTGCTCTTTCCGAACTGGAAAAAATTCCAGGCGTGAAGCGCAAGTTCGATTCACCATTCTTTAACGAATTTGCCATCGAACTTCCCCGCTCTGTGCGCATGGTCAATGCGGAATTGCTCAAGGAAAAAATCGTCGGCCCGCTTTCGCTTGGTTCACTCTATCCCGAACTTACAAAGACTGCTCTCGTTTGTGTAACAGAAACCACGACGCGCGCAGAAATTGAGCGATTCGCCGCTGCCCTGCGCCGGGCCCTGGATAAACCACTATGAACGGCCCTTCGAACAAAACGATCAACAAAGCGACCACGCACCCTTCGCAAAACGAAGGACTGATTTTCGAAAAATCGTCTCCTGGGAAACGCGCATTCCAGTTGCCGCCGCTTGATGTTCCGGCAGCGAATGCAAACGCCGAACTTGGAAAGCATTTCCGCAACGATGGCGTTTCCGGATTCCCGGAAGTCAGCGAAATCGAAGTCATCCGCCACTTCACTCGTCTGTCTACCTGGAACTACGCGATTGACCTCGGCATGTACCCGCTTGGCTCCTGCACGATGAAGTACAACCCGCGCGTGAACGAATTTGTCGCCCGGCTAGACGGCATCGCAACGGAGCATCCGTATCAGCCCGACGAACTCTCGCAAGGCTGCCTGAAGATTCTGCACCTGCTGGAAAAATGCTTGCTCGAAATTACGGGCATGGACGCCATCACGCTCCAACCCGCCGCTGGCGCGCAAGGCGAACTCACGGGCTTGCTGTTGATTCGCTCCTATCTCGAGCGTCAAGGCAATCCGCGCAAAAAAGTATTGATTCCCGATTCGGCGCACGGCACGAACCCGGCCACTGCGGTCATCGCAGGCTACGAAGTCGAAAACATCAAGAGCGAATCGCACGGACAGATTGACGTGGAAAAGCTGCGCGACCTCGTCACCGAAGACGTTGCCGCGTTGATGATCACAAATCCTTCGACGCTCGGCATTTTCGAGGAACGCATTCCTGAAATTGCAGAAATCCTCCACGAGAAAGGCGCCCTGCTCTACATGGACGGCGCCAACATGAACGCGCTCACCGGGATTACTCGGCCCGGCGACCTCGGCGTGGACGTGATGCACCTCAACCTGCACAAAACTTTCTCCACCCCCCACGGCGGCGGCGGCCCTGGAGCCGGTCCCGTTGCGATGAAGAAAATCCTCGAACCATTTAAACCAGTTCCCGTGCTCGTCGAAAAAGAAGGCGGCAAGCTGGCACTCGATTCGAATCGCCCGGATTCGATCGGCAAAGTCCGCGCCTTCACGGGCAATTTCGGCGTGCTCGTCCGTGCACTCGCTTACATCCTTGCGTACGGCCCGGGCGTGCGCCAGGCCACGGAAGACGCTGTTCTCAATGCAAACTACATTCGCAAGGGACTTGAAGGTGTTTACGATCTGCCCTATTCCCTGCCCTCGTTGCACGAAGTCGTCTTCAGCGATGCCATCCAGAAGCGCAACGGCGGCGTAAACACAATGGACATCGCAAAGCGCCTGATCGACTACGGCTTCCATCCCTATACAACTGCGTTTCCGCTCATCGTCCCTGGCGCTCTCATGATCGAGCCAACGGAATCCGAGTCGAAGGAAGAGTGTGACCTCTTCATTGAAGCAATGAAGAACATCGCAAAAGAAGCCGCTGATGACCCCGAATTCGTAAAGCACGCGCCGTATACCACGCGTGTAAGCCGCCTCGACGAAGTAGCTGCAGCACGCAAACCAATTCTTCGTTGGAAGCCATCCAGCAAGTAATTCCGCTCGCGCAAAGACGTGCCTTCGCGCGGCGTCTTATGTAACTGAACACCTGAGCCGGACTCACGCGAATCTTCCGTGCGTTCGAACTGGTAGAATTGGCATATAAAAGTTGAACTGCCTCCTCGCCCGATGAACATAGATCTCGATTCCTGGTTACCGAAGTCCGTAATTCTTCTTCGCACGTACGATCGCCAAAAATTTGTTTCGGACCTCATTGCAGGTATCACCGTTGGCCTTGTCGCTCTTCCGCTCGCGATGGCGTTTGCAATCTCTTCTGGGCTCTCGCCGCAAGCCGGCCTTTATTGCGCAATCGTCACTGGCTTTCTCATTTCTGCGCTCGGCGGCTCCAAGACTCAGATTGGCGGCCCAACTGGTGCGTTCGTAGTCGTGGTCGCAGGAATCATCGCCAAACATGGCATTGATGGCCTCTTTATCTGCACGATGATGGCGGGTGTTCTTCTGTTGCTGCTCGGCATCACAGGCATGGGTTCGGCAGTTAAATATTTCCCCCGTCCGGTCGTGGTCGGGTTCACCAACGGCATCGCCATTCTTATCGCAAGCACCCAGATACGCGACTTCTTTGGTATCCATCTGGATTCCGTTCCTGGCGATTTTTTTCATCGCATGGCCGCCCTTGCAGGCGCGTTCCGAACTCTAAATTGGCGCGCCGCTCTCCTTGCCACCATCTCCCTGGCCATCATGATTCTTTGCTTGAAATTCGCCCGCAAGATTCCTGGGGCCATCGTCGTCTGCTTCGGAGCCACCGCTGCCGTTGCTTTATTTCATTTGCCGGTCGAAACCATTGGCTCCCGCTTCGGCGGAATTCCGAGCGGCCTGCCGCACATCGCCGTTCCCTCGCTTCATTACGACACGATGCGCCAGCTCTTCTCCGCTGCATTCACCGTGGCGATGCTCGGCGCGATTGAATCGCTCATGTCGGCGGTTGTTTCTGACAAAATGTCCGGCGACAAGCACAACCCAAATGTCGAACTGATGGCGCAAGGGGTTGCCAACATTGTTTCTCCACTGTTCGGTGGCTTACCTGCCACAGGTGCGATCGCGCGCACGGCCACAAACGTACGAGCAGGCGCAAAAACTCCGGTGGCCGGCATGATTCACGCCATTACCTTGCTCGCCGTGATTCTGTTCGCAGCTCCACTTGTGAAAAATGTTCCGCTCTCCGCGCTTGCCGCAATTCTGATGATGGTCGCTTACAACATGGGAGACTGGGAGGAGATCCCGGAAATCCTGAAACTCTCCGCAGCAGACATTGCCGTCTGGCTGCTGACTCTGACCCTAACCGTAGTCACAGATCTTACGTTTGCCGTGGAAGTTGGAATGGTTCTCGCCGCGCTCACTTTCATCCGCAAAGTTTCTCGTACGACAAGCGTTACGCGAGTCACGCGCGACTATGTCGAAGACAGTCGTGTGCACGTTCTGCAAGGAAAAGACATTCCTCCGTACGCCGCTGTTTATCGCGTTCACGGCCCATTTCTTTTTGGCAGCACCGATAAATTTGATGAAATTTTGCGCGGAATGAAAGAGCTTCCCCCCATTGTCATTCTTCGTTTGCGCAACATGACCGCGATAGACGCTACAGGTCTCGGCGCAATCCGCGAACTGGCCGACGAAGTTCATTCCACGGGCCGCACACTCTTGCTATGCGGCGCACGAGAACAACCTTCGCAACTCATGCAACAGGCCGAATTCGAACGGCATGTCGGCAAGGAAAACATCGTCCCGAGCATCACCGACGCCATACACCGTTCCAACGACCTCTACGCTTCTCAATACGCCGCGGACACTCGTTGGCAGTCCTGACGGGTGTGCCCTTAATTTCCTACAGGCTACGTTCATCACTACGGCATCCAACTTTCTTCTCTCCGTAATAATTACCGCCTAGCGTAGTCTCCAGGTTGTTGGCCCTCCAGGCAGCCGTATCCAGCAAAGGAGAATGCTTTTGAAATCAAGATTGCCCATTTTTGCACTTTGTCTCGTTCTGCTGAGCGCTTTTCATCCGCTTTCTACTCGCGCCAACAACGAATCTAGTCACGGGAAGAAGATCAAGCATGTGCTGTTGATCAGCATTGATGGAATGCACGCCGTTGACTATCAAAATTGTTTGGCATCGAACACTTGTCCCCATCTGGCCGCATTAGGTAGAACCGGAGTGAACTACACGCGCACAACTACATCCAGACCATCCGATTCCTTTCCTGGCCTGATGGCAATCGTTACTGGTGGTAGCCCACGAACAGTTGGCGCGTATTACGACGTCGCTTACGATCGCGTTTTGGCTCCGCCGAAAACAGCTACAGGCAACGGTCTCCCGGCGGGAACTTGCAATGTAAATCAAATCAATGGAACCCAGACGGAATACGAAGAAGGTAACGAAATTGATCAGAACAAGCTCAACGGTGGGTTTTCTGGATATTCGACAATCGATGGTGGCGTAAAATCAATCGATCCAGACAAACTAATCCGCGACCCTTTTAACAACTGCGCACCCGTTTATTCCTGGAATTTCGTTCGCACCAATACCATTTTCGGAGTGATCCACGCAGCCGGTGGTTATACGGCTTGGTCCGACAAACATGCCGGTTACGCTTCGGTTTCTGGCCCCACCGGAACTAATCAACCAAGCAACTTAGACGACTACTATTCGCCGGAGGTCAATTCACTACAGATCGTATTGCCCGGACTAAAGACGGCGGGACTCACTCCACAAGCCGTTTTTGATTGCGGGACTCTTGTCCCCAATGGCGACGATTGGACCACCGACTTTGACGCAATCAAATGCTATGACCAACTAAAGGTCAATGCCATCCTCAACGAGATCAAAGGCCGGACGCACCTCGGCACGAGCAATGCCCCAGTTCCTGTGATCTTTGGAATGAATTTCCAAGCGGTCAGTGTTGGGCAAAAACTGATTTCCCCCAAGTCCGCTACAAGGACTGACGCAAACTCTGGCGGCTATGAGGATGCCCAAGGTACTCCGCGGCCAAAAATGCTGGCTGAGATCCAGTTCGTGGATGCCGCAATCGGACAGATGGTGGATGCACTCAAACACGAAGGCCTTCTCGATTCGACTGCGATCATAATCACCGCAAAGCACGGACAATCACCGATCGATCCGAACCGCTTCTTTCCCATTCCCGGACATTCCGGCAACAACGGCAATGCACCGTCCGCAATCATCTCGAATCTTCTTCCGCCAGTTTATAACGACCCAAACAACGGTCTCGGACTCGCGGAAGACGATATTTCTCAGATCTGGCTCGCAGACCCAAGCACCACGGCGGAGGCAGTAACTGCATTGGAGAACGCCGCTACACAGATTGGGCTTGGCCAGATTCTCTACGGCGCTTCCATCAACACCATCTTCAATCCGCCGGGCGTTCCCAATAATCCCGGCCCTTGCTGCCGACTGCGCGAAGGCGGCGATCCGCGAACACCCGACATCGTCGTGTTGCCCAATGTCGGCGTGGTTTACACCGGGAACCTGAAAAAGCAATCCGAACATGGTGGCTTTGCTTGGGACGACACTAACGTGATGCTCTTGGTGTCCAATCCCAGGTTGGAAGCCCGCACTGTCCACAGCTTCGTCGAAACCGCACAGGTGGCGCCTACGATCCTGAAACTCTTGGGGTTGGATCCAGAAGCCCTCGATGCGGTTAGGCAAGAAGGCACCCCCGTACTTCCGTCATTGGGGGAAAGAGACAACGACTTCTAGAAAACTCCTAAGACTCACAAACGAAATGGCGGCCGACTGCGGCCGCCATTTCCTTCTGCGGATTTCTTTGTTCACATCAAGCGTTCGCCGCGACTCCTCGCAACAATGGCGAAATGACTAGACCCGTTGCGGAAGACACACTCGACACATGAATCTCCGTCATGTAAGAGTGAAACCCCGGCGTAAGAAACTCAATGAAATATGTTCCGCGCTTGAGGTTCGGCAAATGAAACTTCCCTTCTGCATCCGTTTTGCCCTCAAGAAAGATTTGCTTTCGTTCCGAATCCCTCCAGAGGCGCACAACGGTGTCCGTTACGGGGAGATTTTGAACATCTAATACGATCCCCTGCAGATTGCGTAAACGGCTGACTCGGCTATTCAGGTTAGTTTGTGCCCCACGAGCATGGGGAGCCCACGAAAGCAGCAAGAGACAGAAATACACCGCACGTTTCATAAAACCTCCCCTCCTGAGGTTCTACCAAACAGCTTTACTTGAATCTCACGCTATCCAAAATGTTGCCAAATGCCTTGTCATAGTCCTGAAACTCGGCAGTCGGAGCGGTACAAACGAAATAGACCAGACCTTCCGGCCTCACAACAGTAATGATCCAGTCCGTCTCTTGCCCCCCGATAGGCGAGTCGTTGCTCAAATAGGTCGAAAGCGCCGGCTGGTTATTCAAGCGCACTCGACTCGATTGCCGCGTCACTTTCATGTTGGGATTAGATTGCTTCAAGCCGTCCAGGAGTTGCTGCGTTGCGGAATCCAGCGCATTTGCCGCGTTCGGATCCTGAAGCTTCTGAGTACCCACGGTGAGGCCATACGCCAAGGCCCCGTGCCCGCTGCTATCATTTCCCACTCCGCCATCCGGTGCGAACGCTAAATTGCCTTCTTCGCCGTACTTTTTCCAGTTGTCCGGATACTTCATCGTGTAGCCCGCCGACTGATATATGGAAACATTTGTCGAAGGAGGCGCTGGTTTGGAAATGCCTGAAGCGGTTGCCGTCCCCGCTGCGGGCTTCTTCACCACTGGAAGATTCATTACCTCGCGCTTCGCCGCTTCAAACTCCGGCGTGTCTTTCTTTGCGTTGGGCGGCGTTCCGCCGAGTTTGTCAATCTCTTGGTCCACGCGCTGAACACGATGGTCCGGATTGGGGTGGTCAGAGAAAAACTCTGGCGGATTCTTTCCCTTTGTCTCCGCTTCGAGCTTTTCGAAGAACTGCGCCATCGCTCGAGGATCATAGCCCGAATCGTAGAGCACCTGCGTACCGCTCACGTCTGCTTGCGTCTCCGCAGTGCGCGAATAGCGCAGTAAGACGCTTCCGGCAGCGAAGGCGCTCACCTGCTGAACCATCGCCCCGCCTGCTCCACCCCCGAACAATCCTCCCGCAAGCCCTGCCAATCCCTCACCCACTTGGGCCTTGCTCGCCTGATTTGTTCCATGCCGCAGCGCAACGTGCGAGAGCTCGTGCGCCATTACGCCGGCGAGCTGCGCTTCGTTGTCCGCCGCTTCAATGGCGCCGCGATTCACAAATACGTAGCCCCCGGGCAAAGCAAACGCGTTAATCGCGCGGTCGTTCACGCAATGAAACTCCCAGGGATATGTAGCTCCGTGTGTATTCAAGTGGGCTACAAGTTTCATGCCAAGTTGTGTCAAGTACGCGTCCACTTTTGGCGAATTGCACATGGGCAGTTGGCGCATCGCCTGCAAGGCATTCTCTTTGCCAACTGTAATGTCTTGCTGCACGGAAAACATGTTCCAACCCGGCTTAAGCTGTGTCCTTTGCGCGAATGCAGGAGCGCAAGTCATCGCCACTACGGCAAACGCGGACATCGCTCGTCCGGCCATCCCTGCGTTGGTTGGAATTAGTTTGAACATGGGGCCTCCCTGGAGGACTTGTACTTCTACTCTACCGCTCTGGCCCCAAAAAGAAAAAGGCCCGGACAATCCTGCCCGGGCCAAAAAAGTTGCGGATTTGCTTAGCGAGCCATTCGGGGCGCAGGTTCCGGAATTCGTGTGGAAGAAGGCTCGTCAACCGTCTTGCCGCTCTTCGCTTGCGCCACTTTCACAGGAACCACCGGCTCGACTCTGCGCACCGGCATGGAAAGATTCTCGCCTTCACGGGTAAAGGTCAGGCATTCCTGCTTCTTGTGGAAATCAATGCAAATCAAATCACCCAGATGAACCTGTTCCGTCGCCAGCAAGTTCGCCAGCGGATAGACAATGTGGCGTTCAATCGCCCTCTTCAAGTGACGCGCACCATAGCGCTGATCTGTTCCTTCTTGCAGCAGAAAATCGCGTGCGGCGCTCGTCACGCGGAACAAGAATTGGCCGCGTGCCGTTTCCAATACCCGCTGCTGGACTTGCCCCAATTCGATGTCCAAAACTTGCTCGAGCTGGGTCCTTTGCAAAGGATGAAAGACAACCACCTTGTCCAGGCGGTTCATGAACTCCGGCGAGAACTTCCGCCTCGCCGCTTCTACCGCCGTGCGCTCAACTTTCTCGTCCAGCCCGGTTACCGGCTTGTCTTTCGGCTGGATAAATCCCATTCCGCCCGTCATCAGTTCCGTAATCTCTCCACCGCCCAAATTCGACGTCATGAAGATTACTGTCTGCGACAAATCCACTCGGCGGTTGTCTCCCAACGTCAACGTCGCCTTGTCCAACATCCCCAACAATAGCTGCCACAGCGCGTCGCTCGCCTTCTCAATTTCATCAAAAAGGAGGAACGATAGCTTCAGCTTGTCCGTGTGATTCGCCGCCAACGCTTCCTGCGTAATCAGCGGGTGCGTCTCTCTGTGCCCCAAATACCCTGGCGGTGAACCAATCAACTTTGCGATTTCATGCGAATGCTGAAACTCCGCGCAATCCACCTTGATCACCGCGCGCGGATCTCCAAACAAGATCTCGGCCGCCGCTTCCACAATCCGCGTCTTGCCGGAACCTGTCGGCCCAAGAAACAGCAAATTCCCCACCGGCCGCCCCGGCGAATTCAATCCGGCGCAAAACACCTGATACAAATCCACCAGCGCCTGCACACCCTCTTCCTGCCCGACTATCTTCGACCGAAGAGACGCCTCAAAATCACGGGTGTCGTTGCTGCGGATGCTCGGGTCCAGTTGCTGGCGGGCTGCGGCTTTCATAGGCGTTTCCTCATCATGTCGGTGCATATTGCAAACCCAACTCTGCGTCTCATCTCGCAGTATTTCTTCAATAAAGCAGGATAAGTACCATCCTCGACACAAAGTGGCGCTTCCGTGAACACCTGAAATCTCAATGAGATACGAATGTTTCATTCCTGGAAACTGTCTCAACGCTTGAGATTCTGTTCCAACTTTGCGCAAAGTGAGAGAGCTGAAACAGTTTGCGTCCCCACATCCTCGACAAAAAAGGGCGCGAATTCTGTCCGCGCCCTCAAGTAACACTTTAGAGTTTTATAGGACTACAGTTTTAGCGCTCCGGCTTCTTTCGGCTGCTTGGAGTCGGCCCCGGTCCAGCTGCTGGTGCCGCTGCTCGCGTCTTGCGCTCTTCGGCAACGGCCTCAGTCGGCGCGTCCACTGACCTTCCATCATGAGCTTCCGTTGCGGCTGCGGCAGAAACCGGCGGCAGCAGCGGATTCTCCACAAGGGCGCCTTCGCTCTCGCGAACAAACGTCAGATTCTTGTGCTCGCGATCCCAGTCAATCTTGATCAGGTCACCGAGCTTTACCTGTTCCGTCGCCAGCAAGTTCGCCAGCGGATAGACAATGTGGCGTTCAATCGCCCTCTTCAAGTGACGCGCACCATAGCGCTGATCTGTTCCTTCTTGCAGCAGAAAATCGCGTGCGGCGCTCGTCACGCGGAACAAGAATTGGCCGCGTGCCGTTTCCAATACCCGCTGCTGGACTTGCCCCAATTCGATGTCCAAAACTTGCTCGAGCTGGGTCCTTTGCAAAGGATGAAAGACAACCACCTTGTCCAGGCGGTTCATGAACTCCGGCGAGAACTTCCGCCTCGCCGCTTCTACCGCCGTGCGCTCAACTTTCTCGTCCAGCCCGGTTACCGGCTTGTCTTTCGGCTGGATAAATCCCATTCCGCCCGTCATCAGTTCCGTAATCTCTCCACCGCCCAAATTCGACGTCATGAAGATTACTGTCTGCGACAAATCCACTCGGCGGTTGTCTCCCAACGTCAACGTCGCCTTGTCCAACATCCCCAACAATAGCTGCCACAGCGCGTCGCTCGCCTTCTCAATTTCATCAAAAAGGAGGAACGATAGCTTCAGCTTGTCCGTGTGATTCGCCGCCAACGCTTCCTGCGTAATCAGCGGGTGCGTCTCTCTGTGCCCCAAATACCCTGGCGGTGAACCAATCAACTTTGCGATTTCATGCGAATGCTGAAACTCCGCGCAATCCACCTTGATCACCGCGCGCGGATCTCCAAACAAGATCTCGGCCGCCGCTTCCACAATCCGCGTCTTGCCGGAACCTGTCGGCCCAAGAAACAGCAAATTCCCCACCGGCCGCCCCGGCGAATTCAATCCGGCGCAAAACACCTGATACAAATCCACCAGCGCCTGCACACCCTCTTCCTGCCCGACTATCTTCGACCGAAGAGACGCCTGAAACTCCATCGTTTGCACGCTACGCCTTTCCGGATCGAGGGAAAGTTTCGTTGTGCTCATGACCGCCTCCTGGCGCCGCCAGACTGCTGCGACACACTTCCGAATCGCCCACGCGATCTCACGTCAAATTGCGACAGCTTGACCTGAATCGTCGTTTGCAGAAGCCGCAACTGCACCAGCAGCTCCTTTGCAACCTGGGGCGATTCCGAAAATTGGACTACGGGCGGAAAGAGATCCGCGAGCTCCAGGTGGAGAGACCGGAGCGTGGAGATTAGCTTTTGTACCTCGTGTGAATTGGGATCGGCTAGATTGACTTTCTGGTTCGCCTGTTCGCGCAGCTCTCGCCAATTGAGCTCGACGAACGGATGCTTCTTCGCAACGAGTTTTACGACCTGATCGGTGATTCTTCCCTTTTCTCCAAGTCGCGCAAGGTGAAGCTGGCGCACTTTTCCGCCCCGGCGCACGTTGTGCACCAGATAGAACGAGTTTCCTTTGCGCCGAACGAAAGCCATGACCTCTCCCCTGCTTCGTCGTCGGTGTAGTGTATTTTTCGTCCACTACAGCCGTCAATAATTAGACGCTGAATCTTTTCAAGAGTTGCATCCAACTTGTTACCTGCAAACCTAGCTGCGAAGTGCACAAAACGAGCATCTGTTTTTTCGCTGCGTTCCATTTGTCTTTCGCAACTTCGTTCCAGTTCAGCACAATGAATGCCTCTCTCATTTCTGATTCCTCGGCGACGCCAAAGATTCGCTTCACTTCCCTGCATTTGCCCCGCCGGTTTCATTCATTCTATTGAACCCGCATCCGCCAAAATGTTCTTGCCGCACACACTTCCGCCGTTTACGCTTTTCCGCGCCTTTCCTATCTCTATGCGGCGATTGGAGTTCCGGTGTCCTGGGATCCGGTCTACAAATTAGTAAAACGAATCCCCCGCGGACGGGTTATTACTTATGGGGCCGTCGCTAGAGCTCTGCGCTTGCCTGGCGGCGCAAGAACCGCCGGCCGCGCCATGGCAGGCTGCCCTTCCGGAAGAGGCATTCCCTGGCATCGCGTCCTCGGCGCAGGTGGGAAACTTTTAATCCGCGAGCCCTATGCTTCCCTGCAGCGAAAACTCCTCGAATCCGAAGGCGTTCAAATGACCGAACGCCGCGTCAACATGAAGCTCCACGAATGGTCGATTCCTAAGGTCAAAAGAGCTCGGCGGAAACGTTCTGGCAAACAATGACTGACGTAAAAAGACAATGGTCATCCCGAGTCCGCTTTGGCGGACTCGGGGTCTGCTTTTCTTCAGCCCACAATTTCACCCATACCGCTGAAACTTCTTCCAAAACTCCGGCCAGCTCGTTTTCAACCCTCGGCACAAATAAATATCCGGATGATCCCGTGACTCCTCATTTTCCACACCATAAGGATTCGTATTTTTTCCGGCAATCACGCAACTTGAGAAATTCGCTTCGACCTCTTCTTTCTCAAGACCAACCGCAATCACGGTTTGTGGCTCACGCTTGTCGTACCCGCGATACCAGAATGAATTTGTCCCTGACATCGCAAACGGAAGACCTAGCGACGGTCCATACAGATTCAGCGCACCGCCTTCGCCGTAATTCCCCGCCAAAATTCCAGTCCTCGCTCGCTCCTCCGCTGGTATTGAGTTGTAAACACGCGCCACACTGTCCGCCAAATCTGTCCAACCAATCTGCTCGCGAAACTGATCGTGCAATTTGCTCGTAATCCGCCAACCGTCTCCGCCAAAAGGCGCGATAGGCATGACAAAGATCGCAAACAACACCCCACTCGCCGCAATTCCCGCCCACTGCAATCCATTCAAGAACAATGCCTTCCAGCGTGGTGCCGCTTTCATCCAATCTCCAAACGCCACGCTTCCCGCCGCGAGTAACACCGGATAAATCGGCGCTGTGTAGTAAAACCGGGCTTTCGCAATCCAGAACAACACGAACGTAATGATGCAGGTCCACCCCACCAGCGCGTACTTTCTTCCTTCATCTCTCGCCGATAAAAACCACAATCCCGCCGCAGTGAGCGGTGCAGTCACAACATTCACGCACAGCAGAATCTGTCCAACCAAAAACCCTTTGTTCCGACCCTGTCGCACGTCTCGCTCGTGCAAATGCTTCAGAAAATCGAGCGAAATAAAATGATGCTGCGCCTGCCAAATCACATTCGGCAGAAGTAGCAGCACAGAAATCGTCACGCCAATCCAGAGCCATTTGCTCGCTAAATATTTCCGGGCTTCTGACAGCAACACCCCTGCAACAATTCCCAGCGTCCAGAATCCCGCCGTGTAGCGCGTCTCCATTCCCAATCCCAGCGTCAAACCAATCGCTAACCACCAGCGCGCATCGCCGCTCGTACACAGCTTCACCAAAAAGTACGTTGCCAGCACGCCCCACAAATAATCGAAAGACACATACTGAAAGACCGCGCCTTGCGCCAAAGCCACTGGCGCAACACACGTAGCTACCGCGGCCAGCACTTGCTCCCGCCGTCCGCCGCCAAGCTCCTTCGCAATCAGCCCAGAAACCACCATCGCCGCGCTGACCGCTACCGCCGCAAAAAATCGAAATCCAACGAGCGACGTCCCGAACAACAGCAGCTCCAACCGCCCAATTGCAGGCGTAATCGGCGGATACGCCACAAAACCCCAATCCATGTGCCGCGCATCGTCCAACGTCTGCAATTCATCGCGATGAAAACCATACTGCCCATTCGTCGCCGTGTGCACAGCCACGCTTGCCAGCGCCAGCAGCACCAGCACTGCCAGATCAGACTTGATCAATCCCTTCATTCGCCTCTCATCTCCAAAGCGCACCAAATCTTACCCGAACAACCTACGCATCCCTCCGCTGAAATGTTTCTCCTTCTCATCCGTATTACAACCGAACGCCGCTTTGCGGCTGGACCTGGAGCAATGCGCGAATCGAGCTTTTGCTATACAATTTCGGCTCCCACTTATGCCCGAACCCGTTATTCGTGTTGAAAATCTGGTCAAGCGTTACGCCGACGTCGAAGCCGTCCGCGGCGTCAGCTTCAGCGTCACCGAAGGCGAGGTCTTCGGCCTCCTCGGCCCCAACGGCGCCGGAAAAACCAGCACTATCGAAATCCTCGAAGGTTTGCGCAACGCCGACGGCGGCACTGCCGTTGTCTGCGGTTACGATCCCGCCACAGATGCCGATGCTCTCAAACACGAAATCGGTGCCGCGCTCCAATCCACCGCCCTTCCCGACAAGCTCCGTGTCATGGAAGCGCTAAAGCTCTTCGCAAGCTTTTACAAACGTCACAAACAGCCTGAAGAGCTCCTCAAGCGCTTCGGCCTCGAGGAAAAACGCAACGCATTCTACGGCCAGCTTTCCGGTGGCCAAAAACAGCGCCTCGCCCTCGCAATTGCGCTAATCAACGATCCCAAAGTCATCTTTCTCGACGAGCCCACGGCGGGGCTCGACCCGCAAGTCCGCCGCGAAATCTACGACATCATCGAAGAGCTTCGTCGTGACAAAAAAACAATCGTCCTCACCACGCACTACATTGAAGAAGCCGAGCGCCTCTGCGACCGAGTCGCCATCGTCGATCACGGCAAGGTCATCAAAGAAGGTACTCCTTCGCAACTCAAGCAAGCGTCCGCAAACACCACGCGCATCGAAGTCCGCCTCGCCAAACCGGAAACCGATGCTTCATTGAAATCTCTTGAGGGTGTCTCCGACTGTCTGGCACTCGCTGACTCTTACGTTCTGCACTGCACGCGCCCGCCGCAGGCCATCGTCGCCCTCGTGAAGTATCTTGAAGCACAAAACAACGAGCTCGTCGGCCTCGAAATCTCCACGCCTTCTCTCGAAGACGTCTTTATCGAACTCACCGGTAGGAGGCTACGCGATTGACGAACCTGATCATCCTCACCCGCATGCGTATGCGCCTCGCCATGCGCAACAAAATGTTTTTCTTCTTCAGCGTCGTCATGCCCTTCGTCATCTTCTTTCTCTACATGGGCGTCTTCGCAAAATCGCGGCCTGACCTTGTGCGGCTTCTCCTGGGACCCGCGCTCAGCTTCAACGTCATGGGCAGCTTCTGGGGACTCAGCGCTGCTCTCGTCATGTTCCGCGAGCAAGGCATCCTGCGCCGCTTTCATGTTTGCCCGGTGAAGCCAACGGACATGCTCCTTTCGAGCCTGTTCGCAAACTATCTCCTTACTTTCCCCATCGTGATACTTGAACTTGCTCTTGCCAAGTACATGTTCCACGCAGCCTCCCTCGGCAATGTCGTCTCCGTAGCTTTGTTGGCCACGGCGGGCATCATCTCCTTCGGCTCGCTCGGCCTTGTCATCGCCAGCGTTACCAACACAATGCAGGAAACTCAGGTGCTCAACCAGCTTCTGTGGCTGCCCCTCATTTTCCTTTCCGGCGCGACCATTCCTTTCACTGTGCTCTCCCCGATGGTTCAGCATCTCGGACTTTTCCTGCCAGCTACCTATTTAGTGCATGGTTTCAAAAAAGCTGTCATGGAAAACGTGGGCCCTTCCGCCCTTCTTTTCATCTTTGGCTCCCTCATCGCCTGGCTCGCGCTTACACTTTTTCTTTCAGCGCAGATCTTCCGCTGGGAACCCGAAGCCAAGATCGGCCGCAAGGCAAAGCTCTACGTTCTCGCCACCGCGATTCCGTTTTTCTTGCTCGGTCTCTGGGAAGCTAAAGCCGGCCGCGTCATCGCCGAAGAAAAAGTCATCATGCAGAGATTCGATGACGCGGAACAGCAGCAAGAGCAAAAACAACTGCCGCCCAAGCCCGACCAGCAGCACGCTCCTGATCATCGCTAATCCGTTTTTCTTTACTTCATTGCTTCATTACTTCTTGGCCGCCAATTTGGTCCTAACGCTCCCTGCCCTTTCTCGCACACTCAATTGACGCTTCATAAGCCGTGTCTTATCCTGAGTTTTCGAGTGGCATAACCAACTGGAGAGCTATCATGCCTGTTCAGAAGACAGAGAAAATCTGGCACAACGGAAAATTCATCAATTGGGACGACGCACGACTTCACGTCCTTTCCCACGTCGTCAGCTATGGCTCTGCCGTCTTCGAGGGCATTCGTTGCTACGAAACCACGCAGGGCCCCGCGATTTTCCGCCTTCGCGAGCACATGCAACGCCTCATCAACTCCGCAAAGATCTATCGTATGCAGCTTCCGCATTCCCTTGATGACTTCAGCACTACGGCTTGCGAACTCGTTCGCCTCAACAAACTCAATGCCTGTTACGTCAAGCCCATCGTCCTTCGTGGTTATGGCGAAGTCGGTGTGAATCCTCTCAACTCACCCATCGATTGCTACATGGCTTGTTGGTCCTGGGGCGCGTATCTCGGTCCCGAAGCCCTCACCAAAGGCGTGGACATCGGCGTCAGCTCTTGGACCCGCATTGCTCCTAACACTCTTCCTGCGATGTCCAAAGCCGCCGCGAATTACATGAACTCGCAGCTCATTCGCATGGAAGCGCAATTCAACGGCTACGCGGAAGGCATTGCGCTCGATTCCGACGGCCACGTCAGCGAGGGCTCCGGCATGAACGTTTTCCTCGCGCACGACGGCGTGCTCTACACCCCGCCGCTCGCCACCAGCATTCTCCCCGGCATCACGCGCGACACAGTAGTGAAAATGGCGCAGGATCTCGGCATTGAAGTGAAGGAAACCGTCATCCCGCGCGAAATGCTTTACATCGTGGATGAAGTATTCTTCGTCGGCACCGCAGTCGAAATCACGCCGATTCGCAGTGTGGATCACATTCAAGTCGGCAAAGGCGTCGCCGGTCCCATCACGCGTAAACTCCAGGAAGAATTCTTTGCGCTCACTAGTGGCAAAAAAGAAGACCGCCATGGCTGGCTAACGCCCGTCAACACTCCCGTCGCCGCCGCCCGCTAAGCTTTCCCGTTCAAGGCGTCTCCTCTGTGGCTGGGACGCCTTTTTCTTTGCTCGATTCCTTCGTTACTTCATTACTTCTCTGTTAAAATCCCACGCGGTCATTCCCTCGCCCGGGAGGCATTAACATGTACTCCACCCCGCAAAAGCTCTCCGCCGAATTTATCGGCGCATTCGCTCTCGTCTTTTTCGGAGAAGGTGCCGCCTGCGCCGATCAGTTTCTTCACGGTGCCGGCGTCGGCCTCTTTCCCATCGCCATCGCGCACGGCCTCGCCATCGCGCTCATGATCATGGCCCTCGGCCACGTCTCCGGCGGCCACTTCAACCCAGCCGTCACCATCGGCTTCTGGGTCACCAAGCGCATGACCACCATTGAAGCCGTCTCCTACTGGGTCGCTCAAGTCGCAGGCGCCGTCGCCGCAGCATTTCTTCTCAGAGCCGTCGTACCCGAAGAAACTTGGCGCGCCGTTTCTCTCGGTGCTCCCGGTCTTACGCGCGACTTTACCGTTCTATCCGGCCTCATCCTCGAAGCCGTCACCACTTTCTTCCTCGTCTTCACCGTCTTCGCAACAGCCGTTGACGATCGCAACTCTTCGCGCCCCGTCGCGGGTTTCTGCATCGGCCTCATCATCGCCCTGGGCATCGTCGTCGCCGGTCCATTCACCGGTGGCGCGCTCAATCCCGCACGCGCCTTCGGCCCCGCTCTTGCTGCTAATCACTGGGCCAACCAGGGCGTCTACTGGGTCGGCCCGCTCCTTGGCGGCTTCTTCGCTGGCCTCCTCTACGACTCCTTCTTCAACCGTAAACCTTAAAGCTCACCGATCCTCTGCCTCACCCCTTCAGGGGTGAGTTTTTTCCGTAATATCCTCCCGACTAGGGGACGATCCCTGTCCCCCCGGCTAGGTAACTACACGGCAACTCCTTCCTCCGCCTTCCTTGCCGCACCCATCCCCCAATGCTACTTTCGCATTTGGACTGCACTGCACTTTTCCTGGTTTCTTACTGAATACTGACGACCGAGAACTGAGCGCTAACTATGGCCCTAAGTATTGACGATCTTCTCCGGCGAGCCGTCGAAAACAAATCGTCTGACTTGCACCTCAAAGTCGGCAATCACCCTTATCTCCGCGTTGACGGCCTTCTGACGCCCATCACCGAAGTCCCCCGCATCACTCCCGAAGAAATGCTTTCCATGGCGTTCAGCATGATGACCAACCGCCAGAAACAAAAGTTCAAGGAAACCGCCGAGCTCGACATGGCCTACGGCGTCGCCGGTCTCGGCCGTTTCCGTGTCAACGTTTTCCAGCAGCGTGGCAACGTCGGTATGGTTCTCCGCGTCATTCCCACAAAGATTCGCACCGTTGAAGAACTCAATCTTCCCAACGTCATCAACAAAATTTGCGAAGAGCAGCGCGGTCTCGTTCTCGTCACGGGAACCACCGGTTCCGGTAAGTCCACCACGCTCGCCGCAATGATTGACCGCATCAACGCCAATCGCGCCGACCACCTCATCACCATCGAAGACCCAATCGAATTTCTCCACCGCGACAAGCGCAGCTTCATCAATCAGCGCGAAGTCGAGGTGGACACCGCGAACTTTTCAACCGCGCTGCGCGCTGCTCTCCGTCAAGACCCCGACGTCATCCTCGTCGGCGAAATGCGCGACCTTGAAACCATTTCCACCGCTTTGCTCGCCGCCGAAACCGGCCACTTGGTTTTCTCTACGTTGCACACCCTCGACGCAACCGAAACGATTCAGCGTATTATCGCGGTCTTCCCGCCGCCCGAGCAGAAACAGATTCGTTTGCAGCTCGCCGCCACGCTCAAAGCCGTTGTCTCGCAGCGACTCGTTCGCCGCGCCGACGACAAAGGCCGCGTCCCCGCCGTCGAAGTCATGATCGCCACGGCTTACATCCGCGATTGCATCATCAACGCAGACAAAACGCGCCTCATTCACGACGCCATCGCCGCCGGCACTTCACAATACGGCATGCAGACCTTCGATCAATCGCTCTTCGACCTTTACAGCAAACAACTCATCACCATCGAAGAAGCCTTGCTCCGCGCGTCCAACCCGGATGAATTCCGCCTCAAGATTCAGGGCATTCGTTCCGCAGCAGACGCTGCGCGCGAAGAAATGGCCTCCCAAATGGCCGACTTCGAACGCTTCCAGCGCAAGTAACACTGATTTGCTTGCGAGGACCGCGTAAATCCTTGTACTGCCTGCCATTTGTATTTTCCTTCTTCATTAACTTCGAGTAATCTCGAAAACAAGAATGCGGTTAGCATTTAAGGTGGAACGATGCTCGCATTAATTCCTTGGGGCTATTTCGTAGGTAAACAGATTAGCAACTGGGGAAGAACAGTTTTGGCGACATTCTTCTCTATTGTGTTCTTCGCTTTCTCTATTAGAGCGTTCGTGGACCACGACTGGGACGACTTTAGGATTAGTTTGGGAGTGGGCGCGTTTTTTACAGTGCTGGCGTGCGGATTCTGGACTGACTGGAATTTTAAATTCCAAAAGGTAAAGGCGAACGGAGCCATAAGAAAGCAGAACTCGAGAGAAGGAGAGATCGTGAAGAAAGTGGCGGAGGAAGCTCTCGGCGCCTCAAAACAAACTCCTGTCAATCCAAATAACAAAAAGGCATAAGGAGGCCACCATCCTTATGTCGCTTTCATGTATATCTACCCTCACGTTTCCAACTTCTAATCTCTTCTTCCACCGAAAATAGATCCTCTGGCGACTGCGCGAACCTTGCATCCAGCTTGTACGCCTGATCCTCAAACGGAATCGCCAGCCACGACAAATGCTTCAAAAAACCGCGCATATACCATTCCACATACTCTTCGAATCCCAGCAGCGCAATCTGCGCCACATGCACCATTCCATGGAATAACGCTCTCGATTCGATTCGCTCATTGAACACAATTACGTCCACATACGTAATCGAAGCCATGTGCACAAAATCCGGAAATTTTCCTCCAGTCAAAGCCAACGCTTCCGCATAGAACGGCGGCGGCGGAATCCGCACTCCATGTTCGAGCACGAGAATTTTCACCAGGTCTAGAATCTGAGGGGAAAAATATGGCGCAATCTCCGCTCGCCAGTCTGGGGGAAGAGACCGGCTATGCGGCAGGTAGAGCGCTCTTTCGTTGCGGAAATACTCCGACACGCCGACCACCATTTCCGCAATTCGCTTTTCGCTGAACTGACCTGGATTCACGGGGCTTTCTCTCGTGAAGCCCCTCGACTCTACTCTTATTCGCCACAATACGTTACTTGTTCTCTAAATCACGGGTGTTGGGTTTCTTCGGCTGTTGTTACTTGCTCTCTCCCGCAACCTTCTTCATGGAGAAAATTCCTATGCTGCCAATTGAGTGCCTTCCCTCGCGCCGCAACTTCCTCAAAATTGGCGCAGCCATTGCCGCGGGCGTCTCGGGCTTTTCCTTTCATCACAGCCGCTCGTCGCACAAGATAACGACGCTTGGATAGTCTGCCCGACAAAAGGCTACAAGCGTGAGATCGGAACGCTGGTCTCCAGGTTGGCCTTAACCCGCAGGCGGGTTTTGGACAACGTCAAAGGCCTCTCGCAGTCCGACCTCGATTTTCTGCTCGACGCGAAAGCCAACACTATCGGCGCGTTACTCCTCCATCTGGCCGCAACCGAAACTTATTACGGCCTCAATTCCTTCGGCGGCATGAAATGGGAAAGTTGGCCCGATGACGTAAAAAAGAAATGGGATATTCCTATGAGCCTCGACGAACCCGCGCGCAAAGCCATCAAAGGCAATAGTCTCGACTACTACCTCAACACCTTGCACGAATCGCGCGAAAAGAATCTCGCTGAATTCAAAAAGCGTGACGACAATTGGCTTACCGCCCTCGACCCCGAGATGGGCATGAACTACTACGCCAAATGGTTCCACGTGGCCGAACATGAATCCAACCACGACGGCCAGATCAAATTTCTGAAGAGCCGCGTCCCCTGCGCAAAACACGCTGCCAGATAGCGCAAACTACTCTTCCTGATCCAGCGGCTTTCCATCCGGCCCCACTTGCACTTCTGATTTCTTCCCTTTGCTTACTACCTGAGCTTCGTACGCCACAAGTTTTCCCTTTTTCATCAATGACTCAACTTTCAAGATTTTCCCCGCGCCCGCTTTTGCTTCGAGGCCTGTCTTCACTTCGCCGGGCAGTTTGTCCATGGCGACTTCCTCTTCGACCTCAACCACCGCGCCAGACGTGTTAATCAACACATCCTTGCTGTGCCCGTTGACCGTCATCTCCACTTCGTAATACGTCTCACCCTTCTCCTTCTCTGTTGAAAAACCCTTGATCGTCGCTCCAGCGCTCTCAGCCGCAACGGTCTTTTCAACAGCCGGAGGCAAATCTGCTCGTTTTATTTTCTTCTCTTGGGCAAGACTTCCTACCGCGCAAACAAGTAACCCGGATACAACCAGCATAAATTTAAGCTTCATCTTCTTCTCGCTCCTGAAGAAAAGTGGAACCGATTCCAACTGCGCCTTCCATGCGGACGTTAGGCTCCCAAAGATAAACCCACGATGAATCCAGCTTTTCACTCTCATTACTCACCGCCCCCAGTTAGGCGCTTGCGCGCTGCTGTCGCTCCTTCTATTCTTCCCTCGTGTTCACCGGATCACGCAAACTCGACAACGAGCAGGACCTCTACGACTACGCACTCCGCGTCCTCATGCGCCGCGCCCACTCCGTGCATGAAATGAAAACCAAATTGCTCCGCAAAGCAGACTCCGAGCTCCTCGCGCAAGTCGTTCTGGCTCGCCTCAAAGAAGGCGGGAAACTCGACGATTCCCGCTACGCCAAACAGTTCACACGCCAGCGCGCAGAAGTTCGCAAGCAGGGCAAATTCCGCATCGCACGCGATCTCAGAGCCCGCGGCGTTCCCGATCGCCACATCAACGAAGCCATCGCCGAATCGGCCGGCACTCAAGATGAAGCCGCCATCGTCCGCCAGCGTATCGAACGCAAACTACGCTCCTTCCGCGGCGAGATCTCCGACAAGAAATTCGCTTCTATATACCGCTCTCTTCTCTCCGCAGGGTTCCCCTCCGACCTCATCCGCCGCGAACTCAAATCCCTCACCCGCGAAGACGTCCCCGATGTCGAACCGCTCGAGGAATAAGCGACTGCCAAAAGGTCTTACCTCGTCCTAGTACCTTATTGACTAACAGTACTCCTCGTGATATACTTCTTCGTGAAGATCGCCTCCCAAGTCGCTAACCCCTTTAGATTCCGCAGTTCCGCGAAATTCGCCTCTAACTCCTTTAGAATCTGCATTTCCAAAACGCTGGACTTAAAGTCCTTTAGAATCTGCAGTTACGAGAAAACCTATACCTATCCCCCTCCGCACTTGGGGAGATTGCACCGTGGCACAGCCATTCTTGGCTGTGCTCTTTTCCTCTGCGATACTGTTAGATTGCAGACCCTAATTTCGAGGCTGATGTGACCGTAGACGCTAAAAAATGGACTGGCAACGAGATTCGCGAGACCTTTCTCAAATTTTTTGAGTCCAAAGGCCATCGCCGCGTCCGCAGCAGCTCGCTCGTTCCTCACGGCGATCCCACGCTGCTCTTCACCAACGCCGGCATGAACCAGTTCAAGGACGTTTTTCTCGGCCTCGAAAAGCGCGACTACAACCGCGCCACCACCGCTCAAAAATGCGTGCGCGCCGGCGGCAAGCACAACGACCTCGAAAACGTCGGCTTCACCAAACGCCATCACACTTTTTTTGAAATGATGGGCAATTTTTCCTTCGGCGATTATTACAAAGAAGATGCGATTGCCTACGCATGGGAACTTCTCACTGGACCTGCGTGGTTCAACTTAGACATAAACAGGCTCTATTTCACGGTCTTCGGCGGAGCAGATCTGTCGCCAGGCGTTCACGTCGGTCTCGATTCTCTCTCGAAATATACTTGGTTGAAGGTTGGCTCCCCTGAGAATCACGTCGTGGCTCTGGAAGGGGCGCAAGGAATCAAAGAGCTATTCTGGACCATGGGCGAGACTGGCCCTTGTGGCTCGTGCAGCGAGATTCACTATGACATGGGACCAGACGCATCCGAAGAAGGCCACACCGACTGCAAATTTCCCTGCGATTGCGGTCGCTATGTCGAAATCTGGAATCTCGTCTTCATGCAGTTCAATCGTGCCGCCAGCGGCACGCTCACTCCGCTTCCCAAACCCTGCGTAGATACCGGCATGGGCCTCGAACGCGTCGCTGCCGTCCTCCAGGGCGTCATCTCCAATTACGAGACTGATCTGTTCAAATCCCTCATTGATTATGCGGAATCTATTTGCCAGTCGAACCTCACTTTGAGACCGGATCTTAACGCGTCGTACCGAATCATTGCCGACCACTCAAGAGCCGCGACATTTCTGATTTCAGACGATGTCGTGCCATCGAACGAGGGTAGAGGCTACGTCTTGAGAAAGATCATTCGGCGTGCGCTACGCCATGCCCGGATTGTAGGTGCTCCCGATCGATTCCTTTCCAAAATGTCAGCTCGAGTTCGCTTACAAATGAGCGGGGCATATCCTGAACTTATGGAGAAGGCTCCTTTTGTCAACCGCGTACTCGATGAGGAAGAAACCAGGTTTAGTCGAACAATTAGCGTCGGCCTCAAAAAACTCGACGAAGACATGAACGAACTTCGCGGCCCGGGCTACGCAGGCTACATCACCCAACAACTCCTAAAAGGCACTCGCATTGCATTCCGCGACTTTCCTGGCGATAGAGCCTTCCGCTTGTACGACACTTATGGACTACCTCGAGATTTCATCAGAATGATTTGTGCGGACGCAGGTTTCAAGGTCGATTGGAACGAATTTGATACGGCGATGGAAGAGCAGCGCAAGAAGGCGCGGGCTTCGTGGAAGGGCGGGGCGAAGGAATCCGCGAATCCGGCGTACGCGAAGATTGCTGACACGTTTAAGACCGAAAAGGATTTTTACCAGAGCACAAAAGCGAAAGACGCTCGCATCGAAGCCATCATCACGAAATCCGGCTCTGTCTCGGAACTAAAATCCGGCGAATCTGGCGAAGTCGTCCTCGATCGCTCTGTCATCTACGCAGAATCCGGCGGACAAGTCTCTGACACCGGCACGTTCTACGACAATTCCGAATCGCAAGTCCTGGCCGAAGTGACCGGCGCCTACTATCCCGTCGCCGGACTCGTCGCGCACAAAGTCACGGCCAAGGAAACGCTTCGCGTCGGCGATCGCGTCACCGTCATTGCCGACGCCGCCCGGCGGTCGGAAATCATGCGCAATCACACTGGCACCCACCTCGTTCACGCCGCTTTGCGCAATATTCTCGGCACGCACGTCAAACAGGCCGGCTCCCTCAACGCCCCCGACCGCCTCCGCTTCGACTTTTCTCACTTCGCTCATGTCGACGCAGAAGAACTGCGCGACATCGAACAGCAGGTAAACGACGAAATCCGCCACAACACCCAAGTCGAAACGGACATCACCAATATCGACAACGCGCTCGCTTCCGGCGCCCTCGCCTTTTTCGGAGACAAATATCCCGACGCCAACGTCCGCGTCGTCACCATTCCTGACGAACGCGCTCCGCGTGGCTTCTACTCCAAGGAACTCTGTGGCGGCACGCACGTCCACAAAGTCGGCGACATCGGCGTCCTGAAAATCGTCAGTGAAGAATCCGTCGCCGCCGGCGTCCGCCGCATCGAAGCCGTCACTGGCCTCGGCGCACTCGAGCATTTCCAGAAGCAGGCCGAAATCCTGCACAAGCTCCAGCAACAACTCAACGTAGGCGAAGACGCCGTCCTCGCTCACGTCGAAAAGTTGTCGCAAACCGTGAAGCAACTCGAAAAAGAACTAGCCGACCAGAAACGCAAAGGCGCCCTGTCCCAGCTCGAGGACCTGGCCAATGCCGCTCAATCGATCAAAGGCGTCAAAGCCGTCATCAGCCAGGTCGGGAACATCGACCGGGAGGCCCTCCGCCAGCTCGTGGACAGCCTCCGCCAGAAGCTCGGTTCGGGAGTCATTGTTTTGGGCATGCCCGACGGCGAAAAAGCCGCCATGATCGTCGGCGTCACCAAAGACCTCACCGCTAAAGTCAATGCTGGCAAGCTTTTACAAGCCATCGTCAAGCCGGTCGGAGGAAAAGGCGGCGGCAGACCCGATCTGGCTGAAGGTGGCGTAGAGGGCACAGCTGCCCTAGAAATGGCCTTGCGGTCAGTTCCCTCCCATCTGGAGCCTTTGCTATAGTTTGCATCGAGCGCCAGAAGCGTGAGGGATGTGGTTTGCCCGAAGCGTTTCGCAAAATTCATCTGCCCGCAGCAGGTGGATTTCAAGGCTTACTCGAATTCGTTGTCGCCTTCCCCAAGGCGGTCGTTTGCAGGGTGTTCGGCCCCGCTAGCGACATCTAAACGGTGATGGGTAAACGTTCGGCCATTTCGTCAGCCATCGTCCTGGTCTCCCTGGGATTTGCCGCAAGCTCAGCTCGTGCGCAAATTTCTCTGATCCAGAATTTCGATGGCAGGAATATTTACGTGAGCGCGGAACCTCCGGCGAAAGCCAAGCTCACAACTTCCCGGCCGCGCACCATTTACCTTCCCGCAGAGCAATCTTTCCTGGGCCGCAAGCACGAAGCGATGACTCTTGATCGCGACGGTGCGGAAGCCCTGGTGAAAGAAGCTGCGGAACGTCACCGCATCGATCCCGCACTGATTCGCGCGGTGATCGAAACGGAGTCCGGCTGGAATGCAGCCGCGGTCTCCCGCAAGGGCGCCGTGGGATTGATGCAGCTGGTGCCGTCAACTGCACAACGGTTCGGAGTAAAGGACTTGTTCAGCCCGAAACAAAACGTAGACGCTGGGGTTCGATATCTTAAGGCGTTGCTAGAACGATACAATGGCAACCTCGAACTTGCTTTGGCGGCGTACAATGCTGGAGAAGGTGCCGTGGATCGTGCTCGCGGCGTTCCGGCGTATCGGGAAACTCGGAACTATGTCCAGCGAGTGCAGGATGCGTTATACCGTCCTGGCTCGGGTCGCCTTGAAGGTGGATTGTTCAGCGCTCGTTCCATCCGCAAGGAAACCGACTCCAACGGCCGCACAGTATTTACGAACGAGTAGTGCGAGAATAGAAGCGGTAACAACTGTTTGGGGATCCGGTGGGAATGAAGTTCTCTAAAAAATTTATTTCTGATTTGCGCCCACTTTTTTTGCACAGGGCCTTCGCCCGCGTTTCGCCGGTTTTCGTTCTGGCGGCAGCGGCTCTCTTTGCCGCACCCCATTCCCTTTTTGCCTCCAGTAACAATGCATCCGGAAATAGCGCTGAGCCTTCGACCGCGACGGTGAAACGCGATGCGGCCGAAGCGCAGTATTCCAAAGCGGAAGAAGCACGTGCCTTGCTAAATGCGAAGTCCGCAGATAAACGCACTCTTGCGGAGTACAAAGCAGCGGTTGCGAGTTACAAGAGGGTTTACCTGATTTCTCCGCACGCTTCGGATGTGCAGGATTCTTTGCTCGCCGTTGGTGAGCTGTATTCGGAAATGGGCGATCGGTTCGGCCGGACGTATTACCAATCCGCTGTGGAATCGTACCAATTCCTGCTGAAGGAATATCCCCGAAGCAAATTTGCGCAGGATGTTTTGTTGCGCGTAGCGAAATTGCAGCAGGAGCAGCTCGGCGATACGACTTCCGCGATGAAGACGTACCAAGAATTCCTGAAGCGCTTTCCGCACTCGACTCACCGAAAAGAAGCTCAGCAAGCAATGAACGAACTCGCGCTGTTGCAAGGCGCGCCAGTTACGGACAGTAACAAGATTGCTGTGAACGGAAAGGCTGCGCCGGAAAAGCCGGAGCCCGTTCGCGTGGCGCAAAATAATTCGAGCAGGCAAGCGAAAGAACAGGATGAGGATCCGGAAGAAGAAGCTCCAAAACACTTCAACGGAATTCCGACGGTAAAAACGATTAGCGCCGTTAGCGACCGCGATTCAACACGGGTGACGATAGCGCTGGAAGATTCCGTGCAGTACATTTCGGGACGAATCGCGAACCCGGATCGGATTTATTTTGATTTGCATGCCGCGAAGCTCTCCGCGCAGCTGAAGCGGGGGGCAATCAAAGTCAGCGGGAATTTGCTGAGCAATGTGCGTGTGGCGCAGAATCCGTCCGGCGTTGTGCGCATCGTGCTCGATGTGAACGGGGTGAAGGATTACACCGCTTCCCTGCTCAGCAAGCCTTCGCGGCTGGTGATTGATTTGTACGCGAATCCGCAGGCCCTGACGGCATCCAAGGCGAGCGCCCCTCCATCTGATTCCGAAGAAGCAGCAAGGAAAAATCCGGAAACGACAAACGCAATCAAGAATACTTCCGAGCCGGCAATGAGTGCAGAGACCAAGCCAGCTCCAGCGCCCAAAACGGAAGTTACTTCCGCGCAGCCCGCAGTTGCCAAAGAAAGGGATTTGCGGACGAAGTCTGCGAAGAATACTTCGGGCAAGCCGGACCTGATCAAATCGCCGACAGTTCCCACAACGACGCGCGATGGACAGTCAACTTTGACGCGCGCTTTGGGATTGAAGATTGGCCGCATTGTGATTGACGCGGGCCACGGCGGGCACGACACGGGAACGATCGGCCCGACCGGTTTGATGGAAAAGGATTTGTGCCTGGATGTAGCACTGCGGCTTGGAAAAATTATTCAGGCAAAGTTGCCGGGCGCAGATGTGGTCTACACGCGGCCGGACGACACCTTCATCCCGCTGGAAGAGCGGACGCGCATTGCGAACGAAGCGAAAGCAGACCTTTTCATTTCGATTCACGCGAACTCGAGCCACGATTCACAAGCGCGAGGAATCGAAACCTACTATTTGAATTTGAAAGGCTCGGCCGAAGCGATGGAAGTGGCGGCGCGGGAAAATGCGTCGAGCTCGGATGGCGTTCACGACCTGGAAGACATCGTTAAGCGCATTGCGCGTACGGAGAAGATTGATGAATCGCGCGAATTTGCGCAAGATGTGCAGGAATCGCTCTCAAGGAACGTGCAGAAGAGCGCGAAACTGGTAAGAAACCGCGGAGTACGCAAGGCACCGTTTGTGGTGCTGATTGGCGCGGATATGCCGTCCATCCTGACCGAGATTTCTTTCCTCAGCAATCCAGCCGATGAAAAGATGCTAAAGCAACCAGAGCACCGCCAGCGCGTGGCGGAAGGCATCTACCAGGGCGTAGCGGGGTACCTCCAGAGCATGAACAGCATGACGATGAACCTCCAGCCTTTTTCCTCCTCCCGGCGGCCTCCCGTGGTCGCTACAGTGGAAGAATCTCGCAACCAGAAGTAATCTAGTGGTGTCTAATAGAATCAGTGGTCAGCGATTAGTTTTCAATGGAAGCTCGGTCCAGGGATATGCGGAAAACTTTGCTTGGTTTAGTTTTGCTCGCGCTCGTATTGGCGTTACCCGTTGACGCTCAGCAGCTACTTCCCGCTCAATTCGGCACCTGGACTAAGTCTGCCTGCCTAGAAAAGGTAGAAGAGGCTGCTCTTTCCGCAGAGGCTGGTGGAAAAGAGGGGGCCTTCTCCTGCTCCTATGCTTCCGGAGCAAACAAACTTCAGGTGTGGGTGCAGAAGTTTCACGATCCTACGGCTGCGTATGAGGTGTACACGTCGGGGCTAAAGCCAGGGATGATGGCATCGTTCGTGGGCAACAATGCGGCGGTTTCCGAGAACCGGCTGTGGATGCTGACTGGAAACCTGGTGCTGAGGGTGGATTCGCAGAATCTGGCGTCAGAATCGGATTTGCGGGCGCTCGTCAAATCATTCGACAGACACACAGACAAGACGCCGCTTCCGGACATCCGGTCGTTCTTACCATCCACGGGGCTCGTGCAAGGCACACAGCGCTACTCGCAAGGGCCGGATGGGTATCAAGCAGCGGTGAAGGCACTGGACCGGGCGGCGTACGCCGACCTGGCAACCGAGCTTGGGCTTGGCCCGAAGTCAGCTTCCGATGGCGAAGCAATGCTTGCAGGATTTAACAACGGAAGAGGCGGGCAAGAAGTTTTGCTACTTGTGCTTTATCCGACGCCGCAGGTTGCGGAGCAGCAACTGCACCACATAAAACCGCTGCTGGAGTCGAAACCTGAGTTTGCGGGAACGACAGCGGAGCGCGATGCTTCGCTGGTGAGTCTTGTACTTTCGCCGAGTACGCCGGAAATGGCAGCGCGGCTGCGTAAGGCCATCAAGTACGACACGGAAATTACCTGGAACGAGCCGGCCACGACGCTGACCGATCCAACATGGTTTCAAGTGTTGAAGACGGTTTTCTTTGCGGCTGCGGGAATTTGCGTGTTTGCGGCAATTGGCGGATTGATTTACGGCGTATTTAGACTCTTATTGAAGCGGCTGTTTCCGGGTAAGGTCTTTGACCGGACCAAGAATGTGGAGCTTCTGCAGTTGGGCTTGAACAGTAAAGAGATCAAGCCGGACGATTTTTACTAGGCTTCGCCTGCGGGCCAGCTTAGAAGTTGGCCTCTACAACCCAAGCGGCCTGCCTCCGAAGGCGTGCCCCCCATAGCCGGCAATTCCAAAGGGCGATGCCGCTTGGAAAAGAGCCCGCCCTGAAGACCCGGACTGCCAAAACGATTTAGTGGCGCGTCTAACCGGATGCCTTTTCCAAGCATCTGTTCGTGGATAGGGAGTGGTGTCGTAAGATAGTTGGCCAAGCTCAGGTCAAGGGGATGTGTGCGACATGCGGTCGAACGAAAAGACGGGATTTAGGAAAAGTATAGGGGCGGGGCTCATGCTGGCCGGCGGCCTTAGCGCATGCCTCATGTTGGGCTGCGGAGACAAAGCTGGGCCGAAGACGGCGGCTGCGGCGGGCGGACCGATGCCCGTACAGACGCAAGTTGTAGCGACAAAGCAGATTCCGGACACGAGCGAATTTCTGTCCGTCCTGAAGTCGCGCCATTCTTCGGCAATCAATCCGCAAGTTGAAGGGCAAATTGTCAAGATTTTCGTGAAGTCGGGGGATCGTGTGAAGTCTGGTCAGCCACTCTTGCAGATTGATCCTCTCAAACAGGAAGCGACTGTGAGCAGCCAGGAGGCTGCGCGAGCGGCGCAAGAGGCAAACAGGAGATTTGCGCAAATTTCGCTGGCGCGCGCGAAGAAACTGTTTGACGCCGGCGTGATCAGCAAGCAGGACTACGACAACGCACAGACGACGTACGACGCGGCGGATGCGCAATTGCGCGCGCTGGATGAGCAGGTTCGAACGCAGAAAGTACAGCTGCACTACTACCAGGTGAGTGCGCCGATGGACGGAATTGTCGGCGACATTCCTGTGCGAGTGGGCGACAGCGTGAGCTTTTCTACTTTGCTGACGACGGTGGACGAACCGGGAGCCCTGGAAGCATACATTTACGTACCGGTGAACCGGTCAAAAGATTTGAAGCTGGGATTGCCAGTAAAGCTTGTAGATGAGAATCAGAAAACGGTAGCCGAAACGAGCGTGACTTTTATTTCGCCGCAAGTTGATACGGATACGCAGACGATCCTGGCAAAGGCGCTGGTGGCTAATTCGACCGCAAAGCTGAGAATTGCGCAGCAAGTTCGGGCACAGGTTACCTGGAGCTCTTCGAACGGGCCGGTTGTACCGGTTCTCTCCGTCGTTCGCATCAACGGGCAGTTTTTCGCTTTCGTCGCTTCAAAGGAATCGAATGGAACGTTTGCGCGCCAGAAAGTGCTGAAAGTGGGCGAACCCATAGGAAATGACTACCCGGTATTGAACGGAGTGCAGAGCGGCGATCACCTAATCACGTCCGGTATGCAATTTCTGCAGGACGGCATGCCCGTGACAGAACAAACTGCCTCACCGCCGGCCAACAACAAAACAGCCACGCGCTAGCGTCTCGCTGCGCGAATTTCCAGCAACAGCAGGAAGGTTGAAGTGAATCCAGTTCTGGGGGCATCCGAAGCGTGTTTGTAGACTTTTTCATCGAACGGCCAGTGTTCGCTACGGTTTGCGCGCTGTTGATTATTCTTGGCGGCGCGATTGCGATTCCGACACTTCCTGTAGCGCAATTCCCGGAGCTTGCTTCGCCACAAGTGATCGTAACGAGCGTTTACATCGGTGCGAACGCGCAGACGGTGGAGTCTGCAGTGACAACGCCGCTCGAACAGGCCATCAATGGCGTTGAAGGGATGAAGTACATCACCTCTTCGAGCGGAAATGATGGAACCAGCCAGATTACGGTGACATTTGATGTGACACGAAATGTGGACCTGGCGTCGGTGGACGTGCAGAACCGCGTGAATCAGGCGCTTGGACGTTTGCCGGCGGAAGTGAAAAATACCGGCGTCATCATTACAAAGCAAGCGAGCGGATTTGTGCTGGGAGCAGGCGCGTACGCGGAGGGCCAGTACGACAGTCTTTTCCTGAGCAACTACCTTGATGTCTATGTGAAGGACGCGATCAAGCGCGTAAAAGGCGTTGGCGATGTACTTGTATTCGGCGAGCGGAAGTATGCGATGCGGCTGTGGCTCGATCCGGCCAGGATGGCACAGCGCGGATTGACTGCAAGCAATGTGCTTTCGGCTTTGCAAGAGCAGAACGTGCAAGTGGCGGCGGGGCGAGTGGGTGAACCTCCGCTTCCCTCCGGGCAGGCGTATCAGGTGAGCGTGCGCGCGATTGGCCGACTAACGGATGCGTCAGAATTCGACAACATTATTTTGAAGACTGGCACAGACGGAACGATCGTGCGCGTGAAGGACGTAGGCCGGTCGGAATTGGGCGCGGAAAATTACGGGACGGTTCTGCGCTACAACGGACACGAAGCGGTCGGCCTCGGCGTTACACAATTGCCCGGAGCAAATGCGCTGGACGTTGATAAGGCGGTGAAGCAAGAGCTGCTGCGGCTTTCCAAGAGCTTTCCGCCGGGATTGCACGCAGCGGTGGCATTCGACACGACGACGGTCATCGGCGAATCGATCAAGGATGTGCTGATCACGTTGCTGGAAGCGATCGCGCTCGTGATTATCGTGATTTACATTTTTTTGCAGGATTGGCGCAGCACGTTTATTCCGGCAATTACGATTCCCGTTTCGCTGGTGGGAACTTTTATTTTCGTCAAGGCGTTTGGGTTTTCGATCAACACGCTGACGCTGTTTGGAATTACGCTGGCGACGGGACTTGTGGTGGACGACGCGATCGTTGTAATCGAAAACGTCGAGCGGCACATTGTGGAAGGCATCACGGAGCCGCACAACGCGGCGTCAGTGGCAATGAAAGAAGTGGCGGGGGCGGTAGTTGCGACTTCTTTGGTGCTGGTGGCGGTGTTCGTTCCGGTTGCCCTTTTCCCGGGAACGACGGGCATCATGTTCCGGCAGTTCGCGCTGACGATTGCGTTTTCCGTGGCGATTTCGGCGTTTAACGCATTGACGCTTACTCCTGCCCTTTCCGCGATTTTCCTTGGGCACCATCGCGAACGCGCACAAGCTGCGTTTTTCAAAGCATTCAACCGAGTCGTGGGAGCGGGCACAAACTGGTATCAGAACGCAGTGCGCGGAGTGCTCAACTGGAAGTTTGCTGCTTCGCTTGCGTTCCTGGCGACGCTTGGACTGACTTATTTGGTGTACCAGAGAGTGCCTCGATCCTTTATTCCAGAAGAAGACCAGGGCTGGTTCATGGTGCTGGTGAATGCGCCGCAAGGAGCTTCGCTGGAATACACACGCGAAGCGGCGGCCAAGGCGGAAGACGTTCTACAGAAAATGGTGCCGGAATCTGAGGGCACATTTTCCATGACGGGATTCAGTTTTGCCGGCAGCGCGCCGAATCGAGGCATCATCTTCGTGGCGCTGAAACCGTTTGACGATAAGGAGCGCAAGGGGGAGGAGCACAGCGCGGCGGCAATTATTAACCGGCTGCGCGGGCCACTGATGGGAATACCTGGAGCGCAGCTTTTTCCAGTGAATGCACCGACGGTGTCTGGAAGCACCAGTTTCGGCGGGTTTCAATTCGAGGTGCAGGATCCGAGCGGCAATTCGCTGCAACAATTGGCGGACGCAGCGAATCAACTTTCCGCTACGGGCAATCAAAGTGGCGTGCTGGCCGGATTGTTCACGGCATTCACGGCGAACGATCCCCAGTATCTGGTGAAGATCGATCGCGAAAAAGCAAAGAGTTTGCGGGTTCCGCTGAACCAGATCACGGATGCGCTTCAGGTGTACATGGGTTCAGTGTATGTGAATGACTTCGACTTCAATAACCGGGCGTATCGCGTTTATTTGCAGGCGGAAGGCAAATACCGGAACACGGCGAAGGACATCAACAGTTATTACGTGAAGTCCGATACAGGAAGGATGATTTCGCTCGACAACCTTGTGACGCTGGAGCAGACAGCGACACCGCAGGTCATCAGCCATTTCAATTTGTTTCGTTCGGCAGAGATCAGCGGGTCCGCCGGACCGGGACGAAGCTCCGGCCAGGCAATTGCGGACATGGAGAATCTGGCGAAGAAATATCTGCCGCAGGGGATGCGCTACGAATGGAGCGGCTTGACGCTGGAGGAACTGGAATCCGGATCGAAGGCGCTGATGCTGTTTGGATTGGGCCTGGTGTTCGTTTATCTGACGCTAGCGGCGCAGTACGAAAGCTTTGTGCTGCCGTTCATTGTATTGCTCGCAGTTCCGGTGGCGCTGCTGGGCGCGGTCGGCGGGCAGTATTTACGTGGGTTGCAGAACGATGTGTATTGCCAAATCGGCCTGACGATGCTGATCGGCCTTGCGAGCAAAAATGCGATTTTGATTATTGAGTTCGCAGAGCAATTACGGGCACAGGGACGTTCGATCGCCGATGCCGCAGTAGAAGCTGCAAGAATTCGTTTGCGGCCGATTTTGATGACGTCGTTTGCATTCATTTTGGGAGTCGTGCCTCTAGTGCTCGCACAGGGCGCGGGCAGAGCGGGCAGAATCTCCGTGGGGACGACGGTGTTTGGCGGAATGATCGCAGCGACGACGCTGAACTTGATTTTCATTCCATTGCTGTACGTGATTGTGCGAACGATTGTGCCGGGCAAGTCTCGCGCAGAATCGCATCACTTAGGCGCACAACACTAGATTTCCCTCATGCATGATTTAGATTTGTTTTTGCCAAATGTGCAAAGGTAAAGGGTGGTCCAGAGATCTGAGCAATCTGCAAAATCAGGCGAAATAGGCGAGCAAGCGGCGGATGCCTTCCGAGAAGTCCATTTGCGGAGTAATCAAACTTAAAACCAGATAACCGTCCTGCGGGAAATCGTAAAAATGTCCCGGATGGACGAGTATGCCTTGCTGCTGAAGCAATTCAAGAGCGAGGTTTTCGTCCGAACGTGTCGCTGGTACGCGAAGAACGGTGTTCCAGCCGGTTTCGCAAACGAGGCGTGAACACGTGCTTTGAGCGGCGAGTTTTTCGTCGAGAGCAACGAGGTTGGATTGCGCACGGACAAGAAGTTGCGACTGGAATTGAGAACGGGTTTGCAACAGCGCGGGAAGTGCGTGTTGAATGGGGGCGTTCATGGAAAGGTAAGAGTCAGCGATGACCTCGAGGCGTTTGCGTGCGTCGGTCTTTAGATTTTCTGGGCCGGAGAGAGCAATCCATGCGGATTTCATTTGAGGCAAGCCGCAGAGTTTTGAAATGCCACTCAAAGAGAAAGTGAGCGCAGTATTTTGCGCTGAGAAAGACGTCGTGGCAGTGCCATCCAAAGAAAAATCCAGAAAGACTTCGTCGGCAATGATGGCAAGACCGCTTTTCGCGCACAGAGCCGCAAGTTGAGCCTGTTCGGCTGACTTTACATAGTGGCCAGTAGGGTTGTTTGGATGGACGACGATGGCGGCACGCGTTTTCGAAGTGATTGCATTTTCGAGAGAAACAAAATCAATTTGCCAGCCGTGATCGTAGATGAGCGGATAGCGGACGAGATGAACGTCGTTGAGATCGGCGAGAAAGTCGAAGAGAGGATAGCTGGGAGTGGGAATCAGAACTTCGCCATCCGCATTGCAGAGGAGACGAAATAGGTAGGAGTAAGCTTCGCTGGTGCTTGTGGTAAGGAAGAGATCGTCTGGAGATACGGAGACACCTTTTTCAAGGTAGTAATTCGCGACAGCTTTGCGGGCGGAGAGCAATCCTTGCGAGGCAGGCTCATAGCGGAGCGAAGCAGGATTCTGCAGGGCCGCGAGAATTGCGGGCTGGTCATAAGAAAAGCCGGCTTCCGTGGGATTGGAAAGCGTGAGATCCAGCAAAGGGCGGCGGGCGCTGCGATGCTCGGCAAGGGCTTGCGTGAGGCGGTTTTCCGCAAGGTTCCAGTTGGTCCGGGAAGCAAACATGAAACAAGTATTGTGCAGCAATTCGAAGCGGGAAACGAAATAGCTGTTTGTGGCGTCATACCCTGGATTAGACTTCTGATGGCATCGCTTTGCGGAGGTGCATATGCGACTTCGTTCCCTGCTGGCTCTGGGCGTAGTTGTTGTTGCGGCCAGCTTTTCGTTTGCCAATGAAAAGAAAAAGCCAGTCCTGCCCGCGACAGTTCTAAGCGCGCAAACTGTTTCCGTAGTCATAGATCCGAACGCGGGCGTGTCCACCGACGCACCGCTGGCGAACAAGACAGCTCAGGACGACGTGGAAAAAGCGTTTGCGAATTGGGGTCGATTCAAGCCCGTCATGAGCGGTATGGGGCCTGACCTCATCGTCGTGATTCGCAAGGGAAACGGGAAAGTGCTGCAGCCCACGATACACGGCGGAGGTAACCCAAACGATGAACCCGTGGTGATTCAGCCAACTGACGGCGGAATTCGCATTGGCGGCCAAAAGGGTAAGCAGGCGGGCGCTCCGCAGAATGATCCTGAAATGAGCAGGCCTACCCCTGGAGCAAGTGTGGGCGGGAGTGAGGATTCATTTGCGGTATATGCCGGCGGTACAGTCGATTTTGCCGGTGATGCCCCAATATGGCGATACGTGAACAAGAACGCGCTTCATCCGCATGATGTGCCCGCGGTAGCTGAGTTCCGGAAGATTGTAGAAGAGACGGAAAAGCAATTGCAGCAGCAACAAAAACAGAAACAACCGCAGACACCGCAACAACAAAATCCGTAAGCGAATTTCGGCGATTTTAAGGAAAGAAGTGGAGCCGACTCCCGGACTTGAACCGGGGACCTGTCGATTACGAATCGACTGCTCTACCAACTGAGCTAAGTCGGCCTACAAAAATTATAGCACTCGCCGAAAAAATCTGTCGAGCCAGAGCGGAAGAAGTGTTCTTTCCGAGAGTTCGCGCTCAATGGGAAAAGGGATACATCAACCAGCCGATAGCAACGCCGACGATAACAAAGAGGCAGAAAGACCAAGCGGCGTATTTGATGCGTTCGACCGGTTTGCGGCGGCCAAGCGTGCCGAATGCGAGCGAAATGATCAGCGCGAAGAGCAACAGTGCTTGAAGGTGGGTGAAAGGGATGTGCATGGGCGCGTCAGGCTTTCCTTCCGCGCGCTGCTTCGTAAGCATGCAGGGCCGAGAGCAAGTTTAGGACACCGGCCGTAGCAAGGAAGCGTGTACCGTAGTCACCGGCAGAGTGCGAAACGTCGGGCCCTGCGGTTTCCAGAATGCGCGCGACAAGATAGAAAGTTCCGGAACCGAGGTCAGCAAAATAGCCGAGCGTGGCAAAAGCGTCTTCTCCGCGCGAGGAGAAAAGATTTCCGCGCATGCCTGCGCCCAAAATGACGAGCGCTCCCACCGCAAGAAATACCGCAAGAGCGCGGCCCCACATCTTCTGCAGTGCGTGACCAAGGCCGGGAACAGCCCAGCCTGCAACTCCAATGAGCAAAGCCAGGAACTCGCGGCTTTCTTTATCGCCTGGCTGCGAGGGCGGAGGGGTTGCCGGCGCTGGCTCAGCAATTTGCGGTTGTTCGATGGCGGGCTCGTTCATTTTTTCTATGCGAGAAGCGCGAGCAGCTCTTTCTGAATTGCGCCAGTGACACGCGCTTCTTTTTCACCGATGAAGACGTTCACTTCGCTACGAATACCAAATTCAGGAAGATAGATGCCCGGCTCAACGGAAGTGCACGTGCCAGGAATCAGGTGGCGAACGTCGTGCGTTTCGATTCCGTCCATGTTGGCACCGTTGCCGTGAACGGAAGTGCCAATGTTGTGACCGGTGCGATGGAAGAAATATTTTCCGAGGCCAGCTTTTTCGATGACGGCGCGCGCGGCCTTGTCCACTTGCCACCCTTGGAGCGGCTTCCCCTTTGCGATGGAAGTGAGAATGAGGTCGACAGCTTTGTCGCGTGCGTCGCGAACGGTGTTGAAGACTTTGGCGATTTTTTCTGGCGGCTTAGCGCCGAGATAGCCGACCCAGGTGATGTCGTAATAGACGCTGCCGGGCGTGTTGCGCTTGGCCCAAACGTCCAGCAAGAGCAGGTCGCGTTCTTTGATTTGCGTCGGGCGATCGGGAGAAGGGCCGTAGTGCGGATCGCTGGCGTGAGCGTTAACGGCAATGTCCGGGCCTTCTTCGGTCATAAGCTCCGCGGCGGCAAATTGTTCGAGAATCCATTGCTGGAGGCTGTATTCAGTTTCATGACGTTTTTCGCGGACGCCGCGGGCGGCGCGCTGAAATGCTTCGGCGACAATGCGATCTACATGTTTTGCGGCATAGAGATGAGAATCGAGCTGTTCGGGCGACCAAACGGCTTCGTATTTCTGGACAAGGTCGGCGGAGCTGATGACTTTCGCGCCCGTGGAGCGGACTAGCTCGATCGTGCCAGCATCCACCATGGAGACATATGGAATTTCGTTTTTGGGCGAGTATTGCATCGCAATTCTTGTGGCGCGACCGATGAGTTTTTTCAGATTGCCACGAAGTTCTTCCTGCGCGGAGTAGTACAGCGTGTCACCGGGGACCGCAGCGAGAGATTCCGTTTCGATCCTGTGGACCAACTTTTTAGGCGTGCCTTTGGCGGGAACAAAATAAAACCAACGGCGTGTGCGCATTCCCGGGGGAAGTTGCAAGATGCGGTGTGCGATAGGGTCGCGACCACGAAAATCGTAAAAGAGCCAGCCATGCATTCCAGCGGCACGCAAATCGCTTTGCATTTCGGAGAGGTTAAAGGACATATCTCAGTTCCCTGCCGCGTGGCGTTACCGGCTTAAGCTTCAAAGAGCAAGAGCGCCTCGACTTGCTTCCGCGTGACGCCATTAATGGCGACGCGTTTCGTGCGGCTACGCTCGCCGTTCAAAATTCTAACAGCCGACTTGGGCCTTTTCAAAAGAGAGGCGAGGAATTCGCAAAGGACTTCGTTGGCGCGATTTTCGACGGCTGGGGCAGTGAGGCGAACCTTTAACGCGCCACTGAAGACGCCACAAACCTCATCGCGGCTGGCACGCGGCTGAACGCGGACACAGAAAACTACGGTTTGCGCAGCCGAATTCTCTGTGATTTCGAGGTTCGTCGCTGGCCTCACCAAAGCTATTTCGTTTCGCGCGCACCGAAAAGCGCCGTGCCAACGCGAATCTCCGTAGCGCCCTCATCAATGGCGACTTCGAAGTCGTGTGACATGCCCATCGAAAGCACGGGCAGATCATGGTGCAAGCGCGCCTGCAAACTGTCTCGAAGTTCCCTGAGCTTGCGAAAATAAGGACGCACGCGTTGGATGTCGTCCAGGAAGGGGGGGATACACATAAGACCGGCGAGGTTGAGATGAGGCAGGTCTAAGATTTTTTCGGCCAGGTGTGGCAAGTCGGGAATTGCTGCGCCGCTTTTAGATTCTTCGCCGGCGATGTGAACCTCGATCAGCACGCGAAGTTTTTCCGCAGAGTTCGTCCCTGCGCGAGCACGATCGAGGCGCTCAGCCAATGCGAAATCGTGCACCGAATCTATGGAATGGAACATGCGTGCGGCACGCGCCGCTTTGTTCGACTGCAAATGGCCAATCAAATGCCACTGGCCAGCCACGTCCGCAATTTCACCGCGCTTTCCTTCCCACTCCTGCACGCGATTTTCGCCAAAATGAACAAGACCGGCTTCAAATGCAGCACGGATATCGGAAGCAGGATGCGTCTTGGAAACGCCGATGAGCGTAATTTCTTGAAGACGACGTCCCGAATGCTCTGCAGCACGCGCGATGCGTTCGCGAATTCGGAGCAAGTTCTCTTTGATGTATTCAGCGCTCATTTGAATTTTTTATCGTAGCATGAGCCTTCCGATGCGGCGTTGCGGCTACGCCCGGCTCCGGTTAGACTGTTCGCACGCCAACCGAACGTATGACAAAAACCGGAAAGTTAATCGCAATCGAGGGAATTGATGGCAGCGGCAAGAATACGCAGGTGCGGCTGCTGCAGCACGAATTGACCTCTCGCGGATACTCGGTTTACTCAACGGGGTTTCCTCAATATGAATCGTGGTTCGGCAAGATGGTCGGCCAATTCTTGAATGGGGATTTTGGCCCGCTCGATAAAGTGGACCCGCATTTTTCCGCTTTGCTTTATGCCGGGGACCGATTTGAAGCCAAGTCGCGAATCGTTGAAGCGCTGAATCGCGGCTCGATAGTGTTAGCCGACCGTTACGTTGGCTCCAACCTGGCTCACCAAACAGCGCGGGTTCCGGCAGCAAAGCGGGCTAACTTTCTTACGTGGATTGAACAGCTTGAATACGGGATTTACGATTTACCGCGCGAAGACATGGTGCTCTATCTGCGCGTACCTCCCCACGAAGCGCAAACGCTCGTAAAGAAAAAGCCGTCGCGTTCTTACACGGAGTCAACACACGACATTCTCGAAGCAAACATTCGGCACCTGGAAGACGCAGCGGACATGTACGATTCGCTTTCGCGGCAAACGCCCTGGGCGACAATTCAATGCTACGACGCGCAGCGCGGAGAGATGCGGATGCCGGAAGAAATTTCCAAAGACATTCTCTCCGCGGTAACTCCTCTTCTCTCCGGTCTGGAGCGGGCCTGAAATGCCATTCCCGGAGTTCCTGGGAAATGAGCGCGTCGTTGCTGCGCTGCGCGGCGCACTCAGACAGGATCGCGTTCCTCACGCATTGCTGTTCTCCGGACCAGCCGGTGTCGGAAAGTTCACTCTTGCGCGTCTTTTTGCGCAGGCTGCAAATTGCGAACAGTTGAAGGACGACTCCTGCGGCGAGTGCGACACGTGCAGACGAATCGCGCTACTTGCCGAACCGCAGCGGCTCATTGAGCAAGGCCTGGCTGAGCGCGGCGAAAGCGCCGATGCGGCAACGGTCGAACGAGTCCCTTTAATTCTGCAAAGCCATCCCGATGTTTGGGCACTGGTTCCTGACCCCGTGAGGCTGAAAAATCCTGTCGCGCGGCCAATGCTGCGGATTGGCCAGATTCGCGCGGCACAACGCGCTGCTTACTTTCAGCCAATGGCACGCCGCCGCGTTTTCGTATTTGATGGCGCTGATACGATGCGCTGGGAAGTGCAAAACGTCCTGCTGAAAATTTTGGAGGAGCCGCCCGGGTCGGCCACACTTATCTTGACCGCGCCATCCCCTTATTCTCTGCTTCCGACGATTCTCTCGCGCTGCATGCTTTTTCACTTCGCGCCTTTGGCGAATGAAGAAGTCGAAACCATTCTGAAAAAGAAGGCCGACCTTTCTCCTGCACTAATCCGGCAAGCGGCTCAGCTTTCTGAAGGTAGCCCAGGCCGTGCGCTGGAGATGGACGTAGACGCGGCGACAAGAAGACGCCAATCCGCGCTACGAATTCTGGAGCGCGCGGCGCGTGGCCAGGGATTCACACAACTTTTTGCCGAGACGGCGGCTCTGGCAAAAGACCGGGAAGATTCTTTTGAGTCACAACTCGCCACTTTTTATGGACTTCTGACCGATTTGCTGGAACTGACGAGCGGAATCAAGCAACCCGTGCTGCGTAACGCATCTTTTAGAAAAGATTTAGACGCAGTAAGCCGAATTGTAGACTCGCGTTGGGTGATGCGCGCCATCCAAGGACTAGACGAAATCTCCTCCGGCGCACGACGCAATTTGAACCGCCAATTGGGATTGGATGCTTTTGCCGTTTCGCTTGCTTCTCGAGCATGAAGGCGCAAGCTGATTGCTGTGGATGAGATATATTATTGATGTAATGTAGGCCAGAGCGGGCTGACAAAATTTCCTCAGACTGTAACCAGAAACGCCGGGGACGCATCTCAGCACTAGAACTTTACACACCCCCCAAACAGGGTACCTGAGGAGCTACAATGGTGAATCGCAGAATGTTCCGTCCTGCATTTCAGGACGTGAAGGAGCAAAATCCTCCGCGCATGAGCTCAAACGGACCCGCTCCCAGCAAGAAGCCCGCGCCGCCCGAAGTCACTCACGCGGAAAATTTCTACTGGGTAAAGCAGATGCAGACGCACACCCCGATGACGATTGTGCTTGATTCGGGCGAGACGCTGCATGGCACGGTTGAGTGGTATGACCGCGACTGCATCAAGCTTACGCGGCAAGGTGCGCCGAATTTGCTCATCTTTAAGCGCGTTATCAAGTACGTCCACAAGGATGGCGAGGAAAACGCACAAGGTGGAGCAGAGTAAGTTTTAGTTCTTCGAGGATGACGCAGCCTGTTCGAGCGTTGTACCAGCGACCGCGCCGAAGGTCATCAAAGCTTTTGCAGCCAGCTTCCCTTTTGCATCAATCACTTCGCATTCTGCGATCACAAAATTCCGGCCTGCACGCAATACTTCGCCGATTGCTTTGATCTTCCCGCCGGGGACAGCGGACAAGTAATTTATTTTCAGTTCTACGGTTGCGATTTCTGCGCCCACGGGGACGACTGTGTACACAGCAATTGCCGCAGCCGTATCCGCCAACGCAGCAATTACGCCACCATGCACTACGTCGTGAACCTGTTTGTGCAGGTCCTTGACCTCCATGGAAAGAGTGGCGCGACCGCGCGCAAGTTTTTCTACATGAAACCCGAGCAAGGCCGGGACGCGGCTCTGCTTCAACCGATCGCGCGCAAATTTGAGAGATTTGCTGCTCAGCTTGGGCATGTGCTTGTTGGGTTTCATAGGGTTATGCCGCAGTGAGGCCGCCGTCCACGGGGATTGCGGCTCCTGTGAGCCAAGAGGACTCGTCGGAGGCAAGGAATACGGCGAGTCCGGCAATGTCGTTGGGTTTGCCGAAGCGCGCGAGCGGAATCGTGGCAAGCCGTTCGAGTTTGGCGCGTTCGCCGTCAGGCGTTTTGAAGAGCTCGCTGACGAGGTCCGTTTCCACAATTGATGGGCAGATGCAGTTTGCGCGAATGTTTTCATGGCCATGGTCAATTGCGATGGCTTTGGTCAGGAGCGTAAGGCCACCTTTTGAGGCGCAATAAGCTGCGCGCTTTTTCATAGCGACCAGGCCGAGCACGGAGCCAACGTTCACAATGGAGCCTCCGCCGACTTTTCGAAATTCCGGCAGCGCTGCACGACACATCAGAAATGGGCCCTTCAGATTTGCATTTATCAGGCGGTCCCATTCGTCTTCGGGAATTTCTTCAATCGTGGAAACGCTGAGAACACCGGCATTGTTTGCGAGTACATTTAACTTGCCGAAAGCTTCAACGGTTTTTTGAATGGCATTTTGCGCGTCCGCGAAGCGGCTTACGTCACAGGCAATGGCGATTGCTTCCGCACCCATTGCTTTGATCTCGGACGCAGTCTCCTGCAGCTTCGCCAAGCGCCGACCCACAACGGCCACTTTAGCTCCTTCGCGGGCGCACGCCAGGGCAATGCCCCTGCCTATGCCGGTTCCCCCTCCCGTAATCAGGACAACTTTGCCCGCCAGCCGTGTCACGGATTTCCACCCTCCCGCGTCTAATGAACCAGCCTTCTAGTTATCTTCCGGGCGCGCAGAATTGTAGCGCGAGTGGCGCGTCTTGAGCAGGACTTGCGGTATCGTATTTGAATCTTTTTCCAGGAGCCCGGCCAGGCGCATGCGCATCGGTATCACCTGCTACCCCACCTACGGCGGCTCCGGAGTCGTCGCCACCGAGCTTGGCCAGGAACTGGCCGCGCGCGGGCACGACATTCATTTCATCAGCTACGCGCCGCCGATTCGGATGAATCTGGCAGACCCACACATTCATTTCCACGAGGTCGAAGTCGCCTCATATCCGCTTTTTGACCACCCCCCGTATACGCTAGCCCTCGCTACAAAGATGTTGGAAGTGTTCGAATCCGAGTCGCTGGATCTGCTTCATGTGCACTACGCGATTCCGCATTCTGTAAGTGCAATGCTTGCGCGCTCCATGGCTGCGCCGCGGCGGCTGCCATTCATAACGACCTTGCATGGGACGGACATTACGCTCGTCGGAAGCAATCGCAGCTACCTGCCGATTACAAAATATTCGATCGAGCAAAGTGATGGCGTCACTTCGATTTCCCGCTATTTGCTAAATCAGACGATCAAAGAGTTTGACATCAAGCGGCCAATCGAAGTGATTCCCAACTTTGTGAATTGCGATTTGTACACACGGAAACCGGATGAATCTTTGCGCGCCAAATGGGCTCCTGGTGGCGAGCCAATTCTGATGCATCTCTCGAATTTTCGTCCCGTGAAGCGCATTACGGACGCGGTGGAAACATTCGCTTTGGTCCGCGCAAAAATGCCGGCCAAGTTGGTGCTGATTGGCGATGGGCCGGATCGCGGCGCTGCGGAATATCTGGTCCGGAAAAAGAAATTACAGAAAGACGTGCACTTTCTCGGAAAACAAGACCAGGTTTATCGGCTGCTGAGTGAGGCGGACTTATTCTTGCTGCCTTCGCAGATGGAATCGTTCGGCCTGGCTGCGCTAGAAGCCATGGCTTGCGAAGTACCAGTCATCGCGACGAATGTCGGCGGCATTCCCGAAGTGATCGAACACGGCAAAGACGGCTTCTTGGTTGAACCGCAGGATGTGGCGACGGCAGCGAAGTATGGAATCGAAATATTGTCTCGTTCAGATCGTGGGCGAGAGATGGGCCAATTAGCGCGCATCAACGCCAAAAAGAAATTCTGCGCCAACGATGTGATTCCCGCCTACGAGCGCTACTATCAGCGAGTGCTTTCCGAGACTCGCGCCGCATCCGCCTGAAAGCCCGCCTTCACTGGACTAATCTCGACCTGCGCCTTAATGTGGCGCAGCACGCGCATGTGGATGCTGTGAATGATGTAATCGGACCACCAGTGCCAATACTGTTCCGGCCACATGGAGTGGCTGTACCACGTTGTGCCTTCAAGCCGCGTTTGGCCATTTGGAAGCCGCTTTAGCAAAAATTGTCCCTGATGCGATTCGAAGTAGCCGTGCAAATGGGGCGGTTCGATGTGTTTGTACGGGGTTAGCTCATTCATCGGTGATGGATTTGCGGTAACGCTGAACCGCAGCAGATGCGGCTCATCCCAAACTGTAATTGGTTCGACGAAGGGTCCCGTTGAAAAAACACAGTGGCGTATCGCTCCGACTCCGTGGCCGCTGATTTCTGCTCGAATCGGATAGGCGATGCCCGCGCGAAAAATTTCTTCCTGAGGCGGCGGAATTTCTGCGAATGCCACAACCTGCTGCCAAACTTTCTCAGGCGGCGCATTCACTTCGATCGCAGATTTCACTTCGAACACACTGGGCTGCGGCTTTACAAAATGCTCGATGCTGAAGAACGACGGGGTTATCAGAATTGCCACAGAAAGAAATGCGGCCCTGTTCTGCCGTCCCCAGTGTGCCAGCTGAATGGCATAGCCCAGGGAACCGCCGAGAACGGCAAGGACCAAGGCGATCGGCGCAGCCATCAAAATGCAAATAATCCCTTCTATTGCTACCACCAGAAGCACAAAACCGAGGATGAGTATCGGCAATACGGATACGGCAATGCATTCGGTGGCGCTGCGCGGCCCATGGTAGCTGTAAAGCAAAACGCTGAAGAGCCCGAGACAGAATGGCAAGGCAACGAACAAGCCCCATCCGTAAGATGCAATTCCCAGCGTTCCCAGTAAAGCAAACAGCAAACCCAAAGCGGCGGTGAGCCCGATAGCGAGAAAAGCGCTGCGCCACTTTGATCGGGGGATCCAGCGGTCAACAGGCCGAACATTGGGCCAAGGTGCAGCTTCATACTGGCGAGGCTGGCTCACTGAAGGGAATGTCGAAAAAACTAAGAGCACCAGAAAGTTGAATATGGGGAGGAAAAAGAAGCAGGAGTACCAGAGTGGACGACCCGCATCCCGCAGCCTTTTCACTGTCATCGCCAAGCCCAGCCAAACAAATGGAAGAGCGACCAGGAGCATAGTCAGCGGAAAGGCGGCGTCACGATTTGCTTGCGCCAGGGAATAGACAAAAGTGCCAAACGGGCGCAGATAGAAGAGGGGTGTCCAGTATCTATGGAAGCCAAACTTGGAGATTGAGAAATCGAGCAGCATCTTGATGGAAAACGCAAGGAGTCCAACAAAAAGAAACGTGCTGCCTTTTACCCGGCCTTCCCAGCGCCATAGATCCAGTAGTTTCAACAACGCCTCCCGGCGATAAGCAAAATGAGAGCTAGCCTCTGCGGGAAAATTCAATTGGCGCGCATTGCTCCGCGGCACAACTGCGTTGAGCGGCCACCCAGCGGTAGCAGGAGCAAAGCAGCGGCATCATGCCGGGAATTTTTGAGAACCACACAATGGGTTTTGCCCACCAAATTTCCCTGGCGACTTCAAGAACTGCTTCCGCGCCGCCAAAATGACGGCCGTCAGAGTGCAGAAATCGAATTTCGCGGAGGAGCTCCTGAGGAGGAAGGCCCAACAATTCGGCGACACGAGGATCCTGCAACGGCGCAACGCCTAAACCGTGCTTTTGCAGAGTAGGCCCGATGGCCCGCGCAATGCGTATGCAAAATTTGCACTCAGCGTCGAAGAAGAGCCAGCCGCGAGCGTGGCGCCCCTTGCGGTCCGTGTAAACGTCAACGAGGGAGATCATGGCGTTACCCAGCCGCTTTCTTTGCGCCGCTACCAAGCAGGGTGATTACTTTGCCGCGCAATTTTGCCACGCCTTTCAGGGCTCCAGCAGGCATGCGCATTACTTCTTCAAACATGCCGCTCATGACGGTCAGGAATTCCAACATGCTTTCGAGGCGCTCGCGTATGTAGGCATCGCCTTTCGCGTCTTTCTTCAGCTCGTCAACGCATTCGCCGATCACGCGCAACGTCGGATCAATTTCGCGCCGCTTCCGTTCTTCGGAGACGATCCGGAAAATCTCCCATACGTCTTTGATGCTTTCGAAGTGATCGCGCCTGTCGCCCAGAACATGGACTACCCGCACGATTCCCCATCCCTGGAGTTCACGCAGGCTTGTGCTGACGTTGGATCGGGCTACGGCCAGGGTTGTTGAGATTTCATCGGCAGGCAGGGGCTTGGGCGAGAGAAACAAGAGGGCATGCACCTGGGCGACGGTGCGGTTGATTCCCCAGCGGGTGCCCATTTCTCCCCAATGGAGGATGAATTTCTGGGCGACGGGGGTAAGGCTTGGGGAGTCTTGCGTCATAGCAGTCCCTTCCGTACTTTCTGTATAAACAGAAATATCAGAATATACGGTAAGTTGTCAAGCAAAACCTTACCTAGGCATGGCGCACTCACGCAAGCCGAAGGAACCATGGTAGAATTGCTTCTGTAAAGGTAGAAAACATGTCCTCCCCAACCAAAAGCCTAAACATTAAGAACGGCGAAGCCTACAGACTCGCCGAGTCCATAGCCAAGGAAACCGGCGAGTCCATGACGCAGGCCGTGACCACTGCCCTGCAGGAACGGCTTATCAAGGTAATGGAGTCTAAAAAGCGTAAAAAGACTGCAGCAGCTCTCATGGCCATTGGGAAACGATTCGCCAAGCAGATGAAGGGACCACCCATCGACATCGATGAGTTTCTATACGATGAAAATGGCCTGCCGAAATGATCATCGATTCATCGGCTATACTTGCCATCCTATTCGACGAATCCGACAGCTCCCGCTATGCGAACGCGATTGTATCGGCAGAAACTTGCCGCGTTTCTGCTGCAACGTTTATTGAATCTTCGATTGTGATCGATGCCCAGAATGGCAAAGCCGGACTGCATGATTTGGACGAATTTTTGCGGGAAGCCGACATTCTGATCGAGCCGGTCACAGTCGAGCAGGCTCGCATCGCGCAACGGGCATGGGTTTTATTTGGCCGTGGCAAGCATCCGGCCCGGCTCAATTTCGGCGATTGTTTTTCGTACGCCCTCGCCAAAGCTCTGGATGAGCCGCTGCTCTTCAAAGGGTCTGATTTCGCTCGAACGGACATCCAACCTGCAATTTAATTCCTGTGTGCTATCCCGCCGTGGCTTCTTGTAGGGTAGGAGTCAGTTCCGGCACTTCAATACGGATGAGCGTCCCTTCACCCGGACGGCTTTGCAAATCCAAATGAAAATCGGTGCCATAGAGAACACGCAGCCGCTCGCGCACATTACTCAGGCCGATTCCTTCGACGTAGACGTGGGGCATTCTCTCTTCGGAAATTCCCACGCCGTTGTCTTCAATTTCGATTTGCAAGCGCCCGCTGCGTTGAACGGCACGGAGCTGGATTTTGCCTCCCCCCACCTTGGGGCCCAGTCCATGCTTGAGACAATTCTCCACGATCGGCTGCAGTAGCATGCTGGGGACGAAAGCCTCCAGCGCCGAATCTTCGATATTCTTTGTGATGTCCAGATTGTCTCCGAACCTCGCCACTTCGATATCGAGATAGTCGTCAATAAACTGCAGCTCTTCGCGCAGGGGGACAAACGTTTCATGCTTGCGCAACAGTCGCCGCAAAATGTTGCTGAGCTTCAGGACAACGCCGCGGGCTGTGTCTGGGTCCATGCGAATGAGCGACGAAACCGTGTTGAGCGTATTGAAAAGAAAATGTGGATTGATTTGGCTCGATAGCGCATCCATGCGAGCCTTCAGCAACAACTGCTGGTGACGCTCGAGATTCATCTCGATACGCGTGTTATTCCAAATCTTCAGCGGCGCAGCAACGGACATGAGCGCGGCAATCACAGCGAGGGCCAGCCACCAGTTCCATTGCTGGTCAATCGCGAACAGCCACTTGGGCTTCGTCGCAATCACGAGGGCTACCCGGCCAACTTCAAGTCCCACGCAGGTAGCGAGTGGCGCCATTTCCCAGGAGGGTTCCGCTTTGCGTAAGAGTCGCACGACGGCTTTGGGGATGTTTAGAAACGTGAATGGGCCAAAATTCCAGATGTCTTCCTTGTTGGGAATTGCTTGCCGGATTAGTCCGCCCAACAATCCCGCGGCAGAAGCGGCCGGCATTCCAAGCCATTCGTGCGCTGCGAGCGCGGGGATCGTGACAATCGCACCACCAATCGGCCCGACGACCCGGCCGCCAAGCAAACCCATCAAAAACGCGCCCTCGATGGAAAGGTCCGCGAAGCGGTAGGCTGGGCTGACCAGCCGCAGCGTAACCCCAAGGATCAAAGGCGGCGTCATAAACAGCATCAATTTCAACTTTTGGTCAGGGTCGCGTTCTTCCGTGAAAAGCACGCGCCGGAACGTATTCCAGCGGGCGAGCAATGCCGCAAAGGAAGCGGCTACACCTACCTTTAGGAGCAGTGTGAAGAGAAAATCGCGTGTTGAGAAAATCGATTCCATCGGTCTTAGTCAACCCAACGCTAGCCAATCTGGCGCGCCATGTAAAGGCGCACAGCGAGACGAATTGCGCTCGCCTGCTATACTAGACAATTCCCATGACCACGAAATCGCACACAAAGAGCAACCGTAAGGGAGCAGCACTTCTGAAACACGTTGCCCACGCCGTTCTCCCTTCAAAGTGGGGCAAGTTCACGATTCACGGCTTCACCGGGAACGGTCCGCAAGAAGAGGCCGTCGCACTTGTCCGTGGCAATTTAAAAGGCAAGTCCGCGCCTCTTGTCCGCGTTCACTCGCAATGCCTTACGGGCGACGTGCTCAATTCCTTGCGCTGCGATTGCCGCGCGCAGCTGGAACTTTCTCTCAAGAGAATCGGGGAGGCTTCTAGTGGTGTGCTGCTTTATCTTCCCCAAGAAGGCCGCGGCATCGGCCTGATGAACAAACTTCGCGCGTACCAGTTACAGGATCAAGGAATGGACACCGTCGAGGCAAACGAAGCGCTGGGGTTTGCCTCCGACGCGCGCGAATACGAATTCCCGGCAAAGATCCTCAAGCAGCTCGGAGCAACGAAAATTCGACTTCTTTCGAACAATCCGGAGAAAGTTCGTCAGCTCGTAGAATCCGGGATTCAAGTCGTTGAGCGAGTCCCCTGCCAGCCTCGCATTTCCAAAATTTCGCGCAAATATCTGCAAACGAAGAAATCCAAGATGGGTCACTTACTAAAAGGGGTCTGAGGGTTCGGCTAAGGAAGACTGACGAGCGCTCTAGCCGCCGCCAACAAACTGGACAATCTCGTAACGATCTCCCGCTGCAACTTGCGTTGTCGACCATTCTGGCCGCGGCAAAATCTTCAAATTTCGTTCAATCGCCACGCGGCCGCTTTGCAGCCCAAGTGCCGCGAGCAATTCGCTGACTGTCTCGCCGGCCTTAGCCGAACGCTCTTCGCCATTCACTACGATCTTGAAGGCATTGTCCACGCCTTGTCCCGTTTGGCTCATACTGCCGGCACCTTCGGTCGCGCGCGCAATTGAAAGCGCAGCTGCCCCTTTCCGCAAACTGCATTCGCTTCCACGACTAAAGTCGCTTCAGTGCCTGCCAAGGCCGGCATATCAAAATCAATTTGCGCCTGCCCATTTGCACCGCTTACGCCATTCGCATGAACCGGTGTGGCCGCACCCTCAAAATGCGCCGCGATCTTCGCATTCTGCACAGCCCGCCCTTCGCAGTCCTGCACCAACACCTGCAAACTTGCACGCTTTCCCTTGAGCCAGCCGTTGCCATTAAGCAATTGAACCTTCAGCGCAGGCGCCGCCAATGCTTCAGCATTCGCGTCAAATTTCAGAACTCCCGTGCGCAGCTCTTCTTCAATCCCCGCATGTTGCGCATCCACGCGCTGTTTCAAAATGGACTTTTTATCCGCATCCAACGGCAGCAAATCCGAATAATCGTTCTTCCGACGGTGCACTACGCGCCCGCAGAGATACACAGAGGTATCAATCACGGGGTGTGCCACACCACGATCCTCCGTCTGCACGTGGTAGTGCGCATCACCTACCGTAACATTCGTGTTATGGCCAAATAACATTGGTCTCTTCTCTGAGCGGGCCGCCAAAAAATATTTTTGCCGAGCATTTGACCGACCGCGCCCAGAATCGTTATTATACCGCTTCGCCTATGACTGATTCTGGTCTTCATGCATACGGTCCACTAGTCATACACCTGCTGGTTGCCGCCACCCTTGCTGGCATTATTGCCAGTCTTTCCAAGCTGATCGGCTGGCGCCGTCCCAACAAGGCCAAGCTGCAGGCGTATGAATGCGGCATGGAACCGATCGGCGACGCCCGCGAACCCTTTTCAGTAAAGTTTTACCTGGTCGCAATGATTTTCATTTTGTTCGACGTAGAAGCGATTTTTCTGTATCCGTGGGCACTGGTGTTCCGACAGCTGGGTTTATACGGCTTTGTGGAAATGATGATATACATTGCTATCCTGCTGGTCGGTTACTTCTATCTTTGGAAAAAGGGCGCGCTGGACTGGCACAAGTAGCTCGAAGCGCGTAAACGAAAACGAGTGGCGGAGAACGTCAATCAAAACGCTAATGCTGTGGTCGAGCATCTGCGTGCGTGGAACCCAAAAGCCGTAGAACAAGTCATCGAATTTCACGGCGAAACGACTATCGTGGTGCCCCATTCGCTGTTGCGCGCCGCGGCGCAGGAATGTCGCGACGCACTTCAGTTCAACCTGCTTTCTGACGCCACCTGCGTTGACCGCTTCCCCATCGAACCTCGCTTTGAATTGCAATATCACCTGACGTCAATCCCACTGAAGCAAAAGATTCGCCTCCGCACCCGGGTCCCTGGTGACCATCCGTATGTAGATTCGCTTGTTCCCGTCTGGCTTGGTGCGGGCTGGCTTGAGCGCGAAATATTTGACTTGATGGGCGTCAAATTCAACGACCATCCGGACTTGCGCAGGATTCTGATGCCCGATGAATGGAAGGGACATCCGCTACGCCGGGACTATCCTGTAGAAGGTTTCCGCGACATTCCTGCTACGTATCTGCCAGGGCTGAAGAAATAATGACCATTAATCTTGCATCGCATAGCGTGGAAACGGCCGCCGGCCAAGCGAAGACGATGGTCCTTAATATGGGGCCGCAGCATCCGTCCACGCACGGCGTGCTTCGCGTCGCGCTGGAACTCGACGGCGAAACAGTGGTAAAGGCCGTTCCTGACCTCGGTTATCTCCACACTGGCATCGAAAAATCCTGCGAAGACAAAACCTATTCGCAAGCCATCACATTGACCGACCGGATGGATTACCTTTCTCCGCTCGGCAACAACCTTGTCTATTGCCTCGCCGTAGAAAAGCTTCTAGGTCTGGAAGTTCCAAAGCGCGCCCAATACATTCGCGTGATGATGGTCGAGCTACAGCGCATCTCTTCGCACCTCGTTTGGCTCGGAACGCATGCCATTGACCTTGGCGCGATGTCCGTCTTCCTTTATTGCTTCCGCGAGCGCGAAGAGATTCTGAAAATTTTTGAGCTCTTCGCTGGTCAACGAATGATGACCAGCTACATCCGCATCGGCGGCGTTGCTCTCGAACCGCCCGCTGGTTGGCGCGAAGTCATCGGCCGCTTCCTCAAAATGATGCCGAGCCGCATTGATGAGTATGAAACGCTGCTGACGGAAAACCGCATCTGGATGGCGCGCACGAAGGGTGTTGGCGTTATAGACGCAAAAGACGCAGTCGCCTATAGCATGACCGGCCCAACGCTTCGCGCGGCTGGTCTTGCCTACGACAATCGCAAGGTTTTCCCGTACTCCAGCTACGATGAATTCGAGTTCGACGTTCCTACACGCACCGATTCCGACTGTTTCGCCCGTTACATGATTCGCGTCGCGGAAATGCGCGAGAGCCTGAAAATCATCAAACAAGCGATGGAAAAGATCACCGACTCAGGGCCAATCAAGACGGAGGCCGCTGGAATCATTCCTCCACAACGCGAAAAGATGAAAACGGAGATGGAAGCGCTCATCTACCACTTCAAGATTTTCACGGAAGGCTTTTCACCAGCGCCCGGTGAAGCCTACGTCACGATCGAATCGCCACGGGGCGAACTCGGATGCTTCATTGCCAGTGACGGTTCGCCCAAACCGCTGCGCTGCCATTTCCGCTCGCCTTCTTTCGTCAATTTGCAGGCACTTCCGAAAATCGTCGAAGGGCAGATTATCGCGGACGTCGTCGCTTGCATCGGCACTATAGATATCGTTCTTGGCGAGGTGGATCGCTAACGCCATGCAACTCTCTCCTCAACTTACGGCGAAGTTCGAAAAGCTCCAAAACGCTTATCCAGTCAAGCGTAGCGCCCTGATTCCGATGATGATGTGTGCGCAGGATGAACTTGGCAGCGTCAGCGATGAAATGATTGCCGAAATTGCAAAGCGCCTGGATCTGCACACGGTTCAAGTGGAAGAGACGCTTGCCTATTACTCGATGCTGCACCGCAAACCGATGGGCAAGTTCCACGTACAGGTTTGCACCAACGTCGCCTGCATGCTCCGAGGCGGAAACGACATTCTCGAACAAGCCAAGAAGCGGCTGGAGATTGGCAACAAGGAAGTTACGGAAGACGGCGTCTTCTCTCTCGAAGAAGTAGAATGCATCGGCGCCTGCACGGGCGCACCTGCCATGCAGGTCAATTACGACTTCTACGAAAATCTGACTCTCGCCAAATTCGACCGCATCCTTGAGGATTTCGATAAAGGCCGCAAGCCCGCTCCCGAACCAGTGATCAGCGGCGCTCTGCATGACCGCCATCCGGCAGAAACTCCGCTGATCAGCGCACGCTGGGGCATCAAGGATTCCCGAAAGATTGATACGTATTTGAAAAACGGTGGCTACAAAGCAGTTGAAAAAGCTTTGAAGGAAATGACGCCAGAAACCATCATTGAGGAAGTGAAAAAGTCCAACCTCCGCGGACGCGGCGGGGCGGGCTTCCCCACCGGCATGAAGTGGTCCTTCGTCCCGAAGGATTCTCCGAAAGCTCGGTACGTTATTTGCAACGCTGACGAAGCCGAACCCGGCACATGCAAAGACCGTCCGCTAATGGAAATGGATCCGCACCAGCTCATCGAAGGCATGGTCATTGCTGGACGCGCCATTGGGTCGAATCAGGGCTTCATCTATATGCGCGGCGAGTACCGTTACATCCAGGCGCTGGTTGACGAAGCCATCGCGGAAGCATACGAGCGCGGCTATCTCGGAAAGAATATTCTCGGTACCGGCTTTAATTTCGACCTGCTGGTTCACACGGGCGCTGGGGCTTACGAATGCGGCGAAGAATCTGCCTTGATGGAATCGCTTGAAGGGAAGCGCGGCTATCCACGCATCAAGCCGCCCTTCCCTGCCGTAGTTGGCCTCTACGGCTGCCCGACCATCATTAATAACGTTGAAACGCTCAGCGCCGTGCCGAGCATCATCAAGGAAGGCGGGGAAGCGTACGCCAATCGCGGCACGCCACGAAACGGCGGCACGCGCCTTCTTTGCGTTTCTGGCCACGTCAGCAAGCCCGGCATCTACGAAATTCCGCTGGGCATGAACATGAAAAAGTTCATCTACGAAATGGCTGGCGGCATTCCGAACGGCAAAAAGTTAAAAGCCGTCATCCCTGGCGGAAGCTCCTGCCCGATTCTCAAAGCCGACGAAATTGATCTACCCATGGACTATGACTCTGTGGCCAAAGCAGGTTCGATGCTTGGCTCAGGCGGTATGGTCGTGATGGATGAAGACACCTGCATGGTGGATATGGCGCGTCGCATCATGCACTTTTACGCGCACGAATCCTGCGGATGGTGCATTCCCTGCCGTGAAGGCACCACGTGGCTCCGCAAAATGCTCGACCGTTTCCACGCCGGCCTGGGCCGCAGTGAAGACATTGATATGGTGGGTGAGCTTTCGAAGAACATGCTCGGCCGCACCTTCTGCCCGCTCGGCGATGCCGCGGCTATGCCGACAATCAGCATCGTGCAAAAGTGGCGCGACGAATTTGAGGATCACCTGAGCGGCCGTTGTGCTTACAACAAGGCGAGCAACGAACTGTTGCTCGGGGCGCGGTAAAAGGGATCATGGCTGAACAGAAGCTCGTAAACATAAAGATCAACGACCGCGAACTGCAAGTTCCCGCGGGCCAGCTGATTATTGAAGCGACGAAAGCGATCTCCACGGAAGTTCCATCGTTCTGCTACTACCCCGGACTTTCGCTTCAGGCAGCGTGCCGTATGTGCCTTGTCGAAGTGGAAAAAATGCCCAAACTTCAGACCGCCTGCACTCTCACCGCGGCGGAAGGCATGGTCATCCGCACCGACACACCGCAAATCAAGCAAGCTCGCAAAGGGGTTCTCGAATTTCTGCTAACGAACCATCCGCTCGATTGCCCTGTTTGCGACAAGGGCGGCGAGTGCGAATTGCAGGACATGGTTTTCCGTTACGGCGCGGACACCAGCCGTTTCGTCGAAGAAAAGATTCATCGGCCTGAAGAAAAGTGGTCAGAACTCGTTTATTACGACGCACCGCGCTGCATTCTCTGCTTCCGCTGCGTCCGCGTTTGCGATGAGGGCATGGATGTAAAGGCGCTCGGGGTCGGCATGCGCGGCGCAAATTCGGTCATTATTCCGAATCGTGAAGATCACCTCGAATGCGAAGAATGCGGCATGTGCATTGACATCTGCCCGGTGGGAGCACTCACCAGCGGAACTTATCGCTACAAGACACGTCCGTGGGAGATGCAGTACGTCTCTACAATTTGCACGCACTGTTCGAACGGCTGCAAGACCACGCTAAGCGTTCGTAACCACGAAATTCTTCGCGCCAATAACCGCGACATGAGCGGCATCAATCAGGATTTCCTATGTGTCAAAGGCCGTTTCGGATTTGATTTCACGAAACACCCCGAACGAATTAAACAGCCGCTCGTGCGCAAGGGTGACAAGCTTCTACCAGTCTCCTGGGAAGAAGCTGCACAAACCGCTGCCGCGAGATTAAAGGAAGTAAAAGAAGTCCATGGCGCCGATTCCATAGGTTTCATTGGCTCGAACCGCACTTCGAACGAAGAAAACTATCTTTTTCAGCGGCTCGCTCGCGTCACCATCGGCACCAATAACGTAGACCATCACCGGACCGCCGACTACACCGGCCTGCTTACTGCTCTCGGTGAGAACACAAAGGATTCCCTGCTAACGATGGATCAGCTGTACAAGTCCAAAGTAGTTTTGCTGATTGGCAACGATCCGACGAACCAGAATCCGTTTGTGGCTTGGCAGATTCGCACCGGCGTTCGCCACCATGGTTTGAAGCTCTACATCATCAATTCGAAAGACATCAAACTCAGCCGCAAGGCAAAGGGTTTCGTGAAAGTCGCTGCTGGGCAAGAAGCCGCAGCCGTTCGCTACCTCACAACGGGCGAAGGCCAAGTTGCCGGAGCCGTAGGCGAGCAGCTCGCCGCGCTAAAGTCCGCACTGTCCGCTGAGTCCGACGTTGCCATCGTCTTCGGCGCTGAGCTGGCCGGCTCTTCCATCTCGAGTGTCATCGCTCTGGGATCATCCTTGCCCGGCAAGACGCGCTACATGCTCCTCGGAGATTACTCCAACTCTCGCGGTGCGGCGGACCTCGGCGTTCTTCCCGACCGTCTGCCCGGTTATGCGTATCTCGACGACAACAAATCGCGTGAAGCCTTCGAGAAACTTTGGGGCGGAAAAATCTCTACAAAGCCCGGCATGACTGCGCCGCAAATGGTCGAAGCTGCGCAAAACGGCGGCCTAAAGGCGCTCTATGTCATGGGCGCGAACCCGTTGGCTCACTTCGGCACGCTCGGCTACGGCCGCGGCAAGGCTGACCTTGTCATCGTGCATGAAATGTTTATGACCGAGACTGCCAAGCAGGCCGACATTGTTTTCCCCGCTGCTTCCGGTTACGAAAAAGACGGCACGGTAACCAATACGAGCGGCGAAATTCAGCCGCTGCACAAAGCCGCTGAAGTGATGGGTGCGCGCAGTGACTTCGATCTTCTCCGCATTCTTTCGCATCAACTCGAAAAGCAAGGCCTCGGTAAAGCGTTCCATTACAAGACGCCTGCCGCCGTTTACGAAGAAATTCGCAAAGCTGTTCCTGGCTACGACGTGGAAGTCACGGGCCTGCTCGCTGGCTTCGCTGAACGGGAACAAATATCTGTCAAGAAAAACGGCCACGCTGCCTATGACGTGCCTGTCGGCCTGATCAAGCCGGCGCAAGATTCCCTTTTTACAAGCGGCACTCTTGGCCGCTACATGCAGGCCATTGAATCCGTTCCGGAGGCAAAGGCTAAATCGTGATCGCCTTCCTACAGCAAAACGCCTTCTGGATTATCACGATCGTCAAGATCGCGCTGCTCCTCTTTATCGTTCTCACGGTGAATGCCTACCTCACGTGGTTCGAACGCAAGGTTGTCGCACACATCCAGTCCCGCTGGGGACCTCATCGCGTCGGCCCGCACGGTTTGCTTCAGCCGGCCGCTGACGGATTGAAGTTTCTTTTTAAGGAAGACCCAACACCGGCTGGCGTGGACAAATTTGTCTACTATCTGGCGCCGTTACTCGCTCTTGCGCTTTCGCTTACGGCGTTGGCGGTAATTCCTTTTGGCCCTGACCCGATCAGACTCTTTGGCCAGGAAATCTATCTTTGGGTCGCCAAGTCCGACATCGGCCTTTTGATTCTCTTCTCGATTACCGCGCTCAGCGTGTACGGCATCGCGCTCGCCGGATGGGCTTCGAACTCCAAGTATTCCCTGCTCGGCGGCCTGCGCAGTTCCGCACAGATGATCAGCTACGAGCTCGCCCTGACCATGTCCGTCGTCGGCGTGCTCCTCATGGCAAATACTTTCAGCCTGCAGGACATTATCGAAGCACAGAAAAACGCGAAGCACGGAATAGCAATCCTCGGCTGGAACATTTTTTCGTGGCGGCATGAAGGCCTTTTCTGGCCGCAGATTGTCGGCTTCATCTGCTTCTTCACTTCAGCCATTGCAGAAACGAATCGCGCGCCATTTGATCTTCCCGAGGCCGAATCAGAGCTCGTTGCCGGTTTCCACACCGAGTACGCCAGCTTCAAGTTCGCCATGTTCTTTATCGCGGAATACACGGCGATGATCACGGTTTCCTGCCTCGCCACGATTCTGTTCTTCGGTGGCTGGCTCTCTCCCTTCCCCGCCACGGACTTCTGGCATTTCACTTTTTATATTCCCAGCGTCACGCTAATTCCTTTCGGCCTCTGGGTTATCTATGACGGTCTAAAGTACGAAACGATTTTCGGTAAACTGGTTCTGCCTGCCGTGGGTTTCGCGATGTTCGCCATTGGGGGAGCGCTTATCGCTCTGCCGGGCGTTAATACATTCATCCAACCGATTTTCTGGTTCACGGCCAAGATCTTCGTTTTCTTGTTCTTCTACGTTTGGGCGCGCGGCACGCTACCCCGCCTCCGCTATGACCAGCTTATGAATGTCGGCTGGAAGTTCTTGCTTCCGGTTTCGATTGCGAACGTGGTGGTCACTGCCGGAGTCATCATCTTAAGGAACTACCGATGACGCCCGTCCTGCTCATTTTCTTTATTCTTGCGGGGCTCTCAGTCCTCGGTGCTCTCAGTCTTGTGCTGCAGAAGCATCCCATTCACAGCGCTCTTTCGCTGATTGTGGTCATGGTCTGCCTCGCCGGCCTCTATCTATTGATGGGCGCGGATTTCGTCGCCGCCGTGCAGATCATTGTCTATGGCGGCGCCATCATGGTGCTTTTCATTTTCGTCATCATGCTTCTGAACGCGGGTGAAGAAGAACGCACGGATTTCTCCAAGCTGGCAAGAATCGCAGGCCTGCCGCTCGCTCTTGCTCTGACCGCAGCGGTCGCTGCCGGAGTCGCCAAGCCCGATCCGACAATCCCCAACGCGGCACAAGCCGTCATCCCGAAGGCGACGGAACAAATCTCCACAATGCTTTTCAACGAATTCGTCTATCCGTTCGAGTTGACCTCATTCCTCATTCTCGTTGCCATCATGGGCGCGCTCGTCCTCGCCCAGCGGGAGAAGAAATAGCATGGTCCCGACGCAATACTATTTAATCCTCAGTGCAATCCTTTTCGGACTCGGCGCCGTCGCTTTCGTGTTCAAGCGCAACATCATCACGATCTTCATGTCCATCGAGCTGATGCTCAACGCCGTCAATCTGGCTTTCGTGGCTTTCAGTCAGGCGTTCGGCAAAGTTCACGGCCAGGTTTTTGTGTTGTTTGTCATCGTCGTTGCGGCGGCGGAAGCGGCCGTGGGTCTCGGCATCATCATTTTAATCCAGCGCAATCGTCAGTCGCTGAATGTTGAGAAAGTGAACCTGCTCAAACTCTAATGTCTACGCCGATGCTCGAACATCTCTGGATCATTCCGCTGCTGCCCCTGCTCGGCTCAGCGGTCAACGGCCTTTTCGGCAAAAATTGGCCGAACAAAATCGTCAACGGCGTCGCGCTCAACGCTACCGGCTTCTCTTTTCTCGCCGCTGTCGAAGCTGTGCGCGAATTTCTATACGTCCGCAACGGCGAACCCTTCCGCAAGGAATTTTATGATTGGATCGTCGCCGGCTCCTTGCGCGCAGGCTTCGATCTTCAAATGGATCAGCTCACCGTCATCATGGTCCTCGTTGTCACCGGGGTCGGCTTCCTGATTCACATCTACTCCACCGGCTACATGTCGCATGAAGGCGGCTACTACCGCTTCTTCTCGTACCTTAACCTCTTCATGTTCTTCATGCTGATTCTTGTTCTCGCCGCGAACTATGTTCTCCTCTTCGTCGGGTGGGAAGGCGTCGGCCTCGCCAGCTACTTGCTTATCGGTTTCTATTTCTTGAAGAAATCCGCATCCGATGCGGGCAAAAAAGCTTTCATCGTCAACCGCATTGGCGACTTCGGCTTCATGCTCGGCATGTTTTTGCTCTTTAAGACCTTCGGCACACTGGACTTTACGTCACTTTTCGCCAAGGCCGCGCCATGGTCGCACGAAGGCTGGGGAGTCTTCGGCACCTTCACCGTCGCTTGCCTCTTGCTCTTTACCGGCGCTTGCGGCAAATCAGCGCAGCTTCCTCTGTATGTTTGGCTGCCGGATGCCATGGAAGGTCCCACGCCCGTCAGCGCCTTGATCCACGCCGCGACGATGGTCACGGCTGGCGTCTACGTCGTCGCGCGTTCCCATGTTCTTTTCACTCACTCGGAAACCGCACTCGTCGTTGTAGCTATCGTCGGCTGCGCCACCGCTTTCTTTGCAGCGACCATCGGCCTCGTCCAGACTGACATCAAGAAAGTTCTTGCCTACTCCACCGTCAGCCAACTGGGCTACATGTTCCTCGGCTGCGGCGTTGGCGCTTTCAGCGCAGGCATCTTCCACTTGATGACTCACGCCTTCTTCAAAGCGCTTCTCTTCCTAGCGGCAGGCTCCGTGATTCATGCCATGGGCGGCGAGCAGGACATGCGCCACATGGGCGGCCTCAGCAAGAAAATCAAAGTCACTTACTGGACCATGCTTATCGCCACGCTCGCCATTGCGGGTTTCCCGCCGCTCGCCGGTTTCTTCTCGAAGGATTCCATCCTCGGCGCGGCGTTCGAAATTGACGGCGGCAAGCCGCTCTACGTAATCGGGTTGCTCACCGCACTGCTCACTTCGTTTTACATGTTCCGCCTCGTATTTCTCACCTTCCACGGCAAGCAGCGCTATGACGAACATCATGTCCATGTTCACGAGTCACCGTGGAGCATGCTCGGCCCTCTAGTCGTTCTGGCCGTTCTGAGCGTCATTGGTGGATGGATGGCTGCGCCTTCGTTCTTCGGCGGTGAAGATCACTTCACGGCATTTCTGGCTCCGGTCTTTGGCGCCGTCAAGGAAACCGCGAGCTCAGCCGAAGCGCACAATACCGAGGTCGTTCTGGCGGTCGTCGCCGTGGTTGCTGCTCTCATCGGCTTGCTTACCGCCTTCTGGCTCTATCTCAAGCAGCCCGGCAAGCCCGCTGAAATCGCAAAATCCCTTAAGCCTGTCTACAACACGCTCTACAACAAGTATTACGTGGACGAAGCTTACGGCGCCGCGATTGTCAAGCCACTTCTTGCGCTCTCAACCAGCGTTCTTTGGAAAGTGATTGATGTCGAAATGATCGATGGCACGGTGAACGGGGTTGCGCACGGCGCAGCCGCCACCGGCGACATCACTCGCCGCACGCAATCCGGCAACACGCGCAGCTATGCCGTCTGGGTCGTGGCCGGAGCACTGGTGGTAATCGCGATCATTTTCTGGCCGGCGATTCGGGCCTTCGCAGGAGGCGCACAATGATGCTTCCCAGCCTGCTCACGAGCCTCATCCTTATCCCGATGGTCGGTGCGCTCGCACTGCTCGTCCTGCGCTCCGATGATCACAAATTCATCAAGGGTTTCGCCCTCGGAGTCTCCCTTTTCGAGTTTGCCTTTTCCCTGATTTTGCTGTGGAAGATGGATTTTTCGCTCTCCGGCTATCAACTTGAAGAGAATTTCAGCTGGATCTCTTCCCCGCCCATTCGCTATCACCTCGGGGTGGACGGCCTCAGCGTCTTCCTCGTCATCCTGACGACGTTCCTTACTGCGATTTCCGTTATCGCCTCCTGGAACAGCATTCATGAGCGCATCAAGGAATTTTTCGTCATGCTGCTGATGCTCGAGGTTGGCATCATAGGCGTGTTCCTCTCGCTCGACCTCTTCCTCTTCTTTCTGTTCTGGGAAGTTATGCTCATCCCCATGGCCTTCCTCATCGGCATTTGGGGCCACGGCCGCCGTATCTACGCCGCCGTCAAATTCGTTCTCTATACGATGGCTGGCTCGATTCTTATGCTCGTTGGGATCATCTGGCTCTATAACCTTACGGGCAGCTTTGACCTGCCGCAGATTCAGCAGGCGCTGCAAGCCGGTGTCTATTCGCTTTCTCCAACAACGGAGCTTCTGCTCTTCCTGGCGTTCTTCGTCGCTTTCGCCATCAAGGTGCCTCTTTTCCCGCTGCACACATGGCTGCCAGATGCGCACGTCGAAGCGCCTACAGCGGGTTCTGTCATCCTGGCCGGCGTACTCCTGAAAATGGGCACGTACGGTATGATGCGCTTCTGCTTGCCGCTTTTCCCAGGAGCGTCACGGAAACTTGCGCCGGGAATCGCTGTTCTCGCCATCATCGGCATCATTTACGGAGCTCTGGTTGCCCTCGTTCAGCCGAACCTCAAGAAGCTCGTCGCCTACTCCTCCGTCAGCCACTTGGGATTCGTCGTTCTGGGCATCTTCACGTTCGGCGTTATCGGAATGCAGGGAGCCATCTACCAGATGCTTGCCCATGGCATCTCTACCGGCGCGCTCTTCTTGCTTGTCGGTATGTTGTATGACCGACGGCACACGTTCGAAATCTCGGAATATGGCGGACTCGCAACGCCGATGCCGCGACTCTCGGCGTTCTTCTTGTTCGCTGCGCTCTCTTCGCTAGGCTTGCCAATTCTTAATGGATTTGTGGGTGAATACCTCATCCTGCTCGGTACGTACGCGGTGAGCTGGAAATGGGCTGCATGGGCCGCCACCGGTGTGATTCTTTCCGCCTGCTACTTGCTTTGGGCCTATCAGCGCGTCTTTTTCGGCGAGGTCTCGCACGCACATAACAAGGAATTGCCGGACGCAAGCTGGCGCGAACGCGGCATCCTCATTGCTATGGCCGTCGTCACGCTTTGGATGGGTGTTGGCTCCGCTTACCTCACGCATCGCACTGCCACTGCGACAGACACGATTCGCCAGCAAATGAAGCGGCCTGATTTGCCGCAAGAAGCGGCCGCACCACGTGACGGTATGAAAATTTCTCTCGAAAGGTCCGGCACGCGCTAATGTCCGCCATGCCCAACTTGGCTGATGTAAAACTCGTCTACCCCGAACTCGTCTGGTGCGGCTTCGGCGTGTTGCTCATGCTTCTGCAGCCATTCATCAAGAACCGCCACTTCTTCACGTTCCTCGGCCTTGTTGGCGCTCTCGGCGGCACAATTCTATCCATCGTCTCCGGCTGGAATTACGGCCCTGGCTTTTCCGGCCTCATTCGTTTCGACGCCTTCAGCCTTTTCTTTCACCTGCTCGTCGGAGTAGTCGCATTCCTCGTCGTTCTCGCCTCCGAGGCTTATCTGGAACGACAAAATCTCGATTCTGCTGAATTCCTCGCTCTCGTCCTTTTCGCCACGGCTGGTATGGGTGTTCTCGCCTCTGCGCAGGAATTGCTGACCGCTTTCATCGGCCTCGAAATGAGTTCTATCTCCAGCTACATCCTTGCGGGCTATCGCCGCGATTCGCTCAAATCGAGCGAATCCGCACTCAAATATTTCCTACTGGGCTCCTTTGCGACGGCCTTCTTCCTCTATGGCATCGCTCTGGTCTATGGCGTCACAGGCACAACGATCCTCAACGCCATGGACAACGGTGATTCCCACAGCACTCTTCTGAAACTCGGGCTTGGCCTGATTCTTATCGGGCTCGGCTTCAAAGTTGCCGCAGCCCCGTTCCAGATCTGGACGCCTGACGTTTACGAAGGGGCACCAACACCCGTCACCGCTCTTTTCTCTGCTGGACCCAAGGCAGCTGCATTCGCACTTTTGCTTCGCATTTTTGCCAGCGTGCCGGCTGCTACGCACTATTGGTTCTGGGCCTTCTGGATTCTCGCAGCGCTTACGATGTTCCTGGGGAATCTTGGCGCACTTGTCCAGAGCAATGTGAAGCGCCTGCTGGCTTACAGCTCCATCGCCCACGCGGGCTACATCCTCGTCGCTTTCGCTTCGGTCACAACCGTTTCCGCGGATCCCGATGAGGCGGCCAAAGCCTACGCTGCAATTCTTTTTTACCTCCTAAGCTATGCGCTGGTGAAAGTAGGCGCCTTCACTATTGTTTCGCAGCTCGGCGGAGCGGAAGAAAAGCACACCTCGCTCGAGGATTACGCCGGACTCGGCCAGCGCCAGCCGTGGGTCGCTGCCTCTCTGGCTGTATTTTTGCTTTCACTTCTGGGTCTGCCGGTAACGGCTGGTTTCTTTGGAAAGTTTTACGTCTTCACGGCTGCTGTTCATTCGAAGCTGATTTGGCTCGCGGTCCTCATGGCCGTCAATTCCGTCATCGGCGCTTACTACTATCTGCGGCTCATCATCATCATGTACATGCATGAGCCAAAATCCGAAGCCGCTTCCGCCCCGGTAAAGTTCCCGCTCACCGCAACGATCGTTCTCCTTGTCACCGTCGCCGGCACGCTCTACTTTGGCCTCGCTCCCACAAAAACGCTTGCGTTCCTCAACCAGAAGACGCTTATCGGCTCCGCGAAGTAGCTTCCTCAAAACAAAAAGCCCTCCTCGATCGAATCGAGGAGGGCCAAAAAAGCAAAAAATCCGTCGGAAATTGCTACTTTACAATGAAGACCGTAACGAAGGTGAAAAGCACCAACGTTTCCACGAATGCTAGCGCGAGTAGCATCGGGACGAACATGCTTTTCGCTGCTCCGGGATTCCGTGCGATGCCCTCCTGCGCTGCCGCGCCGATCTTGCCCTGACCCAAGCCGCAGCCAAAGGCCGCGATACCTACGCCGAAGATTGCTGCAATCACCAGCGCTGCGCTGCTCTTGCTTGCACCTGCCGCTTCACCGCCCTGCGCAAACGCCGCTGGCGCCAAGAGCGCCACGCCCGTAAGCGCGGTCAACAACATTCTGAACGTCTTCATGTACTGCCTCCTTATGAATTATCGCCAGGAGGTGGTTGCCGGGCACCGTGCAGCCGGCCTCACACTGAAGCGATTCATTACCTCGACGGAAGTCGAAGCAAATCTTTGTCACTCGCCCACCGAACGAGACTAGTGCTCTTCCGCCGTTGCCAATCCCAAATAGGCGGCCGGCAGAGCAGTAAAAATCAAGGTCTGCACAAACGCTACGAGCAAGTGCAACAAAATGAATGCAAGGGGAATCAGCGCCGGAAATACGCCAACCGCGACGCCAACTGCGGGGGACTTTTGCCAACCCCAAGTCGCAACACCAGAAAGCAAGCCCAAGAAAATCATATAAATTAAATCGCTGGCAAGAATGTTCGCAAAAAGACGGACGGTCAGTGACAGAAGGCGCGCGCAGGTGCTCAATACTTCCAGCGGGAAAATCATCCAGGCAATCCACCACGGAGTTCCTGCGGTGAAGCTCTTGAGATAGTGGCCGAAACCGACATGGCGCACACCCTGGTAGTTGAAGTACAGGAAGACCAGCGAAGCACAGGCAAGCGGCACAGTCGGATGTCCGGTTGGCGCCGAGAACCACGGAAACAAGCTCATCAAATTGGAAGCAAGTACGAAAATGCTGATCGTGCCAATAAATGAAATAAAGGCGCGCCCATGATGGCCGCCGGCTGTATCGAGAATATCGCGTATCCCGATGCCCATCGGGTTGGTCAGCAGCAATTCTGAGATTTGCTGGGTCGCGCCAGGCTTTTCAACGGAAAGCCGGGAGCGGAGAATCAACCCAAACAATGTCAGAATCACCAGGACCAGAAGAGCCATCACCACTTGCTGCGGAATCGGCTCAGCGGGATTTTCCGGTTTGATATGCAGTGCATTTAGAATCGAAAGAGCGAACGAACCGAGATAATGGTTCACAAAGTGAGTGACTGGACTGACGTGTTCTTCCATCGTCTGTTGGCCCTCGTTGGGCTGGCTCCTCAAGTTTCAGGTCGTAAGGCTTCCCACACACTTGCCGTAATTATGGCGGCGATCAGCGCGCACAATCCCAAACCTATGCTGACCAGGGGAACGTGCAGATAAATAAATATAGCATACACAGCTAGCGCCACCAAAGCGTACCGCAGGAGCAAGCTGAACGCTCTAAGCATCCCGGAAGTGGCTGAATTGGAACTACTTGCAGACGGTTCGCCACCTTCTGGAATGGTCCTTTCCTGAACTTTCGCCTGAGCCAACGCGGTGTCAAAGATTCCGCGAATTCCAGTCCGCAGCCAGCGGAAATTCAGCCAGGCAAGGACTGCTCCGCAAAGCAAACCCTTGGCCCAATTAGTTCTATGCAGCGCCACGGCAGCAGTCGCGACCGCAGCTCCGTATGCCAACGTCAGCCACTGTATGCGCCGCAGAACATGTTCCCCGTGAGCAGTGACATTTGCGTTTTCAGGCTGTGAATTCATCGAAAAGAAAATCAACGAGGACGAAATCGGCGAGCAATTTCTATAACTACGGCAGCAAAACCAAACCCGCCACCTGCAATTAGGAACCACGGTGACGTATGCAGCCACCGATCCAGCAAATAACCCAAAAAGCCTCCCAAAAGAATTGACCCAACGATCGTAAAAGGCAGTTCCATCGCAAGGCCGCCCTTTATGGTCAAGTCTCGCGCATCCTTTTGCGCCGGCGTCAATTTTTGCGGATCGTTCGGTTCTTCGGGCATTTGGAGAACTACTTCTCGAACAGGAGTTCGCCGGCGCGTTCGGTGGCTTTCACCACGGCTTTGATCAGCGTCACGCGCAGCTTCCCTTCTTCGAGTTCAAGGATGCCGTCGATCGTGCAGCCTGCTGGAGTTGTGACTGCGTCTTTCAGCAGCGCCGGATGATCGCCCGTTTCAAGAACCACGCTCGCTGCGCCTTTCATGGTTTGCGCCGCAAGAAGCGTTGCAACATCGCGCGGCAAACCAACTTTCACGCCGGCTTCCGCCAGCGATTCGAGAATGATGTACGCATATGCAGGTCCGCTTGCAGAGAGCGCCGTTACTGCATCCATATTTTTTTCATCCACGGCTACTGTGCGGCCAACCGCATCAAACATCGATTTTGCAATTTCCACGTGCTCCGGCTTTGCATGCGCGCCCGCGCAGATCCCAGTCATACCGCAACCCACCGCGGACGGCGTGTTCGGCATCGCTCGCACCACCGGAACCTTTGTCTGCGCGCCGCTTGCCGCAGCGGCTTTGCCGAGTTTTTCTTCGAGATAGGTCGTCGGCACGGACGCCGCCACAGAAATCACCAAGGTTTTTTCGCTCAGCTCCGGCGCAATTTCTTTCAGAACGTCACCGACGACTTGCGGCTTAACGCCCAGCAAAATGATGTCGGCGTCCTTAACCGCTTTGCGATTGTCGTTCGTCACGCTGACGCCGAGTTCTTTCGCCAGCGACGCCGCCTTTTCGCCGTGCTTCACCGTCGCCGTCACGCGCTTCGGCGAAAACAATCCCTGCTTCAGATAGGCGCGCAGCAAAATCCCGCCGAGCTTTCCCGCCCCCAACACTGCCAGCTTCTTGTCAGAAAGTTTCTGTGCCATGGTTCCTGTCTGCCTCAGGCAGGCAAGTATTCTTTCTGACGCGGCTCGCCACGTCAATCACTCAGATTCCCTGCACTCTCCCGCAACGGGAAGTGCGATAAAATGCGCGGGCCATGAATCGTCGATTTGCAAAACTGCTCTTTGCAGTGCCATTCCTTGTCTCAATTCCAAACGCGAAGCCCGCACCAATCGTCAAGAAGAACGTGGAAACGATGATGCGCGATGGAGTGATTCTCCGAGCCGACGTTATGCTTCCTTCCGCCAGCGGAAAATTCCCAGTTCTCGTCTATCGCACGCCGTATGGCAAGGACAACGCTCCCAAAGAGTGGACTACCTTCGACAAGGCCGCCGTGCGAGGCTACGCCGTCGTGATTCAAGACGTGCGTGGACGCTACGCCAGCGAAGGTGAATTCGATGCATACCGCAACGAAGGCCGCGACGGCTACGACACGATTGAGTGGGCGGCTGCGCAGCCATGGTCGAACGGAATCGTCGGCACGTTTGGCTTGTCTTACCCTGGCGCCGTGCAGTGGCTGGCTGCTGTAGAAAATCCGCCACATTTGAAAGCAATGGTTCCGGCCATGACGTTTTCTACGCCGCGAAATTTCTTCTATTCCGGCGGCGTGTTCGATGGCTCGTGGGTCGATTGGATCTGGCTCAACATCGCGCCGGACGCGCGCAGGCGAAAGAATCTGCCGGGACCGAAGACGTACAAAGAAGCGGCGGCTGCTTGGAAAACGGAACACGAGCGGCTGCAGAATTTCTTGCCGCTCGTGGATTTGCCGGATTTCAAGGAAGTCGCACCTTTTTACTACGAATGGCTCGCGCATCCGCCGGCCGATCCGTGGTGGGATTGGGCCGAGCTGCGCGACAAATACGACCGCGTTCACTGCGCGGTGTTGAATATTTCGGGCTGGTATGACGAAGCGTACGGCCCGGATGGAGCGACGACAAATTTCAACGGGCTGCTTGCTTCGCGCAAAGGAGAAAAGGATCCGCGCACACAGACCATCATTGGCGCGTGGACACACGGTGAATTGGAACGTACAAAAGCCGGCGACTTGGACTTTGGTCCGGATGCAAAGGTCGACTACGACGAAATCATTCTGCGCTGGATGGATCACTACCTGAAAGGCGTCGACAACGGCGTCGAGCGTGAAAAGCCGGTACGCATTTTCGTGATGGGCGAAAACAAGTGGCGCGGCGAAGATTCCTGGCCGCTGAAGCGAGCAACTCACGTTATCTATCACCTTAATGGCTTCCCCAGTTCCGCACACACTGGCACATTGGCCGAGAAACTCTCTTCTGAACTCAAACCGGAAGGCATTCAATCCTTCCAGTTCAATTCCGACCCTGCAAAGCCTTTAGCAGATCCATACGCTGAATTCGGCGCGAGAGATTACGCACAGTTCCTAGGCCGAAGTGATCTCTTGCTTTTTGATACAGAGCCATTCGCGAAAGACACAGAAGTCACGGGGCCAATCGAGGCGACGATTTATGCGCGTGCAGACGTACCCGATTTTGACTTGTGGGTGCGGGTATTAGATGTTTGGCCCGACGGACGTGCGTTCAATCTGATGAGTCCGGGGTTGGATGTTCTTCGCGCGAGCTACAGAAATGGTTCCCAGAAGCCAGAGCTGTTGACTTCAGAAAACATTTACAAGCTGAAGTTGGACCGTTTGCTGACTTCAAATGTCTTCAAGGCTGGCCACAAGCTGCGTATCCAGATTTCGGGGGCGTTCATCCCACACTTTTCACGAAATCTGCAAACGGGCCAATCAGAAATTACGACGTCGAAGACGCAGGCTGGACATATCCAAATATATAGCGATCCGCAGCATCCTTCTTCAATCGGGTTGCCGATTATTCCGCGCTAATCGTGGCGGGCGCCGTGGATGATGGAGATGGAGTGCGGGAGAAGGTAGGCGATAGCGTCGAGGGATTCGACGGCGCCTTTGGGGCTTCCGGGTAGATTCAGGATTAGAGATTTGTGGCGGACAGCGGCGACGGCGCGGGACAGAATGGCGCGCGGCATTTTTTCCATTCCTTTACGGCGCATCTCTTCTGCAAAACCCGGGACAAGTTTGTCTGCAACAGCAATAGTTGCTTCGGGAGTGGAATCTCGCGGGCTTAAGCCCGTACCACCAGTGGTCAAAATCAAATCTACGCGGCCGGAGTCGGCGAGTTCGCGGAGTTGTTCGCGAATGCTTGGCGGATCGTCGGGAATCACAAATGTGGATTTCACTTCCCAGCCGAGTTCGCGGCAGCGGTCTTTGACGGCTGGTCCAGATTTGTCTTCGCTCTTGCCGGAAGAAACGGAGTCGCTGATGGTAATGATTGCGACGCGAAGGGAAGTGGGATCGGGCATGGAGGCTACTGCGCAGGCACGGTGTCGCGATTGGCTTCATCCATAAGCCGCATTGCTTCCATCAGAAGGCCGGTGGTATTACGTGTGGTTGTAGTACGGCTTGACGCGCTGGCCGCGTTGAAATCAATTTCAAAATCGCCAGCGGACCAAAGCAACACTTTATAGACCGCGTCATCGCCTTCGATGTTGCCGGACTTCGCGTCGCGGCACTGGCCGGAGGCAAAAAACAGTTCTCCCTGTTCCCCGTTGTGATGCACGACGAGGCGACAGGACTTCTGGCCCATTTCGAGCGATTGCATGAGGTCGATCATGCTCATCTCTTCGAGACGGCCTTGAATGACACCCGGACGAGACGCACGTTTTTGCAATTTTTCGAGATGCAGGCGGTCAACAACTTTTTTTGTGATACGAACGAGGTCTTTTACCAGGAACGGCTTGGTGATGAAGTCTTCGACGCCGTCTACGAGCGGACGGAGGCGTTCTTCGATGTCCGCGCGGCTGGCCATAAACAAAAACGGGATGTGGCGGGTTTGTTCGCGCCCGCGGAGTTTTTCAAAAAGCTGGCGCCCGTCAAGTCCGGACATCTTGTAATCGCAAAGGATCGCGTCGGGAGGATCGTCAATAATCTTAAGAAGCGCGTCTGCGCCATCGGCGGCGACAATCACCTCGCAGTGAGGCTCCATGCCCTTGGCGACAATGTCGCGCACGAGCGGATTATCATCCGCGAGCAGCAGCCGGACTTTGGTTCCGCTCGGGGTCAACGCATCCTCCGCCGTGCTGGTTTGGAGTTCTTGGTCACTTTTCTATGAAAATCCCCGCTCTTGCCCCCGGTTTTTTCCAGCAGATTAATTCCAGTAATCTCAATCCCTTTATCGAGGGCTTTGCACATGTCGTAGACCGTGAGGGCTGCGGCAGTGACGGCGACCAAGGCCTCCATTTCGACGCCGGTTTGGGCGGCCGCCACTACGCGGGAGCGTATGTCCACGCCATTTTTGCATAGGCGGGCGGTCACATCAATGTGAGTGAGAGGCAGAGGATGACAAAGAGGTATCCACTCGGCGGTGCGCTTAGCGGCGGCAATTCCGGCGATGCGGGCAACTTCGAGCGGATTGCCCTTGGGATTCTTTAACTTACGGACGGCGGCAAGGACAGCGGGCTTCATTTTGACGAAGCCGCAGGCTTTCGCTGAGCGCGTGGTGACGGATTTCGAAGAGACATCAACCATTTGGACTTCCCCACGCGAGGAGTAATGAGAGAGTTTGGGCACGGGATGAGTTTAGCAGGAGAAAGCGGACAAGGTGCTGGTAGTAAGAAATGGCGTTACAAAACGTCGCGGCGGGGCAGGACGAAGACTGGTTCGCCGCACTCGAAGCGACTGCGGTCGGCGGGGATGTAGAGCAGACAATTGGATTGCGAGGCCGCAGCAAGATCGCCGGAGCCTTGCCACTTGATCGGTGCGACGTTTGGAGAGCCGCCGGGCCAAGTGAGCCGGGAAGGGAGAAAATGCGCGAGGCCGGCTTTCTCCTGAAGAGCTTCGCCAAGACGAGCTTCGAGAAATGGGAGTGGTTGCGGTTCCTGTCCAGCAAGCATTTGCAGGGCGAGCGAAGCAAAGAGTTCGAAAGTGACCATTGTAGAGATGGGATTTCCGGGAAGGCCGAAGACGGGCTTGTTTTGGCAGGTTACGAAAACGGTCGGTTTGCCCGGGCGAATGGCTACGGCGTCAAAGTGAAATACAGCGCCTAGGTCACCGAGAACTTTTTCGACAAGGTCGTACTTCCCCGCTGAGACGCCGCCTGAAAGAACAAGCATGTCTTCACGGAGGCCCAGCGAAATCTTTTCGCGGAGGTCGGATTCGGCGTCTTTTGCATTGGCGAGAACTACAGGTTCGCCCCCTGCGAGTGAAACTTGCGCGCCGAGAGAGTAGGCGTTGCTGTTGCGAATTTGAAAATCGCCAGGAGTGATTTCTGCGGGAACAATTTCGTCGCCCGTGGAAAGAATCGCAACGCGCGGTTTGCGATAGACCTGAAGTTCAACGGCGCCGACTTGAGCCGCAGCAGCAATTTCCGCAAAGCCAATTCGCGTTCCGCGATTCACAAAAATGTGGCTGTTGGCCGCCTCCGCCCCGCGTTTGACGATGTGCTGACCAGGACCAACGGCCTGATCGAAAGCGATCATTTCGCCTTCAGCGCGTGTGTGTTCGATCATGACGACGGCGTCTGCGCCTTGGGGGACGGGAGCGCCGGTCATGATCTGAATGCAGGTGCCGGGCGCAACAGAGATTGTTGGCGTATCGCCTGCTTTGAGTTCGCCGACGAGTCTTAGTCTCGCTCCAGGAGTGGCGTCGGATGCGCGGACCGCGAAGCCATCACGCAGGGACCGGTCAAAAGGCGGATAGAGGCGGTCGGCGCGAACTTCGTTCGCCAGTGTTCGGCCCAGCGAGCCACTTAAAGAAATGATTTCACGGGGCAGAGATGAGGGGTGCGCGATAAGGCCGAGTTCGCGGGCTATGTCGCGGCGGGCTTCGTCGAAGGTGCGCATGGAGGAATAAGTATGCGGCGGCGCCTACAGCAAATCAAAACCAAGGAAACATGGCGGAATGGAGCTCTACAGCCAACGGGCGAGGAGAGTGCCTTCTGGGACGATGGTGGCGTCACGCTCGGGGCCTGTGGAGATCATACCGATTTCGACTTGCAGAAAATCGCCGATGAATCGCATGTAATCGAGCGCAGCCTTGGGCAACTTCGCGGCATCTTTCACCCCGTACGTTTCCTGCTGCCATCCGGGAAGAGTTTGATAGACGGGCGTGACTTTTTCATATTCTTCGGCAAGCGCCGGCATTTCGTGGATGGGCGAGCCTTTGTATTTGTAGCCGGTGCAGACTTGAATCTCGCGTTGCGTATCGAAGACATCGAGCTTGGTTACGACAAGCGAATCAATGCCGTTGATCATTTTGGCGTAGCGGAGGACAGCCAGGTCGAGCCAGCCGCAGCGACGCGGGCGTCCAGTGACGGCGCCAAATTCCTTGCCGCGTTCGCGAATGGCTTGTGCATCGAGGTCGGGCATTTCCGTGGGAAATGGGCCTCCGCCGACGCGAGTTGTGTAGGCTTTGGAAATTCCCAGGACGTGCTTGATTTTCGTTGGAGGAACACCAACACCAGTCGTTGCGCCGCCGGACGTAGCGCTGGAACTAGTGACGTAAGGGTATGTGCCGTGGTCAATGTCGAGCATTGTGCCCTGAGCGCCTTCAAAAAGGACTGCTTTGCCGGAATCGAGCGCTTGATTGACCAGTTCCGCCGTGTCGCAGATGTAACTTTTTATTTTTTCGCCGAGTTGGAGCGTGACTTCCACGTCGTGCGAGAAATCTATATCGGCGCCGTAAGCCCCCCTGGCAAGGCGATTTTTTTCAGCAACGACCCGCGCAGCTTTTTCGCGGAAGAGGGCGGGATCGAGCAGATCACACATCCGCAGGCCGCGGCGAGCCATCTTGTCTTCGTAAGCCGGGCCGATACCGCGCGAAGTGGTGCCGATTTTGTTGGCTCCGCGAGCGCCTTCCGCGGCTTTATCGAGTTCGCGGTGATACGGAAAAATCAGGTGGGCGCGATTACTGATATGGAGACGGCCTTTGACATCCACGCCATTCTTTGAAAGCGTTTCGATTTCGTTGACGAGCGCTGCTGGATCAACAACAACGCCCGCTCCAATGACAGCGTGCTGCTTGGGGCGGAGAATGCCGCACGGGATAAGCTGAAGAACGTGCTTTTCCTTGCCGATGATGACAGTGTGGCCTGCGTTGTGACCGCCGGCGACGCGCGCGATATAGTCGAATGAACCCGCAAGATAGTCGACGACTTTTCCTTTGCCTTCATCACCCCACTGCGCGCCGACAACGACGACAGATTTCATTCACGAACCTCTTTTCTTCACACTGTTCCCTTCATGTCGACGAAGGGCATAAAAATTTCACTAGGAAAATCGAGAAACGGACAGTAAGGAATCGTACGCTGGGAATAGTTGCAACGCAAGCAGCGAGGGAACCAGCAAGTTTAGCGAGGAGGTTGCGCGATGCTGCGGCGATGGATATGCTGCGTCGCCAGCGAGGCACAAGAGATGAACAGTATGAAGGCAGCGATTTTGGCAAGCGTTCTGTTGATTGCTCCGGCGAGAGCGCAGGATTCGGCAGCGACTTCGGGATACAGCAGCAAAGTTGAGTTTGAAAATGAGCAGATTCGCGTGACACGGGTCCACTATGCGCCTCATGCAAAGTCGCCTATGCATACGCACACAGGCCGGGCGGTTGTTGCGATCACGCCGAGCCGCTTGCGGGTGACAACCTCCGACGGAACGGTAAAGGAAACAGAAAGACATGCGGGTGAAATCTATTGGGGAGACAGCGTGACGCACTCCGCGGAAAATCTGACGGACTCACCACTGGAGACGGTCGAAATTGAAGTGAAGCAAGCGACCACTCCAGCGGTAAATGTTACGGTGAAGCCGGTGGACGTATCGAAGTTGAAAGAGCCGGTTCCCGTGGAACAGGAGCCGCATCATCATGTGTTTTTGCAGAACCAATATGTGCGGGTGCTCGATGTGTTCTTCCCCGTTGGTGAAGCGTCTCTTTTTCACACGCACAGCAATGACAACGTGGGCGTGAACATAAGCGGCGACAAGGTGAAAGCGCAGACCTGGGGCGGAGAGTGGAGCCAGCCCGGTATTGTCGAGGTGGGCGCGATAGGATTTCATAAGGCGAAGGGTCAACCATACACGCATCGCGTGGGAAGTGCGGGCGCGCAACCATTTCATGTGATTGATGTGGAAATTTTCTCTCAAACCACCAAGTAGCTACTGGACTTCACGATAGCGGAAACAGCTGACGAGGTGATCGTTCACCATGCCGGTGGCCTGCATAAAGGCATAGCAGATCGTTGAACCGACGAAGCGGAAGCCGCGCCTCTGCAGATCTTTACTCATGGCATCGGACTCTTTTGTTTTTGCGGGAACTTGTTTGTGTTGTTTCCAGGCGTTTTTGGTGGGTTTGCCGCCGACAAATTGCCAGAGATATTTGTCGAAGCTTCCAAACTCCTGCTGAACTTTGAGAAAAGCCTGCGCGTTGGAGATGGTCGAAGCGATTTTGAGGCGATTACGGATGATGCCGGGATCCTCGAGCAGGGCTTGAACTTTTCTCTTATCGTAACGAGCAATCTTCTCCGCATTAAAATCATCCAACACTTCACGATAATGGGCTCGCTTGGCGAGGATAGTGTCCCAGCTAAGACCAGCTTGCGCGCCTTCAAGAATTAGAAATTCAAAGAGGATGCGGTCGTCGTGGACAGGAACACCCCATTCTTCGTCGTGATAGGGTATGTTGATCTGTTTCTGCGCCCAATGGCAGCGGATTTTTTCGATCACGATGAATCTCCCGATTTCGTCAATAGCGGAAGACGTGTCCGCGTTTCAGCAACGGCTCTTCAAAGAAGATCCACGAGACCTGCGCTATTCCAAAGGTGAGAAGGGCTGCGAAAATCGTTACGGCCGCGCCCAGCGGCGTGGAAATCTTTGGCGTGGAGCGGAGAATGACAGCATGGCTGCCCACATCCACTACGACATGAATGAGGTACATACAATAGGAAACGGTGCCAATTTTTCTCAGGAAAGACCATCGCGCGATTAAGCTGATAGGTTGCCCGGGAATGCAAAGCGCAGCCATGAGCAATGCAACGTAGAACAGCGCGACGACTGAAAAGCCCGCTGCGCACATTGCAAAGGAGCGCTGATAAGGAGACCACACCCAAAAGGCGGTGAAGGCCAGAAACAACAGACCCAGTGCTAGATAGATGAAACGCGAATTGCTTTGCAGCCAATTGCGAGCCTCTTCCTCGCGCCAATAAACTGCTGCAAGGGCGCCAACCGCAAGAACGTCGGCACGGGTAAATGTCAGCTGCCCGATTAGGCCAGCATTCATTAAGCCCGCTTTGAGCAAAATAATGCGCAACACCGGTTCGAGAATAATCACGCAAAAAAGAAACACCTTGTAGGCTTTGCGCGGAAGGAACCATACGAGCAGTGGGATGACGAGGTAAAACTGTTCTTCGACGGCCAGCGACCAAGTGTGATCAAACCAAGCGCCAGCAAGATTGTGGAATTTATCGAGATAGAAATTCTGGAGAAAAAGGTAGTGGTTGTAGACAAGGTACCCGAGCGGCGGCGTGTTACCCGAATGGGACAGTGCCAGCAGATATTTGCCGCCAAAGCGAGCGACGAGGATGTACGCCGTGATCCAAGCAAAATAGACGGGAACGATACGGAAGAAGCGGCGGACATAAAACGTACGAAAATACCGCGGCGAGTCCTTCACATCGAGCAAAATGCCACCGATGAGAAAACCGGAAAGGACAAAAAAGAGATCCACTCCGGTGCCTCCGAGAATGACGAGACGCTGGAGACGGTCGATGATGCTGCCGGGGGTAGCCTCGCCCTGAATCGAAATGTAGTGAAAGCAAAGGACGCTGGAGATGGCGAGGCCACGAATTCCGTCAAGTTCGGGAATTCTTGAGGTGGATTGGGGTTGCGCCATGGCGTGCGGAAGAAAATACCAAGGGCGCGGGAGCAAGGTCAATAAACAGAAGGCGCACATCGCAATTGCGATGCACGCCTTCGAAAAATTATGAGGCCAACTTAACCGACGTGGCGATCAACTGCTTTGGTGATTTGGTCTTTCGGGACAGCTCCGACGATCTGCTCGACGACTTGGCCATTCTTGAAAACGAGAATCGTGGGAATGCCGCGGATATTGTAACGGCCCGCGGAGTTCATGGCTTCGTCCACGTTGAGCTTCATGACTTTGATTTTGCCCGCGTATTCGTTCGCCACTTCCGCGACCGTGGGGGCAAGCATGTGACACGGGCGGCACCATTCCGCCCAAAAATCAACTAGTACCGGCTGAGTTTTGCTTGCCGTGAGAACCTCGTTTTCGAAATTTCCATCGGTAGCTGCTTGGATGTTTTCCGCCATGTTCTTTACTTTCAGCGGCTTGGCCGATTTCAAGGCCGCCGCCTATCTCCTTTGTGCATTAATTAGATGTTGCAACGGGCACTTGGTTACGCGCCGGTTGCCCCAAGCCTCTTGCCGCCCGGGCCGCGTCATACAAAGCGACGTACTCCGCAGCGGGCGTCCTCCACGAATAGTCTTTTATCATTCCGTTCAACTGAATGCGCTTCCAGATCCGCTCATCGGCAAAATGATGAAGGGCTTGACGAATCGTATAGAGCAGCGCACCGCCGGAATAATCCCAGAATTTGAAACCGGTCCCTGTGCCGTGTTCCAAATCGAACGGTTCGATTGTGTCGTCCAATCCGCCTGTGGCACGAACAATCGGCACCGTACCATATTTTAGACTATAAATCTGATTCAAGCCGCATGGCTCATAGCGAGAAGGCATGAGGAACATATCAGCACCGGCCTCGACTTTATGGGCCATGGCATTGTCGTAAGCGATCTTAACGGCGGCACGGTCCGGATAGGCGGCAGCAAGCGCGCGAAAAAGATCTTCGTAACGACGCTCGCCGGTGCCGAGAACAACGAGCGACAAATCTTCACGCATGATTTCGTGGGCGACTTCGGCGATGAGATCGAAACCTTTTTGGTCGGCGAAACGGGAAACGATACCGAGGAGCGGACGGCCCGGAACTTCCGGCAAACTAAAAAGTTGAAGAAGCTCTTTCTTGCAAGCAAGTTTGCCTGTTAGGTCTTTTGCGGAGAATTTTGCGGCAAGATACTGATCCTTGGCTGGATTCCAGGCCGCGTAATCAACGCCATTGAGGATTCCCACCAACCGGTCGCCCCGTCCGCGCGCAACGCCCTCAAGCCCATACCCATATTCAGGAGTTTGAATCTCTTGCGCGTAGCGCTTGCTGACGGTAGTGACGTAATCCGAATAAACGATGCCCGCCTTGAGGAAATTCGCGTTGCCGTAGAACTCGATGCCATTGGGATTGAAAGTGGCTTGTGGGATTCCAGCGCGGTCAAGAACATCTTTGGCAAATTGTCCTTGATAGCCCATGTTGTGGATAGTGAAGACCACGGGCATGTCCTTCATTACGGGATCGTCGGAGTAAGAAGTACGGAGGAAAAGTGGGACGAGCGCGGTTTGCCAGTCGTGGCAATGAATGATGTCAGCAGGCCAAACATGTTTGGCAATTTCGATGGCTGCTTTGCAAAATTCGCTGAAGCGCTCGGCGTTGTCCCAATAATCGCCTTGCGGACCACCGTAGAGGCCATCACGATCGAAGTATTGCGCATCATCCACAAAGAAGTAGCGAACGCCATTCAGAAGAGTGCCGTCGGCGACTGCGGGGAAGCGGAGGCGATTGCCGAGAGGTATCGTCAGACTCGGCATCACGATGGCGGTGGTTTTCGTTCCACGATAGCGAGGCAGAACAACCGCAACTTCGTGGCCCCTGGCGACAAGGGCCTTGGGCAGCGCTTCAACAACGTCAGCAAGGCCGCCCGTCTTGGAAAACGGCAGGCCTTCGGATGCGACAAAGAGGATTCTCATGCGGTTGGCGTCACAAATTACGCTATAAGAGGCGCTTTGGCGCGTCAAGCGGAGAGACAAGCGTTATACTGCCAAACATGAAGTTGCTTTTTCTTTACGGCTTGCCGGGGACGGGAAAGCTGACGATCGCGAAGGAGCTTTCGGCCCTAACTGGATACAAATTGTTTCATAACCATTTGACGGTGGATTTACTGCTGTCGGTGTTTGAGTTCGGAAGCGCACCGTTTGTGGAATTGCGCGAGAGGATTTGGCTTTCTGTGTTTGAAGAAGCTGCTTCCCTGCCCGCGATGATATTTACGTTCAATCCGGAAAGTTCTGTGCGGCAGAGTTTTATCGAGAAGACTATTCAGACCGTGGAATCGCGCGGCGGCGAAGTTTTGTTTGTGGAAGTAGTTTGCGACCCATCGGAATTGGAAAGACGCATGGATACACAGGACCGGCGACACCACAAGAAGCTGGTTTCGCTCGAGTTGTTCCGTAAATTGAAATCAGAAGGCGTTTTTGATTCGCCAAAGATGCCGCTGCCAAAATTGACCCTCAACAGCACGCGGACTTCCCCCCTCGACAATGCGAAGGAAATCGTGGCGCGATTTTCACTGCCGCTTGCGGCGCATGGCAATTCGGCTTCCTGATACACTTCCCTCCTCATGGCGCGCCAGCGGCTCGGACAACATTTTCTCTCGGACGAAAACTGGCAGGAAGCGATCGCCCGCGAAATTGGGGTTTCGCGGAATTCCCAGAATTTTTCCGTGCCCGGGGAAGAAAAAGAGTTCTGCTGGATTGAGATTGGTGCTGGCCATGGCGAGATGACCCGGCACCTCCTGGCTACTGGGAAGCCCGCGATTGCCGTGGAACTAGATCCGCCATTGGCGAAACGGCTTGAACAATTAGCGGGGCAATATCCGAATTTTTCAGTGCATCACGGAGACGTACTGAAAACTGATTTATGGAAACTGGCCAAAGGGCGTCGGATCAAAATTTATGGAAATTTGCCGTACTACATTACTTCGCCGATTCTTCATCATTTCTTTGAAGCAGCCTATTTGATTGACGAAATTCATATCGTCATCCAGGAAGAAGTGGCGCTTCGTCTTGCAGCGAAGTCCGGAAATCGGGATTATGGGTATCTATCGGTGCTGACGCAATACTTTTCCTGGCCAACGATTGCGCTGAAGATTCCGCGCCTCGCATTTAGTCCCCCGCCTGAGGTTGGGTCTGCGCTAGTAAGTCTGAAATTGCCGGGGCTAAGGACGGAACTGAAGATTCAGGAAGAAGAAAAGTTCTTGGCATTCGTGAAGTTGTGTTTCGGGCAAAAGAGAAAAACTCTGGTTAACAACTTGCGAGGCACCTCTACTCCGGAAGCCACGAGGGCCGCTTTAGGTAGCCTTGGATTGGCTCCGGAGTCACGAGCGGAAGAGCTCAGCGTCACGCTGCTCGCGTCCTTGTTCAAGAAAATAGATGATCAAAGAAGCTAAGACTTCGGTTGTGCGGAATTGAGCCGGTCAGGATAATCACTCATTATGCCTGCGACTCCCGCAGAGGCCAGCATGCGCATGTGAGCTGGATGATTCACAGTCCAGCAGATGACTTGGAGATCGTTGCGCTTGGCTTCGGCAATCATGGCAGGTGTAACGAGATCGCCTCGAATGATAAGCTGTCGAGCGCCAATCTCCAGAGCCTTTTCGATGGGCTTTTCGATTTGGCCGTCGTAAAGCAAACCCGTCATGAGAGTGGGTTCGGCCTTCCGGACAGTATTCACAATGTTTGCATCGAAGGAGATGACGACAGTGCGGGCGATTTCGCCAGATTCGCGAAGCGCGCCAATCAAGGCATGCTCCCCGCCCCATGAACCCTGCGGCTTGATTTCGAGATAAAACACCACGTCGTGTCGTTTTGCGAATTCGAGGATTTCCTCGAGCGTGGGAATTCTTTCGCCCGTGAAGGAGCTAGCAAACCAGGATCCAGCGTCAAGACGGCGGAGTTCAGCAAGAGTGAGATCGTGAACGGAGCCTTGGCCGTTGGTGGTGCGGTTTACGCTTTCATCGTGAATCGCAACGAACCGCGCATCGCGCGAAAGCTGCAGATCCGTTTCGATGAAACTCATGCCCATGGCAACAGCTTTGCGAAATGCTGCCATGGTATTTTCTGGTGCGTAACCGGACGCGCCACGATGCGCAATAAGGAGCAACGTTAGAAGCTCCTCTCGCCAATTGTGAATAACACGTGAAAAGCAAAAAGGTTGTACAAGAACGCCGACATTTATTTCTTATGCTAGCATCCGTTTTGCTCTCCCGCATGCACCCTTTTTGTGCCTGGTGCGAATCTAACTATTCATGAAGTCGAAATGAAGTACGGAGGAGAAGAAGAGATGAACAGGAAAATCCGGGCCCTTCTTTTTGGTGCAATGTTCGCTTTGAGTGCGGCGAGCATGTCTCACGCAGCAATGGCTGCAAACAAAGCGGCGCAAGAGCCGAAGCCGGCGAGCAAGCTGATGAAAGAGGTGCGGCACGAACTCGTTATGCTGCCGTACTATTCGGTGTTCGACAACCTTAGTTATAAGGTGGAAGGCGACAAAGTGACTTTGATGGGTCAAGTAACGCGGCCAACACTGAAATCCGATGCAGAAGCGGCCGTTAAATCGATCGAGGGCGTGAGCAGCGTGGACAATCAGATTGAAGTGCTGCCGACTTCGCCCAATGATGACAGGATTCGCCGGGCCGTTTATCGCGCAGTGTATGGCGAGGGGGCGCTCTTTCAATACAGCCTGGCGAACGTACCTTCCGTTCACATCATTGTCAAGAATGGACATGTCACGCTGGAAGGTGTTGTGAACAACGAAGCCGACAAGAATATGGCTGGATTGAAGGCGAATGGAGTATCGGGCGTTTTCTCCGTCACGAACAACCTGGTGGTTTCGAAGTCGTAAGCAGAAATACAGACGAATAGATTGACTATCGGGCCGGTTATGCGCCGGCCCGATTGTTTTGGACAGGCGGTCCTGAAGAATTCGCACAGGATTGGCGCTCGCGATATACTTTTTGAATGCGGCAAACAGTGTTGTTTAGGTCGAGGTTAGCACTGCTATTCGTGGCTGTTCTGTTTGCGCCGGTTGCATGGGCACAGGACTCGGCGTGGCAGAAAGATATCAATGAGCACCGGGAGAAACATGCAGCCAATTTGCTAAAGCCGGACGGATGGTTTTCTGTAATTGGACTTGAGTGGCTGCAGCCGGGCAATACAAGCGTTGGTTCTGCGCCAGACAATAAAGTCAAGCTACCGGCTTCACACCCGGCGCACCTCGCGGTCTTTCACCTGGAAAAAAATGTAGTGACACTGCTACCGCCGAAAGATGGCTTCCCTGCCGGACTTACGGTTGGAGGTAAGCCCGCCGCGCAGCAAGCATTGCGCACCGATGCGGATAGCGACAAGAACAACCCACACTTGATTGTGGGAACACTGAATTTGTACGCGATTCGCCGGGAGGACCGGTTTGCGCTGCGCATTAAAGATTCGCAATCGCCTTCGCTCAAGGAATTCCACGGCTTGAAATGGTACGCACCGGATGCAGCCTATCGCGTAACGGCCAAATGGATTCCATACACGCCGCCAAAATCGATCACGTTGGCTACGCTGGTGGGAACAAGCTATCCGCAGCCTGTGCCAGGAGCAGCTGAATTTGTATTCCAAGGAAGGACATATCGGCTTGAACCGGTGCTCGAAGACCCGGCTGACACAAAGCTGTTTTTCATTTTGCGGGACACAACAAGCGCAACAACGACTTACGGCGCTTGCCGATTCTTATACACGGGATTGCCGTCGAACGGATTGGATAAACCCGGTGAATTAGTGCTCGACTTCAATCGGCTGGAAAATCCTCCATGCGCATACACGCCATATGCAACTTGCCCGTTGCCGCCGCAAGGAAACCGGTTGCCGATTGCGTTGCCGGTGGGAGAGAAGCGCTACCATGACTGAGTGCTCGTTGATTGAGGCTTCCAGCCGATGAGTGCGACACTTCCCAGTAATCCAAAGAGGGCGGGAGATGATCCGGCAGCGCGCGAGAAGCTGGTAGCGTTGCGGAGCGCTCTGCTACGGCTGCACAAAACGCTGATAGACATGGAGCGGCGCATTTACGAAAAAGAGTTTGGCGCAGTAAACGTGGGGGAGTTTTTCCGGCTCGTGGTGGACCACGCGCAATTTGCATGGCTCCACAATATTTCGGAATTTGTCGTTAGGATTGACGAGACGCTGACTGGCGAGGCGCCGGTTCTGCCAGCCGACGCGGACACGGCCGTAAACCTGGCGCGGAAAATGTTTACTCCAACGGCTGATGGCGATGCGTTCCAGAAAAAATATTTTGATGCAATTCAGAGCGATCCGAATGTAGTGATGGAGCATGGAGAGCTGGCGCGCGTATTTCTCTCGGAAGATTTGCCGAACGCGAGCGGAAAGAGTTCCTAATGGGAATTGATCTGGACAAGATCGAAGTGAGACACAACGAGGCGGCGAAACGCTTTGAGGCGGATATTCACGGGGCCACCGCTCTACTGGTTTACAAAATTGTACCGGGAAGAATGCTGATTCAGCATACCGAAGTCCCTCAAGAACTCGAAGGGCGCGGAATTGCGGCAAAAATCACCCGTGTGGCCTTGGAATATGCGCGCAGCCAGAAGCTGGAAGTTGTGCCTGCATGCTCGTATACGGCCTCCTTCATGGCAAAGCACCCGGAATACAACGATTTGCTTCCTCCTCCGCGATGAGCACCGCGGAAATCTCCAAGAAAAATGTGTTTGTCGCCGGGGGAACGGGCTTTATGGGCCGGCGGATGATTGAAGAATTGTTGCGTCGCGGCCATCGTGTGCGCGCGCTGGTGCGACCGGGTTCCGAAAAGAAGGTTCCCGCGGGATGCGAAGCGGCCACGGGCGATGCGCTGTCGGCCGATTCGATGGCGCCCATGGCGGCACATGCAGATGTTTTTGTACAGCTTGTGGGAACAGCACATCCCAATCCGGCCAAGGGCGAACAATTTCGATCCGTGGATTTTGTGGCAGGATGCGCAGGAGCGGACGCGGCCGTGCGAGCCGGAGTAAAACAGTTTGTGTATGTGAGCGTCGCCCATCCAGCGCCAATAATGAAGTCCTATGTTGCGGTGCGGGCAGCAGTTGAAGAGCACATTCGGAAGAGTGGTTTGCATGCGACGATTTTGCGGCCGTGGTATGTGCTTGGGCCAGGACGAAGATGGCCACTGCTGATCAAGCCACTTTATGCGTTGATGAGTCTGATTCCGACCACAAGAGAAAGCGCCCAGCGGCTCGGTCTAGTCACGAATGAACAGATGAATGCGGCGTTGGTGCAAGCAGTGGAACAACCAGCGAACGGGATTCGCATTTTGAACGTTCCGGATATTCGCAAGGCGAAGCTTTAGGCGATGAGTGCTCCTCACTCTAGCCGTTCGCTGGCTTACTTTGCACTCGTTGGCGGGATCTTGTGCATCGCGTGGTCGGCGATCTTCGTTCGCTGGACGGATATTCCAGGTCCCGCTTCGGCTTTCTACCGATTGCTGATTCCCGCGCTAGTACTCGCTCCGACTTGGATAATCGATCGAAGAACTCCTCGAGTTGATGGGAGAACACTGGCGATCATTTGCTGTGGTGGCGCTTTTTTTGCGCTCGACTTGGCTTTCTACAACACTTCTATTCTAAAAACATCCGCGGCTAATGCGACGCTGCTCGGAAACAACACACCAATTTTTGTTGGGCTGATTGCATGGCTGATCTTTCGCAAACGGCCGAGTGGCGAGTTTTGGCTGGGGCTGGCACTAGCAGTGGCGGGATCGCTGGTAATCGTTTGGGGCGATTTGGCGCGGCATGCGCATTTGGGTTGGGGCGACGCGATGGCGCTCGCGGCGTCCGCGTGCTTCGCGGTTTATTTGATCGCGACGGAGCAAGTGCGCGGCCACACTGGGACGCTGGTGTTCTTGCGGCTGGCGATCGTCTCGAGCGCCGCAATTCTGTTTCTGCTGAATCTGGCGATGCGCGTGCCACTTGAAATTCCTTCGGGAACGTCGTTTGCGGCTCTGCTTGGGCTGGGATTGGTATCGCAGTTCGGCGGCTATTTGGCGTTAACGTATGCAATGGGGCATTTACCAGCTACGGTGACGGCAGTTTCGTTGTTGTCTCAAGGCCCGCTAACCGCTTTGCTGGCCGCGTTGCTCTTGCATGAGCCACTGACAGTACATTTGTTGATTGGTGGGGCTTTGGTGTTGCTTGGAATCGCGCTCGCCAACCGATTAAAACGTCCAGAGCAAGAGGCCAATGCGGCTCTTTGCCAGGCCGCCGAAGCGGCGCAAGGTGAAACGGGCGCCTGATTGTTGCGTCGAACGTAGTAGGTCGGCATACCACGATGAGTGCAAATCTACAAACCGGGCAGTTCTATGGGGTTACGCAGAAGCGCGTGGATGCTGCCGGGCTGGTGTTAACCGAGATACGACATGCAGTTGGTCGCAAGCTTCCGCTGCACACGCATGAGTCGGCCTATTTTGGATTATTGCTTGATGGCGGCTATACGGAGCGGTTCAACGCGCGGGAAACGGGGTATAGGCCGTTCACTCTGGGTTTTCATCCGCCCAGCCTGACTCACGAAGATGAGATTGCACCTTGCGGTTCGCGAATGTTCTGCATTGAAGTGCGGGACGCATTTTGGCAGCGGACGAAGGATTTGGTGACGAAGCCAAAGTTCACGCCCGATCTTTGTGGGCGCGAAACCACCTGGCTTGGCTTGAAACTTTATCGCTCGTTTCGTGCAAACACTCTGAACGCTCTGCAAATGGAAGAGATTTGTGGCGAAATGCTCGCTCTATGTGCACGCTTTAATTTGAGCGATGAAAAATCGGCGCCGGAATGGTTAAGGCGAACTGTTGATCTCTTGCACGGCGCGTTTCGGCAGCAAACCACGCTGGATGCAATCGCAAGAGAGTTGAATCTTCATCCCATCCACTTGTCGCGAGTGTTTCGCAAGAAGTACGGATGCACTATGGGCGAATACGTGAACCGCTTGCGCGTGCAATTTGCTTGCGCCAAGATGTCGCAAGGCTGGCCCGCACTGGACGAGCTGGCGCTCGAGGCGGGATTCGCGGATCAGAGCCATATGGGGCGCGTCTTCAAGAGCGTAGTTGGGGATACGCCGGCCAAATTCCGGGAATTTCTGCATAACGCAGTTCGCACCTCTGCGCAAATCATTTCCAACTAAGCTTCTCGGAAGTTAGTTTTGTTCTAGACGTCCGGGCTGGGTGGGTTCATTCTGGCGGCATTGACGGAACCGGGAGAAAACAATGAAAAGAGTGATCGCGTTTAGTGCGTGCGCGCTTGTGATGGCAGGATTTGCTAGCTGGATGGTTAAGCCGCAGTCGGCAGTGGGCGCGGCCGGCGTTGTTGGCGCGCCGCAATACGGCTCTGATGGGAAATTGGTGCGGCCAGTGGGCTATCGCAAATGGGCTTACCTCTCTTCCGGCTATGGCATGAGCTATTCGGATAATCCGACCTCGGACGGGCACTTGATGTTTACGAACGTGTTTGTAACGCCGTCTTCGTACGACTATTTCGTGCAACATGGGACGTGGCCGGACAAAACCGTGTTCGTGCTCGAAGAATACGGTTCGTCGTCCAAAGGTTCGATCAACAAGCACGGAAATTTCCAGAGCGAATTCATGGGGCTGGACGTGGAAGTAAAGGACGAAAAAAGATTTGAAGATAAGTGGGCATATTTTGGGTTCGACACAACGCAGCTATCTTCCGCGGCCAACACGCCCAGCAAAAACGGGTGCTGGAACTGCCACGATCAACACGCCGCTGTAGAGCATTCCTTCGTGCAGTTCTATCCGGAATTGCTAAAAGTCGCGAAGGAAAAGAGCACGATCAAGCAAAACGTCCACCTCGAATAGCAAATTCCGGAGTCGGGCCCATTTAGAGCCAAAATTCACATTAATTGGCTTGTGTGACTTCCCTCTTAGATTCGATTTCTGAACACTTAGAAACATTTGACGCTGAAATCAGCGTTTTGCACTGAACAGTTTTGTGGTTGGAGCGTCTTTCTCCGAAGAGTGGCCACGGTTCTTCGAGGGTAGATTCATGCTCCTAAAGATTTTCCGTACCACAGTCTTCTCGTTCTTCGTTGCAACACAATTGCCTGCGGCAATAAACGCCACGCCAGTGCCCAAGCCGATAGACGACTCGGCACGCTATGAAATTCCGTTTGAATACACAGACGGTCACATGATTGTCGTTCGCGGAAGCATCGGCGGGCGCAGGAATCTGCAATTTGTGGTGGATTTCGGTACAACGGTTACTCTCTTGGACCGCGCATCAGCTCCCGCACTGCTCGCGGGAGAAACGCTTGAGGTCACTCATTTCTCGAATTCCATTTCATCGGCCGAAGTTGTGGTCAACCAGCTCGAACTTGGGACAATGATCGTCCCCAACTTCCGCGCCTATGTCATGGATTTGTCCCAAATTCCGGCAATGCCCCAAGGAACTGCGGGCGTAATCGGGCTCGATTTGCTCAAGCGGCAGAGCGTGATGGTGGACTTCGTAGAGCGCCGCCTGGTGTTTGGGGCCAGCTCAGAGGGTGAACACCGGGCAGCTCTCGTTAAGTGTGAAGTGGGATATGCCGTGGACGCGCTGTGGAAAGGTACTCCTGTAAAGCTCGCGCTTTCGACCGGAGTGGAAGTAGTGACGCTGGATCAAGAGCGGATGAAGGGGAAACCAATCAAGATGAATTCCGTGAAACCGGGCACTCTGAACACAAACTACACAATTACGCCGGTTTCCTATTTCGAAACGAAAGATATGAAGCTAAGCGATCTCAAGTTCCAAGGCACTGGGGTGCTGCGGAAGATGAGCTGGCCGTATGCCGCAGATGAGCTGGATGGATTCCTCCCGCTGCTTGCATTGAATGCAGACCGGGTGACTGTTGATTTTGAGCACGGCGTCTTGTCCTGGGAAGGAACTAAGATGGCGAAGGCCAGATCAAGACAGTCGAATGTGCCGGTTCAGACCTTTCAAGACCGCCCTTTGACCACTATTTCGCGGCAAGCGCCAGGATTTCAACATTAGTCCCATCGGGGTCCTTGATGTAGACGGATGAGGTCCCATCCCGATGAGCCTTGGGCTCGCCGTGAGCCCTTGGATCTCCAAGAATGGCGATGTGCGGCGGATGCTGCTCCGGAATGACAAACGCCAGACGGACATTGCCAAATTCAAGCAAAGCCCAAGTCGCATCTTGATAGACAACTTTGCATTTAAAGTGTGTGGTGTACCAGTTCACGGAGGCGGCGACGTCACGGACACTCACCGCAACGTGGTCGAGCGTATCTAGATTCGTTTTGGCCGGAGTCTCATTCATGCTGTGATTTCTCTTTCCGATAGCTTTCTCCTCCATTTTACCCGAGTCAGATAGAGCAATCTGAGGAATCCGCCAGTTCCTTCCGTTCGTCAGGCACAGTAGACTTTTTGTGCCGTGCAATCGTTGCGGTATGCCGCCGAGTCCCGAGGAGGCTGTCCATGAGACGGTTCCTGCTTGTCTCTGCAATATTGATTTTTCTCTTTCCGTATCTAAACTTCGCGCAAGTACAACAGCCCGCACCGGCACTCGTAACACAAAAGCCGCGCCCAAAGATTGGTGTGGCCCTCGAAGGCGGGGGCGCGCTTGGATTGGCACACATTGGCGTATTGCAATGGTTTGAAGATCATCACATCCCGGTGGACTACATCGCGGGAACGAGCATGGGCGGCTTGGTCGGCGGATTTTATGCGACAGGGAAAAGTCCAAAAGAGCTAAGACAAATTGTCGAGGCGCAGGACTGGGACATTATCATCGGGGGTGCGACGCCTTATGAAGACCTTTCTTACCGTCGCAAGGAAGACGCCCGGGACTACGCGAATAAGATTGTCTTTGGACTGAAAAATGGGCTTTCCCTGCCAGCCGGATTGAACGCGGGCCATCAAATCACGCTGCTGATTGACCGCGAGACAGTGGCCTATTCGCAATTAAAATCGTTTGATGAGCTGCCAATTCCCTTCCGTTGCGTCGCCACCGATCTAGTGTCCGGCAAAGAGGAGGTCTTCAGCGATGGCTCTCTGCCACGCGCACTGCGGGCCACCATGTCCATTCCCGGAATTTTTTCTCCGGTCAGAACAGGCGAAAAGGTCTACGTAGACGGCGGCCTCGTAGGGAATCTGCCGACAGACGTTGTGCGAAAGATGGGCGCAGACATTGTAATTGCCGTGCATCTGGAAACGGCCCCGGCCAAACCCGAAGAGATTCAATCGCTCTTTAGCGTGCTCGGTCGTTCGATCGACGTGGTGATTCGGGATAACGAATTGCGCGGGCTTTCTGGCGCGGATTTGATCGTGAACGTAAACTTGCGCGATTTCACGTCAATGGACTATCCAAAAGCGGACACCATCATCAACAAAGGCGCTCAAGCGGCAGGCGTGAAGCAGCAGGTCTTAAGTCCCTATTCCCTGAACGACGAAGCATGGACGGAATACTTGCAAGCGCGTGACTATCGAAAACAGGCGACGATTCCTGTGCCACAGTTTGTAAAGGTTGAAGGGACCGACGCGAATACGGGCAAGCACATGGAGGAGTTTTTACGCTCAATGGCAGGCAAGCCTCTGGACGAGAAAAAGCTCGACCAATTGCTTACTAGGCTGACCGGATTGGGGAAATTCGATTGGGTGGGCTATTCGATCACAAACGATGGGAGCAACAATGGGCTGCTCATCACCGTACACGAAAAAAATTACGCCCCTCCCTATCTGCAGCTTGGTTTTGAGGTGGATGGCTCGGAAAGCGGCGACGTGAGCTTCACACAAGCCGCGCGGCTAACGGTACAAGACAAAGCCGGGTATCGTTCCGAATGGCGAACAGACATTCTCTTTGGAAATACCTACGGAATTTCGAGTGAACTCTATAAACCGTTTACAGCAACGAGCAAGTGGTTCATTGCGCCGCGTGTAAGCGCCAGCGACACCAATTTTAAGGTCTATCGCATGAACGATCCGCTCTCGATCTACCGTATCGACAAAGCGACCGCAGGAGTGGATTTTGGCTACGGCTTCAGCCGTTTTGCGGAAATTCGCTTCGGGTATGAAACGGGAACATACAACGCAAAGTTGCGCCTCGGCTCTCCTGAATTCCCTGCTTTGTCTTCGCGAACGGGAGACTTCAGGATGGCCTTCTTGATGGATCACACGGACGACCCCATCATTCCGCGGCGAGGTTATCAGGTCGAAACGCTGTTCCACTATTTCGATGCAAGTCCTGGTGCAGCAGAAAATTTTCCCGCCCTGGATATGCGCCTAAGCTACTACCAGCCGGTATCAAAACCGGGCTCGATATTTTTCAATGCCGAAGGTGCAAGCACGTTTGGATTCAGCCACACCGGAATTCCCCAATATTTTCTAGGCGGACCCGGGCGACTGAGCGCCTACGGGACAAATGAATTGTTCGGCAACCAATACTATGTTTTCCGTACAGGATACCTGCACGATTTGTTCACTCTACCGCCCTTTGTCGGGAAAAAGATCTATGCGACGGCTTCGTTCGAGTTCGGGAAGATGTACGGCTTCGCCAATCAAAGCGCCTTCCCTAGCGATGTGGCGGCAGGCGTCGTCGCGCAGACGGCGCTAGGCCCGCTATTTCTCGGCGGCAGCGTCGGCGAATCGGGACATCAAAAGTGGTTCTTCCAATTGGGCCACGTGTTCTAGGCGCCGCGGAGCGTTACTCAATGAGGTGGACGTGTTACCACCATCTCTGGATGAACCCGGCGGAACGTCTGCGCCATGTGGCAGTTCCAGCAGACTGGCAAGTGAGTGCGGAATGTCTGCTGAAGATTTTCCAGAGGAACATCCTTCCATTCGACAGTGCGATTCTCCTCATCAAGAAGCGCCGGCGCATGGTCATGCCAATGAAGTTCATGAAATGGCGCGTGGCAGTAGACGCATTCCTTTCCCAAATACCATTGATTGACGATGGTATTAACGAGGCAGGCTTTTGGTGCTTCTTCAATTTGAGCCAGACATGCCTGCCCACAATGTTCACGCTCGGGCCAGCGCGAGCACTTACTCAAAGATAGAAATGGCTCATCAACGGTAGATTCCAGGGCCGCCTTTGCCACCGATACTTCCACTGCTGCTGCAATATGGTTTTCCGGGCAGGAAACGATCCTTTTGCCGCGAAACTTGAAGTAAGTACGAATTGCACGCACCAGCATCACACTGGCGCTCATCGCAATAAGTACCAGAAATAAAATCATCAAAAGTTTCATAGGTCCATCCTTTCCCGGGCCAGGACCTTAAGCCGGTCTCGGAAGGAGAAATTCCAATCAAACGAATCTTAGTAGTAATGAAACAGGCATGCTGCGGCAGGCGACACGTATCCCTGTGATGCGTATCACCCAGGCGGACCTATAGTCGCAGCGGAGGCTACTGGAAATGGCTGAAGAGGTTGTTGAGCGATTCGGCGAGCGTCGGGTGGGCGAAAACGGCGTTCTGCAGAACCGTGTAAGGAATCTTGCCCATCATGGCGAGCTGGATTTGGGCCATGATCTCGCCGCCTTCTATTCCCAAAATCGCTGCGCCCAGGATTTGGCCAGTTTTGGCATCCACGATTGCCTTCATAAAGCCGCGCGTTTCATCTATTTCAAGGGCGCGAGCAACGTATGTCATCGGCATGCGTGCAACACGGATGACGCGATCCTGGGCGCGAGCCTCAGTTTCCGTCAAACCTACGCGGCCAAGCTGCGGATCCGTGAAGACTGTGTAAGGGGCGAGGCGACCCGCAATCGAGGCATTTCCCTTTTCCAGCAAGTTCGCGCGAATAATTCGGAAGTCATCGTAAGAGATATGCGTAAAGGCAGGGCCGCCCTTGATATCGCCGAGCGCGTAGATGTTGGGCGCCGAAGTTTCGAGGCGGTCGTTGACGCGGATGAAGCCGTGTTCATCAGCATCAATTCCCGCAGCAGCAAGATTCAAAGTATCTGAATTGGGAACACGGCCAGTGGCAATGAGCAGGTGCGAACCTTCGACGCTGCGCATCTTTCCGGCATTTCGGAATTTCAAGTGGACGCGAGACCCGTGGCGAGCGACCTTTTCTGCTCTCGATTCGAGCAGAATATGAATTCCGTCTTCCTTCAGTATTTCAGCAACAGCTTCGGCCACTTCCGGATCCTCGCGGGTGAGCAAACTGTTTCCAGACTGGATGATGGTGACTTTGCCGCCCAATCGGCGAAAAAGCTGCCCAAATTCGAGACCGATGTAACCACCGCCAAGCACGAGAAGATGTTCGGGAACTGCATTGAGTTCCATGATGGATGCGCTGTCTAAATAAGGAACATCGCGAAGCCCGGAAATATTGGGAACTCCGGGCCGGCAACCGGCATTTATGAAAAAACGGTCCGCTATCATGACGCGTTCCTGGCGCTTCTTATCCCGCACCACAATGGAATTGGGATTGGCAAATTCGGCCTGACCAAAAATTAGGTCCAGGTTGGCCGTTTTTTCGACGCGCCTCTGGCCGCCACTTCGAAATAAATTCACGATGTCTCGCTTGCGTTTGCGCACGCGGACCATATCAATCTTTGGCGAGCCGACGAGTATGCCGTAATCAGCAGCACGACGGGCAAGATAGGCGACTCGTCCGCTGGCGACCATCGTCTTGGTAGGAGTACAGCCCTCGTTGATACATGTGCCACCGACGTGTTCGCGCTCGATCAACGCAGTGCGCATGCCTGCATTGGCTAACGCCTGAGAAAGCGGCGTACCCGCCTGGCCGGAGCCGATCACAATAGCGTCGTAACGAGTGGCGTGAGAGAACTTTCCGTTTGTCATATTGATGTTGCGACCTTAATCACCAACAACGAGCCAGCTATAGCCACTGCATCTTCCAGAAGCGCAATCGCAAAGTCGGGACACTTTAGCGCCTTAACGGTTCGAGTGCGCACCTGGAATCCCCCAAAGCAGCCAATAAGACCGCCGGCCAGCCCTAGGAGTGATCCTATCCAGGCTGAATGACCTGTCGCTACAGAAATGCAGGCTCCCGATAATGACCCTAGCAAAATGCGTGCGATCAAACCGGGCGGCGCTGTCCGACTCGGCGCTGAGGGAAGCTTGTCGTTAATAAGCTCTATGACTGCTGCAACCGCAAAGAGGCCAATCGCAATCTTGCTTGCCATAAATTGCAGTGGGCTACCGGAAAGATTTAGCCAGCCAAGCACTGCGGCCCATGCAATGACCGCAGGCGGAGTCAGGCATCGCAAGCCATCCAGAGTTCCCATCAGCAAAGACAAGAACATTGCCAAGTTATACCCCTCCGGAGTCCTAAACGGGCGCGGGAAACGCGGGAAATATTCTGTCAAGCAACTGATTGAAAAAATAGGAATTTGTTTAATTCCGGCGAAGAACAACCGCATTCAGGGGCCTCCAAAAGCCCCCGCCCCGATGTGAACAAAAAAATGCAGAACGTTCATTGAACCGTAACACCGCTTTCGTATAACGCAGGCTCCCCAATCCGGCAATTCCCGCTCGCCGGCTCAGCGCTGAGTCTTAAGGAGCCTTATAGCTACGTTTGCAGCACCACAGTCCGCCGTGCACGAGAAGATGTCAAAAGGGCCGGGACTGATCGGTACTTTGATCTTTGTCGGAGCTTTGGTTACCGGAGTCGTTTACATTGGATGGAATCTCTCGAAGGCTTTGATTGCCCTGCAGACTGGCTCGGCACTGCCGTACAATGGCTGAAGCGAAGCCGGAAGAGCGCAAATACGGCTTCGTGACGATCTCGCTGGGGGAGAAAGAAAAGTGAAAGACAACTATTGACTTTCGCCTTTTGTTCGCTATACTGCGCTTGGTAGAGGAAAACGGGAAACGGCCCGCTTGGGTAACTGGGCGGGGGAAACGTGGCGCTTGGCTTCATTGCCTCCTTGGCTCACGCGGCCAGGCGCCACCCGTTGAACGTAACACGCCCGTTTCTCACCGGGAGCGTTGCCATGGAAGCCTGTGTCGAAACCGTATTCCCCACCCTTGCCCCAAATGTCCTCTCGCTGCCGGAAGCGCCTGTAGAGCCTTCCTCGGCCCAGCCAGCGCCCTGTAGCGAGCCGATTTCCTCCGGCCCAATCCCAAACATTGTCCATGTGGACGTGGATGCGTTCTTTGCGTCCGTCGAACAAGTGCTGAACCCCAAGCTACGCGGCAAGCCAGTGCTCGTTGGGCGTGGCGTGGTGGCTTCGGCAAGCTACGAAGCGAAGCTGCAGGGCGTGAAGACCGCGATGACCTTCCGCGAAGCGATGCGGATCTGCCCGAAAGCGATTATCGTGCCCGGCCAGTATGAACACTACGCCGATTATGCGGAGCGCGTGCGGCGGATTCTGGAAACCTATACGCCTGCAGTGGAAACCGCGGCGTTGGACGATTTTTATCTTGATTTTGCCGGCACCGAACGGCTCTATCCCGATTTTCGCGGCACGCTGCTGCGGCTGCAGATGGACGTGTTCCAGCAGACCGGCTTGAGCGTCTCTGTGGGTGCGGCAAAAACAAAAGTCGTGGCTGCAATTGCCTCACGGTTGGAGCGGCCACGTGGGTTTAAGTTGATTACCCCAGGAACGGAACAGGACTTTTTGGCACCGTTGCCAGTCGAAAAGCTGCATGGCATCGGCCATGTCCACGCTTCGATGCTGGCCGAGCGCGGCGTCACGACCATTGCGGAATTGGGCCGCGTGCCGCGGCCTGCGCTCGAAGCGGCGTTCGGCGAAGTGATTGGTGGACAGATTTGGGAACGCGCCCGTGGGCTCGATGGCCGCGAAGTGATGCTGCCGGCGACTCCAAAATCTATTTCACGCGAAACAACCATTGAAGGCGGCACGATTGACACAGAATTTCTTGCCGGCCTGATTGAATATTTGTGCGAACGCGTCGGCTCTACTTTGCGTGATTACGGCCGACAGGCGCGTTCGATTGGCCTGCGCATTCGCTATGTGGACCATTTTTCTGCTCACCAAACCTTGCAATTGATGAAACCAAGCAACGATGAACGCGCTTTGCACAAAACGGCGATGGAACTTTTCCAGAAATTATTTACGCGACGCGTTGCAGTGCGGCTGGTCGGCGTGACCGTAGTAAATCTGGACCAGGATCGCCGCCAAAACGAACTGTTCGATCAAAATGCAAACCGTCGCTGGTATTTGAATCGCGGCGTGGACAATGCGCGCAAGCGCTTCGGCTGGAATTCGCTCTTTTATGGCAAAGGGTTGCGGCTGCGCGAGCATTACGCCAGCAAACCCGGTGGGCTTGTTCTCTCAACTCCCTGCTTATCACGATAAACGATTCCCGAAATCTCTTCCTAGTTCCTCTACTGAAATAGCCTGCAACCTGAAAACTGGCTGCAGGCACTCTCCATTTTCGCGGGCACATGTTCGTTCATCTCGATTGTCATAGTCATTATTCGTTTCTGAGGGCGGTGCCGTCGCCACAGGAGATTGTTGCGGCGGCGGCAGAAGCAAGCATGCCCGCTGTCGCGCTGACGGATACGAATGGCATGTACGCCGCGCTTCCCTTTTATAAGGAAGCGCTGGCGCGCGGAATCAAACCAATCATCGGCGTGAAGCTTGAAATTCAGTGGCGAGTAGCGAGTGGCAAGTGGCGAGAAAAAGAAAAACGAAATGACGCGAGCAATCAAATTGTTTTGCTTGCAGAAAACGAAGAGGGCTACAGCAATCTTTGCCGATTGACGACGCTCCGGCAAATGGGAACGGTCGCGCCGAGCCCAAAGACGGAAGATGTAGAGAACGAAGGCCGGCCTGTAGCTCTGGAAGAACTGGCTCAGTACAGCAAAAACATAGTTGCTCTAGGGTTTTTGCCAAAAAGAACAACCGAAGCAACGATTCCCGATACAAGCATCAAGCAGTTTTCAAATCTTAAAGAAATTTTCGGCGACTGCTTTTATCTCGCTGTCCAAAAACTCTCTCCAGGTAATGGGCGCTTGTTTCGCGAGGCGGAACGCATTGCCCGCGACCAGAATATCCCGCTCGTCGCAACGAATAACGTCCACTTCATCCAGCCGGAAGAGCATTTGCATCATCGCGCCGTGAATGCCGTTCGGATAGGCGGTTTGCTAACCACCGTTGGCGCATCGCTCTCCCAGGATTCCACCAGCGCGGAAATCACCACCAGAGAAGCATGGTTCAAGCCACATGCCGAAATGAAGCGGTTGTTTCCAGATCATCCAGAGCTGTTACACCGGACTTTGGAAATTGCCGAACGCTGCAATCTGCAGCTCGATCTCGGAAAACTCATTCTGCCGGAATTTCCCGTGCCGTCGGGCGAAACGCCGTTTTCCTATTTATGGAAGCTATGTTTCGAAGGCGCTCGCCAAATTTACAAGCCCGTGACACCGGAGGTGCTCACGCGTCTGACAAATGAGCTGACAGTCATTGAAAATCGAGGACTCGCATCATTCTTTTTGTTGGTGTGGGACATCGTGCAGGAAGCCAAGCGGCGCGGCATTCCCGCAGTCGCTCGCGGCTCAGCAGCCAGTTCGATGGTCACGTATACGCTCGGCATTTCGCGCGTCTGCCCCCTGCGATGGGGGCTTTATTTCGAACGATTCCTGAATGCACAACGCACCGATTGCCCCGACATTGACGTGGACATCTGCGGAGCGCGGCGCGACGAACTACTCGACTATGTTTACGAACGCTGGGGCGAGCGCGAAAGCGCACAAGGCCGGCATGTTGCGTCGGCCCGGTTAGGGCCGCACGTAGCGATGATTGGGAGCTTCGTCACCATGCATGCTCGCCTCGCCATTCGCGAAATCGCAAAAGTCTTCGGCGTGCCGCCGCTCGAAGTGAACCGCTTCACCAAGCGATTGCCCCTTCGCCCGGTGCGGGAGATCTTGCAGGCAATTCGTGCTTTGCCCGAATGCCGCGACCTGCCCGTGGACGACGAACCCTGGAAAACAATTCTACAAGTTGCACTCAAACTGGACGACGCACCACGCCACCTGGGTATTCATCCCTGCGGCACGGTAATTGCCGCGCGTCCTCTGACGAAGTACATGCCACTCGAGCGTGCCGCCAAAGGAATCATCGTCGCGCAATATGACATGCACGCCGTCGAAGATCTGGGCCTGATCAAGATGGACCTGCTTGGCCAGCGCGGATTCACGACGATGTCGCTCGCGTTGGACAACATCGAAAAGCGGCAGAACGCGGAAATCGAAGAAACGATCGTTGCGCCCGACGGATCCACGCCGTTGCCGAAAGCGCGCGTGATTGATTTCGACGCGATCCCGGAAAATGACCCTGAGACATGCGAGATCATCGCCTCAGGAAAAACGCTCGGCGTTTTCCAGGTCGAATCGCCTGCCATGCGCGGCATGCTGCGCATGATGAAAGCAAAAACTCTGGAAGAGGTCGCGATTGCGCTGGCGATCATCCGGCCGGGCGCCGCGGAATATGGCTCGAAGGAACTATTCGTAAAGCGCCTGATGGGGAAAGACGAACCTACGTATGCTCATGAAGCGCTGAAACCGATTCTGCAAGACACGCTCGGTGTTTGCGTCTATCAGGAGCAGGTGATGCAGATCGCGCTGGCTCTGGGAAAAATGTCGCTGGCGGAAGCCGACCTGGTGCGGCGAACCTCCGCAAAATATTCCGGCCGCGCCGACTACGAGCGGTTGCGCACCAAGTTTCAAGAGGCCGCTGGATTGATGGGTCTCACCGAGGCACAACGCAAAGAGACCTGGATGATGGTCGAAAAGTTCGCTGGCTTCGGTTTTTGCAAGGCGCATGCGGCAACCTACGCCGACATCTCCTACCGCATGACCTATTTGAAAACGCATCATCCCGCGGAATTTCTTGCGGCAATGTGCAGTGCGGGTGCGGGCTTTTATCACGTTTCGGCTTACATCGAAGAGGCCAAGCGCTGGGGCATCGAAGTGCTGCTTCCCTCGGTGAATCACTCACGCATGGAATACACCGTGGAGCTGCGCTCAAGCGGCAAAAAAGCATTACGCATCGGTCTGATGCAAGTGCATGGACTGAGCAACGAAACGCTCAGCAACATTCTTCGCGCACGGCGCAGCGGTGGGGCATTTCTGTCATTGCAAGATTTTCTTGCACGTGTGGCCATCGAACGCGACGAAATCGAAGCGCTCATCAAGTGCGGCGCCTTCGACGAAGTGAACAATGGCGAACGCGGTCGGTCAACCCGCTCCGCCTTGCTCTGGCAATGGAATTTCAGCCAGGCACAAAAGCCTAACCAAAACTCGACGCCCTCCACTTTCCTTTTTGGCGATTCCGCGCACCACGCAATCGAAACGCTTGCTCTGCCGGAGAATCCACCGGAGTACACGCAGGAGCAGAAACTTCGTTACGAGCGCGAACTCCTCGAAGTCTGCGTCAGTGGTCATCCGCTCGATTTTCTACCGCGCAATGGCGAACTGTGGAGCGATGAGCTGCCCAATCACACCGGTAAACGCGTGACGCTTTGCGGCTGGGCCGTTACACACCGCCACGTTGGCACAAAAAATTACCGCAACATGATGTTTCTCACGCTCGAAGACCAGCGAGGCCTCTATGAAGCCGTGCTTTTCCCAGACACATACGATCGCTATGGCAGGCTTGTTTATGAAACGCGCGCCTTGAAGGTCACCGGCCGTGTCGAACCGAGCGGGCAACTCAATTGTGAATCTCTTGAAGCTTTAAAAATAAAGCACTGAAGTCGAATGCAGCCGAACCCGGAGAAACACCGATGCACTTCCATCCCCGAACACCCAATCGAGAAAAATCAGCCGAGTCTGGATCCGGTCAGCCAGTCGGCAGCGCGGAAGAATGGCTGGGGCGGAACAGAGACGGCAAACGGTTGCTCTGGGAGCGATTGAATCCGCGGCACCGAAAAGCGCTGCACACACTGGCGGAAGCGCTTGCCGCACAGCAAAAACATGCACGGTTGGAAGACGAAACACGGAGCAAACTGAGCCAGCTCTCGGCTGAGGTCGACCGGCTGGCCAATCGCGCCGCCGCCCTGCTGGTGGAGGTAGCTCGCCGGACACGCCCCCGCGCGTGAATCTTGCAGCCAGCTATGCCCAGTCTCATACTCAGGTTATGAGGATTTCTGCAAAGAATGGCGCCCTCTGTTTGGCGTTTGTCACGATTTCCGCGGTTGCTGCCGTACCTGCGTTGGCCGATGAAATTCGTCTGAAAGACGGCAAGAAACTATACGGCGTCATCGTCGCCTACGAAGACAACATGTTCAAGGTCAAGACTGACTATGGATATGTGCTCGTTGAAAAAGACAAAATCGCCGCGATCGTGCCAAACACCCCTGCTGGCCAGCCTGCCGATGCAAAGCCTGCAGCGCAACCGTCAAAAACGGATCCGGCACGCGCTCCAGCAACGGGCGCAGCTTCAAATACGGCGAATACAACGGAAGTTTCCGCGAAGAATAAAGTTGCGAACACAAACGTAAAACCCAACCTTCCCGCGAATTCATCATCAACAGGCGCCTCTGCGCCAAATATCAAAACGGCTGCACCCGCAGCGACAACCGCGCTTGCCGCAAATGCAACTCCTCCCGCACCTCCTAAAGAGGAATTGCCGCCAAACAAAGAAGAGATTCAGGGCAATCAGTACACCAATTTCACGCACGGCTTCCGCATGTACAAAGCGCCGAGCTGGGAATTGATTGAAGACGCACGCAAAGCACTTCCAAATGCGATCGTTGCCCTTGGAACGGCAAATGAGTCGACGCTTATGGTTGTCGGCGAGGAAAAAACAAAAGAACCGCTTGAAACAGCAGCGGCCGGAGTGGAAAAGCGTTTGCGCGAAATTTACTCGAACTATCGCCTGATTTCCCAGCGCAAGACCACCGTCGGCGGAATGCCCGCCGTCGAATACAAATACCGCGGTATGGCGGACAATCACGATTGGTCCGGAACGCTTGTAGTGATTTCTCGCGGGAAAGATGTGCTGACAGCGCTAGGAATGACCTTTGCGGAGAGCGACCTGATTCAGATTCAGGAAAATGTAATTGCTCGCTCGATTTCGAGCCTCGATTTCAGCTCACACCAATAAGTTCTGGAGTCGTAATCCTCAGAAGCACGTTAACCTTCCGCTGACTCACCTTTGCGGTGTTCCCGAATCAAGCCAATAAGCGCCTGCGCCGCACGTGGCAAGCTGCGATCCCGGCGATAGACAAGCCCAAGCTCGCGCCAAAGGTCCACACCTTCCACGCTGAGCAGCTTTACTTCCCCTGCTTTGACTTGATCTTTCGCAAAACTCTCACTGATGAAGGACACACCGGCATCCGCTCCCACGAAGCGCTTGATCATGCCGATGCTCGGCAATTCCATCGCGACGTGCGCGCGCGAACGGTACGGCCGGAACAATTTATCGAGCACCTGGCGCGTATAGCCGGTACGAGGAAAAATCAGCGGCTGCGACGCTACTTCTTCTAGCGTAACTTTTGACCGCTGCGCCAGCGGATTACGTGCGCTCACCATAAAGCGCAGCCGATCCTTGTAAATGCTGTGTACTTTCAGGTTCGGCGATTTTGCTGGCAACGTCACGATACCGACATCCACAGATCCGTCTTCCACGCGTTGCAAAATCTTGTGACTGAAGTTGCGATAAATGCTGATATGAACTTGCGGATAGCGTCGCTGGAATTCCGCAAAAATATCTGGAAGCAAATAAAGGCAGGTCGCTTCGTTCGCCCCGAAAACAACCGGGCCTTGCACCACATTCCCGCGATCCGCTACGACTTGCACAGACTCATCCCGCAGCCGAAGCAATCTTTCCGCGTAATCGAAAAGCACTTCTCCTGCTGGTGTGAGTTCGACAGATTTTGCGGAACGATCGAGCAACTTTGAGCGGTATGCCTGTTCGAGTTGCCGGATCTGCGCGCTGACAGCAGATTGCGACCGGAACACTTTTTGCCCGGCACGTGAAAAACTCTTCAGCTTCGCTACATAAACAAAAGTTGTCAGTTGATCGAAATCCATAACCTTCCGTTCAGGAGCGGATTATATCCAAAGTAGTGAGTCGGGTGCGAGCCAAAGACGCGCTCAGGCATGAATCGCCTGCGTTGCAATGGGCACCGCAGCCGCGGCGGACTGCGACGTCTCTGCCAATCCAAGACCGGCGAGCAATGGCGCCCAGGTTCTCTCGATGCTGCCCTGGAAATGCAGAGGCTGCACCCGCATCAATCCCAGTGAACCGCGTCGCGAAAGCAAACGTGAAGCGCGTGGACTTTGCGTGAGATTCACATGTTCCTGCAAAGCGCGGCGCAGCCAAATCTCTTCGACCGATTCGACTTCTTCCAGCTTCACAAACTCTTTGTGCAGCACATCCACTGCCTCTGCGCGCAGAACGTATGCGAGGCCACCCGTCATGCCGGAGCCAAAATTCAATCCCAAAGGGCCGAGCACTAGCACTGCACCACCCGTCATGTACTCGCAGCCGTGTTGGCCAACCCCTTCAACTACGGCAAGCGCGCCGCTGTTACGGATCGCAAAGCGTTCGCCTGCACGCCCTGCAACGAAAAGCTGGCCCGAAGTCGCTCCATACAAAACCGTATTTCCGACGAGCACATCGCCGCGTCGCGATGCGCTTGGGCCGGAAGAAATCGAGATCGTACCGCCAGAGAGTCCCTTACCAACATAATCGTTCGCTTCACCTGTCAGCTTCAGTGTCATGCCATTGCAGACAAATGCTCCGAAACTTTGGCCCGCTGCGCCGACAAACTCGTGGACGGAGTTTTCGCCTGCTCCACTGCCTTGCGCGCGGAGTCTCATGCGTTCGCCGCTAAGCCCCGCGCCAACGCTGCGGTCAGAATTCCGGATTTGCTGCGGACCCGAAGCCGCAAAGTCCATCGCCGGCATCACCGGAGTATCGCCAAGCGCCGCGTGCAAACCTGGCGCCTGCCGAGGCACGATGCGGAAGGACATATCCGATTCAAGTGCAAGCGCCGGCGTTTCCGCATAATTCACCGAGCGTGGCCGCAGACAATCGTAAGCGCCCTTCAATTCCGAGAGCGAATGCGCGCCAAGCTCCGCGAGCTTGCTGCGGACCTCTTCGCCAAGCGCGCGGAAATAAGCAACCACCATTTCCGGCTTCCCGTTGAATCGCATCCGCAGCGTCTCATCCTGCGTCGCGATGCCAACAGGGCAAGTATTCAAGTGGCATTGTCGAGCCATCACGCAGCCAATCGCCAGCAGCGACGCGGTTCCAAAGCCAAACTCATCCGCACCCAAAATAGACCCAATCAAAATGTCGCGCGAGAATTTCAGGCCACCGTCCACGCGCAACGCAACTCGCGACCGCAACCCCGCTCGAACCAGCGTCTCGTGCGTTTCGCGCAATCCGATTTCCCAAGGAAGCCCCGTGTTCTTGATCGATGTCAGCGGCGATGAGCCAGTTCCGCCGTTGTGGCCCGCGATCGTAATTACATCGGCTCCGGCCTTTGCCACGCCCGCCGCGATGATTCCAACTCCCGCGCCTGAAACCAATTTCACGCCGATTCGCGCATGCGGATTTACAGCGCGCAAATCATGTATCAGCTGAGCCAGGTCCTCGATGCTGTAAATATCGTGATGCGGCGGCGGCGAAATCAGGGGCGTGCCCGGCGTCGCATGGCGAATCCGCGCTATGTATTCCGTAACTTTCTTCGCGGGAAGTTGGCCGCCTTCGCCAGGCTTCGAACCTTGCGCCATCTTGATTTCGAGTTCCTGTGCATGAACCAGATAATTCGCCGTGACACCAAATCTCCCCGACGCAACTTGCTTGATCTTGTTCGCCGCTTCCGGCTCTTCAACATAGAGCTTCGGGTCTTCTCCGCCTTCACCTGTATTGCTGCGGCCTCCAAGCATGTTCATTGCAAGCGCCAGTGTCTTGTGCGCTTCTGGACTCAACGACCCAAGCGACATCGCCTGTGTACTGAATCGCCTCAATATGAATTCCAGCGGTTCTACTTCCTTCAGTGGAATTGGATCTGAAACCACGGTCTCCAGTAAATCGCGCAAGAAAACCGGTCCTTGCGCATCTGCCAATTCTTCAAACGCGGAATATTTCTTCGCGTCCGGCGCTTTCACATGCGCATGAATTCGCCGCACAACTTCCGGGGAATTTGCGTGAAGCTCTGCACCTTTCCGGAAACGATAGAATCCCGCATCGTGCATTTCTTCAGCGGGCGCAGCAAACGCGTTCTCGTGCATCTTCAAATAGTCGGCAAGCAGATCATCGAGCGACTTCTGCCCCGCGAAATCCGCCGCATCTTCAAAAAACTCGGCGCAAAACTGCTCGGACAATCCAACAATTTCAAATAGGTAGCTGTTGCGATAGCTTGCCAGCGTGGAAACGCCCATACGCGCGAGCACTTTGCGCAACCCGGCGGTGACTGCCGCACGCACATGCGCCATTCCGCCCGGCTCTTGCGCTTCCGCAAACTGCTCTGCCAGATACGGCGCCACTGCGCTCGCACCAGCTGCGAGCAACAGCGCAATGTGATGGGTATCGAACGCCTGCGCCGTTTCTACAATCAACGGCACATCCGCGTAACCGTCTTCGACCATTCGCTTCCAAAATGCCGCAGTCGCAAGCAACGCTGGCAGTGCCGCATGCTCCGCGTCCACTCCCCGGTCAGAAAGGAGGAAGAGCCCCGGACGCGCTCCGCCACTCAGAGGGGTAGTCAACTGAGCGACTGCGCGACGCGCTCCCGGGACTCCTAGTTTGGAGGGAAACGAAAATGGTTCGCGGTGCACCGGACTGGATGCTTCCAGCAACTCTTCCAGCTCCGCTTGCGTAAGAATCGGCGTCGGCAGCGCAATCCCCTGCGGCAAGCTCACTTCGAGCGACATCACATGCGTCTCGCGCAGCGGGTCAATCGGCGGATTCGTCACTTGCGCGAATCGCTGCTTGCAGTAATCCCAAAGTGTGCGCAGTTGTGACGAAAGAAACGCAGGCGGTGCATCGTCGCCCATGCTCCAGTCCGATTCCTTGCCGTGCACAAGTCCCGTGAAAAGAATTTTGTATTGATCGTCCGACCAGCCACAGGCGGCGGCGACGCGTTTCGGCAATTCCACCGCTGGATGAGGAGATGCAGACGCGGCCACTCCAAGCCTGCGGGTCTGCGGGGCAGGCCGCCGCGACTGCTGCGTCGCCAGCCGCTTGAGAATTTCTCTCCAGCGGAAAAGTTGTCCCGTCGCGGGATTCGCCACAATCATTTCCCCCGGTCCAAGCCGTTGGCGCTCGGCAATCCGCGACTCTTCAAAATCAATCAATCCAGTTTCCGATCCTGCCACAACCAATCCATCATGCGTAACTGTATAGCGCAGCGGCCGCAATCCGTTGCGATCCAGCTTTGCCCCTACAACTTGCCCATCCGAAAAAATCAGCGCCGCAGGCCCATCCCACGGCTCGCTGTGCAGCGAAAGCGCCGAAAGCGCAGCTCGCACGTCGCGCGAAAGCAGCGGGTCGTTTTCAAACGCCGGCGGCGCCATCGCCAGCATCGCCTCTTCCGGCGAAAATCCCTGCAGCAGCTTGATTTCGAATCCGTTGTCGAAGCTGGCCGAATCGCTGACGTTCTGTTCCAGCGCGTGGAACCACGGGCCCACGGCCAAATCATTGCGGATCTGCCGCTCTTTCGCGCGCAACCAGCGCCGGTTGGAAACAATCGTATTGATCTCGCCGTTATGCGCCGTATAGCGGAACGGCTGCGCCAAATGCCACGAGGGCGACGTGTTCGTCGAATAACGCTGGTGGAAAATCGCAAATGTCGTTTCGTAGGAAGAGTCGCGCAGGTCGGAATAAAACTGGGGAAATTGCCACGGCGTGAGCAAGCCTTTGTAGACAACAGACTGCGAAGACAGCGACGAAATGTAACATCGCGCGGGCATGAGCGACTCAGCCCGCTTACGCATAAGGGCAAGCCGCGGTTCAAACCGCGCATCTCCGCGCGAAGTATGAAACGGCGCCACAAAAAACTGCCAGATCTCCGGCAAAGTTTCGAGCGCGCGACGCCCCAGGCAGCCCGGATTCGTCGGCACTTGCCGCCATCCGAGCATCCGCAACCGTTCCGTTTCCGCGGCCTCTTCGATTGCTGCCCTCGCTTGTGAAACTTCCTCCGCAGGCAGAAACGCCACTCCAAGCCCAAAATGTTCGGGAAGCTCGATTCCTTGCTCGGCAGCTTTCGCAATAAAAAATGCGTGTGGTATTCCGGTCAGCAGTCCGGCGCCGTCGCCGCTTGCTCCATCCGCATCAACTCCGCCGCGGTGCGTCAGTTTTTCAAGGGCACTGAGGGCGTATTGGACGATGTCGTAACTTGGTGCCCCGCCCAAACGCGCAATAAAGCCTGTACCACAGGCATCATGGTCGGGATGGCCCCAATTTGGGCGCTGGCGCTGACCCATGCATCGTTTATAGGGGTTGGGTCGGCCCCATGTACAACGCAGAAAATTGATTCACTGAATTGAATTTCTGGGTAGTGACGTTTGGCGGGCGGATTGACCCTTTTTGCCTAGAATTTCGTCACTTCGGTAAAGTGGAAGCCGTTCACCTTCATCGCCGGCACCACCATTTCGAAGGCCTCTTCCCCCGTGGAACGCACAGCTGGGCTCATCAATTCCACGTTTCGCAACATCTCAAGAACGGACTGGTTAAAGCGAAAATTGCGTGCTGCGGTCGTTACTTTGCCCTTCTCCACGCGAAAAAGCCCATCGCGCGTCATGCCCGTCATCACCTTTTCATAAGGATCCACTTCGCGGATATACCACAGGCGCGTGACGAGAAATCCATCTTCCGTCGAAGCAATCATCTCTTCCAGCGAGGACTTGCCGCCTGAAAAAACCAGGTTCATCGGAGCTTCGCCATATTCGTTCGGCAGTGCGAATCCATGCCCCGTTGGCTTTTTCTTTGCCCGCTTGGCACTGGCACGGCTGTAAACAAGATTGCGCGGGACACCTTTATCTACAAGAATCACTCGTTGACGCGGCATACCTTCCCCGTCAAATGGCGCGCCGAGCTGGCCGGCATGATAGGCGTCATCGCAAATGGATATGTTTTTCCCAAACAGCGGTTTCCCCATTCGGTCATTCAGGCAGGATCGCTTGTCCTCCACCGCCGTTGCCGCGAAATCGTAGAAAAGAAACCCAACTAGGTCGAGCACTGCAGCCGGCTCCAGAATCACCGTGTACTTCCCTGGCGCAACTTCAACTGCGCTCGTCGCCAGCTTCGCCTTCTTGCTCGCCTTTTGCGCCAACGCCAGCGGATCTAGGTTTCGCACATCCGCCGCGTTCGCCTTGGCCCAACTGGTCGCCGCGTCCTGCTGCATGGTGATGGAAAATTCCGAACGAGTCTGCCGATACCAGGCAAACAGGCCTCTCGAATTGCCAAGGACCGATTGCATTTGCCCACTGACAAAAATCCCGGCCGCCACTTGCCCGCCCTTGACCGCCAAATCGCAAGCCTTGCGAACTGCTCGCGCGCGATCCGCGGCACTCAGCTCCGCAGTCACCTTCACAAAACGGTTCACGCGGCCATAGCGCTGTTTTCCCGGCAACGGCAGCAAGCCCGTCACTTTGGGCTGGCTGCTCGCAAGCGAAAGCGCCGATTCGACCGCCGCCCGCAGCGAATCTTCATCAAACTTATTTGTACTTACCCGCGCCGTTTTTCCATCGAGCACAGTTCGGACAGAGACAGTCATTCCATGCTCGGCAACATTCTGGTGAATCCCGTTATTCGCAAAGCGCGTCAGCGCATCCAGTGTTTCATCAACGTGGACTTCCGTCTCTTCTGCTCCCGCTGTCCTCCCCAAACGAATCACGTTCTGCACCAAATCATGCAGACGTTTTTCCGATGACAAGCCTTCTTGCGAAACTGTTTTGTTCTTCGCGCTCATTTTTCGCCGAATGCCGTCCCCAGATTCACGGTTCTAAATCGGGCGGGCGCGGCGCCGTGCCCCGTCCCCATCGTCTGCATCGGTTGGCCCTTGCCGCAATTGGGCGTGCCCCAGAGCGTCCAGTGCTCTTTCGAACAGATCGCATCGCAAGAATTCCAAAACTCCGTCGTAATCCCGCTGTAGCTCGGATTCTTTATCATCCGGACTTTCTTCCCGCCTTTAATCTCCCACGCAATTTCCGTTGAAAACTGGAATTGATAGCGTCTGTCATCGATAGACCACGAGCGATTCGTATCCATCAAAATTCCATCGTCTGTGTCCGCAATCAAATCCTCTTCGCTCCAGGTTCCCGGCTTCAAACTGATATTCGTCATGCGGATGATCGGCAGGCGGTTCCAGCTTTCCGTTCGCATCGTTCCCGAAGAACGTGCAAGCCCCACAAGGTGCGCCGTTTCGCGATTCGACAAATACCCGCGAAATTGTCCATCCTTAATAATGTCGGTATATTGCGCCGGAACGCCTTCATCATCATAGGCAAACGTGCCAAGTCCCGGCCCATGTTCCAGCCTCGCGTCAGCGACGACGTTCACAATCTCCGTTCCATACTTCAGAGTATTTAGCTTGTCGAGCGTCAGAAAACTCGTTCCAGCAAAATTCGCTTCCTGCCCCAGCACTCGATCGAGTTCAATCGGATGTCCCACAGATTCGTGAATCTGCAAACCCAATTGGCTCCCACCCAAAATCAAAGTTCCCTTCTTGCGCGGGCATTGCTCGGCCGAATGTAGCGCCACAGCTTCTTCTGCAACCCGCGGCGCATGCTTCACCAAATCCATCTCTTCGACCAACTCATATCCCTGCAACGCGTGCTGGCCGCCAAAGCTGTTTGGATACGACCGTTTCTGAATCTCTTCCCCTTGGTACGACGTCGCCACAATTCCACAGCCCGAAATCACCTTGCGCTGGTGAATGCGCGAACCAATGCTCGACGCAAACCACGAATCAATCTTGCGGAATTGCAAATCCGTCTCCGTCAGAGTGACGCCATTTACGCGCCGCATCTCTGCATCAGCTTTCAGCAGCAGCTCCAGCTGCGCTTCCAGTGGAATCTCAAACGGATCCTTGCGAAACGGACTCTGCCAGCTGTCCACATATGCATCTTCGGGTGCCATGACAACATCACTTCGTTTTGCCAGGGCCGAAGCCTTCGCAATCTTCACCGCTGCTGCGGCGCAGGCCGCTACGCCTTCTTTTGTCAGTTGATCTGTCGAAGCAAATCCCCAAGCCCCATCCGCCAGAACGCGCACACCAATCCCAATCGACTCCGATTGCGCCAGCGTCCCCACTTCCCCGTTTTTCGTCGTTAAATCACGCTGCCGCAAATGCATCACGCGCGCATCGGCATACGCTGCGCCGCGAACCTTTGCGATGTCCAGTGAATGTCCCGCCAAATCCCACATGAAGGTGTCCTAGCTTATCAAAGAAAAAGGCGCTCCCGAAGCGAGCGCCTTTTCGTCCTGCGATTTTGCCGGAAGTTAATGATTACGTTCCCTCTTGCCACGACGCCAAATAGTGCTCTTGCTCCGGCGTCAGCTTATCCAGCTTGTGTCCCATCGATTCGAGCTTGAGCCGGGCGATCTCCTTGTCAAGATGTTCCGGCACAACGTAAACCTGCGGCTTCATGTCCTTCGCGCTCTTCACAAGATATTCCGCCGAAAGCGCCTGGTTCGCAAAGCTCATGTCCATCACGGAGGCGGGATGTCCCTCCGCAGTCGCAAGGTTCACCAAACGTCCCTCGCCGAGCAGGTTAATCTTGCGGCCATCCTTCGTCGTGTATTCGTCCACAAGTGGACGCACTTCTCGCTTTCCGCTTGAGCGGCTTTCGAGCGCCGGAATATCAATCTCCACGTTGAAGTGTCCGCTGTTGCAAACTACAGCGCCCGACTTCATCGCGTCGAAATGTTCGCCGCGAATCACATCTTTGTTGCCCGTAACCGTGATAAACACGTCGCCTTCCTTCGCCGCATCGGCCATCGGCAACACGCGAAAGCCGTCCATCACCGCTTCGATTCCCTTCACAGGGTCAATTTCGGTGACGATCACGTCCGCGCCCAATCCCTTTGCGCGCATCGCCACGCCGCGGCCACACCAGCCGTAACCCGCGACCACGACCTTCAATCCTGCAAGCAAAATGTTCGTCGCGCGAATCACACCATCCAGCGTGCTCTGCCCTGTGCCGTAGCGGTTGTCGAAGAAGTGCTTCGTCTGCGCATCATTCACCGCGATAACCGGGAACTTCAGCGTTCCGTCCTTCGCCATGGCGCGAAGACGAATCACGCCTGTCGTCGTTTCTTCCGTACCGGCAATCACGTCCTTCACCAAATCCGTGCGCTTGGTCAGCAGCATTGTCACCAGGTCGCAGCCGTCGTCCATCGTCATCTGCGGCTTGTGCTCCAGCGCGGCGCGCAAGTGCGAGTAATACGTCTCGTTGTCTTCGCCCTTAATCGCGTACGTCGGAATGTTGTAATCCCGGTTCAGCGACGCCGCAACTTCGTCCTGCGTCGAAAGCGGATTCGAAGCGCAAAGTACGATATCCGCGCCGCCGTCCCGAAGTGCGATCATCAGGTTCGCCGTCTCGCTCGTTACGTGCAGGCAAGCAGAAACGCGCAGCCCTTTAAGCGGCTGCTCCTTGATGAAGCGCTTGCGAATCTGTTGTAGCACCGGCATCTGGGCCTGTGCCCATTCGATCTTGCGCTTGCCGGCATCCGCCAGCCCGATATCTTTCACGTCGCCTTTTTTCAGTTCCGCAGTCGTTGTCGTCACGAACACTTCTCCTTAATAAAAGTACTCAAACTTCCCTTGCGAACTTCAGAGCCGGAAGAATTGGCCCGCGAAGCATAAAGGAGGGACAGAATCCGCGGGCCCTCTTCGATTTCCACGAAACTCTACCGCCGTGCGCCTACTTCCGCCGTTGCTGCTGCGCCCAGACCTGCCGCCTTGCGCAACGCGTCGGCCTTGTCCGTATTTTCCCAGGTAAAGCCCGAGCCGCTTCGTCCAAAGTGACCATATGCCGCCGTCGGTTTGTACACAGGTCGCCGCAAATCCAAAGTCTCGATGATTCCCTTCGGCGTCAGCTTGAAATTCTCGCGAACGAGCTGCGTGAGTTTCTCCTCGTCAACCGTCGCAGTGCCGAAGCTATCTACCATCACCGAAACCGGGTCAGCCACGCCGATCGCATAGGCCAACTGCACTTCCGCTTTAGTCGCGAGACCAGCAGCCACGACGTTCTTTGCAATATAACGCGCCATGTAGCAAGCCGAGCGGTCCACCTTCGATGGATCTTTGCCGGAGAATGCGCCGCCGCCGTGACGGCTGTACCCGCCGTAGGTGTCCACGATAATCTTGCGGCCTGTCAATCCCGCATCGCCCATCGGTCCGCCAATCACAAAGCGTCCCGTCGGGTTGATGTGATATTTCGTGTTCTTATCGAGCATCGCCGCAGGCACCACGGGCTTGATCACAAGGTCCATGATCGCCGAGCGCAAATTCTCGTTCGAAACGCTGTCGCTGTGCTGCGTCGAAATCACGACTGCATCCACGCGAACCGGCCGGCCGTTGCGGTATTCGATCGTTACCTGCGACTTGCCGTCGGGTCTTAAGAAGTCAACTTTTCCGGTTTTGCGAACTTCGGAGAGCTTCTGCGTGAGGCGGTGGGAGAGTTGGATTGGCATGGGCATCAATTCTTCGGTTTCATCGCAGGCAAAGCCGAACATCAACCCCTGATCGCCTGCGCCGCCGGTGTCCACGCCCATGGCAATATCCGGCGATTGCCGCTTCACCGTGCACATCACGGCGCATGTCTCGCCGTCGTATCCGTACTTTGCGCGGTCGTAACCCACGCCTCGAATCGTGTCGCGCACGAGCTGGTCATAATCAATGTGCGCGGAAGTCGTAATTTCCCCGGCAACCACCGCAAGGCCGGTCGTCACAAGCGTTTCGCAAGCGACTCGCCCCTTCGGGTCCTGCTTCATCACTTCGTCTAGCACTGCATCGGAAATCTGATCGGCGATTTTGTCGGGATGGCCCTCGGTCACTGATTCCGAGGTAAAAAGAAAGTTCTTGATACTCAAAACGAACGCTCCTCTGGGGTTAGCCCTTGGCTGAAACTGGGCTATGCCCGTACACAGTTCGGTTAAGACAACGCTGTTATGGGACTTGCGTATGTCGCGCAGGCGTGGCTTAGGCACACGACTTCACCTTCCCAAAATAGCATCCATCGCAGCTCTAATCAACGCATTGAATTCAAATGCTTTAGACCATAGTTAAACGGCAAGAATTCAGGGTCGAATGGCTGCGGCCATTTCCACACTTCCCTGACTAATTCGCGCGCAAAAACTTCACTTCCGCTCACGACCTAGTTACAATGCCGCTCGTCTATTCTTCCGGCGGAGAATCTATGCGCAACGGAAAGCTCGCATTTCTTGCAATTTCGATTTTCTTGTACACGTTTACCCTCGCTCCGCGAGCCCATTCCCAACAGCGCCAAAAAGATCCGCAGGAAGTCGCAGCCGCCGCACGCGGCAAAGTCGCCTTCGGCCAATCGTGCGGTTTCTGCCATGGAGCCGACGCCACCGGGGCACGAGGGCCCGACCTTGTCCGCTCCGCTTTGCTCGCCCATGACATCAAAGGCGACCTGATCGGCCCGGTCATCAAGGAAGGCCGACCAGACAAAGGCATGCCGCCTCAGCCTCTTTCCTCAGAGCAAATCGCGGACATCGCCGCATTTCTCCACGCGCGTGCCAGAGAGGCACTCGAATCTTCCGGCGTGCCGAACACGTATCCCGTAGAGAAACTCCTGACGGGCAATGCCGACAAGGGTAAAGCCTTCTTCGAAGGCGCGGGCGGCTGCAAGAATTGCCACTCGCCGACTGGCGATCTCGCGGGAGTTGCCAAGAAATATCCGCCCATCGAATTGCAAGCGCACATGCTCTATCCCGATGATAAGGATGTTCCCGCCACGGTGACGCTGGCTTCCGGCGAGCAAATCTCAGGCATCCTGGCTCACCTCGACGACTTCGTCGTCGGCTTGCGCGTCGGTGACAAGAACGGCTGGTATCGCTCCTTTCGCCGTAAAGACGTAAAGCTGGAAGTCAAAGATCCGCTCACGGCCCATCGCGAGCTGCTTCCAAAACTCACCCCAGCCGACATTCACAATCTCTTCGCGTACATCAACACCCTTCAGTAGCGCGCATCGCCCCAAGTCTCAAGGAGAGCCGGAATGAAATTCTCTTTCGCAAATCGCAAAATGTTTTCGCTGCTCCTCGCCTGCGCCGCAATTTTCTCGGCAACGAAACTCTCCGCGCAGGGACTCGATCCCACTGCCCTGCTCAAGCCGCCAACGGACACTTGGCCGACCTACAACGGCGACTACTCAGGTCGCCGCTACAGCACGCTCGATCAAATTAACGCCGGCAACATCGATTCCCTAACGCTCGCGTGGATTTTCCGCACGCCTACGCACACGCTCAAATCCACTCCCCTCGTTGTGAACGGCATCATGTATTTCACTTCGCCGGATCATGTCTGGGCCATTGACGCGCGCTACGGCCGCCAAATCTGGCACTGGCAGCGCAAATCCGAAGGCGACCACATCGGCCATCGCGGCGTCGCGATGTACAAGGATTACATCTACGTCGAATCGCCCGACGCACATCTGATTTGCCTCAACGCAAAAGATGGCACGGTGAAGTGGGACATCGTCCTCGCCGATGAAAAGCTCGGCTACTTCGCCACGATGGCACCGCTCGTCATCAAGGATCACATCATCGCGGGAGTTTCTGGCGACGTCACCGACATTCCCGGTTTCCTCGTCTCCATTGATCCCGAGACCGGAAAGGAACAATGGAAGTGGTTCACGCAACCTAAGCCGGGCGAACCTGGCTCCGAAACATGGCCAAAGGATTCCGACGCCATTCTCCACGGCGGCGGCATGACCTGGATGACCGGCACTTACGATCCCGATCTGAATCTTCTCTACTGGGGCACCGGCAATCCCAATCCTGTTCTCGCCGGCGAAGGGCGCCTCGGCGACAATCTATACACCTGCACCATCGTCGCGCTCAATCCCGACTCTGGAAAACTCGTCTGGAATTTCCAGCCGTCGCCGCACGATGTTCACGACTGGGACGCCGTCCAAACTCCCGTTCTCTTCGACGCCGAGTTCAAAGGCAAAACGCGGAAGCTTCTCGCGCAAGCCAGCCGCAACGGCTACTACTTTTTGCTCGACCGCGGCACCGGCGAACATCTCACCACCGCGCCATTCATCGAAACCACTTGGGCCTCCGGCATCGACTCCAAAGGCCGCCCCATCGCCAAGCCCGAAGCAACGCCAAGTCCCGACGGCGCTCTCGTCGCGCCCGGCTCTGATGGCGCAACAAACTGGATGGCCCCCAGCTTCAGTCCACAAACAAATCTTTTTTACGTAAACGCTCGCCGCCTCTTCAGCATTTACTACAACACGGTGGATAAGACGAAACCCGAAGGCTGGGGCGGCCGCGACAGAAATCTCTGGGCCAACTCCACAATTCGCGCGCTGGATTACAAAACCGGCAAGCTCGTCTGGAATCACGAAATCGGAGATGGCGAAAGCATCGCCGGAATTCTCACGACCGCCGGCCATCTTCTCTTCACCGCCGACAACTCCGGCAATCTCCTCGCGCTCGATCCCGCCTCAGGCAAAACGCTCTGGCATCTCAACATCGGCGGCCCTCTCCTCGCGTCGCCCATGACCTATCAACTCGATGGCCGCCAATACCTCATCATTCCTAGCTACGACTCGCTCTATGCCTTCGCGTTGCCCGAAAAAAAGTAAGGCTTCGCCCACAAATAACGAACGCAAAACAAAACCCGCCGCAAACTTCACGGCGGGCTTTGAGAATTTTGACGGAAGCTGGCTTAAGCTGACGCCTTCTTGAAGGTGAGGGCAATCAACCCAAGCAATCCAGCGGCGAGCAGCGCGATGCTGGACGGCTCCGGCGTGTGTGCGATAAAGGGTTGCGGCGTTCCATAGGGATACTGAGGCCCAGTGAAATTGCCGACTGGTATGTAAAACGTATCGGTGGTCATGTACGTTGGATTGTTATTCACGTAGTTGACTGCGTTCAGGTAAGCGCTGTTGGCCGTGCCGCCTGTGCCTAACACCGCCCATATGGCCTGTTGCAGATCGGCATTGCCGGGATTGGCGAACAACTGGTCCGCCAAATAACCAAGTTCGTTGTATTGCGCCGTCGTGCCTGCAAACGACCCCGTCAATGACGCGATCTGTGAAATGGTATACGCCTGTACGTTCCAGGTTTCGCCAAACGTGATGTAATTGTGCTCCGAAAAGCAAATCATCGGCGTGGACGTGGAACTGCCATTCAGACTCAAGCTGTACGGCCCGTTTTCACCGTACGGTGCCGCCGTAAGAGTCAAAGTATCCGCGTATGCCGACGTGCCAACTAACAGCAGAAAGGCTAGAACCAGTTTCTTCATTCTTTCCCGAGTTCCTCCGGACTCCTGCGGGAGTCTGGGACTAGTACCCGCAATCAGCCTACCAATCGAGACAACCACTCTAGGCCTTTATTTTCAAGTAGTTACGCCATGGAAGCCCTTCATGAGAGGTCCCCGCGGTGGGCAAGAACAGTGAACAAATTGGGAAAGTTGGGTAAACACTTTTCACAATTTCCGGGCTGGAAACTACCCCCGGAATGACATACCAATCTGGGATCACTGTGTATGATGTAGCTCGAATACCTCGCCAGCGGCATGTCCCATTCGGACGTTCTGAAGGAATTTCCCTACCTCACCGAGGACGATATCCGCGCCTGCCTCGCCTACGCCGCCGACCGCGAGCGTAAGCTCGAAATCTCCAAAGCGTGAAGCTCCTTTTCGATGAGAATCTCTCGCCCCGGCTCGTGCAAGCCCTGGGCGATCTCTACCCTGCTCGTCGCATGTCCACGAATGCGGCCTTGCAAGCTCTCCCGACATGGCAATGCTGATCTTCGCCAACGGTTCGCGAAACCGGAGTGAGCTTCGTATCCGGCGGCATGACCGGTATGAAGTCAGTGGAATAAAAACGGCGGAGTGCTTCTCTTCCTTGGCCGCCCGTCATGACCGGAACGTGATTCACATAAGCATCGTCAACCATCCTGTCAATCGTGGCCGCAGCATCGCGAATCGTGAATTCGTCCGCCGTGTTGTTCGTCCCATAGTTCGATCAGGTCTTGTGGTCGCATGGCTGGGATTATACTTGCCTTCCCTGCCGCAGCAATTGAGTTGCGGTTAGAATGCTTCCGCTGTTGCGGCAGCTCCCTTCTAAGGAGATTCAACCGATGCACAAATCCAGCATTCGAGCGCTCGCTTTCTGCGTTGCCCTGCTGCTTAGCCTTACACAGCCCGCCTCCGCCACCGAAATTCTGATTGCGGATGCAAAATCGCAGCCGGAGAGCTTGACCATTGCTCCGGGCGGCGTACTGATCGTCGGAAGCGCCAGTTCCCCGTTTGTTTACAGAGTGCGGCCTGGCGCAACCACGGCCGAGAAATTTATTGATGTGAGCAGCACAGAAGGCCCTGGTACATTTTTCCTCGGAATGCTGGCGGACGCCTCCACCAATACGCTGTGGACCTGCCAACTGACGCCGGTGCCCAATACCAACACGACTCCGCCCCAGCGCCATACCGCGCTGCGCGGCTTCGACCTGACAACCGGCGCGCCAAAAGTTCGCTGGAACCTACCGGGCGACACCAACGTCTGCAACGACTTCACCATTGGGCCGGACAAAGCGCTCTACATCACGGACACGATTCCCGGAAGAATTTTCAGATTGCCCGCGGGCGCTTCTTCGGCGGAACTTTATCTGGAACATGCAACGCTGCGAGGCGTGGACGGAATCACCTTCCTCGATGGCGTGCTCTATGTGAACAACGTCATCTTCAACAAGCTCTATCGCATTCCGGTGGATGCCAACGGCAAACCGGGAACACCGGTGGATATCTGGATGGACCAGCCCGTAAGAGGGCCGGACGGCATGCGCGCTGCAAACGGCAAACTCCTGCTGGCGGAAAATGCCAACGGCAAAGTCTCCGCACTCACAATAAATGGCGACAAGGCGAATGTTACCGTGCTGAAGGACGGGCTTAACACGCCGTGTGGCGTTGAACCCGCGGGCGATACGATTTGGATTGCGGAGCGCGGCGCGGGCAAAGTTTTGTCCATCCCCATGCCGAAGTAGCTGCGAAGCTTCACGAAGTCGAATGCATAAGCCATGAAAGTCATGGACTGGTTCGCGCGCCCCATCCTAAATGTCGCTGACGTCGAGGCCTCGCTCCGCTTTTACATGGACCAACTTGGCTTCACCTGCGCCTGGCGCTTCGACGAGGAAGGCAAAGCCTACGTCGCCCAAGTCGAGCGCCAGGGCTGCTCGCTTATCTTGAACAAAACTTGGTCGAAAACGCATCCGGAGAAAATCGGCAAAGCAGTGATCTTCATTTCTTTGAATGTCGAGCCGGAAACGCCAGAAGCCGCAACCGCAGCCCTCGACGCGCTGCGCACCGAATTCGATTCGAAAGGCGTGAACGTCAAAGACGGCTCCTGGGGCTACCGCCTCCTCGTCGTGGACGACCCCGACGGCAATCGACTCCTCTTCAACTATCCCGCCAATGGCAAATAGAGACGCCTGAGAAGCTGTCTAGGCCCCGGCTGATTGTCATTTCGAGCGAAGCGAGAAATCTGCTTTTGAATTTTTCTCTTGCATTCGCCTTCTTTAGATCGGTCCTTGCTTCCATAGCGCTAGGTCTACCCGCAATGGTCGGCTTTGGCCCGCAACTTCATGGCTGCCCCTTTCGCCGCTATTGCAAAGGGAGCTTTTTCCCTCATATTTCCCTTATAGTACTGTTACTTGACTTGCTATCAGTTCCGTGCTAGTCTAACGAGTGTAAGCTAGCTCAATTCGAACTAAACTCGCCTCGCACCACTTCTCTATCTCCTTTCCTTTGTTGTTCTTGCAAACGCCTCCTCCTGCATCCCCTTTCTTTTGATACTCATGCAAATGCCCAGGGGGTGTACACCCCTTCCGCATCGCTAACTATCTTTAGAATGAGCACGTACCAAAACAGGAAAAGGGGGGTAGTTTCGGTTAACCGGATTTCCAGTGAAGCAACTCTGACCCGAGCCTCTGAACTACGCTGCGTCGTCGTCCACTTCGACTGTCAGCTTCCCCTTCGTCTTCTTCGCCATCAGGTAGGAGCGAATAAAGGGATCAATGTCGCCATCGAGAACGCGATCCACATCGCCAACTTCAAATTTCGTTCGGTGATCCTTGATCAGCCGGTACGGCTGCATCACATACGACCGGATCTGGCTGCCGAAAGAAATGTCCATTTTCGTTTCGTCGAGCTTGTCACTCGCTTCGCGTCGCTTTTGGAGCTCCAAATCGTACAGCTTCGATCGCAGCATCTTCATCGCGAGCTCGCGGTTCTTGTGCTGGCTGCGTTCCACCTGGCATGCCACCACGATTCCGCTCGGAATGTGCGTGATGCGCACCGCGGTCTCGACCTTGTTGACGTTCTGCCCGCCCTTGCCGCCCGCACGGTACGTATCGAGTTTCAGTTCATCTGGTTTGATTTCGATTTCGATCCGGTCGTCAATTTCCGGAATCACGAAGACGCTTGCAAACGAAGTGTGCCGCCGCGCCGCTTGATCGAACGGAGAAATTCGCACCAGACGATGCACGCCGGTTTCTCCCGCAAGCAAACCAAACGCATTTTCGCCGCTGATTTGAATCGTTGCGTTCTTTATGCCAGCTTCTTCGCCCGGTGTTTCATCGAGGACTTGCGCGCTGAATCCTTTTCGTTCTGCCCAGCGCAAATACATGCGCAGCAAAATCGAGGCCCAGTCCTGCGACTCCGTTCCGCCCGCGCCGGGCTTGATTGTCATGATCGCATTCAGGTGATCGGTTTCGCCGGAAAGCAGCGTCTTCGTTTCGAGCTCGCTTACATACGCGTCCGCGCCGTTCAGCTCGCGGTCGAGATCTTTCAGCAACTCCTCGCGCTGTGCCGCGTTCGTTTCCTGGCCCGCAAGATCAATGTACGTCTCGATATCGCCGGTCAGAGAGGTCAGCTTCGCATCCGCCGCAACCTGATCTTCCGCGCGCTTGCGTTCGCGCAGAACGCCCTGCGCCTTCTCCTGGTCGTCCCAAAAGCCGGGTTGGGAAATTTTTTCTTCGAGGGATTTCAGTTCTTCGCGGAAATGCGCAACGTCAAAGATAGCTCCGCACAAGGGCTATCCGTTGCTTCAGGCCTTCGTACCTATGCTGCAAATCTTCCAGAATCATTTCGCTTTTCCGTCTTTCGTTATGCCGCTGCGTCGCCGTTCTTCGGCTTCATAAAAGTTCGCCCTACTAGAATAACCGAGACAATCACGCACAACCAAGCAAACCAGTCGCCAAATCTTGTGTACAGCGTTTTATCGGTCCGGAAATCGTACGGCAAATCCGACGCGCCACGCACGTCGCGCGGAATCGAAGTGTACGTTCGACCGTACGGATCCACAGCCGCCGTAATTCCATTGTTCGTCACGCGCAGAAGCCAGCGGCGATTTTCCACCGCGCGGATGCGCGCCATGCGCAGGTGCTGTTCTGCGGCGGCCGATTTCCCAAACCAGCCGTCATTGGAAATATTGATGAAGAGGTTCGCGCCCTTGTCCGCAAATTCGCGAATCTCGCCGGGGTAAATCGCTTCATAACAAATGTACACCCCGAATTTCAAACCATTTGGAAACGCGCCGTTCGCGCGGTTCGTTCCTTTGCGAAAGCCGCCAACTTCGCTCGAAACGCTCGACACCACGCGATGGATCAGCGGAAACGGCTCGTACTCGCCGAACGGAACGAGGTGAATCTTGTCGTACGTAAAAACCTTCTGCCCTTGTGGATCCGTCAACACCGCGCTGTTGTACGGCACCTGGGTCAGCAGGCCGGACGGAAGTTTCTCCGTCCGCCATTCAATCGTGCCTGCAAGAAACGGATGCGCGCTGCTGATGGCGATGTTCGACGCCAGCCTGGCGAAGTGCTGGTCCTGCCAGGAAAATGGCGCCGGCGCCTCCGGCCAAATAATCAAATCCGGATTCTTCGCAGACGGGGAGAGGCTCAAATCCGTGAGATCCTTCAAATCTTCATTGTGTGCGCCAAACCAGTCCTGGCCGTACGATTCAACTTCTGGAAAATTCGGCTGCACCGCGCGGGCGTAGTGATTTGCAACGTGCGCCGGCACCAGCTTTCCACCGAGCAGCATCACGAGAATGATTACGATGGCAGATGCACCAGCGATTCCAACTTTCTTTTTTGCGGTTGGCCCTTGCGCGACGTCCGCCCAGGCAATCAGCGCATTGAATGCGGCAACCAGAAACGACAAGCCATAGATGCCAGTGATTGTCGTCAGCTGGGCCAGCGCGAGATTTGCACCGGCGGGATATCCCAACAAATTCCACGGAAAACTAATCTCCGGCAAATGAGCGCGGACAAATTCAGACGTGACCCAAAGAAATGGCGCGGCGATGCAGGCGAGCGTTTTATCGCGCACTGCAATGCGATTCACGCACCAGCAGAATCCGCCAATCAAGATTCCCCACGCGGCCGCAATCAGCAGCAATACTCCCCAACCGCCCGCGGGAGAAAGCCCTCCGTGCACGCTGAGCACCGTGGCGATCCACGGAACGGAAGTCAGGACAAACGCGATGGCGTGCATAAATCCGCACAAAAACGCGACGCGCGGCTTTGGCCCAATCACCAGAATCACCAAAAGTCCGACGCTAACCCAGGAATAAATCTGCAAATAAAATCCGGTGAAGGAAAGCGAAAGTCCGGCTCCGGTCAGCGCCGCAAAAAATGCGCGAACCGCGAGCGGCATTTCCCTGCCAGATTGTGGATTGAGAAAAGCGAACCAGCCTCGCGGGGCCATCAATGCTTCACGATGCCCTTAAAGCCGGCAGACTCGATGCTTTTGCGAGCTGCGTCCGCCGCTTTCTGGTTCGGGTAGGGCCCGACTTGCACGCGAAAATATTTGTCGCCTTGAGGAGGAACGACGTACGCGGGGAATTTTTTTTGTCGCAGCGTGTTCACAATTCCCGCGGCATCGGCCTGTTTCGTAAGCGCGGCCACTTGTACTATGAATTGACCGTGCGGAATCTGCGGCGCCGCGGCGACGCTTTTCGCCGGAGTAGCCGCGAGCGGCTTCGAATTCCCTGTCAGATTTTTTGCCGGAGATGCCGCGACGCTTTTCGCTGGTGCGGCAGTTAGCGGAGCGGGCTTCAAGTGCTCATCCGCCGGTTTTGACTCGCCGGAATGGTAGAACTCCCACTGCGGCGCTGGCTCGGATACCGGATCCGTTGCAGGCTCAACTTTGGGAAAATCTTTTGCTCGTTTGGATTCAACTTCGGACTTCGGCGTAATTACCATGTCCGAGGGACGCGTTCCGGTCTCCGCGCGCACCTGGCCTTCGAACTGATTGCGGCCCATGACATAACCCAGCGTGAAAAACACACCGGAAAACAGGAGCATCAAGAAAAATAATCCGATGACATGCCGGCTTTCCAGCACACGTTCACCCGCGCCGCCTCTTTTTCCCCCAGAAGCCATGCAGTCTTGCTTTCCCCCAGCAGTTTTACTCAGATATCAATCTTAACGGACGCCGAACGAAACACAATCGGTGTGTCGTGTCTGATAACGCTTGTGGTAACGATGTTATTTCTTTCCAGCGCCGGATTTTTTGGCCTGGAGGTGTCCCAAAAGCTGCTTCGCTTCCGAGTAATTCGGCGCAAGTTTCAGCGCTCGCTCCAATTCTGTGCGGGCAAGATCGGTTTTCTTCTGCTCAATGTAAACTCGCGCCAGCGAGACGTGGTCAACCGCGGAGTCACGTCGAGAGAGCGCAGCTTGCAGCTCCTTCACAGCGTCGTCAAACTTATTTTTGCGGCGCGCGATATCCGCAAGGCCGCGGTGTGCGGAAGCATCTCCGGAATCCACGGCAAGCGCGGCGCGAAATGCAGCTTCAGCCGTATCCAGGCGCCCTGCTGAAAGTTCCTGCCGTCCTTTACGGACAAACGCGACAACCGAATTGTTCACAGCGTCAGCTCCGGCTGTGCTATGCTGGCGCAAATTCTCAAGTTGGAGGGCGGAAGTATCGAGTTCCGTCTTCAAACGCTCGGACTTTGCAAGATTCTCAGGTTTGATTGTTGGTAAGGCTCCCGGGCCCAGCGTTTCCGCTGCAGCATCTTTTTCTTCGTCGGCTTCTTCTTTCTTACCCGCCTTGTTCAATGCAAAAATCAGCAAAGAGCGGTCCTCAGCCGTTTCCGGCTCGCGTTCGGTCGCATCGCGAAATTCGTCAACCGCCTTGGCAAACTCATTTCCGCGCAAATAGACGAGGCCCAGGTTCACTGGATAGTCGTCTTCTTCGGGATCGAGTTCGGCGGCGCGGCGCAGTGCGGCAATACCTTCCGGGAATTTTCCCTGCCGCGCACGGGCTAGGCCCAAGTTGTTGAGAATTTCCGGCAAGTCCGCGCCAGAAACGAGGTTGTCTTTCAAAGCTTCCTGGAGCGAAACGAAGATCGTTTCCGCTTTGTCCGGTTGATCCATCCAAAGCCTGCAAACTCCCGAGGCGAAAACCGCTTCCGCAAAGCGCAAGCTGGTTCGGGGCACGCGTCCCAACCAGGGCAATGCAGAATCGCAATCGCGACGGCCATAGTAAACCTGTCCCAATGCGAAGGCAGGGTCAGACCATTCGGGCTCAAGACGGGAAGCTTCGCGCAGCTCGCGGACTCTTGCGTCATCTTCGTTCGCAAGCAGTCCGCGAATGTAGTGTTCGAAAGCATCGAGGCGCAGCGGACGCTGTAATTTGGAAAATTCGGCGAAGCTCAACGGATAGGCACGATCGTTACCGGCAAGCAGTTTCCAGACGAGTTTGGCATGAACGTCCATCAACGATTCCAAATTGCCGGTTTCCTGCGCAAGCGGCTGGAGCCCGGCAGGATTTACGCGCAAGATTCGCGCCTGGATCGCAAGCGAACGCCCATCCGAAGAGAACCTGCCGAACACGACATAGTCGGCATCGAGTTCGGACCCGATGCGCAACATCGTTGCGTGGCTCAAGCGAGCGCTCTGTGGAAGACCGTAACGATCCAATTCGGCGGTGCGCCCCGCGTGAGAGTAAACCTGCTGGCCGGCAGCGGAGAGCTTTTGAATGGTGAGTTCTTCGAGGCCTTCGCTGAGCCAATCAAGGCGAGGGCTTGCCCCCGCATTTTCAAAAGGGAAAACAAGGAAGATTCCTTGTCCGGCGGGAGCTGAGGTTCGTGCGCCTCCCTGGGCAAATACTCGCGGAGCGGAGACAAGCAGAGCTGAAACGAAAATGAAGAAAATAAGATTTTGCCGCTTCATCAGAAAAATTGTAGCAGAGGGCCGCGGGCACACTCGCGGAGCATAAGGCGGATGTTCCAGGATTAACTTCGTACAGAGTTTAGTGCTGCTGGTCAGGCTGCACTTTCGGAGCAAGGACTTCCTGCATTTCCGGCAGATTCATCATCGCGGAGAAGGCGGGATCAGTCTGCACGTCCTTCATAGACTTGTAGCCTTCGTCCTTGGCTTTGCGCAGATAAATCATGCTGCGTTCAAAGTTTCCCGCCTCGGCAAAGGATTTCGCCAGCAGGAAATAAAACTTTGCGCGATCGTCGACGGAACGGTCTTGCACAGTGGAGCCGGCGCGGCCGCTTCCATGATCCATGACCGTTGGATCAAGCTTTAACGCTTGCTGGAATGCGCCGATCGATTGCTCGTATTTTTTGTCGGCAAAATAGGCGTAGCCAAGATTGCTGTAGGAAACGGCGAGGTCCGAGCGCATCTTGATGGCTTTCTGATAGGCGCGAATTGCACGGCCGAATTTCTTTTTGTCGTACCAGATCACGCCAATGTTGTTTTGCGCGTCGGCGTAGGTTGGATCGAGTTTGACCGCGCGCTCGTAGAAGCGAAGCGCTCCGTTGAGGTCATATTCCTTGTGCAGGGCAATTCCCAATTTATTGGCAATCGTCGCGCTGGTCGGATACTGATCCACCAATTTCTTGTAGGCGAGGGCGGCTTCGCGAAATTCCTTTCGCGCCATCATGAGGTCAGCCAGTTCTTCGGCAGTCAATTGCTTTGTGGTGTCCGGCACAGCGGTAGCGGCCTGACCGGGCGCCTGCATGTGAGGAACAATGGGCTGCTTAACTTCGTCATTGGCTTGCGCTGGAGACACTACAGAGAGGCTGAGGAGGAGAAAACCTGCTGGAATCGCCCGTCGAAAAGGAGTCATGGCGAATCTCCTTCCGGTTTGTCCGGTTTCTGATTCTGCTGGCCTGGGTCGGGTTTGCCCGGCTCGGGCTTTTTCTTACCCCCAAAGATACCAAAAATCTTCTTCAACGGATTCTTTTTTTTGTCCTCTGGCCTGGCTTCCGCAGTATCGGCGGGCGGGGGAGTACCCTGCCCGGTCGCGTTGGGAGGCCGGTTGGGATCGTATTTTGCTTCACCGGGCTGGGGGTTTATGGGCTTTCCGTCGGTGTCTTTCTTTTCCCCACCTCCAAAGATGTGAGAAAGGAAGGAGCCCGTAGAAGAGATGATTCCGTGGCCGCCACCGTGTAGTTCGCAATACTGAGTTGGGGCCGAGCCTGCCACGAAGACTTCGTCTTTCGTAGTTGGGCAATTCGGAGTAGCCAATTCCAAAGATTCCGGGTCAATGGAAGTAGTCTGCACGCCTTCTGGGGGATCGAAGTCTTTTAGGTTTTTGTAGCCTGGAAGCGCCGTGGCCTTGAGCATGAAGTCGGCCCAAATCGGGGCTGCGGCAGTTCCACCCGGGAGGCCCAGGTCACGGTTGTCGTCAAATCCGATCCAAATGACGCAGACAAGGTTTGAAGTGAAACCGGCAAACCAGCCGTCGCGCGACGTTCCAGTCTTGCCGGCTGCGGGGAGGGTAAAGCCTCTCGCGCGCACACTTGCACCCGTACCCTTATTCAAGACGTCCTTCAAAACACTCGTCACCAAATACGCGACGCGCGGATCAAGAACCTGATGGGTCGAAGGAGTGACCTTTTCCAAAGTCGTGCCGTTAGCACTGATGACAGTGCGCAAGAACTGGGGTTCAGCACGCACGCCGTTTTGGCCAAATGCGGTATATCCCGCCGCCACTTCAACCGGCGTCATTTCATAAGCGCCAAGGGCCACTGCGGGCGTTGCCCGAATGTTGTTACCGAGGCCCATTTGACGGGCGATTTGCACAACGCGACCGTAGCCGATCTGTTCGGCGACTTTCACGGTGGCGACGTTGAGCGAATTGGTCAGTGCTTCGCGAACCGTCACACGTCCCATGAACTTTTCGCCATAGTTGTTTGGCGTGTATTCCTGACCTTCGAATTCGAAAGTCGTCGGCTCATCGTCGACCGTTGTTACCGGGGTAATGATCGGTTGGACGCCATCGACGGCGTTGGTAAACGCAGCGGAGTAAACGAACGGTTTGAAGACAGAGCCAGGCTGCCGGTGAGCAATGGCGTGATTGAGCTGGCTGGTGCCGTAGTCGCGGCCGCCAATCAGAGCTTTTATCTCGCCAGTTCGAGGATCGATTGCGACCATGGCCGCTTGCACTTGCGGGACAGGTTCATTGCTTCCCTTTTTGGCCGCTTCCTTTTTCCACTTGTCATAGCGCTTGGCGAGCAGCAGGTCCACATTCTTGGCGCCCGCATCGAGAGCCGCGACTGCAGCGCGCTGCAAAGCCGGATCGATGGAGGTATATACCCGGAAGTTTTCGCTTAGGAGTTCGTTTTCGGAGTATTTGTCGAGGAGGTGGTCCTTCACCATGTCCACGAAGTACGGCGCTTCGCTACCGGAAACGGACGTGCGGACGATTTTCAGCGGAACGCGCTTGGCGTCCTGGACGTCCGCTTCGGTAATGTACTTGTTGTCCAGCATTTGCGGCAGCACACGGTCACGCGCCTGCACAGCTCGCTCCGGATGACGGTCTGAAGACGAGTAGTAGTTGGGCGCTCGAATGATGCCCGCAAGGAAAGCGCACTCAGGAAGGGTCAGTTGGCGCAAGTCCTTGCCGAAGTACGCGACGCTGGCCTGGGCAAATCCGCGAATGCCGAAGCTGCCGCGATTGCCAAGATAAACTTCGTTGGCGTACATCTCAAAAATCTGCCGCTTATTGAAGCGCTGTTCGAGTTCGAGGGAGAGCATCGCTTCGGAGAGCTTGCGACGCCAATTGCGATCCGTGGAGAGAAAGAAGGTGCGCGCGACCTGCATAGTGATTGTGCTGGCACCTTGCAAGTGAGTGCCATGGCGGAGGTCGTTCCACGCCGCTCCTATGATGCGGATGAAGTCGAAACCTGGGTGTTCGAAGAAGCGCTTGTCCTCGGCGGAAAGGATTGCGTTTACAAGGGTTGGAGGGAGGTCTTCGTAGCGGACTGCGCGGCGCTTTTCGCGTGCGCTATCGAATAGATTGGTGATGAGTTCCGGCTCAATTTCTGCAACGCCGAGTTCCGCCCCACCGGCGAGCGGGCGAATGGATTGAACCGTTTTGCCGGAGAACTTGACGCTAATTGCGTTGGCGCCACCAAAGTAGGAGAGCTTCGAGGGGCGCACATCCACGCTATTACCCTGGACAGTGTACTGGCCAAGTGCGCCATCATCACTCTGCGGGCGATAACCGGCGCGCTGGAGATATTGGGCAAGGTCGTCTGGGCCCCAAGCCTGTCCGGCGGAGATAAGCTCTGGCGCGGAGAAGATTTGGGTCGTGTTTTGCAGGACATGCCCGGACAAGCGGGCATCAATCATTCGGGAGTATTTAACGTAATACCAGGCGAAGACCGAGGCGGATACCAGGAAGATAAAGAAAACAGTACCGAGAAGGGTGAGGCCAAAGGCAGAAGTCCAGAATCCCTTTTGGATGCGGATACGCAAGCTTTCTCCATCGGGCTGAAGTTTTATTGTCTCTTAACTGAGTGCGTCTGGAAAGTGGCGTGTGCCTGGTGAGTGCACCGCGTCAAATAATGTCCTTGTTCGAAGTTGCCGGCGTGAAATGCAGTTCGAACTTGTAGACCATCAAATCTATGGGAACCTTGTAGTCCACGCTAATGGAGACTTTACCGTTCACAGCCGAGACCTTAACGTCATCCTTGGTTGCCGGAATCCCCAAGTCGTCAATCTTGCGAAGAATCGTGGCTTTAATTTGGCCTTCGTCGCTTCGCGTGACGCTGGCAAACTTCGCCGTCTCCTGCATGGTGTCGTTTAGCTGATATTCGTCTATGTAGGGTGGCACGACCTTGAAGGCCGCATACGCCAAGAAAAGCAAAATGACGGTGACGAGGATAGCCTTGAACTTCCCTTCGCCTCGTTCGCTTGCGGATCTCCGCTTCAGTTGGACTCGCCTGCTCACAATTCATCTCCCACAGAGCGAGGCTAGCACTGCGGTAATGGTGTGTCGAGCAAGCCGAAGGACAGCTGTTTCGTCGCTGTTACTAGGGGTTTGGGGCGCGGCGGTCAGTAGGCGCGCGCAAAGATGGCGCGGTTCTTTGCGGGCTGGCCGCAGTAGACACATTTGCCGGAAGCTGCTCCGCCGCCCGGCCCCAAAACGGCGTCCTGGTCGATCGGAATGCAGCGCATGGTGGCGCGAGTCTCTTCTTTAATTTTTTCTTCGCAAGTGCCGCTGCCGCACCAGCCGGAGTAGGCGAAGCCGCCCTCGACGGCCTTTTTGAATTCGTCGTAGGTCTGGGCGTTGTGCGTATTCGAACGGCGGAAGGCGAGTGCCTTTGCATGCAAGGAATCCTGAACGTCGGCGAGGAGCTTTTCCACGGTTGCGGGCAAATCGGCCAACGAGGCAAAGACTTTGCCTTCTTTTCCGGGACGATCACGGCGCGCGAGAACAGCGGATTGCTTGGCGACATCCTTAGGGCCGAGTTCGATGCGCAGAGGTACGCCGCGCATCTCCCAGTCATTGAACTTCCAGCCCGGGCTTTGACCTTCACGCTCATCGAGCGTCACGCGAATATTTGCTTTCACGAGCTGGGCTTTGATTTCCTTAGCCACGGCCGAGACGGAAGCCTTTTCTTCATCATTCTTAAATATGGGCACGATTACGACTTGGTATGGCGCGAGTTTGGGAGGAAGGACGAGTCCCTGGTCGTCGCCGTGAACCATGATGATGGCGCCGATGAAGCGGGTCGAAAGCCCCCAGGAGGTTGTCCAGCAATGCTGCTGCACGCCAGTGGCGTCGAGGTACTTCACTTCGAAGGCTTGCGCAAAGTTCTGACCGAGGAAGTGCGACGTCCCAGCTTGAAGAGCCTTGCCGTCGCCCATCATCGCTTCGATGGAGTAGGTGATGTCGGCGCCGGCGAATTTTTCGGCATCGGATTTCTTGCCGGGGATGACCGGGATAGCGGCGTCGTTCACGGCAAAGTCGGTGTAGACGTCGAGCATCTGGCGCGTCTCGTCTTCAGCTTCCTGCTGCGTGGCGTGAGCCGTGTGGCCTTCCTGCCAGTAAAACTCGAGGGTGCGGAGGAAGAGCTTCGTGCGAAGTTCCCAGCGCACGACGGAATTCCACTGGTTCATGAGAACGGGGAGGTCGCGATAGCTCTGAATCCATTTTGACCACATGTGACCAATGATGGTTTCGGAAGTTGGACGAAGGATGAGAGGTTCGGCAAGCTCCTCGCCGCCGCCGATTGTGACCACGGCCAGTTCGGGCGAAAAACCTTCCACGTGATGCTTTTCTTTTTCGATGAAGCTCTTGGGGATGAGCAATGGAAACGCGACGTTTTGGTGACCAGTCGCTTTGAAGCGGCGGTCGAGCGCGCCCTGAATGTTCTCCCAAAGCGCCCAGCCGTACGGGCGGACGATCATGCAACCGCGGACCGGCGCGTAGTCGGCGAGCTGCGCTTTCAAGACGAGTTGGTTGTACCACTCGGAAAAATCCTGCGCTCGTGTGGGAAGCTTTTCTTCGGCCATTCTAAGAGGACCCTGCGGCTCCTTTGCGGATGAATGAATTATTCAGCGTACCGGAAGCTGACGCGGCAAAGCAAGGTTGGAGCGGAGGGTAGGAAGGCAAGTTCGATATGACGCCAGCGGGCGTCGTGCAGCACCTGCAAATACTTGAAGAGAGCCAACTCATCCGCACGGAAAAGACAGGCCGGGTGAGGACTTGCCAAATCGAACCGAAGGGATTTGCGCTGGTGGAAAAATGGATCAACGACCGGCGCATTCCGTGGGAACGCCGCTTCGACCGACTCGGTTCGCTGCTTGAGGAACCCGAAGAAAGATGATTCGCATGTTGGGCCTGTTCCATTTCACAAAACTTTACTCTTCTTTAGACGATAACTTTCTGTATATGCCAGCCCAACCTTCCAGTACCAAGGTCCCAAACCGTTGAGCCACGGGAATCTCATTGCTAAAAGCGCGCATTTTTCATAGGATTCCCGTCAACGAAACGTCCCCGGTCGTCCTTGAGTGTCCTTAGGGTGGTTGCCGACGATGTTCAGTTCCCTCTCAACGCGCCGCCAACACGCGCTCTCCAGCGCGGTAGCGACTCTTTTGCTCGGTTCGGCGCTTTTCACTGCGGCGTCGGAAATTCGCGCACAGTCGAGCGATTCACAGCAAACTTCGCAAGATGCAGCCGAAGCAGCTCGGCAGGAACGTGCGCGCAAGGAGCAAAACTCCAACCCGAGCGAACATCACGTCTACACGAACGAAGATTTGCGCCGCGGAAGAATTCTCACTCCCGAAGATCAATCGCGCGCCGCTGCCGCAAGGCAAAAACAGGGGCCTCATCTGAACGCACAGCCGGACGCGCAGCCGCTCGATGCAAATTCCGGGAAGCGGCAGGAACCACTTGGCGACGTAGCTCGGCGCTACCGCAACTTGAAGCGCGAGTCGATTCATCCATCGCCCTTCCATTTGCCAACGAACCAGCCGGAACTGGCTGCGCCGAAAATGCTCGAGCTTGTTCCGGCGCCGGCTTTCAAGGCGAACGGACAGCCGCAACCTCCCGCGAGAGATTTCGGGTTGATGAACCCTTCGGCGCCGGCTGGCCGCATTCCCTCCGCTTCGGCTCCGACGTTTCCGACGGCTCCGATGCGTCGAGTGGATCCATTCTCTCGCCGTCACGTGCGGCCCTTGCCCCCGGTGATGGACGTTCGTCCGAACATGCCCCACTCCCCGGCTCAGCCAAATTTTTCTTCGCCTAACATCGCAACAACACCAACTGTGCGACCAAATTTTTCGGCCCCAGTACACACTGCACCAGTCGCGACACCGAACATCATTGTCGTTCAACAAGGCGATACGCTTTGGACCCTTTCCCGGCAACATCTCGGCCGCGGCACGCGGTGGCTTGAGCTCATGGCTGCAAACCCCAATCTTCCTGACCCCACGCGGCTTGCTCCCGGAACGACTCTTGTGCTTCCCTCGCACATGACTTCCCGGCAGGCAAAGTCCATACCCCACTCAGTTACCGTGCAAGCCGGCGACACGCTCTCGCAGATCGCGCTAGCGACATACGGCCACGCCTCAGCCTGGACCTGCATCGCGCAAGCTAATCCCACCCTTTCCAACCCCCACGTTCTTGCTATCGGCCAATCTCTGGTTCTGCCTGCGTCTTGCTCCGCCAACTGAAACGGCTAACCTTCCGCTTGCATATCGGCCCAGCCACACACTAGCATCTCTCTCGTTCTTCTGAGGGGGTCCCATGAAACGTATCTTTCTCGCCGCTGTAGCACTTCTCTGCTCTGCCCAATTTGCCGCCGCACAAGACTGGGCCAAGGACATGCTTGCCAAGTCACCACGCCACCGGGAGTGGATCACAGTCAAGCATGACGGACGCAATGTTGAAACCCTTGTCGTCTATCCTGAAAGCAAAGACAAGCGGCCCGTGGTCCTGGTTATTCATGAAATTTTTGGCTTGAGTGATTGGGCTCAGGAACTGGCGGACGAAGTAGCCGCCGCCGGATACATTGCAGTAGCCCCTGACCTTCTCTCCGGAATGGCGGCGAATGGGGGACGTTCAAAAGACTTCAACGTGGACGCAGCCGTCGAGGCGGTGAGCAAACTGCCGCCTTCCCAAGTCACCATGGATCTGAATGCCGCAGCCGATTACGGGCTGAAGCTGCCAGCATCGAACGGCAAGCTATTCGTAGCCGGATTCTGTTGGGGAGGTTCGCAGGCTTTTCGCTTCGCCACAAACCGGGCTGACCTTTCCGCTGCATTCGTGTTTTATGGCGGGCCCCCGCCCAAAGAGGACATGGCGAAAATCAAGGCACCGGTTTACGGCTTTTATGCCGGAAACGACGCGCGCATCAACGCGACGCTGGCCGACACGGTCAGCAACATGAAAGCCGCTGGCAAGGCTTATGATCCTGTTACGTACGACGGCGCTGGCCATGGCTTCATGCGTGCGGGAGAGGCGCCTGACGCCAACGATGCCAACAAGAAAGCCCGCGAAGACGCGTGGAAGCGTTGGAAGGAATTGCTGGCAAAATAAGATTTAAATGCCTAAATTGCAAGGCCGCGGCGCGTGGCCCACGACGAGAATTGGCCGGATTGGTACGCGGAATATATGGCGAACGAGCAGCCGGGGAAGTAACTGCCTCAGTAAGGATTGCAAGTTCGAAGCCTGTCCGCAGAATAGAGTTGGGCAGGCTTCCAGAAGTTTAGAGGTAAGGCTTCCAGTCTTCGGGCGGAAATTCCACTCCCCAAAACTTCGCGTCAGGAACTGCCATGGAGATGCCAACCTCCGCTTTGGCGCCCGGCCTGGGGCGCGTGTGTACGACTTTAAATTCCCTTTCCATCGCCGTTCCCCAGTTTCGCAAAATCAGCTTGTTTCCAGGTCTGACTCGCAGAGCGAGCGTAATCAAGGCGCCATGCGCATTCACTGCGACCGTACTCGTTTCTTCGGTTAAGGGCAGTTCCCCTTCGGGAGTCCAGCGAACGAGCAATTGAATCTGAATGAGAATGCGCGCACTTCGACGCGCCTCGATCCATTTCCTTGACTCGTTCGTCATCTGCTCGGACATGAGTTGCCCAAGCATATCAGCAAGGCCGTCGGATAGGCCCGTGGCCGGGCGTACAGGTGTATTCACCGGCACAAACCCGTTCGTGGCAACCCGCATCTAATTCTCTTTTTGCTAACCTGAAAGAAACCTGGGCAAGAAAATCGGATTTGCGGCGGCATGTATTTTTCTGCCGCGCGGGATGGCATTCGAAATGGATCATCACAATTCAGCTCATGCGGCCTATTCGGCGCGCACGAAATTCAATTTGCGGCTCGCAGCGTTTGCTCTCGCGCTTATGGGGCTGCTAGGGTTGGCTGCGCTTCAGGCTTCGAGCCAAACCACCGCGCCTGTGACTTCCGCAACGCCCGTTTCTCGCACAACAAAAGCCATCAACTATCGCCGCAGCGGGACGACGCTGAAAGTTCTCTTTCACGGCACGGACCTGATGCAGCAAGCCGGCGGTGAAGCCAAAGTTGAAAACAAGGGAGCACGCGTAGAAATCGAAGCGAAATTCGAAGGCCTGGAAGAGGCTACGAAATTCGGACTCGAATATTTGACGTACGTTCTTTGGGCTATCTCGCCGCAGGGGCGCGCTGTAAATCTGGGTGAAGTGCAAGTTAAGGATGGCAAGGCACAAGTCAAAGCAATTTCGGATATGCAGACGTTCGGCATGATTGTAACCGCAGAGCCGTATTTTGCGGTGACCCAACCGGGGGATGAAGTCGTCGCGGAAAATACGCTCGATGCCGCAGCTGGCGGCGAAACCATTGAAGCGCGGTATGAACTTCTGGCGCGCGGCGTTTATTCTTCGTCGAACACGAAGATTGAAAGCGCCATTTTCGGAATTGACCGCAAGACTCCCGTGGAACTGTTCCAAGCAAGAAACGCAGTGCGTATCGCCCGCAATGCTGGAGCAGAAAAGTATGCCGGCCCTTCGCTCGCTAAAGCCGCGCAGCAGCTTCAATCGGCGGAGGATCTTTATCGGCAGAAGCGCGACAAGAAAACGGTGATTGCCGCCGCGCGCGATTCCGTACAGACCGCCGAAGAAGCTCGCGTCATCGCCGTAAAGCAACATGCCGAAGAAGTCGCGCAAGCCAAAGCGGCTGCGGACAAGGCAGCCGCCGAGGCTCGTGAAGCAAAAGCGCGCCAAGATGCAGCCGACGAAGCAAAGCGCCGGGCCGACGCGGAGCAAGCCCGGCTTGCCGCCGAAGCTGCGAAAGCGGATGCAGAGCGTCTGAGAGCGGAAGCGGAAAAGTCCGCCGCCGAGGCGGCTAAAGCAAAAGAAGAAGCAGAAAAGGCTCGAGCCGCTGCGTTTGCCGACCAGCAGGCAGCTCTTGAGCAAAAACGCGCTGCAGAAGCCGACGCCGTAATGGCTCGCGCTGCAGCAGCAAAAGCGGAACAGGAAAAGGCCGATCTTCGCGCACAGCTTCTCTCGCAACTGAACGCCGTGTTGCAAACGCAAGATTCCGCCCGCGGGCTGATCGTGAACATGTCAGACGTTCTCTTTGATACTGGCAGCTCGACCTTAAAACCAGCCGCGCGTGAAAAGCTTGCAAAAATCTCCGGCATTGTCCTTGCACATCCCGGCCTGACGCTGCAAATTGAAGGTCACACGGACAGCGTTGGCGGGGACGAGTTCAATCAGAAGCTTTCCGAACAGCGAGCCACTTCCGTGCTGGATTACCTGGCGTTACAAGGCATTCCGGACGCTGCGATGAGCGCTCATGGTTACGGCAAGACTCGTCCAATCGCTTCGAATGACACTGCCGACGGGCGGCAGAAGAATCGCCGCGTCGAGCTCGTCGTCAACGGCGAAGCGATCGGCGGCTCTGGCACACCGAACGCTTCAAAGTAAATCGTCTGCTGAGCTAAACTCTTTATACGGGTTCCCAAATCCCCACACCCGAGCCTGCAAGGCTTTCTCAAAACGAGGTAATCCGTATATGGGCAGTGAACGGCGTCTTTCTCCGCGATTTCCATTTATTGCCGGTGGAGAGCTGCGTGACTCGCGTACGGATACGCGATTAGCCCTGCGCGTTAGTGAAATCAGCAAGGGCGGGTGTTACGTGGACATGATGAATCCGCTGCCCAATGGCACACCGATTCAGCTTACGATTGCCGCAGGAGGAAATCTCTTTCGGGCCAACGCGAAAATCGTCTACGCGGTGGAACATATGGGCGCGGGAGTCTCTTTTGAAGAGATTGATGCAGCGAGTGCGCCTGTTCTTGACCGCTGGCTTGCCGAAGCGGAAAACAATCAAAAGGCGCGATAGCTTTCCTACGCACTCAAAGCGTTTCAAGTGGAACTTCGTCGCACTTTTTGCAATCGAGTTCGTGGCCAAGATGTTGGGCGCGGCCCTCTTTTGTTACTACCCACGGGCGGTTTTCCCAAGGCGGCCTATGGCGCACATGTTGCGCGTGACCGCAATTGAGATCCGCGACCCAATCTTCATTTTCGTCCTGATGAAATCCGACAATCGTTCTGACGGCCATTGCAGATCCCGCTATTGCAAGCCGAATGCAAAAAGCGCGGATCCTGCAGCAACGACGACATACTGCTTGCCGTCAACCGCGTAGGTCATTGGCGAAGAGTAGACGCTCGCGCCGCATTGGAAATGCCAGAGCGCCTTACCGTTCTTGGCGTCAAGCGCGATGAAATTTCCTTCGGCGTCGCCGGTGAACACCAAGCCGCCCGCGGTAGAAAGCACGCCCGACCACGTTGGCGAAATGTGCTTCCATTCCCAAACCGTTTTTCCTGTCTTCAAATCCAACGCGCGCAGCGCCCCGTAAAACGGCTCAGCATCCTCGTTGGGAAAATAGGCAGAGCCGTAGTAAGCGTGGCCCGCGTCGTAAGGTTGCGGAGCAGTCGAAAACACATCGCATTGCTCTCGTGCGGTTACGTAGAACAATTTAGTTTGCGGATCGTAAGTGGGCGACATCCAGTTTGTCGCCCCAGCCGCGCCAGGGCAAACGCGGTTTCCGTCGGGAGTTGGCGAACCTTCCTTCGCTGGTACGGGTCGCCCGTTCGCATCCTTTTCTTTGCTCCAGGAAACCTTCGCATAACTTTGCGCCAGCACGAGGTGGCCGTTCGTACGGTCAATCACATAGAAGTATCCGTTGCGATTGGCCTGGACGATTAGCTTTTGACCGCCATCATCAACCATCACCGGTACCTGTGTTGCGTCGTAGTCGTGCTCGTCATGCTGCGTGAACTGGAAATACCATTTCAATTTTCCGGTGTCCGGATCGAGCGCAAGCAAAGAATTGGAATAGAGATTGTCGCCCTCGCGGCCAATTCCGCGATTCGAAGGCGAAGGATTTCCCGTTGTCCAGAAGGTTGTATTTGTCTCGGGGTCAAACGTTCCCGTAATCCAAGCCGGTGAACCGCCAATTTTCCAAGATTCGCCTTCCCATGTTTCATTTCCCGGCTCGCCTTTACCGGGAATTGTATAGAAGCGCCACTTCCGTTCGCCGGTTGCCGTATCGTATGCGTCTATGAATCCGCGAATTCCGTATTCGCCGCCGCTGACACCCACGAGAACAAGGTTTTTGATCACAAGTGGCGCGAGCGTGAAGCTGTAGCCCTTTGTGTAGTCCACCGCCATCACATCCCAAACGATATTGCCGGTTTTCGTATCGAGGGCGATAACGTGAGAGTCCAGCGTGCCCATGAAAAGCTTGTCACCTAAAATCGCGAGTCCGCGATTCACACGGCCGCAGCAAGGACGGATATCTGCCGGCAGCGCGCGCTGATATTGCCAGATTGGCCGTCCTGTTTTTGCGTCGAGCGCAAACGCACGATCATCCTGGCCGGTTCCGTACAAAACGCCATCCACGACAAGCGGCGTCGTTTCAAATTTTCCGCCCGCCATTGTTTGATAGGCCCACTTCGGAGAGAGGAAGCCGGCGTTGCCAATGCCAATCTGATTCAGTGTCGAATAGCGATGGCCGGCATAGTCGCCGTTGTACAGCAGCCAGTTCTGGGGCTCCTTGTTTGGGTTCAACAAACGCTCTGATGTGACTTGCGCGTTTGCAAAGGCAGCGCAACAGAGCGTGGCCAGGCCAAAAATCGCGAGGCGCGCTTTCACTTGCCGCCTCCCGAGGAGCTCGCAGCCAAAAAGGCCAACAAATCCTGCAAATCCTTTTCTGGCAAAACTTTTTCGTCGTACGCAGGCATCAGCGATTGCCTCGTTTTTTCAAATGACTTGAGCGAACCTTTGTCCCATAAATGCAAAGTCTCGCGCGTATCGAGTACCTGCACGGTGAATGCGTCTTCATTCAACACCACACCTTGATACTTCGATCCGTCAGGGGCGGTCACACTCACAGTTTCGTATTCCTGAGAGAACTCCTTCATCGCTTCGGAAATTCCCTGAGCAAGGCGTTTGCTTGGCTCGCGCAATGATTCCTTCAAATATTCTGTCGAGCGTCCCGCCGCTGCCCCGCTTAAATCCGGTCCGAGCCGGCCGCCTTTTCCATTGACCATGTGGCAAGTTCCACAAGCCGCTGAACCGTAGAACAATTGCTTTCCGTGTCCAGCATCTCCCAGCGCCTTCGCGTCAGCTTTCTTTTCAACGCTCCGGATATACGTCACCACTTGCCAAATCTCTTCTTCCGTCATGCCAACGCCTTGTTGCGTTGCGCCATTCGGCGGCATCGCCGTACCAGGAACGCCGTTGTTGATCGTGTTGAAGAGGTCGGAGTCCGAGTCGCCGTGCTTTTTGGGTGTGCGCGTTAAATCCGGCCCGCGCCCACCGCCGCGCGCGCCAAGCCCGTGGCAAAAGGCGCAGTTCGCACGAAATTCAAATTCGCCGAGCTTCGCTATCTTGGCATCGCCCGCATAAGGATTTTTTGTCTGCGCATTCAACGGGCACACAGCTCCAATCGCAGCCGCAGCCATCGCCAAAACAATTGCCGCGCGCAACCAACGTCTCTTCAGCGTCATCGGCCGCCCTCTCGCGCAAGATTCTGCCTCAACGGCGCGTTCCCGTCCTATGAATTATTTGTGAATCTCGAATTCGAACTCGCAAGAATGTTTTCCATCGGATCGCAACGCGAAGCATACGGCTGTTCATTGCATCACCAATTTGCGATTTTCTTGGGAGCCAGAGAGAACTTTCCCGCACCGGCAATCAGAATCGCCAGTGCAATCAAGAGTTGCGTTAGCGCGTATTCCATGCCGCCGTGGCCGATATCAAAACCGAGTTTCCAGTGCACCATCTTGATCGCGCCAACCATCACCACAATGATGCACGCAGCGCCAATTCGCGCGAAAATTCCCGTCAGCATCGCCAGTCCACCCCCGAGCTGTGCAAGCCCAACCAGATATGCCACGGTCAGTGAAGTGTGAGTGAATCCAGCAAATCCAGCCGGCCCCGGCCCTCCAAACGAGCCAAACGTAATCGCCGCACCGTGATAGAGAAATGCAAGTGCACTGGCAATTCGAATAATCAAAAGCGCGCAATCCTTACCCATTCCAATTCCTCCTTGCTCCGTCCCGCACACTCTAACCGATTTGGCGCCATTTTCGTGGTGGATTTTATAAATCGGGCGTGGCAAAGCCGCACAAGAAAAATTAGACCGGTATTTTTAGGAATCTTTGCGATTAGTGATGAAGGTGGGAAGCGATGTGGGCCGCACGCATTGCATAGGACCCAAGATCGCGAACCGTTGCGAACAGTTCACCGACTTCAAATGCACACATAAAAAGAGCGAAGTTAAAGAAGAGCGGATATGCTTCTTTCCAATGTAACGCGGGACGCGTCACAACAGACCTGAGTTTGGGCAACTTAACAAGCATGGCAACCGCGAGACCAAGAATCGTTCCAGCGATAATGTCTGTTGGGTAGTGAATCCCCGCGTAGATCCGCGGAATATCAATCATCAAGACTACATACACGAAAGCGATGATTCCGAGACGCCGCGAAACCATCCAAAGAATCGCGGCCAAACAAGTAAACAGCGTTGCGTGATCGCTGGGAAAGGAACTCCAATTGATCAGCATGTCCGTTTTCAGATTGTAAGGAATTCTGAAACCGATGTCGGTAGCGTGCAAAGGCCGCACGCGGAACGGAAGCGTCAGTGCCAGCACGCGAGCAACAAAAATTGAAAAGATTGATGTAAACAGACCAAACAGGAGAATTTCACGTTTCTCTGGATTTACGGCACCTTCAATTTCCCAAGCTGCCCAGAACAGGGCCACGATCACTGCGCCGGTCGTCAGCCCACCCTCCATCGTTCGCACCATGACCGTATCGAACGTGTAATTCCGCTGGGCGAGCGAATTGAAGAAATGGAAAAGAGCCGAGTCGAAAGAGTTCATTGCAAACGATTCCCAACAGGCAGACTCGCCCTCTTCGCCCCACAAGCCGTCTGCCTTCTGCCAGTTTGGTAAGCTTTATCTTAGCCGGGAGGAGAAGCTGGATACTTACTGTCCATTCATCGGTTGTTCATCTTGCTAAGGGGGCGCTCTCAGCTCTGCGCTCGACTGGCAGTGTCCAGCCACTTTCGGAGCAGGATGCCACTCTTCAGCGACACGTCCTGAAACGCCAATCCCATGCCCAGGTTTGCCTGTGCGTAAACAACTTTCGCGGTGGCTTCAAAGCATTCAGATTCAGCAAAAATCTTCAGCCGCACCAAAGAGTCCACGGGCAGTTGGTTCAGGATGTCCACGTAACATCCATTCAGGCTGAGCTCGGCCACTTGGCAAGTCAACTGCGCGCCGCTGGCCGTATCGGTCAGTTCGGCAACCGCGATGAACGAAAATCGCGGCGTGCGACGCTTGTCGGGATGGTTGAGAATCATGGTGCCGTCTAAGGACTTTCCTGAATCCTACCAATCAGGATACTTCTCCCGAAGCTCTTCAATGAGCTGCGATGTGGATTTGTGCTCTTTATGGAACTTAAGCACGTGGCGCTCTTTCGCATTCGGTTCGCCAGGCGCAGTTTCTTTGGTCCCAGTGGTCGTCTTCGACGTAAGCTCGCCGTGCGGTTCGTCCCTGGGATGTCAACGGCCTCTTCGCCTATGACGTATGCGGGTTACTTCATTCCTTCGGACTTTCCCGCTACTATGGAAGGCACAAATTTATACTCACAAGGAACTCCTCTCGATGACGCAAGCCAATGACCGCATGCAGCGCCCGCTCGAATCAGTAGACCCGCAGATCGCAGAACTTCTCCGCGAAGAAGCGGTGCGCCAGGCAACAGGGCTCGAACTGATCCCTTCGGAAAATCTCGTCTCCGAGGCGGTGCTTGAAGCGATGGGTTCTGTTTTCACCAATAAGTACGCGGAAGGGTATCCAGGCAAGCGCTACTACGGCGGCTGCGAGGTCACGGACAAAGCGGAGCAACTGGCCATCGATCGCGCGAAGGAACTCTTCGGCGCGGAGCACGCCAATGTGCAATCGCACAGCGGCACGCAGGCCAACGTTTCGGTTTACATGGCGGCACTTCAGCCCGGCGACACTGTGCTTGGCATGAATCTTTCTCACGGCGGCCACCTGACACACGGCCATCCGCTCAACTTTTCCGGGCGCATGTATAAGTTCATCGCCTATGGCGTGCGGCAGGACACAGAGCAAATTGATTACGACGAAATTGACCGCCTCGCCGCCGAGCACAAGCCGAAAATGATCGTCGCTGGCGCGAGTGCCTATTCGCGTGTAATCGACTTTGCGCGCATTGCCAAAGCCGCCCGTGACAATGGTGCGCTATTTTTTGTGGACATGGCGCACATCGCCGGACTCGTCGCGGCGGGAGTGCATCCAAGCCCTGTGCCTCACGCCGACTTTGTAAGCACCACAACGCACAAGACGCTACGCGGCCCGCGCGGCGGCCTTGTGATGTGCAGAACGCAATTCGCCAAGGAACTCGACAAACTGACGTTCCCGGGCCTACAAGGTGGGCCGCTGGTACACACGATTGCGGCAAAAGCCGTTTGTCTAAAAGAAGCAGGGGAGTCGAGCTTCAAGGATTATCAAAAGCAAGTCGTTGCCAACACGAAGGCCCTCGCCGCAGCGGTAGCAAAGCGCGGATTCCGCATCGTCACGGGCGGGACGGATAATCATCTCTTCCTGGTGGAAGTTCATTCGCGCGGGATCACGGGCACGGAAGCGGAAAAGGCGCTCGACCGCGCGGGCATCACCGTAAACAAGAATTCGATTCCGTTCGATCCCCTGCCCCCGATGAAGGCGGGTGGCGTTCGCATGGGCAGCCCCTCCATCACCACGCGTGGAATGCGCGAGCCGGAAATGGAGTTGATTGGCGGCTGGATCGCCGATGTGCTAGGCAGCGTAACTTCCGCGGGAGGAAACGCGGAGGTCGAACAAAAGGTTCGCGCGCAAGTGGCGGAGCTTGCCGCGAAATTCCCGATTTACGAAGCGCGCGTTCGTGGGAAACAGGTCACCGCAGGGAGCGCACGCGGCTAGTAGCAGAAAGGTGACCGATGTCCAAGCCCGCCGCCGGGGAGCACGCAGGAAAGCTTCCTGGAATTGTGGAAGCCACCGCAGATTTTGAAAAGTGGCTCGCGCTGCATCTCCCCATCGTCAAGCAAGACCTAAAAATCAAACACGAACAGATGGCGGATCCGAAGACCGCTTTCCCGTTCTTCCGCGCGACGTTCTATCGCTGGTTGCAACTTTGGCCGCGCCTCTGCGACGAGCTTTCCTGCGCACCGTCCGTGCTCGCCGTGGGCGATCTGCACATCGAGAACTTCGGCACTTGGCGGGACCTCGAAGGCCGACTTATCTGGGGCGTGAACGATCTCGATGAAGCGTGGCACTGCGCCTATACAATTGATCTGGTTCGCCTCGCAACGAGCGTCTATCTGGCCGTGGAAGCAGAGCATCTTTGCCTTCGGCGCCGCCATGGCGCAGATGCGATTGAGCATGGCTATCGCGACGCTCTGGAGAGTGGCGGCTCGCCTTTTGTGCTTGCCGAGAAGCACCAGTGGCTGCGCCTGATGGCAATGAGCGAACTGCGCGATCCCGTGCGATTCTGGGCCAAGATGACCGCGCTTCCAGCCTATAGGGGCGAAGTGCCCACTGAGGTGAGAACCCTATTAGCCAATGCCTTGCCCGAGCCGAAGATGCCATATGAGGTGAAGCGGCGCATCGCTGGATTGGGAAGCCTTGGGCACCCACGCATCCTAGCGCTGACAAAATCGCGCGGAGCGTGGATTGCGCGGGAAGCGAAAGCAATTCGGCCTTCTGCCTGGGTGTGGGCGAAGGGTGCAGATGAGCTAGAGATTTTCGGACCGAAACTCGCGGACACAGCGATCCGAGTGAAGGATCCGTTTGTTTCGTTCAGCAATCGGTGGCTGGTGCGAAGGTTGGCGCCGGATTGTTCGAGGATTGAGCTTTCTTCTCTGCCGGAAAGCCGAGACGAAGAAAAATTGCTTTACACGATGGGGCGTGAAATCGCGAATATACACTTCGGAAGTGGAAAAGCGATTGCAGACGTGAAAAAAGATTTGGCAAAGCGTAAGGGACGCTGGCTGCATAAAGCGACCAAAGAAATGCTGGCTGCGACGATGAAGGATTGGAAAGAATGGCGCAAACACAGGCGATAAATGAGCCAGCGAAAATCGGGATTATCGAACTCATGTACGAAATCTGCAAACGTACCGAATCCAATACGACGCAATTTGTGTCACCGCGATACTGACCTTTATTGACGCATCGGCCCAAAGTGCAAATGTCCCAAGACTGTCCCTCCGTCCAGTAGATTCTGCGGTCCCGCGCGCGTAGTTTTCCAACTGATGTTGATGGAAATCGCACTCGCGCTGCTCTTCCCCGTGCTATGCATCCTGATGCTGGCTGGAAAGATTGTGCCGGGTTGGCCCGGAACGACGTCCGCAGCCACTCGCAACCGGCGAGTTCGACTTTCCGCTTCCCGGGTTGTCAATCTAACGCGCCAAGGGGCGATTGACGAGGTGGTCCAATGATGGATACTGAGGCATTCCGCGAGTTCAAACAGGGGTTGACTCTGCTGCGCGATAATTTCGCTGGAAAGGCTTTGCCGCATATGCAGCGCGCGGTGGAACTGGAGAGAAACAATCCCTATTACATGTCCTATCTCGGTGTGGTTCTTGCGCGCTCCGAACAGAAGTGGGGCGAGGCGGAAAAGCTTTGCGACGGCGCGGTACGGCTGAAGCGCAACCAGGCGCAGCTCTATTTGAATTTGGCGGAAGTTTACGCCACGGCGGGACGGCGCGACGATGCCGTGGAAGCGCTGCAGGCGGGCCTGAAGTACGCGCGCCGCGATATCCGGCTGAACATTGCGATGAACAAGCTGACCAGCCGCCGTTCGCCGGTGTTCTCTTTCCTTGCACGGAAGCATCCGCTTAACAAGAGCCTGGGCAAGCTGAGGCACCAGACGCTTTCCCTGATCGGAAAAGCCTAACAAGTTTCCCCAACCCCCAAACACGGGAATGGGCGGCTAGAGTTCCCGCTAGCCGCCCATTCTTGTTTTCGTTTAAAGATTTTCAGCTGTTCAAAAGCCAGCTACTTGCGTGGCGGAGCGTTGAACGAATAGCTGTGCTGCTGAATCCCCATTTCCATGAGGATTTTGATTCCGACACCGGTGAGTCCATTCGAGCGCGGGTCCATGCGCACGACTTCCGCGAGATACTCGCGGTTGATCGCGGCGGGTTCTTTGGAATAGGGCATGGTGACAAAAAGGCGAAGGCCGATTTCGTAGCCAGTTTCGCTGGTCTGGAAATAAACGCCGCTGCGCGAAACGCTCATGGAGCCGCGCAGATCTTCGAAATGCTCTTTTTCCGGATCGGAGGGGCGAATACGCATCAGCTGCGTGATTTTGCAGCGACGGCTGCCACGGCGTTCCGGGAGCGAGTTGGGACGTGAAAATGTTGCTGGGCTGCTGGTCTTCATTAAATCCTGGCTGGGCATCTAAAGTTCATCCTTGGAATTTACAGCTTTTTCTACAAAAAGTGTACGAGTGACTGAAGACAAAACCTATAGGGGATTAGTACCCCGAGAAAATTAGGACTCGGACCAGGGGAATTGGTACGCAAGTACTAGAAACAAATCTGGGACCAAAATGAGTTCAGTGGGGCAGCTAGGTACCGATTTGGGACTTATCGAGAAGTTATCAAAGTGGATGTTATGGATAACCCATTTGAATAGAAGGATTTGTGGTGGATGGCTGCGGACACAGGGAGCAGGTTTTTCGGCTGGCCGTTTGCTTTTCCCGAGGGCAGTCGCGTCAAGGAGAAACAGAATGAGCCCGGATCCGACACCGCGGATATATGTCAACAATCCCAAGCTTGTGGAAAAGTTGGCGGCGAAAGCGGCGCACGAAATCAATCTGGAAGTGAGTGGAATGTGGAACGAAGAGGGGTCAAAGTCGAGAAGGGTTGAAAGAGCGGTGCACGGGAATCGAGGTGATGTTTTTGTGATGAGTTCGAGTGGGGCGATTCACGAGGATTTGCAGCAGATGCGAACGGCGAAGTCCGCGATGCCGGACTTGAAGGTGCTTTTACTGGGAGCCACACAAACCGAGGCAGAACTACTGCAATATTTGCGCGCCGGGATTGCCGGATTCTTGCCAGCGGAGGCTACGGCAGAGGAGATAATCTTGGCGGCACGGGCGTTGAGCAACGGACAGGCGATTTGCAACGGAGTGCAGTGCGCGATTTTGTTTCGATATTTTGAGAAGGAGGCGGAGTCCCTTCCTTCCGCGGCATTGCATCGTGATTTGGGGCTGACGCGGCGCGAGCAGCAGCTAATTCCCTTTCTTACGCGTGGGCTGACGAATAAAGAGATTGCGAATCACTTTTCGCTCTCGGAGCAGACGGTGAAGAATCATCTTTACCGGATGAAACGAAAAGTGGGTGCACAAGACCGGCTGGAAATTGTGGAAGTTTGCCGCCAGCACGGATTTCCTTCCTGAGACAATTCCCGTAACCAAGTTCTGCACAGACATCGGTCCCGCAAGCCAAAGAAAAAGCAGATTCCTCGGGCGAGCCTGCCTGCGGCAGACGAAACCGCCCTCGGAATGACAAGTTGGAGCTTGCGTGACTTTCCGCGCGGAATTGTGCGATTCTTCCTGCTCGGAATTTTGCGGAGCGGGATGAATGCTGAAGAAATTCAAGGATTTGACCGAACGGGAAATCCTGGCGCTGGCGATTCAAAACGAAGAAGAAGACGGAAGAATCTTCGGCGAGTTCTCAGATCAACTGCGGGAATCGTATCCGGCCACGGCACAGATGTTTGAAGAGATGCGAGCAGAAGAGGCAGCGCATCGCGACCGGCTATTTGCAACGTATCGGGAACGATTTGGAGACAACATTGCGCCGATTCGCCGCGAAGACGTAAAGGGGTTCCTGAAACGCAGGCCATTGTGGCTGGTGAAGCCATTGGGAGTGAACGCAGCGCGCAAGCACGCGAGGCTGATGGAGCTGGAGGCAGTGCGGTTCTATCACAAGGCAGCGGACCGAGTGGTTCATGCGCCGACGCGGGAATTGCTGAACAAGCTGGCGGATGAAGAGAGAAAGCACTCGGAAACAGCCGGTGAACTGGAAGAAAAACACCTAACGGAGCACGCAAAGGCGAAGGAAGATGAATCGGACAAACGGTTGTTTGTCTTGCAGGTGATTCAGCCGGGGCTGGCAGGTTTAATGGACGGATCGGTGTCCACGCTGGCACCACTGTTTGCGGCCGCGTACGCGTCGCACAAAACGTGGGAAGCGTTTTTGGTCGGATTGGCGGCTTCCTTGGGGGCTGGCATTTCAATGGCGTTCGCGGAAGGTTTGTCGGATGACGGATCGCTGACGGGACGCGGCTCGCCGTGGATCCGAGGCATTGTTACCGGGGCTATGACGACGGCGGGCGGCTTGGGGCATACATTTCCATTCTTAATACAGAATTTTCGCGTGGCGATGACGGTGGCAATTGTTGTCGTGGCGGTGGAATTGGGTGTGATCAGTTTTGTCCGTCACAAATATATGGATACGCCGTTTTTGCAGGCGGCCTTTCAGGTGGTTGTTGGCGGCGTGCTGGTCTTTTTGACGGGAATTTTGATTGGAAGCTCGTGATCTGGCGTCGCAATACTGATTTCGGAGAAAACTGAATATGATCCGGAGACTTCTGTTTCTATTTGCATGTTTTGTACTGGCAGCGTCGGCTACGGAACGGCAACCGAACGCGGATTATCATGCGCGGCGGGTGGCGCTGGCGAAGGCGATGAGCGCAAACAACGGAACGCTTGTTCTTTTCGCGCCGATGGAGGCTGCGGGCCAAAACAATCTCTATGGCTTCCGCCAGGAAGACAATTTCTATTACCTGACGGGATGGAAAGAGCCTGGCGCGGCGATCGTAATCAACTCGAATCCGTACAAAGAGGTCCTATTCCTTCCGCAGCACAATGCGACGCAGGAAAAATGGACTGGTCCAAAGCTGGGGCCGGAAAATCCAGGCGCTGCAAAGGAAACGGGATTCGATCAGGTCGCGAGCCTGGACACAATGCGCGACGAGTTGCTAAAGATTTTGCCGCAGGCGCGAGCCCTTATTTATTCCGACCTGGGCAGCGATGGACAGACAGCAGCGTCCACTGGGCCGATGGACTGGCTACGCAGGGCAAATTCCTTTCCGAACTACGTTTCGTTTCTCGATGCGCGGCCATTGCTTGCGCGTCTGAGGATGATTAAGGATGCCGGAGAGCTGCAGTTCATCCGTAAGGCGACGGATGCTTCTGCCGCGGCACACCAGGCCGCGCTGAAAGCGATTCATCCTGGAGTAAGCGAACGCGAGATATCGGCGTTGATGCAATACGAATTCGGCAAGCGCGGGTGTGAACGTCCCGCGTATGCGCCAATTGTCGGCTCCGGCTTCTATTCCACAGTGCTGCACTATGCGGACGATGACAAGATTATGAAAGATGGCGACGTGGTAGTGATGGACGTTGCGGGCGAATATTCAATGTACACATCGGACATCACTCGCACGGTTCCGATAAATGGAAAGTTCACTGCACGCCAGCGGGAAATCTACAATATCGTGCTAGGCGCGCAGGAAGCAGCGATTCAGGCATTTCAATTGGGAAAATCAAAATTGGAACGCGGCGCGGGGGACGATTCCCTGTTCAAAGTCGCCTACGATTACATCAACACCCATGGCAAAGATCTTCACGGGGAGCCACTCGGGAAATACTTCATCCACGGATTAGGGCATCATGTGGGCCTTAACGTACATGACGCAAGCGAGCCGGGGTTACTTGAAAAAGGCATGGTATTTACGCTGGAGCCGGGCATCTACATTCCCGAAGAAAAGCTCGGAGTGCGTATTGAGGATTTGTTCACGATAGACGCTGACGGGAAGCTAGTGATGTTAACGAAAGGCTTGCCGCGCACGGTGGATGAAGTTGAAGCAGCGATGAAGCACTAGCGACAGCGGCTCATTTAGTCAGAAAGTCCCATTCCTGGGCGCCGCGTTGAAGCAGAGCTTCGCGGTCTTCCGGGAGAATCCAGCGCTGCTTGATTAGCTTGTCCGTAGCCTGGGTGAATTTCTCCAAATAAATTTCACGAGAGGGATAGCGCTCCGCGATGGACTTGCGCGGGTCGCCAGATTTTTCTCGCGCGGCAGCATCTTTTGGAAATGCGAAGAATGATCCTTCGAATGGTAGGCGTTGCGTGGGAGCGCCGATGGAAGGATCGCGGAGGTTCCAGCCGGTGTAGGTGGCGAGGGGCACGGAGATTTCGGGCAGATGGATTCCGGCGAGTTCGTTGCCGTCAGCGTCAACTTGCGGTACGAGGACAGGGAATGGCTTGCCAACAATAGGAGGTTGATTCGAGATAATTCCCTTTTTCCATTCAGGTCCAAAGTCGAGGCGGTAGGCCAGATTGTTGTCGGCGGGCTGGTTTACATTCGGAATTTTTGGAAATGCCAACTTGCCAACAGGGACGAGAGCTTTGTCCAAAAGCATGGGATAGGCGCTGGGCGGCGGATTTGAAACGTTGCGAACCCATGAGTACATGTGGGAGATCATGGCGCGCCAAAAGTAACGGATCGGGAGCGGAGTTTGGAGATTCTGGCTGGCTCCAGGACCAGTTCCCTTAGCGGGAGGAAAAGGTACGGAATAGTGCTGCAGCCCTGTAAAGAAATAGATGCGCACATTGGCGTCAATTACGGCGTCCTGCTTGCCATCGGCGGTGGTGTGAATCAGTGATGCGGCGCGGCCCCAATACTCGTAGGAGGTGTTGGAGAAGAAAATTTTTGGGACAACTTTGTCAGAGATTGCCTTCTCGAGGAGGCCGCCCTTTTCCCCCGTGAGCGGATCTACTTCGAGCGAGGCCGTAAACGGGAAAACATCCGTGGGAAAAAAGAGCGAAGAGGTGGGCTGAGCATCGCGGGAAGGCTGAGCGAATCGGTGATTGAAGCTGCCGCGGCCCGCGCCGGCAACATGAGCGAGGAAACCATCAATGGCCATGCTGCCGTCTTCGTCTGCGTTGAAGCCCTGATAGAGAAAATGGCGAAGAAAGCGTGCATTTTGCGAGATGCCCTCGGCGAGGACACGGCGGACGGGAGTAATCGTCTGCGGATCGTATTTTGAATAGGAAGCGAAGTCACGGAAAGCAGCAAATGCAAGGCCAGCGACAACGGGATCTGAGACAACGTAAACGTATTCGTAAATTTTCCCAGCTTTGAAGCCGCCATTGAGATGGATGAAACGATCGTCCGGAACAAGCTTGCCGTCAACCGTCTTTGCAAATTGCCATTCGCTGCGAGGAATCGTTGTGCGTGGAGACGTTGGCTTGTCGCGGACGGTCAGGGTGTTGCGTGGATCCTTTGGGTCAGAAACAGGGTATTCGGATCCGCCGATGCGGCCTTGAATTAAATGGCCGAGCGGAATTTCGGGCATGTCCGCGTGGGGCATGAGGTCGCCACGGAGGAGTCCGGTGATGGTCCTACCGTGATCTTTCGCGATGGGAGCGTAAAGCTTGAGAGCTCCATCGCCGGCAGAATCCCACTGCCAGCCGAGAGAGACAACGGTGTAGCCGTTGCGAAGAAGCCAGGCGTCTCCCGCGTCGTGCGAAAGATTCTCGTCGCCGCCGTCCACGAGAGACAAAATGCGCGGGAACCCACGATTGGGATTTTCGAGCAGCATCGCGCCATTCCCTTTCGAAGGGTCCCGAGGGCGAACGGCAACAAAATCGGCGGAAAATTCGACTTCGCCATTCTGGAGATTTATTGCGTTTGCGAGATCAACGATAGCCTTGTTGTGACGATTGGCAACGGAAACAGAGAAATAGACTTTTCCAGTGATGCGTTCGTAGGGACCAGCGTCGCCGAAGGATTTCCCGTCGAGGACGATGGTGCGAGAGGTGATTTCGACCCGTTTTACGCGGGCGCATGAGGAAGTGGCAGCAAAGCTGCATGAAATTGCCGCGAGGAATAGAAAGGAAACGGTGCGGCAAAGACTGGAAATCTTCATATGGCCCTCTACTTTGAAGAAAGCGCTTTGACGAGGTCGTAGAGGAACGCTTGGCCTTCATAAAAGGATTGGACGAAGATGCGTTCATCGCGGCCATGGAAACGGACATCGTTGCGGTCGATGAAAATGCCCTGAATGCCGTAGCACGGAATGCCTGAGCTGCGCAGCATGCGTCCGTCGGTAGCGCCCATAACCATGTTCGGGACGACAGGAACACCAGGCCACATTTTGGAAGTGATGCGAGTTGCGGCGTCGAGAACATCCTGCCGCATGGGAGATGACGGGCCGCGTTCGAGCTCTCCGAGCGCCTTTACTGCGACCTGGTCGTCGGCGACGACTTTCTTCAGCGTTTCTTCAACGTACTGCGGAGAATCCTCAGGAAGCACGCGACAATTGACGAGCGAAGCGGCGAGTTGCGGAAGCGCGTTCATGGCGTGGCCACCTTCGAGCATCGTGGCGACACAGGTCGTGCGAAGAACGGAATTGTATGCAGGAGCGAGGGCGGCGACGCGCTGCATGGCGTCTTGCGAGCCGTCGGCAACTTTCAGGAGGTCCTGTTTTTCGGGACCTGTAGAGAGTTCCCCCATCCTGCGGAAGTATGCGGATGTCACCTCGTTGGTCTTGAGGGGAAAGCCGAATTCAGAGAGGCGCGAGAGCGCTCCGGCAAGATGGTAGATAGCGTTGTCTTTGACGGGCAGCGAACTGTGGCCGCCCTTGTTGCGAACTTCAAAGCGAAAATTGAGAACGTATTTTTCGCTGACTTGGAGATAGTTGGCTAAATGTTTGCCGTCCACGATTTCGCCCCAGCCACCTTCGTTGAGAGCGAACTCGGCGTCGATTAGTTCGCGGTGATTCTTGAGGAGCCAGTCCACGCCGTTGTATGGGCCGCCGCCTTCTTCATCGGCGGTAAGCGCGACGATCAGATCGCGATCGGGGACAAAACCTTCTTTTTTGTACTGAATTAGATTGGCGATCCAAATGGCGGCTTGGGCTTTGTCGTCGCCCGTTCCGCGGCCGTAGAAGTAGCCGTCTTTTTCGATGAGGGTGAACGGGTCCATGGACCAGTCTTCGCGTTTGGCTTCTACGACATCTATGTGAGCAAGGAGGAGAAGCGGCTTGCGTTTGCCGGAGCCATGATAGCGAACGACGATGTTGTGCTTTTTCGGGCTGGCACCGCCGACAAAAATGTCAGAGTCCGGGAAACCTGCGGCTTTGAGCCGGGCGGCGGCGGCTTCGGCGACAGGAGTGGTCGAACCGGTCGAGAAGGCAGACTGAATTTCGACGAATTGTTTGTAAATGTCGCGCGCGAGTTGTTTTTCAGAGTCGGGGCGAAGAGTCTGCGAGAAAACCGCCGAGGCGGACAAAAGTGCAAAGACAAGGGTAGCGATTTTGATTTGTTGCATGCGGCATTCTTCCATGAGCCGCAGTTCAGTGCAACTAAACGTGTGATTAGTCAGTGTGGGCAGGCAACGGGAAACGATGCGCGTGGCGGGCAGCGCGGCGGCCGCGAATCCAGATCTGTACTCGATCCATGTAGAGATAAACGACCGGCGTGGTGAAAAGCGTGAGGAGCTGGCTCAAGATGAGGCCGCCGACGATAGCTATTCCGAGTGGGCGGCGAAGCTCTGCGCCAGTGCCATGGCCAACGGCGAGTGGCAGGGCGCCGAGAAGTGCCGCCATCGTGGTCATCAAGATGGGGCGGAAGCGAAGCAGGCAAGCTTTGTGAATTGACTGGATGGGCGTGAGGCCTTCCTGGGTTTCCGCTTGCACGGCGAAATCCACCATGAGAATGGCGTTCTTCTTAACGATGCCGATGAGCAAGATGATGCCGATGAGAGCGATCAGCGTCAGCTCAACTTTGAAGAACATCAGGAAGAGGAGCGCGCCAACGCCGGCGGAAGGAATCGTGGAAAGAATCGTGACTGGATGAATGAAACTTTCGTACAGGATGCCGAGGATGATGTAAACGGCGGCAAGCGCGGTGATGACGAGCACGAGCACGGAGGATTGCGAATCCTGGAAGGCTTGCGCGGTGCCCTGAAAGCCTCCATGAACCGTTGGCGGCACGTGAATCTGCGCCTGCGCTTCCTGAATTTTTTTCACAGCGTCGCCGAGAGGCAACGACGGAGCGAGGTTGAATGAAATTGTGATGGAAGGGACAAGGCCCTGGTGATTCACGGAAAGCGATGTATTGGAAGGTTCGTAATGCGTGAATGCACTGAGTGGAATCATCTTCCCGGTGTTCGAGGGAACATATATATGGTTTAGGCCATCGGGGCTTTGGGTATATTGCTGCTGCACTTCCAGAACGACGTGATATTGGTTCAAACCCTTGTAGATGTTTGAGACCTGCCGCTGGCCGAAGGCGTCACTGAGCGTGTTGTCCACGTCGGTTAGATTCACGCCGAGGCGCGAAGCGGTATCACGGTCCACGACAAGTGAAGTTTGCAAGCCGCGAATCTGCTGGTCCGTGTTGGCGTCATTGATGCCGGGGATTTTCTTGATGGCGTCCAAAAGTTTAGGCGCCCAATTGTTCAAGTCGTCGAGTTTTTCTGCTTGCAGCGTGTATTGATACTGCGCCGCGCCGAAGCGGCCACCGATGGTGAGATCCTGCACAGACTGCATGAAAAGCGTTGCCCCGGGAATCTTTGCGGCTTTCCTGCGCAGGCGGGCGATGACTTCGTCGGAACTCATGCCGCGGCGTTCTTCAAGGGGTTTGAGCTGGGCGAACATGCGCGCTGTGCCACCGCCATTGCCGCCGCCAGCAAAGGAAGTGGCCGTTTCGACGGCTTCGTCTTTGAGAACCAGATTAGTGAATTCCACCATTTTTTCCGAGATGGACGCGAAGGAAGAATCCTGATCGCCTTGAATCGAGCCGTTAATGCGTCCAGTGTCTTGCTGTGGAAAGAAGCCCTTGGGGACTACGTAGAAGAGATAGCCATTAACGCAGACGGTGGCGATCGTAATGAGCAGCACGGCGAATTGGTGGCGCAAAACAACTTTGAGGCAACGGTCGTAAATGCTAACGATACCGTTGAACGCGCTCTCCGCAGCCCGATAAGCCCAGTTGTGCTTGCCATCTTCATGACGAAGAAAGCGCGCGCACATCATAGGCGTGGTCGTAAGCGAGACGACCATGGAAACGGCGATTGCAGCGGTGAGCGTGATGGCAAATTCGCGGAAGAGGCGGCCGACGATTCCGGGAAAAAGAAGAATCGGAATGAACACGGCAACGAGGGAGCTGCTCATCGAAAGGACGGTAAAGCCGATTTCGCTGGCGCCTTTCATGGTGGCGGCGAAGGGCTTCATGCCGTTTTCGATGTGGCGCGCGATGTTTTCGATGACGACGATGGCGTCGTCCACAACGAAGCCCGTGGAGATGGTAAGGGCCATGAGCGACAAGTTGTCGAGGCTGTAGCGGCAGAGGTACATCACGCCAAAGGTGCCGACGAGCGAAAGAGGCACAGCGATACTGGGGATGATGGTGGCCCAGACGTTACGCAAAAAGACAAAGACGACAAGAATGACGAGCGATACGGAGATGAGGAGGGTGATTTCGACGTCGTGGATAGAGGCGCGAATCGTAGTGGTGCGATCCATGGCGACGCGCAGGTGAAGCGATGGAGAAATGGAGGCTCGGAGGTCCGGCAAAATCGCCTTGATGCGATCCACCGTTTCGATCATGTTGGCATCGGGCTGGCGGAACACGGCGAGAATGACGCTGGGTTCACCGAAGGAGAGTCCGAGGTTGCGGACATCTTCGACAGAATCGGTAACGTTGGCGATGTCTTGCAAGCGAACCGGTGCGCCCGTATGGCCTGCGACGACGAGAGGCTGATATTCGTAGGCCTTGAAGAGCTGGTCTGTATCCGCGATGACAACGGTGCGATTGTCGTCCGAGAGCGAACCTTTTGCGAGATTGGCATTTGCCCCACGGAGCGCATTGCGGACTTGCTCGAGGCTGATGCCGTAACTGTTGATCTGATCCGGATTAACGGCAACGCGAACTGCTGGACGCGAGCTTCCCCAAGTGAAAACCTGGCCGACACCTTCGACCTGCGCGAGTTTTTGCGCGAGGATCGAGTCTGCGGCGTCGTAGATTTGCGCAGGCGGAATGTTTGTGGAGGTAAGCGAAAGCAGAAGGATGGGCGCGTCAGCAGGATTTACTTTGCGGTAGTTGGGCTGGCCGGGAAGGTCAGCAGGAAGCTGGCTGCGGGCGGCGTTGATGGCGGCTTGAACATCGCGGGCGGCGGCGTTGATGTCGCGATTGAGATCGAATTGGAGAACGATGCTCGTTGAGCCCATCGAGCTGGATGAGGTCATCTGGGTGACGCTGGCAATGTGCCCGAGTTGGCGTTCGAGAGGAGCGGCGACGTTGGACGCCATGGTTTCCGGGCTTGCACCAGGGAGGCCCGCGCCGACGGCGATTGTGGGGAAATCGATCTTGGGCAGCGGAGCAACGGGAAGAAATTTGAAAGCGACCGCGCCAGAAAGAAAAATGGAGATGGTGAGCAGAGTCGTCGCGACTGGGCGGCGAATGAAGGGCGCGGAGAAGTTTGAGGAAAAATTCACGCGCTAATCTCCGTGGGCCGGCTCTTCAACGGGATTGCCAATGTGAAATGCGAAGCGGCGCGAGAGCCAGTCGAAGGCGAGGTAGACAACGGGCGTGGTGTAGAGCGTGAGGATCTGGCTCAAGATGAGGCCGCCAACAATGGTAATGCCGAGAGGGCGGCGAAGTTCAGAGCCGACACCGGTGCCGAGAGCGAGCGGAAGACCGCCGAGGAGCGCGGCCATGGTAGTCATCATGATAGGGCGAAAGCGAAGGAGACAAGCTTCATAGATTGAATCGACTGGGGATTTGCCATGCTCGCGTTCGGCTTCGAGCGCAAAGTCAATCATCATGATGGCGTTTTTCTTTACGATGCCGATGAGCAAGATGATGCCGATAAGAGCGACGATGCTGAACTCTTCGCGGCAGATGAGGAGCGCGAGAATGGCGCCGACCCCGGCGGAAGGCAGCGTCGAAAGAATCGTGATTGGGTGAATGAAGCTCTCGTACAAGATGCCGAGTACGATGTAGACGGTAACGAGCGCCGCGAGGATGAGAATTGGCTCATTGGCAAGAGAGTTTTGGAATGCAGCGGCTGTTCCCTGGAACTTTCCCTGAATGCTGGGCGGCAATTTAGAGTCGGCCTTGGCTTGATTAATGGCTTCGACAGCGTGGCCGAGAGAGACACCGGGCGCGAGGTTGAACGAGAAGGTCACGACGGGAAACTGACCTTGATGATTAAGCGTGAGTGGCGCGCTATCGGTTTCGACGCGAGTAAATGCAGTGAGCGGAACTTGCGGGCCGTTGGATGAGTGGACGTAAATATTCTTCAGCTGATCGGCATTTTGCTGGAACTGTGGATCCACTTCCATCACGACGTGATATTGGTTGAGCTGGGTGTAAATCGTTGAGACCTGTCGCTGGCCGAAAGCGTCGTAGAGCGCGTTGTCAATGTCAGCGGGAAGGATGCCAAGACGCGCGGCGGAGTCGCGGTCAATCACGATGTTAAGGAGCAAGCCGCCACTGAGATTGTCGCTCGCGACATCGCGAAGCTGAGGAAGCGCTTTGAGGCGGTCAAGAAAATGAGGAACGTTGGCGCCCAGCTCTTTTCCATCCACATCTTCGAGGGTGTATTGAAACTGGGTACGGCTGACGCGGTCTTCGACGGTTAGATCCTGCACGGGCTGCATGAAGAGAGTGATGCCGTCCACTTTGTCGAGCTTGGGCTGCAGACGCCGAATTATGTCGCTAGCGCTGAGGTGATTGCGTTGGGCAAGCGGCTTGAGGTTGATCTGGATGCGGCCTGTGTTGAGCGTGGTATTCGTGCCGTCAATTCCGATAAACGAGGAGAGGCTTTCGACGGCGTTGTCTTGAAGTATGACATCCGCGAGCTGCTGCTGATGGGCAGCCATCGAGCGGAAAGAGATGGATTGCGGCGCCTCGGAGATGCCAAGAATCACGCCGGTGTCCTGAACCGGGAAAAATCCCTTCGGAACGTAAATGTAGAGAAGAATTGTGCCAACTAATGTGGCAACGGTGACGAGCAGTGTGATGGCGCGAAATTGAAGGACGACTTTCAGCGTGCGGCCATAGAAGGCGATGACGGAATTGAAGGCGTGTTCGGAAGTGCGGTAGAACCAGGATTGTTCTTCTTCGCGCTGATGGCGCAAAAGCTTGGCACTCATCATTGGAGTGAGCGTGAGAGAAACGACCGCGGATACAAGAATGGTAACGGCCAGCGTAATGGCGAATTCGCGGAACAGGCGGCCAACGATGTCGCCCATGAAGAGGAGAGGAATCAATACGGCAATGAGCGAAACGGTCAGCGAAAGAATCGTGAAGCCGATTTGTTCGGAGCCTTTGAGGGCAGCCTGAAGCGGCGATTCGCCTTCTTCGATGTAGCGAGAAATGTTTTCGATCATGACGATGGCGTCGTCCACAACAAAGCCGGTCGAAATCGTGAGTGCCATGAGGGAAAGGTTGTTCAGGCTGAAGCCGAGCAGGTACATCACCCCGAATGTGCCGACGATGGAGAGCGGAACGGCAATGCTGGGAATGATCGTGGCGCGAACACTGCGCAAGAACAGAAAGATAACCATGACGACGAGCGCGATGGTCAGCATCAATTCAAACTGGACGTCTTCGACGGATGCGCGAATGGTAGTAGTGCGGTCTGTGAGAATCTTTACATCAACGGAAGCCGGGAGAGCTGCTTGGAGCTGGGGCAAGAGCTTTTTAACGCGATCCACAACACTGATGATGTTTGCGCCCGGTTGACGCTGAATATTGACGATGACGGCGGGATTCTTGTCTGCCCATGCGGCTTGCATGGAGTTTTCGACGCCATCGGTAACTTTGGCGACGTCCGTGAGGCGAACAGGAGCGCCATTGCGATAGGCGATGATAACGGAGCGATAGGCATCTCCGGAGATGAGTTGATCGTTTGCAGCGATGGTGACGGATTGTTGTGGGCCGTCAAAAGTGCCTTTGGCCAGATTGACATTGGAGTTGCCCAGCGCAGTGCGCATATCTTCCAGGCTGAGACCGTAGGATGCGAGCGCGGTGGGATTGGCCTGAATGCGAACTGCAGGCCGCTGGCCGCCGCTGATGCTAACGAGCCCGACGCCGGGAAGCTGCGAAATTTTTTGCGCAAGATTGGTGTCGGCAAGATCTTCTACGCTATACAGCGGGAGCGATTTGGAACTGAGAGCAAGAGTGAGAATCGGCGAATCCGCCGGATTGATCTTGCTGTAGATGGGAGGGTTGGGAATTCCCTGGGGCAGAAGATTTGAAGCGGAGTTAATTGAGGCCTGAACTTCCTGCTCGGCGATATCAATGTTGAGATCAAGATTGAACTGCAGCGTGATAAGCGAGCTGCCGAAAGAGCTCGTCGAAGTCATTTGGTTCAAACCGGGGATTTGACCGAACTGGCGTTCGAGGGGCGCAGTGACCGAAGACGCCATCACATCCGGGCTTGCACCTGGATAGAACGTTTGAATCTGGATCGTGGGATAGTCCACCTGCGGTAGAGCGGAGACCGGCAGTTGCCGGTAGGCAACCCAGCCGACAAGAAGGACGCCGACCATAAGGAGCGTGGTGGCGACCGGCCGCAAAATAAACGGCCGAGAGAGACTCATTGCTTCTTGCCTCCCTGGTGGCTGGACTTACTTTGTGTTTGTTGATTTTGCTGGCTGGGCTGCTGACTCGAATCAGGTTGAGCGTCGCCTGTGCTGGAAGTGTTCGGGACGATTTTGCTGCCATCCTGCAGCTTGTCCTGACCGTCCGTGACAACAACGTCGCCGGCTTTCAATCCAGAAGAAACTCCAGCAACGTTGCCAGTCGTTTGAGCAACAGTGACAGTCCGAATGTTAACAGTATTTCCCTGCCCTACTGCGTAGACATAAGTTCCTTGCGGCCCGCGCTGAATCGCGGGAACGGGTACAAGCGTCAAACCTTTCTTGGTGTCCACAAGAAGATGGACATTCACAAACTGGTTTGGAAAGAGAGAATTGTCAGCATTGTCGAAAACGGATTTGAGTTTATAGGTTCCGGTAGTTGGATCGATCTGGTTGTCAATCGTCAGCAACTTGCCAGACGTGATTTTTTGCACATTGTCGCGATCGAAGGCCTCGACGTTGAGCTGAACGCCTTTGCGCAGCTTATCGAAAACTGGAGGAAGCTGATCTTGCGGTAAACTGAAAACAACGGAAATTGGTTGAACCTGTGTGATGACAACGAGTCCGCTTGTGTCCGTCGCGTGAATAATGTTGCCGGGGTCCACGAGACGGAGGCCGACGCGACCAGAAACCGGTGAAGTGATGCGGCAATACGTGAGCTGCAACTTCGCGTTGTCAATCTGTGCTTGATCAGACTTGATCGCGCCGTCAAATTGACCTACTTGGGATTGCTGAGTGTCGAGCTGCTGCTGTGGAATGACGCCCTCTTTGAAGAGCAGCTTGTACCGCTCGAAGTTAACCTCGGCATCGCGGCGCGCTGCCTGGTCTTTGGCAAGCTGACCTTCCGCCTGTTCCAGCTGAACCTGAAATGGCCGGGGGTCGATTTCGGCGAGCAGATCGCCTTGCTTTACGAACTGGCCTTCCTTGAAGGCGACGTTAATGAGTTGGCCGTCCACGCGGCTGCGAACGGTCACAGTAGCCAGCGGAGTAACTGTGCCGAGACCGTTATAGAAAACAGGAAGGTCACCGGCCTGGGCTGTCGCGACAACAACGGGAACTGCATAAGCGCCTCCGCCGGGTCCTTTTCCTTTGGCCCCGCCCGTTGTGCCAGGAGCAGCTGCGTCAGCCGATTTCGCACGGGAGTTGCGATACCACCAATAACCGCCAACTGCGATGGCAATGACGAGAACCCAAATCCACCAACGGCTCGCAGAAGCGTTATCGCTTGCACGGCTCCCCGTGGCGCTGCCCGGTTCGGGCAGGTCTAAGGACTTCAACTGGCTCATTTTCTGCTTGCTCCTATATGGGCGATAGCGGAGTGTGAGCACGTCCGCCTTGGGGGACGACCTTACCGCTGCACCGTGGATGGTCCTACATGAGTAGGGCAGACTATCGCAAAAACACGTCCACGCAAAGATTGGACGGTCGGGGCAAAGGAATGGTTACGGACCTGGGTCGGAAGGAATTTTTCGCGGCATGAAAAGAAAGGACAGGATATATTGCTTGGCAAGGTTGAGGAGAGGTGTGAATGTTAAAAGGACTGCTTTGGGGAATCCTCGTAGGGATTCTTTTGGTTGTGGGAGCTGTCTATTTCTACTTCGCAACAGGCCGAGCGCCGGTTGCCGTGACAGGGCCAGAAATGCCATTCGAACGGAAAATGGCGCATAAAGCTCTGAACGCGTATCTGGACAAGCTTCCCCATCCGGCGCCGCAGGTTCCGGCGGACGAAAAGAATTTGCTGGAAGGGGCGAAAGTCTACAAAGAGCATTGCGCCGTGTGTCATGGATTACCAGGCCAGCCGCAAACGGCAATTGCGCAAGGAATGGCACCTCGGCCACCTCATCTATTCAAGGGCACAGGCGTTACGGATGACGAAGAGTGGGAGTCTTACTGGAAAGTGGAAGGCGGCATTCGCATGACGGGCATGCCTGGCTTCAAGGGGAGCCTGAGTGAAACGCAGATCTGGCAAGTGGCCGTGCTCGTGAAGAACGCTGACAAGATTACGGAGCCTGTCCGAGCGCAATTGACGGGCGTTCCAGCGACTGCGGCTGCGCCTGCAGGCGCGGCAACAGCTCCTGAAAGATAAATTCGCAATAAATTGAGACGTTCTTGATGGGCGCTCGTCCAATTTGGACGTGGAGCCTTGTTGGTGTGTTCGTAAAAAGGTTGGCCGGGCAGTGAGCAGGTGTACAATGCCGGCGGGGTAGGGTTTGCGGAACTTGCGGGTCTTCGCCTCAATCAACATGAAATTTCCTGAAAATTATTTTTGAAAGGCAACAATGATGCTGAATCGGCGAATCCAGTCGGCCGTGTTGGGTGTAGTTGCGTGTTTACTTTTCGCGGGAATGGCTGCCGCGCAGACAAAGCTGCTGCGTTTCCCCGATGTTCACGGAGACAAAGTAGTGTTCACATACGGCGGTGACTTGTGGATCGCATCAACTTCTGGAGGAACGGCAACACGATTGACGTCACACCCTGGACTCGAATTGTTTGCGAAATTCTCGCCAGACGGAAAATGGATTGCGTTCACGGGTCAATATGATGGCGATGAGCAGGTGTACATCATTCCCTCCACCGGCGGCGTGCCGAAGCAGCTGACGTTTTATCCTGCCCGCGGGCCGCTGACGCCGCGGTGGGGTTACGACAATCAGGTTTATGGATGGTCGCCGGACGGAAAGTCCATACTGTTTCGTTCGCTGCGCGAACATTTTGATTTGGGAGACAGCCGGCTCTACACGGTGAGTATGGATGGAGGTCTGCCAGTCGCGCTGCCGATGCCGAAATCGGGGGCGGGAGATTTTGCTCCCGATGGAAAGAAAGTTGTCTATTCTCCGCTCTTTCGCGATTTCCGGACCTGGAAGCGGTATTCGGGCGGATGGGCTCAGCAGCTCTACATTTTTGATTTAGCTACGCATGCAGCGGAGAAAATTACGGACGATCCGCGCGCGCATCGCGACCCGATGTGGGTAGGCAGCAAGATTTTTTATTCTTCGGACAAAGACGACACGCTGAATCTTTATTCCTACGACCCGGCGACGAAAAAGACAGAACAGCTCACGCACAGCAAGAAATGGGATCTGCGCTGGCCGAGCACGGATCACAAGAACCAGATTGTCTATGAAATGGATGGCGAACTAAACGTTTTCCATACCGACACCGGCAAGAGCGATCACATTTCGATCTCAGTGCCAACGGATGCAGTTGCCATGCGACCGTCGCGTGTCTCTGCTGCAAACGATGTGGAAGGGTTCGATTTGAGCCCGAAAGGCGAGCGCGCTGTGTTTGTGGCGCGCGGAGATGTGTTCAGTGTGCCGATTGAAAAGGGAGCGACACGCAATCTGACGAACTCTTCGAATGCACACGACAAGTGGGGACGCTGGTCGCCGGATGGGGCGAAGATCGCGTACATCTCGGATGCTGATGGAGAGGATGAAATTTATTTGATCAATCAGGATGGCTCGGGCAAGCCGGAACAGCTTACGCATGGCTTTCACGCAATGCTGTATGCGGCGGAATGGGCTCCGGATGGAAAGCGGCTCGCGTTTTCCGACAAGGACGGAAAATTGTATGTGCTGACGCTTGAGGACAAGAAGGTTACCCAGATCGCACAGGATCCTAGCGGGCGGCTTCGCGATTACATCTGGTCGGCAGACGGTGGGCACGTTGCGTTTACGATGAACAACCCCAACAATTTCCGTTCGATTTATGTGTGGAGCGCAGGTGACGGGCAGGTCCATCGCGTAACTGGGGACATGTTCGACACGACGGACATCGCGTGGGACGCGGAGGGAAATTATCTCTACTACGTCGCGGTGCGGGATTTTGCGCCGCTCATCAGCCAGATTGAATTCAATTACGCGACAAACCGCGGACAGGATTTGTATGCGCTTGCTCTGCGAAAAGACGTAAAGAACCCGTTTCCCCCTGAGAGCGATGAAGTGACCATTTCGAAGGACGGCGACAAGAAGGACGAGAAGAAAGACGACAAGAAAGAAGAAAAGAAAAAGGAGTACATCAAGATTGATTTTGAGGGTCTGGCAGATCGCGTGACCCGCGTGCCGGTGGGAGCGGACAATTATTTTGGATTAGTGGTAACGAAAGATGGCCTGCTGTACGCAAAGGGTGGCGCATTCTTCTACGGTCGCGAGCAGTTCCCCGAAACGAATCTGGTTTTCTTTTCAATGAAAGACCGGAAAGAGAGCACTCTGGCCGAGGACATCCAGGGGTACACCGTTTCGGCCGATGGAAAGAAAGCTCTGGTACGGCAGAAGGGCGGCTACAAGCTCTACGAAGTAAAGGCGGACGGAAAAAGCAGCGGAAAGAATGTCTCCACGGATGGACTAATGGTGGATCGCGTACCGCACGAAGAATGGGTGGAAGCTTTCAATGAAGTGTGGCGGCGCTATCGCGACTTTTTCTACGTGCAGAACATGCATGGTTACGATTGGAACGGACTGCGTGAGCAATATCGTCCACTGGTGGACTATGTTGCGCATCGCTCGGATTTGAATTACGTGCTGGGCGAAATGGTGGCGGAGCTAAGCGTGGGCCACGCGTATATCGAAGGCGGCGATTGGGAAATGCCGAAGCGGCAGCAGGTTGCGCTGATGGGTGCGCGATTCGAACTGGACGCAAAAAGTGGAAAATACAAAATCAGCAAGATCTTCAAAGGGCAAAATGAAGAGGAACTCTATCGTTCTCCGTTGACGGAAGTAGGCGTAAAGGCAAGCGAGGGAAATTACATCCTTGCGATTGATGGCAAGGAATTGACAGCGAAGGACAATCCTTATCAATTTTTACTGAACAAGGCGAACCGGCCGGTGCAGCTGACGCTGAATGATAAGCCTAGTATGGAAGGCTCCTGGCAGACGAACTACAAACCGATCACGCAGGAGCGGAACCTGGTTTACCTCGAATGGGTGACGCAGAATCGTGAAAAAGTTTCGAAGGCGACGAATGGGCGTGTGGGTTACATCCACATTCCGGACATGGGCGCGGCCGGAATTCGAGAATTCATCAAGTATTACTACCCGCAAATTCGCAAAGAAGGTTTGATTGTAGATGTGCGTGGAAATGGCGGTGGCAACGTTTCGCAAATGTTGATAGAACGCCTGCGGCGCGAACTGCTTGGAACCGAATACGCTCGCGGCGATTCATTTACGGGAACCTATCCGGGCGCGGTGTTCTACGGGCCAAAAGTTTGCTTGATCAATGAAACCTCGGCTTCGGATGGCGACATATTTCCGTACATGTTCAAACAGGCAGGACTCGGACCACTGATCGGCAAACGGACTTGGGGCGGCGTGGTCGGAATTAGCGGACACGGACCGCTGATCGATGGCGGAACCGTGTTCGTGCCAGAATTTGCGACGGCCAACGTGCAAGGCCAATACGTAATTGAGGGCCACGGTGTTGACCCGGATATTGTTGTGGAGAACGAAGCTGCCGCAGTGATTGACGGTAAAGATCCACAGCTGGAACGCGGTATCGCAGAAGTTTTGAAAGCGATGGAAGCCGCGCCGAAGAAGCTACCGGGACGCCCAGCGGACCCCGTGAAAACACCGAAACGCTAACGAACGGAAAAACTACTTCGCCGGCGGATGAGCTGAAAAATATTGGTCTAGCGACGCGGCGACCTCATTTGTGGCACGTTGCACGTTGCGATCCAGAGCGGCGACAACGGAAGCGACGTCTTTGCCGCTGACCGGCTCATCGTAGTTGTAAACGTGCGACCAGACAGTGGCATTCGATTTCATTTCCCGCATTTCGAGCTCGAAGCTGAGGCGGGCAGCGAACGATTTTCCGGTGACTTCCTTGAAATCGTAGAGACGTCCCCGCAGCACGAAATCGCCGCGTCCACCGCTCCGCATCGTGTTGACGTCGCGATAGCGGCCGGAACCGCGAAGCTTGCGCACCAAGACGTCGCGAAACATTTCCACGGGGGGTTCGGACCAGCGCTCGGTTTCATACGTGCCCATTTGCAGCGATTCAGAACTGTAAACGATGCGGTCTTCCCGGTAGAGATGTGATGTATAGATTGGACCGAGAAGAAGAGTCACCGCCATCGGTTCGGGAGCCGCGCTTGCAGACGAAGGTGACGGCGGCGTGAGCTGATAGTATTTGCTTGGCCGGGCCGCGCCGCAACCGAAGGCAAAAAGCACCACAAACAAGAGGCAGAGAGTGATTACCGTTTTTGTTCCCGTCATCGGTGCGACCTCGTCGTTTCTTTTCAGAATTGTTCGCATGGCGGAGCTCATGGCTGTCCTGGTTTATGCTGTTTCGGCGTAGAAGAGCGAATCAGTGTCGAGGGATGTGTCTTGATGATGTCCGTAAACTCGCGGAGATTTTCCGTGGCGTGGCGCATGTTCTCCAGAATTTCGTCTATGTTCTCGGCATTTGTATCCAGCATGCTGTTGAGCTGGCCGGTAAGCTGCTGGAGTTGCGCCAGATTCTGGCGAAGCTCGACGAGCGCGCTATGAATTTCGGGACGATCTTCGGCGAGCACTTCGTCCACGTGTCCGATAACTTTGTTTGCTTCCGCTGAAGTTCTGCGCAGATCGTCAATTAGCGGGCCAAGTTTGTGGGAGGCGGACTCCACTTGGGTAAGGCTGGATTTGATATTCGCGCGATTGTCTTCTAACAAGCCACGAGTATTTGCCAAAGTGGCAGACAGGTTGGCCTGGTTCTCTGGATTAAGAAGATCGTTGACGCGCTGGATTGTGACTTGAAGCTCAAGGGTGCGCTGGTTGAGGTTCTTCAGGAGCTCCTGTGCCTGAGGGGCGATATTGCCGATTTGCGCAGTGATGGCGTTGAAGTCGGTGTAAGGATCGGCGGGCAGAGTGCTACCGTTTGGTGCTGTTTGAGCTTGCGGAGTGCCTGCCATAATTTCTACGTGATTTTCACCGAGCGGGCTCATGCTCATAATTTTGATTTTGCTGTCCGTTTTTATGGGGAGGCCCGGTTTGACGCTGATGACCATTTCCATCCGCGCCGGGTTGTTAGGATCGATGCGTAGCATTTCCACGCGACCGATTTTAGGCCCACCCGCATAGCGAACCGTAGCACCGGGCTCAATGCCGCCTGCAAAGGGAAAGTAGGCATGAAACTTCAGCGGCGAACTGCTGAAAGCGCCGCCGATCGCGAATACTGTGAAAATCAATAACGTCGCAGCGACGATCACGAATAATCCGACGGCAGCTTGTTCACGCCTCGCTTCCATCATTTCTCCTCTCGCCTAGCGGCGCTGGCCGTGGCGGTCCTCCGTGAGCATCTGGAGGTAATCCAATTCCTGGGAAACTGCAGGTTCAGCAATACGATCCAAAAACTGGCGCACGCGAGGATGCGGGCTGTTCTTCATTTCTTCTGGCGTTCCGAGCGCCACCACGTCGCCTTTGTTGATCAAGACCATGCGGTCGGCGATAAGGAATGCGCTGGCAAGCTCGTGCGTGACGACGATAATCGTCATGTGGAACGCTTTTTTTAGCTCGAGAATGAGCTCGTCGATTCCCGCCGCGATGATGGGGTCCAGGCCCGCGGAAGGTTCATCGAAAAAGAGAATTTCAGGGTCCATGGCGAGCGCACGGGCCACGGCGGCGCGTTTTTTCATGCCGCCGCTGAGCTGCGAAGGGAAATAATCTTCGTAACCCGAGAGGCCGACCTGATCGAGTTTCAAGCGAAGCATGATTTCGATGGTTGGGTCTTCGAGTTTGGTGTGCTCGCGCAAAGGTAAAGCGACATTTTCTCCGACAGTCATAGAACCGAAGAGTGCGCCACCTTGAAATGACATACCCATATGGCGGCGAAGTGTGTCGAGTTCATCGTCGGAAATCGTTGCGAGGTTCCTACCCTTGATCCAAATTTCGCCAGAGGTCGGACGTTCGAGACCGACGAGCGTGCGAAGTAACGTGCTCTTGCCAGAACCGGAACCACCCAGAATGACAAGCGTTTCGCCCTGCTGAACATCGAATGTGACGCCGTGAAGAATTTCGCGCTCGCCATAACTCACTCGAAGGTCCTTCAACGAAATTGCTGGGGCGTCTTGCAGAGGAGGCGTGACCGGAAGGCTCATCCTACTGGCCTCCCAAGAAATAGAAGAGTGCGGTGAAAACGAGGTCCACCAAAATGACCAGAAAGATAGAAATCACGACTGCGGAAGTCGTAGATTTTCCGACTTGCTCCGCGCCAGCACCGGTCGCAAGCCCTTCCTGGCAGCCAACTGCAGTAATCGTGACGCCGAACATGAAACTTTTCACAAGACCACTGATGATGTCGCGCAAGAAAAGCGCGTCTGTCGTGGCGTTAATGTAGCTTGAAAAGGTGAAGCCAGCTTTCGTCACGCCAAAAAGCGATCCACCGAGCACACCCATAGCGTTGGCCCAAATGGTGAGACATGGCAGCATAACGACCATGGCGATAAATTTCGGTGCGACGAGAAATCGGATTGGATTGATGGCCATTGTTTCGAGAGCATCGAGTTCTTCGGTTACTTTCATCGTGCCAATCTCTGCGGCAAAAGAGGAACCGGAGCGCCCAATCACCACAACGGCAGTGATTAGCGGACCAAGTTCGCGGCTCATGGAAATTGCAACCGCACTAGCGACAAAATTGATCGCGCCGAATTTCTTCAGTTCGTAGGCCGCTTGCAGCGCAAGGATCAGGCCAATAAAGAATGTGATTAGCGAAAGAATCGGCAGGCAGCGCACACCAACCTGCATGGCTTGCGTAATGGCGCGTTGGAAACGAACGGGTTTGCCCTGGAAAGGGGCTACAAGCGTGTAGTACGCCGCGCGCATGCTGAGCGACGCAAGAGCGCCGAGATAAGCGAGTGAGTTAAGTACCGACTGCCCTATTTGGACTGCAAGTTCCACTCGTGCACCTGGAAAACGATCAAAGAGTCTACGCGTTCGGTCCGGTAAGCGCTTCCTCTTCGTTTTCGTAAATCTCGAACAGCTTCAGCAACCGGGACAGTTGCAAGACTTCCCTGGCCGATTTGCTGAGGCCAAAAAGAATGAACCGCGTTTGCCGGTCGCGAGAAGCCTTCAGCCCTTCGACAAGGGATGCAATCCCAGAACTGTCAATATATTTAACGCCATGAAGATTCATGATAACGCGAGGCATTTGCTTCTCTTTGATTTCGGTGAGGAGGGCCTTGCGAACGGCCGGAGAATTCGCGAGATCTATGTCTCCAGTTATATCCAGGATCGTTGTCTTTTCCAAATACCGGGCAGAGATTTGCACCTTACGCTCCTCGTTTCATCCGTCAGCGAATAAATTTGACCATGCGGAGGCGGTTGGTCGAACCGACTCGGGAATGGACAACCGTGTCCATGCTTTGTCGCATGAAATGCAATCCAAGTCCACCAGAACGAAGCTCGCCCGGAGGCAAGCCCTTGAAAGCGCCGGGTTTAGGCTTGGCGCCGCGGTCGAACAACACAATTTCCAGTGCAGACTTCTCTGATGCGGCCCCGTTTAGCTTGTTGAACTCAATCTCGATGCGACGGCCAAGTTTGCCGTTGTAGGCATGGCGAATTACGTTGGTGATAGCTTCATCGAGCGCGAGCGTAATGGCGCGGCAATCTTCTTCATTGAAGCCAATCGCAGCCGCAATAGGGGAAACTGCGCCGCGCACACCACACAGAACCTGCGGATCACTGTGAAGCTGGAGCCGCAAAAGAAGCCGCCGCCGGGCCAAGGGTCCTTCCTCCGAGGGAAGGGATTGTAACGAAAGAGGTGCATATTCGCCATTGTGATTGAAATTTTAGGAGATGGCTCCGAGAAAGCTCGTGGATGACAGATGGATAAAGTCGTACTAGTCTCTTTGGCGCTCAAAACTATTTATAGATTGGACCTCCGAAATCATGTGCAGACGATTCGCCGCTTTAACAGGATTCCTGTGTGGTGCACTTTTGCTTGGCGGAGTCTCGCCGAAACGCGCAGACGCGCAGTGGCTTCCCCGCAACTCCGTAAAGAATGCCGTTCTACTGCAAGATGGCGCAATGCTGGAGATGGATTCCGGGTTTCTGCACTTCACAGTATGCACAGATTCCGTCATTCGCATTGAATATTCGCTGGAACGCGAAGTGAGACGGCACGAAGATTTCCTTGTAATCAAGAAAGAATGGCCGAAGGCCGATTTCAACCTCCGCGCGGACGATGCGAAAACGATTACTCTCACCACTGCAAAGATAAAGCTCGAAGTTAATAGGGCGGACGGTACCCTCGTTTTCTACGACTCCTCCGGACACAAACTCACACAGGAAAATACACGGACGCTGACGCCAGTCGAAGTAAACGGCGAAAAGACACTGCGCTCGGAACGCTTTACGAATATGTGGGACACGCAGGAAGCGTTCTATGGCCTGGGGCAACACCAAGGTGGCGTTTGGAATTATCGCGGCGAAGACGTCGAAATTTCCCAAGCGAACACGAACATTTCTATCCCGCTGCTTCTCTCAAGCAACGGTTACGGGATTTTTTGGAATAACGGCTCTCGAAGCCGGATGAATAATCGCTTCGTTCATGAGCTCTATCTCAGCTCAGAAGTAGCTGACTCGCTGGACTACTACTTCATCTATGGGCCGGAGTTCGACAAAATTGTCGCCGCATATCGGGATTTGACTGGGGCTGTGCCTCTCTTTGGAAAGTGGGCTTACGGTTACTGGCAATGCAAGAATCGCTACGATTCCCAGCAAGAGCTACTGAACATCGCGCAGAAATACCGCGACCTCCACATTCCTTTGGACAACATTGTTCAAGACTGGTTCTGGTGGAACACGATGGGCGAGCCCGTTTTTAACAAAAACTATCCCGATCCGAAAGGGATGATTGACGCGCTGCACAAGAAAAATGTGCATCTGATGATTTCCGTTTGGCCGTATTTTCGTCCGGGTTCGCCCGTTTACGACGATATGGACAAAAAGGGCTTCTTCATTGACCGGACGAAAGTCGAAGGCTTTCATCCGGCACGCATGGCGCTGTATGACGCGTTCAATCCCGACGCTCGCAAATACTATTGGAGCCTGATGAACAACGCGCTTTTCAAGATTGGCGTGGATGCATGGTGGCTTGACACGACGGAGCCGGAGACGGAAGGGCGCGAAAAGAATCTACTGGTCACAAACAAGGTCAATGGCGGAAATGGTGCGCGCTATGCGAATGAATTTCCGCTGATGACCACCACGGCGGTCTATCAAGGCCAGCGTGAAGCGTCCAAGGACAAGCGAGTGTTCATTCTGTCGCGCTCTGCATACGCGGGTTCGCAGCGCAATGCGGTTGCTACGTGGTCCGGCGACATTGATCCCAACTGGGAAACGTTTCGCAGACAGATTCCGGCGGGATTGAACTATTCCGTTTCCGGCCTTCCTTACTGGACGACGGATATAGGTGGATTTGTCGTTGCGAATCCCGACGACCCAGCCTATCGCGAACTCTATATTCGCTGGTTCCAGTTCGGAACTTTCTGCCCGATCTTTCGCGCCCATGGCACTCGAACGACAAATCAAAATGAACTTTGGTCGTATGGGCCCGACGCGCAAAAGATTCTCGTCGCCTATGACAAGCTGCGCTATCGTTTGATGCCATACATTTATTCTTTGGCGTGGAAGACGACACACGAAAACTACACGATCATGCGGCCCTTAGTGATGGACTTTCGCACTGACCTTCGCGCGCAAAATATTGGCGATCAATACTTGTTTGGTCCGGCGATTCTTGTGAATCCCGTCACTGAAGCGGGTGCAACTTCCCGGCGAGTTTATTTGCCGGATGCAAAGTGGTTTGGCTTTTGGACCGGCAATGCGACACAGGGAGGTAAAGCTTTTGACGTGACGGCAACTCTGGAGCACATGCCGCTTTTCGTGAAAGCGGGATCTATCCTCCCATTAGGGCCGGATGTGGAATACGCGACGGAGAAGCCAGCTGACCCTATTGAGATTCGAATCTATCCGGGAGCAGACGGTACCTTCACCCTGTACGAAGATGAGAATGATTCGTACGGCTACGAATCGGGCGCCTACTCCACGATTCAATTCGATTGGAATGACAAATCGAGCATGCTGACTGTCGGAGAGCGCACGGGCAAGTATCCTGGGATGCTTGAGAACCGCACGTTTCGAGTTGTTCTGGTTCGTAGCGGCCATGGAACCGGGGGCGAATTAACTGAAAATGCAGACAATGTCATCTCGTATTCCGGGAAAGCGCAGACCATTCAGCTCACGAGGATGAATTAGGTTCAAAGGATAGGCCGCACAGAACTGCACAACTGATTCGAGAAATAGAGCTGCTTTCGATTTACTTCTTTTGGTTTCTTTTTGCATCGTTTCGGAGTAACCTCGTCTTGGAAACTTCCAAAGCAGGAGTCAGGCACTATGAGCAGCGCTCATCAATCAAGTTGGTCCAAAGCAAAATTTGCTGTGGCTGGTACTGCAGCGCTTGCTTTGGCCTACGGAGCCAGTGCGCAAGACAAAGACAAGCAAATTAGCTACGCGCAAAACCCAAACGCCGACAAAACCATGACCTTGCTCCTGAAGGACTGGACGCCAAAAGCAATGGTCCATCTTCCCCATCACGAGGTGGAGAGAGCCAAGTTTTACGTGATTGATATGCACAACCACGTGAATGATGCGGGCGGCGTTCATGAAATGGATATTCCCGCTGCGGAAGTCGTAAAGCGTATGGATGAGGTCAACGTAAGGAAGATCGTCATCCTAACTGGTCAATGGGGCGACAAACTCCAAAGCGTTTTGGACAAGATGGTGAAGCCGTATCCGGATCGCTTCCTTGTTTTCACGCAAATGGATTGGAGCAAAATTGATGACCCCAATTTCAGCGAAGAAATGGTTGCGCAGCTCGATGACGCTGTGAAGCGCGGTGCGCGTGGGCTGAAAATTCTCAAAGACTGGGGTCTCGGCGTAAAAGACAAGTCCGGGAAGCTTGTGCGAATTGACGACCCGCGCATGGATCCTGTATGGGAAGAGTGCGGCCGTCTGGGAATTCCTGTGTCTATCCACTCAACGGACCCAGAAGCATTTTTCACTCCGACCGACGCGAAGAACGAGCGCTACGAAGAACTGAATCAACATCCAAGCTGGAGCTTTTACGGGCCGCAGTTCCCTAGCAAAGAGGAACTCCTCGAAGAGAGGAACCGCGTTTTCGCGAAACATCCGAAAACAATCTTCATTGCGCTCCACGTGGCCAACTGGCCGGAGAATCTGGATTTGGTTTCGGAGTGGCTGAGGAAATATCCGAACATGTACGTTGAATTTGGTGCACGCGAGGCTGAACTTGGCCGCCAGCCGCGCCGTGCCTATAAATTTTTCAATGAATTTCAAGACCGCATCATGTTCGGTACCGATTTTGAGCCCGTTCAAGCGATGTATCGAAATTTTTTCCGCTGGCTTGAAACGGAAGACGAGTATTTCCCGTACTGGGATTCTCCTGCGCAGGGGCGATGGGCCATTTATGGCCTCGGCTTGCCTGATTCCATTCTGAAAAAGGTCTATCACGAAAACGCAGAGAAAATTTTAGCCAAGTTCAATGGGAGCAAGTAGCGGTCATGTGGATGAGACCGGTTCTTCGAACAGCTCTGTTTGCGATAGCAATCGCGTTCATCGCCAGCTGCAAAAAGGAAGAATCGCACGTTGCAAAACCAGTTGAGTCGGCGATTCAGGTTCAAATCGCGAATGGAACAGTTCGCGTGACTACGAAAGCTGCCGAATTTGTCCTGACGGCTTCTGGGGACTTGCAAAGCAGTCTGCTCTCACAAAGTGGCAAACTGTCATTCGAAGAAACCACGCAAGGCGTCGAAGTCCTATCCAACAAGAAACCAATTGCAGACTTTGTTCGGGATATGGAACATGCGCAAATTCAGAATGCTGCGGGGAAGCTGGGCACGCTTGGAAAGCGAGTTGAGATCAAAGGGAAGAGTGCAAGCACGGGCCTCGAGGAAAATCTCACTTTGGAGGTTTATGACGACTTCCCTGCCCTCGCGCTCCTTTCCGCCACGTACAAGAATTCTGGCGCGCGAGAGGTCCGGCTAGATAGCGTTTCTCTTGGCCGTCAGCGCCTAAATGCAACACTTGCAGATTCCACGGCAAAATCTTATGAGATGTACGCCTTTTTTGGTTCCAGCCTGAAATGGGGCAAGGACGACGTGCTGCCGATTCCCGCGAAGTTTTCTCAGGAGAATCCCTTCGGCGTGCCCGTAGATACAGGAGACGATCTCGGCCGCGTCGGCGGAGGCATTCCTGTTGCCGCCTTTTGGACGCGAAACGTTGGAATGGCGATTGGCCACCTTGAGACGCTACCTTTGCCTGTTTCTATTCCCGCGAATACAACTTCGGATGGTCGCGTCGAAACGAACGTCCGCATTCCTGCCGAAATCTCTCTCAAAACGGGTGAAACATTCTCGACGCCGCGCGTTTTTGAAACTGTTTTCAAGGGAGATTACTACGAGCCGCTTCACGTCTGGTCCGAAGCCGTTGATCGCGAAGGTCTCTCCAAGCCCAAGAACAACGACGAAAACTATGCCGTCAGCTGGTGCGGCTGGGGCTACGAATCGGAAGTTACGCCGAAACAGATGACCGAGACGATCCCAAAGCTCAAAGAACTCGGCATCCATTGGGCTACGCTCGATGATCGGTGGTTCAACAATTACGGCGACTGGCAACCGCGGTCGGATACTTTTCCGGGCGATTCAATTCAGCAGCTCGTCAAAGACTTTCATGCGCAAGGAATCAAGGTACAGCTTTGGTGGCTTCCACTCGCGGTAGAAGACGGCACCTATGGCTATGACAATCACAAGTTTGTCGTCTCTGACGTTGTGAAGCAGCATCCCGATTGGCTGGTGCTCAACGAAAAGGGCGAACATGCGCGAATGACGCGCAATCTTGCGACTCTTTGCCCAGCGGTCCCTGAAGTCCGCGAATACTACAGACAATTGACCGAACGCTTCGTTCGTGACTGGGACTTCGACGGACACAAACTCGACAACATTTACGCCACGCCGAAATGCTACAACCCGAAGCATCATCACAAATCGCCGTACGACTCAGTGAACGCAATGGGCGATGTTTACAAAACGATTTTTGAAACGACGCGCGCGCTCAAGGCGGACAGCGTCACGCAAAGCTGCCCTTGCGGGACGCCGCCAAGCCTCGCGTGGTTCCGGTACATGGATCAAGCCGTCACTGCTGATCCAGTGGGTTCCGTTCAAGTGCGGCGACGAATGAAAATGTACAAAGCACTGCTCGGGCCCACTGCTGCGGTTTATGGTGACCACGTGGAGCTCACACAAATCTCGCATCCCAATGGAGGTGAGGAGCAGGACACGGGGAGCGATTTCGCGTCCACGCTTGGCACAGGAGGAGTGCTCGGAACGAAGTTCACGTGGCCGGATTACGGGAAGAAATTCACGAATGTCTACTTGAATTCCCAAAAAGAGCTCGAATGGAAAAAGTGGATTGCACTGTATAACGAGAAAATGCTGTCCAAGGGCGATTTCCGCAATCTGTATGTATACGGCTACGATTCGCCCGAGGCGTACGCAATCGCGAAGAGCGGGAAGATGTATTACGCATTCTTTGCGCCTGAACCTGCCGGAAAAACTGGCGGCAAGAATGGAACATACAAGGGCGACGTAGAACTTCGCGGATTGGATGCCAGGCAATATCGCATCGTGGACTACGTGAACAACAAAGATTACGGCAAGATTCAGGGGCCGTCAGCCAAGCTGCCTGCCGATTTCAAGGGAAGCTTGCTCCTAGAGGCAACTCCCGCAAACTGAGTCCTAGTCACGCGCCCGGGTTATTGTTTGAGAAATGCGACCCGATGTTCCGCCTCGCGGAATGCTTCCGTGCCGCCCTGGCGCGTAGTGGAGAGCGCGCCTGCTAGATTTCCAAAGCGAAGACTTTCTTCCAGCTCGGCCCCGCGGATAAATCGATGCAGGAAGCCCGCATCAAAACTGTCTCCTGCGCCGATCGTGTCTACAGCTTGTGTTCTAAACGAGGGAGAGGTTACGACTTCACTCCCTCTTCTTGCAGTGACTCCGCCTTCTCCTCGCTTCATCACCACAAGCGCACATTTTTCAGCCAGCACACCCAATGCTTGCATCGGATCTTCTCGCCGTGCCAACCGACACGCCTCGCTTTCATTCGGTAGAAGGACATCCACAAACTCCAGCACAGTCATGACATCGTTGTCCCAGCGATCCTCCGGATCGTCGTTGGTATCGAGCGAAGTTGTTAGGCCCGCCCGCTTCGCACGCTTGAATAACTCTGCCACGCGCGGCCTCAGCGCCTGCTGCAGAAAGAAGGAAGACAAATGCAGATGTCGTGCATTGAAAACGTGATCGAGATCCAAATCCTCAAATCGCATCTCAGCCATCACGCCTTGGTACGTCAAGATGTAGCGTTTTTGCGGTCTAGGAAGGATCACGGTAAGACCGGTCTGCCTTCCCGCAAACTTTCGCACACGGGAAACATCCGCGCCACTCTCGGCCAATCGCGAGAGGCAGAGTTCGCCCAATGCGTCGGCTCCAATTGCGGAGTTGAATCCAACGCGATTACCAAGCAAGGAAAAATTGTGCGCAAAAATTGCCGACGAACTTCCCAATGTAATTCGCATGTCGGATGCGAGGTGTTCGCGATCGAGCTCAAATTCAGCCGGCAACCCGTACATGACCAGGTCGAGGTTCAACTCACCCACTGCGCTCAAATCAAACTTTGGCTGCGTCTTCATTGATTATGGGCATACGCCCTGGTTAATCCAGAATCACAACACGGCTGAGGTTCTTCGGCTCGTCCGGATTGAAGCCTTTTTTCACGCCGGTATGAAACCCAAGCAACTGTGCGGGCACAAGAAAGGGTGCAAGCTGAGCCAATTCCGGCGCATCCGCTTCTATTTCAAACACTAGATCTGAAGCTTTCCGTACATCGTCAGAGGCATGACTGCAGACGGCAATGATCGTCCCGCCTAACTCCTTCATTTCGACCAAAACTTCGCTTTCATCGTCCATGCCGGTTTCGCTCAAGAAAAACATGAGGCAAGTTTGCGGCGCCACGATTGATTTTGGCCCGTGACGAAATTCGAGCGTGTGATAGGGCTGTGCGTAAGAGCATGACATTTCCGTGACTTTCAGCGCCGCTTCACGTGCGATGGCATAAAAAGGCCCTTGTGCAAGGTAGATGTAGTCGCCAAAAGTGTGCTGCGCGACGAATTCTTCCATCCGCTTATTGAAGGCTTCCATCTTTACGGAGAGCGCCCCTGCAATCGCCTCGATTGCGGCAGAAAGTGAGTTGGTATCGCTTTGCGAGGCCGCAAGCTGGATAAGTGCTAAAAGCATTGAGGTGAACGACCGTGTCATCACCATGCTTTTTTCGTCCGCCGATGGAATCGCAATCGTGAGGTTGCAGGCATTAGAAAGCTCAGAATCTTTCGCGCAAGTGATGCCCAAGGTCGGAACGCTATGCGTTTTCGTCAGAAGCGCAGCCGCTCGCACCGTTTCGGATGTCTTTCCCGAGCGCGAAATCAACACGACCTGTATATTTGCTCTGTCGAATTGCGATAAGCGCGGAAAGAGAAGTATTTCCGAGGCGGGCAGAGCGCGCGCACGCTGCCCAGTCAAGAGCGTCCAAGAAGCGGCGGCAGCCTCAGCAAGATAAAAACTCGTACCACATCCGACAAACAGCCACTCTTTGCGAGAGGCTGCAATTGCCGCCGCTTTTTGAAACGCGGAGTCCGTGGCAAGTTCCCGCTGAGAAGTGAGCCATGTTTCCGGCTGCGAAAGAATCTCAGCGTACGTATGCAAACTGCTGGCTGGCGAACTGAAGGCTGGCATCTTTTGTCCTCGACTGTGAGTTCAACGAACTTTTGCTTCTCCCTCCACCATCTGAACCTTGACCTGGTTTCGAAAGCGCTGAATGTCTTGCAAACGTGCCGCACCGGGCGATTCCGCAATGCAATTTGCGGCTGCGCACGCGACTGCCAACTTTAATGTCTCTTGCGCAGAAAGCCCGTCTGCAATCCCCTTTGCAAATCCAGCAAAAGCGGAATCACCACAACCGACCGTAGACTTTGCATCCACTTCGACGGTTGAAGCTACCAAAATACCTTCGTTTTGGGCACCTTGATAGACAAGTCCTTGTAAACCTATACTGACCGCTGCGGTGCATGCTCCTGCTGATCGCAACTTTTTCACCGCATTGTACGTGCCAGGCAAGGAATCAACCAGAATCCCCAAGGCTGCCGACACCTCTTTCGCGTTCGGTTTCACAAAGTCAGGCTTTGCTTCGAGGGCGCGTAGCAAAGGTATTCCACCCGTGTCTAAATACGTTTTACAGCCAGCACGTTGAGCATTTGCGACAAGTCGTTTATACAAATCAACTGGCGCGCTCGCAGGCAGGCTGCCGGAAAAAAGCACTGTCGCCGATTTGCCGAACGTCTCAAACAATTCACCGCAAGCTCGTTCAAAGCTCTCTGTCTCTTCTGTCGAAAGCTTCGGCCCAGGCTCCAGAATTTCCGTCACTTTGCCTGAATCGTCCACCAGTTCCAAGTTCGTCCGTGTGCTGCCTTTCACCAGAACTGTGTGTGGCTTGATTCCCATCGCGCGCAAACCTCTGACCAATTCTTCGCCTGTCGCGCCGCCGACCGGTCCAATCCAGTGCGGCGCTTCTCCGAGCGTGCGCAGTACCATCGCAACATGGGTCGCTTTGCCACCCGCAAAACTCCGTGTACTCCTCGCCCTGTGAATCTCTCCAGGAGTGAAGGCCGGAATCGCAAGCCGCTTATCAATTGCCGGGTTCGGACTGACGCATAAAAACATGATTGGACGCTAGCGCTTCCCTTGCGCAACCGCCCCAAACTTTTCCTGCCAGGGTCGAGCCGCTGCAAGCCGCGCATTCACATTCTCAATGTTCTTCACGCCCTGATGCCCTAACCATTCATCGAGCGCGTTTGCCCCTTCTTTTACAAAAACACCAACGCCGTCCTGCCAGGTAGCTCTTCCGCAAAGCACTCCGGAAAACCTCGAGCCTGCCTCCGCCGCGAGCGCAAGCGCGTCGGAAAACATTTCATTGGTCACGCCTTCCGACAAATAAATAAACGGGAGCGAACACGCATCCGAAGCTCGCCGAAAATATGCGGCTGCCTGCGGCCGCGAATACAGGGCATGCGCTGGTGCAGCAGCGGGCGAATCTACGTATTTCATGTTCACAGGTACACCCACTTTGATTACATCCACCGCATAGCGCGGCTTGCAGAATTCCTCCACGGATCGAGTCACCGAATCGGGCTTGATTCGCGCAAACTCCGGCCCTTTTTCATCCATCTCGTCGTGATAGCTGACGATTTCGAGGAAGAACGGAATGTCAGATTCAACACATTCGGCGCCAACGCGCGTAACCCATTCGCATTTCTTGGCATTGACCTCTGCTGCGCTGAATGGCGAATAATAGAGCAGCACTTTGATTGCATCCGCACCTTCTTGCCGTAATCGCGCAACTGAAAAACCATCTAATAGGGCCGGCAGTCGCCCGGGAACTGCTTTGTCGTAGCCCGTCTTTTCGTATGCGAGCAGTAATCCCGCATTTTTTGCGCGCTGCGCTGCGGCGGGCAGCCCAAATTCGGGATCGAGTAGAATTGCGCTTGCGTGTGGCGTCAAAATCCTGCTTACATGGGCCTTGAACTCCGCCATCTTATCGACTGCGATTTCAGATTCGCTCTGTCCAGACACCTTTGCAAACAATTTGCGCAGCGCACTTCTTTGGTCAATGGCCAAGGCCGCGATAATGCCACGTTCCGTTGATAACGCAGTGAGGCCTTTTTGTTTTCCTGCAGAAAGCTTCAACGAGATCTCCGATCCTTACGTGTGCGGCGAAGAGTTTACTTGGATTCGTTCACCCGCACCACTGCGCCGCGGCCAAACGCAGGCAAATGAAATGTTACTTTTCCGTCGGATGCAGTTCCCGTGATTGTTTGTTCCTCGCCAAGAAATGGCAAGAACGTCACTGTGGTTCTTGGCCCAGCCGCTACTGTTACTGTGGCGCTTTCTGGGGTCGGCTTCACGGTCCGATGAGGAACTATTCCCGAGAAATTCACAAAAAAGATGTGCTTCTTACCGTCCACCAGCGCTGGGTATGAAACGACGTAGGGGGACGCTTCGACCTTGAAATCTTCGTATTCGGGAATGACTTTGGCCAACTCTGTTGACAGCGATTCTGAAGTCTTACGAAAGTCTTTTTCTAACTTCGCCAAGCGCTCAGCACCGGGCGAGGGTGAAATTCGCACGATTTGTTTTGACTCTGCAAGACCAGTGGCGTCTTTCCCTTCCACAATCAGCGTGCCACCTTTGACAACAAATGTTTGCAACTCAGTGCGTTCAGTAGTGGAGAGCATCGAAACATCGGGCAGAATTAATGCGCGACCGCGAAACTCTGCAAGCGTCCTTGGCGTTACGACTTGAACTTCCTGATGTTGTTGCAGCAGAAGCAGAATCGTCCCGCGATAGGAAGGCAGGAAGTGCGCGCCATCGTAGTTACGTGAATCGGGTGAAAAATAAACGCCAACAGGCTGAATCGGCTTTCGCGGATGATAGAGCGTACCCTCGTGCTTCTCTATCCATTTGAAAATTTCAGTCCGCGTTGGTGGATCATTGGAACCGCCCATGGAGTGGCCAGGCGCATCCCAGAAATTCACTCCCACCATGACTTGAGACGCTGCTAACGTTTTCATTGCTTCGCGCGCATCCACATCCTTGTCGCCATCCCACGAATAGTTCAGCAGCCACGTTGCTTTGCCTTGGGCGAAGCCGCGAAATGACAACATTCCCGCTTGATACAGGAACCAATCGAGTTGCGTCCGCGATCCCGCCATGTGATCGCCGCCGCCAAATTCATATTCGTGCGCGATCGCGTCTACCACTCCATAAAGCTGATAAACATCTGCGCCGACGCGAACCGCTTCTTCCTCTATCCCAGGGTAAATTTCCGGGATCACCATGATTTGTGGGTTCACGCTGCGAGCGTTGTCGCGTATCTCCTTCATAAAATCCGTGAAGGTCGCTATGCGAAAATTAACCCATTTGCGAAAGCCGGCGTCGGAGAACTCTCCGAGTTTCACGTCTTTTCGTGCGTCAAGCCCCGATTTCTGCTTGAAAGCGGCGAGTGTGAAATCGTCAAAACTCGCCCAAGTGTTCTCCCAGCCATCGAAATGTGTCATCCAATAAGGGATGTCAACGTAAATTCCGTCTATGCCTGTGGCTGCGATTTGTCGCACGCGCTCCATGTAGATTTTCCGCCAGGGCATTGCGTAAGGACTGATCCAAACGTCTTCGTCGCCTTCTCTAATCCAGAACGCCGCTCCGCCGGTGAACACAGCAGGTTCACCCGTGATTTTTCGCTGAAGCCAATCCGGATGGTCCTTCACAACGGAGTGCGCCGCTTTGTCCGCGTTTGCCGTAATGCATTCCGTGCCTGCAATGTATACGTAAGCTTTGTTGTTAGCCTGGTGGGCCTTCTCGGCTACTTTGCGAATTGCCTCCAACTTTTCCTTCGGATCGAGAAAACTCTCGTAACGCCCCGGAATGTCGTTGTCCACTTCAATTCCGAAAACGTGCGTAGCTTGCGCATCGCGAACGATTTTTTCTGCGTTGTCAGGAGAAAGCCCATAAGCACCGATACGAACAAAATGTGTCCAATTCTGTTGTGGCGCGTCCGCGGGGGACGCACCTGCAAGTGCAACCGCGCAGACCACCAACGCACCGGTACACCATTTCCGTCGCAATCTCATGCCGCTGCCTAGAACTCGAACCGTACGCCGATTTGCGTATGCCGCGGCGAGCCAAGCGTACTCGTCACCTGCCCGAATTGCGAATCGCCAAGGAGCGTGTCAGGTGAAGCAAAGCGTGGTGTGTTGGTGAAGTTAAAGAACTCTCCGCGAACCTGCAGCTTCATCCCTTCGCGAATTACAAATTCTTTGCTGAACGAGAGGTCGGCATTGTGCACTCCGTCGCTGCGTAAATTGGAAAAATAACGTGGAGCGTTTCCGGCAATTTGGTCACCCGGATTTTCGAAGCAGTTTTCATTCAAAATCGGCGCTCCCGTGGCCGCAGCTTGGTGATAGCTGATTCCCGTCGAGAGCTGCGGGCAAATTACATTCGGTCGCTGCGTTCCGTCGGCAAACCGAGCGTCGGCAATGCCGATTGTCAAAGGTGTGCCTGTCTGGAAAGTAAGAATCGTTGAGATGGACCAGCCTCCAACGAACGCATCGAGCACTCGATTCATGTCGCGGCCAATCCAACGCCCACGGCCAATCGGAGCATCTACAATTGTGGCAATCACAAAACGATGTGTTGCGTCATTCGCGCTGATGGAATGTTCCGCCTTCAAATTGTCCAGTTCCTGCGGATTACCGGAACTCAGCAAGCCCGTGATGAAGGAATTCGCTCCCGCGGACGAATTGTCTGTCGATTTAGCAAACGTGTAATTTCCTTCAAAGCTTACGTAATGGCTGGGTCGCTTTTGAAAGCGGACTTGCAGCGAATTATAAAACGATTCGGCGCTCAATCGTGTTAAGCCGCTGAAAGCGCCATCGAATTGTGGAAACGGACGCAAGAGATTGATTTGAGGAATGGTGCAATCGTTGTAGATCGAAGTTGGCTCAATGATTATCTGGTTTCCAGGTGCAGCTCCTGGACAGCCACTCGTGTCCGCGACAAATAGTGGAAGAAATGGGTTGGCAACCTGCTGGTTAAGAAAATCGGAAACAGCTGTGCTGCTTGGATCGTGCGTGGGGTTCAATTGTTCAATAAGTTCATTGCGAATTGCCGTCGGCAGAAAATTACGATTGGCCGTCCCCGAGAATGAACTGAAAGGAAGATGCGTGCTGCGGCTCGCGGAATAGTCCACGCCAATCACAATTTGTCCTGGGAAAAGACGCTGCACACCGAGGTTCCATTGATAAATTTCCGCGTTGCGCGCCTCACCCGTGTCCAGGCTGTTGTTGTTCGGAAGTCCCCATAGCGCAAGCGCACCGTTGGTCTGGCCCTCCGGCTGAGCTAGTCCATCCGGGAATGGATTCTCCAGTGTCGCGAATGGCGTCTGGAAATTGTCCTTGGTAAAGCGGATCGGGGAAGCGTTGCCAAAGGCAGTGCCCGGGAACTGAAAGTTTGTAGCAACATTCAAACCGTAGTAAACGCCAGCTCCGCCGCGAATCACGGTATTCGGGTTGAGTGCATATGCAAAGCCGAGCCGCGGTGCCCAGTTGTTCCGGTCTACGGGCGCATTTCTCATTTTCGGTCCGGCAAACACGGTGGTACCAAGCAGCTCCGCGTTGGAGGTGAGAATTCCGGGAACGTCGATAGGCACGGAAACACCGCTATTGCCTGTGAAATCGCTGAATTGCAAGGCGTTGTGACGCTCGGTGTACGGAGTGCTCCATTCATAGCGCAAACCCAGATTCAAAGTCAGCTTGGAAGTAATCTTCCAGTCGTCCTGAAAGTAGAACGCAGTCTCCTTCGACTTGTTCGCGACCGAAGGATTGATCGCGTAAAACGAATCCGTATCTCCATAACCGAGCAGCAAACTTGCAAAAGAATTGCCCTGACTCGCATCACCGCCGCCGACAATTTGCTCCGTTACGCCCTGCGCAAAATGGAAAAAACCAGTGGGCGGATTCGGCTGGTGAAAATTATTAAAAAAGAGCCGCTGCTCGCCTCCGAACTTAAAAACGTGTCGACCTTTCACCCAGGAAAGTGAAGAGCTGTACGAATAAAGCGTGTGCGCAAATTGGGTATCGGTGCAGCACTGATTGAAGAGCGATGATGCGTTGTTATCCATCTGAATAACGGGAATGCGATGAGTGCCGTTCTCGGATCCCAGGATCGAAGGGAAGCCCACACTTTCGAGCGTTGGATAATTTTCTGTTACCGGCGCAACGGCTCTGTCAATCGCAAAGCGATTGGTCCATACAGTCGCCGAAGTGACGTTCCAGTTATCCTCCAAAGATGCGTTGTGAACGTCTGTGCTAAAGGCGAAGCCATCGCCAAAGTCTCCGTCGCCGAAAATCGTCGGTACGCCGCCTTCGTCGTGATGATTGCTGTAACGAGCGGAAAGATGATTTTTATCGTTGAAATGATGATCAATTTTTATGTCGTATTGGCGGGCCGTCGTTTTGGACAGTGTAGCAGCGTGAAAATTCGGGTCTCCCGGCGCAGCATTCGGGTCGGTCGGTTCCGGGTACAAATTGATGATTGCCTGGCCGATGGGATCAATCAAACCCGGATCAATAACATTGGGAACTGCAAAATCGTTCCGCTGCGTTTGCCCCGCACCATTGGTAAACACGCTGAAAGGGTTAAAAATTGGCTGCAGACTATTGCGAAAATCTCCCTTCCGCTCGTCATCGGTCGGAACAAATGCATCAATGTGAAGAGGATCATTCTGCCGGAGTTTTTCAAAATCCACAAAGAAAAATGTCTTTTCTTTCTTGATGGGCCCGCCAAGGGAAAATCCATATTGATCGCGCACATGGTCAGGTTTCTCAATGCCCTGCGCATTGTTAAAAAAGGAGTTGGCATCCAATGCGGAACGCTGACCGAACCACCAGCCGCTTCCATGAAACTTGTTCCCGCCTTCTTTTAGTACAATGTTCACAACGGTACCCCCGTTGCTGCCAAATTCGGACGAGAAACTGTTGTTTTCAACTTTAAACTCCTGAACGATTTCCACCGAAGGCTGGTAGTAAACGTTCGTTGTTGCGCCTTCGCCCTGTTCGGGTGCGCTAGTCAGCGCGCCATCCACGCGAATTTCTGCCGTGGCATTGCGTTGACCGTTGGAAACGAAGTTAGTCCCCGTGGGATATGAGTCATCAGTTCCCTGCCCCGCTGTCTCCGTCACGCCGCCGGATAGGAACACCAAACCGAAAAAGCTGCGGTTGCTGAGCGGGATATCACGGACGTACTCATTGGTGACGTCAGTGCCGAGCGATGCGTCCGATGTATCTAGCAGCGGTGCTTGCGTGGTGACCGTAACGCTGGTCGAAACCGTGCCCGGAGTGACCGTGACATCTACCGTTGCACGCTGATTCACGGCGAGCACGAGCCCTTTGCGCTCTACAGAGGTGAAATTGTTGGCCTCAACGCGAAGTGTAAAAGTGGCGGGCCGGAGTCCCGTAATTACGTACGCGCCGCGCTCGTCGGTCGTGGCGGTTGTTGCAACGCCGGTCGCATCGTCCGTAACAATTACCTTAGCACCCACGACTACCCCGCCCGAGGAATCCGTGATCGTGCCTGTAAGTTGTGCGGTGTAATTGGCCTGTGCGGCGAGGATACCCGTCGGAAAAAGAATCAATAGAAAGCTGAGAATAGTGCGAAATTTCGATGACATGGACGCCCCCTGATAAAAATTGGCTCCGGACAAGGACACAGGCTGCCAACTTACGCTTTTCTTCTTTTACTTACTATTTCTTTCCATGTCAAGGAGAGAGATTTCGGCTTTCGATCGGACTGCGGGAGGACTAGTGCTAAACGAGGGTCACTTCAACTTCTGCTTCGCGGAGAGCCTTCAGATCATGGCGGGGGATGTCTTTGTCCGTAATCGTTTCGTGAACGGCAGAAACTGGCATGATCAGCGACAGGCTCCTTCTCCCAAATTTTGAAGAATCGCAAACCACGATAGTTCGCCGAGCTGCTTCGGACATCGCGCGGTTTACTCGCGCTTCGAGCTGATTTGGTGTCGTAAGTCCATACCCGACATCGAAGCCGTCCACGGCCAGAAAAAGCATGTCCGCGCTCAGCTTGCGTAGTGATTCTTCTGCAAGGGGTCCAACCAAGGAAAATGAATTCTTTCGCAAAGTTCCGCCCGTCAGAATCACTTCGACATTGCTGCCTTCCAGTTCTGTCGCAATATTTGTTGCGTTCGTGATGATGGTCAGATTGCGTAATTGCCTGCACCCTCGCGCGATGGCGGTCGTCGTGGTTCCAGAGTCGAGAATAATCACTTGCCCAGGCCGGATCATCTTCACGGCCGCCTCCGCGATGCGCAATTTCTCTTGTTTGTGCAGCCGCTCCTTTTCATGAAGCGTTTGGTCCTGCAGCGCACCGGTACGGATGGGCAGAGCGCCGCCGTGCGTTCGCTCCAGCAATCCCTGGTGATGCAGCGACTCGAGGTCTTTCCGAATCGTGATGAGCGAGGTCCGAAACCGTTTCGACAGATCACGGACTAGAACTCGTCCTTCCGTTCGCAGAAGTTCCAGGGTTTCGCGGCGGCGTTCTTCGCTGAGCATGCGCTATTCTCCAAAATTGCCGGGAGTTTCGTTTTGTTTCCTTTGACTCTGGCAGACTTTCGTTTTTTCCACAAGCGATTGACCGGAACAATTGCGAAAATGATGCGCTCGCTCAAATCGGCCGGACAAGCCCTTTTTCGGTGGCTTCTGAATTTCGTACCAGTAAAAGTACGAGCAGCATCCCAACGAAGGGCACCAAGCCCGCAACTAGAATGATTTTGTCAAACGTATGTGTACCTAAAGCCTGGTTTGCATCTGAATAGCGGCCAATCAACTGAGTCGCGATTATTGTTCCGATGCCGGCCCCCATCCCGCTCATTCCACTTACCGAAGCCACTGAATTTCCATGATAGAGATCTGAAGGGAAAACATTAGCAATTGTGGAAAACGCGGCATAACAAAATGTCGCGAGAGCGAAAAACATTGCAATCGCAAACAAATTGGTCGTCGCAATCGTTGGAATCAACAATGTAACGCCAATCCCTCCAAAAACAACTAGCGCTTTTCGTGCTGCACCCAACGGCCATCCACGCTTAATCAAAAATCCAGATGCAAATCCTCCAAAGAAATTGCCTAAATCCGCTGCAATGAATGGGATCCACAAGGCGAAAAGACCGCTCCTATGCGAAATTCCTTTTGCCAGAAGATAGATGGGAAACCAATCCGTTATGAAGAACCACACGGGATCAGTTAGAGTCTTGGAAACAATGATCCCCCAGGTTTGAGGCAATTTCAGGAGTCCCAACCAGCCCATCGAGCGACTGGCAGGGAAAGTTTCTTTGATCGGAGTTTCGGCTGCGATCATGGTCAGCTCTTCTGCACTGATGCGCGGGTGAACTTCAGGCAGGAAATACCACTTCTTCCAGGCATACAGCCAAATAAAGCCAAGTAGGCCAGGCAACACAAAGGCCGGTCGCCATCCCCACTTCAAATAGATAGGAACCACCAGAAACGGAGCAATCGCTCCACCAATTGACGATCCACTGTCAAACAACGCCGCTGCAATTCCACGCTCCTGTTTTGGAAACCATTCCGAAACCGCCTTCGTCGCCCCAGGCCAGTTTGCGGACTCCCCGGCGCCCAGCAGAAACCTGAATCCCAAAAAACTTCGAAAGCCGCTCGCGAGCGATGTACCAATTGAAACGATCGAATACCAGAAGACAGAAAGAGTAAGTCCGCGTTTTGTACCGATCCGGTCTATCACTCTTCCGCAAAGCGCCTGACCAATCGCATAGGCAATGCGGAACGCAATGACAATGTTCGCATAGTCTGTATTCGTCCAGTGAAAGTCCTTCTGCAGGTACGGCGCAAGATTCGAAAGGGTCTGGCGGTCAATGTAGTTGATCACCGTGGAGGCAAACAGTATTCCGCCAATCCACCATCGCAAATTGCGTATTGGGCGCAACGCGGATGTCGGTGGCGTCGTTGAATTATCCATTTGTCGCTTTTTACAAAGCGGCTTTCGCCTTATCGCTCAACAGCGCCGCCGAGCTCTGGTCCAGATAAATCGTCGTATTGGCATGTTGTCGCAAGATGGACGCCGGATGCATGGGACTTATTTCGCCTTCGAAACACTCTTTCACTGCGCGCGCCTTTCGTTCGTCTGGCACAACTGCAATTATTTCGTTCGCATTTAGAATCTGACGTACTGACATGGAAATCGCTCGCTCAGGAACTTCTTCCAACGTGGCGAACCAGCCTTCGCCGACTTGCTGGCGTCTGCACGCTTCATTTAGCGTCACTACTATGTAGGGTTCCTCCGTCTCAAAATTTGCGGGGGGGTCGTTAAATGCCAGATGCCCGTTCTCTCCAATCCCAACAAACGCAAGGTCCACCGGCGCCTTCGCCAGTTCTCTTCCTACTTCTACGGCAACTCGTTCCGGGTCCGATTCTCCATTGAGCAAATGATACTTCCCGATTTTTGCCTTCCTAATCAGTCGCTCCTGCAAATACCTCCGGAAGCTCGCCGGATGGGTAATTGGCAGGCTCACATATTCGTCCAAATGAAACATCTCAACTCGCGCCCAATCGATTCCTGTTGCGGCGGTCAGCTTTTCCAAAAACTCAAATTGCGAAGCTCCAGTGGCTGCAATCAAGCGAACTGTATGCTTCTCGCCGAGCAACTGGCGAAGACTTGCTGCAGCATGTTCCGCTGCAGCTTTGCTAAGCTCCGCTTTTGTATGAAAAATCTTGACCCGCACTCTTAACGCCCCACACTTACTTCGACTCTGCTGCCGGTATCGCAAGCGGCATAAATCGCCTCAACCAGTGCCACGCTGCGCCGGCCTTCTTCCCCATTGCACCGCGGTTCGCGATTCGTTTCAATCGCCTCCATGAAATCTACCATTGCCGCTTTATGCCCGCGGACGTCGCTTACCATGGCCGAAGAAGCGCTCTGATTCTGATCGTTCCCCCTACCGCGCGCATCCTCAGGCGGATTTTTCAAATCCGCGGCGACCAATCGGTCGTGCTCGATGATGATTGTGCCCTGTTCACCGGTGAGCTCGACGCGACGCGGATATCCCGGATAGACTGAGGTCGTCGCCTCGAGCACACCGGTCGCCCCATTTGCAAATTCAAGCAGCGCTGTGAGCGTATCCTCTGCTTCGATCTTGTGCAGTGCTGTTCGTTTCTGAGCTTGCACGCGCACTACATCACCAAACAGCCAAAGCAACAAGTCAACCGTATGAATCGCCTGATTCATCAAGGCACCGCCACCGTCCAGCGCGAGTCTCCCGCGCCACTTCGAATCGCCGTAGTATTCGGGCGGCCGGTACCATTTCACGCGTGCATCGGCCAAAATCGGCTTTCCCAAGATTCCTTCATCCATCCACTTCTTGACACGGTTCAAGTCCTCCTTGAATCTGTCCTGGAAAAATACGCCTAGCTTGACCTTCGCATGCCTGGCCGCAGCAATCAGTGCGTCTGCCGATCGCATTGTGATATCCAGCGGTTTTTCGGTCAAAACGTGCAGCCCGTGCTGCGCAGCCGCAATTCCCTGTTCCGCATGTAGCCCGGATGGGCTCCCAATGGCCACGAATTCCATTGGGCGATGATTGAGGAAGGCTTTAAAGTCCAAGTAAGGCGTTGCACGGTGCTTCCCTGCCATTTCTTCCACTTTTGCTTTGTTGGCGCCAAAAACAGCGGCAATTTCAGCTCCCGGAATCTCTCGTGCCGCACGCGCGTGAGTATCGGAAATATTTCCCGCGCCGATAATTCCGACCCGCATTGTCATCAGGTGTCTCTGTTCCTTCGTCCGAGTAAAACGAGTCTACAAAATACACCATAGGCTCCGCCAAACCAGATGACTAAATAAGGCACTCGAATATTCTTACAGTATGAAAATTAGTGAATGGGGACAGAATTGAAATTAATTGGAACAGCGGAAGTAATGCCCTTGCCTTCGCGCACAGTCACAAACTGATTTGGTTTCACATCAGTCAGAGACTCGTTCAATCCGCTCGGCCAGACGATCTGCAATTTCATGCTTTTGACGCTGTCCGTTTTGCCAAGACCAAACGTCAGCGTCAATTCGCTCTGCGAAAGATAACTCGACCCGCCTTTTACAACGCGCAACTCGGTCATACCTGTGTTGGCCGTCATCGTCACTTTCGCACCGATAGCGTCTCGATTCGACTTTATTCCGATCAATTTCACGCGCAGAACGTCGTTTTGATTCGCATTTACATTTCGCAGAAGTCGCGCCGTGCCATTATTCGAAGTAACAACCAAATCCAGCGCACCGTCGCCGAAAAAATCAGCGTAGGCAATGCCTCGCCCTACCACGGGTTTCTGCAGCGCTTTCCCGAGCTTCCCGGACACATCTTCAAACTTACCCTTGCCCAGGTTTCTGTATGCGCCGATTGGCTGCGCATATCGCACCGTTGGCTGTACCACCGCGATATCATCGGATACGTGTCCATTTGCGCCAAATACGTCCAAATTTCCATCCAGGTCATAGTCCATGAAGAAGCACCCAAACGTAAGCGCTTGATTTGTAGCTTGACCGATTCCCGAACGCATCGATTCGTCAGAAAACAATCCCGAACCGTCATTGCGGTAGAGCGCCATGCTTTCGTTTGTAAAGTTCCCGATAATCAATCCTGGAAATCCCGAACCGTCGAAATCGCCCGCATCCGTACCCATTCCCGCGCGCACTCGTCCTGATTCGCTAAAAGCCACTCCCGCAGCCACTCCCAAATCCGTGAACGTCCCGTCGTGATTATTGTGATAAAGCTTGTTCGGTTCCGTGTCGTTTGTAATAAAAAGGTCAATCCAGCCGTCATTGTCGTAATCGAGAAGCGCAATCCCCAATCCCTTTGCGGTCGGATCAAATAGTCCAGCTTTTTTCGTTACGTCCTCGAAAACACCATTCCCCTTGTTGTGATAGAGCCTCTGCGTTTCGCCCTTATACGTCTGCGGCGTGCAATAGGATTTGTTCTTGTTGTCCAGCGTGCAGTATTGATCTTTCTCAATCGACCACTCGATATAGTGGGTCACCAGCAGATCGAGCCTCCCGTCGTTGTCGTAATCCACCCAGGCTGCGCTGGCGGAAAATCCTGGACTTGCTACTCCGGCTTTGTCCGTTACATCTACAAATTTCCCGTTACCCAAATTGTGAAACAGGTGATTTGACCCAACGGTCGTCAAATACAAATCTTCAAAGCCATCGTTATCATAATCTCCAACAGCGCAACCCAAGCCGTATGTTTCAATCGCCAGCCCAGCTTGCTTCGTCACATCCGTAAATGTTCCGTCGTGGTTGTTGTGGTAAAGGGATGGATACGACTTTCCAGTTTTGTGTTCCGGCCAGTCCATCGAATTGACGAAGAAAATATCCGGCCACCCGTCGTTATCGTAATCAATCACGCAGACACCGCTCCCCATTGTTTCCGGCAAATACTTCTTTCCGAATGCGCCAGTGTTGTGCTTGAAATGAATTCCCGCTTGTGCGGTCACGTCCACAAATTCAATTGGACCGGATGGGCGCGTTCCGCTTGGTTGCGCAATGGGAACCGTTGTTGCTTCACTTGCAGCGGCGGCTGGCTGTGTTTGACTTGGCGATGTGGCGTCTGCCGGGGGATTCGCTTTTGGCTCGGTCGAAGCTTCTCGCTTACAACCACATGCTAATAGCGAAAGGCTGTACACAATTACCAGAAACTTTTTCATTTGTGCGCGCATCATGCAGGAACTGACGCCGGAACTGTCCGCTGCCTCTCATACCAATATTCGATTAGCAACGCCACAGGCCCCACAAGGAACAGCGCATAAAATGGCGCGTACACCACATGATTCAGCCGCAAAATCATTTCCATGACTGCCACGAGCGCAACTACAATGCACTGCCATTTCTTCGATTTCACAGTCGTCTTCGGGTCCGTAATCATGAAAAAGATAAACAGCTGATACATCGGCCCCGTCAGCGGAGCAACCTCTGACAACCACGGGCTCCCTGTGATCAAACTTCTTACGTATGAAAGAACAATGAAGCATAAAACGTAAGTGGCGGTGATATTGAAACGGTGCAGCCGCGAAATAATGATCGTACCGAGAATCCAGATCACCACCATGGGCAACAGATAGTTTCCCCACTGAATGCTCAGCGCTGCCACCGTCTCCGGAGCCAAAAATAAAAGCACCGAAATGCTGAAGTTCGATGGGTTCCAAATATGCCTTCCCTCAATGCGCAGCACATACTTGGACATGATCGAAACAGCCGCGCACACGACATAAGGCCAAAAGGCAGGTGAACGCACCAAAATTCCAACACTGATTCCACTGATATATGCGCTCGCCAAAATCGGACGCTTCCCGAGATAGATCCAACCCAGGATCAATTCGACAACTAGGCTCGTCAAAATCGCTGCGCCTGTTTTTTTGTAGCTTTCCAAAAAACCAAACGAAATCTGGCCCACAAGCAAAATGCATGTGATGAATGCCGGCGCCAGATAACGGTTCTCCATACTGAAAAACTTCTTCCACTGAAACGGCGCAACTGGCTGTGAAGTCAGTGCAACGCTTTGTTGACTCATTCTTGTTCCTTCACTGTGTGAATTTGATTGGGCGCGGGATTGGGAATCGTTAGCACTTTCCCGGAAGGCCACCGAATTACAGCCTTTTCGATCTGCGGAAATTTCCCAACTCCAAAGTGCAGCCGGCGCTGGTTCTGCGCGGCAAATCCGCATCCACCGGAGACTTCCTGCACTTGCTGTTGTCCATTCCAATAGAGGGTTACTTGTGCGCCGATTGCGCTGCGATTGCTCTTTGTTCCTTCGAGCTCAAACTCGATCCATTTGTTCTCTGGTGTGACCGTATTCTTGTAAATCAGCAACGGCCCGCGCTCATTCGCCACTACAACGTCTAAAACTCCGCGGTTCCACAAGTCCGCAAACGCTACGGCACGCCCATCGAACGTGTCTGTCACGCCGACCGCGGGTGCCACATCCACAAATTTTCCGCTTCCGTCGTTCAGCCACAAATGTTTGGTTTGATACCCTGACAAACTACGACCTTCCATCGCGGGCCAATTTTTCGCGTCATTGATGATAAGCATATGGCCGCCCGCAATCTTTGAAAAGTCGTACCAATAGCTCTTGTTGTGATCGAGCGAAACGTATCCGTTGGTAAGGTACAAATCCAGCGTTCCATCATTGTTCAAATCGCCAAACTGAGCGCCGAAACTCCACCCGCCTATTTCGACTCCAAAATCCCGCGCCAGATTCTCGTACTTCGTGCCTTCTCCGCTGGTTCCCTCTTTTGGAACCCACAAATTGTTACCCTGAATCAGCACGCCTTCTTCCGAAATGTTTGAAACGTAAACTGAGAATCGCCCCTGATTCAAAATGTCTCCGACGCTGGCATTCATACCGCTTTTTGGCGCGAATCCGACGCCAGTCTGCTGCCCTACTTCCCGGAATCTCTTGCCGTCATTGAAATAGAGTTCCGAAACGCCATAGTCATTCGACACAAACAAATCGGGATGCCCTGTTCCGCGGAGATCGGCAGCAGTGGCGGCAAGCGCCCATCGCCGGCTGTTAATCCCCATCTTCTCGCTGACTTCTTCGAACTTCCCATTCCCCAAATTATGGAAAAGATATTTTCGCCCGCCGTTTTTCGCATACTCAAAGCTGTCCGGCATTATTTTCGTCGAAGCCAGATGCCACAAATTCACATCCTCCGCGTAATATCCGCCAATGAACAGGTCCAGCAGTCCGTCGCCATCGTAATCGAACCAAACCGCGGTGTTTGCATTCACCCACACGGGCAGACCCGCCTGCTCTGTTGCGCGCGTAAAACCCTTGCCATGATCATTGTGAAATAGCTCCGGCTTGCCCCACTTAATCAGCAGCAGATCTTCGTACCCGTCATTATCGTAGTCGCCCCACACCGCACCCATCGAAACACCGGTACCTTCCTTGTTCACATCCGCAATTCCCATCTGCTCTGCGACGTCCGTAAAAGTGCCGTCATGATTGTTGTGGTATAGCGCGTTCTTTGAACCTTCTTTGCTGTTCGTCACATAAATGTCCGGCCAGCCGTCGCGATCAAAATCTACAATTGAAACCGACGCACCCATCGAGGCGACTTGCGGCATGATGTGTTCGAGCTTGGGATCGAGTGTCGGTGCCTGATGCACAAAGTTCACGCCAGCTTGCTTCGATACTTCCTGCAGGAAGAAACCGTGTCGCGCAAGAGAAGCTTGCAAATCCAACTTGAGCTTCGTTTCGTCGCGACTCGGTTCGTACCGCTTGATGAATAACGGCGCAAATACCAACGCAAAGAAAATAATTGCCACAACCGTTCTGGTCGGGATCCCGGGCTTCACGGTCGTGGCATTCTCCTCAGTGAATTTTGAAAAGCGTCTGGTGTGATGTACCGCGTGTGGTAGTTCTGCCAGTCTTCTGGATGCTTTTTGTACACGTACTCGTCTTCCAGACGTCCGGGCGGCGTAACATACAGGTCTTTCGCGTGGTACGGCAGCGGCTGCACCGTCCTCGAAAATGTAGAATTAAAGTCGCCGTCTTTAATCCATCCATCGCCAACCAAGACAAAATCACGCACCCATCCCGCCGGCGGCGCGGGTTGCTCCGTAAATCGCATCGACATCTCATCGCCGGAATTCACAATCACGTATCGGTCATCAATATCCTTGAGGAGCTCGCGCACATCGCCATACCGTGTGTAGTAGCCGACCATGTCTCGCCACTGCGATTTCGACCCCATCATTTCATTGTAGTGCGGAACTTCGGGAGCGCCCGCTCCCACTGGATGTTCAATCACTGAATAGCCGCGATAGTGCAGGTCCGCATAGCTCGCATCGAGCAATTGAGCCTTCACTTCCGCGTTCGGCGCGCCAACGGCCCAGCGAATGCAATCCCAGTAGATTTCAAGATTCGTCCGCAATCTCACTTTACGGGGCGTTCCCGGCCTGAAAATATTGGTCAGGTTGAACAGAACCGTTTTCTTTCGCCCCGCGGGAAAACCAAGATTGGACTGCGCCGTCACCCAGCCGCCGTGCTCGTCCGGTACTTCCACACTCATACCCTGTGCATGCCAGCGATTTCCTTGCGTAATCGCTACGTTTAACGAAGACTCCGTATCGTGAATCGATCCTTGCGCAATCAAATAGAGCGGCCCGCTCTTAGGCGCTTCATCTCCCAAATCAATTTCAACGTAATGGTCGCGCGTCATTCCCTGGAACTGCCCGCGGCCAAAAGTATCGAGCGCCTTTCCATCGAGAGTTCGCAAAATCTCCGTTACATCCGTTCCATTGTCATCTATAGCTCGGGCAATTTCGTGCGGTGTTGAAACGGTAGTGAATCCCGGTTTCGGCGGGGGAATCGCAAATCGCTCATCCACAAAAATTTCCGTTCCTGCTGGATGATCCACGGTCATGAGCGCAATTTTGTCGTAGTAATAGACTTCCCAAAGCTCGGCAGTAATTCGCAAATCGTAATAACCGTCATGAGGTTTGAGCTGTTCGCGCCCGATCTTGTACCACTCGCCCGTCGTCGCAATTTTCGCAGTGCCGATAGTATTGATCCGCAGTCCAATTGCAGAGCCCCAGGGCACGGCATCCTTCAAGAATTCCATCTTCGTGCCGTCCCACGCAAACAAAAACGGGCAAGACGCCTTCAGGCGCTGCTCCGTCACAACCTCCTGGTCGGCTTGCACGCCAAACTCCGCTCGCACCGTTCCGTTGGGCCACACTACACGCACCACTTCTGCGCTCGTCTGGTTGCCCAACCCAAAGTGTAATTGCGGTCCACTGATCGGCTGCTTCTGGACCAGCAGACCGGAACGAATCTCAATCTCACCGCCAATTCCAAATGGATTGATGCGCTGATCGCCCACCGCTTGCTTCGCGTGCGGCCGCACTACTTGCCAGTGATAATTTTTCGTCCCGCGATTTACGCCTTGTGCCGGCTTGCCGTTCGCATCAAAGCCAAGTAAGTCAAGACGACCATCGCCACTCAGATCAGCAACATCAAAAGCGCTCGTAAGTCCTGCAGGATGATCCAGCAACGTAAATCTGCCGCTTGCATCTCCTAACCAAATTAAAGGCGCTCCACTTTGAACAGAGGCTGTTTTCACAGGGCTCAATACCAGATCCATCGCCCCATTGTTATCCACATCGGCGATCTGCAAGCGAACGTCGCCCGCGAGTATTGCAGCAGCATTTGGCACTTGGGCCAGCGACGTTACACTCCATCCGTTCTTCTCGGTAAAACCAACACCTGCAATCGTTCCGTTTGATTCCACCGCCACCAAATCGAGCACGCCGTCGTTGTCCGTGTCGGCAACACCGATCGCTTTCACAGGAGACAATGTCGTCGGTAAGGTGACTTCTCGAAACTGTCCCTGTCTTTGATTGTGAAAAATATGCAGATGGTCCGCGCCATCTACAATTGCCGCGTCTGCATTTCCGTCCGAATCAAAATCGGCCCAGGCAAACGCCTTCACACCGGAAATTCCGGCAAATGGCTGAATCGCGAGAAAAGTATCGTCGCCGTTGTTGCGCAAGACCTGCGGAACTCCGTCCTTCTTGCCCAATACAATGTCCAAATCACCGTCTGCTTCAATGTCTACGGCCCATGCTCCCGTGTATGCGGCATTCAAAACATTTTTCGGCAATTTCGTCGCTGCAGTTACATCCGTAAACTTCTCCGGTGAATCCTGTCGCATGAATTTCACACCGCTCGCGCCAGCCAACACCAAGTCCGTTTTGAAGTCGTAATTGAAATCCACTTGCAAAATTCCATCCGGAGTCGGAGCAACTTTCCCAGCCCCGCCAGGAAATGGAAATGACGCGCCGGTCGCCAGCTTTACTTCCTTTCCATTTGCCACTGCTACAACTGGCTTCCCTTCGCTACCAAGCTGGACTGCACCAACCCAAGTCCATGCGCCAGCATCGTTCGTGAGCGCAGGCTTTACTTCAAACGTCAGCGCAGAATCGGCCGCCGCTGGCGTGAAGTCCGGCTGCTCCATTTTCAAAAATCTCGTGAACGGCTCCGCCTCTTCTCCAGGAGGCGCTTTCAGAACTCCCAAACTCTCTCGGAACTCGGGTACGCGCATCAGCGTATTTCGCAAAAAGGTTGTACGTGTAGCCGCGAACTTTGGATTAGGACCGTCTGCCGCCTCCTGCAGCGCCTTCAATTGATCTTTCACTTCGGACGGCCAGGCAGAAGATCGCGCAGAAATCTTTGCAAGCTGCGCCTTCGCCGTTGCAGCATCTCCACTCTTTGCAGCAATCCGGCAAAGCTCCAGCTGTGCCGCGAGGTTGTCTGGCTGAGCCGCCAGAATTTTCTGGATCAAGCCGGCATACTCTGCATCGCTGTTCGCTCCACCTTGCCGTTCCACTTCTTCCGCCAGCTGATATGCAGCGCGGTAATTCTTCGGATTGATTTCTACGGCTTTACGCCAATCGGCAATCGCATTCGCGGAATTTCCGCGGCTGCTCTCGAGCATTCCCAGCAATTGATAGATCTGATCGTTGTCTGGAGCCAGCTTCCGCGCCTGTTCGAATCGCTGTCCCGCAACATCAAGCTTTCTCTGTCGCAGAGCCAACACGCCCCAATTCGCCCAGCCTGCCGGCTCACCCGGCACCAGCGTCGTCACTTTGGACAGTTCGCTCTCCGCGTGAACGTCGTCGCCCACCTGAAGCGCCCCTAGCCCAACGTAAAACGCGGAAACCACCTGAGCGTATTCCTTGGAATCTTTCTTGGGAAGGTCTCCACTGGATTTGCACCCGCTGACAGAAAACACGATCACGCCGCAAAACAAAATCGAAATTACAGTGGTTAAGGTGCTTCTTATTACCCTGGATTTACACACAGACGCGTCGCTGGTTCGCGATCTCATTTCTTCACTCGACTTTCGGTCAATTTGGGATGCGGTTTTGCCATCCAGTTTCTCACGCAAGTTAAGCCCCTGCAAAAATTTCACGCCGTTTGCTCTGTCTGTTCCTTCTTTAGCCGCCGCCGTTTCGCTATCGCCATGAACCAAAGAAATCCAACGCCCAAAAACGGCAGCGCATAGAGCAACAAATCCCACCTCCCGTATCCCGCAGGAGTCGGAATAACTTGCGAAGTCGCCTCCCCTCCGCCGATTGAGCTGTTCATGATCAGCCGCACTTTCCACACTTCCTGCTGATCGAATTGCGCCTCGGCTTTGTATTCCACTTGCCCTTTTTGGTCCTCGACCCAGGCCCAATAAACTGCTTCTGGCAATCTTCCTGTCGCCGGCTGTACGGCAATTTGAATCCTAAGATCATTCGGAACCTTTCTTCCTGGCAGCGGGTCCACCAGAACAAAAAAAGTGCCTGTCCCCAAATCCGGATGCGTCCACAGTGCAATCGTATACGGGCCAACATGCTGGCCTTCAAGGATTGGAAACGGAGGTCCGTTGTGCGCGGAGCAACTGGGCGCAAAGCCAATCAACAAGGCCATTGCGCATAGCAACGCACGCGAATAACTCACTCCCTTCTGGGAAAGCTTCGTCATCTCATTCCTCATCCGCCCATGAGCATCGCGCGCATTTCCATCGGCTGAAACATCAGCCACACTGAGGCCGCACCCACTATCGCGCAGACTGCAAACCACGGCACAAACACTCGCATCGATTTTCCCGGGCAATCTTCTTCTGCCAAATGATGAACAACAGTCAGCGAGCCCAAGAAACCCAACAACAAGAATCCCAATTCAATTGGCTGCACTAAGCGCGATGGAACTCCTGTCCACGTCCAGTAGGGTCCGCCCAATGCATGCATTCCAAAGTTGGACAACGCGGCTTGTGTTACAGGGACTACCGTCAGAATTCCTGTAAAAAAGTGAAATCCGTAGTGAGCAAGCCACATGCCCAATCCCAGCGGCGCAAGCGCATAGCTATAGCGCGCCGCAGTTGCCAAAGTGGAGACCCTCGATCCGCTCAGCTTGCCGCTCGTCCATGCCGCGCTTCCCAACAAAATCAGCGGTGCGACACAAAGAAACGCCACAAAAATTATCGCAAGCACCGGGGCTTCTCTTGTGGCGGATATCACCTCTCCCAACCACGCTTCAACGGCATACACCGGCTTTACCATGCCAAACGCATTCAGCAACGCCCCGAAAGCAAACACAACCACCAGTGCTGCAATATCCTTCCGCCGTGAAAAATAGCCAATCCCAGACCTGAGCGGATCGGTCATCAGCTCAGAGGCGGGCAAACGGGGAGTCACGCCCACATTGTCGTGAGGACAAGCATGAACGCAGTCCAGGCAAAACGTGCAGTCCATGTTCCCCGTTTTTCGCGGCTGATAGAGAGCCAATTCACATCCGCGCTGCAAAATCATAAAGTCGCCATTCATCATGGGTTCGGAGCGCTTTCCTTTGATGCAATCTTTGGTTGCGCATTTCTCGCAAATTGCCAGATCGTTCGCTTTCACTTCCAGAGGAGAGAGAGTTGATGCTACAAAATTGAATTGCCCTATCGGACAGACAAACTTGCAGAACGCCGCATGTTTGAACAGTCCGTCAACAAAAAGCACGGTTGCGAAATAGCCAAGCGCCAGCGCTGCCGTCCAAAAGGGCGAACTCCACAAATCAAACAGCTCGTAACAAAAGAGAACGGCCACCAACAACCCAACGGAAATCCATTTGTTTCGCAGCGGTCTGGGCCAAATGAATCGCGGCTGAAAAATTTTTCGTGCGACATTCCTAAGCAGCAAAAATGGGCAAGCCAGGCAGAAGAAATTTCCCGCACACAACAGCACGAGAACCAGCGCGCCGCGAAAGTGGATCCACGTCAGAACCGTGGCAAGATTTTTCGGGGCCAACGCCGGCCCCAAAAATCCATGGAGAATCATAATTGCACTCAGGAGGAAAAGCGGAATCTGCAGTGCGGTCCGCGAGTGACGCCAGCGCAAGAAGTCCCCGATGAGGCTTATGCGAAGCAGATCGAACCGCGAAGCCTGCGCCGAGAAAGTTTGCGAATTTGAATTCGGATTCCCCAAGGAATTTTAGTTTCCCGGAAGGTCTCGGACCTTTATATCCTGGTCAATCTTTTGTCCGTCGCGGGTCACTAAATGCGCTGTCACTACCCAATCCCCTCGCATATTCAACTCGACGTTTCCCACATAGGTTCCTGGCGAGGTTTCCTTCGCCTGTCCAAACGCCGGCCTCATTCCAGGATGAGACATATTCGCTTCGAGTGAAACGCGCGCGCCTGTGAGCGGCAAGTGATCCTTCGCAGGTTTCTCCGCCCCTGCAAGCTTGCAGGTTACCGTATTTACGCCGATTTTTGGGGGGGTCTCCACCACGCAATGCAGGGAAACCAGTTGAAGCGTTTCAGATTTTCCCGAACAGCCACTCGGCGTGAAATTCGCGAACACGAATAGAGCAAGGAGGCCGAACATGCGTGTTTGGCGTCCTTGTTTCAAATTGCTTGGTCCTGCCTTAATTCCGCGGACTCTGGGCGCGTGTTGAAATTCTTTCTTAAGCTGCGCAAGCCGTCTTGTCGGTCTTTGCTGATTTGTTCCATTCGCACGTGCAGACCGACATGCCTTCTTCGCCTTTCGGCGGAAACATATGGAAGTACATTCCAATGACCATCGGTATAAACACAATGGTGTTGTAGAAGAGGTGCAACTCTACGCGCGGAAAGAAAAGCTGCAGAACGCTGCAAGGCACTGGCTTGCCCCAGAAATTGTGATGAGTCGTCGCTTGGTAAATTAGCAAGAAGTGCTCGATGTGATGCCAGAACTGAATCACAAGGGCCACCGTCCACCATTTGCGTCCTGAACCTGTAAATCCCTTCCGCAAGATCCAAATGCCGGTCAGCATGACCAGGGCGTAGCCGTAATGCAAGACTTCCGATTTAATCAACCACGGGTACCACAATCCCAGGATTCCATTCGCCTTCGGTCGCGGCCAGTTCATCACATAAATTTGATATGCCTGCACGAGGTGTTCGCCCCAGTGCGCCAGCACGATCAGCATGAAGGCCTGCAACGCCCGCTCATGCCATTTTGAATTCAGCTTGTCGTACAGTCCCGAACCCGTGGTAGTCGGGAAATGTGCACTATGTATCGCTGGAGTAGAAACCGCCATGCCGTTGCCCTCCAAATAGGATAAAAGGACACCCAAATACGCAAGATGCACCGATTGGCGCGCCAAGATGCTCTACCAATGCTCCTTATCCGGCAATAGTACATTCATATTACGCTCCCCGATTTTGCGCTCGGGCCTACCCTCAAAATATAGTATTGACCTTGTCCTGCTTTGCCGCCAGACTCCATGCCATTCTAGCTTGATCAATTTGTTCCCTCTTCGGGAAGAAAAAAGGTGTGCCAATGTCCGAGCAAGCCGTCATCGCAAACCAGAAGAAAATCCTCGCAAATCAGGCGGGAATTCTTTCGAACCAGAAAACAATCAAGGCAAATCAGGAAACAATCAAGAAGAATCAAGCCGCGATTCTGAAGAATCAAGCCACGCTAAACACCATCGTTGCTAACCAGAAAAAAATTCTGGCGAAGCTGAAATAACTCTCTCCCAATAATTTTGTTCGCTCTTCTGCCCTGTCTTTTCTTTGTGGGACTGATAATGCTTTTCTACTATTGCGGCTGTTTCTTCGTTCACTAGAATTTCGTCAAATTTTGACGGAGCTGCGCCTCCATAAAGCACCCCTCGAGGCGATTCAGATTAGCTATCTGCAAAACAGATAGTTCGTAGCACAACTTTGCGATCATACAGGCAAATGTCGCAATGCGAGAATTGTTACAACTCTTTCACCTGATTGGAGACTACGTGAAACGTCTTGTTGCGTTTTTCTTGTTTCTTTTCGCCGTTGCAGCGGTCGCCGCTCAGGAGGCGCCTCCACCTCTCAAACTCGGTAATGTTACCTTCTCCGGCAGCATTCGCGAGCGCTACGAAGTATGGAACTGGTTTGAACCCGCTTCGGGGAACAACCTCTACGGCTTTTCTGGTACGCTTGCGCGCTTTGGTTTCTCGCAGAAGACCGATCACCTGGATTGGAACATTGAGCTAGAGGCTCCGATCCTCCTTGGCCTTCCCAACCACGCCGTCAATCCTGCACCGTTAGGCCAATACGGCATTGGTGGGTCTTACTTCGCAGCTAACGACAACAAGGAGAACGCCGCTTTTATCTTTCCACGCCAGGCTTGGGTAAGAATTCATGGTGAACACGCCAGTCTTCGCGTCGGTCGCATGGAATTCATGGACGGCACAGAAGTCACCCCAAAGGACGCCACGCTCGCTTCATTGAAAGCAGACCGCATCAATCAGCGCTTGATTGGCAATTTCGGATTTTCCGATGTGCAACGCAGTTTGGACGGTATGCAGTTCCTATACACAAATAGTTCGTGGACCGTCACAGCGCTCAGCGCGATTCCGACGCGCGGTGTCTTTCAGGTGGACGGGACTGGCTGGGTAAAAACACCCGTCACTTACGTTGCGCTTACCAAACAAACAGGCTTTGGTGAATCCAAGGCTGAATGGCGCGTCTTTGGGCTCTATTACAATGACGATCGCCCCATCGCAAAAACCGACAACCGCCCTGCCGCGGTAAAGGCAGGTGATTTAGGCAACATCAACATCGGAACCTACGGTGGCCACTTTATTCTTGCTACGCCAACTTCCGGCGGCACATTCGATTTCTTGTTCTGGGGAGCCCTGCAAAACGGCAATTGGGGCTTGCTTACGCAACGCGCCGCAGCTGGAGCGCTTGAGTTCGGTTTCCAACCCAAAGGTGCGGAGAAAGTCCGCCCATGGTTGCGAGGGGGCTATTTCTACGCTAGCGGCGATGGCAATCCCGCCGACGGCACACATGGCACGTTCTTCGCTGTTCTTCCCACTCCCCGCGTTTACGCACGGTTCCCCTTCTTTAACTACATGAACAATACAGACGCGTTCGGCGAATTGATGCTGCGTCCCGGCAAGAAGCTTACTTTGCGCAGCGACATTCACGGCCTGTGGCTCAGCAGCAAAAGCGACCTTTGGTATTCCGGGGGCGGCGCCTTTCAACCGAATACGTTTGGCTTTAACGGGCGCCCATCGAATGGCCAGAAATATCTCGCGACCTTGTACGATATCAGTGCTGATTACAAATGGAAGTACGGATTTTCGTTCGGCCTGTACTTTGGCTACGCGCAAGGCGGCGACGTGATTAAGAAGATCTATCCCGTCAATGCAAACGGAGCACTGGGCTTCACGGAAATGACGTACCGCTTCTAACTCTATCTCTCAAACCAAAAGCGGAAATGCGATTCGACTTCTGCGCTTTTCCGCTTTATTTATTGGAAGCGTTCTTCAGTCGCCCACAAGCCGAGACCGGGGTTTTCAATAAAAAAGATCTCGTCGCCCCTGACACTGTTCCAGCCTTGTTTGAGTTTGGTTGGGTCATAAACCCGCATCACCTCTGCTAGTTCCCCGAATTCGAATCCCACTCCCTCGACTTCCGCGCTGCTCAATTTTCCCGGACACCACGTAATCTTGAATCGCCCTTCTGATGACCCATGGATCAAATGCGCTGCCGCGCTCAAATTTCCCGCAAGATCTTCATTTTTCTTCACCATATCCAGAGTCGCCTCGGTTCCACGATAACCGTATTTGCGGATCAACCTGTCGATTTGCGAGTCTTCTCCAAATTCGCGCACACCCGGCGCAAGAATAATCAGTTCCCCTCCGTCTGCCATCGCCATGCGCGTGCGGTAGACCGCCTTGTTCCCCAGCCAGGTGCTGTGAAATTCGTGCGGGTCCAGATAAACAACCGCCTTGCGAATCGGCTTTTGCAATAAGTCGAAATTCACTTTCAAACTCAGTTCCGACGCTCGATAAAAGCATTCCAGATCATCCCCAATAAACAGCCCGCGGGTAACGGTTTCTCCTGCCTGATTTTTTCCCACTACCGTCAGTACATAAACAATCGGCAACCCTGGAAGAAATTCTTCAGCCGCACGGTTCAACACTCGGCGCACCGGCGTGTCCGCGCGCCCCATGATTCTCTCCATGCCATAGACGGCGCCGAGATAATGACTACGGTTGATGCTTTCCGGCCCACCCGTGCCGATCAGAATATTCTTGTTGTGGTTGGCCATCCCAACGACTTCGTGCGGCACAACCTGGCCGATCGAGAGAATCAAATCGAAGTTTCCGCGCGAAACGAGGCGATTCGCTTGGGCCGGCCAATCGTATTCCACTTTGCCTTCCGACTGTTCGCAAATGAATTCCTTGGGAATCGTTCCCAGGGTTTCAACGTCCTCGCGCCACTTATGCGCTTGAAACAGTGATTGCGGAACTTTACCGAACATTGTCGTCAGTTCTTCCTGCGTCATCGCGTGATGCGTTCCAACTGCAAGAAGGATTTGCTTTAGAAAGTCACCGTAGTACTTCCAGGCGTGGCATGTCAGTTCGCCGGCGCGAGAAGCGGACCGAGTATGATCCGGCGGAACCGCAAGAACCTTGTTTCGCTTTCCAAGTTTCTCCAGCGTGGCGAGAAAGAGTGTCTTTAGCTCTTCCGAAGAAATCTCACAGTCGGGGCTCCCCTGCGCGCAAATCAAACTCATAAAGAGACGCCACGTTTCCAGGGAATGAAATCGTTCTGGCCGAGCAGTTCGGCTTTAGCTTGCACTTCCCCGCTGGCGATTTGGATCACACGATTCAAAATCTCCTCGCCCATTTGCGCAATCGTCTTGCGGCCAGCAATTACTTCGCCGGTATCAATATCAATGATGTCCGGCATGCGCGCGTTCAATTCCGAGTTTGTGGAGAGCTTGACCACCGGTGCGATTGGATTCCCAGTCGGTGTACCAAGTCCAGTCGTAAAGAGAACGACGTTTGCACCCGCACCAACTTGCGCTGTAACGCATTCAACGTCATTTCCAGGCGTGCACTGTAAATGCAACCCCGGCTTGGTCGAATATTCCGGATAGTCCAGCACGGCACTTACTGGAGCGGTTCCGCCTTTTTTGGCGGCGCCGGCTGACTTCATGGCATCGGTCAGCAAGCCATCACGAATGTTTCCCGGCGACGGATTCATATCGAACCCCGAACGCACAGCCTTGGCACGAGCCGCGTAGTCGCGCATGAGCTGAATGAACCGGTCGCCGACTTCCTTTTCGACGCTGCGATTGATGAGCTCCTGCTCGACGCCGCAAAGCTCAGGAAATTCAGAAAGTATTGTCCTGCCACCCAGCGCAACCAGAAGATCGGAAGTATGCCCAATGGCGGGATTCGCTGAGATACCCGAGAAGCCGTCTGAGCCGCCGCACTTGAGTCCGATACAAAGTTTCGATAGCGAAGCAGGCTCGCGAGTCTGCTTGTTTGCTTCAATCAGGCCCTCAAACGTTTTCTGGATCGCCTTGGACAACATGTTGAATTCGGAGCCACTTTGCTGCTGTTCGAAGACGAACAAAGGCTTTGAAAAACCTGCTGCACGTTTCTTCAATTCTTCTCGAAGAATTGCAGTTTGCGAGTGCTGGCACCCAAGGCTGAGCACCGTAGCGCCGGCAACATTCGGATGATGAATGTATCCAGCAATGAGTCCACAAAGATTGTTGGCATCTTCGCGAGTTCCACCGCAACCTCCTTCGTGCAGAAGAAATTTGATTCCATCTACATTCTGGAAAACGCGCGATTGTTTTGTCGCCTCCGGCTCCGAAGAGGCACAATTTGGTTGTTGCGGCTTATCTTCCTTATACGCCTTTACAAGGTCCGCCACTAGCCTGCGATAGACCTGCGGTGGAGCAAATCCAAGTTCTTCTTCAAACGCCTGCTTCAACATCAGTATGTTCCGGTTTTCACAGAAGACAAGCGGTACCACCAGCCAGTAGTTGCGAGTACCGACTTGTCCATCGCTCCTTACGTAGCCTAGAAATTTCTTTTCTGCCCAAGGAGAGACGTCCGGGGGCTGCCAGGCATAAGAACCTGTCTTTTCGCGAAATTCCGAAGCTTCGTGGCGAACATTGCGCGTGGTCAGTTTTTCACCAACGGCGACTGGCTCAGTGGTCTTTCCGACGAGAACTCCGTACATCGTTACGGAGTCGCCGGCCGAGAGGTCGCGCGTGGCAAATTTGTGTTTTGCGGGCACTTCCGTTTTGAGAGTAATCAAGTGTCCTGCAAAATCGATCTGTTCGCCGCACTTAAGGTCCGCAAGCGCAACGAGCACATTGTCTTGTGGATGCAATTTGAGGACGCGGGCAGACATTAACGATTGGTCTCCGATGGTTTTCAGAGTGGAATATTGGCAGCTTTTTGACGCGATGACAATTAGCGGCGAACTGATTTAGACGAGGTGCGGCACAGGCCCATGGAAAATTATTGTCAGTAGTTCTTCACTTTTATGACGAAGTAAGTGACTTCCTTTGCGCCTTCGAGGACGAGTTGATGCGGTGTATTAGCGGGAATTCGAACAACGTCACCCTGTGAAAGTTTAATGCGAGCTGCGCCCTTGATCGTACCATTTCGCTTTTCGTGCGGCGCAACGGTGTCCGCTCCTTCAAGCGTTCCTCCTACCAAGAGAGTCGCCGATCCAGCTTGCATGAAGAAAATGTCGGCTTGCGTTTCGTGAAGCTCCGCAACACCATCGGCCTCACGATGAGCAAGCATGAAAAGTTCGTTTGGATAGTCGGCTATTGTTTTCGAGGCGGCTTTGTGGGGATCGCTAGCCGCGTTTGTTGCCAGAGTTTTGGCAAGCGATTGAATGTCAGTGGTAGACCAGTGTTCGACGCCTGCGGGTGCTGGAGCTTGCGAGTTCACGGCGAGAAACGGTACCACTAAGACGGAGAGCAGGAATACTTTTTTCATATCGAGACACCTCGAGGGACTCCGATCTAATTTTCTGAAAGTGAACGCATCGTAATACCATTCGCTTGAGCATGGAACAAGATACTTGGGTGAGGGCGAAGCAAATGAGCGGAGAAACAGTCTTGATCTTGGCGGACGCTAAAGAGACACAGGTTCAGTCTTTGCTGAAAAGGCTCTCTGAAGTGAAAATCCGGGTGGCAAATTCTCAAGAGGAATTGACCGAAGATGCAAAAAGCGCGACAGCGATTTGCCATTGGTCAGGCTCGAGAGAGTTATTGCAACAAGCATTCTTAGCATGCCCAAAGGTGAAGTGGATTCATACCCGGTCAGCCGGATTGGAGAACACTTTGTTCCCGGAATTGATAAATAGCGAAGTTTCCGTTACGAACGGAACCGGAGTCTTCAGCCCAGCACTTGCAGAATTTGTCTTGGGCGGGATTTTTTATTTTGCAAAGGATTTCCGGCGACTAATTCGAAATCAAATCACGGGCCGGTGGGAGCAATTTGACGTCGATATGGCAGCCGGAAGCACTTTGGGGATTATTGGATATGGAGACATCGGCCGTGCAGTTGCAACTCGCGCAAAAGCGATTGGGATGAAGGTACTCGCCCTGAAACGCCACCCCGAAAAACGTGCTGATGGTGACTCAGCGGTGGAAGAAGTCTTTGGGCCAGACCAGCGCGTAGAGATGATTTCGAAATGTGACTACGTCGTTGTGACTGCTCCCCTGACGCCGGAGACGCGCGCAATGATTGGTGAAGCGGAAATCGCAGCCATGAAGTGCGAAGCCGTAGTGATTAACGTCGGAAGAGGCGCTGTAATTGACGAGAAAGCGCTGATTCGAGCTTTACGCAACGGAAAGATTCGTGGAGCCGCGCTCGATGTGTTTGAAGAAGAGCCATTGCCGGCTGGTCACCCTTTTTATAGCATGCAGAATGTCCTGTTGTCTCCCCACAGCACGGATCACACGCGCGATTGGCTCGACAACGCAATGGAATTCTTTGTGGAGCAGTGCGAGCGGTTTCTGGAGGGAAAGCCGCTCCTCAATGTTGTAAACAAGAAGCTCGGCTACTGAGCGCTGCTAGGAAACCAAACTATTTTCCCGTATATGTGATGCGCCAGATTGATTTCGACCCGTCATCCGTGACGAGCAGCGATCCATCCGGCGCAACAGTTACCCCTACAGGTCGTCCCCAGACGTGACCATTGTCCACGACAAAGCCAGTCATGAAATCTTCGTACTCGCCTGTAGCCTTGCCCGTCTGATGAAGCGGAACGCGAATTAGCTCATAGCCGACTCGAACCGATTTATTCCAGGAACCGTGTTCTGCCGCAAAAATATCGCCGGAGAATTCCTTCGGAAATTGTTTGCCATCGTAAAACGTCAACTGAAGCGACGCATTGTGCGGATGAAGGATTACGTCCGGTGTTATGACTTTGGCTTGCAACTCGGGATGCTTACCCTTGTGCCGCGGGTCCTGGTGACCGCCCATATACCACCATGGCCAGCCATAGAAGCCGCCCTCCTGAACATGCGTGATGTAGTCGGGGACAAGATTGTCGCCAAGCGCGTCGCGTTCATTGACCGAACACCACAATTCTCCATATTTGGGCTGCATCGCAAGTCCAACGCAGTTGCGAATTCCATAGGCGAAGACGCGCATACCAGAACCATCCGGATTGAACTCGAGAACGTCAGCACGGTTTTTCTCTGCGGGTGTCGTGTCGGGGTCGTCAATGTTCGAAACCGAACCAACCGAGACAAACATTTTCTTGCCGTCGAGCGAAAACTGAATGTCGCGAGTCCAGTGGCCCCCGCCCCCAGGCAGATCCGCGAGACGTTCGGGCGGCGCTGTGGCTTTCAGATCGCCGTTCTTGTACGGAAACCGGACGACGGAATCCGTGTTTGCAACATAGATCCATTGTGGGTTTGCGCCAGAAGGATAAAATGCAATCCCAAACGGGCGGTTCAGGCCGGTGGCATAGGTTTCCGTTTGCTGCGGTTTGCCATCGGAAGTGATTCCCCGAAAAACGAGAATTTCCCCTTTGCGGCTCTCCGCTAGAAAGAAATCGCCATTGGGGGCAGTTCGAATTAGGCGCGGCTCGTTCAGGCCGTTGGCGTAGAGTTCAACTTTGAAGCCCGCAGGCACTTGTGGCCAAGCACCCTCCGGGCGCGGAACAACTTGTGGTCCATTGCCGGCCGAAGACGTGGCAAAAGGCTCGGGCAAGTCCGCCAGCGTGATTTTTCGAACGACGCCTGGCTTCTCGTAGCGATAGTCAGTGAACGGTGCTTTCGGTTCAGGAGCATTTGTTGCGGTACGGACTGCTTCCTCAGCGGAGAGTTGAACACGAGGCGAACCTGGCTTGGAACCGCCGAGCACACGCAGAAAATTGATGATTTGCCAGCGCTCATTTTCTGGAATCCCTTCCCACGAAGGCATTCCGTTGTTCAAGTCGCCCTTCGTGATGTACCAGAAAAGTTCGCCATCGCTTGCACCTTGTGTTTTTTGCGCGGTGAGGTCGGGAATGTTTCCCGAACCAGTTCCGGCTGGCCCATGGCAGGCAGAGCAACGATTCTGATAGAGAACGCGCCCCGCGTTTGTGTCTTGTCCCAGCAACGGGTTCACCGTGAATTTTACGGAAGCGGGTGCGTCATGAAACTTGGCGTTTTGCGCGTTCAAGGGATGGATAGAGATATGCGATACGAGAACAGCGACGGCTAGCGATGTTGCAACTGTAGCAACGCGATTGAAGCGATTCATGCGGGCCTCCGGGGATCGAGAAAAACTTAACTTAAACAAAAAAACTCACGCGCGCGAGCGAAGTTCCATCCATGTTTCGGCATTAGAGCGAAAGAGTCTCGTTACGTCGCGCTGAATGTCCACACGCGTAACAAGTCGGCCATCATCGGCCAGCAAGCGGTAATTCTCCGCAAGGATGGGCGCAATGGTCCGCCGCGTGTTAGCCCATTTGTAAATTACCTGCTCCAGAACGCGCGCATCCGAGTGCTGCGGAATGAAACTCGTCCCAAGCATTTCGATACGCTCGCGCGTAATTTCTTCCACGATCGAAGCGTTGTTCATAAACCACCAGCAGCCAAACGGCATCAAGTTACTGAACTTGCGCGCGTAGACGCACAGCTCGTGCTGATTTTCCCGGCTGAGCACACTCACAAGAAATCGGTTGTCGGGAAAATCGCGGCACAGATTTTCAAGTGCAACCAGATTGGCGCGCCCGACGGCGTCACCTGCGAGACGAATCCGAGGATTCACCTGCTTACGCACGCCAATCATGAGCGAGAGCGGCAGGTTCAATTCGCGGCAAGCAGGCAGAACTGCCTCCGCAATCAATTTGCCATTGATGGAATCGCTGGGGAACATGAACGAATCTGGCAGCGAACAAGCCATATAAACGGCGTTCATTCGCTTGGCCCAATCGGCCAGGAAGCGGCGAATTTCAGAAATTGACTTTGCAGAGGCATTTGCGTCAACGGAATAGCCTTGTGCCGCTACCGCCTCCCAATGCGTCGCCCAGAGATTCAGGATTCGGTCGAGTCGCAACACAGCGTGAAACTGGTTATGTGGTGGCACACCTTTGAGCCACAGCGGCACTTCATCCGGATCCAACGGGTCGTTGGTCATGACGATGTCGCTGATTCCTGCGAGCTGCATCACGCGCGCAATATGTGACTCGAAGGATTGTTTCGCGAAAAATGTGCGTGCTTCGGCAAGGCCGTTTGCATCTGTGGGAAGCCCAAAAGCCTTAAGAACCGCAATGACTCCGCGAGTCGCTTCTGAGACTGGCGTGTTTTCCACGAAAAGAGTTCGCCAAACAAGGTCGGCTTGAGCTGTCTTGGATAAGGTCCAGTAGTGTTCAGGCGTGATTTTCGATGAGCGAAAAAGCTCAGCCTCCAGATAGTGATATGTCAGAAGCTCATCGATACCCCAAAGCAAAAGTTTGCCAAAAGAGGGAGCAAAAAGGTGGGTGTGTATATCAATGATTGGCGTGCAGGCAAGAATCTCGGCGATGGCGGACGGGATTTGTCCCGCGGAAAGAGGCTCAGAGCTGCCCGAAGGCGGAGTTTGTGCGGAAGAGCTCAGGACGTCAGTGGCCATCGTTATACCCAGGCAATCCGATGAGAGATGCAGAGTATGCGGCGCGCGCAGGAGTGTCAAATCGTAAGTTTTCGTAAGTGAACGACGGTTTTCATTCTGCGGGAAATGCATCTCTAGATGCTTGTCGCGCGGATGTGCGAATGAGATAGTTTTGCCGCGAGAACGGTCTGGGGGGCTGCAACCGAGGATCCCAGAGAACCAGGCGGAAAGAAAACACGTGGCGGAGAACGGCACGAGCGGACGGTCGAACGCAGGTCAACGCCTTAGCCCCATTCAGCTTGCGGGAATTCTTGCAGGCCGGTACCGCTGGATAATTTGCGGGCTGCTCTTTCTGGGTGTCACCAAGAACTACATGGACCGGCAGGTGTTGAGTGTCTTGAAGACACCGCTTCAACAAGCGCTAGGTTGGGACGAAATTCAATATGGGCATCTGGTCAGCGTTTTCCAGTTTGCTTACGCAGCCGGGATGTTGTGCATGGGGCGTGTGATTGATTGGCTCGGCACGCGCGTAGGCTACGCAGTGGCGATGGTCTTTTGGAGCATCGCCTCCATGGCGCATGCCGCTGCAAACTCTTTGGTGACATTCGCAATAGCCCGAGGCGCCCTCGGATTTGGCGAGGCGGGAGTCTTTCCTTCGAGTTTGAAAACCGTTGCCGAGTGGTTTCCAAAAAAAGAACGCGCGCTGGCGACAGGAATTTTCAATGCAGGCACAAGCGTAGGAGCAATGATTACACCGCTTGTGATTCCGAAGATTGCAGAACATCTGGGATGGCGCTGGGCATTTGTGCTGACGGGGGGAATCGGCTTCTTATGGCTGATTCTCTGGCTCACTGTTTATCGAAAGCCGGAAGACCATCCTGGCTGCACGAAAGAAGAATTGGTGTACATTCAATCGGACCCCGCTGCGCAAGTAAGAAAACTGCCGTGGCTGAGCCTGCTGCAATACCGCCAAACGTGGACCGTCGCTGCGGGAAAATTCATTACTGACCCCGTCTGGTGGTTCTTCCTTTTCTGGATCCCCGATTACATGCAGCGCGAACACGGTTTGACTTTGGGAAAAATCGGAATACCCATTTTCACAATCTATTTGATCTCGGATGTCGGAAGCGTCGGAGGTGGATGGATTTCGTCCTCGCTCATGCACCACGGTTTTTCCGTGAATACCGCGCGAAAAACCGCCATGCTGGTTTGCGCGATTCTCGTTTTGCCAATTGCCCTAACTTATCGCGTGTCCGGCCTGTGGCCCGCCACTCTGCTAATAGGACTGGCAGCGGCGGCTCATCAAGGATTTTCCGCAAACATGCTCACTATGGCTTCGGATCTTTTTCCCGCGCGTGCTGTTGGGTCGGTTTCTGGAATTGCCGGAATGGCTGGCGCAGCCGGTGGAATGTTGTTTGCCGAAGCGATCGGTCACATCCTGCAATGGAAAAAGAACTACAAGATTCCATTCATGATTGCCGCTTCGGCGTATATGGTCGGTGTCTTGGCGATTCATCTGCTTAGCCCGCGGCTGGCCCCGGCAGAAATCGCGGAAGCTTGAACTTGCGAAAGGTGATGAGAGAAAGATGACTCTTGCCGTGAGAGACAAGTCGGGATGCCGCTGGGACTTGGTCAGCCTGGGCGAAGTGATGCTGCGCTTCGATCCGGGTGAATACCGGATTTGGACGACGCGGCAATTCGTCGTAAGCGAAGGCGGCGGTGAATACAACGTCGCGCGCGGACTAAAGCGTTGCTTCGGCCTTGATGCAGCTCTGGTGACGGCGTTCGCCAAGAATCCGGTCGGTTCCCTGCTGCAGGATTTGATTTATCAAAGCGGCGTCGATTCCTCGTTGGTGAAATGGGTAAACTACGACGGAGTCGGACGCGCCGTTCGCAATGGACTAAACTTTACGGAACGTGGATTCGGTGTACGCGCCGCCCTGGGTTGCTCAGATCGAGGGCACACCGCGATTGCCGCAACCAAGCCCGGCGATTTTGACTGGGAAGATATCTTCGGGAAAAAGGGTACACGCTGGCTACACACCGGCGGAATCTTCTGCGCTCTTTCGGAAACGACTCCCGAAGTTGCCATGGAGGCTATGCAAGCGGCGAGAAAACATGGCGTCGTCGTCTCCTACGACCTGAATTACCGCGATTCGCTGTGGCGTTCCATCGGCGGGAAGAAAAAAGCACAGGAAGTGAACCGGCGCATCGCTCAATATGTGGATGTGATGATCGGCAATGAAGAAGACTTTTCTGCTGCGCTTGGATATGAAGTCCCGGGAACGGACGAAAGTCTCTCTGCTCTTGATCCCGAAAATTTCAAGAAGATGATCGCAAAAGTTGTAAAGGACTTCCCTTTCAAAGTTGTAGCCACAACATTGCGCAAAGCGACTACTGCATCCCGCAATGATTGGGGCGCGATCTGCTACTCCGGCGGAAATTTCTATCAGGCACCCAACCGAAAGGACCTGGAAATTCTGGACCGCGTCGGCGGCGGCGATTCGTTTGCTTCGGGATTGATATATGGGCTGATGGAAGGCAAAGGCCCGCAGTGGGCCGTCGAATGCGGTGCAGCTCACGGCGCGCTCGCCATGACGACTCCTGGCGACACGACGATGGCCACCCTCGAAGAGGTTTTGCATGTGATGAAAGGAGCCAGCGCGCGAATCGCTCGTTGATGCGCCATTCGAATGAGGAAGCAGGAAGTAGCCGCCTTGATCGAAAGGGTTGGAATCGTACCAGTAGTCCGCGCCTCATCCGCGGAGGAGGCGAAGTTTGCCGCTGAAGCAATCTGCGCAGGCGGAATTCCCATCGTGGAAATCACGCTGACTGTTCCCGGCGCAGTGGAAGTCATCGCGGAATTGCGCCGCGCTTCTCCGAATGTTCTCGTCGGTGCGGGGACCGCCTTAAATAAGGAAGACGTGCTGCGGTGCGCTTGTGCTGGAGCACAATTCTTGGTTTCTCCCGGATTCAACAATGGAATTATTGCCGGGGCTCGAGAAGCAGATTTGCTCCTTATGGCGGGAGCATTGACGCCTTCGGAACTTATGGCGGCCCGCGATGCTGGCGCGGATTACATAAAAGTTTTTCCATGCGGAAATCTCGGCGGCCCGAAATATATCAAAGCCTTGAAAGGGCCTTTTCCTAATGTGCCAATGGTGCCGACCGGCGGCGTGAACCTCCAAACCGCGGCCGATTACATCAAAGCAGGAGCGGCGGCGCTTGGCGTGGGCGGCGAACTCGTCCAAAAAGAAGCTATCCAGTCGAGAAACGCAGAGCTGCTTAGCGGCCTTGCTCGTGAGTTTGTGGAACTCGTAAAGCGAGCGCGCAATGCCGCTCCAGGCAAATCAAACTAAGGCGTGCGCCGCACTTTTCTCGAAATACAATTCCATTCTCCTTGCCGCTTTTTGTTAAGCTTTGCCGACAACAATCATTAAAGGAAGCCAATGAGGATCATTCGCTGTAGGGACATTGCAGGGAAAATCTCTTACGCCGCAGAACAGGCGGATGGATCCGCTCTACGAATTGACGGTGACATCTTCGGACAATTCCATGTGACGGGCGAGAAAGCCATCGTCAGCAAACTTCTGCCACCAATCCAGCCGGTCCAGATCTGGTGCATCGGCCAAAATTATAAGAAGCATGCGGAAGAACTAGGGATGGCTCTGCCTGAATTCCCGGTTTTGTTCGCCAAAGGCATCAATACAGTCATTGCAAGCGGCGACACAATTCATCTGCCGGAGCGTGCGAAAAGCGCCGAAGTGGACTACGAATGTGAACTCGTAATTGTGATCGGAAAAGAATGCAAAGACGTTTCGCGGGAACGCGCTCTCGAGTATGTCGCCGGTTTCATGTGTGGTAACGACGTCAGTGCCCGCGACTGGCAGATCAAAAAAGGCGGCAGCCAATGGTGCCGCGGCAAGAGCTTTGATACCTTTGCGCCGATTGGTCCGTGCCTGGTAACCAAGGATGAGGTGGGCAATCCCAATCTGCTGCGCATTCAAACGATCTTGAACGGCGCAACCGTCCAGGACGCAAACACCAATGACATGATCTTTGATGTACCCACAATCGTCTCGTTCCTCAGCGAAAGCACGACTCTTCTCCCGGGAACCTTGATTTTCACGGGCACGCCACAAGGCGTCGGCATGGGCAGAAAGCCCCAAGTGTGGTTAAAAGATGGCGATGAAGTTAGCATCTCGATCGAAAAGATCGGTACGATCACAAATCGCGTATCGGGTAAGTAGCGCAATGAACGCGCGACTGAGAGGAAAAATCGCCGTCGTGACTGGGGCCGGCAGTGGAATCGGCCGCGCCATCGCTGTTCGCTTTGCCCAGGAAGGAGCAATAGTTCGCCTCGTTGACTTGAACGAACAGGCCTGCAAGGGAGCCGTAGAAGAAATCGCGCGAAGTGGCGGAACCGCTGCGGCTTATGCCTGCAACGTCGCCGACCAAGCGAACGTGAAGGCGGTGTTCGTTGAAATGGCCAGCGCATCGCCAATTGATATTCTTGTGAACTGCGCCGGCATTTCCCACGTCGGAAAGCTTGAAACCACACCCGAAGCCGATTTCGACCGCGTCTTCGCCGTAAACGTCAAAGGAACTTACAACTGCATGTTCGCCGTAATAGAATCAATGAAGAAAACCGGCGGCGTAATCCTCAATATGTGTTCCGTTGCTGCAAGCGCCGGCCTCGCGGATCGTTTCGCCTACAGCATGACCAAAGGCGCTGTTCTTTCCATGACGCTCTCCGTGGCACGGGATTATCTACCTCACAAAATTCGCTGCAACTGCATATCACCGGCGCGCATTCACACCGCATTTGTCGACGGTTACTTAAAGAAGAATTATCCCGGTCGCGAAATCGAGATGTTCGAAAAGCTTTCTCAATCTGCTCCCATGGGGCGCATGGGAAAGCCTGAAGAAGTGGCCGCCCTTGCGGCTTTTCTGTGTTCAGACGAGGCGGCCTTCATTACAGGAACCGATTACCCAATCGACGGCGGCTTCCTTAATCTCCACGGATGAGAATCGACTCACATCAGCATTTCTGGAAATACAATCGCGTCCGCGACGCGTGGATCACGGATGACATGAAGGTAATTCAAAGGGACTTCTTCCCTGCTGACCTCCTTCCGGAGTGCACAGCGAACAAAATCAACGCAACCATTGCGGTGCAGGCGGATCAATCAGAATCGGAGACTCTGTTTCTCCTGGAATTGGCCGAGCGCAATTCGTTTATCACTGGAGTAGTTGGCTGGGTGGACCTTTGCTCTACGAATGTTGCCGAGCGTCTGCATTATTTTTCGCGATGTAAGAAGCTGTGCGGATTTCGCCATGTGGCTCAAGCCGAGCCCGACGACCGGTTCCTCGTGCGCGGCGACTTCTTGCGCGGCATACGCAGATTGCGTGAGTGGGATTTTACTTACGACATTTTGGTCTACCCAAAACAACTCCCTGCTGCTATGGAATTAGTCGCAGCGGTTGATGACCAGAAATTCGTAATTGATCACCTTGCAAAACCTGAGATAAAAACGTCAAAGAAAAAAGAATGGGAATCGCTGATGCGGGAAATTGCGCAAAATCCTAATGTTTATTGCAAAGTCTCCGGCATGGTGACCGAGGCGGACTGGCGTTCATGGAAGAAAGAAGATTTCTGGCCTTATCTTGATGTAGTGTTCGATGCGTTTGGAACCAACCGCCTCATGTTTGGTTCCGATTGGCCCGTCTGCCTTGTTGCAGCAAGCTACGGCCAGGTAGTCGAGCTTGTCGAAGAGTACGTGGCCAGGCATGCGCCATCTGCGGTGGAAAAAATCTTCGGCGAAAATGCAGCGCGATTTTACGGATCGAAGAAAGATCGGCATGGACTTGCAGCTTAAACACAAAGTTGTCCTCGTTACCGGGGGTGCAAAAGGAATCGGCGCTGCTATCGTGAGAGGCGTCGCAGCCGAAGGCGGAATTGCAGTCATTGTGGACCGCGACGCCGATGCGGGCAATAAGCTTCGCGAAGAGCTAGGCGCCCAGGGCAAAGCCTGCAAAATGATTCAGGCAGATTTGACCGCCACCGAAGCCTGCGCGACGGCTATTGAACAAATTCTGCATGAATTTGGTGGCCTCGATGTGCTGGTGAACAATGCTGGCGTCAACGACAAAGTTGGGCTGGAAAAAGGCTCTCCCACGGAATTTGAAGCATCATTGCGGCGGAATCTCTCTCATTTTTACAACCTCGCACATTTTGGCTTGCACTCGTTGAAGAAATCTCGCGGCTCCATTGTCAACATCGCCTCAAAAGTAGCCGTCACTGGACAAGGTGAAACATCCGGCTACGCTGCCTCCAAAGGCGCAATCCTGGCACTAACGCGCGAGTGGGCCGTTGAACTTATTTCCTACGGCGTTCGCGTGAACGCAATTCTACCCGCTGAAGTGATGACTCCGCTCTATCAACAATGGCTCGCCACCTTTAACGACCCCGCCGCGAAGCTTCGTGAAATTGAAGCGAAGATTCCGCTCGGCAATCGCATGACGCGCCCGGAAGAAATTGCGGCGACCGCATTGTTTTTGATGTCTGCGCAAGCGAGCCACATCACCGGCCAGCACATTTTTGTAGATGGTGGGTATACGCATCTGGATCGTGCATTAGCCTAAGCGTTTGTAAAATGACGGAGGAGGCTGAGTGGCTCAATCTGCGCCGTTAACGGAACGCAAGTATCTTCTTCCCTTTATCCTGGTTACCAGCCTCTTTTTTCTTTGGTCCATCGGCGTCAATCTTAACGATGTCCTGATCCCCCACTTGAAAAAAGCTTTCGACCTCAGCGACTTTCAATCCTCTTTGGTTCAGGTCGCATTTTTCGGCGGCTATTTCCTCGCCGCGTTTCCCGCGGGCCGCTTAATGGAAAAAATCGGCTACAAAAAAGGCATCTTGCTGGGACTGGTGATTTGCGCGATTGGCACTCTGTTATTTCTTCCCGCCGCAAGTTCGCGCACGTACGGATTTTTTCTCCTGGCTTTGTTCGTGATGTCCTCTGGTCAATCATTTCTGGAAGTAGGCGCAAATCCGTATGTAACCATTCTCGGTCCTTCGGACAGTTCGGAACGCCGTCTCAATCTCGCGCAATCTTTCAATGCAGTCGGCGCCGCTCTTGTCCCTATGCTGGGAGCCGTTTTTATTTTGTCGGGAGTCGAATATACGCCCGCGCAGCGCGCCGCGATGACTCCACAACAATTGAATGCATATATCGCTTCGGAGACCAGCTTGGTGCGCGCCCCATACATCGCAATTACCGCGATTTTTCTATTGGTGGCCGCCCTGATTTATTTCGCGAATTTGCCGGAAGTTCAGGAAGAGGCTGACACAGTGGGAGATGCTAAGGATTTGCTCGCACACTCGCATCTGATTAAAGGCGTCATCGCTCAGTTTTTCTACGTCGGCGCGCAGGTTGGCGTGGGGAGTTTCGTAATTCGCTTCGTCAAGCAAGTCATGCCCCAAACTCTGGAAGGAATGGCCGCATGGGGAAAGAACTATCTCGCTACGCCCCACGGAGCATTCGGATTTCTTACGCACTTCGTATCAAATTCGCCCGAGAAAATGGCGGCACTTTTCCTCGTTGCTCATCAAACCGGCTTTATGATCGGTCGTTTCACAGGCTCCTGGATGATGAAACATGTCTCTCCAGCCAGGCTTCTCGCGCTTTTTGGCATTGGCGCGCTAATCTGCGTTGGCGTTGGCATAGGAGGCATTGGACTCACCTCTGTCTTGGCCATCGTGCTCGTCGGTTTCTTTAACTCGATCATGTTCCCAACGATCTTCGCGCTCAGTATCAAGAATCTCGGTGCTCTAACAAAGCGCGGCTCTTCTCTGCTCGTCATGTCCATCATCGGCGGCGCGCTCATCCCTGCAGCGATGGGACGCATTTCCGACCTGAGCAGTATTCGCATCGCATTTTTAATGCCGCTGATTTGTTACGCATACGTTATCTATTTCGCTGTGAGCGGATACAAAACCTCTCCAGCCCGTACCGGTGAAAAATGAGCAAACGCTATTGTCTTGCCCTGGACTTGAAGGACGATCCGCAGCTCATCGCGGAATACAAGCGCTACCACGAAAAAGTCTGGCCCGAAATCACCAAAAGCATTCGAGATTCCGGCATCGAAGACATGGAGATCTATCTCCGTGGAACTCGCCTCTTCATGATCATGCAAGTCAGCGACAATTTCTCATTCGAAGCCAAGGCAAAGGCCGATACTTCGAATCAAAAAGTCCAGGAGTGGGAAAAACTGATGTGGAAGTTTCAGCAACCTCTCCCCGGAGCAAAGCCCGGTGAAAAGTGGCTCCTGATGGACCAAATCTTCAAACTGGAATCGTAAGCTCTCTGGACTCTGACCGCTTTCTCTCCATGTGACCTAGGTCACTTCTTCCTGTGATCTGCATTGCCGCAGTCGTCAGGCAGGCATGGCTCAGCGGGAGTGCATCACTAGACTGCAGCGCAGGACCGTGCAAGTCATTGAAAAAAGAAGCGGGCGAGCCTGTAAGCCGGATTCTGTGCAACGCAATCTTACGACTGCATCGCGGCGATCATTCCTCTAGGCCGTGATTTGCACCACGGCTCCAGCAGCCTACCCGAGGGTTCTCAATTCACATCGGCTTGCGCCAATTTGAACTGGAGTGCGTTCCGGCAAAACCGAAACCTCACTCAACGAGCCGGGCCGGCTCTCCCCTCCTATTTGGCCTTGCACCACGCGGGGTTTTCCGTGCCTCGTTTGTCGCCAAACGAGCGGTGGGCTCTTACCCCACCTTTTCACCCTTACCTGCGAATCAGCATTTCGAAGGCATCTTGCAGGTTTCCCTGCGCAATGCCACCGTGCTCGAATCACCGGCGGTATCTTCTCTGTGGCACTTTCCGTGAACAGTGAATTTCTCCACTGCCCCCCTGACGTTATCAGGCGCGTCGCCCTTTACCCTGAGGCTCGCTTAAGCGAACCGAAGGGATAGGTTCCCGACCTTGCGACCAGAAACCTCGGTGTCCGGACTTTCCTCCCGCTTGCCCTGAGGGACGCGCAGCGGACCGAAGGGTTGCCCCTCCAGGCTGCGCGCTCATGGCAAACCAGCGATCACCCGGCTCACCCGCTATCCCAATTATACCAAAGTAAGTTTCGTTGCTGACACTCGCGGCGCGTTACCACTACTGCTCTCAGGTAAGGCGCATTCCGCACTAGATAGCAGGATTGGGATTCGCTTCCGACAGCCCAACAGGTGGCACCATCTGTCGACGAACTGGCCAAAAACGATAAAGCAGCATTGCCCCAATCGCCCAAACCATAACTCTCGCATAGCTCGCAAAGGGAAAATCCAGCTCAACTCTAACGAGGAATGACAAGCTGAGAATCGCGTGTAAGACAATCGTGGGAATGATCGAGCCAGATTTCAGATAGGCCCATGCATACAAATAACTCAGGACGACATGAGTCCCAAAAAAAGTCGTGACAACTAGCAAGAGCTCCGGAATCGAATATCTGACAAACGAATGCAGATGAAATTCGTATGCGCCCCAAATCGCTGCAGTAAAAACAATCCCACGATGCATTCCAAAACGAGCGAGCAGGCCCGGCTGAAGCAATCCGCGCATGACCATTTCTTCGCAGATTGCCGCAACGATGAGTCCAATGATCAGTGCTCCCGGCGCATGCGATGTAATGTGGTCCGAAAAATGAGGTGGACTGATTCTGCCAAAGTCGTAAGCCGCCCAATGGGAACGCTCATATAAATATTGCACAGCAGGAACAAAGAATCCGAGCACAACTCCGATCAGGCACACACGCCCCACAAAACTAGGCGGCGGCAATTGAAGGACCTTCCAAATAGATTTCAGCCCATCAAATCCAACAATCAGGATGGCTACAAGTAACAGAATCAACGATTGAATGCCGGGAGAAAGACTGAATATCGTATCCAGCCTTGGGCTTTGCAAGTTAGGCACAAACCAAAGCGCCATAACCGTCGAGGCGCAGGCTGTAAAGAATACGAGTCCAGGAATCACGAAAATGAGAATTGAAATTCTCTTGGAAAGCTCAGGCCCCAACTCTGACTCGCCGGGCGATACGGGAAAGCTCAGAGGTAGAACGGATTTGCCGCGCGCAAGCCGCTGCAAAAACAAAAGAACAAGAATGGCGCCCAGCAAACATGCATAGAAAGGAGTTGGGAATAATCTCCAGTCCTTGGCGATCGCGGTCGCACCAAAAAAATTCCATTGATTTCGGTAAAGTACTGAAACCGGCGCCGCCGCAAGCGAAGCGTAAAGGAAGAACACCCAAGCCAAGCCGGCCAAGACCGGTAACAACACAGCCAGCACAATTCGGCGCACTGGATGCCTCCCCGGCCAAAAGCAAATGAAATAACCGGCGCACCCTGCAAACACCGTCGGCAGAATTGCGTAAACCATGAAAATGCCAAAACGCTGCAAAACCTGGCGGTCATCCGTGTACTGGAAGACTAGTTCTCTGGAGTACCAGCCAAGCTGCCTCGAGAAGCTAATCAGTACCACTCCCAACAAAAACAGCGCTTGAAACGCATCGGCAGGAATCAGCGATCTGCAAAATTTTGAAAATCGTTCCATCTCGGTTGGCGTGGGTTGAGTATGCCTTAAGTAACCGAAATATATCTACCGCTTCGGTTCCAATCGCTAATCGAGGTCGCGATACATCACCAGCGCATCCACAAATCCCTGTTTCGGATGCTCAAATGCCCCCGGCAACCTGCCCACAATCGCAAATCCCAAACTCTCCCACAGCTTCACCGCGCGCTCATTCGTACTCACCACAAAATTAAACTGCATCGCGCGAAACCCGCGCTCCTTTGCCCGCTCAAGAGAATGCAAACACATCGCCCGCGCAATTCCTCTCCCCTGCGCCGCAGAAGCCGTCACATATCCACAATTCGCCACGTGCGCTCCGCCGCCCAACTGATTCGCCTTCAAAAAATAAGTCCCCAATACCGCGCCACTCTCTTCCCAAACAAACGTCTCTTTCTCCGCCGAAAACCAATACCCCAACGCCTCTTCCTTGCTCATCTCCCGCGGCAACGTGTACGTCTCCCCCGCCCCAATCATCGGCTCCAGAATTTTCCAGATTGCTTCTCGATCTTGTTCCGTAGCAAATCGAATGGACACAGCGCTCTCTACTTCAGCCCAACCAGCTTCTCAAATCCCGCCTCATCCAAAATCTCCACACCCAGCTCCTTCGCCTTGTCATACTTCGATCCCGGATCCGTTCCCACCACAACATAATCCGTCTTCTTGCTCACTGACCCAACCACTTTTCCGCCATGCTGCTTCACAATCTCGCCCGCCTCTTCCCGCGAACGGTTCGTCAGCCCGCCCGTAAACACAAACGACTTCCCCCCCAGCTTGTCGCTCTTCACTTTCGTCTTTTCCGCCGTCGGTCGCAGTCCAACACTCTCCAGTTTCTTGATCAGCTTCTTGTTCGCCGGCTCCGAGAAAAAGTCCACAATACTAGCCGCCACCTTCGGCCCAACTTCATTCACTTCCTCCAGCTTCTCCTGGCTAGCCTCCGCTAACTCTTCCAGTGACGAAAAATGCTCCGCCAGCAATTGCCCTGTCCGCTCTCCCACAAACTGAATCCCCAACGCATAAATCACTCGCGCCAGAGAATTTTTCTTGCTCGCTTCAATCTCATCCAGCAGATTCTGCGCCGATTTTTCCGCCATCCGCTCCAGCGCCGTCACTTCCTCCAATTTCAACTTGTACAAATCCGCCAGGTCCTTCACCAATCCTTTGTCCACCAACTGATCTACAATCTTCTCGCCCAGCCCATCGATATCCATCGCATGCCGCCCTGCAAAGTGCAGCAGCGACTCTTTCCGCTTCGCCGGGCACGCCGCATTCACGCACCGGTACGCCACCTCTCCTTCCACTTTGTGAATCTTGCTTCCGCATTCCGGGCACTCCTTCGGCATTCGAAACGCCCGCCGGTTCTTCCCTTCCTTCACAACCCGCAACACATGCGGAATCACTTCTCCCGCGCGTTCAATCAACACCGTATCCCCGACATGCAGCCCCAGCCGCTCAATTTCATCCATGTTATGCAGTGTGGATCGGCTGACAGTGACGCCTCCAACTTGCACCGGCTCCAGCACCGCCACCGGCGTCAGCGTCCCAGTCCGCCCGACTTGCACGATGATGTCGTTCACTACTGTCTGTTCCTGCCGCGCCGGATATTTGTATGCAATCGCCCACCGCGGCGACTTTGACGTGAATCCAAGTTCATTCTGTATGCCAATCGAGTTCACCTTCACCACAACGCCATCAATTTCATACGGCAGCTTCTCGCGCTTCGAATCCCACGATTCGCAATACTTCACCACCGCTTCTATCCCGTCGCATAACTTCCAATCGTCGGAAGCGCGGAACCTTAATTGCTTCAGCGCTTCCAGGGACTCCGAATGCTTGGGAAATGCTGGCTTATCGCCGGCCAACAGATAGTACGCAAAAAAATCCAGCTTCCGCTGCGCTGTGATACTCGGATCGAGCACGCGCACCGAGCCCGCCGCAGAATTTCGCGCATTCACAAAAATCTTCCCGCCAATCTGTTCCTGCTGCCGGTTCATCGCCTCAAACGCCTTGCGCGTCATAATCACTTCTCCGCGCACCTCAAAATCGCCTTTGAGCTTCGCCTTCTTCAACACACTTTCTTCAACGCGCAGCGGGATCGACCGGATCGTCTTGATATTCGGAGTCACATCCTCGCCCGTCGTTCCATCTCCGCGTGTCACCCCTCGCACCAGCACTCCACCTTCGTACAGGAGCGAAATACTCAACCCATCAAATTTATGCTCCGCAATGTACTCAATCTCTTCCCTGCCGCTCCCCTCTCTCACTCGCCTGTCAAAATCTCGCAGCGCATCAAACGAAAACGCATTATCCAAACTCAGCATTTGCCGGGAATGCCGCACCTGCGTAAAACCTTCGCGCGGCTGCGCTCCCACTCGAGCCGTCGGCGAGTCTGCCGTCACCAGTTCCGGATGCGCAGCTTCAATTTCCTTCAGCCGCACAAACAGCTTGTCGTATGCCGCATCAGAAATCTCCGGATCGTCCAGCACGTGATACCGGTATTCGTGATACCGCAGCTTTTCTCGAAGCTCTTCCGCTTCTCTTTTCAACGAAGCCGCCGCTGCCTTGGCCATGAAAATCCTCTACCGTCTGTTAACAATATTTCGCGCCTTATTATATAGAATGCAGGATTGACTCGATGCGTCAGAAAAACCATGCAACTGGCGGGTGTTCAATTCGAGTTTGCATGATTCGTGACACAATAAGTCGCAAACTCAAATTGAACAACCAAGGCTGAAGAATAGGACTAATGGAAACTGTGAGCGAACTTCGCAACGCACTCCTCATTCACAACCCCAACGCCGGTGGTGGCGGCGATGGCCGCCGCAAAGACCTCGACGAAGCTCGCAAAATCCTCGCAAAAGGCGGCATTGAAGCCGAACTGGCCGAAACCACCGGTCCGGGCGACGCCACCGAAATCGCCTTGCGCGCCGGCCAAGAAGGCCGCCAACTCGTTATCGCCTGCGGCGGAGACGGCACTCTCAACGAAGTCGTCAACGGCCTCGCCCGTCAAACCAACGGCCATCGCGTTCCCCTAGCACTTCTTCCCGGTGGAACCGCCAACATTCTAGCCAAAGAATTGACCCTTCCCTGGGATATTCCCCAAGCCGCTGAACGTCTCATTACTGGCACCGTTCGCGAAATCGCCCTCGGCCTCGCCACTCCGGTCAACGAGCCTGAAAAATCGCGCTACTTCCTCAGCGTCGCAGGGGCAGGGCCCGATGGCCGCATCACTTACGCCGTTGACCTCGAGCTGAAAGCAAAAATGGGCATTTTCGCTTATTGGTGGCAAGGCGCCGTCGAAGTCCTGCAGTACAAATTCCCTATGTTCCGTGTCACCACTCAGGAACAATCCATCGACGGCTCGCTCGTCATCGTTGGCCGCACCAAACACTACGGCGGCCCTTTCAAAATCACGACCGAAGCCGACCTCTACGAAGATCAATTCGAACTGGCGATTCTCACCACAAAAAGCGGCCTTCGCTATTTGAGCTATCTCCCAACCCTGTGGTTCGGCGATCTCCGTAAAGCCGAAGGCGTTCACTTTATGAAAGCCGACACTCTTCTCTGTGAACCCATTAACGAAGATGAACCCGTCTATGCACAAGTAGATGGCGAACCGCTCTCGCGCCTTCCCGTCGAATTCAAAATCGTCCCCCGCGCGCTAAAATTGCTGGTACCGGAAGAAGTTCCGGAAAAAGTAACTACGACCGCAGCCTAACTCCTCGGCTTGTCTGCCGATAGAATGTCTGGCGGCCGGTCAGTTTGAACTTTTGTTTCGTGACACAATAGGTCGAAGTTCAAACTGACCGGCTGATCAGACTTTAGATAATCGTCGAACTGACACTATCGTGGATCCCATCACACATGGACTTGCCTCGTTTGCGCTGAAACGCGGTTTCTTTCCCCGCGCGGAACGCCCCGTCCTGATTTCCATGATTGTTGCCGGCACCCTCGCCGATCTCGACTGGCTCAGCGTTCTCGCCGGCCCCGCGGCTTACCTGAAATGGCGAGGTGGAATCTTTCATTCCATTCTCGCCGCGCTTCTGATCTCCTTGGTCGTAAGCTTTGCGATTCGCGCTTATGCCAAAAGCCGTGGCGTCCTTTTAACTGGCACACTTTGGCTGATTGCTCCTGTCTCCGCTGGCCTTCTGCATGTCGGAATGGACGTATTGCTTTTCTCCGGAATGGCTGTCTTCTGGCCCCTTTCTACAAAGCGTATCGCTCTTGATTGGGCGCCGGACTTCGATCTTTGGCTGCTGATTCTTCTGCTCGCAGGGATCTTACTTCCTGAACTCTTCCGGCTCGTCGGGAATGAAATCGGAGCCAAATCGAAAAAGCCTCGCGGCCAGTCGGGTGCCGTCGTCGCCTTCGCCTTCATCGCAATCTACTTCGTCGCTCGCGGCATGTTTCACGCTGACGCCGCAATCATGATCATGCAACGTTCCTATTCCGGCGAATCCGCTCGTCGCGGAGCCGCTTTTCCGGATTCGACTTCTCCGCTTGTATGGCACTGCGTCGTGGAAACCGAATCGGCGATTCATCTGCTCGATGTCCCTGCCGGTCCCCTCGCCAAATTCGATCCCGAAACCGCACTGCATATTCACAAACCGGAAGCTTCGCCCATGCTCGATGCGGCTCAGAAAACTGACGCCGCACAACAATTCCTGAACTTTGCTCGCTTCCCAAAGGCCACCGTGCAGCCAGAGAGTGAAGGTTTTTCCGTCGAAATCAGCGATTTGAAAAACGCGGCGCTATCAGAAACCACCCACGCCGTCGAAGTTCAAGTTGACTTGAATCTGGCAGGACAGCCAACCTACGCTCACATCGAATGGCAAAACAAGCCACGCAAGTAACAAGCCATCCCTGTAATTACCCCTTTAGGGGTGAGGACTCGTCACTTCTGCGACAGCTTAGCCCAGCGAGTTGGCGCTGGTGCATGAATTTATTCGCATTGAGCGCCGGAGGCGAGGCACGCAAGCCGCTCACTTGAGCTTCGCCTCCTCCTCCGCTTCTCGCAAAATCAATCTTGACGCTGTATAGCTTGCAAGGACGAACAGTGCCAGTGCCGCCACAATTCCTATTTTGTGGTGCCCAATGAACGGAATTGCCTCTTTCCCATAACGCACCGCGAGGTAACCAATTCCGAAGTAACGAATGCAACGTGCCAGCCCTATCGCCGCTGTAAAACTCAGCAGGGGCACCTCAAAAACACCCGCCGCAAAAACAAACACCTTAAACGGTGTCGGCGGGGGCAAAAGCGCCGCTATCAGCATTCCGCCAAATCCATTTTTCTCAATCCAACGGCGGATCGTGGTCGCCTTCGCCCCTGCCTTGCGATGGAAGAATGCTTCTCCACCTTTGTGCGCCAGAAAATACAGCAACACGCATCCAGCCACCGAACCAAATGCGGCAAGGCCCGCATACAACGGCATCCGCTGCGGCTGCTGAATCGAAAGATCAATAAGCAGCAAATCGTTGATCACTGGAAATGTCAGCACCGAAGAATCAAGGAAGGAAATTAGCAAAAGCCCCGGCCCGCCTAGCGCCGCCGCAAACACAATTATTTTGCTCTTCAGCGTATTCAGCCAGGAAAACAAACTCTTTCCTCACTTTGGTGGGCGGCAGACTTGCTGTCGCTTTACCGTTTTCATTTCGCCTTGATGATTCCTACTGTGCAAATGCCGAACGATCGAAATGGTTCATGAAGGTCTGAATCAGCGCCGTCCGGTGCAAATTGGGCAACCGCGGCAACTCCCCAATCACTCGCACGTGCCCGAACCGCTCAATCGTCTCGCGATTCTCGCGGTTCTGATCTCCAATCAAAACGACTCCATGCACCGGCAACTCCGCGGCATGAAGCGCCGCAAGAGTTAGCAGCGTGTGATTGATCGTCCCAAGCGTGCTGCGTGCCGCCAGAATCACTGGCAGTTTCAGTTTCACTGCCATGTCCAAAATAAATTGCTTCTGATTGATCGGCACCAGAACGCCGCCCGCGCCTTCCACCACCAGCCAATCATTCGTCAGATGGGGAGGCAAATTAATCTTTGCCAGATCTATTTCCACTCCCGCCCAGCGGGCTGCCAAATCCGGCGCCACCGGCGGCACAAACTTGTAAACCTCATCAATCGTGCGGTCTGACCCGATTCCCGCGAGGCGCATCACCGTCATCCGGTCGGAACCTTCGAGCGTCCCCGTCTGGATCGGTTTCCAATAGACCGCATCCAGCGCGGCGCATAGCAGAGCGGACAAAACCGTCTTCCCCACCCCAGTATCTGTTCCCGTTACGAAAAAGTGGTGCCTCATCTTTGCGCTGCCGCCTCGCCCAATTTCGCCCCAAAATCTCGTGTGACCTGCACCAATTCGTAGCGCGGCTTCGGCGATGCCTCCACGTCAACTGCTTGTGCTACAAGCGGTTCGGTACTCATGGGCCTTCTAATATCCTGGAAATAACACGCCGAAACTTCCCTGCATGTTACCAGAGGTTCGCGTCAAGCACAGCCCATCTGCGCCTTCCCTCCACTCGATTTCTAACGTCCCCTATCCCAATCCGGTCATGGCATCTGACTCAGTTAGACTCCATCACCCTTCATGCCCGACCCGGTAACGGGTCAGTTTGAACCACTACCGGCGATCCTCCAAGTTTGAAACTCCCTCCTAAAAATGGTATAAATTTGCGTTTTGTTGCGGCCCTGTTTTGGCTTATACCAATTTTTCTGGCCTTCCAGCCGAGCCAAATTCGGGGTTCCGGGCAGGGGTCCTGGAAACGCGGCAAAACATTCCGAGTCCCGTCACATTCAGGGAGCCAGAGAAACCGGCACGGCTTCCCGCGCCAAAGGATAATGGCGAAGTTCGCAGACAGCCGGTAACAAGTGTGGGCGCGTGTGTGGGCGAAAAGCCCGTGTGCCCAAAAGAACTTTCTGGAGGATTGTAGATGCAACCCTGGCTTAGCAATGCCTGGTCAAACGGTTTTAGTTCCCTGCGCAACGCTTCTAAGAAGATTTCGGCGGCCGCGGGATTTTTGTCTTTGGGCGCGTCAGCTGCGCTCGCGTCTCTTTTTCTCACTGCGCCCAGCGCTTTCGCGCAGGGTCACGAAGCGGGCGGCGAAGCAAATCTAAAGCTGCCCGATCTTTCTTCCGTGAAATTTCTTGGCGTTGACGGGCACAAGCTTCTTTTGTTTGGGTTGGTCATTTGTTTTCTTGGTTTGCTTTTTGGTTTGATTATTTACAGCCGGTTGAAAAACCTCCCTGTACACAAATCCATGCGGGACATTTCCGAGCTCATCTACGAAACCTGCAAAACGTATCTCGTCACACAGGGAAAATTCCTGATGCTGCTCTGGATTTTTATTGCGGTCGTAATTGTTCTCTATTTCGGCTGGCTATCGCCGGTTCCTGGAAAATCCGTCGCGCTCACGTTACCGATCATTTTGTTTTTTAGTCTTGTTGGCATGGCGGGAAGTTACGGCGTCGCGTGGTTTGGAATTCGAGTCAATACCTTCGCCAACTCGCGCACTGCGTTCGCATCTCTGCGCGGCAAGCCATATCCCTGCTACGACACGCCCCTGCAAGCCGGAATGAGCATCGGCATGATGCTCATCAGCGTTGAATTGTTGATGATGCTTTTGATTTTGCTTTTCATCCCAGGCGAATATGCCGGACCGTGCTTCATCGGATTCGCGATTGGCGAATCTCTCGGCGCAGCTGCGCTGCGAATTGCCGGCGGAATTTTCACCAAGATCGCCGATATCGGCTCCGACTTGATGAAGATCGTCTTCAAGATTAAAGAAGACGACGCGCGTAATCCGGGCGTCATTGCAGACTGCACCGGCGACAACGCAGGCGACTCCGTTGGCCCCAGCGCGGATGGTTTTGAAACGTATGGCGTCACAGGCGTCGCGCTCATCACGTTCATTCTTCTTGCGGTGCACGATTCCACGGTTCAGGTTCAGCTGCTCGTGTGGATCTTCATCATGCGCATCGTGATGCTGGTCGCAAGCGCGCTTGCCTACTTTCTGAACACTGCAATCGCCAAAGGCAGATACGGCAATGCCGACAATTTTAACTACGAAGCACCGCTCACTTCGCTCGTCTGGATCACGTCCTTCGTTTCCATCGCGCTGACTTACGTCATCTCGTACTTCATCATTCCGGTGCTCGGCACGGACCATACCCAGTGGTGGAAGCTTGCGACGATCATTTCCTGCGGAACTCTCGCCGGCGCCATCATTCCCGAGCTCGTGAAAGTCTTCACTTCCACGGAATCTCGCCACACGAAAGAAGTTGTGACTTCTGCGGAACAGGGCGGCGCTTCTCTCGGCATTCTGTCCGGCTTCGTCGCCGGCAATTTCTCCGGTTACTACCTCGGCCTTGCCATGGTTCTGCTCATGGGCGTGGGCTATCTCATCACCAACCTTGGCCTCGGCTCGCTGATGATTGCGCCCGCCGTCTTTGCTTTTGGTCTCGTTGCATTTGGATTCCTTGGCATGGGGCCGGTAACGATCGCGGTTGATTCCTACGGCCCGGTCACCGACAACGCGCAGTCCGTCTACGAGCTTTCGCTCATCGAGAACGTTCCGAACATTTCGCAGGAACTGAAGAAGGATTACGGCCTTGACGCGAACTTCCATCGCGCCAAGGAATTGCTCGAAGCAAATGACGGCGCAGGCAACACTTTCAAAGCGACCGCTAAACCTGTGCTAATCGGCACAGCGGTTGTCGGCGCAACCACGATGATCTTTTCTATCATCATGGCCCTTACCAACGGCCTCGCTGCAAATGTGGACAAGCTCTCGCTGCTCCACGCGCCATTCGTGCTCGGCCTCATCACAGGCGGCGCCATGATTTACTGGTTCACCGGCGCTTCTACGCAAGCCGTCACCACCGGCGCTTACCGCGCAGTCGAATTCATCAAGGCAAACATCAAGCTCGAAGGTGTGACCGCAGCGAGCGTTTCCGACAGCAAGAAGGTCGTCGAAATCTGCACCAGGTATGCGCAGAAAGGCATGCTCAATATCTTCATCGCCGTCTTTTTCGCGACTCTTGCCTTCGCGTTCGTCGAGCCGTTCTTCTTTATCGGCTATCTTTTCTCAATCGCCATCTTCGGCCTCTATCAGGCCATTTTCATGGCCAACGCCGGCGGCGCTTGGGATAACGCCAAGAAAATCGTGGAAGTTGAGCTGAAGCAAAAGGGCACGCCGCTTCACGATGCGACGGTTGTTGGCGACACTGTCGGCGATCCCTTCAAGGACACCTCCTCGGTCGCGCTCAACCCCGTCATCAAGTTCACCACGCTCTTCGGCCTTCTCGCCGTCGAGCTTGCCGTCCAACTGACCGCCTCACAAGGCAACAGCTTGACGCACATTCTTGCTGCTGTCTTTTTCCTGGTGTCACTCGCGTTCGTGTACCGTTCGTTCTACGGCATGCGCATCGGCGCCGACGCAAAACACTAGCCAAATCGTATTCTCTGAAATTAGGACGGCGCCAGGAAGCAAAAGCCGGACTATTCGGGTTACTTCTTCGACCCCGCTGCTTCCTTTGCGCGTGCGATCAGCGCCGGAAAACGTGGATTGCCCCGCAGCGCCTTCAAATCCGGGTCTTTCTCCATGTTCGCCAACGCATCGGGCGGAAGCCCCGATTCGATCGACTCATACAACAGGGCAATCCCTTCTTCCGTTTGCCCGCGAATGCCCGCCATCGCGCCCAGGTTGTAAAGAGCGATGCCAACGATCGGATCCTTCTTTCCCAACACGCGCCTCGCGATCACTAGCACCTCGCGCCCCTCTTTTTCCGCCTCGACGTACTTTTTCTCCATTCCTAATATCGCGGCAAAATTCACCATCGCCTTCAACGTATCCGGGTGCTCCGGCCCCAGCACCTTCTTCCGCAGCTCCACAACCTGGGCACACATTTTGTCCGTGTCAGGGGCCCCTTCGTTCGCCAGCGTGCTGCACAAATTCGCAAACGTGATAATCGTTTCCGGATGCTCCGGTCCAAGGACGCGCTGGCTGATCTCCAGCGTTTCGCGGTTCAGTTTCTCCGCTTCCGGAAGTTTCCCTTCGCTGATCAGCACGTCGGCGAGATTGTTCATCACATTCAGCGTAAATGCGTGTTCCGGACCCAGGACACGGATCAATTGCTGTAGCATTTCGCGGTCAAGCGCCTCTGCCTCCGCAAGGCGTCCCTGCGCCGCAATGGTCAGAGCGAGGTTGCCGCCGGCTGTAATAGTGTCCGGGGCGCCGGCGCCGAGCGATTGCTTTCGCGTCTCATACACCGTACGAAACGTTTGTTCCGCCTCCGCATAGCGCCCGGTCAAATGCAGCACGATCGCCAAGTTGCTCATTGTGGTCAGCGTCAGCGGCGCTTCCGGCCCAAGCACGCGCCGCTCCACTTCAATGGCCTCGCGGTCTACGCGTTCTCCCTCTTCCCGGTTCCCGCTCGCTTGCAAGAACAGCCCATAGTCATTCATCGCCTCAAGCGTCGCGCCGTTCTCCGCGCCGTACAGCTTGCGCAATTTTTCGAGCGTCTCGCGTTCCAGAGTCACAGCCCGCTCATATTGCCCTTGGCGGTACAGCATCAGCGCGATCCGGTCCGTCGCCCGCAAAGTCTCTACATGATTCGCGCCAAGCGTCTTTTGCCGAATCTCCACCGTCCGTCGAAACTGCTCTTCCGCCTGTCGGTACAGGCCGAGGTTCATCTTCACGTTGGCCATCGTGTACAGCAGCTCAGCTTGTAACTCCGGGTCACGCGCCAATCCGGTATCGATTTCCTTCGACGCCTTGTCCAGCACTTCGCGCGCGGTAATTGTGTTGCCGCGCGCTTCGCTCGGATCCACGACCCGGAACATCTGCGTCATAAAATCGCTTACTCGATTCGCCCGGTCACGTTCCCTTTGAATCTTTTGCAATTGAACCGCTTCGGTCACAGCAAACGCAATCAATAGCCCGGCGAACACCGCCGCCGCGGCAGCGCCAAAGCGATGGCGCGTCACATACTTGCGCATGCGATACATCGCCGAGGCCGGCCCCGCCACAACCGGCTCGTTACGCAAATATCTCTGCACATCCGCCGCGAGTTCCGAAGCTGTTCCATACCGTCGCGCGCGGTCCTTCTCCAGCGCCTTTAGCGCAATCCAATCGAGTTCGCCCTGCAGCCGTCGCGCCAAAGAGTGCGGCTGTTCGTTTCGCCTTTCTGCCGGCTTTGCCGAGCTTGCCCCCATCAACCTGACTTTCGTGCTTGGTTTTGGCGGAGTCTCCTCCCGAATCATCCGCAGAATGGCTTCAAGCCCAGCCGCGCGCAGCATCTTTGCATCGAACGGCAGCGCACCCACCAGTAGTTCATACAAAATCACGCCCAACGAATAGACATCTGTCCGCGTGTCCACGTTCTGCGTACGCAGGTCCGCCTGCTCCGGGCTCATGTACTCCGGCGTTCCAACCAGCACACCCAGCTCCGTGTAAACCGTGTTTTCCGTCAGGCGTTGCGCCATCGCTTTCGCCAGCCCAAAATCAATGATTTTCGGCACCGCGTTGTCACCTTGCTGCTCCACCAAAATGTTCGAGGGCTTCAAATCACGATGGATGATGGCCTTCTGATGCGCATGTTGCACGGCGTCACACACGCGCATAAAAAGCTCCAGCCGCTCTTTCATCGCAAGGCGATGCTTGTCGCAATATTCCGTGATAGGCAGACCGGGAACGTACTCCATTACGAAGTACGGCCGCCCTTCGGGAGTCGATCCTGCTTCGTAAACTTGCGCGATGTTCGGATGGTCCATCAGCGCCAGCGCTTGCCGCTCCGATTCGAACCGCGCTACCACCGCCTTCGTATCCATCCCCGCTTTGATCAGCTTCAGCGCCACGGTGCGCTGGATTGGGGACTTTTGCTCCGCCAGCCACACTTGTCCCATCCCGCCTTCGCCCAGCACACGCAATAGACGATACGGCCCAATCTGCTCACCGCCCGCAGAGCTGCTTGACGATCCGCTCAGCGTGCTATCTGGACTTTCCGGATGGGATAATTTTTCTGAATCGTCACCCTGGTCATAGCTATCCACTGCGAGGGCCTCCGTCATCGGCGCGTTCGCAAACCGTTCCTGGAACTACTTTTGCAAATCACAAGCCTGTTTCGACGTTATATCACACCGGCTTGATAGGAGGTCAGATTGAACTCATTGGCTCGTGTAACAATGGGTTGGCAATTCAAATCGACTTACTACTATATGTAGGCTGTATAGCCTTGACGCATCCTATTCATCCTGTGTATACTTATTTCTGTAGATAACTGCGCTCTGAACGCGGGAGATTTTCTCCCGCTTTTTTATTTCCACACACCAAATCATGGCGAACAGGCAGCAAATTGTGGATTCCCTTGCTGCGCTCGCCCAAAGACTAGGCTGCACACCGACGCGTTCCCAGTTCATCTCCGCAACCGGTATTTCTGAGCACTACATCACACTCAGCTTCGCTTCCTGGCGCGAAGCAGCCAAAGCCGCTGGCGTCGATCCGCAGCTCATTAATACCCCTCTCGAAGACCATAAACTCCTAAATGATTGGGGCGAAGTTACAAGAAGGATCCAGGCAGCGCCTTCGCGCCGCGCCTATCGTCGTGAAGGCAAATATGACGTCCGCACCCTCGAAAGACGCTTCGGCCGCTGGTCGCTGGTCCCACGCGCTTTCCTTACTTTCGCGAAAGACAAACCAGAGTGGGCAGACGTTCTAACTCTCCTTCCCTCTCTTCAATCTACAAATCTCAGCAACGCTCCATCTAAATCCTCACGTGAGCGCCCAACCTATGGCAATCCGCTAAACTTCTCCGGGCTCCGCCATGAACCGGTCAACGAACAAGGCGTCGTTCTGCTCTTTGGAATGCTCGCCCTGAAATTGGGTTACATCGTGGAAGCCGTTCGCATCGGATTCCCTGATTGTGAAGCGAAGCGCCAAATCGGTCCCGATCGCTGGGAAAAAGTGCGGATCGAATTTGAATTCGAGAGCCGCAACTTCCGCGACCACGGCCATCCTCCAGACGGCTGTGACCTCATCGTCTGCTGGCGCCACAACTGGCCCGAATGCCCCCTCGAAGTTGTCGCACTATCCCCACTTATGCATGCGCTCACAGACACGTGCAAGGCTTAACGAAGCAAGCCTGCGGAGTGCGGCAGCCCGGCTGCCGCAGTTCATGTGTCCCTTCAGCCGAGGACGTCCAATGCGGAGCAGGGCTCCCGCGCTCCAAATTAGGAACGAATCAAACCGAGGAATTTCTTGGAATTGTTGTCGAACTGTGGAAACACTGGCGCTAGATCCGGCACACCGACGTGTCTGATTAACACTTCGCCGAGCACGGTGCGGAAATCCGTCGTCAGCGCCAAATCGCGGCCTTCGTTGAGCTGATGGTCATTCAAGCCCGGCCATTTTCCGTAGACGCGGCCGCCCTTCACATCGCCGCCCATCAGGAACATACAATTCGCGTGACCATGATCCGTGCCGCGATTTCCGTTTTCCTTCGCGGTGCGGCCGAACTCACTCATCGTCACAAAAACAATGTCCTGCATCCTGTCGCCCATGTCGCGGTGAAACGCCGCAAGTCCTTGACCCAAATCTTTCAGCAAATTCGAGAGCTGGCCGTTTGCATTTCCCTGATTTACGTGCGTATCCCAGCCGCCGCAATCCACGAACAGCACTTCCACACCGATATTTGACTTAATAAGTTGCACGACCTGCTGCAAACTCTGCCCGAGTCGGCTGTTGGGATATTCCGCACCGTTTTCTGGCTTGTATTTCGATGGATCGGCTTTGCGCAGCATGTCTATCGCTTCAAAAGTTTCCGTGCCGGTTCCGCGAAGCGCCTGATCAACAGTTTGCGCATACATCGCTTCGAAGCCGCCTTCGGCCATTTGCCCGGCGCCGGGAGACTGCGCCATTACTTTGAATTGCTTTACGTCCGGCAGTGCGATTGCCGCCGCGCTTCCCCGTAACATGCGCGGCAAATTCGGCCCCATCGCCACGGCGCGAAACGGCGAAGCGTGCTCTTCGGGAATCGTTCCCATGGCACGATTGAGCCAGCCGTCTTCCGTTGCTTTCAAACCGGGAGTGCCGGACTCCATGAAATCCTGTGCATCAAAATGCGAACGCGTCGGATCCGGTGAACCCGCCGCATGAACGATGGCAAGCGCGTTTTTTTGGAATAACGGCTGAAGCGGCGCAAGACTCGGGTGCAGTCCGAAAAATCCGTCGAGGTCGACGGCCGCGTTGGAGTCGCCGCTTCGCGGCTGGGAAATCGCAATCGAAGGCCGCATGCGGTAATAATTCGCCTCGCCAAACGGCACAACAATATTCAACCCATCCGCGGCGCCACGCTGAAACAGCACGACAAGCTGCTTTTTTCCGCCGTTCGTTGTTGCCGCCGCGGCGCGTTGCAGAAATGCCGGCATCGCGCTCAAGCCGACCATCGCGATGCCGCTCTGCTTTAAAAAATATCGCCGCGAAAATTTTAAATTGCGGATGCCCTCGCAACATTCGTAGCTCATATCGTCCTCACCGCCTCTGAAATTCCGGCGCGCCGAGCACCAAGCCCGTCACCACTCCCATATCCACGCGCTTCACCGGATCATCGAGCTTTGCCTGTAGAATCTGCGGATCGTCTACCTGCTTTTCCAGTGTCTCCACTGTTCCCCGCGCCGCCTCTCCGCCAAGGAACAGATCCACAGCGCGGTTGATTGCTATTTTTGGATCAGCTGACGGATCGAGTCCGAGGAGCGTCGCTGCATCGGAATGTGATCCGCGAACCTTGTTGCTCGCAAGCGCCAGCGAGTAATTCAGGCGGTTCAGCAGGGCGCCGGTATTCACCCACGCATCGGCCTTGTCCGAATATCCTGTTGGCGGCTGGCATTGATAGAGCGGCTCGCCGATTCGCGCCGTCCACTGCACAAGGGGCATCGGCGTATCGACGTCAGTCCCGAGGGCGCGGGCAGCGGAAATCACGAGTTCGTAGGGAGTTTTGATCTTTGCGCGATAGGCTTCGCGCGACCAGAATTCGGGCGAGTAAATCATTGTTTTCATGACGGCCCGAATGTCGCCATCGCTCGTTTGAAACGTTTGCGACATTTTCGCAATCAGCGTTTGCGGCGGATTGTCAGAAACGAAGCGCCGGGCGAGTTTCGTTGAAATGAATTTCGCCGTGCTGGGGTGCCTCGTGAGCAGTTCAATTACTTCTTTGCCGTCGCCCATCCCGCCGGCATGAATTTTCTTGCCAAGAACAATCTTCGTGTCGGGATCGTGCATCCGATCGTCAAATTTGAATTCGGGATTTTGCCGCGGTTTTTCAATCGTCCATCCCGTAAAGCAGCGCGCCACTTCCGTCACATCTTTTTGTGTATAGCCGCCGTCCACCCCTAGCGTATGCAATTCCATGAGTTCGCGGCCATAGTTTTCGTTCAGCCCACGGTCCTGCTTCTTTTGCTGCTGCTGAGGCCGCGGAGCTTGCGGCCAGCCGAATCCTCGCCGCGGCTGGCGCGCTGCGCGCTCTGCCGCCAAGCGTTGCTGAGCTCGCGGGTCGACGCTCAAGAAATTGTCCAGGTAAAACAGCATCGCCGGACTCTTTGCCGTCGCTTCGACCAAATCCTTGAACTTGCCCAGTGTGTGCGGTTGAATCACATCTCGTTCATACGAAGTCAAATACCACTTCACTTCGCCCTTTGCTGCGTACACGTTGAAGTGGTTGAACCAAAAATCGTCCATCACTTGCTGGAGCTGGCGCTCGCTGTAAATGGCGCGCGTGACTTTCGCCATCGCCAGTTCTTCTACGACGCGTTGTGGGCGCTTGCTGTCGTCGGCAATTGCGCGTGGCACTGCGTTTGGATCAATGCTGAGTTTGTTGTTCCCGCCGCCCTGACCGCGCGTCGCAGGATTCTGCGTGTCCGGATCATCCTTCATGCTTGGTGCGGTACCGGATGATGGAGCGGCCGCCTGCTCTTGCGAATCGTCGCCGTTTGCTCTTGTGTTGCGTGCGTTTGCGCGTTGCGCCTTTGAAGCTTGCATGTCTTTGGCGACGACCGCCGCTGCTGAGTCCGCGCGGCTCTGGTCTCCGCCGTTTTGGGCTGCTTTTGCCGCCTGCTTCGCGGCCTGTTTCGGCTGCGGGTAATCCTGAATCAGTTTGGCGCTGGACATTCTCAGTGTCGGATAGTTTTCCAACCGCGCCTCCACGGATTTGTCTTCAATGCTGTTGGGATTCAGCTGCTGATCAATCCATTTGGAGAGGCCCATCTGCTTGATGCGTTCGACATCTCCGGGCCGCGGACCATACGCAAGGCGGTTCAGGGCATGTTGAATCGCCTCTTCCGGACTTAGTTCCGTGATTGGCAAATTTTTTAGCGAAGGGTCTTCTTTTTTCTTGTCGTGAGCGCCCGTCGCTAGGGCGGAGGGAAGGTCAATTCCAAATGTGCAGAAAAAAGATACGGCAATTAAGCTCGCCGAAATGCGCTTCGAAAAAAGATTAATCCAGTTTTGCACCGGCAGGCGACTCCCTGCCCTGCATCCGCGCAGGGGAATGGCTTCTACCTGAGACTAACCCCGATCAACGAAACAAGTTGCGGACAAACAGAAGAGATGCGGCGAACGCGGCACCTCCCAACCTGTTGGATTATCGCAAGTTCCAACCAGTTCAGTTCCGCGAGAATCTTGCTCAAATTCATTGCCACACGCCGCATTGCAGCGCTACGGTCGCCTACGGATCCCTCCGCGCCGCAATGCGAAGAACGAAACGAGGCTGAAGTCATGAGCTCAAGAGTTTTCGGTGTCGTATGTTCCCGTGCGCGAAGAATGGGGGCAGGTCAAGAAAACCATGAAACGGGTTAGTTTTGAACCAGAAGAGATCCACGCTTTGAGAAACTGAGAGCGCGGGCACTCGGCTCCGACTTCGTTAGACCTGTTCACTGAGTCCCCTCCCAAGTCCAACTAGTACGGAAGATACCTGTAGTGTTCCCACGCCTTTCGCGCGAATACATTCCAGGAAATCTTTCGCCAAGATTCCCTAATGTCCGTTTTTAGAGTACCGGTGGCTCTGATTATGCCCGAAGCGCCCAAGATTTTGCCTTCGGAAACAAGTACATTTTCTTCGAAGCCATTCTTAATGACAGAGGCAACTAGCGCTAGCACATGGGCGGAAAAATCTTGGTCGCCGGAATTCTGATTGCCTCCACGTACTTCGAATACTGATTCCTTTCCGATGGTGAGGTAGGCGCCGAAGTCTTCATCGAAGAGAACCTCGATGGGCGCTCTATTTGGCAGCGAAGATGTAATCTTAAGTGTTACTTCGCCAGATTGTTGGTTACGGGCGACTTCAAACCGCCCAGCACCCTGCGCTAGGAGATGGTCGACGGCCTGAGTCAGGTTTTCGACAGGGGACGAAAAGTCTGTTTTAGACCCCGTGCGGTCGCGCGTTGGCTGGACATCTCGGAAATCAGGAACGCTCCAGCTATTCGACGACTTCGAAATCCGTGAAGCGATTCTCGGCATGTTGCCCTGCAGCATCAATCGCCATCAGCACCAATTGATATTTTCCGGGTTTTAGTTCGCTCACTTTTACGAGCAAGCCGACGGGAATCACCGGGCTGCCCTTGTGGATGAACTGCTCGGTTCCGTAGCTGCCGGTGGTCATCACTTGCGTGTTCGTCGCTTTGTCTATGATGTTATAGCCGAAGACGACCTTGGGCGGATTTTCCGTGAGCAGAAGTGGCTCGTAAATTTCCGAATAAAGCACTACGCGGTCAGTTTTCTTGAACTGGTTTAACGCGATGGGCCTGACCTCATTGCCTTGCACAACCAGCGGACTGCGATCTTCGAGCAGCGCCGCATCCAGGTCCGCGCTTGAGGCAATCTCGTCCATGCGGCGGAGCGAATTGGAAATCATGGCGGAGCCCAGGCTCAGCCGCTTTCCATCATATTCTTCGATTTTGAGCGGTGTTTCGGTTTTGCTGTAGGCATCTCCGCCCGAATTAAGCACAACAGTCATTTTGTAATTGCCCGGCGCAGCGTCGAACTGATTCGAGTAGTGATAGGGCCCCTTGAGGAGCTCCTTCATCTCATCTTTTTCCAGATCGAGCTTCACCTGATCGCTGAATTTTGCGCCGATTGTGCCGTCCGGTTTGTACGCGATTCCGAGTACGTTCAAATTCGCGTGATACTTCCCTTTTTCTTTTTCGAAATGAAAACTTTCGCCGGGAATGTCCAGCGCAATGTTCACTTTCGCAACATTTGGCGCTGAATAAAAGAAAGGTGTCTGGATCGAAGCCTTAGCAGCGCCTTGCGTCGAATCCTGCGCGCGGCTTTCCAGTTGTTTTTCCACGGACGTCCCTTCCAGCGGATTCGTCGCCCGTGCAACGCAATACCCTGAGCGAGCGCGCACGTTCATTCCGCCGCGGTTCATTTTTACTTTGAGACTGTGGCAGCTTCCTTCCGGAGAATCCGGCGGCACGTAGCCGAGCAAATAAAATTCATTTTGCTCGCTGGCGATTTTCTGCAAACCGCCAAGAAGATCGTTCGTATTGAAAATCGTGAAGCCGCCAGTTCCTTCCGCGAGAGCCGCGAGAATTTGCTGATTCGGCGCAGCGGATGGAGGCAGCTGCGGGATGATGGATCTCGGCTGATTGAAAGGATTGTTATACGCGTTCGAATTCACAGGTGGACGAGAACCGCCGCCACCGGTAGTCCCGCCATTCCCCCCGCGACCACCCGTTCCTCCAGTACCCCCAGTTCCGCCCTTGCCACCGGTTCCTCCAGTTCCTCCGGTGCCGCCGGAACCGCCACGGCCACCGGTTCCTCCAGTTCCTCCGCCCGTTCCGCCGGAACCGCCGGATCCACCGCCTCCGCCGGGACGTTGCGGTTCGGGGTAGGCTGCGAGAACGAATCTTGGATGCGAACTATGAGGATTCGAACTGCCGCGGAAACTTGCAGCGCGCAATTCCGAGTTTGCGGAACGATGCAAGGCGGGACGTTGTTGAAGTGCGCCGGAAATGAGACCGCGGGCATCGAGCGCGTAAATAGTGACGTTGGATTTGTTGCAAGCATCCACGGTGGCGGTCAATTCCGACTGGTATTCAGGAGTAAGTGGAAACCCAGCGGAAATCAGCACGACAACTTTTCTACCTGAGATAGAGCGCAGATTTTTTGCGAGAGAACGCAGAGCGAGCAGCATTGTTCGCGCGCCGAAGTCCGCCTCAACCGAAGAGATGGAGGACATCGCGGGAACGTCGGCAACAAAGCCAGAATTGCCGGTGTCCATGTTCGATGCAACGGCAGTGCCTTTTGTGCCCGATGCGGCGCGCTTGAGCAGGTCCACGTTGGCGGTGAAGTTCTGCATAACGCGGAGCGCGCCGCCGAATTCGACGACAGCCATCAAATTGTTTGGACTTGCGTTAGCGTCAATGAATTTTGTGGCCGCGGCGCGAGCGGTCATTTGATCGGGGACTTGCATGGAAGAATTGTCAAAAAACAAGACGAGGTAGTGCTTTTGGTTGCTGTTGGGCCCCGCGGTTTGCGAGGTTCCCGGGGTGAAACTGGTCATGGCCTGTTCTTTGTTGTCTTCGTAAACCTTGAAGTCCGTTTGAGCCAGGTCGCGAACGTAATTTCCTTTTTTGTCAGTAACAACGGCATCGATGAGGACGAGCTTCGATTCCCTGCGAATGACCGTGCCGGCGCGCACGGCGTCGTCCGTGGCTTGGGCGTTCTGTGCAGGCGCTGGCGGCTGTTGCGCAAAGCAAATGCCGGGCAGAGCGAGCATTCCGATTGCAAGGAATGCTTTTGCGATTCCCCGCGAGGTCCTGTGGCTGCTGGTTTTTCTGTACATGAGCCCCTCCAACTCAAACATCCTTCCGTCTTCAAAACTAATAAGGAATTACAACGGCTCCGTTTCGGGCGGCCATCTGTTCTCCCTCGGAGTCGCGAACGACGAGCCGCACCAAATACGAACCTGGTTTTACATCAAAACTGGACTTTACATTGATTCCGCGCGGTCCAAGGCGTTCGAGCGTTCCATCGAGAAGGCGCATTTCGACGATTTTCTCGCCGCCCGTAACGAAGTTTCCATTTTCGTCGAAGATCGCCGTCGCGAGAGTCACATCATCGCGATTTCTGCCTTCCGCCTTGCGGAATTTCACAGCTTTCAAGTCGAGGTGAGCAATCACCGAGAGCTTTGCTTGAGTAGGGTCCACCTTGAAGAACTGCGTTTGCAGATCCACGGGAAGATCGCGAATTTCGTCTTGCGAGAAAATGGCTTCCTGAATTTCCTGCTTAGCGGTTTCCGCAGGATCCTGGGCCTTGCGCGGAGCAAAGTATCCCTTGCGGGCCTGCACGCTGTATTTCTGCTTTGCGGCCATCGTGACTTTCAAATTGTGAAACGCGCCATTGAGCTTGAGATTCTGCGGCGAGAATCCAAGCACGTAGGAGACGGGCGGAGCGGCCACCGCCTCTTTGAAACCGACGTCCAGGTCATTTCGATTGTGAAAATAGGTGCCGCCGGTACCAGCCGCGAACTCCTCCATGACCTGAGATTGAGCATTTTGTGCCGAGGTACGGTAGAGAGCTTTCGGTCCCTGAACACGGAACGAGCCACCGGGCGGATCGGAAATGTCTCCCATCACATCGGGCGAATAGAGACCACGGGCGTCAATCGTGTCAATGACGATATTGGCGCGGGTGGCCCGGTCAATGATCTCGTGAGCTTCGATAAACAACTTGGACATGATGAAGCCTGGGGAGACAAAGACAAGCACGCGCTGGCCCGGCATGGCGGCGAGACGCCGCAGTGCGTCTTCCATGTGGCGGTATGCAAACTCGGACTCCGCATCGCCCTGGTCCAAGATTCTTCGAGCGGCAGATTCAGCGTAAGGCCTCGCAATTTGAATCTTTGACTGGTCTCCGCCGAACATGCAGTCGACGGTTTCAAGGGTAGCAACGTCAAGAGCCTGCTGGTCATTTCTGTTTTCTATCAAGTCGGCTTCGTAATAGGTGAGATCGGGACAGTCCGCGCCACCGCCAAAGCGGCCCGTCAAGTTTCTTGGGACGATGCCGAGGAGCGCTTTCTTGAGGAGTTCTGGATCGCTTGTGAAATCCTGGCCAGTCTGGCCGGAAGTGGTGAAGATTCCGACGCGATCGGTTTTTGCGAGAGAGCCAAGTAATTTGGTGGTGGCGTCACGAACGGTAACGGCATCGCCCATGCCGATGTGAACGTCATCATAGAGAATGCTTACGAATCTTTGTGGAATTGCAGGCATGGGAACCACTGGAGGAGCGCCGGCAGGTTCAGCGCCATTGGAACTCAGAGTGGTAACAGGAACCGTGCGCGAAGCCGGCGTATCCACGTTAAAGAAGGAAATGACCTGAGGTTTGCGGTCGTCGGTTAAGGCGAAATCCTCCCGGTGAAGGTTCTCCACTACTTTGCCGTTCTGATCTCGAACCACGACCCTGACGAGAACAAGATTGACTCGGACCTTGAAGGTGGCCGGAGTATCCCGCGTTTCCACTTCGGAAGATTTCGCCTCTTGAGGAGCAGCCGGGGTTGGTGCCGCAGAGGGAGAGGGCGGCTGACTTGTTTTTGGGGAATCCTGGGCAAGGACGGAGGGTGAGGAGAGAATTGCCAAGCAGAAAAGGGCGCTAACTAACCTGGTGTGGTGGTTCACGGGCATTTGCCGGCCTACCTTCTTTCTGCCAAAGAGGGACAGCCACTCTTTCGAAATTTGACCAGCACCGCAACGCGCAGCAGGTGGGTAGGCGCGTGCCTAAATATAAAGCTCAATGTACGGGCGAATATACGCTTTCGTCAGGCGCTATTCAATTGCCGTTTGCGTGTTCCGCGAAATGGTGATTTCGGCGTTCCAGGCCGCGCCCAGAAATACGACGATGGCGGAAAGCTGCATCCAGATCAGCAGGCCAATCACGGCGGCGAGCCCTCCATAGACAACGGAATAAGGCACCTTGCGGACGTAATAGCCGAATAGAACATCAACCAACCACCAAAGAAGAGTGGCAATTACGGCCCCGGGCAGTATGTTGCGCAAACTATCTTCCTGTGGCCGCGCAAAACGGTAGATGAAGGTGAGGGCTGCCAAAGAAAGCAGCATAGCAGCCAGGGGGAAGAAGAACACCCAAAGGCCATGAAAAGGGTGGGCGCCACCGAGTTCGCGAGTGAACCACTGATGGAGCGGGCGTCCAAATACGCCCAGGATTGAAGCGACAATCAGCGGTGTGATTGTCGCCAGCAAAAGCAAGAGGCCCCGGAGCTGGCGATGCAGAAAACCGGGTTTTTCCGCGTCGCCGTAAATCGTATGAATTCCTTCCATAATCAACTTCATGACCTGGGAACCGGCAAGAAGAGTGCCGGCCCAGCCTACGACGGCCCACTTCCAAGCTTGGGGCGCTCTTTTGATCAGAAACTCGGAGACGATCTGGCGACTTCCTGGCGGCAAATACCGGGTGAAGTCAGTAATCAGATTGAGCATATCGGTGCGACTGCCAAGCGGACTTGTGGCAATGGCAACGACCAGGAGCAGAGTAGGAAAAAAAGCGAGAAAGAGATTGAATGCGATGGCTTGCGAAATCATGCTGCACCGCGGGAAGACACGCTGAAACATTCTGAGCCCGCGCTTGAGCAGTCGAACGACAGGTTTCATCGCTGGCATTATACCCAGACTGGCTCGGACGCAAGCAGCTTGCTTGCCGCACAAGAGCGCGCATCGTAGACTCACGAAAGGGACTCACGAAAGGGCCAAATCAGCACAGAGAAAATCGCTGGAATCAGATGACGCATCAAAGAAAAGCATGAACTTTTTTCGCAGGCATATTGCAGCGACGGTATTTGCGGTGGCTCTGCTGCCCGTGGCAAGCGCACAATCTACCGCGCCACCGAAGGCCAAGGGACAATGGAAGCCGGTTCCGTTTGCCATCGTTCACTACAATGAAGACGCACCAAAATCGTGGAATCTCTATTTCTCTTCAAAGAAAGGTGTGCTATTGCTGCGTCTTTGGAAGAGATATCTATTGATTGACCGCAATGCGCAGCAAGTGTTTGACGTTGACCCGGAAAAGATTGTGACCAAGGGCGAAGAGATTGAATATTCGCCGGAGGACAATCCCAGCAACCCGGTGGACATTACCGACTGGCGCGAGCGCGATATTGGCACGCTGCACCGATTGCGATTTCGATTTGGAGAAAAAGGAAGCTATCTCGATATCCAGACGCCGCTAAAGCCAAATGGGACGCCGCTCTACTAGAGTCTCGTGGCGACCAGAGACATTGGCGAATAAAATCCGCCCCACAGGCTACTGAGACAGCGATCCTTTGCGATAGACGCCGTAGACCCAGGGGATTCCCGCAACGCCGGGCTCAACACCGACTTCCAGCGAATCGCCAACTTTGAACCGATCGAAATCGTCTGCATCCACGGCAATGCGTTCAAATTTCCGCCCCTGTCTCCACGAAGGGACAATTAACCTGCGGCTGCCGCGAATGATTCCCTTCATGTAGAAGGTGTCACGTACCGTGGCCGGCATGTATTGAATATTCTTGGGCGAATCGAACCTGCCATTCACAAAAAGCATGACCGTAAGGATCCACGGCAGAGGAATAAGCCCGGTGAAGATGCGCTTAAGGATTTCTATTTCCGCATGGCGGCGCGCAAGACGATCCAGCAAAACGGCCATCGTCAACTCAATGAAAAACAAGAGACCAAAGAAGACGAGCATGAGATCGAGGTCGAGCGGGGGAAAGAGCTGGCTCACATAAGGGAAACAGAGCGAGCCAGCAAGAAAGATAAGCGTCCGATAAATGAGCTTTCTCCGGAAGACAAGCTCCGCGGCGGCGCTTGTCAGTCCGCAGGACGAGCACTGGTCGAATTGGCGTTCCGACCCGCAATCCAGGCATCTAGTCATCGGGAAGAGCATACCGCTTTGTCAGGGCTGATTCACGGAGAGGAGATTGATTAATTCCTGGTAGCGCTGGTTTTGGTCTTCGGCCAAGGAGATGGAGACGCCCATTCCACGACCTGGCTCGACGCGCTTTACGGAGCAATTCAGGCGAACGGGCTGATCGAGGGTTAATTGGGCAGAGAATCCTGCTCCAACCCACAAGGGATCCACAGATTCGATGAACATTCCATTGGCGCTGACATCGCGCGTCTTTGCGCGAAGGACTGTAGAACCCCATTCGATTTCGAGATCGGCGTGAAAACGGTATCGAGGCGCCCAGCGGCGCTCGAACCGTCGCATTCCTTGGTCTCCACTGCCCATAGACCTGGTGAAGCCCCCTGCCCGGGTTCGCTAGGCGCGGCGCAAGGGCGTTAACGCCGCTTCTTACCCCACACAATACAACGATTTGGTTCATTGCTATACGACGCCAGTGTGAATTGTTTTGTTCCCTATATTGCCAAAATCGCTACGACCGAGTACTACTTTCGCGTTGTTTAGATGACTTCGGCATGGCTTATTCCGGCTTGAGCTTTTCGCCCTTGCGAATTCTGCGCTGAATTTCGGCCTGTAAGTATCGGCGGAAGTTTTCCGGGACGACGCCGGGAGTGGTGAGATCGCGGAGATCCGAGATGGTAAGTTCCGGAAGGTATGAGAGGACAGTGGAGAGCGTTGTTGCTGGTTGACGAACGAGGGCGAGGCGGACGTTGTAACTATGCGACCACTTGTTGTGTTGCGAGATTGCTTCGACGACGCGCGGGATCAACTTGGATTTGGAGAGAGCTTTCAAAACGTGGGCTTCGCTAAGATTGGAATTGTCGAGGACGACTTTCAGGACTTGTTCGTGGCCTTCAGCGAGAAGGGCACCTGCGACACGACCCGGGCCACGGCGGGCAAGCGTGATTTTCTGGCCGAGAGGAAGTTGCGGGAGGCGTGCGATCAATTGTTCTTCCGCGTTGCGTTTTAGTTCGGCGAGCGCGCCGGGCGTGAGGGTGAGTTGTACAAGGTCCATGAGATATAAATCGCGAAGCAAGCGCAGGCTAACGAGGCGAGGCGTGTGCGGATGGAGGACAAGAGCCTTTTTTATTGCGTAGGTCTTGAGAAGGGCTTTGCGCTGAGCGATTGCTTCGATTAAATCGCCGGGGAGATCTTTGCGGGCAAGCAAGAGCGCAGCCTGTCCTTCGTCGAGCGCGGGATTCTGCGCCATCTCTTTCAGAGCTTCGGGAGAGCCATTGCGGACTCGTTCGCTAAATTCGGCGTGCGGGGCCCTTTCGTCTTTTGGATCTGTTATTTCGCTCATAGATTCAGTGCGCGCCTTGCGGCGATTTCCGCGAGGGGCGTTCGCAGGATTTGGAGTTTGGCACCCGGGGCCACCTGAAGCAGTTCCCTGTCCAGGGCTTCGTCGAGATATTTTGAACGCTCGATCATGCCGCCAGTTTTCCCCAAGACAAATGCAGTGCCGGTTAGATTCAAGTCTTGCTGAACACCTGCGACAAGTACGGCCAAGTTGGCTGCGGCGCCTTGCAAAAGATTTTGGGCAATTTCGTTACCTTCGTCCGCCGCATTTGCGATGACAGGAAAAACACGGGGATAAACGGAGTCCGCAGCCTCTCCTTCCAGTCCGTCAGCTTTTTCGAGCGATTCCAGTCCGAGATGCTCGAGGATTCTGGTGCGGAGATTTGCAGCGGCTTTGCTCGAAGCTGAAAGAATCATATGCACGGCATTTTTTCCGACTGCAAAAGCGCTTCCTTCATCGCTTTTCTTCGGGCCGTAGCCGCCAGAGCGAGCTACGCGACCAGCCGCGTCGCGACCAATCGCGGCGGAACCCGTTCCAGCAACGAGAACAATTGCGGGCGCGGGCCCCGCAGCTATCAGGGCCAAATCCAGATCGGTGCACAATTCGAATCTCGCTCCAGGGAATTCTGCCGTCAACGATTTTGTCATTAGGGCGGCGCGGTCGGCGTCCGCCACGCCTGCCAGGCCGGCGCAAACGTCAGTAACGACTTCAATCTTCAATTCTGCTTTATGCAAAGCTGCGTCGGCGGCTTCTTTCACGCCTCGCGTGGCAGCTTCGACTCCGATGCGCGACGAATTCGAGGGCCCGCCGCGTCCAAGCGCAATCACACGGCCGCCTTCTTCCATCAGCACGCAATCGGTTTTTGTTCCGCCGCCGTCGAGTCCTATCGCGATTCGCATAAAAGAAAGGATACTGGAAGTCAAGAGCCCGAGATGTGTTCTTGACGCGTTGTTGTTTCCACCTCTATCCTCATGCACTTCATGCACATTCACGCACTCGACCTCGTCATTGTCATCGCATATTTGCTTGGAGTCACCGCTCTCGGGGTCTATTTCCGGCGCGGACAGAGCGACGTTCGGGACTATTTCTTAGGCGGACGCAGCGCGCCGTGGTGGGCGATTGCGTTTTCGATTGTAGCGACGGAGACGTCGACGCTGACGATTATCGGGACGCCGGCGATTGCTTATGCGGGAAATCTTACGTTTTTGCAGCTCGTCTTTGGATATTTGATTGGGCGGATTCTGATTGTTCTGCTGTTGCTGCCCGGATATTTTCGAGGAGAGTTTTTTACCGCATATGCGCTGATTGAAAAGAGATTTGGGCCGCAAATGAGGGCGCTGGCAGCTTCGACTTTTCTGATCACACGCGCGCTGGCAGAAGGTGTAAGGGTCGCGGCGATTGCTCTGGTTGTGAGCGTAGTGCTTGGGACGTCCGTGAAGCTGGCTGTGTTTCTGGTCATTGCACTGACAATTGTTTATACCTTTGAAGGCGGGATGAAAGCGGTGATCTGGACGGATGTAGCGCAGTTTTTGCTTTATCTTGCGGGAAGCGCGATTACATTTTTCTTTTTGCTGCAGCGCATACCGGGTGGATGGAATGAAGTTGCTCAGGTAGCAGCGGCGAACGGAAACAAGCTACAGCTTCTGGATTTCTCCTTGAATCTGGCGACGAAATACACGTTCTGGTCAGGGCTCATTGGCGGGGCATTTCTGACGATGGCGAGTCATGGAACGGATCAGACGATTGTGCAGAGATTGCTTGCTGCGCGGAGTGAACGCGACAGCCGGACGGCGTTGATTGCTTCGGGAATGATCGTGCTCGTTCAATTTGCATTGTTTCTTATGGTTGGCATTTTGCTTTTTGTTTTCGCACAACATTCGCCGCTTCTTTCAGCCGGACAGAGAACCGATGCGGTTCTGCCCTTGTTTCTAGTCCGGGAAATGCCCAGTGGCCTTGCAGGGATTTTGCTTGCTTCGATTCTTGCGGTGGCAATGTCGAACGCAAGCGGCGCGCTAAATTCGTTGGCGGCGAGTACGGTGCTGGATTTTTCGCAGCTGAGCGGGCATCAGGCGAATCCCGCCAAACTTTTGAAGCTTTCGCGAAGAATAACGCTGGTTTGGGGATCTGTGTTGATTGGGTTCGGGCTAGTTTCGTGGGGGCCTCTGCTGGAGGCGGGGCTCACGGTGGCGTCACTGCCGTTCGGCAGTTTGCTTGGACTCTTTTTGTTGGGGACCCTCGATGAGCGCGCGACAGGCGTTGGTGCAGCGATTGGCATGTTCGTGGGGCTCGGGGTGATCCTTTCGATTTGGCGATTCACTGGAGTTGCATTTACGTGGTATGTCGTCATCGGATCTGCTGTTACATTCTTGGCCGGGGGATTAATGAGCAGAGTTCTTCCAAACAACGCACATGCGCCGGAGCGCTCAGCTTGAGTGCATCCGCGCCTGTTGCCGAAAAGCGCCCGGAGCTGGTGCGCGAGCTTGGGCCATGGGCTTCGGCCGCAATTGTTGTCGGCACGATGATAGGGACGGGAATTTTTTTGAAGCCGGCGCAGATGGCGCGCGAGGGACAAAGCGTCGCGGTTGTATTTGCGGCGTGGATTGTGGGAGCGATTCTTTCGATTTTTGGCGCGCTTTCGTATGCAGAGCTGGGCGCGGCGATTCCCGAGGCGGGCGGTGAGTACGCTTATTTGCGGCGCGGGTTCGGGCCGATGTGGGGGTTTTTGTTTGGGTGGATGCACTCGATTGTAGGAAGGCCCGCGTCGGCGGCTTCGATTGCGGCGGGCGGGGTGAGGTTTCTAGCGTTCCTGATTCCGTCCATCTCGACGCCGATTTTTGCATTGCACATCGCAATTCCGGGACTGACGCATTGGTACAAACCGTACGACTTCACATTTACGTGGGCGCAGCCTCTGGCGGTGGTTTGGCTGATTGTGATGACTGGGGTCAATTACATTGGCGTGAAATTTGGCGGGGCGGTGCAGGTTTTTCTTACGTTCATCAAGATTTTCTCTGTGCTGCTGGTGATTGGTGTGGCTCTTTTTGCACCGAGTGCGATGCATACAGGCGATCCGTACTGGCCGGCGGCGGTAAATGGAGGATTGGTGACTGCGTTTTTGGCGGCGCTGGCGGCGGCGCTCTGGGCCTATGACGGCTGGGAAGACTTGAACTTAGTGGGCTCGGAAGTTCGGGATCCGCAAAGAAATTTTCCGCGCGCGCTGGTTGGCGGAGTTGCGGTGGTCGCGATTATTTATTTGTTGTTCAGCGCTGCGTGCCTGCGGGTACTTCCCTTCGCAAAAGTGGCGGGATCACAGTACGTGGCGTCAGAAGTCATTGAGCACGTTTCTGGACGTGGAGCTGCGATCTGGCTGACGCTGGCGATGGTTATTTCGGCAATAGGGTCGCTCAATTCATCCGTTCTGAGCGGCGCGCGAGTTCCGTACGCGATGGCGCGGGACAAAGTGTTTTTCCGCGTTGCGGATGGCATTCATCCGAAATTTTTCACACCGGGGCGCGCTCTTATCTTTCAGGGAGTTTTGACAAGCCTGATGGCGCTCACGGGCACATTCGAAGAACTAACCAACCTCTTTATATTTGCGACTTGGATTTTCTATGGACTGGCTGTCGTGGCGCTGTTCCGCCTGCGCAAAAGTAAGCCGGAGATGCGGCGTCCTTACCGTTGCCCGGGCTATCCTGTCGTGCCCGGACTTTTTGTCTTTGGAGCGCTCGCTCTCACCGTAAGTGTTCTCTTCCAAAACCCTGGGCGATCCACGATTGGCCTCGGACTTATCCTTCTCGGCCTTCCCTTCTATCGCTATTGGGCAAATGGATCGAAAGTCCAAACGTGAAGGCCAAAACGACAAGGCGGCCCAAGGTCCGCCTTGTCGAGATTCACAATTGAGAACGATTGTTAAGCTTTCGCAACGCGGAGTTGTTTCATGCGCTCTTCCATCTGACGCGTCAGGTGCGGGGTAATTCCGAGCTGGCGCTCGATAAGCATAAGCTGGCCCCGATGATGCATTTCGTGTTCTTTTGCGCTGAGCACGCGTTCAAAACGGGTTTTCACCGTTTTTCCGTCACCGTCAATCACGCCGACAGCCAAGAATTCATCGCTAAGCGATTCCAGCCAGCTTGCAAACTTTTCTCCTTCGCTGTTCAAGAACTCCAGAAGCTCCGATTTTGTGCGTGGTTTTTCTTCCGCCGTCTGCAGCCGCTGGCGCAGGCCCATAAAATCAAATCCAACGAATGTAGTGACACTATCTTTTAGAAGTTCTTGCCATAAGAGCGTGATGCTCGCGATGTGAGCCAGTTGTTGCGAGACCGTTTTTACTCCCGGCGAAGAGACAAAGTCGTATTTGTCTTCCGGAATGTCTTGCGCAATCTGAATCGTGTTCCGCCGCACAGTGCGAAACGCACTTGCCAGTTCCTTGCCGCCGTACACGCTCATAGCCACCTCGGGATGATTTTGACCCTTACAGACCACTCTTTCGATGCCTCTGCATCACGTTCTGTAACACAATGTGGCAAGTTTCTGCCGAGGACTAATCAAATAGGGCACACTGACATTAGCACTCTTTCCAACGTCCTAAACCTATGACCCGGAACGTCACGCGCCGGACCGCTGTGCGCAACATTATTTATGGGACAGCTTTCGGGCTGTGCGGCTTTCCGCATGGGTGTGGTTGGTCCGGCGATACTATCAGCGAAGCTGAACAAGGCGCGATCGCAGAGGTTGCCGAGGCTTTCCGCCACCGGTTTGACGCCCCTGGACTTTCCGTAGCCATTGCCAGGGAAGGGCATTTTGTGTACCAGCAGGCATTTGGCGTCGTCGCGCACGGGACAGACGCGCAACTGACTACATCGCACTTGTTTCGAATCGCCAGCATCAGCAAACCAATCACGTCAGCGGCTATTTTCACTCTTGTAGAAAAGGGACTCTTGCGGCTGACAGACACCGTATTTGGCGAACGCGGCATCCTGGGTACGCAGTATGGGCGCCAGCCATATGGAAATGGCATCGAGCAAATTACGGTTGATCACCTGCTGACGCACACCGCCGGCGGCTGGGATCCATCGCACGATCCGATGTTCTCCGATCCGACGATGTCGCAGTCGGGACTGATTTCCTGGGCTCTAGATAGCCTGCCGCTGAAGAATTCTCCAGGGACCGCTTTTGCATATTCGAATTTCGGTTACTGTCTTCTCGGACGCGTCATCGAGAAGATCTCCGGCAAACCATACGCTGAATATGTGCAAAGTGCGGTTTTAGCTCCGAGCGACATTTCAGATATGCGAATCGCAGGCAACACACAACTGGAACGGGCGCCGCAAGAAGTCTTTTACTACGGCCAGGGCAGCGGCCCTTACGACGATCCATACAAGATAAATGTGAGGAGGATGGATTCACATGGCGGGTGGATTGCGACGCCTTCAGACCTCGTGAACTTTGCGCTTCGCGTGGATGGATTTGGTGCGCGGCGGAACATTCTTAAGCCGGAAACGATCCGGACGATGGCAACTCCAACAGCAGCGAATCCGAATTACGCGCATGGCTGGGCCGTCAACGCGAAAGGCCATTGGTGGCACGCCGGCGATCTGGGAGGCACCACTTCTATTCTTGTTCGCACATCGACGCGCTTCTGCTGGGCTGCCATCATCAACACGCGGCGCGAACAACCCGAGCGGTCCGCGGATGCTCTGGACGACATGGTCTGGGAGATGGTTTCGAAAGTGAAGGCGTGGCGGCCTTAGCAGATGCACAAAGCAGAGAATTGGCTGTTTGCTGCAAGGGTACGAGTTGCGTATCAGACTTTGGCAGTGTGGGCTTTTTCGCAGAGGGAGTGGATCGCAGCTTCGGCTTCGCGGCTTACTTTTATTTGCGGATGTAATACTTTGGCGAGAATTTCAAGGCCGGTCACAAGGCGCGGACCGGGACGCGAAAAATAACTATTCGCTTCCAGAGCGTACACCTGGCCGTTGCGGACGGCGGGGATATCGTGCCAACCACTGGGAAAATTCATTCCGCGAAATTCTTCCGTGGCTTGCTGCGCGGTATAGCCGCAAGGGGCCACGAGGACGATATCCGGCGCGGCGTCAATCACGTCCTCCATGGTAATGCGAAAGGATGGCGTTCTTTTTGTGCCAAACACGTCCTGCCCGCCGACGAGCTCGATCATTTCCGGCACCCAGTGGCCACCGACATAAATCGGCTGCAACCATTCGAGGAATACGACTCGCGGAATCGGCTCGTGGGCGGAAGGCGCCGCTTCAATCCTTTCCTGCAGGGCACCGAGCCTTTCACCAATATCGTGGAGCAATCGCTCCGCCTGGAAGCCTCGACCTGTCTCTTCGCCAACCCAGAGAATGTCACGCCAAACGTCGCCCAAATCCTGCGGATTCAGACAGAGCACTTCCGGCCGTGCATCGAACTTTGCCAGGGCCGTTGCCAGATCGTCGGGCGAGGCCGCGCAAACGTGGCACAAATCCTGGGTTATGATCAAATCCGGCGCCAGCGCCTGGAGCGCTTCCGAATCCACCGCGTATAGGCTCTCTCCGCGTTCGACGTATTCGCGTACCTGGCGGTCAATTTCAATTGGGCTCGCGTCTTTATCAATGCGCGAATGGATCACAATGGTTTTCGTGCGAGCGCGAGGCGGGAAGTCGCATTCGTGGCTCACGCCGACAATTTCGCGGTCAAATCCCAGAGCAAACAGGATTTCCGTGGCCGAAGGCAGCAAAGACACAACTCTCATGCGCGGAATCTATCACAAAGGGCGGAGGGGGGCTACTTTGGCGGCGTCCTATTAGTACTACGGCGGGGCATACGCTTTATTTGTAAAGGAGATACTTGTGCCGCATCGTCTCGTATGCGGCCAAATCCGTCTTCCATCCATCTACAATTTTCTCAGGAGCGATTCCGTTCTGCAGTTGCTGGACGGCCACTGCGTTTCCGAGAAGTGTGAGGGTTTTGGCCAAATCCACTTTGTCCGGATAAAGCTTCTTCAGCAGAGCCGCAATCTCCAGTCCCATGCGCATGGAGCGGACTGCGGATTTTTCTCCAATTTTTATGGTAACGCCGCCGCAACGCTGGCCAGCGTACAGACCGGAAACGGGTATCAGCAATTGAGAGGCGAATCTCAAGCCCGGCAAATGTTTCGCATTCAGAGCGGAGGCAACTTCTTCTCCGTTCATCCACGGCGCGCCGAAGATTTCAAATGGCGTTTCTGTGCCGCGTCCCACGGAAACTCCGGCGTTTTGCAAAATTTCAAGACCCGGGTACAGAATTGCGCCCTTGGTTGTGCGCAAATTCGGAGAAGGAGGAACCCAGCGGATTCCCGTGCTTTCAAAAAAATAGTTGCGGCGCCAGTTCTTCATCTGGATGACGTGAAGGTCAACCCCGATTTTGTTTTCTTCGTTGTAAAGCTGGGCAAGCTCGCCGATGGTGAGTGCGTAACGTACTGGCAAGGGGAAATACGCGACAAACGTTTCTTTGTCCGAGTCAAGCATCGGTCCTTCGACGATATCGCCGTTAATCGGATTAGGCCGGTCAAGCACATAAAACGCGATTCCCTTTTTCGCGGCCGCTTCCATGCAATAGCCCATGGTTGTTGTGTAGGTGTAGAAGCGGACGCCGGCATCCTGAATGTCGAAGACGAGTGCATCAATCCCGTTGAGCATTTCGTCGGTTGGGCGTTTGGTATCGCCGTAAAGGCTGTAAACAGGAAGACCGGTGCTTGCGTCTTTTGAAGAGGCAACAGTGCTGTCGAGCTTGCCGGCAAGGCCATGCTCCGGAGAGAACAAAGCGACGAGAGTTACGTCCGGCGCGCGGGAGAGGAGATCCACCGTGGATTTCTCTTGCGCGTCGAGGCCATTGTGATTCGTGATGAGGCCGACGTGTTTGCCCTTGAGCGGCGCAAATTTTTGCGCTTCGAGGACATCGAGTCCGGTTTGCACGCGGCCCGGGCGCGATTTCTTGCCGGCAGTCTTTGCAGCTTTCTTCTGTGGCGCGGCGGAAACGGAAGCGCTGCTGACGAGGACTAAAAAGAAGAAAGACAAAAAAACCAAACGAAGGCTTCGCGGCAAGCAGTCCTCCCGAACTTCTTCTTTTCGACGCGCAAGCCAATGATATTCTGGAACGCCCTGCCGCCAACTGCGTTGTCTCGGCAAGTTGCGTGTGTTATCAACAAATCAGAGCAGGGCGCCGCGTCTCGGGAGATTCGTGTGAGCAAACGCCGCTCGGGGTTGTGCCTGCTTCTGCTTCCTCTCACAATTCTTATGGCCAGTAAATTGTTTTCGCAGAGTCCAAGTTCGCCCGGCCGAGTTGCGCCGCAGAAATCTTCCCTGGCGCATCATTCCGCTATACAGAAGTTATCTCCCGCCGCGCAGCAATGGGTGGATGCAACGCTGCACAAAATGTCCACCGACGAGAAGATTGGACAGCTACTGTTCACAACGTATCATGGGACATTTTCTTCGACGGATTCGCCGGCGTACCAGCAGATGCTGCATTGCGTGAACGACTTGCACGCAGGCGGATTTATTATCGTCACGCGGATTTCGCCGCTGGGAATTGAGAAGAGCCAGGCGTATCCAACCGCCGCGCTGAATAACGAGCTGCAGGCGAAGGCGAAGATTCCGCTGCTGATTGGCGCGGACTTTGAACGCGGCGCGGGAATGCGGCTGGACGAAGGTACGTCGTTCCCAACGAACATGGCGCTTGCAGCGGCAGGCGATCCCAAAGACGCGTATACGATGGGGAAAATCACCGCGATTGAGGCGCGCGGGGCGGGAGTGCATTGGGTTTACGCACCGGTCGCGGACATTAACAACAATCCGGAAAATCCGATCATCAATACGCGTTCGTTTGGGGAAGATCCCGCGAAGGTTTCAGAATTTGTGCGCGAATATGTGCGCGGCGTGAATGAAAACGGCGCGCTGGCGACGGCAAAACATTTTCCTGGACACGGCGATACTGCGGCGGATTCACACATAGATTTGCCGGTAATTAAAGCGGATCGAGCGAGGCTCGATGCGTTGGAATTAGTTCCCTTTCGCGCGGCGATTGATGCGGGCGTGGGAAGCATCATGACGGGGCATTTGAACGTGCCGGCACTTGAGCCTGATCCGAGCACTCCCGCAACGCTTTCACACAATATTTTGACGGGCGTGTTGCGCGATCAACTTGGCTTTGAAGGGCTGGTAATTACGGACGCGCTGGATATGGGCGGAATCACAGTGCGATTTGCGCCGGGTGAAGCAGCCGTGCGGGCGGTGCTGGCGGGTGCGGATGCGCTGTTGATGCCGCCGGTGCCGGATGCGGCTTATGAAGGGCTGCAAGCTGCGGTGAAGTCCGGGCGGATTACGCAGGAAAGACTGGACGCGTCCGTGCGACGGATTCTGGAAGCGAAAGCGCGGCTGGGGCTCGAGAAAAATCGTTTTGTGGATTTGGCGAACCTGAATACGCATTTTGGTTCGGTAAATTGGCAGAAGGAAGCGCAGGACATCTCGGATCGCGGAATTACGTTGCTGCGGGATACGCCGCAGAGATTACCACTTGATGCAACGAAGCCAATGCGGGCCTTGCTGCTTGCGTTTTATGCGGACCCTGAGCCGTATCCGGGCGAAGATTTGGAACGCGAGCTACGGCGAAGATTCGATTCGGTAACCGTGTTGCGGGCGGATACGCGATTTGTAAATGCGGCGAATCTGAAATTGCCGCCGGCGGATTCGTACGACATTGCATTGCTGGGCTTGTTTGTGCGAGTGAGCGATCGAAAAGGCAATGTAGATGTGCCGGCAGAGCAGGCGGCGATTGCGGAGCAGATATACAAATCCGGGAAGCCGGTGGTGACGCTGGCGTTTGGCAGTCCTTATTTGATTGAGCGGTTTCCGCAGGCGGAGACGTGGCTGGGCGCGTTTGGAATCAGCGACGTGGCGCAAATTTCGATGGCGCGAGCATTGTTTGGAGAAATTCCGGTGCGGGGCCACTTGCCGGTGACGATTCCTGGAATTGGATTGAAGGCGGGATTTGGAATTGAGGTGCCCGCAGATCCGATGAAGCTGGCGCCGATGGACGTGCGAACTGAGGCGCAACTGCAGCCCGCGTTTGACGTAATAGAAAATGCAGTGAAAGACAAAGCGTTTCCGGGCGCGACGCTGGCGATTGGATACAAAGGAAAAGTTTCGCTGCACGCGTTTGGGAAACTGTCCTATGACGAGAAAGCGCCGTCGGTGAATGTGGATACGATGTACGACATCGCGTCGCTGACGAAAGTTGTGGGCACAACGACGATTGCGGAAAAATTGGTCGAAGGCGATTTCCCTGTGACGCTGGATTTGGATGCGAAGATCGAACGTTATTTGCCCGAATGGGTCGGGCAAGAAACGCAGGCCAGGGGATTACAGAGTTTGTTCAAGGAGAATCCGAAGGAGCTGGAGTGGCGGCATCGCGTGACGGTGCGGCATTTGTTGACACACACTTCGGGCTTGCCGGCGTTCAAGGAATATTGGCGGACTTCGAAGAGCAAGCAGGAGACACTGGACAAGATTTTCGCGGAACCGCTGGAATTCGAACCCGGGACGAAAATGATTTATTCGGACCTGGGAATTATTTTGCTGACGGAAATCATTCACCGGCTGACAGGGAAATCGCTAGATGTTTTGACGCGAGAAGATATTTTTTCGCCGCTGGGAATGAGTCACACGACGTTTTTGCCTGCGAAGAGTTTATGGCCAAAGATTGCGCCGACGGAAGTGGATAATCAGCTGAGGCACCGGTTAGTACAGGGCGAGGTGCATGACGAGAATGCGTTTACGATTGGCGGCGTTTCGGGCCATGCGGGACTCTTCAGCACGGCGCCGGATTTGGCGGCTTTTTGCCAGATGGAATTGAATGGCGGCGTTTATGCACATCAAAGAATTGTGCGGCGCGGGACGATTGCGCAATTCACCGCTCCGCAAGAGCTTTCCAAAGGAACGCGAACGCTGGGATGGGTGGTGCCAAGCCAAGGCGGCTTTACGGGTCAATATTATGGGCCGCATTCGTTTTCGCACACGGGATTTACGGGAACTTCGATTTACATTGATCCGGACCGGCAGTTGTTCGTTGTGCTTTTGACGAATCGAGTGAATCCAACACGCGAAAACATGAAAATCGCGAAGGTGCGGCCCGCGCTGCATGATGCGGTGATTCAAGCGCTGGGGCTCATTTCGAGCGCAGCTCCGGCGAACTAACTTCAAAATGCGATTCTAGTTTTTTCGATTCTCTAGCTCAAGTAATGAGCCCAATCTCGAAGTCCGATTGCGCTTGCTGCAAATCTTCGAGGCGGCCGAGGTCGCGCCAGTAGAAGGAGTCGGCGCGGAAGGCGGAGATTTTTTCGCGTTGGCCGGCGAGGCGGAGATAGGTGTCGATAATGGAGAAGACACCGGACTCCGAGAAAAGCGTGAGAAGGCGTGGAGAGATAACATGTATTCCAGAAAATGCGAGGGACGAGATCGAAGAAAAAGCAGATTCCTCGCTACGCTCGGAATGACAGTTGGTTGTGGCGTTTGGAGGGTGGTTTACAGGTGAGATGAGTGAATTGGCGTTGTTAATGCGGCGGCCGACGAGGAGATTGTTTTGGTCGAAGAGAAGCTGGCGAGAGGAAAGGCGCTGCATGACGGCGAGGGTGGCGAGGGCGGAGGAACTTTTGTGAGCGGCGAGCATTTGGCGGAGGTCGATGGAGCTGAGGACGTCCACGTTGTGAAGAAAGAATGGTTCAGTTGCGTTTTCTTCCAGGAAAAACCAGGAAGCTTTTTTCAGGCCGCCGCCGGTATCAAGAAGAAGATCGTCTTCGCGGGAGATTTCGATGCGGACGTCGAAATTATTCTTGGCACGGAGGAAGCTAACAATTTTTTCGGCGTGATGATGCACGTTGACGATGAATTCCGTAACGCCGAATTTCTTAAGCCGTTCGATGGCGATTTCGAGAAGGGTGCGGCCGTTGAGTTCGACGAGGGCTTTGGGGACGATGTCAGTGAGTGGGCGGAGGCGGGTGCCCAAACCTGCGGCGAGAATCATGGCTTTCATGGGTTATTTACCCATTTTCTCGAGCTCGATGTGGTGAAGTTCGACGCCGATGCCGCCGCGCGCGCGTAGACGCTTTGCGAGTTGTTCGGCGAGGAACACGGAGCGGTGCTGGCCTCCGGTGCAGCCAAAAGAGACCATGAGGCTTTTGAAGCCGCGAGCCTGGTAGTTGGCGACGCTGGCGTCCACGAGCGAATAGACGGACGCGAGAAACTGGTGAACGCTCTCCTGCTGATTCAGATATTCGATGACTGGCGCGTCTTTACCAGTGAGTTCCTTGAACTTCTCTTCGCGGCCGGGGTTGGGAAGGCTGCGGCCGTCGAAGACAAAACCGCCGCCGTTGCCGCTTTCGTCGCGCGGCAATTCGCGGTGAAAGGAAAAGCTGCTGACGTGGACGACGAGATTGTCGGCTTCTTTTGCGATACGAAGGAGCCTTTCAGAGCCGAGCATGCTTTCAAAGGCGGCGATCAGCGTTGGCAGTTTGATTGGCAATTCAACATTGTGAAGAAGCCACCGAAGATTTTTTAGCGCGAAGGGAACGCTTTGCAGGAAGTGGGGGCGGCGTTCGTAAAAACCGCGGAATCCGTAGGCACCGAGGGCCTGGAGAATGCGGACATAGACGTAGGCGTAGTAGTGCTTTAAGAAAGATTCGCGGTTTATGTCGGCGTAGTCAGTAACGGATTCGAGGTAGTGATCGAGGAGCTGCTGGCGGAGTTCGGGAGTCAGGTCGGCTTTTGCGTCATAGAGAAGTGAAGCGAGATCATATTGAAGCGCGCCCTTGCGGCCGCCTTGATAGTCAAGGAAGAAAGGCTTGCTATCGTAAAGCATGATGTTGCGTGACTGAAAATCACGATAGAGGAAATAGTCGCGGTCGGCGCTAAGAAGAAATTCAGTAAGGCGTTCGAAATCGTCTTCAAGGGATTGTTCGTTGAACGGAATCCCGGCGAGGCGAAGAAAATAGTATTTGAAATAGTTGAGGTCCCAGACGATGGACTGGCGGTCGAAGCTGCCGCGCGGATAACAGACGGTGTAATTGAGGTCGCGGCCGGCTTCGATTTGGAATTTGGGAAGGAGTTCGACGACCTTGCGGTAGGTTTGAGCGACTTCGGGTGCAATGGCCGCGCCCGAACGATTTTTCGAGAGAAATTCGAAAAGCGTTGTATCACCCAGGTCCTGCTCGATGTATGCGCCAGCATCTAAGTCGTCGGCATAAATTTCGGGAACGGGAAGGCCATGGCGGAAAAAGTGGCGCGAAAATTCGAGGAAGGCGCAGTTCTCTTCGCGAACGCCATAGAGGATGCCGATGGCTTTGTTGCGAGTGCTGGCGAGGCGAATGATCTGGCGACCGGAACCGCCGAGTTCTCCCTGAAGCGGGACAACGCGCGAGGGCGGCTCATGAAAATGCTGTTCGAAGAGGCGCTTTAAGACGTCCATGATTTAGAGATTTCCGTGGCGAGCCGGCGTGCATGGCGCGCAAGTGTTTCTAGGATAGCTGATTCGGAAGACGAGATTTTGCGAGAAGAGAGATGGATGTGCTTAGAAATACGCGGTCTATCGCAAAATCGGCTGGAGATTTGGAATTGAGTTCGCAGGAACACAGCCAGGAATGGCGCTGCCACTGTATAGATATAATAGTAGGCGATGGCTACCTCCCCTTCGACAAAGGAATTCCGGCTGACAGAACAGCGGAATCCAGCTTCCCAAAATATTGATCGAATGAGTTCGCTGGAGATGATCCGGCTGATGAACCGCGAGGATAAGAAGGTTGCGGAAGCAGTGGCGCGGGTGATTCCGGCGATAGCGGGAGCCGTGGATGTGATTGTGGCGAGATTGCGCGGCGGCGGACGGTTAATTTATGTTGGCGCGGGAACGAGCGGGCGATTGGCGGTGCTGGATGCATCGGAGATTCCTCCGACATTTGGAGTTTCGCGCAAGCGGGTACAGGGGCTGATTGCGGGCGGGCGAAAAGCGATCACGAGCGCCGTGGAAGGCGCTGAAGACTCGGCGGCCAATGCGGTGAGCGATTTGAAGCACAAGAAGTTGTCAAGAAAGGATGTGGTTGTGGGAGTGGCCGCAAGCGCGACGACGCCTTATGTGCTTGGAGCAGTGAAGTATGCGAAAAAAATCGGCGCAGCGACGATTGGAGTGGCAGCGAATCGGATTGGGCCGCTAAAAAAGCACACGGACATATTTATCGGGGCTGAGGTGGGCCCGGAAGTGCTTACGGGTTCGACGCGATTGAAGTCGGGAACGGCGCAGAAGATGGTCTTGAACATGCTGAGTACCGCCGCGATGGTGCAGCTGGGACATGCGTATGAAAACCTGTTGATTGATATGGAGAGAACAAATCAGAAGCTGGAAGGGCGCGCGGTGCGAATTCTGCAGGAAGCGTCGGGAGCAAGTGTGTCCTCGGCGAAACACGCACTGCGTGAGTCGGGACACAATATGCGCTTGGGTCTAGTGATGTTGAAGCGCGGCGTGAATGCGCGCGAGGCAAAGAAATTGTTGGTGGCAGCAAAGGGAAATTTGCGAACGGCGTTGGACGAAACGAGGACATCGCGACGCGATGGATAAATTTCTAATCAAAGGTGGGAAAGCCCTGCAAGGAACGGTGGCGATTAGCGGCGCGAAAAATTCTTCGCTACCCGCGATGGCCGCTTCCCTGCTGACTGCGGAGCCCGTTGCGCTGCACAACATTCCGCGAGTGCGGGACATCATCACGATGGCGAAGCTGCTTGCGTTTATGGGTGCGAAAGTATCGGTGGATTCGTTGCCTGCGGCGGACTACACGATCGAATCGAAAGCGATTACGCACGCCGAAGCGCCGTATGAGCTGGTGAAAACGATGCGTGCTTCGATTTTGACGCTGGGACCAACACTGGCACGGCTGGGAATTGCGCGCGTGTCCCTGCCGGGCGGGTGTGCAATTGGGGCGCGGCCAGTGGACTTGCATTTGAGTGCGCTCGAAAGGATGGGTGCAGAGATTGCGACAACGCATGGCTATATCGAGGCGCGTGCACCACGCGGGAGATTGCAGGGTGCGAAAATCCGGTTTGAAAAAATTACGGTAACGGGGACGGAAAATATTCTAATGGCGGCGGCTCTGGCGGACGGCGAGACGATCCTGGAAAATGCGGCTAGAGAGCCGGAGATTACGGACCTTGTGGATTTGCTGCGGAAGATGGGAGCGAAGATTTCCGGGGATGGAACGGCGACACTGAAGATTGAAGGAGTACAGAAGCTTGGGGGCGCAAGTCACACGGTGATTCCCGACCGGATTGAAGCGGGGACATTTCTGGTTGCGGGCGCAATTACGGGCGGAGACATGACGCTGACTAATTGTGAACCGAGCCATCTGGACGCGACGATGGAATTGTTGAGGAAAGCCGGGGCGGAAATCGAAGTAACAGGAGGTCAGCAGGTGCGAGTGCGGGCTCCTCGGAAATTAACTGCGGCGGACGTGACTACGGAGGAGTATCCAGGATTTGCGACGGACATGCAGGCACAGTACATGGCGCTGGCGACGCAGGCAGAAGGAAATTCGACGATCAACGAGACGATCTTCGAGAACAGGTTTCTGCACGCGAGCGAAATGATGAGGATGGGCGCGCACATTTCAATCGAAGGGCATCAAGCCGTGGTACACGGACCTTCGGCGCTATCCGGAACGACGGTACAAGCTTCGGATTTGCGAGCAAGCGCGGGGCTTGTGCTGGCAGGACTCGTAGCGAGCGGCGAGACAATTATTGAACGCGTGTATCACATTGACCGTGGTTATGAGCGGATCGTGGAGAAATTGCGGGCGCTGGGCGCAGTGATTGCGCGCGTGCATGGGCAGAGTCAGTGAGCCCACTATTTAGCCGAGAAAATTACAATTAAGCTTTAGGCGGAATGTGCCAGAGCACATTCTGACCAGAGTCACGGGGAGAGTCCACATGTGCGGGATGAAGATTTATAGATTGGGATTGGCGACACTGGCGTTTGCGGTGATCGCGTGCGGCGTGAGGGCGCAAGGCTCCTCCGCTGGAGCTGCTGCTTCCGGAGCTGCGGCAGGGGCTGCGGCAAAAAACAACACGACGGTCGGCAGGGATATGTCTCTATCGAATCCAGAAGTTGCGCTCGAGATCATCAGGCCGGTGGAGAAAAAAGAACAAAAGGCGTACGACGCTTTCAAGAATGTTCCGCTGACGGACGTGGCGAATAAAATCAAAGCGGGCGAGAAGTTCATCAATGAATATCCGAAGAGCGAGCTTGTCCCATTCGTCTATCCATTTTTGGTGGTTGGATACATTCAGATGAATCAGATGCCAAAGGCACTGGACACGGCGAAGAAGGATTTGGAAGCGAATCCAAAGGACTACCGGACGATGGCGGTGCTTTCGCAGACTCTGGCACGGACCTACAATCCGTCGGCGCCCGATGCGGATAGCCAACTTGCGAAAGCTCAGGATTACGGCAAGAAGGCGATGGACGGCGTGGCGACCATGACAAAGCCGGAAGCGATGTCGGATGAGGTTTTTGCGATGCTGAAAAATGAGACAAATGCGATGGCGCATAGTGGCGTGGGCCTGGTGGCGCTGCGGCAGAACAAATATCCTGAAGCGATTTCTGAAATTGAAAAGGCGATAGCGTTGAACAATCAGGATCAGACGAATTTCTATTTGCTGGGAGTAGCAAACATGAATTCCGGTCATGACCAGGAAGCGGCGAAGGCGTTTTCGAAATGCGCAGAAATTACGGGGAATTTACAGGCAACGTGTTCGACCGCAGCTGCGCAGGCCAAGAAGAACTAGCAGGAGAAAAACAATTCGGTTGAACAAATGCGGCGCCTGATCGCGATTCAGGGCGGCCTATTTTCGCGTTAGTGGGCGTTCTGCTAGACTCGAGGGCATTCATATTTTGCGTGCGTCAGAATCAGCGCGAAAAACCTTGCGGAGGATTTCGGGAATGGCCAACACGGAACTGCTAGTGAAAATTGATGCGGCGATTGCGGAAAAGAATTTGCTGAAGCATCCGTTTTATCAGGACTGGCAGGCAGGAAGGCTGAAGCGTGAATCTTTGCAGCTTTATGCTGAACAATATTACAAACATGTGGAGGCGTTCCCGCAGCATTTGCAGGCGCTGGCAGAACGAGCGGACGGGTCGCTGAAGCCGGTGGTGACGGAAAATCTGGAGGAAGAACTGAATCCTGCGCGGCCGCATCCGAAACTATGGCGGGATTTTGCGGGCGAGTTGGGTGTGAGTGAGGAGAAAATTGCGTCGAGCAATTCCCTGCCCGGGACGCAGCATGTCGTATCGAAATTCCGGGAAATTTGCGTAAATCGGAGTGTGGCGGAGGCAGTGGCGGCACTTTATGCCTATGAGGCACAGGTGCCGGAGATTGCGACGACGAAGATTTACGGGTTGAAAAGATTTTACGGAATTACCGAGCCGAAAGGGCTGGCGTATTTTGAAGTCCACGAGGAAGCGGACAGAGCACATCGAGCAGCCTGGCGCGAATGGCTCGAAGCCAATGCAGATGGAAATGAAGAGGCAATTTTGAAGTCAACGAATGAAGCGCTGGATGCGTTGTGGGGAGCGTTGAGCGCGGTTCATTCGAATTGCGCGAATTGAAGAGCCGTTCGAGTTAAACAGAGCGATTGAAGATCGTAGAGAGAAGCAAAAGGCCCGCGACAATGTCGCGGGCCTTTGTTTCTTAAATCTGTTCGAACGGAGATTTTACGAAGCCCGTCCGAAGAAATTATTCGGCTGGCGGCGTGTCAGCCGGGACTTCGGCTGCAGCAGGCGTTGAGGCCCCAGCTGCGGCTTCCTTACTCTTTTGGGCCTTCTCGCGTGCTTCCTTGATGAGCGCTTTGCGCGAAAGGCGGACCTTGTTACCTTCGATGGCGAGAACTTTAACCATGACTTGATCGCCAAGTTTCAATTCATCGCGAACATCGCGAACGCGATGTTCCGCAATTTCGCTGATGTGGAGCAAGCCGTCGGTACCAGGGAAGAGCTCGACGAATGCGCCAAACTCCGCGAGGCGAACCACTTTGCCGAGATAGGTCTTGCCCAATTCCGCGCTGGCTGTGACATCGCGAACCATTTGGAGGGCCGCATCGCCGCCGGAACCGCTCGTGGCGAAAATGTGCACTGTGCCGTCTTCGTGGACGTCAATCTTGACGCCAGTCTGCTCGATGATGGATTTGATTTTCTTGCCGCCCGGACCAATGAGGTCGCGGATCTTGTCGGTCGGAATGCTCAGCTTGTAAAGGCGCGGCGCATAGCTGGAGATGGCTGCACGCGGCTCGCTTAGAGTGGCATCCATGATGTCCAGAATTTCAAGACGGGCTTTCTTAGCCTGCGCAAGAGCTTCACGCATCATCGGGATACTGATACCGGTGACCTTGATGTCCATCTGGAGTGCCGTGATGCCAGTACGAGTGCCAGCAACTTTGAAGTCCATATCGCCGTAGTGATCTTCGGCGCCGGCGATGTCGGTCAGGATCGAGTATTTGCCGCCGTCTCCAACAACGAGGCCCATGGCGATACCAGCGCAAGCAGACTTGAGGGGAACGCCTGCGTCCATCATGGCAAGGGAACCACCGCAAACGGTGGCCATCGAAGAAGAACCGTTGGATTCCAGAATGTCGCTGACCAAACGCATAGCGTAGGGGAAGTCCGCTTCGGGCGGAAGCAGGCTCACGAGAGCACGCTCTGCAAGAGCACCGTGCCCAATTTCGCGACGGCCTGGGCCGCGGACTGGTTTTACTTCGCCGACGCTGAACGGGGGGAAATTGTAGTGAAGCATGAAGCGCTTGAAGACGTCCTGAGCAAACAAGAGGTCAAGGCGCTGCTGATCTTCCTTCGTGCCCAGTGTAACTGTTGCGAGAGCCTGCGTTTCGCCGCGGGTGAAGAGCGCCGAGCCATGGACACGCGGGAGCAACGATGTTTCGCAGGTGATTTTGCGAATCTGATCGAACTTGCGGCCATCAGGTCGGCGGCGAGCGTTCAGGATTTCATCGCGAAAGATGTCTTCCTTGAGCCGGTCATAAGCCCGCTTGGTCAGGGTGATTTTCTCTTCATCCTCTTCGGGAATGCCTTCGACAACTTTCGCTTTCAGCGCGTCAACAAGGGCGTAGCTTTCCTTCTTGGGATACTTTTCGGTGTTGAGGGCGTCCTTGAGGTCGGCGCCGATGGTCTTTTTGAGATTTGCGTAGATGGCGTCATCAAACGGAAACGGCGCGACTTCGACTTTTTTGATATTCATCTGGGCGTAAAGATCCTTGACGGCGCCGATGATTTTCCTGATTTGGGCATGGCCAAATTCGAGGGCTTCAACGACAGTTTCTTCGCTGACTTCAAGCGCGCCAGATTCGACCATCATGATGGCTTCTTCCGAAGCGGCGATCACGATGTTGAGCGAACTGGTCTTTTGTTCTTCGACTGTAGGATTGGCGACGAGTTGGCCGTTCAGAAGGCCAACTCGAACGGCGGCGATGGGAGTTGCAAAAGGCAGATCGGAGCAATAGGCAGCAGCGGCGGCTCCGGTGACGGCGATGACATCCGGATCATTCTCGCTGTCGGCAGAAAGCACCAATGCATTGATTTGCGTTTCATTGCGCCAGGATTCCGGGAAGAGCGGGCGCATGGGGCGGTCAATCAGGCGGGAGACGAGAATTTCGCGCTCGGTCGGACGGCCCTCGCGCTTGAAGAAGCCGCCCGGGATCTTACCGGCAGAGTAGGTGTACTCGCGGTAGTCCACGGTGAGCGGCAAAAAGTCTTTGTCATTCGGCTTCGGCGCCATGACTGCAACGTTCAAAATGACGGTGTCGCCATACTTGGCCACAATGGCCCCATTGGCTTGCTTGGCAATTTTTCCTGTTTCGAGGATTAGAGCACGACCGCCGACTTCAACCGAGACTTGATAGGGTGCCGGAATGGATTTGTTATCAGACATATAGTTTTGTTTCCCTTGGTCCCGTCTTTACGGGACTTTCTAACTGCTGTCTTGCTAGGCCGTATCCTCTGTTCGCCAAGGCACCAGCCGAAGCGACATCGGCCGACTCAAAATGAACGAGCATCAACAACATAGCTACTGAAGATAAGCAGGAGGCTAAACTGAGGAATTGCCAAAACCACACACCAAGAGACAGGGCAGCTCTAACGCAGCCAGTTCTCGCACAGGGACACAACCCTTGTGCTTTCTATCGTTTTGGTGATTTGCTTCAAAAACTGCTGAGACTGCGAGCAGTTACTTGCGCAGGCTAAGGCGATCAACAATCTCGCGGTACCGATCCGGGTCACGGCGATTGAGATAGTCCAGCAAACGGCGACGCTTATTGACCATCATGATCAAACCGCGGCGGGATGCATGGTCTTTCACGTGCGACTTGAGATGCGTCGTCAAGTAGTTGATCCTCTCGCTGAGAAGCGCGATCTGCACTTCGGGCGAGCCGGTATCTTTCACATGAGTCCGGAACTGTTCGATCAACACGGCTTTCGGTGCGCTCAAGTTCCCTCTCCGTAATCCCCTGAATTTGTCCTCTTATCTTCGACTCATTCAGCGTAACACAGAATTTCTTTTTGTGTAAAGCCTCGAACATGCTGGCGTGTTGGACTTAGCCGGCGGAAATTGGACGAAAATCCTTTGTTTCTGGGCCCGTATCCGCTACATTGTGCTGGCGTCTTCCTAATACTTGGGCATAAACAGAAGCAAGCTCAGTCCATACAGGTCCTACCATGAGCAAAAAGTTCAGCAGAACGGCGTCGTGGTGTCTGGCGGGAATGTTTTTCCTCGCGAGCGGAAGCGTTTCCTTGTGCCAGGGAACACAGGATCAGGATAGGCCTGATGCGCCGACTCCTAAATTTGCTGCGGATGCAGATGAGTTCCCATTGTTTGACGCAGCGAATTGGTCAGTACAAGGGCCGGCCGGCTATGGCGGAAGCGCATCGGGGCAAACTACGCAGCCACGAGACCGGAAGAAGTCGTATTTCGAAAGATTTCTGGGTTTTCATATGAACCTGGAGCCGTTTGAGCCCCCAGACAATGCTCCTCCGCTGTCTGTGAAACAAAAGTATGCGTATGCATTTCATGAGGCGGAAGATTTCAAGGCTCACGTGGGAAACGTATTTCAAGCAGCGATACAGCAGGGTTTTGATTCGCAACCGCACTATGGGCAAGGTTGGGGGCCATATGCGCAGAGATATGGCGCGGCGGAAGCAGACCAGGTAACTTCTTGCTTTTTTATTTATGGATTCTTTCCGCACCTGCTAAAGACTGATCCGCGATATTTCAGAAGGAAAACGGGATCGATCTGGTCGCGGATGAATTACGCGGCTTCCCGAACGCTTATAGCAACAAAGGACTCCGGTAGGTCGACCTTCAATACCCCACAAGTGTTGGGGCAGCTTTTTCAAACCGGAATTTCGACCGCATACTACCCCCAGCGAGATCGAGACCCTGGCCAGGTATTTCAGAGTTGGGGATTGAGTCTCCTACTAAACAGCGGATATAACATTGCTACGGAGTTTTATCCGGACATTCTGCGTAAGGTTTTCCACCGAAAATAGATACGTTAGAGCCGCTACACGATTTCATTGATGTTTAACCGCACTAATCCATCCATCTGCTATCCGAATTAAGCCGGTTTGACATAACGATATGAACCGTATTGAACTAGCTGACCTGACAACTTCGCGTTGGACACGCACACTTTTGCGGTTCGAGTGGTGTGCTTTCCGGTCGCAACGCTCCCGAGGGAGTCCATGAGATTGAATCCTTTCTTTCGAGCGGCGTTAGAAGGAGTTCTGACGGCGCTTGCACTGTGTATTTCGGTTTTTGCGCCTGCCGCCGATGCGCAAACGTCGGCGAGCATTTCTGGAGTCGTCCGGGATCAATCTGGCGGAGTCATCGCTGGCGCGGTCGTGACGGTACGGAATCTTGAGACTATGGCGACCCGCACGACGACTAGCCAATCCGACGGCAGATATCTTGTTCTCGCTCTCAGTAGTGGCCCGTACGATGTCTCTGTGACCTACCCCGGATTCAAGGCATTTCGACAGCCCGTGCACCTCAGCGTGGATCAGGAAGCACATGTAGATCTCGAACTGTATGTAGCCGCTGCCAGCGTCGATCCCGAGATAGTCACAGATGCGGCGGTTGTGGTGAATACTTCGACTTCGGACATTTCGGGACTCGTAACGGAAAGGCAGATCAAGGATTTGCCTTTGAACGGGCGGAGCTACGATTTGCTGATGCCGCTGAATCCGGGGATTGTGAATTTCACTTCGCAAAAGACGGGCGGGACGGGGATTTCGAATTCAACGACCGCGAACAATTTTGCCGTGAGCGGAAATCGGCCGCAGCAGAATCTCTTTCTGCTGAACGGCGTGGAATATACAGGCGCTGCGGAAAACAACATGCAGCCCGGTGGCACAAGCGGAATGCTGCTGGGCGTGGACGCGGTGCGCGAATTCAATGTACAGCGGGATTCGTACGGGGCGGAGTTTGGAAAGCGGCCGGGCGGGCAAGTCGTCATTGTGACGCAATCGGGCAGCAATCAGCTGCACGGAGCGCTCTTTGAATTTTTGCGGAACAACAAACTGGATGCACCCAATTTTTTCGACCGGGGAGATGCTCCGCCATTTCAACGGAATCAATTCGGCGCTTCTCTGGGTGGTCCCATTCAAAAAGAGAAGACGTTCATCTTCGGCAACTACGAAGGTTTCCGCCAGCATTTGCATCAGACGTCTGTGGCCTTTGTGCCGGATTTGACCTCGCGCGCAGCGGCAGTCGCAAGCGTCCAGCCGCTGCTCAATTTGTGGCCAACGCCTACGGCCACCGACCCGGATTTTTCCGGAATTGCGGAAGTATTCAGCAGCCCGCTGCAAACAATTCGCGAGGATTTCGGCACGGTACGCGCAGATCACATTTTTTCGCAGAGGGATACTCTTGGTGTGATTTACACGGTGGATGACGGCGACGATTTCACGGCCACGCCACTCGATCCCTATAGCGCAGATGTCATGGCGCTACGGGAGCAGGTTGTGAGTCTCGAAGAAACACACATCTTTTCAGCTTCGCTGCTGAATACAGCGCGTTTTGGCTATTCTCGAGCGGGTTATTTCTTCACCGGCGAGCCAACACCCGGAACTCCGGCGGTTGAGGTTCCAGGATTTCTTTCAGGCCATCCTGTTGGAGCAGTGGTAGTTGGGGGAAGTGCCGCGTCGAATCCAGCGGCAACGCTGGGGCTTGCCGGAAGCAATAATGGCAGCAACCTTTCTATTGCACGAAACCTTTATACGGTTGAAGACCGGCTAAGCTGGACACGGGGAAGGCATCAGCTGAGTTTTGGATTGTGGCTGCAACGCTTTCAATCAAACGAAAACATCGCCTTGAGCCAATATGGACAAGCTACGTTTACGAGCCTTGCGACCTTTCTGCAAGGGACAACATCAAGCTTCTTGTACAACCCTGCGCCGACGCGGATGAACTGGCGCTCTCTGCTAGGCGCGTGGTATGTGGAAGACGTGATACGGCTGAAGCCGAGTCTGACAATTTCACTCGGATTCCGCGACGAATTTACGACGGGATGGAATGAAGCAAACGGCCACGCAGCAAACTACACGTATACGAACGGCGTGATAGACACAACTCCACACGTCGGGGATTCACTTTTCACCAAGAACAATGCGACCTTTTTGCCACAACCAAGAATCGGCTTAGCGTGGAGCCCGCTGGGGAGAAAAACGGTGTTCCGTGCGGGATTTGGGATGTACAACGATTTGCAGGACGCACTCGGATATCGCGCAGACCAGAATGCGCCGTTTAATCCTGTTTATACGATTCCGAACTTTGCCGTCTCGAAATTTCCGATCGATCCGGCCGCGGCAGTGCCTGCAACGGCGAAGCTTGTGCCCGGCGGAGTCCAACCGGACATGAAAACGCCGACGCTGATTTCGTGGTCGCTTCGTGTGGAACGGGAATTGACCCAAACGACTTCGCTGACAGTCGGCTACATCGGATCACATGGGTATCACGAACTCGTCGGAATCGACGGTAACGAACCGTTCCCGGTGATTTGCCCCGCATCGCCGTGCCCTGCCGTCTACCCAGCGGGATTCGGCGCGCTGGCGGGAACGCCAGTCCCAGCGGGGGCGTATTACGTACCGACGAACGTTAAGGCGAATCCCGCGATTGCGAACACCTGGACATGGGTTTCTTGGGGAGACAGCTCGTATCACGCGTTGCAGGTGGATTTGAATCATCGTTTCAGCAGCGGATTTTCCTTGCGCGGCGTTTACACGTTTTCCAAGGCGCTCGACGATGGCGATTCGCTTAACGCCACGACTTCCGGTGGAGGGCCTGCGTTGGCTTCGAATCCATTCAATTTGTCTGCGGATAAGGGACTCGCGACGTATGACGTACAGCACATGTTTTCCGCCAACGCGACTTATGCGTTGCCATTTGGCCGTGGACAGCGATTTGCAAGCGGACTTTCCGGGTTTGTAAATGGCTTGGTAAGCGGATGGTGGGTGAATTCGATTGTCACGGCGCAAGGCGGATTTCCTTTTTCACCGCAGCTGAGCTACAACCCATCGAACAACGGCGATACACGCAATCCGGTGCGTCCCTTTGTGAATCCTGCGTTCACCGGGCCGGTTATTTTGGGAAGTCCGGATAAGTGGTTCGATCCCAATGCGTTTCTTGCGCCGCCGAATAACGCGGCGAATGCAGGATTCTATGGAAACCTGGGTCGGAATACGTTGCGGGGACCTGGGCTGGCAACTTGGGATTTTTCTACGATGAAAGATACGAAGCTCCACGAGCGATGGAACCTGCAGTTCCGCGCGGAGATTTTCAATTTATTGAATCGGGCGAATTTCAATATGCCGAACGAGGTTGCATTTACGCCCTCAGGAGTTTCTCCGACGGCGGGTGTGATTACAAGCACGACGACGACATCGCGGCAGGTGCAGTTCGGATTGAAGCTGCTCTGGTAAAGGGTAAAGCTGTCCGATAAGACATGGCGCCTGCCGCTTGCAATGTGCGGTGGGCGCCTCTACCCTACTTGTTCACCAACGCAAGCGGAGCCTCATGTTCAATATCACGCCGGAATTCATAGTTCTCGCATTTATTTCGTACGTTGTTTTTCTTTTCTCGACTACGTGCCATGAAGCAGCGCATGCTTTGGCCGCAAAGATTCAAGGCGATGAAACTGCTGCGTTAGGCGGCCAGGTAACTCTAAATCCCATGCCGCACATCCGGCGCGAGCCCTATGGAATGGTGATATTTCCCATTCTCTCTCTCCTGCTTGCGGGCAGACTCTTTGGCTGGGCAAGTGCGCCGTTTGACGCAGATTGGGAGCGCCGGTACCCCCATCGTTCGGCAATTATGGCCCTTGCCGGACCTGTGGCAAATTTCACTTTGATGTTTTTGGCAGTGATCGGAATTCAAGTCGGCCGCCACTTCGACTTATTTCACAATCCCGAGTGGGGAGAGTTTTTAGGACGAGTTTTCTTCGTGATGTTCTCATTGAATCTACTATTAGGTGTTTTCAATTTGGTGCCTGTTCGTCCTTTAGATGGGAGCTCCGTAATCATGCTGTTCATGAGCGAAAGCACTGCGCGACGCTATTTGGACTGGTTGCGTGAAGGAAATTTTGGATTGGTGGGCTTGATTGTCGTTATTGTCGGGTTTAAATATGTGTATGCGCCGATTGAAGCGTTTGTAGGAGCGTTGCTCCTACAAAGATACTTTTGAGGCGCTGGAGGGCTCACTTCCGATCTGGGAAATAGCGTCAAGGGTGCGCCCCATTTCGGAACAGAAATAAGAGGTTACCAGTAATCGCAAACTTCTGCGTTTGTTCTTCTTTGGGCTCGACAGCCTAACTCTCAGGAAATTAGCGACTTACGAACGCGCTTCTGCTCCGGTCCGGCCATGGCGTTCTAAGAAACATCAGTGGGAGATGGCGCAAAGCGTGCCTACGGTTCTGTATGGCACACGCAATGACGAAAGCAATTGAGATCGCCACACCCAAATCGGCGCTCACTCCGTGCATCTTGGATGATGATCCTGCACAACTGGATTTGCTCGTGGAGCAAGTGGCGATGCTGGGCTATGAAGCGATTCCGACGTCCGATCCAGAAGAAGCGTTGCGGCTGATCAGAACGGGGCGCTGCAGAATGGTGTTTGCCGATGTGCACATGCCGACGATGAACGGGCATGAGTTTTTGGATCAGGCGTTGCAGAGCGATCCCGGCGCCCATGTGATTGTGATGACGGGGGATTACACGCTCGATTCTGCGCTGGATGCCATACGCCGTGGAGCAACAGATTTCTTGCCGAAGCCGATAGACCGGTTGCGCTTGAAGCGGACGCTGGACGATGCAGCTGCGCTCTACGACCAACGGCGGCGCGTTAAGGCTCTCGAAGAGCAGCTACTTAAGGATTTGGAATTTCACGGCATTGTGGGGAAGAGCCCTGCGATGTTGGAGGTTTTCGATTTTGCGCGCAAAGTCGCCCGGCACTACACGAACGTGCTGCTGACAGGCCCTACGGGTGCTGGCAAAGAGCTAGTTGCGCGAGCGATTCATCAGATTAGTCCGGTGAGCCAGCAAAAGCTGGCGGTGTGTAATTGTTCGGCCCTCGTAGATACGCTGCTCGAGAGCCAGTTATTTGGCCACGTACGCGGTTCGTTTACGGGCGCGACGGACACTCGTCCCGGGCTCTTCGAATTTGCGAATGGCGGGACGGTCTTTCTCGATGAAATCGGCGAGACTTCCCTTTCCATGCAGGCGAAGCTGTTGCGGGTGATTCAGAACCGTGAAATCCAACGTGTCGGTTCGCCGGAAGTGCGGCAGGTGAACGTGCGGCTGATCGCAGCGACAAACCGCGATCTGCGGGCGGAAGTCTTGGCAGGCAGATTTCGCGAGGATTTGTACTATCGGCTGAGCTCGATTCAGATACGAATCCCTTCGCTGGCGGAACGGCTCGAAGACATTCCTTTGCTGATGCAATTTTTCCTGAAGAAATACAACGATGCGTACGGCAAGAAAATCTATGGCCTGACTCGACGCGCGCAAACGGCAATGCTCCAGCACTCCTGGCCGGGAAATGTGCGGGAACTGGAAAATGTAATTTCCAGTGCCTGCATAACGGCGACGGGAGAATTCATAGATCTCGCCGACCTGCCCGAGCAGCTGCAACGGCGCAGCAGTTTGCTTGGGAGCGGCGGAGATTGGCGGCCGCTTTCTCTTGATGAAGTTTGCGCGCAACATATTCAGAAAGTATTGGAAGTTTGCAAAGGCAACCGGTTGCGGGCAGCACAGATCCTGGGAATTGGACGGACAAGCTTGTATCGATACTTGAAACGCGACGGCGTGGAAAACAAGGCGGGCGCTCACGTAGCTCATTAGGCTCCAGAAATTGCCATCGCTGTTTCAGCGTGGAACGCGCTTCCGCAGATGGCTCAAACTGAGCGATTCAGCGCAGAACAGAAAGTACTCAAAACAAATGATTTAAAGTAAGGGAGCTTTGGCAAAAGCGATGCACTACTAGTGCGCGTCGAGTTCGCGCAGGAAGGCGAACCTAAAGCAAGAGATTGAGCGCGACAAACTAACCGGATCGCGCAGAGAGGTCTCACCAACTCAGTCCCCAAGCAGCTACCACAAACCACCAGCCAGAACCCCCTTAGGCGCCGCGTTTGAACCCCTGAAAAACAGATGCGGCGCCTTTTCCTCGTTCGGTCAGTATCTTAATTTACGAAAGAAAAAAAGCGCCAATTGCTCGGCGCTTTTTTCAAAACGAATTTGATTGGATTGCGTGTCGTGCGTTATGAGCGGCGAAGCTTTGCAATGGCAAGCAAACCAGCGCCAGCTGCTAGGAGAAGCAAGGTCCCAGGCTCCGCCGCAGTGGTTGTCCCGCCCCCGTTTACGGAAATCGTGGCGTCGCCCTTTGTTGCATAGAACACCCAAGTTGTGGGGGCCGATGCGTTGAAAATGAAGGTTGCTTGTCCGGACGCATCCGTCGCAGAGGGATTCTGGGAGAAGATACTCGAGGGATCACCGCCAAGAGCGTTGGTCGGATCAGCACAGAAACCGCCAAGCTGAGTAGTCATCGTGGGGTCATCGCCACAGAGGAAGCTGCCGAAAACGTCGGAAGCTCCGGTGAGAGTCAACGTGACTTGTGTACCGCTCGTGATGCCGGTGACAAGGAATAGATCATACGGGCCGATGGTGCTGAAGGTGGCCGTAGTGAAATCCGTAAGGCTGAAGGCCTCCCAAGTGGCCGTTGTAGCAGAAGTCGTACTAAATTCGAAGCAAGCGGGATTCACGAGGATAGTGCCGGCGCAGTCCGGATTTGCCACGCCCCTCCCTGAAGCCCCCAAGTCGGCCTTGACGCCATTTGCAAAGACGGGAGAAGTAGCTACCGCAAAAAGAATCAGGCATGAGAACACAAATACCAATCGCAACTTTGTCATGATAGTACCCTTACCAAAAATTGGGTGAGCCGACTATGGGCTGGGGACGCACCACGCCGAATTTAAGGAATGCAATTTAATGGCCGATTACAGTTTCAAATAAATCCCTTTGCTTTCAATACCGACCTCTTCGCCAAAGGATCTCAAGCCAGGATTTACTGTAAGACGCTGCACAATTACGAACCTTGTTTGCACACTGTGACTCATTTTGTAAGTTGCCGCAGCGACATTACAGGAGCTTGGACCAAAGGCGTGGCATAATGAGCGCACTTTGCGAGACTGTGAATGAACGATTCGAAGTCGAGGCCCGGGCAGTCCTCGCCGGATGGCAGTTCGTCCGGCGATGCAGAGCGTACGCTGAGCGGCGAACTCTCCTCGACTCCAAGCACGCGCACTTCCGAGTCATCTTTTGGCGTCCGCCAAATCCTAGCCAAGAGATTCGAGATCATCCGCTTCATCGCGAAAGGTGGGATGGGTGAGGTCTATGAAGCGCTCGATAAGGAGTTGAACGAGCGTGTAGCGCTGAAGACCGTTCGCCTGGAATTTGCGCAGAGAGAGTCAACGCTCGAGCGATTCAAGCGCGAAATTCAATTGGCACGCCGCGTTACACATCCGAATGTCTGCCGCACATTCGATGTATTTCGCCACCAGGAATCGAATGCCGTTGGAGCGCTTCGAGAAACTCTGATCGTCAGCATGGAGCTGCTGCGCGGCGAAACACTCGATCAACGAATCCATCGCGAGAAACAGCTGACAACAGATGAAGCGTTGCCGCTGATCGAACAAATGGCGGCCGGCCTGCAAGCGGCGCATCAAGCGGGTGTAGTTCATCGCGATTTCAAAAGTAACAATGTAATCCTTACGGAGCAGCCGGGTGGCGGAGTTCGCGCGGTCATTACGGATTTTGGATTGGCGCGAACCGCTATAACAGACGGTGAATCGCTGACGGGTACGCTGGACATGCTGGGAACACCGGCCTTCATGGCGCCGGAGCAACTGGATGGCGGCGAGATAACGCCTGCGACGGACGTCTACGCTTTCGGCATTGTCATCTACCAGATGCTGACGGGCAAATTGCCCTTTTCCGGCGAGAGCGCTTTGTCCATGGCGCTCAAACGATTAACGACTCCACCGCCTTCGCCAAGAGAAATCGTGCCCGGTCTTCCACGAGAGTGGGAAAGCGTCGTGCTCCGATGCATGGAGCGCAAACCAGAAAAAAGGTTTGCAAGCGCTGAAGAGGTGGCAGGGGCGTTGCGCGGGGAGCGAGTTACGCCGCCCAAGCGAAATCTTGCCGAATCGCCGATTCTGCGGATCGCAGCCGCGATTGCGCTCGCGGCAGTTATTGTAGTAGGCGGATTTTATGCGGTAAGAAAAGGCTCGGCGAATCGAGAGCAGCAAAGCGCTACAGCCGCATCCACTGCAGCTCGCAAGTCTGTCGCAGTTTTTGGATTTCAGGATCTTTCCGACAAGAAAGCCGGCGGGACAACCGGCGACATTCTGGCAGAAAGCCTCTGGTCGCAACTGGACACTGACGATCTGCGATTCATCTCGCCAGGCCAGGTAGAAGAAATGAAAAGAAACCTGGGAATTCAGGACGACGCGAATCCGAGTAAAGAGAAACTAGCCAAAATAGGACAATATCTCGGCTGCGATGTGCTGGTCGTCGGTTCTTACCGGAAGGACACGTCTGCCACGCCAGCGAAGATTGATTGGAACGCGCACCTTGTTCAGACGAAAGACGGAGAAAGTCTTGGATCGGTTCAAAGAACGGGAACGGAATCGAACTTAAATGAAATGACTGCCGCCGCTGGGCGGTTGTTCCGCGAGAAACTTGGCGTGCGTTTGAGTGCGGCTGAGGAAGCACGCATTGACGCTTCCCTTTCGACAAACGCGGAAGCACTAGAATTCTTCTCCCAGGCACGCGAAAAGCAGCGCGTGTTTGATTTGCTTGGAGCGGCGCGGCTTCTGGAAAAAGCAGTCGCGGCAGATCCGAATTTTGTGCAAGCACATGGAGCCCTGGCTGAAGCTTGGTCCGATCTCGGTTTCGAAACCAAAGCGGCGGAGGAAGCTAAGAAGGCTATGGACCTTTCGGCAAGACTTTCGCCGGAGGGAAAAGGCTTAATCGCGGGACGTTACTACGAAATGACGCACGATTGGGATAAGGCGATCCAACAATACGCACAGCTTTGGACCCTTTACAGCGACAACCCCGAATATGGCCTCCTGCTAGCAGTAAGTCAGACCAGTGGCGGAAAAGCACAAGCGGCATTGACGACCTTGCAACTAATTCGACAGGGAGCTCCGGGAACAGGAGTGGCTGCTCGTGCAGATTTGGCAGCTGCCGATGCTTACGGCTCGCTCAGTAATCATCAAGAGCAGCTCATCGCTGCCAACGCGGCTGCTGAAAAAGCGCAGGCGTTGAAAGCCAATTTGCTTTTGGCCCGGGCAAGAATCCAGCAATGTTGGGGTCTCCTAGACACGAGCCAACCAGAAAAGGCGAAACCTCTTTGCGAAGAAGCGCGGACACTGAATCAACAAGCGGGCGATCGCCTAGGGCTGGCTTGGGCCACAAACCAGGTCGCAAATGGTTATTGGAAAGCGGGCGATACAGCTAGCGCCCGACCGCTATATGAGGAAGCCTTGGGAATTGCGCAATCTATTGGGGACAAGAAGGATGAAGCTGGCGCGCTGTTAAATCTAGCGAACATTGAAAATCAATCTGGCGATGTAGAGAAGGCTAAGCAGTCGTACCAAAAGAGTATTGAACTCGGGACGGAACGTGGCGACAAGAACACCGTGGCCTTAGCTCAACAGAATCTCGGGACCATTTATTACTCGCAGGGTGATGCGAAAAAAGGAGCGGAGATGTTCCGTCGCGCAATCGCAACTACTCGGGAGATTGGAGATAAAGAGACCGAGGCGCGCGCGCTGAATAATCTCTGCTCTTACTCGTTGCAAGCAGGGGAAGTAGAGCGCGCAAGCCAAAGCTGCAAGGAATCACTCACTCTGCGGGAAAGAATGGAAGACAAGGGCGATCTGGCAAGGTCGCAGATGAACTCCGGAGACGTGCAGCGAGCAAAAGGAGACTTAGCAGCAGCGAAACAAAGCTATGAACAAGCATTGGCGACTATGGAAGCGCTGCAGCAGAAAAGTTACGCGGCTTATTTGAGGATTTCTCTTGCAACGCTCGCTCTCGATGAAAACCGGGCGGAAGATGCCAAGAAGCTGGTGCAGACGGCGATGGACGAATTTATTGCAGAGAAAGATGAAGATGGCGAGGCAGGCTCACGGGCAATCCTTGCGCAAGTTGCTTTGCTGCAAGGCGATCGGCAAGCTGCAGTGAATCAAAGTCAACAGGCACAGAAACTGGCAGCAAAAGCGGGCGACAAAATTGTGGAACTGGAAGCGCGGATCACGGAAATCAGAGCGAGCTTGCCTCAATCAAACCCTGGCGAAAGCGAAACAAAACTCAGGGTTATTGAACAAGAAGCCAAGAAAGCGGGGTTTGCTCAGGTTGCTTTTGAAGCACGGCTTACTTTGGGCGAAATTCAAACGCGAAGCGGAAAAACTGCCGCAGGACAGCAGACGCTCCGCGCCCTAGCGCAAGATGCAAGGGCAAAAGGATTTGGCTTGATCGCTCAGAAAGCCGCGAACGGGAAGTAACCGTAGATCAAGCTTTCACTGGCCACGAAATTTGGCCGGTCTTCTGATAAGCAAGATTTGCAATTTGCCCCGCTCGGGCCGCAGCGACGCCCGTTTCCACGGGAGCGTTTGGTTCTTTGCGGCTTCTGACGCATTCCAGAAAATTCTGCATGTGAGCGATCGTGCCATCACGGAAGCTATCCGCTTTGACGACGGGATTGTCCTTTGAGCTCACCCCTTCGCGGTGAATGCTGAAGCCGTTGCGGTTTAGTTTCAGCGTTCCTTCCGTGCCGCGAAATTCAAGCCCGCCGTCATCAATGGAGGAAGCCATCATGCCTTCGTAGACGACGTCGAAACCCGAATAGCGAAAGAGCGCCTGAACCGTATCTGGACATTCCCATTGTTCGAAGATGTATTTGTCACCGAGCATGTGAACCTGCTTCGGCGTATCGGACTTCATGGCCCAATGCACCACGTCAATCCAATGCGTGCAGAGGTCGGTCATCGCGCCACCACCGAAATTCCAGAACCAGCGCCAACGGTAGAATTTTTCTTCGGAGAAATTTTGCGTCGGCGCACTGCCAAGCCACTGCTTCCAATCGAGCGCTTGCGTATCCACGGGCTTGAAATTTGAGCCGGGCTGGTAGTTCTGCCACCAGTAAGTACGCACCTGCGGAACGCGGCCGATGCTGCCGCCTTGAATTAAGTCCACGGCGTCGCGGAAGTGGCTCCAGCTGCGCTGCTGCATACCGCACTGCAAGATTCTCTTGTTCGAACGAACAGCGTTGATCAGCGCCGCGCCTTCTTCCAGCGTGTGCGTCACCGGCTTTTCGAGGTATACATCTTTACCTGCGTTGAGCGCCTCGACGGCCATAGGCACGTGCCAATGGTCCGGCGAACCGATGAAGACTGCATCGAGCTGGAGCTGCAACACTTCTCGATAGTCGGTGTGCGTGGTCGCTGTTCCCTTTGAGCGTTCCTTCACAGCATCTCGTCGTGGGCCGTAAACGTCACTGACGGCAACGATTTGATAGTTGATGCCGGACTTGTCGGCGGAGTTCAGGAGATCGTTCATGCGGCCGCCGGCGCCGATGATGCCGATGCGAAGAGTGTCATTGGCGCCAAGAACGCGAGTGGATGCCAAGGCGGTCAAGCCAGTGGCGATGAGGAAACTACGACGGCTGGGTGGGTATTCCATGCGCGGCATCTTAGCGAGTCAGGAGCGGCAAGAAAAGTAATTTTTCAAACTGCCTCGCACGGGAAAACACAAAGCGCTCCGGTTTTGACCGGAGCGCTTTATCTCTTCAAACCGAGATGAGAGTTTCTTCTAGAACAGGTTCCAGAGGAACTGGTTGTAAACCTCGTGGTGATACTGAACTTCGGGCGCTTTGACGAACGTGCCAAGCGCGCGTGGGCAACGATCAGCGGAAGCGCGTTTCAAATCCGCATAGCGTCCTTTCACGTCTGCACCAAGCAGCTTCGTGATCCAATCCGCTTTCTCGAAATTGTCGAGCGCAGTGTAAATGTTATCAGGCAAATAGCGTTCGGCCTGGCGGAGGTTCTTGATCTTCGCTGTGTCTCCATCAATTCCCGATTTGAAAATGGAGAACATCACGAGGTAAGGATTTGAGTCTGGCGCTACGGAACGAACTTCAACACGCGAGCTCTTTTCGTTGCCAATTGGAATGCGAATCATCGAACCACGATCCACCGGCGATGCCTTGATCTGGTTCGGTGCCTCGAAGTGCGGGTCGAGGCGGCGATAGGCGTTCACGCTCGGATTCAGCAACAGGCAAATGTCGTTGCCGTGGGTAAGAATGCGGTCTATGAAGCTCCAGCCGAATTTACTGAGCTTTTCCTCGCCCTTCGGATCCCAGAAAAGATTCTTGCCGCCCTTGCTGATGGAAACGTTGGTGTGCATTCCGCTGCCGTTGACGCCCACGACAGGCTTCGGCAAGAAGCTCGCAGTCAGCCCCATCTTGCGGGCAACCTGGCGGCAAATCAGTTTATAGAGCTGGATTTGATCCGCCGCGGCGACTACTTCGCCATATCCATAGTTGATTTCAAACTGCGACGGTGCAACTTCCGGGTGGTCTTTTTCGTTCTGGAATCCCATCGAGCGTTGCACTTCGGCCGTCGTGTCAATGAATGTGCGAAGCGGGTCGCCAGGCAGCGAATGGTAGTAACCGCCCGTGTTGACGTACTCAAATTTGCCCGTTTCGTGATAGTGCCGCTCGGCGTCTTCCCCTTTGAAAAGGAAGCCTTCGATTTCGTTGGCGGCGTTGAGCGTGTAGCCCTCTTTCTTGTGGAGGGCTTCGGCATAGAGCTTCAGCAAGCCGCGCGTGTCTGCCCCGTATGGGCTGCCATCCTTATCAATGACTTCGCCGAAGACAAGCACTTTGCCGGAACCGAAAATATCGGACGGCGCCCAGTAAAACGCCGCCCAGTCCATTCCGAGACGTAAATCGCTTTCGCGCTGCGCAGTGAAACCTCGAATCGAAGAGCCGTCAAAGGTCAGGTTGTCCCAGCTCTTGACGAGAAACTTCTTGTCGTAATCGAGCATGTGCAAGCGGCCTTCGAGGTCGCTAAAGAGCACGGTTACGGCCTTGATGCGCTTCTCGTCGGTCAAATACTTGATGCGATCTTCCTGAATTTTGTGCGGCGCGACCCGGTTCTTGCGCTGCTCTTTTGCTTTGAGGTTGAGCTGTTCGAGCTCGTCGTAAGACAACGACAGAAAATTACGCAGTTCAGTCGACATGAATCTCCTCGAGAGGTTTGATTACAAAACGCGAAGGCGAAAATTGAGGTGGACAGCCAGAAATCATGAGGCGGTAGCGTAACGTGAGGGCGAGCGCAGCGTCAATCGAAAGAAGTGATTTGAAGGATTAAGAAAATTGTTTTCCACAGATGCGGCGTAGGGCATGCGCGTCACGAAAATGGGTGGGGCACATAGCTTCGCGCCCCCTACGCCATCCTGAAAAAGTTATCGTCCACTCACATAACTGGCGTTGGTTGCTCCGTTGCCGGGGACGGTAATCGTGTTATCCATGCGAGCGATCATGCCGGTTTTGGCTGGCAGGTCCACTTCTTTGCCTTTGCGAACAACCACGTAGATTGCGCTTCCGGCTAGTCCAATCCCAAAGCCGCGTGCTGCGTGGCTGAAGATTGTTCCAACTAGAGCCCCTCCACCGGTGCCAATTGCCCCGCCGACAAGGTCGCCCTTGATGTCGTGTTTCTCTTCCACGACCTGACCTTCCGTGATTTTCACGTCCTTGCGGCAACGTCCTTCGCCGTCCTTCGTCGGCTTGGTAAGTGTTAGCAAGCTCATCTGTACCGGAATCAATCGGCTGTCTACTTCTACAGAGCGGAAAGAGAGATTCAGATACGCTTGTCCACGGAAAATGGAGAAGCGGCGCGCCTTGTTGATGGTAGTCACCACACCATGAACGCGCGTTCCCGCAGGCAAAATCATTTGGTCGCCAAGGACGACGGGCTCTGTGACAACCGCAATGAATGGATCGCCATCCTTGGCGGCACCAGTACTAATGTCGGTGAGCAGTTGCATGTGAATCTGCGTGCCCTGCAAGAGCTGGCGGGGTTCCGCGATCACGGCAGGCGTGGCGAGAGACACCACCAGAAGAGCAACTAAAACGGTACGCACAACTTTCATTGAGAGTCCTCCTGACTGCTGCACTGTGCGTGCAGGTCGGCCCCGTAACGTGGGGTGCTCCGCTGGCGCTTGCGGACCCCGAAGAGACTCGGGGCGGATGGCGGAGGATCCATCCGCTATTTAGAGTACTGCATTTCCCCGGAGCGAACAGGGATTTTTGTGAAAGTTTCTATGGGGAAGATGCGAAGCATCGTCCAATTTTGTTCGGCTTCGCAGCGCTGTGTTAAACTTTTGTTCTGCAGCCGCGCTGAAGTTTCGCAAGATACGGCGCGACTGCCGGAGCGTGGAACTTCGGGCTCTGTGCAACGAGGTCCCGCGAACCCCGCCAGGCCCGGAAGGGAGCAACGGTACCGGGAACGCCTCGGGTGCCGCAGATCACCCGAGGTTCCTCGCACCGAAAAGTTTCACGAACTAGTTGTCAGGCGTCCCCAGAAACTGCACACTCTCCACTTATGACCTATCAAGTCATCGCACGAAAATACCGGCCGCAAACATTCAAAGATCTTGTCGGGCAAGAGCACGTTACAGAAACGCTAGCGAACGCGATCAAAAACAATCGCGTGGCACACGCCTATATTTTTTCTGGCGCTCGCGGTGTGGGAAAAACTACAGCGGCGCGAATTCTTGCAAAAGCCCTGAACTGTGCGAATGGACCGACGCCTGATCCATGCGGCGTATGCGATTCGTGCAAAGAGATTGCATCAGGCGCTTCGCTTGACGTGATTGAAATTGACGCGGCTTCGAATCGCGGCATTGATCAGATTCGCGAGTTGCGTGACATGGTGCGTTATGCGCCTGCTGCAGCGCGCAGCAAAGTCGTGATCCTTGACGAAACACACATGCTCACCGACGAAGCGTCCAATGCGCTCTTGAAGACGCTCGAAGAGCCCCCAGATCGCGTGATTTTCGTGATGGCCACAACGCAACCAGAAGATCTGGTGGATACGATCCGGTCGCGCTCGCAACATTTCCATTTTCGAGCGCTGACGTTCAACGAAATTGCCGGCCGCATCCAGGAAATTGCCAGGAAAGAGAATCTGAAGATTGACGATGGCGCGGTAAGCGTCATTGCGCGCATGGCGGAAGGAAGCATGCGCGATTCGCTTTCATTCCTGGAGCAAGCCCGCGCCTATTGCGGCGACACAATTGGAGACAAGGCTGCGCGGGAACTCTTCGGTGTTGTTCCTGAAGATGCGCTCAACGAATTGGTTGAAGCGATTGCCACTGGCTCCGCGGAACGCGCGCTAGGTCTCGTCCACACGTTCCAAAAAGAAGGACGCAACCTGCAGCACTTCTGCCGTGAAGCAGTGCGCCACTTTCGAAATCTACTGATTGCACGCGTGAGCGGTGCCGAATCGGATTTGATTGCAGCGACTCCCGATCAGCGACCCGCGATCGCAAAGGCTGCTTCCCTCTTCAGCGAGGAAGATCTGACGCGGTTCTTCCAAATTTTGCTTCAGACCGATGATGATCTTCGCCGCAAACCCGATCCACGCGTACACCTTGAAATGGGATTGTTGCGTCTGATCAACGCTGGCCGATTGGCGCCGCTCGAAGAACTACTCGCAGAATTGGGCAGTGGAACGGGAACCAAAGCAGCAAGCGCGGGGCGAAGTGCCGTTTCTGCGGCCCCCACAATGCCTGCAAAACGCGAAATGGCCAACGCAGCTGCAGTCGGCTCGTATTCTTCCGCTTCAGCGCAACCCATTCGCGAATCCTTTTCTTCAACTTCTTTCTCTTCGGCTGCGGCCGTTGAACCAGTTGCGCAAAGACCACCTGTACCTTCCTTTGCTCCGGTCCGCGAAGTTGCTCCAGAGCCAACGCCCGTGCGTGAAGCTGCACCTGAACCGACGAAGACACTCGAGACGTCCACAACAAAAGTCTCCGCGCAGGGCTTGAGCGAAGAGCAAGTGCTCGAAATTCGCGCGGCGATTCAGGCGCAACAGAAATTTCTCGGCGAACTCGTCGAACACGGCCATCGCTGGGAACTTGAAGGGATGGAATTGCGAATTTATTTTGCGACGGACAAGCGTCCGTTCGCGGAAATGATCGAAGGGCGCGATTCGATCGAGAAGGTGCGTGCCGCTTCGAGCAAAGTACTAGGGAAGTCGGTTCGCGTGTGTGCTAAGATCGAAAATGTCGCGGGAAGTTCTGCGCCGCAAACAGCAAGCATGCAAGAATTGCGAGCGCAGTTCGAACGCGACCCGATGGTCAAGTCCATGCTGCAACGCTTCGGAGGAAAAATTTCCGAAGTGAAGCTGCCTGTGAACTGAAGACTGCAGGGGTGAATACCATGGAAGTCGGCGCTCTCCAGCAGATGCTCACGCGGTTGCGGCAAGTCCAGGAAGATTTGCAGCGTCAGGTGAATCAAGTTGCCGTGGAAGCTTCCGCTGGCGGCGGCATGGTCACCGTGAAGATGAATGGGCAGAAGCAAGTGTTGGAAGTAAAGATTGAGCCTGGTGTGTTTGCCGAAAAAGATCAGGAGATGTTGCAGGACCTCGTGCGTGCCGCAGTGAACGAAGCTTCCCGCCGCGTCGATGAAGAACTCGCCAACCAGATGAAAAGCCTCGCTGGGAACATTCCCAACATCCCTGGCCTCAAAATCCCCGGCCTCTGATTCCCTTTTCCTCGCACATTGGTCGATCTCGAATCATTTCGATCGTCTGTCTTTGAAAATGGTTTTGCCATTGCGCCGAACGTAATATCGGCTCGCGAGGCAGACGACATCCTGTCGGAGCTTTCTGTTTCAGATTTGAATCGCAGCCGCGCCGGCGCCCGACACATCTTGAAGCACCCGTACGTCAAAAAAATTGCGGAGGACCCTCGCTTGCTTGCGTTCGCACAAGCGGTGCTCGGCAAAGGCGCATTCCCTTTTCGCGCAACGCTTTTCGATAAATCGCCGCAGTCAAACTGGCTCGTCGTGTGGCACCAAGACACCGCGTTGCCACTCATCGAGAAACTTGAGACTCCCGCGTGGGGACCATGGTCGGTGAAAGACGGCATCATCTATGCCCACGCCCCGGCGAACGCCCTCGAAAAAGTCCTGGCGCTCCGAATCCATTTAGACGACTCGACAGAAACGAACGGTCCGCTTCGGGTGATTCCGGGAACTCACAACCGAGGGGTTCTCACGGACGCTGAACTGCAGGAACTGGAATCCGAGATTCCCCCAATCACATGCATAGTGAACAAAGGTGGCGCCATTGCCATGCGGCCATTGATCACCCACGCTTCATCGAAGTCGCAGTCTCAAGTGCCGCGCCGGGTGCTTCACATCGAATACGCTGCTGTTCCCGAGTTTGAGAATCAGCTTAGGCTCGCTATTGCTTGAATTCAGTTAGCTCCGGCGTCGCCTGTCGGCGCAGTGATGGTCATCGTGTCCACGATTTTTTCCAGCTTTTGCAGGACGGCTTGGTAGTTCACTTTCTTGACTCCATCCATCGCGCCGTAACCCGCGGTGACAATTCCGTAGCCGATTTCGTAGCAGGATTCTTCGGCGTAGCCGTGCAAGTACGTCCCGGAATATTGGTGCATGCTCGCAGCGGAACTTTCCGTTCGGCCGTGGAAGGTGATTCCGTCAATTTTTCGCGTGAGCAACTGATCGCCATAGTCGAACGCGGCACTGAATTCGGCACATTGCGATTCGCTAGTGTTCGGTAAAACGCTCACGGTCAAAAATGCGTTCACGAAATCGGTGCCGGGGTGGGCGGTGCGCGGAACTTCGATCGTCACGAGCCGCACTCCGCCCTGCGGTGCGAACTCCATCGGAATCTTACCGAGGTAGCCGAGGCCGCGATCCATGTCCGGCAAATCGCCTTCGTGCAAATCGTAGTTCTTCGGAAAATCGAGCGAGACCCCATAAACGTCGTCGTCAAAATGGCGGGCGGTCTCTTTTTTCTGCGCATGTTTGGAGATGGTCAGCTGTCGACCAGACTGGGCACGCACCGGGGTCAATCTCCGTTGAACAATTCCTGCATTTTGAGGAGTCTTGCCAGCTTCGTGAGCATCCTTCACCTGCGAGTTGCGAGAACAGCCCGAGGTCGCAAGCAAAATCGCTGCCAGATAGAGCAGCAAGATTAGCGTTCCGTACTTCAGCTCCTTTTTGTCCAGTTCCCGCTTCCAGTCCAGTTTTGCATGCCGCATGACCTTGCTCCTCTTTCTCGCTTTATGCGAAAGCAATGGTCCAACCAATGACAGCCACTGAAAACACGGGAGTTATTCCGCAGAAGCTTTGGATTTGTGTGGTTTAGGGCCCACCCTGTGTATCGGCCACGACATGGCCAACCGGAAAGCGGACCGGGCTTGCGACCAGCGCACGGGGCAGACTAGAATTCCGCGCCAGTTACGTTTGTGGTTGCGGTCGGGAGTCTTCTTGACAGCGAAAACCTACAAGCCAAAGCCGCAGAACACGTCGCGCGTTCGACTTTCGCGGGCCATGAAGAATCTGATTGAGGAGCTCGCTCGGAACACGCACGAAGTCTGGGCCAAGGAAAGAATCGCGCAAGGCTGGAAGTATGGCCCGAAACGCGACGATGCGCGAAAACAGCATCCGAGCCTGGTCCCATACGAAAAGCTAACTAAAAAAGAAAAAGCCTTCGATCAAAAAACGGCTGGCGAAGTAATCAAGGTCTTGCTGGCCATGGGATACAGAATTGAAAAGCCCTGACTTGCTTCTGCGAAAACTGCAGAGCCCTGAAAGCGATTGAATGAAATGACTGACGCTATCGCAAGAAAAGCCCCTCCAAGCGCTCAAATCAATCCAGACGACGACATGTTCGATTCGCCCGAGGAGATACAAGCCGCCGGTGCGCTAAAAGACGGCCTCACCGAATGGGCTAAACTCAAGCAACAGTATGGGGATTCGGACAAAGAAGCGTTACATAAGCAGTCGCTCTATCGAATGCTTGTCACGGTTGGCGTATTCGCAGGCTGTGCTGCCGTAATTCTGGCTGTGGTGCAGTTGCTTGGCGGAACTGGCTTATTTAAAGCTATCTTCGACGAAAACGCGGAAAAAGCCGCCAAAGTACTCGTAGGTCTCGAAGCATTTGCAGCGCTCTCAGCGTGTGGAATCGTGATTTGGGGGCTATCCACAAAAACGCACGAACACTGGCTGCTGGAACGTCACCGCGCCGAGCGCATGCGCCTTCTGAAATTCCGGTCGCTCCTCGAGCTTGCATCAAAAGGATTCGCGGCCAATGAATTGGCCGCATGGAACGCTGATCAGGACAGCAAGGCCAACGAAATCCAACGCATGAAAGAGGATGGTCTGAAAAACTGGATATCCGTCAACAGCACCAGCTATGACGAGTTTGAACCGAGAGACAACTGTCTTTCGAACGACGCGGCTTCCGACCTACTAAAATATTTCCGCAGAAAGCGCCTCTCGACACAGCGAAACTACTTCTCGGGCAGAGCTGATTTAGCCTCCGCAAAAAACTGGGGCACCAGGAAATATCCGGCGATTCTGCTTCTTGCAAGTTTCGCGTTTGCATTTCTTCATGCAGGACTCGACATTCGCGGAAAAGGCTCCAGCCCGCTTGCATATATATTCGTCGCTCTGGCTGCGTGCTTACCAGTGGCCGGCTCCGCGATCCGAACCTACAGGAACGCCTACGAATTTGCGCGCAACTCGCTCCGCTTTAAAGCAAGCCTCAACGAGCTGGATTTTCGCTTGGGCAAAGTCAGCAGCCCCGGCCTAGCGCCAAAGGAAATTCTGAAGCAGCTCTGGAGAATCGAAGATGCCTTCGAACGCGAGCACCGCGAATGGCTGCGTTTGATGGTCGAAGCGGAGTGGTACGGATGAGGCTCGTTTGCGCGCTGGGAAAGGGTGTGCTACACAGAGTGTATGCCTGATTTTGCCGCCCCTGTTGAACGACTCATTGATGAACTGAAACACTTGCCCGGAATCGGTCAGAAAACAGCACAACGCCTTGCGTTTCATATTTTGCGCGCAGCTCCAGAGGATGCGCTGGGACTTGCAGACGCCATTCGCGATGCCAAAGAGAAAATCCGTGAGTGCTCAGTGTGCAGCAATATCACGGACTCCGATCCCTGCCTCTACTGTACGGGCGCGAACCGCAACAAGCATCTGATTTGCGTCGTAGAAGAAGCGCACAACATTCTGGCAATCGAAAAAACGCGGACATTCGGCGGAATGTATCACGTGCTCGGTGGATCGCTTTCGCCATTGCAGGGCCGTGGGCCGGAACAGCTGAAAATCAAGTCACTGATCGAGCGTCTCAAGGGCGGCACGGTCGAAGAAATTATCATCGCCACAAATCCGACGGCGGAAGGCGAAGCAACGGCCGTTTACCTTTCTAAATTGCTCAAGCCGCTTGGCGTGCGCGTCACCCGTATCGGCGTAGGAATTCCCGTTGGCGCCGATCTGGAATATGCTGATGAAATTACGATGCTCAAGGCGCTCGAAGGCCGCCGCGATCTTTAATTCTTTTGCAAAATTCCTGCTCCAATCACCCACTAGATAATTCAAACGATTCGGTATAGAGTCCCAGTTACTGCGACTGTCCCCCGCAAGGAGGTGCGCTATGCCTGGTTTGGCGCACTACATGGGTCAATACGACCACGAACATCACTCAGGTTGGAACAAGCTGCTGCATGCGGTTGGCATTCCGCTCATCTTTGCGGGAATCATCTTGCTTGTGTTGCGGCACTGGAGTTGGGGCGCGGGGAGCTTCCTAGGAGGCTGGGTACTACTATTCCTAGGACACCGCATTGAGGGCAACAAACCAGCGTTCTTTCAAGGTCCGATTTATCTCCTGGTTGGACCCATCTGGGTAGCAAAAGAAGCATGGTCGTTCCTATTCCCCGGGCAGGCCCACGCAGAGGCCAAAAACGAGAAGCCGCAGGCCTCGTAAACGAAAGAAAAAGATAGGGATATTTCCCCTCACGGCGAAGTGAAATGGACGATTTTGGCAACCATCGTGCCGATGATTCTACTGACATGGTGTCAGAGAGCATGGCCAACGCGAGCACGGAGCTGCGCAAACGGCGTAGTACTCGCATCGTGCAAGCGGTCCCGCTTGTGGTTACGGGAGTGGACGCGCTTGGAAGGCCATTCGTTGAGCGCACGTCCAGCCTGATCATCAACTGCCACGGCTGCCGCTATCAATCGAAACACTACGTCCTGAAAAACATGTGGGTGACGCTGGAAATTCCGCACCCGGAATCCGGCCAGGCGCCGCGATCGGTGCGCGGAAGAGTTGCGTGGATTCAGCGGCCTAGAACGGTGCGTCAACTTTTCCAGGTCGCGCTGGAACTGGAAATTCCCGGCAACGTCTGGGGGATTGCGTTTCCGCCGGAAGACTGGTTTGGATTTGATCCACTCGGCGAGCGACAGATTAGCTCGCAGTTGCCAATTGAATCTGAAGTGGAAGCAACTGCCGCTCTGAAACATGAAATGGGAGTTCCGGCAGGCGAAGTGGAACTGCCTCCGCCTGCGGTTGGAATTGACAATGTGCGTCAGTTCCCTGCTCCGACAAGCACGACAGATGCTTCGCTCCAATTAGCGCGGCAGGTGACACGCCTTGTCGCAGATGCCAAGCAGCAAATTCATTCGACGGCGCATGAAGTCGTCTCGCAAGTTGTGGCAGCTGAGCAGCGTGACGCGTTCGAACAGTGGGAGCAGAAATTCGCTGCCGCGCGCGCGGAAGTTTCGAATGAAGTAGCCCGCGCCGTGGAACGGATTCAGCATGAAACCGAAGAGCGCACCAAAGCGGCCCACGCCGCGGCTGCCGAAGGCCTCAAGAACGATTTGCCGGGCTGGGTGGCGCCTCAGCTCGAGCGCGTAACTCAGGATCTAACCGATAGGATCGCCCACGCAGGCGCGGCACAAATGGCTCAGCAGGACCAGCGGCTTGCGGAATTGAGCGAGAAAGTAGCCGGTTTGCTGAAGCAGCTCGAAGAGACTGGCGACCGGCTGAATCAACGGGCCAAGGAAACAGATGCTCGTCTTACGGAGCGTTTGGAATCTGCTGCGCGGACGATTGAGGAAACAGCACGCCAAGAAGCAGAGACCGTCGGAGCCCATCATGAGAGTCTGCGCGCGGAAGCGGACAATCTTCGCGGACAGCTTCTTTCATCCATTTCGGAAGCCAAGTCCGCGGTGGACCAGCATGTAATCGAGCGCCTTGGAAGCGCACAAGCGCATTTGCAGGGAACGGCAAACGCTGCAGTGTCTGAAGCGCAAGAGCGAATCGCAGCGAGTCTGCAAGAACATTCGAACCGGCTCCTGGCACAGCTTCACGAGAATCTTGAGAGCGAAGCGACACGCCACGCCGGCGGGATCAGGGAAGCCGCGGCGGATGCTGTAGGGGAAATCGAGCAGCGGCTCCAGCAATTGCGCGAAAGTGCACAGGGGGAAATCGGCCATCTGGAGTCTGCAATTGCCCGGGCAAACAGCACCATCGAACAGCTCGACCAGTTCTTGCCGCGCGTTGCGAGCCTGCAACAGCAAGCTCTGGACGAGTTCCAATCACAGCTTGACGATGTGCTTACGCTGCATCGCAACGAACTGCACCGGCGCAGCGAATCTCTCTACGAAGAGCTGAACACGAGGTTGAATCTTTCCTTCGCTTCGGCCGGCCAGGATGCCCTGGCGCGATTTGACGAACGCGTGCGCGCAACCGTTGAACCTCATCTGACCGCGACGAACGAAGCGATTCACCGGCTTGCCGGAGGTCGCTCCCTGCTCGACGCAGCCTTGACGCTGCAGCAGGATCGCATTCGCCATACCGCCGACGATGCGTTTGCAGAATCTCTGGCGCGCTTCCGCGACAATCTCGGCGGCGTGGAACAACTCTTGCATGAATCGGCCCAGAAAATCAGCGCGCAGAATTTGACCGAACTCGAATCGCGCGCTTCTGACGTGCGTCACCATGCCGTGGACGAAATGCACAAGTCCGCGGAATGGTATGAAAAGAAAGTCCAGACGCAAATCGCGGGAATGACGGAACGCGCCGTGGAGCATGCGGGAAATCAACTGCGCGAGAAGGCCGGCGAAATTTCCAGCGTGTTTGCAAGCGAACTCGATCATTCGAGCCGCAGTTTTGTACAGCACACACAAACCCAGATGGAAGAAGTTGTACGCGACGCATTTGATCGCGCGCGGGCACTCTTTGCCGAGGCTGCAGACACCACTTCCGCCGCATTCACCGACGAGATTCAGCGCCACGGCCGCGAAGAGTTGGACGGCTTCGCTGATGCCGTCCGCGAAACTTCCTCGGCTTCATTCGCGCAGCTGCAGTCAAGTCGCGAGCAGATTGTTCAGGAAACAACCGCGGCTCAAACGGAATTCTTGCAACAGTTCCGAGAGGCGCTCTCAGGCGCGCTCGAATCCGGAATCGGCGAAGCCCGCGAAAAAGTGCAGGCGGGTTTTGCACCGCTGCTCGAATCCTGGAAGCAGATGACCGAAGCGCATCAAGCCGAAATGCTGAAGAACTATTCGAAATTGAGCGACCAGGCTTCGGATCAATATCGCAGCCGCCTCGAAAACGTGTCCAATTCCTGGATGGTCGCGACCGTTACGACACTCGACAAGCAAGCTCGCGACATGATGGCGGACATTGCCAAGGAAGCCGAAACAAAGATGCGCGAAACTTGCTCGCAAGTTTTCGAGTCGCTTGGCGATACGCTGAAAGAACGCCTCAAGCAGATCGCCGACGCGCCGAAGTCCAAAGACGCCCGCGCCTAACCGCTGGCTGCGCTTTCTGCAGCGCGGAACGAATCCCGCTATAATTGGCAATCCATGGCAAACCGAGCGTATTTGCGCGTTTGGACGCGCGATTTTTACGAAGCCACTATGATTGCGCAATTCGCGCGATTCCTGACGACCACGCCACTTTCAGAATCCCGCCAGTATTTTGATGAGTTAGTGGTGCAGGCGGTTGATCCCACCGAAGCGCCGGTTGCTGAGTGGGATGTCCACGACGGCACATACGGTGCCGCAGAAATTGCTGCGCTCGCCGCGCAGCACCTCAATTCGGATACTTCGTACATTGTCTACGCGAAGTGGGATCTGTGGACTTTCGATACAGACACACTCAAGTGGCAGCGTGGCCCACAGCCGCTGATTCTGACCTGCAACGGCCTCGACTATGACAGTGGCGTAGCGGCGAACGAAGGCCACTTCGTCGCCGACCTTGGGTTTGAACATCTATTTACAGGCCACGCAGGGATTCTGGCACCCGGGGCCGCGTCGAATCCCTTTGATGGCTCTGATCATCCCATCGAGAAAACGTTTCGCAGTTGGATGGGAGTAAAAAACAATCGAAAGGAATATGCCGCAAAGACACGCGAAAACATCCAACATTTGATGAACTGGATGGACGCGGTTTCCCGGGCGTTGCCCGTGGAGCGCAGTGAACTCTCGAGCGAAGGGGAGGAGAACTTTGAGGCTCGCCTCGATGCGATTCTGGCTCTTCGCTAGCTTGCTGGGAATTGTATCCGCGCCATGTTTTGCACAACTGCGGCCCAGCCGCTATGGCATCAAAGATAATTGGTCTCCGCGCCCATTTCGCAGTTACGAGTTGACCTTGGCCAGCCTGCGTCCGGGAAAGAGCAAGATTAGCCGAGCCATTTCATTGAACAAGAGCCTCGGTTCCCCCAGTGAAGACAATGGGACAACTGTTTGGTTTGATCGAAGCGCGTGTGAAAAAATCAATTTCGATGCGGACACTCATGGCCTCATTGAATCCATTCGAGTTTCGGTTCATGTTTTCAATGGGCAAAAAGCGTGCGCGTCTGTGTCTTCTGACGCCGGCTGGAAGACGGGAAAGGGGCTCTCCCTGCGTTTGCCGTGCCTTGAGGCGACTCGCATCTATGGCGAACCCACCTCCCGTAGTCCTAGCACGAAGAACGGGCAACCGTTAGAATTGTTGTACTACGCATTTGACTGGGCGGGACCGGACGTGCCCCAAGTCATGGAAGTGGTTTGCACGGCCCCGAAAGACGGCTCTCGGGGACAAGTGGTGGAAATCACCTTGGCAGCAAGCAGTCTCTGAGGAAAAACTTGCGACATTCATTGAGCAGCAACGAAAGTGGTGCTCACGAGCGGGAAGTTCTACCGTCCTGTAAGAGTGGAATACACGAAAGGCATCTCTTGCCTGATCTTTCCAGAAAATCTCTGGCATTCGCTTTTGCTGCCGCGGCTATCCTCACAGGAGTTGGATGCGGGTCCGATTCGCCCCAACCTCCCGCAGAAACAGCTGCAAAGACGGCCGAACCTGCTATACCGGAGGACGTGCAGTCTGCGGCTAGCAAGTTTTTGGGCAAGGAAACAACCGTGCTGGCTTTTGGCGATCTGGCAAAGACGGGAAACCGGCAATTGCTCGCCGCAAATCTCGTGCCCAAAACACCGAAAGACACTGTGGCAGGAACGATTGCCACTCGCATCGTGCTGGCGGAAGAATCCGAAGGAAGCTGGCACGAACTGGTGCGCTGCGACGAACATTTAAAGAATGAGAAGGGCTACCTGGGCGGTTCGCCAATCGAATCCGTTTCTGGCTGGAAGGTCCAGTTTGAAAAGAATGATACGCTGGGGCTAACTCTCTATTTGATCCCCATCAAGGGAACGCTTGACCCTCACGTGCTTCCTCTGGCCATTCGTTGGAATAGTGCCGTAAAGCGTTATCAGACTCTGGATCGCAACTACGAACATTTTCTTTCTGAAGCCGCATCGCTAGGTACCACGAGGTCCCATCTCTAATGAGCGACGGCGCGCAGGCGAAACCGAAGAGGGATCTACGCGGTCTCTCGCCCTATTTGAGGCGCTATTCGTTTGGAATCGTTTTGGGATTGCTGTCAGTGGTGCTCATGGGCCTGTTGGGAAACCTGATTCCGCTGGCGACCGGCATCATTACGGACACGCTTCGCGGCGATCCAATTCCCTTTCAGCATGCGCCGGACCAGAATGCAGCAACACCCGGCGCTTCCGCTGTTGCAAACCATTCGCTCAACTCTCCGTGGCTCAGCCGTATCATTCCTTACTATGCTCCGAGCAGTCGCCGCACGCTTGCAATCTATTCCATTTTCATCGTGGTTTGCGTGCTGATCAAAGGACTACTGTCCTTTTATGGACGGTGGATTTTGATTGGCGTCTCGCGCGACATTGAATTCGACATTCGAAACGATTTGCTCAAACGCCTCTTGTTGCTGGAGCCGGAGTTCTACGTCCGCAACCGCACTGGGGAATTGATGTCCCGCGCGACGAACGATCTGAACGCCGTTCGCATGGTTCTTGGCCCGGGAATCATGTATAGCGCGACGACGATCGTCACCATGATCCTGGCTATCATCGTGATGGTGGCCCTTTCCGGTTCGCTTACGATTTGGGTTTTATTACCCGCGCCGATTGTTGCTGTGGCCGTGTGGTTCTTTGGAAAAACGATTCATGATCTATACGAAAAAATTCAGGCCGCCCTTGCAACCCTAACCGCAAAGGTGCAAGAGAATCTTTCCGGTGTTCGCGTTGTTCGCGCTTATGCCCAGGAAGAAGCTGAAATTCGCGGGTTCGATGAGCCGAATCGCGAATACGTATCGCGCAACATCAAGCTGATTCGAACGTGGAGCATGTTCATGCCGTCGCTCACCGCTCTAATCGGTACCACCTTCCTCATCGTGCTTTGGCAAGGCGGATATCAGCTTCTGCGCGGACAGATTTCACTTGGCGCATTGATTGCCTTTAATGGCTATTTGACCCAACTTGTGTGGCCGATGATTGCACTCGGTTGGGTAACGAACATTTTCCAACGCGGCGCTGCGTCCATGGGACGTCTGAATTATATCTTGACGGCTCAGCCAAGCATTGACGATAGAACCGCCAAAGTTTCTGCGGAAGTTACTCCTCAGGGCGAAATCGAATTTCGAAATTTAAATTTTACTTATCCAACAACACTTGCCGGTGGCGCCAAGAATGGCAAAGCTTCCACGAATGGCGCGGGCAAGCACGCTGTACTGCACGAAATCAACTTGAAAGTCCCCGCAGGTTCGACTTTGGCGATTGTTGGCCCCACCGGAAGCGGTAAAACGACGATGGCTGCGCTTGTCGCCCGGTTGTGGGAAGCTCCGGAAGGAAGTTTGCTGCTCGACGGAAAACCGCTTCGCGAATGGCCTCTTGCCACACTGCGTCGCGCGATCGGCTTCGTTCCCCAGGATACCTATCTGTTTGGCGAAACAGTCGGTGGCAACATTGCGTTTGGTCTTTCCGAAATTGACGATGCCCGCGTGCGTAATGCGGCAGAAATCGCCAACCTCGACGGCGATGTGCAGGGATTCGCGGAAAAGTACGAGACGATGGTCGGTGAACGGGGCATCACGCTCTCTGGCGGTCAAAAGCAGCGCACAGCCATTGCTCGTGCCGTGGCCCGCGATCCGCGAATCTTGATCCTGGACGATTCCCTTTCCGCCGTGGATACGCAGACTGAAGAGCGCATTCTGCAACGCTTGCGTGGCGTAATGGAAGGCCGCACGACAATTCTGATTTCACACCGCACTTCGACGGTAAAGGACGCGGACCAGATTGTCGTGCTGGTGGACGGCAGGATCGCCGAATGCGGTTCGCACGAGGAACTCTTGAACCGCGCTGGATATTACGCCGATCTTTATCAGAAACAGCTTCTAGAAGAAGAGCTCGAACGGGCATGAGCAACATTCACGAAGAAGAAGCACTTGGCAAAGCGTATGACTCGCGCTTAATGCGGCGGCTGCTTGCTTACATGAAGCCGTATCGTTGGAGCGTCGCGCTCGCGCTAGGCATGGTCGCGATTGTTACTCCGCTGGAGCTAGCTCCACCAAAAATCTTCCAGTATGCGATTGACAATTATTTCGTTCCTGCGCTGAACAAGAGCCTCGGAGAAAGCGCCGCATGGCGTGGCATCGGCTGGCTTTCGCTGATTTTTCTTGGCGTGCTTATAGCGGATTTTCTCGCGCAATATCTGCAGATTCGCATTATGCAGCGTGTTGGCCAAAACACGATGTACGACATGCGCACGGGAATTTTTGCGCATATGCAGCGCCTGCCGATGAGCTATTTCGACCGCAATCCTGTCGGCCGCCTCGTAACTCGGGTGACCACGGATGTTGACGCGTTGAATGACTTATTCGCTGCCGGCGTTGTTACGATGATTAACGATTTTTTTCTGCTGGCCGTGCTCGCGATCCTGTTACTGACTATTGATTGGCGATTGGGGCTCGATACGCTGGCGATTCTCCCGGGAATCTTGGTGGTCACGCTCATTTTCCGGAAATATGTGCGCGACGCAAACCGGCGCATCCGCACCGCGATTGCGCGAATCAACGCCTTCTTGCAGGAATACATCGCAGGAATGAGCGTGGTGCAGCTCTTCAACCGCGAAAAGAAAGCGATGGCGGAGTTCGAAAAACGTAACAAGGAAAATATGCTCGCGTGGCGCGACGCGATTCTTGCCTACGCGCTTTTCTATCCGGCGGTGGAATTTCTCAGCTTCGCCACGATTGCGCTTATCTTCTGGGCAGGCGGCGTGCGCATTTTGCACGGAGGCCTGACACTCGGCGTATTGACTGCGTTTACGATGTACGCGCAACGGTTCTTCCGGCCTATCCAGGATTTGAGCGAAAAGTTCAACATTTTGCAGTCGGCGATGGCTGCGAGCGAACGGATTTTCAGATTGCTGGATGAGCCGGTGACTATAGAGTCGTCAGCCAACGCTTTGCGTCTCGAAAATCCGCGCGGCGAAATCGAATTTCGCAATGTGTGGTTCAGCTACAAAGTCAGTTGCGAACCCGGCGAAGATGACTGGGTCTTGCGCGACGTGTCGTTCAAGATGGCGCCAGGACAGACCTTTGCAATCGTCGGCCATACCGGCGCTGGCAAAACGACCCTCATTTCCCTCCTGCTGCGTTTCTACGACATACAAAAAGGCCAGATTCTGCTCGACGGAAAAGACATTCGCACGCTGAACCTGCAAGATCTTCGCAGGCACTTCGGCATTGTGCTGCAGGATCCTTTCCTCTTTACCGGCACCATCGAGACAAACGTTCGCCTCGGTACGCCCGGGATTGGGCGAATGGACGTTGAACATGCGATTCATGAAGTCGGGCTCGCTGAATTCATCAATTCCCTGCCCGATGGCGTAAATACGCCGGTAAACGAACGCGGTTCGACGCTATCCGTTGGTCAGCGCCAGCTCATCAATTTCGCTCGAGCCCTTGCGCACAATCCTCGCTTTCTGATACTTGACGAAGCCACGTCAAGCGTAGACACCAAGACCGAACTGCAGATTCGCGAAGCACTAGATCGCTTACTGACCGGTCGCACGGCATTGGTAATTGCGCATCGCCTGAGCACAATTCAACATGCAGATCGCATCCTCGTCTTCCATAAAGGAAAGTTACGCGAACAGGGAGCGCATCAGGAACTTCTTTCGCAGCGCGGAATCTATTACCGGCTCTATCAGCTTCAGTACAAAGAGCAGGAACTGCACGTTATTCCCAGCATGACAGATTCCGGTTCCGTTCCGGCTATGCCTACTCCGCTACCTGCGAACGACTAATTTTCCTTCTCTATGCCGCCGACGCAAATTCTGCTTTCCGCGGGTGAAGCAAGCGGGGACATGTACGCGGCCCGCCTTGCCGCCGAATTGCAAAAGCTTGCCGATGCAAACATCTTCGGTATGGGCGGAACGCAAATGCGCGCAGCAGGAGTGGACGTCATCACGGACTATTCCGAGGTGAACGTCCTCGGTATCACGGAAATTCTTAGCCACTTGCCGCAACTACGCCGGGCAATGAAAAATCTTGTCTCCGCCGCTCGCTCTCGCAAGCCTTCTCTGGCCATCCTGACGGATTTTCCGGGCTTTCATTTGCGGCTCGCTAGAAAGTTGAAGCCGCTCGGCGTGAAAAATGTCTATTACATCTGTCCCCAGTTCTGGGCATGGCGGCCATGGCGGGCGAATCTTGTGCGTCGCCGCTTTGCCCTTGCGCTCTGTATCTTTCCATTCGAAGAGAAATTCTTCGCAGACGCTGGTGTTCCGGTGAAGTTCATCGGCCACCCGCTGGCTGGCGAAGTTCATGCTTCCCTTTCCCGCGCAGAATTCGAGAAAAAATACGATCTCGATGCGCAACGGAAGACCGTCGCCATTCTCCCGGGAAGCCGTTGGGGAGAAATTGTCCGCCACCTTCCAACGCTGCTCGAATCAGTCCGGGAGATAGATGGCCAGTTATCCGGCGCGTGCAACTTCATTCTTGCCTTGTCGGCTGGCACAGAGCTCGCTCAAGTCAAAGCGCTCATTCCAGCAAACGTGCGTCTAACCGTTGTGCAGGGGGAAACTTACGACGCGCTCGCAGCGGCGGACGCGGCCATTATTTGCAGTGGCACCGCCACGGTGGAAGCTGCGTTGCTCGATGTGCCGATGATTGTCGTCTACAGGGTTTCCAGACTGACAGCGCTGCTGGCAAAACCGCTGATCCGGACAAAGTACTTCGGCATGGTCAACTTGATTGCTGATCGCGAAGTCGCGCCGGAATTGATTCAAGAAAATTTCCAGCCGCAAAAGATTGCAGCGGAGATTCGCAAACTCCTGGAGCCTGCCCGCGCGGCCCAGGCTCATTCCGATCTGGCCGAAGTTCGTCGCCGTCTTGGCCCGCCTGGGGCAGTTCAGCGAGCGGCACAAGCGATCCTGGAGTTAATCCCCGCACAAGCCCGTCGCAGCGGCAAGGCGTCTGGCAACGCTTCCTGAGGCGCTGCTATCCTATATAGAGTATCCGAGTGTAGAACTCTCTCGAAAGGCATCTGGTGGCCCAGTTGCGAAACACCCTCCGTTTGAGCGGTCTTTTTTTCATGGCAGCAGTCTTTGTGGCGCTGCCTCGCGTTTCTCAAGCGCAAGCACAGCAAAAATTGGGACTGAATTTTGTCGCAGAGCATTACGACGTCTCCGCAACGCTCGATTCTGGCGGCCAATCGATTTACGCAACGGCAAAAGTACAATTTCGCGCGTTGACAGCTTCTGGGGTCGTGCGCTTTGAGCTCCATCCAAACCTGAACGTTTCTGACGTAAAGACCGAACAAGGTGTCTCTCTCAAAGCGGAGCGCGAAGCGGGTCCGCTCGATGTTCGCGTGCAACTGCCGACTCCTATTGCCGCAAATTCCAAAGTAACGCTGATCATCAGTTACGCGGGAATTCTTTCCAACGAAGAAAATAGCCCTTTACCCGGCGTGCGCCTCGCCTCGATTTACAAAGATGGCGCATATCTTCTTTTGCCTGCGCGTTGGTTCCCGCTGACCGGTTATCCGACAAACCGCTACACCGGGACATTTCGATTCAATGTGCCGGATACGTTTGCCATGGCTGGGACTGGCAAGGCTCTCGCTCCAAGCCCCATCACCGGAAAGAATCCAGGCGAGGGATCGCGTCTGCAATATGTTTTTGAATGCACTCGCTCGGCTCCAAACGGGACTTTCGTCGCGGGCGAACTGGAACTGAATAACAAACAAGCGGAAGGCGTCAACGTTGCGGTCTATGCTCCGCGGCCTTCGTCGTCAAATGCCGGTGACTTCGCCTCTGACGTTGCTCGCGCGGTCATAACGTTTGCAGATCTCTTTGGCCCGCTCCCCGATCCCAACATGACTCTGATTCAGGTTCCGGACACCACTCTTCGCGAATTTCCCGCTCCTGGCGTTTTGTTGCTGAGCAAACGCGCTTGGGATCCGAAGGTGAATGAGCGCACGATTGCGCGCCTCGTTGCATCGCAATGGTGGGCGAGCCAGATTTTGCCGGCCTCAACCGGAGATGAATGGATCAGCGATGGGCTCGCGCGCTATTCCGAATCGCTCTACGCGGAACAAACGATTAGCAAGGAAGCCGGACTCAAAGCCGTGGATGATTTCGCCGTCGGTGCGCTCATGTATGACGACGCGGCTCCCATCGCCCAGTCCGCCCGCCTCATTCAATACTCCAGCGATTATCGCTCTGTTGTGATGAACAAAGGCGCGATGATCTTTCACATGCTGCGCGGACAGATGGGCGACGCCGCGTTCAAATCGCTCTTGCACGATTTCTACATACGTTTTGCAGAGAAGAATGCATCCATAGCCGACTTCACGGCACTTGCGGAACAATACGGCAACAAATCCACAAAGGCCGGACAGCCCCCGCCAAATTTGCGCGGCTTCTTTGCTCAATGGCTGAATTCCACGGGCATTCCGGACTTCAAAATCGAATACGTCATCTACCGAACGCCGAAGGGTTTCCGCATTGTCGGAAAGCTGATGCAGCCGCTGGATACCTTCGCGATGCCAGTGGATATTCGCATAGACACGGAAGGAAATCCGGAAGTCAAAACGATTGCAGTCACTGGAACAGAAACGCCGTTTTCTGTGGAAACATTCGGCCGGCCAAAACCCGGCGGTGTCCGCATTGACCCGAACAACGTCATCCTCAAGGGCAACAATTCCCTTCGCTCTCGCGCAGCGATTGCGCGCGGGGAAGAGCTGGCCGAAACGGGGCACTATTACGACGCCATCAAGGAATATCAAAAAGCTCTGAGCATTCAGCCGGGAAACCCTCTTGCCAATTTCCGAATGGGCGAGGCCTTTTTCTATCAACGGAACTATCAGGCTGCAGCGAACGCCTTTCGCGAATCTCTGCAAGCCGTGCCGGAGCCTTCGCAAAAGTGGACCGAAGTCTGGAGCCACATCTACCTCGGCATGATTTTTGATTCACTCGGGCAGCGCGAACGCGCCGTCAACGAATATAGCCGCGCAAAGCAAACAAACGACAACACGGGTGGCGCTCAAGATGCCGCGGAGCGCTACTTAAAGAAGGCGTACAGCGACGGTCCGCAAAATGCCGACGCCGGAGCCGCGAAACCAAGCAACGAACCAAAACCTGCGGAGCAAGCGGACGACCGCCCCAAGCTCAAAAAGCAGCCGCAGTAAAATCGTATTCGGAACAAAAAAGAGGCACCGCATTCGGCTGCGGCGCCTCTTTGACTATTGGAGCTTATTGCTTACCGCAAACCGCCCGCGATTACGAGCGTCTCACCTGTAATCCAGGAAGAATCGCTCGAAGCAAAGAACACGGCAGCGGGCGCGATGTCTTGAGGCTGGCCAATACGTCCGAGTGGAGTCCGCGTCACGAGGTCCTTCTGGAAATCGGTGCCTTCGAACCCCGCCGTCTTAACGCCTTCCGTGATGACCATTCCGGGGTTGATCGAATTCACGCGAATCTTGCGTGGTCCGAGTTCAGCTGAAAGCGAGCGCGTAATCGCGTCCACCGCACCTTTGGTGCCGCTATAGGCCGAAGCATTCGGAATCGCCGATTGGCTGACAAGCGAGCTGATGTTAACGATGCTGCCTCCGTCTTTGCCGAAATATTTTGCCGCTTCGCGCGAAGTTGAAAGCAGCCCGAGCACATTGATATCGAAGAGCTTGCGGTAGTGCTCAGGAGTCACGTTCTCAATCGGAGAAAATTCGTAAACTCCGGCATTGTTGACCAGCACATCGAGCTGGCCAAACGCTTTCTTCGTTTCCGCGAGGAGCTTTTCGATATCGGCTTGTTTGGCAACATCGCCCTGCACCGCCACCGCCTTGCCGCCCTTCTTTGTAATTTCATTTACGACTGCGTCTGCCCCGCTTTTACTGGAAGCATAGTTCACAACGACTGACGCACCTTCCGCCGCAAACTGTTTCGCAATCTCCGCACCAATGCCTTTGGAAGCTCCGGTTACGATCGCGACCTTCCCTTCAAGTCTCTTTGCCATGTCCATTCCCCTTTACCCTTGCGGTAATTTATGTACCAATCGGTACGAAACACCTGTTAGGATGCAGGGATATGGCAAAGGTTACATGCAAAAAGAGGCCCGATCAGGCTCCTGGCCGCCCTCGGGAGTTCGACCCCGACAGGGCCCTCGATGCAGCTCTAAAGGTCTTCTGGTCAAGGGGTTACGAGGGGGCTTCCTTGTCCGAGCTTACCCGAGCCATGAAAATCAGTAAACCCAGTCTTTATGCTGCCTTCGGCGATAAGGCTGCGCTTTTTCGCAAGGTTGTAGACCGCTATGTACGCGAACAGTCCGTAGCTTGGGAGCACGTGCTCGCGGGACAGTCCGCGCGCATCGCAGTTGAAAAGATCCTCACTGCCGCCGCCGATTCATTGACTAGCGCAAGTGGGCCACATGGCTGCTTACTCGTCCAAGCGGCGCTTTCCTGCACAAAGGAATCAGACTGCATCAAGAAAGAGCTTGCAGCCAGGAGGGCAGACAGCGAACTGTTATTGCGGGCGCGCTTGCAGCAGGCGAAAAGCGAAGGCGAACTCCCGCCCGGTTTGGACGTGTCTGCTCTATCCAGGTTTTACAGCACGGTCCTGCGCGGAATGAGCGTCGAAGCTTCCGGTGGAGCAACGCGCGCCGATTTGCAAAATGTCATTGACTTCGCGATGAAGGCCTGGCCTGCCTGACAAGACAGCAGTCTACACGCTTCCAAAATTCGAAAAATCCGTCTTCGTCATGAATGTCGATTCCACTTTATCGACGATCTTCCCGGGCTCCTCCGACTTCGTCCGCACTTCAATCCATTCCGGATCTGCCTGAAACGCCTTCCAGCTCGCAGCTGCAGCTTCTCGACTTGCGTGCGCCAGAATATAAATGAGCGTGTTCGATTTGGCGGGCTCATCCATCGGCACCCAATAGGCCACGTTCTTCATACCATGCCGTTCGAACAGCTTGGTCGTATGCTCGCGGAAGCGCTTCAGCAAGTCCGGCAGCTTCCCTTCAAATGTGTGATACACCCGCAGTTCGTAAACCGTCGTCGAGGAATCGGCAGCAAAGGCTGAGTTTGAAATTGCGGCCGTTATGCCCGGAAAAATAGCGGCGGCAGGAAGCGTTTGTAAAAGTGTTCGTCTTTTCATGCGCAGGATTCTAGCAGAACTTGGGGTTAATCCGCGCCAGACTTCACGAACGCAGGTTTCACCATGGAATCTGCGTTCGCAAGCTTAATACGTTAGCCGCGCACAAAAATCTTGTATCGGTAGGTAACGACCTTTTCTTCTCCGGCCTTCAGGGGAACCTCCCAAGTCAGCCGTGACAACGGATTGTCCATCTGAATCGCTTCGCCAAGCTTCACGGCTTTGCCAAGATTCGACTGCGTTTCCACTTCTCCACGCAGCGTCTTGCTGATGTTCACTTTCACTTCCTTTGTTTTGTAATTCTTCAGCTTCATCGTCCCTTCCACCGTCACGAGATCGAATTCGTACCCGTGGCGGCGCTGCACGTTCTGCTGCCGGGCCACTTCGCGCTCTTCATGGCTCGAACGAATATCCGTCGCAATCGTAATCCTTAGATTCGAAGCCGCAGACTTCGGTGTGTACGGCAGCGTGTCCTGCGACACCGGCTTCGTTCCAGAAATCACCAATGTCGGGGCACTGGTCCACGGAAATTTTGTCGTGTTCTTCAAGCGGATTGAATGCCAAATGCTGTTCTTCGTTGCGGACTCAGACGCATTGGGATTGTATGGAACAACGTTGCCATATCCGTCTACGCGCGGTTGATCCGCTACTTCCCATTCGTAGACATGCTCATAACCGATGGCACTCGAAAATACGTTGTACATTGCACGTTCGCCGCGAGCGAGCGTCACTCCGGAACGTGAATAGAGAAACAGATCCTCTTCCGGAGCTCCCGAAAGCTCCGTTACGGTCTGCGCGAACGAAGGTTCGTTGACCGCATCCAACTCCTTGTAATCGGCGGCCATCTGCCCGGAGATTGCATTGGAGTACATACGGTAGTTGCCGCCATCTCGCCTTCCCGCGTCCTTCATGAACGAAAGAAGATCTTGTTGAAGGCTCATCGGCGACGCTGTTCCGGAGTAGGCAAAGTTTGGAACTCCCACAACGAAGAAAACATCGGAATTGTTCAGATCTTCGGCGTCATCCATTACCACTGCTTGCAGTGTGATTTGTGCAGTTTTGTCATCAGTCAGAGAAATCATGTATGACGGGGTCCAGCCCAGCCCGTGCTCGAGATAGCCCATCGTCAAATCCGTTTTTTCGCCGGCGCCTTTAATTTTGAAACGCAGCGCGGCGCGTTGTTGCTCGAATTTCTCTTGAAAATTCGTGTCGTCAGGCAGGATGGCATTCGCAATCGAGCCAATCGGGAACGCGAGCAGCTTCTTGTCTATGCGCAGCAGCAAGTACTGAGGCTTTGCTTGTGGCGCCACAGCATCCCTTGCACCTTCTGGCGCCGGCTCCGCTGCCATCCGGCTAGAATCGCGAACGCCGACAATTTCGCCCGTGTAGTCCTTCATGTTCATGCTGTACGTAATCGTCACCGTCTTGCCAGCATTTGCTTGCAAGACTTCTGCAATGGATTGAATTGGGCGTTCCGAAGAAATGCAGTAGCGATACGCCACAACTTCATCGAGCGAGGTGTTTGCCTCTCCGGGTGCAAGCCAGAGTGTGCCGAGCGTCGCATTGGGAATCGGAGTGATCCGCCCCGTGCCGTTTTCCAGCTGTACTGCTCCCTGCCGCACAACAAATGCGAGTCCATTTTTGAACGCCGCGACGGCTACTGTCTTCGGCAAAGGCTGGGGAAGTGATTGCTTCTCAGCCCTCGCACCCACACCCGGTAGCGCCATCGAGACACAAAGAGTCCACGCAACTGCGCGAGAAAGCCACATGATACGGCCTCCGAAAATTCAGATTGGCCGGCGGGTATGCGAACGTGCCTCAACTCTGGCGAATTCGCCGCCTGCGATTGGAACGAGGAAACTCGAATTTCTTGCAATGCAATGCAGCTACTTCTTGAGATCAGAAGGCGAAGAATAATCGTAAACGCCGCGACCCGTTTTGCGCCCTAACCGGCCCTCAGCAACCAGTTTCTTGATCAAGGCATTGGGTTTGTACTTTTCTCCGAGGGTAGAGTGCAGATATTCCAGAATGCTCAGCCGAACATCGAGCCCCACCAGATCAACCAACTCAAACGGCCCCATTGGGTGATTCAAGCCCAATTTCAGCGCTTTATCAATATCCTCTGCTGACGCAATCCCCGCTTCCAGCATCGCAAACGCCTCGTTCCCAATCAGCGCGTTCACGCGCGTCGTAATAAAACCTGGCGACTCTTTCACTACAACAACCTCTTTCCCCATTCGCGCGCCAACTTCCCTGCAAACTACAATCGTCTCGTCCGAAGTTTTTGGCGCTTTGACAATCTCAATCAGTTTCATCTTTGGCACCGGATTGAAAAAGTGCATCCCCACGCACAACTCGGGCCGGTACGTCATCTCTGCCATTTCGGCTACGGACAACGACGACGTATTGCTGGCAAGCACCGCTTTCGGCTTGGCAAATTTGTCAAAGAGCGTAAATAATTCCAGTTTCAATTCCATCTCTTCGGGAACAGCCTCAATCAAGAAGTCCGCTTCGCGGCAAACATTCTCTACGGAAGACGAAGTCTCGATCAGCGCAAGCGCAGCGTCACGCAAACCTGCCTCGACTTTTCCACGGGTAACACCTTCCTCAAGGGACTGCCGGATCCAGTCCATTCCTTTCGCCAGCGTCTCCGGCATCACATCTTCCAGGATTGTCCGATACCCGCCGAGCGCGGCGGCGTAGGCGATCCCTCGCCCCATTGTGCCCGCGCCAATCACTCCGATTGTCTTCACGTCCATGCAGGCCTCTCCTCACCGGAAAATTGCGCCATTTTCCAAAGCCAAGTTTACTTCAGCAGTTTGCGATAGGCATCTTCATCGAAGCCAAGCAGGATTTTCCCGCCGCCCAGCAGAATCGGCCGTTTGATCAGGTTCGGATTTTTCGACATCAGCTTCAAAGCGTCTGCGCGCGACGGAGGCTTCTCTGCCATTTTCTTTTCACGATAGAGTTCGTTGCGCGTATTGAGAAACGTCTTGTAGTTTCGCTCGCCAATGAGTTGTTCAAGTTCTTCAACCGAGAGTGGCGATTTATCCAGATCGCGAGATTCAATATCCGCACCAAGTTCTAGCAAGAGACCTCTTGCTTTGCGGCACGTCGTTCAAGTTGGTTTTTGAAAAAAAAGAACCTTCGGTTTTGTCATGAGAGGCAGCCCTGCGCTGCTTGTTGGGAGTTTACACGACTCGTGCACATCGAACGAATCAAGAGCGAAAAACAAAGGAATCAGTATCGAGGAACTTTGGGATCAATCTCGGCCGACCACCGCTCAATTCCTCCGCTCAAGGATCGCGCCGATTCCACTCCCTGCTTTTGCAGCCACACTGCGACGTCCAGGCTGCGCATTCCATGATGGCAATAGCAAATCACCGGCTCTTCCACGTCCAGCGATTGCAAGTTCGCGGGAATTGTTCGCATCGGAATTAGGCGCGCACCCTCAATCCGGCATGTCTGGTGCTCCCACGGCTCTCGCACATCAATCAACAGCAACTTCTCTCCCGCATCGAGCTTCTTTTTCAACTCGGCGGGGGTAATTTCCAGTTCGCTCATGCTTTCATTTTAATACAGGCGAGTTGTGGGCGCTTACACGCCGCGAAACTTCGGCGCGCGTTTCTCAAAAAATGCGTGAATCCCTTCCAGGCAATCCTCTGAAGCAAAACATTTCATCTGATGGACGACTTCCGCTTCCAGGGCTCGTTCCAGCGCTTCTTTCTGGCTCGCAAACAAAGTCTTTTTCACCGCCCGAATCGCCAACGGCGGACCAGCGGCAAGCTTGGCGGCAAAAATCTTCACTTCTGCTTCAAGCTGAGCAGCAGGCACAACACGATTCACAAGTCCCAGCTGCAGTGCCGTCTTCGCATCAATCATGTCGCCTGTATAAAACATTTCCGCCGCTTTCGAAGGCCCAACAAGTTCCGGCAAGAAATACGTCCCGCCATAATCTGGAAACAATCCCACTTTGGCAAAATTCTGCCCGAATGCCGCCTCTTCCGCCGCAATTCGGATGTCCGCCGCCAGCGCGATATTCATTCCCGCGCCCGCTGCTGCTCCATTCACCGCTGCAATTACCGGCTGCGGCAGCGTGCGAATCTTGAGTACTGCTCCCATCCCGGCACGCAGAATCGGCTCCAGCTCTTTCACATTGTTCGCTTCCCTGCCCTTGCCGATTACGCCCAAATCTCCACCCGCACAGAACGCCCTGCCGGCACCGGTCAATACAACGACGCGGATAGCATCGTTCTCGGCAATCCTCCGCAATGAACCAAACAAAGCCGTCGCCAAATCGTTGTTCAACGCGTTCATTCGATCCGGCCGGTTCATCACCAGCAAGGCAATTCCGTCCTGCACGCTTTCCAGCAAAACTGGAGCGGCTTGAGCAGCTTCACTCATGTTCTTTTCCCTTCAGGCGTGAGCAGCGTCGCGGGCTTTTTCCGTTTTCCGAACTAGTTGAGCAAGTTTTCGAAAATGCAGCAAGCGTTCTTTTTGCGCGGCGGCGTTTTGACCGCTGCTGCTTGGCAGAACGTAAACCTTCGCGCCATACAACAATTCTGTTTGTATGCCAAACTTACACTTTCGTTGCGCAAATTGCTCGTAAACAACCTTTCCATTGAACGCAATTACGCGCGGACCAAATTCTTCCAGCTTTTGTCCAAGGACGATCCTTCCTTCCGCAAAATCCTCGCGTGTCAGTTCTTCCACGCCGCGCGTTGGCCGCTTCACCAAATCCGTCAGCCCAATTCCAAATTCTATGATCCGCCGGTCGTCGCCATATTCCACTGGCTCAGGAATTACGCCGCTCTTGAACAAGACCGGCCAAAAAATATTGTTGCGGCCCGAATAATAGTGTCCTGTTCGAACGGAGGACTCGCTCGGATTGCACCCGACAATCACGAGCTTCATCCCTTTACGCAGGTAATCCGGCAGGGTCTTCATAGGCGAGCTTCAATGCTCCTTAGAATATCGCGACCCCGTGGCAGGCATGGAGCGCGTTCTAGGCGGCAGGCTGCCAAAACGGCAAGGGGCGTCCGAGCTTCAACTTTGTTACTTCCGCGTAAATGCGCATGGCGGCAGCCAAATCCCACGCCGCAATTCCGTTCGATTTAAAAAGTGTTCCCTGAGAATCAGAAGTGCGCCCGGCGGTTTTCCCGCTCACAACTTGTGGTAATTCACAAACTCGGTCCCATCTCGCGGGATCGCTCCCGAATCCGTTGACGAGATCTCCGGCTTCCTGTTTCGACTGCTCAATCGAATCCACAACAACAATATCCGCCTTCAAAACCGCCGCGTCATCCAGCTCCCGCTTCCGCATATGATTCGCCCCAATCGCATTCACATGAACTCCGGCTGGCAAATCATTTCCAAAAAGTACAGGCTTACTCGCAGTCGTCGCCACGCAAACAACGTCCGCCCCATGGGCTGCCTCAGCCGAACTCGCGACTGGCTTCACAGGGAAACCCAGCTTCGCCGTCATCTTCTCCGCAAACTTCTCTCTTCGTTCTGCATCGCGTCCGTAAACTTTTGCTAATTCCAACTTTCTCACTGCCCCAATCGCTTCCAGCTGCGCTTCCGCCTGCCAGCCCGAACCAATAATCCCAGCGGTCTTCGCATTCGCTCGCGCCATGTACTTCGTCGCAACGCCGGATGCTGCACCCGTCCTTTGTTGGCTCAATCGATCGCCCTCAATCAATGCCAGCAAGTCGCCCGTTTCCATCGAATAGAGCGAGACGACAAATTTCAGCTTCCCATTGACGTACGTGTACTGCTTCGTCGCAACTCGGTCTGACTTCAAATCCGCGGCCGCCATATAGTGAAAAAATCGGCCTTCCGGAAATTCGAATCGTCGCCGTGGATGAAGAATCACGTCTCCCGTTGCCTGTTTCCGCGAAATCTCTTCCACCGCCTCAACAGCCATCGGCATCGTGAACGCCGCGCGCACTTCCGCTTCGCTGATATGCACCACCATCCCTGTTTCTCCAGCTCACTCTGATTTACTTCGATTTCTTACCTGCAGCGGCGGCCTTAGCTCCGCCCTCCTCGCGCACTCGTCGCACCACCGTCTGAATCAGCCGGTACTTCCGTTCGCTCTTATCGCCATCCATTACATGGAACTTAAACTCCGGATTGCCCTTTTCATCCTTGCCGACTCGAATCGGCATCGCCCCGCACAGGTCGTTCTCGATAAAGGCCGTTTCATATCGCGTCCTTTTCTTATTCCAGGTAAACACGCGCAGATTCGTAAAATCGCACGCTTGCCCTTCCGGCCCACGCGTCGCCGCCAGCAAATACTGCGGCTTTTCTCCCGAGTCATCGGGCACACGATTCAACTCAAACCACCCAACAGGACGAACGTTCGCCGAACTCGCGCCTTCGCGTACTGCATCCGGTACGTCCAGCTCCAAAAATCGCGCCACGACCCAACCGGCAATCGGCGCCGATCCGTCCCCAAGTCCCGTTGTGGTAGCGGGGATTGGCGTACCCGTTCTCGCCGTCGTCTCTCCCGGCGGACGCATCGCCACTCCTCGCACCAAAAACCAGTCTTCTTTCTTCGTCTGCTGCTCTTCTGAATTTTCCTTTTCGTCCGAAACCTGTGCCCAGTCAGCCGTCGCTCGACCGACAACTTCCATCGGAACGCCGCGCCCAAATTGATAGAGCCTTGCCGCCGAGCGTCCGGGCTCCACGCGCAGATTCGTCGCAACTTTTGTCCGCCCGCGCGCTTGCACCGGCAAATCCTGGACACTCTTCAGCAGCACGATGCTCCGCTGCCACAGCTGCGGGTCCATCAACTGATGTGCGTCCACCCAGCCGACAACTCCCCCGCTCGTCTTCACCTTCACAAACTCGTTCCTCTTCGCCAGCATCACCACATGCTCGCCGTAGTGTAGCTCCCCTATCTCCTGCCGCACCTGCGCCACGCTACTCAAAATCGCTGTGCTTTTTGTACTTACGTATGCTTCCCCGATGTACTCGTGCTTGGGCCGCACGATCCACGCGATAACGACTACCAGGATGAGCAAAGGAATTGCGACCAGTAACTTTCGCTTCATGCTTCTCCACAGGACAGCGGAATACACGATTGTACCCGAATCCCGCCAAAGCCACCGTGGCCCATTGTCGCGCTCTGGTAAGATTCACTGGTCAGTTCAATTTGCGTTCCGGGGATTCTTCATCAATGAAATTTCTAGACAGCTTGCAGCCGCTCGGCCTTCTCATTCTCCGCATCGCGCTCGGAATCATCTTCTTCACGCATGGCTACCCGAAATTGATGAAGCCGAATGTGGATATGCAGCATGTTTTCGTGCAGCACGGGCTCCCTGCACAATTCGTCTACGTCGCAGGAGTGCTCGAAGCCTTTGGAGGCCTACTTTTGGTCTTGGGGTTATTCACTCGCCCGGCTGCTTTGTTGCTCGCCGTTGAAATGGGCGTCGCTATTTGGAAAATGCACAGCTCTGGCGGAATCATGGCTGTGCACGTTTACGAATTCCCGCTCGCGCTGGCCGCAGGCTGCTCGGCGCTCGCCACTGTGGGTGCGGGCCTTATTTCTGTTGATGAAAGTATTCTAGGTTCAGGCGGCCGAAGATCGCGCGCACCAAGAAAAGTGAAGGACTAGATTTCAGGTAGTTGCCGTCGTTTGTGGCGTCACGGGCACATAGAGCGGCTCAACCGGCAGCACAATCCACAAGATCAAATAGAGCAACAGCCCCGTCCCGCCGCAAAAAACCGCTATTAGCCACAACACGCGCACCAGCGTCACATCCATATCAAAGTAGTGCCCAAGCCCTCCGCACACACCGCCCAACTTCTTGTCCGTACTCGACCTCATTAATTTCCGCGGTGTATGAGGAGGAGCAGGCTGAGCTTGCTGTGTGGAAGCGCCGGTAGCCGGCTGCTTCGCGCCGCAGTTGTAGCAATACGTAGACCCATCAATAATTGTCTTCTGGCAGGCTGTACAAATCATGGTGTCACCCCTCGCAGGGCCCGCTTCGCCCATCTACCCTTATATACGCCTAAATTGACTCAAAAGTTCCAAAAGTTCTCCATTGTAGGGGGATTCGTTTGAACTTTTTTCTCCGTAACCCAATAGTTCGGTGGTTCCAACTTACCCTCTTATGCCAGCAAGCGGCTAGTACTCCACCAAGCCCTTCACCGCCCTAACCACAGCATCCGATTGCGGCAGAATCACATCTTCTAGCTTCGGCTGGTACGCACAGAACGTATCCGTCGCCGCAATCCGCTTCACTGGCGCATCGAGCTCGTCAAACAGCTCTTCCGCAATCCGCGCCGCAATCTCGGCTCCATAGCCCCAGCTCAACATATCCTCATAAGCCACAATCACACGATGTGTCTTTCGCACGGTCGCCGCAATCGCTTCCCAGTCATAGGGTGATAGCGACCGTAAATCCACAATCTCCGCTGAAATTCCTTCGCGTTCAAGTTGCGCCGCGGCCACTTCCGCTCGGTGCACGAAAGCCCCATACGTAATAATGCTAACGTCCGTCCCTTCCTTCACCATCCGAGCCTTGCCGAACGGAATCGTGAAGTCCGACCCGGGATATTCCGACCGGTTGTACGGCTGCCGGTACAAATGTTTGTGCTCCAAAAACATTACCGGGTCATCGCAGCGAATCGCCGTTCGCAATAATCCCGCCACATCCAGCGCTGTCGAAGGCATGACCACGCGTAATCCCGGGCAGTGCGTGAAGATCGATTCGCCCGATTGGCTGTGGTACACCGCTCCGCCCGTCAAATACCCGCCAATCGCCACCCTCATCACCACCGGCGCCTTGAAATTTCCATTCGAACGCCAACGCATCACGCACAACTCATCGCGAATCTGCATCATCGCCGGCCAGATGTAGTCAAAGAATTGAATTTCCGCCACTGGCTTGAGCCCGCGTGTCGCCATTCCAATCGCTCGCCCCACGATCGCCGCTTCCGTGATCGGCGTATTGAACACGCGCGTCGAACCATACTTCCGCTGCAATCCCGCCGTCGCTTTAAAAACTCCGCCCTTGCCTTTTACTTCCTTCAGATTCTCCTCGCGGCTGCAATCCGCCACGTCTTCCCCAAACACGGTAATCCGCTCGTCGCGCGACATCTCGTCATTCAACGTAGCCGACACCATCTCCACCATCGTCTTCTGCGCACCGTGCAAATTCGGCTGCGTTTCGAACGCACTCGACGTCGGATCCACATCCGGCGAATACACATTCATGTAAATCGATTCTTCCGCCGGAGCGTCGGCTGCAAGCGCTTCATCTGCAGCATGGCGAACTTCGTGGTCTACCTGCGATTCCAGCGCTTCAATCTGCTTTTGATCCAGTATTCCTTCGCGAATCAAAAACAGCGCAAACTTCGACACCGGATCTCGATGTGCCTCCTCCTCCCTCTCTTCTGGCACCTTATAAAGTTTTTCGTCGTCAGAAAGCGAATGCGAATAGGGCCTCGTTACTCGCGCATGAACCAGCGCTGGTCCTTTGCGCTCTCGCACAAAGTCCACCGCTTCTTTGCAAACGCGATAGCTCTCAATCGGATCTGTTCCGTCCACTTCCGAAATGTGCAACCCAGGAAAACCCGTCACCAGCTTCGAAATGCTTCCGCCCGCCGTTTGCACTTCAATCGGCACCGAAATCGCGTAGCCGTTGTCTTCCACCAGATACAAAATGGGCAGCTTCTTCGCGCACGCTACATTCAGCGATTCCCAAAACTCGCCTTCGCTGACCGAGCCATCGCCGCCCGAAACATAAACAATCTCTTCCGCGTCATGCCGCGCCAAATCTCCCAGCGGGGCTTTCTTCGCTTGCGCTACTGCCTTCGGATGGGCCTCAAAATATTGGGTCGCTTCCGCCGCACCTACTGCCTGCACATACTGCGTTCCCGTGCAGGAACTCTTGCTCACAATATTGAATTTGGAGTGGCCCCAGTGGCTCGGCATCTGCCGTCCGCCGGAGCTTGGATCGTCCTTCGCGCCCACCGCTTGCAGAAGCATCTCCAGCGGCGTTACGCCCATCAGCAAACAAAACGCGCGGTCGCGATAATAGGGATAGAGCCAATCTACGCCCGGGCGAAGAAGTAACCCCATAGCCGCCGTCACCGCTTCGTGTCCGGCACTCGAAATTTGGAAATAGATCTTGTTCTGCCGCTTCAGCTGGATTTCTTTGTCATCCAGCCGCCGCGACATATACATCGCCCGGTAAATCTTGATAAGGGAGTCCCGGCTCAGGCCTGCGTGCCGGTCATTCTTTGGGGCGTCAACTTTGGCAGTCTTGACGCGGGTCTGTACGGCCATTCGGCGCACCTTCGAAGTGGGCGTTCAAACGAAACGTACCGCAAAATCCCCTGCAAGTAATAATTATACCGGAATCAGCTTTGCCGCCGGAAACCTGTGCCTTCTCCATCTAACTCTTCAAATCGAGCGTCCAGGTCGCCAAAGCTCTTGTCCGACTGCCGAATCGTCTTCGGCGAAGAGCTCTTCAACGTCTCATCTTCGGAAATTCGCTTGAAAAGCCGCTGTTCCGTGAACCTTTCGTGATTCGGAAGCGCCACTCTCAGAATCAGCTTGATGTCCGCGCCCGAAGAGGCCAATTTGGTCGGTTCAGGGTCTGCCTTCTTCGCCCCTCTTCCAGCCTTCGAATCCTTCGATTTCGCCTCACTTGCTTTGGCCGGTTCTGCGGCGATCGCAGGTGCAGCCCCTTCCTCCTTGCGGTCAAACTTGTACAACATCTTTTTGTCCAGCTTGAACGCGGCCTTCAGCGATTCCAGTTTGTGCCTTGCCTCCTGCGCCTTCTTTTCGTCACTTCCAAATTCAAATGTCAGGTAGGTATGAGCCATAAATTCAGTCTGCGTCGCGCTCCTCGCCAAGTCAAGATTTGCCCTGCGAATTTGCGTGGATGGCAATCGAGTTCAAATCGCGTATTATTTATGAATCTCGGTGCGCCACTGTAGCTCAGGCCTTCAAGCCTGAGGCTTTAGGTCCAGTGATTTCGCGATGATGACTCCACCACAGCAGTGCCTTCGCAGACTAGCGGCATTCCTCTGCTTGTTCGCTGTGGTTTTGCTGCAAGCTCCTTTCGCGCAAGCCGCCTGGATCTCTTCCATGGCCTGCTGCATGACCGACCGGTGCACCGTTCCCAGTCATCACCACGACAGCCAGTCAAAGCAGCCTCAGCAAGCCGACATGCCTATGGACTGCGGCCATGACATGAGCCAAATGTCCGACTGCAAAATGTCTTGCTGCAAGACTTCTGACGAAACCGCCATCAGCATCGCGCAATTTGTCCTGCCGGATCTTCAAATAACTCTAGTGCAGCTCGCCCCAATCTCAGCAGTCTCTCATCACGCTCCCCAATTGATTTCCCGCTCCGATAAACCGCAATCTCCCCCTCCCAAATCTCTCTCGCTCTAGCGCATCTTGCGTTTCCGAATAGAGGTCGGAGCTTTAGCTCCGACATTGCCTTTAGCCACTGAGGAATGCTCTTCAAACCTTCAGCCCTGTGCGCCATAAAGCCACAGGCTCAAATCCTTTTGGGAGAAAAGTTTCCATGTTCCGTGGTCCTCGTAAACTTGGTTTTCTCTGTCTATTTTTTTTCATCTCAATTTTTTCGCCAAAAGCCATCGCCAGCATCTTTGGCACGGTTCGCGGCATCGTCCACGATGCGCTGCATCGCCCCATTCCGGGCGCAAAGGTCGAACTCAGTGCCACGCAGTCCGATTGGAAGCGCTCCACCGTCACCGACGCCGAAGGCGCGTTTCAAATTGACGCCGTTCCCGCTGGCAATTACACAATTCACATTTCGCACGAAGGCTTCCGAAATTCCCAGCAACAACTCGTCGTCCTTGCGGACACTGCTCCTTTGCGCCACTTCCCTCTCGAAGTCGCCGGCGTCAATCAGCAAGTCGAAGTCCACGCGGAAGCCGATCAAGTTGACCCGACTTCTTCCACCAGCTCCGCAACCGTTACTCGCGCCGAAATTGCTGAACTCCCCGGCGCATCCAGAACAAACAGCCTCGATTTCGTTACCGCCTACACTCCTGGCGCCTATATGGTCCACGATCAGCTTCACATTCGCGGCGGCCATCAAGTTTCCTGGCTCGTGGACGGCATCCCCGTCCCCAACACGAACATCGCTGCAAACGTCGGCCCGCAATTCGATCCCAAGGATATTGACGTTGTCGAAATCCAGCGCGGCGGCCAGTCCGCCGAATACGGCGATCGCACCTACGCTGCATTCAACGTAATTCCCCGTTCCGGCTTCGAGCGCGACCGCGAAGCCGAACTCGTCGCAACCTATGGCAGTTATCACGCCACCGACAGCCAGCTCAGCTTTGGCGATCACACCGAACGTTTCGCCTGGTATGCCAGCCTCAGCGGTTCTCGCTCTGACATCGGCCTCATGCCGCCCGAACCGCAGGAATTTCACGACAACAATAACAACGTCGGCCTCTTCACCTCTCTCATCTTCAATGCCACGCCCGGCGATCAGCTCCGTTTCGTTGGCTCCGCCCGCACGGACTATTTCCAGATTCCCAATACGCTCGATCAGCAGGAAATTGGCACGCGCGATGTCGAACGAGAACGCGATGTCTTCGGCAATTTCTCCTGGGTCCACACCGTCAATCCAGGTGTGCTCTTTACTGTCGCGCCATTCTTCCACTGGAATCGCGCCGCTTATGACGGCTATCTGCCTTCCGCCGGATTCACACTCGACGACGCGCCCATCACCACCAGCCACAACGACTCTCACTACGAAGGCGGCCTCGCCAGCCTTAGCTTCACTCGCGGCCGTCATAACGCAAAGCTCGGCCTCTACGGCTTCGCGCAGCAAGACGACTCTTTCTTCCGCCTCGTCAACACCGATGGAACGCCTTCTCCCTCGCCACAATCTAGTCAGCCGCATGGCTCGCTCTTCAGCCTCTTCGCAGAAGATCAATTTCGCCTCACAGACTGGCTCACCTTCAACGGTGGCTTCCGCTACACGCATTTCTCTGGCGATGTTGTCGAGGACAAAACCGATCCGCGCCTCGGCGCCGCTTTGCGCATTCCCAGGTTGAATTGGGTCTTCCGCGCATCCTACAGCCGCTTCTATCAAGCGCCGCCCCTCACCACCATTTCCGGCGACCTCTTGGCTTCCACCGATGCGGGTTTCTTGCCTCTCCGCGGCGAAACCGACGAGCAGCGCGAATTTGGCCTCGCTATTCCTTTTCGCGGATGGACTTTCGATTTCTCCAACTTCCAGACGCACGCGCTCAACTTCTTCGATCATGACGCGCTGGGCAATTCCAACATCTTTCTTCCGCTCACCATCGAACGCGCGCGCATCCACGGCTGGGAATCCACGGTTAGGTCTCCCCGTATTGCAAAGCGCTTTGACGTTTACATCACCTACTCCAATCAAGCGGTCGAAGGCTCTGGCGTCGTTACAGGCGGTCTCTTCGACGATCCCACCGCACAGCTCTGCGACGGTGGCGGCTTTTGCTATCTCGACCACGACCAGCGCAACACTCTCTCTGCCGGCTTCCGCGCTTCGCTTCCCTGGCAGACCTTCGTCTCAGGAAATCTTGCATACGGTTCCGGCTTCCTCTTCGAAGACGGCCCACAGCATCTTCCCGATCACACGGAATTTTCTCTTTCCATTGGGAAATCCTTCGGCGAACCCCTCAGCGTAAATTTCACCGCGCAAAATATCGGCGATGCGCGGTACCTGATCGACGCAGCCAACACTTTCGGCGGAACTCACTGGAACTATCCTCGCCAAATCTCCGGCGGCATCCGCTATCGCTTCCATTTCTGAGGATTCGACCAGATGATTCGGCTTCGGCGAACCTCTTAATTGTGCGTGCCTCTGTCTGGGTTAGCTCTTTCTGCCTCCAAATTGGTTGCGGGCCGAATCGTTCCCCAACCAAGCGTTACCACTTGCAGGGAGAAGTGCTCTCCATAGACATTCCCTCCAAAGCCATTTACGTGAAGCACGGCAATATTCCTGGATACTGGAAAGCTATGCGCTTGGTCTACGTTGTCCGCGACACTCTTGAAATTGCAGCACTTCATAGCGACTATAAAATCCGTGCCGATGTGGTCTTAGTTAATGGCTTGGCGCCTTGAAAATATCGAAGTGACAAGCACAGCCCCGGGACCATTCACGACGCGATGGCTTCGCTCCTCTTTGAGTTTCGCTTCGCGGGAACGCAGCGCAAGATCAACGACGACTTCTCGTGGGCCCAGTCTTCAGATCCATTCCCGGCGAACCGGTCAGCCTCACGTTCATCCAAGAAATAAAGTAGCTTTGCCTCGTTGCAGAACTAGCTGGCAACCGATAAAATCTTGCTGAAAAGCAAAGGCGATGGAGTTCGCCATAACCGGGCCGATGTATTTGATTAGCTCTGATGACTCCTGGCTGCCAAGCGGCGCCAGGAGTTTTTTTTGTTAGCAGCCCACATTTTCTGCAAGGGGTGACGATTGAAAATCTTCCTGATTGCTCTTTTCGGTGCCGTCGGAACTCTTGCTCGCTACGGCTTGCAAGGTGTTGTGCAAGTCCGCATGGGCACAACGTTTCCCTATGGAACGCTGCTTATCAATCTCACCGGCTGTTTCCTCCTCGGTTTGATCGGCCAGTTCACGCTGAATCGCATGGTCATTTCGCCGGACTGGCGTGTCGCCATCGCCGTCGGATTCTTCGGAGGTTACACTACGTTTTCCAGTTTCGGTTGGGAAACCGCCAAAATGCTCGAAGATGGCGAATGGCTTCGCGCATCCACATACGTTGGCGCCAGCGTCATCTTCGGGCTCATCCTTTCCGTCGCTGGAATTCGCTTGGCTAACCGCTTCTAGTTTCATTGTCATTCCGAGCGAAGCGAGGAATCTGCTTTTTGTTTGAGAGAAGGAACCACTCATGACTCACGAAAAGTTTGAAGGCGAACGCACTTTAATGCGCATCCACATCGGCGAATCGGATAAGTGGCATGGCAGGCCGCTCCACGAAGCCATCGTCGAACTCCTGCGCAAAGAAAAATTCTCAGGCGCCACGGTCTTGCGCGGAGTCGCCGGTTTCGGTGGATCCAGCGTGATTCACACCGACAAGATTCTTCGCCTCTCGCAGGATTTGCCAATCGTCGTCGAAGTAATTGAAACCATTGAGAAAATCGAAAGCATTTTGCCCCGTCTCGACGAAATGGTTGAAGGCGGCCTGATTACTCTCGAAAAAGTGCGCGTCATCCTTTACCGTTCTGCGAAAAAATAAATGCCAGAATCCGCTCAACAAAAGTCCTGGCTGAATCGCACCGTTCTCGGCGTCGGGCTTACTTCCCTCCTCTCCGATTGGAGCCACGAGGCCGCAACCGCAATTCTTCCCGCGTTCCTCGCCCTCATCGGAGCGGGTCCCGCGTGGCTCGGCGCCATCGAAGGAATCTCCGACGGCCTTTCCAGCTTCACCAAACTCCTCGCCGGCCACTACACCGACCGTTGGAAGAAGCGGAAGCCCATCGCCGTCTTTGGTTACACCGTAACCGCGCTGGCGACGGGCGCATTTGCATTCGTGACTCATGCCTACCAGCTCGTATTCGCACGTTCAATTGCATGGCTCGGCCGCGGAGTGCGTTCGCCCGCGAAGAAAGCATTGCTGACTGCCGACACGCCTTCTTGGGCTTATGGAAGAGCATTCGGGCTTGAACGTTTGATGGACACGGTCGGCGCAATCGCCGGCCCGATCACGGCGCTCTGGCTGCTGCGCCAGACGAATCACGATTTTCGCAAAGTGTTTCTGTGGACTCTTGTTCCTGGCCTCATCGCCGCTCTGTGCTTCCTCCTTCTTGTCCGCGAGCGGCCGATTGAACGAAGCGCGAAGACATCTTTGCTCATTGGACTTCGCGCTCTGCCGCATGAGTTTCGCGAGTTTCTCCTCGGCGTCGGCGTTTTCGGCGCGGGCGATTTTTCCCACTCTCTTCTGATTCTTTACGCCACGCGAATGCTGGTCCTGGACCACGGTCCGTTGCGCGCAGCAACGCTCTCCGTTGCGCTTTACACGCTGCACAACTGCTTCTCTGCCGCTTCTTCATATGCGAGTGGCTGGCTCAGCGACTACCTTCCTCAGCGCAAATACGTTCTTGCGGGAAGTTACGGAATTGCCGTTGCGACGGCGATTCTGCTTTGCACTGGAACGCATTCCCTCGTTTTACTTGGCGTGATTTTCCTCCTCGCGGGAATCTTTGAAGGAGCAAAAGACGCATTGGAAGATGCCGTCGCGGCGAGTTGCGCACCAAAGGAACAGCACGGAATGGCGTTTGGAACGCTCGCGGCGGTGAATGCTCTTGGCGATTTTGCTTCCAGCCTTCTGGTTGGCGCGCTTTGGAGCGCGTTCAACGTCGAAGTGGCCTTCGGTGTTTCCGCTGCCCTCTTCTTCTTCGGTGCAATCTTGATTCTCCGCCTTCGCTAAAATATGAAAAGCAACTTTCTCGTTTCGGAATAACAATTCGTTTTGCTTGTCGCAATAACGTGCAAAGTTCCTGTATGATTCCGCGCGGCAAGATTCCGGAGGCCGTCGTGAACAAATCCGTTTTTCTGAAAACTATTTTCCTTTGTGTCTTCACAATCGCCACATTCGCAATTTTTGCGAACGAGACGAACGCGTGGGACAACGGCGTGGCGCTGACTCCTCCCATGGGGTGGAACAGCTGGAACAAGTTCGGCTGCAACGTCAACGAAGACATGATCAAATCCATGGCCGATGCGATGGTTTCGACCGGAATGAAAGACGCGGGCTATCAATACGTTGTGATTGATGATTGCTGGCAAGTCAGCCGCGACGAAAACGGATTCATCGTTGCCGATCCAGAGCGTTTCCATTCCGGAATCAAGGCCCTTGCCGATTACGTTCACTCCAAAGGACTGAAATTTGGAATTTATTCGGATGCAGGAACAAAAACCTGTGCGGGGAGGCCCGGGAGCCAGGGGCATGAATATCAGGATGCGATCCAGTATGCGCGGTGGGGCGTGGACTACCTGAAATACGACTGGTGCAGCACGAGTACGCGAAATGCCCAAGAAGCGTACACGACGATGCGCGACGCACTGGCTTCCACCGGGCGGCCGATCGTCTTCAGCATGTGCGAATGGGGAACCTCGAAACCGTGGCAGTGGGCGCAGGGCGTCGGAAATTTGTGGCGCACTACCGGAGACATCAACGATCACTGGGAAGGAAAGAAAAAGTGGCCCGATGGCGGCTGCTGCTCGCTCGGCATGCTGGACATCGTGGATATGCAAGTTGGGCTCGAAGGAGCTGCGGGGCCTGGCCATTGGAACGATCCGGATATGCTGGAAGTCGGCAACGGCGGTATGACGACAGTGGAATATCGCTCGCACTTCAGTCTCTGGGCGATGCTGGCCGCGCCGCTGATTGCGGGAAACGATTTGCGTTCGATGTCGCCGGAGATTAATGCGATTCTGACCAACAAGGAAGTGATCGCGATCAATCAGGATGCGCTGGGTTCGCAGGGTCGCCGTGTTCGCAAAGACGGCGACAAGGAAATTTGGGTGAAGCAACTGAAGGACGGAAGCCGCGCAGTAATTCTTTTCAATCGTGGCGCTTCAGAGACCGAAATCTCCGTGAACTGGACCGATCTTGGCTATCCGGAACATCTTTCCGCCAGCGTTCGCGACCTCTGGGCCGCAAAAGACCTGGGGCGGATGAATGGAAAATATTCCGCGAAAGTGGCTTCGCACGAGACCGTCGTTCTCCGCGTGACGCCGTAGCGCGGACGGCTCCTGTAGAGACGGCTTTACGCCGCCATCTTTTCTCGTGATTCTAGGCTTAGGCTTGGGCCAAGCGAACACGCCTTCAAGAGACTCGATGGTCACTGATGTTTCGAATACAGTAACCATAGCACTTTAGTATTGACAAGTAGTCCTCTCCATGCTATCGTTCCTCGTGAAGATTGCATTCGACTCCTCATTTGCCGATTTCTGGCGCTTCACTGAATCCCTACTCACACAAAATCAGGAAAATCGCGTTTCTCTAACTCCTTGTTTTTGTTATTCATGCAAACGCCTCCCCGCGCAACTCCTTTCTTTTGATACTCATGCAAATGCCCCGGGGAGTGGCATACCCCTTCACATCAATTTCATTTTTGAAAGAGTATCAAAGTATGAGATCCGAAACCGCTAACTCCAATATCAGCAATACGATCTCCCCTCGTCTGCACCAGTTTGAGAACGGTACCCGCTGCCGCCTTCCTATCGGCAGCTCCTCTTTCTGCCCGCGCCATGCTCGCCTCAACCAGAATCAACCTATCGAAGAGGATCTCACCGCGAAACTCCTTAAGAATTCGCAGGACTTCCAGACCGCCCAGGGCATCAACTTCGCCCTCGGCAATCTCTATGACCTCGTCGCCCAAAATCGTATCTCCACGCGCCGCGCCGCCGTCCCAAATCGAAAACTGGGACCGTCGCGCTCCTGGTCGAACCCGGCCCAACCAAGAAACCCTCATGTCCGGATATACTTTTGCGTCAAGCTACAACGACTGGGAAAGAGGCTTAGTGTTCAGTGAAACGGAAGAAAAGCACACGCGGTGGCAGATTGCGATACGGCTGCTGCCGTTTTTGTTTTTGCTGTACATCATAAATTTTCTGGACCGGTCGAGTGCAGCCTATGCCGCCATCGGCATGAAGCGCGATCTTGGCTTTGGCGACAGCGTTTTCGGCCTGGGATTCGGAATTTTCTTCGCCGGTTACCTGATTTTGCAGATTCCTTGCGCTGTGCTGGTCGAGCGGTGGAGCGCGCGAAAAGTAATTTCAATCACACTGGTGGCGTGGGGCGCAATGACGAGCCTGACCGCGCTGGTGCACACGCCGACTGAACTCTACATTGCGCGATTCTTACTAGGCGCTGCGGAAGCGGGATTTTTTCCGGGGGTTGTCGTTTACCTGAGCCACTGGTTCATCCGGGAAGACCGCGCGAAAGCGACGAGCAACTTCATGTCGGCGATTCCGCTTTCGTTTGTGATCGGGTCGCCCATAGCAGGATGGATTCTGGGACTATCGTGGCGCGGGCTTCCGGGGTGGCGCTGGCTTTTTATTCTGGAAGGCCTTCCTGCGATTTTGTTTGGCCTGATTGCGTATTTTTTCCTTACAGATGCACCGCGTGAGGCGCATTGGCTGAAGCCGGAGCAGCGCGAATGGATCGTGCGCAGACTCGACGAGCAGAAGCCAGTTGATAGCAAGGCTGCAACAATCGCGGATGCGTTTCGTTCTTCGCGGGCATTGCTGCTTGCTTTGATCTGTTTTTTCAATTACACGGTATTTTACGTATTCATTTTCTGGTTTCCGACGATGTTGAAACGACAGTCAGGACTTGCGGATTCCAAAGTCGGCTGGCTTGGCGCGATTCCCTACCTGGTCTGTTTCGTACTTATGCCGCTCAATGGATGGCACTCCGACAAGCAGATGGAGCGTCGCTGGCACTCGGCGATTCCTCTGTTCGTTGCGGCGATTGGACTTTTTGGGCTGGCCACTCAGCCAGTTTCCTTGCCGCTGGCAATGCTCTACTTCACGCTGGTGACGGCGGGTAACGCGTACATTTCGGTTTTCTGGTCGGTGCCAACGGAAGTGCTTGGTCCAGCCATAGCCGCCGCTTCGGTGGGACTGATCAGTTCGGCCGGAAGCGTGGCGGCGTTTGCAGCACCATATGCATTCGGATATTTGACACAGAGATCCGGAAATTTCGTCTACGGGTTGATTGTGCTGGGCGTGGTGGCCCTCGTGCAGACCCGAATGATGTTCCTATTGCCTAAAGCGCCGGAAACGGCGCATGGAACCGTTGCTACCGCTTCCGAAATCGCAAACTAAAAAAGCTCGCATTTCGTATTGCGCGGTAAATAACCGGATGTTAGCCTTAGCGAAGAAAAGGCGAATTACGGATGGGTGTGTCTATGGGGAATTCGTTGGCGGTGCGGCGGGCGGCAGCCCTATCGGCTGAAGACCAGCTTCAGAAGGCTGGCCTTACGACGGCGTTGCACGCAGGAAAGGCAGGAGCGGTCCTGCGGGCGCTGGCGGACCGGGATCAGACGGGTGAGGTACTGACGGCGGTGCGGCATTTCCCTGCGCGCGAGGCAGTGTGGGCAGAGTTTCCGGAATGGGTGAATGCGGATCTGCGGGTGGCGTACGAGTCGAAAGGGATTCGGCGGCTGTATTCGCATCAGGCGGAAGCGGCAGAGGCGGTTCATGCGGAGAAGAATGTTGTGATTGTGACGCCGACGGCGTCGGGAAAAACGTTTTGCTACAACCTGCCGGTCCTGCATGCGATTTTGGAAAATTCGGATACGCGGGCGATTTATTTGTTTCCGACGAAGGCGCTGGCGCAAGATCAGCTCGCGGAATTGCACGACTTAAACACGCGGCTTACAGACCGTTTTGGAGTGTTTACGTATGACGGGGACACGCCGGGGGATGCGCGGCGAGCGATTCGTGAACGCGGGCACATTGTACTAACAAATCCGGACATGCTGCACACGGGAATTTTGCCGCACCACACGAAGTGGACGCGGTTGTTTGAGAATCTGAAATACATCGTGATGGACGAACTGCACACATATCGAGGCGTTTTTGGCAGTCATTTGTGCAACGTACTGCGGCGGCTGCAGCGGATTGCAAAGTTTTACGGAAGCGATCCGCAATTTATCAGCTGCTCGGCAACGATTGCGAATCCGGGAGAGCTGGCTTCGCGCTTGATTGAAGACGAAGTGGAAGTCTTGAGCGCGAATGGTGCGCCTGCCGGAGAAAAGACTTTTGTGTTTTACAACCCGCCGGTGGTGAACAAGGCGCTGGGGATCCGGCGTAGTTACATCAACGAATCAGCGCGAGTTGCACAGGAATTCCTGAAGCATGAAATGCAGACCATGGTCTTTTCAAATTCGCGGCTACAGACGGAAGTACTGCTGACGTATCTGCAGAAGGCGAATCCGCAGGTCCCAGGGAAAGCGGAGACGATCCGCGGATATCGCGGCGGCTATTTGCCGAACGAGCGGCGGGAGATTGAACGCGGAATTCGTGATGGGAGAATACGCGGCGTCGTTTCGACCAGCGCGCTGGAACTGGGAATCGATGTTGGATCGTTGGACAGCGTGGTGATGGCGGGGTATCCGGGGACGATTGCGACCACGTGGCAGCGGGCGGGACGGGCGGGACGGCGGAGCGGAAGTTCCTGCGCGGTGATGGTGGCGTCGTCTTCGCCGCTAGATCAATTTATTGTGAGACATCCGGATTATTTTTTCGGGAATACGCCGGAGCACGCATACATCCAACCGGACAATCTGGAGATTCTGCTGAACCATTTGAAGTGCGCGGCGTTCGAACTACCGATCGAAGCAACGGAAAAGATGGGCGAAGCGGATTTGCCGGAGCTACTGCCGAAATTGGCGGAGGCGGGCTATTTGCATCGCGCGGGCGATTTTTATCATTGGACGCAGGAAGCATACCCAGCGGACACGGTGAGTTTGCGGTCGGTGACGAGCGACAATTTTGTTGTGGTGGATATTACGGGCGAGCCGCGGGTGATTGGCGAAGTGGATTTCCCGAGCGCGCTGACCTTTTTGCACGAGAAGGCGATTTATCTGCACGGCGGGCAGCAATATCACGTGGAACACCTGGATTTTAAGGAGCGCAAAGCGTACGTGAAAGAAGTGGAGTCGGACTACTACACGGATGCAGTGAAGTACACGCAAGTGCGCGTGCTGGAGATTGAGGAGCAACAAACGCTGAAGCGATCTGTTCCAGAAGGCGCGCTTGCGCATATGCGGTCTCATGGCGACGTTCTGGTGCGATCACAGGTGGTGGGGTTCAAGAAGATAAAATTTTTTACAAATGAAAATATCGGCGATGGAAGGCTGGAGCTGCCGGAAAACGAGATGCATACAACATCTTACTGGATGACTCTGGAGCGGGCGCTGGTGGAGTCGCTACCCTTATCGGTGAGCGAGCGGCAAAGCGGAATGTTTGGATTGCTGCACGCGATGGCATCGGTGGCTACGCTGCTTTTGATGTGCGACGGGCGCGATTTGGGGACGGCGATCGGAGAGCGGCCGCCTTCTCCGAATCCGAGTGAAACCGGATTTGATCCCGTGCGGTACGAAGATTTGCAGGCAGGCAAGCAGAAGGAATTTTTTGAGCCGAATCTTTACATTTACGACGCGTATCCGGGCGGGATTGGATTCAGCGAGCCACTGTTTCGTGCGCATGAGTTGTTGATGGCGCAGACACGCGAATTGATTTCGGGTTGTGAGTGCGAGGATGGGTGTCCTTCGTGTGTAGGACCGGCAGGAGATTTGTTGCCGCGTGCGAAAGAAGCAGCACTGGCGATTCTGGAGCGGGTTTGCGGGTGAGTTCCCTGGATAAATTTTCGCGGCTGGCGGCGCTAAAACCAGTTCGGTCGGTTGCGCCGCTTGCTGAGCCGTTGAATGAGCCGATGCAGGGCGACGAGGTTACGCATGTGCTTGGCGGCGTGCGTCAAAAGACAAAATTCGGACAGCACCTGACAATTCGAAACTGGTATTCGGCTCCAGAATATTGCGAACCGGCGGCGGTTGCTCTGGATTTGCTGACGCGAAACAAAGATGAAGCGCTTTCGAGGAAGACACGAGCGGCGTTGGAGAATCCGGAGAAGTGGCTTTTTTTGGATACAGAAACGACGGGACTTGCGGGCGGTACGGGAACTTACGCGTTTCTTACGGGAATCGCGTGGTGGGATGCCGGCGGGCTGCAGGTTGAGCAATTTTTCATGCGCGATTTTGCGGATGAGCCTTCGGTGCTTTGTGAATTGGCTGAGCGAATTGCCGAACGGCCAGTGTTGGTCACGTTCAATGGAAAGACGTTTGATTGGCCGCTGCTGGAGAGCCGATTCACGATGACACGGCGCATCGCCGTGCCAAAACTGGCGGCGCATCTGGATTTGCTGCATCCGGCGCGGGCGCTATGGAAGATACGGCTGGGCTCGGTGCGGCTAACGGAGCTGGAGCGACAGGTTCTGAATGCAGAGCGGCTTGGATGGCGGCGGGAAGATGATGTGGGGTCGGCGCTGATCCCGCAATTTTATTTTGATTATTTGCGAGGAGGATCGGCAGCGCCACTCGCGGGAGTGGTGCGTCACAATCAGATGGATTTGCGCGGACTTGCGGCGCTCTTTAGAAAAATAAATTCGATACTGTCCGAGGAAGAGCCAGAAGGAGCCGATGGGCGCGACCTGTTTGGGCTCTCGCGATTTTTGCACCGGCGCGGGGAGAAGCCGCGTGCGGAAAAATTGTGTGCGAAGGCGATTGAAGCGGGATTGCCGGCCGAGCATCGTCCACAGGCTTCGCGCGATTTGGCGCTGATGGCAAAACGGCGAGGGGACCATGCTGCGGCCGCAGAGATCTGGAAAGGCTTATTGCAGGAAAACCAGAACGCGATTGAAGCGTGCGAACAATTGGCGATTCATTTCGAACGGCGAGAGAAGAATCTAGAGACGGCTGTGGAGTATGTACGGCTGGGATTGGCCAAACTGCGGGCGGGAAGTGTACGTTTGCGCGATCCATTTGCAGAAGCGCGAATCATAAAGCAGGAGAAAAATTTGTTGCAGCGATTGGCGCGGCTTGAGCAGCGATTGGCTAATTCACAGCGGCGGTTGAAGACGGAGCGTTCGGCTGCGGCAATTGCAGGGCAACTTTTGTAGGGTCGGCGACGGGTTTTTGCGGCTGGTCGGGCAGCGCGGGCCATTTCAATTCCACATTCCACCAAGCGAAGACGGAACGGTCCACACCTTCGAGGGTGACGCATTCCGCGCCGATGCAGCGCAAGAAGACGCCGCCATCCGGAGTGTCGAAAGAAAAATAGCCGGGCCGGCGGAGGAGATGCTCACGCTGGGAATATTTCTTTTCGAGCGCTTCCGAATATTGTCCGAGGAAACGAGAGGCAGTTTCTGCGCTGGAAAGAACAATATGCGTTGCGAGAATGAGCTTCTTCGTTTGCTTTTGTTCATAGACGATGTAGTGGTCGCCTTCCCATTGCTCGGCGAGTGAAATCGCGCGCTTTTCGTCCAGGAACTGTTTTAGGACTTCACGCCAGCCAAATTCGCCCATAGTGTCGTCTTCGAGCTTGGTCCAGTTCGGACCCAAAGGTTCGTCAAAGGAAGGAACTGTAACCTCCTTAGGCAATTTGCCCGATTTGTACAGTTGAGGATGAAGAATTTGCTGGGTCGAAACCGGCGGTTTGGCAAATAGGGATGGAAGAGAATTCCATCCGTCGGACTTCATGGCGGCGGCATTGAATTGCAAGCCGGACAAGTAAGGAAACATGAGAACGTCTTTTATGAATTGCGGGGCGGCTTGCATCTTTGGCGATCCGGCCAAGTCGTTTCCCATGAGCATAGAAGGGTCAAATTCAGGCAGGTCTTTCAAGGTGCGGCCGAGCGGACGAAGCATATAGTCCATCATGGCAGCCATGGCGCTGCCTTCAAGCACTGCTTCGCGGGCAAGGGTTGCGTCGCCATTGGTTCGAACAGCCTTGGACCAAGCCTCAATGTGAAAATATTGGTCTTCGAGGGCGTGGGTAAGTTCATGCGCCATGACGGGCTTCTGCTGGATCATGGGAATCCAGTCCGCGATATAAAACTCTTTGGCTTTGGGATCGTAAAGGCCAGCGATTTGTTCCGTCATTAGATCAATTAAGAACGGATCCATATCAAAGTTCTTTGGTAAAAGGCCGAACGCTTCCGCTGCACGAGTATCGGCATAACGTTCCTGCGGATTCTTATCATCGTTAAGTTGCTGAACGAGGTAGGCGTGGATATCATCGCGGGACCGGAGCGTTTTTTTCAACGGCTCACGCAATTTGAGGCCAGTAATCTGGCTCATCTGTTCGAGGACGTCATCAGCAGCGGCAGTAAAATCTTCCGTGGTTTTCTTGTCGGGGGGTTTTGCAGGAGCAGCTACATCAGGCGACTGGGCAAGCAAGGGCCCTATAAAGGAAAGCAAGAAGAGGCCTATGAGGTTTGGAAGTGCCTTGGGGAAGGTGCGAAGAAGGAATTTGGCTTTCATTTTTGAAGAATAACAGAATGAGGAGCCCGCGAAGGCTGTTCTAATTTGGAACAGTCGCAAGACTCTTCATGGCCGCATCTTTCTATGGGAAGTGAGTAAGGAAAGACAATTTTAACAATTTGCGATAGGCTTGCATGAGTCGTTCTGAATTCTTAACAAAATGGTAATCGAACCGTCGCCTTCCGATGCGTTGAGTCATTTGAGGAGCTAATGCTTCCAGGCCTTCGACTGCGACAAATCCGCGAACGATTAGGCTTAACTTACCGGGACGTAGAGCGCATCAGCTACGAACTTGCGGCACGCCGAGGACGGCCAGAGTTTGTGGTGCACTTAAGCAGGCTAGCGGACATTGAAAATCACAATACGGTTCCAAGTCTGCACAAACTCTATACGCTTGCAGTGGCATACCATCTGAACCCTCTTGAGATCTTCTCCTGGTATGACGTTCCACTCGATGAGTGTTTCGAAGATGGGGTGAACTTCCCTTCTCCGGAGACGCACCGGATTGCAGCGCCTTCGGCTTTGAAAGTTCCGCTGCGTTTTGATCCTGCCTTTGATCCAAGGCGGACGGATTTTCTTTCGCGGATGGTTGAAAGGTGGGGACACTTCGAAGGCGCATTGACGAACGGCAATGGCCGGTATTGCTATGGATTTGTGGGGCTGGAAGACAGACGAATGGCGCCATTGCTCAGACCGGGGAGCGTGGTATTGATTGATACAGCGGTGCGGCAACTAGAAGATGACTGCTGGACGAGTGAGCACGACCGGCCGATGTATTTCGTTGATGTTAGGAACGGTTACCGTTGCGGATGGTTTCACCAGGAAGGTTCGACACTCGTGATGCAGCCTCACACGTTGTCACGATGCCTGCAAGAATCGTGGAAAATGCCGCAGCAAGCGGAGATCGTCGGGCGAGTGGTGGGAGTAGTGATGCGGTTCAACGAACCGTGGCAGTTCAGGTTTGCAGAATCTCAAGGAGCGCACGGAGGTTCGAACAAAAGAGCTCTTTGAGATAGTCCGGCGAATCTTCGGGCATCAGAATTCTATATGCTTCCATCTGCCGCCAGTGAGAGATAGTAGCTTTCAGCTCGCCATCCATTCCTTCCAGACAGCAGCGCAAATCCCCTTCCTGCAGAGCAAGCGGCGTTTCCAAAATTCTCAGAAAAATTTCATCATGGCATTGTTTGAGAGCTTGCTGAATCGCGTCCTCTGGATAGAGGGATGCGAGGCCCGCATGTTCATAACGTCCCGTAGAAAGATCGCGCAAAGAGGCGATGTAAGTCAGACGCCCGAAGTCATTCGGAATGGCCGATAAAGTCGTCACTGCAAAATCGTGAATGATGTGGCGATTCTGTTCGAGTTGAGTGTGAATGCTCACAAGTTGTTCCGAACGAAGAACGTTTTCCAGTAAAACGTGAGCCGAGAGGAACGTGAATCGCATGATGGCCGCAGGAGGTGTCCATCATGCAGATCAAGAACGTTGCAATTCGACTAAGTGTTTCCCTCGCAGCAGTGGCAATCGTAGTTCCGTTGGTGAGCCGGGTCAATCATTTTGCAAGAGCTTCGCAGTCTTCGATCAAATCCGGCATTGAGCTGAAGGCAGACGGCAATCCAATGCCGCCGGTGCCGCCGCCGAAGGGCGGACTAAACAAGGGCACTGAAGTTCTAACTGCGGATGGGAACCCCATGCCGCCTGTGCCGCCACCGAAGGGCGGACTAAACAAGGGCGCTGAAGTTCTAACTGCGGATGGGAACCCCATGCCGCCGGTGCCCCCACCGAAGGGCGGACTAAACAAGGGCGCTGAAGTTCTAATCGCGGATGGGAACCCCATGCCGCCGGTTCCACCTCCCACCGGGCGCATACAGCCAGGTTTGAGCGTGGCTTAGATAGGGTTACTCTGGCCGACATTAAAGAACTCTAATAACTCTAGGTATCTTCAGGAAGTTACAGTACCATCTGGCTAACAGAGAGGCGCATCCTGGGTATTTACTACATTCTAAGAGAATGTTAGGATGCACCTCCTGATGGCTGGAGCGATCACACTCTTGAAGGATTTGTGGATCCTATCCATTGCGCTTCAAATCGCCATCCTGATAGCGATGACGGTGAAGAAGCAGTTTCGCGATTTGCCCGCGCTTTACGCGTATGTCGTCATCAATCTTCTGCAGGCTGCAATCATTTACTTGGCATATTTCCGGACCGAATATAATTCCAAGTCGGCATTTTGGGCAGCATGGGCGTCACAGATTGTGGTGGTAGTGGCCCGCTGGATCGCAGTCTGTGAGCTATTTCGGATAATTTTGTCGCATTTCCGGGGGATTTGGGGTCTGGCCTGGCGGGTGTTTGTAGCTTTTGGCAGCATTGCCCTCGTGGTGGCATTCGTCCTTGGCGGTCACGACTACAATCGCATCGTGAGCACATTTGACCTGGGAATCGAATTTGCTATCGCAACCGTTTTGGTCACTTTTTTTCTTTTCACGCGCTACTACCAAGTGGAGATTGAATTCTCCTTGCGATCCATCGGCATCGCTTTTTGCCTATATTCGTGTTTTCGAGTGTTCAACGATACGTTCACTCAAAAGTTCCTCAGAGAGTATTCGAGCACCTGGAACCTCGTCGACGAGGTGACTTACATCGCAACGGTAATATTGATTGGTTGGGCTTTGTATGTTTTGCACTCGCAGCCAGCCCGGGAGGTTAACCTGCTCCCCCGCAAAATCTATGGACAATTTATACCGCAGGCGAATCAACGACTGGGTTCCCTGAATGACCGATTGAATCAGATGCTCAAGTCAAAGGCAATGCGTTGAGACAATGAATCCACTACTTATTACGATCGGGTTATCAGTTGCGATTCTGCTGATGCTGTTGGTGCGTGCAAGCAGCAACAAAACACCGATAAAAAAGCCGATGGAACCCGCAGAGAATATCGACCTAAGCTGCAAACATCTGATCAATCTCTCGCAGATGAGGCAGGCGCTGGAAACGGCCGACCGCGAGTATCTCTATGAGCGTTTAGGCAAAGCTGCCGCGCAGGGTCCGCTAAAGGAGCGCCACCGGATTGCGCGCAGATACCTTGAGGCACTTCACGATGAGTTTGTTCAGTTGATGGATGCCACACAGGTTGTCGCGTCGCTTTCACCTGAAGTTGAAGCAGGCCATGAATGGAATCGATTTAAATTAAATCTGAAATTCGAACTGAAATACAGATTGTTAAAAGCGAGGTTCGCGCTGGGTAATGTGGAATTTGCAGCCCTCGGCAATATAGCCGTTTTGGTCAGTTCGCTTGCAATGGATCTGGAACGCGTTGTGGATGAAATGAGCGCGTCAACAATGCCCACGAGGGAAGAGGACGTCTAGCGAGCCGCCGGAGATTTCGCGCGGGTTAGGGCCGATTCGATGGCGCCCAGCAACTGCAAAGCATCAAAAGGTTTTTGCAACACGAGTTCACTCGAAGCCTCCGGAGAGTGCGCGGCCTCTGCGAGTGCGCTCATCACAATCAGGCGATCCGCCAGGGCTGGGCGTTCTCTTTCGATCCATTCCCGCAATCCTTTGTTTCCGTTGCGGCCCGCAACTTCAACTTCGGAAATGACGACGTCGAAGTCGCGCGAACGAAGAAGGGTTTGTGCTTCTTCCATACTTCGCGCGGCGATGACTTGGTGCTCGCGTTCCTTGAGCATCGCCTGAACGGCTTCCAGGACAGATGTTTCCGAATCCACAAGAAGGATTTTCGCCTTTTCCCCGTTTGTGGGCGCCTTCGGCAATTCTTCGTTCTTGAGGGCTGCAATCTCCTGGCAAGGGATTTCGATCATGAACGATGCGCCACGAGGGGGGACATTTTTCACGCGAATTGAGCCGCCATGCTCGGTGATAATTCCGTAACAGATGCTGAGGCCTAAACCTGTTCCCTTCCCCACAGGCTTTGTGGTGTAAAAAGGATCAAAAACACGAGAAGAATCCTTCACGCCGGGGCCACTATCGGTGAATTCGACAAACAGCTTTTGGTCTTGCTTGCCTGTGGAGACCCAAAGGTCGCCTTCGGAAGATTTTTCAAGGATGGCGTCCACAGCGTTATTGACCATGTTAAGAAAGACTTGTTGAAGCTGGTGTGGGTCAGCAGCGGTGGTGGGCAAATCCGTGGCGAGGTCGAGATGAACACGGATGTTGTGCATGCGCAGGTCGTAGTCGCGAAGAGCAAGTGTATCTTCCACGATTTTGTTTAGAGTGACCGGAATGCGCTCGGGTTTGTGCTGTCGAGCAAAACTGAGAAGATTCTGCACGATTCGGTGCGTGCGCTGGGCTTGCTTGTAAAGCTTTTCAGAATATTCGACGCCCTGGGCGTTCATCTGGCCATTTGAACTGAGTAGCTGGCTGTAACCCAGGATTGCGGTGAGCGGATTGTTGAGTTCGTGGGCAACGCCGGAAATCAGCTGACCGACGGCGGCCATTTTTTCGCTGTGCAGAAGTTGTTCCTGCGTTTTTCTCAGGTCGTCGTAAGCCTGACGCGTCTGCTCATAGAGCAGTGAACGTTCAATGGCGCTGGAAGTCTGGCTGCCGACGGCGATCAGCAAATTGACGTCCGATGGAGTGAACTCGCGCGGCGTGCGCGATCCAACCACTAATGCGCCCATAACGCGATCCTTGGACCAAAGGATGACGACGTAGGCGGTGACGATCTGCTCGCGGCGCTGCGCATCTCTGAAAACCTGCGGTAAGGGCAAGCCCTGCGCGGAGAGGAATGTCGCGTGCACGGCCTTGATATGATGCAACATCTCTTGTGGAACTTTCGTTGGCGGGAAGTTGCGTGCGTATTCGGAACGGTGCCCCACGGCAGCGACGCGGCGTATGGTTTCGCCGTTCTCGTCAAGAAGGTAGAGCGAGGTAGCGTCCAACCCGAAAAGCTCAGCGATTTGGCGCAGCGTGCGATGCAAAGAATCGGAGAGATCCAAGGACTCGGTAAGAGTCTTTGATATCGAATTTAATACGAGCAATTCCCTATTGCGGCGACGAATTTCCTGTTCGGCCCTTTTGCGTTCCGTGATGTCCAGCAAGAAGCCTTGATAAGCGGTGACGACGCCTGAAGGTTCGCGTACGGCGATGGACGATTCCATGACAGTACGGATTTCCCCATCACGCGTGCGGAGTTCGAACTCAAAGTCGGCAACGGAACCGTGATCTTCCAGAAGTTTCTTGAGACGGTCGCGGTCTTGCGGATTGACGTAGAGAGACGGAATCTCCAGCGCGAGGAGCGACTCGCGCGTGGGATATCCGCAAATTCGCTGGAAGGCCTCATTGAAATCGAGGAAATGGCCTTGCGGCGTGGAAATGAATACACCTTCCTGAACGTTGGAAACGAGCGAACGGTATTTTTCTTCCGCGCGTTTACGCTCGGTGATGTCTTTTAGAACGTGGACTGTTCCAAGGGCGCGGCCGCTGGGGTCCGAGAAGGTTGAGTTCGAGGCGAGGAAATAGCCAGGAAGCCAGGGATCAGGCTCGTCGCCTTCGCCGGCGCGTCCTTCGCAATAGGGGCAGTCCTTAAAGGCAAGATTTTTTTGTGGAAAAAGGTCGGCGACAGTGCGCCCGACGTGAGCGGCGGCGTCGCGGCCCGTCAAATGACGCAAGCGCTGATTCAGACGGACGACGCGAAATTGCTGATCGTGAACAAGAATCGGATCGCCTATGGAGTCGAATGTGTATTCCCACTGGCGGTGAACGCTGTCCACTTGTTCGAAGAGCCGGACATTTTGCAGCGTTAGGCCGAGGAAGTTGGCGATATTGGTCAGGTATGCGGATTCGTCACCTTCGTAGGGGAGGGCTTTATTTGCACCCAACGCGAGAATGCCAAGGACGCCATCCTTGCCGCGAAGTGGGAGCGCAATTATCTCCTGCACGCCGCTTTCGGACATCCGGCGGCGTTCGTGCTCGTCCTGTTCGTCCTGATAACGAATGATATGAAAGTCCTTTTGCAGAATTCTCTTTGCCCAGCCCTCTTCTGCAGAGATGGCGTGATTGCGCTTCAAATAGCTTTCCTGGAATCCGACGGCGGCGTGGACAACCAACTTTGCTTCCGTTCCTTTTCCTTCAAGCAGGCGGACCAGACCATGAGTCGCGCCAATACTTTCAACAACCTGTTTGAGAACGCTGTCCAGTAATTCCTTTGTGGAAAGAGTTTGCGTGCTTGCGGTAGTGAGAAGAGTGAGTTTGCGAAGTTTTGCATTGAGTTCTTCGTTGCGTGTGCGGGCTCCCTCGAGTACAAGCACGATCATCGCGATTCCCAAGGCGACTCCGAGCAAATCATCGAAGGCGACGCGGAGCAGAAAATAAGGACTCGCCGGCCAATGAGGACGATCAATACCGTGCAAAGCGTTGAGATAGAACAGGCCAGCGAGCAGGCGAGCGCCGTAAACCTTGCCGGCAGATCTCCAGAGCAAAAGTCCGCAAACAAAACTCAATACACAGAGGAGGAACGAGCTTGCCCATTGGACATCACCAAAAGTCGCGGGGGAAGAGCGCTCCAGATAGATAACTGCAAAGATTGAAGCGACGGAGACCGGCCAAACAGCAAGGAATTGTTTCTTTGTGCCGACTTTGAAGTTTAGGACGGTGCTCAGGAATGCGAAATATCCGGCGACGCGGAGGCAAAGAAGGAGAGTACCGAGGAACTGATAGGGCCAGGAAAGAAAGAACAATTTGGCGATAGCTGATCCGGTTAGAGCCAGCCAGCCGGCAAGCCACATACGAAAGTAGAGAGCGCGGTGGTCTCGCTTCAGAAGTGCAAAAAGGACGAGGAGAACGACATAGGCGGTCGCTTCAAAGAAAGCGATGGCTGGCAAGCCCTGATTTGGCAACACGTTGCGCCGCCTCCCGGTTTCACAGCAGTAAAGCAAGCGCACTTATGTCTGCGGGCCCGACTACACGGCGCGTTGCCTTGAGAGAGAACCGTTAATTCCGACGCTAACATGCTGTTTTCTGAATGGGCAAGGCTACCCCAAGAGAGGTGTGACCTCTCGTATAATGACGAGTGGGAGCCCATCCGTGGAAACAGAAAAGATACTGGTCGTCGACGACGAAGAGGCAATTCGGGAAGTAGTTTCGACGATGTTGCAGGCCAAGGGCTACGACTGTGCCGCCGTGAACAACGGGCGAGCCGCGCAGGAGTACGTCAAAAAGGTCACCCCGGACCTAGTACTCAGCGACATGATCATGCCGGAGATGGATGGGATCAAGCTGCTGGATTGGCTGCGTGAGTACGACCCCGAAGTGCCGGTGATTATGGTCACAGCAATCCACGATATTTCCACGGCGCTCGAAGCGATTCGCCGCGGGGCGTACGACTACATATTGAAGCCGTTCGAGAAAGATCAGCTGTTTATGGGTGTTGGCCGCGCGCTGCAGCATCGCCGGCTGGTCATGGAAAACCGGAATTATCAGCGGAATTTGGAGCAGTTGGTAGAAGAGCGGACGGCACAGCTGAGCGGAACTCTGGCGCAGCTCGAACAATCGTACGACGACACGCTTGAGGCGCTTGGCAGCGCGCTCGACTTGAAGGATGCGGAGACGGAGGGCCACTGCCAGCGCGTCACCGCATTTACGATTTCGATCGCAAAGACCATGCCTGTACCGAATCCCTATTTGCCGGTGCTGGCGCGCGCGGCATTTCTTCACGACATAGGAAAAATGGCGATTCCGGACAGCATTCTCCGCAAGCCGGGGCCGCTGAACGACGATGAAAAGCAGGTAATGAGAAGGCACTGCCAAATCGGCTACGACATGCTGATTCGAATTCCCTTTTTGCGGGATGCTGCTGAGATCGTCCTAGCTCACCAGGAATTCTTTGATGGATCTGGCTACCCGCGTAATTTGAAGGGCGAGCAGATTCCTCTGGGCGCCCGCATATTTACGGTAGCGGACTCACTGGACGCGATGATTAGCGATCGACCTTACCGTAAGGCGCTACCTATCGGGCATGCGCGGGAAGAGATACGCCGGTGCGCCGGTACCCAGTTTGATCCGAAGGTCGTGGATGTTTTCCTTTCCATTCCCGAACAGCATTGGATGGATTTGCGCGAGAGCCTGGGATCCCCGTTCCGCTTGGCGCATCTGAAGAGCCTACAAACGACTTAGCAAGTACGCGGCAGAAGCGCTGTTCAAAAAAGTTTTGAGGAAACAAAAAGGGAGGCTAAACTTCAGCCTCCCTTTTGATTTTGAATTGATGAAATTCGCGGCTAGAACTCGTAGCGCAGAGAAATCTGCATTACGCGTGGTGTGCTCGCTGTGGTGGTAACCTCTCCAAAGTTGCCGAGAGAGCTAAGGGATGCAGAGGAAGGACCGTTGAATACGGGATGATTGAAAGTGTTGAACGCATCCCACTGGAACTTAAGGATCTGTCCTTCTTTCCATGGCAAGTGGAAGACTTTACCTACTCCCATATCCACGTTCGAGAAACCAGGCCCACGGAAAACATTGCGAGTGCCGATGTCTCCCGCAAACGGGAACGAGAGAGAGTTTAGGGTTGTATCAACATCTCTAAAATATTGAAGGCTGCCGCTGCTGTCCGTGTGCAAGTGAGTCGAGAGACCTGCAGTCGAACCGTTAAACACGGCCGGAGCATCCAGCGTGAACGCCGTGGGGAAAGAACCTGTGTTTGCGCTGAATGGATAGCCTGTTCTCCAAGTCACGATACCGGACCACACCCAGCCGCCAATGATCGCATCCACAAACTTTGAAGAATTACGGCCAAAGCGGCGGTCGCGTCCGAATGGCAAATCATAGATGTAGTTCGCGCTGATGGTATGCCGAGCGTCAAAGTCAGAACTTGCACGGCAGATTCTGAGGTTGGCAAGTTCACATACGAGGCCCGTTCCGCCACCAGTGTAAGTCACATAGTTGTTCGTGATGGCCGACATATTGTCAATGGAATGCGAATAGGTGTAATTGAAGTCAAACTGCAAGCCAGCCGAAGGGCGTTTGCGCAATGTTACAAGGAACGCATTGTAGTTTGAACTTGCGTAGTTACCGATATAACCGTTGGCAGCAGTTTGCGCGGGCAAGCCAACGTTCGGGTCAATGATACCGCCCAGGGATACGCCGCCAACGGAAGCCAGGCCCGCGATCGTATCGGACAAATCGCCTTTGGAGATCAAGGTCCCGAAGAACTGTTGTGTCAGGTCAGTGCAGTTGAAGAACCCGAAATCGGCGCATGTCGTCCCTGGCCCAAACTTCGAAGCCAGGTCTTGATTGATTTGGTTTTCGAACCAAGGGATTGGCGCGTTAGATCCCTGAGCAAATTCAGTCTGCATTTGCCCAAAAGCAGTGCGCAAGAATTGTCCGGATGCTGGGTCCTTGAAATTAGTGATCGTCGCAGCATCCCCAACTGCGAGCAAGCGTCGGCCAAGCCGACCAACATAGTTTGTTTCCAGAAAGAAATCGCCGGGTAATTCTCTCTGGAAACCAAAATTTAGAACAATGGCGTACGGGCTCTTCGTGTGTTGGTCGAATTGGAAGAAGGACGGCGGGAAACCTCCTGCGGAGGTTCCGACTGGCGTCCCATCAGGCAAAGTATTCGGAGCGTTAGGTGCAGTTACGTTTGGAGCCGTCGGGAAGAAGCCAGATGCCGGAAACGAATTGAACCCTTGGAATCGTGGATCCAGGAGCAATGCACTAACTGGATCGCCTTGGAAGCCGAAAGGGTTATCCGCACTGGAATCAAAGAGATAAGTATTTTGGTCGAGGCCAAAACTTGCGCCGCCGCCAATACGGTCATAAAGAAGAGCAGCCCCTGCTCGAATGGTGCTCTTTCGGTCTCCAAAAATGCCGTTTAAGAGTCCTGAGCGGAAGCCCGGATTATAGGCAAGGGCGAGACGTGGGCCGAGATTCCGGAAATCATTGTCGTAGTATCCGCGTTTCCCGTTTGCCTTGCCGCCAAGACTATAGCTGATGACTGGAACCGCACCATATCCGCTGACACTCTGAGCCGCGTCCAAAAGACGGGTCGCGAAATAGACATCTTCGTTCACGTTTGGAATGGATTGAAAACCGTTTGTTTCGTAGGGGGTCGTGTGGAGCGAATAGCGCAATCCGTAGATTAGCGTCAGATCGCTGCGTACTTTCCAGGAATCCTGGAGGTAGAACTCAAATTCGTTGTAATTGTAGTCGCGTTTTTTGCCAGTTCCATTCGGGAATACTTGTCCAGTTTTGCCGTAATTGAAATTGCTAAAGACATCTGCGTACCGGCCCAGAATGAAGGGGAACACATTGTCGTAGGCTGAGATTGCAGACGGGTCGCCATTTAAATCAGCCGGCCGCAAGACATCCCCAGCTGTATCGAGCGAGAGGTTTGCGCCACCTAATCCGATGGTAATGAAATTGAAATCATTTTTCAGAGCGCTGATTTGGCGGATGAGTTTTATGTCTGTGCCAAAGTCGAGCGTGTGCTTGCCTTTTGCCCAAGTCAATGCCTCCCGAAATTCCGGGACGGGGACATTTCGCGACTGAGAAGAAGAGCTAAGATAAGGGATCGAGAAAGGCCCTGACAGACCAAACTGGTTAGGGTAGGTGGGATTCGCAATCGACGGAAAATCCAGAATCGAACGTACCAGACCAGCCGAAACCTGGTTTGTCACATTTGCCGAAGGCGTCCAAGTCCATCCAACGGTGAAGCGATATCCATTAAATGTATCGCGGCTATTCGGGGCTTTATCACCCGGAAATTGCACAATGGACGTATTAAAGCTGTCGTCTACGCCTTCCCGCGCTACGTTGCCGCTGAAGAAGAAGCGGTGTTTGTCAGAGAAGTTGTAGTCTATGCGAGCCGTGTAAACGTTATCCGATTCATGCGCGGGCGCAGTAAAGCGAAAGCCTTCGGAATTCAGCCCATCTCCGCCGGTTGGATCATTGGGCGCAGGGTACGGGCGGCTTGTAAACAGCGAAATAATATTGGGATCGACGCCTACGTGCTGGGGATCCAGAGTTGCGATGTCCGTTGGGCTCAGGAACGAGATACAAGATGGATTTCGATTGATCCGAGAATTGGCAGAGCAAGTTACTCCAGTTGCAGGGTCGATGGAGTTATTGATGTAGGCCAAGTTCCCAGCAAGAAAAGAAGCGGTAGGGACAGCACGTTCAATTTGTTGTGATGAAGAGCGACGCAGCCCTTCATAGTCGACGAAGAAGAACAGTTTGTCTTTCTTGATAGGACCACCCAATTTGCCACCAAACTGATTTCTAATCAGGGCAGGACGCGCTACGCCGTCGCGGTTGTTGAACCAGTCGTTGGCAGCAAAATCCGTGTTGCGGTTGTATTCACGCAGATTCCCGTGCCATTCGTTTGTTCCACCGCGGGTTACGAGGTTCACCATGCCACCGCTGCTTCTTCCAAAATCCGCCGTTTCTCCCGCAGTGACGGTACGAACTTCCTGGAGCGCGTCGATAGACACGGGGATTGTGGAAGTAAGAGCCTGGCCTGTGGCTTGGTCATTAATGTCCATTCCGTCCAACGTGATGTTGCCTTGATCGCTGCGCGCGCCAGTTATGGAACCCGCGTCATTTACGCCAGCTTGGAGTGTCATCAAGGCGGCAGCGTCCAGACGAAATTGAATAGGCAGGTCTTCAACGGAGCGTGTGCTAATTACGTTGCCTACGGTTGCATCTGAAGTGTTCAGCGTGGTTTCGCCGCTTGCCTGTACCTCCACGCTCTGCGTAACCGTACCCACTTCGAGGGTGGCATTGCGGGTTTCAACGGTACTGATACCGAGTGTAATGCTGCTTAACACGAGCTTCCGAAATCCGTCTTTGGTAAATGTAAGTTCAAATCCCGAAGCAGGATTTAGACGTATGAACTGGTAATAGCCGATATCGTTTGTTGTCGTGCTGACATGAATGCCCAGATTTTGATTGTCTAACGTTACAGTCACTCCAGAAATCGCGCCGCCCGTGTTATCGGTCACAACTCCACTTACGCCGGACGTTTGCTGCGCGCGCACAGTAAAGCCAGCCCAGGAACTAACCAACGCCAAAACTACAAATACCCTCAGAAACTTCTTCATGGATCCTCCGAGAACGCCCCCAACCCGAGAGCTGCAGATTCTCTGCAATAATTGGTACAGCAACTATTCAACCACGTAGCAAGAAATCACATGTCGCGTATGATTTGTTATGTGTCTGAATTTGAAGCACTTGCCACTTAGGACACTTTTCTTCTGAGGTGAAAGGGGTGATTTAGATTCCGGTTTATGGACGGTCTATCAAATTTAGGAGAATGAACCCCGGGGAGAATAATTCCGGTCGAAATTCTGAGGAAAGTTGAGTTTATTTACCCAAACAGAGAAGAGCCAGCAGGAATACCCAGAGTGCGTCCATGAAATGCCAATAGTAGGATGCGACTTCAGCGGCGGCTTTCCGAGTCACGGTTGAAGCGCCAAACTTGCGCAGGCCGACATAAAGCAGGGCGCAGATTCCCCCAAGCAAGTGAGCCGCATGGGCCACGGTAAAGACATAGAAGAAACCTGCCGCAAGGGTTGTACTGGCGTGAATTCCGGCAGAAAGCAGCTCCTTCCAAGCAATCGCTTGCCCGGCGACAAATGTAATTCCCAGAACGGTGGTCAACATCCAAAGCTTTTTGAATCCGGTTTCGTCTGAGGCTTGGAGCCGCTTGCGCGCCAGTTCCAACGTACCGCTGCTCAACAACAGGACAGCGGTATTCACCCACAACAGGCCGGGAACAGAAAACTCCACCCATTTCGCACTGGTCATGCGGAGAACAAGAAACGCGGCTACGATCGCCATGAAGAACATCAAAATGGCGACCATCGCCAAGGCGATTGCCATGGCATACTTTCGCGCGGACGACCCGCCCGGAACTCGCCGGCTACCGTCACCGGAATCACCGCCATCGCGATCAAGCGGAGGCTTCCCTCCTCCGCCAATGTCCTCGATGATCAGCTCGAAATCATCCAGCATCGTTCGTTCAGACATGTTCTTTTTCCCGTTTTTCCGTTACCGCAGTTTTGCCATTCGCTCCGGCGCTACGTGTTGAGGCACAAAGTCCAGACCGCCCGAAAGCGAAACAAACTCGTACGCTCCGCGAAACACGACGGGTAGGCCGCCGCCAAAATTCTCTTGCGGAGGCGGAGAATCCACGAACCATTCGAGAGTTGTAGCGCGCCAGGGATTTCTGTTGTCTGCTTTCTTGCCCCGCCACAAACTCCAGAAGAAGTTCCAGAAAAACAGAATTTGTGCGGATACGGTCAGGGCAGTCGCCACAAGAATCGTTTCCGTTAGTGTGCGGGCAAGGCCAGCGTAAAGTGCGAATGAGTTTTCCCGCTCAAGCAAACCTAGCCAGTGCATTGGGAGGAAGAGTGCGTAAACGCCAATGAACGTTGCCCAGAAATGAATTTTTCCGAGAGTTTCGTTCAATCGTCTGCCAAAGACTTTTGGGAACCAGAAAAAAAGAGCAGCGAGGATGGCGAAAGTCGCAGCGACTCCCATAACGAGATGAAAATGGCCCGCCACAAGCGTGTCGTTGGAGCCACTTCCCACTGCAGAATGACGCGCCATGAATACTCCGGACAGGCCGCCGCTCAAGAACAACGCGACGAATCCGAGCGCAAAGAGCATGGCTGTATCCAGCTTGAGTTTTCCACCCCACAACATGCGAAACCAGCAGACGATTAGCAGAACGGAAGGTACACCCAGTGAAGAGGCGAGCATCGAGAAGACGAGAGGCGTGTATGGATTCAGTCCGCTTGCGAACATATGCTCGCCCCAAATGCAAAATCCGCAGAGCCCGATGGCACAGAGACTCAAGACCGCGGCGCGTTCGCTCCAAAATTTTCTTCGCGAATAGATGGCAAGCACGTGGGTCACAATTCCAAAGCAAGGGAGCATAGCCACGTAAACTTCTGCCTGGGCGAAAAACCAAAACCATCTTTGCCAGAGGGTCGGGTGTCCTGCGATCGAAGTCAGGCTTGCGGAGAAGAACCGGGTCGCCGCAAGCTGATCTGCAAGCAGCATCACACTACTAGCAAGCAGAACGCTGAAAATGAGAAGGCTTAGGATCGCGGTCACGAGCCACGCCCAGACTGTAATCGGGAGACGAGGAAGGGTCATTCCTTTTGCGCGAGAGTCTATCGTGGTGACGCAGATGTTGAGTGAAGCAACGATCATTGCAACGCAAAAACATGAAACGCTGAGCAGCCAAACGGTCATTCCAAAATTTGAATTCAGCCTGGAAGACGCAAGGATTCCGGCGAGAGAGGTGGCCGTCATCCAGAAGGAAAGTCTACTCAACGAGGGAAAGGCCATCTCCCGCGCGCCGATTTGCAGAGGGAGCAGAAAATATCCGAAGCCGCATTGCGGAGCGGCAGTCAGCACAAAGAACACCATGAGCGAGCCATGGATTAACGTGATGGTTGCGTATTGTTCCGTGGACGAACCGCCGGCCCCGAGGAAGCCAGCAGGCTGATGTGAGAGTTGGACACGCATCGCGAGGGAAAGGACCATTCCCAGTACGACACAAAACAGGGCCAGCCAAAGGAAGCTCGCGCCGACGGATTTGTGATCCGCGGCGAAAATCCTGCCCAAAATTGAATGCCGCTCTTGCATTTGAAGGCCGTCGCCGAATCGTTAGCATACATCCATGGAGACAAAAGCACGAAATCAAGGAGTCAAAAGAAGAGATCGCAACAGAGAGGAGACTAGAGAAGAAATGGTGCGGCAGAGAGGACTCGAACCTCCACGGTATTGCTACCGCCAGCCCCTCAAGCTGGTGCGTCTGCCAATTCCGCCACTGCCGCACAGGTGTTACTAAATTCATTTTAGCTGCGAGACTTGCTGCCCGCAACCAATTCGAGTTTGCGCCAAGTTACTTCTTTTGCGGAGCAGGCTGCGCCGGCGCTTGCTGCTGGGGCGCCTGGGTCGCGGGAGTTTGCGTGGCCGGAGCCGGAGTTGCCGGCGCTGGGGTTGTCACCGCCGGCTTCGAAGCTGGTTTCGTTGTGTTGTAAATCACGGAATTTCCCGTACCAGCCGACTTGTCTACGCGAAGTACAAGCGCCATCGCGCAAACCATAAACATCACAGCGCACCACGTGGTCGCTTGCGAAAGAATCGTGGCAGCACCGCGCGGGCCAAACGCAGTTTGACTACCCGCGCCGCCAAATGCACCGGCGAGATCCGCAGCTTTGCCGCTCTGCAACAGCACGACGATGATCAGCACGAGGCAGTTCATCACGAAGAAAGTCGTCAGAAGCCAGCCGGCGTACTTGAAGCCGACCACAATAATTCCAAATCCGATTAACAGGGAAACTGCCCACTTCGCCCAACCAGGCATTAGTTACTCCTTAATTCTTTTCAATATCCAGCCAAGATTACCGGCTTACTTGCACTTTACGATATCCGCAAAACTCTTTGCGTCCAGACTCGCTCCACCCACAAGCGCGCCGTCCAGATCTTCCTGCGCTCGCAACCCCTGAATGTTTTCAGGTTTGACGCTGCCACCGTAGAGGATCCGCACTGCGGCGGCGTGTTCCGCGGAGTACTGCTCGGCTGTGCACTGCCGCAAAAACCGGTGAGCTGCGGCCGCGATTTCCGGGGTGGCTACCTTACCCGTACCAATGGCCCACACCGGCTCGTATGCAATTAGAATACGGGAGAATTCGTCGGGGGTCAACGAACCCGGGCCACCGATAAATTGTTGAGAAAGCACGGCTTCGGTGCGGCCTTCTTCGCGATCTTGGAGCAATTCCCCGACACAGACAATTGGAGTAAGTCCGGCGTCGATTGCGGCTTTCGTCTTTTGGGCGACACCTGAGTCGGTTTCGCCAAAATACTGGCGACGTTCGGAGTGGCCAATAATCACGAACTGGCAGCCTGCGTCTTTCAGCATCTGCGCGGAAACTTCGCCAGTGAAAGCGCCTTCCTTGCGCCAGTCGAGATTTTGCGCGCTGATGCCGACGTTGGTTCCGTCGGCCATTTCCACTGCAACGGAAAGCGACGTATAGGGTGGTGCAACTACAATGTCGGCGTCATTTACGTCGGCGACCAGCGGCAAAAACGTTTCAAAAAACGCGCGCGTCTCGGCTTGCGTCTTGTACATCTTCCAGTTGCCCGCAATCATGCGGCGGCGTTTGCGGTCGCTCATCGGTTTGTCAGCGCCTCGACGCCAGGGAGTTTGCGGCCGCCCAAAAATTCGAGTGAAGCTCCACCACCGGTTGAAATGTGGGAGATTTTCTCTGCAACGCCGGATTGATGAGCAGCGGCTACGGAATCGCCGCCGCCGACAATTGAAATCGCTCCGGCGCTAGTCGCTGTAGCGACCGCTTTGGCTACTTCCAGTGTGCCTTTGGAAAAGGCAGGCATTTCGAAGACGCCCATCGGGCCGTTCCAGACGATGGTTTTCGCTTTGGATATTTCAGAAGCATAGGCTGCGATTGATTTGGGGCCGATGTCCAGTCCCATTTGCTCGGCGGGAGTCGCGGTTACATCTCCGACGGTTGCGGGAGCGTCGGCTTTGAATTCAGGAGCTGTTACGTGGTCCACAGGGAGTAGCAGCTTGAAATTCTTTGTTTTTGCATCAGCCAGAATCTTTCGCGCGAGATCGAGCTTGTCGTCTTCGACCAGTGACTTGCCAATTCCAATTCCCTGAGCCTTGAGGAACGTGTAGGCCATGCCGCCGCCGATGAGCATAGCGTCGGCAATTTTCATCAGATTTTCGACGACTTCAATTTTGTCGCTGACTTTTGCGCCCCCAATGATCGCCACGAACGGGCGCGCAGGGTTCGTAACGGCTTTGCCAAGATAAGCCAACTCTTTTTCCATCAACAAGCCGGCTGCCGCCTTCTCGACAAATTTGGTGATGCCTACGACGCTCGCGTGGGCGCGGTGGGCGGAGCCAAACGCGTCGCACACAAACAAGCCATCGCACAGAGCGGAAAGCTGCTTGGAAAACGCTTCGTCGTTCTTTTCTTCTTCAGGATGGAAGCGGACGTTCTCGAGCACGAGCACTTCGCCGTCTCGCAATGCTTTGCTTTGCGATTCAACACCGGGTCCGACGCAGTCTTTTCCAAACGCGACTGGTTTGCCCAGCATCTCTTCCAATTTTTTGGCGGCGGGTTGTACGGAATACTTCGGATCGGGGCCGCCTTTGGGACGTCCCAGGTGCGAAGCCAAAACGAGGCGCGCGCCCTTTTCGATTGCCAGTTTCAACGTGGGCAGCGTTTCGCGTATGCGCGTATCATCCGTCACTACGCCATCCTTCAAGGGGACGTTGAAATCCACACGAATGAACACACGCTTTCCGCGCAAATCGAGGTCTTTAATCGTCAGTTTGTTCATGATTGAGTTTTCAGTTTTAGTCATCAGTCGTCAGTGAGTTCTGAATTTCACTGACGACTGAGACGGATGACTTTTCTTAGAATTTGCTTGCCATGAGCTTAATCAAATCGCGGCAGCGGCATGAATAGCCCCACTCGTTGTCGTACCAGGCCAGCACTTTCACGCACTTGTCACCAACAACCTTCGTGTAGTCCGAGTCCACGATTGACGAATTGGAATTACCTTTGAAGTCGGCCGAGACGAGTTCTTCTTCGGTGTAGCCGAGAATTCCCTTCATAGGACCTTGCGCTGCCGCTTTCAAAGCCGCATTCACGCTTTCCTTCGTGGCGGGCTTTTCGACAAACACGGTCAGGTCAACAACGCTGACGTTCGGCGTGGGCACGCGCATGGCGTAGCCGTCGAGTTTCCCTTTGAGTTCTGGAATGACAAGGTGCAGGGCTTTCGCCGCACCGGTCGAGCTGGGAATCATGCTGATTGCCGCTGCGCGTGCGCGACGCAAATCCTTGTGCGGGAGGTCCAGCAATTTCTGGTCGTTCGTGTAGGAGTGAATCGTGGTCATTGTGCCACTGACGATTCCGAAGGTTTCCTGGATCACTTTCGCCACCGGGGCAAGGCAGTTGGTGGTACAGGATGCGTTTGAGACGACGTTGTGCTTGGCCGGGTCATAGCTCTTGTCGTTCACGCCAAGTACAAACGTCGCATCAGGACCATCTGCCGGGGCCGAAATAATGACCTTCTTTACGGAACCCTTGAGGTGCGCCTTGGCCTGCTCGCCCTTTGTGAATAGTCCAGTGGATTCGACAACGATATCCGCGCCGACGCTCGACCAATCGATCGCAGCCGGATCCTTCTGCTTGAACACCTTGAATGCCCGACCTTCGACAGAGATTGAATCTTCCGTGTGGGTGATGGTGTGCGGCAAATTTCCCAAAATCGAGTCGTACTTCAACAGGTGCGCGAGGGTCTTCGCGTCCGTGATGTCGTTCACTGCCACGAACTGAATGTCCTTGTCGTCAATTGCAGTCCTGACGATATTTCGGCCGATACGGCCGAAGCCGTTGATACCTACCTTGATGGGCATGCTGCCTCCGGTGAGAGTTGTATTCCGGTGCGGCGCTCAGTGCGAAAGAGCGACACGTATGGAACAGAAAAGGTTATGGGGTACCCCAAGAAATGTCAATGAAAGGCGGGGTTAAATAATATTTATGCTGGTTAGAACAAATTCGATGTGACGCGCAAACTCGGGGGGATTAGTTCGGGAATTGGCGGATGCTGCTTACTCGATCTCCGGTAAAGCGGACGAAAACCGTTTTGGCGGGTGGGGTGCCATAAATCCAGTCTTCAATGTCGTTTCCATCCGCATCGCGTTCCCGCACTTTGTGGCCGGGCTTGCCAATCGCCGCAACCACCATTTCGCGATCCATTCCGATCAATGGCCGTTTTTCCCCGATCGCTTTTTTCACTTCCGGAGGCAGTGTGTCGGCCCATTGCACAGCGGCTGAGCGCTCTTTCGAGAAATCCAAAATCGGTGAGAGCAATTGCTTGAGTTCCTCGGGAGTCAAATCGGGAACGGCTTTGCCAAATTCCAGGAAAATGGTGCTTCCCATACCAGGCTGCAAACCCGGTGGACCTTGCTCTTCCTGTTTAGTCACTGTGCTCGTCGGCATTGGAGTGCCACCCACGCCAATTTGCAGGTGGTCCAAAAACCGCTTCTTTCCACGGCCACCGCCATTCACATCCACAACGATGGTGTGATCGCGGAAATCCAGCTTCGTGATCTGCACATGATCGCCGACATGAACAGCAGCCCCATGTACGGCTACGGTGTGATCCAACTGTTCGTAATTGAGCGGCTTGTCCGCAAAAACTTGAAAACCTTCTTTTCCGGCGGGCAACGACTTCGTCGCTTTTGCGAATTCTCCGGACACGAACCGGATCAAAGCCAGTTTCGATTCATCTTGAAGAGTCGCAGACTTGTGCGTCGCGCTATTTGACGGAGACTGGTCAGAATCAGACTTGGGATTGGTTGAAAAGAGCGGAATCTCTTCTCCAAAAATAATGGGAGCTGCTGGTTGCGCCGGCTGGCGCAGCTTATACACACGGGGAACGTCTGCATCCGCAAACAGCGCCAACGTCACGGCTATGGCTAGCCAATTGGACATGGGTCCCTTGTTAATCCCAAGCAGCTCGACACGGGGCTCGAGTCTCGGAAGGCCATATTCTACGATGCCGGATGCCAGTTGGGTAGATGTTTGGAGTAATCCGAGCCAGCCAAAATTGTTGGCAGCGAGGCTCTACGTAACGTTTACCTGGACGCCGGAGCGGTCAATGCGCATGGGAAGGAGTTGGCCGCCGGAGGCCGCGACGGAGTTTTCGACACTTTCGCGGGCATCGGGTTCAATGAGCAGCACGACGCAACCTCCTCCGCCAGCTCCGCAGACTTTGCCGGAAAGGGCACCCTTCTTCCGGGCGTTTTCGATAATCTTGTCGATCGTCTTGGTTGAAATTGTGGGCAAATTCTTTTTGCGAAAGTTCCACTCTTCGCGCATCAGCTTGCCGGTTTCTTTCCAGTCTGCCTTTTCGAGCGCAACGCGCATCGCCTGGGCCACTTCGGAAATCATTTCCAGGTTTCCAACGACTTTTTTCTTGCCATCAATGTGAGCTTTGAAGACTTCCCAGTTGTTGATGCCTGATTGACGGGGCTTGCCCGTATAGCAGAGCACGATGCGTTTTTCGAGTTCGTGAATGTCCACGCGCAGTTCCACGCGACGCTCGCCGCCGGGAGGCAGTTCAATTGCGGCGGCGCCACCAAACGCCGGCGGATAGTGATCCTGTGTGCCAGTAGGCACCTTGATGACGATTCCCTCCGCGTCGCGGCTGATGTGGATCCAGTCCACTTTGCTTTTGCCCGCGGAAGTGAAACGGTCGAGGGCGGCGCAAATCGCCACGGCCATAGCGCTGGAGCCTCCGATGCCCGCTCCGGCTGGAGCTTCGGAGTCTGTCGTTAGCGTAAAGCCGCCTTCCGGACGAAAAAACTTGGCAATCTCTGCAAGCAAGGGAAGCTTGTATCGTTTCGCCTTTATCAAGGCTTCAAAGGAGGAAAAACCTTCTTCGCGATGCGTGTCGCGTGAAACCAATTTCACTTTGTTATCGCCGACAGGGTGGGTTTCAATCACGCAACTGGCGTAGCGCGTTATGGCAGCGTTGATCGTGACCGCGCCGGGATGAAACAGGTAGAGAGGCCAGATGTCGAGTGTGCCGCCGGCAAGGTCTACGCGCGTGGGTGCTTTCGATTCGATTCGCAAGACAGTTCCTTAGTAAGCGAGAAACGTCAACAGACCTGGGGTGTCCGATGATCGTAGACGAGGATAGCTTTTCGGGCCTTATCTTCGGGAGGAAATTTGAGATTGCAGTGTCGCGCAATTAAAGAGTGGCACTACTTCCCTGCTGCTCCCGCCGCCTGACCACGGACAATCAGGCGTGGCCCTTCCTTTTTTCCATTGGCTAGAGCCGGATTCATTTCAAAACAGCGCCGGCACCGCGCCTCGTAGGCGCCTTGCGCCCCGACAACAATCAGTTCGTCGCTTTCAATCAGCCGCTGCGTGTGAACAGCGGGATTTCCGCAGCGAACGCAAATAGCCAGAAGCTTGGTGATCTCTTCGGCCATCGCGAGCAGTCGCGGCATCGGTTCGAAGGGGCGGCCAAGATAGTCCGTGTCCAGTCCTGCCACGATGACTCGCTTTCCAAGATTCGCCAGCTGTGTGCAAACTTCCACAATTTCTTCACCGAGGAACTGCGCTTCGTCAATTCCAACTACTTCCGTGCGCGGCAAAACTCTTGCCATCACTTCGGAAGCTTTCGAAACACATTCCGAAGGAATTCCCAATCCGTTGTGCGAGACGATTTCGTCCGAGGAATAACGCTCATCAATGGCAGGCTTGAAAATCTGAACGCGCTGGCGCGCAATTTCCGCGCGGCGCAAGCGGCGAATCAGCTCTTCGCTCTTGCCTGAAAACATCGGCCCGACCACCACTTCGATCCAGCCCATATTTCCCTTGACGATATCCACGCTCGACCCTCCCTCAAATTATCCAGCAACCGCAACACGGCGATACATCTTTGCATTATAGAACGGCGCGAAAGCTGCGATCACAGCGATGCGGAATGAATCCTGGCGCGTTACAAGATTTGCGCTCAGCACTCCCCAAGCGCCTTGCGCGTCGCGAATGCCAACTTCTCCGGCAAAACGGTCAATCGCTACAGAGAGTTCAACGCCACGATCTGCGACTTCTTCTGCGATTATTTCCGGAACTTCGATGCTGCCCGAACGCCCGAAAAATCCTCGCGCGCCGTTGCTAACATAAGCCCAGCTTTCGAGGAAAACGCGGCGCCGGCCGTCTTCGATAATCACATCGAGCCCGCCCTCTAGACCGACAAAATAGTTCCACGGCTCGCGATTCTGCGCGGCAAGACTCGCCACGGCATCCGCGCGCTGACGCGCGCCTTGCATCAATTCATCGCGGCTCGTTGGGGTGTGGCTCACGCCACTGTCCACCTCCACGCCAACAATTTCTATGTGTTTATCGGGAGCAAGGAGGTCGCTAAATGAGGAGAGAGCGTCGCCGACAGCACCAAGCTTCGGCTTGCGAGTGCTGCCCACTGCAATGATGATTTTTCCCGAATCGCCGTCCATCGCTATGAGGCGAGATTGTACTTGCGAGCGTCAGGAAAAAATACGGCGAAATTTCGAGGCTGAGGAAAACCCTGGACTGATCGCAGTAGCAGGCAGGGCAATTCAGTTTGTGGAAGCCTGCAAAGTTGCGATTTGCGAATCGCATTGCGCGATGCGTTGCGATATCTCATTGGGCAAGGAGACTTCCAGTCCGTACGTGCTCAAGCGTGCAGGCTTTTTCACCTTGTTCCATGTCATCGCGGTCTTTTGGAACCAGTTTCTTGCATTTTGCAGGCTGGTAAGTTTCTGCTGTGTTCTTGATTTTCCCCTTGATTTGCGGACAAACAGCAACCCTTCCTGGTTGTATGCTTCCGCAAGGGTGTATAGAAGCTCTTGTTGCGGCGGAGTAGCATCCTGCATTTGTTCCAAGATAGAAATGGCGGCTTCGATCTCTTTTTGTGCTTCGTCAAACTTGCCCTGCGCGGCCAGCGCGCTACCGAACCCCATCTGTGCCGCGCACCGATATGTCTTCGAGCGCAAATCCATCGCACTTAAATCGCCAAGTAACGCAAATGTTGCTTTGCTTCTCGCAAACTCCTGCGCAGCCTCGGCGTTTTTTCCCTGATGCATCAGAGATTGTGCAAACCATATGCCTACCGTTCCCTTGATCACGCGCATGGTCGCCGTTTGTTCAGCCGGATTGGCGGACAAAGCCAAGGCTTTGCGGAACTCGGGATTTGACTCTGCAAAACGGTTGAGATGAGTGAGGGCGAGCGCGACTTGTCCACGAACAATGATCGAATGGGACTGCGTGGTTTCGCTGTGAGGATCTCGAGCGAGAAGATTTTCTATCAGAGACTGGCCTTCTTTATAAGATTCAAGGGCTTGCGCATATTTGCCCTCAATCATCATTGCGTCACCGATTTTTGTAGCGACGACAGCGCGATTCGTCATAATGCGTATGTTTTCGCCCTTGGGCTCGAGCGAATTAAAAGTCTTCAAACTCTCGCGAAAATGCTGCTCCGCGGAAGATCGATCTCCCAGCTTCAAATAAGCGTCGCCCAGCGCGATGCGAATTCCGGCTCCTTCAGCGCGGTAAGCAATGTCATTGGGCGCCAGTTCCATTGCACGACTGTCTAGCGCCAGGGCCCTTTCCAGTGCTTCGATGCCCGATTCCACCGAACCGGTTGTGCCGCCCAAACCGTTGCCTATCTGGAGGAGTCCAAGATTGCGGTAGACACTAATGTTCCGTGCGAGAATCTTCACATCATTAGGCTTCGCCGCAAGTGCGGCGTCAAACATTTCCACGGAGAGCCGACAGTTGCGGAGCGCTTCCGAAATATTTCCTGTGGCAGCCATATGGACTTCACTTAGATTTTCATGAAGTTCGGCGAGATTGAGACGGTCCCTTTCACTCTGCGGATACATCCGGACCAGCGATTCCTCCAACGACAGAGCTTTCTCGTAGTTTGCGAGCGAAGCTTGCGTGTCTCCGAGATTAGGGAAGGACGGGTTGCCTTCAAGTTCAGCGATGCGAGCGTAACCAACCACCAAGTCTCGCATCAGACTTGGATCACTCTGAGAATCTGCAGCCAAACTGTCCAGATATTCCATTGCCTTATCCAGGATGAGTTTGCGTGAATCTGTGGCGCCAGGAAGCGTTTGGATAGAGTCGTGCACATCGAAGATGAGTGAGTTAGCAAGTTTGCGAACGTCATTGAAGCGAGCATCGGCTTTGCGCCGGTTTGCTTCCGCAATGCGAGCTTCGCGCCATGAAATGGCCACGCCAGTTAGCAGAGCCACGAACACGACCGCCGCGGCCGCAACACCAGCTCTGTGGCGACGCAGGAATTTGCCGGTGTAGTAGGTCCATGTTCCTTTGCGCGCGGAAATAGGGCGAGCGGTCAGGTGATTCTTGATGTCTTCAGATAGTTGTTCTGCGGAGCTATAGCGCTGATCGGGCTCCTTGCGAAGGGCTTTAAGAAGTATGTAGTCGAGGTCACCACGCAGATTGCTCCGAAGAAGCATCGGAGTGGTTTCGCGAGCCTCGGCGAAAAATTCGGGAGCCACCTCTCGCGAGCCTTCCGCCGTCGTAACGGTTTCTTTTTGTACGACACAAGTGCTCGGGCGTTCCGGGTCCCCGGCTGCGATGGCACTCGACAACTTTGCAGGCGTGCGAGGCTCAACCCGATAGGGAAAACGCCCTGTGAGCAGTTGATAGAGGACTACCCCAAGCGAATAGATATCGCTCGATGTGGACGTTGGCTCGGCGCGGAGTTGCTCTGGGCTTGCGTAATCCGGTGTGAAGGAGGGGTACTGTGTGGCTTCGAGGCTACCTGAAGCTTCAAGAAGCCGGGAAATGCCGAAGTCGAGTAGCTTTGGCGTTCCTTCTTCAGTGACCAGAATATTGCCTGGCTTAAGGTCGCGATGGATAACAAGATGTTGGTGGGCATACTGCACGGCAGAGCAAACCTCGCGAAATAGTTCGAGGCGCTTTGAGATGGAAAGCTTGTGTGTATCGCAATACTTGTCGATTGGCAGGCCAGAGACCAATTCCATTGCGAAAAATGGCGTGCCATCCTCGGTTGTACCGCCGTCAAGAAGTCGAGCGATGTTTGCGTGATCAAGCCCAGCCAGGATCTGGCGCTCGTTGCGGAAGCGGTCGAGAACAGAGGCAGAATCTCCGCCAGCGCGAACCAGCTTGATAGCCACCTTTTGATCGAATTGCCCATCAGAGCGAACTGCGGAGAAGACCTCGCCCATGCCGCCGCTGCCGATTTGCTCAAGGACGGTGTAATGACCGATTCTGCGGCCTGCCGCGTTGTTGGGGGGTGAAGGCTGCAAGCTTGCTCCGCCCAGAGAAAGGCAATTGTTGCGGAGGATACGAGGGGGAACTTATGTTGTCAACAACGGGAAGGGGGGCAGAAAAAAGAAGAATGGAGCGGCCTATGAGAATCGAACTCACGCCTGAACCTTGGCAAGGTTCCGTACTACCATTATACTAAGGCCGCTCGGTTGACCTTCCTTTTATAGCACGCTGACACGCCAACTCACAAGACCTGCTTCTCCCGCAAGTTTCGAATAATTACAAAATCAGGAGACTTGGGCGACGCGAGCGGACTTCACCACGGGAGATTTGCGCTGGCGATCCGCAAAGCGAGTTGCTTTGGCTTTGTCAGTGTACACACGGCCAAAACGTTCGCCGTCCGCATAATGCACCGTCACCAGCCAGTGGTGATGTTTTCTTCTTTTGTCGGTATTGAAGGTCTTGCGTTCGGTTGACGAGGACTTCTTGGCCGATTTTTTCAATTGGGGTTCCGCCTTCGTTTGCGTACTATGGCAAGAAACAACTTATTCGCGCAAGTACCGACTGAGATAGTAACGCGGTCTAAAACCATTTAGGTCAAACTTTTGTTGCAAATCATACATCAAACAGATGCGCCGGTTTGCTGCACGGCTACGCGTTACTGATTGGGATAGTTCGAGCGTTTCGAAGGCTACAAAGGAAGCAGGCCAAATTAGACTGTTAACAGCGGCCTTTTGCGATATTTCGTAAACTCGCCTGCCTGGGAAAACGCCCTAACTTTGCCAGTTTTTCATGAAACATTTTGGCGATTCATTCGTCTTTATAAAAGAAGGAAATGCAGAGCGATGTGGCGGACTGGAACTAACTTTATGAACGTACACAAACTACCGCCGGTTTTGGAAGATCTCAGAAACCATTCTTCTGAGCAGGTTGCGGAACTGCGTCTCTTGCTCGCAACAGACGCGCCTATGCGGCCTGACCCGCGCCGGCCGGGCTTCTTCGAAGTAGAAGGCCCGGAAAGCGTCTACTACGTTTTCCGCTATCCAAACGGCTCGAAAGTGTTGTTGCTGGGTGTATGGAAACGCGATCAAGTCGCCGAGATGGTTGCTTGTTCATGTCCCGCCGCCTGAGCGGCGTCCTACTTATTTCTTGTCTTCGTCCAAATCCAATGCAGCCGAGTTGATGCAGTAGCGGAGACCTGTCGGATTGGGACCGTCGTCAAAGACGTGTCCCAAGTGGGCATCGCATTTGCTGCACTTCACCTCGACACGTTTCATGCCATGGCTGAGGTCGGTTTCCGTGTCAATGGACTGTTCAGCGGCAGGAGCATAAAAGCTGGGCCAGCCGGAGCCCGAGTGGTATTTTGTTTCAGAACGAAACAACGGCTGGCCACAGCAAACGCACTTATAGGTTCCCGGTGTCTCTGTATCTTCGTATTCCCCCGTGAAGGGGGGCTCAGTTCCCTTCTGACGCGTCACATAGTATTGATTCTGCGTGAGTTGTTTGCGCCAGGCGGCGTCGTCTTTCCGTACCTTTTCGGTCATGGGGTTTCCTTCCTGGGAGGACCGTTTTGGTTCTTTCCGTGCATTATCTGATACGCGGCGAGGCTTTGACGTTACAGCCTTATCCGGCGAACATAATAGATAACCATGCACGAGAAAAGCATTCTTTCAGCAGACTCAAGACAGAAGGCGGATGAAAAACGCCGTAGCCGACGCGCCAAAATTGGCCGCCCCGTTAGGATTCGGCCATCAGATCCTCGGGACGAGCATTTTGAAGACATTCCGACGAGTGTGAATGCGTCCAAAGAAGGAATCTACTTCCTCACCAAGAATTCGAAATACTATGTGGGCATGCGGCTTTTTGTGACCTTTCCGTTTTCCTCGGCTCACGACCCCTTGAGTTCAGAATATGTGGCTCGCGTAGTTCGCGTCGAAAATATGGCGAACAGCAACAAGTTCGGTGTCGCGGTAGAGCTGCTTACCACAATGAACGTTAAGGGCGGCAAACCCGGGCCTCGTTAGGGTTCCAGTCGAATCTTCTTCGTTGACAGAAAATCCCTGATTCTTTACTCTGCTTCTTCATGGTTCGTACGCACCACACTCACGGGCATCATCACGGACTGGCGCCGCGTGCTGTGGAGTGTGCATAGAAGTTCAGCTAGACAAAGCACTCTTAGCCCGCTGGCGCAGCAAAGCCCAGCGGGTTTTTTGTTTTTGCGGCGAAAAATTGGAGGAGAGCGTGGAACTTGCATTTGCGAAGATGGGCGGACTGATCCCCGCCATTATCCAGGATTATCGAACTGGCGATGTATTGATGCTCGGCTTTATGAACGAAACTGCGCTTGCGGAAACACAACGGAGTGGCGAAGTGGTTTTTTTTAGCAGGTCGCGCAATAAGCTTTGGAAAAAGGGTGAATCAAGCGGTCATGTGCTGAAAGTGCGGGAACTGCGAATTGATTGCGATGCGGACGCGATCTTGGCGCGAGTAGATCCGGTGGGACCGGGCGTTTGTCATGAGGGATACAGGAGCTGCTTTTTTCGGGAGCTGGATAAACGGGGTGAGGCGCGTGTGACGGAGCGCAAGACGTTTGCACCAGAGCGGGTTTATGGGCCGGAGGGAAAGCAATGAGCGCGGAGAAGTTGAAGCTGGGGATTCCGAAAGGAAGTTTGCAAGATGCGACGATGGATTTGTTCGCCCGGGCAGGATGGAAAATCACACTGGGATCGCGGAGCTATGTGCCGACGATTGATGATCCCGAAATTGAGTGCTTGATGGTGCGTGCGCAGGAGATGGCTCGGTATGTAGAGACAGGCGCTCTGGATGCGGGAATGACGGGGCACGATTGGGTGGTAGAAACGGGCGCGGATGTAGAAGAACTGGCTGAACTCGTTTACGCGAAACAAAGGCTGGCGCGAGTGCGATGGGTGCTGGCGGTTCCGGAGGATTCGAAGATTCGTGATGCGCGGGATCTGGAAGGCAAGGTGATTGCAACTGAAGTCGTACGAATCACGGAGAACTATCTGAAGAAGTTTGGCGTGAAGGCACGCGTTGAATTTTCCTGGGGCGCAACAGAAGTAAAAGTTCCACAGCTTGCCGATGCGATTGTGGAAGTGACTGAAACAGGTTCATCGCTAAGAGCGAATCGCCTGCGCGTGGTGGATACGGTTCTTGAATCCGCGACCGTGTTCATCATGAACAAGAAAGCGGCTGCAGACGCCGTGAAACGCGAAAAGGTCGAGAACCTGATTTTGATGTTGCAGGGAGCGATCGCGGCAGCGAGCAAAGTGGGATTGCTGTTGAATGTGCGGCGCGAAGATTTGGAAGGTGTGCTTGGCGTGTTACCAGCGTTGAAAAATCCCACGATTTCGGCGCTAAGCGATCCGGATTGGGTGGCTGTGAATACGATAATCGAAGAAGCCGTGGTCCGGCAGATTTTGCCTAAGCTGAAAGCGGCGAGGGCGCAAGGAATCGTCGAGTATCCTCTGAACAAGATCGTGCTCTGATGAAAATTCTGAAATTGACACCGGCAAGCGAAAAGAAATTGTTCAAAGCGCGCGAAAAGCGCGACGTAGAAGCGGAGCGCATTGCCGCGGAAATTGTGGCGGACATAAAGAAACGAGGAGACAAGGCGCTCCATGCCTGGGCGGAAAAGCTCGATGATGTTGACCTGAAGCATGCTGGCGTCTGGATTGGCGAAAAAGAGATTGCGGCCGCAAAGCGTGCAGCCAGCAAAGAATTGGTGAAGGCAATGGAACATGCGGCGAGAAATGTTCGCCGCGTTGCAGAGCAACAATTGCCGAAGCCATGGAACATCGAGACGGATCGGGGCGTGAAGATTTCGCAGCGGGTCGAGCCAATCGAGAGGATTGGTTGCTACATTCCCGGCGGGAATTTTGCTCTGGTCTCTACATTGATCATGACCGCGGTGCCGGCTCAAGTCGCCGGAGTGAATGAAATCCTTGTCGTTTGCCCCAGGCCGAATCATGCCCTGCTTACAGCGGCGGGCATTCTTGGAATCAAAAGAGTTGCACGGATGGGTGGGGCGCAAGCGATCGCCGCAATGGCGTACGGCACAAAAAGTGTGCCGCGCGTGGACAAGATTTTCGGGCCGGGCAACCAGTTTGTGACCGCGGCAAAACAGATTGTCTCGAGCGATTGCGCGATTGATTTGCCTGCGGGACCGACAGAGGCAATTGTCTACGCTGACCGCGGAAATGCGCGATGGATCGCTTCGGATTTGCTGGCACAAGCAGAACACGCGATTGACGCAGGAAGCTTTTTTGTGACCACCTCAGAAAAACTGGCGCGAGAAGTTCAGCGGGAGGTTGGATGGCTGCTGGGTGAACTGCCTTCGCGTTTTGCGAATATTTCGACGGAACAGAGTGGGGGGATTCTGATTGCGCCGACGGTGGACGCAGCCTTTGACTTCATCAATCGGTTTGCACCGGAACATCTGAGCCTACCGGAAAATGGGCAAGAGCTACTGCCTCGGGTTCACGCGGCAGGAACAGTCTTTGTTGGGCCGCTGGGAGCGCAGCCGCTTGGTGACTACATGAGTGGAGGCAATCACGTGTTGCCGACGGGCGGCTGGGCGCGGCGTCGCGGGGGGCTTTCAACTGCGGATTTTGTGAAATGCATTGGCGTGCAGACGATAAATGTAAAGGGATTTGCGGAATTGGCGGACGACACAGTGACACTTGCGAAGGCGGAAGGTCTGCACGCGCATGCAAAGGCAGTCGAGGTACGACGATGAAAGTAGAACTACCAGTGCGTCTTGCCATTCTGGAGAGGAAAACCTACGAGCCACCCGCCGAAGGCCGCGAAGGAAAGATTCGTCTCGATTTCAATGAGAACACGGCGGGTTGTTCTCCGGCGGTGCTGCGCGCCCTTGCCAAACTCACGCCAAAAATGTTGGCGATGTATCCGGAAGTATTGAAAGGTACGGCGAAACTTGCGCGATATTTCGGGGTGGCTGCGGAAGAGTTGCTGCTCACAAACGGGGGCGATGATGCCTTGCGAGTTTTCTTTGACGCATTTGTAGATGCGGGGTCACACGTACTGATTTGCGAGCCGACGTTTCCAATGTATCGGTACTATGCAGAAATTTATGCCGCCAGGATTGATGTTTGCCAGTACGACCCGACAATGCGCTTTCCTTTGAAAGCAGTCTTGAAAGCGCTGAAGAATAAGCCTCGTGTGTTCTTCCTGGCTAATCCAAACAATCCGACGGGAACGCTAGTTCCTTTGCCCGATCTGAAACGAATCTTAGAGGCGGCGCCGAAGACTGCGGTCGTGTTTGATGAAGCCTACGCGGAATTTTCCGGGTTGACGACGATTCCGTGGATTCGCAAGTACCCGAATCTATTTGTGGCCCGGACGTTTTCGAAGGCAGCCGGACTGGCAAGCTTGCGTTTGGGTGCTGTAATTGCGCGGCGCGATTCACTCGATTTGGTGCGGCGAGCCATGCCGCCATATCCGATCAATCTTGCGGCGCTTGTGAGTGCAGTTGCCGCAACAAACGACAGGAAAACGATTCGCGGATATGTCCGAGATACCTTGAGAACGCGGCGCTGGTTCGCCAATGAACTGAACAAGCTTGGCGTATTTACCTATCCGAGCTCCGGAAATTTCTTGCTGGCCAATTTCGGGCCTGGCGGACCTGCGTTCTTCGCGAAACTGGAGAAAAAAGGAATCTTGCTACGCGAGCGGACGAAAGCAATTGGCCCAGGATTCGTGAGGATCGGGATTGGCACGCGCGAGGAGATGGAGAAGCTCGCGCGCGAGGTCAGGAAATTTGGGGAGAAGCGCTGATGGCCCGAAAAGCTTCAATTCATCGCAAGACAGCCGAAACGGACATTCACCTGAACATTAATTTGGATGGGAGTGGCAAGTCGCGAATCGCAACTGGAATCAGGTTTTTCGATCACATGCTGGATTTAGTGGCGCGTCACGGAGCCTTCGATTTAGCGATTAAAGCAAAAGGCGATCTCGATGTGGACCAACACCATACAGTCGAAGATGTAGGCATCACTTTAGGTGAAGCCGTGGCACAAGCACTGTGGGACAAGAAAGGGATTTTGCGCGCCGGATATTTTTTGATGCCAATGGACGAAACTCTCGCTGCGGCCGCAGTGGATTTGAGCGGACGCCCCTTTTGCGTCGTGAATGCAAAAATCAAAGCGGAGTTTGTTGGCGGATTTCAAGTGGAGTTGCTGGAAGATTTTTTTGGCGGATTTGCGTCAGCAGCAAAGGCAAATGTGCACCTACGTTGTTTGTATGGACGCTCGTCGCATCACCAGGTTGAGGCGATGTTTAAAGCATTTGCAAGGGCGCTTCGATTTGCCGTTGCGCGCGACAAGCGACTGAAGAACGTATTGCCAAGCACGAAAGAACTGCTATGAACGTGGCGATCATTGATTACGGCGCGGGAAATGTTCCATCGGTGGAAAGGGCTCTGCTCAAATTGGGCGTCGCGCCGGAGCGCGTGGACTCGGCGGAAAAATTGGCATCCGCGAGAGCAATCATTTTGCCGGGAGTAGGTCACTACGCGGCGCTGATTCGCGCGCTCGACGAGCGTGAAATGCGCGCGCCACTAGTAGATGCGATATTGCGGGGCAAGCCGTTTTTGGGAATTTGTCTGGGGTTGCAGGCGCTTTATCAATCGAGCGAAGAAGCACCGGACCTTAAGGGGTTGGGGATATTGCGAGGAAGGGTTTGCGCGCTGCCAGAAAGTGTGAAACTGCCTCACATGGGTTGGAACCAGCTTAAAGTTCGGCGTAATTCCCCGCTGCTCAAGGAGTTGAGCAATGGCGATTACTTTTATTTTGCGCACACCTTTGCGGCACGTGCAGCCGATGGAGAAACGGTAGCTGCGTGCGAATACGGCACGGAATTTGCGGCGGTGCTCGAAGTGGATCGAATGTGCGCCGTGCAATTTCATCCGGAGAAAAGCGGTGCGGCCGGCGCGAAATTGCTCGCGAATTTCTTGAGGCTAGCAGCATGAGCCTGGCGCGGCGAATTATCCCCTGTCTCGATGTGGATGGCTCGCGTGTCGTGAAGGGCGTGAATTTTGCCGGCCTTCGTGACGCAGGCGATCCTGCTGAGCTCGCGGCGCGCTACAACGCCGAAGGAGCGGACGAACTCGTGGTGCTGGATATTGCTGCATCGCGTGACAGACGACCTACATTCCTGGAAACAATTCGGCGAGTTGCGGAACAGCTAGCTATTCCACTTACCGCGGGTGGAGGAATTCGAACACTGGAAGATGCGCGTGCCGTGGTAAAGGCAGGAGCAGACAAGGTCACCGTGAACACGGCTGCCGTGCAGCGACCGGAATTGATTTCTGAATTGTCGCGGGAATTCGGCGCGCAAGCAGTCGTGCTGGCAATCGATGCGAAGAGGGAAGGCGATCACTGGAATGTTCGGGTGCGAGGCGGCCACGACTCAGCCCAATTAGACGCGCTGGAATGGGCGAAGCAAGGCGTAGAAGCTGGCGCTGGGGAGATTTTGTTGACTTCGATGGACAAGGACGGAACGCAAAGCGGATTTGATCTTGCATTGACCTCTGCGATCTCCGGCCAAGTAACCGTACCGGTGATCGCGTCTGGCGGAGCAAAACTGCCGGAACACTTCACTGAGGTTTTCGGCGCGGGTCTGGCCGATGCGGCGCTTGCTGCTTCTATTTTTCATGATGGCTTGCAATCCATCCGTGAACTTAAACAGTACCTTCACGAAAATAATGTCGAGGTCCGACTATCGTGCTGATTCCTTGCATCGATTTGCAAAGCGGCCAAGCGGTACAGCTTGTGCACGGGCGCAAACGCGAATTGGCGGTCGCAGATGTTTTTGGATTGCTGGAGCGATTCAAGGAATATCCGTGGCTTCACGTAATTGATCTGGATGCGGCAATGCGCAAGGGAGACAACAACGCACTTGTGGACGCGCTCTGCAAATGCACAAAGGCAAAATATGACATCAAGGTGAGAGTCGGAGGTGGAATTTGCACGGTGTCGCGCGCGAAGCGACTCGTCAAACTCGGAGCCACGCAAGTGGTCGTAGGCAGCGCTGCGTTCAAAGATGGAAAGATTAATGCTCGATTTCTGCGGATACTTTCCGCAAGAGTCTCGCGGAAGAGAGTCGTTATTGCGCTCGATACGTGGCGTGGAAAAATTACGGTACAGGGCTGGCGGAAATCGCTTTCGCTGGCGCCGCAGGATGTTATGCCTGCATTGGAGCCGTTTTGCGCGGGGTTTCTCTGCACCGACGTGGATCGCGAAGGGACGATGAGCGGCGCTAACCTAAAATGGTTTGGCGCGCTCCGCGAGGCAACGAAACATCCGATCATTGCCGCAGGCGGAATCAAAACGCGGCGAGAAATCACTTCGCTGGAAAAGTTGGGGATGGATGCCGCGGTAGGCATGGCAGTCTACAAGAACCGGCTGCGCTAGCCCGCAACAACTCAAAACCCATCAAAGTGCGATAGGATTTTGGCCCATGAAACTCCTCCACGCTCTCGCCCTTCTAATGCTAACTGCGACTGCGGTCGCAACCCTTGCGCAAACCACCGAGACACTCCCGTTTACGCTCAAACCTCTGGGACACGGCGTCTATGCAGCAATTGACGATGAAAAGGGCGACGCGGGTGCCAACGCGGGATTTGTAATTGGTGATGACGGCATACTCGTCGTCGACACGTTTGAGAACGAAAAAGCGGCGCGAGCACTACTCAGCGAAATTCGCAAGCTGACGCCGCTGCCGATCAAGTTTGTCGTGAACACGCACTATCACCTGGACCACGTTGCAGGTAACAAGATTTTTCAGACCGCGGGGGCAGTCGTCATTGCACACAGCAACGTTCCGCAATGGATTCACACTGAAAACCTGAAATTCTTTGGCAAGAACATCAAGCCTGAGCAAAAAGCCGAAGTGGAGAATCTTGGCTCGCCGGATGGGACGTACGAAACTGCATTAACTTTGCATCTTGGATCTCGCGACGTTGACGTCCTTCACCAATTGGGACACACGGGCGGCGACACAGTTGTAAGAATTGCAGATGCCAAGGTCACGTTTTGGGGTGATCTTTTCTGGAGGAAAACATTGCCGAACCTGATTGACGCAACCACCTCGGATTGGAGCAAAACGGTGAGCGTCAATGCAGCATGGCTGTCGAAATTCGACGGGACGCAGGTGCCGGGACACGGGGATGTCGGCACCAACGAGGATGTGAAAGAGTTTGGCAGCTATCTTGGAGATCTTCGCAGTATGGTGGGCAAAGCAGAAATCCAAAAAAAGAGTGGCGATGAAGTCGTTTCCGCGGTCTTGCCAGAGATCACAAGAAAGTATGGGAAGTGGGGCTTCTTTGATTATTTTGCAAAGTCCAATATCACGGACATGGATGCAGAATTGCGCGGAGTGAAACGTAAACCGGGCGATCCCAAATCAAACTAGCCTTGTCAGCGGAGATAGGCGTCTGTCACATATTGCTGAACCATGCGCTGCGTATTGAAGAACGAGCCGTTGATGGCGATGGCGTGCAGCATCACTTCCAGGTATTTTTGGCGATCGTTGTAGTAGAGCGGCAGGATGACATTTTCCAGCTTGTGGTACAGCGATTCGGCCTCTCCTGCGTTGTCTGTGGAAACATCTGTGCCGCGGTGGAGTTCGCCGATAGACCAGCCGGTAACGCCCTCGATGTGCCCCTCAACCCACCAGCCATCGAGAATGCTGAGACTTGGAACGCCGTTGAGAGCAGCTTTCATCCCGCTCGTGCCTGAAGCTTCGAGCGGAAATTGCGGCGTATTGAGCCAAAGGTCCACTCCCGCCGTAATTTTGCCGCCGAGCTCCATATTGTAGTTATCCAGAAAAACGGTTTGTACATTTTTTTTGAGCGCTTTTTTGGCCTTAAAAATCTTTTGAATAATTTGCTTGCCGCCCCCGTCATTCGGATGCGCTTTCCCGGCAAACACAATCTGGAATTTCCCGGCATTTTTCGCGATTTCGCGGAGCCGGTCGAGATCAGAAAGAATCAAGTCGGCGCGCTTGTATCCCGTGGCGCGGCGTGCAAAGCCAATCGTGAAAACATCTGGGTCGAGCTTGAGCCCCGTTTTCTGTCGCACTGTCTCGAAAAGTTCGTGTTTGGAAAGCAAGTGTGCAGCCCAAACTTCTTCGGGCGGGAGGCCCAAAGCGCTGCGCAAACTGTAGTTGTCTTCTTTCCACGTGGGTATGTAGCGGTCAAAAAGTTGCTGAAATGCGGGAGCAGCCCAAGTCGCCGCATGAACGCCGTTGGTAATCGCTTCAATCAAAAATTCCGGAAACATGCGGCGCGAAACCTCGCCGTGTTTTTTCGCAACACCATTTACGAAGTTGCTGAGGCTGAGCGCCAGATGTGTCATATTGACGGAAGCACCGCTGCGAGCGGCATCGTGCAAGTCCGGAAAATTGGTTTCAGCCTGCAGGGCGCGCTTGATCAATTCGGCCGCGGAAGCGTCCTTCATGTTGAAAAAACCGGTTTGTTCCGGAAAGGCTCGCGTCAGAAATTCCACCGGAAAACGGTCATGGCCAGCAGGAACAGGCGTGTGCGTGGTGAACACGCACTTGTCGCGAACTTTTTCAATGTCTTCGCCGATGACGGATTCTCGGCCCGCCTTCTCCGCCTCTTCACCAAGCAGCTCGAGCGTGAGAAGCGCTGCATGACCTTCATTCATGTGATAGCGGGCGATGTCTTCATAACCGAGCGCGCGCAACATTCGCACTCCGCCGATGCCAAGCAAAACTTCCTGGCAGAGACGGTAGTAGGAATCGCCGCCATAGAGACTGCCGGTCAGGTTGCGGTCGCGCTCTTCGTTGACGGGAAGATCTGCATCAAGAAAATAAATCGGAACGATGTGGCCACGGGCTCCGACCGCGTCATAGCGCCAACACCGCAATTCCACGCGGCGATTTTCAAGCGGCACAGATACTCGTGCCTTTTCTTCCTTGAGGAAGTCTTCAACGCGCCACTCGACGGGTTCTTCCGTCTGGACTCCGTCTTCAGAAAGAATTTGCAAAAAGAAGCCCTTGCGATAGAGCAAGGAGATCGCGACCATTGGGAGTTTCAGGTCTGCAGCTGCGCGAATGGTATCGCCGGCAAGTACGCCGAGGCCACCCGAGTAAGAGGGCATGGCATTTTCCAGCGCAATTTCCATCGAAAAATAAGCAACCAGGCGTTTATTGTTATTCGTCAACTTGACCGCCATTCAAGATTGCTCCGTCGGGCGCGAAGCGAGCCGTACAACCATTCCAAAATTCACCACAGTAAGAGAACTATTTTCCAGTTTTCTCCACGCGCAAGCAAGCGCGCAGGGAGCGGACGTTAGATTTTGCAAAAGTATTACGACTTTTGGGTGCTTGCGGAGTTACGATTGCGGCTACGCTAGGGTATCGGTTTCCTTCAAAACGGAGACAAAACGCATGCCCGAAGGGGCAACTAAGTGGCGGCGCGGCTTTTGGAGTCTGATCGTCACCCAGTTTCAGGGCGCATTTAATGAAAACGGCCTCAAGTATTTTGCAATCTACCTGATTCTTTCCCTGCATCTGGGAGCCAAACAAGAAGACCGTTTGATTTTTTGGATTGGCGTTTTGTTCGCTGCGCCGTTCATCCTGTTTTCCATGGTCGGCGGATATCTCGCCGATAGATTCAGCAAACGCTCCGTCACAATCGGCACAAAATATTTTGAAATCGCGGTGATTGCATTTGCCGCAATCGCCCTGCTCCGTTTTCACTCCGATCCCACAGCCGCAATACCGATGTTGCTTGCTGCTGTTTTTTTCGCAAGTTGCCAGGCGGCCATTTTTGGCCCGTCCAAATACGGCATGTTGCCGGAACTCTTGCCAGATGCAGAACTCTCCTGGGGCAACGGAGTCATCGAGTTAGGAACTTTTCTCGCCATCATTTTGGGAACAGTGGCTGGGTCACGCCTGCCGGAGTTCTTTGCGGGCAAAGAAATCAACGGAGCCTATTTCTTCCTAATTTTCGGAATTGTGGGGTTAGGAACGGCCCATCTCATCACAAGACTTCCCGCAGCCGATCCCCAAAAGAAATTTCGCTGGAACATCTTTGGAGATCTATTTACGCATCTCCGCACCGCGCGATCGGACAGAGCACTCTGGCTCGCAATCTTCGGTAATACCTATTTCTGGTTCCTGGGAGCGTTGCTGCAATTCAATGTGGTGCTGTACGGCGAACGCGTTCTTCATGTACCTGGGAGCGAAAGCTCCAAACTGCAAGCCGCCATCGCGATTGGTATCGGTGTTGGAAGTTACGTAGCCGGCGCGCTGTCTGGCGGAAAAATTGAATATGGACTGGTCCCGCTAGGCGGGCTGGGAATGACGCTTTTTGGATTCCTGCTCTCTCTGCCGCAGCTTTCCTTCAATCAGATTCTGGGATTGCTGGCTGCTCTCGGCTTTTTTGGCGGTTTCTTTATTGTGCCCATCAGCGCGCTGATTCAGCACAGACCGGATGAAAAAGACAAAGGCGGCGTCATTGCTTCGGCGAATCTGCTTTCGTTTGTTGGAGTCGCGGCTGCGGCCGCTGTGCCCACACTCTTTTCTCAGTATTTGAATCTCGGACCTAAAGCAGTATTTCTATGGGCTTCGATAGGAACGCTTGCCGCCGCAATTTATCTGGTTTTTCTGTTGCCCGATTCGTTGCTTCGCCTGCTGCTTTGGTTTGCAACGCACACCCTATACAGAATTCACACCAAGGGCCGCGAAAATGTCCCCGCTCGCGGCGGAGCAATGCTCTGCCCGAATCATTCTTCCATGGTGGATGGCGTGCTCCTGATTGCGAGCACGGATCGGCCAATTCGATTCCTGATGTTCAAAGGTTCCTACGAACATTGGCTCGTAAAACCGTTCGCGAAAATACTTGGCGTGATCCCGATTGCTTCAAACCAGGGACCTCGCGAGCTGATTCATTCCTTGCGTGCCGCTACAGACGCACTAAAAAACGGCGAGTTGCTCTGCATTTTCCCGGAAGGCCAGATGACGCGCATAGGGCAGATGCTTCCCTTCCGGCGTGGGCTGGAACGCATCATGAAGGGCACGGAGGCGCCGATTATCCCTGTTTACATTGATGGCGTTTGGGGTTCGATCTTCAGCTTTGCGGGCGGCAAATTTCTCTGGAAGTTTCCGCGCAAGATTCCCCATCCAGTGCAAGTAATTTTTGGCTCCCCGATCCCATCTACGACGCAAGCACAGGAAGTGCGGAGGCAGGTGCAGGAGTTAGGAGTGGACGCATTTGCGGACCGAAGAGGCCGTCTACAGACCATTTCGCGTGCCTTTGTTCACACGGCGCGGCGGCATCCCTTTCAATTTGCCATGGCCGACGGCCGCACACCGCGGCTCAACTATTTTTCCGCCCTGACCAAAGCCATTTTCCTGGCGCGACGTCTGAAGACACATTGGAAAGACCAGCCGATGGTCGGTCTCTTTCTGCCGCCGTCAATTCCCGGAGCGCTGGCCAACTACGCCGCGATGCTCTCAGGAAGAGTCCCTGTCAATTTGAATTACACGGTCTCTCGCGACACATTGGAATCTTGCGCACGGCAATGTGAATTGAAGACGGTCGTCACCTCGAAGCTTTTCCTTGAGAAAATAAAGGTCCAGCCGCCAGGCGAAGTGATTTACGCGGAAGATTTGGCGGCGAATCCAAAACTAACGGAGAGATTGGCGGCACTCTTTGCCGCTCTCTTCCTGCCTACGGGCGCGCTGCAGAAAATCTGCGGCGCGGCTCGCAAGACAAAGCTGGACGACACTGCGACGGTAATCTTTTCCAGCGGCTCTACTGGCGAACCAAAGGGTGTCGTTCTCTCCCATTACAACATCGCCTCGAACGTGGCCCAGCTCTTGCAAGTTTTCATGCTACACAAAGGCGATCGCATCCTTGGCATACTTCCCTTTTTTCATTCTTTCGGGTTTACGGGCACGCTTTGTTTGCCGGCGGCATCTGGAATCGGCGCTGTCTTCCATCCCAGCCCGCTTGATTCTCGCGCGATTGGGGCACTGGTAAGCCAACACTCGGTGACGATGCTGCTCGCTACACCTACATTTTTAAATACCTATACGCGGCGTTGCACGCCCGAAGAGTTCGGCAGTTTGCGCATCGTTATGGCCGGAGCGGAAAAATTGCCGGATCGCATTTCCATCGCATTCGAAGATCAATTTGGAATTCGGCCCCTTGAAGGGTACGGGACAACCGAGTGTTCGCCGGTCGTTGCGGTAAATACTTATGACTTTCGCGCAGCGCAGTTCCGGCAAGTGGGCGCAAAGCGTGGAACCATTGGGCATCCCCTTCCCGGCATCGCGATTCGCATCGTGGATCCGGAGACTGGCGCGCTGCGCGGTGTTGGCGAACCAGGATTGCTCTTCGTTCGCGGCCCGAACATCATGCAGGGCTACCTGAAGCGTCCCGAAAAAACTGCCGAAGTGCTGAAAGACGGTTGGTACAACACGGGAGATATCGCCACTGTGGACGAAGACGGCTTCCTGCGCATTACTGATCGCTTGAGCCGCTTTAGCAAAATCGGCGGCGAAATGGTTCCGCACATCAAAATCGAAGAAAAGTTGCAAGAGATCGCGGAAGCGACCGAGCAAGTTTTCGCCGTTACGGCTGTGCCGGACGAGAAAAAAGGGGAGCGTCTGATAGTCCTGACGACGCTTCCCGAAGAAGAGTTGGCCAAGACCATCGAGCAGTTCGCGAAAGCAGAGCTGCCGGCACTTTGGAAACCGCGCCCCGACAATTTCCTGCGAATCGAAACGCTCCCCTACCTAGGTACCGGCAAGCTAGATTTGCGCCGTCTGCGTGAACTTGCGTTGGAGCTAGCCGGCGCAAACAGATGATCTACTCGGCTCAGATGCGGCCGGTTCGACGATTAACAATTACTGCCGTTGCACTCGTCGTTTGGTTTTATACGCAGCATCTGATTGGCAATCGGCAAATGCCCTCGCAAGGAGTCGGTGACGTCCTTCATCAATTAACGGCCTCGTGGAACGCATATTTCCTTTCGCACGCTGCCGCGGCGAATCTTCTCTTGATCGTAAGTTCTGCACTGATCGATTTCCTGGCGCTGTTTCTATTGTTGCGCTGGATGTTCGGCACCAGCGTGAGGCCGTTTCTTGGCCTCTTCTTGTTAATGCTGATGCGGCAAATTGTTCAAGCATTCTGCGCCCTGCCTCAGCCTCCGAACATGATTTGGCACTATCCCGGATTCCCCTCCTTGCTCGTAACCTACTCCGTCGCAGGAGATTTCTTTTTCTCCGGGCACACGGCAATCGCCGTCCTTGCAGCCACCGAAATTGCTCGACTTAAGAAACTCTGGTTTACCGCGCTGGCAATTCTTGTCGTGCTATTCGAGATTGTTACAGTGCTGGTCTTGCGAGCGCATTACACGATGGACGTCTTTACGGGCCTGATTTCTGCGTTGTGGATAGCTTCCTTTGTGGAAAAACTTGCTGCGCCGTTTGATCGCTTTGTGGAAGCCCGAGAACAGCGCAAGCACTAAAGCCTATTTATACCGCATCGAGAAATCGGCTTCGCACAACGGGAGAAAGTGATTCCAAATCCAGTAACGTCAGGAAATCAATCGTTTTGAACTCGCGGTCGAGTGCCGGTTCTCCGCAAATGCGAGCGCCGAGATTCAGATAAGCGCGGAGCAGTCGCGGCGCTGTAATTGCGTCCTCGGTGATTCTCGTCGAGTCCGAGTCCAAGCCGAAACCAGGCAGTGGCTTGGTGCGCAACTCAGGCGGAGCCAAAAACTGTTCCAGTTGCCGGTACAACTCGATTCCCTCAGCTGGATTTTGCGAAGTCAGCGACGAGCAACCGACAAGATAGCGGCCGCCATGCTGCAGCGCATAAACCGCTATTCCTTTCCAAAGCAGGTTGAGCACTTCAAAAGTCCTGTGTTCTTTCAAAATCGCAGCGCGCCCAACCTCGACCAGTGAGCCGCGGAGTGGCTCAAATGGAGCAAAATCAAACTCGCGCCCGCTGTAGTAGCCAAGGTTCGCAGCAGCTGTGGTGCCCGTCTGCATTCGATAGGTCGCAATCACTTTTCCCGATGCCTTGTGTTCAACGATCAGGTGATCGCAAACGGAGTCAAACTCGTCCGTGTCATAGCCGGTCTGGTAGGCGCTTTCCAAACCCTCGTTCAGTTCAAGGTTAAAGACCAGGAAACGCAGCCGGAACGCCTGAAGCCTTTCTTCTGGCAGCTCCGCGAGGCGGACTGAATATTTCTGAGCCCCGCCAGGTCGCTCGGAAAGTTTTCGAGCTCTTGTAAGAAGCCCCATCGAGGAGGAATCGCTACTTTGTTGCAGTGCATGAGAAATATCTGGGTTTGCGGGCATGGCTCTAGTACCTCCTTATTCAAGGCGGCCCACTGGGATTCCCGGGCGGCCAAAAAGGAAATGGGCCAAAAACATCTGCGTCCAAACCAAATAACTTGAGATCTTTCAGCAGCTTGCGATTCTGGTGCTGAGCAAGGAATACGGGGTGAAGCCTACAAGGAAGTTACTGGAATGTGAAAAGAGCCTAACTGTTCCTGCCCAGCATCGTGGCTTTCGCGTGGAATCTATATTTGAGCCCGTTTGCAAAACGCTGTGGGAGGATGCCCATGGAGCGATAAAGCTGTATTCACAACAGGCTCCAGCGGAGGCTTGGGAGCCTCCATCAAAAAAACGATTCTTTGCAAGCAACGCCAATAGTCATGGGCTCTTCGCGAAAGACACAGTCTAACAGTTTCCTACTCCGAATTTTGTGGCAATTCCGGTTGATTTCACGAACGAACAGCGTTCGCAGTGCAGTTGGTTCAATGATTCAGCAGTTGGTGCTGAGGTCCTTCCGCTCAATCTTCTTCTCTTGCGAATAAGCATAAGCACCAGAACAAATCACCAAAGCCAGGCAACTCATAGCCACGCCAACCTTCATACAAACTAGCCTGGGAAGCCACGATCACTCTCTACCCACAACCAGAATCGCGAATGAACCTGGCTTCATTTTCCCGCGCCGTTCCCCTGGTGCCGGTGGATCGAACTCCGCCGAGGGAAGAAAAACCTGGTGCGACTTCAAATCGAGGCCCATCGTCCGCGCAGATTTCTTTGTCGGGACGTTTGCGACGACTGTATATTTATCCGCTCCGTCCTCGTGAGCGATGGTGAGGTTCCCGTCGCCAGTCGAGGCGAAGGCGAGTTTGGTCTCAGGATCGAACGCATTTGCATCAACACCGTCGCCGATAGGAACGGTTGCGACGACTTTTCCATCATCCGCACTTATCACCGCCATGATTTTGTTGTCGCACCCGGCGAACAGGCGCCTTGAGCTCCAATCGGCCGCAAGGCCCGACGCTTCCTTGCATGGAGCCATGGGCCAGCGATGGAGGACTTTCAATGCTTTCGAATCGAAGTGGACCAACTCCGACGTATCCTCGATGTTGACGTAAATCGTTCCCTTGCCATCCGCTACGGCAAATTCTGGTTTCCCTCCAAGGGCCAGAGTTCCCGCAACAGATCCGTCCGCTGCGTTGATCGCCGTCGTGTCCTTCGACCTTCCGTTCATGGTAAAGATGCGTTTCGTGTCCGGGTCGTAGACGATCGCATCTGGATTTGTACCCGTTTGCGCGGTGCCAAGCGTTTTGAGCGAAGCAAGGTCGAAGATGGTCACGTTATTCGTGCGACCGTTACTCGTAAATCCGCGTCCAACGTCGCTCGCAATGGCTATTCCATGCACGCCTTGCGTGTCAGGAATGTCGCCTACAACGGTGCCCTTGTCCGCGTCTAACACAACTACATGAGAACCGTGCGAGACATAGACTCGCCGAGCCGAGCTGTCCACGGTCACGTAATCCCATCCTTCATCACCTGCCACAGAAATCGTTTTGACCAGATGGTATTTCCCGGATCCAGATTGTGCCGCGCCCGCGGCAACAATTGAGATTGAGAACATGAGAGTGATAGCAAATTGGCGCTTCATGAAGATCGCCTCCTTTGATCATCGAACGAGAAAGGTGTACGCGCACGAAGATAAACAGGCCATTAATTTGCCTTAGCGCCTTGTCGGAAATTCGCGTTAGGGTGCTTGCGTTCCCCTTCGGTAGAAGGTTTATGATTCCGAAATGCGAGTCTTATTGGTTGAAGACGAAACGCGTATCGCTCGTTTCGTGGCCAAAGGCTTGAGGGAGCAAGCGTATGCCGTAGACGTCGCCTCCGACGGCGAAGAGGCTCTTTATCAAGTCGCAGTAAATACGTATGACGTAGTCATACTGGACGTCATGATCCCCGGACCCAATGGATTCGAGGTATGTAGAAGGTTGCGTCAGACCGGCCACCGAATGCCTGTGCTCATGCTGACGGCCCGGGATGCAGTCGAGGACCGAATCGAAGGGCTAGACCAAGGCGCGGATGACTACCTCACAAAGCCGTTTGAGTTTCGTGAACTGCTTGCCAGGCTGCGCGCACTCTTGCGAAGGCCGAACGCATTGCAACCGTCGGTTCTTTGTGTCGCAGATTTAGTTGTGGACACGGCTGGCCAGACTGTGTCTCGCGACGGAAAAGCGATATCCATGACCACGAAAGAATATTCTCTCATCGAGTTCCTGGCGCGTAACGCGGGGCGCGTTGTAGGCCGTGCCGAAATCGCCGAGCACGTGTGGGATGAGGAGTTCGACCCATTTTCCAATCTGATTGAGGTTTACGTGAATCGCGTGCGTCGAAAGATCGATGTCCTGGGAGCGAAACCTCTTCTTCACACCCGCCGCGGCGCGGGCTATGTATTTGGACCAGATGCAAAGCCTGAGGAAAAGACAACCGGCACTCGGCAGCGGCGCGACCATGTTTAGCTCGGTACGAATTCGTCTGACTCTCTGGTATACGGGCGCGATGGCTCTGGTTCTTCTCATACTCGCTTCGGCCACGTACTTCCTGCTGCGGCAGAACGTGGGCAAGCAAGTGGATAAGCAATCCGTGGAACTTGCCGACACATTCCTCAGCACCGTGAATGCGGAAATTGCCGATACTTCAAAACCTGACAGCCTCGATGAGGGCGTAGCTGCGGCCATTTCCGAGCATCGCTTTAGTGATGTGACGTTTGCCGTCTTCGATCATCAGGGAAATGTCATTGGAATGTCGGAAAGCGCGTCCGAAGACCATCGTCACGGCGCCTTAAAGCGAGAAGAAGTCCTCCCTGTTCTGAAGAGCCTTCTCAGTGAACCAGCCTCTTTTCACTTTGTCCGCGTGGATGGACGGCCATATCGGAGTTACGTACGTTCGTTCTCGTATGCGCGACAGGACGCATCACTCGTAGTTCTCCAATCGCTTTCGAGGCAGGTCGAGTTTCTGAGAACTCTGGAAACAACGTTTCAAATTGTAATTCCCCTAACAATCCTGCTTGCGGGCGGAGGAGGATACCTTCTCGCGCGAAACAGTCTTTCGCCGGTCGTCACCATGAGTGCCGAGGCAAGCCGCATTGGTTCGGAAAATCTCGATGCACGGCTCACCGCGCGCAATCCGAAAGACGAACTCGGACACCTGGCGCAATCGTTCAATGGCCTACTCGATCGCCTCAGCGCATCTTTCGACCGCCAGAAGCGTTTTGTCGCTGATGCTTCCCACGAACTGCGCACTCCCGTAGCGATACTTTGCGGAGAAACGGAAGTTGCGCTTGCCAAGAACAAGCGCAACGAAGAAGAGTATCGGGAGACACTCCGCATACTTGGTGACGAATCGAAACGTCTTCGACATATCGTGGAAGATCTTTTCACGCTCGCGCGCGCCGACGCCGGACAATACGCGCTCTCCTACAGCGAGTTTTACCTGGATGAACTTGCAGCGGAATGCGCAAAAAACGTGCGGACACTGGCCTCGGCCAAACAGATCAAGGTCACTTGCGAAACGAATGAAGAAGCTCTCGTCCGCGCCGACGAGCCGCTCGTGCGGCGAATGCTGCTCAATTTACTCGACAACGCCATCAAGTACACGCCTGAAGGAGGTTCCGTCGCCTTGCGTTGCGACCAGCAAGACGGTTTCTATACTCTGACGGTGAAAGACTCGGGACCAGGCATTCCTCCTGAGCTCCAGCCGCGGATTTTTGAGCGTTTCTTCCGGGTGGACAAAGCCCGCTCCCGTCGCGAACAAGACGGCGGCGGCGCTGGCCTTGGCCTCTCGATCGGGGCATGGATTGCCGGTGCCCACGGCGGGAAGCTCGAGCTCACCGAATCGAGCGAACGGGGAAGCTTGTTTACAGCAACTTTACCGAAGCCGTCTTCCTCGAGTTAATCCCCTGTTTAGGTAGCGGGCGGTAGCGTTTTCTTGCGGCTTATTTGCCGCGGAGAATTGCATGTCGGTGTCACCATTCACAATTCGCAGTCTCGTTGCGGTAGCGCTCGTGTTTGTTCTCTTGCCTTCGGCCTTTGCGCAGCAAACGCCTCCAGCGCAAACAGTACAACCCTTGCGATTGACCCTTCTCGATGCGCTTGAGCGCGCCCGGAAAAACAGCGTTGTGTATCAATCTGCTGTGACCGACGCGCGCATCGCCAACGAAAGCAAGAAGCAAGCCATAGCCGCTCTTTTGCCAAGCGTGTTCTACAACAATGCAGCGATCTATTCCGAAGGCACTGGCGTCAACGACCAGGTGAAGTTCATTGCTAACAATGCCGTTCACGAATACATAAGCCAGGCAAATGTTCACGAGGTTCTAGAGGTCACGGGATTTGCCGAAGCACGCCGGGCGGCAGCCAATGCTGCCGTTGCCAAAGCAAAGTTCGAAATCGCCTCGCGTGGTCTCGTCGTCACAGTGGTGCAGGCCTACTATGCGACGGCGGCAGCCGAGAAGAAACTCGAAGCGGCACAAAGGGCGGCAGACGAAGGTGAACGATTTTTCAAGGTCACAACGGATCTGGAGCGCGGAGGGGAGGTTGCTCATTCGGATGTGATTAAAGCCGAACTGCAAGCCAATGATCGACGCCGGCAGCTGTCTGAAGCAAGGCTCGCTCGCCTCAACGCGCGACTCGATTTGGCAGTCCTTATTTTTCCTGATTTTAACGACAACTTCGAACTAGGCGAAGACTTGCACGCGCCAGTTGAATTGCCCAGCAGCGCCGAAGTCGAAGCACGCGCCGCGCGCGACAATCCTGACATTCGAGCAGCGCTTGAAGCTGCAAACGCGGCAAGGCATGGCGTAAACGCAGCACGAGCGGCGTATCTTCCATCACTTGGACTCGACTACTTTTACGGAATCGACGCACCACGCTTCGCGACCAGGACAAACGGCATTTCCAATCTCGGGTCCTCATTCGTTGCGACTCTGAATATTCCAGTCTGGAATTGGGGCACGACGCAGAGCAAGGTGAAGCAAGCCGAACTGCAGCGCGACCAAACAAAGCGCGAACTATCGCTGGTGCAACGAAAGCTGCTCTCTGAGCTGAAATCTCTTTACGCCGAAGCGCAAACTGCGGCCGATGAACTATCAAGCCTCCAGCGTTCTGCGGAACTTGGCGCGGAGAGCCTGCGGCTCATCAATCTCCGCTACAAAAACGGTGAATCAACCGTGCTTGAAGTCGTGGATGCACAGAACACCGCAACCGCTGCGGACGCTGCCTACCAGGACGGTGCCGTGCGGTATCGCGTGGCGCTTGCCAACCTTCAAACCCTCACCGGAGCCCTCACTACGCCATGAAACTTCTCGTGAGTATTTCGCTGCTCGGCGTCCTTGTCACCGCAGGTTGCAGCCCCGCCCAAAAAGAAAAGGAACCGGTCGTGACGGTCAAGACCGCCCCGGCCACGAAACAAAACATCTCTCAATTCGTGTCAGCAGAGGCAGTCGTGTTCCCCGTGAAGCAGGCCACTGTCTCACCGAAGATTACTTCCACCATCGCGGAGTTCAAAGTGCAGCGCGGCAGTCGGGTTAAACAGGGGCAGTTGCTCGCCGTCTTGGAAAACAAAGATTTGGCTGCACAAGCAGAAGCTAGCCGAGGCGACTTCGAGCAGGCCGATGCAAACTATGCGATCACTGTAAACGCAGGTCTGCCGCAGCAGATTCAGAAAGCTGAGCTTGACGGGGCCGCGGCAAAGGCCGCTTTCGATGCCGCACAAAAAGTTTACGAGAGTAGAAAAGATCTTTTTCAACAGGGTGCGATTCCCCGGCGCGATCTCGATTCCGCGGAAGTGGCTCTAGCGCAAGCGAGAAGCCAGAATGAACAAGCTCAAAAGCAACTCACTGACCTTCAGCGCGTTGGCAAAGAGCAACTCATGAAAGCGGCGAAAGGGACCAAGGAATCTGCTGAAGGTCACTATCGCGCCGCGGCAGCTCAACTCAGCTATTCCGAAATCCGCAGCCCGATCGATGGCGTCGTAACAGACCGACCGCTTTATGTCGGAGATTTGGCTGCGGCAAACCAACCGATTCTGACGGTCATGGACACCTCAACGCTCGTCGCAAAGGCGCACATCCCCCAGAACGATGCAGCCCAATTGAAGATTGGTGACCCCGCACGAATTAAAACATCAGATGAAGGCGGCGAGGTCGAAGGTCGCGTCTCGCTCGTGAGTCCCGCACTGGACCCGGGAAGCACAACTATCGAAGTGTGGGTCGAGACGCGTAAGCCAACAGCCTTTCTGAAACCGGGAATGACCGTGAGCATCGAGGTCACAGTAAAGTCTGTGAAAGACGCGCTTACTGTTCCTTCCTCAGCTGTCTTCAAAACGCCGGAGGGTAAAACGTACGTCCTAGTTGCGGGCTCCGATAAAAAAGCACATCAGAAATTGATTGAAATCGGGGTGCAGAATTCGGAACTGGCACAGGTCGTTCAGGGAATCTCTGCTGGAGATCTGGTGATTGTTTCTGGTGGATACGCCGTTCCGGATGGCACGGCCATTGAAATCGAGAAGCCATCGGCTGACGGAAAAGACAAAATGCAGCCTGAAAAGGAGTAGCAGGGCGTGCGCCACCGAAATAACCATTCCGCACCGTGGTTTGAACGCCTGTCTCGCCCCATTGTCTTTTTCACCGTGGCACTTGCTGTTATTGGGGCTTATCTAGCTTTCACCATTCCCGTTTCTGTTTTTCCCAGCACCGACTTTCCGCGCATCGTTATCGGCGTCGACAACGGAGTCGCCCCGATTGACCAGATGCTCGTCACGGTAACGAAGCCTATCGAAGAAGCAGTGAACAGTGTTCCAGGTTTGCAAAACGTGCGGTCTATCACTAGCCGCGGCTCGGCTGAAATTGATCTCTTCTTCGACTGGAAATCCGACATGGTGCTCGCTCTGCAACGTGTTGACGCGGTTGTGGCACGATTGCAGTCGGAACTTCCTTCCAATGCGAAAATCGAAACCCACCGTCTGACCTTCGCAGTGTTTCCAATTATTGGCTACAGTCTGACTTCCGATAGCGTTCCCCCTGAAAAACTCTGGGAAATCGCGACCTACGAAATCAAGCCGCGTATGAACCGGCTCGACGGAGTCGCGACCGTCGTTGTACAAGGCGGTCGCGTGCCCGAATTCCAAGTGACACCCGATCCGGCGCGTTTGCCTGTCGCGGGTGTCACCGTCAGCGACATTCTCGACGCCATCCGTCGCACGAATTTGGTCGATTCGCCAGGGCTCATCGAAAGTGAGCATCATCTGGTTCTCGGTCTTGTGAGCGGCCAAGTGCATTCTGCCGAGGAAATTGGCCGTATTGTCGTGAAGACTTCTCCTGCGGGAGTGCCTGTCCGCATCGCAGATATAGCCTCAGTGGCGCCTTCCGTGGCCCCCGTTCATACGATCGTGACCGCGAACGGTAAGCCGGCCGTTCTCTTAAACGTGAACCGCCAGCCGGAATCGAACACTCTGCAGGTCGCAAATGAAGTGCATGAACTCGTACAACAAATAGCCCCGACGCTACCGAAGGGCGTTCACCTGGAACCGTTCTACGATCAGTCCCTCATCGTCAGGGATTCGATCTCAAGCGTCCGCGACGCCGTCCTCATCGGCATTCTCCTTTCTTCCATTGTGCTCGTCCTCTTCTTGCGCGACTGGGGCACGTCGTTTGTCGCGGGCCTAGTCATTCCTGTGACGCTGCTCATTACCTTCATTGTTCTTAAACTCACTGGCGAGAGCTTCAACCTTATGACGCTCGGCGGGCTCGCCGCCGCAGTTGGTCTCGTCATCGACGACGCCATCGTCGTACTTGAAAACATCGTTCTGCATCGCGATGCAGGCCAGGACCGCCTCTCTGCAATTCAAAACGCTCTCCGGGAACTGACTGCCCCGCTGCTCGGATCGACTTTCACTCCGATTGTTGTTTTCCTTCCGCTCATTGCTATGACAGGCGTGAACGGAACGTTTTTCCGTTCCCTCGCTATCACCATGACCGTGTCTCTGCTCACATCTTTGTTCCTTGCGCTCACCTGGACACCGACGCTCAGCTTGTATTTTGTGCGTCGAAAGCAGGTATCAGAGCAAGAAGACAGTTCAGAGAACCCACGCGATACTCAAAATGCCGCCGCGCTCCTCGCCGCGGAAGAAACGCACCTCTCGGGCGTTTTTGGCAGGATTGTCTCCTTCTACGAGCGCTCCATGCGACGGGTGCTTAAGCATCCCATCATTTTAGTAAGCGCCATTTTGGCTATCATCGCGCTTTCTTTTCTAAGTTATCGCCTCCTCGGCAGCGACCTTCTTCCGGAGATGGACGAAGGCGGCTTCATCCTCGACTACTACACGCCTCCAGGCAGTTCGCTTACGGAATCGAACCGAATCCTGCTGCACATTGAAGAAATGCTGAAGGCGACTCCGGAAGTCGAGAATACCTCTCGGCGCACAGGTCTGCAGCTCGGACTTGCCGCGGTCACAGAAGCAAATCGCGGCGACTTTACGGTCAAGCTCAAAAGCAAGCGCAGCCGGTCGCTAGACGAGATCACCTCGGATCTCAGGGCGCAGATCGAGTCTTCGGAGCCAGGCACGAAAGTCGAGTTCGTCCAGATTTTGCAGGACATGATCGGCGATCTCAGCAATCAGCCCGAACCGGTCGTTATCAGACTCTATTCTCAAGACGGAACACTTCTGAATGAAACTGGGCCGCGAGTCGCCGAAGCAATCGGCAAAGTTCCTGGCGTGGTGGATGTACTGAACGGGGTCGAAGACGCCGTCAGCGGGCCGTCCGTCCGATTTCAAATCAATCCCGCAGCCTCCTCGCGTTCCGGCTTTACTTCCGAAGAAACTTCGATCGATGCGACCGCAATTCTCGAGGGCGAGCCCGCAGCTACACCCGTTATCTTGAATGACCGGGCCTACACCATCCGAGTGAGATTTCCGGATGCCAACCGTTCCTCGCTCGAACGAATGACCAACACGCTCCTCGTTAGCGCGACGGGAAAGACGGCGACACTCGGCTCGCTCGCAATGGTGTTCAATGATCCGGGCGAAACGGAAATCCGGCGCGAAAACCTGCAGCGCCTCATTCAAGTCACGGCGAGGCTTGAAGGGGTGGACCTTGGAACTGGAATTTCACGCGTGCAAAAAGCCGTGAACGATTTGCATCTGCCTTCCTCGATACGGGTGGAATACGGTGGACAGTACGAAGAACAACAGAAATCCTTCAGAGACTTGTCTATGGTTTTGATCCTCGCGATTGTGTTGCTTTTCACGGTATTGCTCTTCGAATTTCGCACCTTTGGGGCACCCACCGCCATCCTTGCCTCGGCGCTCCTATCAACTTTCGGTGCCTTTACTGCCCTATTAGTGACGCACACAACGTTTAACGTCGCTTCCTTCATGGGCATGATTATGGTCCTCGGCATCGTAGCCAAGAACGGAATTCTGCTACTCGATGCGGAGCACCGGTTTCAGGAATTGGGCTTTTCCCTCGAAGAATCGATGATTCGGGCCGGTCGTCGCAGGCTGCGTCCCATTGCCATGACTGCACTAGCCACAGTGGCCGGTATGTTTCCACTGGCTTTGGCTATTGGCTCGGGTTCCCAAATGTTGCAACCACTGGCTATTGCCGTCATCGGGGGGCTCCTAAGCTCCATGGTTCTTTCGCTCGTATTCACTCCGGCCATACATTACTTCCTTCAACAAAGACGTCCCGGAATGACCGAGATCCACTCAGAAACACAACCGTAACAAGTCATTCATCCAGCTGCCACATTGCAGGAACAAGCTCTTTAGGGGTGAGCAGTGCATATTTTGGTAGTTGAAGATGATGCTCAGATGGCCGGCTTGCTGGCGCAGGGCTTGCGTGAGGAAGCCTACGAGGTTCACGTGGCGCGCGATGGTGCTGCGGCGCTTGAGATTACCCGTACTCAGCCCTTCGATGTCGTTCTCCTGGACGTGATGCTTCCCGGTATCAGCGGCCTCGACGTGGCAAAGCAGCTCCGTTGCCGCAAGGAAGATATGGGCGTGCTTATGCTAACAGCACGGGACACGGTTCCCGATGTCGTGCGCGGGCTCGATGCGGGTGCGGACGACTACCTGACAAAGCCATTTTCTTTCCAGGAGCTACTTGCTCGGATCCGTTCTTTGGGACGCAGAAGCTTGCCAAAAGCGCGAAACGTTCTCGAATCTGGTGACCTCGTCCTTGAAACAAACACGTACCGCACCTTTTGTAGAGGCAGGGAAATTCGACTCTCCTTTACGGAATTCCGCCTGTTAGAGCTTCTCGTCAGAAATCAGGGACGCATTGTGCCGCGCGCCGCGATTGCGGAGGCGCTTTGGGGAGAGCGCCGCGATGTCGAACTAAATACAATCGACGTCTTCGTGCGCCTTGTGCGGCGAAAGCTTGGGGAGGCGGGCAAAGGCAGCTTCATTCAAACACATCGCGGTCTTGGATATTCCGTTGGTGTTTCCCGGTGAAAGGCAATTTTACAATTCGCACGCGATTGACATTGCTTTACTTTGTCGTTCTTGCGCTTTCTTTCCTCGCGTTTTTTTGGATTTGTGACCTTGGATTTCGGCGCAGCATCAACGCCACGGTAAATGAGGCGTCGCGCGCCAACCTGGAAATTATTAAGAGATTGCTTGCGGACAAAGTGTCGGAGGGGAATGTAACAGTAAGTGCTGAGCTAGCGGATCTTGCAAAGCTGTGGGCAAATGGAGCTCTTTTTCAAGTCAGGGATTCGCGCGGATACTGGCTCTATTCCTCCGAGCCCTTCCTCAATCAAAATCCATCACTGCCGAGCGCAATTTCGCGAGACATGGCATTCGCCACGACAAATCTCAACTCCAATCAGTACCGCGTTGCCATGCAAACAGCCGAGATCCAAGGCAAGCTATTCGTAATCCGTACTGCTGTACCCACCGAACCATTCGATCAGGCGCTGGATAATTTCCGATTGATTGAGAAAGAATGCCTGCCGCTACTCGTCTTGATCGCTTCCCTGCTTGGCTATTGGCTCAGCGGCCGATCATTGGCTCCCGTAAACCGGATTATTCGAACTACAGAACAAATTGGCGTGGACAATTTGTCCAAGAGACTCGAACTGCCGAAAGCCCAGGATGAACTGCGTCGCCTTACCATCACCTTAAACGCGATGCTCGACCGCATCGAAAGATCCTTCCAAAGAATTACTCAATTCACTGCGGATGCTTCTCATGATTTGCGAACACCGGTTGCCATTATCCGCACATCTGCGGAGATCACTCTCCGCAAAGAAAGATCGGTTGGCGAGTATCGCGAAGCGCTTAAGAAAATTCTTTCAACTTCAGTCGAAACTTCGGAGCTTCTTGAAGACCTTCTCTCGCTTGCCCGCGCGGATGCAGGCGCATTGGGATTGGAGTTGCATCCTCTGGAACTCGGCGACCACATTCGAAAAGTTCAGGAACAGGCGCTTATCCTGTCCACGGAGAAAGAACTCGACTTTCGCCTGCAGACGCCGTCGACACCCATATGGGTCAAAGCAGACGCAATTGCATTGAATCGTTTGTTGCTGATCCTTGTGGACAACGCGATCAAATACACACCCAGTGGCGGCCGCTGCGAAATCGCCCTATCTCAAGACAGTTCCAACGCACAAATCACCGTCAGCGATTCGGGTATTGGCATATCCAAAGAAGATTTAAGTCACGTCTTTGACCGCTTCTATCAGGCTGACAAGGCAAGAACGGGAATTCGCCGTGGTGCTGGCTTGGGTCTTGCCATCGCCCGATGGATCACTGACGTGCATGGGGGGATCATAGCGGTTGAAAGCAAGCCCGGTATAGGGTCCGTTTTTAAGATCTGTCTCCCTATCTCACAGCCCGTTTAAGTCGCTCGGACAAACTGAAAGAACTTCAGCTTCCTTTAATCATTCCATTAAATGCGATTTACAGCGCGTTTCCCGCTCCGGCCACACCATTTGGTGCCTTTAGGACTTCTCGAAGAATCGGCTATACCTAAATTTCCGCAACTCCCATCTCGTCGAGGTGAACAGGTTTTATATGAGTCTCAATCGCAAACCGTACTTTCCAATAGTCTTGTTGATTGCGTTTCTTGCGTTCGAAGTTCCTTCTACGCATGCACAGGGAGCAAAAGGTACTCTTAGCGGCAAGGTTTCCGACAACAGTGGCGGAGTACTCCAAGGTGCTCAAGTCAGCCTGAGTCCCGGCGGTGCAAGCGCTGTCTCCGATGTGCAAGGGGAGTTTCGCATCAACGGCCTGGACGCTGGGAACTTTACGGTAACCATCACATACGTCGGCTTCAAAACGTTTACCAAATCCATAACCGTTACTGCCGGTCAGACTGCAAGTCTGGATGCCCAGCTTTCACTTGAATCTGTTGACATCGAAGTCGTCGTCACTACGGAACGTGGCTCCGCCGAGGTTGAAGCCGTCAATCGGGAACGCGCCGCCGACAACATTGTTCAAGTTCTGCCCGCAGACGTCATTCGCAGTTTGCCAAACGCCAACATGGCCGATGCGCTCGGCCGGCTTCCCAGTGTCACTATTGAACGCGATGAAGGAGAGGGAAAATACGTGCAGGTTCGTGGGACCGAACCACGTCTGACAAACACCACAATTGACGGTGTGAACGTGCCCTCACCGGAATCTGGCGTCCGCCAAATCAAGTTCGACGCTATTCCCGCCGACATCGTCGAATCCGTTGAAATCAACAAGACGCTTCAAGCCAACATGGATGGCGATGGCATAGGCGGCTCTGTCAATCTCGTTACCAAAACCGCCGGCGAACGCCCAACCATTTCCGTGGCGGGAATGGGCGGATATACCCCAATTCTTGGTGGGCGGAATTTGGTCGAGACGGCAAGCACCATTGGCAAGCGCTTTGGTGTTGAGAAGAAATTCGGACTGCTAATTGGAGGTACGTACGATTGGAACGGCCGCGGCATTGACGATATAGAACCAGTCCCAGACATCGCCACACTAGCCGGAGGCTCAACCGCACGCTACTTCGAAGGGATAGATGTTCGTGAGTACCGTTATTATCGGAGTCGCTGGGGACTCGCCGGTAGCGGCGACTATAAACTTGGCGATGGATCGAATATTTATTTCCGCGGTCTCTATTCCGACTTCCACAACTATGGCGACCGCTGGGTCTACTCTTTCACCGACAATACTCCAGGTATCCAGCTGTTAGGTTCCAACGGTTGCCCGACGGATCCCGTCACTAACGTAACGGTTGCGCCCTGCGGTGGCACTCCATCGTTCAACGACCAAATACGTCGTCCAGACTACGCAATCGGAAGCATTCTCCTGGGGGGCAAGCATGTCCTTTCGACGACTTGGTACGCTTGGGATATATCCGCATCCCGTTCTTCCCAAGTAGGACAAGTAGGGGATCGTACTGCACGTTTTGATTCGAGCCTGGCCTCCAGCAACTGTCAATTCGATTTGGCGAATACCAAAGACATCTATACTCCGCAATGGACGCCAGCTTGCTTTACGGAAGCCTATACGAATCAGACCACCTTGCCTTTAACTCGCATGCAGGTGAATCATGGCCTTACAGCACAGTTGAATCTTCAGGCCACTGGCGCGATGGCCAAGCGCTATCACATCGGCTCTCACCTCTCCACAATCGAAGTCGGTGGAAAATTCAGGAATGCTCACAAGTTCGCCAACACGTTCACCGACACTTATAAGCCTACAGGTTCAGGCGCAAACCTGACTCTAGCCAGCTTTTCCAAGGGGTTCACCAACAGCGATTACTATCAAGGAGCCTACAAGCTGGGGCCGAGCCCAAAGTTTAGCGATATTTACAATGCCTTCTCGGCCGATTTGGCGGCCAACGCCGCTAATTACTCGCTCTCCGAAGACATTTCAAGTCAATTCGACCTGATCGAAAAGGTTAGCGCTGGCTATGTAATGAACACGATCGACTTCAACAAATTCCGCTTTGTAGCAGGTGTTCGTTTTGAGGGAACCAACCTGGACACTGCGGCTCCCATCTTTGATGCCGATGGCAACTTCGTTGGCATTTCCAAGAACAGTGGGTCTTACGTGAAAGTCCTTCCCAGCGCATCGATTCGCTATGCGTTAAGAAGCGATACGAATCTTCGTTTAGTTTACAGCCGTGGCCTTTCCCGCCCCGATCCTCAGGACATTGCGCAGCCACTAAACTTCGACGACACGGCAAATCCCGTTCTTGTCAGCCTCGGTAACCCTAACCTTAAGCCCGAAACAGCGGACAACATTGACGTGCTAATCGAACATTATTTCAATCCGTTCGGCATGATCACCGCTGGTTATTTTTACAAGAATCTGACCGACCCGATTGTTTCGCATCAATTCATCGTTACGTCTGGTTCTTTCGGCTCAGCTACTTGCACAACAACAGTAACCTGCCGCGTGACCCAGCCAGTGAACGCCGGCAGCGCTTGGCTCAGCGGATTCGAGATTGCCTACTTACAACATTTGACTTTTCTGCCCAGTGTTTTGAGTGGACTCGGAATTTCCGCGAACTACGGCTACACCGCTTCGCGCGCTTCGCTGGGGCCGGACTTCGGGCGCTCCGATCACCCTCGGCTCCTTCGCAATGCGCCGAACACATGGAACATCAGCCCAACTTACGATCGCGGCAGGGTTTCGATTCGCGTTGGCCTTTCGTACAACGGACCAAACATTGCCGCCTACCAATTCACTGACGGGACCGCGGGAGGAATCAAGGGGCCTTTTGGCGATAACTACTTTTATGCACATCTCCAGGTGGACGCGCAAGGCAGTGTACGCGTGGCCCACGGATTGTCCTTCGTTATGTATGGATTGAATCTCAACAACGAAGTTTTCGGATTCTACAATGGCAGTACTCAATACATGCTGCAACGGGAATACTATCGTCCAACCGTGGCCGCTGGCTTCCGGTGGAATCCTTCGTTCGAGCACAAATGAGTTCATTGTTGCTTGCTCGAAACCCCTGGGGCATGGCGCCAATTGGCCGGCTCCACGCTACTGGCGCCGCGAGAGCATTCTATTTTCATCGCCTGAGTCGACTAGGAATCGCATGACAAGACTTTGTTCTGCAATTGTGCTGCTTGTAGTTCTCTTGTTTTTATTTTGTGACTCTTCTGTCCGTCGAAGCTTCGCCCTAGCGTCCGCCGCGAATGCGACTCTCATCGCAGCGGGAGATATCGCCGATTGCACTGACTTATCTGGAGCCGAAGCAACGGCGAAGCTGCTTGAAAAAATCTCCGGCACTGTAGCAGCCATTGGAGATCTTGCGTATCCAGATGGCTCGAAGGAAAACTTCGCCTGTTACGACAAAACCTGGGGCCGCGTCAAAAGCAGGACACGGCCAGCCCCCGGAAATCACGAATTTCATTCCAAGGGAGCCACGTTTTATTTCGAATACTTTGGCAGCGCCGCGGGCGATCCTAAAGATGGCTTCTACAGTTATGATCTGGGCTCGTGGCACATCATTTCGCTCAATAGCGAGTGTGTTGAAGTCGGGGGATGCAATGCTGGAAGTCGCGAAGAAAAATGGCTACGCGCCGATCTCGCTTCACATTCAAATGCGTGCACCCTGGCCTATTTTCACAAGCCTTTGTTCAGCTCCGGCGGAAAGCACGGCAACGATCTCGAACTAAAACCTTTTTTCCAGGCGCTCTATGACGCAAATGCGGATGTAATCCTGAATGGTCACGACCACGACTACGAGAGATTCGCCCCGCAAGATCCCGACGGTAAACCGGACCCAGCTCGCGGTATCCGTGAATTCGTTGTGGGCACGGGCGGCAAGAATCATCGTCCCTTCGGTAGGCCAGAGGCGGCCAGTGAAGTGCGCGACGACACTGCCTTCGGAGTTTTGAAACTGACTTTGAAGCCCAAAGGATACGACTGGGAATTCATTCCGGAAGAAGGCAAGGCCTTCACAGATTCCGGCAGCGGTTCCTGTCATTAAAAAGCTCGCACCGAGTTTCTGCATGCACGGAGAGAAAAGAATGAAAAGGACGATCCTGTCGTTTCTGATTCTCGGGACCCTCCCGACGAGCGGCTTCGCGGTTCCCCCAGCTGGGTATCACGTCATCAAGAAAGTTTGCCTCCCGGGCTCTGGAGGCTGGGACTACGTGTTTGTCGACGCGGACGCACGACGCGTCTACGTCTCGCACGCAACGCAAGTCGAAGTGTTGAATGCCGATACGTTCGAGCCTGTCGGAACGATTCCCGCTACTCCCGGCGTCCACGGCATCACCGTCGCGACGGAATTCGGCCGCGGATTCATCACCGCCGGGAAATCCGACTCCGTAATAATATTCGATCTGAAAACGCTGAAACGGCTCTCGGAAGTAAGAGTCGGGAAGAAGCCGGACGCCATTCTCTATGATTCGGCCACCAAGCACGTCTACGCCATGAATGGAGACAGCGACAGCGCGACCGTCATCAATGCTGCGGACGGAAAAGTCGTCGGCACCGTTGCTCTCGGCGGAAACCCCGAATTTGCCGTCTCGGATGGAAAAGGAAATGTCTACATCAACCTCGAAGAAAAGGCCGAAACGGTGCATTTAGACGCGAACGCGCTAAAGGTTTTGCACAGCTGGCCGCTCACACCGGGCAAGACCGCTACCGCTCTTGCCTTCGATCCTGAAACACATCGTCTGTTTGCCGGATGCCGTGGCGGACAACTCATGGTTGTTCTTGACTCGGACAGTGGAAGGGTAATGGCGACAGCTCCTATCGGAGAACGCGTCGACGCTGCCGCATTCGACGCTTCTGTCAAACTTGTCTTTCTATCGAACGGTGACGGGACCATCTCCGTGTATCACGAAGATGGAAATGACAAATACACGTTGGTAGAAACCATCACGACCAATCCAGGCTCGAAAACCATGGGCCTCGATCCTAAGACGCACAACCTTTTCGTCCCTGCAAACGTCGGAGGGCAATTCACTGTTCTTGTGTTTGGCAGATAGAAACGGACAATTGCAAATCCACTGTTCGACGCTTGGCTGAAATTGAATACGATGATTTAGAGAGCTAAAGAGCGGAAGCAACGGACGTTCCTGCCGCTGCAAAGACCGTCTCCAGCTCTGACTGGGCGATTGGCAGGAAACAATTCACAACGGCAGCGTCAAATTGGCTTCCGCTGGAAACAACGAGGCGACGCGCCGCTTCCTGGAACGGCAATCCCTTGCGATAGGGCCGTGACGATACCATGGCGTCGTAGGCGTCAATGACGCAGACGATTCGGGAAACGATGGGAATTTCCGAATTCTTCAGACCCGCCGGATAGCCCGAGCCATCCACGCTCTCGTGGTGATGCAAAATGTCCAGTGCCGCATGCTCGAATCCTGGAAGCCTTCGCAGAACGGCCCATCCGTAGTCGGGATGTTTCTTGATCAACGCATATTCTTCTGCATCCAGCTTTCCGGGTTTGCGAAGAATCGAATCCGGAATTCCAACTTTTCCGATGTCGTGCAACAGCGCGGCTACTTCAAGATTGCGAAGCGTGCTCTCGTCGAGACCCAATTCCTTTCCGACCCGCAAGCCCCACTCCGCAAGTCGAGTGCTGTGAACTCCCGTGTTGAGATCTTTCAAATCGAGAAGCTGGTTGAACGCACAAATCACCGAATTCCGCATACCGGCAGCTTGTTCCTCCAGGACTTTTATCCTGTAAGCGTCCGTGAGCAGAATCGGTGATTTGTCTTGCGTCATGGGAATGGCCGCGTCTTTTGGGTTCGAACTTACCTGTTCACGAACCAAGCCGAGAGAGCTTGGTAGGTATCCAAGCGACCATTGTTGAGGTCAGGTGTAAGTTTTCTCGCGTGAGAGAGTGCCGAAGCCGCACTTGATTGATTCAAACCGGGTTTCAAATCGAGCATCAGAGCAAGGGTTCCAGCGACCATCGGCGAGCTAAACGAAGTTCCTGACGAACTGCCGTACGTCCCACCAGGGTAGGTGCTGATGATGTTCTCACCTGGGCCAGCAATCCAAACGTCGGCGGAGCCGTAATTCGAAAATGAGGAACGCGAATCATAGTCGGTGGTTGAAGCGATGCCGACCACGTTTCCGTTGAACGCTGCAGGGTAGACACGCGCATTGGTGTTTTCATTTCCGGCCGATGCAACCAGCATGACACCGTGCTGATTGACGTAGGTGATTGCGTTCGTCAATGCCTGCGAAGGCGTCGAAAGATCGAAGCTCATGTTAACGATATTTGCGCCATGCTGCTGTGCATAGTAGAGAGCAGCGATGATGTTGGATAAGCTGGCCGTACCGTCAGCGGAGAAAGCCTTCAGAGGGAGGATTTTTGCTTTCGGCGCAACGAGGTGAATCAGGCCGGCTGTCATCGTGCCATGCCCGAATGCGCCGTAAGGACCGCCGTCGAGAACAGCGGCCGTCGACTGATCAAGAACAGCAGCTGTGGATTGCTGAACGACTGCCGGTTGCTGATCCTGCGAATCTTGGTCGGCAGGACCGTTTTGCATTCCATTGACATCAAGCCATTCGGAAGCACCTGCCTGATTCCGCGTGAAATCGTATCCGGTCAAAAGAATGCCCACCAAGGCTGGGTGAGTCGTGTCCACGCCTGTATCAATGTCCGCAACGATGCCACTACCGCCAACGCGGAATCCGTTTTGTGAATCGCGGAGCCGAATGATGTACGTGGCGGGTTGAGCGGCGTAACCGTGCCAAACGATGGCGCCGTAATAGTTAACTGGCGCCGTATCCCAAAGTCCATTTGCTGGCTGCTGTGGACTGACCTGAGGTAATGACAAAACCCTGTCGAGCTCGACGCTCTGAATTCCGAGAATGGTCTCTAGAAGATTCGTAACTCCGTTGAGCAAATTGGCCAGCAGATTCTGGGATGAGGTAACGAGATACGTCTGACCAATATTTCCGTCAAGCGATCCCTGTACTTTGCAACCGGCGGCAGAGCAAAACTTGAGCACACTCAAGAGTCCGCCCGTAGTGCGAACGATATACCGTTGGTCCGCGGCCGCGGTGCCGCAAGTCGAGCCGAGAAGAGCAATAGCTAAGATCAGCTTTAGAGAGAGCTTTTTCATTGGATTAACTAAGTTCCTTGCAGGTTTCCCTGCGCCCGAATCGCCCTTTGACTGCTTTCGCTACCTCGCTAGGGTTGCAAAATCTGCGAAATCAGCCAATGGTACGAGCGGCTCTACTTGTCTACTCCTTTGGGTACAGCTCCGTTGGTACTTGCGTACCTACGAAATTATGCTTGCGGATCCTGCTTTACCCCGCGAACGTGAAAAGGCGGGTATGCAAGCGCATCGCGCACGGAAACCACAATTGGCTTTCCGTCCGCTGCCAAAAAGGTGATCTCTAAATCGCCGCGGTTTTCGATCTCCGCGTGAAATTCGCCAAAATCGTTAGTGGTCGTTTGAATCGTCTGTCCGCGACGGTTGGAAAGTGTCATCAAGACGCCTTTGCCAATCGAATCCGGCTTGGAAACGTCCATGAGTTGGCCAGTCACCGACAAACGCGGCTCACCAACTTTTGATTCGATCTTTACATCAATCTGGAACGGATTTGAGTGGAACAGCATTTGCCGACTCTGTGCTCCGACAGAGCGCACGCCCGCCAGGGCTTGTTTTTGCGCACTGTCGAAAATCAATTCGGCTAGCACACCCAGCAATCCCGGTTCTTTTCCGTATCCACTGTTTGCGAATTCTGATTTCACTAAGTGAACGATATCGGCAGGAGGCTGAAAGAGATGCTCCTGCGCGGCTGCTCGTTGAATTTTCTGCCAAACCGAAGCCAATGCATTGCACTTCTCGCACTTAGAATTCAGGTGTTCTACCATGGCCTGCTTTTGCAACGGCGAAACTGTCCCGTTTGCAAAATCGCCCCACTCTTCGTTGGAATAGTGCTTCATCGCCTGTCTCTCCCCTCAGTTCCGTCAAATTGACTCCGGTGCGGTCCGGAGCTGTTTCCTGTACAAAGGGGTAGGTAACCCGCCAAAAAATACGAAAACCCTGTTTTTAATTAAACTGCTTGTTTTCAGTGAGTTGACCCGTTAAGAAGAATGGGGCCCAGTAATAAGGGTGAGGATGTTTTTGACGGACTGCCTTCATGGCTGACTGCAAAGAGGCGGCCAAGTCATTAGTTTTGAGGAATTGAGTATAGAACTCGCTCATTAGTTCGGCGGTCGTTTCATCGTGAACGTCCCATAGGGACAACAGCAAAGTTGAGGCCCCGGCGCAAAAGAGTCCTCGCTGCAATCCGAGCAGTTCGTCGCCAGCAGCGACTACATTCATTCCAGTCGCGCATCCGCTTAACGTTACGAGGCGTGCGGGGATTCTCATTTGATAGAGATCGTAGAGATAAAGAAATCCGTCCCCTAGGCGAATACCAGAAAACATTGGGTTGTCCTGGCGATAGGTGCCGTGAGTCGCAATGTGAAGGAGACTGATCGCAGAGCCACGTCTGCGTAAAGTGGCTTGATCTGCATCCGCCCCTAGAAAAAGCTCCGCACCAGGCAATAACTGCGCTACTGCCTTGGCTTCAGCCTCAATTTCCGGGGCATTTTTGTCGGCTAGTCCAAAGACAACAGGATTTGAGATTGGCCCCGCCTGTTTTTGCTGACAAAGGGCAAAAATCGTGGCGCTTGGCGCGTAGGAAATGGCGAAATCGTCGCATAGATACTTTCCGGCGTTCCGCAATGCGTGAAATGGCAAGAAATGAAGCGAACCGTGGGGAACAAACACGAGCTTTTTGGATCTAGCCACGAGAGATTGCAGAGGCCCTAGAAGTTCCTGATAAAGCGCATCCAAATGTGCATCTGTGGCTCGCTGCATCGGCTCAAGAAAACGCTCTGCATATGTCGGACCCATGTTGAATTTGGAAAGCTGAAAGCGCAGGAGCTGAAGCATTTTTTGGACACGAGAATTTACGCTGACCGGTATAATTTCGGCCCCGCTGCGGGTGACAACGGCAGCCAAGAGCCTGTCGCCCGAAACAAAATACTCGACCATCGCTGCGTCTTCCGGAAGGCTTGCCTGCAAATCATCGACAGAAAAGTCAGCAGGTGCTTCGAGCGTTGCATTTTCTCGTTCCTTAGCGGGCAATTCACGGAGGGTACGCATCAACTCGTTTTCCCGGTCCCTCGCCTGCGCTTGCAATTGAGCGATGCGATTTTCCAAATCTCCGCCGGCACCAAGCTGTTCCAATTCGATGCGGTGATAGTACCAATTGAGATCTTCCCGGAGGTCGCGAATCCGGCGTACCAATTCACTCTGTCCTTCTTCTCCCATGGGCAGGCTCTGCCCACTGCGGAAAATCATCTCGCTCATGCTCCGTGATTTCGCGGCTTCTATGCATGCAAGCGCTTCGGCAGTGGACCTCTCGCCCCCAGCACCCGTTACAAAAATGTCGACGAGTGATTCATATACCTGGAGACGATTGCGCCCGAAAGAGATTTTCAGCTCTTCCGTATGAATGCGCGTGCGGAGCGATTCCAAAGCTTGTTTGGCTTTAAGAAACGCTTCCAATGCTCCGCTCAAATCGCCCTTGTTCTGCGCGATCTGGCCAATCAGGAAATAAACCTGATAATCGAGAACTGGCGAATGCGATGCAGAGAATAAATTGCTTGCGGTCGTCGACTGGACTTGTGCCTCGTTCAAATCGTTCAGCTGAAGAGCAATCCGTCCCAAAAGCAAATGGGCCATAACCGACTTGCTATGCAAGGCTGTCTTATCAAAGAATTCCGCAGCGGCCGCGGCCAGACGTCGTGCCTCAAAATGGCGCCCTTCGTGAAACAGCAACAAGGCCTGGTATAGATCTATGAGCCATGGCCATACCGAGTTCGCCTCCTTGACGAAGATTTCGCGAGCTTTGGCAAAGAGTTCAAGGGCTTGAACCGACTTTCCTTGCTGCCCAAGAGCTATTGCTTCGTTGGCTAGCGTTTTTGCCGCTTCGTACTTGATCCCTTGCGCTTCAAATTGCAAATAACCTTCGTGGGCAATGGTGCGAGCTTCTTCACTGAGATTCAGTTCAAGGTATATGTCAGAAAGATCGAGATGGCAAAGCGCGTGGTGGTAGGCATCCCCGGTGTCTTTGCACGCCTGGCGCGCCGCGTAAAGGCGCTCAATCGCGTCGTCATATTCGCCGCGTAGATAATAGAGATAGGCGATATTGTAGTCGGCTTGCGCAACTAGCAGAGGCATGCCTGATTTTTCACAGACTTCCTTGGCTTTTTCATAGGAAGCAAGTGCGCGAGGAAAGTCGTTCAAGCTGATCAGGCAAACGGCCATATTTGTGAGTACAACGGCGATACCTTCCGTATCGCGATACTCAAGCATGCTCTTGTATGCGTGCTCGTAATGAGCTATGGCCTCTTCGAAACGGTCTTGCCGATGAAAAATGTTGCCAACGTTTATTTCGAGGCGTGCAATGCGCCATGGATCTTTTAGATTCGTGAAGATCTCTTTTGCTTGGCCTGCTGCTTGAAATGCACGGTCATATTCGCCCATCAGAATTAAGGGTTGGATGGAACTGCTGAGGGTCCGGGCAGCTTCTTTCCAATTTCCGTGTTTTGCATAAAGCTGAAATGCCTGGTCGTGATGATGGACCGCTTCCTTGTGTTCACCACAGGAATAAAGCGCATTGGCCTTCGCGCGGAACCCGAGAGCAATCTCTTCGTCAGTCCCCAGCTTTCGGGCGATAAGAATGGCCGCATCCGCCAGAGCTCTCGCCTGATGCGTATCCACACGGACTCTTTCGACGACTTTCTTCGCGAGCTCAATAACCATCTCCCGGGTAACGAACTGGGGATTTTTGCCGAGTAGTTTTTCGCAAGTGGCCGGATCGGGCGCGAGAGCGAGTTCTCCGATTAGCGCTTCGCGGTAGGTAGTTGCCTCTTGATCCTGCGTCATGAGAATCCCAATGAGTCGAGCTGCTTGCGCAACCTCTCCATGCACTTCTGACGCGTCAATCCAATGGAGCCAGTCGCCAAATTCAGTTCGCTTGCAACCTCGGCGTATGGTCGGGCGGGAATTTCAAAAAAGAGCATTTCAATAAGCTTTCTGCAACGTGGCTCCAGCTTCGCCATCGCTTCTCTCAACATTTGCTCTTCCTCCGTCTGACGCAGCAATGAATCTGCAATTGCCGGCACTTCGGTGTCGGGCAGATCGACCTCAGAGTCCCTGCTGACAAACCGTTTCTCTTGTCGTCTCAAGTGGTAACAACGATGATGAGCCACTTGAATAAGCCATTTGGGAAGCGCCCGAGGTTCGCGGAGTTCTTTTAGCCGCGTGAGAAGCTCAATACAGGTTCCTTGAAAGACATCAGCAGCTTCTTGGGGTTGTAGACCGTATTTCACTGGGACCGAATAAATGAGTGCCTTGTACTTATCTATGAGTTCGTTCCAAGCCGCTTCTTGGCCATCGAGGCAGCGCCTAATCAACTCGACGTCCGAAGTATTTCGAGGGGCCTTAACCGTATCTGTCACGGTCGGAGTCACTTGTTTGTCGCCTCGGACGCTCGCAAGAAGAGGGTTTCCGCGTTCCAAAGAACATACGGCTCAAGCACGGCTGGCTGCAGATTTCCCACGCTGTTCTTTGCGCCGATTAGTATGTCTGGGCTCGCAAGAAAGATGAACGGCTGGTTTTCCTCCAGAATCTTCTGCACCCGATCGTAGCTTTTCTTCCTTTCATCGAATGTCCTTGCTACAAGCTGCTGTTGCATTAACTTGTCAATTTCCCCTTCCCATGGAGTTGCAGGGTGCTCTTGCGACGGATTCCAGAGATGACTCGCCCCGCTCGAGAGCCACACGTTGATATCAGAGTTCGGGTCGGCGTCGAAGCTCGCGAGTCCTAAGACGCAGGCATCGTATTCCTTGGTCTGATTAATTCGGTCAAGCAGGGAACGAAATTCGATAGGAACGACCTGCCCTTTGATGCCCAGTTGTTTCAGATCTTCAGAAATGAGAGTGGCCATCTTGGTTCGATCCGCATTGGATGAACTAGTGAGGATGGAAAACTCGACGGGATGACTATCGCGGTCCACCAGGATTTGTACATCGTTAGAATCTTTCTTCCAGGAAAACCCGGCTTGCCGTAAGAGGTCGCGTGCTCGGTCCAAGGATTGGGGCTGGTGCTTAATTTCCGTATTTGCCCAACGTCGATTTCCCGGAGTGACAGGCCCCCAAAGGGCGGCTCCCTTCCCTTGATAGACAAGCCTAACGATAGACTGTCGATCGATAGCGGCGGAAATTGCCTGACGAAACTTCACATCACGAAACCAAGCAAGCCTGCGTACAGCGTCTGGAGGAGTTTTCGCGCCAGGCGTATTCAAATTGAAAAACAGAAAATTGTATTCCAACCCCGGACCAGCATCGGACATGGTGTAACCTCGCGCTTGGCGGGAAAGAACCGAGAAATTTTCTGCGCCAAGACGTGTAATTACATCCGTCTCTCCGGACTGAAATCGCAAGACTTGTGCATCTGCACTAGGTACAAAGAGAAAAACAATTTCATCAAGATAGGGCAATCGTGTGCCGTTTGCGTCAGTTTTCCAGTAGAACGGGTTACGTTCCAGAACGATCTGCTGACCCGCAACATACTGTTTGATACGGAATGGGCCAAGTCCCGCCCATTGGCTCGCGGCGGCTGAAAGCGAGCCGGACTGGGCGAGCTTGCCGTCCAGGTATCCCTTTTCAAGCAAGTGCTTGGGAAGGATGGCCAGGCCGTCGAACAGGCGCTCGGCTGCCCCGTAGGGTTTAGACAATTTGAAAACAAGATGATACGAGTCCACTTTGCGTACTTCGATTGGCTTCCCACCAACAATGAGGAGGTCGCGCTGAGGCGCGTGAATTGCTTCATCCAGGTAGACACGAAAGGTGAAAAGTACGTCGTCGGCGTCGAGCGGGTGCCCATCGGAAAACTGCAAGCCTCGGCGCAATTCGAGTGAATACTCCAGACCATCCTTTGAAACTTTGTAACTCTTTGCCAGGGCAGGTTCAGTGAGCTGTGTGGCCCGATTAATGTGGACGAGGTCAGCTTGCATTAGTCCGATGACTTCGCGGGAAGGGGCATCGGCAGCAATCAGAGGATTAAGAGTCTTTGGCTCTGCGCGAAGGGAAAGCACAAGCCGTCCGCCGCGTCGGCCGATTTCTCCCTTGCTGATAAGAAGCTCTGCACCCGACTTCGGACCCGTTTGAGCGACCGATGGCGTTACCAACAACAAAGGAATCAGCAATATAGCCAGTTTTGTCCTGACGATTGTGAGCGCGGAGAAGAAGGGACTTTGCGGCATTGGCGGCGCAGTATCTGACAATAGGGCTACAAATCAATCTTGACTGCGCGTTGAGCCTCTTGCAATGAACTCGAGAGGGCGAGGTATCCGAAGAAGAACGGCACCATGGCCACTGCTGGTAGGTACATCCACCAATAGGAGGAAAGAACACTGTACTGCTGAAGGCTGCTGAGGAGGTTTCCCCAACTTGGTGCTGGTTCTGGAATACCTAAGCCCAGGAATGAGAGTGTGACCTCCGCAAGAATGAACTGAGGAACCAGAATAGCTGCTTGAGTAAAGATCAGGTTTCGCGTATGAGGTATGACATGATGGCGTATCAGATAAGAATGTGATCCGCCGAAACCTCGTGCCGCGCGAACAAAATCGCGTTCTTTAACACTGAGTGCGACGCCACGTACAAGTCGCGCAGGACGCGCCCATCCTAGCGCACCTATGACGACAACGATTATAAGAAAAGCCTTCGTTGGGCTAACAAGCAGCGGAAGAAACGCCCGGACCCCAAAAAGTAGATACAGCCAGGGAAGAGCAATGCAGAGTTCCGCTAGGCGCATGAAGATGACATCGGGCCAACTGCCAAAGTAGCCCGAAATCGTGCCAACAAGCGTTCCCAATACGAGCGAGATGGAAGCCGCAAGTAGTCCTGCAAGAATCGAAATTTGACCTCCACACAGAATTCGCGAAAAGAGATCGCGGCCGTATCCGTCTGTGCCTAGTAAATTGATTCTGGCTGTTTCGCTGCCGAAAAGATGGATGCTTGAAGGAACGACGCCAAGCAGGCGGTGTTTGGATCCATGGGTGAAAAATTCCACTGGAATTTTGGCCGACCGATCCTCGTCGTATTGATCGAAAGAATTTTCGCGAGCGACTTGATTGTATGCAAAAGGACGAAAATGAAATCTGCCGTTCGCATCTACAAAATGAATGCTCATCGGAGGAGCAAATGGACGATTGCGATCCTGTTGAAGCGGGTCGTATGGCGCAAGGAAACCTGCCGCCAGAATAATGAGATGCAATGCTGCCAGCACGATGAGCCAAAACGCGATTTTGCGCGAGCAGTGCATGGCTCAGTCCACCCGAATCCTTGGATCTGCCCAGAAAAGCAAGATGTCTGCAAGGAAATTCCCCACTAAAAGAAATACGGTGGAGAGCAGGACCCCTCCGATAACGACATAAATATCGCGCGCAAGAATCGCCTCAAGAAGAAACGGGCCGAGCCCCGGCCAGCTCGTAACCACTTCCACAAGCAGTGAGCCGCTCAAAAGCGAACCAATACTGAAACCGAAGAGTGAAATGAGGGGATTTGCCGCAGCCGGCAGAGCGTAGCGCCAGAGCAAGCGGCTGCGGGTAATGCCATGCGCTTTTGCGGCGTACATGAAATTCTCAGTTAATGTTTCGGCGATCGCAGAACGAATATGCCGAACGAGAAGCGGCTGAGAGGCAAGGACCAAAATTGTTGTGGGCAGAAAGAGATGATGTGCGACATCGAGAGTCCTCAGCCAAAATGGCAAGGAGTCGGAACCGGTAGACGACATACCGCCTGAGGGAAACCAGCGCGTGTGCACGCTAAGCATTAGAAGACCGAGAGCAAGCGCAATGTCCGGAATCACCAACAGAACTGTCGTTGCGGTAGTCACGGTGCGATCAAGAAGGCCGTCCTTCCTGGCTGCGCTAAAGACTCCCAACGGCAGAGCAACACACCAGGCGATAAGCGTAGATACGATCGTTAGCACGAGCGTGTTACGCGCACGGACGAGAAGCAACGGGGAAACCGGGCTGTTGTAAGCGAAGGAATATCCCATTTCTCCATGTGCGAGAGACTTAAGCCAAACGAAATATCGAACAGGTAAAGGCTTGTCTAAGTCGTAGTGCGTTTTAAGCGCTTGAAGTGTTTCTGGAGAAATCTGCGGATTCAACCGCATTTCATCGAAGTAGTTTCCCGGCGCAAGAGACGTAAACAGGAATGTCAACAGAGTTGTGCCAAAGAAAAGCAGTAGGGCATGTAGTAGCCTGCGTGAGAAATAAGGGATCAAACGGTCCTCAGTTTTGCGTCAAATCGAATGGCAGGAGCCGCCTTCACCAAGGCCTTTGTTGCCTCTGCCGCTGGCGCTGTAACAATCTTTCCAGATGGGCCGCTTTCTACAATGCGACCTTTTTCCATCACGACGATTTCATCGGCAATTAGCGCGGCCATGATCAGGTCGTGGGTAATCAGAACAAGAGCTGGTCTTTTTTTCACAGGATTCGTTGAATCGGTCAGATCAAGAAGAAGATTCGCAATTTGCGCCTGAACGGAAGAGTCGAGCGCAGACAGAGCCTCATCAAGTATTAGGACCTTGGGTTCCAAGACAAGAGCGCGAGCAATAGAGAGCCGTTGGCGCTGCCCCCCGCTGAGTTGCCAAGTCTTGCGTTCGAGCAAGTTGTGATGCAATCCAACTCTTTCAAGCATCGCTCGCGCGTGAACGCGTTTCTCTTGTGAATCTAGTCTGGTATTAAACCGAAGAGGCTCTTCCAAAACTTCCTGTACTGTGAAATCGGGATTGAATGCGCTCGCTGAATCTTGGAAGACAAGTTGAACCTGGGGACGAATGTCCCGTAAGGCTTTTTCCGGAAGAGCGGTTATCTCACTGCCATGGAAATAGATGCTCCCTGAAGTTGGTGTCTCGAGGCAGGCAAGACAAGCGGCAAGCGTCGATTTTCCTGAGCCAGATCCGCCTATAATCGCGATGCGTTCGCCCTGCGAAATGCTCAAGTTGATTTCGTTCAATGCCCGTACACCCGTCCCCGTTCCACCAATTCTTCGTGGAGGAAATTCCTTGACTAAGTTCACCGTTGAGAGAAGTTCGTCCATGTTCTACTCTCAGCTTCCATTCTCTGGATTGAACTTGAAGCAACGGACCTCGGCATACTCGTTCAAGGCGGTGACTCCAGGAATGCGCTCGCGGCAGACGCGCAAACTTTCTTGGCAACGAGGTTCAAATGCGCAACCGTTTACTGAAACAGTCAAATCAGGAGGATCGCCAGGAATCACTCTGAAGCGCTGCTGAGACGGATCATGCGGAGAATTCAGCGCCGGCCGACAACCTAGCAATGCCCGCGTATAAGGATGCAATGGAGACTGCAGTACCTCGGATGCTCTGCCGCTCTCGATTATTTCTCCGGCGTACATCACGAAGACTCTGTTGGCAAAGCCTTCAAGCAGCTCGGGCGTGTGAGTAATGAAAAGAATTGCGAGCTTCAGCTCTGCTTGTAGTTTCTTAAGAAGCTGGAGGATTTCTTGCTGTGTTACCGGATCGAGAGAAGCCGTGGGTTCGTCCGCAATCAACAGAGATGGCCTGCAAGCGATCGCCTGGGCAATGGCAATACGTTGGCGCTGACCGCCGCTTAGCTGGTGAGGATACGAACGGTAGATCCGTTCGACTTCGGATGGGAACACGGAGTCTAGAAGTTTGATGGCTTGATTTCTCCGCTCGACGCGATCGTATTCGCAATGAGCGCGAAGTACTTCTTCAATCTGGATTCCGACTCGAATCGTCGGATGGAGTGCCGCGCCCGGCTCCTGGGAGATCAGAGAAATGCTTTTGCCTCGTACTTGTCGTACCTCTTTGTCATCAAGCCTCAGGAGATTCTTCCCCTCAAGGTAAATGGAACCGCTATCAGGAGCCGCATTGAGCGGAAACATCGCCAGGAGGGACGCAGCGAGAGTGCTCTTACCAGAGCCGGACTCACCAAGGACTCCCACAACCTCTCCGCCTGCGATTCGAAAGTTGGCACCCACAACGGCACGTACGGGTGCTCTGTTTTCAGAACGATAACTGACACTGAGCTCCCGAACCTCCAGCAGGCTTTCCATGAAAGAAGGCTCCTAACGCGGATGCTTCATGCTGATTCAGGATGTATGCCTGGACAACACCGCAGTTTTGAGTCGGAGATAAAGAGTAATTTGGGTAAGGTTATGAACTTAGATGTATCAAACGTACATTTTGGCCAACCTCACAGCCAAATAACTTCGCGCATTTCATATTTTTTTGGCCTGCACAATACCCCTAAAAACAGTACGACCGTCCGCGAGGCATGTGCACTCCCGCTGCCGGTCATTCGTTCGGGTCATGCCTCGCGAACGCAGTTTCGGACTGCAAGCAACATATTTCTTTTCAGTCGGTTACAAGAGGATATTTTTTGATTCGCTACTTCCCCTTATGGAATGAAGGGCTAGTTAAGACAGCCAGTCCAAGATAAACCTAGCCCTATCGAAAGGACTGCATATGAAACGGCTCACTGTCGCAACATTGGCACTTACCTTTGTCGGTGTTGTCCAAGCCAAGGACAAACCTGCCTTCGAAAAGGGCGTGTTACTCCAAATGGATTCCGCTTCGTGCGGATACTCGGAAAAAGATGGAAAGACCATCGCCGGCCAAATCTTTGGAACAGACGGACAGCACAAGAACACGAAAGAAGTGCTTTGTCAGGAATACGTCATTAAGTCGGACCGTGTGATCTATCGAATTCGTCCGAAAGACGATAAACATCCCGTCCTTCTGCCTGTCGGTGAAACCGCAGAATTCCGCCTGCACAAAGACAAAATGATTCTTCGCGTTCCTGAAGCTGATGGAAAAGAACGCGAATATTTCGTCGTTTCGATGACTCCGCGGGCGGATGCAGTGGAAACGCATCGAGTAACGGCGCAAGCAGATCGTCCGTAATAGGGAACAATTTCCGGAGTCGCATTGTTGCGACTCCGGCGTGTTAGAGGTCTGACGATATGAAGCGGCGAATACTACTCCTATTATTACTTTTAGCTCTTGTGCTGGCTCCCAGCCCTGCAGCTGCGACGACGACGCAAAACCGTATCATTGTGCGCTCCACCCTTGGCTCAACAGTTTTGTCTTCGCTTTGCCTCTTACAGGGGTGCACCGTTGTTCAGGCTCTTGACGGAACTCTCAATCAGGTCTTTCTTCTCACAGCACCAGTCAGCGTGGATCTCAACGGTTTACTCAGTGTTCTGCGCGCCACTCCTGGCATTCTTGAAGCCGAAATCGATCAAGTCATCCCTCTTGTCGGTGGTCTGAACCAACTCTCCTCGATTCCGTCCGGTCTATCTGACAACACGCCTGTATCTTATTTCGGGACTTCTGTTTGGAATGGTTATGCGAACCAACCTGCGGCTTCCATTATTCATGTCAGTCAGGCCCACACGAATTTCAGCATCTCTGGTGCAGGCATAATCGCGGACATTGATACTGGAGTTGATCCGAATCATCCCGCGCTTCAACCCGTCTTGCTTCCAGGCTATGACTTCACGCGAAATCAAGAAGGCGCTTCAGAATTAAATGACTTCACCCAGCCACCGCCCTCGGGAAATCCTCCCTCGGCGATTCAAGTGAATCAATCCACTGCTGCTGTGCTAGATCAGTCCACTGCCGCGGTCCTCGATGGCAACAGCCAGTACGCGGCATTCGGCCACGGCACTATGGTCCTGGGTGTCATTCACCTTGTTTCTCCGACATCACGACTTCTTCCCGTTAAATCGTTCCATTCTGATGGCACTGCATACCTTTCTGACATTTTGCGAGGCATCTACTACGCTGTTCAAAACAACGCGAACGTAATCAACATGAGTTTTGATATGACCACGCCTTCTCAGGAACTCTCCGAAGCGCTTGCCTACGCAAACCAGTTGAACGTGATTTGTGTCGCGTCAGCCGGAAACGATGGCGCTCAAGAAATTGTTTACCCGGCATCACTCCAATCGCTTGTGATGGGCGTCGCGTCTACAAACAATCTTGATCAGCGCTCCTCGTTCTCAAACTTTGGCAACGCCATCGTTTGGGTTGCCGCACCCGGTGAACAGATCATCACGACCTATCCGTTCAGTACATACTCCGCGGCTTCCGGAACTTCCTTCAGTTCCCCCATGGTCTCGGGAACAGCCGGATTGCTTCTTGAACTTCAAAATGGCTCTAATCAACAAAAAGCCGCAGCTGCGATAGCTCACGCCGTGAATATCGGCCCCAATATGGGTAACGGCCGTCTTGACCTGTTGCTGGCCATGCAATCTGTGCCGAACTCCGGTGGAGGAAATCCGCCTCCGGTGGATTTCAGTCTGTCTCTGAGCCCTTCCTCACAAACGATCACAGCTGGACAGTCCACAAACTTTACCATCTCGGTTGCTCCCTCGGGTGGATTCGATCAAACCGTTACATGGACCTGCTCAGGGGTTCCGGAGCAATCCACATGCACTGTTTCACCTGCATCCACACTACTTGATGGTTCCAGCAACGCGAGCATCAACGTCAACGTGAGTACAACAGCGCGACCAGCTTCCACCGGATTTTTATTTCCATGGAATGCCTATCCAACGTCGAACCTGCTTATGGCTTTGCTGGTGGCCCTCGCTTCCTATACATTGCTTCGAGATTCGCGGAAGGTGCAGGCTTCTGAACGGCGCTGGAAATTGGCATATGGCGCGGTGATGGCACTGGCCCTGATGTGCGTTTCGTGCAGCAGCGCAAGCACAAGCACGCCTCCGCCACCGCAAATTGGCACTCCAGCTGGAACTTCTTCGATCGTGGTGACCGGTACGTCAGGGTCCTTGCATCACAGTGTAACGATCAAACTCACCGTAAATTAGGTCTTAATGAACTTCAGCCACCTTCTCGAAGCGCCTGAAAGGTACGCTCAAAGAAAGGAGGGGACGCAGCTCGGTTTTATCGGTTCCTCGTAGGAACCGCGAAAAGATGCCGCGGAAGAGAATCGCCTGTGCGAGTGCATCGGACGTAAATCCAACAGACCTGTAAGCTGATAAAGGTAAATGATTTAAGAGAAATCTTGGTGAACCGGGGAGGACTCGAACCTCCAACCCGCTGATTAAGAGTCAGCTGCTCTACCATTGAGCTACCGGTCCACTGCGTAACCCTACTATTTTACACGGCGCTCAAAATTTTGTCGAACATCGAAATCTGCGAAAGATCTCAGCGCAACAGATCTTCCAGCTTCACCCGCGCGTCCGTTCTTTCGTCACGATATTTCACGATCACCGCTGCGTACAGCGAAATCCCGTGCTTTTTCCCGTTCGGATGCATCACTTCACGCGAGCCCGGCACCACAATCGCATTTTCAGGAATCACCAGAGGCTCATCGTCTTTCGCCGTGTACACCGAATCCCGCGCCAAATCATAGACTGGTGTCGAACGATTCAAGATCGTCCCGGATCCCAACACGGCGCGCCTTTTCACGATCGTTCCTTCATATACACCCGCATTTCCCCCGACCATCACATCATCTTCAACAATTACGGGAAGTGCGCCGACCGGTTCCAACACGCCGCCAAGCTGGGCTGCTGCGGAAATATGGCAATTCTTCCCAACTTGCGCGCAACTACCAACCAGCGCGTGGGAATCCACCATCGTCCCTTCGTCAACATACGCACCAACATTGATGAACATCGGCGGCATGCACACCACGCCTCGCGCAACGAAACTCCCGTCGCGGATGCTCGATCCGCCGGGAACAATTCGTATGCCGGAATTTTTTGAAATTGTTTTCAGTGGATAACTGGACTTGTCCACGAACGGCTGCCGCGTCGGATATGGGCCACTTTCAACCAGCGTTCCCAGACGAAATCCCAGCAAAATTCCCTTCTTCACCCACAAATTCACGCGCCAACCATTCGTGGCCTTCGCGTCAGGCTGCGCCGCTCGCACCTCGCCGCGATTCAGAGCATTTTTGAATTCCTCAAACAGCCGGTGCTGCTCCTCCCCGTATTTCTCCGGCGGATGATCAAACCACTCTTCAATTTGCTGTGCTAGCTGCTGCAACGGCTACCCTTTCCAGAACTTCCACGGACTCCAGCACCTCGCGAATCTTTTTCAGATTTTCCGCTTTCGGAGCCACCAGCGGCAATCTCCACGCCGGTTCCAGCAATCCCATCAGACTCATCGCCGCCTTCACGGGAATCGGATTCGACTCAACAAAATTGATCTCCATCAGCGGCAGATACTTTCTGTGAATCGCCCTCGCTCCAGCAAAGTCTCCAGCGAGTCCGCATTCGCAAAGCTGCGCCATTTCACGCGGCACTTCATTCGCCGCAACGGAAATCACGCCCTTCCCTCCCAACGCAAACAACGGCAATGCCACTGAATCATCTCCAGCCAGGACAGAAAACTCCTCTGGAACTGCATTCAATACCGCTGCCATCTGTCCAATACTTCCTGACGCTTCTTTTACGCCGGCAATATTCTCAATCTTCGCTAGTCTCGCAACTGTGGCTGGCTCCAGATTTGTTCCGCAGCGCCCGGGCACATTGTAAAGAATAATTGGCAACCGCGTCGCTCCCGCGATCGCCCGGTAATGCTGATACAAACCTTCCTGGGTCGGCTTGTTGTAATACGGAGTCACGGAAAGCAATCCATCCGCGCCCAGCGCTTCCAATTCGCGTGCCAACTCCATCACCTCAGCCGTGTTGTAACCACCAGCTCCGGCAAGCACAGGCACATGGCCCTTTGCCTCTTCCAAAGTAATTTCAACAACCCGCATGTGTTCCTCGTGCGTCAATGTTGGATTTTCTCCCGTGGTTCCACAGGGCACCAGAAAATGCACGCCTGCGGTAATCTGTCGCTTTACCAGCCTCCGCAACGCATCCTCGTCCAACGAAAAGTCGCCTCGAAATGGCGTCACGATTGCTGTCCCGCATCCTTCAAATCGCATATCTACCTCCCTTGCTAACTCAGTTCTCCCAAAATCTCCCGAAACTCGAAAACTCCTTTTTTGCCAATCACCCAATTCGCGGCGCGCAACGCCCCTCGCGCAAATCCCTCTCTGCTCCTCGCTGTGTGCCTGATGGTGATCGTGTCCTCCGCTGAATCGAATCCAACCTCATGTGTTCCTGGCACGGCTCCTGCTCGATTCGAGCTCAAGCTAATGTCTCGCGTATATCCGTTCGCTTTCATCGTATCGGCCAGCGCCAATAGCGTTCCCGACGGTGCATCTTTCTTCGCCACATGATGAATCTCCCATCCCCACGCGCCGTAACTCTCTTCCCGCCCAAATCGTCGCGCAGCCTCCGCAACAACCTCCCGAAACAGATTCACGCCCACGGAGAAATTCGAGCCCCATACAATTCCCGCGCCAGTCGCTTGAATTCTCAGCCGCAATCCGCTTATTTCTGTAAACCATCCGGTCGTTCCGCATACCGTCGGCACGCCAAACTCTGCCAGCCTTCGCAAATTCGCAACCGCCGAATCGGGTCGCGTGAATTCCACGGCCGCATCAATTCCGCTCAGTGATTCCGCTGTCAACGCCCGCGCGCCCGAGTTATCAGCGCCAGAAAATCTCGCGCGAACCTCAAATCCATATTCCGGCGCAAGTCGCTCAATCATCCGGCCCATTTTTCCGTATCCAACAATCGCCAATCTCCGCGTCATACAACTCCCGATTGCAGCTTCTTTACCATTGCCTCATAAATCCGCACTGCTTCTTCCAAATCCTTCTTTGCAATTCGCTCTTCTTCCGTGTGCGCCACGTGAATGCTTCCCGGCCCAATCAGCAGCGGCCTCCCCCAGGCGCCTGCAAAATTCGGAATGTCTGTCGTAAACGCTGCCACCATCGTCTTCATTCCATCCAGCGCTTCCATCCGCAGCGCCTCCGTACAAAGCTCCTCTCGTGCTTCTACTCGACCATCCACAGCTCTCAGTAATGCATCGCGAACAACGCTCGAATCGCCAACAAGCCGAAACATCAATTCCGCCTGTGCGCGATCCGCAATCACGTTTGGCGCTCGGCCACCCGCAATCGTCCCTATATTCAGTGTGGATTTGCCAAGTAGTTCATCTCTTGGGAGCGGAATCTTGCGCACGTCTTCCAAGACATTCAGCAACTTCTCAATCGCCGATTCGCCGAGTTCTGGATATGCCGAGTGCGCCAGTCTTCCATGAGCAACCAATTCAAACCGCAGTGCACCCTTCGATCCCAATGCCAGCAGGTTCTCTGTCGGCTCTCCATTGATCAAATACTTCGAACCGCGATTCACTTTGGCCGCGGCTATCGCCCCCATGCTGTCTTTTTCTTCGCCAACTACAAATAGCAATCCGAAATTCCTTATGCCTGCGCTGAGTAACCGCTCCGCAGCCGCCACCATCGCGGCAATGATTCCCTTCGCATCGCACGAGCCCCGACCCCAAATAAATTCATCATCTTCCCGCGACGCAAAAAATGGCGGCACCGTATCAATGTGCGTGGACATCGTCACGACCGGCGTGCCCCAAGTCGCCAGCACATTGAACCGCTGCGGCGTCACCGGCATGCGTTCCGCCGTTCCGCCGGTTCTTGCCGCCAGTGCCGCCAAATATCCGTAGAGATATTCGGCGGCACGCGCTTCGGCTCCGGTCGTGGACTCAATGTCCACCAATGCTCGCGTCAAATGCGTTGCATCCATGCTCTCTATTTTCTTTCTGGAGGATCGCTACGGAGGAAGGAACTGCGCAGAAACTCTGCGGAGAACGCCGCCTCTCGATAGCGCTCCATCCGTCAGCCTATGGCTGATTTGCAAAGCCGCTTCATTCAAACAAACGGCCGGATGACAGTGAACGGGCTTTCGCCTCGTTCCCCAGCCTCTGCTGTTTCAGCTACAGCAAAAGCTTCGGCGGAGATTACCTCTTGTCCCTTTCACGCGGCCTCCGAAGCGAATCGGTACTCCGGCCTCGCTACTCATGACCTCCGCACCTCTACCAAGAACTCTTCTAGCCTAAACGAACCACTCTGTCATTTGCAACGCTATTGTCTTAATTGTCTTAACTCCGCCCCAACCTCGATTGACGCAGTGTGGTTGCCAATCCCTTCGCCACTTCTCTCGCGCGAGCAATATCTCCCGGATCAAACGAAATTGCCGCCACGCGCTGATGTCCGCCGCCGCCAAACTTTTCTGCCAGGGACGCCAAGTTCTGATCCGCCGTCGCCTGATTCCACGGATTCGTCCCCAGCGACACCTTCGCCCGCGTCGCCGAGGCGCTCACGCTGATCGAATACACGCATTCCCGATGCAGCAAATACGGAATGAACTTGTTATATCCCTCCAAATCGAGATCGCTAACATCAAAATAAATGACCCCGTCTTTTGCTTCGCACCGTTTGCGCAAAATTTCTATCGATCGACGGTGTCGCTCCAGCAACGGACCCAGATGCTTCGCCACAATCGGCAGATGAATCACTTCCTTTAGCGGCCTGTACGCCACTTCCGGAATAATTTTGGCAGGCACGCCATCTTCCGGTGCAGCTTCAATCACCAGAGCTAGCTGTGTCGCCGGTTCTTTTAATTCCACTGCCGATTCCGCCGTCGGAAACTGCGCCCCGTCAATAATGTCGCCCCAATGAATCAAGTCGGCCAACGGCGCTGTATCAAAGCCAAATTTCTCTCGCGCCGTGTCCGCAATCAGTTTGGTACACGATTTGTAATCTGGTTCGTAAAAGAAATGCTTTCCGGGGGATTTCTTGAACTGTTCCGCATCCGCCGGCGTCAAAAATGCGCTCTGGTGATGGTCGAACCACCAGGTCACTTTCGGTGAGTTGGAATACTTGAAATCGACGATCGCATTCTCGTCGCCGTCAAAAAGCCCGGGCTCCCAAGGCTGTTTCGCCTTATGGGTCATGCCTGTAAATCCAAATTCCGCCTTCGCGTCGAATTTTTCGCGGTAAAACCGGTAAAACAGTGCAGCCGAAGCGGTTCCGTCAAAGCAGCGATCGTGAAAACAGAGCCTGACTCGGGTCATATTCGATCGATTGGGCCTTTCCTTGCCGCACGGTGGCTGAGTCCGTCGGCTACAAAGCCCTTAACGATGCGGTGCCCTCCAAAGAATGTCAAGACCCAACTCGTTCGCCCGGTTTCTTCAAAAAAAAGCGCGGCAAAAAAGAAAGCCGCCCCGTTTCCGAAGCGGCTTTCATTTGATGTATTTTCTGTTTGCGAGATTACTGCCCGACCATTTTCTCCACAATGTTGCCGATAATCGGTAACTTGAACTTCTCATGCTGGTAGGCCTTGTACATACAGAAAATCCAGACCAACAAAAATGCAATCCCGATTACTGGCGTCAGAAATACCATCAGGAAACCGATGGGCAGATGCATCAGTGCAAGAACAAAGCTCACGACTGCTGTCACGATCCAAAACAATATCCAGCAAACCACAAAGGTAATGTTCAGCGCGATCGACTGCGCCCCGTGAAACCGCACAAACGGCCGCTTGTCAATCAGCAAAAATACCAAACCGGTAATCCAGCCAACCAGATAGCACAACAATCCTGCGACATTTTCTTCCATTCCCGCCGTCGGTGAATCGCTGCTCCCTGTCGCTGCCGGAGCCGCTTGCGCTGCTCCCTGATTCGCGCCGCACTTTGGACAAAATGCCGCACCGCCCACATCCGTCCCACACGCCTTGCAAAATGCCATCGCGGACCTCCCCGCAAGATTTATGCGCGAGAGGGTAGCAAACACTACCTCCTCACGCAATGAATTTTGCGCACAACACCGCCGCACCGCTTTGTCAAATGAACTGAATCAGAATTGCTAGAGATTCGCCGCGCGCGAAAACACATTCGTCTTCCGCGCTCGCAAGGTAAGTTTGATTCCGAAGTATTGTGCCCGCGAAAGTGTCTTCAGGAAATCCGCTTCGTCCATGTACACCCGCTTCGGAATTCGCCGCGCCAGAATACTCACTTCCAGAACCTCTCGTTTGAATGGATAAGGGGCAAGGGTCAAAACATTTCCGCCCTCGCTCCGCAAATCCAAATCCACTTCATTCCCGGAAGCGTCCTTCGGCACCGCATCAATCATGCAGTTCTCTTGTGGATTCAAACACATGTGCAGCGACAAACGGTCCAGTGCCTCCAGCCGCTCGAAATTCGCCTTCAGCGTATCCTCGACCACCAAATCCTTCGTCGCTTCGTTCGCCCGCAAATCCACTTTCAATCGCAACTGCTGCAAACGCAGCCGCTGCACAAAGTCCGTCACCATCGTGCTTTCCGTGGACTTCACATACTTCGCCGAATACCCAGGCATCGTCGCCCGCGCTTTGTCATACAATCCCGTCGCGTGCATGCTCACCAACAACGCAGCATAATGGTCTACCTTCACCAGCCGCTCGATTCCTTTTTGATACAAAGCAATGTGCTCTTCCGTGGGAATCGACATAAAACTGTATGGAACGCGCGACCGTGGGTCCAGGGACGGCTCGATTTCCCACTCATTCCAGCCGTTATCGTGCTCCGCCACAGCCAGACAGAACGATTCGAACGGTTCCGGGCGCGGAAACTCCTCATTTCCCCATTCTTTTGCGAAAAAACCAGCCAGGAAGGCATGATCCGTTTGCCGGATGAGCAGAAGCTGGTCGCCTTGTTCCCGAATGATCAAGGACAGTTCCCCACGCGTGGTAGCACTCTTAAATCGCGCCTGCTAGATAACACCATTCTTGGCAAGACGCTCCAGCTCGGCGGCGGGGTAGCCAAGCCAGTTCCCAAAGACCTCGTTATTATGCTCCCCCAGCTCCGGTCCAATCCAGCGCATTTCTCCGGGAGTCTCGCTCATCCGCGGCGCCATCTTCGGCAGCTTCACTCGCTCCCCACGGCCCAGTTCCGCTTCTTCAAATACGCCTCGCGCCTGATAATGTGCGTCCGCAAGCATTTCCGCCGCTGAATAAATTGGCCCTGAAGGCACATCCGCTTCACTCAAAATCTTTAGCGCCTCTGTTGCCGCTCGCCTCTTCGTCCAAGCCGCAATCGCCTCATCAATCTCATCAATGTGCTTCGATCGCCCTTCATTGCTCGCTAGTCTTGCATCTCCCGCCAAATCCGCCCTTCCTATCGCCGTCATGAACCGCTTGAAAATGCTGTCCCCATTCGCCCCAATCACGATGTACGAACCATCCGCGCATGGGTACGTCCCGCTCGGCACAATTCCCGTCAGCCGCATCCCCTCTCGTTCTCGCTTCACTCCCGCCTTGTCATACTCCGGAATCATCCCTTCCATCAAATTCAACACCGCTTCATAAAGCGCCACGTCAATCACCTGCCCGCTTCCGCCTCGCGCGTCCCGGTTATACAGCGCCATCACAATCCCCAGCGCCGCGTGCAGTCCCGCAACGGAATCTCCCAAGCTCAAATTCGGCCGCACCGGCGGGCGATCCGGCTCGCCTGTCACATACCGCAATCCGCCAAATGCCTCCGCCACCGCCGCAAATCCCGGCCTCTGCGCATACGGCCCCGTCTGTCCGTACCCCGAAATCCGCGCCAAAATCAGCTTGGGATTCTCTTTCTTCAACTCCTCAAATCCCAGTCCCCATTTTTCCAAAGTCCCTGGCCGAAAATTTTCAATCACCACATCCACTCTCTTTGCCAGCTCTCGCGCAATCTTCTGTCCTTCCGCTACACGCAGATTTAGCGTCACGCACTTCTTGTTGCGCGACATCTGCCGCCACCACAACGAAGTTCCTTCATGCACTACGCGCCACGTCCGCAGCGGATCGCCAATCCCCGGCGGCTCCACCTTAATCACATCCGCGCCAAACCACGCCAAAAACGCTGTCGCAAAAGGCCCGGCAATCAGCTGCCCCAGCTCAAGAACTTTCACTCCTGCCAGCGGCCCCGCTGCGCGCACTTCGCCCAACTTTTCCTCTGAATTGCTCATGGCAGCGCAAATTCTATCCGAATCCGCGCATAAACATACGGGGATGCTGGAACAAACTGATTGTGCGTTGTACTTTGGGTTGACGGTGAACTGCAAACGGCCGGCGGCAAACTAGTTTTTATGGCTCATACCAAAACTGAATCGCCACCTGCACATGCGCCTGCACTGGTTTTCCGCCTTTGGTCGCGGGCAAATACTGATACTGCTTCACCGTCTCAATGGCTGTGTCATACAGCGGCTTCGGCCCCGAAATTGGAGTCGCTGAAATCACATGGCCCGTCTCATCCACCACCGCATCCAGAACCACTTTCCCGCTCACATATTTCCGCAGCGCTTCTGGCGGCGAAAGCTGTTTAATCGCCTTCACCAACTTTGGCGGCACCAAAACTCCATCGTCCGGCACAACAGGGTTCGTCGGTGCTACGTGCGTCGCTGCCGCAGGGTGCTTCGTGTTTCCCTTGTCTACCGGCTTCGTTTTCCCCGTATTCGAATGATTTCCAACCGGCGCAACTTCGTGCCCACCCGCGTTTTCCGGCGAACTCACAGAGCTCACGGTGTTCGGCGTCGGTTGTTCCGCTGTTCCGCTCGCCGAACTTGTACCATTCGATTTCTCAGGCGTAGCAGTGCTCGTTGTCGTCGAAGGATCCCCATTCACGCTACCGGTATTCGTTGCCGTATTCGCGGGAAACGCCGATTGCGTATTTTTCGCCGGCTTCGAACTCTTCCAACTCAACCCGGACAGCCATCCCATCCGGTACGTCATAATCCCCGCTGCAACGAGCAACAGCACCACTGCGACTAGCGCTCCAATCGGCCCGCTTAAACTCCTTCTCGCACCCTTGCTGAAGAGCTTTGGGCTCGGCTCCGTCGATCCCGGATACTGCTGGAAATCTAGGCTCGGCGTCGGCAACAAATACTCATCCTGCGCCTCTGTAATCGCAGCAGAGTCCGCCGCAAATTCTGAAGTCCGCTGCGACCCACCCTCTTCCGCCTTCGGCAGCTGCATTCGTATCGGATACGACGGCTCTTCCGCCGGCTTCGGACTAGGCGACAGAATTGGCGCCGGCTCAAAACCTGCCGCGGGACCTGGTGCAGTACTCGGTTTTGTCGGCGCCGCTTCGTGCGGGCTCATCAACTCGATTTTTTCGGGTGAAACTGTGGCCGGCGCGGGGCTGGACTCTTCTGGCTTTTCGGCTTGCTTTGCCGTTTCTGGCGCAACCGCTGACGACTTTTCGCCTTCGCCCTCTTGTTCCTTCTCAGATGCCTTCGACCCCAGCAATGATTTCAGCGCCGCCAAGTCTCCTGCCGATGGCTGCTGCATCGCCACTAAATCTTCCAATCCCGCGGCCGGAGTCTCCTGCGTTTTGGGTGTCGGCTGATCCTCTTGCTTTGGAGCGGGCTCCGCTTGCTGAGGCAGAAGTTCTAGCGGGGGAAATGCTGGCTGAGATTGTGGTTTAGGCTCCAACTGAGCTTGCGTCTGAGTTTGCGCTTGGGTCTGCGCTTTCAATTGCGCCCGCAGCGCTTCCACTTCTTTCCGCAGTCTTTCCACTTCCGCCGCATCCGGCGGCGCCACCACCTGATTCGTATCCTCTTCCGTTACTTCGGACTCTGCCACCGTCGCAGCATCGCTGCCCGCAGACACGTCCATCTTCAGTGGCGTCTCAATATCCGGAAACTCTTGTCCCCAAAAATTAGGCGCAGCCTCCGTAAATTCCAGCTCAACATAACAATCCGTCGGACGGTGGCTCCGCTTCCGCAAAACCTGCGTCACAATCTCTCTGCCCGTCTGTTTGTTTGTCAGGAAAATCAATTGACCGATAGCAACCGCAGCCGCCAGTTGAATCACACATCCATTTTCAAACACCAATACCGTTTCGGTCTCTTCGGTAAACAGCTCTCTTTTTTCGGAATTGTCGCCTGGACGCGCACCCATAGCCACCACTGGCAGCTCCAGATCCAGTGGCTGTTTCATCAGCCCGGTACGCTTTTCAGCGCTCTCTTCGGATGACACGGGGCCCATTCCGTGCAATCTCCCTCAGACTCAGCTGAATAGCTGCCGCTAGTACGCCTGCGGGACTATCCTCTGGCCACACAACATGTGCCCTTGCGGCTTTTTCAAGCCTACTTTCGAGGCTTACCATCCTGCCACGCCCCTCTTGCCCGCCGCCATAGTCCTTACGGGCAATTGCGGCGAATTTCGCAATACTCCGAATAGTCGCTTTTTCAATCCAATATCAGGGGATACTTCCCTGGAGAGAGAATGCCGCCAAATTCCAGAGGATCTTGGCTCAATTTGGTGCGGGAGAGAGGACTTGAACCTCCACGGGTGTTACCCCACAAGATCCTAAGTCTTGCGCGTCTGCCAGTTCCGCCACTCCCGCACTGTGGTTAACTCATTGAATTGTAGCAGGTTCCGCTTTCGGTGTGTCCTCGGCGCTCTCTGTAATTTTAGCTTGTCTATAGCTTAACTCGATTTTTCTCGCTGCTTCCGCCAGATCACGCTCGCTAGTGATGTTGTAGCGGTCGAACACGTTGCGCGTTTTGTGGCCGGAAACTTTCATGCAAACAACTTCGGGGATTCCCGCACGCACCATATTTCGAACTGCCGAGCGCCGGAGATCGTGAAAAAGCAATCCCTGGCATCCTGCAGCGAGCGTGATTTTGTCCCAAGTGCCGCGAAAGTCCGAGACAGCTTTCTTCCCGCGAGTGAAAACCGCATCCTCTGGATTCTTGCCAGTGACACAGGCTGCTAGAAGATTCTTTGCGTCCTGAGTGAGCGCAACCTTTCGAGGCTCGCCGTTCTTCGAGTCGCGGAGCTGCATCGTTCCCGTCATCACGTCCACGTCTGAAACGCGCAGCGTCAAAAGCTCCGCCTTGCGGAAGCCGAATGAGTAGGCGAGGCACAGCATCGCTCGCATATACAGATCGGAGCAATTCGCCGCGAGAGCGTCGTACTGCTTTTGCTCGATGAATCCCTGACGCGGTTTCGATTCCGCCAACCGATGAAACCGCAGAGGGCGGGCAACCTTGCGAGGCTGTGCCTCATAGCCAAGCATGAAGGCGCGTTGAAGCAGACTCAGTTCGCGGTTAATTGTCCCGTTCGCCGCTTTCTCGCTGCGCCGCGTTTCGATATATCGCGAGAGCATGTCCGTGCCGACACTCTTCGCCTGCAATCCGCCAAAGAACTGCTTGAGGTGAATGTTCCAGACGCGCTCCGCCCATTCGATTGCCTTGCCGTTGATTCGATAGTCCGAGAGAAGCGTTTCGTACAGGTTGTCCACGGTCACGCGGTCGTCCGCGACGGCGTCGCCGTTTGCATGTCTCAGAATCTCTGCTTTGAGCTTATTGAGCGCTTCGCGCCGCGATTCCGTCTCGGCGGACTTCTGGACTACCCGGCCATTGCTAGAGAACTTGTACCAGTAATTCCGCGAGTTTTTTGGAAGATAAACAGTACCTTGACCGCGCTTGCCGCGCGGTTTTGCTTGCGTGCTTTCCATTTGCGGTTACCTCGCAATTAGAAGTTTTCGGGCGTACATCGAAATTGTGACTCCAGCCTTTTTCGCAGCAGCCGAAAGAGCCTTGAACTCTTCCCGTGTGAGACGCAGCCTTAAAACCGTCTCGCGCTTGTCCACCGCTTTCTTCTTAGGCCGACCCCGTTTCGTCACTGAATTATCGTAGGACAATAAATACCTCACTGTCAAGCCTTATGCCTCTCAACGAACTTCTCAATGTCACGTAAGTCGAATCGTAGCGGACCGCCCTTGGTCAGGCGAACGCACGGCAGTTCTCCCGTTGCTACCAAACGCCGAACGGTCATCACAGACACGCTCAGGAATTGAGCCACGTCTTTGACGTTCAGCAAGGGAGTCACTTCGATGGCCCTTTCCGGCTTATCCAGTCGTTGCCTTCTAACTGTCCCACCGATGCATTGCCTGGGACAGTGCTTGGGACAGTGTCGCGACTTACTAACTGTCGTTCTTTCTTTGAGTTGCGACCAGATTGAAAGAAGTGTCCCACTTTTTCAGACCCTACCTTCCGCAGAGCGGGACACTTGGGACAATTGAGGGTTGTTTTTGAGCCTTTGCACCGACGACTTTGATAGTCCCGTCTCTTCCGAAACGTCGCGGACAGACATTCCTTCCGCCAGCAATTCCACGGCGCGAGACTTAGCTGATGCTTCCGAGTCAGCGATAGTCCAGATTGCCTCGCCGGAAGGTCCTGACGACATCTTTACTTCGAACGGGCGGGCATCTTCGCCGCAAAAGCCTCGTGCCTTTTCGTAGTCCACAATGCACCGTAGTCCCTCTTCCGCCCGATAATCGCCGGGGTGCTTCAATGTCAGTACGGAGTCCAATAAGTCTTCGCGTCGGGACGTGCCGCGTTGCGCTCCGCCTTTTCCGGCGTGATGGACGAAAAGGACACTCAAGCCCCTTCGCCGCAGATCGAGAGCCCAATCTTGAACAGGAAGCCACCCCTCGCCCTCGTTTTCCTTTACAGCTCGCACGAGCGCGGAGAGGTTGTCGAGGACAAGCAGGTCGATTCCGTCAAGATGCGCTTCAATCTCATCTTGTCCGGCGACGGTAGACAAATCCGGCAGTCCCCGTTCCTGAACGTCGGGAGTGATAATTCTGAGATTTTCGAGCGGGTAGTCGATGTTTGTTCCCGCCACTATGTCGTCGAGTCGCTTCCTGAGGGTCGAACCTGGCATTTCACCGTCAACGTAAAGCACACGCTTGGGCGAAGGCGCTTTCCATTTCAGAAACTCCGTTCCGCTCGCAACGGCAACGGAGATGCCGAGGGAAATAAAGGTTTTCCCCGCGCCACGCTTCGAATACAGCATTGCCATTCCTTGAGAGGGAAGGAAGGGATGTAGCAGCATCTCCCGAGGCCGAAAGTCCATCCTCAGTAGCTCTGGCAATGACAGAGATTTGAGCCTTTGTAAGGCTCGCGTCCCGCTGATGTCGCGCAATGGGGCAGAAAGTGTGGCAACCTCGCGCAGAACTTCCGCCGCGTTGCCGTTAGCGGAATATAGCTTTCGTCCGAGAGTGTCGCAAAGCGCGATCCCGCGCCTGAGCGCTGCATGTTCGCGAATTGACTCTCCGTAGTGGCTCAGATTCGCAATGCGAGGAAGGCCGTCGAGTAACCCAGCGACGTAGGCAATGCCGCCGCAGCGCTCCAATTCATCAGGACTCAGAATTTCGGAGAGAAGCACGATGTCATTGGTTGGCTTGCCCTCTTTTCGCAGCCGTAGCAACGCTTGGGCGAGCGATTGGTGAAAGGGCAGGAAGTAGTCCCCGGGATCGAGCCACGGGCCGTCACCGCCCAGCAGTATTCCGCCCAACATTGCTCGTTCGGCCTCAGGGTTATGTGGCAGGCGATGGTTCGATATCTCCATTTCGATAAGTATAGGCGTAAAATATACGCCTGTCAATGGGTGAGAGAAAAATATTTAAATAGCGCGGGATAGATGCTACAAATCATATGTACAAGGCGCTTGTATTTTTCATTTGACTTTGGTTGGCGTAACTTATACGCTAGCGAATAGGGAGTCCAGTGGACATGACGAACGTTGAACAAGACGTGGCGGACCACAAGTTTAGTAGCGCCGACCGAAAGACACTTCGTAGGATTCGGAAGAAAGCCGGATTGAGCCAAGCGGACCTAGCGGCTAGAACTGGTATCGGGCAGCAAATGATTAGCCGATTCGAAAACGGTGAACGCAACCTGTCCGTTTCCAACGTTAGCAGACTGCTTGAAGCAATTACCGATGTGATCGACGGCAAAGAGTCTATGGAAAGACTCAGCGCGATTCGTTCGGAAGCAAATCAGTTGGTGAAACTAAGTGACCTCTCCGGAAGGAGAAGCTCTGCCAGCGATGCGTTCAACCCTTTCTCCATTTTGAAAAAGCTGAACTTAGACAAGACTCCGCTGGAACAAGCACAAGATCAAATCAAGAAACTTGAGGAACTGGTCGAGGGTTACAAGAGGCTCAACGAAATAAGCCAACAACTGATAAGCCTCTTGAAAGAAGCCGATCCCGCGAAAACTGCTTTTGAAAACGTCAGTCTTTTGGAGCGAGTAGAAAAACTCACCGAGGAAAATGCCGTGTTGCGCGAATGGCTAAATGCCGAGGAGCTTGCGGCGCTCTCCAATGACAAGGCAGCCGAACTACGTGAGCGAGCTAACAAACTGACGGTTGCCGGAATGCAAAAGGAAAACGCAGAGGAGGAATAACGTGGGCGAACAGGTCACATTGTCCAGCACAACGGATGCGATCGCAGAGACACAGCAAGTTGAAAATTCCGAATCTGTGAATGGCAAGCATCGTAGTGGCCGCGACAGGCGCATAGACAAGCTCACGGCGCAAAACAAGGAACTGCAGGAGCGCCTCGCGCGATATGAAGGCAACGGCGCGACGCAAGTGCAAGATGGGCGATACGTCGAGAGTCTCAACGACGCCGCGCAAGCGGAAACTGCCAACGAGAAGCAGACCGAAGAGCCTTCTTTTTTCCAGCCTCAAAGCGAACTTCCCGAAGATTTTCAGCAAGTGATGGAGCGAGCGCAGAGCGAGGGACTTCGTATCTCCGACGCTGCGGCGGAAACGCTTCATGCTTTGCCAAACGCGGACGTGGTTGCATACGAAATCGCGAAAAGCGATGAGCTTCGCTCTTGGATAAACTCGCATTCAGAATCACAACAAGCGGAAATTGTTAAAAAACTAGGCCAAGACATCGCTGACGTTGGACTTCGTTCGCTCGCGGCAAAAATGCGGGAGCAGTCCAGTCCTGAGCAGATTCGCGATTTGCAAACATCCATTCGAGCAAACAGTCTAGGCACACGGATTCTCGCTTCGATGTCGCGGGAAGTTGCAGCTCTCCCGAACGCGGCTGCGGTGGCGGCGCATGTTCTCAAGAATCCTGAATTGTGTCAGGAACTAGCGCAGTCCTCCCAGTCCCAAGTAGCGATGGTGCTCGGCTCAATTTCTGCCGGCCTGCAAGGAAGCGGCAGAACGCCGGTGGTATCGAAAGCGCCGCCGCCGATTCGACCACTCGGCGGACGGGGAGTGTCCACGGTTGTTCCCGATGGCGACGCGGTTGACTACCAGACGTACAAGCGCCTTAGAGACAGCGGGAAAATTGGAATGTCAGCGCAAGCGCGTAGAGCGCGAGGGATGGTGTAGCGATGGCCGAATACACGGAAGTGAAACGGGGAAAGAGTGGAGCGGAAGCAGAACCGGAAGAAATGGACGTGCGCGAACTCACGGGCTTAACCCTTCATTTCAAGCACCACAAGTCCGAGGAAATTGAGTTGAGCGGAGATGAAGGCGAGGAAATTATGGAATATCTCCGCGAATGGTCGCAGGCAGATGAGGAGAAAGACTAATGGGAAATATTGCGCTTCCCGCGTTGTCAGTTAGGCCGATGGAGGACCCGCTCGACCAGTACGCGAAAATGGCGCAGATCAAAGCGTTGATGCAGGGGCAGCAATTGAGCGCTGCGGAGCTTCAAAGCCGCAATCTACAAAACCAGCAACTACAAATGAGCTTGCAGGGCCAACAGCGCGTTATGGAAGCGATGAAAGACCCTGCCTGGAATCCCACCGACATAGACTCGGCTTACCGGCTTTTGCAGAAGCACTCGGTACCAGTCGCCAATCAGGAAAATGTAATCAAATTCATTTCGACGATGCGGGACGGACTCGCAAAGGCAAACAGCGAGAACTTGAAGTTTGCGCAGGACGCGCACAGTTTTTTTGACGACCAATTCCAGTCCGTCAAATCGGCTCCGGATGAAAAGAAACAGTCCGCCTATCAGGACGCGATTAGCGCGGCCAAGAGCTACGCGGCAAACGTGCCAGACCCCAACACAAGACAAAACCTTCTAGCAGAAATCGCTCAGGCTCCGGCGCTTTACGATTCGCAATTCATCGACAATGAGCACGCAAAACTCAGAACGATGCAGTATCTCGTCGAAGAAGGATTGAAGACTGCTCAGACGCGCGAGGCATCGGAAAAAGCGAGACAGGCCGGAAACGAAGCAGATTTAGCGACAGCGAAAATTCCTGGCGCAAAAGCTCAAAGCGCTGTCGAGCAACAAAACGCGAGTCTCACTCCACAAGGCAGAGCGCTTGCCGGAAATCTTTTTTACCAGGCGGCGGGTGGCGACGCTCAAGCGAAACAGGCGTTGCAACTCGAAACATCCCAGAAAGTGGCGGCGGCTCAGGCCGGAACTGCGAACGTACCGGATGCGCTTAAAGGAGTCGCTCCGCACCTTGTTGGACCAGCAGCAGCGGCGGCGGAGAAAGCAGGGAACGAATACAGCGACGCAGTGGCGGCGGCGAGGGACATGAAAACATTCGTTGACCTTGCTAGGAGTGGAAACAAGATAGCCTATGCGTATTCACCAACCGAAGGCGTTCTCACTCTGAATACGGCTCGCGGCGTGAAGCGCGTGAATATGCCGGAAATCGCGTCTTATGGCGGAGCAGGATCGGCGCTCGACAGGGTGAAAGCGTTTCTCGGCAAGCAAACAAGTGGCGCGTCTATTCCCGATAGCGTGCTGAACGACATGGAGTCTTTGCATCAAGCTATTGCAGCAAACGCGCAGAGCAATTACACCAACAAACTCAAGAACACAAACTCAACTTATGGCTCCAATTTCAGGCCTGTGAACATGGGCGGTCCGCCAGCGGGGGCAACGATGAGAGTACCTGGCTCTGACGGAAAGATGCACTGGAGCGACGGCAAAAGTGACTTGGGAGTGATTGAGTAATGGGAAATTCACCAGTTACGCTGGATTTTTCAAAAGCGCAGCCTATCGCCCTCGATTTTTCGAAAGCGCAGCCGCTCGATTCTTCTACGAAGAGCAATCTCGTGCCGAGTCCGTGGGATGGGCTGTCACAGGCAACGGGAATCGGCCCGCAACAAAAACCAACAGGCTGGCGCGATGCATTGGCGCGATGGGCGGACAACGTGTCGTATGACATGAAGTACGGAACGGACACGACAGGCGTCGGAACACTTCTAAAGAAAATGGGAGCACACGGCCTGACGTATGGCAATTCGGAAGCCGTGGCCGACTTTATGGGCAGCTTACCGCTTGGACTTTTGCAGGCGACAAAGGGCGGAGCGGAAGTCACGCAGCAAGGAAAGACTTGGCAGGGAACGAAGGACATCGTTGGCGGCGGAATGAAGGCCGCGACGATTCCTTCGGCGTTTATGGGCGGGCCGGAAGCTGGAGCGACAGCGGCGGCGAGGGCTGGAGGAAGAATCTTCGGCGATGCTGACAGGGCAGGGCAGCTTTTCAGCAAGGTAGCTGCGGCGGCGAGAGAAATAGACGTTCCAGTGACCGACGAAATGTACGACGCGATCAACAACGCTAAGCAGCTAGCGAACACAGGAGCAAAGGGTTTACCACGAGTTGTCACAAAATTCTTCAATCGCATTACAAACGTCGATGAACCTCTGACGTGGGACGAGGCGCGTCAGTTCTATTCGAACGTTTCCCGCCTTTCCGCGAACGAATACAACAACATGGCTCCGCAAATGCAACGCGCCGTGGGGCAATTCGCGAGCGCGTTCAACAACACTCTGCGTTCAACGGCTGAGGCTGCAGGTATGGGCGACGAATACGGGCAAGCGATGCAGCTCTACGCCAGATCGAAGGCTTGGCAGAAATTCGGCTCGCAAGCGTGGGAAGGATTCAAAAAGGCGTTACCAGTCGCGGGCGGTGTTGCGGCTGGCAAGACGATAGGCGACTTCGCTTCCAGGCGTTTGCTCGACATGCTTGGGGGCGAATAGGAAAGGAAAACAATGGCATACGAACCGAAAGAAAAAGGTAAAGGGGAGAGCGACAAGCCGAAACTCCCAACTTCGGCAGAAGTGTTACAGGAGCGCACTCCCGGCCAGAAAGAGCGGGCCATGATTAATGAGATGAAACCCCACCTCACGCCTGGCGAGCTTCGCGCAATTTGGGTGGAAGAGAAGCGGCAAGGAAAGTAATGGCGATCTACGACGCGATTCAATTCGAGCAAGTGAAGCGTGAGCGCGAGCGGAAAAAGCGGGCCATTGAGAACGAAGTAGAGTTGCTCGATGGGACTGACTTTCCAGAATTTCGGCGCTTGCGCGGAAGTCCGCATGTAGCGGAACCGGAATTACCGCTCGATGAGGCGTCGTACCGAGATTATCGAATCCGCCGAGATGCAGGCGAGGGAAAGTGAGCTACGACTTGGCGGTCCACTTGGCGGAGTTGCTTGTTATCGCTGGGGCGGCTTGGCGTGTGATTGTCGCGGCGAATCGCGTAGCGGGTGTGATGAAGGACTTCCCACCCCACAGACACGTAAATGGACACGTTATCTACCCTGACGGCTACGAACCAACGACGGTCCAGAGGCTTGGCCAATGAACCTACCTTCACGCGCTGAGATCGAAGCCGAACTGAAGTGGCGGGCAGAGCACAAGATTGAGTCGTTTTATCCCTCGACAGGCCAACTACGGCGGGAGCTTTACACCAAACACTTGGAGTTTTTTGCGGCGGGAGCGACGAAGAACGAACGCCTCTTCATGGCAGCGAACCGCGTTGGGAAAACGGAAGGCGTCGGAGCCTACGAAACTGCTTTGCACCTGACAGGGCGTTACCCGGATTGGTGGCAGGGAAGAAGATTCTCCCGGCCAATCTCGGCATGGGCAGCGGGGCAGACTTCCAAAACAACGCGAGACATCATTCAGCTTGCCCTGTTGGGGCAGGGACCGCGATACGGAACCGGGATGATTCCGGCGGACGCGCTCATCGGAACGACGCCGAAGGCAGGAATACCGGAAGCGGTGGAAGCTATTTACGTAAAGCACGTTTCAGGCGGGCGCAGCGAAATCATGCTGAAGAGCTACGACCAGCAAGTCGAGTCGTTCTACGGAACGAAAAAAGACTTGATCTGGCTTGACGAAGAGGCAATACAAGCGATTTACGTTGAATGCCTAACGCGGACACTCTCGACGGTCCCCGGCGAGCCGAACGGCATAATCCTTTTCACGTTCACGCCGCTATGGGGAATGACGGAGATTGTTTCGCAGTTTCAGAGCGCAGAACCAGACAGCCAGAAATTCACGGTAACGGCAACATGGGACGACGCGCCACATTTGACGCCAGAGACGCGAGCGCAGCTCTATTCGGAGATTCCGGCCTACCAGCGCGACGCCAGGACGAAGGGAATCCCGCAGCTTGGCAGCGGAGCAATCTATCAGGTGGCAGACGATGACATTCTGGTCGAGCCGTTCGAGATACCGGAACATTGGCCGCGAGCTTATGGCTTGGATGTTGGCTGGAACAAAACGGCGGCAATCTGGGGAGCGAAGGACGACGAAAGCGGCATTCTCTATCTCTACTCAGAGCACTACATGGGCAAGATGGAGCCGGTCCACCATACGGAAGCAATCAAGTCTCGCGGCGCTTGGATTCCCGGCGTGATTGACCCTGCCTCTCGCGGGCGGTCACAAAAAGACGGTACCCAACTCATTCAACTCTACAAGCAAGCGGGTTTGCGGCTTGACGCGGCTATGAATGCAGTTGAGGCCGGGATTTACGAATGCGACCAGATGATGCAAGCGGGAAAGCTTAAGGCATTCAGCACGCTCAAGAACTGGTATCAGGAGCTTCGCGTCTATAGGCGAGACACGGACGGCAAAGTCGTGAAAGAACGCGACCATCTAATGGACGCAATGCGCTATCTGGTGATGAGCGGCATGGACCAGGCCAAGGCGAAGCCAAAAGAGCCAAAGATTGTCACGGAATACCGCTACCCGAATCAGGATAAGCTCGCATGGCTTCAGTGAGGTGAATTGGCATGGACAGAAATCGCTACAAGGAATGGACACTAGTTTTTGACTGGTTCGGCACCGTAGACACAAAGCAGGTGGTAGCAAGAGAGAACTGGAATCAGCTTTGGGAACTGTTAAACGCGCTGTGGCAGGAAGAGCGCAAAAATGCGACGCCTGAAGAATTGGCAGCCCACTCGGGAGCGTTACAGAGGTTGAATAGCTAGCCTTATGTGTCTCTATTTCGACGATGGAAACACGAAGTCGCTCCTGATTGGCGGTTTTAGGGCAGAGGGACGATGGAATTTAGGCTATAGATACGCTAGAGCGTGATTTAAGTTACTTAGATTCATAAGTTTAGAGCGACGCACAAGATTAGATGTCAAACGCAGAGGGACAGGATGCTGATAGACGGGAAGGTTAAGCCGGGTAGAGGTGGGAAAAGGCCCGGTGCTGGCCGCAAGCCGAACTACTTCAAGCGGCTGGGCATAAAGGCAATCACGGCGGCGGAGATACTCGCTCACTTCGAGGAAATGGACCTTTGGCGGGGATTGCTGAACCACAAGGCTGCCGATATTCGCTTGAGAACGCTGCAATATCTCGTTGATCGGCGGGACGGCAAGGCCAAGCAAGCTGTTGAGGTCGCGGGGGGCATTCTCCATGCCCACACCGTCTACCGCAACCCGCAACTGGCGGCGCTCTCACAGGAAGAGCTGCAAGCGCTGGACGGCATCACTAGGAAGCTCGCCCTACCCGCGCCAGATGCCCCGCAAAATCAAATAGAATCAAACACACCAATCGAAACGGAAGCAATCGATTCTAAGGCGTCGGACGCGTAGAATCGGTCTAGAGGTGGCTGATGGCTCCTGCTGCTCCGACTTTACCCGTCGCCGAAGCCGTCCAGCTTTTCAACGAAACCTTTGCCCGAGTGCTTCATGCAACCTCTGTCGTCTCCAATTTCAGGACGACGTTGCTAGCTGTTTCGTCCGAAGCCGACAGGCATCTCCATTCCAAACTGACGAGTTTGACGCAGGAATTGTTGGAGGCGCCAGAGTGGGAAGGATTGCTGGTGCCTATCGATCCTGACGCACCCGAATCGGCAAAGAAAGATGATTACGCAGCGCTTGCCAAATCCGGGGCTAAAGCAGTGCTTGGAACCACTTATGCCCAAGTCGATGCTGCAACTCTGATCTTCTTTCACTCAATCCTCGACGGAGTGGTTCTCGATTGCCTGCGTGTAACAGCCCTTCAGTCGCCTCGCAGCTGGGAGGAGGACTTACGAGAGACGAAGATCGGCTTGTTTGACGCTCGTGACCAGAGCTACGACGAAATCCTGCGGTCAAAGATCGATAAACGTTTGGAGACTCTTGGACGCGAGTCGCTACTGGCCAAGGTTGACAGGCTTTTTGCGCGTTGCAACCCTGCGCCCGGCTGGTCTCCAATGCATGACTATGCGTACAACGAATCGACAGTCAAACGATTCGACGATCAACGGCACGCGCTTGTTCATGGCGCTGCCATTGGCAAGCCGCTCGCGCTGTTTCAGATTACAGACGAAAATCTCTTCTATTTGACGCGAACTGGCATCTTCTGGTTGGCGCTTATTAACATGCGGTACGGCCTGCAAATCAATTCGACTGAATGGATGGCTGCTATGCAGAGAATGGCGTGAACTTTGGAAGAGAAGCCGTGTTGGCCGAACTTGTCGGCGGCGTGTGGCACACTACAAGTCAAGAGCGCTTCGAAGCCATTCTCGAATGCGGCGCGATACTTCCCGAACCGAATATCTCTGAACGTGAGCGATGGGGAACTAAAATTGGGCCTGAAGGCTATCCTTACGTCCGAAGTATAGGCGGCGTCAGCCTTTTCGATTTCAGAGATTTCGACGCAGAGAAATACTCCGCTAAGTATCCAGCCAGCTCGTGGGAGTTCTTTGTGCCGTGCCATCCGTCGTGGGCCTCAGCGGTTTGGATTGAGATTGAACACGAGACGCTCGGCAAAGCATTCGTCTCCGGAGTTGGCCTTCTCGCGCGATGGAAAGCCGAAGGCTCGTCGCAAAGGATCATGCCTCTGATTGAAGCCGCTTCTCTAGCGCCTATTCCATGCTCGGCGTTTAAGAGATACATTTCAGTTCGCACGCCGCCCGATTCTCCACTTGTTGCCACGTTGAAAACTGCAAGATTGAGAGCATTTGGCAGTTAGCGCACCCGCCGTGTCCGTAGCGTTTCCGGGTTGGCTTGCTCCGCCGCGTCAAACAAACTGCCAGCTTCGACGGAGTACGCGTGCTTGGAATTGTCCTGCCCTGTAAGGATGACTGTGACTCGCCGCATGGTGTCCTCGCGGCAGAGGAAGGGAGCGCCAGCATAGCACGAGGAGCGGTTAGAATAACCTCAGCGTTTTGACGCATTTCCTTCTGTTCGGAGGATTCTCGTGGCGCAACCTACACTCAAGCAAACACTAGACGCTCTTCGGCAGCAAGTCTTGGTTGGAAAATCGTACTTCAACTTGGCCAAGGGCTTGCTGAGTGCCGATCCGTACCTTCTACAAACTGCCCCGACGTTCTTTGGGCTCACCATCAATGGCAGTATGGAGCTGGCGCAGATGGCCGTTGCCCGACTCTACGACAAAACGGGCCGCGCGGTCACGATTAGAACTATGCTGCGCGACGCCCTCACACAACTTTCCAGCTTCAAGAACGCGACTGCACAACAGGCTCAGCACGCGATACAAGCCTCCGTGCAGAGAGTCGCCGCGATAGAGCCGATACTTCGCTCGATCAAAAGGCGCCGCGACGAGTGGCTGGCACACCTTGACCCGCGAACAGTGGCCAACCCAGGCGCGCTTGCTGCAACTGCCCAACTTACAATGCCTGACTTGGAGAAAGCATTTGTAGAAACCGAGAAAACAATAGTCGAGCTGTACGCTCTCCATGAGGGGGCGTTTGGAGACTTGGAGTTTATCGGCGGTGACGACTACGAAGTGGCGCTTAACTGGATTCGTTCGGCGAAATGCGCGTTTATTGAAAACTACGAAAACGAGTTCCGCACGCGTTGGACGGATGCACGTCCCAGAGACTGCACCAAAAATCTCTTGAAGATGCCGTAAGGAACGTAGTCCGTTAGCTCGTAAGATAGACTACTGCGAGCTTGCATCGGCGGGTTACCTCCCCTTTGCGGGTCAGGGGCGTCGTTCGGCCTTGAACCGAATGGCGTCCCGCTTTTTTAGCTTATCTATAACTTTTCCGTGAGCACGAATGAGCAACCCTGAGAAATACGACTCGCTTTTTGTCCCGCCCGAAAGACAATCTTTGTTTTTGGCTGAATAACGGTGAGTAAGTTTGAGTAGGTGAGTGGCGCGGAATCCTAAGTCTTGCGCGTCTGCCAGTTCCGCCACTCCCGCTTAGGATATTTCCACTATACAACGAGACGCGGCGAATTTGTCACCGCGGGCGTGACCTTTGCGCTGCTTATGTAGCGTCAGCAAAATAGTCCGCAGCATTGTCATCCCCTCAACTCGGCTCGCGATTCCTTCGAATCCGCACAGCCAGCGTCAGGAAAATCGCCGCTGCAATCCATCCGAACCAAAGCCCCGGGGCGCTCAAAAATCGCAGCGGCGTAAGGTGCGTCGAAGGCATCGTTCCCGATCCCTGCTCGGCTTCCATCCCACCGCCAACGCGATATCCAATCCATTCCGCGAAATGCATCGTGCCAAACACGATCTTCTCCAGCATTCCCACGCAGAATGGCGGCAGGAACGCCCACACAAACGCTGCGCGCCGCGCCCATGCCGATACCAGCAGCATCCAGCAATAAAGCGGCGCATACCAAAGCACGTGTACCGTTACCATGTGATAGAGCAGTCCCCACGCATTTGAAAAAAGCGAAAGCTGCGTCCAGAGCGGCCCTGCACTCAATCCGCTGGCCTTCAGCACCATGCTGCTCAGCACGAGCATCACGAACGCCGCCACAATCAGGACGCCGTAAGCTACCGCCGGCAAGATCACAAACGGAATGGCCGCCTTCGAGAGAATCGTTGTCAGGTCGGAAACTGGCAGCGACTTCCAGAACAAAATGCTTCGATCTTTGCGCTCCCCTTGCAGGGCATCCACGCAATAAAAAATCTCTACGATCATCGCCACCAGCATGATTGCAACTGCCGCAAACTCGTACGAAGCGCCAATCGCCTTTAACTTCGTCGGATCCGCCATCGCCTCCCGCATCTGGTGCGGGATTCGGTGTAATGTCAGCAAAAATCCAAGCAGATAAACTCCCGCAGCGGCCACCGGCCCAACATAAATCGCCTTGTACTCCCACAATTCCCGCCGCACGCACCAATAAAACGCGTGCACCCAGCTCACCGTATTCGTCTTCACTTTCATTCCAATCGCGGCACTCGCTTGTGTGCTCATCGGCCTACCACCGCCACAAACAGATCCGCAATACTCGGCGTTCTCACTTCTCCAACGCTCGAAAGTTCTCTCCGATCCACTCCCTCAAACAAAAACACGCTTTTCCCGAACACTTGTCGTTCCTTCAGCGGTCGCATCGCCCGTGCCGCTTCCAGCTTCTCCGGACCCGCCAGCACTTCCGCGTACCGCCTCTCAAACTCTTCCATGCTGCAGCTCAGCACAATCCGTCCGCGGTCGATGAACATCAGGTCCGTCAACACATCCTGAATCTCTTCCACCTGATGCGTTGTCACCACGATCGTCCGGCTTTTGTCGAAATAATCGTTCAGCAGCGAATCGTAAAATTGCTTGCGAAACAAAATGTCCAGCCCCAGCGTTGGCTCATCGAGCACCAATAGCCGCGCATCAATCGCCATTACCAGCGCCAAATGCAGCTGTGCCACCATGCCTTTTGACAGTTCCTTCACTCGGCTCGTGCTCTTGATATTTGTCTTCGCCAGAAATCCTTCCGCCTTCGTGCGATCAAATCGCGGGTGTACCCCCGCCACGTAGTCCACAACTTGTGAGACGCGAATCCACCTGGGCAACACCGCCACATCCGAAATAAAGCACGCATCCACCATCAGTTGTTCGCGGCTTTTCCAGGGATCGCGTCCCAACACCCTCAATTCGCCCTCATACGGGGTCAGCCCTAGAATTGCGTTTAACGCCGTCGTCTTCCCCGCCCCATTCGGCCCAATAATTCCCAGGATTCGGCCCTCTTCCACGTGCAAATCAATCCCGTCTACCGCTACCGTCGTCCCAAAGACTTTACGCAGTCCCCGCGCTTCAATGCAGGCCATGGCTTAGCGCTCCTCCTCTTTCTTGCCGTTCAACAAATCTTCTGCATTCAATCCAAGCCGGCGAATTTTCTTCAGCACTTCCGGCCACTCTTCTTTCAGGAAGTCTCTTCGCTCGTTCTTCATCAGCGCTTCCTTGGCGCCGGGCTTCACAAACATTCCCAAACCTCGCTTGCTCTCCACTAGGTCCGCATCCACCAATTCTTGGTAGCCCTTCAGAACCGTGAGCGGATTCACCCGATACTCCGCCGCCACATTTCGCACGGATGGCAGTGGATCGCCCTCTTTGAGCGTGCCTTCCAGAATCATCGCGATCACACGATCGCGAAGCTGGCGGTAAATCGGCTCCTTGTCATTCCACTCACGGTCCATTCAGGTTTCCATCCGCTCCCGTTTTTCGGGCTCGCAAAGGCCAGGCTTCAGCCCGGCGCCCTCCCCGAGTTCCCGTTTGAATTTCGTAGTTCGTGTCACAATGAGTCGAAATTCAAACGGGAACGCCGCGACGTTGCCCGTTACTTCGCCCTCGTCAATTCAAAGTGCGCGTGCACTGGCTTTTCTCCGACCATGAAGGTCCACTCTTCCGAATGATGGTTCTCATCAATTGACGTGAACAGCGCATGGTGCATGTGCCCGTACTGCGTGCTGCCCGAGACATCCACGAACTCAAACTCTACTGACTTCCCATCAGGCGAGAGCTTGCCCGTCATCCGTGGCCGGTTCCCCGCATCGCAATAGTGCGTCAGCATCAGCTGATTCCCTTCCACATAGAACATCGTGATCGGATTGTCCGGTCGTCCAGCCAAGCCGGTCATTTCATGCATTACGGCATTTCCCGTGGACGTCACTCGCAGCGTAATATGCATAGTTTTTCCGTCGAACTCGGGGCCGGTGCCTGAAAGCACCGCGTCCCACGTACCTGCAAAACTCTTCAATTTGTCGAACGACTTCTGAGCCTCTGTCTTTTCCCCGCCAGCCTGCCCAAAAGCAAAAGTCGCCGCCAGCATCGCCATTCCCAAGCCAACCAAAGTCACCCGCCGAATGTGATTCATGATTCCTTCTCCTTAAATTTGCTCAACGGAACGGCGGCCGTCCGTTCCATATTTAGTGTTATAGTACACTATAACACTTCCCGTCAAGCACTTTCTTTATTCTTCGGGATGCGCTGAAAACCCCACATAAAGCAGCGCTTACGTGGCAACGGGGCTTCCTCCGGCATCCCTATCCGCCTGGCGGATTTCGCTCGCGTGATCGCCGCATACTCCATGATTAAATATTGACTTGGTAAACTTTCTATGCTACTCTTTCGAGTGTAAGTCACTCCAATTCGAACGCATTTCTTGCTGTAACCCTTTTAGAATCTGCAGATCCAAGAAACCGACTCCTAACTCCTTTAGAATCCGCACTTCCAAAACACTGGACTTAAAGTCCTTTAGAATCTGCAGTTACAAAAAAACCTATACCTATCCCCTTCTCCGGCATCATTGCGTCCTCATCTCTTTCGCGATAAAAAGAAGGCGCACTCATCCAGCTTCATTCGCCGAGGAGCCGTTATGGAACGCAGCCTCTCTTCCCTTCTCAAGCTCTATAACCCCACCGATCCGCTCGAGAAGGCCTGGACTATCCCCTCGCCCTGGTATTTCGACCCCGGCATCGCACGCCTCGAACACGAGTCCGTTTTCGCCGCAAATTGGCAAGTTGCAGGGCGTGCCGACCAGGTCCAAAACAAAGGTGATTTCTTCACTGCCGATCTCGCAGGAGAACCCATTATCGTCGCGCGCGGAGATGACGGCGTCCTTCGCGCCTTCTACAACGTCTGCCGCCATCACGCCGCGGCCGTCGTCTCCGAAGCCCAAGGCTGTGCCAGGAATTTCCGCTGCCCCTATCACGGCTGGACTTATGGCAACGACGGCACACTTAAAGGCATGGTCGAATTTGAAGGGGTATGCGATTTTGAGCGTTCAAAAAACGGTCTCGTCCCAATCCCCGTGGACACTTGGGAGAATTTCGTTTTCATTAATCTCGGCGCCAAAGCAGGTTCACTGCAAAGCTTCCTCGGCAAAGCTCCCGGCCTCGTCGCGCCGCTCCAGCTCACCAGGAAACTCAAGTTCTTCGATCGCCGCATTTACACGCTCCAATGCAATTGGAAAGTCTACGTGGACAACTATCTCGACGGCGGCTACCACGTCCCCCACGCACACAAAGGACTCAGTAGCGTCATCGAATACACCAGCTACACCATCGAAAACTTCGAGCGCGCTTGCCTGCAATCGAGTCCGCTCAGCTCCGGTTCAAAATCGAAGAAAGACGTCGCCGCCACGCGCCAGGGCCGCGCTTTCTACCTCTGGGTCTATCCCAATTTCATGATCAATGCGTACGAAGGCGTCATGGATACGAATCTCGTCCTTCCGCTCGCCGTGGATAAATGCGCTGTTGTTTTTGACTACTACTTCTCCGATGTAAGTGCAAAAGCCACAAAGAAAAATGCCGCCAGCGTGAAGGTCAGCGAAAAAGTGCAGGAGGAAGACGAAGCGATTTGCGATTCTGTGCAGCGCGGCCTCGCTTCCCGCGCCTACATCGCCGGACGCCTTTCCGTCCGCCGCGAAGCCGGCGAACATCTCTTTCATCGTCTGCTTCACGCCGACATGACCCGGGCCCTCGGCCATTCCGCCGCCGCAGACTAGGAGAAAAACGCTCTCGTGAAACCCAGCGCCGTTCTCCTCGTCCAGTGCCGCGACCAGAAAGGTCTGGACGCGGCTATCGCCGACTTTATTTATCGCAACAACGGCAACATCCTCCATTTCGAGCAGCACCAGTCGAGCGAAGACAATTTCTATTTTGCGCGTGTCGAATGGGACCTTTCCGGTTTCGAGTTGCCGCTCGAAGAATTCAAGGCCAAGTTCGCGCCCGTCGCTGAAAAATTCAGCATGACCTGGCGGGTCGCCCTCACTTCCTATCGCCCGCGCGTTGCACTCTTCGTCTCGAAGTACGACCACTGCCTCGTGGACATCTTGTATCGCCAGCGCATCGGCGAGCTGAAATGCGAAATTCCTCTAATCATCAGCAATCACAGCGATGCGCAGCGCCACGCGGATTTCCATGCGATTCCTTATCACGTAATCCCGGTGACGAAAGAAAACAAGGCCGAAGCGGAAGAAAAGCAGCGTGAACTAATCGAACATCACCGCGTAGATCTGATCGTTCTGGCGCGGTACATGCAGATTTTATCTCCCGATTTCATTTCGCGGTATCCGCAGCGCATCATCAACATTCACCACTCATTCTTGCCCGCGTTCATTGGAGCCAAACCGCACCTGCAAGCCTACGAACGTGGCGTAAAGCTGATCGGAGCCACGGCCCACTACGTTACGGAAATTCTGGACGACGGCCCCATTATCGAACAGGGAGTCTCGCGAATTTCCCACCGTGACGCGCTGGAAGATCTCGTGGAAAAAGGCCGGGACCTCGAAAAGCTTGTCCTGTCTCGCGCCGTCCGCTGGCATATCGAAAATCGCATCCTGCTCCACGGAAACCGGACGGTGATTTTTGAATGAATTTTCTGCCGCGAAACGAGAGGCTCGATTGACGCTATTTTGTGCGTAATTTATACTGATGATTCGAGTTGCAGGGAAAACGCTCGCCTGTCTCACCTCGTTGGCCCTGATCCGAACGCGTCAAACCGAAACACAGAAAAGAGGAACGCAGTATGGCCGAGGCAACATGCCGCCGCGAATTGGAACTGGAAATTCCCGCGGAAGAAGTATCGAAAGCCACCGAAAAAGTGGCCAAGGATTTGATGCGCGTAGCGCGCGTTCCGGGATTCCGTCCGGGAAAAGCCCCCATCACCCTGATCAAAAGGCGCTTTGCTGAAGAGATTAAAGGCGAAGTTTTGCAAACGCTGGTTCCGGAGAAAGTTGAAAAGGCAGTTGCGGAGCAAAAGCTTACGCCGGTTTCGCAGCCGCAAGTGGATAAGCTCGATTATGCCGACGGCCAGCCCGTGAAATTCCGCGCGGTATTCGAAGTCTTGCCAGAGTTCGAGCTGGGCAATTACAAGAGCCTTGAAATCGAAATGCCGGCGATGGACATCACGGACGAGGATGTGAACAAGGCGCTGGAAGAGACGCGCGAGCGCGCGGCAACGTTTGCTCCGGTGGAAGGCCGCGCGGTGGAGAACGGCGATTTCGTGCAGTTGAAGCTGATGGGAGTTCCGGAAGGCGGCGGCGATCCGCTGCAAGCGGATAATGTGATGTGCCATGTGGGCGCGGAAGAGACAATGGAGCCGTTCAACACGAATCTTCTCGGCGCAAACGTGGGCGATCACAAGGAATTTTCAGTGGAATACCCGAAGGACTATCCGGATCCGAAGCTGGCGGACAAGAAATTCAATTATTCGGCGGAGATTCTGGGAATCAAGACAAAGAAGCTGCCCGAGTTGAACGACGAATTTGCGAAAGATGTGAGCGACGCAGCTTCCTTGGATGAATTAAAGAAGAAGATTCGCGAGAGCCTGGAACACGAGCGCGATCACCGGCAAAAGGATTTGCAACGCGAGAAGCTGATCGCAGAACTAGTCAGGACCCACGATTTCCCGGTTCCGGAATCGCTCGTGGAACATCAGATGGATGCGCGCCTGGAGCGTGTGGTGCGTTCATTGGCTCAGCAAGGTGTTGATCCGCGCGCAGTGAATGTGGACTGGGTGACGCTGCGCAACCGTCAGGCGGAGCGCGCAAAGGATGACGTGAAGGCCGAACTGATCGTGGACAAGATTGCGTCCACGGAAAACATTGACGCAACGGAAGAAGACGTCACGCACGAGCTAGAACACGCCGCGAGCCATAGTAACGAATCGGTAGATGCGATTCGCGCTCGTTTGACAAAGCAGGGAGCGCTGGATAGGATGAAAGCGAAGCTGCGGAGTGACAAAACTCTCGACTGGCTCGCGCAGAACGCCAAGATTCGCACGGCAGCCGCAGCAGCAGGAAAGTAACCAGGGATCCTGCAGGCGCGTCCAAGAACAATCATACAAATGAAAAACTACGACGACCCGACGTACCGCGCTACAACTCTAGTTCCGATGGTGGTGGAGCAGACGAGTCGCGGCGAACGCGCATACGACATTTATTCGAGACTTCTGAAAGAGCACATCATTTTTATCGGGACGCCGATTGACGACCATGTCGCCAACCTGGCCACCGCGCAGATGCTCTTTTTGCAGGCGGAAGATCCGGAAAAGGACATCCAGCTGTACATCAATTCGCCGGGCGGCTCGATCACGGCGGGTTTCGCGATTTACGACACGATGCAATTCGTGAAGCCGGACGTGGTTACGACGTGCGTCGGCCAAGCGGCCTCGATTGCAGCTGTGTTGCTGGTTGGTGGGGCGCCGAAGAAGCGCTTTGCACTGCCAAATGCGCGAATTTTAATTCACCAGCCGTGGATGAGCGGTCTTGGCGGGCAAGCCACTGACATTGATTTGCACGCAAAAGAGATCTTGCGGATGCGGACGACGATCAACCACATTATTGCGAAGCACAGCGGTCAGCCGGTGGAGCGAATTGAGAAAGACGTCGAGCGCGATTACATCATGAATCCCGAACAAGCCAAGGAATACGGGATGATTGACGAGATTATTTACAAGCACAAGTAGCGCGACGCGAAACCCGATTTGTAGCGCAAAGTGCGACGCGCTTTGCTGTTCCAAACAGTTAGTAGCGATTCAGGTTTTGGTTTGGCACCGGCATAATTTCGGCCTAGAATGAGGAAGTGTAGAAGCGCCGCAAGTCCAGCGGAGGCGAGGCCCTCACACCAGTGAAAAAATACAGCACAGACGAACCGTTGCGCTGTTCCTTCTGCCATAAGACGCAGGAGCAGGTGGAAAAGCTGATCAGCTCCCCGTCCGATTATCCGCGGGCGTATATCTGCAACGAGTGTGTGAGTGTCTGCCAGACGATTCTGGAAGATGAGAAGCGCGAGCAGGCGACTTCCCCGACAAAACGGCTGCCGAAACCGCCCGAGATCAAGCAATTCCTCGACGCGTATGTGATTGGGCAAGACCGGACGAAGAAGAAATTGGCCGTTGCTGTCTACAACCACTACAAGCGGATTATTTTGAACAAGCAGCCCGGCGACGTGGACCTGAGCAAATCCAACATTCTGCTGATTGGCCCGACTGGGACCGGCAAGACGCTTTTGGCGCAGACGCTTTCGCGGATGCTGGATGTTCCCTTCGCGATTGTGGATGCCACGACGCTGACCGAAGCTGGTTACGTCGGCGAAGACGTTGAAAATATTATTTTGAAGTTGTTGCAAGCTGCCGATGGCGATGTGCAGAAGGCACAGTCCGGGATCATCTATATAGACGAGATTGACAAGATCGCGAAGAAGGATGAGAACCCTTCGATTACGCGCGACGTGAGCGGCGAGGGCGTGCAGCAGGCGCTGCTGAAGATTTTGGAAGGAACCGTAGCCAACGTGCCACCACAGGGTGGACGCAAGCATCCGCACCAGGAATTTACAGCAGTGGATACGACAAACATCCTTTTTATTTGCGGCGGAGCGTTCGTTGGCCTTGAAAAGATTATCGAGAAGCGCGTGGGCAAGCGCTCGCTGGGCTTCCACACGGAAGCGGCACCGAGCACGCCGCAGCGGCGCAACACCCAATTGCTCGAACAGGTTCAGCCGAGCGATTTGATTCGCTATGGATTGATTCCGGAATTTGTGGGCCGCTTGCCTGTCGCGGGCGTGATGAGTGATTTGGATAAGGCCGCACTCGTGAAGATTTTGACCGAGCCGAAGAATGCCCTGCTGAAGCAATATCAGCGGCTCTTTGAGTTTGAAAATGTGCGGTTGCGGTTTACGGATGATGCGATTGAGACTGTGGCGGAGTTGGCACTTCAGCGCAAGGTCGGCGCGCGCGGCTTGCGAATGATCCTGGAAGACCTGATGCTGGAGTTGATGTACCACCTGCCGATGCAGCAGCGCAAGGTGAAGGAATTTGTGGTGACGGCAGACATGGTGCGCGGCCACGAAATTAATTGGAGTTTGCTCGAAAAAGCGGGATAACCCGCGTCGAAGTTCCGAATCGCTCGGAACGGCGCGCTTCAGAGAGCGTGCCCTGCAAGAAACAAAAACGAATTTCAGCCCAGGGCGGCTGAAGCAGTTCAGGGGCCCGAATGTTCAACAGAGAAAAGCAGGAGATGAAGCGCGTACCGATGATGCCGGTGCGGGACATGGTTATTTTCCCGCAGCAGATGACGCCGTTCATCGTGGGACGCGAAGCAAGTGTGCGGGCGCTGGAAGAAGCGCTGGCGGGCGATAAAAAGATTTTCTTGTCCACGCAGCACGATGCTTCTGTAGATGATCCGAAGCCGGAAGAGATTTATGCGGTGGGAACGCTTGCGAACATCGTGCAGAGCGTGAAGCTGCCGGATGGAAACATCAAAGTTCTCGTGGAAGGCGTGGAGCGCGCCCGGGCGGTTTCCGTGGCGACGGAAGAGGGATTTTTCCGGGCGACAGTGCGCCTGCTGAGCGCAAAGATTGAACTTTCCCCGCAAGTACAACAAGTCGTTGAAAAAACGACGAACCTCTACGAACAGTTCATCAAGCTTTCGCAAAGCCTGAACTACGACACGATGATTGCGGCAGCGCGGGTGGATGATCCAGCGCGGCTTTCCGATACGATTGCGGCAAATCTGCAGCTCCCTGTAGATGAAAAGCAGGACTTACTGGAAACGATTGATCCACTGGAGCGGCTGAACCGCATCGGCGACATTCTGGAGATCGAGCTTGAGAAGTTGAATGTGGACCGCAACATCAATACGCGCGTAAAGCGTCAGATGGAGCGGGCGCAAAAAGAGTATTACCTGAACGAAAAGCTGAAGGCGATTCAGAAAGAGCTCGGCCGGGGCGAAAAGAGCGAGCTTGACGAGTTGAAGAAGAAGATTGATTCGGCCGGAATGCCGAAAGAAGTTCATGAGAAAGCGACGGCAGAGCTGAAGCGGCTCGAATTGATGCCGCCAATGTCCGCGGAATCCACGGTGAGCAGGAATTACCTCGACTGGCTTCTGGCGGTGCCCTGGAAAAAGCGTTCGAAAGAGATTCGCGACATCAAGGCCGCGGAAGAGATCCTGAACAAGGAACACTACGGTCTGGAGAAAGTGAAAGACCGCATTCTGGAGTTCCTTGCGGTACGGCAGTTGGTGAAGAATCCGAAAGGCTCGATTTTGTGTTTTGTTGGGCCTCCAGGCGTTGGAAAAACTTCGCTGGCGATGTCCATCGGACATGCTACCGGCAGAAAATTTGTGCGCGTTTCCCTCGGCGGCGTGCGCGATGAAGCCGAAATTCGCGGCCACCGGCGGACTTACATCGGCGCCCTTCCCGGCCAAGTGATTCAAATGATGAAAAAGGCCGGCACGACGAATCCGATTTTTGTGCTGGATGAAGTGGACAAGATGTCCACGGACTTCCGGGGCGATCCTTCTGCCGCACTGATGGAAGTACTCGATCCGGAACTGAATCACGCGTTCACCGACCACTATCTGGATGTGGAATACGATCTTTCGAAGGTGATGTTCGTCTGCACGGCGAACGTGTTGCATACGATTCCGCAGCCTTTGCAAGACCGTATGGAAATTTTGCGGATTCCGGGCTATACGGAAAAAGAAAAACTCGAAATTGCAAAGCGGTTCCTGGTGAAGCGAGCGCTGGAAGCAACGGGCCTCAAAACAGAGAATCTCTCGTTCACTGATGAGGGATTGCTGCACATCATCCGGCATTACACGCACGAAGCTGGCGTTCGAAATCTTGAACGCGAAATCCAGAACATTGCACGGAAGATGGCGCGCAAAGTCGTTGCGGAAAAAGAAGCCAAGGTAGAAATTACGGCGGCGAACGTCAACGAGTTCCTCGGCGTGCTGAAGTACCGCGAATTCTGGCTGGAAAAGCATAACGAAATTGGCTTGACGACGGGGCTCGCGTGGACCGAAGTTGGCGGCTCCGTGCTGGTAACAGAAGCGGCGGTGATGGAAGGCAAAGGCCGGCTGACTCCAACGGGCAAACTGGGCGAAGTAATGCAGGAATCGGCGCAGGCGGCGATGAGCTACATCCGTTCGCGCTCCGCGCAACTTGGCCTGCCGAAGGATTTCTACCGCAACATCGATATTCACCTGCACGTGCCGGAAGGCGCGATTCCGAAGGACGGACCTTCAGCGGGCATCACGATTTGCACTTCGATCGTAAGCTCGCTAACAAGGATTCCTGTGCGTTGCGATGTGGCGATGACGGGCGAAATCACGCTTCGCGGCAAAGTTTTGCCCATCGGCGGACTGAAAGAAAAGTTGCTTGCGGCCCATCGAATGGGCTTGCGTACAGTGGTGATTCCGAAGGACAATGAGAAGGACCTAGCGGATATCCCGCAGGAGATCCTCTCCAGTCTCACAGTACATTTAGTCGAGACAATGGATGAAGTGCTGCAGATTGCTCTTGAGAGGCCGATTGTGCCCACGGAGCACACCGAGGTTGCGCCTGTAGCAGAGCCCTTTGTGGCCGGCGCCGAGAAAGACGCGAGTTTGACCAACTAAAAGCGGCGAAGTGCAGGAGTGGTTCGAAGTTCGGGGGACCACTGCATAAAGACAAAGCACATCGCTGAGTGCGGTTGGGCTTAGTTCAGTTTGCCCCTCCTGGCCGGTCCTTCCCGGGACTGCCCAGCGCGGTGCATCTTCCCGTGCAATCCAAAATCTGAACAATTCAAGAAAATAAAGTTAAGGACATATGCCGAAAGAAACAGCAGAGAACAATAACCAAATCAGTATCAGCCTAGCGGAGCTCAAGGAAAAGAACATCACGGATCTGGCGAAAATCGCCAAGGAGCTGAATGTTCCCGGAGCGAGCGGCATGCGCAAACAGGAGTTGATTTTCCAGATCCTGCGCGCACAGACCGAAAAGAGCGGGCTTATCTTTTCCGAAGGAGTGCTGGAATGTCTTCCGGACGGATTCGGCTTCCTGCGCGCTCCGGAATACAACTATTTGCCTGGGCCTGACGACATTTACGTTTCGCCGTCGCAGATCCGCAAGTTCGATTTGCGGACGGGCGACACGGTCAGCGGGCAGGTGCGGCCACCAAAGGACGGCGAGCGGTATTTTGCGCTGATCAAAGTGGAAGCGGTCAATTTTGAAGATCCGGAAGTTGCGCGCAACAAGATTTTCTTTGACAACCTGACTCCGCTTTATCCGCAGGGCCGGTTGAAGATGGAAACGACGAAAGAGAACATGACGGGCCGCGTACTGGACCTGCTCTGCCCTATCGGAAAGGGCCAGCGCGGTTTGATTGTGGCGCCGCCTCGAACTGGCAAGACGATGATGCTGCAGTCCATCGCGAATTCGATTACGACGAACCATCCGGAAGTTGCCTTGATCGTGCTGCTGATTGACGAGCGGCCGGAAGAAGTCACGGACATGCAGCGCACCGTGAAGGGCGAGGTGATCAGCTCGACATTCGATGAGGCGCCGCAACGGCACATTCAAGTAGCGGAAATGGTTTTAGAAAAGGCGAAGCGGCTTGTGGAGCACAAGCGCGACGTGGTTGTGCTTCTGGACTCGGTGACACGTCTGGCGCGCGCGTACAACGCAGTAACGCCGCCGTCGGGCAAGGTGCTCTCGGGCGGTATTGATGCGAATGCACTACAGAGGCCGCGGCGGTTCTTTGCAGCAGCGCGACACGTGGAAGAAGGCGGCTCGCTGACGATCATTGCAACGGCGCTGGTTGATACCGGAAGCCGCATGGACGATGTGATCTTTGAAGAGTTCAAAGGCACGGGCAACATGGAAATCAACCTCGACCGCAGGCTGTCGGATAAGCGCGTGTTTCCGGCGATTGACATTCAGCGGTCGGGTACGCGCAAGGACGAATTGTTGCTGCCGGCGGAAGAACTCAGCCGCGTCTGGATTCTGCGCAAAGTGCTGAGCCCGCTTTCGACGGTGGAAGCAATGGAATTGTTGCTGAGCCGATTGACCAAGTCGAAGTCCAACATGGAATTTCTGGCGTCGATGTCCTCGCCAGCTTGATGCAGAGAAAGTAACGGCGCCCCTTTAACGGAACGCTCCCCTCTCGAGCACCGAACCCCACGCCGAGGCGCTTACAAGGCGCAACGGAGGCGGAGAGGTGTACGAACGGTTCATCGCAAGACAACCCATTCTTGACGGAAATCTGAAGATTTTCGGATATGAGCTGCTGTTTCGCGCGCGGGATGACAACCGAGCAGGAACAGATCCGCGCGCAACGGCACAGCTCATCGTTTCGAGCACGATGCTTTTTGACTGGGCTTCGCTGGTGGACGGCGCGTGCGCACACATCAATTTTGGCGCGGAAGAGATCTTGAGCGGGGCGGCGCTGCTGCTGCCAAGCGCGCAAACCGTGATTGAGATTCCGTGCGATCTGGAATTTGGGGAAGAGCTTATAGAGGGGATAAAGAATCTTCGGACGGCGGGATATCGCGTGGCTCTCGATGGATACGCGCAGCAGCCGCATACGGAAAAGGTGCTGCGTTACGCAAACTTTGTGAAAGTGGATTTTCTGGCAGCTCGGGAGCCCGATCAGGCCACGGTGAAAAATGTACTGACAAGTTCGGACGCGAAGTTGATTGCGAAAAAAGTGGAGAGCTGGCGCGGGTTCGAGCAGGCGAAGGCGATGGGCTATTCGTGCTTTCAAGGGCACTTCTTCCTGGAGCCGCAACTGATGAAGCGGCGAGAACTTGCAGGAACGGCGGCACATTGCGTGGAACTTTTACGTTTGGTGCACCAGAGGCCGCTCGATTTGCCAAAGATCGAAGAAGTGCTGAAGCGCGAGCCGGCGTTGATGTACAAGCTGCTGCGTTTTCTAAATTCGCCGCTGATGGCGCGTCCTGTGGAGGTGCGGTCGGTGCATAGCGCGATTGCGCTACTGGGCGACGACGAGTTTCGGCGTTGGGCATCGCTGGTAGCAATGATTCTGCCGGCTGCGGAGAAGCCGAACGAATTAATTCGAACGGGACTGACGCGGGCATTTTTTTGCGAGGCGCTGGCGCGGGCCAAGTCGAAAGGGGCGACCGCATTTGAATTTTTTGTGGTGGGGCTGTTTTCCGTGATGAATGCAATTTTGGACCGCCCGCTTGCCGACATTATGGCGGAAATGGCCGTGAGCCCAAGAGTACGTGAAGCGCTGACGGGCAAGAAGAATGAGATGCGGTATGCGCTGGATGCGGCGATGGCGTTCGAATCGGCGAAATGGAATGAGTTTACAGAAGCGATGGAAGGACTGCAGATGGAGGAGGCCCAAGCTCCAGAATGTTTGAAGGAAGCGGACCAAATTGTGAAGGGTTTGCAGATTTAGTGGGGCCGGAATGAGGGACAAGTTCATTGCGCGACAGGCAATCTTCGACAGCAATCTTAATGTCTACGGCTATGAGTTGCTTTTCCGGAACAGTGCGCAAAACGCGTTCGAACCAAACGCGATCGCTTCGCAAAGCGTGATCGCGGACAGCATCACGGTGTTCGATTTCGAGCGGCTGATCGGCCCAGCGAAAGCATTTGTGAATGTGGATGAAAAGGCGCTTTTGACGGAGGCAGCGAAATTGCTGAATCCAAAGCGCGTCGTCCTGGAGATTCTGGAGAGCGTGAATCCGACTACTGAGGTGATGGAAGCGTGCAGGGGATTGCGGCGAAACGGATATGAACTCGCGATCGATGATTTTGTAGGCGACGAGAAATGGCATTCGATGATTCCGTTTGTAAGTTTGTTGAAAGTGGATTACCGGGGTTGTGACGAAAGCAAACAGAAGGCAATCGCGGAAGAATTTCTGCCGAAAGGCATGACGCTACTGGCGGAAAAGGTGGAAACTGAGGAAGAAGTTGAACGAAGCAAACGGTATGGGTACAGCTATTTTCAGGGCTTTTTCTTCAGTAAGCCGGCGGTAATCGCGGAGAGTGACTTCCCTGCCGAAAAGACCGTCTGCGTCAGACTACTGAAGGAAGTGGCAGCGGCGGAGGTGAATGTTCCTGCGATCGAAGCGCTTATGCGGCAGGACCCATCCCTTACTTATAAGCTGCTGCGATATCTAAATTCGCCGCTATTGGGCAGGAGCGGCAAAGTGAAGGATATTGCACGAGCTGTGCGCCTGCTTGGCGAAAGGGAATTTCGGCGATGGGCTTCGCTGGTAGCTGTGGTGGCCTTGGCGTCGGGGAAACCTCTGGAACTGGCACGAATGGCCGTGTTACGCGGCTATTTTTGTGAGCAGGTAGCCGAGGCGAGCGGACGGTCGGAGAAAAGCCCTGAATTGTTCCTGATGGGATTGCTCTCGATGGCTGACGCGCTGCTCGACCGGCCGATGGAAAGAGTGCTGGAGGACCTGCCGCTCTCCGCAGAGATCGCGGCGGCGCTAAGCGGAAACGATAATGAGTTCCGCGGCGTGTACGACTTGATGATTGCGTATGAGCGGGGAACGTGGAATGCCGTCAGCAAAGCAGCAAAGCGGATTCGTATCGAGGAATCGTGTTTGCCCGAATGTTACATGAGAGCAACAGAGAAGGCGTCGATCCTTGTTTGAAGAAGAATGGAAAACAGAAAAAGCGGGGCTGGAAATCCAACCGCGCTTTGCTTTTCAGCGCACGGAACTCGTGCGACCTCGATTCATTTATTCGGCGCGGTCCGTTTCGACCGCGGCGATGTAATCCGCCACACGCTCAGACCAGCCATCAATGTGCGTCCAGCCATTGCCAAAGCTGACGCCATGCTGGTACGGCGCAACGTTCACGACCACAATTTCTTGTACCCATTAACCTCCAGTTCAGAAACAAACGGGAGAATTTCCGCTAAGTGATTGATTTCATTGGAGCGTTCAGCGCAATTTTTCCGCAGCAATCCATTCCTTAATGTGTGATTCGAGAAGGTTCAGAGGAATGGCGCCATTTTCGAGAACGGCATCGTGAAATTTTCGTTTGTCGAATTTCGTGCCAAGCTCTTTTTCGGCGAGCGTGCGAAGTTCGCGAATTTTAAGCTGGCCAATTTTGTAGGCGAGCGCCTGTCCGGGCCAGACGATATAGCGATCCACTTCTACAGTGATGTCCTGATCGGTTTTGCCGGTGTTGTCCTTGAAAAATTGGATCGCTTGGTCACGCGACCAGCCCATCGTGTGCATTCCCGTATCCACGACAAGGCGGACGGCGCGCCACATGTCGTAGGTGAGTTGGCCGAATTTAGAATAGGGGTCCTTGTAGAGGCCGAGGTCTTCGCCGAGGCTCTCTGCATACAAAGCCCAGCCCTCGACGAAGGCGGAGTAGCCGATGTGGCGCCGAAATTCGGGGGTGTCTTCGAGTTCCTGGCCGAGAGAGATTTGCAAATGATGACCGGGAACGGATTCGTGAAGCGAAAGCGCTTCCATTTCCCATTTCGGGCGCGCTTTCAAATTATAGGTGTTCACGAAATAGTAGCCGGCGCGGCCCACAGCGGGGGCGCCGGGTTGATAGTAAGCCGTGGTTTGCGAAGGAGCCTTGAAATCGGGAATGGGAATGACGCCATACTGGTTGCGCGGAAGTTTTCCGAACTCTTTGACGAGTTCCGGATCGACGGACTTGGCGATGATTTTGTAGGCGTTGACGAGATCTTCTTTCTTATCGAAATAGAATTGCGGATCGTTGCGGAGAAATTCCGTGAAATCGTGAAAGCTGCCCTTGAAGCCGGTGGAAGCGATGAGCTTTTCCATTTCGGCGCGAATGCGTTTTACTTCGGCGAGACCGATTTCGTGGATTTGCTGAGCGGTGAGATTCGTCGTGGTGTGCCAGCGAACGTGGTAGGCGTAGGCGGCTGTGCCATTTGGAATAGCGGTTCCTGCGATGGAGTCGCGGCAGGCGGGCAAATAGGTGCTGGCGATGAAGTCGTGAAACTTGTGAACGGTGGGGACGAGGGCAGATGCGTAGATCTCAGTGGCACGTTGCGTTAAACGCTTGCGGTCGGTTTCGGAAATTGTTTGCGGGAAATCATGGAAGGGATCGAGCAGCGGACTTTTGAGCGGGTCGGCGGGAGTGAGATCGGCAATTTGCTGCGGAACGTCTCGCAACGTGATCTTCGGTTGGGTGTAGCCGCGCTTCAAGCCTTCTTGAAGAAGAGATATCTCTTGGTCAAACGCTTTTGGGAGAGCGGCAAGTCGAGCGAGGATGTCTTCATAGTCGGCGATAGTAGCGTGTGGCGCGCTCGATAGTGTTTCGGGCGCTCCTTGCTGAATGCCTTCACGCTGATTGATGCGGAGCCATCTATTCGCAGCAATGACGTTGCGAAACGGCATCGGGTCTTCGCCGAATTGCAGACCTTCCTCGCTCGCTTGCAGGAGATCCAGGTAGAGGTCGTAATTGAGTTGCTCTGACTGCGGCAATGAGGCGCGGTCAAATTTCTTCAGTGTGGCGAGGCTTTCGCGGAGGTGCCTTTCGCGTGCAGCAATGCCTTCTGGAGAGTCGTCTGTCCACTTGCGATTCTGTCCTGGATAGCCGACGCCTGTGGCAAGCTCCGGATATTCCTCCATCCAGCGCTTCCAATCGGCCTCGAGATAAGCGCGAAAATTCTTTTTTGCTTCGGCTTGCGATGCGGATGGAGCGGACTGGGCAACGAGGCAAAGAGGCGAGAAAACGAAGAGTCCGACGGCTGCAAACAAAAGCAACGAAAGAACGCGCATTACCCTTCCCTCCCGGCAACTCTGGCCAGCTGCGATTCGCGTTCGCGCGCAAGCATAACGATAAGACGCGCGGTTTCTTCGACGTCCATCGCGGTGTTGTCCACGAGAACGGCGTCTTTTGCGCGAACCAGTGGAGAAACCTTGCGCTCGCGGTCGCGTTTATCGCGTTCGTGAATTTCATCCAACACTTGCATGAAGGTGAGGTGCTCGCCTTTTTCTTCGTGTTCCTTGCGGCGGCGCTCGGCGCGGACTTCCGGCGAAGCTTCGAGAAAGATTTTTAGTTCCGCGTCAGGGAAAACGACGGTGCCGATGTCGCGGCCTTCCATGACAACACCGCCGCCGGCTCCTGCGCGCTGTTGTTGGGCAACGAGCAATTCGCGGACTTTGGCCACTGTGGCGACTTGCGAAGCGGCTTGCGCAACTTCAGGAGTGCGGATGGCTTGCGTTACGTTGACGCCGTCAAGAATGACCTGATTTTTCACGCCCTGGGAAAGGAGATCGGGTGGCGCAGGTTTCAATTCGATGGTGGTGGAAGCCGCGAGCTCTTCGAGTTCCTTGTGGGAAGACAACGCGAGGCCGTTGTTCTGAAGCGCTTTGAGAGCGAGCGCTCGGTACATGGCGCCGCTATCAAGATAGAGATAGCCGAGGACTTGTGCGACGCGTTGGGCGACGCTGCTTTTGCCGGAACCGGCTGGACCATCAATAGCAATAGTGAGTTTGCGCACGAATCTGAAATTCTATTTCAGAAACCCATGATGTTGTAGCCGCAATCGACGTAAATGGTTTCTCCGGTAATGCCGGAGCCGCCCGGAGAAAGCAAGAATGCGGCAGTTGCGCCGACTTCCCCGGCATCCACATTGCGGCGGAGCGGGGAACGTTCCGCATGGCCTTTGAGCATGTCGCCGAGTCCTGAGATGCCGCGTGCGGCGAGTGTCTTGAGCGGTCCGGCTGAGATGGCATTGACGCGAATATTTTTCGGGCCGAGATCGCTGGCGAGATAGCGGACGCTGGCTTCGAGCGCAGCTTTTGCAACGCCCATCACGTTGTACTTGGGCACGACTTTTTCAGCGCCGAAATAACTGAGCGTGACGATCCCGCCGCCTTCGGTCATGAGAGGAGCAGCGGCACGCGTGACCGCGATGAGCGAATAAACACTGATGTCATGCGCGATACGAAAACCTTCGCGCGACGTGTTGACGAATTCGCCCTTTAGGTCTTCGGCGAGAGCGTAGGCAACGCTATGAACAAGGCCTTGCAGCGTGCCGTAACGCGACTCGAGCTGTTCGAAAAGTGCGGCAATTTGGCCGTCATTGGCAACGTCACACATGTAGCCGTGTGAGCCGGGAAGTTCGGTGATGAGATCCTTCGCTTCCTGCTCGAGACGTTCGTTTTGATATGTGATGGCAAGCTGCCAACCGTCGGCATGAAGCTTTTGCGCGATCGCCCACGCGATACTGCGCTTATTGGCAAGGCCGAAGATGACTGCGGTTTTCTGCGAATCGCTCATGCGTTTCGTCTCCGTGAACTATATTCGATGGAAGGCTTTTTCAATTTCCTTGACGGAATAGCGCAAGACCACAGGCCGGCCATGTGGGCAGCTCATGGGGCAGTCGGTTTTTGCGAGCGCGTCGAGCAGCCATTCCATTTTTAGCTGGTCGAGCGGCATGTTGACCTTGATTGCGGCGTGGCAGGCTGTGGACGCCGCGATTTTCGCCCGAAGCGTTTCAATGGAAATAGCAGCGTTTTCGCGGTCGATGCCATCTAGGATTTCGGTGAGAAGTTTTTCCGCGTCAGAAGTCTCTACGCCCGCGGGGACGGCTTGGACCGCGACACTGCGTGGCCCCATGGGCTCGACTTCATAACCGTTGGCAGTCATTTCTTCCGCGATGCGTTCGAAGATGATCAGCTGGCGCGGCGAAAGTTCGAGAATGAGCGGCATGAGCAGACGCTGCGATTCCACTCTTCCGGCCCGGCGCGCGGCGAGGTGTTGTTCGAAGAGCACGCGTTCGTGCGCGACGTGTTGGTCCACAAGCCAGAGACCTTCGCCGTTGACCGCGACGATGAAACTCGAACTGACTTGGCCGAGCGGTTTGAGGTCGGCGATTTGGTCGGGATGAGGAAGCGAAGCAGGGGCTGCAGAATTTGAGGGAGCGAAATTTGCGGCCCAGTTGGAAGTGCTTGCCGGAGGCGCTGTGACTGACTCGGGTGCGAGACCGGAAGCAAGTGCAGGTAAGACGCCGAAACTGCCGGAGGATTCAAAAGCAAAACGTTGCGGGATAGGTTGAAGCGGCGCGTTAGAAAGATCGAAGCCACCGCCGTCCGAACCGGCTCCGGAGTAATTCGACCCAAGGCCGATTTCCTGCATCGCGGGAATCTGTGCGCGAGGGATTCCGGACTCGATTGGGGCAGGCGTGATACCGCCGGAAAGCGTGTTGCCGTTCTTGGAACCGTTTGCGGGAACTTGCGGTGCGCTGAAGTTTGAAGCAGGAGCTGCTCCGGCCACTGCGGCAAAACTTGCGACGGAACGGGCATTCATGAGCGCCTGGCGAATCGCGTCGCGCGTGAAATCGTGAACGAATTGCGAGCGGCGGAAGCGGACTTCGCTTTTCTTGGGATGAACGTTCACATCCACTTCGTCATAGGGCATTTCGAGAAAAAGGAGCGCGGCCGGGGAGATCGAGTGTGGGTGCAGATTGCGATAGGCCTCGTGAATGGCGTGGAGGATTAGCTTGTCGCGGACGAGACGTTTGTTGACGAAGAGGTAGATGCCACTGGAGTTGGGGCGCTGGACTTCTGGCCGCGACGTGAAACCGCTGATGGTGAGGGTGGCGCTTTCTTCGCCCGATTCGAGTTCGGGTTCCGTGATGGCGGCGCGGAAAGGCGCGCTGGCGGCAGGGATTTCGATGAGTTCGTCGAGCGCCTGGCGGCCGAAGAGTTGATAGATGCGGTCAGAGAGTTTTTCGGCGGGCGGGCAGTCAATAATGGATTGCGTGGGCGTGGTGAGGACAAATTGTTTATCGGGATTGGCGAGAGCGTAGTGCGTGACGAGCGAGGCGATATGGCCGAGTTCCGTTGTGTCGGACTTTAGAAACTTGCGGCGAGCGGGAACGGAGTAAAAAAGGTCGGCCACGCTGATTGTTGTTCCCGCGGGAAGGCCAGCTGGTTTAACGCCGACGAGTTTGCCGCCGGCAAATTCGACGCGGGTGCCTTCTTCTTCGGCAGCGTCGCGCGTTTCGAGAAGCAAGCGCGAGACCGCAGCGATTGTCGGGAGCGCTTCCCCGCGAAAGCCGAGTGTGGAGATGGAAAGAAGATCGTCGGCCGTGCGAAGCTTGCTCGTAGCGTGGCGTTCGAAGGCGAGCAGCGCGTCGTCGTGGGTCATACCGTGACCGTCGTCAATCACGCGGATCATGCGGCGACCGCCAGCTTCCGTTTCAATGCGAATGGTTTTGGCGCCTGCGTCGAGCGCGTTTTCGAGCAACTCTTTGACGACGGAAGCCGGGCGCTCGACAACTTCGCCAGCGGCGATCTTGTTGGCGACTGCTTCCGGAAGTATGCGAATGCGGCTCATGAATTCGTCTTGTCGTGAGCTTTTGGAACAGGCGCTGTCGGGCCTTCTTTAGGAGGCAGGGGCTTAAGCCCCTGCGTGGACGTGTCGAGGTGCAGGGCTTTAGCCCCTGAAGTCTCGGAGAGAAATTGCCTAGGCATAGCGTCGAGAACAAATTTACCGGAAGCAGAAGAATATGGCCAATCTCTGAACGTCTCCGCCAGCCCAGCGTGAACGGGATTCATCGCAATGTATTCAGCCTTGTTCCGCCAGTCCAATACATCGCGAATCGTCCAATCATGGAAGCCTTGCTGCCAAATTTCCTGTTTTGTTCCGCGGCGTTTATGAATTTCAAAGGAGCTCCCGCCTTTGATTAACTGCATAGCTTTTTCAAGTGTGGTTGTGTTGCAAGGAGTAAGCATTAGGTGAAGATGATCAGGCATGACGACAAATTCATGAAGGAGGTATGCGCGTTTTTCGCGATGGCGGTAGAGAACATCTATTAGGATTTGAGCGTTTTCGGGAATTTGGAAAACAATGCGGCCTTGCGCGCATTTCGTTGTGACGAAATAGGAGCTCAACGGCGCTGTCCGGTGCTTCGGTGTTGACATTTCGAGTCTTTCTTCAGGGGCTAAAGCCCTTGGCTCGTCCGTTCGTTACGTGGGGGCTGAAGCCCCCACCTCCTAAAAGAGCGCACACAAATCTTTCGCTCCGCCGTCGGCAGTTATTTCTCCCGGGAGACTATCCATTCTCCCGTGGCACGCGACTGGTGTTCGGCCTTCCACACTCCTGGAGGGAGGTGATAGAAGTAATTTGGTGAATCGGGACAAGTAATTGACGTCGCCGGTGACACCGCAGTTTCAAATTTCTCAACAGTTAGCCGCCATGCACCGCCACAACCGCACTGAAATTCCGCCACAGTTGGTGTTATCGCTAGCCGAACCTGTTGTAATTGCTCAAATTCAACGGGCGATGGCGATTCGGCCATCAAATCCTGGGCTTTCGTGGTTTTGGCGAAGGCGATGACTTCGCGAATGGAAGTTTCGCCGGCGAGGAGCATGACAACGCGGTCGATACCGAGCGCGATTCCGCCGTGCGGCGGCGTGCCGTAAGTGAGGGCGTCAAGGAAAAAGCCGAAACGGCGACGGAGTTGTTCTTCACTCAGGCCAAGAGCTTTGAAGAGGCGCTCCTGAATATCCTGGCGATGAATCCGGATGCTGCCGGAGCCGAGTTCGTAGCCGTTGAGGACGAGGTCATAGCCCTTCGAGCGCACTTCCCACGGCGCGGATTCGAGCTTTTCGAGATCTTCTTCCACGATGCCGGTGAATGGATGCTGGGCACTAACCCAAGTTTTGTCGGATTCGCTCCATTCAAAGAGAGGGAAGCCGGTGATCCAGAGAAATTTCCATTGTGTTTTGTCGATCGCGCCGAGGGCTTCGCCAAGTTGCAGTCGAAGTTGACCAGCAATAAGTGCGGCGACTTCGGTGCCTTTGATTTGCTCTTTGGCGGAGACGGCGACGACGAGGTCACCGGTTTTTGCCCCACACGCGTCGGCAAGCTTTTTTACATTTTCCGCGCCGATGAGTTTTTCGACAGTCGAAGTAGTACCTTCGGGGGCAAGCTTGACGAAATAGGCGCCGCGAGCGCCGAGCGATTTCGCTTTCTCGGTGAGTTCGTCGAGCTGCTTTCGCGAATAACTGGCCCCGCCGGGGGCAGCGAGCGCAAAGACGTTGCCCTCAATCTGTAACTTCGTTTTCGCTTCTTCCGGGAAGCAGTCCGAGACTTCGTGCAGCTCCATGCCGAAGCGCAGGTCGGGCTTGTCGCTGCCATACTTGCGAATGACGTCTTTGTAGAGCATGTGCGGGAACGGCGCGGTCGCCTTGATTCCGGCAACAGCGCAAGCATTCACCATCACTTTTTCGATGACGGCGAAGATATCTTCCTGACGCGGGAAGGACATTTCGAGGTCGAGCTGCGTAAATTCCGGCTGGCGGTCGGCGCGCAAGTCTTCGTCGCGGAAGCATTTGACGATCTGGAAGTAACGGTCGAGTCCGCCGATCATCAGGATTTGTTTGAAGATCTGCGGCGACTGCGGCAGCGCATAAAACTGGCCGTGATGCACGCGGCTGGGCACGAGATAGTCGCGCGCGCCTTCCGGCGTCGAACGCGTGAGCATGGGCGTTTCGACTTCGATGAAGCCCATTTCGTCCATGGTTCGGCGAATTTCGATGATGATTTTGTGGCGCAGCGCAAGGTTTGCGTGCGGTTTGGGCCGGCGCAGGTCGAGATAGCGATAGCGCAGACGCGTCTCTTCCGCGGCGTTGGTCTCTTGCTCGATCTGAAACGGTGGCGTTTTTGCGTTGTTCAGAATATGCAGCTTTGCGGCGATGAGTTCGACTTCGCCGGTTGCGATTTCGGGATTCACTTTCTGGCGCTTGATGACCTTGCCTTCGACGGCCACGACAAATTCGCTGCGCACCAGCTCGGCTTTGGCATGCGCTTCGGGCTGCGTTTCCTTGTTGAAGACAACCTGAACGATGCCGGTGCGGTCGCGCACGTCAAGGAAGAGCAAATTGCCGAGGTCGCGGCGGCGGTGAACCCAACCCATAACGATGGCGTCGCGGTCGGCGTCGGACGCGCGAAGAGCGCCGCAGTAGTGTGTGCGTTTCAGGTTGCCGAGAAAATCGAGCACGGTACAGTTCCCTTTCGAGCTTGCATTAAGTCAAAACGCCGGGCTGAAGCCCAGCCTCTACAACTTCTTAAGAAACTCGAGCAGTTGCGGCTCGGTTAGTTTTTGCTGCGTGCCGTCGGCGAGTGTCTTGAGCGTCCAGGCTCCTTCGGCTACTTCATTATCGCCGAGAATGAGGGCGAAATGCGCGCCGAGCTTTCCGGCACGCTCGAGGGCTTTGCCGAATTTTTGTTCGACTGGCGGGAGCTCGACGCGAATGCCAGCAGACCGCAAATCTTTCGCGGCATGGACGGCAGCGGCGTAAGCGTTGGCACCCATCCAAGCGACATAGACGAACGGCGGCTCGTTGCCAACTGACGATGCAGCGCCCATCGCTTCTTGCAGCGAAAGAATCAGGCGATCTTCGCCGATGGCGAAGCCGATTCCCTTTGTGGGCGGGCCGCCGAGGAGTTCGACGAGTCCATCATAGCGGCCTCCGCCGCAGACGGCGTTTTGCGAGCCGAGGCCCTGCGCAGTGATTTCAAATGTGGTGCGCATGTAGTAGTCGAGGCCGCGAACGAGCCGCCAGTTTTCCTTGTAGAGCACGCCGCGAAGCTGCAGTTCGCGCTTCACGGCGGCGTATTGCGTTTTGCAATCGTCGCAGAGATGGTCGGCGATTTTCGGCAGCGTCGCGATGATGGGCTGTTCGTGTTCGAGCTTGGAATCGAGCACACGCAGAGGATTTGTTTCGATGCGGCGTTTGCTATCTTCCCCTAGCTGGTCTTTGACCTTTAGAAGCGCTTTGTAAAGTTCGCCACGGTAAGCGCGGCGACAGTCGGGTCCATCATGGCCAATTGAGTTAATCTCGAGCTGGACGCCAGGAAGTTTTAGTCTGTCGAAGAACGTCATCACCATTTGGATGACTTCGGCATCGGTAACTGCTTCTTTCAAATTCTCCTGCGATGGGTGACGCACGGCGAACGTGATGGGCCCGACCGAGCCTTGTTTACCGGTGTCAGGGCGAATCGCTTCGAGCACTTCCGCGCCGATTTGGTAGAACTGACGATAGCGGCCCTTTTGTGGGCGTTCGCGGCGAAACATCGGCCCCAGGTAGTAGAGCTTCACCGGCTGCGGGAGCTGCTGCATGTTGTGTTCGATGTAGGCGCGGCACACGGAAGCGGTTGCTTCAGGCCGCAATGAAATTGTCTCGTCGCCTGATTCGCCGGCCGCAGATTCAGGCGATGCCGCGAACGTATACATCTCCTTGCCGACGACATCGGTGTCCGCGCCGATCGAACGAGCAAATAGCTCGGTATCTTCAAAAACTGGGGGCCGGATTTCACCGAAGCCAAAAGTGCCGAAGACGGAGCGAGCGGTTTCTTCGACGTGATTCCAGAGTTCCGTATCGGGCGGAAGAAGATCGCGCGTGCCTCGGATGGACTGGAATTTGCGGCGTTGTTCTTTTTTTGGTGCGGCGTCGGACAATTTTTCATTCCTCGCAAAAAGGGCGCGCTGAAGCGCCGCCCTGCATAAAGTAAAACCTTAACACCAAGATGCCGGGCTAAAGCCCGACGCTACGTTAAAACCTTAAAAGCAGATTCCTCGCTTCGCTCGGAATGACACGTTGAGGATTATCCGGCAGTCTCCTCGCGGTAAATATTCTTGTACTCGACGTAGCGCCGGGCGTAGCGATCAATCGAGGCGTCGTCGGCTTCAGTCAACGGGCGTTTTACTTTTCCTGGCGAGCCCATCACCAAACTGCCCGGCGGAACCACCATGCGCTCTGGAACGAGCGTGCCCGCGGCGATGATGCTGCCTGTGCCGATGACCGCGCCGTTCAAAATCGTGGCACGCATCCCGATGAGGCAGCGCGACTCGATGGTGCAGCCGTGCAGCACAACCGCGTGGCCGACGGTGATGTCATCGTGCAAAATCAGCGGCCATTCGTCTTTCATCACATGGAGCACGGAGCCGTCCTGCACATTGGTGCGCGCGCCGATGCGAATGTAGTTCACGTCACCGCGCGCAACGACGAGCGGCCAGATGCTCGAGTCCTCGCCGATGACGATGTCGCCGACGAGCACCGAAGACGCGTCAATATACGCCGACGCGGCAATCTGCGGCCACTTCCCTTTGTAGGGCCGGATGTCCGGTTTTCGAGTCAAGAAAGCGCTGCCATCCGTCACGACGATTAATCAAAACCGCCCGTAAGTCATTGCAGGGTATAGATATAACTGGCCACTGCCCCGCCAAAGTATCAAGTGAATCCATGAAAGATTACACTGCGCCACGCGCTGTGACAAGGAAGGCGCAGCTCGTCAATCGACTTGGAAGCTTGTCGGTGAGTTTGAGGCTTTTAGCTCTTCGACGCGCGCGGTGACGGCGCGGGCGACTTTGAAGAGGCTTTGCGCGGCGGGGCCGGCTTCGCCTGCAGCTGCGACGGGTTTGCCGGAATCACCACCGATGCGAATTCGCGGATCAATTTCGATTTCACCAAGAACGGGTACACCATAAGCGATGGCAGTTTTCGTTCCCTCGCCGTGGCCGAAGACATCGATTGGTTTGCTGCAATGAGGGCAAGCGAAGGTGCTCATGTTTTCCACGACGCCGAGCACGTCCACATTCACCTGGCGAAACATTTCGATTGCTTTGCGCACATCAGCGAGCGCGACAGTAGAAGGGGTGGTGACAACGACCGCGCCCGTCACCGCGACGGTTTGGATAAGCGTGAGCTGAACATCGCCGGTGCCCGGGGGAAGATCAATCACGAGATAGTCGAGCTCGCCCCACTCCACGCTGCGCAGGAATTGCGTAATGATGCTGTGCAGCATCGGTCCGCGCCAGATGACGGGCTTGTCTCCGGGATTGAGCAGGCCCATCGAAATCATTTTCACTCCCTGAGCCTGCACAGGAATAATGTGCTGGTCTGCAGTCGCGGCGGGCTCTTCGTGCGAGCCGAGCATGATCGGAACGTTCGGGCCGTAAACGTCAGCATCGAGCAAGCCTACTTTGTGGCCGAGCTTTGCGAGAGCGAGGGCAAGGTTGACGGCGACCGTCGTTTTGCCGACGCCGCCTTTTCCGCTCGCGACGGCGATTAAATTTTTGACGCCAGGAATCGGATGGCGCTGCGGCATTTGTTGGGGTGCTGGGCCTGGTGGCATGGGTCAGTGGTCCTGTCTAATTCAAATCATCATGCGTTGGCGCCGTGGCACTTCTTATATTTCTTGCCGGAGCCGCAAGGGCAAGGATCGTTGCGGCCAACTTTTGCGCCAGCGCGAACAGGCTTTGGCGCTTCGGCTTGCGCTGCGCCTGTCTGATATTGCATCTCTTTTTCCTGGCGCTGCTGCTTGCGTTCCATCTCTTTTGCGAATGCGGGAAGCTGCGCAGGAGTTTCGTTTACACGAGCCGCGGCGCTTGCCGCAGCCGCCAGCGGGCGCGGCGCTGCTGGTGCGGGCGGTTGCGGCTGGCGAGCACCTTCTCCGCCCTGGGGGCCGCCTTCGACTTGCACCTGGACATGGAAGAGATAGCGCACTGTTTCATTGTCTATGCGAGCCATCATGTCTTCAAAAAGCGCAAAGGCTTCCTTCTTGAATTCGACGAGCGGATCTTTTTGCGCGTAGCCGCGAAGACCAATGGCCTCCTTCAAGTGGTCGAGAGAAAGCAGATGGTCTTTCCACTGCGTGTCCACCACATCAAGGATGATGCGACGCTCGAGCCAGCGCATGAGCTCGGCGGTGAGCTGCTTTTCCTTGTCTTCGTATTTCTTGATAACGGCTTCAGCGGTGGCATCGGCAAGCTGATCGTGATTGAGAGAAGCCGGATCAAGTCCCGCAGACTTAGCGTCCACGCCGAACTGGCTGTTCAGTTCCGCGAGAAATTGCGTGGAGTTCCATTCGTCAGGATGGACTTCCTTCGCGCAATAGGTGTCTACCAGTTCACGCGCGACATCTTCCGCAATGCCCAGGACGTAGTCACGCTGGTCTTTTCCTTCGAGCGCGGAGCGGCGAATCGCGTAAATCGTTTCGCGCTGCTTATTCATCACGTCGTCGTATTCGAGCAAGTGTTTGCGCGCATCAAAGTTCTGCGCTTCAACGGATTTTTGTGCGCCTTCGATTTTTCGCGAAATGAGACCGGATTCGATGGGCACGCCTTCGGTCATGCCGAGGCGGTACATAAGTGCTTTAACGCGCTCACCGCCAAAAATGCGCATGAGGTCATCTTCGAGCGAAAGGAAAAAGCGGGAAGAGCCCGGGTCACCCTGGCGGCCGGCGCGTCCGCGAAGCTGGTTGTCAATGCGGCGCGCTTCGTGACGCTCGGTGCCGAGAATGTGCAGGCCACCCAGAGCAATCACTTCGTCGCGCTCGGCTTTGCACTGTTCGGAGAATTGCTCGTAAACGGGCTTCCATTGATCCTGCGGAACCTGAAAGATTTTCCCTTCGTACTGGAAGAGCACCATCGGCGTGGTGGAGACAGGTTCTGTTGCACCGTCCGCCGGTTCAGCGCCAATTACGGCCGGTGCTTGCGCGTACGGCATAGCGAGCTTGTTTTTCAGAAAGTATTCGCGCGTCAAGAATTCCGGATTGCCGCCAAGAAGAATGTCCGTGCCGCGCCCGGCCATGTTGGTGGCAACCGTGATTGCACCTTTTCGCCCGGCTTGCGAGACTACACGAGATTCGCGTTCATGCTGCTTGGCATTCAATACCTGGTGCGGAATACCGGCCTTCTTCAGCAGGTCCGCGATGACCTCTGATTTTTCAATCGAGATCGTACCCACGAGCACTGGCTGACCGCGCTCGTGATAATGACGCAAACCGTTCGCGAGCGTATTGTCTTCTTGCAAGATACCGTTTACGACGGCTTCGAATTTTTCTTTTTCCGTGCGATAAACGACGTCCTGATATTCCTTGCGAATAAGCGGGCGATTGGTGGGAATCGCAACGACATCGAGATTATAGATTTTTGCAAACTCGGCGGCTTCGGTTTCCGCCGTGCCCGTCATGCCGGAAAGCTTTTTGTACATACGGAAGTAATTCTGGAACGTGATGGTGGCGAGCGTCTGATTTTCGCGCTCGATTTTCACACCTTCCTTGGCTTCGACGGCCTGGTGCAAGCCGTCCGACCAGCGGCGGCCGGGCATCTGGCGGCCCGTGAATTCGTCTACGATGATGACTTCGCCGTCTTTCACGACGTAATCCACGTCTTTTTTGTAGAGCGTGTGAGCGCGCAGCCCCTGGTAGACGTGGTGAATGATCTCCATATGCGAGGGGTCGTATAGATTTCCGAGGCCGAGAAGCCGTTCACACTTGCTGACGCCTTCTTCGGTCAGTGTTGCGGTGCGATGCTTTTCATCAATCGTGTAATCAATTTCCTGAATGAGCTTGGGAATGATTTTGTCGATCTTGAAGTACTTGTCAGTGGATTCTTCGGACGGGCCGGAAATGATAAGTGGCGTGCGCGCTTCATCGATGAGGATCGAGTCCACTTCGTCCACGATGGAAAATTGATGGCCGCGCTGCACACAGTGCGCAAGGTCGTACTTCATGTTGTCGCGCAAATAGTCGAAGCCAAATTCGTTATTTGTGCCGTAAGTGATGTCAGCACCGTAGGCGGCGCGGCGCTGCGTATCGTCCAGGTCGTGAACGATGACGCCAATCGTTAGGCCGAGGGCGCGATAGAGCGGGCTCATCCACTCCGCGTCGCGGCGAGCAAGGTAGTCGTTCACGGTGACGATATGGACGCCGCGGCCAGCAAGCGAATTCAAAACGGCCGGAAGGGTGGCGACGAGCGTCTTGCCTTCACCCGTTTTCATTTCGGAAATCTTTCCGTCATGAAGAACGAGTCCACCGATAAGCTGAACGTCAAAATGCCGCATGTTTAGGAAGCGGCGGCCGGCTTCGCGAGCCAGAGCGAATGCGGGAACGATTGCGGGTGCGAGCGCTGCCTGGAGAATATCTTTGTAATTGGGTTCGGCGGGATCGGCGTCTTTGAGACGCTCCTGGACTTCCACCTTGAGCGCGGCAAAGCGCGTTTTCAGGTCATCATCGGTAAGCCGCTGCATTTCCGGCTCGGCCGCGTTGATCTCCGCAACGATAGGTTGAAGCTTCTTGATGTCGCGCTCGTGCTTCGTGCCGATAAAGCGGGCCAAGACGCTGTCAAATATTCTGGTTACATCCATGAACGATTCGCCGTTTCCTGGATACGTCTGTGAACTTAGATGCATGCAGGCTCGCCGCGTCATATACGTCCCGCGCGGCAAGCGCAATCTACCATTTTAACGGGTTAGGAGTTGCAGCGCCAACCGCGAATCGCGCGGGCGGGAATGGGCCAAAAATGCAGGAAATTCAGCGCTTTCCGCCCGCTTGCGGGGCAACGGGAGCCGGCTCTACTTCGGCGGAAGCTGAAGCAAGGCTGTCGGCGAGAATGCGGCGGAATTTGCTGCGTTCGTCGAGGGGCATGTCCACAAATTCGAAAGCCATGTCCTGTGCGCGGTAGTCGCGCAGCAGTGCTGTCGCCTGCATCGTACGCAAGCCGACTTGGAAGCGCAGTTGAACTGGAGTGCCCGGATGCATATGGCGATCAATCGTCGCAATTCCGCCTGCCAGGCTCGCCGTTTTGATTTCAAGACGGCAATTTTCCTTCAAGTTCGTACTTACCGCGGTGAGCGGTTTGCGCAAGCGCACACGCGTGTGTCGGCGCTGGCGCACAAATTTGCTATTCGAGGGCACATCAAGCGGTGCAAGGGTGAGATCGGCCTGGTCGAGGCCGCTGTTCGGCCGAAACTCTGCGGCGAGCTCAGGATTCAATTTCTCCAAAGCTTGCCAGGCTGCTATGCGCATTTCCTGAGGATGCAACCAGCCGAAAACTTTGCGCCCTTCCAAAATTCGACGCAAGCAAGGTGCTGATTCTGGCGCACGAAGGCGGCCGATGGCCTCGACGGCTTTGACTTGAAGATACGGACCTGCACCAACAGGCAAATCTCCATCCACGATGTTTTGCAGGCGGCCGACTGCCTCGCGGTCTCCGCTGACCCCAATTTCATCAATGACGAGCGACGTCAAGATGGGATCAACGTGATCGAGAAGCTTGATCAGCAAATTACACCGGCTCGGAGCGCCGCTTGCTGAAATTTGTCGAATCGTGCGGTCCTGCGCGGCGCGAGGAAAATTCTTAACGCGTGCCGGAAGGAAGACTTCTACGGCTTGGGGATCAAGCCGGCAAAGAAGGCCAACCATCTCTACAGTTTCTGTGATGGTGCCGCCGCGAACCGCACTGCGGAGAAATTGGACGACTTCTTCGCCAAGATCATGCGCAAGATTTGCCACGTGCTCCGCATCTTCGCGCAGCTGGCAGCGGTTGAAGCGGGAGGCAAGCTGTTCCACCGCTGCTTGTGGCAACAAACGCAGAACATTTGTCAATCCAGCAGCAACCTGACGCGCTTTCAGAGCTTCTTCGACAAATTCAGGAACGCGTTGCTCGATACCCATTTTCGAGCGAAGTTCGCGAGCAATTCCAGGTCGTTGCGTTTCCACACCCGCAAGAAGGTCGAGCGCCTGCTCCATCGCGGAGAACTGGCGATTGGAAGCGGCTTCCTGGCTGAGGCGAACGAATGCGGCACTGACAATGCCTTGTAATTCGGCGTCTTGCTCCACGCTGAGTCGAATGCCAAGGTGGCGCAAGGCCTGGCTGAGCAAGCGTGGATCGGCCTTTGCGTAAAGCTCGGCAAGCTCGGAAAGACCTGCTGCCGTGCGTTTGCGCGCGTCGGCCTCTTCGCTGTCAGCGCAGGACGCGTAATTTCTGAGAATGCTGATCGCTTCCGCGGCGTCGCCGCGTTCGATAAGCTCCGCGACATAGGACTGAACGTTGCGCGGCGGAATGCACCACGCTTCGTTGGAAAGAAGCACGGCGCGCTTATTGGTCTCCGGAACGGCGGCCCAAAACTGGCGGTCCAGAATTTCCTTGTGAGTCTGCGCAAGGATGCCAGCTTCGGCCATTTTTTCTTCATGCGCACCAAGAATCTTTCGGAGATTTTCAATCTCGGAGTTCATGCGTTCGAGCATCTGCCGAACGGCATTGACCTTCACTTCACCTTTTTCATAGCGTTCGAGCGCAAATCGAATGGCGAGGTGTTCGGCAAGTTGTACGAGCACGGACTCATCCGGCTTGGCATTCGGAGCTTGCGCCGCGATGGACGCGAGGGCGCTGCGCAGAGTGTCTTGGGAGGTCGGAGGAAGCTCCGCAACTTGCGTCTGAAACGCCGCAGCGGCAGCAACGCCGCCTTGGCCGGTGCTGACGTTACCAAAGCTGGTGAGAGCACCCAAAATATGAAGAATCTCTTCCTCGGAGACTTCGCCGGCTCGCAGAGGTGTTCCCTGTCGCAGCGGACCTCCACTCATTCCAGAAGCAGAAGCCACTCCAGTCAAGATTGGAGAATTCACAGAAGGGACAGACGACGATGAGGAACCCTGCGGAGCAACCGAGGCATTACCCGCGGAGGCAATAGAACCGTTGGCGTGAACTTCGCCCCCCCTGCCAGGGCCACCCATGCCAAATGATCCAGACGAGGAAGCAGGAGTAACTTCAGTTCCCGAAACGTAGTAGCCGGAAGTTGGAGCCGATTCTCCAGAATAGGCGGAACCGCCATTGCCGAATCCACTTCCCGAGCCACTTCCTTTTCCGGTTCCCGTTCCATTTCCAGGCCCACCAGGACCGCCTTTAGTGCCCTCGGCCGCTGCAATCAATTCCAGAAGCTTTTGCGGATCGTTCAGGAGCTGTTTGAATTGGTCTTTGTCATCCCCAATGGACGCAGCAGCAAGCTGCGCGGCCATACTCGTCGCATCTTTGAGACGCGAATCGGTCGCAACGAAGCAAATCTCGTTGGTGCGAATGCCGCGGACGCCTTCCATTGCGGCTTTCAGTTGTTGTGCGAGTTCGGAAGGTTTTGCTTTGCCGGTAGGAAATGCGCGGGCAAATTTTGAAATCTCTTCCTGCGTTACGGAGGAAAAAAATTGGATGCTGGCCAAGCCGGCGGAAGAAAGTAACAACGCGAATTGCTTTTCGGCGGGAGAACCTTCCAGGGGTACACCATCAAGAAGCAATTGATTGGCCGTGGCGCCGAGCAGAAGGCTTGCTTCTGAACCTTCCGGAATCGCTGTCCGTAATTCCGTCCAGGCGATAGAAAGCTGTTCCGCTGTGCGGCTGTGGTCATAGCCGTAGAGGCGTGCGAATTTCAGAAGAATATTGAGGCTTCTTACGAAGGCCCGGCCCGCAGCCAGTTTTGGATCAACTTTCATCGTCCGTCGATGGGAATCCTCAATAGGACTCCCTGTCTAGTACGCTAGGGCTGGCCAGCGTGCGCGGCAATGGTACATAGGTTCCATAGTTGCGTCAGATTCACAGCCGAAAGAACGGCTGAAAAACCTGCACGACAGGACAGTTCGCGTTTTTTCAGTACAGGTGGGAGAGGGGCGACCTGAGTGAATCCCTTGTGCCGATGAAAAGAAACGAAATGCAACTACTTCGTCATCGCGATTCTGCCGCGACGCCGTGTTCGATTGCCCGCGTTCGAAACTTGCGGCAATCCGCCAAGCTCCAACAACATTCTTCTGAGCCGGCCGCGGTCTTCCAAATCCATGTCCACAAATTCGAACGCCATCGCCTGAGGACGCGCTCCGCGCACGATTGCCTGCGCCTTGATCGTGCGTACACCTTGCGTCAATTTCAACGCAAGCAAGGATCCTGGCGCGAGGTGGCGCTCGCCGGCTCCAATGCCGCCGCCGAGATTGAGCTCCGGAACAACCAGTTTGAAGTTTTCGCGCAGATTGGTAGTCATGAATGTGACGCTGCGCGAAAGCTTTAACCTTGCGTAACGGCGTTGCCGAATCACGGAAACGTTTGGTTCAGGATCGGTCGGCTCAAGAACAAGCTCTTTGCGATCGATTCCGCCGGACGACAATTTTTCCAGCGCAACGACGGGATCAATTCGCGAATAAGCTTGCGCTGCAGCGACACGCAATTCTCCAGCGTATTGCCAGCGCCAAACCTGGCGAGCATCCAGAAAATGCTGCAGGAGCGGGCTTGCCGCCGCAGCCTTCAATCTGCCAAGCGCTTCGACTGCCTTCAGGCGGATGTAACCCGAATTCGCCTCGCTTTGCGCGATCTCGATGAGTTTGGGGATGCAATCGGGGCTTCCACTCATGCCCATTTCGTCCATTGCAAGCGGACGAATCAACATGTCCAGCGAATCGTAAAGAGTGACAAGCAATGCGGCGCGCTGATCCGCAGGCGCGGCCGAAAGCTGGCGAATCGTGCGGTCGTGTGCCGAACGCGGCCACTGCGAAAGACGCACGGGGAGCAGGCGGCGCACTTGTTCGGGTGCAATCTGGCTGAGGATGCCTATTGCTTCTGCTGCTTCCGCGGCGGGCGCGGACTGCAATACATCAATCAGTTGGTTCACCGCGTCTTCGCCAAGGCCTCTTACAACTTCAACCAGGAGTTCACAATCCTCGCGGAAGCCGGAATGGCCAAACCGATTCATCACGTAATGAATCGTGGCTTTGGGCATAAGGCCCAGAATGTCCAGCAAACCGTCGGGAATTTGACCTGTACGAATGGTTTCTTCTACGAATTCCGGAATACGATCTTCGGCTCCGATTTTGGGCCGCAGAGATTGTGTTGAGCCTGGCCGTTGTGCCTCGACGCTGTCGAGAGATGCGAGTGCCTGCTGCATGGCCGGATAGCATCGCTTGGAAGCGGCCTCCTGGCTCATGCGAACGAACGCAGCGCTGACAAGAGTTTGCAGCTCGGGCTCGCGTTCAACAGCCAATTGATTTCCAACCCGGCGAATCGCCTCGATCAGCGCGCTGCCGTCACCGCTGCCATAAAGCTCCGCAAGCTCGCCAAGGCCAATTGCCGTAGTGCGTCGCGCTTCCGGCGCTTCGAGGCCAACGCAACTCGCGTACTTCATCAGGATTTCGTTTACGGTTTTCAGCTCGCCGCGGCGCAGCATTTCTTCGAGGTAACCACGTACATTTCGCGGCGGAACACACCAAGCCTCATCGGAACAAAGAACTTCCTTCTTATTTTCGTCGGGAACTTGTTGCCAGAATTCCTGATCCAGCAATTCCGTGTAAGACTGCATGGAGATGCCTGCGCTGGCCATCTGTTCCTGTTGCTGTCCCAGAATTTTGCGCAGCGCTTCGATTTCCGTGTTCATGCGATCGAGCAACTGCTTCACCGCATTGACGCGAAGCTCACCACGCTCGTAGCTGTCGAGCGCGAAGCGAATGGCAACGTGTTCGGCAAGCTTGAGTAACATCGGCTTGTCCGGCGCTTCTGTTGGTGCTTGCGCCGCAAGGCCTGCAAGCGCTTGCTGCAATGTAAACTGCGCACGAACAGGCAAAGCGCTTAATCGCGATTGAAATGTCGGCGCATCCATGCGCGCGTCTGGATCCTTGCGCGATTTTCCGAGCTGCGCAAAGAGCGTAAGCATCGAGCGGACATCCTCTTCCGCAACGGCATATTGACCGCCGGTGCCCGCAAACGCAGAACCTGCCATCGTCGCGCTGCGCAGCATGGCAGACGCAGAGCGCCACTTCTCCGAAACGCCTTCGCCAGTGCCAGAGCCTGAACCCGTGCCTCCACCCGCTCCGCTTCCCGTGCCCGAGCCGGAACCGCCTCCGAGCCCTGTTCCCGTGCCTAACCCACCGCCGGAGCCGCTGCCCCCGCCTAAACCTCCACCCGGTCCGCCGGAGCCTCCGGAACCGCCTCCAGGCCCGCCAGGACCACCACCGCCTGGGCCACTGCCGCCACCAGTTTCCCAGAGACTGCCGCCGGGTCCCGTTCCAGTAACTGAGCTCAAGCCGCTGCCACCGGTTGCGGGCCCGCCTGGGCCAGCTCCGCCGGGAACACCTCCACCGCCAAATCCTGGACCACCGCCACCGGGGCCAGCGCCACTCCCCCCGCCGCCGCGATTGCTTTCTGCGGCGAGAATCATCTGCAACAATTTATTGGGGTCTTCCAAAAAGTCCTTGAATTTGTCGCCTTGCGCGCCCAAGACCTTTGCTGTGAGCTGGGCGGCGACTTTAACGCCCGCGACGGAAGAGTCTTCTGCCACGTAGCGAATTTCGTTGACCTTGATACTGGTCTCACCCGCAAGCGCAGACTTCAATTGCTCGGCGAGAGATGCAGGTTTTGCGTTGCCGGTGGGAAAGGCGCGGACGAAGCGAGCAAATTGCGACTGATTGAGTGACGATCCAAAGTGAATGCTGGCAATTCCGGATGCGGACAGAAGCTGAGCGAAGCTGCGTTCCGCGGCAGCGGCCCCCAAGGGGACACCATCGAGGAGAATTTGCTGGCCCGAAGCGCCGAGCAAGAGTCCGCTTTCGCCGCTCTCATTAAGCGCGCTGCGCAGTTCCTTCCAGGTCGTTTCAAATTGCGCGGCTGTTCTGACGTGACCGAACTCATACAGTCGCGCGAATTTCAACAAAATGTTGAGGCTGCGCACAAACTGACGCGCAGCAGCTCTGGTGTCGCTCATAAGAGTAAAACGAGGAGGTTCCCCGCCTCGCCCTGATTACTTACTACAGTAGAACCAGAAGGGGCGAGAGACAAGTTTCTCAGCGGAGATTGTACTCTTCTCACTAATAGGAATTAGCGGAAAGTAAGGGCAAACTGGGTAGCCTTTTAGAGTAGATGGTTCTTTAGGCAGCTCTACGGTACAAGCCGTTGCTCCCGTACGTGCCGTAGCCATACAATGTGGGCTGGATGGCGGTTACGCTGCCGGGTGTATATGTTACTCCAATGACACTCAGAGGTGAGCCACATCGGAGCCTTGCACTATGACGGACCAGCCCTCAGTCCAACCTCCAGCCCAAGACGAACGATTCAAAGCAGACATGCCCCAAATCCCTGGCGTGGGCCCGGGGAGCAAACGGCCCGGAGGCATGGCCGCACCACTCAAGATTGTTGGCGGATTGGCGGCGGTTATTGTGGTCATAGTGATCGCGGGTAGCCTGATTGGCAGGTCCCGTCGAAACAGCGCGCCACCACAGGATCCTCTGCCACAAGTAGAAGCGCCGACACCGGATTTGGGCAATCCTCCTTCGCAGGCCTCGCAAACTCCGAGGGGAATCGCGACTGTGGATCAACTGGCAAAACCGTGGGACTCGGCACAATTCGATTTCAAGGACCCGCTGACCGGCGAGAGAATTCCCTCTTTGTTGTTGCGGTTGCCAACCGGGGCGGCCTCGCAACCGGCCAGCTATTGGGCGCTCAGTCTGAAGGCTCCCTTTGGAAATTGCCAATTGGAATTGGTTAGCGATCTGGAAAAACTGAAGTCCGACTACGGCTTTCGAGGTGCACGGCACCCGATGGTTGGTAATCCGTGCAGCCGATCCGTCTTCGATCCGACGAAGATGGCAAATCTTCCGGGAAATGTTTGGGTACGCGGCGCGATGGTACAGGGTTCGGATTTGCGCCCGCCGCTTGGAATTGAAATCAAAATTGAGGGTAATGATATTTTTGCAGTGCGCAAAGAAATGTAAGCGCAACGCGTGAATTCAAGCCCGGCTAGTCGGCTGCTGAACCGTACTTTCTGACTTCCTCTCCCATTTGTCCTGTCAACATCAAGAACACCATGAGCTGATCTGCCCACCAGGAAAAAAACGGGTGGCCGAAAGATGCGGGCTTATTGTGCTCAATAAAGAAGTGAGAAATCCAGGCGAGAGAATATGGAATGATGAGGGCTAGCGGGATCCACAGCCATTTGTGCAGAACAAGAATTGCGCCCAAAGTCATCCAACCCAGCAACGTCCCAACACAGTGAATGACGCGAGTTGAAGGCTTGCTATGGGCGCGGACGTACTCCGGCCAGAACTGATCGAACGTCACGACAGCCCCAGTTTGACCAACAAGACGGATTCGCGGCACAAAGTCACTGCACAAAGAAAAGACGGGAGGCTTGTTGCCAAGCCTCCCGTGAAGAAGTTCATATTTTGCTTCGCCGCCTAGAAATCGAGGCGGATAGCAAGCTGAACCGTGCGGCGGCCTTGCTTGAAGGAATCCAAGTAAGGACCTTCGACTTCGGCGTCACCGCCATTCACAAACATATTCGCGTGGTTCAACACGTTGTAGAACTCGCCGCGAAGTTGAAGTTTGAAGCGTTCATTGATTGCGATGGCCTTGTAAACGCCGACATCAAAATTCCATTGGCCCGGGCCACGGAATGCGTTACGGGCGTTCATGGCTGCCGGATAGGGACCGAAGTCCGAAATTCCGGTCAGGGGATTTACGTAGCTGGAATCAAACAGCGGCGTGCCGGTCGGGTTGCCGGAAGCATCGTAGCTGGAATAGAACGGCGTATAAAGATAGGTGTCAGCACCAACCAGTTGCGGACTCGAGTTCGCACCTCGTGGGATCGCCGCTCCAGAAGCATTTACTGCGTACATGCAAACGGTGAATGCATTGGTGCAATCGTAGATCGAGAAGGGTGAACCTGTCTCAGCGGTGAAGATCGGGGCGACGGTCCATCCGTCAAGAACCCGCTTGGCAATTCCGTGCGTGTTTCTCGCAAACGGTAGATCCCAAACGGCTTCTGCTGCAAATCTATGCCGCAGGTCAATGTACGAATTGCCGTAGTCGGTCTTGGGATTGAATGCATCAAGGTAGCCCAAGTTAAATTGGTTGCCCGAGCTACTGAACGTGTCGCTCAGCTCATCGAGGGTATGCGCGTAGGTGTAGTTGGCATTGAGCGTCAAGCCGGTGTTATGCAGGTTTTTGGCGTTAACGCGAGCCACAAGCGCGTTGTAATGAGATTTTCCGGAATCGCTGCGGAAGTTGATGCTGGAATACTGGGTTGTAACCAAACGAGTCAGCCCCAGTGTGTTCACGTCATCTCCCAGGGATACGTTACCTTGGCCGGGCTTGTTAATGTTTGCGATGTCATACAGCTTTTCGCCATACGAACCGGAATAATCCAAGCCGAATACAAGGCTGTGCGCGAATTGGTGCTCAATCGTCAAGCTAAACAGGTGTGCATAGGAAGTGCGAATGTCCGGATTGACGGCGCGCAAGCTAACTCTGGGCAATGCTTTGACGGTGCCGGAGCCAGCCAGTGGACCTGCTGGGTCTGTCGTCACAGGAATGCCGCCCGAAGGAACGTCCACGCCATCGGTCAGGTTGATTACGGCATAATTCGGGGGATTTTGGATCACGTTGAACGTTACGTTGCCGAAGTTGCGCTCGTAGGCGATGCTGTACCCGCCGCGGATCACGGTCTTGCCATTGCCGAACAGGTCGTAAGCAAAGCCAAGCTTGGGGCCGAAATTGTTCCAATCCTTCTTCCAAAGTCCGCCCACAGGACTGTCTGCAGTCAAAGCGACTCCGCCATTGCGGATCTGCTGGAATATGGAAGAGCCCGCCCCGAGGTAGAAATTGGAGTCGAGATTTGGATTTTTGTTGTGCTGGACACCAAAGTATTCCCAGCGCAGTCCCAAGGAAAGCGTCAACTTATTGGTGACTTTCCACTGGTCCATTCCGTAAAAGGCAAATTCCTGATAGCGATTGCTACGTGCGAACACGGGCTGGCCAACTGGCGTGGTCACATTACCCACTGGCGAGACTTCACCGGTGGATGGATTCGTGCACGGCTTGCCCGCTGTGATGGGGAATGGGCAGGGGTATTGACCTTGCGGGTCAATGGCCGCCGTAAACGTACCCAGCGTGCCGTTCAGGAATCGGTTCAGGGAAGCATTTGCAATGCTGCCGCTGGTGGAGAACGCCGCAACCGGAGTTTCATAGGCACCGAAGGTGCGGTTATCGCGCTGGTAGTCATACGAACCGCCGAAGCGGAAGGTATGCTTACCCTTCACGTAGCTGAGATCCTCGTAACCCTGCAGAAAATTCTGTGGGCCACCGAATGGAATGCCGTTGCCAGGAGTTGTTGGCAGATACCCAGGCAAAACCACTGCCGCTGTTCCCAGGGTAGAGGCAAATGTGGTGGTGGTAGTTGGGTTGAAATAGAGACCAGGTGTTATGGGCGCCGATCCCAAGGGCTGAAAATCGTTCAACCGGTTGAAAACGATTTTAGATTGGCTCGTAAACCGAGTGTTGAAGGAGTGAGTCATCGACACAAGCATGTTGTTCTGCTGAATGTTTTCTCCCGTGTCGTAACCAGCGTATGCACTGCTCGAAACAGTGCCGGCAAAGGCCGCAACACGATTGAACGCATAGCGCGCATAAACCGTGGTTTTATCGGTGACATTCCAGTCAACGCGGCCAACGGCAAGTTCCTGATTTTGCGGAGAGCCAGCGCCCGCATCCGCGGGGACAGTGTAACTGACCAAATCAAGGAAAGGTGTCGCCGGGTCGATCGCCGTGCAGGTGCCGCTGGTGCACTTGCCCGAATCGCCTAGCGTCACGACACCCAACTGGCGAGCATTGCTGCGCAGAGTGCCCAGCGTATTGTAGAAATTCTGTGTCGCCGATGCAGCCTGAGCTACAAAAGCCGGATCGACAACGTAGGCCTGGCTATTGGCGCTGCTGCGGATACGATTCCATTCGCCATTACCAAAGAAAAAGATCTTGTCTTTCTTGATTGGGCCGCCCATGGAGCCCCCGAACTGGTTGCGCACATACGTGCTTTTCGGATTGCCAAGAGCATTGTCTTCGAATGTGGCCGAAGAAAGCGCCGAGACGCGATTGTATTCGTAAGCGGAACCATGAAAGGTGTTGCTTCCGCTCTTGGTTGCCAGATTTACGACTCCAGCAGATGCCCGGCCGTATTCCGCCGTAAAATTGTTGGTCAGAACACTGTATTCTGCAACGGAATCGAGAGGAACCGTTTGACCGACCGAAGCAGTGAACTCATCGTTGTTTGCCGCGCCGTCCAAAAGGATATTTGTGCCTGCTGCACGTAAGCCGTTAAAGGAGACTCCGACACCGCGACCGCTCGGGTCGGAATCCGATGCCGTTCCCACATTTGCCGCAAATGTGTAGGGGTTGCGATTCAGGGTTGGCAACTGGGTAACCATTTGGGAGTCGACGACAGTGCCAATCGTCGCGGTTTCCGTGTTTACCAGGACGCCGCCTTCGGCGGAAACTTCAACGGTCGTGACCGTCGTTCCGATGGTCAATTGGAAATTAAGCTCGATGCGTGCGCCAACAGTGACCTGAACACGGGCCTCTTTCTTGGCAAGATTGGGAGCCTCTACAGCCACCGTGTAAAAGCCGGGCTGTAAGTTAGAAGCACTATAGAATCCGTTCGTATCCGTCTCAACTACACGAACCGCAGCAGTTCCCGTGTTGCGTACGGTAACCCGAGCCTTGGGCAATACTGCACCCGACTGGTCAGTGACCGTGCCATTAACAGTGCCCGTCTCGGCCTGTCCGAAAGCACCAGGCGCGAACACAAGCACGGACGCCAACAAAAGAAAATACAAAGCTGCAGGCAACTTATTGAAAGCCTGTTTCACTTCATCCTCCTGGAAAATGTAAAGCTCAATCACCCAAATAGGTTAAGGAAGCCGAAAAACCAGCAACCGACTAATCGTGTGTCGTGCAACTGCAATCCTGGAACCAAAGGTATATCAATTTTAGATAAAAGCATTTGCTCGTAATAGTTTGCCAATATTGAACTTATAAGAACTTATGTATTAGGGAGGTTAAGGACCGTATTCCAATCTCCTATCTTTGGTACCAGATATGAAATTTAGTATTCGAATTCCACTCAGCGCGTTTCGACCGAAATACTAGCGCCTTTTGTACCTTACAATCGTGTCTCCGCCCTCTTGATTAGAGTAATAGTTGCTGACGGTGTGTCCTTGTGATTGCATCATAGTACCGGGCAATTCCAAGAGGAGGTTATTGGTAAGCAGATACCCACCGGGCTTTAACATAGCTGCTATGTTAGCCAATGCAAGACATTGTTCAAATGTTTCGTAGTAAACGAATACGTTTGTAGCTATGAGAAGATCATATCCTCGCTCGGGCGATGCCGATGCTGCTTTCTGAAGAACCACATTTACATTCACGGCCTTCATCCTGGATGCTAGCCTTGCTTGAACTCGAAAGGCACGAGTGACTACGCTGTTCATCGCCGAAGGTGCGGCGATTGGTGTCACTGGGCTACCAATCCGATCACCCAAGCTTTGCCAAAATGTGACCAACTCCGGTTGCCAATTGCGGTTTCGATCCATGGGTATTTGCAGGACATATCCCTGCCCTTTAGCCCCAGCCGCAGCAATCCTCTCCACGTGACGCAGAACACGTGGACTCAGATCCAAAATATCCACGTCCAGGTCCTTAGGGTCGCTGAGTCCGAGCCGCAAAAGTGAATCGACTACCGCAAATGGCTGCACGGTTTGCACGGGATAAAAATCAAAACCTTCTTGCTTGTCAGTAAAATCCAGGCCAGGACCAATGATTCCGATTCGTTTGACCACGTTCGGTCCAACCAGTTGCTTCTGCAGCATATCCTTCAACGCAGCCTCGATGGCAAAATTTGGCGGGAGGGAAGTATCGAGGGAGAGTCCGCGATCTTTATAGAGCTTTGAGACTTCGGCAAACTCTTCAGTGGCATCGTTGAGGCTCTTGGCTTCCGCAAGAGCCTGTGCATACCCCTGCTGTTCCCGAAGGACACGTTTTTCGTTTTCGTACAGAAAGAATGCAGCTTTAGTAAGCGCATCCTTCTCCGTAAACCGGATGCCATTTGCTTCCATTGTCTTGCGGACAAAGTCCAGGCGTTCATTCGAACCAGGAGAGACAGCTCCCCGAATCAAGTCTTCAGTTCGCTGCTCCAGCACTCTGTGCACACTGGAAACAGCTGGCATTGGGCGCCCCTCGAGCTCATCCGTAAGGACCTTCAGTTGTGCGCCCGTTAGACGAGGGGCCGCAGTGAAGCTGGTTCCAAACAAGAGAAAGTTAATTACCGAATCAGCGTCTCCTAAAGAAAGCCTCTTTCGGATTTCGCGGTCCCTCTTGATAACCCATGCGTTCCAGACCTGCTCACGCAAGGACGGTGTCGCATCGCGAATTTCCAACGGAGCAATTTCAGAAAGAGCTTCGACGATAGGTTTTGCTTCCTGATAAGGGATAAAAGAAACGGGGGTCTGGGAAGACACGCCGGAGGCACACAAACTGAGAAATACGGCATAGACTATTGAACGCTTCATGAACCGACCGTTGAGGTGCAGTATACAAAGGACAAATACCAAATACGAATACCAAATTCCGGCGATCTCCTCCTCCTGCTTGACAGGCCATTCCTGTCCAGTTCACTCTCTGCGGCATGAAAAACTCGATTCCATGTTCGGTGCTGCACACCACACGAAGGCGCTTTCTACAGCAATCGGCCGTGGCTGGCGCGACTGCCTTCTTGCCTAGCAAAACTTCTGATCCTCAAGAAGCAGGAGGGCTGCTACCACAGGCGTTTACTTCGCTTAAGCCGTTGGGATCTCGGGTAAAGCCGATCAGTGCGGAAGAGTTTCGAGGCCGCATTGCGCGGGCGCAGCAGTTGATGAGTGATTCCTCGCCGAAGTTCGACGCGCTCTTTGTCGCTCCCGGAACTTCGCTCTACTACTTCTCTGGGATTCGCTGGTGGCCAAGCGAGCGGCTGCTTGCCTTGCTGATTCCAAGAACTGGTGATCCCATCTTGATTTGCGCGGCGTTCGAAGAAGGGCGCCTTCGCGAACAGCTGCGCTTTTCTGCTGAGGTTCGCGTCTGGCAGGAAGATGAGAGCCCAACAAAACTTGCCGCCGAAGCGTTGATGGATCGCGGCATTCGAACGGGCCGGATCGGAGTGGATGAGACGACTTTCTTCACTTTCTTTGACCACATGCGCGCGGCTGCTCCGGCTTTGGAATTTTCTTCGGCCGATCCCGTCACGATCGGCTGTCGCGGCGTGAAATCCGCTCATGAACTGGAACTGATGCGGCTCTCCTGCGAAGCAACCTGCGATGTCTTTCGTGCCGTATATGCTTCGCTGCGGGAAGGAATGTCGCAATCAGATGTTGGAAGATTGGTTGAATCCGGTTATTCGAAGATGGGACTGCGCGGTGATGCGCTCGTTCTATTCGGGCCTTCCGCTGCCCTTCCGCATGGCTCAATCAAGCCACAGTCGTTGAAGGAGGGCGACGTTGTACTGATTGATGGGGGGTGCAAGCTCGAAGGCTACGACTCGGACATCACACGCACCAGCGTTTTTGGAAAGCCGACCGACAAGATGCGTAAGGTATATGACCTGGTTAGAGGCGCGCAGAATGCCGCGCTCGACGCGGCGCGCAGCGGCAAACTATCGGGAACCGTTGATGACGCGGCCCGTTCAATCATCACAAATGGTGGCTTCGGACCCGACTATAAATTTTTCACGCACCGGCTTGGTCATGGCATCGGACTCGATGGTCATGAACATCCGTATCTTGTCCGCGGAAGCAAGACTGTTCTTGCCCCCGGCATGACTTTTTCCAACGAACCGGGCATCTACATTCCGGGCGAATTTGGAATTCGCTGCGAAGACGACATGGTGATTACGCCGGATGGCCCTGCTCAGATCCTGAGTCCAAGCTTTCAGAATTCGTTAGAAAAACCGTTTGCCTGATCCCGGATCACCTGGAGAGTTGCTCGCAACAAAACGCTACAATTTTCTTTTCGGCCCAAAATCTCCTTTCGCCAGCGTGGCGTGAGACAAATCCGCAGTGCCCGCCATGTTTCGGAGCATCGAGTCGAATGGCAGGATTCTTTTCCACGCCTGCCGCAAGAATCGCCTCATAGGGGACGAACGGATCATCCTGCGATGTAATCAGCAGATAAGGGACGCATATCTCTCCCACGACCCGCTTCGCCCCTGCACTCTCGTAGTACTCCGCCGCGTCTTTGAACCCGAACGCCGGAGCCGTAATCGCGTCGTCGAACTCACGTACTGTCCGGATGGAACCGAATCCGTTGTTCGGATAGCGCTGCGGGAAAAGTTCCGCTTTGTGTTCATAGCGCTTCATCAGCCCGCGAACAAATCGTTCTTCATAAAAGAAGTTGTCCCAACGCTCGAGTTCATCAGCACAAGCGGCCAGATCAAGCGCGGGGCAAACCGAACATACCGCCCGTAGCTGCCTGGGAGCATTTGCACCAAATTCTCCAGCCATTTTCGTAACAAGATTCCCACCCATCGAGTATCCCGCAAAGAAAATCTGCTCGAAACCGTCAACGTGTGCGAGTTCCTCGAATACGGACCGGTAATCTCCACTCATTCCGGAGTTATAAAGTGTTGGCGTCAACAATTCTGTGCCGCCGCAATTTCGTTGATTCAGCCGTACGACATGAAAGCCTTTCGCCCAAGCTTTTTCCGCAATTCCTTTCATGTAGTTCGAATCACTGGAACCTTCGAGTCCATGGACAATTACAATGACTGGCGTTTGGCGTTGCTTCCCTTCCTGCCAATTGCAATGGCCAAGAATCCTGGATTCTGCATCGACAGCGAATAGCCGCTCCTCCGAAGGCGGCAAAGAAAACGTTCTGCGCCACAGGGCGGCGGCAATAGTCATCAGGTGGGCGTTCGCAAGTAGAGGATGCGGTTCGAAGTCCGAGGTCGCCGAAGGCATCTCAGCACTTTACGGCACGAGTGGCAACGCCTGCAAGTTACTGCAAACGTGCCGTTTAGAGCGAACCGATAATATTACATGCTCATACGCGTCTATCTCCAATGGATTGCCTGCAGAGCAAAATGGCGAGCTTGCGGCGACAGTTACCAGAATTTTCCTGCGCTGCGCAAAACGGCCCTGCGATAGGGATTTTCGCGCGGCTAAGCGCTAGAAATACCCTTGGAACTGTGCACGGATCGAAATGCCCTGAATTTCAGCCCAAAACTTGACCCAATTTGTTCTGCCCCCTACAATAATGGATTCACAGTGATTCATTTTTTCGATTCTATGAATTTTCTTTCGGCCCGGCGGGCACCTGCCGGGCTGCGCTGTTTTTGTGGCGCTACACTCGCCGCACTGCCGGCTAAGGGGTTGGAATGATAGACGGTCCTATTCAGGAAGGGCTTACCTTTGATGATGTCCTTCTCGTCCCGGGAAAATCCTCGGTCCTGCCTAACGAAGTCACCACTAAAACGAATTTCACGCGCAAGCTGCAGCTTGCGATACCGCTCGCCTCGGCGGCAATGGATACCGTCACGGAGTCGCGGCTCGCTATCGCCATAGCGCGCCAGGGCGGCATCGGCATTATTCACCGCAACATGGCCATTGACCGCCAGGGCGAAGAAGTTGACCGGGTAAAACGCTCCGAGTCCGGCATGATTGTTGACCCCGTCACAATATCTCCTGATATCACGCTACGCCAAGCACTCGAAATCATGACGAAGTACCGAATCTCTGGCCTGCCCGTTACGCGCGGCACGCGCCTCGCCGGAATTCTCACTAATCGCGACCTGCGCTTCGAAAAAAATCATTCGCAACTGGTCAATGCGGTCATGACCAAGGAAAATCTCGTTACGGTTCCCGTTGGCACCACTCTCGAAGAAGCCGAAAAAATTCTGCAGAAGCACCGCATTGAAAAACTGCTCGTCGTGGACCAGGACTTCAATCTCAAGGGCCTCATCACCGTAAAGGACATCCAGAAAAAGCTCGAATATCCGCGCGCCGCAAAAGATGATCACGGCCGGCTCTACACAGGAGCGGCTGTAGGCGCAACGGGCGACTTCCTGGAGCGCGCCGTCGAAATGTCCAAAGCAAAGGCGGACGTTCTAGCGATTGACACCGCGCACGGCCACACCGAAAAAGTGATGGAAGCGATCAAGGCGATTCGCCATCGCTTGCCAGAAATGCAAATCATCGCGGGCAACGTTGCAACCTACGAAGGCGCAAAAGATCTCATCTCGCTTGGAATTGACGGCTTGAAAGTTGGTATCGGTCCGGGTTCAATTTGCACGACGCGCGTGGTCACCGGTGCGGGCGTTCCCCAGCTCACAGCGGTCATGGAAGCTGCCCGGGCAGCGAAGGGTACCGGAGTTCCCATCATCGCCGACGGCGGCATCAAATATTCGGGTGACATCACCAAAGCCATCGCTGCAGGGGCATCCTGCGTGATGATCGGCAGCCTTTTCGCCGGCACCGAGGAATCTCCCGGCGAGACAATTCTTTATCAGGGCCGCACCTTTAAGTCTTACCGGGGCATGGGCTCAATTGGGGCCATGAACGCTGGCTCTGACCGCTATTCGGTGGTGCAGGATTCCGGTGAAAGCGGCAAGTCCGTACCCGAAGGCGTCGAAGGCCGCGTCCCTTACAAAGGCCCGCTTGGCGCGTTGACAGATCAGCTTGTCGGCGGCCTCAAGAGCGGCATGGGCTACGTCGGCGCGGCTACTCTTAAAGAGATGTCCGAAAAAGCGAAGTTTGTTCGCATCACCGCGGCCGGCTTACGTGAGTCGCATGTTCACGACGTTGTCATTACGCGTGAAGCCCCGAACTATCGCATGGAGTAGATTCCTTTTGCCCGAACAACCATGGCGCAATCCTCGTCCCGCACCTGAATTAGATGAAATTCGTCGCCGCGTGCCAGCGTCGCGAATGATTCCTGCATGGCTTCATGCGTGGTGGCCGGCCATCGTTTGGGCCTGCCTCATTTTTTCGCTCTCAACGGACTCGTTCTCTGCGGAACACACCAGCAGAATCATCGTCCCCTTGCTTCACTGGATTTTTCCGCATCTCGATCCAGAGCAAATTGAGACTTATCACCATTACATTCGCAAGACAGCGCACTTCTCCGAATATTTCGTGTTTTATTTGTTGCTCTTCCGCGGAGTCCGCGCGGGCCGCACCGGCTGGCGGTGGACTTGGGGCCTCGCGGCGCTCGCAATAGCTGCGGGCTATTCCGCGCTTGACGAAATTCACCAGGCTTTTGTCATCAGCCGCACGGCTTCGCCCTGGGATTCCCTGCTCGACTCCATTGGTTCCTTCGTTGCATCGCTCGTCGTTTTCTTGTGGTATTTCTTGGGTCGCAATCGTCAAGCAGCAGCGCCATCTCCCACCGATTCATAACGTAGACTTGAGCTAGGTAATCCGCTTGCGACGAAACACTCTTTTCTCGCGCCACTTTGCTTTTTCTCTGACATTGCTGTTTGTTTCTCTCCCTAGCTTACTTGCTCAACAGCCGTCTGCAAACGTTCCCGATGCCACGCTTCGCGCCGCCGTCTGTCCCATCGTTTACCCGGACGACCAGACACCCGGCAACCACGGCATTCACTACACCTTTTTCGGCAACGCGTTCTTCATCAATTCTCAGGGCTATCTCGTCACTGCTGCTCACGTCCTGCAAACGTTTCGCGATGGCGGCCAGCCGTACATTCTCGTGGATCGCCCCAATGCCCCGCCGCAAACCGTCAAAGTCAACATCGTCGGCATCGACTGGACGCACGATGTCGCTGTACTTCGCGCCGTGCCCAATCCGTTCGAAGGAAGGTTTCGCGTCGCTTCGCTGCCCCTTGCTTCAAAGCGCGTCCCTTCCGGCGATGCCATCATCGCCACGGCGCTCCATCCGGCGAACACCCGCAACGCTTACACCTATCAAATGCCCGTTCAGGATTGGGCTACGGCGGAAGTCCTGGATTACGTGCAAACGCACGAAGAGCGAAACCTTGCCGAAACCGATCTATTCACCTTCACGCACGAAGTCCAAAAAGGCCAGAGCGGCTCACCCGTACTTCTTTCCACCACCCACGAAGTTGTAGGACTTGTGGATGGACGATGGCTTCGCCCCACCGGCCTTTCTGCGGCTGGCAAAAACGCAGCGAAATACTCCGGTCCGGTGGGTGCAGCAGTGCCGATCGACTATTTACTGGATCTTTTAAAGAAAAACTCTGTTCCGTTTTCTGTCACGCCTCTCACCAAGTGAAAATCGCGCGCGGCGATTAGCTCGCAACCGAACCCTTTCTGCTACCATCCAACTCCCATGGAATTCAGACAACTTGGCTATTCTGGTTTGCAGGTTCCCGTTCTCAGTTTCGGCGCCGGCACATTCGGCGGCGGAAACGAATTCTTCAAAGCCTGGGGCAGCAGCGACGTCGCCGAGGCCACTCGCCTTGTGGACATCTGCCTCGACGCGGGCGTCAATCTGTTCGACACCGCTGACGTTTACTCGACCGGCGCCTCCGAAGAGATCCTCGGCAAAGCCATCGCCGGCAAACGCAATCGAGTCCTTATTTCGTCTAAAGCCACGTTCGCCATGAGCGAGGATCCCAACGACGTCGGCTCTTCGCGCTTTCACCTTATCAAGTCTTGTGAAGGCAGCCTCCGCCGCCTTGGCGTCGAAACAATCGACATTTACCACATGCACGGATTCGACGCGCTCACTCCCGTCGAAGAAGTTCTGAGCACGCTCGACACGCTCGTCAAGAGCGGCAAAGTGCGTTACATCGCTTGTTCCAATTTTTCGGGCTGGCACCTCATGAAGTCGCTCTCCATTTCCGAAAGATACGGCTGGGCTCGCTACGCCGGCCATCAGGTCTACTATTCACTCATCGGCCGCGACTATGAATGGGAGCTAATGCCGCTCGCACAGGAACACAAAGTTGGCGCGCTTGTTTGGAGTCCGCTGGGCTGGGGCCGCCTCACTGGGAAAATCCGGCGTGGCCATCCGCTCCCGGAGACTTCGCGTCTCCACAAAACCGCCGACAAAGGTCCACAAGTGGGCGATGAATATCTCTACAAAGTAGTGGATGCAATTGATGAAGTCGCAAAGGAAACGGGCAGAAGCGTTTCGCAAATCGCGCTTAACTGGCTCCTGCAACGCCCGACAGTTTCGAACGTCATTATGGGCGCGCGAAACGAAGAGCAGCTTCGCCAGAACCTTGGCTCTGTCGGCTGGAATCTCACCAAAGCCCAAGTCGCCAAACTGGATGCTGCCAGCGAAGTTGCGGCTCCCTATCCTTACTGGCACCAGCGCCAATTCAAGAATCGCAATCCGATTCCAACAGAAAGCTGAACTGGCTCGATGAATGCTGCGCCTTTTCCAGACTTCGCGCTAACTGGTCAAGTCTCTCTTGTCACTGGAGCCGCGCGCGGACTTGGCCGTGCGATCTCGCTGGCGCTGGCAAATGCAGGCTCGGACGTAGCACTCGGCTTGCGCGACATCAATACAGGCGCAGATCTCGTCAAAGAAATTGAAGCTCTGGGCCGCAGAGCACTGCCGTTGCAGATGGATGTCACAAAGCTGGATCAGATTTTCGACACCGTGGAAAAAACAGTCTCTGCATTAGGCCGGCTCGACATTTTAGTCAACAACGCCGGAATCGCGCCGGAAAATCTCGCCGAAAATTACACGGAAGCCGATTTCGACGCGACGCTCGCCGTAAATCTGAAAGGTACTTTCTTCGCGAGCCAGGCGGCAGGCCGTGTCATGATCAAGCAGAGATTTGGCCGCATCATTAATCTAGGCTCTCAAGCCGGATCCGTTGCGTTGCCGGGCGAACCGATTTACTGCATGACGAAGGCCGCCATTTCCCATCTTACGAAATGTCTCGCCGTCGAGTGGGGCAAGTACAACATAACGGTGAATACTGTCGCGCCGACTTTCATATCCACTCCGGGAACCGATGCTGCGCTCGCCGATTCTGTATTTCGCGCCGACGTCGTCGAGCGCATCGCGGCCCTTCACCGTATTGGAACGCCCTCTGACGTCACCGGTGCCGTTGTGTTTTTAGCTTCTCCGGCGGCTTCTCTCATTACCGGACACACGCTTCTGATTGACGGCGGCTGGACCGCGCGCTAGTTACGCTTCTTACTCGGAAAGCATTCGCCGCAACATCCGTTTTTGAGTGAAGATGCAGACCTCGGAGGACGTCTCGTGCTCGGTTTGAATGCCAGGTCGGCTTTTCTGTGCGTTTGTTTTGTCGCGCTGCTTTTTATCGTTCCGCCGGTTGCTTTTGCCAAATACAAGTATTTTCGTTCGGGGAGCGCCGGGGATATCGTCACGAAGCCGCAGCCTGGATATGCGCTGATGGGCGGCGGTTCACATCTGGAGACCGCCTGGAAGTTTCTGTGCGACCGCGCCAACGGTGGTGACTTCCTCATCCTCCGTGCGAATACCGAAGACGATTACGCCAAGAAGGTCAACGAAGAAACACTCAAGATTTGCCCGCTTAATTCCGCAGCCACGATTGTGTTTGATGATCGCGAAGATTCTGACGATCCCAAAATCGCGGAAATCATCGGCCAGGCGGAAGCCATTTTTTTCGCAGGCGGCGACCAGTCCAATTACGTCCGCTTTTGGCAAGACACTCCCGTTCAAGACGCGCTGAATAAACACATCGCTGCAGGCAAGCCTATTGGTGGATCGAGCGCGGGCTTAGCGATCCTCGGCGAATTTTCCTTTGCCTCTATCATTGACACGATTCATTCTCCCGAGGCGCTCGCCGATCCTTATGGCAACAAGGTTACGCTGATCCGCGAATTCCTGAATATTCCTTTGCTGGCCGGAACCATCACCGATACACATTTTGTCAAACGCGACCGCCTCGGCCGTTTGTTAGTCTTCATGGCGCGCATTCTGAACGATGGCTGGTCTTCCCGGGTGCGCGCAATCGCCGTGGAAGAAAACGCGGCCGTCCTGCTCGAACCTGACGGCACGGCGAATGTCGTCGGTGGCCCTGCGTATTTTTACGAAGTCTCCAGAAATCCGGAAGTCTGCAAACACAAAACGCCGCTTACCCTCAAGAACGTCTTGGTTCACCTTGCTCCGGCTGGAACATCCTTTGATATCAAGAATTGGACCGCCGAAAAGGGTGAGAACTACACGTTGAATGTCGAAAATGGAAAAATCTCGGCAGGATCTCGCCAAGGCGTCTACTGAACTGCGTACGCACTAAAGTAAGATTCGGTTAGTTCTTGTTCTTTTTCGGGCGAGTTTTTGCTCTCTGATTAGGCTTTGGCGCTTTACATCCCGCTTTGACGTTCGCCGCGACTCGCAGGTTATAGGCAGTCCGGATCGCGCCTACCAGCACATCTTCGCTCACTTTCGCCAGAACAACGTGCGTCATTCCCATGCGGCCCCATCCACCGGCGATGGGAATAAATATCTCAGGCAACTCTTCTATGAACATCGCCTGCTGCTCTGGCGTAAGCATCAGATTTCCGTAGCCGTGTTTCGCCGCGGCCAGGGTGCAGAAAATACGCCCGCCTACGCGGAAATCAGGACTCCCCATGTGTGAACCTTCTTCCGCGTCCTGCATGCTCAGCGCGATTCGCCGGAAATCCTTGATCGTCAGTCCCATTTATCCAGCTCCAGAGTGAAGTACCGTAACCGGGCCAAAACAAACGCCCGCTCCGAGAGATCGAAGCGGGCGGAAAACGTTCTCTGATCAAAAAAAACTAGCTCTTGGTTTCGGCTGCTTCTTCCTTGACCGGCTTTTCTTTCTTTTCCTTCTTTTTGAACTCGTAGCCGACGAGTTCGAGGATAGCGACTTTCGCGCCATCGCCGACGCGAATGCCAGCAGGAATGATACGCGTGTAGCCTCCCGCGCGATCCGCGAACTTCGGAGCGATATCGCTGAAGAGTTTCTTGGTCGCGCCCGGCGTCATGATGTACGCAGCAGCCTGCCGACGCGATTGCAATGTGTCGCGCTTGCCGAGCGTAATCATCTTTTCCGCCACAGGCCGAGCCGCTTTCGCGCGCGTCAGCGTGGTGGTGATGCGGCCGTGTTCAAAGAGATTGGTCACCAGGTTCCGCAGCGTTGCGCGGCGGTGCCATGGATTGCGTCCCAGTTTCGATCCGGATTTCAGGTGTCGCATGTGTCGTCGTTTCCTCTAGCCGTCTTACAGACCGACAGTGTCCTCTGCTGAAGGCGCGGCGGTCTGGCTGGGGAGCGGCGGCCAAATGATGCGGCCATGCTCATCGAACTTCATGCCAAGGCTGAGGCCCATCTTCACCAGTATATCCTTGATCTCGTTGAGCGATTTCCGGCCGAAGTTCTTGGTCTTCAGCATTTCGTTTTCGCTCTTCTGCACGAGTTCGCGGATGGTCTGAATATTCGCGTTCTTCAGGCAGTTGTAGGAGCGCACGGAAAGTTCGAGCTCTTCCACACTGCGGTCGAGGTGTTCGAGGCGCGGATCGTTCGTCGTCTCGATTGGCGCGTCGATGGATTCCACGGCTTCTTCAAAGTTGATGAAGATGCTCATGTGGTCTTTCACGAGTTTCGCGGCCAGACCGATTGCGTCCTGCGGAGTGATCGCGCCGTTTGTCCAGACTTCGAGCATCAGTTTTTCGTAGTCCGTCATCTGGCCCAAGCGAGCCGCTTCGACGGAGTAGTTGACCTTACGCACCGGCGAGTGAACGCTGTCCACCGGAATATAGCCGATGGGCAGATCTTCGTCGTAGTTGCGGTCCGCGGCCACATAGCCGCGGCCGTTCTTGACGCGCATTTCGATCTGGAGCTTGCCGCCTTCACTGACCGTTGCGATATAGACGCTCTTGTCCAGTACGGCGAAGTCCGCATCTTCTTCGATCTGCGCGGAGGTAACCGGTCCCGGCTGTTCGACATTCACGTAGATTGTCTTCGGCAGGTCCGTGTTCAGCTTGATGGGCACCTGCTTCAAGTTGAGGATAATGTCCGTTGCATCTTCCACCACGCCGGCAATCGAAGAAAATTCGTGCAGCACACCTTCGATCTTCACCGCGGTGATCGCCGCACCTTCAATCGAACTGAGCAGCGCACGGCGCAGCGCGTTTCCAACGGTCGTTCCCCAGCCCCGCTCAAACGGCTGCGCGGAAAAACGCCCGTACTTTTCCGTCAGCGATTCGAGTTCAGAGGCAAGACGCTTCGGCTTTTGAAAACCCTTCCACATCGTATTCCATCCTTCTGCGGTTCCGTTTCGAACCGCGCAAAACGAAAACTTGAAAAATCCTTAGTCAGAAAGAGTTACTTGGAGTAAAGCTCAACAATGAGCTGTTCGTTGATTGGCGGCGTTTGCACGTCTTCGCGCTTCGGCAAGGCCACAACCTTGCTCTTGAAGGCTTCGCGGTCAATTTCGAGCCACGGTACCGTGCCCTGGCTCTGCGCCACGTTGCGCGCCTCCATCACCATGGCGTTTTCGCGCATTTTTTCCTTGATGGCAACTTCCTCGCCGACGTTCACCTGGTAGGAAGGAACGTTCACTTTCTTACCGTTGATGCGGACGTGGCCGTGCAGCACGAGCTGACGAGCCTGCGAACGCGAAGATGCAAGTCCCGCGCGCCAGACGACATTGTCAAGCCGCCGCTCGAGGAAAATGATCAGGTTTTCGCCCGTCGGACCCTTGGTGCGCTCAGCCTTTTCGAAATAATTGCGGAACTGGCGTTCGAGCAGCCCGTAGGTGCGCTTCACCTTCTGTTTTTCGCGCAACTGCAAGCCGTAACCGGCTACCTTTGCGCGGCGCGATTGGCCATGCTGGCCCGGAACGAAGTTGCGCTTTTCGATTGCACACTTCTCCGTAAAGCACCGCAGACCTTTTAAGAACAGCTTTTGCGACTCTCTGCGGCAGAGCCGGCAAACTGCATCACGATGTCTTGCCAACTTCGATTCTCCCTTCAAATAACCCTAGAAACCGTTTCAATAAATCAAACGCGACGGCGCTTCGGCGGACGGCAACCGTTGTGCGGAATCGGCGTCACGTCGCGAATCACAACAATGTGCAAACCCGCTGCGGCCAAGGCACGCACCGCGGATTCACGGCCGGAACCCGGCCCTTGCACACGAACTTCAATGCTCTTCATCCCGTACGTGTCGCGCGCGATAGTCGCTGTCGAAAGCGAAGCCTGCTGCGCGGCGTACGGTGTGCCCTTGCGCGAGCCCTTGAAGCCGACCGCACCAGAGGATGACCAGCACAACGTGCGGCCATCGCCGTCCGTGATGGTGATCTGCGTGTTGTTAAAAGACGCGGCGATGTGCGCCACGCCATGCGGCACGATTCTCCGCTCACGCTTCTTCTTGAACTCTTTCTTGCGCTTCGCAGCCGCTCCACCCGCCGCCGGTTTTGCCGGTGCTTGTGTTGCGTCTTGCGCGCCTTTTTGTTCTTTAGCCACGTTCTGCTCCGTTTCGCTCGATACTCGAATTCTTCAAACTTAAAACTCTTAGCCCTTCTTGCCCTTGGTCTGTTTCTTGCCTGCGACTGCGCCGCGGCGCGGACCTTTCCGCGTGCGCGCATTCGTGTGTGTGCGCTGCCCGCGAACCGGAAGGTTGCGGCGATGGCGGATGCCGCGATAGGCCTGAATTTCGATCAGCCGGCGGATGTTCATCTGGATCTCTTTGCGGAGATCGCCTTCCACGCGGCCTTCTTTTTCAATCTCCGTGCGGAGACGGTTCACTTCGTCTTCCGTCAGATCGCGGATTTTCTTGTTCCAATCCACATTGGAGAGTTCCGCGATTTTCTTCGCGCGCACCTGTCCGATGCCATAGATGGACGTAAGTCCGATCCAGAGGCGCTTTTGCGGCGGAAGATCAACACCTGCGATACGTGCCATTTGTTACTTCTCCTCGTTATGCAAAACCCTGAAAACCATTTAATAAAGACCCAACTATCCCTGCCGTTGTTTGTGCTTCGGGTTGGAACAAATCACCCGCACCACGCCACGGCGATGAATCACCTTGCACTTGTCACAAATCTTTTTCACGCTTGCGCGAACTTTCATGTTGCTGCTCCTCACTCGACGGGTCGAAAGACCCGCCACTACAAATCTCTGATTACTTATAACGGTAGACGATTCTGCCGCGCGTCAAATCGTACGGCGAAAGCTCTACCGCCACTTTGTCTCCGGCCAAAATCCGGATGAAATTCTTGCGCATCTTGCCGGAAACGTGCGCCAGCACCTGGTGCTTGTTTTCCAGCTCAACGCGGAACATTGCGTTCGGCAACGGCTCAATGACCGTCGCCATCACTTCAATCGCGTCCTCCTTGGAATTTCCGGAGTCGCCTTTCTTTTTTTCGTCTTCGCGATTCGCCATGTTCTCCCAGTTTTACCAACTACTATTCTACCAAGCCGGTCCAGTCATCTCTTTCGGCCGCGTCAAAATCCATGGCCCGTCTGCGGTGATCGCCACGGTGTGCTCGAAATGCGCCGAAGGCTTGCCATCGGCCGTTTCCGCTGTCCACTCGTCGCGCATCCGAACATCCGGGACGCCCGCGTTGACCATCGGCTCGACCGCGATCACCATTCCTTCCTGCAATCGCGTCCCGCGTCCGGGCTCGCCATAATTCGGCAGGTTTGGCTCGTCGTGCATTTTCGTTCCGATGCCATGCCCGACAAATTCGCGAACCACCGAAAAACCATTCTGCTCAACCAGGCTCTGAACCGCGTGGCCAATATCGCCTAGCCTGTTTCCCGCGCGCATCTTGTCTATCGCACGGTCGAGCGATTCCTTGGTCACATCGAGCAACTTCCTCACTTCCGGCTTGATTTCCCCCACCGGAACGGTGACCGCCGAATCTCCGTAGTACCCATCCACTTCCATTCCGAAGTCGATGGAAACGATGTCGCCTTCTTTCAACTTGAGCTTCGGCGACGGAATCCCATGAACGATCTCGCTGTTCACTGACGTGCAGAGGACGCAGGGATAACCCCGATATCCTTTGAACGCCGGCTTGCCCGGCTTTCCCGCGATGAGCCTCTTTGCTTCTTCCTCGAGGTCCATCGTGGTGATTCCCGGCCTTACAAACTTCCGCAACGCTTGCAGCACCTCGTGGACTACCAATCCCGCACGGTGCATTTTTTCGAGCTCTTCCGGGCTGCGCAGATGAATCGCCATACTTCTAATGCGCCCGCCTCGCGCTCATCACACTTTCCAGAACCTGCTGCTTCACTTCATCCACGCTCTTTGCCGCGTCTATCTGGTGCAACAAACCAAGCCGCTTGTAGTAGGCGACGAGCGGCGACGTTTGCCTCTCGTACGCTGCAAGGCGTGGCGCGATAACTTCCTCGCTGTCGTCCACGCGCTGCATCAATTCCCCGCCGTCGTTGTCGCAACGACCTGCAACTTTCGGCGGGCGGTCGTAAATATTGTAAATCTCGCCGCCAACCTTGCAGACCCTGCGCCCGGTGAGCCGCTTCATCAGCAGCGGCAAATCAATCACCAGGTGAATCACAATCGGCCTGGGGAACCCGTGTTCCACCAGCAGCTGCCCCAGATATTGCGCTTGCGCCACGGTTCGCGGAAAACCATCGAACACGAACCCGTGAATGCAATCACGCCGCTCGATTCGCTCTGCCACCATCTTCAGCACCAGCGAATCCGGCACCAGCTCTCCGCGCGACATAATCGGCTGCGCCTGCATGCCGAGCGAAGTCCCGTGCTCGATATGCTCGCGAAGCATATCGCCCGTCGAAAGATGCGGCGCACCAAAATGCTTGGCCAGCACTTTCGCCTGCGTGCCCTTTCCCGCGCCCGGAGGCCCGAGAAAAATCACGGCGCGGTCCAGATATTCCTGCGGGCGCACTTCCCCCGCCGCTTGGCGCGCTTCCATTACCGCCGGCCGCGAATCCGGCCCTTCCGAGCAAAACCCTCATAGTTGCGCATGACGAGCTGCGCTTCGAGTTGCTGGACCGTGTCCATGGCAACTCCGACGACGATCAGAAGTGATGTGCCGCCGAAATAAAAGTTCACGCCCATGCCTTTGAGAACTGCCGCTGGGAAGTGACGGTCAAACCAACCGCCGATACCCCAACCAATGTGATCGAGATGGATACCGGTGAGCATCCACTCGGGCAGCAAGCAGATGAGCGCGAGATAGACAGCGCCGACAAAGGTGAGGCGCTTCAAGATTTTGCTGACGTACTCGCTGGTGTTACGGCCAGGGCGGATACCGGGAATGAAACCGCCGTTCTTGCGCATGTTGTCAGCGAGTTCCGTCGGATTGAACACGATGCCGATGTAGAAGAACGCGAATGCGAGAATCATCACAACATAGAGCAAGTTGTAGAGCGGTTCGCCAAAGCCAATGGCTTTCACGATTTCGTCAACAATCGGCCAGCGATGGTTCAGAACAAGAGCAATGGTTGGCGGAAACGCCAGCAAAGAGCTTGCAAAAATCGGCGGAATCACGCCGCCGGAATTGACGCGCAACGGCAAGTAGGAGGACTGGCCACCCATCACGCGGCGGCCAACCACGCGCTTCGCATACTGCACCGGAATTCTTCGCTGGCCGCCTTCCACAAGAACGATGAAGGCCACGACAGCGACCATGAACATGAGCAGCAGCACAAGAACCAGGATGCTAAGCGGCCCCCACTGCCGCGTAGAAACTAACTCGAAGAGGTTAACGATGGCGCGCGGCAAACCAACCACAATGCCGACAAAGATGATGAGGGACATGCCGTTGCCAATACCGCGTTCACTAATCTGCTCGCCAAGCCACATGATGAATGCGGAGCCTGTGGTCAACGTAAGTATTGTCATCAGTATGAAGCTGGGACCCGGGTGGTAAACGAATGATTGATTGCTGGGTCCGGTTGCATTCTGCAGCGTCTCCGCAATCGAGAACGACTGAATGATGCTAAGCGCGACGGTCAAGTAGCGCGTGTACTGCGTAATCTTGCGGCGTCCCAACTCGCCTTCTTTTTGCAGGCGCTCGAGATACGGGAAGACGACGGTCATCAACTGCAAAATGATGGACGACGTGATATACGGCATGATGCCCAGCGCGAAAATAGTGAGTTTGCGCAGGTTGCCGCCGCTGAAAAGATCGAAGATGCCAAGGGCGGAGTTTTGCGCCGTCCTGAAATAAGCCTCCAGCACGCTTGCGTCAATTCCCGGCGTGGGAATGTGTGCGCCAATGCGATACACCGCCAGCAAAGCCAGCGTGAATAGGACGCGCTTCCGCAGGTCTTCAATGCGGAAGAGATTCGCGAGTGCCTGGAAGAATCGGTTCATGCTAGTCCCTTGGATAAGTCCTTACGCCAAAACCTCTACGGTGCCGCCAGCCTTGGTGATCTTTTCCTTGGCCGATGCACTGAACGCGTGAGCGTGAACAGTGAGCTTCACCTTCAAATCACCATCGCCCAAAACTTTCACCGGATCCGAGGTGCGAACAAAGCCGTGCGCACGAAGCAAATCTGGAGTTACAGTTTCGCCTGCGGGAAACACGCCAAGCTCTTCGACATTGATCACCGCAAATTCCGAACCGAACGGATTGTGAAATCCGCGCTTCGGAATGCGGCGATGCAACGGCATCTGACCGCCTTCAAATCCGCGGCGACGCGAATAACCCCGGCGAGACTTCTGGCCCTTATTCCCGGAGCCAGAGGTTTTGCCAAGCTTGGAGCCGATACCGCGGCCAACACGGACTTTGCGTTTGCGGGAGCCGCGCGGGGGCCGGAGCGTCGAAAGGCTTACGGAACTCTTTTTTTCTTCAGTCTTCTTCTTTGCCATGACCTATTTCACCACTTCCACGAGATGGCGGACTTTGTGAATCATGCCGCGGGTTTCCGGCGTGTCTTGACGCTCGACAACCTGATGCAAACGGCGCAAACCGAGGCCGCGAATCGTCTGCCGCATGTCATCGGTGCAGCTGATGAAGCTGACCACCCACTTGATCTTGATCGTCCCAGAGGACGCTGCTTTTTTCTGAGTCGACATTAGTTCTCACCCGCTGCTTTTTCTTTCGCTTTGCCAGTGATCTCTTCGACGGTCTTGGTGCGAGTCTCCGCAACGTGAGCTGCATCCTTGAGGCCGAGCAGCGCCGCAAAGGTAGCTTTGATGACGTTGTGCGGATTCGATGTGCCGAGCGACTTCGTCAACACGTTGTGAATTCCCGCAACCTGCATAACTTTGCGAACCGGACCGCCGGCAATTACGCCGGTGCCTTCCGCCGCGGGCTTCAGCAAAACCTGGGCCGAGCCGTAACGGCCGACAACCTGGTGCGGAATTGTGCTGCCCTTGAGGTTCAACTGGATCAGATTCTTTTTTGCCTGCTCGATTCCCTTCTTGATGGCCATCGGAACTTCGCGCGCCTTGCCCATGCCGAAACCCGCATGACCATGATTATCTCCAACAACAACGAGTGCGGAGAAACTGAGGTTCTTGCCGCCCTTCACCACTTTGGTGACGCGGTTGATTGCCACAACGTCATCCTTCAGCTCGGCAGGATTGACTTCGAGCAACCGGCGAACCGCGAGACTTTCCCTTAGAATTTGCTTCGACATAGGCTTAGAACTTTAACCCCGCTTCCCGCGCCGCATCTGCGAGCGCCTTCACGCGGCCGTGATATTTGTATCCGCCGCGATCGAAAACCACTTTTTCAATACCGGCAGCCTTGGCGCGTTCGGCAATGGTCTTGCCGACGACTTTGGCTGCGGAAATATTTCCGCCACCCTTGAGCGATTCCTTCGTCTTGCCGTCATTGGAGCTTGCGGAAGCGAGTGTTTTGCCCGCGCGGTCGTCAATGACCTGCGCATAGATATGGTCGAGCGAGCGGTACACACAAAGACGGGGACGATCCGAAGTGCCCGACACGCTGAGACGAACGCGCTGATGAATGCGCTCCCGCTTTGCTGCTCTCGATAGTCTGCGAACTGGTGTTGATGCCACAGCTTTCTCCTCTTCGATACTCTTACCGGGCCATCGCCCCGGGCTCTTGCGCGATTACGCGCCAGCCTTTGCGCCCGCTTTGCCGGCCTTCTTCTTGAGGCGCTGACCGGTGATGCGAACACCCTTCTGCTTGTACGGATCGGGGGGACGAAGCGAACGAAGATCAGCGGCAACCTGGCCGACTTGCGCTTTGTCGGCACCACTTACGATCAGGTGCGTCTGCTTGTCCACGGCGATCTGAATTCCTTCCGGAATCGCAAACTCGATCGGATGCGATTTGCCAAGAGCGAACGAAACAGCTTTGCCCTTGAGTTCTGCACGGTAGCCTACGCCCACAATGTCGAGCTCTTTCTTGAAGCCCGTCGTAACACCGGTGACGGCGTTGGCGACAAGCGCGCGAGCGAGACCGTGCACGGCGCGGTAATCATCCGCCGAGCGTTTCACATTGAGCACGCCATCCTTCTGTTCAAAGGAGATGCCGTTGGGCACCGCCACGCTCAGCTTGCCCTTCGGGCCCTGCACGTCAATCTTGTCCGTGGCGATGCCGATCTTTACGCCGGACGGAACGGGAATTGGCTTGTTTCCTATACGCGACATGTTCTATTTCAACCCTTCAAACCTTTTGTTTAGAAACCAACTACCAAACTTCGCAAAGCAGTTCGCCGCCAACTTTTGCCTTCTTCGCGGCGCGGCCCGTCATCAGGCCTTTTGGAGTCGTGACGATACTGATACCGAGTCCGCCGACAACCGGTTTCACGTCCATCGCGCCAACGTACGTGCGCTGGCCCGGGCGCGAAATGCGCTTGAGGCCAGTGATGACACTGCGGCGGTCAGGCGTGTACTTCAGGAAAACGCGGAGCACTTTGTGCGTCTTGTTCTCGTCCACCATCTTGAAGGTGGAGATATAGCCCTCTTCCTTCAGGATGCGGGCAATTTCGCTCTTGAGTTTTGACGCGGGTACATCCACGCGCTGATGCTTTGCGGCGGCTGCGTTGCGGATGCTTGTCAGAAAATCTGCGATTGGATCGGTCTGCATAATTCTTCTGCTCTCTCCCTTACCAGCTCGACTTCACGACGCCGGGAATCTCTCCCTTGAGCGCCATGCCGCGGAAACAGATACGGCACATTTCAAACTTGCGAATATACGCGCGGGCGCGACCACAAATGCGGCAGCGATTGCGATGGCGAACCTTGAATTTCGGCTTCTTCTGGTCCTTTACGATTTTCGCGGTGCGTGCCATTAGTTATTCGCCTCTTTCGGGCCACGGAACGGAACTCCGAGCCCTTTCAAAAGTTCGCGACCTTCTTCATCGTTCTTCGCCGTAGTGGTGAAGGTGATGTTCATGCCCTTAATCTTGTCCACGCGGGTGTAATCAATTTCGGGGAACACCAACTGGTCCTTTAACCCAAGCGTGTAGTTGCCGCGTCCATCGAATGCGTTCGAGGGGAGTCCGCGGAAGTCGCGCACACGAGGCAGAACCACGTTGCACAGCCGGTCGAGAAATTCATACATAATATCGCCGCGCAGAGTAACCGCGCAGCCGATCGGCATGCCCTTGCGAATCTTGAAGTTCGCAATGGATTTCTTCGCACGCGTGATGACAGCTTTCTGGCCGGTAATCTGGCCAAGCTCTTGCGCCGCGGTATCGAGAAGCTTCGCGTTCTGGCTTGCTTCGCCAAGGCCGATGTTGACGGTAATCTTGGAAACCTTGGGCACAGCCATGACGTTCTTCCAGCCGAATCGCTTCATCAGCGCCGGGGTCGTTTCTTTGCGATATTTTTCCTGCAATCTGCTCTTCATTTCCTCTGACCTTTTTCTTGCAAAGCCTTTGCTTTAACTCTTACTACTTGTCCAAAGTCGTTCCGCAGCGGCGGCACGAACGGACTTTCTTGCCGTCAGCCAAAACGGTGTGGCCGATGCGGGTATGCTTTCCGCAGCTGGAGCAAACAATCTGCACGTTGGAGACGTTGATCGGGCCTTCCTTTTCCACGATACCGCCCTTAACGTTCTTGTTTGGATTCGGCCGCGTGTGGCGCTTGATGATGTGCGCGTGCTCAACGACAACCGTATTTTTCAACGGGTTGACGGAAAGAATCCGCCCCGTGCGCCCTGCATCCGGCCCTGCCATCACCTTGACGTTGTCGCCCTTGCGAAGCTGAACCCTATAACGAGTTTTTTCTTGTGCGCTCATGTTTCCTGTTTCCCTTACCAAACTTCCGGAGCGAGCGAGACAATTTTCGTAAACTTTTTCTCGCGCAGCTCTCTTGCCACCGGGCCGAACACGCGGGTGCCAACTGGCTCGTTTGCATCGTTGATCAAAACCGCGGCATTGTCGTCAAAGCGGATGTAGGTGCCGTCCTTGCGGCGCTGTTCCTTGCGCATACGGACGATCACGCACTTCACAACTTTGCCTTCCTTAATCTGGCTTTCCGGCGTCGCTTCCTTTACGGAAGCGGTGACAATGTCGCCGAGACCGGCTTTGAGTCCGGCATCGCCGCCGACTGGCAAAATACACATCAGCTTGCGCGCGCCGGAATTGTCGGCCACCGTCAGCCAGGTTCGCATCTGAATCATGGCGTCTCTTCCCCTGTTCCTTTAGGCGGCTGACGCGTTGCGCGTCAGCACTTCCTTCAAGCGCCAGCGCTTGAGCTTCGAGAGCGGCCGCGTGGAGGAAATCCGCACGGTATCTCCCTGCTTGGCTTCGCGCTTTTCATCGTGTGCGTAAAACTTCTTCGTGATGCGCACAACGCGGCGATACTTCGGATGCTGCACGAGGCGAATCACTTCAACGACGATGGTCTTTTCCATCTTCGCGCTGGTGACTTTGCCCACGAGTTCGGTACGTTCGCCGCGAGCGGCGGCAACTTGTGTCTCTGCTGTCATTACGCTTTCCCTGCTTTCGCCGTTTTCGCGGCGGAATTCAGTTCATGCGCGCGGAGCAACGTCTTGACGCGCGCCAAATCCTTCTTGGCTTCCCGCAAACGCTTGAGCGCTTCGGACTGGCCGGTGGTCAACTGAAAGCGGAGGCGGAAAATCTGCTCGGTCAGATCCTTCTGCTGAGCTTCGAGCTCGTTCACGCCCGCTTCGCGAATCTTTTCTATCCGCCGCGGCATTAGAGTTCTCCTGCGCGAGAAATAAATTTCGTTGGAATCGGCAGCTTGTGGGCCGCAAGGGTCAACGCTTCGCGCGCTACCGCTTCGTCAATTCCCGCCATTTCAAACATGATGCGTCCCGGCTTCACGACCGCGACCCACTTTTCCGGAGCGCCCTTTCCCTTGCCCATGCGGGTTTCCGCCGGCTTCTTGGTGAACGGTTTGTCCGGGAAAATACGGATCCACAGCTTGCCACCGCGCTTGATGAACCGCGTAATCGCAACGCGCGAAGCTTCAATCTGGCGGTCGGTGATCCAGGCGTTTTCCATTGCCTTCAGGCCGTATTCCCCGAAAGACAAACTGCTGCCGCTCCACGCCTTTCCTTTGCGGCGGCCGCGCATCTGCTTTCTGTACTTCACTTTCTTGGGCATCAACATCGTCGTCTTCTCGTTTCCTTAAATTCCGTCTGGTGCAATTACGCGACTGCTGCCGCAGTCTCTTTCTCTTGCAAGCTCTTGCGGCGAGGAACGTTCTCTCCCTGGTAGATCCAGCACTTCACACCAATCACGCCGTAAGTTGTCTGTGCTTCAGCCGTGCCGAAGTCGATATCCGCGCGGAGCGTCTGCAGCGGCAACCGGCCTTGCAGGTACCACTCTTTGCGCGCGATTTCCGCGCCGTTCAAACGGCCGGCAACGCGAACCTTGATTCCCTTGCAACCGAAACGCAAAGCCGAATCTACCGCTTTGCGCATGGCACGGCGGAACGCCACGCGCTTTTCGAGCTGCAGGGCAATTGATTCCGCGACGAGCGTTGCATCAAGTTCCGGACGGTGCACTTCCTGAATGTCAATGTGCACTTCGCGCTTGGTACGCTTGGAGACGTCCTGCTTCAGCTTGTCAATTTCCGCGCCCTTGCGGCCGATGATGATGCCGGGACGTGCCGTGTAGATGCGGACGATGAGCTTGTTCGCCGCGCGCTCGATATCAATCGAGCTGATGCCAGCTGACTTGAGCTTGTCCTTCAACTCTTTGCGGAGCTTTACGTCTTCATGGAGCAGATCGGCGTATTCGCGATCAGCGTACCAGCGAGACTTCCACGGTTTGTTGTAGCCGAGGCGGAAACCGTAGGGATGTGTTTTCTGACCCATATTTTCTTTTCGTGCGGCCCTTACCGGACCGACTACTTTTTCCCCTTCTTTCCGGCGGTTTGCTTACCGGTCAAAGCCTTGCGGACACGACGCGCGGTTCCGCGAACGCCCTTGTTCGATTCCTGTTCGGCGACGTTTGCCGCATGGCGCTCTGCCGCTGCAACATGATGCTCAGCAACGCCAACCCAGAGATGTGCCGTACGCTTCTGGTAGCGGAATGCGCGGCCCATCGGCGCGGGCCGCAACCTCTTCCAGCGCGGACCTTCATTGACGAACGCTTTCGAGACGTAGAGCTGATCCACGTCGAGCGGTGCTCCTGCGTCATCAGCCTTTTTTTCCGCGTTGGCCACGGCGCTGCGCAAGACCTTTTCAATGTGCTTCGCGGCGCGCTTCGGCGTAAAGCGAAGCGTCTGCAATGCATCCTGCACCTTTTGGCCGCGGATTAAATCAATCACGAGCCGCGCCTTTTGCGGAGAGAGACGAACATGCCGTGCGAGCGCGTGCGCTTCAATCTGCGGATTCTGTGTTTGAACGTCAGCCATGTCTTATGCTTTCGGCGCTGCTGCCGGTGCTGCGCCGCCTCCTGCAGGAGCCGCTTTTGCCGCCGTCTCAAGAGCAACCTTCACGGCGTGGCCCTTGAACGTGCGCGTCGGAGCGAACTCTCCCAGCTTGTGTCCGATCATCTGTTCGGTCACATACACGGGGATGAATTTCTTGCCGTTGTGCACGGCGATCGTGTGACCGATCATTTCCGGCACGATGGTCGAACGGCGCGACCACGTCTTCACGACTTTCTTTTCATTGCGCGAGTTCAGTTCTTCGACTTTTACGCGCAAGTGGCCGTCAACAAACGGACCCTTTTTTAGTGAGCGAGCCATTTCCTGCTATTCCTCCACGCGGCGCAAACGGCCCCATTGGGCGTGCCGCACTTTCTTAAATCCGCGCACCGGTCCGGGGACGCGGTGAGATTTCGGGCAGAACGGGCAGATAAACCGCGTGCCTTGCGCATTCGGTGTGCGTTCCACGATCACCGTCCATCCGGGCTTGCACAGCTTGTACAGTGCCGGCTCGAGTGGAACGATCTGCGACTTGCGCAACGAAAGGACTGGCTTTGCCGACGGCTTGGCCGCTAGGCGCTTCGTTGTTGCGCGCTTGGCGGGACGCCGCTTTGCCGTTCCTCTGCGTGCTGCCGACCGATTTGTCCGTGTCGCTCGCATCTTCTTCTGCTCGCTCCTGCAACTCTAAATTCGCCGCAGGATTCTCGCCTCAGTGCACTGCTCTTTTTCTAATCAAGTGAAAGCCGTTTGATTAGAAAGAACCTAACTACTTCCTGCGCTCGACAATGTGCTTGTCTGTACGCTTGTTGTGGCGCGTTTTCTTACCCAACGTCGGGAAAGCCCAGGGCGTCTGCGGATGATTACCCTTCACGCGGCCTTCACCACCGCCGTGCGGATGGTCAACCGGGTTCATGGCCACACCGCGAACCGTGGGACGAACACCGCGCCAGCGTGTACGACCTGCCTTGCCAAAGTTTTCGTTCTCATGATCGAGATTGCCAACCTGGCCAACCGTCGCCATGCAATCCACGGAAAATTTGCGAACTTCACCCGAAGGCAGCTTGATCAACGCAATTTCGCCTTCCTTGCTGAGCAACTGAGCCGAGGCACCAGCCGAACGAACAACCTGTCCACCGCGGCCCGGATACAGTTCAAGGTTGTGAACCTGCGTACCCGGAGGAATGTGCCGGAACTTCAGCGCATTGCCCGGAAGAATGTCCGCGTCATCGCCGGTCGAAACGGTTGCGCCCACTTCCAGCCCCACTGGCTGAAGGATGTAGCGCTTATCACCATCGGCATAGTGCAAGAGCGCAAGGTTCGCGCTGCGATTCGGGTCGTACTCGATCGCGGCGACCTTCGCCGGCACGCCTGATTTATCGCGGCGAAAGTCCACTTTGCGATACTGCTTTTTGTGGCCGCCGCCACGGTGCCATACCGAAACTTCGCCCTGGTTGTTACGGCCGCCGGAGCGCTTTTTCGGTTCGAGGAGCGCCTTTTCCGGCGTCTCCTTCGTGATTTCGCTCTTGTCGAGAACGGTCATGAACCGCCTTGACGCTGTATACGGATTAAAACTCTTCAGTCCCATCGCTGCCTCTTGCCTTCTAAAACTTTTTCTTACTGCTTTGCTTTCTCTCTAGTCCCGAATTACAGGTTGTCCGCGTACTCGATCATTTTTTCGCCTTCGGCGAGTTTTACGTACGCTTTCTTCCAATCGCGCCGGTAACCTTCGTTCTGGCCACGGCGGCGCATCTTGCCCGGGAAATTCGCGGTACGAACATCCGCGACTTTCACCTTAAAAATCTGCTGCACGGCTTCCTTGATTTCGGTCTTTGTCGCTTTCGCGGAAACTTCAAAGACCACCGTCGCGTGCAATTCCTTAACGCCCAACCCTTTTTCCGTGATGATTGGACGGCGAATAATCTGATAGTGAGGGGTCGCTGCCATGATTTATCCCTTCCCCTTTTTCGCTGCTGGCTTTGCGGCCTTCTTTGCAGCGGGCTTCTTTGCTTCGGCTTTCGGCGCAGCTTCTTTTCTTGCCGCGGGAGCCGGAGCAATCGTCTCCACATGCGGCACTTCGACCGGCTTCTTTTCCGGATCGAGCGAACGCGTCAAGCGTGCAACCGCGTCCTTTGAAAGGACAAGGCGGTCGTGCTTGAGCACATCGTATGGCTGAAGGCCATTCGGCGCAGTCAGCTTCACGCCTTCTATGTTGCGGCTCGCGAGTTCCAAATTTCGGTTCTCGCCGTGCGAAACAAGCAGAGCGGACTTGGTGAAGCTCAACTTATCGAGCGCAGCAGCGAGCTTGCTGGTCTTGTGCGAATCGAGCTGCCAGCCGTCCACGACGGTCAGCTTCTCTTCCGCAAGCTTTGCGGACAGAGCCGAGCGCAATGCGCCGAGCAAAATTTTCTTTGGAAGCGGGTAGCTGTAATCGCGCGGCTCCGGTCCGTGGACGGTACCGCCGTGGCGCCACAGCGGCGACCGGATCGAACCGATTCGCGCTCGGCCAGTGCCCTTCTGCTTCCAGAGCTTGCGGCCGGCGCCGCTCACTTCGCTCTTTTCTTTCACTTTGTGCGTGCCGCGGCGAAGTCCAGCGAGATACCAGCGCGATGCTTCGTGCAAAAGATGCTGATTGATCTTTGCGCCGAAGATCGCGTCGGCCAGCTCGACTTGCCCGACTTTCTTGCCTTCCAGATTGACGACATCTACGACCGGCATTTTTTCTTCTTCCTTCGTTACCAAAATCGTTCAAAACAAATTTTTACTTCTTCGCTGCCTTTTTCGCAGCTTTCTGCGCCCTGCTGATGAAAATATATTGTCCGCGTGGACCCGGCACGGATCCCCGAACGAGCAAAAGGTTTTCATCCGTGTCCACTTTCACGACCTTCAAATTCTTCGCGGTCACTTTGGCATTACCCATATGACCCGGAAAGTGCTGGTTCTTCCACACACGCGAGGGGAACGAACTGCCGCCGATGCCGCCCGGTGCGCGGTGGAACATCGAACCGTGCGTCGCATCGCCGCCCGCGTAGTGCCAGCGCTTTACACCGCCGGCAAATCCCTTGCCTTTGCTGACGCCGCTGACGTCCACGAGTTCGCCAGCTTTGAAATTCTCGACCAGTACGCGATCACCGACTTTCGTTTCATCCTTCGAGTCAGCAAGGCGAACTTCGCGCATCACGCGAACCGGAGCTACATTGGCCTTCTTGAAGTGGCCCGTCAGCGCCTTGTTTACACGCTGCGGCTTAACGAACTCCACAAGGCCGAGCTGCGCCGCTTCATAACCGTCTTTTTCCGTCGTTCTACGCTGCACGACAACGCAAGGACCCGCCTGCAGAACGGTGCAACCCACAAGGTTGCCGTCTTCGGCAAAGATTTGCGTCATTCCCAGCTTGATTCCGATAATTCCGTCGACCGCCATTTTCTCTTCTCTCTCTTTCGCAGCATGTCCGCCCCTGGGCGAATATTGGCTGCGTCGTGCGTGATTTCCTTACAACTTACTTCGCTGCGTGACCAAACGCCTTAATCTCGACGTCCACGCCCGGCGGAAGATCAAGCTTCATCAGAGCGTCCACCGTGTTAGGGGTCGGCTCCAGAATGTCAATCAAGCGCTTGTGCGTGCGCATTTCAAACTGTTCACGCGACTTCTTGTCCACGTGCGGCGAACGAAGCACGGTCCAGCGGTTGATCGTGGTCGGCAGAGGAATCGGGCCGGCAACATCCGCGCCGGTCCGCTTCGCTGTTTCCACAATTTCCCGCGTGGACTGATCCAGGATGCGATGGTCAAATGCCTTCAAACGAATTCGAATTTTGTCGCCTTGTCTCATTTTTACTTTTTCTCTAAAACCTTTCGATTAAGACCCAAACTACTCAATAATCTCGGTGACTGCTCCTGCTCCCACCGTGTGGCCGCCTTCGCGAATTGCGAACCGCAACCCCTTCTCCAGCGCCACGGGCGTGATCAGCGTCACTTCGCAACTCACGTTATCCCCCGGCATCACCATTTCCACTCCCGTCGGCAGCTTCACATCCCCTGTCACGTCCGTCGTCCGGAAGTAAAACTGTGGTCTGTATCCCGTGAAGAACGGTGTATGACGCCCCCCTTCTTCCTTCGTCAGTACGTATGCTTCCGCCTTGAACTTCGTGTGTGGCGTAATCGATCCAGGCTTGCACACCACCTGCCCGCGCTCCACATCGTCCTTTTCCGTGCCGCGCAACAGCAAACCTACGTTGTCCCCCGCAATCCCTTCATCCAGGAGCTTCTTGAACATCTCCACGCCCGTCACTACCTTCTTCTGCGTCGGACGGAAGCCCACGATTTCCACTTCTTCCCCAACCTTCACCTTGCCGCGTTCGATTCTTCCCGTGACCACTGTGCCGCGGCCAGAAATCGAGAAAATGTCTTCTATCGGCATTGCCATCGGTTTATCCACATCGCGAACAGGCAGCGGTACGTTCTTGTCCACCGCTTCCATCAGCTCATCAATCTTCCCTTCCCACTTTGCATCGCCATTCAGCGCCTGCAACGCACTGCCGCGAATGATCGCAATCGTGTCCCCAGGAAACTGATAGCTCTTCAACAGTTCGCGAACTTCCAGTTCCACCAGTTCCAGAAGCTCCGCGTCTTCCACCATGTCGCACTTGTTCAGAAACACCACGATCGCAGGCACGCCTACCTGACGCGCCAAGAGAATGTGTTCCCGCGTTTGCGGCATCGGTCCATCGGTCGCTGCCACCACCAGAATCGCGCCATCCATCTGCGCCGCGCCCGTGATCATGTTCTTGATGTAGTCCGCGTGACCTGGGCAATCCATGTGCGCGTAGTGTCGGTTCGCCGTTTCATACTCCACGTGCGACACCGCAATCGTGATTCCGCGCTCCCGCTCTTCCGGCGCGTTGTCAATCGTGTCAAACGCACGGAACGCCACCTTCGGATTGTGCTTCGATAGCACCTTCGTAATCGCCGCCGTCAACGTCGTCTTCCCGTGGTCAATGTGACCAATCGTCCCTATATTCACGTGCGGCTTACTGCGCTCGAATTTCTCCTTGGCCATTCCCTCTGCTCCTCAAGTCAAGTCTTGCTAAAGTCTGTGCAACGAAAACTTCTTCACTTCTTGCCTAAACCCAACTACTTCGAAACCGCCCTGCCCTTCGCCTTCGCAATCACTTCTTCGGAAACAGAAGAAGGCGCTTCTGCATAGTGCGAGAAGTGCATGGTGAAGGTAGCGCGGCCCTGCGTGCGGCTGCGAAGGTCGGTTGCATACCCGAACATCTGCGCCAGCGGAACTTCCACGCGAATCACGTTGCTGCCAGCGCGGTTTTCCGTGCCCTGAATCGCGGAACGGCGGGAGTTCAAATCGCCAAACACCGCGGCCATGTATTCTTCCGGAACCACAACTTCGACTTTCATGATCGGCTCGAGAAGAACCGGCTTGGCCTTCGCGCAAGCCTCTTTGTAGGCCATCGAACCGGCAATTTTGAACGCCATTTCGTTCGAGTCCACGTCGTGATAGCTGCCGTCGACCAGAACCACTGCCACGTCAACTGTAGGAAAGCCAGCCAAAATTCCAGTGTCCAGCGCTTCTCGAATTCCAGCTTCAATCGGCGCGATAAATTCGCGAGGGATCGCCCCGCCAACAATCTTGTCGATAAAGAGGAAACGATGTTCTTTGTCGAATTTCCACTTGCCCGGGTTACTGCTGTTGGTGATCTTCTTGGCAAGCTCGTCGATGTCGTCGGTGGACATCTCCGCCATGTTTTCGTGTTCGGAACTCGGAATCGGATGGAGCTCGATCACCGCGTGCCCGTATTGACCTTTACCACCGGTCTGTTTGATGTACTTGCCTTCCGCATCGGCGCGCTTGCGAATCGTTTCGCGATAGGCAACCTGAGGACGACCGACATTCGCCTGCACGCTGTATTCGCGCAACATGCGGTCCACAATAATTTCCAGGTGAAGTTCGCCCATACCAGAGATCAGTGTTTGCCCGGTATCTGGCTCCGTTGAAACACGGAAGGTTGGGTCTTCCTGCGCAAGGCGCTGCAACGCGACGCCGAGCTTGTCCTGATCGGCTTTTGTCTTCGGCTCGATGGCCACCGAAATAACCGGTGCCGGGAATTCAATCGATTCAAGAATAATCTGCTTCTGCTCGTCACAGAGCGTGTCGCCCGTATTGACACTCTTCAAACCGACAACAGCGCAGATATCGCCCGCATAGACTTCTTCAATTTCTTCGCGCTTGTTTGCGTGCATTTGGAGCAAGCGGCTGATGCGTTCGCGGCTGCGCTTGCCAGAGTTGTAAACATAGCTCCCGGACTTTAAGACGCCGGAGTAAACACGGATGTAAGTCACATGGCCGACGAACGGGTCGGACATGATTTTGAATGCGAGCGCAGAAAACGGCTGATCATCAGCGGCACGGCGCAATTCGGTCGCATCGGTATCGGGATTCACGCCTTCCACCGGGGGAACATCCACAGGCGAAGGCAGGTAATCAATAACCGCATCCAGCAGCGGCTGAATGCCCTTGTTCTTGAAGGCGGAACCGGCAAGAACAGGAACAATCTTGAGCGCAAGCGTGGACTTACGAATCGACTTGCGCATTTCTTCGAGCGTCAGCGTACCTTCGCTCAAATACTTATCGAGAATTTCGTCATCGTGTTCGGCAATGTATTCGACAACCTTTGCACGATGATCGTCGTAAAACTTCTTATCAATCGCGGAGCCCTTTAGTGCAGCAGCAACGTCCGCACGGGATGAAACGAATGCGGGATCCCACAGCTTGGCCACTTCAAAAATTTCATACTTCGCGCCGAGGGTTTCTTCCAGCCAAACAATGACTTTTTCTTCCAGGAAATCGATGACGCCGATGAAATTATCTTCGCGGCCAAGGGGAAACTGAAGGGGAACGGGATGAGCACCGAGGCGCTGACGCATGGTCCGAATAACGTGGTCAAAATCCGCGCCCATGCGGTCCATTTTGTTGACGAAGGCCAAACGAGGAACACGATACTTGTCCGCCTGGCGCCAAACGGTTTCTGACTGGGGCTGAACACCGGCGACGGAGTCAAACACCGCAACTGCACCATCAAGAACGCGCAAGGACCGCTCGACTTCGACCGTAAAGTCCACGTGGCCTGGTGTGTCAATAATGTTGACGCGATATTTCTTATCGAAACGCGTCCACGAAGCAGTCGTCGCGGCGGACGTAATCGTGATGCCGCGTTCGCGCTCCTGCTCCATCCAGTCCATCGTGGCAGTGCCTTCGTCCACAGAACCGATCTTGTAAGTGACACCCGTATAGAACAGGATGCGTTCGGTTGACGTCGTCTTTCCGGCGTCAATGTGCGCCATGATCCCGATGTTGCGCGTGTCTTCGAGTTTGAATGCCCTGGGCATAGTCGTCTGTTACGAAATCCCTGTCTTCTCTCTATGAGAGACTTTGATTAAAATCCAACTACCAGCGGTAATGAGCGAAAGCCTTGTTCGCTTCCGCCATGCGGTGCACATCTTCCTTCTTCTTGATTGCGCCGCCGCGAAGATTGGCTGCGTCAATCAACTCGTCGCAAAGCTTGTCCGTCATGGACTTTCCGGAACGCTCGCGCGAGTACTGCAAAATCCAGCGAATGGCCAGCGACTGCCGGCGGAAAGGATTCACTTCCACGGGAACCTGATAGTTCGCGCCACCGACGCGCCGCGTCTTCACTTCCAGCACCGGCTTTGCGTTCTCGAGCGCCTTCTTGAAAATCTTGATCGCTTCGTCGTTTGTCTTCTTCGCAACCTGGTCCATGGCCGTATAGAACACGCGCTGCGCCGTGCTCTTCTTGCCGTCCCACATCATCGAGCAGATGAACTTTTCAACGAGGCTGTCGCCGTAAACCGGGTCAACTTCCTGCTTGCGGCGGCTGACAAGTCCTTTGCGTGGCATTCTCTTCGGCTCCTCTAAACTTTCTTACTTCGCTGCCTGTCCGGCCTTCGGACGCTTCGCTCCATACTTCGAGCGGCCTTGCTTGCGGTTTTCCACGCCCGAGGCATCGAGCGTTCCGCGAACGATGTGGTAACGAACTCCAGGCAAATCCTTAACACGGCCGCCGCGCACGAGCACGATCGAGTGCTCCTGCAAGTTGTGGCCGATACCGGGGATGTACGTGGTGACTTCGACGGAATTCGTGAGGCGAACGCGGGCGACCTTGCGGAGAGCGGAGTTCGGCTTCTTCGGCGTTTGCGTATAGACTCGGATACAGACTCCGCGCTTTTCGGGGCAGCCCATCAACGCGGGCGACTTCGTTTTGCTGATGACTCCCTCGCGGCCCATTCTGATCAGTTGCGAAAATGTCGGCACAGTCTTCCCTCTTTGTTTGCGGACACAAGTTCAGCCCGCGATTGCACGCACGTTTCGACAGCTCTCGCCGCGCGCGCAAAAAAATCCACGCGAGAGCACACTACGCTGAAAGGCTTACTGCGATTCCGGAGACCAGCAAGAAACTCCGCGCGCACCCCAAGAGGCAGAACTACGCTCTTGGCTTCGATTCGGAGAGGCTTACTCGGCTTTGCGGGACTGGCGTCCCATTCCGGCCGCTCTTTGCTCCCAATCCGTCTTGCAATGTTCCGGGAGTAAAGATCCTTCCAACTACACGCGTCTAAAAACCCCCAGACGCGCTACTGCTTGGGCAAAACTACCCCTAACAAACAACAGAGTATAGGGGAGAAATTGTGATGTGTCAAATCTGATTCGCAACAACCTGAGGAAAACTTTGCAGAAAAGTTCCCCTTGGCATAATTGCCTGCTCGGGGCAGGACGCGCCTCAAAAAGGCAAAATTGAAGCGAAACCAACGTTCGCTTTGAAAAAAGATTGGGGCAGGGGAGGTAGCCCCGCCCCAAATCCGAAGGTAACTCACCTATTTACAATAATTTACTACTGATTTTGCGTTTCGCTCTTCTCCAAGCCTAGGTCACCATAAGGCCACAAATTGAATGCCTTGAGCTCCTCGTATTCATGCTGATCCCGGAGCATCTTGGCCGTTTTGGCATCCGGCCACGGTTCGGCCAGGCGGTCCGGCCGGTCAGCGATCCAGTAGGCGGTCATAGCCATAATGGTCGCGTTTTGCGCCAGGATGTCAGGTTTCTGTGCCTCCAGTGCATCCGCTGCCGAGTGATGCGTGTAGCCGTAATCGGCAGTTTCCTGCTCCATATTGATTCCAGGCAAACCGTAAACCGAAAACGGCAGTGTGTCCGTGCCCGATTCGATTTTATCGTTCACTTTCACCTTGCGAAGATTGGAGAACGAATCCGCAAAGGCTTCCATCACGGGCACTAAGTCATCTCGTCCGCCCATCTGGAAATTCTTTACGATTCCCTGGCCTTCATCGAGAATCAAGTCCCCAAGATGGTTTTTCCATTCCTCTTTGTGCTGCTTGTAATACGCGTAAGAACCATCGAGCCCTTGCTCTTCTCCGGTGAAGAGCACAAATCGCAGCGTGCGCTTTGGCCGCAATCCGGCACGCTTGATCGTATCGGCAGCGCCTAGGGTTGCCGCAGTGCCAGAACCGTTGTCTGTCGTCCCTTGCGAGAGATCCCAGGAATCAAGATGCCCGCCAACCACAAAGATCTGCTCCGGATGTTCAGACCCGCGAATCTCCCCAACCACGTTGGCGGTTTCGACTGGGCCATTGGTAAAAGTATTTTGCACGTTGATGTGCATGCGCGGAGTGATGCCGCGCGCAATCAAGCGTTCAAGCTGGCCTTGATCTTCGTTGGTCATCGAAACCACGGGAACAGCAAAATCAGCGTCGAAACCCAGAATTCCCGTGTGGGTCAGGTTCATTCCCGTTGAGCGCGAACCGCCCTGGCCACCAATGACAGCGACCACTCCCGCATTCGCGAGTGATTTCAGGTAATTTCCGAAGTCCGCAAAAATCATCATGAAATCTTTTTTTGGTTTTCCCTTCGCCTGCACCAGGACAATTTTCCCTTTCAGACGTCCAACGTTTTTCGCTTCTTCATCAAGATCAAAGAGGTTGATGGTGACGACATCCGCATCCGCGCCGCCCGGAGCCGTCGAACCAACCCAGCCCATCGCGTCAATGTGCAGCTTCCGGCTGACAGGGGAAATTAATTGCGCATCGGCCGTGCCTCTCGTCCAACCGCGCCAAATCGTGTACTTCTCCAAGTGGACGTTCTCAAGACCCATTTCTTTCATTTTCGCCATCGCCCACTCTTCCGATTTGCGTTCCGAAGGCGAACCGGTCACGCGCGAGCCAATGTCATCGCTCAACTCGGTCAAATACTGGTAGGCGCGGGAGTTCATCACGCCCTCTCCGGCAATCTTTACGAGCGACGGCATGGTGCCGTCTTCTTTCGGGCCTTTGGGCTTGTTGTCCGCCGCGGCCAATCCCGCCGCAACAAGCATCACCACCGCTGCTCCTGAGAAAACCACCGCTCTTCTCATTCGTTCCTCTCTTGGCGCGTTTGCGCACACAAAGCCTATCACCTCCCTCAGACGCATCCGCCGGAAAACTGTTTCGCACGTCGTATACAAATTGGCGCTACTTGCGAGGCGAGAAACTCGTTGCTAAGGGCCGCTTTACGGAGCGAATTGCGAACTCTAAACTCGAACATGATCGCTATGAATCATTTCTTTGTACATTTTTCTAAACGAGCGATGGTTTTTTGCGCGGGATTGCTGTTTCTTGCGGTCGGCACGATCGCCCAAGCACCTGCTGAAAAATCCCAGGAAAAGCCGGCTGATAAATCGGCGGAAAAACCTACAGAGAAGACCGAAGAACCACCGAACGCAGCCCAGATTGAATTGCTCGAAACAAAATACCGTTTCGAGACCAACGGTGACTCCCGAAAAGAAGTCCATGCCATAGTTAAAATCAACAGCGAGCTGGGCGTCCGCCAGTTTGCTCGATTGAATTTCGACTACAACCGCAGCTTCCAATCCGTGGAAATTCCTCTGGCGCGCATCACTCACGCCAATGGCGGTACGTCCGACATTCTTCCCAGCGCCATCGCCGACGCTCCCAATCCCGCCGTCGAGAAATTCCCTGCGTATCATGACGTTCGTGTCAAATCCGTCCGCATCCTCGGTCTTCAACCAGGTGATTCCCTAGAATATCGCGTCACGACAGCGACTGAGCATCACCCGCTCGCACCTAACTTCTGGATTTCCCATTCGTTTGATCACACAGGCGTCGCCTCCAGACAAAGTCTCGAAATAAGTGTTCCGAAGTCTCGTGAGATTCAGCTTCGAGTAAGCCCCAACTTTCCAGCGAACGAAACTGAGGAATCAGGTGTGGGAATAGACGCGAGGCGCGTCACTCGATGGAATCTGTCTACAACGCTTGGCTCATCATCAGAAGAACTGGAGCCCGACGTGGTCATCAGCACTTTCGCGTCTTGGCAAGACCTTGTCGAAGCCTTCGGAAAGCTGATGGTGAGGGCGGAATCTGGAAGATCCGAGATTTTGCAGAAATCTTCGGAGCTAAGCAAAACCCTGACAACTCCTGAAAGCAAAACAAGGGCAATCTACAATTTCGTCTCAAAAAAGATTTCGACTGTCGATCTTCCGCTGGAAGCAATGGCGTTCCGTATGCGTCAGCCTGAAGAAATATTGAGTTCTGGGTATGCAACAGCCGAGGATAAGTTCGTTCTCTTTCGCGTTTTGGTCGCGCCGTTTGAAGGTGAGGCCTATCCAGCCTTTGTGGCATCAGCTAAGGAAATTTCCAAGGCGATACCAATTCCGTCAGCCTTTTCGAATCTGCTCGTTGTCGCCGGTATTCCCCCAAAATTGCGACCAGGCGGAGGTTGTGGCGATTGCGAAGAGTTCGTCTGGCTCGACCCTTCTGTGGAAGTCGCTCCCTTCCGTGTCATTCCAGCCAGCCTTCGCGGCAAGGAAGCTCTCTTCGGAGGAGCGGGGATTGTTCCGACCAACCGCCTCTTTTGGCAAGTTCCCAATCGCCTGCCATTTGCTTCGACCCAGAAAGTAAGAATTGCGGGAACGCTTGGGCAGGATGGTGCGCTCAAAACAAGAGTGAACTACGTTCTGCGCGGCGATAACGAGTTGCTCCTCCGCGTAGTGTTCCATAAGACTCCCACCGATAAGCAAAAGGAAATCGGGCAATACCTGGCCTTGTCTGACGGTTTTCGAGGAAAAGTGACCAGCGTGAAAACTTCGGACCCGTACGATACGGACAAACCTTTTGAAGTGGAATACGAACTGACGCAGGAAAAATTTGTGGATTGGTCGAAGAAGCCGGTGCGTATTCCCGCCTTGCTTCCCTTGCCTGGATTGCCTGACGTAACCAAGAAACCGGCAGCCAATTCCAAGATCGAGCTTGGCACACCGTTGGATATTTCGCTAACGGGAACTCTGCGCCTTCCTCCGGGAACACTTGCAACTGCTCCAGCGGGCACTTCCGTCAAACGCGACTACGCCGCCTTCAGCTCGACGTATTCTTCCAAAGCAAACGTCTTGAATTTTTCGCGGCACTTGAATTTTTTATTGCCAGAAATTCCGAGCGAACGCCTGCTTGATCTCAACGCTTTCATCCACGCCGTACAAAGTGACCAAGGCCAGCTCTTTGTGCTCGACAAGCCCGATTCCATCCCGCCGGCAAAACCAAAATAAAAAGCCTGCACCTTCTACAGGCTTTTCTTGAATCGAGTTCCGTCTGAAAACTGATGGCTGACGTCTGAAGACTTTCTACCTAATCTCCATCACTTCTTTTTCCTTCGCAGTCGCCATGTCTTCGATCTTCTTCGTCTCGGAATGTGTCAACTTCTCCAGTTCATCGAGCGAACGCTTCTGCTCATCCTGGCTGATCTTTTTGTCCTTTTCCAGCTTGTCTATGGCCTCTTTGATATCGCGACGAATGTTGCGCACAGCCGTAAGGTGGTTCTCCCGTACCTTGTGCATATGCTTCACGAGTTCCTTCCGACGCTCTTCCGTCGGAGCGGGTACCGGCACGCGCACGACTTTGCCATCGTTCGTCGGATTCAATCCCAAATCAGATGTGCGGATCGCCTTATCAATCATCGAAACGGCGCTGGTATCCCAGGGCGCGATCACGATCATCGTCGGGTCGGGCACCGTAACCGAGCCCAGCTGGTTCACAGGCATCGGCGTACCGTGATAGTCCACCCGCACATTGTCCAGAATTGAAGCATTCGCGCGGCCCGTGCGAACCGTCGCCAGCTCCTTGCGAAAATCCTCCACGGCTTTTTCCATCCGGGTTTTTGCAGCCGTAGTCGCTTCCTTTGTCGAACCAATCGTTGACATGTTCTTATTTCCTCAATCGAATTTTGCAGTTGCACTCTTGCAGAACCAGCACAGCCCCTGCTGCGCAAACCATTAGGCCATTGTTACGAGCGAACCAACGCGCTCTCCCAAAACCACGCGCTTGATATTTCCGTATTCGCCCATGTTGAACACCACGATCGGCATGCCATTGTCCATACAGAGTGAAATGGCCGTCGAATCCATCACTTTCAAATTCCGCTGCAATACGTCGCGATACGTAATCTGTTCGAACAAAATCGCCGTCGCAACCTTTTCCGGATCCGCGTCATAAACTCCTTCAACGCGCGTCGCTTTCAGGATCACATCTGCCTTGATTTCCATCGCGCGCAAAGCAGCCGCAGTGTCGGTCGAAAAATAGGGATTGCCTGTGCCGGCACCAAAAATGACAACGCGGCCTTTTTCCAGGTGGCGCATCGCGCGCCGCCGGATGAACGGCTCCGCCACCTGTTGCATCACAATCGCGCTTTGTACGCGTGTGTACACGCCTTCCTTTTCCAGAGCGTCCTGTAAAGCCAACGCATTGATGACCGTCGCCATCATGCCCATGTAGTCGCCCGTGGTGCGATCGATTTCAAATCCTTTTTGCCGCGCACCGCGAAAAATATTTCCGCCACCGACGACCAGCGCTATTTCCACTCCCAGGTCGTGCACTTCCTTCAGTTCACGCGCAATCGCCTGAATCGTTTCGCCGTGTATGCCATATCCCTGCGGCCCAGCTAGCGACTCGCCAGAAATCTTCAGCAAAATCCTTTTATATATGGGTTTCTTCTTTGCGCTTTTCTTCGAGGACGACTTTTTCGCTGGCATGGCTCTCCGCAATCGCCGGTCAAGTCCCGCAAAATTGTAGCAAACTCAGCAGGCGAGCACGAGTATTCACGGAAACTTAAGCATGGAACCTTGGATTCATCCGCCGCGTCTGAGCTAGTATCCTACTAACTCTGGAGCCAAAATAAGGACCTATATGTCCAAGTGGCAGGCAATCGCGATCGCCTCTCTGTATGTTCTTGCTGGTAGTGCCGGCAGCGCAGGCGCACAGGAGCCACAGCAAAGCTCCCCCCCCGCCGCGCAAGGCCCCACCCTCAAAGTCGAAACGCGTAATGTCCTCGTGGACGTGGTCGTCACGGACAAAAAAGGAAAGGCAATCAGCGGCCTTCCCAAGGACACCTTCGAAATTGCGGAGGATGGAGTGACACAGCAGATCGTGTCCTTCGAAGAGCATAAAGCCGCCCCGCCAAGTTCGCTGGCGTTGCCGAACATGCCGTCGAATGTGTTTACGAATTTTCCAACAATCAATACTTCTGACTCGGTCAACGTCCTGCTGCTGGACACTCTTAACACCGACCCGGCTGACCAGGTTTATGTTCGCAAGCAGATGACGGAATACCTGAAGACGGTTCGACAGGGTACGCAGGTGGCGATTTTTGCGCTGGGGTCTCAGCTCAAGCTGGTTCGTGGCTTCACAACCGACTACGCCGGCCTTGCCGTTGCATTAAACGATCAGAGCTCAGGCGCCGCTCCCCAGTTCTCTCGCTTCTTCGCGACCAACTCCCAAAAAGACAGCGACGCGGAGCTTACATCCGTCATGCAAAAAAGCCAGGCGTCTCCCGAGGCAATCGCAGCCGTCAGGGCGTATCAGCGGGAACAAGTCGCCATGATGGCTGGTGCACGAACTGAACTTACGCTGCAGGCCTTTCAGTTTTTGGCGCGCTATTTGTCCGGAATTCACGCGCGCAAGAATCTGATTTGGTTCGCACAATCTTTCCCAATCAGCTTTGTTCCAGATGCGATCTCGCGCATGCCGAAAGGTCGGGACAAAGCGCAGCAGACTTCTGATCTGCTAACCGCCGGACAAATTGCAATCTATCCAGTCTCAGCAAGCGGCGTCGCAAACTATGTGCAGAACGAAGTGGGCACAAGACATTCCGTCAACGCCGAAATTGCACATGCAGAGATATCCAGTGCGCAAATTGCCATGGAGACATTGGCAAAGGAAACAGGAGGCCAGGCTTTCTACAATACAAACAATCTGAACACGGCGATTTCAGATGCGATAGATAACGGGGCGCGTTACTACTCACTGGCCTACTCTCCCACCAACCGCACGCTCGATGGCAAATACCGCCGTATTGAGGTGCGCGTCCCAAAAGGTCTTCAGCTTTCTTACCGGCGCGGTTACTACGCGGATTCCGCCGATTTCTCGAGCAAGAGTACGGATCGTGCCGATGCAGATCCGCTGCTCCCGCTTCTGGGGTTTGGAATGCCGAATTTTGATCAGATTCTTTTCAAAATGCAGTTAAACGTTGCGATGGCCCGTGTTGCGGATGGTCAAAAAACCGCGGGAAGTAACACGGAAATGAAGGGGCCTCTTACGCGCTACCGCGCGGATTTTGCCATTCTGCCTCAGGACCTCCAATTCGATAAGACGGCGGACGGCAGGCGGCTTGGTCACTTGGAAGTCATGCTCGTCGCGTACGACGCAGACGGCAAGATCGTGAACATTCTCAAGCGCGACTTGCCGGTCTCCCTGACAGAAGATGTATTTCAGACCGCACAACGCGGCGGCCTGCAGATTCGCGAAGAAATTGACGTACCAGCAGGCGATGTTTATTTGCGCATGGGAATCTACGATATGAACACAGGCAAGTGCGGCAGCATTGGCGTCCCCTTGCAGACAAAAGGCCAATCTGGCGGCGGGAAATAACCGGTCCACAAAAATAAAAACGCTCCGGACGAGCCGGAGCGTTTTCTTGTTTTTCTTAACAGTCGATTCGCTTTAGGCAGTCGCAGCAGGAGCAACGGCGCTCTGTGCGCTCGCCGCAACCTCGCCGACCTTGAATCGCGAGAAACGGCGAATCGTAATATTCTCACCGAGCTTTGCAATGGCGTTGTTCACCATCTCGCCGATCGTCACACTCTCGTCCTTGATGAAGTGCTGTTCGTAGAGGCAATTCTCTTCGTAGAACTTCTCCATCTTTCCGGTGACGATGCGCTCCACTACGTTTTCCGGCTTGCCCGTTGCAAGAGCCTGTGCTTTGTAAATCTCGCGCTCCTTCTCCAGCATTTCCGCCGTCACTTCTTCGCGGCGTACATAGCGCGGATCAAGAGCGGCGATGTGCATCGCAATGTCGTGCGTCAACTGCTGAAACGCTTCCGTGCGGGCCACGAAGTCGGATTCGCAATTGATTTCCACAAGCACGCCGATCTTCCCGCCCGCGTGAATGTAGCAATCAATCAGTCCTTCCGACGCTTCGCGTGTGGCCTTCTTCGCAGCTGCGGCTTGCCCCTTCTTGCGAAGCACTGCAATCGCCTTATCAAGGTCACCCTGCGCTTCGATCAGCGCCGAGCGGCAATCGTTGAATCCCGCATTCGTCCTGTCCCGCAGTTCCTTTACGAGCTTGGCTGGAATTTCCATGACTGTATTTGGTGTACTCATCCTTTTTCTCTAATCTTTCTTCAAAAATTTCCGCAATTTTCTTATTCGCTTACAAAACGGCCCGCCGCGAAATGGATCGAGGCGGGCCCGAAAAGTTCTCTTACCCGCGCTTGCTTAGCGTGACTCCTCGTCCGGTGGAACGGTTGCCTCTGCGGCTTCAGCTTTGAACGCTTCTGCGCCGTCAATAGCTTCGACGAAGTCGCCTTCCTGCTTTTCGTACTGCTCGTACGCGCTTGTATCCACGTACTCTACGCCATCCACAGCAGCTTGATCCGCAGCGGCTTTCGTTTCGCCGACCTGCGACTGCGCGTACGCGTTTCGGCCTTCAATCACCGACTCCGAAATCTTGGAGGTGAACAAACGAATCGCACGCAGCGCGTCGTCGTTCCCCGGAATGATCCAGTCCACAACATCCGGATCGCAATTTGTGTCGACGACAGAAACCACCGGCACGCCCATGCGGCGCGCTTCTTTCACGGCAATTTCTTCCGCGTTGGAATCGATCACGAACATCGCGTCCGGCAGTTGCGACATGTTCTCGATGCCGTCGAGGTTCTGCTGTAAATGCTTCATTTCACGGTCGAGGCGCGCGCGCTCTTTCTTTGAGAGCTGTTCCATGCGGCCGTCTTCCGTCATGGCCTTCAGGAGCTTCAAACGCTTGATCGATTTCTGCAGAGTAGACCAGTTGGTCAGCGTGCCGCCCAACCAGCGGTGATTCACAAAAAACGCACCGCAGCGCTTCGCCTCTTCGGCAACCGCTTCCTGTGCCTGGCGCTTCGTGCCAACAAACAAAACCGATTTGCCCTGGGCGGACATGTCGCTTACGAAGCGGCTCGCTTCGCGGAACATCTTCAGGGTCTTCTGCAGGTCAATGATGTGAATGCCGTTGCGCTCGCCGAAAATATATTCCTTCATCTTCGGATTCCAACGACGCGTCTGGTGACCGAAATGAACACCGGCCTCCAGCAGTTCCTTCATGGTGATTTCTACTGCCACATGTCCTCCTTATTGGACATCTGTTTGCGGCGTGCTTTCGCGATTTCGCCGAACAGCGTTCTTGCCAGCGATCTTGCTGGCCGTGATCTCAGTGGAGTTTCTTGCGAAACTCCACTGGAGCTCGTTGCAGCCACCAAGCAAATTAGCGCTTGGTGAACTGGAATCTCTTTCTCGCGCCCTTCTGTCCGTACTTCTTGCGTTCCTTCATACGGGAATCGCGCGTCAGAAAGCCGTTCTTACGCAGTGCCGGACGAAGCTCTGGATTGAACCTCGAAATCGCGCGGGAGAGGCCCATGCGAACCGCTCCAGCCTGGCCGCCAACCCCGCCGCCGTGCGCGGTCACCACAACATCAATCTGGTCCGCCAGGTTCGTAAACTTCACCGGCTCCGTCGCGTCATGCTTCCACGCAAAATTCGGGAAGTACTGCTCCACCGGCCGGCCGTTCACCGTGAACTTGCCCGAGCCGGGACGCACAAAGACACGCGCGATGGACTCTTTGCGGCGGCCCGTGCCGTGGAACCATGCCTTGTTTGAAGCTTCAGCGCTCAAAACTTCCTCCCAGATACGCTCTGAAAATCAATTCTGTTCAACAAACAAACTCAGAGACAACATGGCCGTCACCGGCCTAAATCCATTTGAACTTCCCACCCGGCTGATTCCCTGCGAAGGCCTGCACCTGACCCGCGTAGAAGGACCACCAACGTGCGGAAACTTCAGGACCCCAACTGCAGAAACAAAACTCTTATATCGCCAGCGGCTGCGGATTCTGTCCCTTGTGCCGCGCCAAACCCGCTGCATCGCGATACACGCGCAACTTCTTCATACGCCGCGCGCGCAACTTGTTCTTCGGCAGCATGCCTTCGATGGCTTCGCGAACCATCCATTCCGGCTTGGTTCCGCGAACCCGCTTTGCGGGGACTTCCTTCAATCCGCCCGGGTATCCGCTATGTGAGTAATAAACCTTTTGCTCGATCTTGTTGCCGGTCAGGCGAATCTTGTCCGCGTTAATCACCACCACATGATCGCCCGAATCCAGATATGGCGTAAAGGACGCCTTGTCCTTACCAATCAAAGTCCGCGCCACTTTCGTCGCCAGGCGTCCCAGCACCTGGTCCGTGGCATCCACAACAAACCAATTCGCGCCCACCTTTAGCGCTTCGGCTTCTGCTCCCTTGGCTACGTACGTCCTCATTGAAATCAGTCACACCTTTCCCTATAGAGACAAACGTTAATTTTATGGGTTGCGTTGGCCTTTGTCAACGCGGTTTCAAGCCAAAGAAATCATACAGTTTGTTACTTCTGCACCGCCCACGCCATCCCGTCTGGATTCCCGCCCGCATCAATCTTTCCCGTTACCGCAAGCGTCTTCAAATCAATCACCGCCACATAATTATCCGGAGTACATGCCACAAACGCTCGCGCGCCATTTGGCTCCATCTGAATTCCAGCGGCGCCGTGCCCCACGGGAATCCGCTTCACGACTTCTTTCAGACCTGCATCAAGCACCGTGACGTCAGTCCCGCCAAGCGAGGAAACAAATGCCAGCTTCCCGTCAGGAGTGAATTTTAGGCGATTCGCTCCGCGCACATTTGCATTGATTGTCCGCGACACACTCTTATCCGCGATGTTCACCACGGCGACCGTCCCTGCCTGTGCATTCGCAGCCCAAAGTTCTTTCCCATCTGGCGACACGTCAAATCCTTCCGACCCTGCGCCCACATTCACCAAAAATTGCGTCCACTCTGGAGCAAATCCTCCCGGCGGCGGTCCTGGCGGAGGAACTGCGCCGCCTTGTGCGCCTGGCGGCGGCCCAGATGGCAAACTAGGCCGCACCTTCTCCCAGATGCTTACCGTGCCCGACTGAATGTTTGACGTGAAAATCCGGCTCATGTCCTGCATCACGTAAATCATGTGCGTCCGGTTCTGCCCGCCGCCCAAAACAAAATCCACTTTGCCGCTTGCCGGATCGACACTCCCAAACACCTTTGCCGCTTCCGCAGTGAACCAAACCTTTCCGCCTGCGAAATCCAAACCATGCGGCCCTTTCAGGGCACCCAAATCGATTGGCGCCAGCGCTTGATGATTCACTAAGTCCAGAACCGCAAGCGTGTGCAAGGCTCCCGCTCCTCCGCCGCCGTAATTCGAAACGTATGCGAACTTCCCATCCGCCGTCGCAATCACTTCGTGCGGATCGTTTCCAACCGGCATTTTCGCAACAACCTTCAGCGTCGCGGGATCAATAATCGCCAGCGTGTGATCCTTCTTCGACAGCACCAGCAACGACTCCTTTCCCGTCTGCGCCGAGCCGCCCGAAGCTGCAATCACCATCGCGAACAACAAGAACCCGATTCTCCGCATAACACTCCTCAACTTTCCCATTGCCGTGAGTTTATAACAGCTCGCGTTCTTTGAGCCGATTCCCTCTCTTTTTCCGCACTCTTTAATTAAGAGGTTCGTTCCGCGCTCTTGGCTTTATGGTGGTGCCTATGTCTAAGAAACCCTTGCTTATTGCCGCTATCTCATTCGTTTCGCTCGTTATCCTAATTACCGCTCGTGCTGCTTACGTCTACGTTAAGGAACAATCCGAAGCGCACCAACGCGAAGAGCAATTCGCCAAAGCCCAGCAAGCCGCGCAAGACGCTATGAAGCAATGGCAGCAGCAGATGGGAGCCTACTCGCAAATGCAGCAGAACGTGCCTAACCTTGCGAACCTGCCGAACATGGCAAATATGCCGAACTTCTCCAGCATGCCTGGCGTCTATTCTCCCGCTTCGCAAGTGGCCATGGCCAGGCTGATGCAATCCGGCGTCGGCATGGGCGTCGCTTCCTATCTCGTTCAAGCCAAGGCCCAAGTTCTCTCCCAATCCAACAACTCCGTCCGCTACTCGCTCACTTTCCCCAACGGGGTCTATTCCGAAAGCACCGTCACGATCACTCCAAATCAACACTATTCGCCTTCTTCCGCGGAACTCGCAATCGCGCAAAAAACCGGCCGCCACGTTTTTGACGTTCATCTCTCGTCAAAGAGAGAGAGCGATACGAAGGCCCACATCACGCTCACCTACTTCGTCCCCAACTCGGCCATTCCCGCAAACTTGCTGCAACGCCTGCAGAACAAGTCCGCGCAACGCTTTTCGATCCTTCCCTCCGTTTTCGCCGACGAAGGCGGACCCGGTGTCGGCATCGCCCAAGATACCGGCATAGAAATCGCGAAAGAGATCCTCAAAGAGAAGGCTGAGGATACAAAATTGGCCAAGGAATTTCCCACTCCGCTCTCCCGCCTGGTCGACATTCTCAACGCCTTTAAAAAGGAACAGGAACATATCGGATGGCTCGACGAATTTAACGAACTGCAGGATTGCGTCGAAAACCCCACCAATCCCCTCACGCAAAAGGCCTACAACGAAAATCCCGCGTACAAACAGCAAACGCTCGACAATCTCGCCGAAGCCCACTCCGACGTCACCCAAGCCACCGCCATGCGCTTCCTCAATCTCGCCACTTCCGTCGCCACCGATCTCGTGGACGGCCCGCTCGGCGCTATCACCGCTCCCGTTTCGTCCTACAACGACGACGCCCTCAAGGGCGTCGCCGAAAATCGCATCAACGACATAAAGAAAAGCGTCACCGACTGCAATCCCTACAAAGGCTACGGCGACATGTACCCGCCGCTTCACGGCAAAGTCGAATATCTCTACAACCGTACTTGGCACGACGGAAAGGACAACTGGACGCGCGTCCGCACCGAAAAAAGGACGCTCACCGCCGAAGTGGAACTCGGCTTCGACGAAAACGGCAAAAACAATTCCGGCGTGAACGGCACTGGCAAGTACCACATGGAGAGCCAGGACAAATACACAAACCCGAAAGGCTACGCCGAGGACAAATCAACTATCGATGGCGCCATCGAAGTCTATGCCCAGCTCGGCGGTTCCGGCTCTGTCGGATGGGTTCAGCTCGGCATGGGCGGACAAACCATGCACGGCGTCACCGACCACACCGACACCTTCGGCAGCAAGCCCAACATCAGCCACAGCGAATGGGACAACGGCGGTGGCGGCGTCACCTGCAAATTCACCGGCGTCAATCTCCAAAAAGGCGGCACCTACTCCAGCTTCGTCGAATCCGACAACGGCTTCGGCACCTGCAAAATCGAGCTCACTCCTAAATAGCCCGCGCCGCCCATTTCGAACTTCTGTTTTTTCTGTCATCCCGACCTGCGCGCGTCGTATTCGACAGGTCTCTTCGTAACCTTCAACTCCTCCAAGCGCCAGCGGCGCGTCACAATTTAGCCCAGCGCGTAAGCGCTGGGTCACCTTCCCACCTCCGTCGAGGGCTGTAGGCGCGACACATCCAATCCCGTCGAATTCGACGGGATTGTCCGCGCACTCTTTGTTCAACATTTCTCTCTGCTCCACTCAATTTCCGCCGGCATCGACAGCCTCTCGTGGCGTAGGCTTTAGCATGCGGTCTGTGATACCTTCTCTCGCAATCGCGCCATCGACGGAGCCTCCCCCATGGATGAAATATCCGAAACGTCCGAACCATCGCTGCCCGCTTCCACAAACGCCGCTCCCAAAAGCACCCTCGGCCGCAGCATAATGTGCATCGTCGTCGGCTTCGTCGTCGTCGTTGCCATCACGCTCCTCACCGACTACTTTCTCCACAAAATTCATTTCTATCCGCCTCTCGGGGAATACACTTCCGGCTCCGTCCTCATCTGGGCCACTGTCTATCGCACCATTTACGGCGTCATCGGCAGCTACATCACAGCGCGTCTCGCCCCCAATCGCCCCATGATGCACGCTCTCATCGGCGGCGCCATCGGCACCGTCCTCGCAACGATCGGCGCCATCGCCACTTGGAATCACGTTCCTTCCCTCGGCCCGCACTGGTATCCCATCTCCCTCATCATCGGCGCCCTCCCCACCGCCTGGCTCGGCGCAAAACTCCACCTCCTCCAATCCCATTCCTGACGGTTTGTCATCCCGACCGAAGCGCAGCGTAGTGGAGGGACCTCTCCCCGCAACTCCCCCTTCTCCGTTTGCTTTCTCCTCTCGTACTCGGTTTATAATCCCTACGCTTGGTTCGTCCATAACCCGGAGCCTCTCAACCGATGCCGCGCGGCAAAAAACCCTCTCTGCCGAAAGCCAGCAAACGCCCGATCGAACAATACGACCACAAATCCAAAACGCGCCTCAACAATCCTCCCGTCGGCCTCGTCACCGAGAAAACCGATCCTCCGGTCACCTCGCGCAAAACCTATGCCTACGATCCGCATCTCGACCCGCAACTCGTCTGGGCTGGTAAAGCCGAACACACTTCCTTCGAGGTCCCCACCGTTTCTCTTCACGTCCACGAACGCATCGACCCGCGCACAATCATCGAAGCCGTCCGCAAACGCAACGGCTCCGGTAACGCCGGCGTCTCGCCGGCCTCTTCCTCTCCCCGTAACGCCGGCGTCTCGCCGGCTCTTTCTTCGTCCCGTCCCGCCTACCAACCCTCCCTCTTCGAAACCAAAGAAGAAAATCCTCCTCTCCGCGAAGCGTTCGATTTCTATCGCCATCCCCACGGTTGGACCAATCGCCTCATCGCAGGCGATTCCCTCCTCGTCATGAATTCCCTTCTCGAAAAAGAAGGCATGGCCGGCCAGGTCCAGATGGTTTACATAGACCCGCCCTACGGCATCCGCTACGGCTCCAATTTCCAGCCTTTCGTCAATCGCCGCGACGTCAAAGACGGCAAGGACGAAGACCTCACCCAGGAGCCCGAAATGGTTCGCGCCTTCCGCGATACCTGGGAACTCGGCATCCACTCCTATCTCACCTATCTACGCGACCGCCTTCTCCTTGCTCGCGACCTTCTCCACGAAGAGGGCTCTTGCTTTGTTCAAATCTCAGATGAGAACGTCCACCACGTTCGTGAAATCATGGACGATGTTTTTGGTAGTAAGAATTTTCTGTCCCAAATTGCGTTTCGGACCAGTGGAAGCTTGAGCGCAGATGTGGTGAGCGGCATCTATGACATCCTCGTATGGTATGGGCGAGATGTTTCAAAGACGAAAATCCGCCCACTCTTCGTCGATAGAGATAAAGCTGGATACCAATTCGTGGAGCTGCCCGACGGCAGTCGTAGATCCGTTTCGGAAGTTACTGAAATTCCAAAAAATTCGCGAGTGTACACAACCGAGAATCTCGTCTCCAGCGGATACACTGCTACATGCATCTTTCCTATCGAATTCGAGGGTAGAACATTCAGTCCTTCGTCAGGAAAAAGCTGGAAAACTACGAAGCCTGGCGTGCAAACGCTAATCGCCGCCAAGCGTTTACAGGCACAGGGTGCCACAGTGCGATACGTCATGTTCTATGACGATTACCCCGTCTCACGCCTGACAAATCTGTGGACAGACCTTGCAGGATCACCTGACAAGATCTACGTTGTGCAAACAAATCCCAAGGTCATACAGCGATGTATGCTTATGACGACGGACCCCGGTGACATCGTTTTCGATCCCACTTGCGGTTCCGGCACCGCTGCTGCCGTGGCGGAACAGTGGGGCCGCCGCTGGATCACCTGCGACACGTCCCGCGTCGCCACGACTCTCGCGAAGCAGCGGCTTATGTCTGCCACCTTCGATTACTACAAGCTTGCCCACCCCAGCGAAGGCGTCGGCTCCGGTTTTCAATACAAGAAGGTCCCCCATGTCACGATCGGGTCGATCGCCAACAACGAACCTCCCGGCGAAGAAACCCTCTACGACCAACCCCTCACCGACAACTCTTTAGCCCGCATCTCCGGCCCCTTCACCGTCGAAGCCGTCCCCGCCCCCAACGTCAAATCCCTCGACGATCTTGGTACCGCCGGCGTCTCGCCGGCATCCTCTTCCTCCCCAACCCCCGTCGACGAGACGCCAGCGCTACAGGCCGACGCCTCCATCGCCCGCTCCGGCCCCACCCTCCGCCAATCCGAATGGCGCGACGAACTCCTCAAATCCGGCATCCGCGGTAAGAACAAACAAACCATCGACTTCTCCCGGGTCGAACCCCTCGGCGGCACCCGCTGGCTTCACGCCGACGCCGAAACCAAAGGCGCAAAACCCGAACGCGTCGTCATCTCCTTCGGTCCCGACTACGCCCCTCTCGAACAGCGCCAGGTCGAAGCCGCATTCCACGAAGCCGCAAGCCTCCACCCCAGGCCCGAAATCATCGTCTTCGCCGCATTCCAATTCGATCCCGAAGCCGCCAAAGACATCGACGAACTCACCAAAGAAAAAACCGGCATGACCTTCCTCACCGCCCAAATGAATGCCGACCTCCTCACCGACGACCTCAAAAAGAAACGCTCTTCCAATCAATCCTTCTGGCTCGTAGGCCGCCCCGACGTAGACATCCGTGAAATAAAATCCGGCGGCGACAAAGGCAAATTCACCGCCGAAGTCCGCGGCTTCGACTACTACGACACTCGCAACGGCTCCATCGAATCTGGTGGAGCAGAAAAAATCGCCATGTGGCTGCTTGACACAGATTATGACGGTCGCAGCCTCTATCCTCGCCAAGTCTTCTTCCCCATGGCCGACGACGACGAAGGCTGGGCCAAACTAGCCCGCAACCTCAAAGCCGAAATCGATCCCGACCTCATCGAACACTACCGCGGCACCGTCTCTCTTCCCTTCGCCCTCGGCGAACACAAACGCATCGCCGTCAAAGTCATCGACGACCGCGGCATCGAGTCTCTGAAGGTTTTGAATCTATGACTTTCTCTTTTGTAGGGGCACGATACATCGTGCCCTCTGGCTTTTGCCTGTGTAGGGGCGGGGCTTTAGCCCGCCCAGGTTTTCGCTTCTGTAGTGGCGAATCTTTAGATTCGCGCTTTTGACTCTATGCCCTCCAAAACCATCGACCAGCTCATCATCAACTCTCCCTACGAGGAGCCGCGCGAATATTGGAAACGCGACCCGGACTCCAAACTCTTTTCTCGCGTCCCGGGCCGACGCCCCGCCGGCTACATCCGCGCCACCGAAAATTCCAAAGCTCTCGACGACCCCGGCGTATTCATCGAACTCCCTCTTCCCAATCAAATCCGTCCGCGCGTCAAATCTTGGAGCGAATCCGGCTATCCTGGCGTTTCCGGCATCACCAAACGTCTGCTCGAACATTGGCGCGATCCAGAACAGCGGGAAAACCGCCGCTTCTTCTTCTGCCAGCTGGAAGCCATCGAAACTCTTATTTGGCTCACAGAAGGTCCATCCTCCGACCGTACCGGCATCATCATTCCCTCCGATGGCGGACCTTTTACGCGTCTATGCTCGAAAATGGCCACCGGCTCCGGCAAAACCATCGTCATGGCTATGCTCATCGCGTGGCAGGTGCTAAACAAAGTTGCCTATCCGCAGGACAAGCGCTTCTCAAAAAACATTTTCATCGTCGCTCCCGGCCTCACCGTGAAAAATCGCCTTCAGGTGCTCGTGCCGGGCCCTGCCGACTACTACAAGGAATTCAACATCATCCCCCCGGGCCTCGAAGACTCTCTTCGTCAAGCCAAAGTGAAAGTAACCAACTGGCACGGCCTCGATTGGGAATCCGAGGAACGAATCGCCAAAAGAAAATCCGTCGACAAGCGTGGCGCCCTAAGCGACGAAGCCTACGTCCGCGAAGTTCTCGACGACATGGCCACTGCCCAAAATATCGTCGTCATCAATGACGAAGCGCACCACGCGTGGCGCATCGATCCAAAATCTTCTAAAGACGCCAACAAAGAGGACGTGGAGGAAGCCACCAAATGGGTTGGCGGGCTCGACCGCATCCACCGCACGCGCGGCATTCTCACCTGCTTCGACCTCACCGCAACACCTTTCGCGCCCACAGGCAAACGCAGTGGCGAAGAAACCCTTTTCAAATGGATCGTCAGCGATTTCGGCCTCAATGACGCCATCGAATCCGGCCTTGTCAAAACTCCTCGCGTCGTCGTCCGCGATGATTCCCGTCAAGCTGCGAATTACAAATCGCGCCTCTATCACATTTATGCCGATAAGGACGTCAAAGACGACATCAACCGCAAAGTAGAGCCGCATGTCCCGCTGCCCGACCTCGTCAACACCGCTTACGCCATTCTCGGCGCGGACTGGGAGGCAACTCGCAAGAACTGGCAAGAGAAAAACGCGCCAACTCCTCCAGTGATGATTACCGTCGCAAATCTCACTTACACCGCAGCACGGGTCGAATACACCCTCTCCCATAAGAAAGTCCCCATTGAAGGCCTCAGCGATCCCGACCGTATCCTGCACATCGACTCTAAAGTCCTGGGTCTCGCCGAATCCCAAGAGGAAGCCCCTGACTCTGAAATCCCCGGTAACGCCGGCGTCTCGCCGGCATCTTCCGAAGACGAATCCTCAGACGCTCCCGAAAGAAAACTCACCAAGCAGCAGAAAGCAGAACAACTCCGTCGGACAGTGGATACAGTAGGCCAGGTCGGCCAGCCCGGAGAAAAAATCCACGCGGTCATCTCGGTCGGTATGTTGTCTGAAGGTTGGGACGCAAAAACCGTCACTCACATCATGGGTTTGCGAGCCTTCACTTCTCAGCTTCTCTGCGAACAAGTAGTCGGCCGCGGGTTGCGTCGAACTTCATATGATATGCAACCGGGTAAAGATCTCTTTGAACCCGAGTACGTTAACATCTTCGGCGTCCCTTTTACATTCATGCCCCACGAGGGTGACGAAGATGCACTACCACCGCCTCCGCCACAACCTACGTCGACCGTAAAACCGCTTCCCGAGCGCAAAGACCTGGAAATCTCTTGGCCAAACATCATTCGCATTGATTACGAGTACCGGCCCAATCTCACGCTGGACCTTGAAAACATAAAGCCGCTGACCATCGATGCATATGAGACACCAAGGATTGCGGACCTCGCTCCAGTAATCGACGGCAAACCGGACATCACAAAACTCACTAGCATAGATATCGAAAAACTGGCCAAGGAACAGCGCATGCAGCGTGTCATCTTTCAGGCCGCTGCCGAGGTCTTCGACCTCATCAAACCGACCTGGAAAGCCAATCGCGAATACCTCCTCGCGCAAATCATCCGGCACACCGAGTCTTATCTTACGAGCGGCCGCATCGTGATCTCTCCGCCACTATTCGCGCAGGACGACCTTAACCGCCGGATTCTCTATACCTTAAACATGACGAGAATCGTGCAGCACCTCTGGGAAGCGCTTCGCTTTGAAAATTCCGTTTCGGTTGTCCCTGTTTTCGATCGTGAGCGGCCAATTCGTTCTACCGGCGATATGCAACCTTGGTTCACTCGGAAGCCGTGCGAACCCACAGTTCACTCCCACATAAATATGTGTGTCTTTGATTCGCGCTGGGAAAGCAGCGAATTCTCTGCGCTCGAAAGAGACCCAAACGTATCAGCGTGGGCGAAAAACGACCACCTTGGATTCGAAGTCCTCTATGTATTCAAGGGCGTCGTTCTCAGATATCGCCCGGACTTTTTAGTTCGCCTCACGAATGGCAAAACACTCGTCCTCGAAGTCAAAGGGCAGATGGGACAGCAAGACGGCACTAAGCGCGACTTCCTCCGCGAATGGGTCGAAGCCGTCAATGCGCACGGCGGCTTCGGCCAATGGGTTTCCGATGTCTCTCTAAATCCAGCCGATCTTCCCGGCATCTTAAAAAAGCACGCAGCAAACTGAGCGCCTCGATTTCACATCGCAATGTACAGCTGCCCATTTTTTGTCATTCCGTCCAATTATCTCTGCGCGAAATTTCCGCTAAAATTTCTCCATGAATTTTTTTCCAGCTCTCGCTCGTTCCGCCAGATTTCGAGCAACCGAACCGGCCGGACTTGTTCTCCAGCCGTCTCTCCTCCGTACACTCGGTGACTCTGTGGCAATCTCCTCTTTCCGTAAGTCCCGTAGAATCTGCGCTTACAGGGCGAAAATACCCTTGTTCCGGTTTTTACCGTGTTTTGCCGGGTTTTGGCCGAAATTGACCGCAGCTTCCATCGCCTGCAACTCCTTTAGAATGTGCACTTACACATCTGCAACAAAGCAAACGACTTTAAGTCCCATAGAATCCGCACTTACGCAAAACAGGGGGAGGGGTGGGGTGCATCACTTGGCAACATCACTTCGCTCCGAAATCTACTCCGCCGGGACGGTATACAATGAAATCTGCACCATCGAGGCATTCGCGTGATCCATCGCAACATTTTTCATAACGACAAGCTCGTCCCTGTCGAAAAGTCTCGCCTTTCGCCCGGCCAGGCCGGCGTCATTTGCGGTTGGGGACTTTTTACCACGATCCGAATCGTGAAAGGCGAAGCGTTCAGCTATGAGCGCCACTGGCGTCGCCTGGAAAAAGACGCCGCTATCATTCGCCTTCCGATGCCCTACAGCGGACCGAAGGTGCGCGTGCATTTGCAGGAAGTGATTCGCGCCAACAAAGTGGAGGAAGGTTGCGCCAGAATTTATTTGATCTACAACCAGGTGGGCATGTGGCGCAGCGAAGAAGAGATGCCGCAGGTCGACCTCATCATCTACACCGCGCCGCTTCCCGAATATCGCGAACCCGTTCGCCTCACCACGAGGCTGCACGGGCGCCACGCCACTTCTCCACTCGCCGGCGTCAAATCCATTTCCTGGTTGCCGAATGTCTGGGCCGTCTCCGAAGCGCAAAAAGAAGGATTTGACGAAGTCGTTCTGCTGAATGAGCGCGGCGAAGTCGCCGAATGCACCGCCGCAAATATTTTCGTCGTGAAGGGCGACAAAGTCTTTACGCCGCCGCTCAGTTCGGGCTGCCTGGAAGGCGTGACGCGCGGAATCCTGATGGAGATTGCGCCCGAAGCGGGCATCGCTGTCGTCGAGCAGGCCATGAAGCCGGAAGATTTCGCGACGGCGGAAGAAGTTTTCATCTCTTCAACCAATCGCAATATTATCGCCGTCGGTGAAATCGCCGGTCAGAAAATTCCCAACGCGCCCGGCCCCGTAACCAAGCGGCTCGACGAGCTTTTCGACCTCTACGTGATCGAATACATCAGCCGCCGCCAAGCCGCCGCCGCTCCCGCCGCTCGCTAAGAGCGAGAAGAAAGAAGAAAGTTAGAACAAAAACTTCAACGCAAACTGCACCAGCCGCCCCGGTTGCGAAGTTTGAATCTGGCCGAAGTTCGGCGAGTTCAGATCGTTCACCGGCAGGCCCAGATTCGCGTGATTGAAAATATTGAAGAGTTCCCCGCGGAACTGAATCGTCTTCGATTCCGTGATCCGGAAATTCTTGATCGCAGAAAAATCCCACTGCTGATAACCAGGTCCCTGCGCTATGTTTCTTCCAGCATTGCCAAACTGGCCCAACTGTGTGGCGGGATCGAGCCTCTGGAATCCGCTCGGGCTGATCCAGCAATCCGCGGTTCCCGCGCTCGCGCCGTTCGTGCAAGTTCCCTTGGTGAAATCGCCGACGACGTTCGGGCGGTCGCTGGGGAATCCGGAGATCTCCGGCGCGCCGCCCTGCAGCGAAACGCCCGCTGAATCGTAAACGGTGAATGGCGTTCCACTCATGAACGTAGTGATGCCGTTCACTTGCCAGCCGCCAAGCACGGTGCGCTTCCAGCCTTCGGCTTTTTCGAAGAACGGAAGATTCCATTGGTAGCTGATTACAAAACGGTGGCGCGCATCGAACATCGAGCGTCCGCGCTCGAGACCTAAATTAAACGGATTTTGCGCGAGATCGTTTTCGCCGGCTGTGCTCTGTGAGGCAGAACCTGTGATATTGAAGGAGGAAACGTCGTCAATGCTCTTTGAGTAGGTGTACGAACCCAGGAAAGAAAGTCCATGACTGAAGCGCTTCTTCAAACTTGCTTGAAGCGCGTTGTAGCTGGAATTCGTAATGCCGGCGATTTCACCAACAGAAGAAAACGTGCAGGGATTGGTATCCGTGCGCGTACAACCGGAATAAAGCCGGCGGCGGTCGGCATCATCCTGCGACGTATCTCCAGCTTCGAAGGTCGTCGGATTCCCTTCAATGAATCGCGGCAGGTGCGTCCCCTTTGTCCCAATGTAACCGGCTTCAAAGAGCCAGTCGTTTCCAAACGAACGCTGCACATTCAGATTCCAATCCTGCGCGTACGGTAATTTCAGATCTTTGTTAAGAACGAGCAGTGTCATCGGCTGCGTGAACCCGTTCACAGGAGGCGGAAGTCCTGCATACGGGTCCGAGAAATTGGGAACGCTGATTTGCGCTGTCTGCAGATAGGGTGGCGCGCTGATGGGATCCTGCAGTGGACCACCCTGGCCCGTGTAAAACGGATCGTAGAAAATTCCGTAGGATGAAGTGACGCGCCACTTTCCGCTTCCGGTTGGATCCCATGCGAAACCAAGGCGCGGAGCGAACGCATCCCTTTTCGTTTGAATTAAGCCGCGTGGAACTCCAGGATCGCCAGGGTATACGAGGCCCGCAGGCGCTTCCGGATGCACGACAGACTGAACGCCGGGTTCAAAAAGATTCTGCCGATTGTGAATTTCCGTGTATGGGAACGGGATTTCGTAGCGAAGCCCGAGGTTCACCGTAAATCGCGAATTTACTTTGAAGGTGTCTTGTGCATAAGCGTTGATATTGTTGCCGCGCAGTCCGCGTCCAAAATCACCACTCCCCTGCAGGAAGAAAATCGGCTGGCCAATAAGAAAGCTGGCGAAAGGATTCGTCAGGGGAGCGTTGACGAAAACGAAGAATCCATTTGTCGCGATACCCTGCAACACGTTGATTTGATCGTGGCCGTAGCCGCCGCCGAATTTCAACTCATGTCTGCCGCGAATCCAAGTGACAGAGCCATTCAAATCAAACGTGTTCTGATAGCTGTTGCGGGGGCCGGTAATTGGGTCGCCGACGGAAGCAAATCCTGCAACCTGAACAAAGGGTGGGCCGCTAGCGACATCGAGTGAGGGCGAATAGGAAAAGCCCAGGCTCTGCAAATTCGTGTGGTTAATATGTTCATCAAATAAGAATTTATTGCGCAGAAATGAGAATCTGGCGAGCGCTACCAGTGACGGAGAAAAAGTGTGCGTTTCCGTTGCGACAAAATTTTGCGCACGCTGATCTTCACCTACAGGGAAGCCCGGAACGTTGGCACCAGAAGTGGAGAGCGGATCGGTGACGTTTGCCTGATTGAAGCTGTAGCGGAAATTCAGCGTGTCCTTGCTGGTCAAATAGTGGTCAAAGCGCACGCCGAACTGGTCGCCATTTTGCGGCTTGGATTCTGTAGTGACGAAGGTGTTGTTGCCCTGATTCGGCAGGGGATAAAACGCAAGAATATTTTGCGAAATTGGATTAATTCCGGGAAGCGTATTGAACGGAATTGGCTGCGGAGACGGTGCGAAGACATTGTAAATCTGGTGTCCGGGATTATTGCAGTTTCCTCCCGCGTCAAACCCTTCAGGACAAAGTTCTCGAAAGTCGCCGCCACGTTCGGCAACGCTGGGCACAGTAGCAACGGTGGTTACACCCTGGCGGTTGCGCAGGCCTTCGTAGTAGAGAAAGAAAAATGTCTTGTCGTGCTTTACGGGACCGCCGAAGGTTCCGCCAAACTGATTGCGCTTCAAAGGTTCGACTTCCTGCGCGACAAAGCTTTTCGCATCAAACATATCGTTGCGGACAAATTCCCATAGCGCTCCGTGATATTTGTTCGTGCCCGAGCGTGTGATGATGTTCGTGGTTGATCCGGTGCTATGGCCAAATTCTGCGTTGGCAGTGTGCGTCAGAATGCGAAATTCGGAGATTGTATCCACGGGAAGCGCCATGACGTAGCCGCCATCCACGCCGTTAAAATTGTCAGCACCATCAATCAAAAAGTTGTTGGATTCGGGACGCTGGCCGTTGACCGCATAGGCCTGGCCTTCGCGTAAAGAGCCGCCAGCCGTTGCAAGTCCAGGAGTGATAGGGACTACGCCGGGCTGCAGGACGCCAAGCTGCGTAAAGTTGCGCCCATTCAGAGGTAAATCGACAATTTCGCGCTCGCCAACAGTCTTGCCAAGACTTGTATTCGTGGCTTCGATGAGCACCGCGTCCGCGTAGACTTCAACTTTGTCCGAGCCGGATCCGACTGCGAGATGCAAAGTAACCATCGCCGTCTGGTTAACGTCCAGCTTGACGCCATCTTGGACAAATCTGCGGAACCCTTTTCCCTCTGCTTCCACGCGGTAGTGGCCCACAGGCAGCGCAAGAATCAAAAAAGCACCTGCGGAGTCCGTGGAAACTGTGCGTGCGAGTCCCGTTTCCACTTGCGTTGCGGTAACGGTTGCGCCCGATACGCTTCCGCCGCTGGCATCTAGCACCGTGCCGCGAATACTGCCAGTAGTTTCCTGCGCGTTAGATGAAAAACAGAAGATGAGTGCGCACACTACTAAAAATGCCCATTTCGACCACAACCTCATCGTTGAGCCTCTTTCGTTTGAAAGATTCCGGTCAGCATTCGACCTGAAAATTAAGCAGCCACCCCTGACTGCGGGACCGAGACAGAGTCCGGCCCATTTAGGGATTGGGAGTTGTAGAACAGAGCTAAGAGAGCGGGCAATAATGCAAAAACATTAGAGCTCAAGATCGAACGTAATTTTAGCGAAAACTTTCTTCGCGGAATTATTTCTTCTTGGCGGCAGGACGCGGACATGCAGTCAGCTTGACCCACTGAGCAGCATTTACGTTGACTCCATTTGCGTAAAGAACCCAGTGAAGATGCGGTCCGGTGGATCGGCCTGTTGACCCAGCGTAACCGAGCACGTCTCCCTTTTTCACAAGGGCGCCAGCAGCCACTTTTAGTTCGGACATGTGCAAATACATGGAGCCTAGTCCCTGACCGTGATCTATACCAACGGCGTTGCCAAGCACGTTGAATTTTTGCGCGTAGATGATTCTCCCGTCGGCGATGGCGCGAATCGGTTCGCCCGCGGGAGTGCGCTGATCTATGCCTCCATGAAACTCTCCCGTGGGCTTGCCGTTGTGCATGCGTTTCACACCAAACGGCGAGGTAACGCAGCCGTCCACGGGCGGGGCGAGCGGATCCTGCCAGAAGCGTTCGTCAGAAACGCCATTGCGAAAATCGGTGAGCAGCTTGATCTCCTCCGGAGTAGATCGAAGCGCTTCGATGTCGGCGCTGAGTCGCACGTTTTCAGAGGGAAAGCGTGTAGCGCGAACAATGAATTTTTCGGAAACGAGCACAGCTCCCTGCTGCGAAAGAAAGTCAATCGAGGCTGGTCCCGGAGCGTCTTTTACAGAGACTGGCATCAAGCCGAACTTTTTACCGTCGGTTTGAGTGAATAGGCGGACAGTCCGGCCACTCCAATTGGCAGTGGCAACATCGCCTGAGCAGGTGAGACGCAGGGTTTCTCCAAGATTTACTGACTTTGGAACAATCGTGCACCGTTGCGCGACACATTGACCCGCAAATAAAACGAAGAGTAGCGTGCAAAGCGACAGGAATCGAAGTTTCATTCGCAGCAATTCGCCCTGGCGGAAGAATTCTTTAGCATTGTGGCGGCAAGGCGCGGTACTCGCAAGCGATTCAACAACAACGACTTCCAAACAGCCACGCCAAAGACGCAGGGCATCCGCTGCGTGCTACAATCACCGCGGAACAGCCTATGTCTGAAGCCCCCCCAATTATGGAAGCCGTTCTGGAAGTCCACTCGAACGATGGCGCCAAGCGCTACGTGCGCGTCACGCAGACTCCATTTTTCATCGGGCGCGGCGCGGAAACCGGAAATCATCTTCAATTAAATGACCGGCGCATTTCGCGCAATTGCGCGGCAATCGTCAGCGAAGCGAACAAGTTCTATGTTGAAGACCGCGGACAGAGGCGCGGGCTTTTCGTAAATGGTGAAAAGGTCGAAAGCCGCGAGTTGCAAGCAGGGGACATCATTTCCTTTGGACTGGAAGATTCATACGAAATTATTTTCCGCTCCTCGGAAACGTCGGGTGATGAATCTATCCCTATGTTTTTGACGCGCATCGAGCACATGACGAGCACGGACCAATCAACCGGCGGCTTGAACAAACTGAATTTGCTGCTCGAAGCGACGACCCTGCTCCATTCTCAACTTCCACTCGATAGTGTGCTTGGGAAAATGCTGGACCATGCGATTTCTGTGACGAACGCAGATCGAGGGTTGCTGCTGGAAGCCGATCACAATGGAAAATTGACCGTGCGGCTGGCACGGAAAAACGGTGGTATGCGTTTGCCGCCTGAAAGCCTTTCGCCATCGCAAACGGCGATTCAGATGGCGCTCAAACAGCAGGCCGCGGTAATTACAGAGGATTTAGCACAAGCCGAAATGGATTTGCAGGCTGCGCAGAGCATCGTGGCCCAGGGATTGCGTGCCGTTGTTGTGATTCCACTTTATTCAGTGACTCGCGCAAATTCCGATGAGTCTCTCATGGACATCAGGCGCGGGCAATTTCTCGGTGTCGTGTATCTGGATTCGCGGCGACCGGCTGCATTTTCCAAACTCGACCGTCAGATTCTGGACGCGCTTGCGGCCGACGCGGCAGGCACTTTGGATAACGCGCGGCTGGTGGAACGCGAGCGCGAGCGGCAGCGCCTCGAACAGGAAATCAATATCGCGCGGGACATTCAGCAGGCACTTTTGCCTCGAGGCTTTAAAGATTACCCACACATGGACGTTTCAGGGTGCAACTTCCCTTGCTTGTCGGTCGGAGGTGATTACTTCGACGTTTTTCCGATCGGCGACGGCCGGACCGCATTCTTGATCGCCGACGTGTCTGGAAAAGGATTGGGCGCTGCGCTTTTGACAACTATGTTGCAGGGCGCGCTTTCCGGTATGACGCTCGGAGCCGATCCTGCACGCGTCTTCAATCACATCAATCGCTTTTTGTGCGACCACGCCGAGGTGGGACGATACGCCACGATGTTCTTCGGCGTGATGGACGCGCAAGGTCACTTGGAATTTATCAACGCGGGGCACCCCTCTCCATTTTTGATTCGCCGTGGTAAAGCCGAGATGCCATTTACGGAAGGTTCCTATCCGGTGGGCCTTGTGCCCGAAGCGGAATACACCGCGGCATGCCTTAAGCTTGAGCCCGGAGATACATTGGTTCTTTACAGCGATGGCGTGACTGAGGCCATGGATCCCGATGATGAAATGTTCGGGATGGAGCGTTTCGCGGAAGTTCTGACCGACAGGGGCGATGTGCCATTGGAACATTTACAAAAGGTCGTACTCGAAGCCGTTGAGAATTTTGTTCGAGGGGCGCGCCAAGCGGATGATTTGACGCTGCTGCTTGTGCGATTCCAGGCGAAGAATGCTCTTGTGGATACGGATGCGCCCTCGGCATCCAGTGCCGTTGCCTAGATTTATCCAGCTGAGGTGCGAGAAAACGTAACAACAATTGCTTTCGAAGCAGGCGTATTGCTGAGCTCGGCAGTACTGTCGAGAGGCACGAGAACATTCGCTTCAGGGAAATATGCGGCCGCGCACCTGCGCGGAATGTCATAGGGCACAGCAATAAAATTTCGAGCAACTCTGCGTTCTTCCCCTTTACTTCCAGAAAAATGACTGGTGATATCGAGTTTCTCTCCGCGATTCCACCCGCACTCGCGCATGTCGTCCGCATTCAGAAACACAACTCGCCGCCCACCATGAATTCCCCGATAGCGGTCGTCGAGGCCGTAGATCGTTGTATTGAATTGATCGTGGCTGCGAATCGTGGTTAGCATAAATTGGTTTGCGGAAAGCCCTTGTCGTTGCAAACCGTTGCGAATGAACTTCGCTTTTCCTGTCTCCGTATTGAACTGCATATCGCGAGCGGCGTTGGGGAGATAAAAGCCGCCGGTTTGGCGGATTTTCTGATTCAAATCTTCGCAACCCGGAATAACGTGCGAAATGAGATTGCGAATGCGATCGTAGTCTTCTGTCAAGTAGAGCCAGTTTACTTTTGAGCGTGAAGCAAGAGTGGCGCTGGCAAGTCTCGCAATAATTTTAGGTTCGCTGAGAAGCTCCTCTGAAGGCGGAGTAAGTTTCCCTTGTGACGCATGGACAATGCCCATGGAATTCTCAACCGTGACAAACTGCTCGCCGTTTTCTTGTAAGTCGCGGTCTGTACGACCCAGGCAAGGAAGGATCAAGGCTTTCTTTCCCGTGATTAGATGGGAGCGATTGAGTTTGGTGGAAACATGAACAGTGAGCCGGCAACTCTGCAACGCAGCGGCCGTCCGTTCGGTGTCTGGAGTGGCCGAAAGAAAATTGCCGCCCATCGCAAAAAAAACTTTTGCTTCGCCGCGTTCCATGGCGCGAATAGAAGCAACAACGTCATAGCCGTGTTTACGAGGAGGCGCGAAACCAAAAGTAGCTTGGAGCGAATCGAGAAAACTGTCCGGCATTCTTTCAGAGATGCCCATCGTGCGGTCCCCCTGAACATTCGAATGGCCACGCACGGGGCAGACTCCGGCTCCAGAACGGCCGATCTGCCCACGCATCAAATGCATGTGCACGATCTCTTGAATTGTAGCAACGGCATTTCTCTGCTGAGTGAGCCCCATGGCCCAGCAGGAGATCATCGCTCTTGAGTTTTGAACAAGTAGTGCAATGCGTGCGATTTCCTCGCGCGAGACTCCACTCTGTTCAATAATTTCGTCCCACGCTGTTGAATTGACTTCAGCACGGAATTCCTCAAGGCCGTGGGTTTTGGTGCGGAGGAAGTCCTCGGCTAAAACCGAGCCTGCGTCGCGTGACTCAGCTTCGAACAGAAATTTGCAAATTCCACGAAAGAAGGCGTGATCACCGCTGAGACGCACCCGCACGAAATGCGTAGCGATTTTTGTTCCGCTGCCGAACAAATGAAACACTTCCTGAGGATGCTTGAAGCGGCTCAATCCAACTTCGGAGAGTGGATTGACGCTGATAATGGCCGCTCTGCGGCGTGCAGCACGCTGAAGCGTAGTCAACATGCGCGGATGGTTCGTTCCAGGATTCTGGCCGATGACGAAGATCGTATCCGCCAAGTCGAAATCGGAAAGCTTGACTGTGCCCTTGCCGACACCGATCGTTTGCTTCAACGCAATTCCGGAAGACTCGTGGCACATGTTGGAGCAATCCGGAAGATTGTTTGTGCCGAATTCGCGAACAAAAAGTTGGTAGAGAAAGGCCGCTTCATTACTGGTACGGCCTGATGTGTAAAAAATTGCTTCGTCTGGGGAGGAGAGAGAGTTTAGTTCCGCGGCGATCAGCTGGAATGCGTTGTCCCAGGAAATCGGCTCATAGTGGCTGGCGCCCTCTAGCAGAACCATGGGATGTGTAAGGCGCCCCTGTTGACCGAGCCAATACTCAGACTGATGAGATAGATCCTCGACGCTCCATTTTCTGAAGAATTCAGGTATAACGCGCTTTGCAGTTGCTTCCTCGGCAATTGCTTTCGCGCCGTTTTCGCAATATTCGTTGGCACTGCGTTCCGTGTCCGGATCGGGCCACGCACATCCAGGGCAATCAAAACCTTGAAACTGATTGAGCCGCACAAGAGCGGAAGCGCCGCGGGCAATGCCTGGCGCGCCGAACGCGTATTGCAGGGCCGTCGTGATGGATTTTATTCCGCCCGCGGTTTCAGGCGGTGCGGATACGAGTGGCTCCTTTTCTTCCAACGGCGGCTGCGCTTGCGCTTTCCGCATCTCTCCTCGATTCGAATGAGTGGGCTTGCCTGTGTTCAAGATGTACCACAACTAACGAACGTTAGGAGAATGGTTGCCAAGAGAGCGATATTTGCGTCAAGCTACGCGGCGAATCGGAGGAGATGATGCAGAAGTTGATAATGAGTTGCGCGGCGGTCTTGTTGATGTGCGGATTTGCAGTAGCGCAGGACACTACGAAGCGGACAGTGATTCGGGCGGGGAGTTTGATTGATGGCACGAGCGGCTCTGCGCGGGCGAATCAACTGATTTTTGTGCGAGGGAAGAAAATTGAAAAGGTAACGGGCGCGAGCGAAGCGATTCCTTCGGACGCACAGGTGATTGATCTTTCGAGAGCGACCGTCCTGCCAGGGCTGATTGATTCCCACACGCACATCTTTCTTTGGGGCGAAGATCCGAACAAGGGCGGATATGACGTGAATATTTTGAAAGCCGGAATTGCCCTGCGTGCAGCGCGGGCTACCTATGCCTGCAAACGCGCCTTGGAACAGGGTTTTACGACGATCCGGGATTTGGAAACCGAAGGCGCGGGGTATGGCGATGTGGAAATCAAAGAGGCAATCGCCGAAGGAACGATTCCCGGTCCGCGGATTTTTGCTTCTACGCGCGGAATTTCCACGACCGGTGGATACAACCTGGAAGGCTACGCGCCGGAACTAGTTATGCCAAAAGGTGTGCAAATTGTGGATGGTCCAGTTGAAGCGCGAAAAGCTGCGCGCGAGCAACTGGAACACGGCGCGGACTGGATCAAGGTGTACATGACACATCGTTCGTGGGTGAACAAGCAAGGCGAGCTTGTTTCGCAGCCGACGCTGACGGTGGAAGAGTTGAAAGCGATTGTGGACGAAGCGCATGGATGGGGAAAAAAAGTCGCCTGTCATGCGTACAGCGGAATCGGATTACAGCGTGCTCTCGATGGAGGATGCGATTCAATTGAACATGGGCTGCAGCTGACCGATGCGCACATTGCGCAGATGCTGAAACAAGGGACCTGGTATTGCCCGACGATGGCCCCTTATTACGGAGACTGGGCGGCCGAGAATACTCCCGAAGGAAAACGCGACAGGAAACGCGCGGCAGATCACGAGATATCCTTGCAGAAAGCTGCAAAGGCGGGAGTGAAGACTGTCTTTGGAACGGACATTGGAGGAACTCCCTGGACTACGGAGCCCATGGCTGAAGAGTTTGAATATATGGTCAAGTTTGGCTTTACACCGATGGGTGCAATTCAAGCAGCGACATCGCGAGCGGCGGAGATGCTGGACATGCAGGGGGAAATCGGCGTGATAGCACCCGGAGCATATGCTGACGTAATTGCTGTGAGCGGTGATCCGCTAAAGGAAGTGAGCGAATTGAAGAAGGTGCGGTTTGTAATGCACGACGGAGCAGTTTATAAGAACGAGTTGAACGCAAAATAGCGGCCGAAAGTTCAAACCTCTACGCGAACTCCCTTCCAGAATGCAACGCGGCCGCGAATCTCTTTTGCCGCCTCTTTCGGATCGGGATAGTACCAGGCGGCGTTTTCGTTCTTGAGACCGTCAACTTCGAGCGTGTAATAGTGGGCGGTTCCCTTCCAAGGACAAATCGTGGTGTGGCTGCTGGGCTTGAGGAATTCCTTCCTAACGGATTCGGGCGGGAAATATTGATTCCCTTCCACAACAACACATGCGTCACTGTCTGCAATCAATTTTCCGGACCAATAGGCTTTCGGCATTTCGTTCTCTTTCTGCAAGCTGGAGAAGTTCGGCCGATTGAGGCAAAATGCCGCAACGGCACTTCCAAGGAATCTGATTCAATCTGCATCCATAAAGTTACAACAGTTTGAGGGGAGAGTCTCGATGGACGAACAGAACTACAAGAACCACGTTAAATTTGTTCCGTTGTTTCACTATTTTGCCCTGCCGGTGCTGAGTTTGTATTTTTTGTGGACCTTGTATCGGCTGTGGACTTCGCATTTCTCGATTGACGCCTTCGTGAACGTGATCGTGGCTGCAGCTCTGGTCGCGACTCTGTTTTGTGCTCGGCTTTTTGCCCTGACAGTACAAGACCGCGTGATCCGGCTGGAAGAGCGGCTACGATTCGCGCGGTTATGCCCTGCGGATTTGAGCTCGCGCTTCGACGATTTGACGGTTTCGCAGATTGTAGCGCTGCGATTCGCCAGCGACGAAGAATTACCAACTCTCGCTCGAAAAGTTCTGGACGAAAAGCTGCGTGACCGGAAGCAAATCAAGCTGATGGTCAAACACTGGAAGGCTGACAATCTGCGCGCCTAACGCGCGACGGCGGCTGCCGCGCCTTCGATTTCCGAAATTTCGGCTGAAGAAAGCGTAAAGCTGGCTGCGCCGATGATGCCGTCTATTTGCGTTGCGCTCCGCGAGCCGACGATTGCGCCAGTGATTGCTGGATTCTTCAGTACCCACGCAATCGCAACTTCTCCGGGGCCTCGTCCATGGCGTGCGCCAACTGCCCTAAGTCTTTCCACCAACTCGATGTTCTTCGAGAGTTTCGGCTCTTGAAATTCCGGGTTCCGGGACCTGAAATCATCGGCGGGAAGCGCAGCCGCGCGTTCCCGCGTCATGCTGCCGGTGAGAAGTCCTGACGTCATAGGCGCATAACTGATCGTCCCGATTCCCTGTTGCATGCAGTATGGAAGAGTTTCCGCTTCAATCGCACGGCGAATTAACGAATAGGGCGGCTGGTTCGAAGTAACCGCAGCGATAGCTTGGGCACGCCTTATTTGTGAAGCGTCAAAATTCGAAACGCCAATCCAGCGGACTTTTCCTTCCTTTTGCAACTCGGCCATCGTTTGCCAGGCTTCTTCAAGCTGCGGGCCATTGTCGCGCGGCGGCCAATGCATTTGATAAAGGTCAATCGCTTCAATTTGCAAACGCCGGAGGCTGTTTTCGCACTCCTCCCGGACCGAGGCTGCTGAATAATTCGTGCCTATTTTTCTGCTGGAATCCCAGGTACGCGTACATTTTGTAAAGACATAGGGTTTCGCTCCGCGCCATTCCTTCAGCGCACACGCAACCACCTCTTCCGAGTGGCCGAGTCCGTAGACGGCGGCGGTATCAATCCAGTTGATGCCATGTTCCAGCGCGCGATGAATCGCCGCGATGGAATCCGCATCATCCTGTGGGCCCCAGGAAAATTCCCAGCCGCCGCCCCCGGCGGCCCAGGCTCCGAATCCAATGCGGGTAATTTGCAGATCTGAGTTGCCGAGTTTCCTGGTTTGCACGATTGCCTGCCTAAGCCGGAGTTTTGCGCGCCTCGAGTTGGCCTTTCTGTTCGGGAAGCATTTTAGGCGAAGGCTAGCGGTGTGGCTAGTTTGCGATGAAGGCGGCGTCGAGGCTGACTGCCTCCCCGTTAGGATTCGAAAGAATAAGTTGTTGCGGGCCTGCGGAAAGTCCGGGAGTGGCGAAGGTGAGAGTGTTCATGTCCTTGATATTGACCGCGACGTTTTTTCCGCCGAGCATAAGCTTCGTGCCTGATTGGAAGCCGCTGCCGCGGAGCGTGACTGTCGTACCGCCCGAAGCGGTGCCGGTGCTCGGAGTTAGCCAACCGATCCCGAGCGGGACATTGGCAAGTTGAAGCACAGTGAGGCCGGAATTTGTAAGCGCAAAGATTCGTTGCCCGTTTTCATCAATCGCCAAAAAGCTCCCGTGGAGACCGTCGGCATCGTTAGACAGCATGGCGAGCGGCTCAGGGAGAAATATGCGGCGACGGAGCGACCCGGAATGCGCGTCGATGATATCCACGCCGCCAATTATGTTCTTGGCAGGAGGCACCGCGGGAGGGGGACCGGTGAGAAACGGAACATAGACCAATGCGCCACTGGGATGCAGCGCTGCTCCTGTTACTTCGGTGCGGCCGGAGATGCGTTCGAGTTCGCTTGAAACGGTGGCCCCGATTAGATTGAGATTCGAGTCTCGAATTGAGTTTTGCGAATTTTCGCGCAGCGCAAACTCATTGCTGTCGCCAGAAACAGCTATGTCGTTTGCAGAAGAATTCGCATACCAAGTTTCGAAATGTCCCGGAGAAGAAGCGTTCCACACGGCAACTGGGCCACCTGGAGCAGAAGCAAAAGAGAAAAAGACATGATCGCCAGAAGAATTTGCCTGAAAGAAAGGCGCCCCCGTTAGAAAGGAAATTTCTGGCTGGGTCGCCGGCGAAACGGTTGGCGGAGAGCTACTGAGGTCCATTTGCATTAGGCAAGTCGTGCATGCGGGTTGCCCCATGCGTCCGCCGTTCATCCCGATGAATACCGTCTGAGAATTCGTTGCGGCAACTCGCGCGGGTCCGGAGTTGGCTTGGCCTGCGATGCCGCCGATAAACGTGGCGCTGCCGGAAAAATTGTCGGGATTGAAAATATAGATACTCTGCGCGCCAAAATCGGCGGCGACGAGCTTGGAGCCGTCTGGAGTCAACGCTAAACCTAAGAGTCCCGCATTGGGCGGAGCGCCTCCCGGCGGCGAAAGCGAAGCGACGAAAAGGTTTTGATTGAGATCAAAAACATCCACTGTCTGCATGTTGCTCAGGTAGAGGCGCTGCCGCTTCTGATCGTAAAGAACGAATTCGTAAAGCCCGGCATTTGGAAAGACCTGCTCGCTTGTCAAATAGGAAAAACCGCGGGAGAGAGTTGACGAGCCATCCGGAGAACTAATGACGATGTCACTATAGCCGGGCGTGCCGGCGGGCGTTTGGACAGTCGCTCGCTGCAACGGAAATGGATACGTTGCATCGAGCCCCAAAGATGTTGCAAGTGAATTGACCTGATCGAGCTTTGCGACCGTAGCCGCCGCGCCGCCAATCTTCACGACCAGCTTGGCTGGATCGCTTCCGAAGCCATAACCATAGATTGCAATGGTTTCGTTTCCGCTCTTGTTTCCCGCGTTTGGCAGAACCTCGAGAATCTGCGGCCCATAGGAGAATGCGTCCGGCGCAATAATGCTCCAGTCATTTTGAAAAAACGCCGAGACATTTAAAGGACCGTTGGTTGCATCGGCCGGAGAGGTTACAGAAAGCTGTGTTGCTCCTGTGCTTTGAATAGTTGCAGGCTGCAAGCCGAATTGAACTGCCGTGACTGCTCCAAAGTTTGAGCCACTCAAAGTTGTACTGGTATTCCCAACATTCGGGCCACTCGATGGCTGGGCAACTGGCGCAGCCGCAAAGGCAGGTGCCATCTGCAATAGCGAAGTCGAAACTGCGGCGTCAACGAAACTGATTCCACGATTGGACAGACCAAAAAGCAACTTCGAATTGTCTGACTCTTCGAGTTGCGATGGAACACCGGCAATGGCTGTGTCTGGAACTCTCGCTAATAAATGAAGATTGTTTGCGTCCAACGCCGAAACAACAAAGCCGCCGCCAAATTGTTCGCTAACGAAAAGCGTCGAACCATCTTGTGAAAACACAATTCCCGCTGGGTTTACAGCACTGTAAACCCCCATGGGATTGAACATCTGATCGAAAAGGTCAATTTGTGTGCCTGTTCCATTCGAGAAACCCACGGCAAAGCGCGTGGCGTTTTTATTGGCTGCTGCGATCGAAATTGTTCCTCCGCCAATCGTCTGGGGACCGGCAACAAGCGCTCCACTAAAGTCGAATAGCGCGACTTCACCAGATGAATCAGCCGATGCAACAAAAAGCCGCGAGCCGTCTCCGGATTTCGCCAACACGCCCGCCCCTTTCTGGAAAACCTGCGGCGCAACTGAAGTGAGATTGGTCAGCGAATTGGAGGCTGGATCCCAAAGAGCCAGCAAAGATCTTGCTGTTGCCGGCTGGCGCATTCGAATCATCAATTTGCCATTCGACATCGTGACCCCCTCTTCAGGCCGATCAAAAACCGTTTCTGGAGCCGGGATAAGACCTGCGAGCAGATGCGCGGCCCGAAGCTGAAGCGTGGAAGCATCAATTTCGTAGATTGCTTGCGTCAACGACCCGACCCATATCGTCTTTCCATCAGCAGAGATGTCCGCGCTGCACGCACCGGGGGCATTAATCTCTGCAAACTTTATTCCCGTCTGCGTAGAAATCACTTCGACGGTATTCTTAGCATTGTTCGCAACAAACAGATGCTGACGCGCTGCGTCGAGGACCATGTGGCGATGATGCGGTTCCCCAGGCGGGTTGTCCGAAACCGCGATTGAATTTGTGCGCACGAAATTGTTCCGCGGCAAAAAACTGGTTGAGCCGCTTTGAATTGTAAGGGCGAGCTGTACCGAATGCGTGAGGCCTCCACTTGTACCCGCAAGGGTGAGATTGACCGAACCGGTTGTTGCCGTGCTACTGGCCGTGAGCAGCAAAGATATGGGTAAACCAACGCTTACCGAAAATGGCGAAGCGGGATTCGCCGTAACGCCGGAAGGCAAGGCCCCAAGTGTAACGTCAACTTGACCGGTGAATCCGTTTTTAGGCGTAACACCGATGCTTATCGCGGGACTCGTACTGCCCTGCGTGATGGAAACGATAGACGAGGATAACGTTAGAGCAAAATCTGGTTCACGCGGGGGCGGCGGTTGAATATCTGCCGCCGTGCCTCCACCACAACCGGCCCAAAACAAGCATAAACCGGCGAGCGCAACGGTGACGAGACACAGTCTGCCTGAGTGCCGCGCCCGGCGATCGAACCTTCCCATTCGCGAGCCCCCACACTACGCAAACGGACCCCAAGATACTCCTCATTGTGTACTTGTCAAGATAGCAAATATACGGACAATGCTGCCAGCACTAGAAGACTTGAAGAAAAAATAAAAGCGGCGCGAACTTTGCATCCGCGCCGCCGGAAAACCAGCTGTGACAAAATTTAGATCGTCTTCGGTCCCGCCGTCGCTGCTGCCGGCGCGGACTTTGAAAACGCGCTGCTGCCGTGCTCTTTTTCCGCGCTCTTGTCAATTTCGATCGAGCCCTTGAAGTACGCGCCATCCTCGATGCTGATGCGCGCCGTCGTCAGGTCGCCATGAACAGAGCCGTCTTTCTTGATTTCGATGCGGTCCTTCGCGCGAAGATTTCCCTTCACGCTGCCATACACCACCACCTCACGGGCGATGATATCGGCAGTCAATTTTGCGGTGGCTCCTACCGTGAGTTTCCGCTCATCGAGTTGGACCAGTCCTTCGACGGATCCATCGATCAACAGATCTTCGTTGCCGGAGATTTCACCCTTAATATGGAGGCTCGGTCCGAGCCGCGCTGTCGCACGGTCCGCCGTCGCACCCAGTGGTCGCAGAGCATCTGTACTCATGGCGTTTGTTCCCTCCCAAGTCGCCGGAGCGGTCTTCGGCGGCTGATTCGCTGAAAAAGTTTTTGACTCCGGTGGCGCGACTTGCGGCGTTTCCGGTTTCTTTTGATTACCCCACATCGGACATCTCCCAAGGGACAGTGCCCCGTGCGGATTCGCTGCAGGGGTAACCCAGAATGTAGTCCCATGCGACATTCCGGGCAAACAACGTATCAATAAATCGTGCGTGAAAGTAACTACCCTTTAGGACAGCTGTCCGCCTGTACTTTGGACACCCGGGTTTACAGTGCTGTCAAGACGTGGGTTTGTCCGGCACAGGCTGCGTAGCCAGAAAATCAACGGCGAAGCGCTTCGCGTAAGAATCGAGCAACTCCCGGACGCGTTCTTCGCGCGAGGACTTCACGATAAATCCGGCGTGGTGATATTTCTTCACTCGATAAGAAATTTCAGGATCGCTGTAGGCCGAAGTATCCGGTTTTTCCTGGCGGGCGAGAGAAAGGATTACGCCAGCATAGTCCTGTGACGTCTGGGGAAGTTCGTATGGCGCTTTTCCCGCGCCGACTTCAAGCTTGGCCCATTCGCGCCAAAGATTTATTCCCGTCGCCGACTCGACAAGGTCCGAAATGTACGCTCCGCCAACTCGGGCCGCGATTTCCAGAAAATAAATGTTGCCGGTGTCGCGCGCCTTCAAGAATTCCGCGTGTGTAACGCCGCGCACAAGGCCAAGCACGCGGATCAATTCTTTATTTAGTTCTTTCAGCTGTTGTGTTTCGGCGTCACCGCGCGGAAGAGTGCGCGTAGTGAAGACGCCTCCGCCATGCGAAACGTCCAGTGGTGGTGCTCCATACGCGTGGGCTTCGGCAAAGAGCACCTCTCTCTCACTAACCACGCTATCCACGTGGAAAACGCTGCCGGGAACGAATTGCTCCAACAAATAAGACGACTGATCGTCCCCTAGTTGCTCCAGCCATGGCCAAAGCTCTTCCGGCTTGTGAATTTTCTTCATTCCAATGCCGGAGGCCTGGGAACGCGGCTTCAGTAACCAGGGCGCAGGAACACGCGCCATGTAGTCGCGTAATTCGTCGTAGTTCAAAACGTGCACGAATTCAGGAACGAGGACGCCTTCTTCTTTCGCGCGGGCGCGCATAGCGAGTTTGTCGCGGAAATAGCGCACTGTGGTCAATCCCATCCCGGGAATGCGCATATGCTCGCGCAGTGCCGAGACATTCTCCATGTCGAATTCATCCAGTGCCACAATGCGATCAATTTTCTGATTTCGCGCGGCATAGCTAACGGCGTTGATCAGCTTGGCCAAAGGTAGTTCCTCAGGCATGAAAAACATTTCATCTATGGCTTCGCGCGGCCAATCGCCATTGCGAAGTTTCTCCACGGTGAGGAGAAGCACACGGCAGCCCATGCGCTTGCATGTGCGCAAAAATTCCTGACCTTTTTCATAGGAGCTGACACACAGAATTGTGAGGGGCCGCTCAGCCATCGGGTTCTTCTCCACCGGGGACCCGCACTGCGTTTGATGCAAGAAACCACAGGGCGCGCAGTATACGCCGCAATCAGGTCACTGGGAACAAAAACTCTAGAAACGGACGAACACGTTGCGCCCAGGCCGCTTCATTATGTTCGGCGCCTTCCACTCTCTGGTAATAAAGATCGTTGCCGAGCCGCCAGCCCTTGTGCACCAATGCATCGCGCAACATTTCGACGTCGTCCACAATGCGCGGACCTTCGCGCGTGCCAATATCCAGCCAGATTCGCGGGCGCGGATTGGGCACGCTTGCTTGTGCGAATCGCACAATCACGCGATGGTTCCACCAGACGGACGGCGAAAGCGCGGCAATTTTCCCGAATGTCTCCGGCATGCGTAGACCAAGATACAGGCTGACAAGTCCGCCGAGCGAAGAACCGCCAATTCCGGTGCGCCATGGCCCGCGTTCGACTCGATACGCAGCTTGGATGAACGGCATCAACTCGTTCAGCAGAAATTTTCCGTAGCGATCGGCTCGGCCGCCGCCAAGCCTCGGTACACGCGTCGGTGTGTATTCTCCGATACGCGATTTTCCCGTGTTGTAGATGCCCACTATGATCATCGGCTCCGCTCGGCCTTCGCGAATCGAGGCATCCGCCGCCTCGCCAACGTGCCAGTCCATTCCAGGGACATACGAAGTGCGCCCATCGAACAGATTCTGCCCATCATGCAAATACAGCACGGGAAAATGTCGCTCGGGTTGATCGTCATAACCGGGCGGGAGATAGACAATCACTGCGCGCGAGTTGCGCAAATAACGGGAGGAGATTTGGTCGTGTTTGCGAAGTTGTCCTGCGCTCACGGAGCGATCGTCACCAAAAGGTCTTTAGCTTCCACGCTTTGCCCGGGAGCGACGAGCAGTTTTACGACGCGGCCCGCGATTGGCGCATAAATGTTCGATTGCATTTTCATCGCTTCGAGCGTCATTAGTTTAGCACCGCGCTCGACCGATTGATTGGCTTGCACGGCAATTCCGCTAATAACCCCGGCTGTCGGAGCGCCAACTTGGCCCGCATCTGCTGCGTCTGCCTTTGGATGAGCGCGTTCAACGACACGCAGCGCCTTATCTCGCACATTGACTTCGCGCGGCTGGCCGTTGAGTTCGAAGTAGAGCGTGCGCGTTCCGTCTGGATGCGGCTCGCTGGCCGTGAGGTATTTCACGATCAGCGTTTTGCCTGCCTCGATTTCAATCGTGATCTCTTCTCCGGATTTAAGGCCGAAGAAAAACGCGAGCGTCGGCAGAACGCTGACGTCGGAGTACGTCTGCCGGAACTTGTCGAATTTCAAGAAGACATCCGGATAAAGGAGGTAGCTAAGCAAATCTTCGTTTGATATTGCATGACCGGTCTTCTTCTCGAGCGAATCTTTTTCAGCGGCAAAATCGGCAGCCGGCAAATTTGCACTAGGACGGCCCTTGAGAGGTGCTTCTCCGCGCAGAATGATTTTCTGCACTTTTTTCGGCCAGCCGCCCGGCGGCATGCCAAGTACGCCGGACATCATTTCTACGACAGAATTAGGAAACGAAACATCGTGGTGCTCGTTAAGCTTGAGAACGTCGGCAGGCTTCATTTCCTTTGCCATGAGAAATAGCGTCATATCGCCGACTACTTTGCTGGACGGGGTGACTTTTACAATGTCGCCAAACAGCTGGTTCACTTCAGCGAAAGTCTTTTCCACCTCGCGCCAGCGCTGACCTAGACCCAACGCAGCAGCCTGTTCTCGCAAATTTGTGTACTGCCCGCCGGGAATTTCATGCTCGTACAAGCGGGCCGAACCCGACTTCGGCCCGGAATCGAAGGGTGCGTAGTACGTGCGAACCGTTTCCCAATAGTCTGAACACTCGTTAAGAGCTTCCAGCTCAAGTCCTGTATCGCGGGCTGTGTTCTTGAGCGAAGCGACGATTGCATTCAGATTCGGCTGGCTTGTCCCCCCGCTCATCGAAGAAACCGCTGCATCCGCAATGTCCACGCCGGCTTCAGACGCCTTCAGGATGGAAGACGCGTTGATGCCGCTCGTATCGTGCGTGTGAAAATGAATTGGCAGATCCACTTCTTCTTTGAGACGCTTTACCAATTCGAACGCAGCAAAGGGACGACATAAACCGGCCATATCCTTGATCGCCAGGAAGTGCACTCCGATTTTCTCGAGCTGCTTTGCCAGCGCAACATAATATTTCAGTGAATACTTCGGGCGCGTTTTGTCAAAGATATCACCCGTATAGCAAATTGCCCCTTCGCATACGCCGCCAGCCTCAAGTACCGCGTCAAGTGAAACACGCATGTTGTCGATGGAATTCAGCGAATCGAACACTCGGAAAATGTCCATGCCATTCGCGAAGGCTTCTTTGACGAACTCTCGAATCACGTTGTCAGGATAGGAGGCGTAGCCAACAGCGTTTGCGCCGCGCAGTAGCATCTGGAAACAGATATTTGGCACACGTTCTCTTAGCGCGCGCAGCCGCTGCCACGGATCTTCGTGCAAAAAGCGCATGGACGTATCGAACGTCGCGCCGCCCCACATTTCGAGGCTGAATAGATTCGGGAGTCGTTGTGAAATTGCGGTCGCCGTGGCAAGCAGGTCGTAAGTGCGGACACGCGTCGCCATCAGCGATTGGTGCGCATCACGCAGCGTTGTATCCGTAATGAGCAGTCGCTTTTCTTTCTTTGCCCACGCCGCAAATTTCTTCGGCCCGAGTTTTTGCAAAAGCTGGCGCGTTCCTCTGGGCGGCTCAATGCCAGGAACATTTGGCAGCGTTGCCGCTTCTACGCTTTCGGGAGCTTTCTTCCCTTTTACTTCCGGATTGCCATTCAGGATCACGTCGCCGAGGTACGACAATAGCTTCGTGGCCCGGTCTCCGCGCTTTGGAAATCGGAACAGTTCTGGATGCTGCTCCAAAAATCCTGTCGTAACTTCGCCGCTGCGAAACTTCGGATGGTTTACAACGTTTTCGACAAACGGAATGTTTGTCTTTACGCCTCGGATACGAAATTCGCGTAGCGCGCGATCCATTCTCTGGCATGCTTCTGCAAGATTCGTCCCCCACGCCGTAACTTTCACTAAAAGGGAATCGTAGTAAGGTGCGAGTGAAGCGCCCGCGTAAGCCGTGCCGCCATCAAGGCGGATCCCAAATCCCGCCGGCGAGCGATAGGTCGTCAGCTTCCCGTAATCCGGCGCGAAGTTCTTTTCAGGATCTTCCGTCGTAACGCGGCACTGCAACGCCGCTCCATAGAGCGGAATTTTGTCCTGCTGCGGCAACGCCATCGTCTCGTCATGCAGCTTGTGCCCTTGGGCCACAAGAATCTGCGCCCGAACGATGTCAATTCCAGTGACCATCTCCGTCACCGTGTGTTCGACCTGAATCCGTGGATTGACTTCGATGAAATACCACTTCTGCGCGTCAACATCGTAAAGAAACTCAACCGTTCCCGCGTTGCGATATTTCGCCTTGCGCGCCAAATCCACGGCTGCGCCGCACAGCTCACCTCGAATGCTCGCAGGCAGATTTATAGCCGGGGCTTGTTCCACAACTTTCTGGTGGCGGCGCTGCACCGAGCAGTCTCGCTCGTAGAGATGCAACAAATTCCCATCCTGATCGGCGAGAATCTGCACTTCAATGTGCCGGGCGCGCGGAAGGAATTTCTCCAAAAATACGGAAGCATCGCCAAACGCGGACTTTGCTTCGCCCTGCGCCTCTTCAATTCGGGCTTCAAGCTCAGTCTCTTCTTGAACGACGCGCATGCCGCGCCCGCCCCCGCCCATCGCAGCCTTTACGATGACCGGATAGCCAATCTCCTTGGCAATCTTCTTTGCTTCTGATATCGACTTGACCGGATCCTCTGTTCCCGGCAAAACGGAGACGCCCGCGGACTGAGCCAATCGCCGCGCCGCGGTTTTATCACCCAGCAATTCGAGCAACTCCGGTGTTGGCCCGATGAACGTGATCCCCGCTTTGCCGCACGCTCGGGCAAATGCCGCATTCTCGGAAAGGAATCCGTAGCCGGGATGAATCGCATCCACGCCCTTCGATTTTGCCACGGAGACAATTCCTGCAATATCCAGATAGGCTTCGACAGGCCCTTTGCCCTTGCCGATTACATATGCTTCGTCTGCCTTGAAGCGATGCAGCGCGAGTCGGTCCTCATTCGAATAGACCGCAACCGTGCGCAGTCCAAGCTCGTTGGCAGCACGAAAGATTCGAATCGCAATCTCGCTGCGATTTGCCGCCAGCAACTTCTCGATTTTTCCGCCTCTAGTCATACTTGCGAGCACACCCCGCCAGGGTGCAGCCGATTATTCTTTCACGCCCCCGCCATGTCACTACAGCAGTTTTTTCGATTTACCAAACTCAGGAAATTGATTTAATGATTGCATTGCAATAGTTTGGCTTCACTGCATGTATCTCTTGTTGGCTCCGGCAACCACGGATCTCGTCCCTATGAGCTTCAACTGGTTCAGGGCCACCTGCAATTTTTCCTGAGCTTTTCGGTTTTTCTTGTTCGAATAAGGCAGAGAAGGATCGGAATAAAACTCTTTCAACTCCGCAATCATTGCTGGCGAAGCAGTGGCAAATCTCTGTTCGGCCAGAAGCTCCAATAACTCGGAGTGGGCTTCATCGTTCATCTTGTATTTTCCCGGACCGGTGTCAGCACCGACGTCAAAGTTGTCATTTCGAAGCACAACTTGACCGACTCTTTGTTGATGAAGGAGCTCGCGATAATGATCGAGTGTTTCGTTAAAGCTCGCCTCAAAATAGCGCTCCGTCTCCGGTGTCGGGGTGCGAAACTGTAAAACCCTCAGCGGGCCCCATTTCGGTAACAGCAGATAAAGGAACGCCAGGAATTTTTCTCCCGCACTCGGCTTCTTGTAATCCTTGCCCCACTCTTTCTCGAAATTTGCGCGTTTCAGATTGTAGAGAAACTTGCGCTTCGTCATATCTGGAACATCGTCCAGGATTTCTTCCTTTTTCAGATGCCATGCGATGCGTGTAGCCTTCGGCAAGAGCTTGCTTACCGCATTACGGTATGAATTCAGCGCCTTGTCTTCATTCACTAGTACCTTCTGCAATTCCAATCCGTAGGTTTCTCTAAACGCCCTCTCTAAAAGGTCTTTCGACACTTCAAATCCGATGAAATCGTGGTAACTGTCCGGGGCGTAGCGCTCCTTTGCCACCTCCAGAACATCAAAACCAAACTCCGTCTTCGTGTGCGCAAGTTTGTCTTCTTCATAGGTCACGCTATCGCCGTATTTTTTCTTTAGCCGGGGATAGAGCAGCGGTACGGCCCGATTCGTCCCGATGCGATGGCCGTTGTTATCGGAGGCGTAGTGAGCGAGCGCTCCAAGCGCAAAACCGTATTCATAAATATCGTTTGCGTCGCGAAGGAGAGCCAGAATGAAATCGCCGCTGCGAACGTAATGCGTCAAGTCGCTGAAAAAATGGCTGCCGTACGGGTAGTAGCCCAAATCCTGAATGATCGCCCCGCCATACGCATACGCCTGCGCTGCGCTTAGCTCTTCCGGCGTCGCACTGGGGAACCTTTGCAGCAGGTTGGGTTTGATGCTGTCTTCCCACGCGGCGTCAATAATCGCTTGATGCGAGAGCACGGAGTACGCAAACGAACGTTGCGCCGGCAAGCAAAACCCGAGCGAAGCCCCGACTACCATCATCCAGATTCTTCTGCTCATCAGACGCACCAGGCTCATCCACTCCCAGTCTATTTCATTGGATTGCTCGTTTGGAATCGAGCATTTTTTGAGATCGAATGTGTTCCTGCCCTTCACTCGCCTTTTTCAAACTGCGTTAATTTTTCTTTATATTTCTCAATTAGGATATAGGCATGGCGGTTTCTTATACCATCGACGTCAAACGTCGTTTGATCTCCTCTTCCGCTCTGGGTGACGTCACTGCTGCCGAAATACTCGATCATCAGAATCGTTTAATGCGCGATCCCGATTTCGATCCCACATTCCGCCAGCTCGCAGATTTTACGGGAACAACGCGCGTGTCCATCTCTTCCACCGACGTTCGCATACTCGCGACGCGAAACTTCTTCGCCCAGGGTTCCCGCCGGTGCGTTGTCGCTCCTACCGCGGAAATTTTTGGCCTTGCACGAATGTTCCAGACCTTTCGAGAACTAAATGGGGGAAAAGAGGAGTTACAAATCTTCAACAATCGCGAGGAAGCTTTGTCATGGCTCTTGTCCGATTCAGACAATGAAACCCGATAACTGGCGGCAATCAGCGCTTCAAGAGCTGCTCTGCGTAACGAATCGGCACACCAAAATTCGACCCCCCAAATCCTCGCACCACCGCGAACGTCACTCCGATAACGCGTCCATCCTTGTTCATCAGTGGCCCTCCGGATCCGCCCGAAGTTGTCTGTGCGTCATAAACAATCTTGTCCGTCAGAACGTCTCCAATATGACCCTGCGTCACAAGCGGCCGGATCAATTTGCGCTTCGCCAGCTCGCTCATCACTAATTTTGGATCGCCGCCGCTCACTTTCAGGATTTGATCAACCGTGTCCTCGCCGGCTCGCGCCAGAATCGCGCTGATCCCCGTCGCGTAACCCAGCGAAATCAGAGATTGCCCGCTGATGGCCGCTTCCTTCCGGCTATCCAGCCGCAGAGTCGGACGCTTCAGATTGCTCAAGTCGCCACGCAGTAATGCCAGATCGGCGTCATCGGAAATCTGCGCGATCTCCACGGGAATCCCATTCGATTGATCAGGGAAATATCCGGTAAATTCCGCGATTACCGGTTCCAATCCTTGCTTCAACGCCGCATCCATCTCGTCGTTCTTCCACCACGGCTGCGCAACATGGTGATTCGTCAAAATTCTTCCATCACCAACAATAAACCCCGTGCCAAAGAAATCTTGCCGCACTTCCGGCGCTCGCCCATCGAGCGAATAAATTATGTTGCCGTCACTGTCTTTCAGCGGCTCGCCCGCGGGAGTGATGCCGCCATAGCGCAACAACCTGCCGCTGTTTCGATCGCGAAATGCAACGGACACATGCAGCAGGCAAACGCTTGGCGCGTAGGTTCGAATCACACCTTCGGCCGCTTCTGAATCGCTCTGCACTAGCGCCAGCCGCGAATTTGTCTCTTCCAATTGCCTTTGCAATTCAGATGTATCGCCCGTTGCAGCGGACATCTTCTGCTTCAGCTCCTCGGATTTTTTCTGCAAATCCTGCTTCTGCTGCAGCGGATCGCTCTTCGACAGCTCTTGGCGCTCCTTCTTCGTCTCTGCCATCAATTCATCTTGCGTCTGCAAACCGCGCTGCAGTTGCGCAATCACCATATGCGCGAGCTTGTTTTCTTTTTCTGCCTTGCGCGAGAAAAGGAAGAAAATTCCGGCAATGGCCAATGCAATTGCAAAAAGCGCGCTCACGCCAATCTTCAGCGCCCGTTCCAGGGAAAACGCATCGCGCGTCATCTTCTCCGTGACGGCAACGGCTTGCAGTGCCGTTTGCGCCATCTCGCGCCCCTGGTCCGCGATCTGCATTTGGCGCTCAAGCGTTTCCGAGGCGTGCTTGAGCCGCAACAATCCCCGCACACGCGCTAGCAGTTCCGCCGAATCTGGGGGAACCGTTAGCGCATCATCCGCCCCCAAATCCAGCCCCCGCGCGCGCTCCGCCGCACCACCACTAAGCAACAACAAAACCTTGGTATGTGCTGTTGACGTCGTCCCTTTGATCTCCATCAGCGCGTTGCAACACTGCAAATCCATCATGTCCGCGCGCAACACAAACAAGTCCACCGCGCTTTCGCGCACCAGCCGGAATCCTTCCGCCTGTGAGCCGGCGACTTTCGCCTCATAACCAGACGAATTCAGTAGCTCAGCAAGAGCCGCACTCTGCGCCGCATCCGGCTCGACAATCACAATCACTTCACGCTTTTCAGACAAAGAGGTCTTTCTCAACTTTCAGGTCGGAGAAAGCAAACCGCCCGCGCCAGGTAGCGCGGGCAGCAATCTTACAAGACTTTCGATGTTTGGTCAGACAATCCGGTTTCAGGAAAACTGCATCAACAAATCTTAATATTTCCTCAGGACGCCGATGACGCGCCCTTGAATCTTCACATCCGCCGCATTTACCATGATCGGACCCATTTCCGAATTTGCCGGCTGCAACCGAATCTTACCTGCTCCTTCGCGATAAAAGCGCTTCAGAGTTGCGTCTTCTCCATTCACCAGCGCCACAACAATGTCTCCCGCGTTCGCCACTTGCGTCTGCTCGCAAACCACAAAGTCTCCGTCCATGATGTGATCTTCAATCATGGAAGTCCCCTTCACCTGCAACACAAACGAATTTCCGCCGCGCGCAAAATCTCCTAGCGAAAGTGTTTCGCGCTCTTCTACGGCTTCAAGCGGCCGCCCCGCCGCAATACGCCCCACCAGCGGCAACTCCTGCACCTTGCGCTCGAGAACCTGCTCTTTCACCGGCTTCGGCAACTGCACGATCTCAATCGAACGGCTCTGGTTGTATCCGCGGCGAATGAAGCCTTTCTTCTCTAATGTTGAAATATGCTTGTGAACAGTCGCGAGCGAGGTGAGCTTCAGGCCCTTACCGATCTCTTCAAAGCTCGGCGCATATCCGTGCTTCGTTTCAAACGAAACCAGATAATCAAGCACTTCCTTTTGCCGTTTGGTGAGGGCCATAGGGCCTCCTTGCTCGCTGCAATCTAAGGCCGCTTCCAGAGCAGTCCTTTGCACAAGTTTTCCACAGCCACTCTAGGCGAAAACAAAGCGAAGTGTCAACTTACTTTTTTCGCCTTTGTTTCGTGAACAGCTATTTTCCCCCCTCCCGACCTCCTGTACATTTTCTCCAATGCCTCGCCTTTCCAACTCTGTTCGCATCGGCGCCGCTTCCATTCTCTTGCTCAGTCTTCTTCACATCTTCTTTTGGGCCATACTTGCGCTGGCACTGCGAACTGGCTCACCTGTCGAATATCCTTTTAACTATCTCGCCCTAATGGCTTGGGCTCTCTCTGTTGTTGGAATCGCAGGGCTCATCATCGCCATCGGCATCTTTCGTGCCCGCAACTGGGCGCGCATCGCTGCGATCGCGCTCGCGGCCCTCGCCGCCTTCTTCTGCGCGCTCGGCATCGCCGCGCCTTTGTTTCTTGTTTACGGTTTCATGTTATCTACCGGCTTCGGCATCGAAATCCCAGGCAAAAACGATCTGCTTCGGCTCGTCGTTGTCTATTCTCTTATTCTCATCATTGCTGTCTGGTGGATATTCCTTTTTTCGAGCAGAAAGGTTGCGGAACAATTCTCCACGAATTCCGCAGCGGACGTGCCCCTCTCATCAGGCAAACTTTCTTGCCCTCCCCCAATCGCTCTGCTTGCTTGGCTCATGATCGCTTCCGGTGCGCTCAGCGCGATTTCCTGGCCACTTCTTCTCGGCAAAATTCCTGCCATGCTCTTCACGCACATCTTTGCGGCCAAGGCGAGTCATTGGATTTGGGGCGTGAACACACTTCTTTTCCTTGTGTGCGGCATCGGCTTGCTCAAGCTCCAACGTTGGAGCTACTCAGCCACAATCGCACTGCATGTTTTCTGGCTCGTCAGTCTCTTCGTCAGCCAGATCTGTCCGCTTTACAACCGGTACATCTCTCTTTGCCTTTCTACACTCTCAGCTCCAAACTCTTACTTCTCTTTGGGCATGAACCGCTTTCCGCAGTGGGTCTCCGCCATTCTCACGGCCATCCCGACTGCTCTCCTCATTGCAGGTCTTTTCTATTACCGCCGCAGCTTTCTTCAGGCTGTCAACGATTCTCAAATGTAGCTGCCCGGAAAACGTGGCTTTTTCGCGAACCCTCGCATCATTTTTCTTCATTCTCTAAATCAATATTCTGATTGCGATGGCGGGCCCTCTGGCCGCATCCCTCGCCGTTTCCTTGTGTTATGCTTTTTGTTTGGGGGAGTTTCATCCGGAATGGCCACTACCACTGATATACCTCTGCCGAAAACCCGGCGCGAAGTCATTGACCGCGCCGTAATCCGCTTCGCTGGAGACTCCGGCGACGGCATGCAGGTCACCGGCAGCCAGTTCACCAACACCGTCGCACTCTATGGCAACGACATCGCCACGTTTCCGGACTTCCCTGCCGAAATCCGCGCCCCTGCCGGCACGCTTCCCGGCGTCAGCGGTTATCAACTCCACTTTTCGTCAAACGAAATCTTCACGCCTGGCGATTCGGTCGATGTCCTCATCGCCATGAACCCCGCTGCGTTGAAAACCAATATTGCTGACCTCAAAGCAAACGGCATTCTCATCGTTAACTCGGACGCCTTCGCGGAGAACGACCTTCGCAAAGCGCAAATGACTTCAAACCCCCTCGAAGATCATTCGCTCGATAAGTACCGTCTTTTCTCGGTTGAACTGGAACGCCTCACCAAAGCGGCTCTCGAACATCTCGGCATGGACGCCAAATCCATCAGCCGCTGCAAGAACTTCTTTGCTCTCGGCATGTGCTATTGGCTTTACAACCGATCGATGGATTCGACCGTCCGTTGGATCGAGGCGAAGTTCTCCAAAAAGCCGCTGCTCGTCGAAGCAAACAAGCTCGCGATGAAAGCAGGCTACGCCTACTGCGAAGCCACCGAAGCTTTCCAGATCAGTTACGAAATTCCGCCTGCAAAGCTCGCTCCCGGTCTTTATCGCAACATGAGCGGCAATCAGGCGCTCGCGCTGGGATTTGTCGCTGCATCGCAAAAGGCAGGCCTTCGCCTTTTCCAGGGCAGCTATCCCATTACCCCTGCTTCCGATATTCTTCACGAACTTTCGCAGTACAAAGACTTCGGCGTCATCACATTTCAAGCCGAAGACGAAATCGCCGCCATCACCAGTGCCATCGGCGCGGCCTACGCCGGCGCCCTCGCCATCACCACAACTTCTGGACCCGGCATGGCGCTCAAAACGGAAGCGATGGGCCTCGCTGTTGCCGTCGAAATTCCGCTTGTCATCTGCGACATTCAGCGCGGCGGCCCTTCTACCGGCCTTCCCACAAAAACCGAACAAGCCGATTTGCTGCAAGCTTTGTTCGGCCGCAATTCCGAAGCTCCAATTCCCGTAATCGCTGCTGCCACGCCCAGCGAATGCTTCTGGGCAGCCCTCGAAGCTTCTCGCATCGCCGTGAAGTACATGGTGCCGGTAATCATTCTTTCCGACGGCTACCTCGCCAACGGCGCGGAACCCTGGCGCATTCCTGAAATCAGCGAGCTTCCCGAAATCCCCGTGCAGTTTGAAACCAATCCCGTTGACTTCAAGCCATATCGCCGCGATCCGGAAACGCTTGCGCGCCCCTGGGCGGTCCCCGGCACTCCCGGCCTTGAGCACCGCATCGGCGGACTCGAAAAACAGGACGTCAGCGGCAACATCAACTACGAACCTCTCAACCACGAGAAAATGGTTCGCCTGCGCGCCGCAAAGGTTGAAGCCGTCGCGCAAGACATTCCGATGAACGAACCCGAAGGCGATCCCGACGGCGATCTGCTCATTGTCGCTTGGGGCTCCACGCACGGCGCCATCACCGCCGCCGTCAAGGCGCAGCGCGAAAAACAGGCAGGCCGCAAGCGCATCGGTCATTTGCACCTGCGTCACCTGAACCCGCTGCCACTCAATGTCGGCGACATTTTGAAGCGCTACAAAAAAGTCCTCGTGCCCGAGCTCAACATGGGCCAGCTCAGCTGGCTTTTGCGCGCCAGATTTCTTGTGGACGCCATCGGCCTCAACAAGATTCAGGGCCGTCCGTTCAAGCAGTCCGAGCTCGAACAAAAAATCGAAGAGCTCCTAGGTGTATAAATGACCACCGCCACGTTGCCAGTCCTTACCAAGAAAGACTTTCAAACTGACCAGGAAGTTCGCTGGTGCCCCGGTTGCGGCGACTACGCCATTCTCTCCGCCGTTCAGTCCGTGTTCCCAGAACTCGGCATCAAGCGTGAGAATTTCGTCGTCATTTCCGGCATCGGTTGTTCTTCGCGGTTTCCGTACTACATGAACACCTTCGGCTTTCACACAATTCACGGCCGCGCGCCCGCCGTTGCCACGGGCCTCAAAACAATTCGCCCCGATCTCGAAGTTTGGGTCGCCACCGGCGACGGCGACGCTCTCTCTATCGGCGGCAATCACACGATTCACATGCTGCGCCGCAACGTCGGCCTCAAAGTCCTTCTCTTCAACAACCGTATCTACGGTCTGACCAAAGGCCAGTACTCGCCAACCTCCGAACTCAATAAGAAAACCAAGTCCACTCCGTACGGCTCGCTTGACCGCCCCTTCAACCCAATTTCTCTCGCCATCGGCGCGGAAGCCACTTTCGTTGCACGCAGCGTTGACGTCTTCCAGGCACATCTCAAAGACACCCTCAAGCAAGCCGCCGCACACAAAGGTTCCGCCTTCATCGAAATTCTGCAAAACTGCAACATCTTCAACGACGGCGCTTGGTTTTCTCTCACGGAAAAAGATGCGCGCAGCGAGCACATCGTCCAGCTTGAACACGGCAAACCGCTCGTCTTCGGCAAGAATCGCGACAAAGGCATTCGCCGCAAGCCTGATGGCGATATCGAAGTCGTCCAACTCGGTAACGGCATCACCGAGTCCGACCTCCTCGTCCACGACGCTCACCACCCGCGCCCCTCCTACGCGTTTCTTCTTTCTCACATGGAGCATCGCGAAGGCTTTCCTACTCCGATCGGCGTGCTCCGTGCCTGGGACGAAGTTCCTCGCTATGAAGACGTCATTCACGATCAACTGAAAGACGTCCTCGCCAAGCGCGGCCCGGGCGACCTCGCAAAACTTCTCCGTGCTGGCGACACCTGGCGCGTCGAAGCGCGTTAACTCACATTTCTAACGTCATACTTTTCAGCGGCATAAATAAAATGATGTCCGTAGGCGCGGTCCTCTCTTCTCCTTACGTCACCGGCAACACCGTCATTTTCGGCTCGGCCGACGGCAATGTTTACGCCCTCGAATAATTATTCTCTCGCTGGCTCCGAGACTCGCACTCTGCGCTATACTACTTACGTAGTTACCCCGCCCTCGTTTTTCCTGAACACTCTCTGTGTCTATGAGCTCTGCGATCTCTTTCATCTCCTACGCTTGGCAGGACATTCGCACCACCGTCCTCACCGCTGCAGTGCTCGGCGGCGCAATCCTCGCTGGCCTTTTCGCCCAATTTCTTCTCTTTTCCCTCGCAAAGCGTTTTGTCCGCGGCACACCGGGCGGCCTTCCGCGCTTGCTCCTTGAAAATACAAAAACCCCTTCGCGCTACATTTTTCCTTTATTAGCGCTCGTCATCGCAGTTCCATTAACGCCGCTCCCCGAGCGATTCACTGTCTTCTTCGAGCGCCCCCTCAATATCTGTCTCATCGCCGCGGTCGGCTGGGCTTTCATCATTGCCATCCAAGTGATCGCCGGCCTGCTCACTTTCCGCTATTCGATTGATGTCGAAGATAATCTCCACGCTCGCCGCATTCGCACCCAAACCCTCGTCATTCAGCGCGTCGCCGTCGTCCTCGTTATCGCCATCACGCTCGCCGTGATGCTGATGACCTTCCCCGGCGCCCGCCAAATCGGTACGAGCATCTTTGCTTCCGCCGGAATCGCAGGTCTCGTCGTCGGTATGGCTGCGCGTTCCACGTTCGCCAGCATCATTGCCGGCCTGCAAGTCGCACTTACTCAGCCAATCCGTATTGACGACGCCGTTATCGTCGAAGGCGAATGGGGCTGGATCGAAGAAATTGAAACGACCTACGTCGTGATTCGCCTGTGGGACCTGCGACGTCTCATCGTTCCCCTCACCTATTTCATTGAGCGGCCTTTTCAGAACTGGACGCGCAGCACTGCCGAAATCATCGGCACCGTTTTTTTCTACGTGGACTATTCGCTCCCCGTCGAACCCGTCCGCGAAGAATTTCACCGCATCCTGAAAGAAACTAAACTCTGGAATGGCCGCACCGCCGCATTCCAAGTCACCGATTTCTCCGAACACGCCATGCAACTTCGCGCCATCATGAGCGCCAACAATTCATCCGCCGCCTTCGATCTCCGCTGCTACGTCCGCGAACGCCTCATCGCCTTCCTGCAGCAGAATTATCCCACTTGCCTTCCCACTACCCGTGCCCAAGTGTCAGCAACGGAAACCGCTCTCTTATCGCGATAGATCTCAAATTTCTCGGATATCTTTTCGCCCGCCCCTGCGTATATTGAGCACAGCATTCTCATTCCTTGCACAGGAGCCATCCTTGCACCGTGCCACTTTGCACCCTCGTCTCGCCGGTCTGTGCGGACTTGTTGGCGCTCTTCTTTTTTTCGCTGGCGACATGCTGTTCTACGGCCATTTCGGCTCAGGCGCCGATTTCCCTGCTGGGCTCATCGACACCGTTACCCACGCTTCCGATGCTCGACTCTATGCTGGCGGTCTGGTCGGGCCGTTCGCCGCGTGCCTTTGCATCCTCGGTTTCTGGCAGGTCTCGCGGAATGTTTTTCCGCCCAAAGGATTCGCTGCTCGGTTCCTCTTCGTTCTCTTTGCCATCCTCATGATCTTCGGCGGCGCGATTCACGCGCTGTGGACCGCTCACGGTCTTTCTCTGAAATATTGCTACGGGAGTGATGACGCAGGCTGCCGTGCCGTCCTGCAATCCGTCAGATCCTACTGGTCGTTGTCCTACTACCTCGGTGCCGCGTCAGGTGTGGCGGCTTCCGTTCTTCTCGCCGTTCTAGTGATCTTCCGCAAGACCAGCTATCCTCGCTGGACCGTTCTGTTCAATCCGGCTCTGCTTGTTTCTCTCTCCACATTCGCGCCAAAAATTCCGGCTCCCCTCGGCGCTGTCATCGTCGGCGGTTCCGCAAATCTCTCCATTGCCCTCTTCTTCTTGATCTGCCTGCTCACCACGCCGCGCGCTACGCGTCCTGGCTCTTCGCCAGCACCGGCTTGATATCCACAATCGGCGTCCCATCAATTGCTTCGAGCGGCGCAACTCGCAATCGCAAGCCATCCCGCTCAAGAATTTTCACGCGATGCAGCCCGATGGGATTCGGCCGGTCCGGCGATCGCGTTCCAAATACTCCCGTCAGCGGATTCTTCATGTCCCGCCCGGGATGCACCTTCATCACATTCCGCTTCGCTTCATGCAGCAAGGTAATCAGAATCACTTCCTGCCCTGCTTCCACCAAATGCAGGCATTTCGCATACTTCGGTAAAATCTCAATCGCCGCCTCTGGCGCTCCTAAGTATCCCTGCCTCGGCGCATTCTTCCTCTTCTTCAGCTCCGAACGCACATGGCCCACCGCCACCAACAAAAATTTCCCGCTTCCTTTCATTTTTCATCCATTCTCCGTACCCCGCCTCCGCGCTTTGCCTTTCCTCAATGCTTTCCGTAGTGCTCGCCAAAAAAATCTCCCTTATTCCAGGTCGGCCTCTCTACATCGTTCGCAACGTAGTACCCGCACAAGAACACCAATTGCGCATATTTCGCAGCCTCATCGAACAACAACCCCGGCTGGTTCATGTCGTCTCCCGGATGGTGATACCTCGTTGCTTCCCAGTTCTTGAAGATTTCCATTGGCTTGATCTTCTCGTCGTTCGAAGTGAATCCAGGCACCGGGTACAACGCTGGAATCCCCTGCTTCACAAACGAATATTGATCGCTTCGGATAAAAATTACCTCTTCCGGCATCGGATCCGGGCTCAGGCTCAAGTTCATCCGCTTTGCCGCCCTCTCAACATCCTTTTGCAAGCTCGAATGTTCTGCGCCAAACGCGATGATGTCCTTCAGCGGCCATAACATTAGGTCTTCATCCATATTCACGTTCGCTGCCAGAGCGGACTTCGCTACCGTTGGGTAGTGTGCAAAATAATCTGCCCCCAGCAATCCGGCTTCTTCTCCCGTCACAGACACAAACAAAATAGAACGCTTGGGTTTCGGGTTCAGGTTCTGGAATGCGCGCGCCAGTTCCAGCAAAATCGCTGAACCCGAAGCATTGTCCAGGGCGCCGTTGTAGATATTGTCCCCGTTCTCCGGCTCGCCGATTCCTACGTGATCCAGATGGGAACTGTAGACTACATACTCGTTCTTCAAGACGGGATCACTTCCCTCAATCTTCGCAACAACGTTGGGACTCGTCACGTCCTCCAGCTTTGTCACGTTGCGAATCTTCGCCGTCATTCCCATCGCAAACGATTGTGGTTTACCCGCTCTCATCCTCGCGTAGACTTCGTCCGCGGAATGCCCGCTTCCTTCGAAAAATCTCTTCGTGGCGTCCATATTCAGAAATGCCTCCGCCTTGATCTCCGGCCAGTAATCGTTCGGCTTTCCCGTTTTGTCCAGCCAGCGCAATTGCGGGAACGTCAAATCTCGTACCTGCTCTTTGTACGAATAGATCTGTTCCATCACCGGATCGTCAATCACCAGAATCCCGACTGCCCCATGCGCCACCGCATTGGCCACTTTTACTTCGCTCGACGAATAGTGCGCCTTTAGCGTCGTCTCAAAATTCGGCGCTTCCGGAAGCATCGCTACAATCTTTCCCCTCGCGTCCACTCCTTTGTAGTCGTCATAGCTTTGCTCTGGCGCTGTCACGCCGTCCCCCACGAAAACCACTTCTGCTTCAATAGACGTATCTTCCCTCCCTGGATCGGCCCACGTAATAAAATCGGTCCGGTAAACGAGCGTCTCCGCCTTTCCCGCGCGCACCAGCGTAACGCTCGATTTCATCTCATCCGGTCGCCCTTGCCGTAGCGGCACACGCTGGAAATAAGCTCCGTTGTCTCCTGCTGGCGCCAATCCCATCTTCTCAAACTGCGCTGCCATGTACTTCGCCGCAATCTCGTGCCCGCGGGTCGCCGTTCCCCGCCCCTCCAGCAAATCATCGGCAAGGAATCGCATATGCGCCCGAATCGCTTCCGGCCTGATCACCGACATCGCCCCGTCTGCGGCATCTCCGCTCGCCGCCAGGGCCTTCATTGCAAACATGGCGCTCAATACGATTGCGGCAAGGAAGCCCACCTTCACCGCCCAGCTTCTTCTGTTCAATTCCTCTTTTCCTTCTTTCACACAATTCTCCAGCCTGCAGAATTCACTTCACTCTCGCGCCCCGCAATATATCACTCGCCTCTTTCAAAAAGACTCGTCCTCATTCGAATCCCAAATCTTCGTACTGTTCTGCTCCAGCCCCTATATTCCCTGGACTCTTTTAGGATTGGTTTTCTTCCGCTAGTATGCTATTCTAGTTAAGTACCACATGCGGTAAGCTTAAACGCTCCGCTCAAAATTTAACTTAGATCACGTGAGGTGGACTTGAGGCTAACTCAAGTCCGGAGGGTCCTGCACGATAGGAGAACTCCATGTCCTCGCAACCCCAGGTCGTTTCTTCTCGCACTTCCGTTTCTCGCAACAATGCCAATCGCTGTACTCACTCAACTTCCGACAACCGTCGCTGCAGAATGCTTCTCCACTCTTCTCATCCCTCTCTCTGCCCGTTTCACGCTCGCCAGCAACGTCTTATCCTCGAATCCGAACGTGTTGGCCCTGAACTCGCCACCTTTTCTGGAGAATTTCGCACTCACGCCGACGTCAATCACGCCCTTGGCAAACTCTGGAACATGCTCGCTCACGATCGCATCCCGCGCAAACGTGCTGCCACTATGGCCTACATCGCCGCTCTCCTCCTCCCCACTCTCGAACCCGTTCGCATCGAATCCAATCGCATAAACGGCGGCGACGCCTGGCTCGCCGTCCTCCGCCGCGCTTTTCCTCTACCCAAATCACTCGAAGCGTCGAACGAAAAGAGGTAAGCCTGTGCTCGCCTCCATTCGGAAATCCGCCCCTAACTCCTTTGGAATCCGCAGTTGCGGGAATCTGCGTCGCAAGTCCTTTAGAATCTGCACTTCCAAAACACTAGACTTAAAGTCCTTTAGAATCCGCAGTTACAGCAAAACCCTATACCTACTCTTTATCCTGAACGATCTAGGTGAAGGGCTTTATCACGAGCGCTCTTCGCTAGGGACCTTTCGCATAACCACTGGTCGCCGCTCCCTAGCCACGGCGCTCCGTTTGTTCCCTCCTTGCATCCTCCTACATCTAAGTCAAAATAGACCTAGGTCTTTCAGGTCACTGGAAATGGAAGAGTCCGCCAAACTTGCGCCGGTCCCCGCCCCCGCCGAACAGGCGGTGCCGCAATCGCTTTTTCTCGCGTTCCCGGAGCAGGCAAAGACGCTCACTCTGCTCTATGACATCAGCCGTGAGCTGACCTCCATCCTCGACCGCGAAACGCTGCTGCGCCGCATCGCGGAGCGCGTCAAGAAGCTCGTCAACTATCACGTCTTCACGGTCATGCTCTGGAATGAAATGACGGAGATGCTTGAAGGCGTCTTCGCCATGCACTACGAAGACACCATTCCCGCTCGCTTCCGCGTAAAACTCGGGGAAGGCATTACCGGCACGGCCGCGGAATCCCGCAAAGCCATCATGATTCCAGACGTGCGCCTCGATCCGCGTTACATCCATTGCGAGACAAGTCAGGGCGTTCGCTCGGAACTCGTGGTTCCTCTTCTGCTGCAGGACCGCATGATCGGCGTGCTCGATCTCGAATCAGCCGAACCCAATTCCTTCACGCCCGAACACGAGCGTCTGCTCACCACCCTATCTGCCTTCATCGCAATTGCTCTGGAAAATTCGCGTCTCTACGAAGAAGCGCGGAAGAATGAGCAGCGGCTTCTCGCCGAACTCGACACGGCACGCGAAATTCAGCGACAGCTTCTGCCTCGAGGAGCGCGTGAAGTTCCCGGCCTCGACATTGCCGCATCCTATGAACCCGCCCGCGAGCTCGGCGGCGACTTTTATGACTTTCTTCCCTATGGAAACGGAAAACTTGCCCTCGTTCTCGGCGACGTTTCGGGGAAAGGTACGCCTGCCGCACTCTTCGGTTCCCTTGCGATAGGAATCCTGCGCGAGCACGTCGTCGAGCACCCTTGTCCTCCGGCGGAAATGTTGAAAATGCTGAACGCGCGACTCTTCGCCGCCCGCCTCGATGCCCGCTTTGTCGCTATGGCTTTTGCGCTCTATGAAGCAGACGCTCGCCGCCTCACCATCGCCAGCGCCGGCGCGCCACATCCTATACTTGTCAGAGAAGGTAGAGCCGAAGAAATCCGCATTGAAGGTGTGCCTCTCGGGTTGCTCCCCGAAATGGACTACGACACGTACACGCTCGATCTTCTTCCGGGGGATCTTGTTGTCTTTGCGTCGGACGGAGTCGCCGAGTCGGAAAATCCTCAAAAGGAAGAATTTGGAAACGAACGCCTGCTTTCTATTCTCTCGAAGACTTCACCGCGCGACTCCGTCGAAGATATCTCCGGCTCCATTCTTCTCGCCACAGACCAATTCTCGGGTGCCGCTCTGCCGCATGACGACCGCACTCTTCTGGTGCTTCGCGTCCACGAGGAAACCGCTGCGACGGACTTCACCCGCATGCCCGTCATCTATTGAGCCAGACTGCAATGGCTGACTTTGTTGTCATTCCGAACGGAGCGGAGCGAAGTGAGGAATCTGCTTTTTCTTCAGTTTGTGCAGAGGCCAAAGCTTTCAGCGCGCGGTGGTCGGCGCCGTGCCATTCGCGACGTTGGCTTGCAGAAGTTCCGGATTCTTCAGAAGCGGCAGCCACTTCTCCCGTACTTCGGCAAATTCCGGCCAATTCTTCTTGGAGACGGGATCGGAAGGTGGCAGGCCGAGCTTTTCAAAATTCTTGTACTGCCCGCGCTGCAAAATGCGGAAATCGAGATGCGGACCGGTGGAAAGCCCGGTGCTTCCCACAAGGCCAATCGTCTTTCCGATTTCGACTCGTTCGCCGGCGCGAACGAACATTCTCGAGAGATGCAAATACATCGTCTCGTAGCCGTTGAAGTGGGCAATCTGGACCATGTTGCCTTCGCCATTCTTCCGTCCGGCAAAAACCACTTTTCCACTGCCGATGGTTTGCACGGGAGTCCCGACAGGAGCGCCGTAGTCCGTACCCATGTGCGCGCGAACCATTTTTAATATCGGATGGTATCGCGCATTGCTGAAATGCGATGTGACCGGAGCGCCAAACTTGAGCGGCGACCGCAAAAACGCTTTCTGGAGTGATTTTCCTTCGGCGGTGTAATAGCCGGGCTGGCCCGCCGGATCGTGAAATAGCAGCGCCTGGTATTTCCTCCCGCCGTTGTCGTATTCGGCGGCGAAGATTTTTCCGTAAGATGCAGTTTTGCCGTTTATGTATTTTCTTTTTTCGAGGACGATCCGGAATGTATCGCCTTTGCGCGGGTCAGTGTAAAAGTCGAGGTCATATCCGAAGATTTGCGATAAGCGCATCGCAAGCTCCGCCGACTCACCGGCGTCTTCGACCGCATTGAAGAGCGAATCTTCCAGTGTGCCGCTGACGGCGACAACTTCGGTGCGAGAGGGGATCTCCCGAATCTGCGCTCTATAGCCCTTATCCTCCGGCGTAATTTTCAGCATGCGATCCGCGTCGATTTTGTAATCAATTTCGCGGAGCTTTCCTTCGATGGAACGGCCAACCGTAATCGTATTTCCCGCGCGGACCTGCCGGAGGTTGAAGGCGCCCTGCGCGGCTGCGGAAGCGCCTGCAGCTTCATCCGGCGTAAGGCCAAATTTTTGCAGGACGGACGCGAAATTATCGCCAGCGCGGACGCGCTGGTCAGTGGGGACGACAGTATTTTCGTGGATGACGCGGGCCTGATCGTTGGCGAGCGCGATTTCGCGGTCAAGATCTCTGGTGGTTTTCAGTCGCTGTTGAAATGCGTAAGCGAGTGTGGCGCTGCCGGCGAGCAACACCACGGCCAAAATAAAAAAGAACTTGCGATTCAAATTTCCCCCAGACGCCACTCACGGAATTCCATTTCAGACTACCGCACCCTAATGTTCAGTCTCAAGTAAAGAACCGCGCAACGCGCGAATTCATTGTGTTTCCGAAAAGGCACGAGGAAAACTTTGCCGAGTGTGTCACTTTGAATTTTCGGCTTAATTGTGTCACGGAAAAAGAAACTTCAAAGTGACGCACACCTACAAAGTGCTAAGGCGGGAATAGCGAAATGTTTCCAGAGATAGTAAATTTTCGGCGCATTCATTTCCCAATTGTGTGGAGATTCTGATGCGGCGTTTTCTTTTGCTGATTCTTGCGATTCTTGTTCAAAGCGCTGCGGCGCAAAAACCGGAAGCACAGGCGGACGTTCCCGAGGCGGGAACATCGGAGGCGATTGCGAAGGCAACGACGGAGGCGCGATTTCTTTCGCCGTGGGTGGCGTCGGTTCCCGCTTCGAACAAAGTGCCGTCGCCGGAGAAATTTTTCGGGCGAATCATGGGCGCTCCGGGTGAGTTGGCGAATTCGGAACAGTCAATCGCGTATTTGAAAGCGCTAGGTGAAGCTTCGCCGCGAGTGAAATATTTCACGATCGGGAGGAGTGAAGAAGGCCGTGAAATCGGAATGATTGCGATTGCGGATGAAGCGGGGATCAAGAATCTGGAGCAATTAAAGAGAGCGACGGCGACACTGGGGGATCCGAGAAAATTGGATGCGGCCGGAGCGGAGAAACTGATCGCTGCGGGACGGACAATCTACTATCTGAATGCGGGATTGCACTCGGATGAGACGGGATCTACGGAATCGGTTTTGGAATTGGCGTACCGGCTAGCAGTTTCCGAGCAGCCGATGATTCGGCAAATTCGCGAGAAATTGGTGGTGCTGATCAATCCGGTTTGCAATCCGGATGGGCGCGACAAAGTGACCGAGTGGTTTTACACGTATTTGAAAGGCAAAACGGATTACGCGAATCTGCCGAGGCAATCGCCGCCGTACTGGTCGAAGTACGCATTTGTAGATATCAACCGCGATTCCCATCAACAGACGCACGAGACGACGAAGGCGGTTCACCGCATGTTTCATGAATGGCATCCGACGGTGGTGCACGATTTGCATGAAGCGGTGCCGCTGCTGATGTCCTGGAACGGGACGGGGCCGTACAACCCGAATATTGATCCAATTACATACACGGAATTCCTGGAACAGGGATTTCACGACGTGCAGGCGATGACGGCGCTGGGTATGCCGGGCGTTTCGACGTGGAATTTTGGCGAAGCGTTTAGTCATCTGTATCTGGACTCGGTGGCGATGAATCACAACGCGATTGGGCGAGGCTACGAAACGTTTGGGAATGCGAGCGCGGAAACGATGAAGCGGGTATTGGACAAATCGGAGGTACAAGCGCAGTGGTACGGACCATATCCGCCGCCGAGAGAATTCCTATGGTCGGCGCGGGACAACGTGAATTACAACGAGACGGGCGTATTGGCTTCGCTCGATCTTGCGGCGAAAAATTCAAAGGAACTGCTGCGGAACTTTTATACGAAGAGTTTTAACTCATGGCAGAAGGGGTTGCATGAGCCGCCGTATGCCTATTTGATTCCGGAAGATCAGGGCGATCCGGTGCGAGTGGGACAGCTTGTGGCTCGACTGCTGGGACAACATATTGAGGTTTCGCGAGCGCAGGAGGCAATACGACTGAAGGAAGGCGAGTTCCCTACTGGGACGTACGTTGTGCGGCTGGACCAGCCGTACCGGAATTACGCGGTGGATTTGCTTTCGCCGCAAAAGTATCCGAAGGATGGCGGGGAACCGTATGACGATGTTTCCTGGAATCTTGCGAACAACTATCACCTGAGCGCGATTCCTACGGCGGATGCAACGATTCGAACGGCGTCGTTAACAGCGGTGATGGAAGTGCCAAAACCCGCGGGAACGGTGACGGGTGCGGGACCCGTGTTTTTGCTGCGGGATACGGGGCAAGAAAGTCTGCTTGCGGCGCGGTATGCGCTGGCGAAATTCAAGATCGAGATAGCCGAAAAGAGTTTTTCCGTGGGCGGAACCGAGTTCCCCGCTGGCTCGTGGATTTTGCCTGCGCAAGATGGAGCGGCAGAGGCAGTGAAGAAGATTGCGACGGAGGCAGGTTTGTCCTTTGCGAGCGCGAATGCGGAACCCAATGTGGCCAAGCATGAAGCACCGGCGGCGCGCATTGGTGTGTGGGTGCCGTGGGCGGACACGGATTCGATTGGTTGGATTCGGTACATTCTGGATCAGCGTGGGGTGCCGTACGTTTATTTGCGCGATGAGGATATACGCGCGGGAAAACTGCGCGAAAAAGTAGACGTGATTCTGTATGGACACGTGGATTTGGAACTTGCGGAGCAGATCCAGGGCTTGCCGAAGCGATGGAGTCCGATGCCGTTCAAGAAGACGGAGAAGACGCCGAGTTTTGGGACGCCAGCGGAGTCAGATGACATTACGGGAGGAATTGGATACGAAGGACTGGGACAAATTGAAGAATTTGTGAATGACGGCGGATTGCTGGTTACGCTGGGGAGCGGCTCGATGCTGGCGCTGGAAGGAGGAATTGTGCGCGGAGTGCGGCGGGTTGCGGGCGGGATTCCACGAAGTTCGCAAGGCGGAGGCGCCACGGCCGCTGCGGAATCTCAAAATGCCGTGACTCGGACGCCGGGCGCACATGTGCGCGTGAGTTTTGCGCGGCCGGAGCATCCGATTGCGTATGGATATTCGGAGCGGACGTACGTGTTCCGGCAGAATTTTCCTTTGTACGATGCGCCGCGAAAGTGGCTGCGGATGGCGTACTGCACTTCGTGCCTGGATGGTCCGGAAGACCGTAGCGGGATCGTGATGGAGTGGGGAGATCGAGACGGAGCGTCGTTATTGGTGAGCGGACAAGTTTGGGGAGAGGATGGATTGATTGGGCGGCCGGCGATTCTGGATATGCCGGTGGGAAAAGGGCATGTGGTGAGTTTCAATTTCAATCCGATGCATAGGGACATGAACCGTGGGGATCACCGGTTGCTTTGGAATGCGATTTTGAATTGGCGGAAGATTCTAGCTAATCAGTGAAAAAGATCTATGCGCCGTTACTTTTTAGGAAGTTTGGCGCGGGCGAGTTTTAACGCGACGTTGAGGGCGTCCGTTTCGGAGACTTGGATATCGGGAGTGACGCCGACTTCGGCCCAATCGTTTTCGGAGTAGGGATTGATGGATTTGACTTCGGAAATGCCCATACCGAAGTGGTCGTCGAGGCGATGGAAGACGCCTGCGTGTGCTGCACCTGCCGGCGATTGTGTCAGGAATAAGAAAGTTCGAACTGACCGGCCTCTTGAAAATGAAAAGCCCCGCGGCAGGCGCGGGGCACAAAAACGATTTTGAGTTAAGCGAGTGCTCAGTGGCCGGAGAGGAGCGCAGTGTTGTGCGCGGGAATGCCGGCGAAATAGTTTTGTTCGCGGAGGCGCCGGTAGATACGGCCAGCTACGCCAGCGGCAAGCGGGCCTTTGATGAGCGAAGAGCGGCCGCGGATCAGAACGGCGAGTGCGATTTTAGGATGCGCTTCGTCGGCATAAGAGAGGAACCAGCCGACGTGCGATTGATCGTCGGAGCAGGTGCCAGTCTTGCCTGCAGGAAGTTCGTCGCCACCCAAATCGTAGCTTCGCTTGCCGGTGCCGTAGAGAACAGCGGCAAGCATCCCTTCCCGCAATTCCGGGAGAAGAGGAGCAATGTTGAGTTCACGCTTGACGCGAGGTTCGAATACAGGAGCATCCGAGCCCGCAACCGCAGGCTGCGGATACTGCAAATAATAAAGTGTGCCGCCATTGGCGAATGCAGCTGCAAGTGAGGCGAGCTGAAACGGAGTGACTTGGATGCCTTCGCCGAAGCTGGACATGCGCGCGACGCCGCCCTTGTGCGGAGGCTCCATCGGGAATGAGCCGGGGCGCTCGCTGCTCAGGTTGTAACCCGCGAGTTCGCCGAGGCCGAGCAAGCGGCCATACTTGGAAACGGTTTCGAATCCCATGCGCTGGCCGAGTTGCTCGAAGAAGACATTGTTCGAATGGGCCATCGCTTCGGTGAGATTCATGTACTTGCGACGACCGACTTTGAGCATGGTATCGCGGGTGATGACATTTTCCTGTAGCGCAGCGACGGCGATGGTCGGCTTGATGGTAGAGCAAGGGATCGCGCCGTCGGAGTAAGCCATTTTCTGATTTACGACGGTGAGAATGCGACCGGTTGTCGGTTCGACGGCGACGACGGAACCGTTGTATTTGCCGAGCGCATCAACGGCGGCAGCGCGAACGATTGGATCATCAAAATCGGTGATATCACCCTGCGTGGGATCCACCGCTTTTTCGCGCGGAACGTAGCGGTGGCGCGAAGTGCGAGAAACCTTCGATTTAGCAGCAGGGGTTGCGGCGGAGGCGGCAGGAGCAGGGAGCACACAACAAGCAGAAAGGAAAATCGCGATTGACATTTTTCCAAGTCCGCTGGTTTTCGACATTCGAACAGCCCCTGATCTAGATTTTCCATCGTCGAATCGCGCTTTGTACTTCAGGAACCGTGCGGAGTCAACGGATTTCCGTTGCATCCGCGCGACATTGCGCGAAGCGACAAAAGAAAAGCATGCGTACGGCCAAACTGCGGTGCGTTTACAACAAAGAACTTAGATGCTGCACCGTGGAGTTCGTGTACCCGAACGAAACACGAACTCTCACTATGAGACACATTTTATTGAGAAAAGGTTAGGTGGGGCAATGGCGAATTGGGTCTAGTACCGGCTATGTGCTTTATTTTGAATGGCTGGCCTGGGGTACAGGAAAAAGTGAGACAAGGGCTGGCCAAAGGGAGGGCTCAGAGGCGGAAGGGCGTACGCTTGCGTGGGAATTTTCTGATTATATGCGCTTCTAGTTTGGCAGACGGGGATACGGAGGCAATGTGGGCGCTACCGATATACGTCCGATGAGCTTGGGAGAAGTGCTAGTATAGCGGGAAATAGGCCGCAGCAAATTTCGCTTAAGAAAATGAGGAAGGCGCTCCGATTCAATGGGAGCGCCTTTTGTTTCGAATGGATAGGGCTAGCGACTGCTGTTTGCAGGCTTTGCCGGACGCGCGCCTGCTGAAGCAGCGGCTGCATGAGCGTTGGGCTTTTCGTTATGCAGGACGCCGTTGGCACCGTTTGGAGCGCTGGGTGCGGCGTTAGCGTTTGGGCCCGGGATTTCGAGTTTTTTGCGCAGAGCGTTTTCCAGTTTTTCGCGAATGTCCGTGTTTTCTTTGAGAAAGACGCGGGCGTTTTCGCGGCCCTGGCCCATGCGTTCACCGCCAAAGCTGATCCACGTGCCGGACTTTTCAAGAATGCCCTTGTCCACGCCGAGGTCGATGAGGTCGCCTTCGCGGGAAATGCCTTCGCCGTAGAGAATGTCGAACTCGGCTTCACGGAAGGGTGCGGCGACTTTGTTTTTTACAACTTTGGCGCGAGTGCGTGAGCCGACGACTTTGTCGCCGTCCTTGATGGCCTGAATGCGGCGGATGTCCACGCGCAGGGAGGCGTAAAACTTGAGCGCGCGGCCACCGGTGGTGGTTTCCGGATTGCCGAACATGACGCCGATCTTTTCGCGGATTTGGTTGATGAAGATGAGGCAAGTGCGCGACTTGGAGACGATGGCGGTGAGTTTGCGCAGCGCTTGCGACATCAGGCGTGCCTGGAGACCCATGCTTGGGTCGCCCATGTCGCCTTCGAGTTCGGCCTTGGGAACGAGAGCGGCGACGGAGTCGATCACAACGACGTCGACGCCGCCGGATCGGATCAGGGTTTCCGCGATTTCGAGAGCCTGTTCGCCGTGGTCGGGCTGCGAGACGAGGAGATTGTCTACATCTACGCCGAGTTTGCGCGCATAGACCGGATCAAGCGCGTGTTCCGCATCGATGAAAGCTGCCTGGCCGCCGAGCTTTTGGGCTTCGGCAATGACTTGCAACGTGAGCGTGGTCTTACCGCCGGATTCCGGGCCATAGATTTCGATGACGCGGCCGCGTGGGAAACCGCCGACGCCGAGCGCAGCGTCAATGGAAAGGCAGCCAGTGGGAATCGTGCTGACGGGCACAAGAACGTCCTTGCTGCCGAGCCGCATGATGCTGCCCTTGCCGTAAGACTTTTCAATTTGGGATATTGCCGCTTCCAGGAGCTTCGTTTTTTCGTCTGCCATGTCACACCTCGGTGGAGGAAAATTGGAAAATTGGGATTAGGGGCCGAACCGTGCTGCCAGGGACATAGCGGAAGAGGGACTTTATCATTTGTTATACCTTCACGCTACTGCCTTCTGGATACTACCAGCGTTGGCAACGGTGCTCGGCTAGGTGCTCCTTCAAGCGGGCTATGGCCATGGCCACGTTGTCCGCGAGTTGCCGTTCTTCGGAGGGCGAGAGCTTGCGAAGCCTCATCAAGTTTCGCATACGGTCACGCGCCTCCTGAAACTCGCTTTCGAGCCTAGCATGTTCCGGGCAGCTTATGGCCAGGGTCGAAGCGGAGCACAAAGGGCACCTGTTGAAAACGCCGAGGAGGAAGATAGCAGGAAGGCGAAGAAAAGGCAAACATTATTTTTCGCCTTTATTTCGCCTTACGACCTCATCCGTATCTGCAGGGCGCTCTCCTTAACACCATTCTCGTTGGCAGCTTAGGGTTAGCTTCGTCCCAAAAGACATCGCCGAATTCATCCTTCCAGCAAACAAAAATGTGAGCACTTGGATGTTTTTTTGAAGTCACCAAATAGAAGACGGCTTTTGAGAGGACGCTGGGGGAACACAACTTCCCCATTCGCAGTCAGCTTCCATTCTGGAACCGGACTAGATGGGTATGGAATCCAGAGGATCGTCGCAAGGAAAACGATTCCCATTCCGAAGATCAAGACGATTTTCGATTTCCTAGCCATGGAATCCGAAGGCTCAGTATTTGTAAAACCCGCGGGAGGATTTGCGGCCGAGCCAGCCGGCGGCGACGTATTTCTTAAGCAATGGGCAAGCGCGGTACTTGGGATCACCGAGGCCGTCGTGGAGCACATGCATGATGTCCACGCAGACGTCGAGGCCGATGAAGTCGGCGAGTTCGAGCGGGCCCATCGGATGATTCATGCCGAGCTTCATGACGGCGTCCACGGCTTCTGGGGTGGCGACGCCTTCCAGCACGCAATAAGCAGCTTCGTTGATGAGCGGCATGAGGACGCGATTCGAAACGAAGCCGGGAGCGTCGTTGACGGCGACGGGAATTTTTCCCAATTTCTTGGCAAGCTCCATCGTTAAGTTAAACGCATCGTCGCTGGTTTGCAGAGCGCGAATGACTTCGACGAGTTGCATGACGGGGACGGGATTCATGAAGTGCATGCCGACGAAGCGGTCGGGGCGCTTGGTCATTGCAGCAAGAGCGGTCATGGCGATGGAAGAGGTGTTGGAAGCAAGGACAACTTCCTGGCGCAGAAGTTTGTCTGCTTCCGTTAGCACGACGCGCTTGATTTCGATTTTCTCGGGAACAGCTTCGACCGCGAAATCTGCTTCTGCAATTGCACCGAAATCTGTGGTTGGGGTCAGCCGCGAGAGTGCAGCTCCCTTCCCTGCTTCGTCGAGTTTTCCTTTTTTCACTTCGCGGTCGAGGTTTTTGTTAATGGTATCCATCGCGCGGTCGAGGAATTTCTGCTCCACGTCGCGCAGAATCACTTTGTAACCAGCGCGAGCGAACACATGTGCAATGCCATTCCCCATGGTTCCCGCACCCAACACAGCAATCGTTTTAATTTGATCCGATAACATGCTTTCTCCGATCGAACTGTACTCTACTCCGGCGGAGTGCCTTCAACGATTTCGCGGATGATTTCGCGAGCGCGCGCTTCGTCTTGCGGAAGAACATACAAGAGGCGCGAATCTTGGAGTTCGTCGATTCGGGATTGGATGTCGTTCTCACGCAAGGAAGCGGAAATCATTTCGGGCAGCGTCTCGTCGCGACCTGACCAAACCTCCACCGTAGCATCTTCGGGAAACCAGTCATCGTGGTCTTTGCGCCGATTTTGAGGCGATTGTTCCGCTAGTGGAAGAGGCTCGCGAAGTTTTTCCAGAAGAGCAGGCAGTAGACCTTTCTTTGCCCAGTTGCGGACAAATTTGCCGGTGCCATCCAAGGGTTCGCTATCGGTCCGCAGGTCAGGATCAGGCAATTGAGGCATCTCTCCAAATGCGTCCCGGATAACGGATTCCGCTTTTGCCATTTGCGAGACAGGGACAACAAGCTCGAAATGGGGCTGAGTCGATACGCGGAAAAGGCGGTCTTCTTTACGAATCGTCATGTGGGGGATTTCCGCCTCATCCAAGAGCGAACACAGTTCGGTGTAGAGGCGCGAGTCATCACCACCCCAAAAATGGGTAAAAGGGTCGCGTTTAGGATCGCCTAGGCCTGTTTGAGGCGATGTTCCATGATCTTCCACATCCGGACGTAGCCGGGTCAGCAAGACGTGACAGTCGGCGCAGGAAGAGTAGCCTTCGCGATATTCGGCGCCGCATTGGGGGCAGTAGAGCACGAAGTGGGAGTTTAGCCGAAAATTGGAAGCCGGACAAAGACATGAGGGCAAGCTAAAGTCTGCCTCTACAAAGGCTTACGGAATATGAGTCTTTTTGGCACGCTGGTGCGTATCCCCTGTAGAATGAGCGCGACTTTTTCCATTGTGGGTTCAACGGCAACGGCAATTGCAACATGGGCGGCGCCCGGCAATGGGCTTCGCTTTTCCAGCCTGATGACGGATGACACCAAGACCATTGCGCAGGGCCTGAAGCAGCGGGATTCAGAGCTGCTCGACTTGCTCATCGAGCAGTATCAGTTCCGGCTGTTCCGCTATTTGCTGCACCTGACGGCGAGCCGCGAACGCGCCGAGGATTTTTTTCAGGAAACGTGGGTGCGCGTACTCGAGCGCGGCGCGCAGTATGACGGCAAATGGAAATTCGAAGCTTGGCTCTTCACGATTGCTCGCAATTTGGTTTTGGATTGGCACCGGAGGAAGAAGCCGGAGAGTTTTGAATCGTTGCGCGGGCCGGAAGACGATGCGCTGGAATTTGACGTGAAAGACGAAAAGGGCGCGACTCCGCTGGAATCGTATTTGAGCGCAGAGCAGCGAGAAGGCGTCCATGCTTCGCTGGGAAAAATTCCGGCGGTATACCGCGAAGTGCTGGTGCTGCGTTTTCAGGAAGATATGCAACTGGAAGAGATTGCCGGCGTGTTGAGCACGCCGATTTCTACAGTGAAATCGCGTTTATACCGAGGGCTAGAAGCGCTGCGCACAGCGATGACGGGAGGTACTGCGGCATGAGCGAAACGATTCATTTCCGAGCGCAGCAGCTGATCGCAAAACAGCGCGTCGAAGGAATCGCGTCCGATGAACAGACTTGGCTTGCAGGGCACGTCCAGGTATGCGAGGCATGTGCCGCTTTGCTGCAGCAGACGCAGGCGGCGCTCACCGCGTTCCGCGGCATGAACATTGAATTGCCGAAGAATCTTGCGGCACGGACGCAATTGCGCGTTCGTTTGCGTGCGGAGGAGCTGCCAGCTCACAATCCGAGCCGTTTCTTGCTTTGGGCTATCGCGGGAGTTTCCTGGGTGCTTGGACTGGCGAGTGCGCCTCTTGTGTGGCGCGGATTTGCGTGGGCCGGCGGTGAACTGGGTTTGCCGAAGATCGTCTGGCAAGTTGGCGTTGCGCTGTGGTGGCTGGTGCCGGGAATTGTCGCAACGGGAACCATCCTGTTGCACAAGATGGCGCGCACAGAAATTACGAGTGATTGAGCACAACCGAGTGGCAGTGAAGGAGAAAAATGAGCACACCGGGACCGAGTATTGGACAAAGCTTTGGCGACTCCTGGAATGAACGCCTGCGCATGATGCGGCTGCGCCGCAAGAAGGAAGCGTTCCACTTTTCGGAACAGTTTCGCATCGTTCCAAAATGGCTGAAGATTCTTTGCGCGATTTTGTATCTGATTGCGGTGTTCATTGGCGTAGCCGTCGTGATCAATGCACCGGACACGCGGCCGGCGGAAATGCGAGACAATTCCGCGCTGTCGGCGTTAGCCGTTGCGGGTGTCATCACCCTCGTTTCCATCTTCCTTGCCGCTTGTATTTTTATGATCGGTTACGTGAATCGCGATTCGCGCCGGAGAGGAATGAATTCCGCGTTGTGGACGTGGTTTGTGCTGCTCATGCTTCCGACGTCCGTAGGCATCATCGGATTTGTGATTTATCTGCTGATGCGCGAGCCGCTTCCCTATGCTTGTCCGCGTTGTGAAAAGCTGGTCGGGCCGCGCTTCAACTTCTGCCCGAATTGCAAATGCAACCTGCATCCTTCGTGCCCGAACTGCAAGAGAGAGATCGTGGAGACGGACAAGTTTTGCCCGTACTGCGCAACGGATTTGAAGCCGACGGAATTAACCGAAGGAGTCGCGAGCTAGCGGCTCCTGGTTTTAGCAGGGTTCAGGAGGAAACATGGCCGCGGCAAACTTTCGCAATGCATCGTGGACATTTTTCGCGGCGCTTCTTTTTGCGGCGGGCATAATCGCGGGCTACCTGGCTTCGCGCAATGCGAGGTTCGATGAAATTACGGTGCAGCGAATCAAGGTCATCGAACCCGACGGCACTCTTCGTATGGTGATTTCCAACAAGGCGAAGTTGCCGGGGGTCATTCTGAGCGGCAAAGAAGAGCATCAAGAGGACCGGCCCTACGCGGGGATGCTGTTCTATAACAACGAAGGTTCAGAAAACGGCGGACTCGTTTTTGGGGGACACAAAAACGGGCGAGGCGAAGTGGTCGAGAGCGGCGGCAGCTTGACGTTCGACAAATACGATGCAAATCAGATCGTCCAGCTCGCTGGCGTGGACGATAAAGAAGATAAGTTCGCCGGGCTGGCCGTCAGCGAGAGCTACCCACAGGGCAAATCGCCGCGGCGAATTTGGATCGGCCGCGAGGCAGATGGCATTGCGAGAATCGCTTTGATGGACGGCGCCGGCCGCAAGAGGCTATTAATGGAAGTGCCCTCCGAAGGAAGTCCGCGCATTTCGTTTCTGGATGAAAACGGAAAAGTCGTGAGCGAGATCGCTTCGCCCAAGAAAAGATAAAACTACGAGGCTAAAGTGAGCCACGCGGCAAGAGAGGCGAGCTTTTCGTCCTGTGTCCAGGGCGGGCCGACGGATTTGCCGAGGGCGGCGACGTGTTTGAGCAAAAACTCCGGCTTCTTTTTTGTGCTCTTGGCCGCGGCTGCGAGTAAGTCGCGCTCTTTGAGTTCGCAGAGCACAATCTTGGCGCGGGCGCAGGCCTTTCGAATCGAATTACGGAAGAGTTCGCCGTCGGCGGTATGAATGAGGGCATGCGACGCAAGAATTTTCTCGAACGCGGGCAGGGCGCGTCCCGCCGCTAACAACAGCGAGCAATTGCTGACTTTGTATTCGAGGTGCTCCAGATCTTTTTGGGCGGCCCGGATCCCCGCAAGGGCCAAATCCTGTGATTCTTTTTCCATGGCATTCACGAATTCCGCGGCTTCGCCGAGCGGCATCTTTTCTGCGGTGTGATAGGGTTGGCGAAAGGTGTAGCTGAAGGTTTTAACCAGGAGCAACTTCTGTTTTTGTAGAACGACTGGAAGTCCCTTTTCGAGAGAGACCGAAACCATGGCGGCCCAGCCGGAGTGAACGCGAAACCCGATTGCCGCTCGTTGCATAATTTTTACAAAGCCACTTTTCCGAGAACGTTGGGTGTCTGGGGAACCGGCATTCTTATTGATCGCAAACCAAAAGCAGATTCTTTGCTACGCTCGGAATGACAATGGTCTATCTTGGCCATTTAGTTGCGTTCGAGGGCGAGTGCCACGGCGTTGCCGCCGCCAAGGCAGAGAGCCGCGATACCGCGCTTTAAATTGCGGCGTTGCAATTCGTAGAGCAGCGTGACCAAAATGCGCGCGCCGCTTGCGCCGATGGGATGGCCAAGAGCAACTGCGCCACCGTTCACATTCACTTTTTCGGGATTCAACTTGAGTTGGCGAGTTACGGCAATTGCGGCGACGGCAAACGCTTCGTTTAATTCAACGAGATCCACATCTTTGTCGCGGTCCCAGCCGGTTTTCTTCAAGAGTTTTTCGACGGCATCTACCGGCGCCATCATGACCCATTTAGGTTCGACGCCGCTGACGGCTTGCGCAACGATGCGGGCTATGGGCTGTTTGCCGAGATTTTGGGCAACGCGTTCGCTCGTGACGATCAGCGCTGCAGCGCCGTCATTTGTGCCGGGCGCATTGCCTGCGGTTACCGTTCCGTCTTTCTTGAATGCAGGTTTCAGCTTGGCGAGGGCTTCCATCGAAGTGTCTTCGCGCGGGGATTCGTCATATTTGATGACCAGCGGATCGCCTTTTTTCTGGGGGACTTCAATCGGCAGGATTTGGGCTTCGAAGAAACATGACTTACGAGCATTGACTGCTTTTTTGTGGGACTCGACCGAAAAGCGATCCTGCTCTTCGCGGCCGATGCCGTATTTTTCAGCGACCAGTTCGCCCGTAATGCCCATGTGAAAATCTTCGTAGGCGTCCCAGAGGCCGTCGTGAATCATGGAGTCCACGAGTTTTGCATCACCGAGGCGGTAACCCGTGCGCGCGCCGGGCAGAAGATACGGGCAGTTGGACATGGACTCCATGCCGCCGGCCACGAGAATTTCCGATTCGCCGGTTTGCACGGCTTGCGCGGCGAGGGCGACAGCTTTTAGTCCTGAACCACATACTTTGTTGATGGTCATCGCTGCAACGCGCGGATCGCAGCCGCCCTTGAGCGCTGCTTGCCGCGCAGGATTTTGACCGAGGCCCGCTTGCACGACGTTGCCTAGAATCGCTTCATCAATTTGCTTTGGGTCAATGCCGGCGCGACGCGCCGCTTCGGCGACGACTTTGCCGCCTAGCTCTGGCGCAGAGAATCCGGCAAGTCCGCCCTGGAACTTTCCAATGGGCGTGCGAACTGCCGAGAGAATAACGGGGGTGTCCATGCGTGCCTCCGGAAGGGTGAAGCACCATTATAGAACGCGGAGGGCAAACCGACGAATCGAGCGCCAAGTTACATTTCGTCGGCGGAAGGGCCGTAGAGTCCCGGAACCGGCACATTCAGCAAGCGGAAGTACATCGTCAACTGGCCGCGATGATGGACAAGATGGTTGAAACAAGAAACGCGCAGGACTTCATAGCGTGGCATGGAAAAGATCAAGTTTCCATTCCAGGTGAGCGTCCAAATCTCTTTCATCTGGGCATCGGTAGTGCTTGCTAAAGCCTCGCGAGCTTCTTTGGCGAGCTTGTCCAAAGTTGGCAGCAAGTCTGCCTGTGATTTGACACTTGGAAATTCAGATCCCGCAATCTCCAGCTTCGGCGTTTTGATTGTGGTGGTCGTGAAATGCGGCAGCGAGGCAACGTGTCCCGCAAGCCAGCCGAGCGTACCGGACTTATCGTGCGGCTTCCAATCCCATTTGTCAGCGGGAACGCGTTCGAGCGTCTTTCTCGTGTTTGCAATTTCCGTATCAAATTCGGGCAAGAGCAGTTCGGCAATGGACATGAGGGCCTCCCCAGTGTTGGACCATTCGCGGACAGGAACTATAGGCGAATAAAAAGCGAATTGTCAATACTCTTTTGAACCAGCGTACAATCATCATTTATATGGCACTCGAACGCACCGATTCGTACCTTAAAGATTCCATCGAAGTGTTTCGCTACTATAAAAACCTTGCCGAGCGCGCGATTTCGCAATGCGGCGACTCGGCTCTGTTTGAATCGCTCGACGCGGAATCCAATTCCATCGCCATCGTGGTGAAGCATATGGCGGGCAACATGCGTTCGCGTTGGACGGATTTTCTGACGACCGATGGCGAGAAGCCGGATCGCAATCGCGATTCTGAATTCGAAGAGCCCGCAACCACGAGAGCGCAACTGATGGAGCAATGGAACGCGGGTTGGAAGCGCGTTTTCGATGCGCTCGAACCGCTTGCGGACTCAGATTTAACCAAGACCATCTTCATTCGGGGGGAAGCACATTCCGTGATGCAGGCCATCAACCGGCAGATCGCGCACTATGCCTATCATGTCGGCCAAATCGTATTTATGGCAAAACATTACGGTTGCGATTCCTGGAAATCACTGACCGTTCCCCGCAAGGGATCGGCATCGTTTAATGCGGATGTTGCCGCCGGCAAGAAATCACAACGGTAGCAGTTGGGTTCTACTTCGCTTCCTCTTCGCTCAAATTCAAGTTACCCTTCTCGAGTGCCAGTGAACCTCACACTTTTTGACATGGAACCGCTGCCGCGCGGCTCTTCGGTAACAATGAATCCGGCACAGCAGCGCGCGGTGGAGCATCGGGACGGGCCATTGCTCGTCATTGCCGGCGCTGGAACGGGGAAAACGCGCGTCATCACAGAACGGATTCGGCATCTGCTCGAGACGGACTCCACGCTCAGCGGCGAAAACATTCTCGGCCTGACATTTACGATCAAGGCTGCCGGGGAAATGAAAGCGCGCGTCGTGAAAGCCGCCGGGGAACGCGGCAAAGAGGTCACGCTTCAGACTTTCCATGCATTTTGTGAGTCGCTCATCACCAAAGTTGCGCCGGACCGATTGATGCTCGACCAGGTGGACCATTGGATTCTGTTGCGACGCAATATGGCCCGGTTGCAACTGGAAAAATACCGCCGCCTTGCTGAGCCAGGGCAGTTTCTGAGCGACTTTGTGGAGTTTTTCTCGCGCTGTCAGGATGAACTGGTTACCTGGGAGGACTACCAGCGTTATGCCGAAGAGCTCGCTGCGCAGCTTGCAAAAGAGCGCGTACTAATTGACGAGGAAACTTACAACGAACGCCTCGATGAAGTCGAAAAGCATCTTGAGATTGCGCGCGCTTATCGGGCGAGTGAGGAGATTTTGAGAGAGAAGAAGCGTATTACTTTCGGCTCGCTGATTACGGGCGCGATCGATCTGCTGGAGCAGGATTCGTCGCTTCGTACCGCCCTTCAGGAAAAATATCGCTACATATTGGTGGATGAATTTCAGGACACAAACATCGCGCAGCTTCGCTTGCTGGAATTGCTTGCGGGAGAGCGGAAGAATATCTTTGCCGTTGGCGACAACGACCAGGCCATTTACCGGTTCCGGGGAGCCTCCTTCAGCAGCTTTCAGCTTTTTCTGGAGCGCTTCGCAGACTGGAAGCCTGGGGAAGACTCGACGCCATTTCGAGTTTCGCTGACGGAAAATTACCGTTCGACGCCGAATATATTGCGAGTCGCCACGCAAGTTATCGCCCAAAACACGGTCAGCGCGGATTTTCCAAAGAAGCATCTGAACGCCAACCGGAAAGAAGGCGAGAAGATTCGAATTGTTGAATTGGAAACGGAGGAAGCCGAAGCAAGTTGGATTGCGTCAGAGATGGAGCGCAGCCACTCCGCCGGCCGCAAGTGGCGCGATTTTGCCGTGCTCTACCGTCAACACGCGCATCGCGACGAACTCGTCACGGAACTTTCGCGCCGCAAGATTCCCTTTGTCATTTCGCGGCTTTCAATTCTCGATCATCCGCTGGTGAAGGATGTCATCGCGTACCTTCGGCTGATCGCAACGCCGCGCGACAACATCGCGTGCGCACGCGTGCTTGCCGCTCCTGCCTGGCACTTGCAAGCGCCGGATATTGTTCGACTTGCCGAGCGTGCGAGAAAAGATAAGAAGCCAATTTACGATCTATTGCAGCTGCCACAGGGCCAGCTTCCGTTTGACGCATCGCCCGCCGCGCTGAAGGAGCTTCTCGAATTTCTTGCTGCGCAGCGAAAAACCTCGAAACGCCGAACCGCACGCGAAATTCTGGCGGATCTACTCGAATGGCTCGAGGTTCCGCAACGAGCGAGCGAACAAGATCGCAAATACGTCGACCGCCTTTCCGAGTTTGCCAAAGTTTGGGAACCAAAGAGTGAAACGCGCGGTTTGGCGGAATTTGTCGAATATCTCGACTATTATCCGCAGGCGAATGGCACTATTTGCCTGGAAGATGATGTTCCGGGCGACGCGGTTCAATTGATGACCGTTCACAGCGCAAAGGGGCTGGAATTTCCGCAAGTGTTTCTGCTGCGCGTGAATTCAAAAAAATTTCCAGCCAATGAAAGGCCACGCACATTCGAATTTCCAGCAGCGCTTATGAAGGAAGGCGAACCCGCCGAGCAGTTCCACATGCAGGAGGAACGCCGCCTTTTTTATGTCGCGCTGACGCGGGCGGAGGAGCGGCTGACCGTCACCACGCTTCCCGAGAACAAAGGCAAAGTGCCGGTGTTTATCGAGGACATGTTGCTTGATCCTTCCGTGAAACGGCGCGACATTCGGCAGCTCGCTCCTAAAGTTTCATTGCAGCCGGAAGGTGCGTCCGGAAGTGCTGCAGCAAGTCAGCAACTTTTTGGAAGCGCTTCGGAGCCGCCGAAGATATTTTCGGAGATTGCTAATTGGGCTGAGTCATTCCATCCGCCTGCGGCGGAACCACTCACGCTAAGCCCGAGCGCGGTGAGTGGATACCGCAGTTGCCCACAACAATATTTATTCAGCTATTTGTGGTCGCTGCGCGAAGGCCCACAAGCGGCAATCACCTTCGGCGCTGTCATGCACAACGCGATCAGGCGCTTCATTGACCAGTTTCGCAAAGGGACGCGCATTCCCTGGGACGACCTGGAGCGTATTTATCAAACCGAATGGAAGTCCGGCGGTTTCGAAGACGCATATCAGGAAGAGGGTTATAAGAAGGATGGGCTGGATCAATTGCGCACTTTCTACGCTTCCGCCATGGAAAATCCGCCGCAAGTTCTTGAGCAAGAAAAGGCGTTCGAACTGCCGGTGGAGAATGATGTCATTCTCACGGGCCGCATTGATCAGATAAATTCCATTGGCGGCAGCAAGAAAGATGTGGAGATTGTTGACTACAAAACCGGCAAGCCCAAGAAACCGATGGATGCGAAGAGAGACATTCAGCTCAGCATCTATTCGCTGGCTGCAAAAGAGATTCTCGAACTAAATCCGGTCCGGCTTGTCTTTCATTATTTGCAGAACAACGAGCGGCAGGAAACGACGCGCAACGCAAAGCAGCTCGACGAAGCACAGAGAATAGTTCAGGAAGTCGCCGCGGACATTCGTGCGGGCTCATTTCCGGCAAAGCCGGGGTTTCAGTGCCGAAGCTGCACCTACCAACCAATCTGCCCGGCCCATGAAGAAAACCTCTCGGCACAATAAAACCAGCACAACAAAAAAAGGCGCTTTGAATTATCAAAGCGCCCTTCTCAAAACTTGCGACCCGCGGCTACTTCCCCTTTTTTCCGCCCTTTTTCATTTCATCTTTCTTGCTCTTTTTTGCCATTAGCATCTCCTTGCAGATTCGTTCGCAGGAAGGGGCGCTTGCCTGCCGCAGGCTGGCCGCCGCCCGCAACCTTTCTCGTTGATATACGGTTGCTCGCGGCGCGAGTCAAGAAGAATTCTGGATTTGCCGCGAAGCTACCGGGAAGCCTGCGCGGTGAAGTAGCCTTCGCGGGTGATGATGTTCAGCCCGGAGCGCCGCACGCGCACTTCGACCTGGTGATAATCCTTCGTTTTGTCGTTTCCCTGTGGCGAATAGGCCAGCGTGTACTGATTCCGTGCCTGTTCGCTTACGCGGGAATAGAGTTCTTCTAGCGAATTGCGCCTTTCGGCGTAGTAAACGTCTCCACCGGTGTCATGAGCGTAAGACTGCAAACGGTTGAACTTACGGTCCAAGTAGCTGCGGCCCACGCCCAAGCTGTACACGGCGATGTTGTAGCGGAGGAGTTCCTTCACCACAGTGTCATAGCTGTACTTGTTGTTCTTGGCGTTTTGTCCGTCGGAGATCAGGAAAATCATCTTGCGGCGGTCGCGCCCGCGGTCAATTAGGAGCTGAGCCGCCTCGTACATGGCGTCGTCCAGCGCCTTGTTTGTGTGGCTCCCGATCACTCTGGTAGATGGCGCAATCGCTGGCCCTCCTGAAATGCTCTGGCCGTTGACCGTGGCGCCCGCGTTAAATGGCCCATCCGGATTGGGAGGAGGCGCGTCCGTTTCCGAGTCAAGCCGGACTCGCCTCAATTCCGTCACGAGCTTGTCCTGATCCTTTGTAAAGCCCTTGCCCGGGTGAAAATTCATGTCAAAGCGGCAGACAAACGCTTCGTCGGCCAAACTTAGACCGGCAACGATGGATTTGAGGCTCTCTTCCACCATCTGCGAGTCTTTGCCCTTCAAGTCGTTGTCTATCAAGACGACCGCGGAGAGCGGGAAAGCGTCGGCGGTGAAAAAAGAGATGCGCTGTTCGATGTTGTCATCGAAAATCCGGAACTCTTCCCTGGTCAGATCAGGTACAAGATGGCCGGTCGAGTCTTTTACAGTGACAGGCAGCACAACAAGGTTCACTCGCGCTCTTAACGTGACGGGTGAATCCGAGGTAGGAGCAGTTGGCGATTGTGCCGCCGTGCCGCTTTGGGCCGGGGTAGAGCTTTGCGCATTTGGAGGAACAGCAAGGGGAGGCGGCTGCGTCTTAGGAATTGGAGCGGAAGGCGGTTCTTGTGCACCGAGGGTAAGCAAACAGACAAGACTCAGTGCAATCACTCCCAAGGAAACGGCTCCGGCACTTCGCGTTTTTCGTGGACTTTTCACCATGAGCACGCCAAACTTCCTCCCTGTGGGGTTCCATGTCTAGAGTACTGTTCCCTTAGACGCATCCGAAACCCCACATAGCCGCATCCCATTGTAAGAAAGCTGCTAAATCATCCGGCCTGAACTGGCGCGGGCCGGGAAACGCTCCAAAAGGAAATTATACATGCGTTTGTTTAACCGAATTGCCGCATCGGTTGCGGCCTTGTCTGTCGCTTTCGGATCTTTCATTCCGGCAGTTCCGCAGGAGCCAACCCAGCAAGGTGGCGCCATATCCACGCAAGTTTCGCTCGTCAGCCTCTTTGCCACTGTGCGCGACAAGAACAAAGCCATCGTCGCCAACCTTACGCAAAACGATTTCAAGGTCTTTCAGGATAACGAAGAACAGAAAATCGCGTTCTTCAGTAAGGAAGTGACGCTGCCCATCACCATTGGGTTGCTTATTGATACCAGCGGAAGCGAGCGATACCGCCTGCCAGCTGAGCAGGATGCCGCCACCCGGTTCCTAGAGCGTGTGATGAAAAAAGGCGACGAAGCAATGGTCATCAGCTTCGACCTCGATGTGGACCTATTGGCGGACTTCACAGACGACAAGCACATCATCGAACGCGCCATCAACAAGGCACAGGTCAATGCGGTTGGGGGAGGCGGCGTCGTTACACCGGGCACGATTCCGTCGCACACCGGCGGTACGCACTTCTACGATGCGGTTTATTTGGCTTGCGCGGAGAAACTCGGCACGGAGGCAGGGCGAAAGGCTCTCGTGATCATTACAGACGCGGAGGACGAAGGAAGCAAAACGCGCCTGAAGGAAGCGATCGAAGCGGCTCAGCGTGCGGATGCCGTCGTTCACATCCTGTGGGTTCACGATGGTCCCTATGGCCGATTTGACGTGGCAAAGCAACTTGCAGAAGAAACGGGCGGCCGCGCGATCGACGTTTCGAATGAAAAAAAATTGGAGCAGGCTTTCGATCAGATCTCGGAAGAGTTGCGCAGCCAATACCAGATTGGCTACTACTATCCAGCCGACAAGCCGAAAGACGGTGGGTTCCGCAAAATTAAAGTGGAAGTAGCGAATAAGGACCAGAAAGTCCTCGCACGCAAAGGCTTTTACGCACCCAAGGGGTAGCCCGTTCCACCAGAATCATGATGCGGCGGCTTTGAAATTCTTGGCTGCGAAGATGCCCAATGCGATGCAGAGAATTAGCGCTCCCAACTGGCAAATCTTAACGATTGGCGCGTCATCGGTCGGCGCATGTGCGTGCAGAGCAGGGATTTTCCGGAAAGACTGCACCACCAGCACAAGTACGTTGAAGAACTGCGCTATAACCGCTGTCACTACATAGGCAGCCCGCCATCCTCCGGCCAGCTTCTTGGAATAAAGCGCAAACACAGCAATGGCGAGAAGCACAATTGAAATGGAACCGATCACCAAACCCGGCGTGAGCTTCGTAATTGGAAAAAAGAAACCGGTCACGCTGGTCAAAATCGTCGTGACCAGGAAAATCGCGTTCAGACCGCCAAGTGTTTTTCCGCCAATCATCTGAAAGATGACCAGGAATCCTGCTGCAATCCCAATCAGACTCAAGGCCACGTGAATTACCGTAAGAAGTGACATTCCCATCTCCTTGGGGCCAGGCTGGCCCTCGCTCGGTCCTTAGATAACACCAACAGGTTGAATGGTACGCACTATTTTTGAGGGATGGGGAGCTGGCGCTATTTTTTCAAGGATTGCCGGATCTTCGCCAAATGATGCCAACTGTGACGCAGGGCATGGTCTTCAATGACGAATTGCGCCGTGACTGGGGCACCATAACTCAGTGAAAACGGCGCAGCACGGTCCAATTCCTCGTCGGTAAGAGCCCGGACCTTGGCGGCCGCCTCGCGGCTGTTTTTTCGCAAGAGCTCCAGCGTTTCAGCCTTCGTGGCGCCAGCTGCACCGTGCGCGTGCTTCCCATTCAGAACAGCCACGATTTCCCCACGTGACATCAGTAACCGCATTGCCGTTTGCGATTGTCTGTGCAAGCTGGATCTCAATCGGATAGACGCTGGCAACGTGATGCACAATCACGCCAACAGTTCGCGTGTCAGTTCCAGCGGCAGAGCCAACGGAGTTCCATTCCGCTTCCGTCAAGGTTTCCACAAACACCGAAAGATTTTCAGCGCCTTCTTCAATCCGGTCTGCCAGCAACGCCGCGCGACGGCCTGGTCCTGGATTCACTCCCTTTCCTTCGCGGATCGCCACGACCTGCAAGTACTCAGCGTCCACTCTTGTTTTAGTCGCGTCTGACTTGTTGTGCGAGGCCCAAAGCTCGGTCAATTCGGAACGGAGTTTCTTCTGACCCTCCGCTTCGAGCGAAGCGAAGGCACGCGTCATCGGACCGTAATTCGCGCGGAAAAAGTCCACCACTGCATCCGGAGGAAACGGATATTCGAAGCGATAGTGCCGCTTTGCGAGTCGCAGCTCCACAATTCCGTCGCGCAAGCGATTGCGAACCGTTGTTTCATCCCCCCAAAGCGCTGGGGATGGCATTCCCGATGGTGCAATGTGCTTCGCGATGACCTTGAACATTTGTCCGATGAAGCCCTCGGGCGTCCAGTTCGCCATTACGATCATTCCGCCGGGCTTGCAGACGCGAGTCATTTCTGACGCAACGAGTTCAGGGCGCGGAGCAAACATCGCACCCACTAAACTTGCCACAACGTCAAATTGGCCATCTGCATAAGGCAGCGCTTCGGCGTCGCCCTCTTCAAATTTGACGGATAGCCCTTCGGCCGCGGCGCGTTCCCGAGCTTTCTCCAGCCAGTTTGGCGCAATGTCGCAACCTGTCACACGCGCGCCTGCTCGCGCAGCAATCAACGCCAGCTGTCCAGCACCGCAACCCACGTCCAACAGCTCCACGCCGGGCTTAATACCAAGCCGGTGATAGAACGTCTCCGCATCCTTTTCCATGTAACGGGAAAACCGGTCGTAATCCCCCGTCGACCACGTAGTTTTCAACTTCGTTTTTAGCTGAGCGAGCTCTTCCGTTGTTTGTATTGCATTTGCAGTCGCACTCATTTCTTTCCTCCAACTTGAATTCCAGATTGAGCCGCAATCCTGTTTATTCTTTTTTACTCTGCCTATCCCTAGATCCGTTTGCTTGATTGCGCGTCCCATATTCTTGGCAGAAACGCCTGATTCGGAGATGCTATCGGTATGGACGTTCTTTCCGAGGTCCTGAAGGCGGTCAAGCTGCGCGGCGCAATCTTCTTCAACGGAGAATTTTCCGCGCCGTGGTGTTTCCGGTCTTCGCCAACACCAGAAGTAAAAGAGATGCTGGCTCCCGGCGGGGCGCACCTTATCATCTATCACTTCCTCACGGAAGGAACCGCGTACGCTCATCTTCCGGAGGGGCCTCGGCAAGAACTGAGCGCAGGCGACATCGTCATCTTTCCGCACGGGGATGACCACTTCCTGGGCAATGGTTCGCCCGCAAAACCGGTGGATTCATTCAAGGTATTCGCAAAGCATGTCTCACAAGGCTTGAAGGTGGCGCGTTTCGGTGGCGGAGGCAGTATCACAAGATTCGTCTGTGGTTACATGGCTTGCGAACCGCAGCTAAGCGAGGTTTTTCTTGCCGGCTTGCCGAAAGTTTTCAAAGTTCACGTTCCGCAAGAACCCTCAGGCCAGTGGCTTGCCAATTCGATTCAATTTTCTGTCGGAGAGACGAACGCAGAGAGCGCCGGCAGCAGCGTGGTCGTTGCCAAATTGTCCGAACTTCTTTTTATCGAAACACTGCGCCGTTACGTAAACACTTTGCCAAAGGAACAAACCGGCTGGCTCGGGGGAGCGCGTGATCCTGTGATCGGGCAGGCCCTTGCGCTTCTGCACAAAAATCCTGAGGAACAATGGACCGTTGCAAGTCTTGCGCGCAAGACCGGCCTTTCGCGCACGCGCCTCGCCGATCGTTTCACTCATTTTCTAAATGAATCGCCGATGGCTTACTTGACCAAGTGGCGCATGAAACTTGGAGCGGAGCTTTTGCAGTCTTCCGAACAAAGTGTTGCGGAAATCGCGGCAAGTGTCGGATACGGCTCCGAGGCTGCTTTCAGCCGTGCCTTCAAGCGCGAATTTAATTGTCCGCCGGCTCAATTCCGGCGCAAGCGCAAATCGGCGCAGGCCCGAAGCCCTCGCAGGACAAGCAACTAGCACGATTTCGTGGAAGAAACTCCCAATTCCAGCCGGATTGACCGTGAGCAAATCGGCAGATAACATCTTGCTTCCGGCCGCGCAATGGAACAGCAAAACATCGGGCACTATCGAATCCTCCGCAAACTCGGCGGAGGAGGCATGGGCGTCGTTTTTGAGGCGGAGGATACCAAGCTTGCTCGTCGGGTCGCTCTGAAGTTCCTTCCCGAAGACAAGTTGCAGGACCCTGAGAGCCACCAGAGGTTTTTGCGTGAAGCAAGGGCTGCTTCCGCGCTGAACCATCCCGGTATCTGCACCATCTACGCCATCGAGGAGCACGACGGCAAGATCTTCCTGGCGCTGGAACTACTGGAAGGTTCAGCCCTCGACCAGATCATTCGCGCCGGTTCTCAGCCCTTGCCCCGCACACTCGAGCTTGGCATACAGGTTTCCGACGCGCTCGATGCCGCGCACAAAAAAGGCATCGTTCATCGCGATATCAAGCCGGCAAACATTTTTGTCACCGATCGCGGACAGACAAAAATCCTCGATTTCGGTCTCGCCAAGCTTGTGCCCGGCCACAACAACGAGACCACGCTGCAGGATCTCGATGTAACGCACTTAACGAGCCCCGGTCTTGCCGTCGGAACGATTGCATATATGTCTCCGGAGCAGGCTCGCGGAGAAGAGCTGGACGCGCGCACCGATCTTTTCTCGTTGGGGGCGGTGCTCTATCAAATGATCACAGGCAAGCACCCCTTCCCTGGAACGGCGAGCGCAGTCGTGTTCGAAAACATTTTGCGCAACACTCCCGTCGCGCCCGTTACGCTGAACCCGGAGGTCCCCCCGGAATTCGAGCGCATCCTGAACAAGGCCCTTGAGAAGGATCGCGATTGCCGCTATCAAGTCGCTGCAGAACTTCGCGCGGACCTGAAGCGGCTCCTTCGCGAAATTGACTCGGGCAAAGTTGTCACTACTTCCGTTCCTGCAATAAGCGGGTCTTCACTTCCGCCGGCAAAATCCGCATCGCGAGCCGAAAATCCCGCACCGACTCCCGGGAGCGGTTCCGTCATTATTGAAGCCGCAAAGAAAAATAAGCTTGGTACGGGAATCACCGCGTTCGTGGCCCTCGTCATTCTTCTCGCGGCCGGCTTTGGAATTTACAAGCTTGTTCAGAAGCCCCCGCCGCCGCCGCACATTCCTTTCGAACACTTCACCGTAGAAAATCTTTCGAACAACGGGCACACCACGCTCGCCGCGATTTCCCCCGATGGAAAGTATCTGGCCTTGGTGTGGGAAGAAGGCGGCCTGCAAGCGCTTGGGCTGCGGCACATTCAAACTGGCAGCAACACGCAAATCGTCGCACCTGCCGCCACGCGGTATCTTGGACTCGCGTTCTCTCCTGACGGCAGTTATCTCTATTTCGTTCGGCGCGACGAAGCAGAACACACAATCTCCATTCTTTATCAAACGCCAGTCCTCGGCGGGACGCCTCGCGCCCTGATTCGCGACGTGGACAGTCCCGTCACGTTTTCGCCGGATGGCCAGCATCTCGCCTATCTTCGCGAAGATCACGATTCCCCGACATTCGACCTGCTCATTGCAAAGAACGATGGGACTCCCGAACGCGCTCTGTTCAAAAGTTTGCCGCTTGCCAGCGACAGCTACACGCTCGCGTGGTCCCCGGACGGAAAAACCATCGCCATCCCCATCGTCCAACCCGACCCAGAAAACATTGGCGGTTTCCTTGCCGTGGATGCTACGACCGGCGACCGGCACAACTTTGCAAATTCGCGTGACAAGGTCTACTACGACCCCGTCTGGACTTCTGATGGAAGTGGTTTGCTCCTAACGAGTGGACAAATTTCGTCCGGGCATCTTCAAAGGCAAGTCGGAATCGTCAGCTATCCCCAGGGAACCTATCGCGCCATCACAGCCGATACAAACAACTACATCAGGCCCAGCACGGCCGCAAACTGGCAGAGCTTTGTCGCCACCCAGGCGCAAACTCGCACCGATTTCTCCATTTCAACGACAAATAAGCCGGAAGAGGCACGCCCCCTCATTCTCTCCTCGCGTCAGCCGATCTGGAGGTGGGATTGGATGCCTGACGGAAAGCTTGTGATTCCGCAAGGAGGAGAAATTCGCATCGTTGATTCTGCTGGTGAAGAAAAAGTGATCTTTGCGGATGCAAAAGAGGTGCCCGACCAGATCACTTCCTGCGGCGATGGAAAATATTTGGTCGAGCGCATCATCGGGCGCGCCGGAAAAGCTGCTGCAAATCTCTGGCGTATGGATTCGGGAGGCGGCAATCAGGTCCAGCTTACGCATGGAGCTAGCGAAGCCGATCCTTCCTGTTCGCCTGACGGGAAATGGGTTTATTACGTGGATCGCGCGGACGGAAACAATTTGAAGCGCGTTTCGATTGAAGGTGGATCACCTGAAGTCGTGCTGAAAACGGGCGTTGGGCTTTACAGCCTTTCGCGCGACGGAAAATCGATCCTTACCACGGAAGTTCGCGAGTTCGATCATAAATTGATGCTGCGCGTGGACTCCACGGAAACGCATCAAACTGAGTATCACGACATTGATCAGCGCGCGCAAGAAGGCTTGAAGTTCATGCCTGATGGAAAATCAGTTGCTTATATTGTCCGGGAAAAAGGCGTGGACAATCTCTGGATGCAGGGTCTTGACGGCTCATCGCGCAAACAACTCACACATAACAAAACCGATCGCATCGGCGCGTTTGCTTATTCGCCAGACGGTACAAAACTCGCCATCGAACGAGTTCACACGGAGTCAGACGCGATTCTCTTCCGCGACGCACAACAGTAACTTAATGGATTGCTTCTACTTTGTCGCTGGCGGAGTCGCGCCAGCCGGCTTCGGCGGCGCGGCGGCTGGCTGAGCAACCGGGCCGACGCCTTCCGGCCGTGCATAGTAACCGCGGCGCGCACGAATCTGGTAGCCGTTCAGTTTCGGGAGTTCGATCTTGATCCGGTGATATTTCCCATTTGGAATGAAATTCGACGGGTTGTACGTAATCTGATATTGGTTGCGAAGCTCGTCTCCGATGTCCTGGAACGATTGGTCCAAATCATCCACGTGGTAAGGATAAAATGAACGGCCGCCAGTCTCATCAGCCAGATCCTGCAGCGTTTTGTCGCCTTCGGTCATGTGATATTTGCAAGAACCCGTCGCTTTGCAATCCTTTTCCGCTGTGGTCGTCACCCACTGAATGCTCGTGCTGATGGTGTAAATTACCACGCCAGTTCGTTGCGCCATTTCAATTGCTTCGGACTTCGTATGATCCGAAAGATTGTCTTCTCCGTCGCTGATCAAAACCATCACGCGTCGCACTACGTCCTGTTGATCTCCCTGAGGCCGCGGCGGGTTGCTCAACTGTTTTGCGCATGCCTCGTAAATTGCGTCGTAGACTGCCGTACCGCCTCCGGCGCGCGTCTTTAACACCTGATCCCGCAACAATCCCGTATCCCCTGTGAAACCCTGGACAATCTGCGGCTCATCGTCGAAGGTCATGGCAAAAGCCTGGTCCTTGCCACGCCGCAAAACCGTGTAAAGAAAATTGACGGCCGCATCTTGCTCAAACTTGATGCGGTCGCGAATGCTGTTTGAAGTATCGAGCAACAATCCAATGCGCAGCGGAATGTCTGATTGCTTGCTGAAAAAACGAATCTCCTGTGGGGAATTGTCGTCAATAATCTTGAAATCTTCCTTGTTCAGATCGGCCACCAGTTTATTGCGCCGGTTGAGCACAGTAGCCAGCACGTCCACCAAATAGACCGGAACTTTAATTACGGTCTGGCTTTGCTGCGTATCCTGCGGATTTTGCGGCGGAGGCTGCGGCTGCTGTTGCTGTGCACTCTCCGCTATCGGCAAAGCAAGAAGGATGAACGCAAGAAAGAGTGCTGTTATGGCCTGGCGCATAGTTGAAATTATAGGTAGCCGGTGAGCAAGGCGTCAATTTTCCCAACGCCGCTGGCGGCTGCCAATTTCTCCAGATAAGTTTTTAGTTCTGGTGCAAGCGGAGCCGTAACCGTGATCTGTTTTTCCGTCCGGGGCTGAGCGAACGAGAGCCGCGCTGCATGAAGGAACTGCCTCCCCAGCGCTGGCAGCTTAGTCTTGCCTACGGCCAACTGCGGCGAAGCTCCGTAAAGCGTATCGCCCACGACAGGGCGTTTTAGGGCGGAGAAGTGCACGCGGATTTGATGCGTCCTTCCGGTGTGGAGTTGGACTTCCACCAGCGTCGCCGGGCCCAGTTCTTGTAGTACTAACCAGTCGGTCCGCGCGGCCCGCGCATTGGCCAGTTTGCTTGCAGGACGTGCCGTCATCTTGACTCGCGCTTTGGGATCGCGCGCGATGGCCAGCTCGATTCGCCCCTTTTTTGCCCCCAACTTACCTTGCACTAGCGCAAGGTAAGTCTTCTCAATCCCGCGCGTTCGAAATGCTTCCGCCAGCTTCTGATGAGCAAAGTCATTTTTCGCGATCAGAATCGCGCCACTTGTGTCCTTATCCAGTCGGTGCACAATCCCAGGTCGCAAAATGTCCGCCGAGTTTGAAAGGCCTTGCCCTCTCCCCAAAAGCGCATTTACCAGTGTTCCTTTCGAACTGCCCGCTCCAGCATGAACATTCATCCCTGCAGGCTTGTTCACCACAATCAAGTCTTCATCTTCATAGAGGACTTCCAAGGGAATAGCTTCTGCTTCGGCTTTGAGAGGCGGACGAGGCAATGGCTGAACGCTGATGCGTTCCTTCCCTTTTAGCTTTTGGCTTGGCTTTGCGGGCTTGCCGTCTACTAGCACCAGGCCGGAATCAATCAGTACTTGCACCCGCGCCCGAGAAAGTTCTGAGCAATGTTTGGCCACAAACCGGTCCAATCGCGAACCAGCTTCCACAGGTTCCACAAAAAATTCCAGCGGCACAATCGAAGAAGACACCGCGGGATTGTAGCAGAGCACATCACTCAAGCGCCCAGTTCGGGGTCCAGCGGAGCCGCATTTCCCCACCGGCTTGGTCCAGACTAAAGTCCTTCTAAAGCCTTCCAGAACACGCGACTTACCAAACCGCGCAAAAGAAGCGGGATTGGCCTACGAAGCGTCTAATGATGAGAATGAAAAGGAATAAGCTCCACAACGCTGGGAGCTACATCCTGCATGCTGGAATTTGACTTGCGCCAAGCGCGAACCTAACATCTTGCTGCCCGTGGACGATACGCAACCCATTTCAAGCCGGCCAGGCGCTTCCTCAGACCGACCTGGCGCTTCTGGCAACGCCCGCAAGAATCTCTTCATTGCATTTGCGGTCATTCTCGCCATACTGGCCGCGGGCCTCGCGTACGATAAATATTTTTCTCCGCTTAAATCCCTCAATTTCGAAACCGCGAAGCCCGAACGGCTTACGCAAAGTGGAAAAGCGGCTGGGGCGGCTCTTTCTCCCGACGGAAAAACAGTCGCGTATGTCCTGTGGGATAAAGGCGTTGAGAGCCTGATGCTCCATCAAGTTCAAACAGGCAGCGATTCTCAACTCATTGCGCCAGACGACGCGATGTTTGCGGGCCTCACGTTTTCCCGCGACGGAAATTATCTCTACTACACCGCTTCTTCGAAAGACAACGAGCTGTACAGTTCCCTCTACAAACTTCCCTTGCAGGGCGGCCGGCCCACGAAGATAGTAGACGACATTGATACTTCGGTGAGTTTCTCCCCCGATGGACAGAAATTCGCCTTCATTCGAGGCGTTCCAGCCAAGGGCGAGAATCACTTAATCGTCGCTAACGCGGACGGTTCTGACCTGAAGATCGTGGCCAAGAAACCAGGGCAGGTCTACCGTCAAGCGCTCCAAGCTCCAAGCTGGTCTCCGGACGGAAAAATTATCGCCTTCACGAACTATCAGGCGCCCGCGCGACGTTCTCTTTTCACGATTGCTCCGGATGGCTCAAATTTTCGTGAGATATACTCCACGCACAACTATCTCGGCCGACCGCAGTGGCTTCGCGACGGAAGCGGCGTGGTCATCCCGATTCGCGAAGAAAACGTGAGCGAGCGCGGCCAGCTCTGGGCGATTGGTTATCCAGCGGGACAGGCCACAAAACTCACAAACGACCTCACTGACTACAGCACCATGTGGCTCGATTTCGACCGCAACGCTTCATCCCTCGTTGCCATCGAGACGATTATTACCGGCGACCTCTGGATTTTGCCAGATGGAGATTCCAATCGCGCTCGCAAAATTACTTCGGGTGATTCTCCAGTCTTTTACGTCACGACTCTCGGCAAAGATCGCATCCTCTACCAGACTCGAGACACCGGAATTTTTGTCGCCAACGCCGATGGTTCGGACCCCAGGCAGATTCTTAAGAACGTTCCCGGCGTTGACGATATCTCTGGTTGCGGCGACGGAAAGCACATTCTTTATGGACAAGTAGTCGGCGAGGAATCAAATGTCTGGCGTATTGACGCGGACGGTTCGAATCCCACACAGCTTACCCACGAAAAATCAGCAGTAATGCCGAATTGCTCTCCTGATGGGCAATGGTTTTTTTATTGGAATGATGCCGACCGCACTCTTAACCGCCTTCCCATAGACGGCGGAACTCCCTCAAAGGTCTCGCTGCCTAATCTCAGTAATCCCTTCACGCGCATTTCGCCGGACGCAAAGTCAGTGCTCTACGCCGCAGAAAATTCCAAAGGCCCGACCAAACCCTACATTTTTTCTGTGACGGACCTCGCAAAAGGTTCGACGAATTTTCAATTTGAAGCCCTTCCCGGCATGGGCATGACCGTTCCTCAATGGGATCCTGCCGGCCGAGGCTTCTATCTCAATCTTTCGCGCAAAGGCGCCGCCAACATCTGGAGAATGGATTCTCCAGGCGGCGAAATAAAACAAGTTACCGATTTTCCGACCGGCTTGATTGCGTCCTACGTCTGGTCCCGCGACGGAAAAAATCTGTATGTCGCCCGTGGGACGAAAACGAACGACGTTATTCTTCTCCGCTCATCAAAGTAGTTAATCGCCTTTCTTCCCATTCAATCAAGCCGCCGCCGAATACGGCGCTGCTTCGCGTCCGTTCCGCAACGTTTCTGCCCACCACTTCAGCCGCTTCAGCATGGTTTCCAGTTGGCGTACCGGCCGCTCCGGATCTTTTAAAACCCCTTCCGAATCGAACAATTCCCACGCGGCTGCAAAACTCACAGAATCGCGAATCGTCATCGCGTGCAATTCCGCAAAAACCTGCCGCAACTGCTCCACGGCCCTCAATCCCCCGGAAATTCCTCCATATGAAACAAATCCCACCGGTTTTGCGTGCCACTCTTGCCCAAACGAATCGATCAGGGATTTCAGCGCCGCCGGATACCCATGGTTATATTCTGGAGTCACCACCACAAACGCATCCGCTTCCGCAATTCGTTCGCGTAGCGATTGTGGATCAACTTCACTCAGCGTTTCTGCTTCAGCTCCGCCGCTCTTTGCCGCCGGATCAATTACCGCCACTTCAAAGTTTTCTCGGCTCAAAATCTCCCCAATCACCCAGCGCGCCACGGTATCGCAAAAACGTCCCGGCCGTGTACTGCCGTAAATCACACCAATCTTTATTTTCTCGCTCATCGTTTCATTCCTCTCTTGAAACCCCTCAAGCAATACGCTACAACCTGAAGTTAACTTGAGGTCAAGCGAAAAAATGAATCCTCAATCCGCGCCAACTGGCTATCGCAGGGAATTAACCGTGGGGGAAGTCGCCAAACGTTCCGGTGTAGCCGTCTCTACGCTTCATTTTTATGAATCGAAAGGGCTTATCCAAAGCTGGCGTACCACTGGCAATCAGCGCCGCTATGCCCGCGAAGTCCTCCGCCGCGTTGCCCTCATCAAGGTCGCCCAACGCACCGGCATCTCGCTTGCCGAAATTCGCAAAGCCCTCAAATCTCTTCCCCGAGAACGTACGCCAGATTCTAGTGACTGGAAAAAACTCTCTTCCGCATGGCGCGCTGCTCTCTCCGACCGTATTGCGCGCCTTACTCGTCTGCGCGATCAGCTCGACGGCTGCATCGGCTGCGGCTGCCTCTCGCTCGGCATCTGCCCACTCCGCAATCCGCGGGACATCCTTGGCAAGCAAGGCCCGGGGCCCCGTATTCTCGATCCTGACTGAAACCTCGTGTACCTTGCTGCATAGCTGTGCAAACAGCTACCGTCTGCAATTCATCTGTTCTAAAATCAATTCAGGCACGCGCCCGTAGCTCAGTTGGATAGAGCATCTGCCTTCTAAGCATATTCCCACTATATTTCCTCTGTTTACCTGTCGTTTCTATCTATATACAAACATAGACACTTATGGTAGATTAGACCTGTTGGTTTTACTACCGATGTTATCTGATTTTACCCTGTTTTACCGCCTAACGTAAAATGACCGTAAAACGAAGTACAGACCGGGTGAACCTTACAAAGAAAGGGATCGAGCAGCTCGTTCCCAGCGATAAGCGCTTCACCGTGTACGACAGTCACGTTCACGGCCTCGGCGTGTTGGTTCAGCCGACGGGACACAAAAGTTTTTTCTGGTTTCGCAAAGTGCGAGGCAGAGGTGAGTGGAAAACGCTCGGCGACTTCCCTGCCCTAACCGTCGAGCAGGCGCGGACGAAAGCCCAGGAGAGAAACGCTAGCTTGGCTCGTTGGAAGGCCGACGACTACGGCGGCGTGAATCCACTGGAACGCAAACCGAACCTAACTCTGGGCGACGTTTTGGAGCACTACCTCGAACACCACCTCAGAAAGCACTCCACAAATCCCGATAAGGCCGTGAAGGGAGCACGCTGGCAGTTTGACTGCTACCTAACGAGTTGGCGCAACCTCCGGCTCGGAAGCATCCAGCGAAGTGACGTTGAGGACCTACACACCGAGGTTGCCAAAAAGAACGGTCCCGTAACGGCCAATCGTCTTGTCACTTTTCTGCGCACGCTTTTCTATCACGCCGAGAGTAAGTTGAGTTGGGCGGGTGTCAATCCGGCCAAAAATCCGCGCCGCAACAAGATCACCACCAAGGAAGCACCGCGCAAGCGTCACCTACAAGACGATGAGTTCCCTCGTTTCTTCAAAGCATGGAACGCTGAGACGAACCGCGACCTGCGTGACTTCGTTTTGCTGGCCCTGTTTACGGGCGCTCGGAGCGGCGACGTGATGGCGATGCGCTGGGACCAGCTCGACATGAAGGGCCAGAGATGGACGGTGCCGAACCGTAAGAAGCCGGACAATCCCTACGTGTCCGCCCTGATGCCTGAGCTAGTGAAGCTCCTCAAGGAGCGGCGGCCGCTGGTTGATTCTGAAAGTCCGTGGGTATTTCCTGGCACCGGAAAGTCGGGGCACATCTCCACGTTTAAGAAGGGGTGGGCAACGCTGCTCAAGCGCTCCAAGATTACCGCCTTCACGATTCATGATCTGCGCCGAACGCTCGCCTCGATGCAAGCCAAGCAAGGAACCAGTTTGAAAATCATCGGCGAATCGCTCGGCCACAAATCTATCGAGGCGACGGACATTTATTCGCATCTCCAGCCCGGTGAGGCGCGCCCGTCGGTCGAACAAGCTACACGCTCGATGCTGGCGCTGGCGAAAACAAAACTCAAGCTCACGGGAGGATTGCCCCGTGGCTGAAAATCACAGTCGTAAGGCTGACCCGCATCGGGATGAGCAGGTCTATCTAACCATTCTGGAAGCTCGCGAAAACTGGAAGAAGTTACCTAAGCACGAAAGAGAAGTGACAACATATTGGGATTTAGCGAACAAGATGTTGGGATTCCCGTACAGCGACGAAGCGGGCTACGGCGGAATCTTGAAGGCTTTTTATCGGGGAAGAAATGTCCATCGTACTCAGAACTACGAAACGCAAAAGACGGGACGAAAAAGCTTCTCCGAGGCAGTGGGCTTTGACCTTCAAGGGCATTGGCAGGATGCTGTCGCTGAGATAGTCATCTACGATCTAGTTGAGGATGCACTGAAGCAGGGTCTCTCACTCAACGCTGCCTACAACCTAGTCTCAGGCGACGAGAACGCCATGATGTATAAGAAGGGCCGAATCGTAAGGCCCAGTGCCAGCAGCGTTAGGCTGGTCCACGAGCGAATACGAAAGCACTACGAGTCCAAAACTCCACGCTCCTAAGCCTTCCGTGTAAAAAATCTAGGGGATCGCACTCCTTATGAGTCGGCCTTAACCTTCAGCCTGTGTAACGGCTCATACCGCAGAATTAGCCGACCCAACTAGGAGAGATAAGACATGGAATCAGTAACACAAGCTGTGCCCGCCCCAACGGCGGAAGTAGTTTTCTCGTGTGAAGAAGATTCGGTACAGCGCTCGTCATTCATTGTCTCGGAAGCTTTGGCCGAGAAGTTGAATGACCAGCTGGACCGCTTGGCAACAGTCGATGCATCACGCCCCGGCAAAGAGCGCTATCAGCTAGCGCGCCAGGCCGGATGCTTTGCGGCTATCGCCAAGGGTGCAAAGGATCGCAAGCTGGAGCCGGACCAAGTCTACATCCCGAAAACCGAACTCATGGTGAAGGATGGCAAGGTCCGAATCTCGGCGCTCAAGGCAACCCTCAATTTGCCCGGCGTGTTTGGCGTTGTCGGCATCGTGTTCCTTCGCGACCACAATATCGATCACTGGCACGGCTATGTTGAGGCAGACGTGATCAGTCAAGCGACCTAACGTTCTACATCCTCCGGCGTGGAAGGTCTGACACATTCGGGCCTTCCGCCTCGGAACATGAGCCTTCAAGCGCCGCCTTGTAAAAAACCTAGGATATTTCGGTTCTTTTTCGATTGGTTTTTAATTGAACCGTCAGCAAATTTGGAGGTTTTTCATGACTGAACTTTTGAAACCAACAGAAGCCGCCCGCCGGTTGGGCATTACCTATGGCGGATTGGCGGTCTGGCGTTGTAAGCAGCGTAAAGCGTTGCCGTTCGTTCGCATCGGGCGAAAAATTTTCTATCGAGCGAGCGACATTGAAAAATTCATCACCGACAACATGCACCCCGGCGACGGATCGCAGCCAACGCAACAATCGCGGAAGCGAGCGGCACGATGAGTAAGAAGAAAACCATTCACGTCAAGATCATTGGCCCAAAGAAGTCACCAAAGCCTGTACGCGTTCACGTCACCATTTGTAAGAGGCCACAATGAACCGCGAACACTACATGATTAATTGGTCGCCAGTGGATGCCCGAAAAATAGCCGAACTCATCCTGGCGAAGGCTAGTGAGGCCGAAAAAGTCGGACCCGAAGCCGAGGTGTTGCTGCGCTTTGTGACCGATAAGCAAAAGCAACGGTTTGGTGCGTTTGTCTCCGTCATCAGCCCTAGCACGCGCGTCGTCATACATGAGGACGTCCAGCTATGAGCGACGAGCCGAAGAAACCGACCATGCAGGAGTTGATTGATCGGTTTCACGACTGGCAGCGCGGGAAGATTGAACTCAAGCCGGGGCAGGCTGTTGTACTCACGCGTGAGTTGGTCGAGCACTTCGTTGACCAGCCCCGCACCAGTGAGACGGAACGCAAGAACACCGAAAAGTTCATCTGGGAATTTCTCGTCCGCGTGACACGGCCGTTTTTCTGCAACGGCGTGGGCTACCTGCTGCCGTCCTTTTCGGTAGGGCGCATCGAGGGCGGCGTGCCGTTTGCGGTGGCTAAAGACGACCAGCACTTTAGCTTTCTGCTTACCACGCTCGGCATTCATCCCGGCTCACCGATGCATGATCGCGTCGGCAAGTTCATTCACAATATGTGCTCGCACTTCGGTATCAAGACGCAGAGTCGTCTAGCCTTCCACTTCGAGCCTCAAACCTTCGCCGTTTATGCCGCTAGCCGTCCGGGTTTCCTCATCAAGGTGACGGCAAATAGCCTCTCGGAAATTTTCAATGGCGACGACAACCAGCTATTTCTCTACCCAGAACGCTTTCAATCGCTACTCTCGAAACCCCTCGGCGAAATCATGGAGCATTATCCGTATGACCCGATTAGCCGGAGCCTCGTGCCCGACAGCTTTTTAGTGCAGCACTTATTCGGTGGGTCGTGTTTCGAGTTGCAGAACATGAACGAGTCCCAGGTGCGACAACTCATCTTGGCTTATGTGTTCTTCCTGATGATGCCGGGCATCGTCAGCGAACGCGCCATGCTTCAGTGCCTCGGTCCGAGCGGCAGCGGCAAGACATTTCTGCTCGAACTGCTGGGCCATCTGCTGATGGGTTCTAACTTTTCGGTTCGTCCGATGCCTGTGGATTTGAAAGAGTTCGAGAACCAGCTCATCAACGAATACTTCATCGTGTACGACAACATCAGCAAGGTGCCCTTGGAGATTCGTGACCGCTTCTGTCAGGCCGTTACGGGCGTGGAAATCGTGCGGCGCGTTCTGTTCACTACGTCCGAGGAAGCACGCTACGTTTCTCGATCCACGATTGCGCTGTCGGCTATAACGCCGCCGTTGCCCGAACTAGAGCACCAAAACCGCACCATCACGATCAACTTTGCTGAACGCCAAGAGCAAGGGTTTATCGCCAAGGAAGAACTTTTCAAGCGCGTGGACCGCAACCGCGACGACATCATCATCAACCTGTTGCGCCGCATGGTTCTCGTGCTCGAAGCGCTGAAGGCACAGAGTGACTACGTGCCGAAGGTGAACGTCCGACTCGCCAGCGTTGCTACATTTATATTGCGTGTCTCACGAAATGAAGGTTGGGAGGCCGAAGCCGAGAAATTGCTTGCCGCTTGGGCTGACGATCAAACGGGCTACGCAATTCAAGAGGACGATATCTCAACGGCGCTCACGCGATGGATGGCACGCGACAGCTGGAAACCGAACGTAGAGTTGACTGCGACGATGTTGAACGCGCGACTGCTAGCCGAGATGACCGAGAGGCCGGAGAATCTCAACTGGCGCGGAAATCATCTGGCACTCTCAAAGATCATCAGCCGGAACCTGAAGGTTTATGCGTCGCGCTTCGGATTGGAACGTGGTCCGAGCACGTTGCGAACTTCTCGCGGAAATCACACCTACCGGTTCAATCCGTCGTCAGAGCTACTGGCTGAGATCCGTGAAGCCGCATCGTACGAGCGTAGTGCTACGGGCCTTGAGCCTACACCAGGTTATCGAGACGGAGCGGAGCTTGCGTTTTGAGTTACCTGGATTGGTTGGATTCGTAACGATTTGAACCTATCCAGCTCCAAGAAACTGATTTGAAACTCTTTGGATTGGTTGATTGGTTGGATTCAAGTTTCTATTCTGGTCATTAAATGCAGAAAATCTCTGAGCGCGCTGAGACGCTGCATTATAAGGCTAAATAGAAAGTACCAATCCAACCAATCAACCAATCCACATCTAAGATTTTCCTTTACAGAATGTAACTATTTGTATAAGATTGTAACGTCAGTACATTCCTGCAAGACTTCATTCTTTAAGAGGTTGAAATGGAATCCACCGAGCGCAAGCGCGTCGCGAGTGACGTGTCTCCACAATTGGCGCGAGAGTTAAAGAGCAGGGCAACGGCGGCACGCCGCAGCGTATCGGCTGAGATCGCGATTCTCCTGGAGCAGGCAGTCGTGATGCTGCCTGTTCAACAACCAACGTCGAGCGAAGTGTCCCGATGATTCACGAAACGTGCAACCGACCAACCGAGGTAGTCGTATGCACTCACGTCGCCGCTGGTCAGGCTTATGACTTGCTGGTGATGGACAGCGAGGATGCGTTTGTAGACACCGCGTTTTGTGAGGAGTGCGCAATTCGTATAAGCGGCCTTCTCAATAACAACGAACCAGAGCAAGCCGCAATGGCATCTCTCGCCTTTACTATCAACATCTGCCGCGAGTGTGCACGCGAACTGAGCATCCCCGATGTAACGCCCAACCGTGAGCACGCGTGGGAGAGGCCCCTTCAATGACCGAACGTCCGACGCGCAAATGTGGCAACCCGCAGTGCTTTACCTTTGGCCCGTGGAAGAACGGTTACTGTGACCTTCACGGTCGGCGGCAGGACAATGCACGCAAGGAAGGACGCCGTTGGACCGAGTGGCAAAAGTTTATAGACCACGGACTACGCTCATTCAGCGATGCATTTTGTCAGCGTGTGAACGGATTCGGAAAGCGGTGTGACAGACCCGTCAAGTTTTGGCACCACATCGTCGAGGTAAGAGAGCGGCCCGACCTTGAGTTGAACTGGCGAAACGTTGTTGGTGTTTGTCCGAGCTGCCATCCGCGCCCGACCGACAAAGACCAAGGGCGGTTCCTTCCGACGCTCTGGCGAGACTTTGGTAGTAGCGACGCCGTACCTCAACCTCTGGTGAAGCCGGGCCAGACGGTTCCTCGCGATGTTGAGCTGTGGGACCTAGAGAACCGTCGCGCGCTGTTCGCGTGATAGCTACCGGATATGGGTCGGAACTTTGGATTTTAAGAGGTCCTCAAGGAACGCCGCGGATCTACACGAGACTTTTCAGTTCGAGAGTTCTTAAACCACCGGGCAAAAAATGTCCCTGTAGCGCAGGCCACGTTCTCAGGCGCAAGCCCAAAGGAAAAAAGGGCGTTAAACCCAAGTTGGGGAGACGAAGGTTTGAGCAACTGCTGGCACCGCTGCAAATGGTGCAAGAGGGATTGGTGTCACGAAGTTAAGAACGCGTCGGCTCCGCTCGATGAGTACGAACGTGCCTGTGAAGTCTGCATAGCAACAAAATTCGGTGGGGACGCCGTGAGACTTGAAGAGGAACTTATCGCCCGAAGCGAGAAAAAGAATGAGCGACTGCTCGCAGCAGAGGACGCTGACACGCCACTCTATAAAGAAAATGAGCGAAGGCGGGAAACTGGGCGGCTCGAAGAGCAAAGGCGCAACAATCATCCCGCTGCCGACGTTGAGGAAAATGAGTGCGAAGGCGAATCATCAACGCTGGCATGTGATGCGTTGCCGAATAAATCCGAAGTGCCCGCTTTGTATGACAGGTCAGAAATCTTATGAAGATGAAAAATAGAAGCATCGAAATGTTCCTCGCTGAGCTAGTTCGAGGCAGCATCACAAGAGTTCGTCGCGTGGCGCCCAACACGATAGAAGTAAATACTCCCGGGTCCCTCTGGGTAAAGCTGCAAGGACAACGATTTTTTCTTCACGAATTTATAAGGAGCAGTCATGAATTACGATTTTGAAAAAGAGGTAGCGCGCAACTGCGACTTGGGTCATCCGCTGTTTCGGGACAAGTCATTGGTGAGCCGCCTCTTGCGTAAGACCGAACAGCTGCGCGTCCCGATGAAAGATGGGCGCGGAAACGTGCAGCCCGAAACGTTGCTGCAATTTATTGCTCGTACGATGCTGTCACCGCATGACTTGGAACAACTGACGGTGCCCGAGCTGGCCTCACGCATAGCGCAACGCAGCCAGCAAAGAACGGTCGAGCGGCGCTGTGACTTGCGCCCGAAAGATTTGCAACATCCGCAGGACGATTACAGCGATCCCGACATTAAGGAACTGCTGACTAAGGTCGGCAAGTTCATGAAGCCCGGTGAGTTGCTGCTCGAATTTGTAGCTCGAACTGGGATAGGTCCGCACCAGATTCGCACTTCATCCGAAGCGGAACTTGAAAAGGCCGTAGCACTGTCCGTGGCAGCGGCGGCGAAAGACGGCATCAAGAAGCCCCAAGTCACGACTCCTCCGGGCTACACCAACCCCAGCGTTGTCGCCGATAAGTATTTGCCGCAGCACGACCCGACGACGGGTGCGTTGAAATTCATCCCGGTCAACGACGGCGACGGCAGCGCACAGTACGAACAATACGTTCCGACATCTATTTAAGACCCGCCGCGTCGGGTGAAGTGAGGGCGCGGACAAATTCAACCCGAAGGACTCACTCCCACCATGTCACATATCCTCGAGCGACGTTACGTCGCCAAGCCCGAGGTTCGTTCCAACGCAATTCCCAATTCTCCTGGCACCGTCACAGGCCGCTGTATCGTCGTGAACTCGCTCAGCCAAGACCTCGGCGGCTTCAAAGAACGGATTCATCCCGATGCGGTTGCACGCGTGTTGCGGTCGGCTCCCGACATTCGGGCGCTCTGGTCACACGACACGAGCGACGTGCTGGGTCGCACGAAGAACGGCACCCTGCGGCTTTCACAGAACACAAGCGGCGATATGTGCTTCGCACTGGACCTACCAAACACCAGTGCGGGGCGTGATGCCTACGAACTAGTAAAACGATCTGACGTTTCCGGATGCAGTTTTGGATTTGAGTGCACCGAGGATGATTGGTCAGACGAGATGGACGAGGAAACCAACTCGGTCATTCCCATACGTGTTGTGCGCTCCATGAGGATGTTTGAGATGTCGCTGTGTGCCTTTCCTGCGTATGAAGCAACCGAAGTTAGCGCGTCTGACGATTCCCCTCTTTGGAACTCCGTCCGTGAACTCTGGCCGACAGGTCTGATTCCCGTCGAGGTAAGAAACCATCTTCGCGCAGACCATGCAGCAAAACGCGTCCGTCCCTCATCGGCTCGTCGCGCACTAGGTTTGTAACCCGCCTCCACGGGCGTTGTGTGGTGGAGGAAAAATTCAGCAACTGAAAGAAACACCATGTCACTGCAAGTTCACAACTTTTTGGACAAGATTCAATCGCGAGTTGCAGAACTCGACGCATTGGACGCGAAACCAAATTGGACGAAAAAAGATGAGGCAAGACACGCGTCGTTGCTCTCAATTCTGTCGGCCCTCAAAGAAGGGGCGACCAAAGACGAAATCCGGTCTTGGGAACTCCAGCAGCTGTTCGGTCCCAATTTTACGGTGGGCCGTGCACCGCGAATTAAGTTGTCCGAAGAGGTCGTGCGTCAGTATCGCGACGCGCTCCTCAACGGCAAGATTCCGCAGCACCTGTCACTTCCCGAAGCCGAAAAGCGCGCGGTGAATGAAGCCGGCACGCAATCAATTTCATACACAGCCGAAGCTCTGGGTGGCGCGTTCGTGCCGCAAGGGTTCTCGGACCGTCTGTATGAAAACCAAAAAGCCTTTGACGAGATTTACCTCGACGGAAACTCCAATGTAGTCGAAACGGAGACCGGCTCGAACTTTCCGATTCCAGTGATGGACGATCTCGCGTCCGTCGCCACTTTGGTTCCCGAACGTGGAAACTCTGGCGGCTCGGCGGGTCAATCGGTGCAGACACCAATCGCCAACCTTGGCTCTCAACAACTGAAGTCTTATTCGTTCCGCAGCGGAATGATGATCTTCACGCTGGAGTTGATTCAAGACTCCGCCTTCATGTTTCCCGATGCATTCGAACGGGCTATCGCGTTGCGATTCGCACGCGGCATCTCGCCCTACCTCATCAGCGGAACTGGTGTTGGCCAACCTCTCGGATTGATTCCCGGCGCGCTCGCTGCGAACGCAAAGGTCATTGTTGCGTCCGGCTCAGCCGCGAACACGGGAGGAAGTGAAACGGGGGCTACCTCCATCGGCTCAGCCGACTTGTATAAAACTTTCCACGCGTTGAATCGCGCTTACCGTGCTGATGCCGTTTGGGCGATGAACGACGACACACTCCTGGCCATCGACTCGCTGATCGACAAGATGGGCCGTCCGATTCTCAACATCCGCGACGGTATTCCATACCTGCTGAGCAAGCGCGTTGTGGTTTGCCCGTCGGTTCCTTCCATCGGAGCGGCCGCGAATCCGGTCGTGTTTTACAGCCCGACCTACTTCGTTCAACGAAAAATTATCTCTTCACCCTACCTACGTCTCTTCCGCGAGGCTCCTGGGCTAATTGAATCGGGCCTCATCGCAGCAGAAGCCTTTCAGCGAACCGACAGCGCGTTCTTGAGCGCAAATTCAAGTTATGTGCCGGCTGCAGTTTTGCAGTGCCACAGCTAAGAGAGGATGAAATGCAACTCTCCATCTCTTACTCACAGCTTGAGCCCATCGTTGACCTTGAGACCGTCGCTGCCGGAGTAGCGGGCACGATCTCTTCGTGCAAACCAAGCGGTGACGGCCTCTTCAAGGTTGTCGTCATCGCCCTCAACAAGGATTTGACCTTCTTCACACCAACCGAGCTGATTCCAGGACGGACCGTAGCGTTAGATGTTCTCGCCGACGCGGTCCGACTTCACTGGCTACCTGCCAACATCTTTTATTAGAGACCACTTCACTGGGACTAGTGAATGAGCGCGTGTGTTAGTCCAAGGCCTTCAAACCTAAGCCAGCGCACCGCCTGTCAGCGATGACCACCTGCATCGCGGGGGAGGATGAGTAAACACGTCCTCCCCACGAGTTTTATGAAGAGTGGAGTACGAAAGATGTGGGTCTACAATCCGAAAACCATCCGACGATTCCGAAGAAGTCGCAATCTCAAGCTGGTGGCAATCTCCTCTCGCTGGAACAGCGACGAGGAGCGATTCATTCGTTACTACAAGTTTGAGCCTCGTGTGACCGACGCGCGAAGGCGCGACGTGCTAGCCAAGTTGCAAGATGATTTGAGAATCGACCGTAAGCGCGCCCGACAAGCAGAGAAGAAAAAAGCCAAGCAAGTTAGAAGACTAATCAGGGAAAACTGGGAACATTAGGAGTAAACGCTGTTGCGCCTTCGTTCAAGTCTTGAGTTAGACTACGGCTTGGAGAAACTCTATGCCCAACACTTTTAAGCCCCTCAAGAAAGGCGATCCCGTTCGCATCAAGAAGTGGGATGCAAGTGGAACCGTTGTTCATGTAGTTCCTAAGAGTGACAACGAGGAAGATAGCGCCTACAAAGTGGAGGTCACTCACTTCTTTCGCCACTCTGATTTGGAGCTCGACGATTGGAAAGTACTAGACGAGACAAGGAAAGCATTGCTGGCAGAGAAGACTCACAACCTCGAAATGGCAAAGAAGAATTTGGCAGGAAAAGATCGAGCTAGCGTTGAAGTGATGAAATATCTCACCGCCGTGTCTGAGCTATTGCCACTGTTAGGCTATGAGACGGAACTAAAACCAAAGAAATAGCCGACTTGTAAGGAATCTAGCCGTTGCAGCCCGAAAAGTCCTCCAATGGCCACAATTTCGCCTTTCTATAGGGCTTTAAGCCGCCCAATTTAGTGTTCCCGGCTCGGTTTGACCATCCGTACTAGATACATACACAGTACCTCTTAATAGAGTAGTAACTCTAGGGCAACTGCCCGATGGAGACTACTCACATGGAAAAGAAAAAGCCTGCCAAGAAGGAAGTTAAGAAGCCCGCCCGTCAGCCCACCACACCTACCGCCGAAAACCTCAAGCTGGTCCGAGAGAAGTGCGCCGTCATAGACTACCCGCTGGCGACGATCAAGAAGGTGCTCGACTGTACCTGGAAGGAAGCCGTCGCGCTGCGTCACGCGGCACTGAAAGGAGACAAGGCGTGAGCCCGCAGCTGCCACGCTTTGCGACACCGGGAGGTACTTGCGTCATTCCCTGTAATCATACCTATTGCAAGCTAGTCTTGATGATGGCCGCTGCGCCCTGCGCTCGATGCGGCCAAAAGGTTGGCCTCGGTAGGGAATTTGGTGAAGGTGTAGATGGGCGACTATTTCACGTCGAGTGCCCACCGAAGAAGTCGTAAAAGAAAAATCCCCACAACATTAGGCCCGGCGCTTAACCCGTCGGGCCTTTTCATTTGTCCCTTAGTTACTAAGACAACTAAGCAACGGTACTTGGTGGATTAAGGTATCAGCTGTAATGCACGATTGTGGCTGGTGAATCTCTCTAACTTTGAAGGAGCCTTGAATGAGTTCCGGCACTCTTGCCTCGTTCTTGCAGCGATTCGTTGTCATGCTCAAGGACGTTCGCTTGTGGGTGGTAGTTTTCCCCTTCCTTTTGATCGTCAGCTTGATCATCTTGTTCTTCACTCCTCAAATAGCCACCATGTTGACGTTCGCCGTCGGTTTGATAGCCAGCGCTGTCATAAATCAGCTCAACACACTACCCATCATCGATGATTTTTCTCCGGTGAAGAGGTTTAGGACAAACATCGTCATTCCCGCCCTCACCGGTATCCTTCTTATTCCAGCGCCTGAAGTTCTAACGCGGATATGGGATATGTTCTGGCAGCTGTTCCACAAAAGCGGAGATGTTCCAAGTTGCGGGTTCTTACTGGCTGGTTCAGCCTGGGGTTGGCTCGGCTTCTTGATCTGTGGTGCTCTTCTCGCGGTCTTAACTAAGGAGCGTGCCCTTTTTGCGGCAACCGTAGGCGTCGCCGTGTATATTCCTCTAAGCTTCACTGAAAATTGGGGCGTTGCATTTGCTCAGAAGAGCCTCAACCTAATTGCATCTAGTTGTAAATTTGACACGGAAGACGCCGACTTAGGTAGCTTTCGACTTGGGATGGCCGCAGGACTTGTAATTCGAAGCATGCTAGCGATCTTCGCCGCCAAGTTTGTTTCCGCGTGGCAAAGCTCAAACAAATCAGACTAAGGCAAAACCTTGCTCACGTATTCCAGAATCGCTGTCGTGTTCCGAACTATGAAGTTCGCATCCTCCCGCTTGAAATAGTCCGCAGGTGTTGGGTGGACCGCATGGCTGCACACTTCCCACAGCAATTTCATTTCGTCAGCTAGCAGCTTGCTCTGCTTACCTCCCAAATTTACGCTTAGGTGGTCGCGAATAAATTCGTCCACCTTAATGGCAAACTTCGACGTTGATGGTATTTGGAGTGGCCGTGAATTGAGTATGGCCTCCATGGTGTTGCGGCAATGGCCCACGGCCTTCTCCCAATCGCCATTGTGAAGATAGGTCCGCGCCTGACGTATTTCTTCTACAGCCTTGGGAATCCCCGAGGGAAGCCCATTTGATGTGATCTTGACTTCAATCAACTCGAGAGCGCCATAACCAAGTTGCGGCAACACTTTCTCAACCCAGTGGGACTTGGGAACGACAAAATTCAATGCCGATGAAATCATCGTCTGTTCGAATCGAACTATTCCTCCCTTCGAGGCATGGACAGCCACAAGTCCTTCAATCTGTAATGCGGCTCTTAAGTCACCCTTGCGTTCTTGTTCGATTCTTTCCAATGAAAGGAGGTCAAGGGGCACCTCTACTTGGACTTGATTCTCAAGCGTGTATGAACCATCAGAATAAGTGGCTAGGTCCTTGCGAAACTTGGTAACTACGCGCTGTTCAGGGGAATAAAACTCTCCTGAGAGGTACAAGAGAGTGATCGGTAAAAGCTCCGTTCCGTCAGGCTTGGTTTGTCTGAGCCCAGTCAGGCGAAGATCTAGCGGAAGGACAAGCTTTGGAAAATCGGGACCGCCCGTTCCTCGAACGGCGTCAACTTCTAGAGAGATGCGGCCGACTTCTCCTGTCGATAGTCCAATTGTTACTTTGGGCATGGGGTTCCTCGCAACAGCTAGGAGTATAACAGTGGCGGGTATTCAGAAAATTCACAGGCGAAACTAAAGCGAAGTAGATTATAATTGCGCTACATGGTTTCATTAACAAGCTAGGAGTGACATCGAGTGAAGCAAGCAGTTCTGAGATGGAAAAAGGAAGCATTTGACGCGTCGCCGTTTCTCAAGAACGGTGAGAAATACGACTACGCCACTTCTCTTGGGGCCTTGTTTGCCAAGGATTGCTTGTCTGCACTTCCCAAAATCAAGGATGGAGTAGTGGATACGGTCTTTGCCGATCCTCCTTTCAACATCGGGAAAAAATATCGTGAGAACACAAATGATCGATTGTCTGACGAGGAGTATCTATCTTGGTGCAAGCAGTGGGTCGGCGAGTGTGTACGCGTCTTAAAAGATGGCGGCTCTCTATTCATCTACAACCTTCCGAAGTGGAACATTTCTATAGGGTCATACTTAAACGACCTCGGAATGGAATTTCGTCATTGGATTAGTATCGAAATAAGCGCTTGCCTGCCTATACCGGGCAGGCTTCATCCTAGCCACTACAGCTTGCTCTACTATTCCAAAGGGAAACCAAAGACATTTCGTCGAATTAGAACTCCGATACAAACTTGTAGGCACTGTGGTGGCGAAGTCAAAGACTATGGTGGACATCGCGACGCGATGAATCCTAATGGTGTGACGCTTAAAGATGTTTGGACCGATGTGCCTCCGGTTCGCCACTGGAAGTTCAAATCTAAGGAGAGAACCGCAAACGCCCTATCCACAAAGATTCTCGATCGCGTAGTAGAGATGTCGACGAACCCCGGTGACATGGTTCTCGACCCCTTTGGTGGCAGCGGGACGACGTTTGTGGTCTGCGAAGCGAAGCGTCGCCACTGGCTAGGAATGGAAATTGACTACGCACCAGAGATAATAGAGCGCCTCGAAACTGACACAATTAAGGCGCACAAGAATGATGATTTTATTGAGGGCTAGGCGAGAGCGCGACCGTCAGTGCCCTTCTTGATTCGCGGGACCTTCATACTAGTTGCATCGTACTCAATCACGACAATCTCCAAGACCCCTCCATGCTTACATGGGATAGCTCGCCAGAGGTCTAGGTATGGCTCTAGTTCACGCATATTACCGACTCGGTCGGTGAGGTACTTATAGAGTTCGCGCGATGGAACAATCAAGATACCAGCCGCGATTTTTCCACGCATGATGCCTAGGGACATTTTGTTGAGTGAACGGTGGCTCGAAGAAATATTGCCGGTCTCCCACTCGACGACGATAGGGCCGGCCTTGGTCTGCAGAACTGCGTCGTAGTCCCCCGGATTAACCTCATCAGCCTGCTTTGCTGGCGCCTCAATGCTCCAACCTTCTTTCTTGAGATCCAGCATTAGCCCAGCCTTGATCGGTACGACGCCGTTCCCTTCGCCTCGTTTGCGCCCGCTCTGGGGATAAATCGTAAAGCTCCCACTTCCCGGCGGCCACTCAACAGACTTAATGGCCTTATGAAGTTTCTTACGAATTGCTGCCCATTCCGGGGACTTCGAAAAGTCACCACATGAGATAAGCGATTCTTCGCGGACGATTTTCACGCTGCAAGTATCGTCCGTTTTACGTGCTCATGTCACGCCGCAAGTACATCAAGGCACTATTGGTATATATTGGTTGTTAGACAGTGAATCCCGATTCTAGAGGCTCTGTTTGACGGTAAAATGTGGGTAAAACGAAACACGCGTCAAACCAGCCAGCCTCCAGAAAGTGCCATATTGTAAGGGATTTTGCCTGCGCGCCCGTAGCTCAGTTGGATAGAGCATCTGCCTTCTAAGCAGAGGGTCGCCCGTTCGAATCGGGCCGGGCGCGCCATATTTCAAGGGAAAATGCAGGATTGGTCAAAAGCCCGAGGAATCATTAGCCCCCTCATTGGTACCTACCCCGAGACTTCTTAGCGCACTGCCGCGGGCTGATCGCCATCTTCATTTTCAATGACTGACCAGCCCGAGTTTTTGTACCAGGGGATGTGAGAGAGTGTACATCAGAAGACCCTTTGAGCCAGTTGCGGCTCGCAGGGAGCCGTAGGCGACCGGAGAGCTGCAACTGGCGGCGCGAGTGCCGCCGGGGCAGGCCGCCTGTAACCGAGCGCCGAGTGCGGGCGCAGGGTGTTGTACAGCACACGCACTTTCCGCGTCAGAGTTACAAAATGGTTACACGTTTCATAGCTCTTCGGCGGCATTCGCGCAGTCTCTTTGGCACACTAAGAGTCCAATGCTTCCCGTTCACAGAGAATTGCTCGCAGAGTTTGAAACGTTCGCGAGAGAATCCGTCTCGGCACAAGTCCTCATGGAGCGCATCGCCGCTCGTATTCATGAAAAAATGACGCGCTACAACTGGGCGGGCTTTTATCTCGTTGATCCCGCCGACCCGGGCTTCCTCATTGTCGGCCCGTACGCCGGGAGCTTCACCCCTAACGTTCGCATTCCTCTGAACAAAGGCCTTTGCGGACTCGCTGCCACCAACAAACAAACTGTCGTGGTACAGGACGTCTCCACGGATCCACGCTATCTCGCAGGCTCGGCACTCGTTAAATCTGAAATTGTCGTCCCCATCCTTGCTCACAAGAAACTCGCCGCCGAACTCGACATCGAAAGCTACTTCCCTGCTACTTTCACCTCTCCCGAGCAAGCTTTTGTCGAAGCCACCGCCAACCTCGTCGGCCGCTACCTGGAAACCAAGTCCTAGGCGCGGTATTCTTGCACCGAGGCAGATTTCTTGGACTCAAAGCTGCATTGGGAAAAAATCTACGCCACCAAAGCGCACGAATCTCTCAGCTGGTATCGCGCTCATCTCGAGACTTCCCTCGCCCTCGTCGAGCGCGCCACGGACATTCGCTTTGCCTCCATCATTGATATCGGCGGGGGCGAATCCACGCTCGTTGACGATCTCCTTGCTCGCGGCTGCAGCAACATCGCCCTCCTCGACCTTTCCGAAACGGCCATCAAGGCTACAAAATCTCGCCTCGGCCGGGCAGCGGCAAACGTCACCTGGATCGCCGCCGATGTCACCACCGCCCAGCTTCCGCATCACGCCTACGACGTTTGGCACGATCGCGCCGTCTTCCACTTCCTCACTACTCCCGAAAAACGGCGGGCTTATGTGCGGCAGACCATCTACGCCGTTAGGCCCGGCGGCCACGTCATCGTCAGCACCTTCGGCCCCGAAGGCCCGCTGAAATGTAGCGGTTTAGATGTGATGCGTTACGACGCGGAAGAACTTCACGGCGAATTTGGCGCGAAATTCCGTCTCGTCGAAAGCAAAAAGGAATTGCACGAAACTCCATCCGGCACAACGCAGCAATTTCTTTATTGCTACTGCCGCATCGAGTAGATTTCTGGTTTCTCGGATTAGTCCGCGTCCCGAGCAGTTTGCACCGGTAGCTTCGCCAATTCCCACGCCGCAATCCCGCCCGCAATTTCGTTCACTTGTTCAAATCCGGCCTTCTGCAAAAGACTCGCCGCAATCGACGACCGATACCCGCCAGCACAGTAAACCAGCACCGGCTGTTCCTTCTTCAATTCCGTTGTTCGCTCCGCCAAACGGTTTAGCGGCAAACTCACACTGCCCTCAATCAACTTCTGATTGCGTTCGTTGGGCGTTCTCACGTCCACCAACTGCGTTCCGCCCACTCCGCCAAGAATCTCAGCCGCAAGCACTGGGCTGATCCGTTCCGACTTCTTCGTTAAGTCCGGCCGCGCCTCCACCGCCCGCATTCCGTCCTTCAAGAATCCCGCCACATTATCAAACCCAATTCTCCCCAGCCGCACCGCTGATTCCGTTTCCCTTCCCGGATTCGCAATCACCACAATCGGCTTTTCGCGATTCAGAATCGTTCCTGCCCATGTCGCATACTGCCCGCTCAATCCAATGTTTATGCTTTCCGCCAAATGTGCCGCTGCAAACTCTTCCGGTTCGCGCGTATCCAGAATCTGCGCTCCCCTCTTCTGCAATTCCAAAACGTCGCGCAATTCCAGCGGTTTCAGCTCCTGCTTCAGCGCCTCATCCAAAGTTGCGCGCTCTTTGCTGTTCAGCACTGCGTCATACACAAAATACGGCGGCGCTTCCGGCTGGTCCGCCGTCACCAGTTCAATGAACGCCTGCTTGCTCATCGGCTGCAGCGCGTAATTCAACCGCCTTTGCTCGCCAATCGTCGAAACCGTTTCTTTGCTGATCGCCTTTCCGCAAAGTGAGCCCGCCCCATGCGCCGGATACACCAGGCTCGCATCCGGTAGTGGCAAAATTTTCCTTTGAATCGAATCGTAGAGCAGTGCGCCCAAATCCGACGCTGACCATCCCAGCGCAGCGCGCAAATCCGGCCGTCCCACATCTCCCACAAACAGCGTATCGCCGGTCAAAACCGCGTGCGGCTCCGTCGCGCTCTTCGCCAGATCAAACACCTCAATCGAAATGGATTCCGGCGTGTGCCCTGGAGTTTCGAGCGCTTTCAAACGCACCTTCCCAAACTCAATCGCCGCGCCATCCGCCAGTGGTATAAACCTGTATTCCGCCTGAGCCTTCGCGCCCAAATAAATCGTCGCGCCAGCTTGGTCGCGCAATTCCAGATGCCCCGCGACAAAGTCGGCGTGCAAATGCGTCAAAATTACGTGCTTAATTTGGAGTTTGTGTTCCGCTGCGAAGGAAAGATAAATTCCAATGTCGCGCTGAGGGTCAACCACTGCTGCGATGCCCGTCTCTTCGTCGCCAATCAGATACGACGCATGAGCCAAACATCCCAGATAAAACTGCTTGAGGATCATGGCTGACCCCTCTCGCGCCACCTATTGCCAAGGGTCAGTTTGATTTTGCTTATCCGTGACACAATGAGCCAAAAATCAAACTGATCCGATTTTTTTGGTTACTTCGGTTGCTTCACAACCCGCAGATACGGCTTCAGCGTCTTGAAGCCTTCCGGATACTTCTGCTTCGCCGCTTCATCCGAAACCGAAGTCGGGATAATCACGTCATCGCCCGGCTTCCAGTTCACTGGAGTCGCAACACTGTGCTTCGCCGTTAACTGCAACGAATCCACCACGCGCAGCACTTCGTCAAAGTTGCGCCCGGTGCTCATTGGATAGCTCAGCATCAGCTTGATCTTCTTGTCCGGCCCAATGACGAAAACGGTCCGTACCGCTGCATTGTCCGCCGCGGTTCGTCCTTCGCAGGAATCTCCCGCCTCCGCCGGCAGCATGTTGTAAAGCTTCGCCACCTTCAGCTCCGGATCGCCGATCATCGGGTAGTTCACCTTGTGGCCCTGCGTCTCTTCAATGTCTAAAGCCCACTTTGCGTGGCTGCTGACCGGGTCAACGCTCAGTCCGATGATCTTTACATTTCGCTTCTTGAAATCCGGCTCCAGCCCGGCCATATAGCCGAGCTCGGTCGTACAGACAGGCGTGAAATCCTTCGGGTGCGAAAACAGAATCGCCCAGCTGTCACCAATCCATTCATGGAAGTTGATGACGCCTTGCGATGTCTCCGCCGTGAAGTTTGGTGCTGTATCGTTGATGCGTAGCATGGTGGTTTGTTCCGCTCGCGCGGCTCCTTCTGCTGTCATGATTTCCTCCTGGCGCCTCACCCTGCCTGTCAGAGAGTCAGCGCCTCACTAAACATGAGCCACCAGTGTAACAAGCCCTGTCAAAACCCGAAAATCCCTGGCAGTCGTGGCGGCATCCTTCAAGGGAGCAGCTTTTTTCGCAGCTTACCTTTTTGGCGTGATGATTTTTCTTCTCCGTCTTGTCCTTTTTGGGCGCGTCTTGTTCGCTCCATCCCTGAAGGAGTCAGTTTGAATTGCGTTGTTCGTGACACAATATGACCGCAATTCAAACTGATCCCTTCACCGGCCACCGCGCACCTCACCAATCGTGCATCGTCCCATCCAGCTTTCGATTCACTGGCAAATACGCCCGCTGATACGGATACTTCGCCGCCAGCGCTTCATCCATATCCACGCCCAGCCCCGGTTTCTCTCCCGGATACATCGCTCCATCTTTGAACGAATAGGCGTGGGGAAAAACCCGGTCCGTCTCGGGCGCGTGTGGCATGTACTCCTGCACTCCAAAATTGTGTACACTCAAATCAAAATGCAGCGCCGCCGCGAGGCACACCGGACTCAAATCCGTCGCTCCATGGCATCCAGTCTTAACATGATGCAGCTCCGCCAAATTCGCAATCTTTCGTAAGTGCGAAATCCCACCCGCATGAACCACCGAAGTCCGGATGTAATCAATCAGTTCTTCTTCAATCAGTCGCTGGCAATCGAAAATAGTATTGAACACTTCACCCACCGCAATCGGTATCGTAGTGTGTTGCCGAATCAACCGAAAACTCTCCTGCAATTCCGCCGGAACCGGGTCCTCCATCCAAAATAAGTGATACAGCTCCAGGCTTTTTCCCAGCCGTGCCGCCTCAATCGGCGTCAACCGGTGGTGCACATCGTGAAGTAAATGCACCTCCGGCCCAAATTCCTGCCGCAATCGCGCAAAAAGCTGCGGCGCAAAATTCAAATAGAGTTCCGTACTCCATTCATTTTCTACCGGCGCACCTTTTTCCGCCGGCTCGTAATGATGTGCGCCGCTTTTTGCAATTCCATACGTGCTCTTCAATCCCGGAATCCCGCTCTGCGCGCGAATCGCTTTGTACCCAAGCGACAAATATCGCGCCACTTCCTTTACCGTTGCTTCCACATCCTGGCCACTTGCGTGGCCGTACACCATCACCGACTCCCGCGAAGCGCCTCCCAACAACTGGTACACCGGCGCGTCCAGTGATTTTCCTTTGATGTCCCACAGCGCCATATCCACGGCCGCGATCGCCGTCATCGTCACCGGCCCGCGCCGCCAGTACGCGCCTTTATAAAGGTATTGCCAGATGTCTTCGATCCGCCGCGCGTCTTGCCCAATCAAAATTGGAATCACGTGGTCCGACAAATAGCTCGCCACCGCGAGCTCGCGCCCATTTAGCGTCGCGTCGCCCAGCCCATAGATTCCGTCTTCGGTTTTAATTTTCAACGTGACGAAATTCCGCCCGGGGCTGCATACGATCACCTTTGCATCCGTGATTCGCATTGCTAATTTGCTCCTTCGCTGCTGTAGAATCGGAACGCATTTTGACTGATTCGCGGAGCAAAAACGAGTGGGACATCCTCACCTGGAATTGAACGGCAAGGCCGCTATCGTCATCGGCGGCACTAGCGGCATCGGCCTTGAAATTGCCAAAGGCCTTGCACGAGCAGGCGCAGACGTCGTGGCGACCGGTCGTCGCGAAGACCTCGTCAAATCTGCTGCAAAAGAGATTCGCGCTCTGGGTCGCCGCTCGCTTGAAACTCCCTGCGACGTCACCGACGAATCCACCATCAAGAAATTACTCGCCGCGGCCATCGCTGAATTTGGTGGCGTCCAAATTCTCGTGAACTCTGCAGGCCGCACCAAGCGAACTCCCACAATTGACCTTCCCGATGCCGAATGGAACGCAATCATCGAAACCAACCTCACCGGAACGCTTCGCGCCTGCCGCGTCATCGGCCGCCACATGATCGAACGCGGCTACGGCCGCATCATTAATATCGCTTCGCTTTCCAGCTTTGTCGCTCTCTACGAAGTCGCCGCTTATTCCGCAAGCAAGGCCGCCGTCGCATCTCTCACCAAATCGCTCGCCATCGAATGGGCCGGCAAAGGCGTTTGCGTCAACGCCATCGCTCCCGGAGTATTTCGCACCGAACTCAACGCCAATCTTCTCGACGGAACGGAACGCGGCAAGGAATTCAAAATTCGTACGCCAATGGGTCGCTTCGGAAAGCTCGAAGAACTCGCCGGCGCCGCCGTGTTTCTCGCGTCCGACGCAGCCAGCTTCGTCACCGGCCACGTTCTTGCCGTAGACGGCGGCTTCCTCGCCAGTGGTGTCAATCAATGAATTTCAGGAGACCATGCCCATGCGCCCTTTTCTTTGTTTATCCTTCGCTCTTTGTTGCTCCCTGTTTCTAAACCCTGGCTTCTCAACCGCGAAAATTGTCGTGCCAATGATCTTTTACTGCATTGACGTCGAAGGCGGGCAAGCCACTCTCTTTGTGTCACCACAGGGCCAATCTCTTTTGATCGACACAGGTTGGGACGGCAACAACGGCCGCGATGCCGACCGCATCGCCGCCGCTGCAAAAGACGCTGGTCTCAAGAAAATTGACTACGTTCTGATCACGCACTATCACAGTGATCACGTTGGCGGTGTCACCCAGCTCGCCGCAAGAATTGCCATCGGGACCTTCATTGACCACGGCGAACTCAGAGAGACCGACAACCAAAACACCAAAACCGGTTATGCCGCCTATCAAAAGCTGTTGGCTACCGGGAAATACAAACGCATCAGTACGAAACCCGGCGACGTCTTTTCAGTCGGCGACATGAAATTCACGATCATTACCAGTGACAGCAAATTGCTGGAAAAACCTCTCCCCGGTGCGGGCCAACCAAATCCGTTCTGCCAGGAAGCACCAAACCAGCCTCCCGCGGATCACTCCGAGAATGAATTCTCACAAGGTCTCCTGATGGAGTTTGGAAAATTCCGGCTGCTCGATCTCGGCGATATTCCTTTCGTCGAAGAAGTCGCTCTCACTTGTCCCATCAACAAAATCGGCGAAGTGGATTTCTTTATCGCCACCCATCACGGACTTTTTTATAGCAACAGCCCCGCGCTCGTTCATGGAGTTTCGCCCCGCGTCGCGGTAATGGAAAATGGCGCGAAAAAGGGCGCTAGTCCTGCTGCCTGGAACATCATCAAGAGTTCGCCCGGCCTTGAAGCGCTCTATCAGCTTCACTGGTCCGAAGAGGGCGGCTCAGATCACAATTCCCCCGCAGCATTTCTCGCGAATCTTGAAGGCCCTGACATGGGGAACTATTTCAAAATTGCCGCATCTTGGGGTGGCGATTTTTATGTCACGAATTCGCGCACCGGAAAACAGGATGAGTACCGGAAACGCCGGAACATAGCTGCACCCGACATTCATTAAAAAATTCGACTTGCAAATCGTTTCACAAAATCCTTGCAACCTTTTACCCCTTTCTACAATCAGACTTTCCTAAAACAGTCGCGGAGATAGGCTCTAGTCGCCAGGTCGGTCAATGGGCTCACGGGAACATGTGTTCGTGGTTGGTGGTGGCCCAGCGGGGCTGGTCACTGCGATTGCGTTGCGGCGGAAAGGCCTAAGAGTCACAGTCGCTGACGGCGGCGAATTCCCCAGTGACAAAACTTGCGGCGAAGGCATCCTTCCCGGAGGACTCGCTGCACTCGAGCGGCTTGGCATCTCGCTCGACTTCCGCGAAGGCCGCGCATTCCGCGGAATCCGCTTCGTCAACTCATACGCTTCGGCGGAAGCTACGTTTCCTGCTCGTTTCGGACTCGGAATACGACGCATTGCCCTCCATCGCCAGCTCGCCGGTGCGGCCGAATCTTTTGGGGTGAAATTGCTTTGGCGAACTCCGGTCACCGCGATTTCCGGCAATTACGTCTCACTTGGTGAAGAAGAAATTCGCGCTGACTGGATCATTGGCGCTGACGGATTTCGTTCCCGCGTCAAGACGTGGATTGGACTCGATAGCAATCGCAAAGACCATATACGGTTCGCATTTCGCCAGCATTTTGCATGCAAGCCGTGGAGCGAATTCGTCGAAGTGCACTGGAGCAAGTTTGCTCAGCTTTACATCACGCCTGTCTCCGATTCCGAAATCGGCGTTGTCGTGCTTTCGCGAAATCCTCACTTGCGAATTCGCGAAGCTCTCACCCATTTTCCGCAAATCGAACAACGCCTTGCTGATGCCGCGCCGATTTCGCTGGAAAGAGGAGCCGTCACGGGGAACAGGTTTCTTCGCAGAGTTCATGAAAAAAACGCCGCACTAATCGGCGACGCGTCCGGAACTGTGGACGCAATCACTGGCGAAGGTCTCAGTCTTGCATTTCAACAAGCAGACGCTTTGGCTGATGCGATTGCAAATCGCGATCTAGCGCGTTACGAAACGGCTCACCGGAAGCTGCGCAGAAGACCCGTGCTGATGGGGCGACTCCTTTTACTTCTCGACAATCAGCCGCGTTTGCAGGAGCGCGTCGTGAATGCTCTTGCCACCGAACCGCATATTTTTCAACGCATGCTGGCCGCTCATGTCGGGCACATCTCTCCTCTTTCCCTTGCCTCGGCAAGCGCACGCCTTGGCTGGCTCCTGTTGCTACCCCAAATCGCTTCCGTCGCGAATTGATTTCTTTAGACACTCGCTCCGTCTCACCAGCCGACACTTCCTTACAATAAGAGTTAACGTTTCCGCGTTTAATTAGGCAAGGAAACCTGGCCTATGGACTCGATCCCTGTGCTCCTTGTGGATGACGACGCAGACCTCTGCGCTTCCCTCTCCTCTCTTTTGAAGCTCGAGGGATTCCACGTCACGGCGCAAAACAATGGAAATGATGGCGCAGACGCTGCACTTTCCGGTTCCTACAAACTCGTCATTCTCGACGTTATGCTCCCAGGGCTCGATGGCCATAAAACGCTTCGTCGCATCCGCGCCAAATCGAGCGTACCTATCATCATGCTCACCGCGCGAGGCGACGAGATGGAACGTATTAAAGGTTTAGAAGAAGGCGCCGACGACTATCTTCCCAAGCCGTTTCATCCACGCGAACTGATTGCCCGCATGCGTTCCGTTCTCCGCCGCAAAGAAAACCTGTCTGAGCCAGATCGCTTCGCTATCGGTGACCTCGAAGTGCAACTGAAGTCGCGCCGTGTCCTGCAAAATGGTTCGGAAGTCGTTCTCACGGGCGCTGAATTTGAAATCCTTTTGCTTCTCCTTCGCAGCGCCGGGAAGCCGGTTTCGCGCGATGACATTGCCGAAGCCGCGCTTGGCCGTCCCGTCGGCCCGCTTGACCGCAGCATAGACAACCACATCAGCAATCTGCGCAAAAAACTTGGTTCAGAAATAAATGGCGTGGATCGCATCCGCAACATTCGCGGCACCGGCTACTGTTACACCGGAGAGCCTGCGTGATTCGCCGCAGCATCTTCGCCAAAATTTTCCTCTGGTTCTGGGCTGCACTCATTCTCGTCACGCTCGCGGTTACCACCACCACAGTCATGCTCGGCTCGCAGCCGCTCGCGCAGCGCTGGCTCGCCGCATCTCTCGATCTCTACGCTCACACCGCACTCGACGCCTATCAACAGGGCGGACGCGATGCTCTCAACACATATCTCTCTTCAATCGAAACGAATTCAGGAGTCCAGGCCACATTACTTGACCCCTCCGGATCGGATCTCGCGGGACGGGGTGTGCCGCCGCGCGCCCAGCGTGTGCTGGAAGCCGCACGCACCGCGGGCGCATCGCGCTTCCATACGCGCTTTGTCTGGTCCGGCGCTTCCGTAATCAATCGCCCGGAAGGCAGCTACTTCTTCGTTGCTGTCGTCCATCCCTTCCGCGCGTCATTCGCGCAGCCGATGATTCGTGGCGCACTCCTGAAGTTTTCAATCGCGATTCTTGCTGCTGGTGTTTTGTGCTTTCTGCTTGCTCGTCACTTCGCCGAGCCGATTCGCAAACTTCAAACTGTTGCAACCCGCATTGCCGGTGGTGAACTCTCGGTACGCGCAAAACCGTTGCTTCCTTATCGCGAAGACGAACTGGGTGAGCTCGCACGCGATTTTGATCGAATGGCTGACCGGGTCGAATCACTCCTAAAAAAACAGCAGGAGCTCCTTGGAGACATCTCTCACGAATTGCGTTCGCCGCTCACGCGCATGAACGTGGCTCTCGAACTCGCGCGCCGCGGAGATGCCGATTCCCTTTCGCGCATGCAAATCGAGCTGGATAAACTCGAATCTCTGATTGCGCAGATACTGACCCTCACCAAACTCGAACAGTCCAAGGAATCGGCTCGTTTCTCGCAAGTGTATTTGTTGCCACTGCTTCAGAGCATCGCCGAAGATGCGACTTTTGAAGGCAAGGATCTCGGCAAATCCGTTCACATCAGCTCTTCCCCTGATCGCGAGATTTTCGGAGACGCCTCGCTTCTCCGCAGCGCCCTCGAAAACATCATCCGCAATGCAGTGCGTTACACCGATGCAAATACTGCCGTCACAGTAACTCTGCGTTCGTTCCCGGAAAAGACTGAAATCCGCGTCCAAGACCATGGCCCCGGCGTCCCCGCCTCCACACTCCCACATCTCTTCGAACCATTCTTCCGGGTTTCCGAATCCCGCGACCGAAATTCTGGCGGCGTCGGCCTCGGTCTTTCCATCGCACAAAAAGTCGTTTTGCTCCACGGCGGTGCAATTTCCGCTTCGAACGCCTCCTCTGGCGGCCTCGAAATCCTAATCTCCCTCCCTCAATCAACCAACACTCAACCCGCTGATAAATAAACCCTTAGCAAGGATTCTTCGCAAGATACGGGAGCCTGACACTTCCTTACACGATGGCCCCTTTCCCCCGTGTTAGACCTAATGAGCGCGGGAGTCGAGGCGCTGACAAGGCGGAATAAGGTGAAGGAGGAGTTATGAAGTCCATGTCCTGGAAAGTGGTGATTTTGGGTGCAGCAGTTATCCTCGGAATGTCGGCGGCAAACGTCAGTGCGCAGCAAGCCGATACAACCGTAAAGCATGCCCGGGGGGCTAGGAAGAACGCGGCTGGAGGCGTTACCGCAGGCCGTGGCACCGTGGCAACCGGGCCAAACGGCGGAGCGGTGGCCCATGGCGCGGGAGTTGCGACGAACGGGCAGGGCGGCGCAGTCGCAGCGCGCGGCACGGCGGTGCAAGGTCCGAATGGTGGCAAGGCAGCTCGCGGCAGATACGTTGCCAAGGATGGCCAAGGCAACGTGAAGACCGGCAGCGCTGGGGCGTTTAAGGGACCGAACGGAGCGCAAGGTGCTCGCCAGAGCAGCACGCAGAAGAATGCCGATGGCAGCGCTTCGCACCAAGGTTCGCTGGCAGCATCGGGCAAGAATGGCTCGGTCAACAGCAGCGGTTCCATCACGAAGGATGCCAACGGCAACGTGAATGGCTCACGTACAACGACGGCTACGGGAAAGAACGGCAACACTTACACGGGAACGACGACCGACACAAACGGGCAGATCACGCACACGCAAAGCTGCACGGATGCGAGCGGCAACACGATTCCCTGCAAGAAACCATAATTCGTTTCAGAAATTTTCTTCAGAAAAGGGAGGCTGCCATCGGGCGGCTTCCTTTTTCTTTGCGCAGAATTATTTTTCCAGGAATTCTGTAAGCAGCATGTGAAAGTGGTGGACGCCGTTTTCGCGTTTGACGGAGTAGCGGCCACGGTCGTAGGTCGCTGAGTTCAGACCTCTTTGCACGTTGGTGCAGAGCATGATGTCTTCCTGCTGAACTTCGTCACTGAAAGCGACGGCTTTGGCGATGCGCTCCTTCGCGGCTGGCGAATCCGTGTCGTGAAAGAACCATTCAAAGATAGTTAGCGTTTTGTCGTGCGAAAGCGGAACAATCAGGTTCGTCGAGAGATTGTCGGGATAGATATTCAGCATCAGGTTGGGAAAAATCCAAAAGTAGAGTGCTTCTTTTAGTGAACCGACTCCCGGAGCATAGGCGCGTTCGGCGTCGCCGGGCTTCATGGCGCGGATTGGTGCAAACTGCTGCGAGTAATAGCGGAACGTATCGGTGCGATATTGCGCGTAGTCAATTTCTTTCATCAAGCCGGGATGGGCTATGGGAATGTGATAGCCCTCGAGGTAGTTGTCTACATAGACTTTCCAATTGCAATCGATGACGTAGTCGCGGCGTTCCGCGAGCTTTAAATTATCGAAGTCGAAACCGCGCGCCTGATTGGGAATTTCACCGAGGACAGTTGCGAGCGATTCCGCGTTTTGATCGAAATTGACGAAGATCAAATCACCCCAGGTTTCTAGGCGCAGCGGAACCATGCCCATGGTGCTGCGGTCGAAAAATTCGACGCCGTCCACGTCGGGCGTGCCGATGAGTTTTCCTTCGAGCGTATAGGTCCAGCCGTGATACTGGCAGCGCATAACGTTTCTGCAGCCGCTGCCAAGCGCGATGGGTCCTGCGCGATGGCGGCAAACGTTGCTGAAGGCGCGAAGAGTTCCCAGCTTATCGCGAATGATGAGAACGGGTTCACCGGCGACGTCGGCGGTGAAGTAGGTTTCGGGATCAGCGATCGTCTTTTGCGCGCCGTTCACTTCGCCGCAAGGCTGCATTGTGGTGCCAACGAGTTGCCAGGTCTTGCGAAATATTTTGTCTTTCTCGATTTCGAGGATGTGCGGATCGGTGTAAAAGCGCGAGGCCAAAGTGAAGGCGCACTCGATCTGGTCGTTCATGTCCAAACTAAGAGGCATGTCGGGGCGGAGAGGTTTCGTTGTGCTCATGGCAAGTACTGTAGCGTAGGAAAGTGGCGAGTGGCGAGTGACGAGTCGTGAGCCGGAACGAAAGGCAAAGGAACAAGGCTCCTGGACGGGCACCCCACCCCCTCCCCCCTGTTTTTGTAAGTGTTCATTCTAAAGGTGGTTAGGAGAAGGGTACGCGTAAGTGCAGAATCTAATGGAGTTGAAGTGGCTTTAGAATCAGCAGATACGAGGGGATGACGGAACTGCTGAAAAGAAAGAGGGTTACGAGAGCGGATTTCGGAAGTGCAGAAACTACAGGGGTTAGATGAATTGGGATGCGATTTCACGAGCAAGCATAACACAGAGATGATAGCCAGTCAAGTAACAGTACTTTATGAGTATCATTCGAATGATGATGGGTACCGTGGCGAGGCAAAATGCAAACCCAAGACCCATTTTCCCCAAACCGGAAACCGGGGCACCCGGGAAAGAAGAGAAGAAAAAGAACCCGGCTGAAGCCCGAGCGCTAAAAACCGCAAAGGCGCATAGGCTAAAAGCCTGTGTCACGCGGAAGTCGGCGGAGCAGGGACGAGCCAGCGAAACAAGAATGTTGCGGCAAGGCCGCCGAGCAATTGCGCGAAAACAAACCAGGGAACATCCAGGGGACGAATTCCGGTGAAGGTGTCACTGAGACAGCGGGCCAGGGTGACGGCAGGGTTGGCGAATGATGTGGACGACGTAAACCAATACGCGGCTGTGATGTAAGCACCAACGGCAAACGGCACGGACTCCGACCGAAACCGAGAAGAACCCCAGATGACGCAGAGCAAGCCGAACGTCGCAACGAACTCGCCGAAAAACAGAGCGGGCCCACTTCTTACATGTCCTGAGAAAGTGATTGCAGGAAGGCTGAACATTAAATGGGCGGCGATTGCTCCTGCGATGCCGCCGACTATCTGAGCGGCCATGTAGCCCGGAACTTCTTTCCACGGCAGCCCTGCTTCCAAGGCGTCCATTACTGTTACGACCGGATTGAGATGGGCTCCGGAGACCCGACCGAAGGTGAGGATCAGTGCGACGAGCGCAGCACCCGTCGCGATTGTATTGGCGAGCAACGCCAGAGCCACATTTCCATTGGATAAGCGTTCGGCCATGATTCCCGAGCCGATTACCGCTGCGACCAGAAAAAATGTGCCGAAGAATTCCGCAGCTAACCGGCGAGCGAAGGAATGGCTATTCATGTCCGATGCGATCGAGTTCTTTCTTTATGGCAAGACTATCCAGGCTGGATAGAGGCAGGCAGAGAAACAGGCTGATCCTTCTTTCGAGCATCATGTACGAATCGCGAAATGCTTTTGCGATTTGTTCGGGAGTTCCCTCGACAGCAGCCGGATCTGGCACTCCCCAATGGGCGGTCATAGGCTGCCCTGGCCAGATGGGGCAGACTTCCTTTGCCGCGTTGTCACAGACCGTAAAGACAAAATCCAAGCGGGGAGAGTCCGGCTTTGCAAACTCGCTCCAATCCTTGCTTCTGTATCCAGCAGTGGGAAGTTTGGCGGCTTCAATCTGGCGGAGTGCCGCCGGATGCACTGTGCCTTTGGGATGGCTGCCTGCACTGTAAGCCGTGAAGGTGGGGAAACCTTTTTTGTTCATGATGGCTTCGGCCATGATGGATCGGGCGGAATTTCCGGTACAAAGAAAAAGGACGTTATATCTACTCATGATATGTCCTCAAGCACGGCAGGATGGGCCGACAACACTGGAACGAGAATGCGGCTTTGTCGCACGGACAAACGCGCTCATGAATTTGCCTTCAATCACCGGAGCGACTTTTTCCGCGTCGAGACCAGAAGAGGAAAGAAACGCTTTTGCATCGTCAGCTTTATAGATTCGAGTCGGCTCGATCTCGATGGATTGAAAGCCGGAGTTGAAGAGCTTGTCGCGATATTCGAATTCTTCGAGCGCGCCTGCGACGCAGCCAATCCAGAGTTCCATGTTCTTGCGGACTTCTGAAGGAACTTCTCCACGAACAACGACGTCTGAAATGGCGAGCCTGCCGCCCGGCTTGAGAACGCGGAAGGCTTCGCGCAGGACGGCGTCTTTGTCGCCGGAAAGATTGATGACGCAATTCGAAATAATCACGTCTATGGAATTGTCCGGCAGAGGAATGTGTTCGATCTCGCCCCGGAGAAATTCCACATTTTCGGCACCGGCTTTTCGTTTATTTTCGTTCGCGAGCGCCAGCATTTCGTCGGTCATATCGAGGCCGTAAGCCTTTCCGGTTGGACCAACGCGCTTTGCGGAAAGCAGAACGTCAATTCCGCCGCCGGAACCGAGGTCGAGAACGGTTTCTCCGGGTTTGAGTTGGGCGAGCGCGGTTGGATTTCCGCAGCCGAGAGACGCCTTTACCGCCTCATCGGGGATTTGTCCTGTCTGCGCCTCGTCATAAAGATTCGAAGTGATTGGGTCACAGGATGAGGTGGCAGAACCTTCGCAGCAGGAGGTCTGCGAACAACAGTCGGCTGGGAGTCCTTTGCCTTCGATAACGCGCCGGGCGGCCTCGCCGTATTTCTCTTTTACGGTTTCCTTGATGTTCGTTTCGTTCATGGGACATCCCCTATTTGCAAATCTGCACAATCTCTTCGGACTTAAGTGCTCTGCTCCGCGTGCAACATTCGGCGTAGAGAAAACCAAGTAGTTCGCGAAGAGCGTCGGTGTTGGCGGTGTATCTAAGAAACGTGCTTTCGCGCTGAACGCGCACCAAATTTTCGGCTCTCAGTTTGTCCAGATGGTGAGAGAGAGTGGAGCCGGGAATTTCGAGTTCTTCCTGAATCTCCGTGACAACCAGACCCTCGGGATGGGCGGTGAGGAGCAGCTGAACAATGCGGAGCCTTGCTTCGGTTCCCATGGCGGAAAACATGTCGGCGAACTTTGTTACCTGATCCGGGGTGGCTCTGGAGGGAGTCTTCATATTTCTATGATTGCAGAAATATGGAAGCATGTCAAGCCTGCATACCCCACGGCGGCAAGATGCGAACTAGGAATGCTTGGACTTGAGAGTTTGCCAAGTGCGGAATGCGAGCCAGGCCATTGTGAGAATCATGCCAAGCCAGCCGAGGAAACGCGTGGCGTGTCCGATGCTTACGTCATAGCGAAGCCAGCCCCACTGGCCGAAGAGAATGTTCCAGTCATGATCGCCGGAGCCGACGAGAGGAAGTTCGAGGGCGCGGGCGTCGGCCATGTATGTGCCGATATAGAGAAAATTTTCGAAAAACCAGAATGAGCAGAACGCGACGGCGGCCGCTTCGCGCTTAAAGAAGAAAAAGACGAGTAGCGCGAATGGAACGACAAGTTCGAAGAGCGTGCCGCCGAGAATGGTCAGCGTGTAGCCGAAGCCAAATTCCTTGGAGCCAGCAAAAAGGCCGAAGATCGGATGGCCGGCTTCGTGAATGAAGAGATTCGCGAAATCAATGAGGAGAAAATTGGGCGCGTTGATGGCGGCGTAGAGGAGAAAGAGTGCGAACGCAACGAGCCAGGAAATCCCGGCGGCTTTAGAGACCGGTTTCCATTCGTGGAAATAACCGGAGAGCGAGATCACGAAAAAAGAGTAGCAACGGACCGTTTCGCGCAAAAGACCGTCGCGAGCCGGAGTTTCCAAATCACACGCCAACTAGTTCTTCTTTGGGCGGAGGAGGCGGCGGGCAGGCTCTTCAAAGAGACGATATGCCAGGATCGAAATGAGAATTGCAGCGAGGAGTGAGGCTACGACACGTGCCGACCAGAACCATTGCGGGACGGAATCAAAGATACGAGTGATGACGAGCGAGTGGAGGAGATAGAGGCTATAACTGGCGTCGCCGAGCAAAACCAAAACGGGGAGTGCAAGAAACGAGATCCATTTGGGTTGTTGCGCAGCGCCGTAAATGATCGCAGCAAAGGCGGGCGAAAGAATTCCTGCGGAGAGAATTGGGTTGGGAATTCGCGGAGCGAAGAGAATCACCAAGGCAAAACCCAACACGCCAGTGAGGATGAGAAGCGTGGCGAGACTTCCGTGTTCAGCGCCGCGCCTTTCGGAGCGCGCAAGGAAAAGCTTCCCGGCAAACATGCCGACCAGGAATTCCGGCAAGCGGACAATCGGATTGAAACTGAGCACATTTTTCCAGAAGAGATTTGTTTCCCCGGAATTGATTTTGTCGAGGCCGTCGGGATGGAAGTGGATATAGCTCGAAGAAAAAGTCAGGCTCACGAGCCAAAACACAATCAGACAAACGAAGAGAGTTTTCTCGGAAAGCTTTTTACTGCGAAGAAGAACCAGCGGGAATACGAGGTAGAAAAAAGCCTCGACGCTAAGGCTCCAGCAGACAGAGTTCCAAGTGAGCGCAGCTTGCGGAACCCAGGATTGCAAGAGCGCGAGAGTCAGGATGCAGGCCATCGCGAAATGCTCTTTGCTCCAGGCAAAGAATGGCAAGTCGAGATTGCGAACCGCGAAGAAGAAGAACGGCGCAGCGACAATCAGCGAAACCAGATAAGCGGGATAGATGCGGGCAAAACGCGCCCACCAAAATTTTGGCGCACCAAGCCGCTGGGGACCGTCATAGGTATAAACGAGGATAAAGCCGGAGAGGACAAAGAAGAAATTTACGCCGACGAAACCGATGCCGGCGAAATTCTGGTACCACCAGGGGCCGCCGGGAAGAATTCCCACGACGCGCATGTGAAACAAAACGACATGAAGCGCCGCGAAGAAACGCAGCGTGGTCAGGGCATGAAGGCGTGGCCGCATGGGTCAGGGTTTTGACGCCAGAAAAGGAGCGAAGGTCTTATACAGCAAAACGGGCCAACTCAGAAGTTGGCAGCTCGAACGAAGGTCAGCCGCGGACGAGGCGGAGGGCTTCGTAGGCAGCGCCGAGTTGAGGCGCGTTCTCGTCGAGAATCACCGAGACGGGAATATTCTTGAGCAGACTTTCAAAGTGCCATTTGTCCTTGAATGCCAGAAAGAATTTGCCGTCTTTCATTTTGTCGAGAATTTTGACGGCGATGCCGCCGGCGACGTACACGCCGCCGAGAGCAAGAACTTTGAGAGCGAGGTTACCAGCTTCGGCGCCGTAGATGTCGGCCCAGAGATCGAGCGTTTCGACGCAGACGGGGCAGGTTTTGTTGAGTGCGTTCTTGGTGATTTCCGGAGCAGGATCAGCGTCGGGATCATCGAACGAAGCGTGCTTGACGGTGTTCGAAAGAAATTCGTGGAGCGTGCGGAAGCCGCGGCCGGAGAGAATCAGCTCCCAGCTAACTTGCGGATAGCGGCGTTTCATAAAGCGGAGCAACTCGATTTGTTGCTCGGTGCGCGGAGCGAAATCGGAGTGGCCACCCTCGGACGGAACCACTTGATAGCGCTTGCCGTTCCAAACAAGGAGCGATTCCCCAAGGCCAGTGCCTGCTGCGAGAAGGCCGCGTGTGCCGCCAAATTCGGCTTTGCCTTCGTTGAGCACAAGAAACTGTTTCGAATCGAGATACTCAATACTGTGGCCCCAGGCGCCGAGGTCATTGAGAAGAACGATGTGCTCAACACCCAATTCCTGAGAGAGAACGGCGGCGTCAATCGTCCAAGGAAGATTCGTGGCGCGAACGCGATTATTGATGACGGGGCCTGCGATGCCAAATCCGGCGGCTTCGATTTTTTCTCCGGCGAGATGCGAAGCAGCCAGGCGAGCAAATTCCTTGGCGATCAGGTCAAATTGGGCAAAATCCTTACTGCGAAAGCGCTGGCGAAAAACGGGAACGAGCTTGCCGCCTTGTTCCGCGAACAGCGCGAGATTGCATTTTGTGCCGCCGACATCGCCCGCAAGGATCAACGTAATCTCCTGGAGTATTGAAACGGATTAAGTCTACCGAAATTGGCTCACGGGTTATACCACTTTCGGCCGTCGCGTTCGAGGAGCGTGTCGGATTCCTTCGGGCCCCAAGTGCCGGCTTCGTATTGAGGGACAGTCGCGCTCTTGGCGGCGCTCCAGACGTCGAGGATGGGGTCGACAAGGGCCCAGGCGGCTTCGACGCTATCAGCGCGATCAAAGAGAGTGGCGTCGCCACGGACGCAGTCGTTGACGAGCGTGGCGTACGCGCTGCGCGTGGACTCGCCGAAGCCTTCGCGATAGCTGAAATTCATGGTGACGTTGCCGATGCTCATTTCCGTGCCTGGACGCTTTGCGCCGAAGGAAACGGAGATGCCTTCGTCGGGCTGAATATTGAGAACGAGACGATTTGCTTCGACTTCCTTGCCGCGGAAGACGACGTGCGGAGCGCGTTTGAACTGAATCATGATTTCGGTGGTGCGTTTTGCGAGGCGTTTTCCGGTGCGAAGATAAAACGGAACGCCCGCCCAGCGCCAGTTGTCAATGAGGACGCGCATGGCGACGAAGGTCTCCGTTTTGGATGCGGGATTGACGCCTTGCTCCTGACGATAGCCGGGAAGCTGCTTGCCGTTGACGGTTGCAGGAGCGTACTGGCCGCGAACAACAGCTTGGGCGACTCCTTCAAGGTCGTAAGGGCGAATGGATTGCAGGACTTTGAGCTTTTCGTTTCGCACGGCAGTCGCGTCGAAAGAAGCGGGCGGCTCGACGGAAGTGAGCGAAGTGAGCTGGAGTACATGGCTTTGTATCATGTCGCGGAGGGCGCCGGCGGTTTCGTAAAAGCCGCCGCGGCGTTCGACGCCGAGCGTTTCACCGGCTGTGATTTGGACGTGATCCACGTAATTGCGATTCCAGAGTGGTTCGAAGATTCCATTGCCAAAACGAAGGACGAGCAAGTTCTGAACGGTGTCTTTGCCGAGGTAGTGGTCAATGCGGTAAATCTGTTTTTCTTCGAAGACACACTGGACCGTTTTGTTCAATTCTTTGGCGGTGGCGAGATCGCGGCCGAAAGGTTTTTCAATGATGATCCGAACCCAGGAATTTTCGTTGCCGGGTTTCGCAAGGCCCGCTTTTCCGAGTTGATCAATGATGTGCGGATAGACTTCCGGAGGAGTGGAGAGATAGAAGAGGCGATTGCCTCCGAGATTTTTTGAAGCTTCAAGCTCTGCAAGACGTTTGACCAGGTTGGCGTAGGCTTGTGGGTCGGAATAGTCGCCGGCGTTGTAGTAGAGGTTTGAAGCAAAATCGTCCCACTTCGCCGGATCGATCGGGCCAACTTCCGAGATTCCCTTTGCAGCTTCGCCGATGGTGGCGCGGAAGCTCTCGTCGCTCATGGGAGTCCGCGCAAAACCGACGATGGCGTAGCGCTCGCCGAGGGAGTTGTGCACGGCGAGGTCATACATGGCGGGAATGACTTTGCGTTTTGCCAAGTCGCCGGATGCGCCAAAGAGGACTACTGCACACGGCTCGGTGACACCACCGTAAGACGCGGAACGGACATTGTCGGCAGCCATGCTTTCTCCTTGAGCGACGCGCAAACGGGGACGCGCTACGAACTCGGAAAAACTATACCTCAACCCCGAGCTTACCCAGGTCAGACTTCAACTGGTCTGGGTTCTGAAAGTGAATAGTGTGGAAGCCCAGCTTCCTGGGGCTTTCCAGATTCAGGGAACGGTCGTCTATAAAGATGCATCGCTCGGCTTTTCGTTGCGTGACTTCCAGCGCGACTTTGAAAATTGTGGGTTCCGGCTTACGCGAATGGACGTAGCAGGAACTGAAGAAGACGAGAAAGTTGCGGCGGAGCTGGAAGGCTTCAATGCGATATTCGTTGAGTTCGAGCGGCTCGTTGTTGATAGCACCCACGAAGTATTTGTCCTTTTTGGTGACGGCGTCGAGGACTTCCCGCGAGCCCGGCAGCGGCTTGGACTGGGCGAACATGAACGCAGTGAACTCTTCGCGTGAAAAAGGACGATGGCGATAGAAGAGTGTCCGATTCAAATACTCTTCCATAGTGATCTGGCCGCAGTCGAAGGCTGGGAAAGTGAGTTCATGGCGGTCAGAGAAATCTTCCCAGTCGAGATGAAATGCTTCGGCGGCAGCTTTGCGGGAGTTGCGATCCCAGCCATTGGTTAGGACGACGCCGCCGATGTCCCAAAAGATGGAGTCAATGTCCGGCATGGAGTCTCCGTTCTAGCGAGGTTCAAAGATGGCGCCCTAGACAATACACGACAATTGTTAGAAATGTGAAAATCGCACTGAGGATTATCTTGTGCGGCTTGTCAGTTTGAGAGCCTTGTCTACGGCAGCTTCAAGCTCTGTGAGTACTTGATCGGGTTCACCGGAAAGGTGAATGCGAACTGCGGGACGGCCACGGAAGACAAGAGCGTCAAAATCACCTAAGGCGAGAGCCAGAGTCAAATCGCCGAAGGTGTAACCGGCGCCCGGGACGTCGAGACGCTCCAGTGGATCGCAAGTGACCATTAGCGAAAGGCCGCCGCGCGGCCCTCCCTTGTAGCACTGGCCGTGAATGTGGAGATACCAGGGACCGTCCACAAACTGCACCGGGACACCAAGATACGAATTAATCTGGGTGGTGAGAGCACGGCCACGAGCTTTTACCGAAGGCAGGTTCCAAGCGAAACACTGAAGGAAGACAAAATCGCTCGGAGTGGCCAGCGCAAAGAAGGAAGCAAGGGCGTGTTCAAAACTTAGGCTAGAGATTTCATGGCGAAGATCTCCCTCCACAAAAAGGGAAAGAGAACCCTCGGTTAGGCGAGGCCGCGGAGGGTCGGGAGCTTTGCCCACCGCGATCTTTTCGAGATAGGCACCAGCAGCTTGGCGGCTTTCGCCGAAGTCTGGATCTTCAAAGGGATTCACATCGAGCAAGGAGCTGGCGAGGCTTGTTGCGACTTCCCACTTGAAAATCTCTGCGCAGACATTCTCGATAGCACCGAGCTGAACTGATATCGCGGGAACCTGCGGCGGCAGGCGAGAGTTTTCTTTTTGATCCAGGCGAATTTCGCAAAGGCTGCAGTCCGTTCGCGGTTCAGGCGAAGAGAACGTATCGAAGAAAGGAACAATTCCCTTCTCTTCCTTACAAGTGCCGCTGCCGACAAGATGAGCGATGCGTTCTGCGAACGGAGACAGTTCGGGCGTACTTCGAATGAGGAGGCGATGAAAACCTGTTTGCGCAACTGCGGTGAGAAAGGCTGCAAGCAGAACGGCTGGGTTTGCCTGCAAAGGCCTCTCAAGCTTGCATTGCTCGCGCATTTCGCGAACGGCGGCGACAATTTTATGGATGTCGATCTCGCAAAGACCAGAAAGGAGCTGGCCGTAATGAACAACGCCGGAGAAACGGCCGCGGAAACCGGAGGGTTCCGTGAGAACAGCGCGAAAGCGATTCTCCATGGCGATTGCGGAAAGGTAAGAGCCTTCTTCGGTAATCGCGACAAAGTTTTTCGCAGGCGAGATCATTCCAGCGGATCTCGTTTTTGCGAGAAGGTAGAGAAGCATGGCGTGCATTTCGAGATTTTTGCCAGTCTTGGTGGCGACCAAGAAGAGAGTGCGTTTCAGATCGAGCTGGGATAGCAGAGCGTTTATGCCAGTTGGTTCAACTCGGTTCAGGACATGAAACTTTGCGCCCCGTGTAGACAAGCGGAGGCTGGCAACCAACTCTGCCGCCAAGCTGGAACTGCTAACAGCAAGAAAAACGATATCCGAATAATCTTCCCCTTGCAGGGAATGGACCAACTGCGAAATTTTGGAGCTGGTAGCTTCGATGTGGTCAACGAGATCGAGCCATCCCAAAGCAAGTGAAGTGAATTCTTGCTTGTGACGGTATGTGGGCCAAAGGGAAACATCGCGGTTCCAGAATCGGGAAAGGGTGCGACTGGTTTCCAGATGGGCTAGCTGACGTTCGATAGCATGGTTCAGGGTGCCTGACTGGAAGGTCTGACGCAAACTCGACAAGTTGATCTCCCCGGCCGGCCATCCTTTTTTCTCAAAACTGAACGGACATTGCAATAGTTTAGATTGAGTATATTTTTGTGGCGACTAGGAAACAGCGGCGAGTTGCAGTAAGGTGGAAGTTGAGGAAAAAGCGGAGGAATGAATGGCTGACGATAGTTGTGAACCGAAACCTTCGAACGAGCCGGTTGCACCAGGAACGCGGCTTGTGAAATGCGTTAAATTCGGCAAGGAATTGCCAGGCCTGGATCGTGTACCGTGGAGGGGCGATCTCGGGAAGCGCGTATATGAAAGCGTTTCGAAAGACGCGTGGAAGCTCTGGATCGAGCATTCAAAAATGATCATGAATGAATACCGGCTGAACCCGCTGGATCCAAATTCGCAAAAAATCATGGAAGAACAACTGGAACAATTTTTCTTTGGCCCCGGGTCGAAATTGCCAGAAGGCTACGTTCCACCCAAGGCGAAGGGCTAGTTGGCCGATTTGATTTTTCCCGTTACCGGATGTTTTACGGGAAGAGACTGCGCAATTTGAAAATGCAATCTGCCGTGGGAAGTTCGCAAAGCTGATTCAACCTCTTCCGGTTTCGCCGCCCTGGCAAAGATAAATCCAAGATAGCTTGAGCCTTCTGGCCACGCTGAGATGGAATCGTGCTCGCGCGCGGTGATGATGATATCGGTGATGCCAACGACGTCGCGGGCCGAATCCATTCCTGAGGCGCCCAGGTAGGTGCCGCTTTTCGGAACGGGAATCATCATTACGCCGGAAGATGCTGTTTCGCGGGGAAGGCCAGTCCCAGGAATCTCCGCCGCGTGGCAAAGCAGCAATTCTTCAAGACCAATGAACTCACCTTGCTTGTCGGGACCAAAGCGAAGTGCTCTGGCGCAAAGACCGCCTATAGGCCGGGGCGCAATTTCGATTGGCCAGACGCCTTCCTCATTGAGGCGAAATTCCGCATGAACTGGACCGCGAGTCAGGCCGATGGCGGCAATTGCGCTACGCATCGAGCGTTCTATTGAATGCTGAATCGAAGGTGAATGGCGCGATGGCGTGATGTAAATCGTCTCTTCGAAATACGGGCCGACAAGCGGATCGGGCTTATCGAAAATTGCGAGTACGCGCAATTCGCCGTCCGTCATGACGCCTTCGACAGCTACTTCGTCACCGGGAATGTAGCCTTCAAGAATGATGTGGTTAAGGTTTGGGGCGTGTGAGGCTTGCAAGTCGGCAGAGCCGAGGAGTTCGCGAATTCTCGCAAGGGCTGACAGGAATTCGCCGCGATTGTTGGCTCGAATCACGCCCTGGCTTGCAGAAAGGGAAAGCGGCTTGAGCACACAAGGATAGGTTATGCCGAGGAGCGCGGGCTCTGGCGCAGGGTTCAAAGGAATCTTGCGGAACCAGGGTGTGAGCAAACCCGCATCGCGAAATACTTCGCGCATTCGGAATTTACTGCGACAAGCTTCAACGGAGAGCGGATGATTGTAAGCAATGCCGAGTCCGCGCGCTGCGTAGGAAGCAGCGAGAACTGGCCGATCACCAAGCGCGAGAATTCCGTCCACGCACTTTTCCCGAAATTGTTCCATGACGGCGTGCGCCACCGCTTCAGGCGACTCGAATTTTACGGCAATGGCACGGTCGTTCCAGGGATCTTTTAGTTGATGGCAACGATCGGTGACATAGACGAGTTCTACGCCGAGCTTTTTTGCGGCTTCTTCAAAACTGCGCGTTTGATAACCAAGTTTGGCGGCAAAAAGAAGAATTCGTTTTTGCGTCATGGGAGAGATTCCAAGCCTAGATGAAACTTTCTGTGGCAATTGCCGCCCGCGCGGGTCTTGGCGTACCGGCGATCGCAAGGGAGACAAGCTGGTCTTTCGTTGGCTCCGCACAGCAGTACCAAGGCTCACTAAGAAACGGAACTGGTCTACACGAAGATAGTCGCAAGGCCGGAACTGGTAATCCGGCGATTGTGTGCGCCATCTTCCAAATCCCTTCGAACGTTTTCGTGCGTGGCCATTTTGCTGAATCAGCGGCCGCGGCAATGCTTTGTATCTTTTCGCTCAGCGAATCGAGGCGAGGGTCGGCGCTCTTCCAGGGGTAGACAAGAGATTCCGCGTCGAATGGACCGACACTACGGCGCACCTCTTCCAGCTCCAAGATTCGCGAACCTTCCGGAATGAGCAGACGAATGCCAAGCTGTACTGGCGCAACGTTTTCAATAAGCTGCTCCTGCTGCAGGACATTAAGAAGATCCAAATAGCCATCCATCGTGGTCCACGGCGTGAAAGGGACAAACGTCGGATGCAAGGTCATGCCCAGTTCACGGAATTTTTGCGACACGTAGAGGAAATCTGCGCGTGTGTGACCTTTATCGAGGGCGGCGAGCACTGAATCATCTACCGATTCGACTGCGCTGATTACAAAAAGGCAGCCCGTGTCGCGAAGCTTTGCCAACAGGTCTTCGTGTTTGCGCAAATGTTCGATCTTGATGGTGACGTCGTAGGTAGCGGCGGGGAACTCGCGATGAAATTCTTCGATGAGTTCGAGAGCGTGTCGAATGCCATTGAAGAAATCCGGGTCGCCAAAGGAGATGTGCTGCGCCCCTGCTGCAATTTGGCGGCGAACATCCTCCATCACGACATCTCGTCCAACAATTCGGAATAGACCTTTGTAGACCGGCACAATTGGACAATGCCGGCAAAGATGTTTGCAGCCCCGGCTGGCTTCGGTTGAACCCACAACTCGATAACCGCCATCGGGCAAAACGAGATGGGCGTATTTCTCAATTACAGGTAGGTCTATGCGATCAGGCACGAGAAACTGCAAACGCTCCGTCGAAGTGACATTGGAAGGACTTTCGCTTGCGGCGCCGCTTGCCCAATTGACCAATTCCCTTTCAAACTCTCCGCCTATCAATTTTTCCACGCCTAGAGAACGCAGATAATCCGCATTCATCGGTGCGTATAATCCGTAGCAGCAAATGCGGGCTTGCGGGTTCTTCTCTCTTAGATTCGGGATCAATTTCGCGGCCAATCGCGTGGCCGTGTGCATTGGCAGATAAATCGCAATCAATTGCGTTTCACAAATTAGCGTTTCGTCCAGGGACTGACGCGTCAAATCGATGCAGTTCACTTGATGCCCAGCTTCGCGCAGCCATGCTGCGGGCGAAACCAGCCCGAACGGCTGGCGTCCCAGTTCGTACGTCGAAATCAAAGCAATCTTCACAATGCACCAAGTATATCGCCTGCGTGCGAGCGAATCGAACGCAGGTTCAGCGCGAGGCGCATCAATTCGGTTATCATAGAGTGTTCCTTATCCCCCGAAAGGAAGACGAGATGACCATCTCGGTTACAAACTCCTTCAAAACGCGCGACAAACTGAATGTGGGCGCGCAAGCCTTCGAGGTGCAACGGCTGGAGCTATTGGAAAAACAAGGCGTCGGCACGATTGCCAGGCTGCCTTTCTCACTGCGCATTTTGCTGGAGAATTTATTGCGCTGCGAAGATGGGCGGTTTGTCCACGCGGACGACATCAAAGCGCTGGCAACATGGACTCCCGGGGCAAAGGAAAAAGAGATTGCGTTCATGCCCGCGCGCGTTTTGTTGCAGGATTTCACTGGCGTGCCGGCGATCGTGGATTTGGCTGCGATGCGCGAGGCGGTGAACAAAATCGGTGGCAATCCGAAGCGAATCAATCCGCTTTTCCCCGTGGAGCTGGTAATCGATCACTCCGTGCAGGTAGATAATTTCGGGGCGAGCAATTCGTTTGCGCTCAACGCCGAACTTGAATTTCAACGCAACGTGGAACGCTATGCTTTCCTTCGCTGGGGCCAGACTTCTTTTCAGAATTTCAAAGCGGTTCCTCCGGGAACCGGCATTTGCCATCAGGTGAACCTGGAATATTTGGCGCGCGTGGTTTGTGCGATGCCGAACGGAAATCGCGTGGAAGCGTATCCCGATTCACTCGTGGGAACAGATTCGCACACGACGATGGTGAACGGCCTCGGTGTTTTCGGATGGGGCGTGGGCGGAATTGAAGCAGAAGCGGCGATGCTCGGCCAGCCTTCCTCGATGCTGATTCCGGAGGTTGTCGGCTTCAAGCTGAAGGGCCGCCTGAGCGAAGGAGCGACAGCGACAGATTTGGTGCTGACTGTCACCGAAATGCTGCGCAAAAAAGGTGTCGTCGGAAAATTTGTTGAGTTCTACGGCAGTGGGCTTTCGAGCCTGAGCGTTCCCGACCGCGCGACAATTGCGAATATGGCGCCGGAATATGGCGCAACCATGGGCTTCTTTCCCGTTGATGCCGAAACACTTGCGTATTTGCAATTCACGGGGCGGCCCCCTGAGCAGATCGCTCTTGTGGAAGCATATTGCAAGGAGCAGGCCCTATTCCGTACAGATTCGACACCAGATCCGCTTTTCAGCGACTCACTCGAACTCGACCTCGCCAATGTGGAACCAACTGTTGCCGGTCCCAAGCGGCCGCAGGACCGCGTTGCGTTGAAGAATGCGAAATCGTCGTTCACGAAAGTCGTGGAAGGACAGCCTGCGAAACAAGCGCACGTGAAAAACAATGGGGATGCGTTCAACCTTTCGAGCGGTGCCGTAGTCATTGCGGCGATTACGAGCTGCACAAATACCTCGAATCCGTCGTTGATGCTTGGCGCGGGATTGCTGGCGAAGAAGGCTGTCGAGCGCGGGCTGCAAGTAAAACCGTGGGTAAAGACTTCACTGGCGCCTGGTTCGAAAGTTGTTACGGATTATTTGGCCGCTTCTGGATTGAATACGTATCTCGACAAATTGAAATTCAATCTTGTCGGCTACGGCTGTACGACGTGTATCGGCAACAGCGGGCCGTTGCCGGATGCGATCGGCGCTGCGATTAAGGAAAATAATTTAGTGGCCGTGGCGGTGTTGAGCGGGAACCGCAATTTTGAAGGCCGCATTCATCCGCTGGTAAGGGCAAATTACTTGGCTTCGCCACCGCTTGTTGTTGCGTACGCGCTGGCGGGGCGCATGGACGTGGACTTGACAAGCGAGCCGCTGGGCAACGGCTCCGACGGCAAGCCCGTGTATTTGCGGGATATTTGGCCAACACCGCAGGAAGTAGAGGCGACGGTTCGCTCCGCGGTTACGAGCGATCAGTACAAAAAGGAATACAGCGCCGTTTACGAAGGCGACGCGATGTGGAAGTCCATGCCCGTGCCACAGGGCGATTTGTACCAGTGGGACGCAAAGTCCACCTATATCAAGCTGCCGCCTTATTTTGAAAATATGTCGAAGACGGCGGGTCCGCTCGCAGATTTGCATGGCGCGCGCGTGTTGGCCGTGCTCGGCGACAGCATCACGACGGATCACATTTCTCCTGCCGGCTCGATCGGTGTGGACTCGCCTGCGGGAAAATACTTGATCGCACACGGGGTGAAGCCGCATGACTTCAACTCGTACGGAGCGCGACGCGGAAATCATGAAGTGATGATGCGCGGCACGTTTGCGAATATTCGGTTGAAGAATCAGCTTGCTCCGGGAACGGAAGGCGGCTGGACGACTTATCAACCGGGCGGCGAACAGATGTCAATATACGACGCGGCCGTGAAGTATCGCGAAGCGGGCGTGCCATTGATCGTGATAGCCGGAAAGGAGTACGGCTCCGGTTCATCGCGCGACTGGGCAGCAAAGGGACCGCGGCTGCTCGGCGTACGCGCAGCGATTGCGGAAAGCTTCGAACGCATTCACCGCAGCAACTTGGTGGGAATGGGAATTTTGCCGTGCCAGTTTATGACTGGAGAATCGGCGCAATCACTTGGCCTGACGGGCAAAGAGACTTACGCCATCGAAGGTGTCGCGTCTTTGACGCCGAAGAAAACGCTGACAGTGATTGCGAAGTCTGACGATGGCGGCGAAAAGCGATTCTGCGTCACGGCGCGAGTGGATACTCCGGAAGAGATTCTCTACTACCAGAACGGCGGAATTCTGCAGTACGTTCTGCGACAGATGGTTTAGGGCGCGAGTTAGGCCGCCGTCTGTTTGCGTTTCACGCTAATCAGCAGCAATATGCCCAGAAAAACGGATGCGACGCTGGCCGTCTGTGCGTTGGACATTCCAAAGAATGAGCGCGGATTGATGCGGATTAGTTCGACAAGGAAACGTGCGACACCCGTCAGAATCAAATAGAAAAAGAAAATCCTGCCGCCGGTTGGCAAACCTTTCTGAATCGTTGCGCTTCCTAGCTTCCACAAAATCCAGGCAATCACTATCCACACTAGAAATTCATAGATAGGCGTTGGATGAACTTTGTCCGTGGTTGGCACAACGCCATGAGGGAAACTCATTCCCCAGGGCAGAGAGGTCGGCTTTCCGTAGTCGCCGTCGCCAGAAAGAAGGCAGCCGATTCGACCGATCGCATAGCCGACGCAAGCTCCCGGCCCACAAGCATCAAGAAACTCAAGAATTGCGATTTTCTCGCTTCGCGCCATCAGGATCAGCGCAATAAAGCCGCCGATAAGTCCGCCAAACCACGCAAAGCCGAAGCGGGTCCAGAGCATTGGCCATGGATCAGCGAGAAATTCGCGTGGCGTCTCAAGGACATGATAAAGCCGGGCGCCGACGATTCCCGCGAGACCGGCAATGCCAATAATCATGAAGGCATCGGTCTTGACGCCGCGCCTGACAAGGTCGGCTTGAACAACATAAGCCGCAACAAAAAGCCCAATCGCGACCATCAAGCCAAATGTAGGAATCGAAATCGGACCCAAAGGGATATAAGGAAACATGGACAAAGAGAATACCTGCGTTGGTAGAGAAAGGCGAATAGCTGCGTTCACTGAAAAACAACGGAAGAGATAAATTGGCGCAGAAAGGCTTTTGGTGCTGGCTTGTTACGAAGCCACCCGCCACCTCTCTATGGCGTGAAGAAGGGCTCCAACGAAGAGCCATATCGCAAGTGCAATCCATTCGGCACGGGAGAAATGCCCGGGAATAACTGGGGCTAGTTTCATTAAGAGTAGCGCCAGGGCGATAAGCGCACCGACGAACGCGATTAAGCGTGCTCGCAAATTCCTTTCCACCAAGAAAAAAGAAACGCAAGCGGCGAGCCATCCGAAGGCTGAGGCCATCGAACCTACTTCCGTCACTGGCACTAGCAGCGAATCTCCGAGCAGCAATCCAATCAAAGTCATGATGGCAATTGCTACAACCGCAACGTGTGGCGTCAGAAATTTCGGGTGAATCGCTCCGAATACGCGCGGTACCGTGGCTCGCCGTCCGTAGGAAAAAAGCAGTCGAGTTGACGCCACGAAATTGCCGTTGAAGCACTGCATCAGTCCCAGAAATGCCATGGCCAAGATGACCCTTACCGGCCACTGCGACCCGAGCAGGCGTTCGAACGCAACCGCCGTGGCAAATTTCTGGCCAAGCAATCCTTGCCATGGAGTTGCAAACGCCACAGCGCCAATCGCCAGTACATAGAATCCTGCGCCAACAAACAAGGCCATAGCGATTGCACGAAAAAACTGGCCCCCGCTGAATTCTGGCGCAGCCTCTTCTGCCGCCTTCGGCACGCTCTCAAAGCCGGTCATGAAGTAAGGAACAATCTGAAGCGTCAGGAAAACGGAGAACAGCGGCGCCCGCGGAAATACTGGAGCAAAATTTGCGGCTGTACCTCGTGCAGCGCTCGTCAGCACAATCCCCCCAAACAAGAGCAAGACAATCGACGTGACCCATTTTTGAAATGAAGCGCTGCCGCGAATTCCCCTGTAGTTCAGGAAAGCCAGCAAGAGAGTCATCGCGATGCCTAAGGCAAGCCTTGGAAAAAACACGGTGTGCCCGCCAACGCTGTAAAGAGGCAAACGATCGATCGCGGGATATAGATAGGCAGCAAGCTTCCCGATTGCTACTGCCTCCCACGGGCACACAATGAAATAGGCAAGAAGCATGATCCATCCCGTCAAATAGCTGACAATTGGTGGGAAAACCTGGGCGGTATACGCAGCTTCGCCTGAAGCATCTTGCAATCGCCCAACCCACTTGCCATACACCCAGCCGACGGGAAGCAAAAGGATTCCACCAATCCCAAAGGCAAGCATTCCACCGACTGGTCCGCCACGGCCTAGCCAATCGTCCATGACGACGAGCCAACCGGAACCAATCATCGTTCCGAATGCCAGCGCAAAATAGTCGCGTGTGGAAAGCTTGTGAGCGAGGGTCGCCATTAGAAGACGCAGAGCATTTCAAATAGCAGGTTAGCGGCGAGCAGCGACGTTATTTCCCCTGTGTCGTAAGGTGGAGAGACTTCTACTAAATCGGCGCTCACAATTTGCAGCCCGCGCAGCGCCCTGACTAACTCGAGTATCTGAATGCTGGTGAGTCCGCCAACCTGAGGCGTGCCCGTGCCAGGAGCATACGCGGGATCCACGGCGTCTATGTCCAAAGTGACGTAAACAGGCTTCCCTTTGAACGCGCGTAAATGTTTTTGTATCGAAGTGATTCCCTTCTCGTGAAACTCTTCCGCAGTTACCATCTTCACTTTGTGCTTGCGGGCAAAATCAAAATCGTCTTCGCCATAAACCTGCCCTCTTAGCCCAACTTGCAAAACGTTTCCGTCTTTGAGCAATCCTTCTTCAAATGCTCTGCGAAACGGCGTTCCATGAGAATACTTGCTGCCAAAATATTCGTCCCACAAATCATTGTGCGCGTCGAACTGGATCAGCGAGACAGGACCATATTTCTTCACGGCAGCTCGCAAGAGCGGCAGGCTGATCGAATGATCTCCCCCTACACACAAGCAACGTGCTCCAGCATCGTGAATCAGCTGCACGCCTTGCTCGATTCGCCGGAATGTGTCTTCAATGGAAAGCGGGTTCACCGGCAAATCGCCAAAGTCCGCAATGCGAAATTTCGCAAATGGATTCACATTCAGCACCGGATTCCAGGGCCGAATAATCGCCGATTGCGCACGGATGTTGCGCGGGCCGAATCTGGGTCCAGGTCTGTAGGTAGTTCCGCCGTCAAATGGAACACCGACAATAGCGATTTCCAACTCCTCCGGGTCGGTTATGTGAGGCAGCCGCAAAAACGTGGGAACACCGGTGAAGCGCGCATAGGTCAGCGCGTCAGTCGGCTCAGGATGTGGCAAACGAAACTTGCGTTGGTTTCGTGGCATGGCCGCGAATCTTAGTTTGCCCGTGCGGGGAAGTCAAAAATACGCTGCGCCTGCGAGGACGCGGCGTATTTTCGCTACTGGCGCGGCTATGACGGCTAGGTGTCGGAAGGACTTTTTCAGCGCCGCAAGTACTCTTGTGAAAGCAAGTCCAAGATCAATCGTTTGCAGCAACTCAATCGCCCTGTAACGTTCCCGCAAAGAAGCTCGAATAGCCTTTCACTCTCGTGTTGGCCTGGTCTTCTTCTTCGGAAGCCTGACTTTCTGGGTACGCCAAATTAGAAAGGTGAATTTATATGATCAGAAAGGCCGCAGGCCTAGCTCTGCTTGCCGCAACTTTTGCTGGAACGACAATCGCGCAGGAAGGTAAGGTTCCAACTGGTATTCCACATCTTGACCATGTGTGGGTCATCATGATGGAGAACCATGGCTATTCCCAGATTATCGGGAACCCAACAACTCCTTTCGCAAATGCGTATTCCAACGAGGCCAACACCGGAACGAACTATTTCGCCGTCGCGCACCCCAGCTTGACGAATTACCTGGAAGTCGTCGGTGGTTCCAATTTCGGCGTGCAAAGCGATAACAATCCAGCCTGGCATTCGCCAGACTGTAAGACGAATCTCTCTGACGGCTCCGTCAATACTGACAATCCACCAAGTCCAAACATCTGCCCGATCGCTGGCACTGGCACCGATGCGGCGACTCCCGCGTTTGACTACACCAACGAGATCCAGGCTCCCGCAGGAACACCAGGCGAAGTCAATATCGATGGCAAACTTTCAATTCCCGCTAATCCGAATACCGTCGGCAAAACAATTGCCGACCAGTTGGCTTCGCGCGGCATTACGTGGAAGAGCTATCAGGAAAGCCTGCCTCCGACCGGAGCTGACGGCGTAAATTTTGCGGACGGATATTTCACCGACAGCTCCGACATTCCCGGGGCCATCGCTGGTGAGAAACAATCACTGATCAAACTATATGCCGCCAAGCACAACCCCTTTGTTTATTTCAAGAGTGTGCAGGAAGGACATGAACCCAATCTCAGCCTGAACAACGTCGTCGGCTTTGAAGGCCGTCACGGATTGTTTGAAGATTTGAGCACGGGCCACGTTCCAGCGTTTTCGTTCATCGCCCCGAACCAGTGCAACGACCAGCACGGTCGAGGCAATGCCGGTCCGCAATGCGATTTCGATCCCAATGACAATGGCACGCAGATTGGATTGAATCCCGCGCTCATGTATATCGGCGACTTGACGCTTCGCAACATCGTCAAGGCGATCCATGAATCTCCGGCATGGAACGACGGCCGAAACGCTATCGTTGTCCTCTGGGACGAAGACGATTACAGCCTAGCTCCAACGACAAACCAGGTGTTGTTCATCGTGGATACAAACTACGGTCCTCACGGCTTGAAGAGCAACAAGTTCTATACGCACTTTTCTCTGCTTAAGTCGCTCGAGGCTGCCTTTCATCTGCCTTGCTTGAATCATGCATGTGATTCGACTACGCCGGTGATATCAGACCTATTTCGCGGTAATCGAGACAACGACTAAGCCTGTTTAAGAGAACGCCAAGGGCTCCATTTCCCTACCGTAATGGAGCCCTTTTCTTTTGTAACTTTGTAGGCGCTTCGAATTGCAATACACTCGCCGCTATGAAAAACCACAAGCTCGCCAAGACTGCCGCGAAACTAGCTGAACCATATCGTGTGGATGGCGGAGAGAAATTCCGCCTTAAGAACTTCGATCCCGCGGATACGGGCAAACTCCACGATAAAGAGGGAGCGACGGAACTACTTGATGATGGCGTCAAACTGCTAAGCCGCATGCAGGAAAAACTGTACGCGCAGGACCGCTGGTCGCTGCTCATCATTCTGCAAGCCATGGACGCCGCTGGGAAGGATGGCGTTGTAAAGCACGTCATGTCCGGCGTGAATCCACAAGGCTGCGACGTTCACTCCTTCAAAGCGCCGAGCGCAGAAGAACTGGATCACGGCTACCTGTGGCGCGCACACAAAGCCGTTCCGGAACGCGGCAAAATCGGCATTTTCAACCGTTCCTACTACGAAGAAGTGCTCGTTGTTCGCGTACACGAGCAAATTCTCGCTTCCCAAAAGCTTCCCCCATCGCTCGTCACGAAACATATCTGGGAAGAACGATTCGAAGACATGAGGCGCTTTGAGCGTTACCTGACGCGCAACGGCACGATCGTCCTGAAGTTTTTCCTTAATGTCTCTCGCGGGGAGCAGAAAAAGCGTTTTCTGGAGCGACTGGAAGACTCGAAGAAAAACTGGAAATTCTCCATGGCCGATGTAAAGGAACGCGGCTATTGGAAAGATTACCAGGCGGCTTACGAAGATATGATCCGCAATACGGCAACGAAGTATGCGCCGTGGTACGTCGTTCCGGCAGACAACAAGTGGTTTACACGCCTTGTTGTGGCTTCGGCAATCATCGAGGCCCTCGACAAGCTGAATCTGCAATTTCCCGACGCGGACAAAGAAGTGAAGAAAGAATTGCAGAAGGTACGAGCCAGTCTGCTCGCCGAAAAACATTGAAATTTTGACCAACCCCGGCGTTCAAACTCTATTTTGCGTGACGATTTTTCTCTTCTCGGCGTAAAATGCGGGTTCGCTTTGGTCGTGAAAACCTCATTGGGAGCAACTCGCCATGAATCATTCCGTCGCTATTATTGGTCTTGGATTCGTAGGCCGGGCGCATCTGGAGTCGCTCCGCCGTCTCGGCATTCACGTTCGCGGCGGCATGTTGAGCACAGCAGAGCGCGGAAATTCCGCCGCAAAATCGCTGGGGCTGGAAAAATCGTATGCCACGCTCACTGAGCTCGCCTCCGATAAAGAAGTAACCTGCGTACACATCTGCTCTCCGAACCATGTCCATTTCGAACAGGCCAGCACGCTCATGCGCTCGGGTAAGCACGTCCTTTGCGAAAAGCCTCTCGCCATGGATTCGCGCGAATCGGCCATGCTCAAAGCGGTTGAAAAAGAGACCGGGATGGTTGGCGGCGTCGCGCACAACTTGCGCTACTACCCGCTCTGCCAGGAAGCACGTGCGCTCATTCAAGCCGGTTCTATCGGCAAGCCGCTCCTCGTCCACGGAAAATTCCATCAGGACTGGCTGCTTTATCCAACCGACTGGAACTGGCGCCTCGAATCGAAACTCGGCGGCGAACTTCGTGCCGTCTCTGACATCGGCACGCACTGGATGGACCTCGCCATGTTCGTCACTGGCAGCAAAATCACCGAAATCTGCGCCGACCTCGCGACGATTCACCACACGCGCCACAAGCCACGCGGCCATGTTGAATCCTTCTCCAAAGCAAAGGCCACGGCGTATGACGAGGTACCCATCACCACGGACGATTACGCCAGCGTCCTTGTCCATTTCGAAAATGAGCTGCGCGGCTTTTACAGCGTTTCGCAGGTCAGCGCAGGTCGCAAGTGCAGTCTCGGCTTTGAAGTGAACGGAAGCGAGGGTTCGCTCGCGTGGAATGCGGAAGATCCGAACGTTCTCTGGATCGGCCGCAGAGAAAAGGCCAACGAGTCTTTAATAAAAGATCCGGCCCTCCTCAGTCCCGCCGCGCGCGGTTATGCAGCGTACCCGGGCGGACATACGGAAGGTTATCCGGACACTTTCGTTCAACTCTTCAAAGACTTTTACGCTTATCTCGACGCGGGAAATTACAAAGCGCCGCGCTCTTTTCCGACTTTCAATACAGGCCACGACGAACTCATCCTTTGCGAAACCATCCAGAAAAGCGCGCAAACCCGCGCCTGGACCGAAATCCCCTGGGATTAGTTTCAATGCGGCGGGCACCTCTTCTTTGGCGATTGGTTTCCCGCTTCCAAAGACATTTCCCTGCCCCTCTTCATCGCAAATGGAGTGACTGGTGTTCGTAGAGTCCGCTGCCCGCGTCCAATCTCAAATGGAACACTAGCGACACTCTTGGGCAGCCTTTCGTGCCCTTAACTTGGGCCGCTTATTTCTTTGGATAGTGATACTGCAAATCCGCTGGCATCTGCCCCGAACGTTGCCGCGTGTTGTACTCAAGCTGATATTTTTGATGTTCCGCATCTTCGGGGAACTCTTCGCCCTGCGCGTACGGATACGGCTTCATAGTGTGCTTTGGTAGAGGTTCCACCGTGAACGCGTGGGCAGCATAAAAGTCCATATCCTTTTCGAATCCATCGGCAAAGAAGAAGTAGTCCCGCACCCAGCCTTGCGGCAGTGGCTTCAATCCACTCGGATCGAAGTCGAGCTTCACTCCTTCGCCCGAGCTGAAAATCACAAACTTGTCGTCTACGTTCTTCAATAACTTCTGCACGTCGCCATAGCGCGTGTAGTTTCCCGCTGCCCGCGCGTACGGCCCCGTCATGCTCCGCTTGGAAAATGAATAGGTCGTATCGCTTGCGGGAGTCAGCCGAATCTCTTTCGGGTAGCCCAAGAACGCAAGGCTCGCTTTTGCCAAAGGTACTTCTTGAACGTGCGCATCGCGCGCGTCGCCCGTTTGATCAATTCGAATCGCATCCCAATAAATCTTCAAATTCGTCACGATGCGAATTCGTTTTGTTCCTGCAGGAAGTCTGCCGGACAGGTCTGCAATCATCGTGCGTTCCAGCCCGGCCGGAAAACCCATGTCGTCTACTGCGCGTTTCCAATTTCCTGCCTCGTCCTGCGCTTCCACGTACGGTGCGATCACTTTCACTCCGGCCTGATCCGCGGCGTACATGGAAGTCGCCGTGAAGTAGTCCGTATATCCATCAATAATCAACCGTAATGGTTTCGCTGCATCCCACTTCCCCAAATCGAGTTCAACCCAATGCAGCTTCGCAAATCCCGCAAACGGCAACGCCTCAAAGTCCGTTAGGTACTTGCGATCCGCCGTGGAAAGCAGTTTCAAAACGTCATTGCCCTTGTCGTCCCAAGCGCCCGCAGGTGGCTGCGAATTTCTGCTCGCCACTACGCGAAATTCCGGAAATGGTGGATTGCTCACAAACCGCTCATTCGGAAAAACGTCATACGTCGCCGGATGATCAATGGCGAGCAATTTCACCTGGTCTAGATAAACCGTCTCTTCCATCGGTTCCATGAAGCGCAAGCTCAGCTTACCGTCGCGTACTTTCAAACTTTTTCCCGGGACCTTCAAATACTCCGTCGGATCCGGCACATCGCGTTCACCGGGCGCGATCCAATGCCCCACAACACCTGGCCCGATCATGTCTGCGATGAACTCGTACTCTTTCCCATTCCATGCAAACAAAATCGGGCACGAACTCCCGCGCCGGTCGAGTTCCGAAACAGTGTGCGTTTTCTTCGCCGCCAGTTTTATTTCATCTTGTGGCACTCCTGTCGGCCACAGCAATCGCACTACGTCCGCTTCTTTCTGATTCCCTAATCCCACGTGAAGCAGCGGCGCGTTCTGCCCTAGGTAACCCGATGCACCTGCCACTTCCCACTTCTGCACGAGAGGCCCAGCGAACACTTCCACTTTTGTCCCGATCGCGCTTTTGTTGTCATTCAGCGCTTTCAAATCGAGGTCGATCCAATTGTTTGCCGCTGCGCCCTCATTCATCAACACCACAGGGACTCCACCTGTTTGCGTAATCACCAAATCTGTTGCGCCATTCCCGCGCAGATCTGCTGCGACAATCGCCCTCGGTTCTGTCAACTTCACGGCATCTAGTCCGACTTCCTTCGTCACATCGGCAAATGTTCCAGCGCCTAAATTACGCAACAGGCGCACCTCTCCGCCGTTCACACCTTCGCCTACGGCTACCAAGTCCAGCCAACCGTCATTGTCATAATCAATCGCAGCGATTCCCCAGGCTTTCTTCCAGCCAAAATCCGGCAACGCTACGCGTTCCAAATGTTTTCCTTCCACGTTTCTCCACAGACTGATCCCCGGCGTGCCCGTATGGGTGAATGCCAGGTCCATCCATCCATCTTTATCGAAATCAAACGACACAACGCCTACTCCAGCCGGCAATCCCATCTTCGTAAAATCAATATCAGACAGCGGCTTAAATGCCCCTTCGCGCGGATTCAAAAGCACCAATTCGCCCGCGCTTCCCCCCGCCAAAACGAAATCAATCGCGCGGTCATTATTAAAGTCGCTTGTTACGATTCCGGCGCCCGTCGCTTCCGCTCCGAGTCGCGTCTCCCCCGAGACATCCGTAAACGTTCCATTGTTGTTGTTTCGCCAAAGCTTGTTTCCACCCGCGCTCCCCGGGGCGTTCGTCACATACAAATCCAGGTCGCCGTCGTGGTCGTAATCCACAAATGTCAATCCGACGCAGCCTTTTTCTCGTTTGATTCCAGCAGTCTGGGCGACGTCAACGAACTTTCCGCCGCCTTCGTTATGAAAGAGCCTTACGCCATCCGCATAGCAAACCGCCAAGTCTGTCTTCCCGTCGTTATCAAAATCTCCCGCCGCACAACCGAGCCCGCTCCCCGTAATTTTCAAACCCGATGCCTCTGTCACATCTCCAAATCTTCCATCGCCCAAATTTCTCAATAGTCTGCTCGTTCCACTATCCACCGCACTCACCAAAAACAGATCTGGCTTCCCATCGCCATCGAAATCGAGAAAGCAAGCGCCGGTGCTCGGCCCCATCGCGCCGCCATTTGCCGCAAGCGGTTGCGAAACGAATTTCACCGGAATCGCCGCGGGAGCAGTTGGCACCGCATTTGCCGCGTACTCCGCCACGGAATATTTCCCCTGATCTCCGTATCCCGCGCCAAACGGCGTTCCGACCTTGGCTGCTGTAATTTTCTGGAATCTTTGCAGGTGAGATTTCGCGGCTTCCGAGTCGCCTTTGCGCTGATAGGCGCGCGCAATCCCAAATTGTGCCGAGGCGTGCAGCTCGTACAACTCGATTGCCTTCTTGTACGCGGCAATCGCCTCATCGAACTTTTGCAGCTGCGCATTCAAATATCCGATGAAGTAATACGCATCCGGTTCATTCGGCACAATCTTCGTCACTCGCTCAAATGCCGCAATCGCCTTCTCGGAATCGCCGATATCTTTCAAGGTCAACCCGAGGTTGTACCAGCCATACGGATCGCCAGGACGCTTCTCGGTCGCTTCGACCAGAGCCGCGCGAGACGCTTCCGATTTTTGTTGCGCGTGTAACGCCACGCCCAAATTCAATTTGGCCAGCGCATAATTTCCATCGGCGGCAAGCGCCGCCTCGAATTCCTTCTGCGCATCTGCAAATCGCTGCTGGCCCATATAAGCCACGCCAACGCTGTTCAACTTCGCCGCTGCATCACTGTCTGCCGTTTTGTTTGTCTGAGTTGTTTGCGCCCGCATATGCGCGCGATTTTCAGCCCGCAATCTCATAGCGACAAAACTTGTACACACTGCGGCCATTCCAGCCAGAATCACACCGGCACGGCGAAACGTCTTACCCATGGTTCTTGTTTCCTTGTCTGCGCGGAGTGCCCCGCGTTCGCGTTCTCCACAGGGCCCTTCGATTGTGTCACACCAATCTATCCCCCCGCCACATTAGCGAGAGCTTGACGACTTTTCTCGCGCCCCTTAACCTCGATTCCTGGGCCATGTCTTCCCTTCACTACGCTACTATCCAGGAAGTCGCGACCCTGCTCCAAAAAAAGCAGATTTCTCCCGTCGAGCTTCTCGACGTACATCTCGCTCGGATCGCCGAAGTCCAGCCCAAACTCAATTGCTTCGTCCATCTCGACGCTGACTCCGCCCGCATCAAAGCGCGCAAGTTAGCCGGGAATCTCCCATCTAGTCCTCTGGCCGCGATTCCACTAACCATCAAAAGCTGCATCGAACGCGCAAGCTGGCCCCTGCTGGCTGGCTCCCTTCTCCGAAAAGACGAAATTCCCGCGCGCAGCGCGCCAATTGCACAACGCTTGGAGAGTGCAGGTGCAATTCTCGTCGGCAACACAAACACGCCAGAATTCTTGATGGCTTACGAAACTGATAATCGCGTTACTGGTCGCACCTGCAATCCGTGGAACCTTTCCTATTCGAGCGGCGGTTCCAGTGGCGGCGAAGCGGCGGCTATTGCGGCGGGCCTTTCTTTCGGCGGAATTGGCAGCGACGGCGGCGGCTCCATCCGCGTTCCTGCACACTTCTGCGGAATCTGCGGACTCAAGCCGACGCCGGGCCGCATTCCCGCAACAGGCCATATTCCGCCGGGCAACAGTTCGTTTGGTTGGATCGGTGTTGCCGGTCCGATGGCCCGCACTGTCGCCGACCTTCGTATGCTATTTAATGTCCTGGCTGGCCCTGACCCGGGCGACCCTTTCAGTGTCACGGCCCCTGTTCAGGAAATCCCAACCGAAAAAGCTCGTTCCATTCGCATAGGTATGCTCGATTCTTCGGTCGCCGGTCCGGCCACTCCGGAAACTCTTGCCGCCGTTGCGCAAGCAGGAAAGCTTCTAGAACAATCCGGTTTCCAGATTGAGCCGTTCAAATTGCACTCGCTCGATCGCGCGCTTGAACTCTGGTGGTTTTTCTTCGGCCCTGTCATCGCGCAGCTCTTCGCGTCAATGGTGAACGGCAAAGAGTCAGAGCTCAGCCCGATTTTTCTGGACTATCTCGACGCAGCAAGGACAGCTGAACCGCCAAGCATGCTCGAATTCATCACAAAATCCGCAGCGCGCGATGCCGAGCGTGCTCGCATCCTGGAAGCTATGGAAGATTTTCCTGTCCTGCTCTCGCCGGTTGCTTCAGGGCCTGCGTTCAAACACGGCGAAGGTACCTGGCGTTCGCCCAACGGCTTTCGTGAAACTATGCGCCACTCGCAGTGGTTGAATCTTGCCGGCCTTCCTGGCCTCTCCGTTCCAGTAGGAATTTCTTCCGAAGGCCTTCCCATCGGCGTCGAGCTCGTCGGCCGTCCCCTGGAAGAAGAACTCCTTCTCGCGGTTGCCGAAGCTCTCGAACTCGCCCGCGGCCCCTGGCAGCCGCCACCGATCCCTTAACTATTCCTCTCTTCCAATCTCCGGATTCGGCACTCTTCTTTCATCCACTTGTTCGCGTTCCTCTTGCAATCCCGCTTGCAATAAGCGCTCTGACTCTTCAAATTCCTTCCTTGCCTCTTCCTTGCGTCCCAATTTCATCAAAACTTGTCCGCGTAAATTCCGAATCTGCCTGCTCTGAGGGGAATATTTCACGGCAATATCCAACTCTTTCAAGGCCTCAGCTTCCTTACCGTCACGATGCAGAATTAGTGCAACCTCCAATCTTGAGTCCGGCAGACGAGGATCAATTGCCAACGCGGCCCGAAACTCTTTCAAAGCATCTTCTTGCCGCCCGCCCTTCAGATAAAGAGTCCCAAGTTGTTCATGGCTGAAGGGCAAGTCCGGTGCTGAAGAAATGTCCTTTCTAAACTCTTCCTCGGCGGTCTTCTGATCTTGCAGATGCAAATAGGCTAGTGCGAGATTGAAATGCAAAAAGGGAAACTTTGGGTCGCTCGTTTCCACTTTTTTCAATTCCTCGAGTGCTCTTTTGTCCTCATTGCGACCCATGAGCGCCTTCCCCATCAGCAAATGAAATTGCGGAGAATCGCCTCCCACTTCAATCAAACGCTGCATCGCACGTTGGTCGAGTGCATCATTTTTTGAATAAAACGCGGAAATTCCCAGCACGTACAAATAGACGAATTCGCTGGACATCTGTGGCCACAAAGGTTCAAGCGTTGATGCGGCATCCGCGTGCCTGCCGACAAACGAATAACAGAGTCCAAGCAAATACCGCGCCTGTGTGGAATCCGGCTTTTCCTTTACCACTAACTCTAGCGGCGCGATCGCTTCGGGGTAGTTTCCCTGTTTGTACTCGACCAATCCAATATTCAATCGGATTCCAGGCTCATTCGGCTGGAGGATCTCCGCCCTCTTCAGCAATCGCAGTGCTTCGCCCCAATTCCTTCGCCGCATGGCGATAACGCCGAGATTTGTATACGCGGGTCCTGCTTTAGGGTCTGCCGCGAGCACACCCTTAAATGACTTTTCTGCAGCGTCCAAATCTCCCCTCTGCAGCGCCGCTTGCCCTTCTGCAAACAGCTTCGCCGGGTTTGCTTGCGCCATCACTTCTGGCCCAAAGCAAAGCAGCAAAAGAAAACTGAATGCCAATCCCCTCATTTTCAGTTGTTTGCCTCTTGCAATCTCAGCCTTATTGGAGACTCATCCAAACGCGCCGCTAGTTTCTGGCACGGAACTTTCATATGCAAGCACGCGAACGTTATTCCCAACCGATTCTCTCCTCGTGGATTCCCCCGCACATGCTTCGCAAAGGCAATCCGCAATTAAAGTGCACTTGCCGGAATTTCGCGCTTGACATATACAAAAAAGTGCTTTATTAACTCGTTTTAATAGCGGTTTTCGGCCAGCTCCTGCCCAGGGTGCCAGCCGAATTAGCCGGTGCGTTGTCGTCGAGTGGCAGGGTCCGAAGTACTAGTTGACACTTTGGACTGACGGGGTCAAGTTCTGTGGCGGGCTTGTTCTGTTCTACAGCGAGCGCTCCGCCGCCTCTACCCTCCTGCCTTTTGCTCTTTCAGTTCAATCTTTGGAGGTAGATCGTGAACGAAACAAGTACGCACTCGCACATTGCCCTGGTTCTTCGTTTTCCTGTTCGAATTGTTCTGATTGCGCTCGTCGCGTTGCTGGCGTTGCCGCTCGCCTCGCGCGCTCAGGACACGGGTTATATCGGCGGAACAGTTATCGACAAGACTGGGGCAGCCATCGCTGGCGCCGAAGTCACCATTAAGAATCTTTCAGGCAGCTTGACGCGAACCACCATAACCAACGGGGACGGCGCCTATGTCGTTCCAGGACTTCCCGGCGATTCCTATGACCTGACCGTCACCGCAAAGGGATTCCAAAAATTCACCGCCAAGAAGGTCGTCCTGAGCGTCGGCGAAAAAGCGCGCATTGACGTCACGTTGATCGTCGGCGCCATTTCCGAAGAAGTTGTCGTCACCGGTGAAAGTGTCGCGCAAGTCGAAACCACTTCTTCCGAAATCGGCTCGACGATTTCGGGCAAACAGGTTAACCAGCTCGAACTCAATGGGCGCAACTTCACAAAGCTCGTCAATCTGACTCCGGGCGTTGTCGATCAGACCGGCCAGGATGAAGGAGCTGTCGGCGTAAACGGCAACGTTTCATACAGCATTAACGGCGGACGCACGGAATACAACAACTGGGAACTCGATGGTGGCGACAACATGGATAACGGTTCGAACGCCACCCTGAACGTTTATCCCAACCTTGAAGCCATTGCTGAATTCAAAGTGCTCACTTCGAACTACGGCGCGCAGTATGGACGCAATGGTTCCGGCACCATCGAAGTGGAAACCAAGTCTGGCGGCAGTTCTTTCCACGGCAGCGCCTTTTACTACGGCCGTAATGAAGCGTTCAACGCGCGCAACTGGAGCGAAGGAGCAGATCCTTCTGCGCCCAAAGCCCAGTATCGCAAACACGACTGGGGCTACACGTTCGGTGGCCCGGTTTACATTCCGAACCACTACAACAGCGACAAAAAGAAAACCTTCTTCTTCTGGTCGCAGGAATGGCGCCGCCAGTCGGATCCTTCTACCATTAACCAAAACGTTCCATCGGCTGCTGAGCGCGGCGGCGACTTCTCCGACGTTTGCCCCACTGCGGGCACCGATTTTACTCGCGATCCGCAAACTGGTTTCCCAGATTGCCCTTCTAGCGGCCCCGGCGCAGCCGCAGGTACCTTTGCCACTTTTCCGAACAACACTGTGGCAGTTGATCCCAATGCGCCACTGTTCTTGGCTCTAGTGCCCGCCCCTAACAGCACTCTTGGCGGCTTCCCCTCGGTCGTGAATACCATCTCTCTTCCGACTACTTGGCGCGAAGAACTCATTCGTGTGGATCACAACTTCAACGACAAGGAGCGTGTGACCTTCCGCTACATTCACGATTCCTGGAAGACCATCACGTCGACTCCCCTTTGGGGCAACGGTTCCAGCTTCAACAACGTCAACACCAACTTCGTCGGTCCGGGCACCAGCTTCGTCGCTCGCTTGAACTCAAACTTCAGCCCGACGCTCCTTAATGAGTTCGTCGCCAGCTACACCGCCGACCACATTATTCTAAATGCCATCGGCAACGTCGCACTTCCTTCCGGCTACACCGGCGGCTCACTCTTCGCCAACAACTTCGACAACAAATTACCTTCATACACCATCGCCAATGGCAACGCCTACGGGGGCGGCTTCAGCGTGGACACTGGCTACTTCCCCTGGAAGAACGCCAACCCCACCTACACGTATCGCGATAACCTCACCAAAATCGTTGGCAATCACACTCTGCTCATGGGCGCGTACTTCGCTGCCGCTCAGAAAAATCAGCAGAACTCCCTTTACACCCAAGGAATTCTCACCTTTGACGGAACTTCTCCCAACAGCACCGGCAATGCCTTCGCCGATCTTCTTGTCGGCAACATTGCCAACGTCACGCAAGCCGATCGCATGATCATCTTCTATGACCGCTATAAAATCCTTGAACCATACTTCCAGGATGACTGGCGAATCACCAAGAAATTCACGCTCAACCTGGGCCTTCGTTGGAGCTTCTTCGGCCGCTATCAGGAACGCTACAACCAGGAATATGGATTCAATCCAAATCTCTGGCAAGCCAGCAACGCTCCGCAAATTGACGCTGACGGCTCCATCACCGGCACCGAAGGTGCTCTCGTCCCGGGCGTTGGCAACCGCTTCAACGGCTTCATTCAATGCGGCACGGGCGGCGCTCCGCGCGGCTGCTTGGACAACAAGTGGATGAACCCCGCTCCCCGTTTCGGCTTTGCTTGGGATCCAAAGGGTGACGGCAAAATGGCCATTCGCGGCGGTTATGGCATCTTCTTCGAACACGAAAACGGGAACGAAGCCAATGCCGAATCTCTCCAGCAGGGAGCTTCGCCTCTTGTTCAAATCTCTAACCAAAACAACGTAGTCGGCTACGGCAACATCGGTGGCGGCTTCTTCTTCCCGATCAGCCCCTGGTCCATCCCAAACAAGGCAGAGTGGCCCTACGTTCAACAGTGGAACTTGAACTTACAAAAAGAACTTCCGTCGCACTTCATCATGTCGGTCGCTTACGTCGGCAGCAAGGGCACCCACCTCGTCAATCAGCGCGACTTGAACCAACTCCACCTCTTCACGGGTACGAATCCTTTTGCCGCTGGCCAGCCTCTCACCGCCGCAGATTGCGACAACATCGTCGGCGCAAACGGTCTGCCCGACCCGAATGCAACCCTCGGCAACGGCACGCCCGTTCCCGCTGCCGCCCTAAACAATCTTTTCGTTGCTTGTAACAACGACGCGAACCTCGTGCGTCCCTTCCAGGGCTACGGCACTGTCAATCGCGTCGAAACTTCCGCCAACTCCATTTACCACGCGTTGCAGGTTTCCATGAATCGTTCGGTAGGCAACCTCACTCTCAGTTTGGCCTATACCTACAGCCACTCCATCGACAATTCTTCGGATCGCTTCGATGGCGGATTTACCGATTCCTACAATCTCGGAATCTCTCGCGCCAGTTCGAACTTCGACCTCAAGCACAATCTAGTATTCAGCTACGTTTACGCCCTGCCTTTCTTCAAGGCACCGGGCATTACGAATACTCTGTTTGGCGGATGGTCCGTATCCGGAATCACCACCATTCAATCCGGCACACCCTTTACCGTCACGAACGACAGCGGCTTCGGCGACAGCGCCGGTCTCGGCAACGGTTCCGGCACAGGCTCACGCCCGGACCTCATCGGCGACCCACATGCTTCGCTCTCGCAAACCGAATTCCCTGATGAGCGTGGCCCTCTCTATTACAATCCTGCAGCTTTCGCGGTTCCAACCGGCCTTACGTACGGCACCCTCGGCCGCAACACTCTGCGCATGCCCGGCCGCACCAACTTCGATTTCGGCCTCTTCAAGCGTTTCAGCATTCATGAAAAGGCCGCGTTCGAATTCCGGGCGGAAACCTTCAACATTTTCAACCACACGCAGTACAACTCCATCGCGTCCAACATGGACACGGTTGACCCAGCCAACGAAGCCGATTCGTCTGGCTTCTTGCACCTGAATGGAACGCACTTGCCGCGCATCATGCAACTCGGATTGCGCTTCCAATTCTAGGTTTTCACCCTGACCAGTCGGGCGGCGCAATTTTTTCTATGCGCCGCCCCTGTTTTTTGTATACTCGCTCCACTCGCTCTTAATCGTTTTACTGCTCTTGCAAAGCGAGTCAGCTGCCCACACCCGTAGAGGAGATCTCTCATGAAACGCCGCACTTTCATCGGAACGTCCGTAGCAGCAACACTCGCCGCAAAAACTGCCTTCGCGGGAGGCATGCCGAAAATGGTTCGCCCCATAGGCGTTCAACTTTACACGGTGCGCGACGCCATGAAGTCCGATTTCGAAGGCACCATCGCCAAGGTCGCTGCGGTCGGATACAAGGAAGTCGAATTCGCCGGTTACTTCGACAAATCTCCCAAAGACATCGCCGCCATTGTCCACAAGAACGGCCTCACTGCTCCGTCATGCCACGTTCCGTACTCGACGCTCGAAAAATCATGGCCAGAAGCGCTCGAAGCCGCTCATGTCATCGGCCACAAAATGATCGTCAATCCCTGGATTGAAATCGACCAGCGCGATTCTCCTGATGGTTGGAAAAAAGCCGCCGATCTCTTCAACAAGTGCGGCGAATCCGCCAAGAAAGCCGGCATTCAGTTCGCTTATCACAATCACACGTTCGAATTTCAGCCTGCGAAGTCTCTCGGCGGCGGACTTCCGTACGATTACCTCTTGAAAAACTGTGACAAGGACCTTGTTAAGATGGAGCTCGACCTCTGCTGGATCACCGTTGCCGGCAAGGATCCCATCAAATACTTCAACGAAAATCCTGGCCGCTTCCCCGCCGTTCACGTGAAAGACATCAGTCAGCTTCCCAGCCCGGAAGACGCGCCGACCGCCGGCCCGGATAGGAACATGGGCTTTCTCACCGAAGTTGGCAGCGGCAAAATTCCGTGGAAAGACATTTTTGCAAACTCTGGCAAAGCTGGCATCCAGCACTATTTCGTCGAACACGACAATCCAAAGGACGCCTTCGCCAGCATCAAGACCAGCTACGACTTTTTGAGCAAACTGAATTACTAAAGTTTTTTGGAATCAGCCGCGTTTCTACGTAGGAGGCAATTACAGCATGCGCAAAGCAATTTCTTCGCTCGCCTTGGTTACGGTCGTCGCCATCGCCACCGCTTCCGCCGTCCATTCTTCGCAGGCTCAATCCGGCGAATGGAAGCAGCTCTTTAACGGCAAAGACCTCACCGGCTGGCGCCACGTTGGTCCGGGTGGCGTCACCGTCGAAGACGGCCTCATCAAAACCCACGGCGGTATGGGGCTCACCTATTGGACCGGCGGAAAAATCGGCAAATGCAAACTTCGCGTCGTTTACAAAATGCGCGACATGAATGACAACTCCGGCGTCTTCATCCGCATTCCTATCGAGCCGCGCGAAGAATGGATGCCCGTTCACTACGGCTATGAAGTCCAGATAGACAACCATCCGGAAACCTCGAACGAAGACGAATATCACATCACTGGAACTCTCTATTCCCTTACAAAGCCCCTCGCCAAACCCGGCAAGCCCGGCCCCGAGTGGAACACCATGGAAATCACGATTGACGGCCCGCACACGGTCGTCGTTCTCAATGGTGTGAAAGTCACTGACTACACCGAAGGCGACCCAGTTCCCGAACGCAAATTTGATTTCGAACCGCAACGCGGCCGTCGCCCCGATGAAGGCTGGTTTGGTCTGCAAAATCACAGCGACAATGACGTTGTCTTCTTCAAAGAAGTCGCCATTCAAAAGTTGAAATAGCTTGAAATTGTATTTGTAGCGGCCGGGCTTTAGACCGGCTCAGTTCCGGTTGTTCGTCAAACCCCGGGTCCAAGTTTGGCTTTTATTTCTCTCGGAGGCTCCAATGAAATCCAATTTCTCTCGCCGCCAATTCCTTCAGCGCTCTGCGGGATTTGCCGGCGCCGCAACTATCGCTCCAAAACTTCTAACTGACCCCAATCCGATTCCTCCCCGCGACACGTACGTTCCTCCCAGTGACCGCCTTCGTTTTGCCATGATCGGCGTCGGCATGCAGGGTTCCGGCCTTCTCGCGGGAGCCGTAACACTTCCCGGCATCGAATGTGTCGGCGCCGCCGATCTCTGGGACGGCCGCCACACTCTCGCCAAGGAAATCACCGGCAATCCCAGCCTCTTCACCACCCGCAAATACAAAGAACTCCTCGATCGCAAGGACATCGATTGCATCGTAGCCGCCGTGCCCGACCACTGGCACAAGCGTGTTGTCGTGGACGCTACTGCCGCTGGAAAAGATATCTACTGCGAAAAGCCGATGTCCCACACCGCCGCCGAAGGCGTCGCCATGGTAGAAGCACAGCAGAAAACCGGCCGCATCGTACAAATCGGCTCGCAGCGAGTCAGTTCCGCTGTCTGCGCCAAGGCAAAAGAAATGATCGCCGCCGGTGCGATCGGCAAAGTCACGCTCATCGAAGGCACTCTCGGCCGCAACGATCCTACCGGGGCATGGGAATATCCTCCGCCTCCAGGACTCTCCCCCGCCAACTTCGATTGGGACACCTGGCAAAGCGGCGCAACCAATCGCCCGTGGGATCCAGACATGTCCCCGAAATGGTTCGCGCGTTGGCGCTGCTGGAAAGAATATGGCACTGGCGTCGCCGGCGACCTGCTCGTTCACCTTGTCTCTGGCATGAATTTCATGATGGGCTGGAATGAACCGCCCAAGAAAGTCATGGCCCTCGGCGGCATCATCCGCTTCCCCGATGGCCGCAATATGCCGGATGTCCACGCCGCCCTTTACGAATATGAATCCGCACATGGCGCGCCGGTTTATCTGCGCCTCAATCTCGGCTGCGAAAATCCCGAAATCTACCGCTTCCAGGGTTCCAAAGGAATCCTCGAAGTCACTGAGTTCGGCCTCGCCCATTATCCGCAAACCGGCGAAGATTCCGCGCCGAGCTACTACACCAGCGGCTACCCGCAAGCCATGCGCGATGCTTATATCAAGCAATGGCACGCCGAGCACGATCCACAAATCACCAAGGAACCTTCCACCGAGATTCTCACCCTGAAAACCTGGGACTTCGACGACATGCGCCCGCACCTTTGGACATTCTTCCAGTCGGTCAAGTCGCGCAAGCCGCTCACCGAAGACGCCGTCTTCGGCCACAATGCCGCGCTCGCATGCCACATGGCCAACGAGTCCTACTTCCGTGGTGGTGTCCCCGTCACTTGGGACGCGGCTTCCAGCACCATCAAATCCTGATTTTTTTTCTTTTGCTTCTTTCTCTCGAATGGCACCGGCAACGGTGCCATTTCGCATTTTGCTCCGGGGATGTGCTTCGAAACTTTCTCAGATGTGTGTGTTCCCCTGGATTTTCTATCGAAAACCTACTCTTCTTTGACGCGCGACTCTCCACCTGCAGCTTCTCTGCAGCTTCCTCAGATTACGACCACTAGATTCCGCTCTACGCTCTTCTCGGCGCACAAATCCGCCACGCCTCGGTCCATCGTCGCCAGCTTTCCCTTTTTCCGTTGCGCCAACCCCAGCAAATACGCGTCTGTTACTTGCTGATGACCTTTCATCCGTTCTGCAAACGAGATCATCGCCTCCACGACGTCAATCTCATCCGCCCAAAATTGATGCGACCGGTGCCGCATATTTCCCGCCAGCAGCAGCAGCGCCTCTTTCGGCGTCACGGCGTCCCGCGAAAACGCCGGATTCGAAACAATTCGCACAAATCCCGCCTGCGTCACCGGACACGTCGCCCAACCCGCTCCCGCGTTCTTCGCAAACCAGTTTTGCGCCCGCTCGTGACCTTCGTGTGCGGGCCAAAGCAGCGCAACCAACACATTTACGTCCAGCAACGCCGCTGTCATCTCTGCTCCGCGTCCAGTTCGCGCACCTTTCTGCTCGTCACGCGCGGAGACTCCTCTACCAAATCAAAGACTTGCAAGCCATTTACTTCTTTTGTCGCACGTGGCACCGTCAGCGCCCGTTGCACCAAATCCCCCACAGCCTCCCCGAGCGTAAGGTTCCGGCTCTTCGCGTACTCCTTCACCTGCCGCAATACAGCATCATTCAATGTCAGCGTCGTTCTCACGCCTCTGATGATGCAGCAAATCTGCGATTGATGTCAATACAGAATGAACACATCACGCGTATATTTTGATGCTGTTTGAGCCAACGATACTAGGCCAGCGTCACGCCAGTCATTTTCGCGAGTGTGCTCACGAGCTGGTCCTGAAAGCTCACGCTAGTCGCCTCTGCCGCAGGCGCCTGCCGTTGGCGATGGAACCAATACCCGCCACTGACGCGCGCGCCCGGATCATTGCTCACCGCAAGCCAGGTTTGCGTCAAGTGTCCCTCTTCGAGGTCATCGGTCGCTGCGGTGCCACTATGGCCTACACCCGCAATCTCATCCTTCGCACTCTCACCGTCGGCGCGCAGGAACTCCGCGTCCACGGCGAATACGAACCGCCGCGCCTCAATGTCGACCTCGGCGACCTTCCCCGCCCCGACCGCAGCCAGCCCTCCCACACTTCGCAGGACGGGAACAGGCCGTCATGATCTTTAATGGAACTTCTACCTCCGAATCGGCGTATCTTTCTGCAACAACGCCCACTGTGGAGGTGTGTCTATGAATCGCCCAACCTTAAAAGGCCTGCTCTCAACTCTTTGCGCCCTTGCCCTGATCGCACTTCCCGTTTCCGGCAAGGATAAGACCGAGATCTCAGAACGCGGCATTCCGCACTTTGAAGCACAAATCCCCGCAGGCGCCAAAGTCGCCCTCCACATTCGCTCCGGCGAAATTCGCATCGTCGGCTCCGAAGACGGAAAGGTCACTGTGGACATTTCCGGTAAAAACAAGGACAAGATTCAAGATTTGCGCTATCGCCTCACCAATTCCGGCGGCAACGCCGAGCTTCACGTCAGCGGCGGCCCCCGCAATAACCTCACCATGGAAGTCCGCGTCCCTCGCAATTCCGAACTCTATGCGCGAATCTTTGCTGGCGATGTCACAATTGAAAACATCCCGGGCAGCAAGGACATTGAACTTTCAGCTGGTGATCTCTCCATCGAGGTCGGCAATCCTGCGGACTATTCACGCGTCGAAGCTTCCGTCAACGCTGGAGATATTGACGGCTCGCCCTTCGGAGAGTCACACTCAGGCCTCTTCCGCTCATTCAAAAAATCGGGCAAAGGCAAGTACACGCTCTACGCCCACGTCGGCGCGGGAGACATCAGACTGAAATAACGAAAATGTCCGCCAGGAAGACAAAGCCGAAGGCGCGGAAAAAAGATGCCGTAAAGGAAGTTCCGGGTGCCGACCGCAAAATCATCCTCGGCCTCGGCATAAGCCTGGACGGCTATATCGCCCGCCCCGATGGCTCCGTCGATTTTCTCTTCATGCCCAAGGACTACTCCATGGGCCCGTTTTTCAAAACCGTGGACACATGCCTCCTCGGCCGCAAAACCTACGACGACAGCCTGAAAATGGGCGGCTCGTTCGACGGCTCCTTCAAAACCTATGTCTTTTCCAGAACGCAGCCAACGGGTGAACGAAACAACGTCACTTTCACGAACGCCACTCCTGCCGCGATCGTTGCCGAGATTCGCAAGAAATCTGGCAAACACATTTGGCTCATGGGCGGCGGCATCATCACTCGCGATTTCTTCAAAGAAGATTTGATCGACGAACTTTACATCGGAGTCGTCCCCACGCTAATCGGCGAAGGGCTTCCACTTTTTCCCAGCGGCTTCCCGCAGCGAGAATTTGCGCTCGTCGAAAACAAAACCTATTCGCAGGGGCTAGTCGCGCTTCGTTACGCTCGCACTCCCGGCAAAAAATCAAGCGGCAAACACTAAAAGCCTTTCTGCGATAAACTTTTTTTCATGACCCAATCCGGCCCCCCCACCTACGTCACCATGGACTTGAACTGGACTGGCCGCCCCAAATCCATCGCTGCCGCGCTTGTTCAATCCGGCGGCGTCAACGCAATCATTGACCCTGGCCCCTCATCCACACTTGAAACTCTGCATGGGGAACTCGCTCGCAACGGACTGACCGTCGCGGACATCCACACAATTCTTCTGACGCACATTCATCTCGATCACGCCGCTTCCGTCGGCGCCCTCGTCAAAGAAAATCCAAAACTATCCGTCTTCGTTCACGAATTTGGCGCGAAGCACTTGATTGATCCGTCTAAGTTGCTCGCCAGCGCTGGCCGGCTCTACGGCAGCGAAATGCAGCATCTCTATGGCGATGTGCTGCCAGTGCCGGCGGAAAATATCCGCTCGCTCGCGGGGGGAGAAACGATCGGCGTCGGCAAACGCAAACTCGACATTCTATATACGCCCGGCCACGCTTCACATCACCTCACGTTCTGGGACGCGCAGGATGGTATCGCCTTCGTCGGAGACGTTGCGGGAATCACAGTGGAAGGCGACAAATTCATCATGCCCGCCACTCCCCCTCCTGACGTTGACATGGATCTTTGGAACAAATCACTCGACGCAATTGCGGCATTGGAGCCTCACAAAATATTTCTTACGCATTTTGGCTATAACGACGATCCTATCGCCCACATGGAACGCTATCGCAGAAAGCTCGTCGAGTGGGTCGCACTAACAAGGACACTTTTGGCGAGTGGCAAAACCGAAGAAGAAGCGGGCAAGGCATTTGTCGAAGCGACTGCATCTGAAACGCGCGGCGACGTCGCAAATCCCGGTTCCGCCGATCATTACATCTTCAACGGCGGCCTTTATTTATCATGGCTCGGACTCCTGCGCTTCGTGAAAAAGCAAAGGGAAAAGACTCAGCTCGCAAACTGATCGCCAGTCATTTCGTGTTATTGCAATTCGGCTAAGAGTCCGCAGCCGCAGATTCGGGAGTGGATGCGGGCGCCTCGGCTGGAGCTTCAATTCTGGCGGAAAGGGATTCGGCCAGGAGGTCCACGAGCTTTTTGGCGGCGGAGCCGTCGGTATCTTTGTCTGGGTTGTATTGGCTGATGGTCAGGCCGACCAAGTAGTTGTTGCGAACAGCTTCGGTCAGGGCAGCCTTCACTTCGGAGATAGGCAAACCGCCTTCGGCGGGAACGTTGACCGCGGAAATGTCGGAATTGGAAATCAGATCCGTATCGAGGTGGATCACATATTCCCGTGAGTCGGCGTGAAGATGTCTTAGGGCCGATTTTGCCGCCTCAGCGGCGCTTTTTCGCAGAACGTCGACCGCGAGCATATGGCGCATCGGTGACTTTGAAAGAAATTCCTGTTCGGGCGGGTCGAGGCGCTCAATACCAAAAAGGAAAACATCAGGTTCACGGACGAGGGGCGGTTCTCCCCAAAACCGCACAAGTTCCGGCGCGCCCTTCCCGATAATTCCGGCGACAACCATGCCGTCAATGCGGCCAGAGGGCGTCGTGGCAGGAGTGTTTAAGTCCGCGTCGCGATCCATCCAGAGAAGATTGAGGTGTTTGTAATAACGACGCGCCGCAGTGAGCAGGCCGATGCTTTGCGCGCAATCCCCGCCCAGAACCAGCACAAGTGCGCCGCTCTTTACGGCGAGTTCGGCGCGCGTTTTCAGGTCAGCAAGACCGGCGACTATTTCGCTGACATTGCGCGCGCGGCGATGTTCATCGTCATCGGCAAACAGACGGGGAGCGCAATCGCCGAGATCAATGACTTCGAAACCAGCGGATTGAAGGCGCTCGACAAGACCGGCCGCGCGCAAAGCGGCGGGCGCTTTTTCGCTGCCGGGCAAAAATGCGGCTGCGCTTGAAGGCGCGCCAATCAAGGCAATTTTCTTCTGCTGACGGGCTATTTTGACCGCCAAGAGTCTCTCCTGAAGTTTGCGTTAACGGGCCCTGCTTACGCTGTGCTTCGGCAGGCAGGCCGTGACCCGACGAACCCCTGTTGCAGACTGCAAAAAAACAGAAACTTGGTTGCCCTACTTCTAGATCACAGGCCGGCTTCAGAACGCTGGCCCTACAAAACCCATCCCGCAACCCAATGCCAACGCCACAAACTAGCGGCGCGGAGCGGGCGCAATCGTTGCCAGTTCTGGCGGCAGCGTGAAGCGAACATCCTCGCGAATCAGGTCCAGATCGCGCTGGTCCGTAAAACCGTGCTCGGCAAGCCGCTGGCTCACCTGCTCAACCAAAACCTCCGGAGCAGAAGCACCGGCCGTGAGGCCAACGCTCTTTACCCCTTCAAGCCACGTCGGATTAATGTCAGCAGCGGAATCGATTAGTGCCGCTTTAACACCGAGGCGCTCCGCAACTTCGACGAGCCGGTTGGAGTTGGAACTGTTTTCCGAGCCGACAACGAGAATCAAATCGCAGTCTTGCGCCACCTGCTCGACTGCGTCCTGTCGATTCTGCGTTGCATAGCAGATGTCATCGCTCTTGGGGCCGACAATCTTGGGAAATTTCTGGCGGAGGCGAGCGACGATTTCCTGCGTGTCATAAAGGCTTAGCGTCGTCTGCGTAAGAAAAGCGAGCTTATCGGGATGCTCGACTTCGAGAGCATCCACTGCTTCCACAGAATCCACAACAATCGTGCGATCAGGAGCTTCACCAGATGTGCCGATGATCTCCTGGTGGTCCTTGTGGCCAATCAAGATAATCGTCTTGTCTTCGCGCGCGAATTTCAGCGCTTCGAAATGGACTTTAGTCACGAGCGGGCAGGTTGCGTCAATGACTTTGAGGTTGCGTGCTTTGGCTTCATCGCGGACGGTCGGGGGAACTCCGTGTGCACTAAAGACAAGAACTGATCCGTGAGGAACTTCTTCAATGGTTTCCACGAAAATGGCGCCACGGCGCCGGAGCTGTTCTACTACATACGTATTGTGGACGATTTCGTGGTGTACGTAGACGGGGTTGCCGTAGGCTTCGAGGGCCAATTCGACGATATCTACAGCGCGGACCACGCCTGCGCAGAAGCCACGGGGACGCACGCGCAAAAGCACTTTTCCATTGGATTCGGTCGGCATCTTCTTCCTAAGTCAGTGGTTTATCAACACTCTATCATACCTTATGGGCGTCAATGGCCGCACTTCAATTCCCTTTTCTGCTGAAACCGTAGGACAATTGGCGCGGGTTTCTTGGGTTGGCCGCGAACCTTCCTCCTCCCTACCTCATCAAGGGTTCCGGCACGAAAGAGCTAGGAAAATGTCCCCTTCTGACGGAGCGAATCGCCGTCGCAGCGAGCGGGTGATGCTGCGCATGAGCATCGTGGTTGAGACGGAAACAGTGCAGCGGGAAAAGCTGCGAGAACAGACCTACACCCTTGTTGTGAACGCCCACGGCGGGTTGCTGCAGCTGCAGATGGAAGTTTTGGCGGGTCAGCCAATTTTGCTCATAAACCCCAAGTCAGGCGCGAAGGAATCGGCGCATGTGGTGCGAGTCGAGAATCCGCCAGGTGGGTACACTGCCGTTGCGTTCGAATTTGACCGGCCATCACCCAAATTCTGGCCTGTCGAATTTCCCCCCGAAGACTGGGGAAAGGCGAACTCGTAGCAGATTCCGTAAGCGCAAGAAACTCAGGGTATTCCGAGCGCATTCCCGGCACAGGAAAAATGCATCAAACTTTTTATGCGCGGCCGTGTTTAACAACACGGAGAGGAATTTGCCATGAGATTGAATGCCTTGAAAGCTAGAGCGTTTTTGCCGTGCGCCGTGGTGCTGGCTTGTGCGGCTGTATTGGCAGGATGCGATGACCACGTAACCGTGGACCGCGATCCGAGCGTGAGAGTGCTGCGAGGGATGACATGGGCCTGGCGTCCGGCGCCGCAGGAGATGCGTGACGCGCGCAATGAAGGCGGGCGTAGAGTGATTTCGCGAGACGTAATTTCGCCTCGTGATAATCGCCCACAGAGGGATTTCCCAAGAGAAGGCGGCCCAAGCGATATTGTCCAAACTCGTACGCGAATTGCGATCGAGCAGACACTGGCTTCGAAAGGGCTAACGCAAGTGACCGATCCTGCTGCTGCGGATTTCCTGGTGGACTATCAGGTAGGGATTCAAAGCAGGCGGGAACGCGTTGCTGTGCCAGTGGACTATCCGGTACTCGTTTGCGGATACCGAGGTTGCTGGCAGTCCTATGGCTATTGGGGCCCGACCGGCTACGCAGTTCGGACGGTACGTTATCGCGAAGGCTCGATCGTGTTTGATCTCGTGCGTCGCGGCGATGACCGAATGGCCTACCGAGCTGTATATGAAAAACAGCTGGATTGGAATGGACTGGATCAAGATCGCGTGAACAGCGGCGTTAAGAAAATGCTGAGGGACTTGAAGCCGTCAAATTGAAGACAGAATCTTCAAACTAATCGAAAATGGCCGGACTCGCGTCTGGCCATTTTTATTTTTGGGGATGGGCGCCTTCTGAGATAGGCTACCCGCATTGTCCTCCGGCTCGGTGAGCCACTTTGGTGTAATTCCCCGCGTTATCAATTGCAGCCGAATCTTCCGCTCAGGAGAAAACCATGAGTTCTGCGCCAGCGACAAGTCAGGGACAAAACGATGCCAAGCCGCAGGGGCCGCACCCAGCAGAGCAAATATTCCAAATGGGGATGGGATTCATGACGACCGCCGCATTAGGATGCGTCGTGGATCTGCAAATCGCCGACAGGCTGAAAGAGGGGCCGAAAAGCGCGGCACAACTCGCCGCGGAAAGTGGCGTTAAGGAAGAACCACTTTATCGGGTGTTGCGCGCATTGGCCTCTGCGGGAGTTTTCGAAGAGCAAAGATCAAAAGTATTCGCACTGACGCCAGCGGCAGAAGTGCTGTGCCGCGAAGCAAATGGATCCATGTACGACATGGTCCGCTGGTTTGCGGCGCGAATACACTTTGAATTGTTTCCGGAGATGATGCACTCGCTTAAGACGGGGGAAACAGTGGTGGAAAAGGTATACAACGTTCCATGCTTCGAATACCTGGAGAAAAACAAGGCGCTTAGTGAAATCTTTAACAACGCAATGACGGAGTTCAGCGCAGTGGTTATTCGGGCTGCGATCGAGGCGTACGACTTCAGCTACCTGAACGGAAAGACGCTGGCGGATATTGCCGGCGGTCACGGAAAGGTGCTTACGGAAATTCTGGTGAAGTATCCGCAGATTCGCGGGAAGCTGTTCGACCTTGAGCACGTCGTGAACGGCGCGAAGCCCCGCATCGAATCGCTTGGTCTTACAGGACGTTGCAGCATTTGCTCGGGCGATTTCTTCAAGTCAGTTCCTGAAGCCGACGCCTACATCATGAAGAACATTATTCATGACTGGGACGATGCGAAGGCGACAACGATTCTGAAGTGCATCCATCGGGCCTCACCGGCGGACACACGCGTGATTTTGGTCGAATCTGTCATCGCACCCGGGAATGCACCGAGCGCCGGTAAGTGGCTTGACCTGGAAATGCTCCTGATTCCCGGCGGAAAGGAACGGACGGAGGAAGAGTACCGTGCGCTGTTTGCGGGAGCGGGATTCCGTGTGACAAAGTTTGTGCCGACTAAGTCGCCCATGTTCGTCATTGAAGCAGTCAAAGCGAACTGAAGCGGATTTGAACGCAAAAGCAAGAGCCAAGAAAAAAGCCGGCGACGTAAATCCCGCTGCGGCAAGCGGATTGCCTCTGCAAACGTGAGATAATCGGCTCCGGGTGACGGAGCCGATTCGCTTGAGCAAAAACAAAAAAGCTGACCCTCAGAAACTAGCAACGGAACTGGCGGAATCGGGCCGAGCATTCCACGCGCGCGGGTGGGCTCTGGGGACGAGCGGGAATTACAGCGCCGTTCTTAAAGAAGCGCCGATGCAGCTTCTCATTACCTCTTCCGGTGTAGACAAGGCGTACCTCGCAAAGAAGCATTTTCTGCAGATAGACGACCACGCGAATATTTTAAGTGGCAACGGGCGACCCTCGGCGGAATCGCTGCTCCATGTCGCCGTGGTTCGTGCGCGAAAAGCGGGATGTGTTTTGCATACGCATTCCGTGTGGAGCACGATTCTTTCCGATCGCCATGCGAAGCGCAAAAGCATGGCAATTTCCGGTTACGAAATGTTGAAAGGCCTGGAAGGCGTAAAAACGCACGAACACCAGGAGTGGATTCCCATCTTTGAAAATTCGCAGGACATTCCGGCGCTGGCGAAAGAGATCGAGGCACTGCTGAGGCAGGATCAACGGCCGCACGGATTCCTGTTGCGCTCGCATGGGTTATATACTTGGGGAGAAGACATCGCGCAGGCGCGGCGCCACGTGGAGATTTTCGAGTTTTTGCTGGAGACTGTGGGACAGAAAGAGCTGGCGGAACACACAAGCTGAGCTGCAGGAAGAATTGGCATGGCGACGCTGAACATTCCGGATGAAAAAAGAACGCTGAGCGAATTTGACGAGGTGCGGGCGCACCTCGCGACGATCGGAATTGACTACGAACGCTGGAAGCCCGCGCACGAAGTGCCTGCGAACGCGAGTGCAGCGGAGATTCTTGCGGCGTACGCTCCGGAAATTGCACGGCTGAAAGCGCAAGGCGGCTACGTAACGGCGGACGTGATTGATGTATCGCCGGCGACACCGGGCTTGGACGCGATGCTGAACCGCTTCAACAGCGAGCACTGGCACGATGAAGATGAAGTGCGATTCATCATCGAAGGCCGTGGAATTTTTCATATTCATCCCCGGCCAGACCAGGGCGAAGGCAAAGTAGTTTCGATAACCGTCGAAGCAGGAGATTTGTTGCGCGTGCCGCGCGGCACCTGGCACTGGTTTGATTTGTGCCAAGAGAGGCGAATTCGCGCGATCCGCCTTTTCCAGGACGCGAGCGGCTGGACGCCCCACTACACAGAAAGCGGCGTGGACCGTGGTTATGAACCGGTCTGCTTTGGACCCCAATATTTTCCGAATCGCGCAAATCTGAGCTGAACTTGCCGCAGTTTTCCAAAAACTCTTCGATCCACTGTATCTTGCTGGATATCGAGGGCACCACCAGTTCTGTGGACTTTGTCTACAAGACGCTGTTCCCTTTCGCCAGCGAGAATGTTGAAAAATTCCTGCGCCGGCATTTCTCAGAGGCAGAAGTGCAAAGCATCGTCGCTGATTTGCGCGCAGAGCATGGTGCGGAGAATTGGAAAAACCGGACGCCAGAAGAGGCGATTTCGTCAGCATCAGCTTATGTGAAGGAATTGATCGCACAGGATCGGAAGCTAACCGCATTGAAGACGCTTCAAGGAAAAATCTGGGAAGAAGGATTTCGGAGCGGCAATTTGAAAGGGCACGTTTATGAAGACGTTCCGAAAGCTTTCGAGCGGTGGCGCGTGGAAGGAAAGCGAATCGCAATTTTCTCTTCGGGCAGTGTGCTGGCACAGAAGCTGTTGTTTGAACATTCGATCGCGGGTGATTTGACGAAATACATCGAGGCGTACTTCGACACGACGACGGGACCCAAACGGCAGCCGGCGAGTTACGCAGCAATTGCGAAGGAATTGGGCGTGGCATCGAGTAGCGTGTTGTTTGTTTCCGATGTTACGGCTGAATTGGATGCAGCAGCAGAAGCAGGAATGAGGACGGCTCTCATGCTCCGATCTGGAACTTTTCGACCTAACCCAGGGGTACACGTGAGCATCGAAACCTTTGACGAGCTGTAAATAGAAGGAACATTTCATGAGCGAACAAAAGCCGGTTGTATTGATTACTGGGACCAGCAGCGGATTCGGAAAGCTGTTCGTGGAAAAGTTCGCGCGAAACGGGTATTGCGTTTTCGCAACGATGCGCGGAGTCAACGGCAAGAATGCAAAATCGGCCGAGAATCTGCGGACATTTGCTGCGCAACACGCACTCGAAATCCATGTAGAAGAGATGGACGTGACGGACGAAGCGTCTGTGAACAAGTGCGTCGCCAACGTGGTGAATAAAGCCGGGCGGCTCGACGTGGTCATCAACAATGCCGGATTTGCTTACGTCGATTTGATGGAATCGATCACCATTGAACAAGCCAAGAAGCTGTTCGATACGAATTTCTTTGGCGTCCACCGCGTCATGCGGGCTGCGCTACCGCAAATGCATAAACAAAAGAGCGGGCTCATCATTCAAATCAGCAGTGGCGCGGGGCGCCTCGTTTTCCCTTCATTTGGCATGTACTGCGCGTCGAAGTTCGCGCTCGAAGCACTGACCGAAGCGTACCGCTATGAACTCGGACTATCGGGCATTGACTGCGTCAGCCTCGAACCTGGTGCGTATAAAACAGAAATCTTCGGCAAGATTGATCGCGGAGATGATCCGTCGCGGCTCGCTTCTTACGATAAGTCCGTCCAGGCCATTCCAGACCAAATCAACGCGGGCCTCGTAAATTCTGCCGGAGATCCAAAAGAGGTTGCCGATCTCGCATTTGAAATTGCTCGCACCCCGTTCGGTAAGCGCGAGTTGCGCTATCGAATCGGTGGTTCCGGTTCGGCCGTAATGGAGATCAACAAATTGACGGATGAGGTGCAGGCACAGCTCTTTGCCGGTTTCGGGCTGGAGGATGTCACCAAGCAGGCTGCAAGCAGCTCATCAGCCACTGCGTAGCGGCGCGATTCTCGGCGAAACCGAAGAATTGCTGCTGCAAGCGCAATTCTCCTCTTTGCGCTAAGGCCGTAGTGTTTATATAATTTTCGAGTTCCACAGCCTCTTCGCACGAACGTGCCCGGAATGAGCATGAGCAAGCTGCCGTTGCAGGGGATTGCGCGCTTTGCTTTGCTCGTGAGCCCCAACCGTAGAGGCGGAGCGGAAACTTGAGCCAAGCTTTTTTTGGGACACCTGCGCGCACCTATACGGGAATCGAGCTACGCCGCAGCACACGCATCGAGCGAACAGTTCCACTTTTCATTTCAGGCCGGGACACCGCGGGGCAGGATTTTCTCGAGCGCACTTCCGCGGTAAGCGTTAACCTGCACGGCTGCCGCTATCCTTCTCGCCACGATTTGCGCGTGGGCTCATGGATCACACTCCAGCTTGGCAACGCACCCAACAGCGAAATCACTACAAGCGTAAAGGCCCAGGTAAAGTCTGTTCACATGCCGCAGAGTCCGCGCGAAATGCACCACATCGGCGTGGAACTGGAGACGCCGGGTAATATCTGGAGTATTTCTTCGCCACCCGCTGACTGGCTTACGCCGCTCGAACGCGGCTTCCGTGGCAATGGAGAAACATCCGCCGCTACCGGGCCAGCCCGTTCTTCCGTGCTCGTGGAAATGCCCAAGCCGCATCTTGTCGAAACATTTGAATCGCCCAAGGCTGCGCAAGCCGCCGCTCCAAGCGCAACGGAAGAAGAGAAAGCGGCTGCGCCGGCGTCAACTCCTCAAGTTGTCCCAGCTCAGCCAAAGCCTGGCCGCCTGATCTTGACGCAAGATCAGCTCGTCAACGTGATGCGCGGCAAGCTTCAGCAGGCCGCCGAAAATGCGGTGCGCGAGGCGATGGAGCGGCAATTCAATCCCGCGATGCGTTTGGCGATTGCAGCAATTGAAGAGACTCGCGCGGGCAGCATCATTCAAGTGGAAGAAGCTTCGACCCAGCAGCGCAATACACTGCTGCACGCAACGCGCAGCGAATTGCTCGAACGCCTTGAAGAAAGAATTGAAGAAGTGCGTGTGCGCTGGGATGCGGAGCTCGATGGCTACCGGATGCGCGCCGAAGAGATCCTAAATCGCGTCGAAAGGCACACAACGACGGCACGACGCGACCTGGAGGAAGCGAAGGCCGTAACCGAGCGTGCCGTGAAGAATCTGGAGCCACTGCTCTCTTCCCATATGGAGCGAACTCGGCACCTGGCGGCGGAGGAGTTTCACCTTGGCGCAGCACAAGCGGCGGATCGCCACTTGGTGCGGCTGCTCGATGAATCGCAAAACATCGTGCGCGAAGCGATGTCAAAGCTTGAGTCAAAAGCGGCGGAAGCAATGGCGGCCGTTGAAAGCGTTTCGCGGCAAACGCTTGAAGAATTTCGGCGCCAGAGCGACACGCACGCAGCACTTTCCATTGCGGAAACAACGCAGCGCATGTCCTCTTCTATGGCTGCGCTTGATGCGCAAAATCAGGCTGCTTGTGAAGCGCGCCGTCAGAATCTGGAAGCGGAGGTTTCGCGGGTGGGTGACAAGATCACGGAAGAGTTCCGCCAGAGCTTCCGCGCGTTTTTCTATTCGTGCCTCGTGGCTGCCGTCGGAGCCGTTGAGCAGCATTCGAAGACTACGCGCGAAGGCATGGCGCCTGACCCCGACAAATTTTTGCCGCCACAGTTTTAGTGAACTTCGTTTTTGTAGACGACTCCGCCCTTCATTACAAATTTCACTCGCTGCAGTTCGCTGATGTCCTTGAGCGGGTCGCCGCTGACGGCGACAAGGTCCGCCCACTTCCCTGCTTCTACGGTTCCAAGCTTTTCCGACCAGCCCAATAGTTCCGCCGCGACACTCGTTCCCGTGCGAATCGCTTGCATCGGCGACATCCCATATTCGACGTAATACTGGAACTCGCGTGCCTCATTGATCTCTTTCCAATCGAAGCCGCCCGCGTCTGTACCAAATGCAATCTTCACGTTCTTCTTAAGCGCTTTCGCAAAAGTGGTCTTTACGTTTTCCACCATCTTCGGCCAGGTTCCGGCTCGGCCTGGCGCAACATATACAAGCACAGTAAGGGTGGGCACCCAATAGACGCCACGTTTCACCATCTCATCCATTTGAGCTTCGGTGATTGCGTCCCCGTGTTCGATGGTGTCCACTCCTGCTCGAAGTGCGGCGCCAATGCCGTCGCTGCCGATCGCATGCGCTGCGACCTTCTTGCCCAGGCGGTGCGCTTCGTCAACGATAGCTTTCGCTTCCTCGTCTGTGAAATTCACCATGCTGTGCAGGACCCCGTCTGCTTCAAAATGATATTTGCGGTCGGAGTAGTACTTGATCCAGTCCGCTCCGTACATAACTTGTTCGCGCACGGCTTTTCGCGCCCCATCAACGCCATCCACGTATTGAACGCCGGTCGGGACTTTCAACTCCCAGGAGTATCCGAGTAGTGGATACATTCCTGTTGGCGCCATAGCGCGGGTCGCAACCTGCATTCGTGGGCCGGGAACTTCGCCATTGGCAATGGAGTTTTTCACGTCTACATCGGCATACATTGCACCTTCGGTTTCCAGGTCCCGGATAGAGGTGAAGCCATTCTCGAGCGCGATCTTTGCATTGCGGGCGCCCAGAATTGCCCGGTATGGAATCGACTCCTGCAAAAGCTGCTTGTCATAGTCTTCAGTTGTAATGTCGCCGTTCAAAAGGACGTGGGTATGGGTATCAATAAAACCAGGGAGCACCGTCGCTTTCGACAGGTCGATTACCTCAGCGCCAGCGGGCACCGCTCCCCCCGGTGTAACGGAGGCGATCGTATCCCCCTTAATAATTATGGTGACATTGTCCAATATCCGGTCTGCTCGACCGTCAATTAAGTGACCAGCTCGGACGGCAATGGTCTTTTCGGGCGGAGTTGAAGCCTGTTTCCCTTGAGCAGACGCGAAATAGGCAGAAAATGAGAGCGTCAGCGAAACCAGCAGCGAGGCAAAGCATCTGAAAGACAATGACATGCAGCTCCTCCAGGGTGGAGAGCGTACCAGCATTTGGGCCAGAGCGGTCAATCCTATTGCGAGCTCTAACGGTTTGGAGAGGCGGCCTTGCAAAACTCTTCGTTCGCCGGTATTTCCGCGCAATTGGCCGATTTTGGCTCCCGATAACCCGCATAGATTGTTAGAAATTGAGCTGATTTCGCGTATAGTATGGGGGACGATTTTAGCGACGGGCCTCTACCACGCCTCTGTTTGCAGGAAGCCGACCCCGTCTCGGTCCCAAAACTAAACTTTGAGGAGTAACCACGCCAGGCATGCCGGCCGCAGACTTGTCCTCTCTTAAAATTCACGACTCCGCGCGAGCCAAGAGCTCCGGGAAGTTCCTGAGCCTCTTTGCAGCAGTGATAGGAGTGCTCGTTTTGGCAGGCGGGGCTGCTCTTGCTTTACGCAGCCGCAAGCCGGAGGTCGAAGTAGCCGCGGCACGGGCGGCGGGCGGCTCGGACGAAGTCACTGCCCTGAACGCCAGCGGCTACATTACCCCGAGAAGGCGAGCGACGGTGGCCGCCAAGATTACCGGCCGGGTCACGGGCGTGTTCTTCGACGAAGGCAACAACGTGAAGGAAGGCCAGCTTCTGGCGACGCTCGATGATTCCGACGCGCAAAAAGCGCTCGCCTCTGCGAAAGCGGATCGCGAATCAGCGGCGGCGCAAATTGCCGACTTGCAAGTTCAGTTGAAGCTGGCGCAAATCCAGTTGAAACGCACCCAGGACTTGGTGGAGGCAAAAGTTCAGACGCAAGAAGCGCTGGATAACGCAAGTGCTGCCGTTGACAGCTTGAAAGCCAAGATTGCACTGACCAAGCAACAAGTCCTCGCTTCCGAAGCGCGCATCGGAGAGGCACAGCAAGCAGTAGACAACTGCACCATTCGTGCGCCGTTCGCGGGACGAATCGTTTCCAAAGACGCGCAAGTCGGCGAAATGGTCTCGCCAATTTCGGCTGGCGGCGGATTTACGCGCACTGGCATCGCCACGATCGTGGACATGAAGTCCAACGAGATCGAGGTGGACGTCAATGAGGCTTACATTGCAAAAGTAAAAGACAACCAGAAGGTCGAAGCGCGGCTCGATGCCTATCCCGAAGACAAGGACAAATATGCCGCGCACGTGCGAACGATTATTCCAAGCGCGGATCGCCAAAAAGCGACGGTCAAGGTACGTATTTCGATCGACAAACTGGACGACAAAGTTTTGCCGGACATGGGCGTGAAAGTTGCGTTCCTTGAAGATGCCGCACCTAAAAAGAAGGATCCAAATGCAGTGGTGGCCAAGGCAATCATTCCGCAGGCTGCCGTACACAAAGATGGCGGAAGTGACTATGTGCTGCTCGTGAAAAATGGTGCGCTGGAACGCCGCGGCGTAACGCTCGGCACACAGCGCGGCTCCGATGTGGATGTGCTCGCGGGCGTTAATGCGGGAGACACGCTCGTCGTAAAAGGTCCGGAAGGCTTGAAAGAAGGACAGGCAGTCGAAATCAAGCAGTAGAAGCGAGGGGAATGATGATTCGAGTAGACGGCAAGGGAACCGGCGCGCTGATTCAGGTGCGCGGACTGAATAAGACCTACAAGCGCGGCGGCGAGAGCATTCAAGTGTTGCAGGGCTTGAACCTGGATGTGGACAAGGGCGACTTCGTGGCATTCATGGGCCCAAGCGGCTCCGGCAAGACGACCTTGCTCAATTTGCTCGGCGGCCTCGACGTGCCCACTTCGGGCACGATCTCTGTGGACGGCGATGAAATCACGCATATGTCCGCCAGCAAGCTGACACAGTGGCGCGCGCGTCACGTCGGCTTCATTTTTCAGATGTACAACCTGATTCCCGTTCTGACGGCGTTTCAAAACGTTGAGCTTCCACTTCTGCTGACCAAGCTATCCGCCAGCGAACGCAAGAAGCATGTCGAAACCGCGCTTTCCGTCGTCGGTCTTGCCGACCGCATGCATCACTTTCCCCGGCAACTTTCTGGCGGACAAGAACAGCGCGTTACCATTGCGCGAGCGATCGTTTCCGACCCTACCTTCTTGCTCTGCGACGAGCCAACTGGCGACCTCGACCGCAAAAGCGCGACGGAAATCATGGCGCTGATTGAAGAACTCGTAGGCAAGCATGGCAAAACCGTGCTGATGGTAACTCACGATCCGGTCGTTGCCGCTCGCGCAAATACGACGCTGCATCTTGAAAAGGGCGAACTTGTGGAAGGCACTGCGGAGCGCCTTGCCGCGATTGCAGGAGGTCACGCATGAAATTCAGCCGGTTAATCCTCGCCAATCTTTTTCGCAAGAAGGTCCGCCTGATGTTAACCCTCGGCTCCTTTGCCGTCGCGCTCTTTCTTTTTGCATTCCTCGCCGTCGTGAAAGACGCGTTCAACCGCGGCGCGGACGTGGCCGGCGCAGACCGGCTTATCACCATCAACCGCACATCGATCATCAACCTTATTCCTCTCTCCTATCGTGACAAGATTCTGCGCATTCAAGGCGTGAAAGCAGTGACCCACAACAACTGGTTTGGCGGCGTCTATCAGGATGAAAAGAATTTCTTCCCGCAGTTTGTTATTGATCCCGAAAATCAGCGCAAAGTCTTCCCTGAACTGATCGTGCCCGAAGACCAATGGGCAAATTTCTTGAAGGACCGTCAAGGCGCAGTCGTGGGCGCCAAGACGGCAGAGCGCTTTCATTGGAAGATCGGCGACAGGGTTCCCATCAAGACCACGCTCTATGGCGGAGGAAGCTGGGAATTCAACATTGATGGAATTTATCACGGCAAGAAGCCGGAGAATGACGAAACGCAATTCTGGTTTCAGTGGGACTACTTCCAGGAACGGGTCCCGAATATCCTGAAAGGCCAGATCGGCTGGTATGTGCTGCGGCTCGACTCGCCCGATGATGCCGTCCGCGTAGCAAAAGCGATTGACGATGAATTTGCCAATTCGCCGAACGAAACAAAAACGCAGACTGAATCCTCGTTCGCGGCAAATTGGGTCAAGCAATTTGGCAACATCAAATTCCTCATCTTGAGCATCGGCGCCGTCGTGTTCTTTACGCTTCTGCTCGTTACAGGAAACACCATGGCCATCTCCGTGCGTGAACGCACCGGAGAGCTTGCCGTGCTCAAAGCGATCGGCTTCGGAGACAAGACGATACTGTTTTTCGTCCTTGCGGAATCCATTGCGATTTCCCTTTTCGGCGGCCTTCTTGGCTTGGGACTGGCGATGCTCGCCGTTCCGGGCCTTGCAAAAGCTTTGAACGGGCTGCTTCCCTCGCTCGTCCTCACCAACTCCACTCTCGTTACAGGTCTTGGCGTTGCTCTGCTGGTTGGTTTGGTCAGCGGACTTCTGCCGGGGATCATGGCGATGCGCATGCGCGTCATCAATGCGCTGCGGAGGGTCTGACATGGCGATTCCTCTCATTTACAACGTTCGCAGCGTCAAAGCGCGCTGGACCTCCACGATTGTCGCTGTGCTCGGCATTGCCGGAACTGTGGGGGTCTTCGTTGCGATGCTTTCCCTCGCGCGCGGATTCCGCGCCACCCTAGTCGCTTCCGGCTCCGCTGGTAACGTTCTCGCTCTGCGCGCCGGCTCCCAATCCGAAATGATGGGCGGCATCACGCTGGATTCGGTGAAGCTTCTGCAGGACAAGCCGGGTGTAGCACGCGATCAGAACGGAGCGCCCCTCATCACGCAGGAAGTCGTCGGTGTTGTTCCCTTTCCATTGATCAGTACAGGAACGGACGCAAACGTCCAGGTTCGCGGCGTATCGCCAAACGTTCTTGATGTCCGGAAGTTTGTGAAGATCCCTCAGGGCCGTATGTTCCAACCCGGGCTGTCCGAACTTGTCGTCGGCAAAAACGCGACGAAGACCTACGCAGGCCTAAAACTGAACGACAGCGTCAACATGGGCGGCGGTCACTGGAAAGTTGTAGGCATATTTGACGCCGGTGGTTCCGCCTTCGATTCCGAAGTCTGGTGCGATTCGAAAATCCTAAATGAAGTGCTCAAGCGCCCGGACAATATTTTTCAATCGGCTACGATTCATCTGACGTCCCCGGCTGCGTTCGACCAATTCAAGGACGCGGTCACTAAAGATCCGCAGTTGAATCTGGATGTTTCGCGGGAAGTGGACTACTACGCGAAGCAATCTACAACCATGACCACACTAATCACGGTGTTGGGTGGACTCGTCGCGTCTATCATGGCTATTGGCGCGATTTTTGGCGCACTTAACACAATGTATTCCGCCGTAGCAGAACGCGGCCGCGAAATCGCCACCATGCGCGCAGTCGGATTCGGAGGTGGTTCCGTCGTGTTTTCTTTCTTGGTTGAGGCGTTGCTGATCTCGTTTGTCGGAGGGGTACTGGGTTGTCTCGCTGTGTTACCGCTGAACGGTTTCACAACGCAAACACTCAACTTTCAGACTTTCTCGAATTTGGCATTCGCCTTCAAGATCACGCTCGACTTGCTGATTGCCGGGGTCATCTTCGCGCTTGTGATGGGAGTCCTTGGCGGCCTTCCGCCAGCGATTCGCGCCGCGAGCCGGCCCGTCGCATCAACTTTGCGCGCTTTGTAGAAACTTCCAAACCAAAAGAAGAAGGCCAACCGCTCTCTCAGGACGGTCGGCCTCTTTCTCTTACTTCTTTAGGTTCCGGATTCTCTCCTGAAGGAGGCAGGAGGAATCAAGTTCCCAGTGTGCTCTGGACGTATCCAGAAACTTGTCAGGCCGCCTTGCTCAGCGGATCGTTCGATGCTGGACGCTGCAACGGACGGCGAGCCAATTCCACCGCCGCAACCGCGCCACGCTTCGCCAAAACTTCCACGGAGTTCACGCTCCGGCGAGCGATATGAACCGCGGGATGATTGCTGGCTGCAACGCGAGCCACTGCCAGTTCCCAGCCCTTCTGGGCCACATACATCCCAACTACTACTGTAGCTATCGCCACAAACACAATCGCGAACAGGGCAAACGCTGCAAGGACTTCCCACGCAAAATACGTCTGGAGCAGTGCCAACGCTCCCAGGAACCCCCACATCCACTTACGCCCCTTGTCTGTCGTCTTCATTCTGTCCTCTATTCCCCTGGTAACTTCCGATCCCTTTTCCAACCCCGCGAGAGATAGTGACCACCCATCCCCCACCGTTTCTCTACGATTGCTGCTACCCCGTTAGATGCGTCCGACTGTACTTAGTTCCAGCCGTCTTACCTGTCCTATTAGACAGGTTGTCCGTCACAAATGCGATGGTACAGGAGTCACATTTTAGTTCCTAAACGTCTCTCCTAGTACGCCCAAGTTGGCGTCGAATCAGGACTTAACGCGAAGAAAATAAACAAGTTAACAAATATCAATGGCGTCTCATTTTGATTCGCAAATCCTTTGCTGTACGCCCTGTGGAAAACCTGTACCGATGTACAGGTTTTTCGCTCATCATGTAACGCGGTTTCCAGGGCGTTTTTGGCTCATCCGGAAAAGGGTCAGGCCTGTTGTTTCGAGCAAGTGCCTATGGTTTAATCCCCATCCAGCCCAGCATGGAAGGTCCTCTCACAATGCAGGCGCCGCCGTCTTCCCGTCTTCGCAATCGCAGCAAGACATCATTCCCGAACAATCGATTCAGTTGCGAATGCCGCGTCTGCCTGACCCGGATTCCACAGCCGGCATTACTCGCTGGACGCTAGACCTCGAAAGCGCAAATGTTCTGCCCAACGCGGTGGAGTTTACGACGCCAGATTTCGAGTTCTATCGTGCGGTCCGCATTTCCACGAGTGAAGACGGCAAGGAATGGTCGCCGGCCGGCGGCGGCGAAATTTATCGCTATCAACTGGAAAGGCGTTTGGAAAACTCAGATCGTGTTCCTGTTTACGGTTATCGGGGCGGACGATTTTTGCGTGTGGAAATTCTTAATGGCAACGACGCGCCGTTAACACTGGTACAGCTCACTGCGTCCATGGTTCCGCGCTTGATCCTCTTCCGGCCCGTGCAAGGGCGCTCGTATCGGCTGGCCTACGGCAATGGCAAAGTGCAACCGCCGCAATACGACCTCGAACGCACGCTTCATGTCAGCGCTGCGGATAAGCCCTTCGCCGCGGAACTGGGCCCCGAGCAGGAAAACGGGGGTTACAAGGATCCTCGCCCATTTTCTGAGCGCTACCCAGAATTGCTATGGGTTGCATTGGGGCTGGCTGTCGTTGCACTCGCATACACGGCACTCCGCACGCTGCGCACACGACCATCCATGCCGCAACAGTGATTCCTGTGGTTTCTCAGTGAAATGAAAATTCAGTTGCCCTTGAGCGGATAGCCCACATCGAATGGCAGTTTTCCATCAACGCGAAGCACTTTCACGGAACTGTTAATTGAATAAACGTCGACGACTCCGATCGCTCCTGGCGTTGCCTCAACAATCTTCAAGAGCTCTTCGTCGCTCTCCACGACCTTCACTGTCGTTCGAGTTTCATTTAGCTTGGCGATCGCGGCGCGCGCTTCCGTCGGAGTTGCACCAAATAGTTTCTGCAGAACCCCATGCATCTCGGGAGCATCCGGATTCTTCATCACAATCATGAAGTTCCTGCCATCCGGCCACGCTTTGGAAACGCCTTTGCAGAACTTTGCCAGATCAGCCAGCGGCACGTCGGCCAGCTTGCTGCTCGCGCTCACCACAATGGCCATATTCTTCACGGCTGGAACCGCCGTGGCTGCAAAAATCAGGGCCAAACAGAACACCCCGAGAGAACGCAACAAGTTCACGGGCAATCTAGCTTGCATGTCCGCCAAGCCTTTCTGAACGCATTGCCAAGAGTATTCCCCCGAATAACGCCTGCCACAAGTAACCATTTCGCACTCGTTGCACTTGTATCGAATCCGCCAATCCATGTAATCAACGCGCACACCTGTACTTCGGACCAGTTCTGTTCGAGCGCCGCCGCACGCTAACTTGTGCCATCACCTTCCCGTTTCGAGGAGCGCGGAATGAGCCGGTTTTTCTCGAGATTCTTTCTGCTGATTTTCCCCGCCGCATTCGCCGCGGGCGCTTCGGCTCAATCCCAGCAACACGTGGCCGATGCCTCCCATCGTTCCGCAGCAAAGCCGGCACGTGTGGCGCTGATTCGCCAGCAGCTATTTGGCTCGATTCCCCTTTCCACAAAATCGGAAGATGCGCGCAAAGCCCTCGAAGCAGCGTGGAACAAATACGAAAACGCCACCTACGACGCATCCGCGGATGATGCGCGGCTTGCAACGCAAAAAGATCCAAATTCCGCGCTCGCCTTTGCCATGATTTCCTTTGCCGCGCGGCGAACCACCCCGGACACCGCCGCTTTAGCCAAGGCAAAATCTCTTCTTTCGCATTCCAGCCCGGACGAACAACTCCTGGTCCGTTGGATGACAGCCATTCAGGACCGCGATCTCCTGCCGGCGATTGCAAGCATGAACGACCTTTTGAAGCACTATCCGCGTGACAAACACATTCTCTACGTCACCGGCGAGTGGCTTTTCATTCAACAAGATGATGATCACGCGCAAGCTTTGCTCGAATCGGCGCTGAAAATTGACCCGGACTTCCCCGCGGCTCTGAATCGTCTCGGATACCTATATATTCGTTCGGCAAAGCCCGAACCGCAGAAAGCGCTCGTCTCGCTGAATCGCTACGCGGAGGTGGAGACGACCTCTTCGAATCCTCAGGATTCGCTCGGCGAAGTTTCTCGAATTGCCGGAGACGACGCCGCTTCCTTGAAACATTTTTCTGCTTCTCTGCGGATCGATCCGACCTTCCTCGCTTCCCAAGAAGGTCTTGGTGACACGCGTACTCTGATGGGCGATTTCGATGGCGCACGCAAGGAATATGACCGCGCCTTGCAAATGGCAAAAAGCCCCGTAGATGAGCTTTACATCAAGGAACAACGCGCTCTTGTCTCCTTCTGGGAAGGCAAAGCGGAACAAGGTCAAAAAGAGCTCGCCGCATTTGCAGAAGAGGCTGCGCAAAAGAAAGAACCAAACGGCCAGTTCAACATCGCGCTCGCACAAGCCATGCTCGCCTCGGACTGGCAGTCCGAATTGAAGCAGTTGAAGGAATTGTCTTCGTTCTTGGAGCAGCCGCATTCCGGCATGCTCGAATCCGACCGCAACGTCGCACGCGCCACAGTCTTGCGCGAACGTGTTCGCATCGCCGCTCTGAACGGTCAAAACGAGGACGCGGCAAAAGCAGCCTCGCAACTGGAAGCGCTGGCCACTTCCACGGGTGACCTGTTCGTCCAGGCTTGTTACGAAACCGCGCGCGGCTACAGATCCTTCGCCCAAAAAGATTTTCAGAACGCATCGGAAGGCCTGGCTGCAGACCCGCACTCGCCTCTGGCCTTGCAGCAACTGGCCGTCGCTCAACACAAGCTGGGTAACTTGGAAGCTATGGAAGCGACACTTAACCGCCTGAAGTATCAGCGCGGCCCGACGGTCGAATGGTTCTTGGTGCGCCACTCCAACGCGAATCAAGGAGTGGTCGCTTCCAACTGAGCTCACCCCCCAAACACGAACGGGGCCGGCTATCCTTCCCCCGGGATAGCTGGCCCCGTTCGCTCCTTTTAGTGACTGTCTTTACGCCTTCTTCTTGATCAGCCGCGTAATCCAAACAAGAATCACCGCGCCAACGAATGCAGTGATGATTCCTCCGATCATTCCTCCGCCCATCGAAATCCCCAGTTTGCCGAAAATCCAGCCCCCCAGGAATCCCCCGAGAATCCCAAGAATGATGTCTACGATGATCCCGTAGCCGCCGCCCTTCATTACCAACCCGGCGAGCCAGCCCGCGATGAGCCCTACGACAAGCCAATAAATCATTTCGCTCTCCTTTATCTTGCTTACGACCTGCCCCTCCGTGAGCCCTCTTTTAGAACAGGCCCTTGCCAAACGTCAACCGTAATCCCGTCGAGAACAGGAGGTCATTGCCCTTCAGGCCCGTTGGCGGATTGCTGATGTAATTGTCGTTAAAAGTGACCTGCCAGCCGAGCCAGTTTTTCAACTTCGTGGTCATGTTCGAATTGAATGCATACCGATAGTTGCCCGTATTGGTCAGGTCCGGAAAGATCGAAAAACTTTCGCTCACCGTGGTGCGGCTGGAGATTTTTGTATCCAGCGATTCGCCAACGACAATTTCTCCGTTCTTCTGGGTGACGGCAGCAAAAGTTGTCGGAGGCACTGTCGGCAGCGTGTACGCAGCGAAATACTCCTGGTTGTAGCTGCCGCCGCCAAAGATGTCGAACGTTGTCTTTGCGGTTTTTATCGCGTGAAATCCCGCGCCACCGCCGACCACGTTTTGCAGATCAAGGTGCTGCAGCGCGTTGTACCCAAAATCCGTGAATCCGAACACAAAGAATCTTTCCGAAACGTTCAAGTCACCTCGAACGCCTCCGCGAATTTCGTGAGCGATGGTTTGGCTCGGGTCCGTAGCGTTGTTCTTGCCATACACAGCCGTCGTATAAAAGGAAATCTTGTCTCGGGAAGTCACGCGCGCCGCTTTCGCCGCAAGGGTGAAGTTCACCGTAGAAGAGTTGCCGCTCGTCACGCTCAACCCGGTATCCAGAATCCCGCTCCAGAAATCCGTCAGCTTTGGATGCTGCAAACGGTAAATCTCCGCATCGTGTGCAGCCTGCTCCGCATCGTTGCGCACAAACGTCACATTTTCCTTGGCAGCCTTTACTTCGCCGGTCGTTTTCGTTGCCACATCAAAAGTCGTATTTCCTTCCGTGGTCACCGTTCCGACAATCGTCTGACCGTCCTTCAGCGCCAGATGCAGCGGCTGTGTCGACACAATTGACGTAATAGCTTCCCATTTCACGCTCACATCTCCTGCCAATTCCGTCTTGATGAGCAGCGTCTCTTCCTTGTCGTCGGTTTTTACGATCGTTCCCGTTAAACGATCGCCATTCTTCAGCGTGACCTGATCTGCCATCGCGCTTATCGCGCAAACACACAACACCAGTGCGCCTATTCCGATACGTCTCATTTTCTTTCTCCTTGCAATTGTGAGGCTGGGTGACTCCGGGCGCCGGAGTCTTGTGACTCGAGAGCTTTGTCCCCAAAAGCGCTTCAATCTTACTTGATGCTCAATCCAGCCGTCCATGATTTCGACGCGCTCTCGCTTCTTCGTGTTTCTGCCTCCGTTTCGTATACTTTCTTATTCAGGGGAAGCTGCATCTCACTCCGTGGGGGAGCCTCAAACATGCGTCGTCGTCTCTTTGTCCTTGCTTTTGCCGCTTTGTCTCTCTCGACCGCTTCCTGCGGAAAATTCGGCGCCCAGCGTAACAGTTCCTCTTCGACTCCTCCCACCATTGTTTTCATGACTGACTTCGGTACAGCCAACGACGCAGTCGCGCTTTGCAAAGCCGTGATTCTCCAAATCGCTCCCGACGCGCGCATCATGGACATCACGCACCAAGTCACGCCCTTTCAAATTGAAGAGGGAGCGCGCAACCTCGCCTCCGTTTCTGCCTACTACCCTGCGGGCACAGTGTTTCTTACCGTGATTGATCCGGGGGTGGGCACTTCGCGCAAAGCCGTCATCGTCAAAACGAAAAAGGGCCAATACTTTGTTCTGCCGGACAATGGCCTCATCACTCCCGTTCTCGATCGCGACGGTCTTGAGGGCGCTCACGAAATCACGAATCAAACATGGATGATTTCTTCCGCAGTCTCTTCGACATTCCACGGACGCGACATTTTTTCTCCTGCCGCTGCGCATCTCGCTGCGGGCTGGGACTACACCATCGCCGGCCCTGCCGTTCCCGAACTCGTTCGCCTTACCGTGAAAAAAGCCACCGTCGAGGAAAAAGGAATCACCGGTGAAATTATCGCCCTCGACGATCCTTTCGGCTCGCTCATTTCCGATATTCAAGCGGACGATTTCCGCGCACTCGGCTACGAAGTCGGTGACAAGGTCAGCTTCCAGCTCAACGGAAAGTCCGTTGTCCTTCCCTTCGGCAAGACCTTCATGGATGTCCCCGTCGGCGATTCCCTTCTCTATCAGGACTCGCGCGGCCGCATCGCCATCGCCGTGAATCAGGGCAATTACTCAAAGAAGTTTGGAATTGATCCGCCCGCGATTATCTTCGTTCCCCGCAAAGGCGCCGCCCTAAAGCACTAGTTCTGTTAAGGCAGAAACCGAGACTCGAACCAATGCCTCGATGACGGTACAGAACAATTGTCATTCCGAGCGCAGTCTGCGAAGCGAGGAATCTGCTTTTTCCTTTATGCCAATCATTTTCCTTACCAATTCCTCTCGCATCTTCGGCGTAATCCACACAACCTTCCCCCCCAAGGCCCTGAATCGTGTCGATCACATGACCCGTCTCCATGAACATCGAATCACGATCCGCCTCCACATAAACTGTCCACTCCGCGCGCCGATCCAATTCCCTCTTCAACTTCACTTCAAGGTCGTCCCACCCGGCCTCTTTTCCATTCAATAGAACGCGGCCATGGCCATCAACGTAAACACTCATTGTCTCCGGCCACGGGCTTTCCGGAGCAGGAATGTGGCTCCGAATTTTCCAGTCGATTCGCAAACCTTTGGACGGCCATGGGCCAAAACTCTGAAAAACGATTAGCAGCGTCATCAGCACGCAGATCCACGACAAGGAAAACGCGTTCAACATGGCAAAAACAATGGGTGGATTGGGAGCGCGCCGGTTCCATCGCGTCACATTTCGCAACGGAAGGTCAGGAAAAATCCGGAGCCGTGCGCGCCCCGCCGTCTCTTTATTCAACGCAAGTTTCAGCCCACGAAAAATGCAATCGACACCCGCACCAAACAGCGAAAAAAAGATAAATGAGACGATTGCCTGCTTTGGAAAATCATAAAGGTCCCAATAAACCTCCGCATTCGGTGCGGGACTAACCCACCAAAGAAATCCAAACGCGAGACCAATCAGCGCCAACCCAACCAGGCAGAAACGTAAAGGGAGCATATCTCTCTCATCTTTGGACTCCGCCCCTCGCTCTCAAGTGCCCGCTCTCCTATCGCGCCTTTCGTAGCGCCGGGCTTCAGCCCGGCATCTATCTTTCGAACGTTCTTGCAAGCCCCGGCAAACAATGCCCTTACTTAACTGATTGACAATAGTTATTCAGATGATATACTGGCGTTTCATGCTGGGCCGTACGGTTCTCCCTCACCCGGCCGCGAATTTCCCCCCTCGCCGGCCTCCCCACCATTCCCCGATTCAAATCAAAAACTCACGTAACTCCTTTAGAATCCGCAGTTCCATAAAATCTGCTTCTAACCCTTTTAGAATCCGCAGTTCCAAAACGCTAGACTTAAAGTCCTTTAGAATCTGCAGTTGCAGAAAAACGTACCTATACCCCCTTCATGCCCCTGCTAAACTTGGGGCGAGAAATCCAAGGAGCTGTTCCCATGTCTGAAGCTACTCAGCCCGCCTACAGCGGCCCGACCCGTACGGAAACCGACTCGATGGGCCCGATCGAGGTCCCCACCGACCGCTACTACGGCGCGCAAACCGCCCGCTCGCTCATTCATTTCGCGATTGGCAAAGACACCATGCCGCCGGAGCTCATCCGCGCGTTCGGTATCCTCAAAAAGGCTGCAGCCCTCGTTAATCAGGATTTGGGCAAGCTTTCCACTGACAAAGCGAAGCTCATCACGGAAGCCGCCGACGAAGTCATCAGCGGCAAGCTCAACGACCATTTCCCTCTGCGCATCTGGCAAACCGGCAGCGGTACGCAGACCAACATGAACGTCAACGAAGTCATCTCCAACCGCGCGATTGAAATTTCCGGCGGCGCAATGGGCAGCAAAAAGCCCATTCATCCGAACGACGACGTCAACATGTCGCAGTCGTCGAACGACACGTTTCCCACTGCGATGCACATTGCGGCAGCGACCGAAACCGCGCGAAAACTTTTGCCCGCGGTAAAAAAGCTGCGCGATGCGCTTGACGCCAAAGCGAAAGAGTTCGCCGGAATCGTAAAAATCGGCCGCACCCATTTGCAGGACGCCACGCCGCTCACCGTGGATCAGGAATTTTCCGGCTGGGTGAATTTGCTGGATCGCGACGGCGGGCGCATCGCCGTGGCGCTCGATGGTCTTTATGATTTGGCGATTGGCGGAACGGCAGTCGGTACGGGCCTCAATGCGCATCCGGAATTTGCCGAACGCGCCGCGCGCAAAATTTCTGAACTCACCGGGCTTCCCTTCCGTTCGCATCCCAACAAATTCGCTTCGCTTTCCGCGCATGACGAAATCGTCTTCGCCTCCGGCGCGTTAAAGACGCTGGCAGCTTCGCTCATGAAAATCGCGAATGACGTGCGGTGGCTCGCTTCCGGCCCGCGTTGCGGCCTCGGCGAATTGTCGCTGCCGGAAAATGAACCGGGCTCCAGCATCATGCCCGGCAAAGTAAATCCCACTCAGTCCGAAGCGCTCACCATGGTCGCTGTACAAGTCATGGGTAATGACGCCGCCATCGGCTTCGCCGGCTCGCAGGGCAATTTTGAACTAAACGTATTCAAGCCGGTGATGGTCTTCAACTATTTGCACAGCGTCGAACTCCTCGCCGATGCCTGCAATTCGTTTGTGGATCACTGCGTCGTCGGTATCGAAATCAATCGCGCGCAGATTGACAGCTATGTGCAGAATTCGCTCATGCTGGTCACCGCGCTCGCTCCCAAAATCGGCTACGACAACGCAGCCAAAGTCGCCAAAGCCGCGCACCACTCCGGCATCAACCTCCGCGACGCCGCCATCAAACTCGGCTACGTCACCGCCGAAGAGTTCGACGCCGCCGTCAAACCCGAGGACATGACCCACCCCTAGCGGACCACATTAAATGGAAACAAGCCTGACAATACGGAATTTTCGATGCTTTAAGGATGATAATCCTGCGAGCATTTGCCTTCGTTCAGGGTTCACTGGCTTTGTGGGACCGAACAATTCTGGAAAGTCTTCCCTGTTGAAGTTTTTTTATGAAATGCGACCGGTGTTCGACATGTTCAACAGTGGCATGTCAGCACACATCTTCGTCACAAATACGCCACCCCTAACGTTTGGTCCACAACCGACGCTATTTGACCGACACGAGTTCTTCAATAATTCCAATACCCGAGACCTTCATATAGATATAAGGCTCAGTGAACAACTGGAAGAGGCGGGAATTCCGAAAGCTGACCGCGTTCGTCTGACTGTGCTTCACAATACGAACAATTGGAGAGCAACTATTGACAATATTCCGCAATTTACGGGTCCGCGGAATGATATGTCCATAAGCAACGGACTTCTATATGCGGCGTCAACGCCGATAGTGAATCTCGGTCCGCTTTTCGAGGCATTCCAATTATTGAAAGACACTCTTTATATCGGCCCCTTTCGTAATGCCATCAATATCGGTTCCAGCGACACGTACTTTGACATTCCAGTTGGCCAGGCATTCATTGGGACATGGAAACATTTCAGATCCGGAAGTCAGAAGCAAAACAACGAAGCATGCCACCAACTAACTGCAGAGATTCAGGACATATTTGGATTCAAATCGCTGGACATTACTCCCTCTGCCGACGACCGCTCTCTTCAGTTCATGATCAACGGACGGAGTTTCAAACTTCATGAGGTTGGCTCTGGGCTGGCACAATTTCTAATGGTGCTAGCGGCAGCAGCGACGAGAAAACCAGCGTATATTCTGATCGACGAACCAGAGTTGAACCTGCATCCCGCCCTGCAATCAAAATTTCTTACTACATTAGGCTCTTACGCAAAGTGTGGAGTGCTTTTTGCAACTCATAGCCTCGGTTTAGCACGGCAGTGTGCGGACACTCTATACACAGTCCGAAACCCAGAAAACAGCGGCAGCAGCATAAAGGAGTGGAATACAACCACAAGCTTTGCTGAATTTCTTGGAGAGCTGGGGTATTCCGGGTATCGGGAAATGGGCTTCAGCAAAATATTATTTGTGGAAGGCAAGACGGAGATCAAGACGTTTCAAGAGTTTTTGCGAAAACTTAAGAGGGACCACGAGTTCGTGGTTTTGTCTCTGGCAGGAAGCGACATGATCAATCCCTCAATTGAGCAGGAACTTTCAGAGGTTCTCAGACTCTCTGACAAGGTTTTTTCAATAATTGACAGTGAACGGGAAAAGGAAAAAGCTCCTTTGGCCCCTTCACGCGAAGGTTTTGTCGGCGTCTGTAAGAAGCTAGGGATAAAGTGCCACGTACTGACCCGACGCGCTACCGAAAACTACTTTCCTGAAAGTGCCGTTAAAGTTCTCGGTGAAAACTTTCACGCACTCACTGAATTTGAAGCGCTAAGTAGCGCCTCGCCTCGATGGGGAAAGTCGCAGAATTGGAAGATTGCGCGCGAAATGTCCGTTGAAGATATAGCGGCTACGGATTTCGGCCAATTCCTGGCCACTATATGAAAGCGGACATTTTGAAGATCAAACTAATGCTTGCTGTACTGCTTTGCAGCTCTGTGGAACAAGCGAACGCTCAGGCGACGCACACGCTGAAGGCGACGCCGACGACGGTGGCGTGGGGCTACTACGACGCGAAAGCGAAGCCAGTGTTACGCGTGAAATCGGGCGACACGGTCGAGATTCAAACGCTCATCACCAACAGCCCGAAGCGGCTCGAAGATGCGGGCGTTCCGGCGAATCAAGTCGAGCAAGCTCTGCGCGATATTACGGATCAGGTGAAGGACAAAGGGCCCGGCGGGCACATTCTAACTGGTCCCGTCTACGTCGAAGGCGCGGAGCCCGGCGACGTGCTCGAAGTAAAAATCGTCGCCATCAAGCTGGCGATTCCCTATGCCTACAACGCCTTCGGACCGGGCCGCGGTTACCTGCCGGACGATTTTCCCTACTCGAAAATCAAAATCATTCCGCTCGATGCGCAGCGCATGACGGCGCACTTCGCCGACGGCATCGAAATTCCGCTGCATCCTTTTTTCGGCAGCATGGGCGTGGCGCCGCCGGAAAGCGTCGGTAAATGGAACAGCGCGCCACCGTGGATCATGGCCGGAAATATGGACAACAAGGATCTTGTCGCCGGAACCACGCTGTACATTCCGGTGCACGCGAAGGGCGCGCTCTTTGAAGTTGGCGACGGCCACGCAGGACAAGGCGACGGCGAAGTGGACATCACCGCGCTCGAAACGTCGCTCATCGGCACATTCCAATTCAACGTGATCAAGCACAAGAATCTAAAGTGGCCGCGAGCGGAAACGCCCACGCACTACATCACCATGGGTTTTAATGACGATTTGAACGCCGCCACCACGCTCGCCGTCCGCGAAATGATCGATTTCCTTGTGACAGAAAAGCACCTCTCGCGCGATGATGCCTACATGCTCGCCAGCGTCGCCGCCGACCTCCACATCACCGAACTCGTGGACGGCAACAAAGGCGTCCACATGTCACTCCCCAAATCCATCTTTGTGACCGGAGCGAACGGAGCGCTCAAATGATGAGCCTCGACGGTTTTCGATCAAGGCTCCCAAACAATTGTCATTCCGAACGAAGTGAGGTATCTGCTTTTTCTTCTGCTTGCGGCGAAGATCATAAAATCCAGCAAGGCTCGAGTTGCTCCGAGGTCTATGTGACAGGCACTCAACAATTGTCATTCCGAGCGCAGCGAGGAATCCGCTTTTAAGGTTTGGACCATGGAGAAGCTCTACTACGTCTATATCCTGGTAAGCCGCTCGCGGACCCTATATACCGGCGTAACCAACAACGCCATCCGCCGAGTCTCCCAGCATCGGGAAGGCATTGGGAAAGGCTTTTCCAGCCGGTACCGTATCCACCGCCTCGTTTATTTTGAAATGTTCCACGACGTGCGGGCAGCGATCGCAAGAGAGAAAGTCATCAAGGGGTGGAGTCATGCGAAGAAGGTCGCATTAATCGAAGAAAGAAATCCTACCTGGGACGATATGGTGGGAGACTTGTTTCCGCCTTTCCCGAGAGAGGAAAAAGCAGATTCCTCGCTTCGCTCGGAATGACAATTGAGCTTGCTGTTGTTCAAATATCGGGGAATCGAGCAGTGGTTGCGGTAATTATGGTGATCAAGAAGAGAACGCCAGAACTCCAGCCGGGACAACAAGCCCAGATTGTCTCGTGGCTGGGAACGTACGACCGGGAGGTCGCGTGATTCAACGAAGTGTGTACTCGCTTGTCTTGTATGGGCTCAAAAGTCTCAGTGCACTCTGTGCTCCGGCCTCTGTGCTCTCTGCGTTATGTCTTTTTCTCTCCTTCTCCGCAGCGGCACAAACGTCAACATACGCGCCGGAATGGTGCAAAGCGCTGCCGCGGCCGGATTACAAAACGCTGCAACGCGTGCTTCCGGACGAAACCTGGTTTGAAGTCTATAAAGTGGCGCCGCAAACCTTTGCGATTTACGAGCCGCATCAATCGGAAGAAACGATTTCCTACCTGCTGGTGGGAACGAAACAAGCCGTGCTCTTCGACACCGGCATGGGCATTGGCGATTTGCAGAAACTCGTGCGGCGTCTGACTTCGCGGCCCATCGTCCTGCTTAATTCACATACGCATGACGATCACGTCGGCAGCAACTGGCAATTCCCTTTTGTCTTTGGCATGGATACGGAATTCACCAAGAAAAATGCAAAAGGCTCCGTGGAAGACGCCCAAGCGGAAATCGCTCCCGGAGAAGTCTGCGGCGATTTTCCTGCCAAGTTCGATCCAAAGACCTATCGCACGAAACCATGGCACATCTCGATCTGGATTCATGACGGCTTCAAGGTGAATCTCGGCGGCCGCACCGTGGAAGTGATTGCCACGCCGGGGCACACGCCCGACGCAATTTCGCTTTTCGATCGCGAAAACGGTTTGCTCTTTACCGGAGATACGTACTATCCGGGTCCTATCTGGCTCTTCCGCCCGGAGACGGATATGAAGGCGTACGCCGCATCCGTCAAAAAATTGCACGACTTGAAACCCGGAGTGAAAATGGTCCTGGGCGCGCACAACGTTCCGGTTGCTTCTCCGGAAATCTTGGATGAATTGATGGCCGCAACGCAGCAACTGCTCGACAATAAATTGACCGCGAAACCCGAGAGCGGTGGCAAGGCGATGTACACGTCCGGTAACATTTCATTTCTGACGAAAGCGGCCAAATGAAGCGCGGACGACTCTTCGGGACTTTGCTGGCGCTCGCCGCGTTCTATCCGATCGCACTATGCGCCGCGCAGAAAAACCCGAAGGATCTGAAGCCGCTCAAGAAGACAGTCTGGGGACTCGATGGCGGCGCTTCGTTCGCCACGGACGGCCAAATCCCCGGCGGCCCTTGTTTCCGCATGACCGGTATGGTCACCGCGCCGGATTTTTTTGACAATTTGAAGCGCGTGGATGACGACAACGGCTCGACCTATGTGCGCGGTAATGAAACTGTCACCGAATTCCCGCCTCGCCTCGATGTTTCCGTCCTGATTCACGATTTGCCTTGCTCCTTCAAGCTGAAAGACAAGCCCTTCAGCCGATGGCTGACCAAGGAAGACGTCGGACAACTGAAACTGAAACTCTATTGGAAACGCGGCGTGGAATTGCGGCGTACAAACTGGGTTGAAACGCCACGCATGGCGATTCGCACGCTGGAACCTAACATCAAGCCCGAAGCGAACGACTTGCCCGAGCGGTACGAGTGGAGTATCCAGTTCGCCCTGCCCGCCGAAGGCGTGCCGATTGACGAAAGCCTGGTGTTCACCCTGGTGGCTCCGGACGGCACCGTCACCGCCAGAACTTCCGCAAAGCTATGAGGAACGAGAAAGAAAAAAAAACTGACTATTCATGGAGAGAGGGTTTACTATGGTGAAAGAGAGCATTACTGACAGGAAAATTGCGAGGAAGGAAGATGGTCGCGCAACATCTGAAAAAAGAGCTGGATCGCTATCACTTTGGAGACAAGCTGCGGCAACTGCGGCTGCGGCGAAAGATGGGTTTGGTGGAATTGAGCAGGCATACGGGACTCTCGCCGGCGCTCCTCTCCAAGCTGGAGCACGGCAAGCTCTATCCCACCCTGCCGACGCTTTCACGCATCGCTCTGGTCTTCAGCGTGGGGCTGGAACATTTCTTCTCGGATGATCGCGTGAAACATTTGTTTGCTTTGTCGCGGAAAAAAGATCGGCTGAAATTCCCCGAGGCGCCGGGGGTGGACAATTTTGCGTTCAGCTTTGAATCGCTGGACTATCCGGCGACGGACCGAAAATTCAATTCTTATTTGGCGGATTTCAAAAGCGTTCCCACGGGAAAAGTGCGCGTGCACCAACATGCGGGAGTGGAATTTATCTATGTGCTGAAAGGGCGGCTGACGCTGAAAATCGGCCAGGATACGGAATATCTGGATGCGGGCGATTCGCTTTATTTCGATTCGCAATTGCCACACGGATACAGCCGTGCGGGAACGGCGCCGTGCAGCGCGCTCGTGGTAACGGCGGAATAAGGACTTTTCGTTGGCGTTGAAGCATCAAGGGTTGGGGTAGACTCGAAGAAACGCCATGAACGGACGGAAACTCTTCCTTGCCGCAACAGCCATCGTCCTGGTGGCCGTAATTTTGTTTGCGAGATGGATTTTGCATGATGGGTTGAGCGCGAAGGCTACGCCTTCGTGGGTAGAAACGCTGGTCGCGCGCAAGTCGCGGCACCTTTCTATTCCCAGCGGCGCGAAGGAGCAGAAAAACCCGGTCGCGGACTCTGTGGAAGTACAGCGCGATGCGCGGTTGCACTTCGCGGATCACTGCGCGGTGTGCCATGGGAACGACGGCAGCGGCGACACGATGATGGGCCACGGCCTTTATCCCAAGCCACCGGACCTGCGCGGTGCACACACGCAGAAACTCTCGGATGGTGAACTATTCTGGATCATCGAAAACGGCGTGCGGTTCACGGGAATGCCCGCATTTGGCGGCGCCGGAGCTCACGGTGGGCAGGACGATAGTTGGAAGCTGGTGCACTTCATCCGGCACTTGCCGCAATTGACGGTGGAAGAGCGGATGGAGATGGAGCGTTACAATCCGAAGGGACCGGAAGAGATGGAGGAGCAGAAACAGGAAGATGAATTCTTCAATGGAGCGCCGCAACAACCTTCGGGCGCGGTGGAGCATCACCATCATTAGAAGAATGCCGATTGCAAAGAGATTGTTTGCGAGCGCGGGCATTGGAGCTTTGATAGCGCTGCTGATTTGCGGGACGTTGGCGCGGTCGCAAACGAAAAGCGCGCTGGTTTATGGGAACCTCTATCGCGTACACGCGGGATTTCTCGAGTTGAAGGGCGGTAAGAATATTACCGTCGTGAAAATAGACGCTGCGACGATCTATTGGGACGGGAAAGCGGACAAAGCAGCCGCGAAAAAAGATTTGGTCGCGGGCGATGAAATTATCGCGGAGATGGCAGAAAAAGACGGAGTGGTTGTGGCAAAGAAAATACGTTTTCTGCACCGCGGAACATGAAGAGTTCTCAGCCGGAATAATTGGAGGGTGTGATGAGAAGAGGTTCGTTGAAGATCGTGGTGGCAAGCTTCGTGGCGCTGATTCTTGCGGTGGCGACGTATGCGCATGGAGACAAAGTTCATGTGATGGGTACGCTGGCGAAGGTCAGCGCGGATTCAGTTTCCGTGAAGACGGCGGACGGAAAGACCGTGGATGTAAAATTGGCGACGACGACAGTTTACATTTTGCGTGATGGAAAGAGCAAAGACGGAGTGGCAGCGAAATTTGCGGATTTGGCTGTGGGACAGAAAGTGATTATTCACGCGACGCCGAAGAATGGAGCATTGATCGCTGATGAAGTAAAGTTCGGTGCGGCGGGCGGCGAGGCCGCTGCGACGAAGCCGACTGGAAATTAAGAAGCGCTCACTCAACAACGTGACAAGAATAGGTTTTTAGAACGAGCCAAAGCTCCCGGCCCGGTTGAAGGTTGAGAGAGCGAGCGGCGCTCAGCGTGACGTGGGCTTCAAAAAGAGCGCCGGCATCGATTTTGCAAATCATGGTAACGCTATGCTGCTCGACCGATTTGAGCGTGCCGTGAAGGATGTTGCGGGCGCTGAGGCTAGCGGGCCGATCGAGCGCCAGCAAAATATCACCGGCGCGGATGGCGATGCGAACTTCATCGCCAGGTTTTGCGTGGCCGAGCGGAACTTCGATTGAAGTTGTTGAGTTTTTCAGAACGACGCGCATGACGCCGTCGTCGAGACGGATTTCCTTAACGGTTCCTTCCAAGATGTTTTCGAAACCTGCTGCCTGAGCAAGGCGGTGCTGGCGCGGCGCGTCGAGAACTGTGCGAGGAATTCCCTGCTGAACAATCTTTCCGCTATCTATCGTGATGACTCGCTCGCCGAGCGCGTCCACTTCCGCGCGGTCGTGCGTGACATAGAGAATGGGGATTTGATGCGCAGCATTCCATGCGCGCAGGTCCGCGATGATGGAGTTTTTAAGTTCGGCGTCGAGGCCGGAAAGCGGCTCGTCGAGAAGGAGCGCGCGGGGATTCGTGACGAGAGCGCGGGCGAGAGCGACGCGCTGGGCTTCGCCTCCGGAGAGTTCAGCGGGCTTGCGGGATTGCAGACTTTCCAAGCGAAATAATTTTAGGATTTGGGAGACGGATTTTTCGCGAACGGCTTGCTGGAGATGGGAAATTCCGTATTCGACGTTCTGCTTTGCGGTGAGATGCGGGAAGAGCGCCGACGACTGAAAGAGATAACCGAGGCGGCGTTTTTCAGGAGGCAAGTTGATGCGGGTTGCGCTGTCGAAGAGTGTTTCGTTGGCGACAGAAACGCTGCCTTCGTCCGGAGCGATGAGGCCCGCAACACAATCGAGCAGAGTGGATTTACCGGCGCCAGATGGGCCGAAGAGAATGGTAAAGCCGGCTGGAATCACGATGTCCGCGGAGAGGTGCAACGAGCCGCGCGAGAAGCTCACGCGAATCGCCAATCCGGATTGGGCTAGTTCGACAGCCATCGCACACCTACGCGCCGGTTGAAACCATAGACGATGGCAAGAAGAAGAAATGAAAGTCCGAGAAGAGTGAAGGCGAGCTGATTGGCAAGAGAGTTTTCAATGGACTGAACGTGGTCGTAGATGGCTATGGATACTGTGCGAGTGACACCGGGGAGATTGCCACCGACCATGAGTACGACACCAAATTCACCGAGGGTGTGGGCGAAAGTAAGAATAAGCGCGGTGAGTACACCGGGAAAGGAAAGTGGGAAAACGACCCGCCAGAAGGTGCGCCAGGAGTTTGCGCCGAGAACGTGGGAGGCGGCGATGAGTTTTGGATCGAGGCGTTCGAACGAGGCGACGAGAGGCTGAACGCAAAACGGAAGGCTGTAGAGAACGCTGGCGACGACGAGGCCCATGAACGTGAATGCGAGCGTCTGGCCGAAGAGAGCGAGCCAGAGTTTGCCAAGCAGGCCGCGGGGGCCCATGGCGATGAGGAGATAAAAGCCGAGGACAGTAGGAGGAAGAACAAGCGGAAGAGCGACGACGGCCTCGATGAGGAATTTGGCACGGAATTTAGAGAAAGCGAGCCAGTAGGCGATGGGCAAGGCGACAACGAGAAGAATCGCCGTGACGAGGAAGGCAAGGCGGAAAGAGAGAAGAAGTTCGGTCATGAGTTCAGAAAGTTTATCTTGGAATGGACGGACCGAGAGATTCGGGGTTAACGAAACCGTATTTTTCGAAGATTGCCCGGGCGGCAGGTGTTTTGATGAAAGCAAGGAAGGCGAGTGCGGCATCTCTGTGGGTCGAGCTTTTCAAGGCGACGTAAGACTGGAGGAGCGGTGTGTACTGCTCCTGGGGAATTTTCCAGGTGTGACCACCAGCGAAATTAGGGGAAGAGACGAGCGAAACCGCAAGAATGCCGATTTGCGCGTTGCCGGACTGAACGAATTGAGCGGCTTGCGAGATGTTTTCGCCAAAGACGAGTTTGTCTTTAACTTTTTCGTATAGGCCGGAATTCTTGAGGGCTTCGACGGCGGCGCGGCCGTAGGGAGCGTGGTCGGGATTAGCGATGGCTATTTTCTTTACGGCTGGATCAAGCAGAGTTTGCCAACCAGATTTTGAAGGATCGAGTTTTGAGACGCCTTGAGTCCAGAGAACGATTTTGCCAACGGCGTAAGAATCGGCGGAGTTTGACAGGACAAGACCGGCTACATTGAGTTTGTGTGGATACTCGGAGTCAGCCGAGAAGAAGAGGTCGAATGGAGCGCCGTTCTGGATTTGCGCGAAGAAATTGCCGGAGGAGCCGAAGGTGAGATTGGGTTTGACGCCGGATTGTTTTTCGTAAGCGGCAGCGAGATCCGTCATGGCGAATTTGAGGTCGGCGGCGGCGGCGATGTTGAGTTGGGGCTGTTGGGAGAGAGAGAGGGGAGGAATAGCCACAGAGGCACAGAGGGCACAGAGGATAGGTAGAGAAAAGGGGGCACGATATATCGTGGCCCTACGGCAGAAGAAATTGGAAATTCCGAGCATGGTCAGACGCGCAGGATCATGACTTCGGTGGATTTGACGAGGGCGGCGGCGCGTTCCCCGGGTTTGAGACGAAGTTCACGAGCGGCATCGGCGGTGATTAGCGAAGTGATGTGTTGTTCTCCGATGCGTAGAGTAACTTGGGCGAGAAGACCGTCGTATTTGATGGCGACGATGCGGCCAACGAGCTGATTGCGACCGGAGATTTTGCGGAAGGCGCCGCGACGTTCGGAGACATCGCCGCGATTGAGTTTGGCGGGGATGAGGCGGTCGATTTCGGATTCGGGAACGCGGTGATGGCCGCCAGGAGTCTTAGCGGTTTTGAGTTTGCCGCGATAGATCCACTGTTTGAGAGTGGGATAACTAATGCCGAGAATATTCGCGGCTTCGCGAGGTGACAGGAGACGTTGCATAGGTTCACCTGGATAAGCCTTACCCCCAAAAGGAGTGAGGCTACAAAGTATGGACGATTTTTTTGGATAGGACAATACGGATTTAGGCGGTTGGGCGACCGGATGACGACAGGATCGAGCGGGCGGACAAGTTGAGGTCCTTAGGGTATACGCGAAGATGCCCGAAGGAAGACAGGGTTATCTTTCTGACAGCAAGAAGGCCTCACGCTAAGTGGTGAGCTACAGATGCGAGAGCTAATTGCGGAGGGGTTTACCGGTTTTGAGGGTGTGGGCGATGCGAGCCTGGGTGAGCTTTTCTCCGCAGAGAGAGACAAAGGCTTCGCGCTCGAGGTCGAGGACATATTGTTCGCTGACGAGTTGCGGCGAAGTGAGTGCGCCGCCGGAAAAGATGTTGGCAAGTTTTCGGGCGACGACGGCATCGTATTCGGAGGCATAACCACCGCGGACGAGCATGTGGATCATGAGTTTTGCGGCGGAAAGAAATTGATCGCCGAGGACTTTGATTTGGGTGGTTTGCGCGCCTTCTTGCCACGAAGCAGCACTGGGCTTCCAACCGGAGCGATAAAGTGCGAGAGCGGTTTCTTTGGCGTCGGCGACGAGGCGCTGCGAGTTCATGGAATAGAGATCTTCGCGCCGGAGATAGCCGAGGTCGCGGGATTCCTCGGCGCTGGTTCCGACCTTGGCGAGGGCGACGTTTTCGAAGATCGGTTTTAGCGCGTGGAAGAGGTCGAGGTCCTCTCCGCCAGCAGCGTTTTCGTTGGCGCGAATAAGCATCTCCTTGGAGCCACCGCCGCCTGGAATAAGGCCGACGCCGGTTTCGACAAGGCCGATGTAGGCTTCGGCGGCGGCGTGAATGCGCGCGGCGTGAAGGCTGACTTCGCAACCACCGCCGAGAGCCATGCCTTGAGGCGCAGCGACGACGGGTTTGCGCGCGTATTTTATGGCGAGGTTGATGTTCTGGAATTGCTTTACCGCCATGTGGAGCTCGTCCCACTCCTGTTCTTGAGCTGCGACAAGAACAAGCATGAGATTTGCGCCGACGGAGAAGTTCACAGCCTGATTGGCGATAACCATGGCGTCAAAGTCAGATTCGAGGCGCTTCAGGCCTTTGTTGATCATGGCAATGAGGTCTGCGCCAATGGCGTTCATCTTGGCGTGAAATTCGCAGCAGAGGACGCCGTCGCCGAGATCAATCAGGCTGGCGCCGGAGTTGCGCTCGACTTCTTTTCCGGCATCTTTTAGGGATTTGAGGATAATGACACCATGCGGTTCCACGACTTTCTTGGAACCAGAAGAGGCGAGATCGAAAACGGTGGTAGTTCCCTTCTCCGATTCATAAAAGCTCTTGCGGGCAGTTCCGAGAAGCTTTTCGATGAGCGCAGGAACGGGGCGATTTTCTTTCTTGAGCTGGCCGGTGAAATTCTGGACACCGAGAGCATCGATTATTTCGAAGGGGCCGAGTTCCCAGCCGAAGCCCCAGCGCATGGCGCGGTCAACATTGGCAATCTCATCTGAAATTTCGGGGACGCGGCGAGCAGCGTAAGAACAAGTTTCGGAAAGCGCTCCCCAGATAAATTGCTGGGCTTTGTCCCCGGGTTGGCCCGCGAGGATGGGGCCGACGAGACTGCGGAGGCGTTCGCGCGTGTCTTCGATGGCTTTGCCTGCTTCGAGCGAGGGGAATCTGGCTTTTTGGCGGGGACGATATTCGAACGTGTTGGGGTCGAGGGTAAGAATTTCGTTTTCGGCGCTGCCTTTGACTTTCTTGTAGAAGCCCTGGCCGGTTTTGTCACCGAGCATATTGCGCTTGAACATTTCTTCGACGAGCGCGGGGACCTTGTAAAATTCGCGGGATTCGTCATTGGGCGCGGTCTGGTAAATGTTTTTGACGACGTGAACGAGGACATCCAGACCGACAATATCGGCGGTACGAAACGTGGCGGATTTGGGCTGGCCAATGGCGGGGCCAGTGCAGGCGTCAACTTCTTCGACGGTCATGCCAAGCGATTGCATGAGGCGCAATGCGTTGAGCATGGAAAATGTGCCGATGCGATTAGCGATGAAATTCGGCGAGTCTTTTGCGGGGACAACGCCTTTGCCGAGACGGCGATCGCAAAATTCAGTAAGAGTTGCGAGGACATCGGGCAGCGTCTTCGGGCCAGGGATAATTTCTACCAACTTCAGGTAGCGGGGCGGGTTAAAGAAGTGAGTGCCGGCCCAGTGCTGCTGGAACTCTTCGGGCAGGCCTTCGGCGATGAGATGAACGGGAAGGCCGCTGGTGTTTGTGGTGACGATTGCGCCGGGCTTGCGAAATTGTGCGACGCGGGAAAGGAGCTTGCGTTTGATTTCGAGATTTTCGGCGACGACTTCAATGATCCAGTCGGCTTCCGCAACGCGGGCAAGATCGTCTTCAAAATTGCCAATGGAGATTTTGTCGGCGAGAGCGGGAGTGAAAAAAGCGGCGGGACGAGATTTCCTGGCGGCTTCAAGACCGGCACGGACGATTTTGTTTCGGTCGGCAGGAGGAGCGTCGGGCTTGAGGTCGGGCGGGACGATATCAAGAAGAACGCAAGGCAGACCGGCATTGGCAAAATGGGCAGCAATACGAGCGCCCATGGTGCCCGCGCCGAGGACGACAGCTTTTTGGATCGAACGAGTCATGAAGGACCTTTTTGAGGCGAGTATGCGAAGGGACAGGTTACAAAACCGGCATGGAGCGGTCAAACCGGAGGCAAGTGGAATTACCGATCATTTTGAATTTTGACTTATTGTGTCACGAAAAAGAAAGTTCAAAACGACAGGCAATTCATGTGGTGATTTTAGAAATTCAGACGGAAGCACTTTTTTTGCAAGACGGGCACAGATTTAGAATGGGATTAAGATGAGTGACGGAAGAGTGAATACGGCGCTGGAGTGGATACGGACGGCGAAAGAGAAATTTCGCGCGTTTGCGTATGGCGGCGATGGGGAGCCGAAAGAGCGGCCGCGTGTTGGGCTGGCGTTGGCGGGCGGATTTGCTCGCGGGATTGCGCACATCGGCGTAATCCGGGTGTTGCAAGAAGCGGGGATTCTGATCGACTGTGTGGCAGGGACGAGTGTTGGCGCGCTGATCGGAGCGGCGTATTGCGCCGGCGCAACTTGTGAAGAAATGCAAGCAGCGGGGCTGAAGACGACGTTCACAGATTTCGGGAGATGGACGCCGTCATGGCTGGGGCTTGCGACGAATCAGCGGCTGGAGAGATATCTTGCGCGAATGACGCCGGTAAAGACATTTGAGGAATTGAAGACGCCGCTGGCGATCAGCACGAGCGACATCAATGAAGGCGTGACGGTTTATTACACGAGCGGGCCGATCGCGCCGCCGCTCAGGGCATCTTGCGCGTATCCGGCGCTGTTTGTGCCGATTCAGTATGACGGGCGAACGCTGGTGGATGGGTTTTTGACAGCTCCCGTGCCGGTGGAAGGCGCAGCGCTGCTGGGCGCGGATGTGGTGATCGCGGTATACCTGGAATCTGGGAGCGAAGGGACGCCACGAACCGCGGTGGAAGTGATAAGCCGTTCGTTCAACATTATTCAGAAGCATGCCGACATTGCGTGGCGGCAGCAGGCGGACGTGATTATCGAGCCGGATGTGCATCCGTATGCCTGGGATGACTTTTCGAAGACGCCAGATTTGGTGCGAGCGGGCGAGGAGGCGGCGATGAAGGCATTGCCGGAGATACGGGAGTTGGTGAGCGGGAAAAAAGTTGTGAGCGAATCGTAAGAGTAGGCTTGAAAAAGTAAAAGAGGCGGCAAGTAGCCGCCTCTTTTTTTGTCTTATGTTGCACTTAGTTGGGGAGAAGGACAGTGTCAACGACGTGGATGACTCCGTTGGACTGGAAAACGTTGGCGATGGTGACGTTTGAAATGCCGCCCTTTTCGTCCTTAATGGTGATGCCATCCTGGCCATGAGCCATGATCCAGAGTTTGCCTCCGCTGACGGTAGTTAGTTGTGCGGTGCCGTGGCCTGCCTTGATCTGTTTCAAGAGGTCCTGGGCAGAGAGGCGGCCTGCGACGACGTGATAGGTCAATACTTTGGTGAGCATGTCCTTGCTCTCGGGCTTGAGAAGCGTATCAACGGTGCCTGCGGGAAGTTTTGCGAAGGCGTCGTTTGTTGGAGCAAAGACGGTGAATGGGCCCGCGGACTTGAGTGTATCCACCAGGCCAGCTGCTTTGACGGCTGCGACAAGCGTGGTGTGATCCTTGGAATTGACGGCATTGTCCACGATGTCTTTGGTTGGATACATGGCTGCGCCGCCGACCATGGGATCTTCCATTTTTTGAGCGGAGGCGGAAACCGCGCCGATTGAACAGAGAACAACGAAAGAAAGAACAGCTAAGAGCTTTTTCATTTTGTGCTTCCTTTTCCTCAGTGTGTGTTTGGGTTGGTGCCCGGTTGGATATACGGGGGTTGAGCAGCGGATGGATGAGAGATGGGCAGCAAATTGGAGAACGATTTTTTTTAAGAGGGGGTCATCCAATTAACAGAGATTTACGTAGTCGAGGGGCGGTTCAATAAACGATGAGTTACAGGGATTTGACTTCGACGAAGACGGGCTGGCCTTCGCCCTTGCCGCGTTGGGTGAGCCAGGCGGCGAGGCCTTCCGCAAAATGCTCGGGAGTGAGGCGGTAGCTTGCTTCGATGCGGCCATCGGAGACGGGGAGGGTGTCGTCGAAATCAGCAGAGTTTGTGAAATTGCGCATACAGAACTGATCGAGCCAATCGAGCGGGCAGGGCTTTCTTTCGCCCCTGATGCTGACATCAACGGAGAACTTTTGGGCGTACATGCGTCTATTTTAGCAAGCGGAAGATTCAAAGAAGCAATGAAGTAAGAAGATAAGAAGCCCGAGTTGCCGCATCTTGCAGGCGGTTGAGGCATCTCATAGACTGAAATTGAGGCGAAAGACAATGAGAAGATTCTGGACGAGTATCGTTTTGGGCGCGGTCACAATGGCGGGGAGTGTGATGTCAACGCAGGCGCAAGCACCGAGGACGCTGCCGCCGCCGACAGAGCGGAGAAACATATATCCAGAGGGAGTGGACGCAAAGGCCGAGATTGCCGAAGCCCTGGCTGATGCAAAGAAGACGCACCGGAGAGTGATTTTGGTATTTGGCGGAAACTGGTGCTACGACTGCCATGTGCTTGATACCGCGTTTCGAAGCGCGGACATTGCGCCGATCGTGAATAAGAATTTTGTCGTGGTGCACGTAAACATCGGAGAGTACGACAAGAATCTAGATATAGCGCAAAAATATGATGTGCCGCTCAAGAAGGGAGTGCCTGCATCGGCAGTGCTGGATGGAAATGGTGCGCTTCTCTACAGCCAAAAAAATGGTGAGTTTGAAGCGGCACGGAGAATGACGAAGGAAAGTATTGTGGCGTTTTTGGAGAAGTGGAAGCCATAGGTTAAGGGCTGGCGAACGCTACAGGATAGATTGGATTTGGGGATCGATGGAGACGTGGGTGGCGGGAAAACCGTTGATAGAGTGTGGTTGAGCGCCGGACTCCTGAGTGAATGTGAAAAAACGGCTTATGTGGTAATCCTCGTCGAAGGCGGAGAAGAGACGGTCAGCTTCTTCGATTGAAAAACCAAAATCAGAAAGTGCAACGGGATCGCCAAAGGTCTGGACGAGACTGCGGTATCGATCCACGAGTTCGGGCAAAGAAAGGAACGGCGCTCGACGAGACGCTTCGGAGGTCATGGGAACTCCTTGAATTCGAGTCTACGCTTGACGAGGAGAGAAGCAAGAAGGTAATGCGAAGAAATTAGGCTGGAAGGGCCGCACGGAGTTTCCGTCTGTCTCGCTTCATCAGGACGATGACGGAAGCTATCGCCAGCGGAAAGAATATGAGAATGCTGAGGAACCAGGTCACGGCGACCATTTCAAGACCTGTAAAATTCCAGGCTAAGACGAGCCAATGAAAGTATTCTGAGAAATCCAAACGTCGAACGGCGTTGTAGGTGACGAGGATGAAAGCAACCGTCCAGGCGACAAAGTACGAGGCAAGCAGCGCAACTGCGTAACGGGCAAATGCTCTCAGGATGAAAACCGGGCGAGATTGCGTCTTGACTTCGGAAAGAAACATCGAATTGTTGGTTTATTGTAGACTGGAGGCCGAAATTTAGCAATCGAAATGGGAGGAAAACAATGAGCATCTCCGTGGGACAAGTGGCACCGGATTTTACACTGCAGAATCAGGACAAACAGGAAGTGAAGCTCTCGGATTTTGCAGGAAAAAAGAACGTGGTATTGATGTTCTATCCGCTGGATTGGAGCCCGGTCTGCACGAATGAACATGCGTGCATGGTGAACGACATGAAGTCGTTTGCCACGCTGGATGCGGAAGTGTTGGGGATAAGCGTGGACAGCGTGTGGTCGCACAAAGCGTATGCGGAGAAGATGGGGATCAAGTATTCGCTGCTGGCGGATTTTCAGCCACGCGGGGCAATGGCGGACAAGTATGGCGTGTATCTGGCGGACAAAGGGATTACGGGGCGCGCAATCGTGATTGTGAATAAAGATGGAAAGATTGCGTGGATCAAAAATTATGATATTCCAGTTGTTCCGGATTTAGCGGAAGTAGCGGCGGCGTTGCAGCAGGTAAAAGCAGCGACTGCGTAGTTAGAAAACAGAAGTGAAGAATGGAAGTCGAAGGCCCGGAGAAATCCGGGCCTTTCGTTTTTCATGACGTGTCCGGCCAAGCGGAAAAGAAAAAGCAGATTCCTCGGGCAAAGGATGCCCTCGGAATGACAATTCCGTAGAGTTTCAGAGCAATCAGGGACGCGTTGCTAAGGAATTGAGGAGGGTTGGGGAGAGGAACCAAAGAATAAGGACAAGAATGCCGCCGACGATGAGATGTTTGCGGATGGGATTGGAGCGGACAGCGGAATAAGCCGCGGCAAGAGCTGGGACGAAGACGAGCCAGATGGAGAGAACCATTTCGATGTGCAAGATCCAGGAACGGGAAAAGAGCGGCGGAAACGAATCGAGATGTAGCGTGTCCGCGATGCGCGGAATTGCGGCGAATATGCTGAGTGAAACGTTTGTTAAGAGAAAGGTAGCAAAGCGATCGCAGCGCGGCGCTCTAGGTCTGGGGAGATCAGGGCGGGAAAAAGGTTCGCGCTCAGGCGGGAGAAGGCTGACCCACGCAAGCGCGAGAGGAATTGCTGCTGCGACGAGCAAAGCCATCATCAGAAAAGCCGCGAGACGCGGCGGAAGATGGCCAAGCGAAGGAAGCAGATCAAGCACGATTCAAAGCATATCTCATGAATTGAACGCGATCAGAGCAAAGGAAAAAGCAGATTCCTCGGGCAAAGAACGCCCTCGGAATGACAAGTGATTGCTGCCGTCACAATGGTTTGGAGCTGTGACATCGGCTGTTCGTGACCACATCCGTTTCGCCAGTGCGCAATTATTTCGCCGCATAGTCATTGCGGGCGACGACTCCACCCTTCATGACAAATTTGACGTGTTCGAGGACGGGAACGTTTTCCAGAGGATTGCCTTCGACGGCGATGATGTCTGCCCAATAACCGGGTTCGAGCGACCCTGCTTTTCCGCCAATTCCAAGGAGGTCCGCGGCATTGAGAGTCGAGGCGCGAATGGCGTCAATGGGCCTCATGCCCCATTCGACCATTTTTGCGAATTGCTTTGCGTTATCGCCGTGCGGATAGACGCCGGAATCGGTTCCGAAGGCCATTTTTGCGCCTTCGACAAACGCGTGATGGAAATTCTCGCGCTGGAGGCGACCCACTTTCTTTTCCTTTTCGATGGACTCGGGAAGCATTCCAGCTTTTGCACCTTCCTGCAGGATGAAATCGTCGTTGTAAATGTCGAAGACGAGAAAGGTGCCGTGCTGCTTGGCGAGGGCGATGCCTTCATCGTCGATCAGGCTGGAATGCTCGATGGAATCGATGCCGGCTCGGATGGCGTCCTTGATGGATTGCGTGCCGTGAGCGTGTGCGGCGACTTTGCGACCGAGCTTGTGAGCTTCTTCTGCGATGGCAGTCATTTCCTCGAGGGTGTATTGCGAAGTGCCGGGCTGGTCGCCTTTGCTGAGAACGCCACCGGAGGCGCAAATCTTGATAACGTCAGCACCGTACTTGATGACTTCGCGAACTTTGGCGCGGGCAGCCCAGGGGCCGTCGGCGACGCCTTCACTGACGTGATGATATTCGAAAGGAAGAAGATTATCGTCACAGTGGCCACCGGTGATGCCGAGCGGAGGTCCGGAAACGAACATGCGGGGACCGACGATTTCTCCCGCGTTGATGCCATCGCGAACGGCAACATCCGTAAAACTGGAAGCTCCGACATTGCGAACAGTAGTGAATCCTGCGAGAAGGGTTAGACGCGCATTCTTGACGCCGGTGACCGCTTCGCGCGGAACGCTGATACCGAGACCGGAATAGCCATTGCCGGTGGGATCGCTCGTGATATGCGTGTGGACATCCATGAGGCCCGGTAGGCACGTTGCGCGAGAAAGATCGATGGTACCTGGAGGCACAGGCGCGCCAACCTTGGCGACGGAGGTGATGTTGCCGTCGGCGTCGAAGGAAAGAAGCTGATCCTCCAGGAGTTTGCCACTGCGGACGTCAAGCAATTTGCCGCAGCGGATATTGCCACCTGCAGGAGCAGCCTGCGAGGCAGCGGCAAAGACCAAAGACAAGAGAATGGCGGAAAGGAATTTACGCATGAATCTCCTCTGGAGTTAGGAAAAAGAGCCAAGAGAGGATAGCGCGAGAAAGGGTGCGAGTCACTTGGAAGGTGACGAGGGGATCGGTGGAGGAACGGTGTTTGAAAAATAACGGACGAGCATAACGAGCTGCCAGCGCTGTTCGTCGGTAAGTTTCTTTTTGTAGGAAGGCATGGGCTTGTGACCTTCGGTGATGACATAGTAGAGCTCGCCGTCGGTGAGAGAAGCGATGTGCGGGGCATCGGTCAGCATGCGAGGACGAGGATCATACATTTTGGCTTGCGGGCCATCTCCCTTCCCTGTTTCGCCGTGACATTCGGCGCATTTGTCGAGGTAAACGGGAAGAATTTGCTTTGCCGCGACAGCAGTTTCTACGGTGAGAGGATTTTTGACCAGTTTGGCTTCAGGAGGGAGAATCCAGACGCTGCGATTGAATGCCGTGAACGCGAAGTAGGCGGCAAGAGCAAAAAGAATGACGAGAAGAATGGCGACGTTGCGAGTTGAGGATGGCTGCTTCTTTGGGTCAGGCATCCCTTAAATTCTTGCACACATTCAGTTTTCCTCGCAGCGGGCAAAACGAGACTAGGAACGAAACGTCAACCACAGGAGTTCGGCATTTAGGATGAGGATGGCGGCGGCAACGATCCAGGCAACGATGACGGTTAGGCGAGAGTTTACAAATTGGCCCATGTACCGGCGGTTAGAGGTGAATAGGACGAGGGGGATGACGGCAAACGGAAGCTGGAAGCTGAGAATGACCTGGCTAAGGATGAGAAGCGAAGTGACTTTGCCTTCGCCATAGATAGCGATGACGATGATGGCGGGCACGATAGCGATAGCGCGCGTAATGAGGCGGCGCAGCCAGGGCTTGAGACGAATGTTGAGGAAGCCTTCCATGACGATCTGTCCGGCGAGCGTGCCGGTGAGTGTGGAATTCTGGCCGGAGGCGAGAAGAGCGCAGGCAAAGAGCGTGCTGGCAAAAGCGGCACCGAGTGTCGGCGTAAGGAGCTGGTAAGCCTGGCTAATCTCCGCAACTTCGTGAAGGCCTCGCGTGTGAAATGCAGCAGCGCCAAGAATCAGGATGGAAGCGTTGATAAAGAGCGCGATGAATAGGGCGATTGTGGAATCAAGGACGGCGAAACGCAGCGCTTCTTTCTTTTGCGAAGGCTCTGAGCCGAAGTCACGGGTCTGCACAATGCTGGAATGGAGATAAAGATTGTGCGGCATGACGGTGGCGCCGAGGATTCCGATGGCGATGTAGAGCATTTCGCGATTCTTAAGGATTTCCGCGCTCGGGATGAAGCCGATGGCGGCCTGCTTCCATAAAGGCTGTGCGAAGAAAATTTCATAGGCAAAGCAGGCACCGATTGTGGCGATGAGCGTAACAACGAAAATTTCAATGAGTCGGAAGCCGCGTCCCTGGAGGGAAAGAACAATGAGCACATCGAAGGCAGTAATGAGTACGCCGGCGAGCAATGGAAGACCAAACAGAAGCTGAAGAGCGACGGCTGAGCCCAGGACTTCCGCGAGGTCGCAAGCGGCGATGGCAATTTCACAAAGGAACCACAACGCGTTTGAGACGGGCTTCGAATAGTTATCGCGGCAAGCCTGCGCGAGATCGCGACCGGAGACGATGCCAAGTTTGGCAGAAAGCGCCTGGAGAAACATTGCCATGAGGTTACTCAGGAGAATGACGCTGAGAAGGGTGTAGCCAAATTTGGAGCCGCCGCCGAGGTCGGTGGCCCAGTTGCCCGGGTCCATATAGCCGACGGCAACGAGGTAGCCCGGGCCGGCGAAGGCAAATATCTTTCGTATCCAGGATGCGGTGGAAGGAATGGGAACCGTGCGGTGAGCTTCCGGTAAAGAGGGGGTGCCCGCAATCGACGGCGGGGCTGCAGGAGATTCGAAGATGGGGTCGGCGGTGCGAGCCATGTTTAGTTAACTATGGTTAATACTCCTATGAAACTACACTTAACCAGATGCTGTGTCAATGGGACTTTGTTGCCGTTCTGGACAAACAAGGCAAACGCCAGTGGAGGGCAACGGATCCGCGAAAGCGCTGCCTTATTGAGTGTGGTATTTTGAGGTGGCAACTACGGAGAGAAGACGATGAGCGAGCAGCAGCCACAACAGCCCGGACAGATGGGGCAGATGCAAATCAAGGCCGACGAAAAGGAATTACAGGGCTTATACAGCAATTTGATGATGATTCATCACAGCGTGGAAGAGTTCACGCTGAACTTCATTTACATTTTTCCGAATGGGACACAAGGAAAGCTGCTGAGCAGCATGATTGTGAGTCCGGGCCACGCGAAGCGGATCTGGAGAGCGCTGGGGGAGAACATTTCGCGCTATGAGGCACAGTTCGGGCCGATCAAGGAGTTGCCCGAGGGGCCGACGCCAAATGTGGGGTTTGTGCAGTAAGGCGAGTTTGCAAGTTGCAGGCGGGAACGTTCAAGGGGGGAATGGTGGGCCCTGGTTGACGATCTTAGAACCCTTCCGCTGGGCCAGATCGTCGCAGGGATTCCACACATTGGAGAGCTCTCGCTGCTCTGATTCTAACGAAGAGCATCGAGCGCCGGTTGTCGACCTGCTCCTATGTGCCCTCCGGAAACGCCGCTGCCGGAAAGCGGGTCCCAGTGCTTACTTGGACTTGACGGTCAGCGGCCCCTCGGGGTCCTACGTGTAACCGCATGACTTCGCCAGCGATGTTTCCTTTGCGCGTCTCTCTGAGTCATAATTCCAGCCAGATGCGCTTGTTTCCCAATGTGTTCCGAGTCGTCGGATGCTCAGCTGTAATGTTGAGGGTTGTTGTTGCTCTTCTCGTCCCCTCAATGTCCCAATACTCATCAGGACAGAACCTTACTGACAAACAGCTCTTTCAGGAGTCCCTCGCGGCGGCGAAAACTGCGGCTCCTGAATATCAGTCGTACATCTTTGGCGAAATCGCGGAAGCGGAGACTGCTCATGGGTACTACAACGAAGCGTCTGAAGCCGCACGCTTGGTCCAACAGTACCCCGACCAGCTGTTTACGGCATTGGTAACTGCTCGGGCAAAGCGCGGCGACATCTCAGGCGCGAAGCAACTGGCGGCATCTGCGGAAAGCCGGGAACTGCAGTGGCGGGCAGAGCAAGCTATTGCTTTCGAGCAAGTAAAATCTGGAGACCTCAGCGGAGCCAGCGAAACAGTCCAGCATTTGCCATCTGGCTTACAGCAAAACGCGTTGCAGTGGATCGGTGTTGCGCAAGCCGAAAAGGGAGAGCTGGAAGCAGCACTCAGAACCGCTTCTGAGATGCAAAGCGGCTGGAGCGACGATGTGTATTACACGTTGGCGATCAAGCTCCGTGCGCAGGGAAGCAAGCAGAAGGCCCACGAGATAGCAAAACGGATACTCGACGACGATATGCGGCGTGCAGCCGAGGTAGACAGTATCAGTCCTCGCGCCGTTGAACCTCCGCGCGCCTGCGACCTCGCTGTTCAGCAGGCAAAGCAGGGCCAATATGACAAAGCTTACAAGCTTCTCCAGACAGAACACTGCGACTGTGGTTTTGTCGTTTCGGTGTACGCGGAGAGCCGAGATGCGCTCGGCGCAGAAAAAGCTCTTCCGACGTGCAGTCCGAACCCCTCAGACGTGAGTAATGCGATGGCAGAAGTGGCCAAGAAATTTGCCGCATCTGGAGATGTTTCTACAGCCTTGAGATTTGCTGACGCAGTTCGCTTGCCGGGTGCTTACGAGAACGGAGAAGGTTATTTGGCTCCTGCCATCAGGGACATCGCTCATGCTTGGGTAAAGAGGGACGGAGCAGACGCTGCTTTGAAGTGGGCCCGCTCAAGACCGACCGGATACGAACGAGCAATGGCACTCCTCGGAATCGCTGAAAGCGTTGCGCCCCGATGAGTCACTTGAAACGGATCTGGTAAACGAGCTGCCCTCCCCTTCCCACATGGATCAGCGCGGCAGAACACTGAACCACACGCAGTGTTCTGGCCGAAAGATACGCTTCGCGTTCTGCGATTCGCCAGCCAGGGTGAACACAGGAACACACGCAGTGTTCACCCCTAAATATAGGCGTTCCGTTCACTTAGGTCGCATCGCAAGGCTCTGCCGAAGAACACACTGCGGAAATTCGCTCTGAAAAAAGACCGCGGACGAAAACCTCGATTTGGGCGGGAGCGACCCCGGTGTTTGTGCGGTTTTGCCGCCCAAACGTGCTCACCGGGTCGCTCCCGCCCAACTTTTTTCCTGAATGCACCAGGCGTTTCGTCCGCGTTCGGAAGGGAGAAAACCTAACCGACAACATTCTCGAAATTCAGCGCGTATTTTTTCTTTGGGGAGTTTTTCCGACTCCTTGCCCATTAGTACAAGTAGAGGGCGAATCTTGCGGCTTTAGTGAGCACTTTTTCTTTGAGCACTGTTGCCCGCTCAGCGGCTATTAGTAGATAGAGGGGCACTGCGCCAGACCATCCCTCCAATCTTCCTCACTCTTCCAGACGGCCATGCGCTCTACTGCCGACAGCACCGATTTGTCTCACCTCCAAGAACTCCAAGGGACCACAGGAGGGGAGAAACTCGCTCACGATGATTTGCTCGCATTGCGCGCATTTTTTCTCCTGCTTGACGCGTGGGATCGAAACAGCAAGCCCGTGACTCCCGTTGACACGCAGACGGAATCGGCGCAAGGTGAGCGGCACGCGTGCACTGTCAGCGCACGCCGGCAGAGGGCCGCAGGAGACAAGCCGTCCTGTACGCGAGAGTATCGAGCAAAGATCAAGAGCGTGAAGGCTTCTCGATCCCCGCGCAATTGAAATTTCTCCGGGAATACGCACAGAGCCACGAGTTCAATGTGCTGCGCGAATTTGTGGACGTGGAGACGGCCAAGACAACTGGCCGAAAGCAATTCGGGGAAATGGTGCGGTTTCTCAGTAATCACAAAACGTGCCGCATCGTATTGGTCGAGAAGACAGACCGCCTGTATCGGAACTTCCGCGACTGCGTAACCTTGGAAGACCTCGACGTTGAAATTCACCTGCCCAAAGAGGTCGCATTTTAGAACTCGCGAACAAGGCGCATTCTCTGTACGTTACGCAGACTCCGCAGGAAAAAGCGAAATTGCTCAGAATGGTGCTATCGAACTGCGCGGTGGACGCGGTAAGTGTTTATCCCACCTACAGAAAGCCCTTCGACATGATCTTCGAACGAGCTAAAACGAAGGAATGGTGGGCCCTGGTTGACGATCTTCGAACTCTTCCGCCGGGTCAGATCTTGGCGGGAATTCCGCGGATTGGAGAGGTCTCCCTAGACTGATATCACGCGCCGGTCATCGACTGCGCTATTATTGAGGGGCCTAAGTGTGTAACGGCGAAAATGAAGTCACTCTGCCTTCTTTGTGCGACCGCGGTAATTGCCGCAACGTCGGCGATGGCACAGACAGCCCCCCACCCGCCCGGTCTCACGACAATTCCGGCATATGAAGCCGAACAGCATTTGGTTGAGCGCACTCCTCCCGATTACCCGCCCATTGCGAAAGTGGCCAACGTAGAGGGAGACATCAGGTTAACTCTAGAGGTTGACCAAAGCGGAGGCGTCGTCCGCGTGGTGACATCGACCGGCCCAGCATTGCTGAGAAAAGCCGCTGAAACTGCAGCGGAGCATTATCGCTACCGGCCTTTCGAGGTAAATGGAGCGCCAGCAGACGTTTTGGTCGAGGCTGTTGTCAAATTCCGGTTGCATGTCCAAACACCTCCAGTGCCTTTCCCTCAAATCACGGACATCAAGTCGGTTCGCTTCGAGTACACCGACGGTTCGATTGACATCCGAGTTAGCGGGGATGGACGCGTCGAGTACGATGGGCAAGGAACTGGAGTTGCAGAAGGAAAGCACGAGCGGCAGATAACAGCCGAAGAAGTGCAGCTGCTCTTGGATGCCTTCCGAAAAGCAAATTTCTTCTCTCTCAATGACGATTATTCGGTCAGTGCCACAGACGTTGGCAGCGAAACAACCTCGATCCAAATCGGTGACCGACGCAAGTCCATTAGGGACAATTACGTTCAAAAGCCCGCGGCTCTGGACGAGGTCCAGAAAGCGATCCTCAAGTATTCGCATTCAGATCAATGGACCAAGGGAAACAGCGACACGGTTCCGGGTTTGGTAGCCGAGACACCTAATCCGACAGCGAGGAAGGAGGTGCTGTCGAATGCACTGCCTGCGGCTGCATTGTATAGCGACACGGCTGTTGTGCGCGAAATTCTAGCTTATCCGGTTGATCTAAACCGTGAGGGACCTTTCAAGGATACGGCGTTGATGCTAGCGGCAGACCGGGGCTTGGCAGACACGATTGATGCGTTGTTGAAGGCTGGTACCGACCCTCATCGGGTGGATGAGTTTGGCCGCAACGCCCTAATTTTCGGGGCGGGCAGCGGCAATTCGAAAGTTGTGCAGCTACTCCTTTCAGCAGGGTTAAAAGCAGATTCTAAAGACAAATACGGCGACACAGCCCTCATGGCAGCCGCAGCAGCGGGTAACCCGGAATCCGTGCGCTTGCTCCTCAAGAATGGAGCCGGAGTGAATGCGACGAATAGCCGCCGCCAAACCGCCCTACTCAGTGGAGCAACCGGCGATTTAGGCTTCAGCATTTTGGAGATGGGTAGACCACGCGCCGACATCCCGGAAGATAAGATTCATCGCGACGCCGTCGTGGGCCTGCTTCTAGACGCGGGGGCGAACATAAACGCTCGTGGCTGGTTCGGAGAAACGGCTCTATTCTCGCTCGATGAAAGTGCGGTTCGAGAGCTCATACGTCGCCATGCCGACCTCGAGGCGCGCAATGAGTTTGGCGAAACGCCACTAATTGAAACGGTGTCGGGCTCGATTGCCGATATCTTGATTAAGGCTGGCGCAGACGTAAACGCCCGTGACAAAGATGGAAAAACCGCGCTCATTCGGGCGGCCGAAAGCAATTATGTCGACAAGCTGGAAGTCCTCGTCAAAGCTCCGGGCATCCGCATAGAGCTGCGGGACAATGACGGTGAAACGGCTCTTATGAGGGCAAAGGCCAAGAATCTGCCTGCCAGCGTTGCCGTGCTCGTTGCAGCGGGAGCAACTCAATAGATACCCTTCGCGTTCTACGATGCGCCGTCAAGGGTGAACACAGCAGCACACGTAGCGTTCACCTCTGAGGTTAGGCGTTCCGTTCACCTGGGCCCCATCGCAAGGCTCTGACGAAGAACAGACTGCGGAGATTCGCTCTGAAAAAAGACCGCGGACGAAAACCTCGATTTGGGCGGGAGCGACCCCGGTGTTTGTGCGGTTTTGCCGCCCAAACGTGCTCACCGGGTCGCTCCCGCCCAACTTTTTTCCTGAATGCACCAGGCGTTTCGTCCGCGTTCGGAAGGGAGAAAACCTAACCGACAACATTCTCGAAATTCAGCGCGTATTTTTTCCTTGGGGAGTTTTTCCGACTTCTTGCCCATTAGTATAAATAGAGGGCAAGTTTTTTCTCTCTGGCGCACGCTTCCCAAAAAGGGGTCGCGGAATCTCGCAGTATGAGTGAGCATTTTTTCTTTGAGCACTTTTGCTCGCTCGGCGGCTATTAGTACATAGAGGGCACTCCGCCAAGTCACCCCTTCAACCTTCCTCACAATTCCAGACAGCCATGCGCACTCCTGCCGACACCACCAATTTGTCTTGTCTCCAAGAAATCCAAGGGATCACAGGAGGGGAAAACCTCCCTCCCGAAGATTTGCTCGCATTGCGCACGTTTTTTCTCCTGCTCGACGCGTGGGATCGAAACAGCAAGCCCGTGACTCCCGTTGACACGCAGACGGAATCGGCGCAAGGTGAGCGGCACGCGTCGGTCAACACACGCCGGCAGAGGGCCGCATGAGACAAGCCGTCTTGTACGCGAGAGTATCGAGCAAAGATCAAGAGCGTGAAGGCTTCTCAATCCCCGCGCAATTGAAATTCCTCCGCGAATACGCGCAGAGCCGCGAGTTCAATGTCCTGCGGGAATTCGTGGACGTGGAGACCGCCAAGACTACAGGCCGGAAGCAATTCGGCGAGATGGTGCGCTTTCTGCGCGAACACAAGTTGTGCCGCGTCGTGCTGGTCGAGAAGACGGACCGGCTGTATCGGAACTTCCGCGATTGCGTAACCTTGGAAGACCTCGACGTTGAAATTCACCTGCCCAAAGAGGTCGCATTTTAGAACTCGCGAACAAGGCGCATTCTCTGTACGTTACGCAGACTCCGCAGGAAAAAGCGAAATTGCTCAGAATGGTGCTATCGAACTGCGCGGTAGACGCGGTAAGTGTTTATCCCACCTACAGAAAGCCCTTCGACATGATCTTCGAGCGGGCCAAAACAGGGGAATGGTGGGCCTGGGTGGACTTGAACCACCGACCTCGCCCTTATCAGGGGCGCGCTCTAGCCACCTGAGCTACAGGCCCTTCCAAACATCTGAGGAAACTGTTTACAACCCTTTCATTTTATGATGCGTTAGGTTGGTTTGCAATTGTGTACAAACCGTCGTTTTGTGTACAAGACAGCAATTGCTCTGCCAACGCACGCTTCCTTTCATGCTCGAAGTGGGTATAGATGCTGGTGACTTTCAGACTGGAATGACCAATCTGAGAGGTCACGAAGTCACCCGGCAAACCTGCCGCTTGCATCTGGCTGGCTCTGCCGTGCCTGAATGCGTGCATGGTGCCTACCGGAATGCCCAGACGTTTGCACAGAGGCTTCAGGAATTTTCTATTGATGTCTTGGCTTAACAGCGGCCTGCCGCTACGCGATTCAAAGACTCGCCCCGCTTTGCGGCCACCAAGGTGCTTACGAAGCATTTCGACGGTGACGGAATCCAGATAAACCACCCGCCTTCCCGCCTTCGTCTTCGTTGGCCCTTCAATGCCGTTCCAGACAGAGCGCGTCACTTCTATCACTCCGTGTTCCAGCTTCAGGTCTTCAGCACGCAACGCGCAAAGTTCACCGCATCGCATTCCGGTGTGTCCGGCAAGATGAAATAGCACTTTGTACTTGCCTTCTGCCGCGTTAACGATGCGCCTTATCTCTGCGGGTGTGAACCAGCGTTGCTCAGCATCTGGAAGTTCCGGCAGGTCTGGATACCAAGTGACCTTCGGTTTGTCCATCTGTCTGCGGTGCCAGTTCACAACGCTACGGAAGTCTTTCCAACAATTGATGACGGTTTTTGGCTCCAACTTTTTCGCGGCCAGCGTAGCAATCCAATCGTTGACGGTGCCCGTGCGAATCTCTTCAATGGACATCTCCCCAAAGAAGGGACGCACGTGCAGCCGCAAACGTGCAGGAATAATGAACCGCGAACTAGTGTGAAGCATGGGCAGCCGTTTGGCTTCCCACTCATCAGCAATTTTGTTGAAAGTAACGGCAGGCTTCAAGGCTTTCTCAAGGTGCTGTGGGGTGTTTACACCTTCAGCGTCGATGATCGCCATGAGCTTGCGCCGTGCTTCCGGTTTAGTCATTGAAGACTTTTCACCGAGAATTACGTGGGCGTGTTCTCGGTTTTCCTTGCCGGGAACGTCGCGCCAGTATCTCCCGTACCACTTGCGGCCAATCAAACGAACTGACCCTGATTGACCAGAACGTTTCGACATAAAGCGGCCTGCTTTCCGCTGTTGTCGAATCCGCGTCGCAGTAGACAAGATACCATCGGCCGTTGCGGCTGTCACAGATATGCAATGGCCTGTACCGATGGGCTCTTCGCCAGCGACAGGCAGAGAATCCTGCTCTGGCTTCAATAGATCTTCCATATTGATGGAAGGGTCGAAAGCCACTGATATCTACCGAGCCGGGGGTCGTTCGGGGCCAGATGCAGGCTCGTCAAGGGCAGGAGTTGCTCCTCGTCTGTTTTGAATCGCGGCTTGTGCTTTCGCAACTGTGTGCCGCGCGTAGTATTCAGGGTCGTCTTTTTCGTCGGCGCGGTAGTCAGCGATGCGACGGATGATTTCCTCAGGATCGTCGCCGCGCGCAAGGGCGCGTTTCGCATAAGCCCAATCACGTTCGGATTGCGAGGTATGGTTGCCCTTTTTGTTCGGTGATTGCCGTGTCTGTTCAATCTCGCGTTTGGCTTCGACGGGCAGAGTACGGAGCTTGAAGTCCCAAGCATGGTACATCTGGGTTGTTTGTTGACGGGCTGTAACTGGAAAGTCCTCGTCGTATTTCTTATTGGCAAAGCCCGGAAGCCGGAGCACGCGAGCCGAGTCGGTGGCGGCGGGATCGGCTCCAAACTCGTATGCGATTGCTTGCTGAAAGTTCTCGGCCTCCTCGGGTTTGATCCCCTCAACCCTCCAAACGACCTGGTATTTATCTGGTGAGGTTTCTAGTACGAAATTCGGCTTGGGAACAAGTGCGGAATTTTCTATCGCCGCGAGAGCACGCGGGCCATCGTAATCAAGGTCCGCATAAAGGTGCCGGATCATTTCGATGTCTTGCTTAGTGCGGCTATAAGCGCCAGCCTTGAGCGTATTCATGCCGATGTAGATGTCGAACCCTTCGGCATTCTTGAAGCTGAGCCATGCCTGAAATTCGGGGCTGGCGATCTTCTCAGTGGTCGTTATGCGCTGGATCACCTCGCCGCGATTGCGGTTTCGCAGCAAAATAGCAATGCGATTTGGGGGTTGAAAATTGGCACGGATATAGTCGGGTGCCGAAAAAGAGTCGGCCATCGAAGTGCTCCCTGTTTTGCGGTGGTTTAGATACGAGCCGCGAATACTGTGGAAAGGTCGTACCGATCTGCTTCGGAGTAGTAGCCGCGAATTTCGAGGACTTCGGAGATGAACCGTTTACCTGGGCGGCGTTCTAGTTGAATGAGGATATTCAACGAATCGCCGATGTTGTTCTTAATGGCCCGGTACGGCAGTTCGACTCCGCTCTGGAGAACACAGCTCGTAAAGCGCGCAAGCGCTTGGGCAGCGGAGCTTGCGTGAACGGTTGAGAGCGTCCCGGAGTGGCCGGTGTTAAGCAGCTGGAGCAAATCGAACGCTTCGCCGCCTCGAATTTCACCGAGAATGATGCGGTCGGGGCGGTGGCGCAAAGATGCTTTGAGCAAATCGCGGATCGTGACGGCGGGCAGGTCCGGCTGCCCCTGGCGCGCCTCGAAGCGGACAAGATTGGGCTTTTCCAATTGGATTTCGGAGGTGTCCTCGATGAGCAGAATCCGGTCATCGTCGGGAATGAACATCCCGAGTGCGTTCAAGAGGGTCGTCTTCCCACTGCCGGTGCCGCCGCTGATAAGGATGTTCTGGCGGTTCTGAACATAGGTCTGCAAGCGTGTAGCCAGGTCTGAATCCAGGGTGCCTCTCCGTACGAGGTCTTCGACGGTGAAGTGGCGGCTGTTGAATTTGCGGATCGTCAGGGTCACGCCATGAATGCTGCACGGCGGAATCACGGCCGCAACACGGCTACCGTCCGGGAGCCTGGAATCGAGGATCGGCTTGGCTTCCGAAATGTCATCCCCGAGACGCCGCGCAATGTTCTTGACGGCGACCATTAAAGATTTCTCGGTCAGACTTAGATCGCGAACCTGCTCAAGCACACCTGCACGTTCAATGAAAATACAGCCTGGTCCGTTGACCATGACTTCGCTAACGGAATCGTCGCGAATCAGGTGCTCAATAGGTCGCAAAAACGGGAGGATCGTTTCGAAGCCGAGGGTCATACTTCGCCATCGGCCATCTGCCGGAAATACGATTTGTTCGCGTCGTTATAGTAGGGCTTGAGATAGCAGAACCTCGGCGGCATCGGGTTGAGGCCGTCGTAGGCGATGGCGATGGACTGGGCATTTCTTAGCTCCGTGAACGTCTTCATGTCAAAGCGGAAGTCGGTCTGGGTGTTGTAGCTCTTTGATGCCGTCACATTGGCTCGGTGCGCGATGGCCTTGCCGGTCAGCAAACTGACCCTTGCATCGTGGCCGCTTTCGGAGATGTTGTAACTGACCTTGAGCTTGTCCTCCCGTCCGCAAAGTTCGCTTGCGGTGCGGGCTGAGAAATCGTCTGAGAGCGCAAGGAAAATCTTACTGCGGAAAGTCTGCAACAACGTGCGCCAGGTCTCGCCGGGCAAAACGGACTTGAGGGAACTGATGCTCTGCGTTGCAACAATCGGGATGCATTTGGGCTGGCGCGAGAGGCTGAAGAACTTCTCGTCGCCGGTGGGTTCGTTCTCACCGACCGTGGCGAAGTTCTGATACTCGTCGCAAACGAAGAAAACCTCGCGAAAATGCTTCTTTGGATTCTTCGCCATATCGGGCACCCGATTGAGCACCGCCCGCTGAAAATCGAGCTTCATCATCACACCCAGTGCTCGTGCCAAGCCTGGATTCAGTCCGATGGGGAAATTCAAGGCACAAACTTTGCCGTTGTCGATGAGCCATCGAAACGAGGGTAAAGGTTTGCCAAAATCGCCTTTTGCGTTGGCGAACTGGTCATAGCATTCGGGCGGAGGACAGAACGTTTTCTTTACAATCGGATTGTCGTCGAACAGCGAGAGGAACACCGAGATGCCTTCGACAATCGAAGTGCGGAGCTTCGGCTCGATGCGCCGCCAGTCATTTTCAAACCATCTTTTGACGGCCTGAAGCTGCTCCTTCTTCTCCCATGGAACTTTGTCTCCGAGCGATACGGTGAAGTCTTCGGATTCGATGGAGTGCTGTCGCAGGACTGCGCGCAAGCCTGGCGTATCAGTGGCCTTATATTTGTCTAGTTCCAAGTCGAGGATGAAAGGAAACGGTTTGAGCTCGGTGCAGTGCTGCAAATAGACGGGACGCGACACCAGCACATAAGCGGCTTCAAGAATACGGCGTTCAGCTTCCTTTATTTTTCTGTCGAGGATGTCTGGCGAGATCGCGCATTCGTACACGTCGAAAAGCGTCACGTAATCGTAAGCGACCTTGTGAAGCAGAACGATGAACTTCACGAGGTTGGTGTACGCCTGCTGCCAGAAGGGTTCTTTGCCTCTGCCAAAGAGGTTATTGAGAAGCGATGCGATGCTGTAGGCCAGTGCATAGGCGTCCAGGTCGTTGTGCAATGGGTTGTAGCGGTAGTCGGAATCCAGGGCGATTTCAATGTAGTCGTCTGCGCGGCCATGCCGTGTGAGGATTTCCTTTACCTGGTGGCAAAAATCACCTTTGACTTCGAGGACGAGTCCGCCCACCTTTTTCTCGGGTTCCGAGGCTTTGTACGCGACGAGCTGGTCGACAAACGGATACATGCAGCAACTGGTCTTGCCGGTTCCAACCGCGCCGACGATGGCGATTCCGGTGAAGAGCCCTCGCTGCGGAATGATGAGCCAACGCGGGGTTTCCGCAGGAACAGGTTTGCGCGGATTGTGGACCTCGCCGACAACGAGAAAGAGGTCTTGCCGCCGGCGTGGGTCGGGGTAGGGCGGCAAGCGCCCTGCCGTGATCTTGCGATGGGCTTTCAACGCAAAGATGTAGAGGCCGGAGAGGAGAATGGAGTAAACGATGTACGGCGTTGAGAAAAGGAACAGATTGTAAGACCACTTCACACCTTCAAAAACGAGCGGCGCGCGAAGGGCCATAAGTTGCAGGAAGACGTTCTGCCTTGGGAATGGCATGTAGAAGTACAAGGCCATTCCCGTGATCGCCGTCAGCACGAACGCGACAAAATTCTTCGAATTAATGAGTCGCTGGATCATGCCTTTTTCACATCGACGGTCTGCGCCGTTTTCCGCGCCTTCTTTTCCTCCCTCTGAAGGCGATCAAATTCCTTGTCCTTCCAGAAGACAAATCGGAGGGCCGAAGCCACGACGTGATCAGGCGTACTGCCAATGAATTCGGCGTACCTATCGAGCATTTCAGCAAGAGGCTCCTCCAAGCGAAACTCGCGGGTCACCATTGCTGCTGGCTTTTTGATGAATGACACGGTGCTCCTCCTTTCGCGATGAGCGACAAGAATTTCAAACGCGGACAAAAACACTGGCGCTGTTCCTGCGCCACGGGCGGGAGCGACCCAACGAAACCCTTTCGGGGCCGCCAAAGGCGGGAAAGGGTGGGGTCGCTCCCGCCCGAGACAGTGTTTTGTCCGCGTGCTTTTGCAGTGGCTTTACGGCACGTATGTGGTTGATGAGGCACTACTTGTGCGCTGCCGCGCCCTGAACCTGAATCTGAACGGGGTGCTGAACCGGGCCAAATGCTCCCGGTTCAGGTCGTGATGGACGCTTCACCGGCAGAAGGCCTCGCTCCCTAATGAGGTAGGTGTCGAAGCTGATGTTTCGCTCTGAATGGTTTGGGCGGCCTCCGAACTCCAAGTCCGTGTCCGAGAGATTCCCGGCCTTCCAGCGTTGAAAGAGCTTTTCGAAGTGCTCGCCCTGGTACCGTTCCATCGAAGTTCGGAGGAATTCCAAGTCGCTGGCGACCGGTGTGACGTACTCGCGGTTCTCCCATGCTTTCCTAACCTGGAAGTAGCGGATCACGTCGCCCAAGGCAGAGACCTCAAACGGCGCTATTACCAACGAACGGAATTTGGCGCACGCCCGCCCAAAATTCGTCGGTGCGGCGGAAATGAAAAGGAACCGGAATTCGCGCAGTTCACGGAAGAGTGGCTGATAGGCGCAAAGATGAGTCAGGAAGCTGTCGAGGGAGTCCGCGTCGGCGTCCACATAAGTGAAGGTGACCACAGGGGAGGAAGAAGTCCCGCTGACGGGCGCGAGGAAAAGGGGAAACTTGTCCACAAAGTAGCGGACAGTCGGTGTCGTGCCTGGCGCACCGTCATAAATCCTAACTGGCAAGAATTGTTTCTTGACTTTCAGGGCGTTGCAGAAATATTCGACCTTATCCGTTTCGGTTTCGAAGTAGTCGTACTCGAGATTTTCGAGAATAAAGCTGAGGCCCAAAAGCCGAGCCGTGACGTGGTGAAATGAGTGCGCGCGGCGATTGCGGAGATTTTCTTTGCCGATAGCGGCGTAAAAAGGCTTGGAAAAGACGTGATAAACGCGCCCGTAATCCAGGCAATCCGTAGAATTGGCGTGTTTGTTTTCCAAGAGCTTCTTAGTGAGGGCCCGGGTGCGGAAGCCGCGTTGCGAATCGGTGAAGGCTAAGAAATGGCGTGTGGTGAAGTAGCCGGAATGCGTCGCAACAATGTATAGGAAACGGGCTTCGGCGGCGGTGTAGCCGAAGCTCTTAATTGCATCCACGAAATGTCCGGCAATTTTCATAGCGAGAGTATCTCCGCCGTGATTTCACGGTCGTCGAGAATACGGCGAAGCCGCGTTACATCGTCGGCGCGACCGTAAATCGTGAATCCCGCATGAGCTTTTTCCGTCATGTGGCGTGGGTGGTAGTGCGAGGTCGCGAGTTCGAGGTCCACTTTGGCCCGGTCGAGTTCCGGGGTGTCGTACTCGATCCGCATGTCTGGAAGGGGAATCCTGTTGCCGACAACCCGGAGGCCATGCCGGGCGGCAATTTCGGCCTTCTTCTCCGGGTCGTCTCTCTCCAGGCCGAGCTTCACCAGATCGCGATAGAGATTCTTCTTCAGTTCGTAATCCAGATAAACTCTCAGGTTCTTGCCGCCCTTGCTCACGATGTCAGACGCCACTTTCTGATACAGGCGATAGAGCTCCGCGTCGTGCCGCGCTTCCTTAGGCTTTCGAAAGCCGTGATACGTAGGCTGATCGCTAGGGAGGACGTGCGAGTGCCGGAGCAAGTTTTGCCCTTCACGCGTGAGGGTCACCATTGTCGGCGTATCGCCTTTGAATCCGGGTAGGATGTGCCGCTCGATTAGGGACTGCTGTGACAGATTGCGAAGGTCACTCTCCATGCGGGCCTGGTTGCCGTCATAGCCATACTTTGCGAGGTCCCCTTCATTGACAGCGCGAAAAACCCCAATGTGTACGAGCGCTGTGATCTCAGAATCGCGGAGGCGATAAGTGCGATTCCGCTCTCGATACTCGCTCCTAATCCGGTCTGGTTCGGGGCGTCTCGGGCTAAGTTCCTGGTCACGTATATTGGTCGTCCTAGCATGGTCCCCGGTCTCTGCGGCTCGTGGAATCGTAAGGGTGGTGTCTTCGATGCCTCGCCGTCCTCTAGACGTTTCGTGTCTGAGGGGAGCGACTTCTCGGCTGTCGGGAATTTGCGGTGAACGTGACATCGCTATTCCCGCTCCTCAACGTCGCTCGGAAGTTCCGATTGGCCGACGTTGAATTGCTTGTCGAGATGGGCCAGCTTCCGGCCCGTGTCCTTAAGGAAGAATTTCCGGTTCAGCGCGAACGCCGCCGCGAAGACATTTGTGAACAGGAGACCACAGTAGGAGAGGATGTATGTCGAGTACGCTCTCCAGATCACAACCTTGAAGGGGATGAAGAACTTGAGTTCGCCCATGAGCGCGAAGCCGATGCCGAGCATTACGGCGATACTGATGAGAAGAGCGTTTGCAACCATTTGAGCTGCTCCTCGACGTTGTTACGTGCTGAGAGAGGCTTCCTTTTGCCTGCAAGATGGGGCGAAAACGCTTATGATTTCCTTGATGAGACCATCTGACGCCGCCGTACTGTTGGCGCTGGTCGCTCTGGCCGGTTTAGCGGTAAGTGTTTCCGTTGCCATTCTTCGCCGAGGAAAGTTCTACGAATCGCTTCGTCCTGGGTCTCGCCCGCGGCGATGGGTGCTGGCTTCATTGTTGTTCCTGTTTGCGGTCTTTGTTCTGTGGTTTCCAATCTGGATGATCTGGCCGAATGCTCCCATCAGTCGTGTGCTTACGGTTTTGTTCGGACTTTCCTTTTTCATTGTCGGCATAACGTTCAAGTGGTTCGCGCCGCTTGTCGATTGGCTCATTGAACGGCGCGGCTGGCCACTCCGGTAAGATCGTGACTCCTTCGGCAGCCACAATCTCGAGGTCAGTCTGCACCGGTCTCGCGCGCCCGACGGAACGAGTTCTCAGTTGAAGGCTTCGTCTTCACGGAAATACGTGATGGCCAGGCCCAGCGGATTGATGGGAATGAGTTCGTTCGGAACGTTGGTCTTGAACACAAAGACAAAGTTGGCGGTGTAGAGCGTGCGCTTTAGCTCGCTGTGGTCGGCGGGTGAGTAGTACACCATGTAGAAGTCCACACGAGCTTTATACGGAGGGTTCTGCATTCCTTCGAGGGCGACGTTCTTTACCTCGATGTCGATCTCGGGCTTTGAAGGGTCCGTCAGAAAGCTTTTGATGACATCGCTTTTCTTGTAAGCGTCAATGATGTCGCTCGCAAGGGTTCCGTCAAGAAAATAGAGGGACTTCGAGAAATCATCTTTGATCGTGTAGCGGTTGCGGCGGTAATAGAGTTGGCAGAACTGCGACAGGAAGTATTTGGCCTCGACATCCTGAGGCTTGTACTCGAAGTTGGTGTAGGCGAGCGCTTCTGCCCGGCCCAGCTGGTCAATACGGATCACAAGTGGACGGAAGTTCTGGAACGTACGGATCGTCCGCAGATCAATGAGGCCGAGAGCCACGGCCACAAGCGAAAGCAAAACTAGCGCAATCTTAAGGTAGGTGTTGGTCACCATCGGGTCTCCGTACTGCTCCAAGTAGAGCCGTTTCGCGTCGTGAAAGCTGCTGTCGTCATTCATGGCAGAAGGCCCCCAAAGATGCTGGCGGAAGAGCCGCCAGAAGTGCCGCTAAAAATGTGGTTCGTGAGCGCGGGTATCTTCAATAGGGCGTAAATGGCAGCCAAGAAGGTGATGAAAAGCACTGGAAACCATCCGATGAGTTGCGAGGTCGAAACCGCGCCTGGTGGCCCAAGACGAAGAACGCCCACAATCAAGTTCGCAATGATGAAGACGACGGCTGCCGCAATCACCTGATAAAACGCATACTGGATGAAGCACTTAAACCATCCCCAAAAGAGCCATTCGAGCTTCGGGACAATAAAGAACGGAATAAAAATCGGTCCGACCAAGACACACACAGCGGTAGCGATGAATCCGAAGGCGATCACAACGATGGCAATGGCCTGCGCTGCTGCGAGCAGGATTACGACGACAACGTAAATCACCGTTCCGAGGAAATCACCAAACGTGGGCGAATTGAGGCGGCTTTCAAAATCGCTCACGCCATCAACGACAACTTGCAATTGCTGCTCTGTGATCCTGTTGGAAAGGAACTGAGATTCGTCCGTGATGAGATTGTGAAAACTGGTGCCGACGCCGGGGATCGGGTTGCTGTAGTAATTGACCATGCCGAAACCGAAGCTAATCGTCAGAATGAGCGTGGCGAAATTCTCGAAATGGAGAAGGTGCCTTCCGCTGGCAGCCGACAGCGCGGATTTCACTCCGTACCAGACGACAAGGATTGTGGCGAACATGCGATAGAGGTGCTGGCCCATCGCGTCGAAGAAGCCGAGATGCTGCGTGAGAAGCTGGTTGATCGCCTGATAGATGAACTGGAGAAAATCCTTTTGCATTCTTTGCTCCTTCGGCGCGATGGGGATGCGATTGCTGCGACTACTGCATGCGGAAGTTCTGGAGAGAATTGCCCAGCGTGCCGGTGACGCGAGACAGATTGCCGGCGATGGTCGCCTGACGAGTAATGTCGGTGTTAATGGAATTGGCTATGGCGTCGCGCTGCTGCTTAGCCGCGATCACATTTTGTTCGAGCAAAGAGAGCAGCAGTTTGTTCGAGTCTTGGAGCGTGCGAAGAGTGAGCACGTTCGTGGCGTTGATTTTGTTGAGCACGGAGACTTCCGTATTGAGGTTGGGGTCACTGGAAAGCGAATCCTGTTCGAGGTTGTTAATCTGATTTTGAATCAACTGCGCGTTCTGACGGATCGCGCCGATGGTAGCCATCGCGGTGACATTTGAACCGTCTGAGAGTTCGACGGAGGCGTACTGAGACTTCACCCGGTTCTGCTCATCGGGCGTCATCGCGCCGAGGGATTCGCCGTTGTATTGGAGAAGAGGCAGAGTGGTCTGGTGGTAGCCGGTATTCACGGTTGCCGCTAGGCCCGTGTTCATGCCATTGATCCACATTCCGGTGTTGCCGTAAGTGTTGGGCGCGACCACGTTCCGCCACTGCGAGAACTGGGCCCGATAGCGGGCTGGCATGTTGTGAATGTTCTGGGCCATGCGAAGGGCCAGATTGTACTGGCTCAGGATTTGCGCGTACGTCTGCCGAAGCTGGAGGAGCTGCTGCTGGAGTTGGATGTAGCGGAGCACGGCGTTGTGATAGTTCGTCGGGTCATAAACAATTCCCGAACCGAACTGGGCTGAGGCCGTGCCAACGCACAAAGCAAACAGGAGTAAGACAGCGAGAATTCTTCTTTTCATAAATCCATCTCCTTTGATCTTGTTAGTCAAAATTGAACGGGGCTGTTCTTGTCATCGGGAAAACTGTTTAGAATGATGGCCATGCGTATTACCCGTGTTCTCGCGATGACAGCACTCGCGCTTTATTCGTGCTCCGTGGGAAGGTCGCAGATCCAAATAAAAACCGAAGAGCACTCCTGCGAAGGCCACAACACCTGGGACACTCCGGCTTGCGAGAGCGCTTGGCAGCCGAACATTTCGGCGGTTTTCCTGGGTTTCGCAACGGATGTGCGAGAGGAAGATGTTCCAATTATTCTAGACGGCGAAAACAAACTGACAGTCAGGCAGCACGTTGCGTTCCGGGTTGATGAGGCATTTCGAGGAGTCTCAGAGAAGCTTGTGAATGTGGTTTCTGGTGGTGACCTCTGTGGCTATCCGTTTACGAAGGGACACAAATATCTGGTGTACGGACGGCGGTTGCCAAGTGGTGAGGTCTACGTGAGCATCTCTTCTTCGACAAGATGGGAGAAGGATGCAGCCGCTGACTTGAAGTACCTCCGTGGCCTTGCCACCGCTCCAAACGGTGCCACGGTCTACGGGACTGTCTTTCGGTACACAAGCCCAGAGAACCCGAGGATCATGGCGGTGCGGCGTGGAGTCCCGGAAGTTGGACACAAGGTCGAGATTCAAGGGCCAAGCCAGAACTACGAAGTGGTCGTGGACAGTCTTGGAAATTTTCGGCTCTCGGGGCTACCCCCGGGCCGCTATACGGTTTCGTTGAATGCGGATGGAGAGGTTCATACCTCTCCTCCAGCTAAATCAACAACGGTTGATCTGGCAGACAAAGGATGCGCTCGTTTCGGCTTTTGGATTGATCCGTTTGCGAAAAATGAGTCTAGAACTCAAGACGGACGCCATTAGTTGTCACAAGTCGGACGGCATCCTGTGGTTTGCGTAGTCTGGTACCGCTAGGTCGCCGGACAGATAAATCTTGACGCGGTGGCCCTCCCGGATCGTGACGGTCGGCAGAATGTTTAGGAATTTGTCGAGGATGCGTTGCGAGGTCTGGCCCAAGCCTTCGCCAATTCCTTGCTGAACGCTTTGCGTGCCGGATTGAGTTAAGACGGCGCCGGAACGCGCTTCGGCAACGCCGCCGATTGCGCCGATGGCGAGCGAAGCGCCGAAGATTTTCAGGTAATGGTTGTTGACTTGGTCGCGGAGGCCGATATTTCCGATCTGGTTCATGCCTTTGAATTGGTCAAGGCTGACGGAATAGCCGTCCGGCATGATGAGCCGGTGGAAGGCGACGGCAAGGCGCGCTTGGCCGAAGGCGTCCACACGCCTTGCTTCGCCCAGAACCTTCGCGCCAGAAGGAATGAGAACGTGCTGGCGGTCGTGGGAGTAGATGTCGTTCGTGACAAGGCATTCGACCGGGCCGTTGAAGTCACCGTTGAGACGGTTGAGGAGCACGGTTTCGAGGATGGTTCCCTCAAAGATGACGTAGCTCTGGCCTTCGGCTGCGTTGAGGGCTGCTCGGTTCGGTGACCGTTGCTTCGAGGTACTCTCGGAAGCTTTTTTCTCCGCTTCTTCGGCTGTGGTTGTTCCCGCTTGGCGTGTGCTGACGGAAACCAGTGGCGTTGGTGCTACCGCTGGCGGCATCGGCGGTAGTGTTTGCAGAATCTGCGAGAGTTGCTGGTCAAATGTGGGTTGCTGTTCGGGTTGATTCTGCGAGCTGGACGGATTATTCGTGACTGCCGACTCTGGGTGCAACAAGTCCTTCCGGTAGCTCAAAGCTACGTTCGAGGAAAACAGAGAGAGATACGCTCTCTTTCTGCGCTCCTCTCGAATGGGATCGGATGCGGAAGGCGCACCCGATTGGGGATCTGAGACTTGAGCCGGGGAGGATGTCTGCGCCTCCGATTGAAGAGCAGTGAAAAGCTTGTTCTGCTGATTCAGCGCTGTTTGCTGCTCGCGCTGCAATTCCTGAATCCGGTTTTGCAGGTCGGCAATCTTGGTCTGGTTCACTTCGAGGGGAGCTGGAGTTTGCGTGGTTGAGGCCCCAGACTTCGGCGCGGTCTGGGCTTTTTTCACGCCCGTCAGCCACATGATGATGACCATCAACACGGCAAGGCCAAGCATCACCCATGCCTGAATGTTTTTCGGCATGAGGCCGGGCGGCTTCGGAGCTTTGTCCTGAATCGGCTGAGCGGCTGTCGATGCCACTGACGAATCGGCAGCAAGCTTGTTCTGTTCCGTCATGTTCGGTTTCCTCTCTCAGGTGGGAGTAGCGGTCCGGGCAGAGCGGCGTTAGTGCTGTCGCGTAAAGGCGAGTTTCTTGTTGCCGATGGCGAGATAGCCGTCGTCCACGATCTTTGGAACGACGTAGGTGCCATTCACCAAATCAAAATTGATGAGGTTGGGCTTGGCATCTTTGATTTCGTAGATGGCTGGCTTTTCCGAAGCCCCGCACTTGATGTAGGTGAATGCGTCGTCGTGGTAGATGGCAGAGACAAGGAACGGCTGGGCGGTTGCCTTTGATTCGAAGTGGTAATCGAATTGGAGTTTGCTGGGATATTCCGAACGGAACTTCTCAATCTGCTGTTTAACGCTGGCCTCGGCCGCTTGAACCTGGGCATTTGCTTGATCGCGCGTCGTCTGAATTTCGCGCTTGTACGCTTCGGCTTCGCTTGCCGTGACGAAACGTTGCCCGAATGCACTCACGCCGATGCCCGATTGCTCTTTCGGTTCGACGAAGATTTTCAAGTCCGGCTCGGTGTTTGCGTCCTTGCTGATCTCCTCAAGCAAAAACGAATAGACGTGGCCGCTGGCGGTGATGAGATTCAGATTGCTGCGAATGCCGGCCTGGGCAGGATGGATGTAGCAGAGGTTGTGCGCGCCGTTGATAATCCAGAATTCCTTGTCGCCGGTGGTGAAGTCGAGAATTTCTTCTTTGTCGGGCAGGATGATGAGCGTCGAGAAGCGCAACTTGGCCTTGACCGGAACGATATCGTTCTGGCCATATTTGACAACGCGGGCCGCGTCGGTCGCTGCTCGCACTTGGAACTGACCGAACGCGAAACTGCATCCAAGCACGCCGAAAAGCATGGCTAGACGGACGTGTTTTGTGATGGAAGCTGTGCCTGTCATTTCTTTGCTCCTTAGTAGAAAATTAGGATTTGCAGGGCGACTGAGTAAACTCGTAACTCCGACCTGGTTGAAGGTTTTTCGAATGCCTCGAATCTTGTTCGTCTGCACAGGGAACACCTGTCGAAGCGTAATTGCGGAATATCTTGGGAGACATCGTCTGGACCCATCGCTCGTGAGTTGTGAGTCAGCAGGGTTGCGGCTTGTGCCCTCTGAAAATGCTCATAATGCAATACAGACCTTGAGAGACAACTTTGGAATCGATGCCTCGGCCCATGTACCTAGAGCAGTTGGACAGCTTGACTTATCGCCTTTCGATTTAATCGTGGCGATTGATGATCCCGGAGGGAGTCAGGTATATAAAAGTCTAAAAGAACGGGGCGTCTCGGATAAGACTCTCATCAAATGGAAGGTCACTGATCCCTGGGATGGGGACGACCCGAGCCAATACAACCGCTGCGCATTAGAGACCGTAAAGAATCTCGAACGACTAAAAAAGGTTCTCGCATTGTCCTGAAGAACCGCTGAGTTTCGCACGGAATGAGAATCTATTCGTGACCGCACCACTCGCTGACCAGAACTACAAACCACGGAACCGTGATCATGGCGGCCGACGCCGAGAGGACGAGGACAAGTCGGAGGCACTCGTACGCATCTTTAGGGCAACCTAAGCAGTATTCCGCTTCGAGGTAAACGAAGAAAAACGGCGAAGCGAAAAGCGCGAGTGCCCAAAACAATGCCAAACATTTCCTCACGGCTGGGCTCCCACTAACACTTCCAGCCCTTTTTCAAATCCGTAGGATTCGAACGCTTCGCGCCGCTTGCGGTTGTCGAACGGGTCGTTCGTGTAGAGCCAATAGCTCTTCGCGTCCACTTCGAGATTCGCGACCTTCGCCAGGTCCGGCGTCTTGATGAGAAGCTGCTGCTTGGGCCGCAAAGTCGAGATGAGCTCGATTTCGTTGTCGTTCAGATTGAACTGGCGGCGGTATAGATCCCGGTCCATGTCCGGGTTGGCCAGGAAGATTTTCGTCGGACAGCTTTCGACTATGATATCGAGGATTTCCGACTTGCGAAGCTCGTCGAGCGATTGCGTCGAGAGAATCATGGCCGCATTTTGCTTCCGCCACGTCTTCAGCGCTTCGATGATGTAACTCTTGATGATCGGGTTTTTCAGGAACAGCCAAGCCTCGTCAATGAAGAAGGCTTTGAAGATGTGACTGCTCTTTGGATCGCGGATGACGGCGTTCCCGCGATGCAGGATATAGAAGAGCAACGGCTCCAGCACTTCCGGGTATTGGTTCATTCCCTGAAAATCGAAGCACTGGAAGGGGGAGAAAGTGATCGTGTCCTCAGTGTTGTCGAAAACGAAGTCGAACTGCCCGTCCGTGGTCCACTTGGCGAGGCGGTCGGCGAGACGGCGGTTAAGCGTATTCGACAGGACGGTGAGCGTGCGAAGGCTTGGCTCGATTTGGTACAGATTTTCGATCTGGTGATAGAGGTCACGCTCCTCAGCGGGCGTCAATTCGAGTGGCGAAGAGCCTTGAATCAACACTTTCAGGAAGAGCGCAAGAAAATCGAGGTTCTCTTTGGTCGGCGGAAGCGAAAACGGATTGATTTTGAATCCGGGGGAATTCAGGCCGACGCGAATGTATGTTCCGCCAAAGAGCTGCGTGAGGCTCTCAAAGCTGCCGCCCAAGTCGAAGATGAAGATGTATGGATCGTATTTCTGCATGTTGGTGATGAGGAAGTTCAACAAGAACGATTTGCCTGATCCGGTGCGCCCCAGAATCATTGTGTGGGCCACGTCGCGGTGGTGGAGATTTAGGAAGTACGGAGTGTTGTGGTTCGTTTCGAGGACCGCGAGATACTCCTGCCTCAGATGCGCGTTTGTAGGCTCGCCACAGTGGAGTGTGAAGAGAAACGAATAGTCCGCGTAATTGGTGTTGAGCAAATACATGGACCGAAGATTGAAAGCGGAGCCCGCGGGCACCGTCGCTAGGAATGCGTTAAGGAGGTTGTATTTCTCCTCGTAAAGCTGGGCGTCATGGGTGCTGAAGGTTTTGTAGAAATCAGCGCACCCGGTCTCGACTTTGGCCGGATCGAGATCGTAGATGACAACGCTCAGCGAAAAATGACCGAAATGATTGCCTTCGATTTCAAGTTGCTTGATGCTCTCACCGAGCTCGCGGACTTGGGCCTCCTTCGAATCATCCACAAGAACGTCGGTCGCCGGTGCGTCGGAAACATTCAAGTGGCTCACGAGCGAGCGCTTGGTGTTGTGGAAGTGACGGCGTTTCGACTGGATTGCCTTGCGAGTCTCACCGGAATCTTCCTTCTTCCACTCCGTGACGATGTGGAAGTTTGCCTGCACTTCGAGAAGGCTCTTGAAAATGAGCGGGAAGGTCTGGGCCGATGGCTCTTTGAGGGTGAGAACCTTGACGTAGTAATCGTCGAGGCGGAGATGGCCGCGATGGCATTCGAGGTGCGATTCGCAGAGGTAGTAGTCGAAAAACGTATCGTGCTTGAGCCGTGCAAGCCGGAGTTTCAACGGCGCGAAATTCAGCGTTCGCTTTAACACCCGGAATACTTCGTGTTTCGGTAGCAAATCAACTCGAACGAAGTCGCGCACCTGCAAGATAAAGCCTTTCACTTTCTGATGGAGCGTGGCGAGCGCCTTCGAGAGTTCTGTGTCCAGCAATGCGACCTGTTTACGGGACGAAAGAGCTGCCCGGATTTCGTCCAGTGCTCTGCGCGGATTCTTCGGAAACTCCGCTACTGATTTCAGAAGTGCTTGCTTGTGACGGAACCCCTCGAAGAGGATTACGTAAAAGATTTGGAGCGAGTAGAGGCTATCGGCCTTGTGCGCGAAATGGCGAAGGCGGTTCTCAATCGCCGCGTTGACAACTGGGTTCGAGTACTTCCGGTGCGGGATCGTTTGGTGATTCCGCTTGAAGAGGTACTGATAGATGCGGAAGTTGCTGTCGAAGAGCCGGAACGCGGATTCGAGACGCTTCGTTAGGGTGTCCAGCTCATTCCCGTCCAGGCACTCATAATCCACGCCGTGAACTTGAAGGACGACGCCAACATCGCCGGATTTCGTGAGGAAGGCGCTCGGGTCAATGAAACCGTAAAGATTGATCTGCTCGTTGAGCGCGCCGGTTTCGGTGTACGGCTTCAGAATTCTTCGGAGGTTAAGCATTCGAGTGTCTGCGAATCGTAATCGGGCTGAACTTGGCAGGGTCGTACTGGGTTTTGAATTTGGCCGCTGACAACAGGAAGCGGAGAATCTGTGGGTCAGTGGAGGTGGCCCAACGAGCGAAGAAGTAAAGAAGCGCAAACATCAAAATGCCGCCAAGCAAGCTGGAAAGCATGTTGAAGGTGGCCGCGCCCATGCACATAGCGAAGAAGAAGAGCTTCCGCTCCACTCCGAGAACGGTGAGTGGGCGATGAAGCGCCCGGTAAACAGGATTGATTCGGCGTCCTCCTGTCATGGCCTCAGCGTGAAGAAGCACCTTGCAGCGCGGAGAGTTCGAGGCTCTCGCTGAGGAGCTTCGCGTCGCCGCCGTACATCACGGAAACAGCCAAGCGAGGAAGTTAACGGCGGCGATGGCCATGCCGACGCCGAAGAGCACACCGGCGAGGACTCGCTTCGAGCCGCCCTCACCAAAAGCAAAGGTCAAGCCCGCGACCACAATGGAAACGAGCGACAGGCCGCGAGCAATGGTGGTCGTGAATGCCTGCATCAGAACGTTGACTGCGTTCTCCCACGGCGATGCACCAGTGGCCTGGGCGAGTGCCGCTGATGCAAGAATCAGCGAACAGAAGAACGTCACGAACGCGGGCCGTAGCCAGCGGGAGAGAAACTTGTTTCGGGAGATTTTCTTCATTGCCGGCATTTTCCTTTCGGCTGATGCGAGTCGGGCCCGCATCGGGACTTGAAGGCAAGCTCTCGCCGGACCGCCATGCGAAAGCGACGAGGGAGCCTTTGTAGGAGTGCGGCGAGCCGCCGCGAGAGGTTGCTCCTTCTGTCGAATTCGCCGGTACGCCGCGAGGGATGAGCGGGGATTGGCAGCAATTCCGATCAGGGGCGGAGGTGCCATCATTGTCCTTCACCGCTTGCCAGCGGGGAATCCAGCGAGAGTTGCCCTCTACTCTTACTAATGGGCAAAAAGTCGGCAGAATCTTTCAAAGAAAAATCTTTCATGGCCGGGCCACTTTTTTTTCTGTAGGCCTGGCACGCGAGGACATCACCTCCCCTATTCGAGTCGCCGTTTTTACTACTCAGGGCGAGTGCCGCATCCTGAAGGCGTTGCATGATTCTGTGGACGCGAAGGTATACTGCGCTTTCGGATAGGACGGTGTGACGGTCTTGAATCTCTTTACCGGTAAAGCCGTCGACTTTGAACTTAAGTAGGATCTGGCGCTCGAACCGGGAGAGCAGTCCCTGGCGAGTGCAATGGTCCAAGAAATCGTTCAAAACTGAGATGCGTTCGAAAGCAGGCTCGGATGCTCGCTCGCTGCCGTCCGTGCCGAGAGCTTCATCTTGCCGCCTAAGCAGGGCGCGCTGTTCCTTTTCGGCCCAGCGGAATGAAGCTTTGCGTAGGCTCCTCGAAAGGGCGATGGGCAGAATGCCAGCAAGATTCTCCGTCGCTGCGGACGCGACGAGTTCCAGAAAGAACGCCAAAATTTGCTGGCCGATGTCCGCCGGTTCCAGCTCGCGAAACCAGGCGCACACTTCCGTGTATGTGCGGTGGATCGTGGGCGCGAATGCAAGCACGAGGACCGAGTGAATTAGCTCGGACTCTGCCGCTACCGCCCTTGCGCCGAGCAAAGCGGTCAGCGTCGCACCTGCGTCAGACCAGTCATAGTCGCCGGTGCGGGGCGAATGGAGGTAGGCGAGTAACTCGGAAATGTTCGTGAACTTTGCGAGCACCGGGGAACTCGCGGCCAGCGCAAGAAATCGATTGTTTCCTGGTGGCTCCGCGAGCACGTCGAAGAGGTGATCCTCCACTTGGCAGATATGACAAACGCAGCGCAGATCGTCTCGCACGGTTTGGTCCTCCGAGTTGCGCCGCCCTGATTCGGCCTCTACCTATTAAGAGGCCCTCCAAGAGGCAAAACCTCACCCGAGCAGAGAACGTAGCCGCCCGGCGGCGGGGGCATGCGGTCGGCGTAGTTATGGTGGTGGGCATGGCGACTGTGGCAGGGATGGTGCCGGTACTGGTGGAGAACGCGAACAAAGATAGACGCGAGGCGGAAAACGGAAGGTCGTGGGAGCGGCGGAGAATCCTGAGGCGGTTCACTTAGCGTCGGGGTCTTGACTTAAGGTGTCTTATAGTTTACCTTGAATCGCGTAAGGTATCTTAATGTTGACCTTAAATAGGAGCGAGAAAAGTGGTCAGTTTGCCCATTCCAGTTGCGCGGGCTCTGCGCAAGCTTGGCCGCGACATTAAGGATGCGCGGCGACGGCGGCGTATCGCCATGGCGATTGTTGCAGAGCGAGCCTCTATCAGCAAGCCAACGCTTATCCGTATTGAGCGGGGCGATCAGAGTGTGTCAATGGGGAGCTATGCCAGAGTTCTCTTTGTGCTGGGAATGGCGGAGCGGCTGGCCGATCTCGCGGATGCGAAAAACGACCCGGTAGGTCTGCAGCTCGAAGAAGAGAATCTGCCGAAGCGTATTCGAGTGTCGGGAAGGCGAGAGCCTGCGAAAGGAAAGTGATGGAGCGGGAAGCGCTTGTCTACGTGGACCTCGACGGGCGTCCCCATCTGGCGGGGCGGCTGTGGGCGCGCGCGCGCAAGGACAGGGAAAGCGCCACATTCGAATACGACAAGACATGGCTTGAGCATAAGGAGCGGTTTTCTCTGGAGCCGGCGCTGAAGCTCGGCCCAGGTCCATTTCATACGGCGGCCGATATGCCGATGTTCGGCGCGATCGGGGACTCGGCTCCTGACCGGTGGGGCCGGGCTCTCATGCGACGGATGGAGCGCAAGCAGGCAGAGCGCGAAGGGAGAGTCCCCCGCACCCTGTGGGAGATGGATTTCCTGCTTCTGGTTGACGACGAAGTACGGCCGGGAGCGCTGCGTTTTGCGGAACGCGAGGGAGGGCCTTTCCTGAGAGAAGCGGGAGCCAAGCGCATCCCGCCCGTCGTGGAGCTGCCGAAACTACTGGCGGCTGCGCAGCGCGTGATCGATGAAAAGGAGACTGACGAGGATTTGCAGTTGCTGCTGGCACCCGGCTCCTCACTCGGTGGTGCGCGTCCGAAAGCGTCCGTCAGGGAGAAGAACGGAAGCCTTGCCATCGCGAAGTTCCCGCGCAAGGACGATCAGGTCAACACCGTTGTTTGGGAAGCGATAGCTTTTGCGCTCGCTAAAAAAGCTGGCATCGAGGTTGCGTCAGTGCGGCTGGAGGCGGTTGCGAAAAAGCCTGTGCTGATTCTGGAGCGTTTCGACCGGGCGGCGGCTCGACGGATTCCGTTCCTGTCGGCCATGAGCATGCTGGGCTCGAAAGACCAGGAGACGCGAAGCTATCTGGAAATGGTCGATGCGCTGCGGCAGCATGGTGCGGCGCCGAAACAAGACATGGAAGCGCTGTGGCGGAGGGTGGTTTTCAACGTTTTGATATCGAATACAGACGACCACATGCGCAATCACGGCTTCATCTATGAGGGGCAGAGAGGGTGGCGTCTGTCGCCCGCTTACGATCTTAATCCCGTCCCGGTCGACATCAGGCCGCGCGTCTTGTCTACGGCAATAAATGAGGTTGATCCTACGGCCGCGCTGCCTCTGGCCATGGAGGTGGCGGAGTATTTCGGGTTGAACACTGTAAAAGCGAAGGCGATTGCGAAGGAAGTGGGAAAATCAGTTTCGAGATGGAGGGATCAGGCTCTTCGTCATGGCATTAAGAAAGCGGAGATTGATCGAATGGCTTCAGCTTTTGAGCATGAGGATCTTCAGTCGGCGCTCGGAGGGCGCTGAGCGGCATCTTGAAGAGACTGCATGATCGACTGTGGGCGCGAAGGCGAGCAGGAGAACAGAGTGAATTAGCTCGGAATCTGGACTGCTGCCCTTGCGCCGAGCAGAGCAGTCAGTGTCGCATCTGCGTCAGACCAGTCATAAAAATTAAAAGCCAGTTTTGGCTAAGTAAACCATGGCATGGCCGTTGCCAGGCGTTCCGGGCAGGAGGTTTGTGGCGGTTGAAATGAAAACGACATAGTGCGCGTCCGTACTCATGGCGTTCCCGACGCTGATGGCATTAGCGGAGATTCCGGGATTGGGACTGTTCGCAACCGACGCGCGGACCGTGCTGGGAAAACAACCGCTCGTGACGCCAAAGCACGTATCGCGGACGAAAATGTCTTCCGAACTACAAGCGGGGAAATTATCGTCCGGAGTCAGGTTTGTCGCAATCGATGCGAAAGACACAAAGCGACCGTCAGCGCTGATTGAAACGCCGCCCTGGTTCCCGGGACTACCGCAATTTGCCAGAGAGCCGTCGTTAGCAAGAGACACGAGGCTGGTGCTGGGCGTGCAAGCAGTGGCGACCGCAGTACACAGGTCGCGCACGTATACGTTTGCCTGCCCTTGAACACTCGCAGAGACTAAATTTGTCGCGGTCGACCCGAACGCCACCAAACGACCATCTGGCGTGATTGCGGGCGGCGTGGGACTAGTAACGCTGTTGTTCGGTTGAGCGCCCCCTTGCGCTATGTCGACGCGCAAAGAACTAGGAACGCAAGCCGCTGCACCGATGTTAAGGCATGTATCCCGCCAAAAGTCCCCGGGCAGGTTGGTTGTGTTGGCGACAATGTTTGTGGCCCAAGACTGAAAAGCAAAATAGCGACCATTAGCGCTCATGACGGAAAGTCCAGTAGTTGCATTGTCTTGTGTTCCGCTAATGGGCACCGATACCAGGCTGTTGCTTGGGGTACAGTTGGTCGCGCCCAGACACGTGTCGCGTACAAACGCCTCGCCTACGCCACCAGGGTCGCCGCTTACCATGTTTGCTGAATTAGAGTTGAAAGCGACAAACCTTGCGTCCGCGCTCATGGACGGGTTTGCGCCACTGGCTGCGCTCCCATCCGATGCCACGGAGATGAGCGTGGTGCTGGGGCTACAACCAGACGGCACCCCGATACAGGTGTCGCGCAGGAACACGCAGGTAGCTGCACAAACAGCAGTCCCAGCAATTAGGTTCGTCGCTTGAGAGTCAAATGCCACGTATCGACCATCTGCACTAATCGCCGAGTCGCGGCTGTGGGCATTTACGGGAGAACCATCGTATGTGATGGTGATGCGAATCGTGCTGGGGGCACACGTTGGGGGCGCGCCGACACAGGTGTCGCGCTCATAGATCTCCTGGAAGCTGCTAGCGGGTCCTGGCGCTAGGTTTGTTGCGTCAGATTGAAAAGCAACATACCGGCCATCTGCGCTGATCGATGGGGCGACCAGACTGTCTCCGTTGGCCGCGGTGCCGTCGCTCGCCGTCGTGATGAGCGCGACCACTCCAGCTGTTGCAGCAGCGGGAGATGCAATAGGAAGGATGAGGCTATTAGAGCTCGCCCGGGAGTCGGTCACAGTGATCGTCGCTTTTCCTGGTGCCGCGATGAGCGAGCTGGAAACTGATGCTGCTAGGTCGCTGCTGTCCCCGAATTGCGTCGACAATACACTCCCATTCCAGTTCACAAGTGAAGTATTTGTGAAGCCCTGACCGTTCACGAGCAGCGTAAAGGATCCCTGTCCGGCGATGGCAAAGGCTCCATTCAGAGAACTATTACCACTGTAGAAAACACTAATGCTCTTGATGCTGATCGCAGCCGGTGGAGGTGGAGGTCCGGCGCCTCCCTTGTCCGAGCACCCGTTGAAAATGCTTCCCCCTAATGCGCAGGCGACGAAAGCCGCAAGCAAGCCGGGGGTCCGCCTGATGGTTCTCATGTTTACAGGCAACCTCGATTTCAGTCAGTGCCTCCCGTCATAGAAGGTCCCGAAGCAGACGGGGTGAAGGCGGGTGCACTGAAATCGGTTGTGTCATAGGTATATGAAGTCATAAGACCATAATTGGTTAGCGAACCGTTCACCCTGGACGTGAATGTGACAGTCGAGGCGGAGACCGTGGCCGTGACGAGTGAGCCTGCATTCATGGCGTTCGCGAGGTCGGTCGCAATTTGGCTGGAGGTTTTTGTTCCGCTGTAGCTGGCGCTGTATGTATCACCAGCAATCGTCACATAGATGGTGCCGTATTCATAGATCAGTTGCGAGCACGTCTTTGTGCGGGGCGGGCTGCACCCTGGAATCGGGATGTAGGTCGATTTGGGACTTCCGCTGATCGTCACCCAACCGCTACCGGGCGTTCCAACTGGGTTTCCGACGATCACCGTTAGGGTCTTGTCCATCACCGTGACTGTTCCCAGAAGATCGGTAGAGCCGGAATTCGGTAGGGCGGAAATGCTGAAAGAACCTTGCCCCGTACCACTGGCACCGGCCGTGACGGTCAACCAACTTGCGTTGGAAACGGCGGACCAGACGCAGTTGCTCTGTGTGTAGAGTGAGACCGTATACGTCCCACCAGACGATGGAAGCGCGATGGTCGGTCCTGATGACAGAGAATACGTACACACTCCAGCTTCTTGAACTGTCAAAGTGCCTGTCGCAGTTGATAGGGTGCTGCCAATCGTAATTGTTCCGGTCCTGGGTATGGTCGTCGGATTTGCGGACACGGAGAACGACACGTTCCCGCTTGAAGTGCCAGTAGAACCGCCGGTGATGCTAATCCACGCATCATTGCTTGCCGCAGACCACTGGCAGCCCGCTCCGGTACTCACACTAAAAGTACCAGTTCCACCGTTGCCCGAAATCGGGTACACAGCGGGAGAAGGTGTAAATGAGCAACTCGCCTGGGTGGGGACTCGGAATTGTGAGCCGGACAAAACTTGATCAAGCGTTTTGCGCATGTAGGTGCTTGTTGTTGAGCCGGTGTGCGAATCTGCGCCGTGCAACGGGTATTGGACTGCGTTGGTGTAAGGATAGTTCTGGCTCGAAACGGGAACCAATGCGTCCGATGAAGTGAAGCCTGAGACAATGCCGTTCCAGAAACCGTCAACCGCGTCGAGCAAAAAAAGTATCTGACCCAGCTGATCGGCTAGCGCGGCCCAATAGTCGTAGTTGTTGGGATCATAAAACTCTTCGAACAGAGCAAAGAAAAACCATGCAAGCACAACGTCATAAGTTATCTGGACATCCTTTGCCATGACGCGCTCGCCGCACCAGGTTTCTGGATAGCAGCCCGCGACGGGGAGAAAGACGAAATCGTCGAGTATCCGAACCTCGTTAAACCGCATTGGAGTGTAAGAGACGACGCCCGCACGCTTGAAAGCTTCCGGATAGCTGTTGAGCTGATTCAGAAAAGAACTCCCCGGTATCAGATCATAGAGGGCTGGTGTGGCCTGAGATTCGAACCAAGCTGCCGCAGGCGGCGCTCCTGTGTAAATAAGGGCGGCAGTGAAGCAAACGAAATTATCATAGGGGGTAAAACATCCCGTGGACTGCCACAGGTTGTTAGCGATAGCTTGAAGACCGGCGGAGATTGCCACTCCCGGAGTGAGGGCGATTGGGGCCCCTTGGTTCGGCGTGTCAAGGGTGACTACGCCAGCCACTGTCGTTTGGTTTGAGTTGGCAGTCTGATAGAGCTGGCCCGCGTAACGCGAGATCAAGCCGCCCTGACTGTGGCCGATGAGTATAAACCCGCCGCCACCTGCCGAATCAATTTGACTCTTCAAAGCCGTTCCTTGGTTTGAGAGGCTATCGGTTGAGCTGAGACTCGGAATTATCTCCGTTCCGAAGCGGAAGTCCTGGTTGAGCCAGTTCTTCATGCGGTCCCAAGTCTTCGCGCTGGAAAAAATCCCATGTTGGAACACAACATTCTGAGTTCCTCCGAGTTGGGTGATGGACGTCGGGCTACTGGTCGGTGTACCCGCGGTGAGACCGTTAGGATTGCTGGATGTGGCGGCTGGCGGGGCCGTGGCAGTGTAGCCCTTCGCCGCACGGGCCGCATCGTTTGTGACGTTATCGTACCAACTCATGTTCGCGAATTGAACCGTGCGGGTGCCCGAGCCATTCGAGGCCGGCACGGAAAGGACAAACTGTTGGGCGATCCAGTTTGAACCGGAGGAAACGTACGTCCATTGGGCGGTACTCCCTGAAGGCATAGTGGGCGTGACATAGGCATAAGTCGGATTCGAGCCGGATGTTACGTACTGCGCGTGGATGCCGCTGGAATAATTCTGGATGTTGGGGACAACGAGGTGTTGGAGCACGGATCTTCCGGGGTTGCTGCCAAATAGGCTTAAAGGCCAAGAGGTCGGAACACCTGAGGGAAATGCTGGAGACATGGGCGTGCCATTTTGATCGAAAATCGTCATCTGGCCTCCCGCGAAGCGAATAAAGCCAATAGCATCGCTGTCTGCTCCATCAGGGTCGGGCGGGGTGCCCGTCGGCCAAACGTTCATCACGAGTCCTCCGCTTGAGTCGTAGCCAGCTTCGACATGAAACGTCAGCGCTGCTGGTGCCACATTCAGCACATTCGATGAAGTAGATGTCGCCGGATTATAGACGGCCTGGGGCAGAGTTATGGCTCCGCTCGTCGTAACCGTCAAATCGACGGCAACCCAGGTGTCTGCGCTGTTGATGCCAGAATTTTGTGAAAGCTGTGCGAGGGCAGGGGAAAGCCATAGAATAAGGTGTCCACAGAAGATCCATATTAGTTTTCTGCAGTTAGAAACCGGATATCCAGCGAGAAGTTGACGCGTGGAGCGCGAAGAAGGCCGGGACATAATCCACCTCCTACTACCTGGCATAGGGTTTCAGCAGGACCCAAACCGACACATGCGTTTCTGTCTACTCCTAATGTTAATATACGTCAAGTACCTTGCTCTAAACCTTATGGTGGCGAACGAGACACCGACATTGTCAGAGTGATTTGACGACGTCGCACGCATTTTCCAATTGGCGATCAGCGCCCCTCGCAAGGGCTTCAGGAGAGTTCTCAATGACGAAATCGGGTTCGACGCCCTTCCCCTCAATGCAATCTCCCTGCCAGGTGTACCAGCCAGCGACCGGCATACGGAGCACATATCCGCCAGGCAGTTTGAAATTGGCTCCTCCGAGAACTTCACCTGCGGTTGTCGTGCCGACGAGTGTGGCGAGACGATTTTGCTTGGCGAAGCTGGCGACCATTTCAGCCGCGCTGTGTGTGTGCTCATTGATGAGAATAACGATGCGACCGTGAAATGGCTGAGCACCAAGCCCCTCAGTAACGAGCGTCATTGAACGGTCGCGCTGGAAGACTTTGAAGCGTACAGCCATCATGAGCAGCTCCAACTTGGTTGCAGGAATCTTCCCGATGCGGGTCAGGCTCTCCTTGCGATACCCATTCCTAAGGCGCCGACGGGTCAAGCTGTAGCCGATTTCCATCTTGCCGGGACATAGATAGCTCATGAGCCGGAGCGAGCCTAAGCCTCCGCCGATGTTCCCTCGAAGGTCGAGGACGAGGCGCTGGATGCCTCGAACTTTCAACTCGCGTATCGCGTCGTCGAGGCCTTTGGCAAAGCTCTGACCCACAGCGCCTGGAAAGGTGGCAACCCGGATGTAGCCGATATCGGGCGCGAGAAATTTGTGGGACAGGCTCCGAGGCTCAATCATCGGCGGGCGGTCTTTGGCTGCGCGGTTTGGCACAGCAAGAGAGACTTCCCGCTTGCTGCCGTTGAAACCGCCGATTTCCACACGATGGTTACCGCCAATACGGAAGTTTGCGGATTTGGGCGGAAGGATTGCTTGCGAATCGATGGAGAGGAGCAATTCTCCGGGTTGGATGCCAGCCTGAAATGCAACGCCATCCTCAATAACATCGACAAACATCCACCGTTTTCCATGGGGACTGTCGACTGCCCGCAAAGTGGCGTTTATCGAGTAAGGCGCCGGAATGCTGTCTCGCCGCTGATGGAAGAAAGCTGTATGGCTGCTACCTAGTTCTTTGAGCAGTTCGCCCATTCCGGCTTCAAATGCGGGGGTGTCCATACTCAAGAGATGCGGAGTGCGTTCGTCAACGAGAGCCAGCCACGGCTTGTAATCCTGATTCGGGTCGCTCACGTTAATATGACGCTCGGGAACGAGCTTCTTGACGGAAGCGATGAGCTTCGTTCGCTCCTTCGGAGCGGGAGTCTGCTGCGATGAGTTCGGTGTCGTTGACATCGGCCCATTCCCCTCAGTTCTTCGTGGTTGATCCGGTGATACTGACAGGCTGGTCGCCTGCCCCTTCCACCTTGAAACTCGCCCAGTAGTACGGAACCGCTTGTGTGCCGTAAGCCTTAAGCATGTCTCTTTTGGCCGCGGTCAAGGCATGGGCGACCGTGTCCTTCTCAGCCAAATGGGCGTAGAAACGCTTCATCAGATAGAGCGCCGTCGTGTCTTCGATACTCCAGAGCGTGGAAACCACAGTCTTCGCGCCGGCTAGTTGAAATGCGAGCGAAAGATTTGCGATGCCTTCTTCCCCTTGGAGACGGCCGACCGCAGTGTCGCAAGCGGACAAGACAATGAGATCGGCGTTTGTGTGCAAATGTACGATGTCGCTTGCCTCTAAGACGCCGTCGTCCCCGGAAGTTGAATCACTCAGAAGTATGAGGGCTGCATGTTCAGGGTGTTTTTCGTTCGCTACGCCATGCACAGCCAAATGAATGATTGAGTGCTGTTCTAAGCCCGAGCGTTCAAAGGCAGACTTCGTCGCGCTTGAACCAAGCAGGACGGTATCACTGTCACTGGGGAAAGCCGCTTGGGCTGCAAGAACCTCTTCTTTGGAAGCTGGCAGGTTCACCAAGGGACTGCTGATGTAGCCACGGAGAGTCGCCAATTTGGTGAGATCCGCGTTTTGTTCGTAAGGGATTCCTCCAATTCCAAGAAAAGCGTGCTGCACCGGTTGGTGCTGAGCGGAATTAAGCAAATATAGAGAAGTCGCGGATGCGGCATACGTTATCGTGTGGGAAGAAACCAAGTAGCGTCCGGCGCCGTCAACGAGTGCGTCAAAGGGGAGGAGATGTAACCGACCATCCGGCACAATTGTGAGCCGTTCTTTCTTAGAAACCTCCGGGATTGGCCTCTTCTGAGGGACATCTTGCGGGATTGTGTGTGCGTTGTTTCGGGACAGGCGATTGAAATTGTGCCTCAGCTTGCGCCGCTCCACCTGTTTGGTTCCTACTCGGGAGCGAGTCATCGCGTGTTTATGTCGGCGACGGTGACCAATGATGCGTTTCTCGTTAAAGGTCTTGGTCTCGACACGAAAGTCATCACCGACCCCTTAGTGGACAAGCACGAAAAATGGTCAGGAGAAAAGATGGTGTTGATCCCGTCCCTGATCAGCCCGGACTTGACGCGCGAAGAAATCATTGCGAACTTTGCCCCGGCGAATGACAAAAGGAAGTATGGGCGTGTAGGGCTGACACCCAGTTTTCGTATTGCAGCGGAGTGGGTGGCCAAAGGAGCCGTGCTGGCTGATAAGGAGTCCATCTACCAGTTCGTTGAGGATCTGAAAAGCGGAATTGTCGATCGCACAATTGTATTTGCTAACCGTTACGACGGGGTGGACCTTCCGGACAGAGCTTGCCGGATTCTCATCTTAGACTCGAAACCGTATTCGGAGACTTTGGCAGACCGATGGATCGAAAGTTCAAGAATCGGAAGCGAAGTGACCGCAATCAAGGTCGCGCGGACGATTGAGCAGGGCCTCGGCAGGTCTGTTCGGGGCGAAAAAGATTACAGCGTGGTCATTCTGACAGGGCCAGACCTGATTAAAATGATACGGACCAAGAAGTCGCGAGGTTACTTTTCCACGCAAACCCAGACCCAAATCGAAATCGGTCTCGAAATCGCGGACCTTGCGAAGGAGGAAATCGAAAAGGACGGCAATGCAGCTAAGGCGTTCACTGGCTTGATTCAGCAGTGTGTCGGCCGGGAGGAGGGCTGGAAGGAATTCTATAGTGAACGCATGTCCAAGATGAGCCCTCCGGCGAGGGATTCTCGGGCGCTGGAGCTGTTTGCTGCGGAGCATACTGCGGAAGTTCACTTTCAGCAGGGTCAACCAGAAAAGGCAGTGCAAACGTTGCAAAGACTGGTGGATGAGCACATACACGAGGAATCCGAGAAGGGTTGGTACCTCCAGGAGATGGCCAGGTACAAACATTTGACGGACAAGACCGGGTCGAACGAACTGCAGATCGTGGCTCACCAGAAGAACCGATTCTTATTCAAACCGCGCCACGGGATGACCATTACGAAGATCTCAGCGGTTGGGCACAAACGAATTGAAAGCATGATCCGTTGGATTCAGGAGTTTGATAACGCGACAGAATTACTACTGGAAGTAGAAGACATTTTGGGTCGTCTGCGTTTTGGCGTGGCCTCCGACGCGTTCGAGGCTGCACTTGATGAGCTCGGGCGTGCCCTTGGTTTTGAGACTCAGCGGCCAGACAAAGAGTGGAAACAAGGCCCGGATAATCTATGGGCCTTGCGTGACAACCAATATTTGCTGTTTGAGTGCAAGAACCAAGTGGACAAAACTCGCAAGGAAATCAATAAGGACGAAACCGGGCAGATGAATAACTCTTGTGCGTGGTTCAAAAAGCATTACGGCGATTCGCCCGTAAAGAACCTAATGATCATTTGGACGCGAACTGTCGGCGCTGCGGGAGGGTTTAACGACCAAGTGGAGATCGTTACGGAGCCTTGCCTTTCGAGACTCTCGAAGAACTCCCGCGGTTTCTTTGAAGAACTCCGAACTGCAGACCTTGCTGACATTTCCAAGTCGGCGCTCCAGAAAAACTTAGAGGCGTATAAGCTGACTGTGGAGGATTTGCTCGTGAACTATTCGGAGAAACCAAAGCAGATGTGAGTTACTGAGGGATTTTACTCTGCCGAAGGCATACGGTCCAAAATGGAGTCCAGAATTGGTCTAGAATGCCAATTGTGGGCCTGTTTTCACTCCTGGATACGCCTCCATACATTCGCTGAATCATTGATACAAACCACTGTGCAATTGAGAATGCTCGGGTCTCCGTTGGGCCGAACCGTAGAAGAATTTGTGTACAAGTTGTGTACAGAAAATGTGTTTGGAAGGGCCTGAAAATGGGCCTAAGCAACGCAGAATCAACAACAGACTCTTGAGCTACAGGCCCGGCTAGAAGAAGAACGACCTTAAAAGTCTAACATGTGACGTGCTCTCCACAAAGACGCGTTGGTTAAACTTTGGGCTAAATTGCCAAAAGAAAAAGCGGCGGACATTGTATAGTTCGCCAGGCATGAAGACCTTGAAGACTATCGCGGCAAAGGGGATACCATGAAGAGCATTTTGATGCTGATAAGCGGCGTGCTTTGCCTCGGGGGCGGATTGCTGCATGGATCGGGGATCCGCATCATTCATGGTGAAGCAGTAAGAGCCAATGTCGACGCGCATTTGACCACGGTTATCGATTTGGCTTGGGTATTTATGAGCATGTCTATCCTGGCGTTTGCGGCGATTCTGATTACCTGCGGCCTCCAGATGCGAAAGAAGAATTACGGCGGACGCAACTCCGCCGCATGGGCGGCCGGCTGCCTCACGCTGTTCAGCGCAGGCTCGATAATTCATTTCGGGTATGACTCGCATTTCTTATTTTTCCTGATCGTCGGCATTCTGGCCGCATTTGCATGTATCCCGGACAAGGCAGCCGCCTAAGACCGAATTGCAACCCGCTGTTCCGAATTGGGGCAGGCTTCGAAAAAGTTCCGAACGGAGTCATTCTGCCTCTACACGAACTCCCTTTTTCTCAACGACATAATCGAGCACGGGTCAGAGCGGCATCGGCTTCAATGGAACCGAATTTGCCACTGATACCGAAGGCGTATCAGGCGTGGGAATCGAGAGGCTATGTTCGTAATTATTGGAATTGTGGTGGTGATCGGGGCCATCGTGGGCGGCTACCTGATGGAGCATGGCAATTTGAAGGTGTTGATTCAACCGGCGGAGCTTGTGATTATCGGTGGCGCGGCGATTGGGACTGTGCTGATTGCGAACCCGCTTTTCATTTTGAAGAAGATAGCCGGCGGACTGGCGGGAGCCTTGGGGGGATCACCTTTTACGAAGGAAAAGTATCTGGAGACACTCAAAATGCTTTCCGAGCTGCTGAGTCGCGCACGCAAGGAAGGGCTGATGGCGCTGGAGGCAGACAGCGACGCTCCGGACAAGAGCCCCGTGTTTTCAAAGTATCCGAAATTTTTGAAGGATCACCACGCGCTGCATTTCGTGTGCGACACGCTACGCATGGCGGCGAGCGGAGGCGTGGAAGCGTTCGACATGGACCAGATGATGGAACGCGACATGGAAGTGCATCACCACGAGCAAGTGCAGCCGGTGACCGCGCTCTCGACGATGGCAGATTCGCTTCCTGGGTTGGGTATTGTGGCGGCGGTGTTGGGAGTAGTAATCACAATGGGCGCGTTGGGCGGGCCGCCGGAAGAGATTGGTCACAAAGTGGCGGCGGCGTTGGTGGGAACGTTTCTGGGAATTTTGCTGTGCTACGGATTTATCGGGCCGGTGGCCTCGAGCATGGCGAAAACAACAGAAGACGAACAGGCGTATTACTACGTTTTGCGAGTGGTGCTGGTGTCGTTCATTAAAGGCGCGCCGCCGACCGTGGCGGTGGAGTTTGGAAGGCGCGCGATTCCAGGACATGTGAGGCCGACATTCCAGGAAGCGGAAGGCGCGATTAAAAACAAAGGCGGAGAGGCGCCGGCGCAAGCGGCGGCGTAGCGCGACGGATTCACCTGCATGTCACAGGCACAAGAAAACCGGCCAATCATCGTCATCAAGAAAAAGGGGGGCCACGGCGGCCATCATGGCGGCGCGTGGAAAGTGGCGTACGCCGATTTTGTGACGGCGATGATGGCGCTATTTATCGTGCTGTGGCTTTTGAATTCAAGCAAACAGGTGCAGGAGGCGGTGGGCGGATACTTCAAGGATCCGACGGGAAATCATAAACAGGTTGGAAGCGACATGAAGGGTGCTGGGGAAAACTTCATCGTCAATAAAGACAACATGGAGGAACTGAAGGAGCAGCTGCAAAAAGCGATTCGCGAAGTGCCGCATTTTGAAAAATTGAAAAATCACATTGATATGACGGTGACGAATGAAGGATTGCGGATTGAATTGACGGAATCGGCAAACGGAACATTTTTCGATGCAGGCAGCGCAAGGATCAGCGGCGATGGTGAGGATTTGTTGCGAACTTTGGCGGGCGAACTGGGAAAACTGCCCAACCACATTGCGATGGAAGGGCACACGGATTCGAAGCCATACGCCGCTGGAAGATTCTATGGAAACTGGGAGCTCTCTTCGGACCGAGCGAACGCGGCGCGGCGGCTGATGCAGGAAGCAGGCATACGGGAAGACCAAGTGACGCAAGTGCGCGGGTTTGCGGATCAGCGGCTGCGGAATCCGAAAGATCCGATGGATCCCGGGAACAGAAGAATTTCGCTGATTGTGCAATACATGGAAAAGCAAGCGGCTCCTGCGACAGCTGGCACCGAAGGAGAAAAGGCAGGCTCGGAAGCGGGCAAAGAAGGAAGCGAGCCAGCGGAGGGAACGGCTTCCAAGGTCCCCGCGAGAGAATCAGAACATCATTGAGTTTTTAGAGTTTTTTGCGGTGGACAACCACGCTATTTGGGTGCAGGCTGCGGCGGCATAGCCGGCTGCGGTGGCTGCGCGAATTTCGAATCGTCGATGGGAACGTTTACTTCTGAGGATTCGATCTGCACAGTGAAATGATTGCCCGGGCGCGATTGGGTCCAGCGGTACGAAGTTTTCACGCCGCCGGAATCGCGATAGTCGGCGAAATCGATCTGCAGCGGATTGAAGCCGAGCGGCGAATCGGAATAGCGAAGCTCGCGAAGGAGAAGTCCCGACTGCTTGTCGAAGAACAAGCGCAGCGGCGGCTTCCCTTCCCTCTCGCCGACGACGAGCCAAGTTTCGTGGCCGTCGATTTTTTCTCCTTCGTCGACATCCGTTTTTGAAAACATCGCTTTCAAATGCGATGCGAGATTCATGTCGGCGTCCAAAGCGAAGCCGGCGGATTCTTGTGCGGTCATCATGCGAACGCGGCCGAAGCCGGTCATCCAACCAGTTTTTCCGTCAGTGATGCTTTCGCCTTCTTTGCGATGGACGGAAGAGAGCCGCTTGTCCGGAGCTTTTGCGTAAATTTCGATCTCGCTTTTCTGACCGGCAAAAGTGACGCTGCCTTTCTGCACGCGGGAGGTGACTTTCTTGAGCGCGTCCGTTCCGCCGACAGCGGCGAGATATTTGTCGAAGAGCGCATCGGCTTTAGGATACGAAGATTTGTCGACGGATTCTCCGGCCAACATGTCCGGCATTTTTTCTTCGGCGGAAATGACGGGGACGGAAATGGGTTTTGCGGCGCCGCGATGGCAGGAGTAGCAAGTGACCCAGCGCTTGCCCTCGAAATTGTCTTTGTTGATGTTCATCTGCATTTCCATCATGTGGCGGGCGAACTTTTTTTCCTTCTTGTCGTCTTTGTCCATGGCGTGTTCGACGTGGCAGAATTCGCACTCGACGCCGAGAGATGCGGAGATGAACTGCATGGCGGGGATCAGGTCGTCCGCGGGAATGTCTTTCAAGACCTGAATGTTTTTAAATTGCTGCCCGGCCGTTTTGCCCGCCGTTGGAGGAGGCGGATTTTGCGCGCGCGCTGCGAGAATCGCGCAGAAAATGGCGACCGTCACGAACGAAATCGAAAAAAGAAGGCTTTGCTTCTTTTGCATGGGGACACCTCAGGGAAATTGGACGAAGAAGTCTAGCAAAAGAGACGCGCTCGAAGTGAAACGCGTTTCAGGTTCGGACGAAGACTAAGCGCTGATTTCGCCGCGCTTGGCGAGCGCAGTGATGCGGTCAGCAGCGCGGAAGGCGAGCGCTTCGATGGTCATGGTCGGTTGGCCACGCCCGGAGGTGACGAAGCTGCTACCGTCACAGAGGAAGAGATTTTTCACATCATGCGTGCGATGGTCGGCGTTGATGACGGAAGTCTTGGGATCGGCACCCATGCGGCAAGTGCCGAGCAGGTGGACGGCGAACTGCTGTTCTTCGATTGGATATGTCCACTTTTGCTTCGCGCCGGCCGCGTCGAGTATCTGCATGCCGTATTCGTTGAGCCATTTCGCAAGCTTGATGTCGTCGGGATGATCTTTGTAGGTCATGCGAAGAGCAGGCAATCCCCAGTCGTCTTTGAAATCGGGGTCGAGCGAAAAGCTGTTGTCTTCTTTGGGGAGCGAAGTGCCGTGTGAGAAGATTTCCACGGTTCTTGTGAAATTGTGTGTGATAGCGTCCTTGAATTTCTTGCCCCATCGCGGAGCATCGGGAGGCAATCCTCCACCGGCGGCAAAGTTAATCGGCGTCATGTCGAAGCGCGCATCAAGACCGCCGCCTCCATAGAAGCCGACTTTCTGCGGATCAAGTTCGTAGAAGTCATGAAGGATGCGGCTGACGGCGAAACCTTTGTAGTCGTTAAGCTGCTCATCGAAGACACCGAGTGAAATTCCGCCGGAGTTGAGCATGAGATTCTTACCCACGTAGCCGCTGGAGTTTGCGAGGCCGTTGGGAAATTGACTTGAAGCGGAAAGCAGAAGCAGACGCGGAGTTTCCGCACCATTGGCCGAAAGGATTACAGCTTTCGCTTTTTGCAGGTGGACATTTTTCCGAGAATCGAAATAGACGGCGCCGACGGCACGGCCACGCGCATCAAGCTCAATCTTGTGGACGTAGCTGTTGGGGCGGATTTCGCAGCGGCCAGTCTTTTCAGCGAGCGGAATCATGGAAGCGAGCGAACTGGATTTGGCCTTTACTTCGCAGCCGAAGCCAAGGCAGAAGCCGCAATTGATGCAGGCGCTGCGGCCGGCGCGGGGCTGCGAAAGAATCGCCATTGGCGCTGGAAATGGATGGAGACCGAGTTTGCGCGCGGCGCGCTCGAAAAGGACGCCGTTCGATTTGGTCGGAAGCGGCGGCATGGGATATGGCTTAGAGCGAGGCGGATCAAAGGGGCTTGCGCCTGCGAGGCCGGAAACACCGACTTCCCACTCGACTTTGGTGTAGTACGGTTCCAGGTCGGCGTAGGTGATGGGCCAATCCACGAGCGTGGAACCCGGCGCGGGACCAACTTTGGAGCGCTCGATGAAATCAATTTCGTGGAAGCGCCAGAAATTCGCGGTGAAGTGATTGCTCGTACCGCCGACAGCGCGGCCATAAACCAAAGCGCGTTGCGGTTTGGCTTTTTCGTCCGGAGTTTTGCGAAAGGTGTTCGGCTGAAGCTTGGGATGATTGGTGAGCAGGTCTTCCTGCAGGACTTTGATTTCGTCGTGAGAAAACTCATTTTCCGTAAGATAAGGGCCCTGTTCGAGCACGACCACGCGAAAGCCGTTGGTGGAGAGTTCCTTGGCAAGGATACCCCCTGCTGCGCCAGAGCCGATGATGACGAAATCAACTTCGTCCGAAGTCTGATACTTAACTTTGTCGGCTGTCATTTCTTCTCCGTGGCTACGGGCTGCCAGCCGGAATAGTTTTTGTCGAGATCGCCGAAGGGGGCCTGGAACATGTGACTATTTTCACGGCCGATAACTTTCCAGCCGACACCGTCCTTGTTTCCACGGCGGTCGGAATCGGGATCGATTAGAAAGCCCGCAATCGTGTGATACCGAACGATTTCAAAGAAAGGCTGGTTGCCCGAGTTGGGCCGATTGCGGCGGCTCGCCGTGATGCGCGGCTTGGAAGTGCTAAGAGTCTCGAGCACGGCGTCTTGTTGCTCGGGAGTCGCTGCGGAAAATTTCTTAACGGTTGGGAATTTCTCGGCAAGGATTGCCTGGACTTCTTCCAGACCTTCCCGATATTCCGCCTGGGAATCGGAAGCGAAAGTGACCAGGGCGCGATCAATGAAATAGATGACGCCAGCTTCCTTTGCGCCGGGTGTACCGTCAGACGGAATAATACGCGAAGCGATGGCTTCGATTTCAACTGCTTCTTCTGGCGTGAAGAATTCGAATTTTGGTGGAGTCGGGGATGCAGCGGCGGTATGCGCATGTCTTGCCGCAGCAGCCATAGCCGGAAACTGAGAAGTCATCCATGCCGCGGAAAGGCCGGCGGCGGTTCGAGTCAGAAATGTGCGTCTATCAAGCGGATTAGAGGAAGTACAGCCGGTATCTGCCATCCCGAAACTCTATTCGCGGGCTGGCGCACGGTCAATACAAAATTCCAAAAGAGTCAAAATGGACTTTTGAATCGTTCGGCGGTAAATTTGCCGCCGCGCAAGCCGTAGTGTACGATTTTTCTTAGAAATAGGGCACATTCTGGGCTGGAGAACGCACCGCGCCGCATGGCAACTTTTTCCGGAGCAATCGGCACCGGCGGAAAATGGCTGCTCGACAAGATCGTCGGAGCCATTGCCGCGACGGGAATTAATCCTAATTTTCTAACGTTTCTGGGCCTTGTTGTGAATTTCGGGGCAGCGGTGATGTTTGCCGTGGGGCGATTCCGAACCGCTGCGATCATCATTTTCTGCGCGGGATTCCTGGACATGCTCGATGGGCAAGTGGCGCGGCGGCAGAACCGTGTGACCGCGTTTGGCGCATTCTACGATTCGACGCTGGACCGCTATGCTGATATGGCGCTGTACATGGGGTTGTTGGTTTATTACTCCGTGAGCGGACGAACGCCGTACGTGGTGCTGGCTGCGGTAGCGACTGCGGGATCCGTCATGGTTAGCTACGCGCGTGCACGGGCGGAATCCCTTATTCCGCTATGCAAGGTGGGATTTATGGAGCGGCCAGAGCGGTTAGTACTGCTCATCATCGGCGGCCTGTTCAATCGAATGGCAGCTGTGCTTTGGGTGATCGCGGTAATTTCGACGCTGACGGTGATTCACCGGATTTTCTATACGTGGCAAGAGACAAGAGCCGGCCGGACACTGCCCGGAATCAAACTCAGTTTGTAACGCTTTCCTCTGCCTGCGCTTCACCCTGATTCTGCCTCGCGATTGCATCCAGCCACTCGTCTACGGGTTTGCTGACGGTTTCGAAAATGCGGTCTCGAAGCGCGGGCACGTCTTCCTTGGACAAATTCGAGAGGTCGATTGTGTCGTGGAGATGCACGGTGATTTCCGCCGGCCAGAACATCCAGTTCCCTGTTGCGTGATGCTGAAAAGAGCCGACGAGGCTCACAGGCACGATGGGGATATTCAGTTGCTGCGCAAGACGGAAGGCACCGAGCTCGAATTGGTCCACGCGGCCGTTGCGCGTACGCTTTCCCTCCGGAAAGACGATCAGGCTCATGCCGCTATCAATTGCATCCTTGGTCAGCCGCCAGAGGCGTTTTAGATCGGAAGGGCGGCGAACGTCCGGTACAGGAACGTTTCCGAATCGCTTCATCAACATGCCGTAGATGGGAATCTTGAAATGAGATTCGAGTTCCCAGCCTCGGGCAAATTGCGGGATGACACAGTACAGAACAAACGGATCAAAGAGATTCACATGATTTGAAATAAAGATGCAGGTGCGCTTCGGATCGAAGCCGGGTGAAACGACGAGCTTTATTTTTGCGCCGGCGAAAAAAACAATGCGGCGGCAGAACGAGCGCTGCAGCCAGTCGTGCTTTTTTGGGTCGAAGATAAGCGCGAGCACAACCAGAACCGGCACGGAAATTCCGAAGTGGATCAGGCTAACGGCCCAGAGTAGCGCGCTGCGAACCGTCAGCCAGGCGCGCTTCATACGTAGACGTCCACTGCACCGGGCAGAATGTCTATGGATTTGCACTCAAGCACGGCAATTTCGCCGTCAATGAGAACGTCAACGGGAACTGGCAGATTGAACTCGACACGACGAACGGAGCGTCGCGAGGCCAGCGGATGTTTGATGTGGGTTCCATCGAAAAGACGGGGCAAAGTTCGCAGAAGCCCGAGACGTCCAATGGGCCCCCAACGGACAAATTCGATGTAGCCGTCGGTGGAATCCGCGTCCGGAGCAATGAGCATCTTGCCGCCAGTATATTTTGAGTTGTTGAAGGTGAGGAAGAGGGCGCGGCGGTCGTCCCATTCCGGGTCGTCATCGCAACGCAGTGTGAAGGAGCGCCGCTTGAGCTGTGCGACGCGAACAAAAACGCCAAGAAGGTAACCAAGAGGGCCGAGGGGCTTGAAGTAGCGATTAGTGAGCGCGCCAACGTCTGCGGTGAACCCAACGCTGAGGATATTGAGCGAATAGATTTCCCCGGTGGCGTGCAATAAGCGAACAAGATCCACGCGACGAGTGCGCCCTTCGAGCAGGGCCTTGAGAGAAGTCTCCGCTCCATTCTTTGAGAAATCGCGAAGAAACGAATTGCCGGTTCCGAGGGGAAGGAAACCGAGCGCGACACGTTCTTGCGCTTTGGCAAGGCCGAAAATGCCATTAAGAATTTCGTGCGCGGTGCCATCGCCACCGACAGCGATGAAACGGCGATAGCCTTGTTTGTATGCTTCCGCGGCGAGTTCGATGCCGTGTCCGCGGCCTGTGGTTGAGATTACGTCAATGCCCAAGCCCTTTCGCCGCAATTGTTCAAGCGCAGCAGCCGCGAGCTTGGCGGATTTACCGCCGCCCGCCGCGGGATTGACTATGGCGAGAAAACGCTCTTGTTGGTGGGACATGGCTACAAAGGAAGTATCGCAGAGGAGCGGTCAAGTTGCGCGAGGCGCTCAGCGAGAATGTTCCTTTTTATTTTTAGGGAGGCGGTGCGCGGAAAATCTTCGTCGAGAAGAACTACGCCATGGACGCGCTTGTAGTTCAACAGGCGGTTGTTGCGAGCAATGATGTCGTTGCGCAGAGCTTCCGTGTACGACTGATTGTTTTCCAGATGAAGCGCGAGGATGAGTTGTTCCCCGACCATAGAACGCTTGGGCCAAACATAGTTTGCCGCGAAGACGCAGAATTCCTTGACGGGAAGACTTTCAAAAACTGTTTCAATGTCTTCCGGGTAGATGTTCTTCCCCTCTTCAGTAACGATCATGTTTTTCTTGCGGCCAGAAAGAATGAGGTGACCGGTCGGGTCAATGCGACCGAGGTCGCCGGTCTTAAGCCAACCGTCCGAAAATGCTTCGGCGGTGAGTTCCGGATCGCTCAAGTAGCCAGCCATAACGGTTTTGCTGCGGACATATACCTCGCCGACCCCATCTGCGGCAGGATCTACGATTTTGATTTCCATGCCAGGAAGGGGCTTGCCAACGGTATCCGCGCGAAAGGGATTCAGATCGTTGACGGTAATAGCGGTGCCGGCTTCCGTAAGGCCGTAACCGTTTGCTACTGGAATACCGAGGTCATAGAAGAATTGCAGCGTTTGCGGCTCCGTAAATGCGCCGCCAACGATGATGGCGCGGAGTGCACCGCCGAAATTATTGTGGATCTGGGGGAGAAGTCTCCGGCTTAGGCCGAGGCGAGGCTTACTCTTCGTGAAGGCTTTGTTCAACGCTACCAGAAAATTGAAGACTTTTCGTTTGCCGGAAGGAAGCTCGTCAAAGCGCGCCTGCAAACCCTTTTGAAGATTCTTCAAAACGAGTGGAACGAGGCTGACATAAGTGATTTTGTATTTCGGAAACGCTTCGCGGACAAATTCAGGACGTAAGGTGCGCAGGTGGACAACGCATGCACCGCAGATGAACGGCCCGAAAAAACCAACCATGAAGTCAATCGCGTGGTTGGTGGGAAGGATGCTCAGGTAGCGAACACCGGGCCAGAAGGGATAGAGGGACGTAAGCGCGACGCACTGCTCGAGATAGTTTTCGTGCGTCATCATGCAGCCCTTGGGGCGCCCGCCCGTACCGGAGGAGTAGACAATGCAAGCTGTGTCCTTGCGTTCGCGCGGAACGAAGACCGGTTCAGCCGACCCGCGAAACTCTTCCCATCTTTGCGCGCCTGCGAGGTCCGCGTTTGGCGGCGCTTCGGTTACAAGCACGAGCTTCACAGTGTCAGCCACAGCGCGTTCAGGCGCCGCGGCAAGCTGCCGCCAGATCGGATATTCCGTGATCAGGACTCTTGCGCCAGAGTGCTTGAGAAGCTGCCAGTGCTCCGGGGGCGTAAGTTTGTAATCCAGCGGAACGAGAATGCCCCCAGTAAAGAAAATGGAGTAGGCGGAAATCAGCCACTTGGACTGATTGGTCATAATGACGCTGGCGCGGTCGCCGGTGGCAAAGCCGAAGTCCTGCAAGGCACGAGCGAATGGATGCGCCCTGTCGCCGAAATCTTTGTAAGTTAGCCGCTCTTTTTCTCGTTCGCGGTCGGCCTCGATGAGACAGGTTTCAGTTGAGAAGGTAGTCAGCGCGTCCTTCAACGCAGCGCCAATCGATTGATAATTGGAGAGGTCCAGCATTAAAGACGAGATTGAATCCGTTCGGCGAGCGTCCGGAAGTCGCTTACGCCTTGTACTTCGTAATCCGGGAGCTCGATTCCGAAATGATTTTCAAGGCGGGAAAGAAGCTCGAGCGCCTGCAGGCTATCAATGCCGAGCTTTTTGAAGAAATCGTCGGACGGGACGAGCGAGCCAGCAGGCACGTTGAAGTGCTTTGAAGCGAGGTCAACGACTTCTTGCGTGGTTTGATCCAGAGTTCGCATGGAATCTTAAATTTATCATGCTCCAAGGCAGGAATGAAAATTGCGACGCCGCAAGGGTTCCGCCGAAATTCAGGGCTTCATTCGAGGTTTTCGGCCTTTTTCTTCTTTTCCAAAGCTTCATTGACGCGGGCGAGAAGCTCATTCAGAGCAGCCTCTTCTTTGATGAGTCCTCTGGCGTGCAACTGTTCCTGGCGGAAGCGAATGTCCAGTCGCATGGTGTAAAGATCCGCAAAGCCAGCAGTTGAAATCATCTGCTCACGTGTTTCGGCGAGAGCACTGTCCCAAATATGGAATGGCCTCGGCTTCGCTGGTACAACCGGTTTTCGGATTTCCAGAGTGGGGCTCGCTGGAACTACGGGAGAGTGCATGGGCTTATCAAAACGAGCAGGCGGCCGCGCGTTTTCTGGCGCTGTTGGGCGGGCAGGAGCGGAAAGAGGCTGCGGAACGTCATTTGGCAACTGTGGAAACAAGGGGGCAGAGAGAATGGTTGCAGCCGGTTGGTGTTTGTGTTGAGAAGGCGCAAGCGAAATCTTCGCTGTGGGCTCCGCATTCACAGGACTTGGAACAACAGATTTGTTCAAGCCTGGTTCTGCGGATTTCTGAGGTAGAGCGTCTTTTTGCGGATCAAATTTACCAGGGTCAAACCACCACCATTCTTCATTTTTCCGGAAGCTCTTGGCCCCCACGTTTGCCTTGGCGCGTCGAACGGTGGCCCAGCCCCACCCAAAGCCAACACCATGCGCAAGAATGTCGCGAGCTGAGCATGGAGAGGCAGAGAGCTGATTCAGTAGCCAAGTTTCGCAGGCTCTGCGCTTAGTTGGCGTGCGGCCAACGGGTTTAGTCTTAGTTCTGGCCATCAAGGGAAGTGTGAGCAAGCAGAGAAAAGCGGTCAAGAGCAATTTAGCATATGTTGGCGCGTTGCAACATGCTCAGAATAGCCCAATCTCGCTTCCTTTTACATTATGTTTAAGTACCGTGTGAGTGATAAGCGTTCTGAAGTAGCCAATTTGAGCATCTTACAATCGGCCAATATATGCTTAATTGCTCAGAACGATTACTTTGGGAGATAAGCCATTGGGTCGCTCGCTTTGTCTCGTTCGACAAAGTCCTTTAGCGAGGCTATGACGGCTGGGCGTGCGAACAGTTCGCAGAAAAGATCAATTTCAATGCGAAGCTGATCAAAGGGAATGGGCTTGATGAATTTCTTTGCAGCGGCGCGCGTCGTTGCGTCGAATTTGGTGGTTTGGGTGGCCACGGAACGCGCCACTTTGAGTGCTTCCCCTTCACCAGCAAGCTGCGCGACAAGGCCGACGGCGTGTGCGCGTGCGGCATTGACGCTCCGGCCAGTGAGAAGCAAGTCGCGGACGAACCCATTGCCGAGATCACGCTTCAGACGCGGAATTCCACCAAAGCCAGGAATGAGTCCGAGTCGAAGTTCAGGAAATGCAAAGCGAGCCATCTTGTCGGCGATGATGATGTCGCACGTAAGCGCAAGTTCGAGCCCGCCGCCAAAGCAGACTCCGTGAACCGCAGCAATGGTTACAAAGGGTGCAGCGTCAATAGCATTGGCAACGGCGTGGCAGCGCCCGACGAAATCACGAACACCTGCGTTGCGCTCTTTTTCTGGAAGAGCTATGGCACCGTGGTAGAGTTCGCGAAGATCGGCACCTGCGGAAAATCCACGTTTTTGAGCGCTGGAAATGATGCAAGCGGTTGTGTCGGCTTCGATAGACTTCATCGCCGTGACGAATTGTTCGAGTTCGCCAAGCAAAACTGTGCCGATTTCGTTGGCCGGCTCACGGTCAAGCGTCAACTCAACGACGCCGTCGCGCCATTCCCAACGAAGCGCTTTGCCCGAGAAATTCTTCATGCCGTCGCTTTCCTTCCATACATGGCGGTGATTTCCGCGGCGAAGCGAGCGTTAATTGCGTCGCGGCGCAGCTTGCCGTTGGCAGTGAGCAAGTTATTTTCCGCCGAGAATACTTCCTTCAGCACGACAAAATTTCTGATTTGACGGTAGTGGGGCAGTTCGGGATTCACTTTGTCGAGTGCGGCTTGAACCGCATCCTCCGGAACACTTCCTGTAACCAGGGCGCACAGATATCCCTTGCCATTGCCAACGAGCACGACTTGCTGCGCGGCAGGTAGAAGCTGGGCGATTCGATCCTCTATTGGTTCCGGCGCGATGTTGTGGCCGGAATTCAAGATGATCAAATTCTTGATACGGCCAATAATTCGCCAATTGCCGCTGGTTGTGACCTCGCCCTGGTCGCCTGTATGAAACCAGCCATCCTTCATGACAGCGGCCGTTGCTTCTGAGCGGTTCCAGTAGCCCGCGAAAATATTGGGGCCGCGCACGAGAATCTCCTCGTTTTCGCCAATCTGCATTTCGATTCCCGGAACGGCCTGACCTACGTGGCCTGGTTCGACGGGAATACGCGGATCGTCGAGCGTGCAGATGCCAGTCGTTTCCGTCAGTCCATAGCCCTGCAAAACGGGAATCCCCAGCATCAAGAAAAATTGCTGCGTTTCCGGCGCTAAAGGCGCTGAACCGCATATAAGGGCCCTGAGATGAGGCCCGAATCGTGCTCGAATTTTGCCAAAAACGAGCATATCCGCAAGATCGAGCCACAAGCCGTCAAGTCCACGGCGACGTCCCGCCTGGCGATGCAGCCAGGCTTCTTTGGCCCGCGAATAAAGACCGCGAATCGGAGCGAATTGCCTGGCGATATTTTCTTCAACGCCGCGGCGAACTCGTTCGAGTAGAGTCGGGACGTTGAGAAAATAGTTTGGCGCCGCAATGTGAATCTCATCGGCCAGTTTGTTCAGGTCGGTGGAAAGAGTAAATTCCGTTACTCTGACTAGCGACGAAAGCATGACGATCCACGACGCCGCGAAATTCAGCGGCAAGTAATGGAATACGCGATCAGGCTGCTTCCGGCCAGACATCAATTGCGCGAGACGCTCGGTCGTGCAGCCAATCATGTGGCTGAGATTGTTGGTCGTAAGGCAAACGCCCTTCGGTTCTCCTGATGTGCCAGACGTGTAGATGATGGTCACGAGATCGTCGCTGGAACGTGGCAACGGCTTGTTTTCGATTGCAGTTCCGGCGGCCTTACCACGGATTACTTCGTCAAAAAGCAAAGTGGATGGCGCATCACTCCACTCTTTGCGGACGGCTGCTCCAAGGGATTCCTCTCCAACAAGCAGAAGGCGCGGGGCACAATCTTTGAGCATCCCGACGAGGTCTGCGGCAGCCTGGCGCGAATAGAGCGGAACAACTATCGCCTTCTCCGCCATTAGCGCAAGGTTGCAAGCGATCCATGAAATCGAATTCGCACCTAACACCGCGCAGCGGTCTCCGGCTTGAATTCCCATTGCGCGGAGAAAAGAACGCACATTGCTCACTTTTTCGAGCAATTCCCTGCCAGTGACGGAGACAAAATCACCGCCACGCACTTCGCGCAGAAGGACGCGATCCGCAGAATTTTGCAGTTGGCTGAAGATTGCTTCGAGAAAATTCGGCATCGGCGGTTAGGGCGCTGCGGCCATCGCGGCGTCTGCAGTATCGTAACGCTCGGCGAGTTGCAACAGCGTTTCGCTCAGAGGCGGCAGATACTCTTCCCAGCTCCGTACGCCGTTCTGCAGCGGAAATTCCGGATATTGACGGCGTACGACGTCTTCGAGAATCACTCCCATACGCGCCATAACCTTCAGGTTACCGACAACGGTGCGAGCAATGCCGTCGCGAACGGAGTCGGCTTCCGAGACAAGCGTTTCCATGATTTGCAGCAGCTTGGGACCAAGATCGGGGTCATCCACCGTAAGAAAAAGGTGCTGGTGACCGCGTTCGCGCATAAGGTTGCGAATGCGTTCATCCATGGTGACGCCGGCCGATGCGACGAGGCTCGGCATGCAAGTCACTATGCCGTGATAGCGCGAAGAAACCATGTAGGCGCATTGCCGAAGGATAGAAACGATCTGATACATGTCGTAATTGTCGGAGGTGAAGATCGGTGTGCCGGGAATCTGGGCAGCAATGTCGCGGCACGCGACGGCGTCGAGGCGCTCCATTGCGACTAGAATCGTAAAGACTTTGTGCTTCTGCTGGAATGCTTTCGTGGCTTCCACATAACCATCAATATATTTCTTGTACTTCCTGTCGACGTCCGCGCCGGATTCGTGGAAATAGACGGTGCGGTATTGGCTTTCCTTGTAAGCGCCAGTAGTAATGCGAGCAAGGTATTTTGCGATCGAAGCCTTTACGGGCCATACAAAGGGGTGAATCGGGCAAAGCACGAGGATCGGTGATTTCTCGTCCCAGCCAGTTTCGCGCAATGCTATTCGAGCATAGGCCGGAGGATGCGGTTCAAACGTCCACGCGGTATCCGTGCCCAGTTCGGTCGAAATCCCGAGCTTGCCAAGCACGGTTTGCGATTCCGGGTTGCGAGTAATGACCAGCGAATCTTTTACATATGTTGCGCACATTTTCTCAATAAGCGAGTCCATGTGACCGGCTTCTGCGCCGTAGCCAACGGAAATTTTGTTTTCACTCGAAGCAAAACCCAGCGAGCCGATCATCATGGTTGTCAAGGCGTTCGCGAATTTGCTTTTGAACATTGAGCCTTCGCAGGCAATGACGCCGTGATTCTTTCTGGTTTCGCGATAAAGGAATGGGGGAAAAAGGTCCGGCAAGAAAACCTGTTTCGTCCCTTCAAAATAACCCTTGGTCCGATCGAAGCTCTGGGTCATTACACTGAAGTCGGTGTTCTGTGGGCCAAGGACATGACGAATCTGGCGGATCATTTCATTGACGCGAACGTCCGAGCCCGTGTTACGGGTGCCATTGTAGCCGGCAAAGAGAAGTCTCAGTTTTTCGCCGGGCTGCCAGCGCGTGCCGCCGCCGAGAGTCCATTGCAGACGCGTCAACTGAATCAATGTGCTGACCCACATCACGAGCAGAAAATCAGTCATGCTCCCGCGCTCCCACTTGCACTTTTCGCAGCCGCTGCGCCGTCCGTTGGCCACGGCTTTACCGGATAACGGAACCGGTTTGTGCGGCTGAACCGCAAAAGAGGATAAGCGTACGTCGAAAACTTCGCCGGCGTTTCTCCGCCCAATTCTGCCACCACTCGCGAATTATCGAACACCGTATTCCAGGTAAGGTAGGGCCAAAAAACTTTTAATAAGGACGCGCCGCGTCCAAGATTGTTCTTCTTTCGCGAGAGCCAATTTACAGTTCCAGAAAACGGCGAGCCAAGCGAAGAGACATAAATCGGCTTTCGCCAGCCGCCGTCTTTGGCGAGACCATCGGTCAATTCACGATACGTTTGTGAAGCTGTGCCGGAGGAAAGATGGTACGTATTGTGAGCCGGCGACTCTTTCTGATGAATCGCGACAATCGCTTTGCCCACGTAATCTGCGGGAACGATATCGATGCGATCATCGGGGCGCAGGGGGAGAACAGGCAAACTCGCGAGGACGCTAAATGCCTGCACCATATCGAATTGCGTCGTCTCTGGCATGCGGCTGTCGCCAAGCACGATTGCCGGACGGAAAATCGTGCGGGGAACATCCGGCAAAAGCTGGTGAACCATGTGCTCGCAGAATTTTTTTGTACGCGCGTAGGGATCGTAATCGGACCGCGCCCAGTCAATGGACTCGTCTTCGCGCACAACTTCATCTTGGCGGGCGCCCGCGACGGCAACGGTGGAAACATGCGAATAGCGGCGCAAGCCATGGCGATTCTGCGCGCGCCGGGCAAGTTGAATCACTTCCAGCGAACCTCGCAAATTCACATTCAAGCACTGTTTTTCCGATTTGCGATTCAACGAAGCAGCACAGTGGAGGATTGAGTCGGTCGAATCAAGTAAGGCGTGGTATTCGTCGTCGGAAAGTCCAAAGCGTTCGCTCGTCAAATCGCCGCGAAAGATTCGTACCCGCGTTGAAATATAGTCGCGAAATTCCGGAAAGGGCAAATGAAGCTGTAGCGACTGCCAAAGGCGCTCAAGAGCTTCCTGATCACTTTTGGCTCGAACAAGCAGGTTCAGCGAATCACGATAGCTGGTGAAGATCCCAGTGGCAAGATAGCTGCCCAAATAACCGGTTGAACCCGTAAGAAAAATCGCCATGGGTCAGGCGCTCGTACCTGAGCCGGAAAGTGCGCGAGCAGGGACAGGTTCTGGGCCCCACTCTATCTGGCGTGGGGGGCGCGATTCGAGCGCGCGGCCTTCCATCAGCGGATAACACCAGCGTCGAAGCGCAGGAATGTGCACATTTATCCAATAATCCCACCAATCGAGGGACTCGGGATCGAATGCAAAAATCTCCCGCTCTTCCGCGCTGAGTGCGGCTGTAAGCAAGCGCGCATTTTCGCATTCGAAAACGTGCTCGTTGTGAAGAATGAACGGTTCGTAAAGCTCGATGAGCTTTTCCGCACGATTCAAATCGCGTTCTGTTTTTGCAAGGGGCGCTTTCTTCATACGCAATTTTTCTGCGGCGCGATTGATACCTTTCACAACAGCTTTCTGCATGGGAATGGAGAGCCGCTCATAGCGCTGCTTAGAAACCGGAATTGTTTCGAACTTCACCTTTAACCAGTGATCTATGCCCGCTTGTGTTTTGTAGTGTTTGCGATGCGCAAGTCCCGTCAGCTCAATGCTGCGCCCCATGTTGCAGGGATTGATGCCCGAAGTCGCGAGCTGATACATGCGCGCATTCTTGCGTTGAACAAGGGCCGCTGCGATGAGGGTCATGCCCCGGCAAACCATGTCCACGGGAATTACATCGAGGCACTTTTTCTCGTTTGAAGGCAGCTGGCGAAAATTCGTGCCGAGCAAATAGGACAGCGGACCAGAAGTATTGATGCCTTCATTCCAGCCGGGAAATGGCGAACGCGTTGAGCTTTCCACGATTGAAGGACGCACAACGGCGATCGGTAAATCTTTTCCGCGCCGCGCAAGAATGGATTCGCCGAGGCTCTTGGTAAACGTGTAGGTATTGGGCCAGCCGAGTCGCTGAGCGCGCTTCATGCCAGCACGCGTCAGGCGGTTGCGTTCCCAGCGCAAGCGATTGCGGCGAACGACGCCTTCCAGTTCTCCCGCGTCCACCTTTGACTCGTCTGCGCCTTTGCCCAGAGCAACGCGGCGCAATGCCTTGGCAATTTCTTTGCTTTGGGCTCGTTCTTCGACGCTGGAAATCATTGCCCTAAGCGATTCAATTTCCTGTTCAGAATCAAAACGCACATCCCCAGCGGGATTGTAATTTTCCTGAAGCTCTTCGTGTACTCGGCCGTCGCGCTTTCCTACGACATAGCAAGTGGAGAGGTGCAATAGAGCAGCGCGTTCTGAAGCTCGCAAGAATTCCATTAGATGCAAAGCCGAATCCACGTTGGACGACAAGGCATCGCGCAGGTCGGGATTGAAATCGGTGAGTCCCGCGCTGTTTACAGCAACATCGAGCGATTTCGCCAGGCGCTCGCGTGTTGCCGCGTCCAACCCAAGCCCTTCGGCACTAACGTCACCTTCCACAACTTCTATTTTTTCCTTCAGGAACTGGCTGAGGCCGCGGCCGTGAATTTCCTGTAACTGATCAAAGGTAGGCGATTCCTCGACAATTTTTTCGAACCGGCGCTGTGCCGTAGTTGTACGGTTCCTGCGAATCAGGAGGGTGATTTTCTTGATGTCCGGCACGTGCTGCAGCAGGTCCACCAGCCAGACCTTTCCGATAAAGCCGGTAACGCCAATGAGCATTAAGTGTTTGCCAGAAAGGCTTTGCCGCACGGATAACTGATCTACGCGCGGCGCAGAATCAAAAAGCACAACATTCCGGCCAAGAGTAAGTTCTGGACGCGCAATGCTTTGAATCGCTTCGGCAGCAGTGGTAGCGCTTTTCCATCCAAATCGAGCGGTCAGCCTTTCAGCGGAGATGGCTCCGTCAGTCGAGCCACTGGCTATCCAGGCAAAAGGTCCGCGCGGCCGGAGAACTGGATCAAGCAGGCGGCCTGTCGCTACGCCATCACGAAATTCGAGCCTGTTGGAAATGAACTCTTCAACGCCAAGATGAACCGCAAGCGGCCGCAGAACATGGTCAAGCGACTGGCCGACCAAAACAATACGCTGCCCGCCAGCAACGGCGGATTGCAACTTTTCAACTGCTGCCTTACGCAACTTCGGCTTCAAGATGTAGTGAAAATATTCCTCGCCAAGAAGATCGAGGCGGTCGCGAGTCACTCCCCGCAAAAGCGAGTGCAACAATCTCGTGGCAAAAGTTCGGCCGATGACGCAAGCCAGCGGCCGCAGCACTACCATCGCCGCCATACCTGCCCGGCGCTTCCAACGCTCTGAGAAGCTTTGTGAGTGCCAAGTGAAAAATCCAACCTGACGCAGAGCACTTAGTTCAAACAGCGATCCTTCAACGGACCAATAGGCTGGTGCTGCGTTGGCAGCGTGCCGTCTCTGCGTTTCCGGTTGTGCTATGAAATTCGGCATTCCTGGCCTGGCCTATAAAGACAAAACTGGCGTTACAAGACACTCCGAACAGTGTGGCTGTTTGCCGGTCGCACTTGTTTAGGTCTGGAACATCTGGGACGACTGCTCCCGCGAGGCTCTGGATTCCCCTCAATCCTCGACGCTCCGCTCCGAAGCTCGTTCAACAGCGGAATCCCCTGCAGTCCTCTGCAAAAATATCATTCCAGGCGGGCAATCGCAAGATAAGGGGCTTCGTTTAACGGCCGTGAACCGGAGTTGCTTGGGCAGCAGGGGAGCCGCGGTGTTCGGTGAAATAGGTCGTTAAGCCAATTGCAGTAAACAAAAGGCATGCCACCAGGACACATGCAAGTATCTCCGCGACAGGCACGGGTTTGCGGAACGCACTCAAAGTCGTCTTTGGGGATGGATGTGAAACAGCAGAGACAAGTAAGGCGCTGACATAGAGAGGAATCAAAAGCATGAGCAGCAACTTCGCGCCAAAATCGGGAGAGTTCAAGCGAAATGTGAACCAGAGCAAAGCCTCCGGGAACACGGCAAGCAAACTAAGCAAAGCGAGGCGATCGACAAAATCAATTCCGCCCGTCCTGCGTAAGATTCGATGCAGGCCGAAGCAGATAATTCCCATTGTGGACATAATGCCGAACAACGACTCAAAGGAAATACCTTTCCGCCAAAACTCACTAAGAAAAGGCATAAGAGCCGATTGCCCCATCACAACCATCGCTAGGCTTCCAGTCAGGAAGGCATCCCCGCGCAAATACCAGATGGCCAGGGAAATCAGAAGAGTCGCGACAAGCGGCTCGAAACCAATCGGAAGTGCGTCAGGCTTTCCGGTGGCAGCAATTGCTTGAAAAAAAGAAATATCCACAACTGTTAATGGAGTTTGCAGAAAAAGAGAGCGCACCGCTGCAGGCAGGAAAAACAGGGCAAACTGCGCCGTCCAATAGATCGGATAGATGGACGCGAGTCCTAATAAAAATAATCGCAGCGAACGCATTCCGGGGACCTCGGAAGCCGTGGATTTTCTAACTTTGTGCGGTCTTTTGCAAGAAAGAAGCGTTCTTCTAAACGCCCCAGCCGTAGCGCTCGGCGTGCTCAAGAGTGCGCTGCATTTCCACGTGGAGAACTTCCATGAAGCCGTTTGTGCCTATGGCTTTGGTGCCGGGAGGTGCAAGGTCCGGAGTGCGATGGCCTGCTTGCAGGACGCGGACTACGGACTGCTCAATCCAATCTGCTTCGAGCGACAAACCAAAAGCATCACGCAACATCATCGTCGCGCTGAGGATTGAGCCGATCGGATTCGCAGAATCGGTTCCGGCAAGGGAAGGCGCAGAGCCATGGATTGGCTCGAACAATGGAGCACCCGAGCCAAAGCTCGCAGAGGGTATTAATCCAATCGAGCCAACAAGCGCGGCCGCCGCGTCGCTCAAGATGTCGCCAAACATGTTGCTCGTCAGCATCACATCAAATTGCGAAGGCTTGAGCGTCAACTGCATCGCGGCGTTATCCACATACATATGTTCGAGCTTTACGGACGGGTAGGCCGCGTTCATTGCGGTCACAGTGCGGCGCCAAAGCTGCGAACTTGCCAGAACGTTTGCTTTGTCCACGGAACAAAGCCTGCGTGAACGATTCTCGGAACGGGTGTAGGCAAATGCTGCTATACGTTCCACTTCCTGCGCAGAATAGGATTCCGTATCCCAGGCGCGTTCTTTTCCACCCTCGGTCGTGCTCCCGCGCTCGCCAAAATAAATTCCGCCGGCGAGTTCGCGAACAATTTCGATGTCGAGATCACCGAGGCGTTCCGGCTTTAGAGGCGACATGCTGCGCAATGGCTCCAGAACTTTCACGGGCCGCACGTTGACGTACAAACCCATACCCTGGCGCAACGCAAGCAAACCGCTTTCCGGGCGTTTTCCGACGGGCAGAGAATCCCACTTAGGGCCACCCACAGCTCCGAGAAAAACAGCATCTGCCTTTTTACAAGCGTCAATGGTCGCGTTAGGTAGCGGAGTTGCCGTGACGTCAATCGCCGCGCCGCCCACAGGCTTCTCGTCGAAATCGAATTGATGATGAAATTCGGTCGCGCATTCGCGCAGCACAGTGGCCGCGGCGCGCGTCACTTCCGGACCGATGCCGTCGCCCGGCAACAGCACGATGGTCTTCTTCATGGAGTTCCCCGAAATGCTTCGTGAAAACTTGCGGAGTTGCTTCAGGCAGCGGAGCTCGCTTCCGCTGCAACCGATCCCGCGCCTCGCCGCAATACTTCGTGCGCAATTGCCACGATATTTTTCATACTTACAGTTTTTGCCTGATCCGCGAGCGCCGTCACGCGCCGGTAGACTTCCGCGAGCTCTGCGTCGGTCGCATCGTATCCCAAATCTTTCAAAGTCGTGCGCAACGCGTTGCGGCCTGAATGTTTTCCGAGTACAAGCGAACGGGATGGAACGCCAACCGTTTCCGGCGAAATGATTTCGTAGGTCAGGGGATTCTTGATGATGCCGTCCTGGTGAATTCCCGCCTCATGAGCGAATGCATTTGCGCCAACGACGGCCTTGTTCGGAGCAACTTGCGCACCGGTAATTTCCGTCAGCAATCGGCTCGAGGGAAAAAGTTGGCTCAGGTTGATGTTTGTTTTTGCGCCAAAGCTTTCCTTGCGAACGGCCAAGGCAACAGCGACTTCTTCCAGAGAGGCGTTTCCGGCCCGTTCGCCAATGCCGTTAATCGTGCATTCAATCTGCCGCACGCCCGCTCGAACTGCGGCGAGAGAATTCGAGACGGCAAGCCCAAGATCGTCATGGCAATGCGCGCTGAGCGTAACTTTCGGATCGTCGTCGAGGTGCGCGCGGACACGGCGGAACATTTCGCCATACTCTTCCGGCACTGCGTATCCAACCGTGTCAGGCAAATTCAAAATCGTCGCGCCCGCTTCAACAGCTGATTTGCAAACCTGGCAAAGGTAATCAATGTCCGTGCGGCCCGCATCCTCCGCGGAAAATTCCACTTCGGCAACATGCTGCCGGCCAAAGCGAATCATGGAGGTGATTGCTTCGAGCGCCTGTTCGCGAGTCATGTTCAGCTTCACTTGCAGGTGCAAATCGGATGTCGCGAGGAAAATGTGCAAGCGGGATGATGCGGCAGGCTTCAGTGCCTCAATGGCTGCTTCAATGTCCTGCTTCTTGGCGCGGGCAAGCGCGGCTATCGGCACGGTGCGGACCTCTTTCGCTACGGCTTGCACCGCTTCGAGGTCGCCTTTAGAGGAAATCGGGAAGCCGGCTTCGATAATGTCCACGTTCAACGCTGCAAGCTGCTTTGCCATGCGAATTTTTTCATCCGTGTTCATGGAAAAGCCGGGCGACTGCTCGCCGTCGCGCAGGGTGGTATCGAATATGCGCACTACGTCCATAGAAGTTCCCTCAAGTTAAGTAACGCAGATGCGGCACCCTCTGGTCAAATTTATCTTTGTTCTGCATTTGATAATCCTGTCTTATAATACTTTGCGGCCTATGCCATGGACCTGAGCGAACTTCAAGTCTTCCTGACCGTTGCCCGCGAAGGCAGTTTTTCGCGCGCAGCTGAGCGTCTTTACCGCACTCAACCGGCGGTCAGCCTGGCTATCCGTAAACTGGAAGAGGATTTGGGGCAGCGACTCTTCGTGCGCGGCGCGCGACCCGTTCGACTGACGGATGCCGGCATGCTTCTCAAGGACTACGCGGAGCGTTTGATCAATCTTCGCGATGAGGTAAAAAAGGGGCTCACTGAATTGGAAGGTCTGCAGCGCGGGGAGCTTTCCCTTGGCGTCAATGAGAGTTCAATTCATGCTCTGCTGCCTGCAATTGCAAAGTTCCGCGAACTGCATCCCGGCGTACAGATCCGCGTTCATCGCATGTTTTCCCGCGACATTCCACACGAAGTCCTGAACTATCGGTTAGATTTGGGCGCGGTCTCGTATGTCCCACGCGATCCGCAACTGCAAGCGACGGAAATTTTGAAGGATGAGCTGACGCTCGTCGTTCCACCGAAACATGCGCTGGCAAAAAAGAAAGAAGTGGACGTCGCCGATCTTAGCAACGAGTCTTTCGTCGCGCACATCGTGGAATCGCCATTCCGCCGCCGTGTGATCGAGCTCTTTGCCCGCAATCGTACTGCGCTGAATATGCCCACGGAAATGCCAACCATCGAAAGCATCAAGCGCTTCGTGCAAATGGGCATGGGCGTGGCGATCGTGCCGAGAATGTGCGTCGCCTGGGAGCTTGACCACGGCTGGATGAAAGAAGTGAAGGTTCGGCAGCTTAATCTGCCTCGGCACGTATATTTGGTGGCGCGCCGAGGTGCGCGGTTGCCTCACGCAGCGGCGGAGTTGGTGAAGATCTTGAAGGATGGACAGTCCAGTTAGATGCTGAATGCGGGTGGCGCCATTTCAAAAACCGGCCGACCTGAATTTAAAAATACTTCGAGCTCCAGACATGAAGCCATCATTATTCCTTTGTAAGCTCAAAATGTCGTCGCTCTTTTCTTTCGCGGTGGTGGCGCCACACTGGCACTGGAGTGCCTTCGACCAAACCTCGTCCCAAGGAAGTAACCTAGCCGCTGTCGTAGCAATAGTAGGTAGCGCCCTTTTCGTGGCTGTAGGAGATGTAATTGGCTTTCTACTTACAATTGCTGCTGCGACGCTTCCGCAACAGAAGCGTAGATGGGAAGCAGTTTCACTAATCCCGACACTTGCATTACGGCTGTTGCCTGGCCGGTAAGCGCGGCGAGCGCGAACTTCTGCCCCTGATTCCGGCGATGAACAAACAGCTGCACCAGCGCGCCAACTCCAGCCGAATCAAGGAACGAGACGCTGCTCATGTCCACTACAAGGCTTGGCGAACTTTGCGGCCGCATGGTTTGCAGAAATTCGGTGACTGTTTCCAATACGAGCTTGCCATCGAGCCTGGCCACCGACGGCGTACCGTTATGGCTATTTTCTACGTGAACATCTAATTTGACGGGTTGCATAAGCCCGTAAGGGTAAAACGAGGCTTGTTACAATCAAATGAACGCATGGTGAATGACCCGTTGCCAGCCTTGTCCCAAAATGGAACAACCACTTTGCCAGTTTAATCAATAATTTACTCTTCCTCTTTGAATAACTTTTGTTGACGATGACTTCTTCCCAGGTCTACATTTGTCGCCGTAGTTCCCTCTCAGACTTAAAAAATCGCGCCGTTGCATCGGCCGAGAAAGATCGCAGGCCATGGTTCGTGCATTTCATCGTCTTGGGATTCGCGCCGCGTTTTGTGAAAGTTCAGTTCTAATCGCGCCGATTCTTTATTGCTTAGTGGCAGCCGGATCGTTGGCCCAGTCGCAAACGCAACAATATGTTTATGCAAATCTGCCGGGTTCGCCCGCGACAACCTCAACAGTCGGCGCACTGGCCAAGAATGGAGAAACCGGCGGGTTGTCACCAGTCATTGGTTCTCCATTTCCTGATCATGTGGAAGGTGGCAGACTCGCGGTTGACGCTCTCGGCCGATTTCTCTTCGTGCTTAATCCCAATCCAACCACCAGCAGCATTTCGATGTTTCAGATCAATTCCTCCAACGGAGCTCTCACCGAAGTCCCAGGTTCTCCATTCAGCGCCGGGCCGACCATCAATCCCAATCGAGCTCCCACGCAGCCCATTTCTCTCGCCACGGAAAAATCAGGAAAGTATCTCTATGTTGGCTACACGAGCGGAAATGTCCAGAATTTCAGTGCGATCACGCCATTCGTGATCGATGCGGCAAACCTGCGCCTCACGCTGACGGATCAGCTCAGCTTCGATGTCAACTTCAATCCTGTTCAAATGTTTTCTGATCCGCGCGGACTTTTTTTGTATGTCGCAAATGGCGCCAACCCCTTCACGCAAGCACAAAATGGCGATGCTACGGTTTACGCCATTACGGCAATCGATGGCTCATTGAACCTGAACGGAATCGCCGGCAGCGGTTCGAATGCACGAACCATTGCGAGTGATCCACAGGGGCGCTTTTTCTATGAAGGAACAGGACAATTCTCCGGAGCGATTTTCTGGGGGCCAATTTCTCCACTAGATGGCACGAGCGTAGCCAACCAGGAATTTTTGGACTTGGGCGCCGGCAACTTTCCAATGGCCATGATCGTGGACAGTTCGGGAAAGTTTCTTTACGTTCAGCAAAGCGCGGGTTTAGTTGTTTATTCAATAGACCAAACAACAGGGCAACCTTCACCGCTCAATTCCCCGCTGGCTACGCCGTTATTCCGGTTGGGCAATGTCGTCGCTGATCCAGCGGGCCCATTTCTCTACGCGGGCAGTGCGACAGTCGCCGGCACGAATGCCATCAACGTGTTTCAAGTGAATTCTCAGGACGGTTCGCTCACCGAAATTACAGGCTCACCATTTCCGACGGGCACCCAACCAGCAAACATCGCCATTTCCGGTACAACTTCGCAATCAATCAGCGGTCCGAGCGCTGCGTTCGATAAGACTCTGCTCAACTTCGGCTCCGTCACAACGGGCCAGCAGGTTCAGCTTGTCACACACCTCGTAAACAACGGCGACCAAACACTCACGATCAATCTGAGTGCAGCCTCGATCACGGGACCAAATGCCGGCGATTTCTCCAAATCAACCAACTGTATTGCGACGCTCGCCGCAAACGCGAGTTGCTCCTTCACAGTTACCTTTCAACCTTCGACCGCGACAACAGAAACAGCTTCACTACAAATCAGCGACAATGCCCCCAGCAGCCCGCAAATCATTCAGCTCATGGGCGCCGGCCTCTTACCTTCGCCTTCCCTTGCCTTTGTTCCCGGCAGCCTGAACTTTAATCCCATTGCGCAAGGTCAGCTCGAAGGTCCGCAGACAATTCAAATCACTAACATCGGCTCTGCCTCACTTCATATTTCGAACATCGCTTTCGGCGGTTCTAATCCTCAAGACTTCTCACAATCCAACAACTGCATCTCGTCGCCAATCGCCGTCAATTCCTCCTGTACGGTCAACGTCTCGTTTACGCCGCAAGCAACCGGCACTCGATCGGCTTCACTCACGCTCACCGACGACGCGCCCACGCAGACACAAACTCTTTTCGTTCAGGGCACGGGAGTCGCAGCATTTCAGCTCAACCCAGCTCAAACTTCCACAACAACAGCATCCATCACCGCCGGACAAACTGCTCAATACAATTTGCAACTTAATCCGGGCGCCGGCTTCACTGGAAATGTCTCCATCTCTTGCACCGGAGCTCCGGCTGCGGCGAAATGCAATCTTTCGAGCAGCACGCTCAGCGTCACTTCTTCCAATCCTGTTTCGTTTTCTGTAAACGTCACCACGACCGGCGCGTCTTCCGGCTTCGCAATCCGAAACACCCCAAATCTCTTCGAGTGGCCGATTGGCTACTTTCAGCTTAGTGGAATGCTATCCATTGCGTGCTTGTGGCTTGTATGGCAGAAATTTCATCGCAAGGGGCGGGCTCTCGCCTTCGCTCTCACGTTACTTACAATATTCGTGGGAGCACACGCCTCAGGTTGCGGCGGAGCTTCCTCTGAAATCCGGCAAGTCCCTCCACCGCCTCAGGCGACGCCGCAGGGCATCTACACAATCACCGTCAGCGGGACGGCCAACAATCTGCCAACACAAACCATCTCCCTGACGCTCACAGTTAACTAGGGGTTTATTTGCTGTAGCTGACGCGGTAGAGAATTCCGTTGTTGTCGACGCCATCATCGGAGATAACAATCGAGCCATCCGGCAGAACCGCCACGCCGACTGGCCGTCCATAAACCAGCCCTTTCGTGGGATCCGTCATGAATCCTGTCAGGAACGGCACTGGGTCTTTGTCAGCTTTCCCGTTCTTGAATCCGATGAACACAACCTGATAGCCCGCGCGCTTGCTGCGATTCCACGAACCGTGTTCCGCTAAAAACGCTCCGCCACGATACGCTTCGGGAAATTGCGTCCCGGTGTAAAACGCAAACTGCAAAGGCGCAACGTGCGAACCCAGCAAGACGTCCGGAATAATCGCACGCGCAACCAAATCCGGTTTCTCCTGCTTTACACGTGGGTCCACATTGGAACCGATATAACTATACGGCCAGCCGTAAAATCCGCCATCCTGCACACTCGTGAAGTAATCCGGCGGCAAATCGTCGCCCAGTTCATCGCGCTCATTCACTGATGTCCAAAGTTGCCCAGTCGTGGGGTTCACTGCCAGACCCACGGGATTGCGCAGACCGGTCGCGTATTGCCGCGCATTTTTTCCGTCCAGATCACAAATCGTTATTGCCGCGCGAATCGGCGGATCATCTGTTTCGATGTTTCCAGCAGAACCCACCGCGATAAACAAATGCTTCCCATCCGGTGCAATCGCCAGCGTCCGCGTGGAATGGCCTCCCGCGGGGACCTTTAGCAACGACTCCGGCTCTCCCAGCCGCTTCGAAGTTTTCGGGTCGTAGCGAAATCGGACAATCTCATCTGTATTTCCGATATAGACGTAGTCATCCTTGAACGCAATTCCGAAGGGATACCGCAAATTCGCGGCAAACGTTTCGCGCTCCTGCGCGCTGCCCACTTTCTTCGGATCGCGCAAGACTTCAATTTTTCCCGCGCCAGCTTCGGCGACAAACAAATCGCCATTCGGAGCAGTGATCATGAACCTTGGCGTTTTAAAACTTTCGGCGTAAATGTTAACGTGAAATCCGGCCGGAACTTTTGGCAAAAATCCCTCGGGGCGCTTCACTTCTTGCGGGGCGTTACCTGTTGAATCCGTTGCAAACGGCTTAGGCAAATCCGGCTTCTTGCCATAAGTCACCTGAGCGGCAGCAAGAGACGGCAACGCCGCGGCCAACAATCCGACAAAAGTAATTCGTACAAGCGTTCTTCCCATGGTTTCCTCCGCCATTTTTTCAGTCCCTAGGATGCACCAACTAAGGTCTGCGTTTCGAGCGCAACGCGCCGCTCTTGAATCTTATCTCCCCATCAGGCATCCAATTAGACGGGCAGGTTAATTGTCCGTTGCCTGACTGAAGCGTAGGCTGGAAATGGAAATGGAACTGACATCCAAACCACCGAGACTCGCACCTGTCCTCGTACTTGTCGCAATCGTTGGCTATCTCGGTTGGTATTGTGTCCGCGCTGCTTCTGGCGCGCCGAACATGCCCAGTGGCCCATTGCCTGCGCCTAAAATAGATGCTCCAATCGCGGAAAAGTCATCCGACCAGGTCGCGGTGTTTGCGGGAGGCTGCTTTTGGGGATCGCAAGCGGTCTACGAACATGTAGTCGGCGTGAAAAAGGTGACAGCCGGCTATTGCGGCGGCCACGTTGAAAATCCCTACTACGATCTTGTCTGTACAGGCTCAACGGGCCACGCGGAGAGCGTTCGCGTTATCTACGATCCGTCTCGTGTAACCTACGGTCAGCTTCTAATGGTTTTCTTCGGTGTCGTTCATGACCCGACACAAAAAGATCGTCAAGGCCCAGATGTTGGCACCCAATACCGCTCGGCCGTTTTCTACACAAGTGAAGAGCAAAAGAAAATTGTCACTTCGTACATCGCGCAACTGAACGAAGCGAAAATCTATAGCCGGCCAATCGTTACGGAACTCGTTTTCGCGCCGCCTTTTTATGATGCCGAGGATTATCACCAAGACTATCTCGTTCATAATCCAGACAATCCGTACATCCGCGCGATGGACATGCCTAAACTGGAAGCGCTCAAGCGGGCATTCCCTCAGCTGTATCGTTAACACGCCGCAATGATAACCCTCTGGTGACACGAGTCACTCATTCCGCCAGCCCGCGCTAGACTACTTGTGACCGCGCCCAAAGGGGCGATCATCCATCAAGTCTGAGTCAGGAGTGTCCCGAATGAAGCTTGTTTCAAAACTATCCTTGTGCGCAGCCATGGCCCTTTTTGTGGTTGCCGCCATTTCCTCAGCACAGACCAAGGCCGCCGCGAAACCCGTGGTAGCCGAATTCAAGAATGCCGATGGCCAATCGGTCGGCACGGCAACTCTTTCCGATAACCCCAAAGGCGTAAAAATCAAACTGGACATCAAGGGCTTGGCGGCGGGCGAGCACTCGATCCATATTCACCAAAACGCAAAGTGCGAAGCTCCTGATTTCAAATCAGCCGGTCCGCACTTCAATCCAGCTGGCGGATTGAGCCATGATCACGGCAACGCGCCGGCAGGGGACATTCCGGACTTCACGCTTATCGTCGCCGCGGATGGCACGGCTCACGTCAGCGTCGTTGCTCCCAATGTCAGCATGGGCGATGATCCCAGCTCCGTCTTCAGCAACGGCGGCACTTCCATCGTGATTCACGCAGTTGCGGCTCCAGGTTCTTCCGCCTCGCCGGCAAGAATCGCGTGCGCAGTAATCAAGAAATCCGAATAATTTTTCTGCACAGTTAACGAATCGTTTTCCCGCTCTGGCCTTACCGCCTCGGGCGGGTTTTTCTTTTCTTCCGAGCATCCCTTCTCGCCGGTTTGTGGTAGGCTCTCCCCGTTCGCGCCTTATTCCCCCGGTAGCTCGATCATGTTCCGCAAATTCGTAATTCCGAACGAGGAGGCTCCCATGCGAAGCCGTCGCGCTCTTGTGTTCTCTCTGATGGTTGTCGTTGCCCTCGGTGCAGCATCCTGCCAAAAGCCGTATCACGACGAGAAGGAGCGATTCGTTCTCGTCGCCGCTAACGTAAAACTTCCTTACTGGCAGGAAGCCGAAGCTGGATTACGTGACGTCTCGCAGCAGTTGGGCATCCGCGCTGAAATGGTCGGTCCTGAATCGTTCGATCCTCAAGAAGAACTGCGTGCGTTTCAAAAAGCCGTCGGAGAAAATCCAGCGGGAATTTTGATTTCCGTTTCGCGGCCTGATCTTTTCGGAGACGCAATTGGGGACGCAATCGGGAAAGGTATACCCGTTATCACCATTGACGCCGACGCACCGGAGTCCAAGCGCGTCACCTTCGTTGGAACCGATAATTTCCGCGCCGGACAAGAAAGCGGCAAGCGCATCGCGGAAATTCTCAAGGGGAAAGGGAACATTGTCATGGTAACAATTCCAGGCCAGTTGAACCTCGACGAGCGCGTCCGCGGCGTCAACGAAGCGCTGAAAAAATATCCCGGCGTCAAAGTGATTCAGACGCTGGATGACAACGGCGATCCGCGTGTCGCCAACGACAGCATTTCGGCGCTGGTTAAGGGGAAAGCCGCGTTCGAAGGCGTTCTCTGCCTGGAAGCTTCCGGCGGCTCTGGTGCGGCCGAAGCGCTTCACCGGCTCGACTTGCAGGGCAAAATTCCGGTCGTCGCCTTCGACAAAGACCCTTCCACACTCGATTGGATCGAGCGTGGCGTCATCACAGCGACCATCACGCAAAAGCCCTACGTCATGTCCTACTATGGAATAAAATTTGCCGACGACTTGCATCACAATGCCGTCCACGAATTTAAGGATTGGAAGTCAGCCCCGTCCGGTCCGCTTCCAAAGTGGGTGGACACCGGCACGGCCGTCGTAGACAAATCCAACTTGAACGCATTCCGCGAATCCCTGGCGGCTCATCCAAAACCTCTTTAGCGAAATTTTGCGTTCTGAAAATAAAACTCCCCGCGCGAGATCAATCACGCGGGGAGTTTGCATTTTGTCAAGATTTGTACTACTTCGCGTTCTTGTTTGCCGCTTCTGCTGCCAGCTTCAGTTCGTGATTTACCTGATCCAGAAGCTCCTTCGCTTTCGCTGCATGGCCGTTCATGTCCCATTCGTTTGCTTCCTGAGCAGCGGTGATCTTGCGGAATGCTTCGTCGCAGAGTCTCTGAGCCGCCGCCAGATTCGGATGACGCCGCCCGCTGATGTCCCTCTCCGGCTTTTGCGCCAGGAGAATTCCCCCGCAAAGCAAGGTCATGCTGGCTAGCCCACAAACTAACGCTTTCTTTATTTTCATTGCTGTTTGCTCCAAGACTGAATTCCTGGTTTGGCCAAATCACGACTTGTTACTGAGTCCCTCTTGCTTATAACTCTAGGCTCTTTTGCGCCAGCCGTGGCATCTTCAATCGGAAATTATGCCTTGCCAGACAATACCGCGCTCTCAGGCCTATGTAGCGTGATATGGCGAACATCTTGTTAGGTAAACTTTGCATGGACCATATCTAAATCTAAATTCTTTCTGCTCATTCAAAAATACCTTGACACGCCTCACGAGCAGATATCTACTTTCGCCACGCTCTGGTGGTGGCTTAGGGGTATGACGGGGATGACGGGGTTGGGCGCTCTCGGGTGGGGGCCTCTGCTTTTTGAATTTCCTTTCAGGTCTTCTTCATACTTCATTTCTGCGTTTGTGTGTTCGCGCGCGTGCCATCCCTCAGCGAATCAGGAGGGATTGAATGAAATTGGGTTGGAAGATAGCTCTTGCTTTGGTTTTCCTATTCGCTCTCGTTCTCAACACGCAACAGACAGCATTCAGCCAGGCAGGCACGTCAACTATTCGCGGCACCGTTACAGACGCTCAGGGTGCAGCTGTGGCAAAAGCAACCGTCACAATCAGCAACGGGGCTGGATACTCTCGCACCCAAGAGACTTCGTCCACTGGGTCATATAGCTTTGACCTCATACCCGTTGGCGATTACAACGTCAGTGTGGTTATGAGCGGCTTTCGCAAAGCGGACTTCTCCAACGTTCACGCACTCGTCGGCAACACGATTACCCTCGATGTGAAGTTGGAAGTAGGCAGCACCAGCCAGATTGTTCAGGTCGAAGCCGGCAGCAACGATGTGCAGATCAACACGCAGGACGCGACTCTTGGTAACACCATCGTTGGAAATCAGATTTCGCAGCTTCCCATGGAAGGCCGAAATGTTCTTAACCTCCTGACTTTGCAGCCGGGTGTCACGCCTGACGGTTCGGTGGCCGGCGCCCGCAGCGACCAGTCAAACATCACCCTGGATGGCATTGATATTAACGACGCCCAAAGCAACGCGATTGATGGTCCCGTTCTCCGGCTGAACTCGGAAGCTATCGAAGAATTCCGTGTGACAACGGTCAACTCAAACGCAAGCGAAGGTCGTTCTTCGGCCGCACAGATCAACCTCGTAACTAAGAGCGGATCCAACCAATGGCACGGCGCCGCGTTCGAGTTCTATCGCGGCAGTTTGTTTGAAGCAAATGATTGGTTCAGCAATCAGGCTGGAGTTCCCCGCACCAAGCTGGTTCGAAACACGTTTGGCGGTGCGGTTGGCGGGCCAATCATCAAGGATAAACTTTTCTTCTTTTACAGCTATGAAGGACGTCGCGAAGCTACAGCAAAACCGGTAACGGAAGTCGTTCCTCTCCCCAATTTGGGACAGGGAATTCTCAATTATACGTATTGCACCGATCCGTCTTGCGATACGGTACTTCCGGCGTCTCTGAATGCCACACAAGTCGCTCAGGCTTATTCGGATACCGGAATCAATCCAGCCGCACTTGCAGCCCTAGCGGACGCCGCACAAAAGTATCCGGCAAACGATACAAGCGTAGGCGATGGCTTGAATACCAGCGGCTTCCGCTTTAACGCACCTTTGCCTGTTAAGCTTAATTCCCATTTCGCCAAATTCGATTACAACATCAATCACAAGCAAAACTTGTTTGTTCGCCTGAACTACATCAGTGACACGCAAGCTGATCCTGTGAATTTGGAAGCTTTTCCGGATACGCCGATTCCAGGCATCTGGAATCATCCCTACGGAATTGCAGTGGGCCACACCTGGACCATTACGAATAATCTCGTTAACAACTTCCGTTACGGACTAACCCGGCAGGCGTTTACCGCCGGTGGTGACAGTTTCGGAAACGATATTAGCTTCCGCTTCGTTTTCCAGCCTACCGACCAGTTGCACAGTCTCAGCCGCGTTACTCCCGTTCATAACTTCCGTGATGACCTCTCCTGGATTCACGGCAAGCACGTTTTCCAGTTCGGCTTCAACTTTCGGAAGATCAACAACTCCCGCGTAAGCTATGCCAACGCCTATGACAATGGCATCACCAATCCTTCGTTCTATCTTGGCGCTGGTGAGCATGTCTCCGACCAATTCCAGGCGTATCTGGACGCAAATGGATTGCCGGGAGATGAAAACGCAAATCAGGCTTTGGGCTCACCGAATGAGATTCAAAACGCTGCAACTGCGCTTATTGGTCGCCTTTCCCAATACAGCGCCATATTCTCGTTTGGGAAAAACGGATCCCCTCAAGCTCAGGGCACTCCGACCAATCGCAATTTTGCTACCCAGGCGTACGAAGGATATTTCCAGGATGTCTGGAAGATCCGTCCAAGCCTGACGCTCACGGCTGGCCTGCGCTACAGCCTGGAACGCCCAGTTTATGAAACGCAAGGGTTCCAGGTTCAGCCAACTGTCCCTCTCTCCGATTACTTCGGTATGAGGCTTGCGGCTGCTGCCCAGGGAAACAACTTCAGCGATCCCATTATTCTCGACAAGTCTGGACCAGCAAATGGCGGCAAACCCATGTACAACTGGGACAAGAACAACGTTCAGCCGCGTATCGCTCTGGCATGGTCTCCGTCCTTCACCAAAGGCGTGTTCCATTCGATATTTGGAGATCCCGGCAAATCCGTAATCCGTTCCGGCTTCGCCTTAACGAACGACTACTATGGCCAAGCGTTGGCCGTGGACTTTGACCTAAACAATACCCTCGGATTTACGAGCAGCTCAAATATCAATGCCAACACCTACGATACGCAGCCATGCGGATCGGTATGCGATGGTTACGCTCCGTTGTTCACGGGATTTGGACAGGACATTCGTAGCCTGCCTAACATCTCAACGCCTGCGAACCTTGTATTCCCGCTCCAGCAGCCGCTGGATGAAGGCGAACGCATTGAGCAGAGTATCGACTCCAAGCTACAGGCTCCAGTCGAATATGTCTGGAACCTGACTTACGAGCGTCAGTTCAAGGCAAACACCACCGTTAGCGTTTCCTACATTGGCCGTCGCGCGCACCATCTTCTTGCACGTAGAGACGTTGCGGCGTTCAACGACGTGCGAGATCCGGCAAGCGGTATGGACTGGTATACCGCCGGAACGATTCTGGAAAAGCAGCGTCAGCAAGGCATTGATACCAGCCAAATTGCAACCATTCCCTTCTTTGAAAACCTCTTCCCCGCGGGAATGGCGACTTTAATGAACGACACCTTCGGGTTAGACCCCACTTGTAGTGGAGGCAACGCAGGTTTCGATCCTACGTGGACCAATACCCAGGTCTTCTATGCAATGCAAAGCCGCACTCCGTCCAATCCTTGTGCCTTCTTTGCAGGTAACGATTGGACCGACACGCAAGCCTTGGTAGACCAAGTGCTTTTCTTTACAGGCGCCGGTCCGACTCGCTTCATGCAGCAACAGTACGGTGCGCTCTCCGCGTGGAGCACCATCGGCAACTCCTGGTACAACGCAATGACCGTGACGGTTCGTCAGCGCCTCAAGACCCTGACGATGGACTTCAACTACACCTTCTCTCATTCCTTGGACGATGCGTCAGGCTTGCAAACAGCCGGCGCCTACGGATCGGCGTTCATCGTAAATCCCATTCGCCAGAGGGATTGGTATGGAAATTCGGATTTCGATATTCGCCATTTGATTACCGCTTCTGCGATTTGGGAATTGCCAGTTGGACGTGGCCGCCACTTTGGGGCCAGCATGAACAAAGCGCTTGATGCGGTGGTTGGCGGCTGGCAGCTTACCGGTATCGCTCGCTTCAATAGCGGCTTGCCGGAAACTACTTCACCCTATGACGATGCACGCTGGGCCACCAACTGGAACGTGCAGGCGGACGTGACGCCAATTTCGCCAGTCAGTTCCTGCCCGAACAGGACTGGCACACCGAAACTGTTCGGCGGATGCGATGTCAAAGCAATCTATCAGAACTTCCGCAACGCCTATCCCGGTGAAACTGGCCCCAGAAACTGGCTGAGAATCCCGAGCCTCGGAAGCGTGGACCTGGGACTCGGAAAGTCCTTCACAATGCCTTGGAGCGAAAAGCACCAACTCCAGCTCCGCTGGGAAGTCTTCAACGTCGCCAACTATCAACCGTTCGGCGCCATTGACACCAGCCGTACTGGCTTCGGAGTCGCTCGCGACCCGAAGCTCCGAGGTCTGAATCCGCCTTCGAACTGGTCCAACTTCACGGGAATCCAGGGCGACCGGCGCGTCATGCAGATTGGATTGCGCTACAGCTTCTAATCAGATCCTAACCAAAAAGAAACGCCGGATGCGAATCGCATTCGGCGTTTTCATTTTCTTATAGTTTGTTCTCTTTGCGCCTGGCGTGTCCGACTCAGTCGCCCGCTAGCGCAATCCTCGGCGCTTCTACGAGTTCGGCAAGTCCCCGCCGGACGGGCCCAAGCACAAATGCGGGAACTTCTTTTTCCGGCGCTAGCGAAATATTCGTGGATTTGCGAGGAAATTCGGTCCGCTGATCCAGTTTCAGGCCTGCTTCTTTGAGAAATTCCGCTGAAAAACCCATGTCCTCAGCGCGATCCACGCCCCAAAACCAGAGTTTCTCCTCATTCTTTTGAAGGAAATCGAGCGCTTCTTCGAGCTTTTTCATTGCCCGGTCAAACGAACCGGCCAGAAAGTAGACGGAAAGAGTCCAAGCGTGGCGCGGGTAATACACTTGAACCCGGACGCAATACTTGCCCGCTTGATTGCGTTCGATGCTGCACCGGTAGTCATTTCTGGTCGCGCTGGTACGGGACGCCATGTCGATCACCGTTTTCTTTTTATTTCCGGGCTGGGTAGCCAAGGAATTTGCCCTCTGTGGGAATAGCTTAAGGACACAAATAGGCTACCGGGCTGGGAGAGCAAAGGCAAGTCCCTGTGCCTAAGAATATAACGCCTTTATTTTGTGTTAGTTATAAGAAATCGAGAACTAGCCTAAATCGCTAAAGCCCTTCAGCTTATCAGTCATAATCTTCAGCTTGCCTTCTTTTTTCAGACGGTCTTCTAGGGCAACCCGAAACGACCGGAAGGCCAAATCGCGCTTTTGCTGGAGCACTTGTTCGGTCAAATCCTTCTTTTGTTTCTCGAAATCCTCAGGATTGGGCTCTATTTTTTCGGCAACCCGATAAACAAGCCAGCTTTGGCCGAGGTTTTGCGGCGCAGAGACGTCTCCAACCTTCATTTGAAAGGCTGCGGCAACCTGCTTTGCGGTCCCAACGCCAGGAATAGTGCCCGAACGAGAGAGCAAGTCGCTTGTTTTGGTCTCTAGGCCAAGTGCCTTGGCGGCGACCTCCAGTTTTTCTCCGCCTTTGACTCGCTTTTGCAGTTCATCCGCCTTTGAATTAGCGAGCTGAATTGCCTTGTCACGCTTCACATCCGACAGCACCTTGGTTCGTTCCTCGTCAAACGTGCCCTGATGAGCAGGAATAAGCGCTTTCAGGCTCAGAATGACGTAGCCGCGATCCGTCAGCAGCGGCATGCTGACTTCACCCTGGCGTAAGCGAAAGAGTTCTTCCTTCACGGCCGGAGCATTGCCGAAATAAAGAAGAGGATCGGTAGCACTAACTGCCGCGGTGTCTGATATGTCCAGATTGAACTGCTTAGCCAGATCATCCAGCGAAACCTTGTTCGACTTGCGAATTTCGGCGCTAACCTGGCCAGAAAGCTTGCTGGCTTCGTCATCGCCCTTTTGGGCTTTTGCATTGACGAGCAACTGGGGCTTTACTTGTTCCAAGGTAAGGACGTGGGCTGACTCTTTCTCCAGCACTTTTATGATGTGAAATCCGTATTCGGTCTTCACGACTCCTGAGGTTTCACCCTTTGGGGTATCGAAAGCGGCCTTTTCAAAGGCAGGCACGGTCTGTCCCTGGAGAATCCAGCCGAGATCGCCGCCCTTGTCCTTGGTTTGCGTATCTTCGGAGTATTTCTTCGCCAAATCCTCGAATTTGCCGCCTTTTTTCACTTCCTTGAGGACATCTTCAGCGCGCTTCTGGACTTCGGCAATTTCAGCTTCCGTGTTCTTGCCGCGCGTGAACAGCAAGATATGCTCGACGTGAACGCGGTTCGGGACCTTGAATTGGTCTATCTGTGATTGATACAAGCGATTCAGGTCAGCGTCGGATACCTGTGCCGCCAGCTTCATTTTGTTGACGTCTATCAGCGCGTAACGAACTGAGCGGCGCTCTGGTTCTTGATACTTCGTTTTGTTCTTCTCGTAGTAAGCCTTGAGTTCGTTTTCGTCGGGGTTGATCTTGCTTTCCAGATCTTCTGGTTTGATCAAAGAGTATTCGAGCTTGACCTTCTGGTTCTGATAGGCGAACTGGTCTTTCAATTCTTCAGGGCTGGCGCTGATTCCATCGGTCACAAGCTTGTGAAATTTCTCCGTCAGCAGCTCCTGTTTAATGGTCTTCTCAAAGTCCGGAACGGACATTTGAAAGCGCTGCTGCACCAGATTGGTGTACTGGTCCGCGCTGACAGGGTTATCCCCATTAAACGCCGCGGGCAGCAGCTGCTTGATCAGGTTGGTCATCTCTTCATTTGAGACGCTGATGCCGAGCCTATCCGCTTCGTACCGGATTTCCTGCTGGAAAATAAGGTCATCCAGGATCTGCCGGGCATAGATTGCCTCGAATTGCTTGGGAAGCTGCCTGGACTGCGCGAATTGGCTAAGTTTCTGCTGGACATCCTGCAGCGAAATGCTTTGCCCCGCAACGGTCGCCACCGTATCCGTGGATGCTGCGCCAGCACCCGGCCCTTGCGGCACGAGATAGAGCAACATGCTGACGGCAATCAAGCCGACAAAGATGCCAATCAAAATCCTGGTAAGAGTCTGCCTATTATCGAATAACGCCATTCCCTGCTTCTCCCTGTTCCTGCGCTTTCCACTCGGTGGACAAACTTAAGATTATAGACGACCGCACGCCCACCCCAAAATCAAAACCTGCCAGCATCTGGGCTAGGAAGGTTCCCCAAGGAATGGTGTTTTCCTCATCCCCGAGCATTTGTTCCGCGAACGCTATTTGCAGTTTGACTACCGCTGGCCTTTGACGAACCGCCGCGCGCCAAGCGCTATGCTAAATTGCGAAATTGGCGCACTCGCCGCGCCAACGGGATAGACAGGTCCATGGATCAGCACCGGCAAACTTCGCCAAAGCAGGTTCCTCGTGTAGAAGTCTACTGGCACGCGGTCTCGTACAAGACGGTCGCGTTGTTCCTCATTCTCGCTGCCGGTTTGATTTTTGTCGCGGTCTACTTCGTTTTTCCAAGCGCTTATGCGTACGTCGTAAAAAAGGTTTCGGAAGCGGGGAAACCAGACCCGACCATCGTTGACCCTTCGCAGTCCAAAATCAAATTTGTGAACCTGGATGGAAAAGTTCAGGTGAAAAAAGTCAGCTCCGTGCAATGGGTGAACGCGGATTTTCACACGACGCTCGACAAAGGCGACTTGATTCAGACGGGCTCTGACGGATTTGCTCGTATCACGTTTGCGGATTCGACGTCCTACATCGTGAAACCTGACACTTTGGTCACCGTCGAAGAGAACAACGTAACACACGATCAGACTACTTCTGCGGTCCATATCAACGTTGGTCAAGTGGACCTTTCGACCGCGAGTTCTCCAAATTCCGTTGCCGCTGTCAGCGCGGAAACGTTTAAGGCTCAAGTCAGGCCGAACAGCCAAGCCTCCGTCACATCAGATCCAAATGCGCGTGAGGGACAAATTACAGTTACAGGCGGCAGCGCGGAAGTGCAACGCGGCCAGGAACAGATCGAAGTTGGAGCGAATCAACGGGCGAACATTCCCGCCACTGGTCCGATCACAAAGAGTGAGGTGCTGAGACCGCCTGAACTTTCTGAACCGCGCAACCTGGCGCCAATCGTTGCCGAAAACCCGAAAACTGCTGGAATCCATTTCGAGTGGAAACCCGTTCCCGATGCGATTTCGTACAACCTGCGAATCAGCACCACGACCATGTTCACGAAATTAATTCGAGACGTGAAAGTCTCCACGACTTCGGCGGATATCACGGGCTTGGATGCCGGCGACTATTTCTGGAGCGTGATCGCAACTGACGCAAAGAAGCAGACCAGCCAGCAAAGCGAGCCATTCAAATTTTCGCTGTTTGCGCAGGGCAAAGCGCAAGAGATGGCACTGGAGATTACCGGCTGGCAGATTCACGGGCGTCTTGCGGAAATTACGGGACGCACTGAGCCTGGGGCCGCAATCATCATCAACGGACAGGCGGTTGCAAATATCGCCTCAGACGGCAAGTTCAGCTATTTCACGGAACCGCTCGATCCCGGTGAACATACCATCGTAATCATCGGGCAAAATCGTCGTGGTGGCACTGCAAAGAAAGAAATTTCGATAGTTGTACCGAAATAAGAGTTTGTTCGCGGCGGCGGAATTTTGCGCCCGACGCGACGTTCGGCGACAATAAAGAGTTATGTCGCAGAACGGGTGAAGAGCAGAGCTTCACAGAAGGACTGGGGGAATGAACAAGAACGGTTACAACATGAGGTCGGTGTTCAGTTTGTTTTCGTCCGACCTCGCGATCGATTTGGGCACGGCGAACACGCTGGTGTTTTCGCACGGAAAAGGGATTGTTGTGAACGAGCCCTCGATCGTTGCGATCAACAAGGTGAGCGGCGAAGTTGTCGCCGTCGGCCGCGAAGCAAAAGAGATGCTCGGGCGCACTCCGGGAAACGTCGTCGCGATCAAGCCCATGAAAGACGGCGTCATCGCCGATTTCAAAGTCACGGAAAAGATGCTGACGTACTTCATTCAGAAGGCACATAACCGCCGTGTTTTGGTGCATCCGCGCATTGTCATTGGAGTTCCCAGCGAAATTACGCCCGTGGAAAAGCGGGCGGTGCAAGACTCAGCTTATCGCGCTCGGGCCAGCGAAGTTTACCTGGTGGAACAGGCGATGGCTGCCGCGATTGGCGCTGGCCTGCCGATTGAAGAACCGAGCGGAAACATGGTCGTGGACATTGGCGGTGGAACGACGGACATCGCGGTGATTTCCATGAGCGGCATCGTTTATTCGCGGTCGGTGCGCGTGGCCGGAAACGAAATGGACGAGGCGGTCATGCAGTATTTGAAGCGCAAGTACAACCTGCTCGTCGGCGAACGTACGGCAGAACAGATCAAGATGGAAATTGGTTCAGCATATCCACTGGAAAAGCCGCTCACGATGGAAGTGAAGGGCCGCAACTTGATTGAAGGCGTACCTCGCACCGTGACAATTGACGACAGTGAAATTCGCGAGTCGCTCAGTGAATGCGTTGCGACCATTGTAAACGCGGTCCGCGTGGCGCTGGAACGTACTCCACCCGAGCTTTCCGCAGATATTAGCGACCGCGGCATTGTGCTCACCGGAGGCGGCGCACTGCTTAAGAACTTGGACAAGCGCATCCGCGAAGAAACCGGATTGCCGGTTTCCATTGCGGATGATCCTCTCGCATCCGTCGTGTTGGGTACAGGCAAGATGCTGAGCGATTTCAAACTGCTGCGTATGGTTTGTATAGATTAGTTTGCGCGGCGAGAGTTCCGATTTCTCTTGTGAATGAATTTTGAGGCTTGGGTTTTCTGTCGCCAGCGCGGGATTCCCAATCCCTATAGAAAGCGAAATAAGCAATTCCATGGTCGCCATACCGTCCCGCCATCGCTCGCTGGTTCTGCTGACAATCGTCGTGGTCGTGCAGGTGTTGTTCCTGGCAGTGCAGATTCAGCAGCAAAACAAGGAAGGCGAAAATCACAGTCTGATTCGCTCTTGGAGCGTAGGAATCATTTCGCCGTTCGAACGGGCGGGCGCCTGGGGCGTGAACAAAATTCGCGGAACGTGGCGTCATTATTTTGCACTGAGCGACACGGCTCGCGAAAACGAACGACTGAAACAGGAAAACGACACGCTAAAGCTGGAAATTACGCAACTGCGCGGCAAAGCGGCGGAAGCAGACCGCTTCGCAAAGCTCCTGAATTTTCGCGCGACTCAGGAACACATTCCAATGGTCGGTGCGCGAGTGATTGCCACCAGTCCCGACGCGAATAGCGCTGTTGTTTTTATTGATCGCGGCGCAAAAGACAAAATCCAGAAAAACATGGGCGTCATCACTCCCGACGGTGTCGTCGGAAAGGTGATCGCAGTCTTCAACAATACGGCGCAAGTGCTGCTCATTACGGATCGCGATAGCGGCGTCGGTGCCATGATTGAAGAATCGCGCTTGCAAAGCCCCGTTCGCGGCATGAGCGAGCCGATATTGAACATGGCTTACATTTCGAACGATGATGAAGTAACGGTGGGCCAGCACGTCGTTACCAATGGCATGGATCGCATTTTCCCGCGCGACTTGCCGGTGGGAACAATTGTGGAGGTTAAGCAGGGTAGTCCGCCGTTCAAATACATTCGCGTTCGTCCTGCGGCTCAAATCGAGAAGTTGGAAGAAGTGATTGTGCTTCTGACAACGAATGCCTTGGACCTCAAGAAGGAAGCGGAAACCGCGGAGTCGGAAAAACCCTCCGAAGCGACGACAAAAGACGTGGCTGCAAAATCGGCAACTGGAAAGCGCACACAAGAACCAAGCGCAAAGAACCCGGACAAGCCCCGATGAACGATACTTACGATCTGCGCAGCGGCGAGACGCACATTGAGGTCCACAAGTTCCGTGGCGGGGCGATTCTGTTTGCCACTTTGTTCGCACTGTTTGTACAGGCATTTCTGCCGGTCTATTTTCCGAAGTCCGCCATCGTGGATTTGCCATTGCTCATCACCATCTATTTTGGACTGAGCCGGAGAAATCCTTCGACAGGATTGCTTTTGGGTTGCGCGGTCGGCTGTCTGCAAGATTTGCTGGGAAAAACTCCGCTAGGGTTCTACGGAATCGCGAAGACCCTAATCGGTTACATCGCTTCTTCCATCGGCGGCAAGCTCGACACGGAACATCCTGTTGCACGTTTCGCTCTCACAATTGTTTTCTTTGCGATCCACCAGGGCATCATCGTGCTGGTTCAGCGGCTTTTGCTTGCTCACGCGGAACCGCTCTTTACTGTGCGCCTGGCCATCGCAGCACTCGTTAATGCCGCAGTCGGCGTCGTGCTGTACTTCCTTCTCGATCGCCTGCGCAAATCCTAGTTCTTCAAAAAAAAAAGGGGTCAATTCGAGGAAAGGTATTGCTTGAAGTCGTCGTAGTTCGACGTCATCGGCAAGGAAAGCTTGGGTTTCTTCAAGTAAGCTGCAAGACGATCCGGCAGAGGCGGCGCGCTTCCAATCGCTTTCTCAACAATTTCGGCAAATTTAGCCGCATGTGCAGTGGCTAGAACCAGACCTTGCGACGGTTCGGAGTGCTCTTTCTTGTATGCTTCCCACCCGAGAATTCCGACTGCAGTGTGTGGATCAGATATGTAGCGAAAGCGATCCCAAACCGACTTCATTGCGTCGAGTGTTTCCGCATCCGTTGCACCATGACCCCAGATTTCTTTTTGCACGTATTCGAGGCGACCGCGGCACAAATCTAGCAAACGAGGGAAATTGTTGGGATTGCCGACGTCCATGGCGTTCGAATGGGTCGCTTGCGCTGGACGCGGACTGAACTTTCCGGTCTTTAGATACTCCGGTACGACATCGTTCGCGTTTGTCGATGCAATGAAGCGCGCCACTGGCAGGCCGATTCGTTTTGCAAAGAGTCCGGCCGTCAAATTGCCGAAATTTCCACTCGGTACGGAAACAATCAGAGGCACAGACGCCACCGGAAGCTGCCGATACGCCGCCACGTGATAGAACATTTGCGGTAACAGTCGCCCGATGTTGATGGAATTTGCAGAGGTCAGAAACGCCTTCTTGTTCAAGGCTTCGTCAGCAAATGCCTGTTTCACCAGGCGCTGGCAATCGTCAAACGTTCCACTCACTTCAAGGGCAGTGATGTTTTCTCCAAGCGTCGTAAATTGCTTTTCCTGCGCTTCGCTGATCCGCTTGGAGGGGTACAAAATGACGACGCGAATGCCGGGTACACCAAGAAAACCGTGCGCAACGGCGCTTCCTGTATCGCCCGAAGTCGCAACGAGCACTGTGAGTGGTCGCGATTCGCCGCGAACAAAATAGCCCATGAGCCGCGCCATGAACCGCGCGCCGAAATCCTTGAACGCCAGCGTTGGTCCGTGGAATAGCTCCAAGACATGCAGTCCCGGCGATAGCGAAACGAGTTTCACCGGAAAATTGATCGCTTCACTGACAATTTGCCAAAGGATCTCTTCGGGCACATCCGGCGTAGCAAATGGCTTCACGACACGAAAACAAACTTCCGTAAACGGCAGCGAGCGAAATTCCTCGAGCTCTTCGGGCGAACGGCGTGCAATTTCCACTGGCATGTAGAGCCCGCCATCCGGCGCCATTCCGCGCAACACTGCACCACGCAGAGAAGTCAGCGGGGCTTTTTGCGCGGTGCTGCGGTACCTCACCACGCACCGTCCATTTTGCTCTGGACCAATTCCAAAAACGCCTCCGGCTTGTGCGGCAATTCGCGCAACTGTGCCACTTCTATTGTGCAATGCGCCAGCGTGGCATAGCTCTGACGCCGCGCGGCAATCAAATTCGGGTAGCAGCGCGCCACAGTTTCTCTCGGTGCCTCACCGGCTTTCGCTTGAAATGCGCCGCGCCAAAGGACCGGTTTCGGGTCTCCCAAATATCGCTCGATCAACAACTGTTGTTCCTGCGCAGAAGCAGCGAGATTCACCACCGTCATCAATTTCCGTAATCGCATCAGCAAGTGGTTACCGCAATAGATGACGCTGCCCGTAGTATCGAGCACTAGCGATTTCTCCGGCGAATGCGACAGGTTATCCAAAACCTGCTCCAGCACGGCAATCTCTTCGCTCAAATACTGTGCTTCTCTTTCGGCATATGATGGCGAGTCCGGCCAGCCCATCCATGCTGCCACCCCATTGATTCCTGAATATCCGCCCGCCGCCAACCGTGACGCGAGCCGCTCTTCAATCTTGTCGTCGCAGGAAATGGCGGCATGGCCCGCCGACGCAAGCTGCCGCGTCCAAAATGATTTCCCCGCACCGGACATACCAATCAGGGCGAGCCGCAAAGGCTTGTTGGAACCTGGGTTCATTTGAGAAGAGAAATGATAGACCAGAGCTACTGCAACCGCACTTGGTCGTAACGATTCCAAGTGGACATGTCGGACACAATCACTCGATCACCAGGAGCAAGTCCACCCGTAATTTCTGTGCCGTCTTCGGAGACACGGCCCAATTGAACCATCACTCGCCGAGCTTCGGTGCCATCATCGGAAATCCTGAATATCGGCAGAATCGATTCCGCATGTGGTTGCAATTCCTGCGGCAAATAAATAGCGTTCGCCACGCGTTCTGTTTCTATGGTTCCATCCACAGTCACGCCGGAATGCGTGCCCACCGTCTGCCCGCCATCGGCGCGAATGTCCACGCTAATCGAACCGTTTTGCACGGCGGGGTCTATGTGCGAAACAACGCCAGCAATCTTGCGGTTCTGAATTTGCAGCGCGGCTCTCTGGCGAAGCTGTACTTCTCCCGCGCGTGATTCTGGAATGTGAATCCGCGCTACCAGGCGCTCCGAACTCGTCACACGTGCTAAGTTTGCTCCTGCGCCGACTTGCTGTCCGGCGTCCACGGAGATTTCGTCCACAACTCCCGAAATTCCCGCGCGCACAAGCAGCGACTCTTTCTGGTGCGCCTTCAATTCATAGAGAGCCTGCACTTGAGCGACTTCCGCCTGCTTGGCTTCAAGCTGTGCCTGGCGCGCCTCTTCTGCAATGGCCAGTTTTTCTTTTTCAAGCTGAAGCCGCGTGCTGAGCGAATCGGCTCGCGCACGAGAAATCTTTGCGTTCATTGCCGAACCGATTCCGGCCTTCTGTAGGGCTTCATCCCGCTCTGCCTGGAGCTTTGCTTCCGTCAAATCCGATTGCAGCTGTGCTTCTGTGGCATGTTCATTCAAGAGCTGTGCTTGCAGCTGGACGCGGAGGTTTGCAAGTTCGGCCTCCACTTTTTTCGTGGCGAGCTCGGCATCGCGGACCTGCCGCTCCAAATCCGGATTGCTGAGCTGCATCAGGATCGAATCCGGTTGTACAAGCGCTCCGGCTCGCAAAAACACCTGATCCACGTGTCCCTGAGTTTCCGCCGCCAACCAGCGCGTTTCTTCCGGCACCAAGGTCCCCAGCCCGGAAACATGGTGCTGCAGCGGCCCGCGCCGCACTGTTTCAATTTGTAAAGCCGAACGGTCCACAATTGGCGCCGCCGACTTCATACGAGAAGTGCCGATCGTAAAGGCTGCAATAGCTACAAGAGCCGCAGCCGGAAACGAAACCCACAAGAGCGCGCGGCGCGACTTCACCGCGGAATTCTCAATCTCCATGAAACAGTCTCTCCACCGTTAATTTTCGCTATTAATTATAGATGCTGGGCGGCGGCGAGAAGAATGAGAAAAACTGATGAAGTTCTTTGATTTTTGCTATGCGAAAGCGCAAAAGAACTACGCAGCAAGTTACTTGCTGGCGATATCTGCTTTGTTCTTCTTCTTGTCGGCAAATAAATTCTGCACAGGCATCTTCGCGTCGAATACCAGATTGAAAAACCCCACCATCATCTCGTCCCAGCTCTGTTCGCCCCAAACGACTTCTTTTGTTGGATCGGCATTTTCCGGATTGTTCGGGGAATTATCAAAATGCGCGGTGCAGTCAATTCTTGTGCCCTTGGGTAAATCGATCGGCTCTTCGAGCGTGTACCAATTCTGCCAATGCCAATCGTAGTGCGGCACGCTAAGCAGCGTCTTGCTTTCGCCGTTGGGATAGACGACCCGATACAGAAAATCTTTTCCGCGCCCATGCATGTGCGGATGCAAGCCGGAGAGTTTCACATCAGCGCCAACTTCAAAACTGGAGTCCACGCGGTAATTTGGATCGCCCGGTGGAATCTTGAACGTGCCGTTTGTCGCGGAAAGTGTAAGCACGCGCTCCTTCGGCGGTTCCTTCGCAAACACAATTCCAAGCCTCGATTGATCTTTCGTGGCGTGGCCGTGCGGCGTGTAGTGAACCTGAAAAATTATGTCCGAACCCGCTTTGATGAGCTTCGCCTGTCCCGGCCGCAAGATTTCCGGTGGCTGTCCGGGGGCATAGCCAACCAAAAAATCGCTTGGCAGCGCGCTCGTATCCGGCTCTTCTTTTGTTTTCACTTGCGGCGCAGTAAAAAACACTCCGGCTTTTTGCCCGCGGAACCACTTCGATTCCGGCTCTCGCACAAACGCGATGATGTGATGAACGACCATCCGATCCGTGGGCCGCACTTCCGCCGCCTGCACCCAGGTATCCTGCGTAAATCCCGTCGGCACGATTACGTGTTGATAGTCCACAACACCGCTTGCCGGCACGTCATACGCTTGCGGCAACTCATAAATTTTGTCCGGCTTGCCGATTCCCCAACCTTCCACCCATTCCACCGGCGGCGGCAAATCTTTCGGGTCGCCTTTCGGCGCGCCGGAATCGGCCCACTTTGCAAGAGTTTCAATCTCGCCTGCGCTCAGCCCCATGCTGTTTGAAAATTTTCCGTAGTGTGGGTCGGCGAACCAGGGCGGCATCTTCCCGCTCTGCACGGCGATTTTCATCGCCATCGCCCACGGCCGCGCCTGTTCATACGTTAGCAGCGAAAACGGTCCGGCCTCTCCTGGCCGGTGACATACCTGGCAATTTTTCTGCAAAATGGGCGCGACGTCTTTTGAATAAGTCGGGGCCGCGGGAGCCGTTGAGGATTGCCCGAACATCTTTGCCGCAATCATCAGAACAATGCACGCCACCAAGATTCGCATTCGCATGGACACGCCCCCGGAAAATTGCAAATTCGTAGCGAGTATACGTACACAGAAAGCGCGCGACAAGAAAATCTCAGTGTTAAAACGCTTAAATGCCCCGTTCATTACCCTCAGCTGCGAAAGTTGGAGAATGGAGCGTGACTCAAGTAAAGTACGGGGGCGCTTTTAGCCAAGAGACTTCGCGGACGGAGAAAAATTCATGGCAAACGCTTTGACTGGAACCGACTTCAAGAAAGAACTTCGCGCCGGGACACCGAAACTCGGCCTTTTTCTCAACTCGCACAGCCCCACCATTGCTGAGCAGCTCGCGCACAGCGGCTACGACTGGCTGCTTGTAGACACGCAGCACGGCCCGATGGGCAACGAACGCCTTTCCGCAATGCTCGCGGGAATTGCAAATGGCGGCGCAAAGTCGCTGGTGCGCGTAGAGGGCTATCACGATCGCGGCGGCATTCAGCAATCGCTGGACATGGGCGCAGACGGCGTGCTCGTCCCCTACATCAACACAGCGGCGGAAGCGCGGCAGGCCGTGAGCTGCACAAAGTATCCAACAGCGGGAACGCGCTCGGTCTATTTTCCGCAACGCAGCATGAACAAAGACGGTTTGCTTGGTTACGCTGGCAATTGGAACAGCAACGGGATCGTCGCTCTGCAAGTCGAAACGGCCGACTGCATCAAGAATATCGACGAAATCGCAGCCGTCCCCGGAGTGGACATTCTCTTTCTCGGCCAGAACGACCTTTGCATGTCCATGGGCCTCTACGAGAAATACAAATTCCCGGATATGTACACTTCGCCGGAATTGAATGCCGCAACCACCGCACTTATTAATGCCGCGAAAAAGAACAACATCATCCTTGGACTTTTTCTCTTTGGTACTGCGCGCGTTGGCGAATTTCTCGACAAAGGCTTCACGTTCATCAGCATCGGAAACGATTTGCATCATGTCCTGACGCAGGCAGGCGCATACGTTGTAGACGTCGAGCGCATCGCCAAGGAAAAAGGCAAAAGCTGGTCGCGGCGACCAACTGCGCTTTTCTAGCTATCAAGACTTTTTAGGCTTCTTGCCCAACTTGTAGGTCACCTCCACTTCGGAATCTACTTCGACCGCTTGGCCATTCAGCAAAGTGGGCCTATATGTCCATCGGCGAACCGCCTCAATAGCGGATTGTGCCAGAAGAGAATTACCCGAAATGGCGGTCGCTTCCATCACTTTTCCATCCGTGCCAATAATTAAGTGAATCTTCACTTTGCCCTGCACTTTCTTGTCCTTGGCCTCCTGAGGGTAAGGAGGGCGGGAGTAGACCAGAAGACTGCTTGCTACGATGGGTGGCCCCATCTTGACGCGTATCGGTTTTGCTTCGGCCGGCTTTGAATCCTGCGAAGCCACAACAGGCGCATCTTGGGCGAAAACAGGCGCAGCAGCCCCACAAGCAAGAAGCAAGAGCATCGAGAAAAGTCTCACATGGCCTCCTCAGAAGGTGGGCGGTTGAGGCGACTATACCCACGCGTCACTTCCCTTGGCAACGCCGTAACCCTGCGGAAACCTGTTCTCCGGGACAACTTGCGACGACCCAGCCCAAGTGCTACGTTGGAAAAGACTTCCACCAGGCCCGTCCGGTGGAGTCGCAAGGCGATTGGAAAAGCTCCGAAGGAATTTTCCGGGCGCATTTTTTGAGCCGAAATCTTTCAACGGAAGTTTCGATTACCGCGCTGTGAACTGAAGTGCTTCGCGAGCGCCTCCGAAATCGGAGAAAAAAATAGATAGCTCGCGCGCGGGGTTTGCGTGTCGTTTTCATTTGGCAGCGACAATCGGTTGCCGCAGCAGCGGCTCGCAGTGGTCTCCTACATCATCGTAGGCATGATCGGCGTGTTGCTGCTCGGCTTCTGGAAATTGCAGGTCATTGACTCCGATCAGTACGGCCAGATGGCCGAACGCAATCGCGTGCGTTCGATTCCCATCATCGCGCCACGCGGGAGAATGCTTGATCGCGATGGTCGCGTTCTCGTAGACAATCGCCCGTCCTTCAGCGTCCTTCTGTTGCGCGACGATCCTGCTTTGATTGAGAAAAACCTGCCTGCAATCGCCGAAGGTCTCGGCCTCTCCATAAACGATCTTCGTGATCAGCTGGATGCGACAAAAGCTTTGCCGAAATTCCAGCCCATCGTCATCAAGCCGGAAGCTTCTCAAGCTGACGTGGCTTTCATCGAATCCCACCGCGCTGACGTTCCCGTGCTGGAAATGCTCTCGGTTTCACGCCGTCGCTATCTGCCCAATGGATTTATGGCGCACGCCACAGGGTACGTCGGTGAAGTCAGCGAACAGCAGATCGAAGCCAGCAACGGCAAATTGCGCCCGGGTGACGTGGTCGGCAAAGCCGGCCTCGAGCGCCAATACAACGACATTTTGATGGGCACGGACGGCATGCGCCGCGTCATCGTCAACAGCGTCGGCAAGGAAGTTGACCATCTTTCACAGCAAGATCCTATCCCAGGCAAACAGATTCAGCTGACGATTGACATGGATTTGCAGCAAGTTGCTGAGCAATCTCTCGGCGATCGTCCCGGAGCCGTTGTCGCGCTCGACCCGCGCAATGGCGAGATTCTTGCAATGGTCAGCCGCCCCACGATGGACCCAAACGATTTCGCTGTTCGAATTTCAAAGGAAGAATGGAAACAACTCAACGAAGATCCTCTACGTCCACTGTTTAACCGTGCCGTGCAGGCGCAACTCGCCCCAGGCTCCGTTTTCAAAATTGTCACCGCCACCGCGATGCTCGAGGATCACAATCCTCCCGAAAGTTTCACAACCTTCTGCCCGGGCTACGGCACCTTCTATGGCCGCCAGTTCAAGTGCTATGTCTACTTTGCGAAAAAGGGGCCAAAGGCCCATGGCACGACGAATCTGCACGAGGCGATTCTAAAGTCGTGTGACGTCTTTTTCTACAACGCGGGCATGAAGCTTGGCATTGATCGTTTGTCTTACTATGGAGACAAGCTCGGCCTCGGCCACAAAACCGGCATTGATCTGCCCTCAGAAGAGTCTGGCCTGATGCCTTCCGAACAGTGGGTGGAGCGTGCATTTCATCGCAAATGGTACGCTGGCGAGACGATCTCTGTCGCCATCGGTCAAGGCGCTGTCACCACAACTCCTGTTCAACTGGCTCGTTTGATTGGCGGAATTGCTTCGGGCGGTGTCTTCAAGCAGCCGCATCTCCGGAAAGATTTGCAGAATGTTGGCGAAGAGCGAGTGCCGCTTTCCGAGGCAACCGTAGATAAAATTACGGAAGCCATGTATGGCGTCGTGAATGAACCGGGTGGCACGGGAACAGCTCTCAAGCTCAAAGACGTGGAATTAAGTGGCAAATCGGGCACCGCCCAGGTCATCGGCTACGATAAGGCATCGCTCGTTCACAAGGGATCGAAGTTTGCCGATAACGCCTGGTTCGTAGGTTACGCACCCAAGCGCGATCCGGAAATTGTCGTCGCCGTTCTCGTTCAGGAAAGCGGTCTACATGGCGGCGAAGCTGCCGGTCCTGTGGTGCGCGATATCGTCAAAGCTTACTACGACAAGAAAATGAAGAAGACGCAGGGCCAAATCACCGCAGACAATTCGAAGCCCGCTCCGCACAACGTTCCTGCTGCGTCAATCGTTCCGCGCGTCGCTGCTATTAAGGAAGAAGAATCGCAAGGACATTCAGATCAGTCGCGAGATCAACGATGAGAGACGCTCCCGGCACACGCGATTACGATTGGTGGCTGCTCGCCATTCTTGCGGCAATCTGCGCTCTGGGTGTGCTGGAAATCTATTCCGCCACCCATGGCAGTTCCCTGGCCGGCATGCATATGAAGCAGCTGCGTTGGCTGGCTGTGGGCTTTGTGCTGATGTTTGTTCTGTCTCGAATTGACTATCACCTGATCCTAGACCAATCGCTGATCCTCTATCTGGTCTGTATCGCTTCCCTGATTGCCGTGCTTTTGCTGGGAAATTCGCGGTTTGGCGCCAAACGCTGGATCCCCCTGATGGGCCAAATGTTTCAGGTGTCAGAATTAGCCAAGTTGATTATAATCATTGTATTGGCGCGCTTCTTTACAGAAGTGCGTTCCGATAAGCTTGACCTGCGTGATTTAATTAAAGCAGGATTGTTGGTAGGCGTTCCGCTAGTCCTGATCCTGAAGCAGCCGGATTTGGGCACAGCGATGGTTCTTGTGCCGCTTTTGTGTGTTGGGGCTTTCCTGGCTGGTTTGCAGTGGCAGCATATGGCGGTGATCGTCCTCGGAGGAGCGTTGCTCGTTGGCGCGGTGTTTTACCCGCCCGTTAGCAAACACATCCTTAAGCCCTACCAGCGTGAACGGATTACCTCTTTCCTGCACCCGGAAGAGGACGCCAAGGGTTCCGGTTATCAGTTGTTGCAATCCAAGATAGCCGTCGGCTCCGGCGGTTTTTGGGGCAAAGGTTTTGGCAACGGCAGTCAGAATCAACTGGGTTACATTCCGGTCCGGTATTCCGATTTCATTATGTCGGCTTGGGCGGAAGAACAGGGATTCAAAGGCGTGCTGCTTGCTTTAGGGCTGTACATGGCGCTGCTTCTACGCCTCGTCCAGAATGCCCAGCGCGCGAAAGATCGCGCCGGCATGTTTCTGGTGATGGGCGTGGCTGCTGCGCTGGGGTTCCATGTTTTGGTGAACGTGGCTATGGTGATTGGCGCCATGCCGGTCACCGGCATCCCGTTGCCGTTGATGAGCTACGGGGGTTCGGCCACGTTGTTCGTATTCATGGCGATTGGCCTGGTGATGAATGTGCGGCTCCGCCGCTTCGTCAATTAGGCCGTGAAGTAACCCGGGACAGCGGCAAGGCCGCCACCCGGAGTAAGTCAAGTTTCAGTATTTAGGCCAAGTGGGTTCGTTTGAACTTTCTTGTTCGTGACACCATAGGTCGGAAGTTCAAACGAACCCACTGCTTACTTACTTAGGATTGCTAGTGTGAGGACAGCATCGTCCGCCGTTCCCAGTCAGGAACGGACCAGCCTCGTTAGCTTGAGGAACAATCGATTCCCCATCAGCAGCGAACGCTTCGCCGCCCGCTTACGGGTAGCGTCTGCGTGTGTGCCCGCATTTCGGGACATGGCATTTCCCTCCCGGACCGCCAACGGAATGTTTTCCGCGGCGATGCGTCCCAGCGTCTGCTCAGCAGGCGCCAAGGATAAGGAGTTTTCATGTCGAAAGAATTGGTTATCAACGCAACCTCCCATGAGCGGAGAGTTGCCATTTTGGAAGAAGGTCAGCTAGTCGAAATCTACATCGAGCGCGAAAAAGAGTTCGCCCTCGTCGGCAGCATCTACAAAGGAAAAGTCACTCGCGTTCTTCCAGGAATGCAGTCCGCTTTCGTGGACATTGGCCTCGACGGAGACGCATTTCTGTACGTCAGTGACGTCTTCGAAAATCTCGAAGGCTATGACCACGGCCACGACGAGCACGGTCACGGCGACCTTGGCAACGGTCATGGCGGTCACGGGCACGAGCATGCCGCACCGGCTCCTGCGGAAGGCGGTGAATCGCAAGCAGACTTCGTTCTTCCGGGCGAGACCCTCGGCCGCATGCGTGAATCGGCGCACCCCGTAGCACCCCGCGAGAATGGTCACGCCGATCCGGAAGATCGTGAGATTCGCTCTCATGTCGAAGAAGTTCATGCAAGCACCGAAGACGTTCAGCCTGGCTTTGCCGAGAGCACTGAGCAGTTTGACGATGAGCGCCAGCCCGATTCGAATGAATCGGCGCCCAAGGATTTCTCTCCGCAATACAACCCGACGCAGCACAATCCTGCGCCCCGCTTTAATAATCGGCCGAATCAGGGCGGCCGTGGACGCGGCGATTTCCATCGCGGAGATCGCGGCAATGACCGCGGCGGAGATCGTGGTGGACGCGGCCGTTGGGGCCGCAGAGGTGGACGGCGCCGTGGCGGACGTCCGGGTCCAGGCGGCAGAAATCTGCCTCCTTCGAAATATGCTTCGCCGCAAGGTGGCGATCGCGAGAATCGCGGTAACTACGAGAATCGTGGAGATCGCGGCGGTTACGACCGGCGCGGTCCTCGGCGCGATTTCAACAATCGCCCTGACAACAATCGTTATGGCCAGCACGGCTCGCAATCGGGCCCAAGCGCTCCGGCGGAAGAGGAATTTCTCCTTCCCGGTGAGTCCCTCGCAAAATTCCGCAATCGTCCGGCAGCCGCCGCGCCCGTTGCGCCAGTGGAAGAACATATTGCTGACGAGCCGCAACCCAAGTTTGCAGAAGAAGCTCAGCCGCGCGGCACTGGATCCTTGCCCGGCTCTGCGCCTGGCCCGCGCCGTTCTCGCGGTTCCGTGCCGAGTTGGCTGTTAGCTGGCGGAGCAGATTCGACCGAGGTCGCCGGCGAACATCTTGATGCGGCGGCGGAAGCAGAAGAAGTTGCCGAACTCGATGACGAAGAACTCGACGCAATCGAAGAAGCGCAAACAGTCGCAGAAGAAGCCGAAAATGGCGTCGAGCTCAGCGATGACGAGCGCTCAACGCTCTCTTCCAGTTTGATTGATGCAAAACAAGACGAAGTTCGCGAAGTCGTCGCTGCGGACAGCGCTGCTGGAGGTGCGGTCTTCGAAGAAGACGAAGCCGAGGAAGAGACTGAGGAAGAGAATCTCTCAGAAGAAGAATCGGCGGAAGAGCACGAAGAAGAAGAGGAAGACCACGAACCGGCAGTGCAGGAAATCGTCAGCGCGCCGCAAGCAATTGCGGAAGCGGAAGCGGATGCCGCTCACGAAAATGCTTTGCACATCGCCGCGCTCGGTGATCACGTCGAACTCGAACACGAGCCAGCACACCAAGACCATGAAGAGCACGACGACGAACGTGGCGAGCATCAAGAGGAAGAGTTCCGTGGCGGCGAAGAAGGCCAAGAACACGAGTCGCAGCCGGAGCAAATCGCCGCAGCAGGAGCCGGAGAAGAAGAAATCCTGCTCCCGGGCGAAACGCGGGCTCCTCACACCGGTCCGCGGGAAGAATTTGCACCTCGCGATTCCGCACGCATTGGTGGCGGAGGGCGCTCGCGCTTCCAGCGGCCATTCCGAGGCGGAGGCAGAGACCGTGGACGCGGCAGTGATCGTGGTGGACGTCCCGATCGCGGCAGAGGCGGGCGCGGCAGATTCGATCGTCGCGGCGGCGGACATCACGGCGGCCAGCGCGGTTATCGCGGACAAAGTGGACTGCAACGTCGTCCTCAACTGATCTCGGAAATGTTGAAGCCGGGCCAGGAAGTCGTCGTACAAATCGCCAAGGAACCACTCGGCAAGAAGGGCGCGCGCATCACCAGCCACGTCGCTCTGCCGGGCCGTTTCCTCGTCTACATGCCGACGATTGACCACATCGGCGTCTCGCGCAAGATCGCCAGTGCTGAGAATCGCTCACGCCTTCGCCGCCTTGTCGGCGAAGCGCGCGGTGCATTCCCGGGCGGATTTATCGTTCGAACCGCAGCGGGCGGTGCAACCGACGACGAAATTCGCACTGACATTGAGTTCCTCGGCAAGACCTGGAACGACATCAAGCACAAGAACGAAGAGCGCAAAGCGCCTTCGCTTCTGCATCGAGATCTGAATCTCGTTGAACGAATCCTGCGCGACTACGTCAGCGACGATTTCACGGCTATCTGGATTGACAGCGAGGAGGAATACGGCAAAGTCGTCGAATTCGTCAGCCGCTTCCAGCCGAAGCTCGCAAATCGCGTCAAGCTCTACACGAAGGACCAGCCGATCTTTGAAGAGTTCGGCATCCAGCATGAACTGGACAAGGCGCTACGCGCCAAAGTTTGGCTCAAGTCTGGCGGCTACATCGTCATCAACCACACCGAAGCGCTGGTCGCCATTGACGTCAACACTGGCAAGTTCGTCGGCAAGGGCTCAACGCGCCTTGAGGACACCATCGTCAAGACGAACCTCGAAGCTGTGAAGGAAATCGTTCGCCAGATTCGCCTGCGCGACCTCGGCGGCATCATTGTCGTGGACTTCATTGATATGGAAGAGCGCCGCAATCGCGAAAAGGTTCTTTCCGCGCTGCAGCAAGCTCTTGAACAGGACAAAGCGCCTTCGAAAGCGCTTTCGTTCAACGAGTTTGGCCTCGTCTGCATCACGCGCAAACGCACCAAGCAGGCGCTCGAACGCGTCCTTTGCCAGCCTTGCCCCTCGTGCAGTGGCTCCGGTATGGTCAAATCCATCCCAACGCTTTGCTACGAAATTCAGTCCGAAGCACGCAAGATGGCCACCGCCGATCATGACAATCCGAATCTGACGCTCCGCGTCCATCCGGAAATTGCCAAAGCGCTCAAAACGCGTGAATCCATGTTGGTTGACGAGCTCGAACAAAATTCGCACAAGCACGTCATTATTCAATCCGACGCCACGCTTCACTGGGAGCAGTACGACATCTATTAAAAGTGGTAGGGGCATTCGAGCCTGTGCTTTAGGTAGGAGCACGATACATCGTGCCCTCGGCACAACGCCAAAAAAAACAAAAACGCCCGGGGATATCCCCCGGGCGTTTCTCTGAGAAGGCGCTCTCTATTCCACCTTCACATATCCCGTCAAAATCACAATCTGTTGCGCAACAATGCCGCGGTCCTGCTGCATCGTTCCCGTTACATGCACTATCGCTCCCGCACGAACGTCCGCAGCATTGCCCATCACGTATTTCGTTTCCGCATTGGACCTCGCGCTAATTTGCTCCCCTGTCCGCGTGTAAACTTCCTTTGTCTTTTCCTTCAAAATCTTTCCGCGAATTTCCCCGCCGCTCGTCGCTTCCGTAATCTCCACGACAACCTTCGTCGTCTCTCCCGCCTTTGCCTGCAATGCATTCGGATCGCTCGCAGCGGCGTTCCACATCACTGTGTTCATCCGCACCGCCCACCAAATCCCGATCGCAATAAGGAAAATCGCCGCAGCAAGTTTCAGCAGCCACATTCTGTTTCTTTTTTCGCTTGTCGCTATTACCTCAGTTGATTCCATCCCACGCTCCTCCCGAATTTCTTCGCGCAGCATTTGCTGCGCAGCAAAATTCTGGAGCCTGTACCTGGATATAGGGTCAAGTGGGTTTTCTAAACCAGACACTTACCTTTTGTTAGACTGACGCTCTTTTGGGGTGCCGAACCAGGACATGCCGGTCCGGTTTCACGGTTCAGAAGTGCGATCGCCTTTTGCAGTTGCCGTTTCATCACTGCAAGCGATTTCTGTCGTTCTTCAATGTCGGCTATCTTTTTTTCGGCAATTCGCTGGATGGAACTTAAGTCCGGCGATTTATTCAAAGCCTTGGCGTTCGAAACGGCCAAGCGAGAAATTGCAGCATGCAGCGCTCCAAGCTGTTTCACTTCGCGCAGTGTGAATCCGACTTTTTTGCACCACTGGATGAACTGCAGGCTCTCCACGTCGCTTGCGCCGTACACCCGGTAGCCGGACGTCGTGCGCGCCGGTTTTCGCAGCAATCCGCGCCGCTCATAAAAGCGAATCGTCTGGAGATTAACTCCCACTCGCTTCGCCAATTCCCCAATGCGCATGCTAAGGATTCTAAACCCTATACCGCACTATAGGTTCCATCTCAATTCGTCGGCTTTCGCCTATTTCAGGACGGCAATTGTATGCAGCCATGTCTCTACCAGCTTCGGCCAGCCAGTCACCGGCTGCTCCGTCTTCCGCAACCCATACCCGTGTCCGCCCTCCGCATAGATGTGCAGCTCCGCAGGCACTTTCGCGTTTTTCAATTGCAAAAAATACGATGTCGCATTTTCCACGTGTACCGGATCATCCTCGGTTTGCACGATAAACGAAGGCGGCGTCTTCTCAGTGGGATTAATCTCCGCATTCGCGGCAAAATTCTGTTCCGACAAAACCAAATATCCCGGATACACGACTACCGCAAAATCCGGCCGGCAGGATTGCCTGTCTGCCGCATCAACCACGTCGTAGAGACGCTGTTCGAAATGGGTGCTCAACGCCGCGGCCAGATGAGCTCCTGCGGAAAATCCCAGCACGCCAATTTTGTTTGGATCAATGTGCCACTCCGCCGCATGCGCGCGCACCAGCCCAACCGCTCTCTGGGCATCTTGCAACGCCGCTTGTGATTTCGGCAGTGGCCCCGAATCCGGCACGCGATACTTCAGCAGCACACACGTCACCCCAATCGTATTCAGCCACTCGCAGACTTCCGTTCCCTCCAGATCAATCGCCAAAATCCGGTAAGCGCCACCTGGAAAAACCACCACTGCTGCGCCGGTGTTGTTCTCTTTCGGAGAGAACAAAGTAATCGTGGGTTTCGAGACATTCCCGAGGCGGACGATTGGCTTCCCTGCAATCGGCCTGTCCTTCGCTGTTGTCATGTCCGCTTCTGCGGCAGGATTCTCCACGGCACCCGGCCCAGCTTTTGGCCAAATGCTCACAGTAAGCCGCCCGGGGGGCGGTTGCCACGCAGGATGTTGAGCTATCGCTGTGGTGCTGGAAATGCCAAGCAAGATTGCGGAGATTGCGAAAATTTTATGCATAGCGCGCCCTCAGTCTGGTAAAGGGGACATATCATCGCACAATCACTGGCCGCTGCTACTGGCTTTGCTTTGCTGCAGGCTCTTCCGGCGCCGGGGCTGGCGCCGTCTCCGGTTTCTTTTTCGGATCGGAAATCTTCTGCTGGTCTTCTATCGAGAAGAGCACATAGTTGCTGAACGTGTGGCTCTGATGAAAACGCCTTCCTCGCCAGAACGAATACGCTTCGGCTGTCTGCGGCAACCACATATCCAGATTCTTTGAATTGAAATGCACAGGGCCATATTCGATCGCCGTAAAGTCCGCCTTAAGATCAATTTCACGGACCGGAGCAATCATTTGCGCTTCGAGCCTTAACACCTGATAGGTCTCAGCCGAAATCCAGACCCTGCCCTTCAAATTAATCGGATAGACCGGTCCACTAAGCCCGTCACGGTACGCACGAATCGTGTTCGGTTTGTCCGTTCGCTGCAGAAAATGTATTTGCCAGGCTGGTCCGTCACTCCGTCGTACGAGTCCTTCGCACGTCATCTCGAAATTAACGGCATTATTGGGATGCAAAATCAGGATCATCGCCGGAAGCCCATTGGTCGCAACGCCATCTGCGAACTCGCTGTAGTGATTGGCGCTGCTCCGGAATTCGTCCACCGCAAACTGTCCCGGCCTCAGTTCCTGAATGCCAACCACGTAATCGAATTTGCGGTTGATCTGCAATCCGCGAGCGCCCCATTTATCAATGGATTCGTGTTGCAAGGACTCTGTGGCCGTAAAGCGATCCACATTTTGCAGAAACTCTTTCACGCGGTCCGCAGCCCTTTGCAGAACCTCATCCACCGAGCATGTAGGACCGGGCTCCACGGCTCCCATTTTCGCGTCAATGTCGGGGGGCATCCACGCCGACGGAAGAACTTCCGCCGGGCTTGTCTTCGCGCTCGGCATTTCTATAACAAGATCAGTCCATCCTGCCGGAGTTTTGCTTGTCGCTGCGGTCGCATTGTCAGGTTGTGGCTGCGCTGCATTCGCGTCCAAAGGCGTGTCATCCGGCTTGTTTTGACTTTGGCCACGCTGAGCCGCAACAAGAATTGGCACAACAATCGCCGCATTCCCGTGTCCAAGCTCCTGTGCACGCAGCGCCTGCTGGATGGCCTTCTCATTCATTCCTTGCTTGAGGTACGCCTCCGCATACAGCGCATGAGGGCGCCATGCCGTCGGTTCGATCTTTTCAGCGCGATCAAGATAAGCAATCGCGTCGCTCGCGTGATTCTCCCGCAGCAGCGCCTCGCTCATCGAAATCAGCGAGAGATAATGCTGCGGAGACAGCTCCAAAGCTTTTATCCAGCAGGCTTTCGCCTTTTCGTTTTCGTTTTGAAGCTCATCGTAGATTCCATTCAGATACTGTACCTGGGCACTTTGCGGAGCCATCTTGTACGCCTTGTCCAGCGCCTCCCTCGCTTCCAGAAATTTCTTGGTTCGAAGCGCCTCAATCGCCTTAGCCAGAATCTTTTGCCCCTTCGATCCAAGCTCGGCCATCTCCTTTTCAGTGACGGCATCAACTCCCTCGGAAGCGGGCTCCAGTTGGAAAGTCATCCTCACGGGCGCGGCGTTAATGATTTGAATCTTCTGTGTTGTCGTCGAAAATCCGGGAGCAGCAATTCTTAAATCGTACTCAGCCGGCGGCACGGAATCGATCCGTACGTGCCCTCCGCGAGCCACCTCTTGTCTCAGGATTTGCCCATTAATCTTTGTAACGGTGACCACCGCAGGAGGTGTTAGAAACTGACCATTCGGACTTTTTAGGAGGATCTCCAGGCTGGCGAGCGGTTCCCTCATATGAGTCAGACTGCCATTCTGCTGACCACTGCTTGGCAAGGAGCCACCCATGATTTGCCCATGCAAATTTGGTGGCGTGAAAAGTCCGATTGGAAGGACAAGCAACAGCAGAATCTTGAAACCGCGGGCAACCATGCCGACTCCGAAGGTAAGGGACCTGAATGCCCCAGTACAATATCTCCGCGCAAGCCAGCTGGCAAATGTCTACAAGGCTCTTTTTTCAGTGGCTTTCCTGGCTGGTTCAGGACAAGGTACCCTTCAGAACTCACTTCGGGCTTGGGTGGGCCCTACTTTCCGGAATACCGCTGCTCTTTCCACGGGTCTCCGTAGGCGTGATAGCCGTTTCGCTCCCAGAAACCCAGCCGATCATGATCAAGTAGCATAAGTCCGCGAACCCACTTCACGCTTTTCCACGCATAAAGGTGCGGCACAATGAGCCGAAGCGGCCCGCCATGATCCGCTGTCAAGGGCTCGCCGTCGTGTTCGAACGCAAACAGCACATCCGGTCGTGTCAAATCAGCCAGCGGCGCATTCGCCGTGTAGCCTTCCTCCGCGAGCACCAGCACAAATTCTGCTCCCGGCGTTGGCTTCACCAGCTTCAGTACGTCCCTAAACAACACCCCTTTCCACTTGTTGTCCAACCGGCTCCATCGCGTCACACAGTGAAAATCCGAAGTGTCTTCCGTCTGTGGCAGCGAACGGAATTCATTCCAACTCAATTTCGCGGGCGTTTCCACGAGGCCTGAAATCTTGAAGTCCCATTTCTCAGGGTCGAAGCGCGGCACGCTGCCGTAATGCAGAATCGGCCACTTTAGCGTCAGCGATTGCCCGGGCGGCAATCGCCCCTCCGCCTTTGCCCTCTTCTCCAACTCTCTTCGCACCACCGATTCATCTGCCGTCGTCACACTCTTCTCCCATCTATTCGATGCCTCAGCTTGGCCAAAGATTCGCGCCCCGATCGCACAGCATTAGCGCAATCTACACTTCAAGGAAGGCGCCAATTCCTGGTCCAACGGGCCCAAAGTGTAGGGTAACTTCATGAGAGCAGCTTTCCTCTTGAGGCCTGTCCTGAGTCACTCCGAGCCCTCTGAAGGCATGGTACTTCGTGACGTGCTATCCTTCATCTTCGGAATAACGAAAGTGAGCTTTGCATGACGGCACGCGTCCTCGACGGACTCAAGATTCGCGACCAAGTTTTTGCTGAACTCAAGGGCGAAATCGCACGGCTCACCGCGCAAGGCATCAAACCCGGCCTCGCTGCTGTCCTTGTGGGAGACGATCCCGCTTCCCATCTCTACGTCAAAAGCAAAATCGCCGCCTGCGAACAGCTCGACCTCGCCAGTTGGCTGCACACTCCGCCCGCTTCCATCACCACCGACGAAATGCTGAAGCTGGTGGATCAGTTGAATCGCGACAACAACGTCGACGGCATCCTCATCCAGCTTCCGCTTCCGAAACAGGTGGACACGAAAAAAGTCCTGGAAGCGGTCGATCCTGCAAAAGATGTGGACGGCTTTCATCCCGTCAACTTGGGAAAACTTGTCAGCGGACGCGAGGGTCTTGTCGCCTGCACGCCCGCCGGCTGCATGGAAATTCTTCGCCGCAACGAAATCAAAATCGAAGGCGCAAACGCAGTCGTCCTCGGTCGCAGCGACATCGTCGGCAAGCCCATGGCTCTGCTTCTGATGCACGCAAACGCAACCGTGACGATTTGCCACTCGAAAACCCGCGATCTTCCTGAAGTCGTTCGCAGAGCCGACATCGTCGTCGCCGCAATGGGCAAAGCCGGTTACGTCCAAGCCGACTGGCTCAAACCCGGCTCCGCCGTAATCGATGTTGGAACAAACAAGGTCACAAACGCGGACGAAGCCGTATCGCTCCTGAAGAATTTTCCGCAGCGGCTCGCAAAGTTCCGCGAAAAAGGCTCCGTCCTCGTCGGCGACGTTCATCCCGACGCAGCCAACACGGCAGGAGCGCTCACTCCAGTACCCGGCGGCGTCGGACCCATGACCATCACCATGCTCATGTCCAACACTGTCAAGGCCGCTCGGCTGCGCCGCGAAAGACCGGCCGCCAAGGCCGCAATCTGACGCTTTTTATTTGTCATTCCGAGTGAAACGAGGAATCTGCTTTTCGCTCTTTCTTATGAAACGCTTCGGACTCACCGGAGGAATTGCCAGTGGAAAAAGCTGGGTGGCTTCGCAATTGCGTGAACTCAATTTTCGCGTGCTTGACGCCGACCGCCTCGGCCACCAACTCATAGAACCAGGCGCAGCAGCCTACGACGACGTTGTCCGCGAATTTGGCAAGGAAATTTTGCGTGCAGACAATTCAATCGACCGGAAAAAACTCGGTGCGATTGTTTTTGCCCATCCCCAAAGACTCAAGAAGTTGAATTCGATCCTCCATCCGAAGATTGAAGCTGCCATGAACCTGCAGTTTGAAAAATGGAAAGCGGAAGGAATCTCGGATCCAGTCTTTGTCGAAGCGGCATTGCTCGTTGAAGCGGGAATGCACAAACGTCTCGATGGTTTGGTCGTCGTTTGGTGCAGGCCGGAAGACCAAGTCGCCCGTCTTCTCGCGCGGGGAATGAGCGAGGAAGAAGCGCGGCATCGCATTGCCCTGCAAATGCCGAATGAAGAGAAGCTAAAATACGCGACGTACAAAATAGATACGTCGGGAACGATGCAGTACACGCAGGAACAGGTCGCAGCCCTGGGAAAGACGTTGCGTGCCTCGGAAACGTGAGCGACACTGCTTACTTTTTCTTATAATAAAAGTCTGATTTTATGCAGCTGGAAGGAACGCCTGGCATGAGCCCAAAGAAGAAATCGGAAAGCAATTCCTCGCGCATCATCGTTATTGTGCTGCTTCTGCTGGCAGCGGCGTATTGGGCTGGGGCCCATTGGGGACCCCGCGACCCGCGAAATGTTCAGGCAGTTCCGCTCGGCAGCGGCAATTCCAAAGCCGATCCTGCCTCCTACGCGCAGCGCGATGCCGCGCTCACCGACGAAGAGTCCATCAACGTTCGCGTTTATCGCCAGGCTTCTCCCGCCGTGGCTAACATTCTGACGAAAGCTACAGAATACGACTTCTTCATGGACCCAGTCCCCGTCGAAGGCGCCGGTTCGGGCTTTGTGATTGATACGAAGGGGTACATTCTTACGAACAATCACGTTGTGGAAGGTGCACAATCCATTGAAGTGGTGCTGGGCGACCAATCGCGTTATCCCGCAAAAATCGTCGGGGCAGACCCACGCAACGACGTTGCGCTCATCAAAATCGAGCCGAAGAGCAAACCACTGGTTGCGCTCACTCTTGGAGACTCATCCACGATTCAAGTTGGGCAGAAAGTTCTGGCAATCGGTAATCCATTTGGCTTCCAGAGCACGCTTACGACAGGGGTAGTCAGTGCGCTGGGCCGCACCGTGCAGACCAGCCAAACAACCTTTATTGACGAAGCAATTCAAACGGATGCCGCAATTAACCGCGGGAATTCCGGCGGCCCGCTGATCAATTCACGCGGCGAAGTGATCGGCATCAACTCCGCGATTTATACCCCTACGGGAACTACAGCCGGAATCGGTTTCGCGATTCCTATCAACACGGCGAAGCGAATCGCGCACGACCTGATTACCGATGGCCGCGTTCACCAGGCTTTTCTTGGTGTCGAAACGATTTCGGTTGGCGGCGGCCTGGCGGAAGCACTCGATTTGCCAGTGCAGGACGGTCTGCTTGTGCAAACTGTCACGCGCGGGGGGCCCGCGGCACAGAGTGGCGTTCGCGGTGGAGATCGCATCGCCCAGGCGGGCATGCGCCGCTTCTACATTGGCGGCGATGTGATCACCGCAATCGACGGCCAGAAGGTTTCTACGCAACTTGACGTGAATCTTGTGCTGAACAAGAAACGGCCCGGGGATGTTGTGACCGTGACCGTCTACCGGGGCGGCAAGAAAATGGATATCTCGGTGAAACTTGGTGAACGAGAAGTAGCTGCCAGGCAGTAAGATTCAGGCCGAAAATTCGGTGCGATGTTTTTTTCTTTCTTCTTCGCTCAGCGAAAACCAGGCTTCGGCAATATCGCGAACACGTTCAAGTTCGCGCTGCATTTCCGCGTGTTTTGCTTCCATCGCCTCCGCTGAGGCATCTTGAGGAACATAAATCGGCGGTGCAAACAGCATCATGGTTCTTGCAAACAGCTTTGGTAACAGGAAGTGGTCCCAGGTTTTCTCGAACGTCTTTCCGCGATCCACGCCAATGTGAAACACAAGAATCGGAGCACCTGTTTTTCTCGCAAGCATTACGGGACCAGGTTTTGCGACATAGCGAGGGCCGCGGGGACCATCAATCGTGAACGCGCAATCCTTCCCTTCCTCGATTCTGCGCGCCATTATGGCAAGTCCGCGCAATCCGCCCCGCGAGGAACTCCCTTGCGCTGTGCCGAATCCCAGCCATTCGATGACTTTGCGTGTCCATTGGCCATCGAACGCGGTCGTATTCATCACGACGACGCCGCGATTCCGGCCCCACCACGCCACCGGAATGATTACACGATGCCAGAACGCCCAGATACACTGCCGCTTCTGCGCGTAAACCTTCTCTGCGTGATGCCAGCCAAGGACTTCATAGCGCAGCGTCGGCCCCAGCGTTCTAATCACGCTGTAAACAAGGGCCGCGATAATAGGGATTTGGATGCGGCGCGACCACTTCAGTTGAGGCAGCCGCGTATCGTAGTGCGTGTTTACGGATTCCTGTTGCACTGGGGAATTGGCGGCTGCGTCGGGTGCGGTCATCGTGGTTAACTATAAGGGGCCGCAGCGCGATGCGCGCGGCGGTTATAGTATAGCGGGCGCGCGGAGCACGGCGCATTCTCGAACGAAAATGTTGACCTCAAGACTCATCAGCAAACGAAACGTGCTTTGGGCACTGGCCGCTGCAATTCCCTGCTCATTCGCTCTTGCCTCGCGAGCTGCGCCGCCGGATGAACCGGAAAAAGCGTTGGTCGGCGCCATTGAAGGCGACTCGATTTCCGTGCAGGGTCCGATGACGGTGCAGGTCTCGAACGGGCAGGTGAAAACAGTGCTTCGCAGCGGCGGCGATATACGTGTGAAGTCTGGCCGCGCGACGATTGATTTAGTGGAAGGCGGGAAAATTGCGATTTGTGGTCCGGCGCATCTCTCAGTACTGAAATCCGGTAACTTGCTTACCGTGGCGCTCGATTCAGGCACCATTCATACCTATGTTGACCAGGAACCGTCGCTGACTGTGTACACAGCACTACTCCAGGCCAAGCCACTCGCCATCGGAGGCGCAGCACAAGACACGGTTGTGGGAATCGATGCTTTCGGCGGGCTATCTGTTCGCGCAATCGCGGGTGCGGTTCGAATCGAACAGCAGCTTACCGGGCAAAGCATTGTTGTGCCGCAAAATAGCGATGTCCTCTTGAGTGACGGCAACCTATCCGGTCCGCACCCGGGAGCAGGCCACGTTTCCTGCGAACTGGGCGAAGTAAAATCTAAGAAAACTTCGGAGCAGGTTAGCGTGCCGGCTACGGCCGAAGAAGTCAGGCAGCGCCAGATTAATGACTCCAAGCCGAAGCTTCCACAGGCAAATTCCACAAGCGATCCCGGTGATGGACCGACCTATAAGGTCTATCTCGCGCCGATGCGTTACGATGCAAACCTGAAGGTGCAGCCGCCGCCGGATCCCAATCTGATTGTGCTGGTACGGCGAGTCCGTGTTCGTCCTACGCTGATTTTTGAAGGGAAGGTCGAAGGCGACGCGGTCGTGGTGGACAATAGAGGCGCGGCTCCTCCCATTCCTCCTGCCGCAAATATAGCGCCCGCGTCCACGGCTGTGCCTAAACCGCAACCGGCCAATCCAACCGTAGCCAACAAACTGCGGACCTTTCTGAAGCGAATTTGGGATCGCAATTCGTAGACCGCGGGTACAGGAGCATTGCCCAACGCGTCCCCTGTACTTGGCACCCATTTTCCAAATTCCTGAAACATGGTATTTTCTAGTTACAAAAGAATACCTATCTCCCGCGGGTGTTCTCGCACAAGCGCAAGCCTTACGAACCACGGAGAATACAAAGTGAACAGCACCTGCATTGGCGCATCGTTCCGCAAGGCCGCTCAATTTCTATCTTTGGCTGCAGCAATTTCCATCTGGGGTTGTAGTACCGGCGGTGGAACCACTACACAGCAGATAGCCGTTCAAGTTGCCCCGCAGACGGCATCAGTTAGCATTGGCATGACTCAGCAATTTACAGCTACAGTGACCGGTACCTCCAATACAGCCGTTACCTGGCAAGTAAACGGAGTCGCGGGCGGCAATTCGACAGTCGGCACAATCAGTACTGCCGGACTTTATACTGCACCAGCTGCAGTTCCGAGTCCTGCTTCAGTAACAATCAATGCTGTGGCGCAAGCAGATGCAACAAAATCCGGCACGGCGACAGTTACCATCACACTCCCGATTGGGGTGACTGTTAGTCCAAAGTCAGTGACTATTCAGGCCGATTTCTCACAGCAGTTTACGCCTACCGTGACCAACACAACGAACACCGCGGTTACTTGGCAGGTCAATGGCGTGAACGGAGGGAATTCAACGGTTGGGACGATCAGTGCCTCTGGCCTTTATACAGCTCCGGCAGCAGTACCAAATCCCGCCACTGTTACCATCAAAGTGATCTCCCAGGCGGACAACACAAAATTCGATACGGCTACAGTAACCGTAAATCCACCTGTGACGGTCTCCGTTAGCCCGAAAACTGCGAATGTCACAGTCTTGCAAACCCAGCAATTCACTGCGACGGTGGGAAACACGGCAAATACGGCTGTAACTTGGCAAGTGAATGGTGTCACGGGCGGAAACGCCACGGTAGGCACGATCAGCGCAACTGGCCTATACACAGCGCCTGCCGCTGTGCCGAATCCTGCCAGCGTCACCATTAAAGCGATTTCGCAGATTGACAACCAACGATCAGATACGGCGACGGCGACCGTTATTCCGACGGCGTCGGGGATAAGCGTTAGTGTGACTCCCGTCCGCGGAGGACTAACCGTCAATCAGACGCTTTTGTTGACCCCGACCGTCACTGGGGACGCGCTAAACCAAGGCGTAAGTTGGTCATTTTCTTCAACTGGTTCGACAACTGGCGGGTCTTTCTCTTCGCCGACGAGCGCCTCCGGAACTCCAGTAACATTCACCGCGCCAAGCGGGGCAGGAGTCGTGACAATCACGGCGTCAAGCGTGTCGGACCTTACGAAAACAGCATCGGCCACGATTGGCGTGACGGATCTTCCCGGTGTGTTCACCTATCACAATGACAACGCACGAGACGGAGTGAATAGCAAGGAATATGCGTTGACCACGGCAAATGTGAATCCGGCCACATTCGGCAAGCTCTTTTCCTGCAACATGGACGGCGCGGTCTACGCCCAGCCTCTGTGGGTCGCAAATGTCAACATAGGCGGGGGAAAGCACAACGTCATCCTTGCCGTATCCATGCGCGACACCGTCTATGTTTTCGACGCGGACGCGAGCCCCTGCGTACAATATTGGTCGAAGTCCATGCTGCCAACGGGCGAGACCTACGTCTCATGGAATGACGTGCAGACAGCGGATATTTTTCCGGATATCGGAATCCTGGGAACGCCCGTAATCGATCCCTCCACGAATGCGGTGTACCTGGTAGCGAAGTCGAAGACAACCTCTGGCACGACGGTCTTCCATCAGCGGCTCCATGCGTTGAATCTTGTTGACGGGTCAGAGCGCACGAACAGTCCTCTGGACCTTACAGGGTCAATCACCTATCCGGGGTCCGCGGACGTAGGTGATGCCTTTTGTCCAAATACGACTGGCGTTCCATTTTGTCCATTGTTCTTGAATCAACGCAGTGGCCTCGCGCTCGATAATGGCGTGGTCTACGCTGCATGGGCTTCCCACGGCGATAATCAGCCTTACCACGGATGGGTACTCGGGTTCAGCACCTCCAACCTGGCAAAAACGGGAGCGTTTAATTCAACTCCCAACAGCGGTCTCGGGGGAATATGGATGGCGGGTGGCGCACCTGCGATCGACGCCTCGCACAACCTCTATGCAATTACAGGCAACGGAAACTGGGACGGCAATACAGAGTTTGGCGACAGCCTCATCAAGCTCAATCCATCGGTTTTAACCTTGAATGACTACTTCACGCCGCATGGTCAGGATCAGCTAAGTCAGCAAGACCTCGACTTCGGTTCCGGAGGCGCGGTCGTTCTTGCAGATACTTCCAGCCCAACGCATCCTCACCTGATCATCGGGGGTGGCAAGGGCAGCTCGTTTAACGGCGAGCTTTACATCTTGAATAGGGATACCTTGGGCCACAATGTCGCAGGCGATACGCAAATCGTTCAGTTGATTGTGGTTGGTGGCGGACTTTTCTCGACCGAAGCCTATTGGAACAACACAATCTACGTTTCTGGAACTGGCACCCCAATCAAGGCATACACGCTGAACACAGCCACAGGCCTTTTCGACACGTCGCACGTGCCGCAAACTCCTTCTGGGTTCAATTTTCCCGGGGCAACGCCATCTATTTCAGCAACTGGCACAACGAATGGAATCGTGTGGGCCCTCGACACCAGCAATTGTGGAACGCGCAATAACAATTGCAGCGGCAGCGGTGGGCCCGCAATACTCCATGCCTATGATGCGAGCAACGTTGCCACGGAATTGTGGAATAGCTCGATGAACGCAGCCGACACCGCCGGGGTGGCCGTGAAGTTCGTGGTTCCCACGGTTGCCAACGGAAAGGTGTATGTATCCACACGAGGGGACGACACGACCGCGGTACCAGCGACGGTTCTAGGACGAATTGATGTGTACGGATTGAAACCGAATTGATCCGCTAAATCTGAATACATAAAGAAAAAGCCCGCGGAGTCTCCCGTGGGCTTTTCTTTTCTCGGAATAGTTGAGCGGCTACATTCCTTCGTAGTTCGGCCCTCCGCCCCCTTCGGGCACGGTCCAGTTGATGATTTGATACGGGTCGGCGATGTCGCAGGTCTTGCAGTGAACACAATTCGCAAAATTGATTTTTAGCTTTTGGCCTGGGCCGTCTTTCACCATTTCGTAGACCGCAGCGGGACAGAAGTATTGGCAGGGATTGCCGTATTCTTCGACGCATTTCGTCGCGCAGACATTTAGATCGGCGACGTGGAGATGGCAGGGCTGATCCTCTTCGTGCCGCGTGCCGGAGTGGTAGACGTCGGTTAGGCGATCGAATGTGAGTTTGCCATCGCCGGCGAAACGGGGCTTTGCTGGTGCACCATTGATCTTCTTGTAGGCCTCGTAACCTTCGTGAGCGCGCATGGGATCGACGAGGCCGCGGCCGCCAGTGATTTGCTGAAATGCAGTATTGATGAAACCTGAAAATTGTCCGTGCGCGAATCCCTGATGAAAATTGCGAACCTTCCACAATTCCTTCTTGATGTAGCTATTTTCGATTTTCGTCTGATAGGTGCTGAGCGTTTTGGCGGAGGTATCGCCGGATTTGAGCGCTTCAAACGTAGTTTCTGCCGCGAGCATACCGCTTTTCATCGCAAGGTGAATGCCCTTTAGCTTTTGCGAGTCGAGGAAGCTTCCGGAATCACCGACAATGAGGCCACCATCAAAATAATTGCGCGGCATCGAGTACCAGCCGCCATAAGGCAGTGATTTCGCACCGTAGCGAACGAGCTTCCCGCCGTCGAGAAGACTTGCAACGAAAGGATTCGTCTTCCACTTCTGAAATGTGGCGTGCGGATCGAAGCGAGGGTCGGCATATTCAAGCGCGATGACCAGGCCGATGGAAACGCGATTGTTCGAAAGGCCGTAAATCCAGCCGCCGCCGTACATGCTGGAGGGAACCGGAAACCCGAGCGTGTGCGCAACATACCCTGGCTTAATTTTCCCCGGCTGAACGTCCCAAATCTCTTTGATGCCGATTCCGTAAGATTGCGGATTGATGTTGTCCAGCTTCTTTCTTGCGACGAGCTCTTTGGTCAGCGAGCCCCGCGTGCCTTCGGCAAGCACGGTAACCTTAGCCTTCAACTCATAGCCGGGCTGGTAGTTGTCCTTGGGCTTGCCGTTCTTGTCTACGCCCTTGTCTTCGGTGATTACGCCGCCAATTCCGTCGCGCTCGTAAATTAGCTGTGCGCCACCGAATTCTCTAAAGACGTTCACGCCGGCAGCTTCTACTTTTTCGCCGAGCCATTTCACGATTTTGCTGAGTGAAACGACGTAATTGCCCGTGTTCACGAAGGGTGACGGCGTGATTGGGAATCGAAACGAAGATTTCTCGGTGAAGAAGAGTGCGGCGGAATCAGTGACAGGCGTATCGAGCGGCGCGGATTTTTCAAAATCGGGAACGAGTTCGGCAAGAGCTTTTGGATTCATGATGGCGCCGGAAAGCTGATGCGCGCCGAGTTCGCGGCCTTTTTCGAGGACGTAGATATTTTCGGCGGTGAGTTCTGGCTTGGCGCCGCTGGCGTTGTGAGCTTTGATGAGGTTAGCGAGATGCAGCGCGCAGGCAAGTCCGGCGGGGCCGGCACCAACGATGAGGACATCGGCTTCGAGTTGTTCGCGTTGAACAGTCATGCTCCCTATATTTTAGCAGACAGGGCGCGGTCTTCTTTGCACAACTGGCACCGGGAGGGCACGACTTCAGTCGTGCCGAAACTGGGTGCCTAGGAAAAGGGCTTTAGCCCCTGAGGTGCGCCGTCCAGTTCATAGTTGCCTGAAGCGGGGGAGAATCGAAATTCGGTGGTCGAATTCACAATTCCCGCTCGCACAGGATTCGCGTGAATGTAGGCCCTATGCTGCGCGTAATCGCTGGCATCGCGGATTCTGTGGTCTACATAGCCGCGCTGCCAGATTTCAGAGTTGATTCCCAATTTCTTTTTCGCACGGAAGGAAAAGCCTCCTTTGATAAGTTGGAGGGCTCTTTCAAGAGTCGTGTCCCTTAGAGTCGTTAAGAGAAGATGCACATGATTAGGCATCACAACAAACTCGTGCACCAAGAACTTCCCCCGATCCCGATAGCCTAGCAGCGTTGCGATAAGAAGATTGGCCACGCGTTCGGATTGAAAGAGAGCACGGTTCCCATCTGCGTTTGCAGTGACAAAATAGATGTTCGATTCGGAGGTCGATCGATCTCGCGGGGGTTTGCTCAAACCGAACCTCAGCGGCTAAAGCCGCATATATAGCATGCTTTGGGCGGCACGACTGAAGTCGTGCCCTCCCAAGCTCTACTTCGCTTTTTGTAGTTCTTCGGTCAGGGCGGGCATGATTTCGAAGATGTCGCCAACCACGCCGTAATCAGCAATCTCGAAAATCGGCGCGTTCTGGTCTTTGTTGATGGCGACGATGGTACGCGCGCCTTTCATTCCGACAACATGCTGAATCGCGCCGCTGATGCCGAGCGCGAGATAGAGTTTTGGCGCAACGGTCTGGCCGGAGCTGCCGATCTGGCGCTCCATCGGGAGCCAACCTTCATCGCAAATCGGGCGAGAGGCGGCGATTTCCGCGCCCATAGCTTTGGCAACGGCTTCGGCTTGCGGAATATTTTCCGGAGCTTTGATGCCGCGTCCGATAGCGACGATGAGCGGCGCTTGCGTGAGGTCGACAGCGGACTTCGCTTCCTTGAAGAGATCGAGCGGCTTGATGCGGATTTGCGCGGCGCCGAGCTGGACGGCGACGGAGTTGACGGGAGCTTTGCCACTCGCGTGAGCCTGCACGAGGTCGGCGCGAAATGCACCTGCCTGAAAAGACGCGAACCACGGGCCGGAGCCAAGGAACGAAACGTCAGCAACGGTCTTGCCCTGGAACATCTGGCGGACAAAAACGAGTTTTCCGCCTTCGGAGCGATAGCCGACACAATCGCCGATCATTCCTTTGCCGAGGGACGCTGCGAGCTTTGGCGCGAAGTCGCGCACCTGGTATGTGTGGGGGAAAAGAACAAGATCGGGCTTGGCGGAATCTATGACTTGTTTGAGGGCGATGCAGTAGCCGTCGGGCGTGTAGTCGGCGAGAAGGTCGTGCTCGATGGCGAGAACTTCCGCAACGGCTTTGGCGGCGAGTTCCCCGGCGAACGCAGCGATTCCTTTTCCAAGAACTACTGCGCTGACGGTGCCATTTGCCGCAGCAGCGATTTGCTGGCCGGCAGCCAGTGTTTCAAAACTCGCGTTGTTCCATTTGCCCTGGCGATGTTCCGTGATGACGAGGATTTTCATGGTCAGATCACCCTCGCTTCAAATTTGAGTTTTTCCACGAGCTTGGCGGCCATCTCTTTCGGTGTACCAGTGAGAAATTCGGTTTTCTTTGTTTTCACGGGCACGTAAATCTTTTCAACGCGCTGCGTCGGTTCGCTGGTGACGCCGAGTGATTCGCGTGTAACGGTCGCGATTTCCTTCTTCTTGGCAGCCATGATGCCCTTCAGCGTCGCATAGCGCACCTTGTTGATGCCGGACTGAATCGAAAGCACTGCCGGCAGCGGACACTCAACATGCTGGAACCACCCGGCTTCGAGTTCCCTCTTCAGCTTCAATTTTGCGCCTTCCACTTCAATCGCCATGATGATCGTCGCATGGGGACGATCAAGCTCCGCGGCCATAAGCACTCCGGTCTGGCCAAAGCCCTGGTCGTCGCTCTGTAGCCCGGTGAGTATTAAGTCGGCGTTTTCGTTCTTTACGGCAGCAGAAAGCGACTTTGCCGCCGTCAGCGGATCGAGCTGGAAGAAATTACCATCGGAGATGTGAATTGCGCGGTCGGCGCCTTTCGCTAGCGCTTCCTTGATAGTTTGCTTCACCCGCTCGGGGCCCATCGAAAGCGCGATGACTTCTCCACCATGCTTTTCTTTGAGGCGCAGCGCTTCTTCCAGCGCGAAGCTGTCCGGCTCGTTCATTTCAAAGCCGATGTCGGATTCCTTGATCCAGCTTCCGGCAATGGCGAGCGGCGCGTCCTTGGCCGGCACCTGCTTGATGCAGACGATAATTTTCATGGAGTTTCCTTACGACAAGAAAATCTTTGCGACTGGGATTATTGCCCCGTCCAGCGCTTAAAAATCAGGGCGGCATTCGTACCGCCAAAGCCGAAGGAGTTCGAAAGCGCGTAATCCACAGTTTGCCTGCGCGCAGCGTTTGGAACATAGTCCAAATCGCACTGTGGATCCGGATTGAACTGGTTGATCGTCGGAGGAAGAATTCCGTCTCTCAAGGCGAGCGCGCTGATGCCTGCTTCGAGCCCTCCTGCGCCGCCGAGCAAATGACCGGTCATGGATTTTGTCGAGCTAACTGGAAGCTTTTTCGAAGTGGCGCGTTCGCCGAAGAGGCGCTTCATCGCAGTGGTTTCAATGACGTCGCCAATCGGCGTGGAAGTGCCATGCGCGTTTACGTACCCAATATCGTCAGGATTCAGCTTGGCGTCCTTCAGGGCCGCCCGCATCACGCGAAACGCGCCGTCGCCATTCTCGACTGGCTGTGTAATGTGATACGCGTCGCCAGACATGCCATAGCCGACAATTTCCGCAACGATCGGCGCGTTGCGCCGCATCGCGTGTTCAAGCGACTCGAGAACAAGAATGCCGCACCCTTCTCCGACAACGAAGCCGTCGCGATCGCGGTCAAACGGGCGGCTCGCCGTAGCAGCATCGTCGTTGCGCGTGGACAGCGCGCGCATAGACGCGAATCCGCCGACACCCATCGGCGTGATCGTCGCCTCCGTGCCGCCGCAGATCATCATTTCCGCAGCCCCGCGTTCGATAATCTTGAAAGAGTCACCGATGGAGTGTGCGGAGGCCGAGCACGCTGTAGCCGTCGCGGAGTTCGGGCCTTTTGCCCCGTAGCGAATGGAAATATGACCACTCGCAAGATTTATGATTGCCGAAGGAATAAAGAACGGTGAGATTTTTCCAGGGCCGCCGCTGGTCAGCTTGATGTGTTCGCGCTCGATGATGTCGAACCCGCCGATGCCGCTGGCTACATAAACGCCAACTTCTTCCAGGTTCGACTGCTCCGGCTTCCACTGCGCCGCCTTCACGGCAAAATCGGCGCCGGCCAGCGCGATCTGGATGAACCGGCCCATCTTCTTCAATTCTTTTTTCTCGATCCAGAGCAGTGGATCGAAATTCTTCACTTCACCGGCGATGGTGCAATCGAATCCAGTGGTATCGAAATGCGTGATCTGCCCGATGCCGCTGACTCCGGCGACGAGGTTTTTCCAAGTCTCCTCGGTCCCGATGCCCAATGCGCAGACCAGTCCAACGCCCGTGACGACAACCCGGCGAGTCAACGTTCCTCCACCACTTTTAGATTGAAAATCCCTGCGGCGCAGCCGCTGTTACTTGGATTTGGCGTGCTTATCAATGTATTCAATGGCGTCCTTCACCGTCGCCATCTTCTCGGCGTCCTCATCCGGCACTTCGATGCCGAACTCTTCTTCAAACGCCATCACCAATTCCACCTGGTCGAGCGAATCGGCGCCCAGGTCGTCCACGAAAGACGCTGTCGGCGTGACTTCCGCTTCGTCCACACCGAGTTGCTCGACGATAATCTGCTTTACGCGTTCTTCTACGCTGGCCATTCCATTTCCTCCGTCCCGACTGGGCGGGACTTTGTTTTCTGAGTTTCTACCCTGAGGCGCAGATCCTGCCAGCGCCAAACCCTGTAGTTATACCCTGATTTAGGCCTTACTTGGCAACCTGACTATTCTAGATAGGCCTTCCCGTAAGGTCAACTTTCGGTCACATCCACACCTACTTCATTCATTGCCATGACAAGCTCGACTTGATAACCTCTGCCTCAGTCTTGTCCAAATTCAACTGCCTAATTCGCGGCCAATTTTGGCATCAACTCGAGATCGCGTCGTTCCATCAAAACGCGTTCCATTACGCCAAGTGCATGCCGCCATTGACGTTCAAAACGTGGCCGGTGATGTAACCGGCTTCGTCGCTGGCAAGGAAAACGATGGCCGCCGTGACATCACGCGGCTTGCCCATGCGGCCGAGCGGAATGCGTTCGTTCAGCTTTGTCTTTACCTCTTCAGACAGCACATCCGTCATCGGCGTTTCGATGAATCCGGGCGCGACGGCGTTGACGGTGATGTTGCGCGATGCGATTTCGATTGCCGTGGCTTTCGTCAAGCCGATGAGGCCGGCTTTTGCAGCCACATAGTTCGCCTGCCCCGCATTGCCGCTCTGCGCCACAACACTGGAAATATTGATGATGCGGCCCGCGCGAGCGCGCATCATCGTGGCGAGCGCCTGCTGCGTGCAAAGGTGTGCGCCGGTCAGGTTCGTCTTAATGACCGCTTCCCAGTCGTCCAATTTCATGCGCATTGCCAGGCCGTCGCGCGTGATCGCCGCGTTGTTCACTAAAATGTCGAGCTTGCCGTATTTTTCCAGCACTTGCTTAAAGCCGGCTTTCACTTGCTCCGGGTCTGCCACGTCCATCTTCACAGCAAACGCTTCGCCTCCCGCCGCTGTAATTTCATTCGCAAGTGAGGCGAGCTTTTCTTCATTGCGTGCGGCAACGGCAACTTTCGCCCCAGCTTCCGCTAACGCCAACGCCGTATCGCGGCCAATTCCCTGCGAGGCTCCCGTCACCAACGCAACTTTGTCTTTCAAACTGAACATTCGCTTCTCCAGCTATCACCAAATCAACTATCTTGTCATTCCGAACGAAGTGAGGAATCCTGCTTTTCCTTCCGCAACGGCTCTTAGGCGGCATCTGCTTTGGCTGCTGCAATCTTCTCCAGCGTCGTGTTCAAACTTTTTTCGTCTTCGATGTTGAGGGCAGCTACCGAGCGTTCGATCTGACGCAGCAAACCAGTCAATACGCGGCCCGGACCAACTTCGACGAACGTATTCACGCCCTCCTCAATCATCAGGCGAACGGATTCTTCCCAGCGCACTGGCATGGAAACTTGACGAATGAGCGCGTTACGCGCTTCTTCGCCCTTTTCAATCGTATCCGCGTCCACGTTCGTGACAAGTGGGAAGCGCAAATCGGAAAACTGCACAGTGGCGAGATCATGGGCCAGCTTTTCCTGCGCAGGCATCATCAGAGCGGAATGAAACGGCGCCGACACCGGCAAAATCACGGCGCGTTTTGCGCCGAGCTGTGAAGCAATTTCCGTGGCCCGCTTTACGGCTCCAGCGTGACCGGAAATGACAGTTTGTTCCGGCGAATTCAGATTCGCAGCCGAGCAAACTTCTCCTTCTGCCGCTCTCTGGCAAGCATCTGCCACAACCGCGTGCGAAATTCCCAGCACCGCTGCCATCGCACCGGCGCCCTGCGGCACAGCTTCTTGCATATAGGTTCCGCGTTTGCGCACAAGCTGCACTGCATCTGAGAATTTCAGCGCTCCAGCCGCAACAAGCGCCGAATACTCACCCAAACTGTGCCCTGCGACAAAATCCGGTGTTAAACCTTTTTCTTCCGCAACGCGAAACACAGCCACAGAACAAGTCAAGATCGCTGGTTGCGTATTCGCCGTCAGCTTCAGTTCTTCTTCCGTGCCTTCAAAGCACATCTTCGAAATGGAAAAACCAAGCGCTTTGTCTGCCTCATCAAACACGCTGCGCGCCGACGGATACTTTTCCGCCAGCTCTTTGCCCATGCCTGGATACTGCGATGCCTGTCCTGGAAATACGAACGCTACTTTTCCCATCGTCTCTCTACCTCCGCGAGTCGCGCCTGACGCAGCTCCGTCAAGACCCTGCGTCACGCTCCCGCGCTTGTTGCGTACAGCCCTTGTTCAATCTTCTCGTTGATATTCGCTTTGGCGAGTCCAGCCGCCACACGAATCGCATTCTTCACCGCATTTGCATTGGAACGCCCATGGCCAATCACGCAAACGCCGCGCACGCCAAGCAGCGGCGCGCCGCCGTACTCCGTGTAATCAATCTTCTTCTTCAACCCGCGAAACGCGCCTTGCGAAAGCATTCCGGCAAACTGCGTAATCAGCGAACTCCTGAGCGACTTCTTCAACAGTCCAAAAATCTGCACCGCAAGACCCTCACAAATCTTTAAGGCGATGTTGCCAACAAACCCGTCGCAAACAATTACATCCACTTCACCAGAAAAAAGGTCGCCGCCTTCGACATTGCCCATGTAATGCAAGTGCGTCTTCTTCAGCCGGTTGTGCACTTCGCGCGTCAGTTCGTTGCCCTTGATCTCTTCTTCGCCGATTGAGAGCAGCCCCACGCGCGGCCTGCGATGCCCGTGAGCAAACGTCGCGCGGTAATAGATGTCTCCCATCACCGCAAACTGCACCAAATGTTCCGGCTTCGAATCAACGTTGGCTCCAACGTCGAGCAATACGCTGACGCCACCCTTTGCGTTCGGAAACGGTGCCGCCAGCGCCACTCGATCCACGCTCTCCAGCGTGCCAAGCAAGAACCGCGCGACCGTCATCACTGCGCCAGTATTGCCCGCGCTGACCATTCCCTGCGCCTTCGCTTCGCGCACAAGCCTCGCCGCGACGTGCACGGACGAATCCTTCTTCCGCCGGAACGCCTGCGCCGGGTGATCTTCCATCGTGATCACCTCGCTTGCAGGCACAATCTCAATCGGCAGATTCGCCGGCGCATGTTTCGCCAGCTCCGCACGAATCACCGATGGCTGCCCAACAAGCAATACGCGCACCCCCAGCTCGCTTGCAGCCAGCACACTGCCTTCGACTTCAGGACGGGGTGCGTTATCCCCTCCCATCGCGTCCACGGCAATTGTGATCATGGGGACTGGTTACCGCTCTGCTCGGGATGAGTTACAAAAAAATCGGCGCTTACGACTTGCCTTCTTTGACCGCGCGGCCCTTGTAGTAGCCGCAATGCGGACACGCCTGGTGCGGCCGCTTCACTTCATGGCAATTCGGACATTGCGAGCTTGCCGGCTTCTTCAGATGGTCGTGCGCGCGCCGCGTGCTTGACCGCCGCTTCGAATGTCGTCTTTTTGGATTCGGCATCGTACTACTCCTTTGTTCAATCCCTTTTCTTTACTTGCGCCTCTGTCGTAGCACTACAAAAGCACACAAAACCGCACAAATCACTACAAATCGAAAATCTTTATTGTTTTTTCAGCCAGTCCTGCTTGAGCCGCGCCAGGGGAGCCAGGCGCGCGTCAACGCTGTGAGTCTCGCAACGGCACTCTTCGTGGTTCAAATTCGCTCCACACGCGGCGCAAAGCCCGCGGCAATCGCTGCGGCAGATGGCCTTCATCGGCACAGCCAGCAGCACCTGTTCGCTCAGGACATCCGCCAGGAACAGACCATCCCCCTTGTAAAACCCGACATCCGCATCGTCATCCTTGAGCCGCTCTTCTTCCGGCTTCGCATTCTTTGGCAACGGGCTATAGAAGAGGTCGAACGTCCGATGCACATCTTCGGTTACCGGCTCGAGGCAGCGGGCGCATGATAGTTCCAGCTTGGTCTCCAGCTCGCCCGTGATACGAATTTCCGTGTCCTCGAAGAGCTCGGCCGTAGCTGTGACGTTCAATGGCTCTATCTGCTTGATTTCATTGGTGCCGTAATCAATGGCCCCAGGAGCATAGCTTTTGCGCAAGCTAAGCTTGCGAACGGCCAGCTCTTTTATGTCCAGGAACATCGCTTCGGCGCCTCCGCCAACTGGGCTCATGCCTATTTATTTTGAGGTCGCGTCGGCGGCAAGTCAAGAAAGCCGCGGCAACGCCTGTGGGAAGGCTCCCATCTCATAACTGGGTTTTCCTAGTACCCAAGCTGACGCAAAGCTTCTACAGGAAGAATCGCTCTCTGCGCCAGCACCAGGGAGGCGGTCCCCTTGCTTTCCACCAACGTCACTGCGCACACCGGCCCAGCCTTTTCTTGCCTCCCTGCCTTCCCCGCGCCATAATTATTGGGGCATCTCATTCCCCAAATTTTTGTTGGTCGCCACTTTCTGAGGAGGCGCAATGAGCATTTCTCCCAACGTGCCGAGTCCGCAGGAGTCGTATCACTACGAATCCTCCGGCACTCCGCGCTGGATCTCTGTTTTGTTTGGGCTCTTGTTTGTTATTTTGGCCGCGGTTGGCGTCTTCGCCTACACATCCACGTCCAAACTAACGAAAGACCTCGGTGAGGCGCAGAAATCGAACGCCACGCTCAATACCCAGCTGGAGCAGGCAAATGCGCGCATCGCTGAGCTGAAGAGCATCGTCGAAGTCACCCAGCAAAAAGTCGGCATGACCGCCGCTGAAGTTGCATCCGCAAAGAGCCGCGCCGAAGCGATCCGCAAGGAACAGATCGCGGCCGATCAAAAGCTCTCTTCGCAGCTGACTGCGGTGCAAACCGAAAGCAACGAGAAAATCGGCGCAGTCGCCACGGAAGTCGGCGGTGCAAAGAAAGATATCGCCGATACGAAAAGCGACCTCGAAGCCACAAAAGCCAAGCTCGAATCCACCAAGGGCGACATGGGTGTGATGAGCGGCCTGATCGCGCGCAATCACGACGACCTTGAAGAACTCAAGCGCCGCGGCGAGCGCAACTATTATGAGTTCAACCTGAAAAAAGCCAAGAACGCGCAGCGCGTCGGCCCGATTCAGATCAACGTCAACAAGACCGATCCCAAGAAATCGAAGTACACCATCACCGTTTTTGCTGACGACAAGCAGATCGAAAAGAAAGACAAGACCTCCGGCGAGCCGGTCCAGTTCTACGTCGGCCAGTCGCGCGGTTTGCCCTACGAAATCGTCGTGTTCAACGTCGGCAAGGACCAGATCACCGGCTACCTTTCGACACCTAAGGGCGCGGACGCACCGGCGGCAGCAGCTCCTGCCGCTACCAAGCCGTAACCAAATCACCTGTCCTTAAGCCCTGTTCCGTGCTGGAAACACTTGCCGGAACAGGGCTTTTCTCTTTCCGCGCGCCTCGCTACCCTTTCTAAATGAAGCTAGTCTTTTCCCTTCCGGAGTCCCCCATGAACACATTCCGTCGCACCCTACTTGTCTATGCCGCTCTTTTATTGGCGCTTTCGGCAGCTTTGCCAGCGCAGGCGCAAGCCCCAGCAGCTTCGATCGATCCCGGCAAGCTACCTCAGCACACTCTGTTCTATGTGCTCTGGCGCGGAGCTCCCACGCCCGCAGCCCGCTCCGCAAATTCCCTTTACGCCCTTTGGGATGACCCCGGTTTCGCGCCGGCCCGCAATGCCATATTCGACGGCTTTATGTCTGAATCGCACAAATCGGGCGACATAAAATCTCAATTTTCGCGCGAAGAAATCTCCGAGTATTCAGCCCTGCTCGACAATCCTCTTGCGATTGGATTCGTGGCTGACCAGGTAAAAAACAGTTCCGCCGTAGCGCCAAAAGGCCAGGCAGCCGCTCCTAAATGGAATGGCTTCTTTCTGATTTACGATCGCAGCGGAAAAGAAGCTCTCCTTGCCAAAGCTCTGCTTCGGCTTCGATCCACGGAGAAAAATCCGCCTACGATCACGCCGACGACCATCGCCGGAATTCCTGCAATCAAAGTGACGCACACAAAGGACGCGGAATATTGGGTCGAGTCTGGTAAGTACGTCGTCAGCTCCGGCGAAGCCTCCGTCATTGAGCAAATCCTTCACAGTTTGAAAATCGGCGGGCCTTCTTCTCAGTCTCTTCTTTCTCCGAAGGATACCGAAGCGCTCGACCAGGCCATGCGCAATGCAAAGATTGCGACGCCTTCCACACAGCTTCTCAGCGGCACTCCCGCATTCAAGGAAGCAAGCTCCGTCCTTGGTTCCGGTGCGCTCGAATATTTCGTGAACATTTCCGAAATCGGCAGGATGGCAAACGATGTCCCGACACCCGCCGGATTCCGCGCTGGAACCTTGCTCGATGCATTGAAGCTAAGCGCTATGCATTCGGTCGCGGGGCGTGTCGTGCTCGACGGCGCAAAAACTCGGTTTCAAACGGCAATTCTCGGCGACACTTCCGAAGGCAGTATCTTTGACATCTGGGGTTCCGGACAGGCCAAACCCGCTAGCGTGGCGTACATTCCGCAAGACTCTGTTTCCTACCGCGAATTTCAGGTGAACTTGCCCGGAATCTACGCACTTGCCTTGCGCGTCGCAAAATCCTTCACCGCAAAGGGCGATGACGAAAAAACCGACATGTTCGAAGCCATTGCGCGCGCAAAGCTCGGAATGTCTATTACCGAAGCCACGCATGCTCTCAGCGGCGAACTCGGATATCTGCAAGCCGATTCTTCTTACGACCTTCGCAACAACACCTTTTTCCTCGGAATTGGAAATCGAGCCAACGCCCTGAAGCTGATTCGCCACGCTTTTATAGACAACATAACTTCGGACACCGATCTCAACGGTGTCACTTTCCTTACGCTTTCTTCTGGAAATGCGCAGACACCGTCTGGTTCGGGAAGCTACGCAGCCCCCAAATTTCAACTTGCGGTAACCGACGACCTGATTCTCGTCTCGGCCAACAAGGCCGCGTTGCGTGCCCCGCTGGCAAAGAAAAAGTCTCCTTCAACCCCGGGCCAGCTTGCTCCGTTCTTCGAAGCACACAGTGGCGTCCCGTCCACCGTGAACGGTCTGAGCTTCGTGGACTTCCAGAAATTCGATTGGCAATCTCTGAAACAACTCCCGCTGCAAAATGTTGCGGACAAATCCACGTCAAAAAGTATGTTCCCGGACAAGTCCACGCCTCCCGCGCAAAAGTCCTGGCTCGATGAAATTGACCCGAAGGTTTTCTCCCGCCATCTCCATTTGAGCTATGGTTATTCGTGGAAGGATGCGACCGGAATTCACCTTGAGGGTTGGCTTGATTGATTCCCGGCGCGGTGGATGGCTTCGCCGTGCGGTGGATTCAACTTTTGTCGCAGCGGCCTTCTTTGCCGCGCTTCCTTGCTTCGCGCAGGACCAGCAGACTCCGGCAATCCACGTTGAGGTAAGCCGCGTCAACGTTGGAGTCACCGTCACCGATTCTCGCGGCAAGTTTCTTGGCGGATTAAAGCAATCGGACTTTCACATTTTCGATAACGGCGTCGAACAACCCATCGTGGGCTTCCTCGCCAACGACGATCCCGCCCAGGTTGTGCTCATGATGGAATGCGGGCCAACCATGCGGCTGTTCGGCCTCGAGAATGTCCAAAAAGCTGATGCCATCATTTCCCGGCTCGCGCCAAATGACCGTGTCGCCATTGTGTGTTACTCCGCAGGTCCGCGCGTGGAATTTCAGCTTAGTTCCGACCAAAGCGCCGCGCGTCTGGCGCTTCGCAACTTAAATTTCAAAAATGGCAGCGCGGATTTGAGCCTTTCCAAAAGCCTGCTCCAGGTTCTCGATTGGCTTGGCAAAGTTCCCGGCAAAAAAACGGTCGTCTTGATCGGCACCGGCGTGGACAGCGCTCCCCCGCAGTTCCCTGAACAATACCGGGACAGGATCATCGCCAGTGAAGTGCGTGTTCTTGCCGTCTCGACGTCGCTTCCTTTCAGGAAATTGTCGAAAAAGCGAAAGCGCGATCTTGACGACGCTTCAGATCGTTCGGTTCTGAAAGATGCGCTCAAAGATGCCGACGCGGAACTAAGAGATCTCGCTACTACGACTGGCGGCCACGTTTACTTCCCGAAAAATTCAAAAGACTACGACAAGATTTACGCGCAGATCGCCGAACTCGTCCGTCACGAATACAACCTCGCCTTCACTCCGCAAACCTTCGACGGCAAGCTCCACACGCTGACCGTCACTGCAAAACGCGCTGCCCGCGTAGACCACAGGCAAGCCTATCTTGCGCCAAGCAAATGATCGGAGACTACTCGAATTCCTTCAGCGTTTTTGCCATTTCGGTGAGGCGCTGATTTATCTGGGCGAACACAGTCCCTGCATCAAACACGCCGTTGCCATTCTTCGATCCAGCAGAAACGCCGGTGAGCAATTCCACGCCCTGCTCGATTTTCGCCGCGGACCAGATGTGAAATTTCTTTGCCTGCACCGTGTCCACAACATCCTGACGCAGCATCAAATCTTCCACGTTCGCTTCCGGAATCAGCACTCCCTGCGTCCCGGTCAGGCCTTTGATCCGGCACACATCAAAAAAACCCTCGATCTTTTCGTTCACGCCGCCAATCGGCTGAATGTCCCCCTGCTGATTCATCGAGCCCGTCACCGCTATGTCCTGACGGAGCGGCAAACCGGAAAGCGCTGAAACCAGCGCATAAACTTCCGTCGAACTGGCGCTGTCGCCGTCCACCCCCGAGTAAGACTGTTCGAAACAGATGCTAGCCGCAAGCGATAGCGGCTTATCCTGGGCGAAATGGCTGCGCAAGTAGCCGGATATAATATGCACGCCTTTGTCGTGGAACCGGCCGCTCAAATTTGATTCGCGCTCAATGTTAATCAGCCCTGCTTTTCCAAGCGCCGCTGTCGCCGTGATCCGCACTGGCTTTCCAAACGAATAACCGCCGATTTCCAGGACGCTCAACCCATTTACCTGCCCAACTCGCGTCCCGGTTACATCCACCAGCAGCGTTCCCTCTTCTATCATTTCGCGAATACGCGTTTCGACCAGGTTGTGCCGTTCCATTTTCGAGCTGAGCGCTTTGCGCACATGCTCGGCGCGCACGACATGTTCGTCCGCTGCCTTTGCTGCGTAATTCGCCTCGCGCGCCAGATCGGCAATGTCCACAAAGCGGGCCGTCACCTTATTGCGGCGTCCCGCCATCCGCACACCGTGTTCGAGCATCGTCGCGAATGCGCCCCGGTCGAACGGCGACAAGTTTTCCTTTTCCGAAAGCGCGCGCAAACGGCCCGCGTATTCCGCAATCACCGTGTCGCTCATCGGCATCTCTTCGTCAAACTCAACGCGTACCTTGAAAATCTTGCGGAAATCCTCTTCGTAGTCGTATAGCAGTTCGTACATCGAGCGGTCGCCGATCAAAATCACTTTCACGTTGATCGGCACCGCTTCCGGCTTCATCGCGCTCCCACCAAAGGGATAGAACATCTCTCCAGGCTGAATCTCCAGCCGGTTGTGATTGAGAGTTCGCTTTAGCGCGCGCCAGACCCCAGGCTCGGATATCGTCTCTAGCGCGTACATGATTAAATAGCCGCCATCCGCTCGCAGTAGCGAACCGCCCCGCAAATCCATGAAGTCGCTCGTCCATCCGCCGCGCGCGTCATATGCTCTTTGAATCGTTCCGAAAAGATTTGGATATGTCGGCGTGGTTTCGAAAATCACCGGCGAATCAGACTCGCCGTCGTGCGCCAGAATCACGTTCACGCCGTAAACGCGAAATGGATCGCGCTCCTGGCCTGCCGATTTCGACGGTCCTTCGGGTGGCATCTCTGGAGATGTTTCTTCTCCTTCTCCCTCGCGTTCCTTGAATGGCTCGAGATTGTCCAGAATGTGGTGCCGGACCTCTTCGAGATATTCTGAAACGCTCTGACCCGGATATTTTTCCTTCAGCTCTTCGATCACTCCATCCACCAGCACCGAAGCAGCTTCCTGCTCCAAATAACTCAGCTCGCTTGCCAGTTCGCGCGAAAGCGTCAGCGTCTTCCGGTAGACAACCGTAAATTCTGAACGGAATTGTTCGTACTTCCGCTCGATCTCTTCCGCAACCGGCGCATCGAGCTTTCCCTCATGCACCATCTTCGAAATGTCTTCAATGGGTACCATCTGCCCTTCGAGTACGGGGAAAATCTCGGGGAGCGCCACGGCTCCAACCTGCATGTGCCCCAGCGCGAACTGCTCGCGCGCGATGCGCCGCGTAAAATCGTCCATCAAATCTTTTTCGCGCGCCGTGAACCGCTCAACGATTCTCCCTTTTTGCCGTTGAAAGGGCTCGCCTTCGAAGACCTGCGGAATTCTTCGCCGCAGGAAATCAATGCCCGCCTGCATATCTTTTTTGAATCCGTTGGCATGTCCGCGGGGCAACGAAATTAGTCGTGGCCGGTCCGAAGTCTTGAAGTTATTTACGTAGCAGCGGTCCGGCGATTCCTTCACGCCCGGCTTAAGCTCGCCAATCATCTGCGCAATCGTTCCGCCGCGGCTCGTTCCTGCCAGTCCGCAAACGAAAACGTTGTAGCCCGGCGCACCAAGCTCCACGCCCATCTTCAATGCGCGCAGCGCGCGCTCTTGCCCTACGAAGCCCTCGCGCAACTCCGCCTGCGCCGTCGTTTCAAACGGTAGGCGCTCCGGTTCACACCTCCAGCGCAACTTATCTGGCGTGAGTTCGCCTGCTTTACCAAAATTTTTGCCTTGTTCTTTCATACGGGCGGGTACTCTAGCACAGCCTCTCTGTGCGGTCTCCTGGTTCGCTCCGTTTATTCTTGCAAATGGTCAGGCGCTTGCCTCTTCCAATTCGTCTCGATGTTCCATGTAGACACGGAACACGCCCATTGCCGCAGCCATGATCGTCGGACCTGCCACTATTCCCAGCAATCCGAACACTTCGATCCCCCCAAGTACGGCAACAAATAGCAACAATTCGTTAAGGCGGGTCCGATTTCTCAGCAGCAGGGGCCGTACAAGATTGTCCGCAACCCCAGCCACACCACCGCAAATCGCCAGAATTAGGATCGCCTTGCCCCAGTGCCCATTCAAGCCGATCCAGAACGCAGCCGGCACCCAAATCAACGCCGACCCAACCACCGGCACGAGTGAGAAGAATGCAATCAATACTCCCCAAAAAAGTGGCGATGTAATTCCGACAATCGTGAATGCCAATCCTCCCAGCGCCCCTTGAATTAGCGCAATAACCAGCGCCACAGCGACGCTTGCGAAAATTAGTTCGCGCGATTCCTCCAGCATCTCCGATTGAATGTCGCTGTCGAACGGCAACAAATGCTTCACGCCGCGCACAACTTCCTGGCCGTCTCGGAACATAAAGAAAAGAGCAAACAACATCAAGAACAGGTCCACAAAGAACGTGACGAGATTCTTCACCAGCCCAGTCAATTTCCCGGCAAGATACGATGCTGCTTTTTCAGCTCCTTGTCGCAACTGCTCGGAAAAGTCCACGTCCCGCATGGACGACGGCAGCTTCGTTTTTAGCCACGCCTCCACCCGCACCGCCGCGTCTGCATCTTGCCCCGTCAGCGCCGCTTGCGCTTTCGCCGTCGCATCTACCGCCTGCTTCGCGGTATATGCCGTCACCACGAGCGCTGGAACAACCAGCAAGAACGTTACGCCTAGCGTGCTTACCAGGGCGGCCAGAGTCGGCTTCAGTTTTTTCGCAATTTGTTCATGCAGCGGCGTGAAGAAAATCGCCAGCACCGCCGACCAGGCCAGCGGCACAAAAAATGGCTCGACAATTCGCCAGACAAAATAGCCGAGCAAGAGAAGTGCCCCGTAGGAAAGCACCGTTGTCAGACGGTCACTCGTCGTCGTTTTCGTCGCGGGAGTATTTTTCATGGGCGGTATATAATCGCTTCGAAACGGGTTCACAGGTCAACAACAAAAATTCTGCGGCATGTCATCCAATTCCACCCCGCTGACTTCCTATCAGTTTAGACTGCTCGCCGTTCTCGCTTTAATAAACTTTGTCAATTTCGCTGCGCGTCAGGTTTTCGGCCCGCTCGTGCCGATGTTGCGGACGGCACTGAACATCACGGACAACCAACTCGGCGCGCTTCACTCTTTGCTTCTTGTCGTTCTCGCCATTTGCAGTATTCCTTCCGGATTTTTAGCTGACCGCTTCAGCCGCAAGCTCATCATCGGCGCCGGAATCATTCTGTGGAGCACCGCAACCTTTGTCGGCGGCCTTGCCACCAGCTTTATGGTTCTCCTTATCGCGCGCTCCTTCGTAGGTCTTGGGGAGGCTGCCTATGCTCCTGCAGCGCAGTCCATAATTTCCGGATCATTTCCCCAGGAGCGCCGCGCTTCCGCGCAAGCAATCTTTGCCTCCGGAATGTTGCTCGGCGGCGTGTCTGGGCAAGTCATCGGTGGAATAATCGCTCCGCGCTACGGCTGGCAAATGGCGCTGTTTGTAATCGGCGCGGCTGGCATCCTTCCGGCGCTCGCGCTACTGGGCGTGCAGGAACCGCCGCGCGGGCCGCGCTCTGAAGTTGTGCCCATTATGAAGATTCTTTCCGTGCCTGCATTTCTGGCCATGATCTCCGGCGGCATTTGCATTACGTTCTCGAGCGTGTCTCTCGTCGCTTGGGCCGTGGACTACGCGGTGAATTACAAGGATTTTTCTGTGCGCGACGCCTCCGTCGGTCTCGCTCTAACAACGCTGCTTTCCCTAATTCTCGGCGTATTATGCGGTGGATTTTTTGCCGATCGCCTGCAAAAAAGATATATCTACGGACGGTTGATTGTGATCAGTTCAGCCCTGCTTCTTGCCACTCCATTCTTGTTGCTCGCGATTCAGTCGGAAGAAAAAAACCAAATCGTCGTGGGGCTTTTTGTTGCAGTGTTTTTCATGTCGTGGTACCACGGCCCCGTCACGGCGGTGATTCACGACATGATGCCGCGCCGAGCTCACTCCACCTCAATCGGGATTTATATGTTTGCTACGCAACTGCTTGGCGGGCTTGGGCCACAAGTAATTGGAAGAATTTCCGATCAGCGGGATTTGCAAGTTGCGCTGCAAATCGCCACGGCAATTCTTGTTTGCGGCGGTTTATTGATGTTGCTTGTGATCCATTTTATTCGTCGGGATGGATTGCGGCATCCAGCAGTGGAAGCGTTTCATGCGGAGCCGCCGGAAACTACTTGATTCCTACCTGTTTGATGAGGCGGAGGACGTCGTCATGGCAGACGTCGTAGAGTTTACGCTCGTCTTCTTCTTCCAAGCGTTCGCGGAGAAATTCGGCGGCGATAAAGCTGGCTTCGCGGTCGGTGAGGTCGCGGCCGGTCTTTTTGCGAAATTCCGTGAACGCAGTATGCGCGAGGCCAACGACGCACGCGTTGCCTTCGTCGTCAAAGAAAAATTTAGTGTCGATGGTGTCTGCGTGGCGGGTGGCGATGCCGTTCCACATGTGGGAGAAACGGCAATGATAGATACGGCCGCTCAATTTTGATTCGACGTCAAAAGCGCCAACGAATTCGCTCATTGCGCCGCTGTTCGCCAGTACGGGGTAAGTGGGCATTATTTAGCTCCGAAAAATTGAACGCACGAAGTATACCGTCAAAGTGGCGGTTGCGTCAGCCTGGGTGAAGCAGAATCGAAAAGCAGATTCTCGGCTTGAACCATGCGGAGAAAGAAGAAGTTCCTCACTGCGCTTCGCTCCGCTCGGAATGACAAAGATTGGTTGCACTCTCAATGAATTCCTCATTTTGCTGATAAAGCGGCTCCAGCGTGGGAATAGGAGCGCGCGGCGGCGGCGACGCCGGCTCCGGCGGGTACGCGTGCTCCTTGATCGAGCATGACTTTTTCCATGGCGGCGAGCAGAAGCAGAACGTTTGCTTTTTGCGCGCAGTAACCCATAAGGCCGAGACGCCAGATTTTGCCTTTAAGCGGGCCGATGCCACCGGCAATCTCGATGTTGAATTCATCCAGCAGTTGTTCGCGGAATTTTACGTCGTCGATTCCCGCCGGAATCATGACGGGCGTGACCGTGACAAGGCGATCCTTTGGATCTTCCACGAACATCTTTAACCCCATGGCTTCGGCGCCGACGATGAGGGCTTGCTGATTGAGGCGATGGCGCTCCCAGCGATTCTCGATACCTTCTTCGACAGCGAGGCGCATCGCTTCACGCAGCGCGTAGATGAGGGAGATGGGCGGCGTGTGGTGATAGAGGCGTCCCTGACCCCAATAGGCCATCGCAGTAGTGATATCGAAATACCAGCTCTGCACTTTCGTTTTGCGCGAAGTGAGGACTTCTTCGGCGCGCGGGCTGACGGTGATGGGCGACATGCCTGGGGGGGCGCTGAGAGCTTTCTGCGAGCCGCTGAAGACGATGTCGAGGCGTTCCTTATCAACGTTCATGGGAACGGCGGCGAGGGATGCGACTGCGTCAACGATGAGGAGCGCGCCAAGTTCATCGGCAACTTTGCGGAAACCGGCGAGATTCGTGACGACTCCCGTGGAAGTTTCGCCCTGTGCGATTCCGACGATTTTGATTTTGCGTCCGCCTGCGGCGCGACGAACGTCTTCGGGATCGACAGGGCGGCCAAGCGGGGCTTCTACTTTTGTGACTTTTGCTTGGGTGCGGCACGCAACTTCGTACATGCGCTCGGAGAAGTATCCGTTGACGCAGACGATGGCTTCGTCGCCGGGTTCGAGTGTGTTGACGATGGCGGTTTCAATTCCGCCGGAACCGGATGCCGACATGGGCATCGTGATGCGGTTGGTGGTCTGGAAAACCTGGCGCATCAGCTCCTGCGTTTCGTTCATGCAGGTTTTGAAGAAGGGGTCGAGGTGGCCGACGATGGGCGCAGCGAGGGCGCGGTAGACGCGAGGGTCCACGGAGGATGGCCCTGGGGTCATCATGAGGCGCTGGGGAGGCGCGAGTTCACTGAACGTGGTCATGGCTGGAAGGCTCCTTGCCCCTAGCAGAAATCGCTCGGGGTAAACGAAGGCCCATTTTCGCGCTTTTGCGAGTGGTGGGCAAAGGACAAATTGGCGGCGAACTGAGGGGTAGTAGGTGTAGGTATTTCTCGTAAGTGCGGATTCTAAAGGACTTTAAGTCTAGCGTTTTGGAACTGCAGATTCTAAAAGGGTTAGAGGTGAATTTTGCGGAAGTGCGGATTCTAAAGAACTTAGAGAAGTTTTTCAGGGAAACGAGAGGGTGGGTGTTCGCCGCGAGGCAGGTAGAAAGCGTCGAACAGAACACGCCAGACGATAGCACAATTCGTTTACTTTGTCAACAATATTACTTAATTCGAATAATAGGCCAAGTTAAGCAATTTGAAGCGGTTTTAGCGGGAGACGCAGCAGTCAAGGCTGTTCGAGAGTCTGCAGCCTAGCTATCTCAGATGTTCAAATGCGCGTGTTCGGGACTATAGGTCGGGCAAGCGGCTGGGCAGGCGAGATGGATGCTTTTTGGCAGGCGTGAAGTGAGAGAGCGCAGAGGAGTAAAGCGCAGGTTTGGATGGAAGGACGCAGCACGCGGATGTTATGCGCGCGAAACGGGTCATTGAAGACGGAGAACCGAAGAGGGGCGGACTAAAGTTCGCCCCTACATAGCAACGCTACTTGCGGGGAGATTTGGCTTTGGGGATTTTACCGAGGCGATGGTCACCGCGGATGAGAAGGCGGCAAAGGGCGAGGGCGGATTCCTCGAAGGAGTCGTCCGTATCGGGAAGATTGAGCCAGCCGGCGAATCCGGTTTTGCTGCGAGCGGCGAAAAGCTCTATGGGACGCAGCGCGGGAAATTCTGCGCGGACGGATTCTGTAAATTCGGGGAGCATGGCAACCCAGATTCCGTTATCGCGCATGGTATTGGGATTGTTGCGCTGACGAAGGATGAAGACAATTTTCCGGTCAACATAAACGGCGTGGGAGCCAAACATAGGACGGGTGCGGATGCGTTCGGCGAGAGGGGAGTCGTTAAGCTCCTCGAGAACGAAGGAGAAGGCGGGTGATTTTTTGAGTTTGGACGGCACGGGAATAGGCTAACAGAGAAGGACTGAACAAAGATCGCAAGCTGGAAGCCCCTCCCTTCATTCAGGACAGCCGTACGAAATAAGGAAGGCGAAGAGGGCACGATATATCGTGCCCCTGCGCATGCCCGGACAAACAAATCAAAAATGGACGACGAAGCTGGCGGAGATACGTGTGCAATTGGTGCGGCTGCCAGGCGTATCGAGGCCAACATAATCTACTTGCGGGCGAACGGAGAGATGCGGAAGCAGGCCGACATCCACGCCACCGCCGAGGCTATAAGCAAACTGGCCATTCGAGCCGCCACCATTACCAACGGTGATGCGGGAACCTCCCACAAGGCCTTGCACGAACGGCGAGATGTGACTTGGATTATGCAGCGTGAAGCGCGGGCCGAAGAGATACGTGTACGTATTGACCGACGTACCGGACGGGGAGGCGTGATAGCCGCCGACGTCGGCAACGACACCAAGCCAGTGATTCGGGTTGTAGGCGATAGAGCCGCTGAGGCCATTTTGATTGAGTCCGCCAGAGCCACCGAGACGGAAATAGGAGTAGCCGATGCTGGCGTCGGCAGTCGATTGAGCGCGCGAGGCAGTGGCGAAGCAAAGCAGGCCAGCGGCTAGCAAGATGAGTTTTTTCATAGAAATGCAGTCCTTTCCCAATGGTGTGTAATGGGTATGCGGCCGGCGGGCAGGGTGGGAGTTCATTGGCCGCTAAGTCTATTTTCGCGCAGAATCGGGCGCGGCGAACTGGGAAAGTGCGTTGGGGTTGCGAGCAACGCAACAGGAACATCGGGGAGGGCGATCATGTCTGAGGAGTATTGCATTGATATAGGCGGTTGGTGATTTGAAGAGCCAATTGGTGGGCGTGGCCGCGTAGATGGATTGAGGCCGTCAGAGGACACGATATATTGTGCCCCTACCGAAAAGCGCCGGAGCGGCGGACGAAGTGACCCCACAAGCTAAACGCCCTCGACTAGGATCATCTCCGTGTTAGACGTGGCTTGGCGCAGGGCTTTGGGCGCGGCGTATTCGGGAGAGTTCCACCATTTGCGGGCAATTTCCGCCGAAGGAAATTCGACGATGACGATGCGGCGCGCGGGCCAATTCCCTTCGAGGACTTCCATCTTGCCGCCGCGTACGATGAAACGGCCGCCGTATTTTTCGATGGTGGGGAGAACGGTTTTGCGATAGTCCTCGTAACGGACCGGGTCGAGGACTTCAACGCTCACAAAAATGTAGGCGGACATGAGAGCTCCTTAGTGAGGTGAAGATTTTCTCACGGGTGCCAGTGAAGAATAAATCGAAGAGAGTTCCCTCCGCTAAGCGGCTGGCGCGCACAACGCGCACGCAAGAAAAATACCGGCCCGCTCCGGTCGGCATGACAATCTTGGGGCATGCGCCAACCGCGACGGGCGCCCGCGCTGTAGATGCTAAGCGGCGAGCTTTTGTTCCTGGGGCTCGAGGACGTGGGCGGGAACCTTGCGAAGTTCCCGGACGATGCCGCACCAGGAGAGGGCTTTCAGCACGTAGTAAGTGATGTCAATTTCCCACCAGAAGAAGCCCTGGCGAGCAGATGCCATGTAATGGTGATGATTGTTGTGCCAGCCCTCGCCGAGCGTCATGAGGGCGAGGAGCCAGTTGTTGCGGCTGGAGTCGGTGGTTTCGTAGCGGCGCGAACCGAAGAGATGCGAAAGCGAATTGATGGTGAAGGTGTCGTGCCAGAGGAGCGTTGTGCTCAGGCAGAAGCCCCAGAAAAAAAGAGGGAGTCCGCCGATGAGAAAGAGTGAGATGGCGAGAATGGCCGGGGGAACCAAATGATATTTGTTGAGCCAGCGTAGTTCGGGATATTTGGCAAAGTCACCGATGTAGTCGAACCGAGTGTCATTGTATTTGTCGGAAACGATCCAGCCGACGTGTGACCAGAAAAATCCGAAAAGCGTTGGCGAGTGAAGATCCTCTTCCTGGTCAGAATAGCGGTGATGGTGCCGGTGATGAGCAGCCCACCAAAGGACGCCCTTTTGTGAAGAGGTCTGCGCCATGAAAGCGATGACGAATTGGAAGAAGCGGCTCGTTTTGTACGAACGATGAGAGAAATAGCGGTGATAGCCTGCGGTGACGAAGAACATTCTTACGACGAGCAGCGCAATGCAGGTTACGAGATACGACCAGTGAAATGGGAAGAAAAATATGCCCAGCGAAAGAATGTGGATAAGGGCGAAAGGAAGCGTGAGAAGAATCGAGATGCGCGAGCCGTTGGGAAGCGGAATCGACCAGTTTGGCGCGAGAGTAGCCATCCGGCTAGTTCCTCCGTGGAGATCAGGGGCGGTGCAACCCAGCCGGAGCGGGGCAAAGGCGACTACCTTTTCAGTGTAGAAATTGGGAGAGAGCGGGTCAACTGAACGAAGGGACAATTCGTGTAATAGTTTTGTAAGCGTTACAAGCAGAATCGCGCCAGAATTTTGTGAAATTTTGAAGATGGCGATACACTGAGCGTCCTATGGCCGAGCGACCAGTATTGGTGGGAGTGATTCCGGAAGCGGTGGTGGTGGAAAAGGGCGACCAGGTTTCGTGGATGTCCGAACAGGGGAATTTGCGCGTGGAATTTGACGTGAACCGCTGCCCGTTCGGTTCGAATGTGTTTCAGGCCCCGGTGGGAATGAGATTGTTGAGTGGGCCGACAACGCCGATAGCAAAGCCGGGTTCGTATAAGTACCGCGTGTGGCTGAACGATCAGTTGGTGGGACGCGGAGAAGTCTTGCTGCGCGAGAAATAAGAACGCCCGGCTATTTTCAGATTTTTCAAGAAAAGCTGACCATCGAGATTACGACTGGCCTGCGGCGAGTCCCTTCATCATTTGCGCGAGCGCGCCTGAATCTGGAATTTGGCCGTTGGGCGTGAGTTTGTCCACGACGTGAGGCAAGAGTTGCGCCATCATGCCGGTGAGTTGCGAAGGATCGATGCCGGCCTTCGCCGCCACGTTTTGCAGAGCTTCGCTGTGCAGAACGCTTTGCAGCTGATCCTGCGAAATTGGCAGATTTTGTCCCGTGCCAATCCACGAAGAGATCACGCCACCGAGGCCCTGATTGTGAAACATCTGCTGCAAGCCGGAGATGCCTCCTACCTGCGGGCTGTTGATGTAGTCAACGATTGCGCTTAGCGCTCCTGCGTGTTGAGAAGATTGCGCGGAGCCGCCAATTCCTGCCATTCCGAGAACGTCATCCAAAAGTCCCATGTTGCCTCCTAGGTGAGATTGAATCTGCGGGACATGCGTTGCAGAAGCGGAGGCGGCGCAGATTCGCGCCGCCCCAAAAGAGATTGTATGTTTGCTGCAGAGGCTACTTTTGTTTTGCGATGATCTTGTCCTTGATCTTCGCGTAGGTAGCGGCGGGGATAACTTTCTTCCTGGTGAGGTCCGTCTTCATTTTGTACGGACGGCCATCAATGATTTTCTGCGCGTATTTGTCGCCGATGCCCGGAAGTGCCTTCAACTGATCGAGCGTGGCGGAATTGATGTCAATCAGGTCGTCAGGATGTGCTGGTGACGCAAAAGCGAGGGGAACAGCGCTAACTGCCGAATGAGGTTGCGCCACCGAAAACGAAGCGCAAATGCTGATTACTACAACTGCGAGAAACATCGTGAGCAAATGCTTTTTCATGGTGCGTCTCTCCTATTGTTAGTTGCGATTTGATGATGCTGGGAAACCGTTATTCCTTTTCTGCTGCGCGATAGCCGGCCTTGACGGCGTCCGCTTCCGTCATGTACTTGCCCTGTTTTGTTTTGCCGTACCAGCGCGTTCCGGGCTTGTGATAGATGCCGGAGTCCGTATTGACCCAAACCATGCCGTTGCTGTTGGCCGGGGGAGTCTGTTGCTGAGCGGCGGGCTTCGGTGTCTGCGCAGGAGTTGCATTTGTGGCTGCCGGTGCGTTTGAGGTTGATGCGGGAGTGGCAACGGTAGTCGGTTTAGTTGGAGTTGTTGTTGCGGCGGGCGTGGCGTTAGCCGGGGCCGCACTGGAGGCTGCAGCTGGAGTGGGGGCATCGGCAGAGCTTGATTTCTTGGAGCGGCGGGACTTCTTTGGCGCTGAAGCCGAAGAGTCTGCAGTCGTCGCACCGGACTTAGTTGCGTCTGCACTTGCGGAGGAATCTGCCGCCGAGGACTTCTTGGAACGTGAGCTCTTTTTGGTCGAAGAGGCCGAGTTGTCTGCCGCAGTAGCCGAGTCAGTAGAATCAGCCTTCTTGGACTTGCTCTTGGATTTTGATTTGGATTTCGAAGTGGAGTTGTCCGCTGTGGTGGTCGAATCGGAATCCGCTTTCTTGGACTTGGATTTAGATTTGGAAGTTGAGGATCCTGCGTCCTTCGAATCGGAAGATTGTGCTGTATCTGCGGTGTCGGACTTTTTCGATTTCGATTTGGATTTGCTTTTCGATTTTGTGGTGCCGGAGACTGTTTGATCGGCCGGTTGCTGTTGGGTTTGCTGAGAACGAATCACAGGAGCCGCAAACAGAATCAAGAAGGCCGAAAGCAAGGGCAGGAGATACCTGAACGAGATCTTCTTCATGAATTCCTCCGCCCGCGTGCGCACGATCTTTCTGCCGGACAGTTTGAGGCACTGGGCAGGGTGGAGGCAGATCGAAGTGTGTGGCAGGTCGCGGGGTTCTTTCTCTAGAATGGGCGAATGATGGCCAAGAAGAGGAGGGATGTCAAGAAAAAGGAAAGTGAAAATCCGAGGCCGGAGGCAGGTGGAGGGAAAAAACGTCAGTAGCCCTCGGTTCGGGCGAGGATCGCCTTGGTAAGGCGATTTTGTAGCAAAAGACGAGTACCGACGGGATATTGCTTGGCGAGTTGGGGCAGTCGCTCGCGCGCGGAGGCAAGGTCACGCAGCGATTCGACGTTGAGGTTCCGGCCGTCGGCATCTTCAATGAGGATGTCGTAGAACTCTGCCGGAGCAGGATTCCGGGAGATCATGACAATTACTCTCCTGTCAGATAGTGACGGTAGAGTTAAAAACGTTGCATAAAAAACCGCCTATATTCTGGAAACAAGGCCGCCGAAGTTCATTACGCGTACCAGGCGCGGGCTTAAAGCTACTTAGGCCACTGATCCGGCGGCAGTGAGTTCTGAATCGTTGAAAGATTCTGGAAACCGTCTTTGATGACGGTTTCTTTGACATTGGCCTTGTTGACGGCAACGACTGGGCCGAAGATGGCGGGAACATCATGCTTGCCGTTGGCGATCGAACCGCTAGCGGAAGGCTTCTCGCCCTTCGCGAGTGCAACCGCAGCATCGGCGGCTTGAGCGGCCAGCGAAGTAATGGGCTTATAGACGGTCATGGATTGCGTGCCCTTGAGAACACGGATGATCGCGGCAAGATCGGCATCCTGGCCGGAGACGGCAACTTTTCCAGCCATCTTTACTTCTTCCAGAGCCTGAATGGCGCCACCTGCAGTACCGTCATTCGACGCGACGATTGCGGCAATTTGCTTATTTTTTGCGAGGGCGTCGCTGATGTGGGCATAGGCTTCCGCGGGGCTCCAATCGAGGCACCAAAGTTCGGCCACGATCTTGATGTCGCCGCGATCCACAAAAGGCTGAAGGGCTTTCTTCTGGCCTTCCAGGAGAAGGTGGGCGTTGACGTCAGAAGGCGCGCCTTCAAGAAGGATGTAGTTCCCTTTCGGTGCAACCGCGGTCAGCGAAGCCGCCTGAAGCGAACCAATTGCGACGACATCGGCACCGACGAAGAAGTCGATGTCGCTGTTGCGAATCAGCCGGTCATAGCTGATGACAGGAACACCCTTTGACTTGGCAAGCTCAACGATACGAATGGCCTTTTCCGAATTGTGCGGGACAAGCACGAGTGCCTTTACGTGCGATTCGATCAGCTTCCTGGCTTGCTTGAATTGCGTGTCGTCGTTTCCGCCGGCGTCTTCCAGAACCACATCCGCGCCAAGTTCCTTGGCACGCTTTTCAAAGGAGTTGTAGTCCGTTTGCCAGCGCTCAACCTTGAGAGAATCGACGAGGAAGCCGATTTGCGGCCGAGAGGAGGATTGAGCGTGAGCGCTGCAAGGAATTACAGACGAAACAGAAAGAAAAAGTGCAAAACGAAAAAGCGAGGCCCGAGGAGAGAGAGACATCGAAACCTCCGTAGTTGAATGTCAATGAAACGTAACATTCAGCAATTAGGGCTACAACTGCTGCAGAGGCTGTGGTGCTCAAAACGTGTATTGATTCCGCGGCCAAATGACAAAGTGCTTCTGAGGGGCCGGGCGAGATAGAATCGGTCTCAGCCTGAGTTGGGGGGAAATGATGAGGAAGAGTTTGGGAATGGCGGGAATTGCCGCCGGCGTATTGGTAGCAGCAATGGGATTCGCGTCCTCTCGAGCGGCCGGTGCGGGCGACACTTCGAATCAGGAAGTTTGGCAATTCAACCAGAGGTTTCAGGACGCGCACGCGAAGATGGATACGAACGCGATTATCGGGATGTGGTCTGAGACGGGCGTGAGTTTGCTGCCGGAGACGGCTCCGATTGTGGGTAAGCCAGCCGTGGCGAGCTTCATTCGTGATGCCGTGGCGAACCTGGCTGGGTACAAAATGTTGAAAGTGGAGATGACGTTTAAGGACGTTCGCACCTGCGGCGATTGGGCAACGGAATGGGGAATTGAACATCAGGTGATCCAACCTCCGGACGACAAGCCAGTGATTGACCACTGGGGGAAAATCGCGTTGGTATTGCACAGGGACATTGACGGGAATTGGCGCGTGCAGCAAGAGATGTGGAATTCAACTCCGAAGCCGGAGTGAGCTAGCCGCCGAAGTGGCGGGAGTAAGTGGCCATGTCTTTGTCGCCGCGGCCGGAGAGATTGACGATGATGAGGTCGTTCTTGAAGAGGCTCGGGATGCGCTCGATGAGGCCCGCGATGGCGTGCGCCGATTCGAGCGCGGGAATGATCCCCTCGGTGCGTGCGAGCGTGCGGGCGGCATCGAGTGCGGCGGAGTCGGAAACGGCGGAATATTCGGCGCGGCGCTGATCGGCGAGCCAGGCGTGCTCGGGACCGATGGCGGGATAGTCGAGACCAGCAGAAATCGAATGTGTCGTAGAAATCTGGCCATCCTCGGATTGTAAAACGTAGGTGTAAGTTCCCTGCAAAACGCCGGGGCGCGCGCCAGTAAAACCTTGCGCGGCAGCGAGGCGCGCGGCGTGTTCGCCGAGCCCGTTGCCACGCCCGCCGGCTTCGATGCCGACCATCTTTACTTCGCTGTCCTCCAAGAATTCATGGAAGAGGCCGATGGCGTTCGAACCGCCGCCCACACAGGCGAAAAGATGTGTCGGCAAGCGCTTTTCCGCGGCAAGAATCTGCGCACGTGCTTCGCGGCCGATGCAGGAATGAAAATCGCGGACCATCGTTGGGTACGGATGCGCGCCCAGCACCGAACCGAGCAGGTAATGCGTGGTGCGTACGTTGGTCACCCAGTCGCGCATCGCTTCGTTAATGGCGTCCTTCAGCGTGCGGCTGCCGGAATCGACGCCGACCACCTGCGCGCCGAGCATGCGCATGCGGGAGACGTTAAGCGCCTGGCGCTCCATATCTTCCGTGCCCATGTAGACGACACATTCGAGCCCCAGATGCGCCGCGACCGTGGCGCTCGCCACACCATGCTGGCCGGCGCCGGTTTCCGCCACAATCCGCGGCTTCTTCATTTGCAGCGCAAGAAGGCCCTGTCCGATTGCGTTGTTGATTTTGTGCGCGCCGGTGTGGAGCAGGTCTTCACGCTTCAGATAAATGCGCGGACCACCGAGATGCGCAGTAAGACGCTCCGCAAACTGCAGCGGTGTAGGCCGCCCGGCAAAATTCTTTAGCAGGTCATTGAAGCGAGCCTGAAATGCTGGATCGGACTTCGCTTGTTCGTAGACGCGCTCCAGCTCAAGCAGCGGCACCATCAACGTTTCCGGAACGTAGCGGCCGCCATAAGGGCCGAAGCGGCCGGGAACCGAAGCAGGAATAGTCAGTTGCGAAGACATGGCGTCGAACCCGTATTGTCGCACAGAGGCGGGTCGCCCGAAAAAGCACCAAAATGGCTATAGGCGCTACTTCTCGTGGGCGAGGGCGCAGTTGGCGCGGGCGACTTCGGCGAAGAATTCGCGGAGTTTGCCGGCGTCCTTGATGCCGGGGCGGGATTCGACGCCGCTGGCAACGTCCACGGCATAGGGGCGAACGGTGAGGATCGCTTCGCCGACATTTTCGGGAGTTAGTCCGCCGGCGAGGATAATTTTGTGTTTCGTGACGGCTTTCTGGGCGACGGACCAATCGAAGGTTTTTCCCGTGCCGCCGAATTGATCTTTTTTCGCCGCGGCGTCGAGCAGGAAATACGAAACGCGGCGGAATTTCTTGAAGTTTGAAAGAGAGAAACCGGGGGCGACGCGAAAGGCTTTGATTACAGGCAAGTCGCCTTCGAGATAGTTGAGCTGTTTGGGCGTTTCATCACCGTGCAGTTGGACAGTTGTCAGCTCGAGCGCGTGGACGAGATACATCATGACTTCCGGTTTCCAGTTGACGAACACACCGACGGCTTCGGTGGTCAGCGCCAGCTTTCGACGGATATTCCAGGCGTCAGCCGGAGCGACGGCTCGCGGCGACTTTTCATAGAAATTCAGACCGATGGCCCAAGCGCCGAGCTTCTCAGCAAGGCGGGCGTCTTGCAGCCGTGTAATGCCGCAGATTTTTACACGGGCCATAGACCACCAGATCGAAGAGAAAAGCAGATTCCTCGCTGCGTTCGGAATGACATCACGTTATGCCGTTTGTCCGAGAAGAGCGGAAAGAGTATGAGCTGGGTCCGGGGCGAGCATAAGGCTTGTGCCAATGAGAAATGCGTCGAAGCCGGCTTCGCGAAGTTTGAGAAGCTCGGCATTGGTTCGGATACCGCTTTCGCTGACGGCAATGCAGTCGTCCGGAATCCTTTCGATGAGTTCGAAGGAAGTCTCGACGCGAACTTCGAGCGTTTTGAGATTGCGATTGTTGACGCCGATGATTTTGACGCCAACGCGGAGGGCGCGGTCGAGCTCGGCGGGCGTGTGAACTTCAACGAGCGGCTCCATTTTGAGTTCGCGGCCAAGTGCGACGAGCTCTTCGAGTTGACGGTCGGTGAGTGCCGCGACTATTAGCAGGAAACTGTCAGCATCATTGGCGCGTGCTTCCCACACTTGCCACGGGTCGAAGATGAAATCCTTGCGAAGGACCGGGATCTGTACGGATTTGCGCGCGTCGCGAAGATTTTTCAGCGTGCCACGAAAAAATTCGCCTTCGGTAAGAACGGAAAGCGCGACTGCGCCAGCAGCTTCGAGCGAAGTGGCAAGAGCAACGGGATCGAATGGCTCGCGAATGACACCGCGTGAAGGCGAAGCAGGCTTTAGCTCAGCGAGGACGTTGATTCCGGGACGCGTTAGTGAAGCGGCGAAGTCGCGCAACGGAGTGGCAGCCGCAACGCCGTATTTCAGCGCCGTTTCAGGCAGAACCTTCTTGCGATGCTCGACTTCAGCGCGGCGCGCTTCCAGGATACGGTCGAGAACAGTGCCGGTGGGAACGGGCGTGTTCATGGTGTGCGTTATTATGCTAGGGACAGCGCGGAAGAGTGTCAAACGGCGAAGAAGCCGTCAATCAACAAGGACTCCCAGGAGCAATGACCAAATACAGCGAGAAGTACGCAAGGTTGCTGGAGGAAATCGCGATCGAAGCAGATGCGATTGCGATGAACTATTTCCGTGCGGCAGATTTGCAGATTGAAAAGAAGCGCGATGGTTCGCGCGTGACGCAGGCTGACAAGGAGGTGGAAGCGATGGCGCGGCAGCGAGTGGCTGCGAGCGGGCTCGATTTAGATGTGCTGGGGGAAGAGATGGGTGGCGACGGCGGGAATGCTCCGGCGACGAAGCGGCCGCGCATGATTATTGATCCCATTGACGGTACGGAAGAGTTTTCGCGCGGCATTCCCACGTTTGGAACGCTGATGGGAATTGAGAGCCATGGAGAAATCGTGGCGGCGATGGTAAGCGCGCCGGGATTTCGTACACGCTGGTGGGCGTACAAGGGCGAAGGAGCGTATCGAGACGGCGTGAAGCTGCACGTTTCCGATACTTCCGCGCTGAGCAAAAGCATGGTGTTCAGTACGGGAACCGGACCAAGCAAAGACTCTTCGGATCAGATCAGGATTCGCAAATATCTGGATGCAGCGCGCAACGGAAGATCGTTCGGCGGCTTCTGGCAGCACATGCTGGTTGCGGAAGGGGCGGTCGAGGCGGCACTTGACTGGACTTCGAAGCCGTGGGATTTGGCGCCGCTGATTTTAATTGTGGAAGAAGCTGGCGGGCGCTCGACGACGATTCATGGCAAGCGGACGATCTATGAAGGAAGTCTGGTTAGCACAAACGGAAAGATTCATGACGAAGTGCTTGCCGTTTTGCGATGAGCGATGGGCAATCCGACGAACCAGCTTGAAGTCCTCAATCAAGAAATCATTGCGTGCAGGAAGTGCGTACGGCTGGTGAAGTACCGCGAAGAAGTGGCGCGGGTGAAGCGGCGGGCGTTTCGCGATTGGGAATATTGGGGAAAGCCGATACCGGGATTCGGCGATGCGAAAGCAAGGCTTCTGATTCTGGGACTGGCCCCGGCGGCCCACGGTGGGAACCGGACGGGACGGCCGTTTACAGGGGATCGCAGCGCGGACTTTCTATTTGCTGCACTTTACAAAGCAGGATTTGCGAATCAGGCGACTTCCGTGCACCGCGATGACGGATTGAAACTGATCGACGCCTATGTTGTAGCGGCTGTGCGATGCGCTCCACCTGCGAACAAACCATTGCCGGAAGAAATCCTGAATTGCCGGGCTTATTTGGAACGCGAACTGGAAATTCTGAAGCCGCGCGTGATTTTAGCTCTCGGAAAAATTGCGTGGGACGCGTATCTGGAAATCCTGAAGCAAGAAGGAAAAATCGAGTCGCGTTCAAAGTTTGTTTTCGGACATGGAGCAGAAGTGCAGCCCTTGAGCGACGGACCGGTGCTGGTAGGCGTCTACCATCCGAGTCAGCAGAATACGCAGACGGGAAAAGTAACGGCAGCTATGTATGCGAAGGTGCTGAGCAGGTTGCGGACGTTGTTGAAATAGCATGGAAGTGCTGTGCTGGATTTTGCCGACGCGGTTGGAGGACTCCGGCGACAGTTCTGCTTTCAAACTGAAGGTGAATGAAGTTTACTTCCTGCAAGTTATAGGAAAACAAAGGCTTAGAAGACTGATAGAAACAGCCGGCGGCTCTTGGCGTGCTTTCTCCCCTCGGGACGGGAGAAGGAACGGACCAATGAGGGCAATCGGAAGAGTGATTTGGATGGGAATCCTGGCAACAGCGGCGGGCGTATTCGCGGGTGCGCAGCAAGAGCCGCAGCAACCGGAGGACAATCGTCCACCGGTGATTTCGCGGGACAAGATTGGCGCGAACGCACAGTCAGCGCCTGCGGAAAGAGAGAGCAACGATACGACGAGGGGCGTTGTCGCTCCAGGACAGCCTGCTGATGGTTCGCGGCATGGGTTGCCGCTTGAAACTTTTGCCGTGGTGCCGGGCACGCGGGTACTCGTTCGATTGGAAGACGAATTAAATACTGGAGAGTGCAAGACAAATTACAAATTCAAAGTGCGTACGATGGAGCCGCTCGAGGCGGGCAGCGGGTTTTATTTGCCGACAGGCGTGGAGATTCGCGGGCACGTCAGTAAAGTGGAACCTGCGAACATCACGGGGCGCGCAAAGCTGTATCTGGTATTCGATGACATTCGAACTAAGTTCGGAGTACTGCCGATCGTGGCGGATGTTGTGGATGTGCCGGGCGATCACAGCGTAAAAATTGGGCCGGGGGCAGAAGGCGTGATTCAGGGAAAGCAGTCCACGCAGCAAGCCGCCGGACAAGCGGCGGCAGAAGGCGCGGGGATGGGCGCTGTCCGCGGAATCAAGGACAAGAACGCAAAGGAAGCCGTGGAGCGCGCGGCGGAAGCAGCGCTTGCGGCGTATTTGATGGAAACAGGCCGCGGCCATGAGATCGCATTGCCAAAAGGCGCAAAACTGGAGTTGGAATTAGAGCGAGCGCTGTATTTGGTTCGAGAATAGTTGGCTCTCTTTCTCAAGAATTCATCAAAAGGCGAAGCCAGGTCTGCGCCTTTCGAGTTCGCACAAGCTGCATTCGCCACCGAATCGAATCCGTGTGTGCGGAGCGCCTAAATCTGCCAAAATAAGAGCGACAGCCCAGGAAGAGGGTCGCGAATGAGCGAAGACAAGAAGGCAGCGGTGCGCGCCGTGGAAACGGGCGAGCGCAAAGACCGCGTGCTGATCGTAGAAGACGAAGAAAATGCGCGCAAAGGCTATGAAGCCCTGCTGCAACGGTGGGGTCATGAGGTGATGGGTGTCGGCTCGGCAGAAGATGCTCTGGCCCGCTTTGCGGGATTCCAACCGGATATTTTGATTGCGGACGTGGAGCTGCCTGGAATGAACGGGCTCGCAATGCTGGAAAGCTTGCGCGAAGAGATTCAGGACGTTCCAGCAATCGTCATTACGGGGCGCGGAACCAAAGAGAGAAAAATCGAGGCGATTGAAGCGGGCGCGTATTGGTATCTCGAAAAGCCGTTTGAGACGGCGGAGCTGAAAGCGCTGCTGCAGCGTGCATTTGAAAAAGCGCGCAGCACGCGTGAAATCCAGGTGCTGCAGCGGCAGTTGCGCCAGGACGGCCGGCTGGCCGATTTGGTCGGCAAGTCGAAGCCAATGCAGGACGTGATGCGGATTATCGAGATGGCTGCGCCGAGTTCGGCGTCGGTGTTAATTACCGGCGAAACCGGTGCGGGCAAAGAAATTGTTGCGCGAACGCTGCACAAGCTTTCGCCGCGCGCTGGCGGGCCTTTCGTTGCGATTAATTGCTCTGCGATTCCCGAAAGCCTGATGGAAAGCGAAATCTTTGGGCATGAACGCGGCGCATTCACGGGAGCGGCGGAGCGGCGCATCGGCTGCTTCGAGTTGGCCGATGGCGGGACGTTGTTGCTAGATGAAATCGGCGAAATGCCGGCTCCGACGCAGGCGAAATTGCTACGGGTGTTGGAGGACCGCAAAGTCCGCCGCCTAGGAAGCAAGGTGGAAACGCCCGTAGATGTACGCGTCATCGCGGCAACCAACAAGGATCCAGAACAAGCCGTTTCGAGCGGACAGATGCGGCAGGACCTGTATTTCCGGCTGAATGTCTTCCACGTGAATCTGCCTCCTCTGCGCGATCATAAAGATGACATTCCCCTGCTCGTCGAACATATCCTGCGCGACGTAAATGCCAAGCACGGAAAGAGCGTGCGGGGCGTCGGAGCCGAAGTGATGGACATTTTCATGAGCCACACCTGGCCAGGGAACATTCGCGAGCTGCGCAATGTGCTGGAACGCTCCGCCATCATGTGTGAAAAAGAACTGATTTCGCGTTCGTGCTTGCCCGGAGAATTCGGAAGAACGACGGCGAAGGCGAGCAGCGAGCTAGGAGCGCTAAAATTCCCGATTGGAACTACAGTCGAAGCAATGGAGCGCGAGCTCATTCTGCAAACGCTGGCGGCTACAAACAACAACAAGACGCGCGCGGCGGAACTGCTAGGCATCAGCTTGAAGACGCTGCACAACAAATTGAAGGAATACGGCAGCGCAAGCGCCGAAGGGGAGTAGGAACCCGCGATGCAGCTGCGGCTGCGCACAAAGCTCACACTGGTTATGACGGGACTCGTGTTTCTCGTCGTCGTTGTGCTGTCTGGTGTCTTCTTTGCGCGCCTTACGGGCCAGGTCATTCAGGAAACAAACAATCGCGCAACAGAACTTACGCAACAAGTATTTGCTCAAGCGAAACGTTCGCTGGCCGATGCAAAGCAAAGCGGTATGCAGGCAAATTCCGATTCGCCGGAGGACCGGCGCGACTATGTGCGACAGGCCTTCGAACGTAACGACGGACTCACCGAGGCAATGCAATCCCCGCTCGGCGCGAATCCCTGGATCTACGATGTGCTGATCGTGGACAAGAGCGGAATGGTGCTGGCGTCGGGCGATCCACAAACTCCTGGAACCATGGTGACGCCTCGGCCGCTGTTTGGCCGGCTCGCAAATGGAAACATCATTCGGCAGATGAAAGCGCTGTACGGACCGGACCCAGTGTACGAAGTGCGCTATCCCTTCACAATGGGAGGCCAACCATTCGGCGAAGTGCGCGTGGGCGTTTCGATTTCGCTGCTTCGAAACGAGATTTTGCCGAGCCTTCGGAATTCCGCCGCAATCGCGCTTGTAGCGTTGCTTGTTTCAACCGGACTCGCCATGGTCGTGAGCGGCGCTACGCTCGCTCCTCTGCAGGAGATCAGCACACAGCTGGACAGAATTTCTGCCGGCCAATTCGATGCACCTGTTGCCCAGGCGACAGGATTCGCCGGCGGTGCAGATGAACTGGGGCTCGTCAGCAAAAAGATTTCGCAAGTCGGACAGCAACTGCGCGGAGTTCACGAAATCTTCAGCACGATGCGGGAAAATCTGAACTCCGTGATGGCCGGTCTTGAAGACGGCCTGCTGCTCTTCACTCGTGATTCGCGAGCGGTGATGGTCAGCCCCGCTGCAGAAAAATTCCTGGGTGCACCTTCAGGACACTTCCTTGGCCGCCGCGTGACCGAAATTTTTCCGTCCGGGCATCCGCTGCGGCAAGCGCTGCACATAGAGAGCGACGAACTGAGCGAAACCGCCTCCGAAATTGAATTGGAGACGAGCCAGGGAACGAAGCGTGTTGGTGTAAGCGTGCAGGCCATTCAGGAAGACGGGGAAAAAATGGGGGCAATGGTTACGCTGCGCGACCTCGACTCGATTGAGAGTATCAACACGCAATTACAAGTCAGCGAGCGTCTCGCCGCGCTAGGCAAGATAACCGCCGGCGTGGCACATGAGGTGAAGAACCCGCTCAACTCAATGCGCTTATGGCTGGAGAATCTGAAGGAATCACTGCCATCCGATGCAGACGCGAATTCTCATCAAGCGGTTCAGGTGTTGGACAAGGAAATTGACCGGCTTGATGCCGTGGTAAAGCGCTTCCTCGACTTCACGCGCCCGATGCAGGTGAAGCTGGAACAGACTCAGCTTTCTCAGCTTCTGAAGGAAGTGCTCGAGGTGGCGCGGCCTCAATTGCAGAAGGCAAATGTGGAAATGAAGCAGTCGTTGCCGGCGGATGTGCCAGAGGTTTTTGTGGACCGCGACCTGCTCAAACAGGCCGTGCTGAATCTTGTCTTGAACGCGGTGGACGCCATGCCCAATGGTGGACAAATTCGCCTGGAACTGACGCGTCGCGGGGAAATGGCAGAAATTACGGTAGGCGATACGGGCAAAGGTATTGCACCAGAGAACCGCCAGAGAATCTTTCAGCTCTTTTTCACGACGCGACCGGGCGGCAGCGGAATTGGCCTTGCAAGCACGTTTCGGATCGTACAGCTGCATAACGGATCTATCGACTTCACTTCCGAAGTCGGGCGCGGAACGACATTTCGCATTGAATTGCCACTGGCTGCGTGAGGATGACAGAGACCTTGGTCAATTTTTCTCTAGAGAGACTTTCGCGCCGTCGTCCCACGTCGGTGGTTCTGCTAAGTATCGCGGCCATTAGTTTGGGCGGCTGCGCGGAGCGAAAAGTTCACGCCAATTCCTGGGCTACCGTGTCGCAGGTGCGGCCCAGGCCACCGGTCGTTCGTAACGTTGCAAATTTCGATTCGGATATTGCGCCCGATTTCGCGATTGTGCCTCCCGAAAATGTCGCAAGAATATTTAATGTCAGGCCGGCGCCTGCCCGCCCGCGCGCAGAATCTCCGCGTTCGTCAGCAGCGGCGACAAGTTCAAAAACGCCGACGCTGGTGCCTGAACTAAGCCCACAAGAAACTGCGACAGCCCAGCAGCAGTTTTCCGAAAGCGTTTCCATAGCTGAAAAGAATTTGGGAATCGCCAAGACCAAGAGTCTTTCGGCTTTTCAGGCGGACACGGTTGCAAAGATAAATGCGTTTTTGGCGGACGCACGGGAAGCAAGCGCCGAAGGCGACTGGGGCCGCGCGCGGAATCTCGCAAAGAAGGCGCAGATCCTGTCTGAAGATTTGGCCGCTTCGTTCTGACCAAATTGGATTCGATGCAGGTCGGCGATCCTCAACGACAATCAACGTGTTGCGATAGAATCTCTCCATGAAGACGTTTGATGTTGCGATTGCAGGTGCTGGCCTGATCGGCGGTTCGATCGCCCTAGAGCTTGCGCGCGCCGGACTACGCGTGGGCTTATTCGACAAACAAGAGCCAGGCAAAGAAGCTTCGTGGGCAAGTGCCGGAATCCTGTCTCCGGCGCCCGAGAATCCCGGGATGATCGCTACCGTACCGCTTGGAAAAGCGAGTGTGGCGCTCTATCCAGATTTCATTGCAATGGTGGAAGAGCTTTCCGGGCAAACGACGGGATATCGCGCGAAGGGCACGCTCGAAGTCATCACTTCCCGCCATGCGCGCGAAGAATTGAGCACAATCATCGCTCTGCATCATGGGCTTGGTCTGAAAGCGGAACCGCTAAGTGCATCCGACGCTCGCGAACTGGAACCAAGTTTGCGCGAGGACGTTGAAGCGGCAGTGCTCCGCCCCGCGGAAGCCTCCGTGGACAATCGATTGCTTACAAGCGCGATTCTGTCAGCGGCGCGAAAGAGTGGAGTCGAAATTTTTCCCGGCGCAAAAGTTGAAACAATTCTGAACAACGACAACAAGTGCGAGGGATTGCTCGCAGATGGCGAAAAAATCTCCGCGGCGCACACGGTGATCGCCGCTGGGTGTTTCTCGGCGCAAATTCAGGGAGCAGAGATGTATGCGCCGGTACGCCCAGCGAAGGGGCAAATGATTTCTCTCGTTTGTCCCGAAGCAAGACTCGAGCGGGTGCTCTGGGGCGATGATATTTATCTCGTTCCACGGAACGACGGGCGAATCCTTGCGGGAGCGACTGTGGAATACGCAGGATTCGATAAGACGCTCACCGCGGGCGGGCAAAAGAAGCTTTTCTCTGCTGCCATTGATCTCGTTCCCGCGTTCGAAAGTGCGCGCGTGGAAGAGACGTGGGCGGGCTTGCGGCCCGACTCACCGGATCACTTGCCGATTCTTGGCCCAACGGATTTGCAGGGGCTCATCATTGCGACAGGGCATTTCCGCAGCGGCGTTTTGTTAACACCAATCACGGCAAAACTGGTTTGCGAATATGTCAGGCTCGGAAATGTCAGCACGGATTGGGAACGCTTCAGCCCGATGCGATTTGCTCAAGCAGAGAGACAGTCACACGCGCGCGCAAACTAGCTATTCAGTTAATTCTAATTTGTGCTTCAGTTTTGTTCCGCGTCGCGACGCAGAGGCGAATGAGAGATGTGCACAGGGCGGCCTGTGCCGTCAAAATCCAAATAACCGGAATCCAGCGTCAAATCCCGTTCCAAAACGATGTCCAGCGTCGAGCCGCGCGGAATTTGCGCTTCAGGGCCGCGCGTCAAAAGAACAGCGGCAAGTCCAGCCAGCCCACCAATACCCGCGCCAATTCCTGCACCTTTTCCACCGCCTGCAATCGCACCAATTCCGGCTCCGGTGACGGTGGTTTCCGCTACCGTGCCCACATCTTTTCCTTTTCCGCCTGGTCCAGTGACTTTCCCTTCCGAATCGGTCGTCTCCCTGCCGCCCGTGTCCGCGCTTCGCGGAGCGGCAAGCAAATCAACCGTGTAGCCGTTTGGAAAAATCAGCGATTCAAGCCGGAGACGAAATTCACCTTTACCCTTGATGCGCCCCGGCCGTTTGCTTTCCAAGAGTGAGCCTCGAATGTAAGAGCCGACAGGAATCACCACACGGTTGTTCAACGTCACAGGAAACGAAGTATGAAAGTAGAGTGAGTCCCCTGCTTTGGCGCTGCGCGTTGAAATACCGTTTTCCAGCGTGACCGCCAGGCGCGTGCCCGCGGGCACTGTGACTTTCTTTCCGTTCGCTGCGCGTTCAACCTGTTTCGCAGGAGCCACGGGAGGAGGGGCATCTGTTTGCGGGCCGACAGATTCCTGTGCACCAGCCGCTCCGGCAAGTCCAATTATTGCTGCGGCGACAAATACAAATCTTCTGGGAGTCTTGAGATTGGGCAACATGGTGATCCTCCGAGCTGTCCCCTGTGATGCCGATAGTAGGCCATCCGGATGTATACGTCTATGACGGTAGTAGGCAGCAGAAAATACGTCAGCGCATGTTTGCTAACACCGTATTCCGCTTGCGAATAAGATGGGGGAAAAGAGAACAATAGCCGGAAGAGCAACAGCGACCAGCGCCCCCAGCCCTACCCACTGAGCCCCTTGCTTGAATCGCGTTCCAACTGCTGGCACTGGTTTCGGCGTCTCTGCCAGATCCGTGTAATAGATGTATCTGCCTTCACCCAAGATATCCGAATTTAATGTAAATGCCTCATAGCCCGCGTCGTGTACTGTTCCGGTCAGCACTTTTCCGTTCTTCAGCTTGCAGTGGACAAACTGATGCTTTTTGCGTGCTAAGGACTTGATCGCGCTTCGGTAGCTATCTTCCGTGGCGCGTGTGGTGCGCGCATCTACGGCTTCAATGTGTGGTGAAGATTGCACAGGCGGTGCAGGAACCGGCTGCGTTTGCTGGAAAACATCTGAAGGCGCGTCGGCAGGCTGAGTCGCGGTTAATGCAGGCGCTTCGTCTTCGGCGACAGAAACTATTGATTGAGCTGAAACTCCGTTGGCGATTGCAACCAAACTCAAGAAAAGGACCACCGTCGAGCTAGTTCGCATAAGTTACTCCTGTTTAATGCGGCGTTGCAGCAATAAGTTGCAATAAGTGGACCAATTGCGGCTGCACAAAGGTGGCAATTGCGGCAAGATTTGCGAAGAAAACAGAAGAGTTAGCAAAGGGGATGATGCAAGGATTAGATTTTCGTCGACATCGAGGCTTCCGGCCCGCCGGATTCTTGCGCCAGCTGTCTGAAACACCCCTCAAATTTGACAAGCCGTGCTTCGCTTCGGCACGCTGATTAAGAATCAAAGAATTGTGGAGAGGAATATGGCCAAGCTGGCTTTGGTGTACGGACTGAGATTGTTACCGGAAGAAGAGCTCGCGGAAGTGCAGGAAGCGACCGTATTGCTTAAGAATGGAAAGACTGCTCGCGTAACAATGCATTTGATCGAGGGAAGCAAGGAAGAGATTGAAGCCACGTTCAACGAATCGGTGAAGGCGTTCTTCGAATTTTATCCAGAGATTTGAAGCGGGCAACTTAGCGATTCCCGAAGTTTTCCGGGTCGGCGTTGCGGTCGCCAAGATTATCGTTGATCAGGACGGTTGACTGTCCCGTAAGCTCAATGCGCTTCCTGCATTTGTGGCAGGCTACCAAGTCATCAAGCCGCACCATGTAAGAAGAAGCTTTTGCAAACTTCATGCGATCTTCCGAGCTTGCATTGCGCGGCAGTTCCCGCTTCTTGGTGCATACTTTCCAGCGAACCGAGGCGGTAAATTCTCCGCGGCAACTCGGACACACGAGTTTTGTCGGTTTGCTCTCTTCCCGTTCGTTGTAAAAAGCGCGGTTGTCCATAACTAAGTAGCGGGTGTGCTCACCGCTTCTTCGATTGTAACAAATTCGAGCCCCGCGTCGCGCCAGCGCGGCAGCCAGTAATCGAGCGCCTTCAAAGTGGGCGTACGATCGGCGTTCTGTGCCCGATGGCCGCCGTCGTGAAGGCAAAGTATGTCGCCAGCCCCCTGCCCTTCTAAGAGATTCTGGTGCGCGTGTTCTGAAATCGGCTGCAAATTGCCAATCAGCTTTTCTACGGGTTGAGGATTCCAATCCCCTGGAATCAAGGTCCACATCACTGTTTTCATCCCGAGCTCAGCTGCGGTTCTAACAACCCACGGGTTGCGGAATCCATAAGGAGGGCGAAACCATTTTGCGGGTGAACCGAGCGCCCTTGCGATTGCATCCTGGCAGTGTTGCAGTTCTCTCCGAATACCCGCCGCGCTTTGCCAAAAAAGATTCGGATGCGTTTGCGTGTGATTGCAAAGCAAATGTCCGCCAGCAGACGTTTCCCGCACGAGGTCAGGACATTGGGTCGCATATCTTCCAATCACAAAAAAAGTGGCGCGGGTACTGTGTTTAGCAAGCAGGTCGAGCAGCTTCGGCGTTATGGCTGGATTTGGCCCATCATCAAATGTAATCGCCAACTTGCGCGGCGAGTCCGTATGACAAAGCGTTTGCCCAAAAAACTGCGATCGCGGGTAAACGGCGCTATAGGCGGCAAGCCCAGCACATGCCGCGGCCACCGTCGCACTCATGGAAACAAACGGATTCATGGTCAGGATTGTCGCACGCGGCAAGATTCCGCCGCCACAATCGGGGCAGGCCATCGTCGCTCACTCATCTCGCATACTACACTCCGCCCATGTTTTCAGCGAAGCTCCATGAAGTGTAGCGTCTGTGACCAGGAATACGGCGTCACGCACGTTTGCGCGGGCGTCCCTCCAGCTCCTCCCCTATCGGACATCAAAGCTCCAAGAGATTTTGCGCTCTGGCACTATGTGCAAGAGGCCTACCGCATCGCGAGCTGGGACGACGATGCAATTATGGTGAAGTATACGGAGGTATTGGCTCCATTGCCGTCTTTGCAAAAGTATTTCAAGAGGTGCACGGAATCCGGCCTCTCACCGCCGTTCTGTTTTGTGCGACCGTAGGAGCTGGCTTTCTCGCCGCGGAGTTATATCTGCTGCCGCCGCTTCCAAAATAACAATTTTTGCAGAATATAGGTCGGAACTAGTCCGATTTGCGCAGGGATTGCAGATCAATTCCGAGTTGCTGGCATTTCTTGTAGAGATGGCTGCGTTCAAGTCCAAGCGCGCGCGCAACGTTCGTCATGTGAAAATTGTGCCGGCGAATTTCCGCTAGCAAGACTTCTTTTTCAAATAACTCTGTGCGCTCCGCCAATGTCCCAGTTGATGGAATAGATGTTGATTGAGCGGAGCCGCCCGCCATTGCGGGCAAAGTAAGCCGGACATCTTCTTTGCTGACCGTATCTTCTTCAGCCAGGAGAACGAGGCGCTCTACCACGTTTCGCAATTCCCGAATGTTTCCTGGCCACGAATACCTCTGCAACTCTGCGATGGCCTGTTCCGAGAAACTCTTCTCTTTCCATCCATTTTGCGCCGCCACCTGTCCTGCAAAATGAGCTACCAGTGGCGCGAAATCTTCCGCACGTTCCCGCAACGGCGGGAGCACAAGTGGAAAAACGTAGATGCGGTGAAACAAGTCGCGCCGGAACGAATTCTGCTTCACCAGATCTTCCAGATTCCGATGCGTGGCAACCACAACGCGCACGTTTACTTTGACCGGTTTGTCTCCTCCGACCCGCTCCACTTCTCCTTCTTCGAGTACGCGCAAAAGTTTTGCCTGCATTGCAACGGGCATGTCTCCGATTTCGTCGAGAAACAGCGTCCCGCCTTCTGCTTGTTCGAATTTCCCGACATGGCGCGAAGCGGCGCCCGTGAACGCGCCCTTTTCATGGCCAAACAATTCCGATTCGATCAATTCCGCCGGCACCGCCGCGCAATTCAAGGTAATGAAAGGCTCGTCTTTGCGAGGTGACCTTTCATGAATCGCGCGCGCCACCAATTCTTTCCCCGTACCCGTTTCGCCAAGAATGCAAACGCGTGTTTCGCTTGCGGCCACGCGGTCTATTTGAGCCAGCAATTTTTTCATCGCTGGCCCGCTGCCGACCAGCGTGTGCTTTCCTAGCCGTTTCTTCAAATCGCGATTTTCTGATTCAAGCCGCGAAAGGCGCAGCGCGTTCTCGACTGTGATGAGCAGTTTGTCTGTCGAGAGCGGCTTTTCCAGAAAATCCAGCGCGCCTAGCTTCGTCGCCTTTACCGCCATTTCAATATTTGCCTGGCCGGAAATCAGGATCAGCGGCGTGCGCACGCCTGCGTTGCGAATCTCTTGCAGGAATTCCAATCCGCTTTTTCCCGGCATTACCACATCGGAAAAAATCAGGTCGAATTTCTCTATTTTGAGCAGCTCCGATGCTCGCGCCGCATTGTCGCAGACCGTCGCTTCATGGCCCGCCATGCGAAATGCACGAGAAAGCGACGCCAGCGTATTGGCATCGTCGTCCACAAGCAGAAGATTCGCTTTTTGTGTCATCGGCTTCGCGCAGAGCGCCTATCCTTCGTTAGCGACGGGAGTCGCTTTCACCGGCGCTTCGGCGTCTACATTGATCTCAGTTGCTTGCTGGCGGACCAAAGCATTGGCTTGCTTCTGCGGCAGATCAATTCGAAACGTTGTGCCACGCCCTTCTTCACTTGAAACCGAAATCGTTCCCTGATGATCACTTACGATCGACTGCACGATCGCCAGCCCGAGTCCCGTGCCCAACTGCTTCGTCGTGTAGTAAGGAGTGAACAGCCGCGAGCACTCTTCCGGCGTAAGCCCCTTGCCCGTGTCACTGACTTCGATACGAACCTTTCCGTCTCGCTCGAAAGTGCGAAGTGCCAGCGTTCCGCCCGATGGCATTGCATCGAGCGCATTCAAAATCAGATTTTGAAATGCTTTGTGAAGCAGATCTGGGTCAGCATCAACTTCCGGAAGGGAATCAGCCAGTGAAAGCTCCGTGGTTATCGCCGGCTTGCCCACAGCATTAAACTGTGGCTCGAAGAGCCGCATCGCATCACGCAGCGCTTCGTTCACTCGGACGTGCGTGAATTGCGGCGCAGGCATTTTCGAAAAATCGCTAAACCGCCCGACAATTGCGTTCAAGTTGGCCAATTCTGCTTTCAACGTCGCTGTCGATTCGGCAAAAACTTCCTGAAACTGGTCCGGCGCGAGTTGCCTCGCGCGCTGCAAGTTCTCGACGGTGATTTGCAGGGGAAACAAAGGATTTCGCAGTTCATGCGCCAGTCTGCGCGCCAATTCGCGCCAAGCCGCAACGCGCTCCGCCTGGACGAGCCGCTCTTTTTGCGACGCGAGCGTATGGGTCATTTCATTAAACGCACCAGCCAGTTGCCCTACTTCATCGCGTCCGCGCAAATCAATGTGACGGTCCCAGCGACCCGAGGCCACATCGCGCGCACCGTCCGCGAGCTCTTCCAGCGGGCGAGTGATGCGCCGCGAAATCCATGACGTCAAAATGAGTCCGACGAGCAGCGCTGCGACTCCAACGCCCGCCGCAATCCATACAATTTTCCGTTGCAAGAGAACAAGTTCGCGACGGGAACTGCCCACAAGCAGAGTTCCAAGCACTTCCCCGTTTCGCCCAACCAGGGGAATCGTATGGAACGTCTCCACGTCGGCTGCATTGCCTGTCCAATCCATGGTCTTCACCATAGGTTGTGACTGCTTGCGCAACTGATTGATCAGGGGTTCATAACGATCCGCATTCTGAAGCGTTTCATTTGAATCGAAGAGTTGGGTAGCCGAGAAGTCTTTATCAAGATCACGGTAAACAAGTGCGTGCATTCCTGCCGGCAAGATAAGCGAGGCCATGAATCGCCGATCAAGTCTCTTTCCCCCGATAATATATGTTTTTTTATCGCCGACGGGATAGGCCCGCACTGCAGTAAGGCTGAGATCGAATCCATCAGGCAATTCTTCTTTGTGGAGGAACGGCCCAACTTCTTTCCAGTCATTGACCTGAGTGACCCAATCTTCCTTGTACCCAACTCGTGCAGGATATTGCGCAGAAGAAATCAAAGTGCCCTGAAAATTAACGATTTCCACGAAATCAAGCCCATGATCCTGCGCGATTCCGATTGCGTCGCGAAAATAAAGCGATTGATCCGCATTCGGTTTCGCCAAATCCAGAGCCATGCTCACTGTAATCTCTGAATTTATGATGCTGTCCAGCTGCCGCCCAATTTCTTCGCCGCGCAGCGCATATTCCTTTTGAAATTGCGATACAAGCGCTTCGGTCCGTTCGCGGTCAATTTCTTCGAATGCCGCGCGCGAGTAGTACGTGACGGAATATCCCACAACGGAAACAGTCACAAGCACGGTCAGCAGGAATACCCAAAACAGTTTTGTCCGGAAACTCATGGCCGTACTCCCTGAGCAGCATTTTTCTGAGCTGTGGGCGCCGGCTCAAGCCAAACGTCCGCCAGCTTCCACTCCCCCCACGAACTCGGTTGCCAATCGCGAATGTTGGCCGCGAGCCCCGCATAATCCGGCACGGCCACCAGCGGAATCAATCTGCGCTCGTCCAAGATCTTTCGTTCTTCAGCATAACGCCGATCCGGATCGCTCAATTTTCCTTCACCGCTCAGCACTGCATGAACCGCTTTCGCCAGCATTTTCAATTCCTCGCCCGGCGAAAGAGTTGCATAGCGCCACGCAAACAAATGTAAGTCTGCAATTTCAGCCGTACGAGCAGCTGCGTCGTGCGCCGCAGTTTTGTTGAACGGCTGCACCGCAATCCCAGTTTGCCGCGCGTTCACGGCTACGCGTTCTGAAAGCAGGCGCGCCAAGTCTCCCAAAATATCCGTCTGTAAACGCAATGGCGAAGTCCCTCCGGCAACATTCGCCGGCAGCGAAGCGCGCAACTGCTTCACGCGCTCCAAGTCCATCTCCGCTCGGAAGAGAAAAGCATATCCCGAGAGCCATTGCGGCAAAAGTGCCGCAGATGACTCTGCTTGCTTTTGAAGTAACACGCCCGCCATCGTACCTCGATCGAGCGATAGCGCTATCGCCTCGCGAAGTTGATCGTTTGCCGCCTGCGAACCGGCTTCGTCAAAACGAAGAAGATATAAAGTCAGCGGAGATGAAGCCCACACTCTCGCATTCGATTGATTCGCGCGCCGCACCACATCCGGCGCAAGTTCGACGAGATCTGCTCGGCCAGCCTGCAAATCGAAGAGTGCTCTGAGTGGCGGAATTCCGTAAGAGATCTCGATTTTGTCTAGAAACGGACGTCCCGCCCAACAATTCTCATTTGCGGTGAAATGAAACGCAGTTGGTGTCAAAATTCCGACGGCGTTCGGCCCATCAGCCGGCTTTTCCGGCTTCGCAATGCCGTCGAGCGTGAATGGCCCAGTCCCCAACAAACTTCCATCTGCCTGCACTCGGAAAACAAAAAATCGCCCAGACGCCAACAGCTCCAGCAGATCCGGTCTCGGTTCCGCACATTGAAAAATTAAATTGCCATTCGCAGCGGAGACTTGGACTCCTTCCGGGAGCAATGGAGCGAGCGCGGCAGCTGCATCCGCCGCGCTCAACGCAGATCCATCGGAAAACTTCACGCCCGTTCGCAGGGCGAACTGCCATCTGCGCGCCGCCGCATCGCGCGACCATTCTGTTGCCAGCTGTCCTGTAAATCGGCCGTAATTATCCAGCGAAACGAGGCGGTCAAAGACGAGCGCTGCCAATCGCTCATTTGTGCCAAATTCGCGCGAACCCGGTTTCCATGTCCGCGGATCAATAGAAATTGTCTGTGCCAGAAATTCAACATGTAGCGTTCCGCCATAGTGCGGTTTTGTTGAGGCAAGCGCCAATGGTGCAAATGCAGCGATTGCAAGGAGCGCGAATGCGCGCCTACTCAACACAAGCAAGCGCAACGCGATAAATCTCATAATTCCCCGTCGCCAGGTTGAACACCACGGCCGTATCCGCTCGCAAGCCTTCGCCCGACGAAATTGAGAGCACAGGGCCGGGCATCGGCAGCTCCGAAACAGCAGCTTCGATTTTCTGCGTAGAAGACAGCACCAATTCCAAATGGTCAGGCATCGTCATATCTCCTCCATCGCCGCGCAGCCACCATGTCCGCGAATCGCACGTCGAAATGAGGAGCATTCCGGTCCGCGCCGCCTCGGAACTTGTCTGGCAATTCGGCGCGGAAGCATCATTCAGGCCGATCTGACAGGATTTTCCTGCGAACACAATTTTCATACGGTCTGGCTGCTCCATGCTGAAGTAAATCTCTCCCCGCGGAGCGCGCTGAGTCGCACTCAATTCGCCGAGCGGCTTCGTCAACGCAGCTTTCCATTCGCCAGACTGCTTTTCATAAATGATCAGGGAATCTCTTTGCAGCACGACTAACCGATTTGATGCGCCATTTTCTCCCCGCATAAAAATCGCGTCCAGAATCCGCTCGCTCTGTTGCCACAAGAGTTCCTTTTCAAGCCGCGGCGTTGCCACTCCTACAATTTCGACTGGCAGCCCTGCCCGCGGGATCGCTGCAAACAGACGTGGTTTCTCACTCCCACCGTTTTCCACTTCTGCTGTCAACACAACTTGTGTCGGCGTCTTCTGCAGATCCACGTTCACAGCGCAATTGGCAGAGGAAGCCGGGGCTACATCTCCCGATTTGCTTTGCACTTCCTCGGCGAACGCGCCTCTCCATTGTTGGGAGCGCGCCTCGGACACCGCCTCATGATTCGTCCAGTTCACGCAGCTCATCTTGTTTCGCGGTAATTCTGCGGACACTCGCCGCGCCAGCTCGCGCACATGCCGCTCCGGCGAATCGTCTCGCGCTTGCGCCATGCAAACGCAAAAGAAAAAAGCGATTGTGCAGAAAATTGGGATTCGTAGTGACAGACGAGCAGGCGTTTGGGACACGGCAGTGCCTGCAAATCATAGCATGCCTGCAAACTGCTGCGCGGAGCGCGCCGCCCTCCAGCCCTGGACATGCGACGACGGCCCCGCACGCTTTTCCCTCGATGACCGGAAAGCTTTCCGAGGGAAAACTCGCCTGCCAAAAATCAACGGTGCGCGATGACTTCCGCATGAGTCGGCACCCACACGATCGAATCCGTGTCTCCTGCAATCGGCAGCAGCCAGCCAAATCGCTCCACCGTGACCCGATACGTTGCCCGTCCATCGAGCGAAGACCACACAAACACCGCACGCCGTGCGTCCGCCGACTCGGTATCCAAGGGCAGCGCATCTAAATCGTCCGCGCCTCCCGCAAACGCCCGTGCTACGCGCTTCAGCTCATCCATGGCCACAAGCCGCGAATCCTTGCACCACTCTTCGTGCCCCGCGCTCACCCAGCGCTGCAGGGTTTCAACCTTTGCGCGATCCACGCCGTGGCTCAGATCCATGACCCGTACCGAATCGCTGGTCTTGGTTGTCCGCCTCGCAGAAAACGCCGGCGTCGCTATCATGAACATCCCCATCAAAATCCCACCAACGCTTCGCTTTGAAAAAGTCCCTTTCATGACTTCCTCCCGAATTCCCCGTCTTAACTCCATTGCGGAACGTGTTGGCCTTGTTGCCTTCCTCGGTGCGCCTGCCGGATGGCGCAGTGGGCGGCGCTGGCTCTGGCTGATCGCGACCCGGCTAAGCGCGGCGGTGCTTGCCGGATTCTCTTCTGCCGCTTTGCGGCCGAATGTGATCATTACCCTTTCCTCCAGCGTCGCGCACCGCGCCACCCACAGGGGTTTTGGCGGGCGCCGGTTAGACAGACGTCGCCGTCCGTCGCCATCTCTCTGGAACCAGCGCGTTGCCTTGTATCGCCTGGTTCGAATCCATCGGATTTCTTTTTGGTGCCAAGTAAGAAGCTCCAGTCCGCTTCAGCATTCGCCGAAGCTGCGCCGCAATCATCACGTCGTAGACCACCAGCGCGCTCGCGCTCCCGAAAATCCCAATCCCCAGAATCACCAGTACCAATTTCAGCGCGTCCATGGCTTTGCTCCCCGCCCTGCTCATAGCTACCGCCGCACCGCTGCCGGACCAAGCTGTCGCACCAGTTCGCGCGTGCCATTCACAAGTTCTGAACGAAATGCTGTGGTCTTGTTTGCAGCGGCGGGCCGCATCAGGCGAAACATCGCTGTCAAGAAAAGCCAATCCAGGAAAACCGCTGCTGCCGCCGCAAAAATCGTGGCTACTACGAGCCCTGCAAAGTGCGCAATTGCGATCATGTGGTTTGGCCTCTTGCCCCGAGCGTTTTCCGCGAGGGGCCGCGCTACGCCAAACCAAATGGCACACCAAAAGCCAAAGCGAACTGATTGATTTAACTGGTTTTATTTCTAAGCTTCGGCTGCGGATTCGTGTGGACTCGCCCACTGTGTGTTCTTTGTAACTCACTTGCCAAGGGTGTTCAGCCGAGGCGGCCGCAGTGCCGGACAAGGGATTCGCCCTGTTTCTTGTATACCTGGATTCGCGTTGAGCGTGGCCGCCGTGGCCTTGGGGTAGGTGGATCACCATGTTTTCACAGAGCTTCTTTTGCGAGGGGCCACTCTCTTCCTGTACCTTAGAAATGGAGCCTTTGGCTCCTCTAACGCGCTATGCCATCAAGTCCAGGATTTCGCATCGCCACCATCGCTGGGATACCCATCTACGTCCATCCCACTTGGCTTGTCATCTTCGGCCTAATAACCTGGTCCATTGTCGGCGAATTTTCCGCCAAACATCCGAACTGGACGAATGAACAGCACTGGATCGTTGGGGTCGCCACCAGCTTTCTTTTTTTTGCTTCAGTGCTCTTTCATGAGATGTCTCACAGCCTCGTCGCGCAGCACTACAAAATCAAAGTCGTCTCCATCACGCTCTTTATCTTCGGCGGACTGGCGCGCATCGAGCGCGAACCCTCCAAAGCCATTCAAGAATTCAACATCGCCATTGCCGGACCGCTCGCGAGTTTCTTTCTCAGCGGCGTCTTTTTCGGAATCACACAAGTCTTTCCTTCAAAAGAACTTCTTGGAGGTTTGTCGAATTTTCTTGGCTGGATCAATCTCTACCTAGGCGTGTTCAATCTTTTACCGGGATTTCCGCTCGACGGGGGCCGCATCCTCCGCGCCGTCGTCTGGGGCATCAAAAAAGATTTCTCAAAAGCCACACGCGTAGCCGGCGCCAGTGGAAAGATTGTGGCTTACGCCATGATTCTCTTCGGCGTCTGGGAAGCTTTTCACAATCAAATTACGCAAGGCCTCTGGACCGCTTTCATCGGGTGGTTCATCCTGAACGCCGCACAGGAAAGCGTCGCGCAGGTGGAAGTTCGCGAAAATCTCTCCGGCCTCCGCGCCCAGGACGTCATGAGCCAGGAAGTTCCCACTTTCTCCGGCAGTAATACGCTGGAAGATTACGCAGAAGAAGTTCTCCGCACCGGCCGCAGATTTCATCTCGTTCTCACCGACGATCGCCTGACCGGAATCATGAATGTGCATGCGCTCAACTCCATTCCTCGCGAGGAGTGGGCTAGCACTTCCGTGCAAGGCGTGATGGTACCCCGCGAAAATATTCTGTGGGCAAAGCCCGACGAGCCACTCCTCGGCTTGCTTGAACGGTTGCTTGCAAACGACGTGAATCAAATGCCGGTCGTCAGCGAAAACGGCGAAGGCAATCTACACATCGTCGGCATGGTCACGCGCGATTCGATTCTTCGCGTCATTCAGACGCGTAACGAAATCGGCGCGGACGCTTTGCGGGCCAACAAAGAATAAAAATTAGCGTGCTTCAAGCGTTGTGCGAATTCCATGCGCCGGCCGCAATGTGATAGACGCGAGCGGCTTCACCGGGTGATGTTCATCGATTCTGAAGCGAAATTTCTGAGCGATTGTCGCTATAATCAGCGTCGCCTCCATCAGTGCGAAGGAATTTCCAATGCACTGGCGCGGGCCGCCGCCAAAAGGAAAGTAAGCAAAGCGCGGAATCCGCTTCTGCAGGTCGCCCTCCCAGCGTTCTGGCAAAAATTGCTCCGGATCGCAGAACCAGCGCGGATCGCGATGCACCACCCACTGCGCGCACGCGACGCCATATCCCGGCTGTAGTTTGTACCCGGCAATTTCGACAGGCTCTTTTGCCATTCGCGCCATACCCCACGCCGGCGGGTAGAGCCGCATGGACTCGGTCAACACGTGGCCTGTATAAACGAGCTTTGGAATATCATCGACAGTCGGCGGGTTGCCATGGAGGACGGAATCGAGCTCGTCAAAGAATTTCTTCTCCGCGTTTGGATTTTGCGCGAGCAGCCAAATCGTCCAGGAAAGAGCGTTCGCCGTGGTTTCGTGGCCTGCAAGAAACAGCGTGATGGTTTCGTCGCGCAGCTGTTTGTCGGTCATGCGCGAACCGTCTTCGTCCTGAACGGCGAGCAACATGGAAAGCAGGTCACCTGTGTCCCGGGCCTCCGCGCGTTTTTTCGCGATGATGCGGTAGATGATTTTCTCGATGCGCCGTATTCCGATTCGAGCGCGCAAATTCCTTGGCGTCGGAACCCATAGCGGAATCAAGATTGTCTTCCCGAAATCCGCCGCCAGTTTCAGCAAGGTCTCAAGCGTTTCTCCGACTTCACGGGCGTCGCCTGTCAGGTCTGCGTTAAAGAGTGTTTTCCCGACGACTTGCAGCGTGATTTGCATCATCTCTTCGTGAATGTCGCGCGTTTCTCCGCCGCGCCAGCCGCGCATTGCACGTTCGGCATACTCGACCATCGTCGCGCCGTACGCCGCGACACGCGCGCGATGAAACGCCGGCTGCGCCAATCTTCTCTGCCGTAGCCAAAAATCACCTTCGCTTGTCAGCAGCCCTTCGCCAAAGAGCCGCATGTTTGCCTTCATCACGCGGCCTTTTTCAAAGCTGCGTGCTTTATTGACGAGCAGATCCTCAATGTAATCCGGATGAAAGATGAAGAGGGTGCGGAAGTTCATCAGCCTCAGTCCACAAACGTCACCGTAGTCGCGCGCAAGTTTGCTGAAGAATGCAAACGGGTCTTGTCGCCGCTCTCCAAAGAGAATCGAATACGTGCTGTTCCGCGGCCCGGGCGGAAACGGATTCTGTCGCGAATCAGCCATGCTTCGATGCTATGGGCTCACGCGCACAGATGCAATGGCTAGGAGAGCGGCTCGCAAAAGATTACAAACGCGCGCAAATGCGGTACGCGCCGCGCTGTTTTTCCACAAGCACATTTGAGAATTCGAGTGATTTCAAAGTTTCGGATACAGAAACGGGATCAATGGGAACAAACGTGCTTTTGAAGTGCCCGACGCGGTTAATCCAGCTATCGTTGATTTCAAGGGCGAAAAGCACTCCACCCGGCTTCAGTACGCGACGAATCTCGGCAAATGCTCTTTTTTGTTGTTCTTGCGATTTCAAATGATGCAAAACGAGGATTGCCACTGCGGAAGAAAATACGGAATCAGGAAAGGGCAAGGAGGCAGCGTCACCCTGCAAAATGCAGACATTCGTATTCTGGTAGCGCACCCCGAGTCTTGCCGCAAATTTACGATCATATTCGAGACTTGTGACATGGTTTGCGCGCTGGCTTAACTCTTCCGTTGTTGCGCCGGGACCTGCACCCAATTCAAGCACGTCTTCTCCGAGCGGATATCCGCTCAACAGCCAGGGAAGAATGTGGCGCTCTGTAACGGGCCGCCAAAACGAAGACCCGCAGAACCAATTTTCAAAGGCATTCATTTGTTACTGAAGTTTACGCGAATGTCGGATGGCTAGCGAAGCTGCTCATGAATCCTACGCAGAGCGGCGGCGAATTGGTCAGCGTTGTAGGAGGAGGGATTTTCCAGCTGTTGAAAGAGGCCGTTGATGGCAGCGCGAACTTCGGCGGCGTTGGCCGGTTTGGCTTCTTTGCTGTATGCGATATAGAGCGAATCAAGCGCCATGGCGGCCTGTTCCGCGGCGCGCTCATCGGCAAGCGAAATTTCTTCTGCATCTTCCGTAATTTTTTGCATCGCGCCAAGCGCCAGTGCCGAGCTGTACTGCATTCCCCCGAGACGATCCGCCAGTCGCTGTGCAACTGGCGCAGCCGAACCTGCGGCGCTAACTACCGAATTCCGGTCAGGATTCAGCTTGCTCATTTCCGCAGAAACAGTGTTCAGGTTTTTCTCCAGCTCTTGCGCTGTGGACGCATCCACCTGTTGCGCCATCAACCGGAACACAACGAAACGTGATGCATTCCATGCCGGATCGCCGGGGCGGCGGCCCGAGTATCCATGCTCTTGCCGCCAACTGTCTTTTGCAGGACCAAGAGAATGGTGGCAAGCGAAACAGGAAAGCTCGGCGTATTCCGGCCAAACATCTTTTTTGTCGTAGCGTTCGCCTTTCGCGCGCCAGGTGAGCCGCTCCATCGCGGCGCGCAATTGAACTGCTTGGCCGGCGCTCCAATCGCGCACTCCGACCCACGCGGGATCCTCCATGGGTTTGCCGGCTTCCGACTCCAGCGGCTGTTTCCAGTGGCGTGGCATGACCGCGGAAAAGGAATCGAGCTCGAAATATAAATCCGGATGACCAGCAGCAATCATTTCGTGGTCAACGAATTTTTCTTTTGTCCCGAGATGGCATTCGAGGCATTTCTGAGTGCGATGAATCACGTTGCGCGTTTCGTTCATCCCAAGCTGAACGGATTTCTCGTGCGGCCAGCCGGTTGTCGTGTGGGGGCCAAGCCAGCCAGAGGCTGGGCCGTGGCAATTTTCGCAGGAGACCCCTTCCGCGATTTCAAATTTGCGGCCTTGCTGCTCGGGCTTCGTATACAGCGCGTGGCAAACCAAACACTTCGGCGATTCTTCCGCCTTCGCACCCAATTTCAGAATACGCGCCATGCGTTCGCCGACATCACTGGTCAGCGCTTGATAGGCACGGCTGTGCTTGTCTTTCAAAATCCACGTGGAATATTCGGTCTGCAGAATACGGCTACCTGCGACGGGTCGCACGCTCCCGTGACAACTCGTTGCTGCGCAAGAACCCGGCCCAATGTATTTCATCGGTTCTGCGGAAGGAGTCTTCGTCTGAGCCAAAAGGGAGGACGAGAACAGCGTAAAAGAAGCGCAGACCGCCGCAATCATAAGGGGACGTTTGTGCAGAGTGAGCATCCGTCAGGCCGGAAGAGTCCCTTCGTATATAGCTTTGCCCGCCCTCGAAGTCAACGAATACGCGCTGAGTTCGTCAGCTTCTTGCAAATGCAAGGATGACAAGGAAATGTCAATCCCCTTGCCGGCGAAGTGGGCTCCTGGACGCAAATGACAGAAGCTCCATAGTTTTTGCAACATTGATCTTATTGCACCGCATCTCGGCAGGCATTTTGCGTTCGAGACACAACTGCCAGGCTCTTCTGTTTACACACGCCGAATCTCACATTACTATTTGCCTGACTTTTCACTCCACTGCGTCCCGCGCTTGGCTCTTCCGGCGGGCCGCTAATGCGCGAGACGGGGCGCCGTGATCTTCGACGACCTGCGGGCCATTCAGCTGCGCCACGGCTTTCTGCCGAAGGCGGAGCTGGAAGCGTTGTCTGCACGAACCCAGACGCCGCTTTATCAAATTCACAGCGTCGCCAGTTTCTATCCCCATTTTCATCTTGCACTACCGCCACGTGCGGAAATTCGCGTCTGTGCGGACATGAGTTGCCATCTGAATGGGGCCTGCGAATTGCGAGCCGATTTGGAAACGCGCTTTGCCGGCCTGCCAAAGAGTGAGGTGGAAATTCGGGACGTTTCCTGCCTGGGGCGGTGCGACCATGCACCAGCGGTTTCGATCAACGACGCAATTTTTACGGATGTGACCGCGGAACGGGCGGAAACGCTCGCGCGGGTAGCAATTCGCGGCGAAGAATTGCGCGAAGATCATCCGCAGGCGGTAAGAATCGAGTGCGCGTCCGATCCCTACGACAGCCCTGAAAAATACCGCGTTCTGAGGCAGCTGATTATCAGCAAGGATTACGATGAAGTGCTAGCCACCTTGAAAGAATCGGAATTGCGCGGAATGGGCGGCGCTGGATTTCCGACTTCGATGAAGTGGGATCTGGTACGAAAGCAGCCGGTTGCTGAGAAATATATCGTCTGCAATGCGGACGAGAGCGAGCCAGGCACGATTAAGGACCGCTTCATCATGACCCATCTGGCGCACCTGGTCATTGAGGGCATGGCTATTGCGGGCCTTGTGACCGGCGCGAAGCAAGGAATTCTTTACATCCGCCACGAATACCACTTGCAGGAAGAAATTTTGGGAGAAGAAATTCGCCGCTGCTACCGCGCGGGATTGCTGGGCAAGAATCTGCAAGGAACGGGCCTCGACTTCGATTTGAAAGTATTCGTGAGTCCAGGCGGATATATTTGCGGCGAGGAAAGCGCGCTGATTGAAGCAATCGAAGGCCATCGCGCGGAGCCGCGCAACAAACCCCCTTTTCCGGGCGTGAATGGGCTTTATCAGAAGCCGACCGTCATCAACAACGTGGAAACATTTGCAAACGCGCCACAGATTCTGACGCGTGGAATCGACTGGTACAAATCAGCGGGCCACGGCGGTTCTCGCGGATTAAAATTTGTCGGCGTGAGCGGCCATTGCGCAAAGCCGGGGATTTACGAAGTGCCGATGGGCATCCCCATGCGTGAAGTTTTGTTTGATTACGCAGGCGGAGTGCGCGGTGGCCGGCAATTGAAAGCGTTCGCGCCATCTGGTCCATCTTCGGGATATTTGCCGGCTTCCATGGTAGATGTGCGTCTGGATTTCAAAGCGCTTGCGGACGCCGGCTCCATGCTCGGATCCGGCGCAATCGTCGTTTGCGACGACACGACGTGCATGCTGGACATGGCGCTGAACGCAGTGCGCTTTTACCGGAACGAATCGTGCGGCAAGTGCGTTCCCTGCCGGGTTGGCTCGCAAAAAATGGTGGATTTGCTGACGCGCTGGTCGCGGGGCTCGGTGAGCGACTCCCAATATCGCGCCGATTTAGGATTGCTCGACGAACTCTCGCATGCGATGGCACAGGCTTCGATTTGCGGGCTGGGGCAAATCGTTCCGGCGCCTATTCAATCCGTGCTGAAACATTTTCGCGCGGAGGTGGACGCGCATGTTCTGCGCGGGGAATGTCCAAGTGGAATTTGCAAGAGCGCAGCAGCCAGAGCAGGAGAAGCGAATCGAGTGGGAATCAGGCCCTGACGAATGGCAACGAACACAGCACCTCCGGGAATGGTGGACATCACAATTGATGGCGCGCCCGTGCGTGTGGCAGCGGGAACAACTGTTTTTGACGCCGCACGCATGAACGGGATCACTATTCCCACCCTTTGCCATTTGCAGAACGAAACTCCAGTAGGCGTTTGCCGCTTGTGTCTGGTGGATACTGGCGCGCGCGTATTGGCGGCTTCGTGCGTTCGACCAGTCGAACCGGGAATGAAAGTTGTAACGAATTCTGAAAAAGTTTTGAGCGCACGCAAGACTCTGCTCGAACTCTTGATGGCGGACCATCCTTCGCCCTGTGCACGGCAAAAAAACTCCGGCGATTGCGAACTGGAAACTCTGGCACATTCAGCCGGGATTAAAGAACCGCGCTTTGCAAAACGCACGGTTGCGCGAGGCCACGACGACTCTTCCCTTTCCATTGCCGTTGATCACGATGCCTGCATTTTGTGCGACCGCTGCATTCGCGGCTGCGACGAGGTTCGTACGAATTTCGTTTTGGGCCGCATGGGCAAAGGCTATTCCGCAGGAATTGCCTTCGACTTGAATTCGCCAATGGGTGATTCGACCTGCGTTTCATGCGGTGAGTGCATGGTCTCCTGCCCAACTGGCGCTCTAACAAACAAAAGCGTGACGGGCACAGCAATTGCCGAAGGTCCGGGCGCGGAAGGGTTCGAAGCAGAAGAGCTGCTGCAAATCCCCGTCTTCAAAGGCGTTTCAGGAACGTTTTTGGAGTTGAATCGCGGCGCAATCGTGAAGCGCAGGTTCCGCAAAGGTGAACTGATCTGCAAGGAAGGTGATTTCGGTTCAACTGCCTTTTACATTCTGGATGGCAAGGCACGCGTTTCGATTTCGACGCCAATTGCCCACGTAAAGACGGAAGGTGGCGCGAAAGGCTTGTTCAAGCGGCTCACGAGCACCCTGGTAGGTCGTGAGGAAGATGCAAGGTCGGAAGAGGCACGCGACAAAACGATTCCGATTGATGCCGCCGTTGATCTTTCTTACGGCAATCCAGTGGCAGAGCTTGGTCCCGGCGATCTCTTCGGCGAAATGACCTGCATGAATTTCTATCCGCGCTCTGCGACCGTGCACGCGGAAACAGATGTCGTGGCCTACGAAATGTTGCGCAACGTGCTCGACATCATGATGAAAAACAAAACGTTCAAAGCGCAGGTGGACGAAACGTACCGCCGTCGCGCTTTGGAAAATCATCTGCGCGGCGTGCCGATGTTTGCGGATCTGGCGCCAGACTTCATCGAACATTTGAAGGAAACCGTCGAGCTCCAGCGGTTTGCCCCGGGGCAGTCCATCGCGCGGCAAGGCGATCCGGCAGACAGTTTTTACCTTGTGCGCATCGGCTTCGTGAAAATTTCTGAAAACTATCCAGGCGGTGAATTGGTTCTCGCATACCTTTCGCGCGGCGACTACTTCGGCGAAATTGGCCTGCTCGGCGGCGGCGTGCGCACCGCAAACTGCACGGCTCTGGATCACGTGGAAGTTGTGCGCATTCCCGGTGACGATTTTCGCCAAATGGTCGAACGCTTCCCAAGCGTGCGCCATGGCCTCGAACTCGTCGCGGAAGAGCGGCGCTTCGCAAATCAGCAGCGCCTCGAAATGGTGCAGGGCGTGCCTATCGATCAATTCCTTTCGCAGGGATTAATGGAAGCACAAAGCTTGCTTGTGCTCGATTTGCAAAATTGCACGCGCTGCGATGCGTGCGTTAACGCATGCGCCGATGCGCACGACGGCGTCACGCGGCTGGTGCGCGATGGATTGCGCTTCGATCACTATCTGGTCGCAACGAGCTGCCGTCAGTGCCGCGACCCGCTCTGCATGGTTGGCTGCCCAGTCGGCTCCATTCGCCGGCGCAATTCGCTGGAAGTGATTATTGAAGACTGGTGCATCGGCTGCGGCCTCTGCGCGCGCAATTGTCCGTACGGCAACATCAACCTGCATCCCTTCGAAGTCATGGCCGAGGATCCGGATCATCCGGGACGCAAAAAAGCTACCATTAAACAAAAAGCGACCTCTTGCGATTTGTGCACCCATTTGAAGGAGCCGAGCTGCGTCTACGCCTGCCCTCATGACGCCGCCCATCGCGTAGAGCCACGTCAATTCTTCCAGGAAGTAATCCATCGGGGGTGGAAAGTGAAATGAGGCTCGACTCCACCCAGCGCTCGTGGCTTATCATTTCGATTGCGATTTTCATTGTTTGCGTCGCGATTTACATTCCGTATGCGCTCACAGCTCCAAAAGGACCGACTGGTGGAAGCACACTGGGGCTGTTGTTCGGAATTGTTGGCTTCGCGTTCATGTTGTTCGCTGCTGCGCTCGGAGCCAGGAAGCGCGTACCGACCTGGCGGCTTGGCCGTGCACAAGCATGGATGCGCGGGCATTTGTGGCTCGGGTTTCTTGCCTTGCCGCTGATTTTGTTTCACGGCGGATTTCATTTCGGCGGGACGCTGACCTGCGTCTTGATGTGGCTGCTAGTCATCACGGTCGCAAGCGGAGTTTTCGGGGCTGCCCTGCAAAATTATTTGCCCAAAATGATGACGAAAGACGTTCCGCTCGAAACGATTTACGACGAAATTGGCCACGTGCGGCGGTTGCTGCGCGAAGAGGCCGACCACCTAATGGAGTCGCTTTGCGGGCCGCTGGGATTTACGTTCAAGTCAGAAGAAGGGCAACGTGCCGGTGGATTTACCGCAATGCGTACTTTGACATCAGGCACAGTCGCTCTGCGTACTTCCGCCGCAGTGAGCGCCGGCGCTAGCGTTGCCACCGCCGTCGCAGGCGCTCCGGAGATTATCTTGCTCAATGAAGAGCAATCAGCCCCGCTGCGCCGATTTTACACCGTGGAATTGCGCCCTTATCTGGAGGATCCGAAGCGTAGCTTGCGATTGAGTGACGCCGGTCGAGCCAAGAGTTCCTTCGCGGCAATACGAACATTGGTCCCGACTTCGGCGCACCCGACGATTGCTGATCTGGAAGACATTTGCGAAGAGGCACGCCAGCTTTCGCTGCAGGAACGCATGCATCACTGGCTACACAGCTGGCTGCTTGTGCACATTCCGCTTTCGCTCGCGCTGATTTTGCTTGGTGCGTTTCATGCCGTGATGGCATTGCGATATTAGGTGACGATTGGCCCGCATACGCACAACCAAGAAAGTCGCTCAGCGGATCGACCTGAACTATTTCAAAAGGCCGACACCCCTAAAGCGAGCGAAGCTTTGGCTGAGCATCGCCGTCCCCTTCATTGCATTGATTTGGGTCGCGTGGCATTTCGCTGCTCACGATTCGCGAGTCTATTCGAGTGGGCGCTTGAGCAATGCGCACGCGGTCTTCGAGACGCAGTGCGCAGCTTGCCACGTTCAAACGGCAGGCGCCTACTCAGCAAGAGCAGAAAATTCGGCGTGCCTCGCTTGTCATGACGGGCCGGTTCATCATGCAGAGCAGACGCGAACACCAAATTGCGCGGAGTGCCACGTTGAACATCGCGGAAAGATCAAGTTATCGGCGGCAAGCAATCAGAGTTGCGCACAATGTCACGCCGGATTGCAAACACAAAGCGGGAGAACTTCATTCAATTCCGGAATTCGCAGTTTTGAAGATGGTCACCCTGAATTTCGCGCGATTTCGCTGACGAACCATGATCCCGGAACCATCAAGCTGAATCACATGCTGCATATGAAGCCGATTCGAAGCGCCCCGAATGGGCCAAATGTTCAACTGGAATGCGACGACTGCCACCGGCCCGCTCCAAGTGCCGAAAAATCCGCGTGGAAGTATGGTGATGCTAGATATGCTGCGGCCACAGTCTCCTACACGGACGCGGACAACTTTCGAGCAACGGGTCCAGGGGGACTACCGGCGCACAATCCGCCGACCGGCCGGGAATTGATGGCGCCCGTAAAATTTGCAAATGCCTGCGCCGGATGCCACTTGCTGACGTTCGATAAACGGTTTGACGAAGGCGTGCCGCACGATAAGCCGCATATCGTTCATGCGTTTTTGTTACGGAAGTTCTCGGCGTACATTGCGGCGCATCCTTCGGAATTGCACGAAATAGCTGATCCGGCGCGAGACTTGACGGGCAAACCGCTCCCGCCGCGCATGCGGACGCTAACACCTTCGCAATGGATTGATGAAAAAGTTGCCGTCGCGGAAGAACTGCTCTCACACAAAACCTGCGCGCAGTGCCACCAGATGGCAAATCAGAACTTGGCAGATACGGGCATCGCTCGCTGGGCTCCCAAAGCACCGAATTACTTAAGGAGCTCCAGCAGTCAGATGCAAGTGTCTGAGACGGTTCTCGGCATGCTGCCCCACATTCCTGATATTGCACCTGCCAATACGACAGTGCGTTGGCTGCCCCATTCGAAATTCGACCACGAAGCGCACACGGGATTTACCTGCGTGAGTTGCCACGCGAAGGCGCTAACGAGCACAGAGTCTGCCGATGTGCTGATTCCCGGAATTGCCACCTGCAAAACGTGCCATTCACCGGGACCCGATCACGCTGAGTCTCGCTGCTTCGAATGCCACACGTATCACGACTGGTCGCAACGAAAAGATGTAAAGCCCACCTTCACGCTTCCCGCGCTGCAAACGGGAAAGTAGCGCCGCAGGTACATCACCCGCTTTTTTCGATTATTCAAACTTGATGTGAACGAGTTCCGGTTGCGATCCCAGCCGAAGCGGCGGGCCCCAACCTCCCGCTCCGCTTGAAGTGTAGAACTGCGTTGCGCCGAGGCGGCTCAAACCGTACGTAAACTGGCCATAGATGCGTTTCGCGATCAACGTGTAGGGAAAAAACTGCCCAAGGTGCGTATGACCGGCGAGTTGCAGACCAATGCCAGCTTCCTCCGCGATGGCAGGATGATCCGGTGCATGAGTCAACAGAATGCTGGCGCGCGAAGAATCGATTGCAATTTTGGTCAAGACCGAGCGGAAGTGCTCTGCGTGCGTCGCGTGTTCGTAAGGAACGCCAACGAGTTGCAAACCATCGAGCTCGACCTTCTCATTGTGAAGGACGCGAATGCCCGCAGCGCGTACCGCATCCAGAAAATGAGAGACGCCCCCAAAGAGTTCGTGATTGCCGTTAATGAAATGCGAACCGAAAGGTACGCGAAGATGTTTCCACGGCTGCGTGACTTCAAGGGCATTCACATGGGTGCCGTCGAACATGTCTCCAGCAACGAAAACAACGTGCGGATTGAGTGTTGCAATCTTTCTGACGATCCGTTCCGAGAAGCTTCGATGGTGAACGTGGCCGAGGTGAAGGTCCGTTGCGAGTACGGCCGTGCGGCCTCTCCAGGAGTCCGGGAGATTTTCAAGTTTCACTGAGATTCGCTTCGTGCGAACCCAATTGCCGTTGATTACCGCGCAAGCAGAGACAAGTACAGCAGCGCCAAAGGTCGCCAAGGCAATCGTGCGACTACTAATTTGAAAAGCGCCAGCAAGGACAAGCAGATGAACGATCCAAGCAGCAATTGCACCAAGGAAAAGAAAGCTTAAAGTGCCCAGCCAAACAGAAGCGACTCGATAAAACGCTCTAACAAGCGGATTGTTGAATCGAAAGGCGAGCAGCGTAGCAGCTAGAAAACTGAAACAGAGCACGGCGACACCGACAGCCAGGCTGCGTTGGACAGATGGACTCATCGGCCCCCAGAAAAATAGCCAGGTTTCATAAAGGAACCAGTGCACCGCAAGCATGACAATCTGAAAAACGGTGACAAAGACCAAGATGCCGCTCAGCCTCGGAGCGTGCGATCTCCCTTCTCTGCTGCCGTGTCTGTTGGTTGTGATTTGCTCTTCGGCTAAAGGATTGATTGTGGACATTTGCCGTGGTTTAGGTGATCTCGCTCCAATAATTCTGATGCTTCATGTAGTTCAGAGGATATATGAAGCAAAAATGTCTAAGGGTTAGTTGGCACCGTCCCAAATTCACTGGGATCACCAAGCATCTGCAGGTAGTACTGCTCATCAGGGTACGGTCTGTAATATTCGGCCGCTTTTGGAGAGAGTGCAATACTTCTTCCAGGCAGGATTTCCCTTAATGTCCGGGCCCAGATCCGCGAAAGTAAAGTCTTCCACGGCCACACGCGAACATAGTTGAATGAGTTCGATTCCCTTCTTTCTGCTGCTACCATGTTTTGTCGCAGCGGACGCTTCTGGCCGCTGACCCAGTTACTCGAGCGCAATGGCCAGCCCTTCGCAGATTCAGACAGCAAGCCTCTCGCAGAAGTCTCCAAAACCGCCGAACCAGGCGCAAGCAATCTGGCGACTGCTAACCCATTTTGACCGTTCAAAATTGAATCCGACACTTGCGTTGCGCAATACGGCCGGAGTCGCGATTCCGCTCGCCGTGGGATTTGCTCTCGGGATGCCGCGCGGCGGATTGGCCATGGCCAGCGGCGCGCTCAACGTTTCGTATTCCGACGCACATGATCCTTACCCGCAACGAGCGAAGCGCATGCTGGCTTCCACCGTCTGGTGCGCCATTGCGATTTTTCTCGGCGGAATCACGGGGCATCGCAACATCGAAGCAGTATTTGTGGCAACGGCATGGGCCTTCATTGCGGGCATGCTGGTCGCGGTTGGGACAACTGCCGCCGACGTCGGCGTAATCAGCCTTGTGCTTCTGGTTGTCTACGCAGCGCAGCCCCTCACACCACGACAAGCCGCGGAAGCTGGCCTATTGGCTCTTGGTGGCGGACTCTTACAAACGGCACTTTCGATTGCCCTGTGGCCCGTGCGGCGGTTTGATCCGGAGCGGCGTGCTCTTGGAGATCTGTTTCGAGAGCTTGCAGAAATCGCACACAAGCCCCCCGAGGCAGCCAGCGCTCCGCCTGCGACCGCGGCAGCTACTCATGCCCAAGACGCAATTGCCGGACTTGGTACCGACAATTCCGTGGAAAGCTTACGGTTCCGCGCGTTGTTGAGCCAGGCGGAGCGCATACGGTTGAGCCTCATCATGCTTTCGCGGCTGCGGCTGCGATTGCAGCGCGAAAGCGCGGAACACCCTGCGATTGAAGCCGTTGGGCGGTATCTCGAAAACGCATCCGAAGTCCTGCGTGCAATTGGCGAAGCCCTTTTCAATGACAAAAAGATTGGCCTCGGTGCTGACCGTGTGATCCTCGGCGTCGCGCTTACGTATCAAATTCGCGCGCAGCATGGCATGGGGTCGCGCAAGGCGTTTGCCGAGGCGGTCTTGCAAGACATGCAATACCAAATGGATGCGCTCTCCGGTCAGATGCGCGCCGCAATTGACCTCGCAAACAACGCTTCGCCGGAAGGTTCTGAGGAATTTCAAAAGCGTGAGAAACAGCAGCCTCTTTGGTTGTGCTTCAGCAGCAACATCGCCACGCTTCACGCAAACCTGAATTTTCGTTCGACCGTGTTTCGCCACGCCTTGCGGTTGACGCTGGCTGTCGCCGCGGGAGATATGCTCGGGCGCGATTTCGATTGGCGGCGTTCGTATTGGATCCCCATGACGATTGTGCTGGTGCTGAAGCCAGAATTCGCCACCACGTTCAGCCGCGGCGTCCTTCGGATTGGCGGAACGATTCTCGGTTTGCTGCTCGCCACAGCGCTGTTTCATTTTCTGCCTATCCACACCGTGATGGAAATTGTTCTGATTGGCTTGTTCACCTTCCTGGTGCGCTGGGTTGGCCCGGCCAACTATGGAGTCTTTGGCGTGATGATCAGCGCTCTCGTCGTGCTCCTGCTGACGATCAACGGCGTCTCCCCCAAAGAAGTGATTATTGCGCGTGGATTCAACACCGCCATCGGTGGCGTTTTGGCCCTGATTGCCTATCTCGCCTGGCCAACCTGGGAGCGATCACGCGTCGGCGATTCCCTGGCCGCGCTTCTAGCTGCCTATCGCGAATATTTTTCCGTTGTTGCGCGATGGTATGTTGAAAAAGAAACGGCGGATACGCTGGCGATGGAAAAGGCGCGCCAAAACTCGCGCACGGCACGCACGAATCTGGAAAGCTCATTGGAGCGTCTCGCGGCTGAGCCTGGCGTCACTTCCGAGCAGATCAATCGCGTGAGCACCATGCTTGCGAGTTCGCATCGCTTTGCCCACGCAATTATGGCGCTCGAAGCTGGCTTGCCGCTAACTCCGCCGGTTCCGGCCCGGCAAGAATTTCGCGTCTTCACCACGGACGTGGAAAAGACGATCGCGCTGCTGGAAGAAGTTCTAACCGGCGGAAAAGTAGCCGAAAAAAAATTCCCGAACCTTCGCGAGGACCACAATCGGCTGATTGCAGCCGGTGATCCCGAGAAGCAGCGCTATGCGCTCGTAAACATTGAAGCGGACCGCATGACCAACTCTCTGAATACGCTGCGGGAAGAGATCCTGGCTTGGGCACGCATGAGGCGTGGCGCAACCGCCGCGGAGAGCACCACAACAACTGTAGTCAATGTGTAGCGCCTCCTTTCCCCAACCTGTCGCGTGGCTTGCAGTGCTACCATCTCTTCACACCCCTCATAGCCAGGTTTCGGAGGCCCTATGCTGGATTCTCGCCGGTCATTTCTCTCATCGCTCGCCGCAGTCGGCGCACTTGCCCTTCTGCAACAGCAGCCACCGACCCCAATCCGTCCGCGAACCGAACCGTTGCCGGAGCATCCCGAGCCAGGACAGAAGTTGCCAAGCAATTCGCAAACAAGGCCCGGCAAAACCGATGCTTCCGCATTGGTTGCCCACGAAAAGGAGTTGCGTGATGCAACCGACCAACTCCTCATCAAAGTCCAGGAATTTCGCTCACAGCTGGATGGAACCCATACTGCGAACGTTTTTTCCGTGAACATGTACAAACAAACGGAAGAGATTGAAAAGCTTGCAAAGCTCTTGCGAACAAAAGCAAAACCATAAAGAAAAAGGCGCCGCAAAAATCGCAGCGCCTCTTGAAAGTGATCGGTTTGCGTTATTGAGCTTGGGCGGCCACCGGTGCTGATACCGAAGCGACTGGCGCCTCGACCGTGATAAGCTCCGGCGATTCCTGAATGAGCAGTTGATCGGTGCGCGACTTGCCCCATTCGCGCAACATCAAGCCGTAAGTGGCAAATTCGCGGCGAATACGTGCAGAATCCCAGCGGAGAACGTCTTCCATCACTGGAACCAGCGCGCTCATCGCGTTGTCGCTCAGCACTGTCCGCTTTGCAACGCGCGTGATGGACTCCGCTTCGCTCACGGCGATAGTGAGGCCGTCATACGAATTGACGTGCATCATCACGGGCAAGTCTGAACTACCATCACCCATGTAAATGATGTGGTCGTGGCTGATGCCAAGCTGCGCGCGAATCTCTTCAAGAGCCGTAATCTTGCCCCATCCGGCCGAAGCGCGAACGATAGCCTTCACTTCCCCGTTCGACGGTTCGTAGTAAAACCGCGTCCCGAAAATGTGATCCGGCGGGACGATTCCTTCCAGCGCCGACTCGATAATTTCCTGTGGAGCCGCGGATATCACGTAGAACGAAAACTTGTAGCCTTCCGCAAGATTGTCGAGCGCTTTCGCAAACTGGCTCACGTTATGCTTCAAACGAATGCGCTTGCCCGTTTCCACGAGGTGTTCGCGGCGAACGCGGCGAAACTCCGGATCGTGCAGAATCAAATACGACAACTCCGCGCCCTGCTGCACGAGATTGATTTGCGAAAGTCCCTTCACCCGGTCGTGGAAATTCGTGATGCCGATGAGTTCGGCAAGGACCACGCCCGAATCGTTGAAGCTGAGCGTCTGGTCAAAGTCGCTGGCTAATAGATGCTGGTTTGACATACGGTTATCCCTTTCCAAAATACGGCTCGCTCTCGCGAGCTAAAGGCCTCCCTCTGATGGCCCAATTCCTTCCCATGAATACACCTTACCTGCGTTCTCTAGGGGAGTCCCAACAAATTATTTTAATCATTTACATGCAGGGAACGTGAATCGGTTTTGTTCACTCCATTAGATGCGGGAGGCGCGCAAAAGGTTAAAGACAAAGAAGTTGCGCTCTATAACGTTAACTTTTTTCAGTTTGAGACTGTGCTTCTGTACCGAAGTACAGGCGAAATATAAGCGAATACGCTTTTTGTTTGCTGGGTGAAGATTTATTTACCTACTAATCGCCAACGGAAAAGGCGATTCAACCAGGAGATTGTCCCAGTTTTTCCATCGCCTTCAAGAGCTTCATCTGTGACGGTATACGGCTCATTCGTGCCTTTATGCAAATAAAGAGCTCGCGCTTCGTCGCGGTTCAGCGGACGCGCGCCTCGTCTCCCGAACACCGCGAGCTGATTTCCTGACTCATCCACCGCACGATCCCGGTCAATTCCCTTCGAAATCGAGAGCGCCGGGCCTCGCGTATGCGCCGTCGCTATTAATTTTGGAGTCGGGCGCGGGCTAAAGCCGGAAAAGTGCGCGGGATCATCCCACGGCGAGAGAATCTGCAGCACACGCAATCCATTTTTCCCATCGGCAACAAATGCGAAGGCGCTTGCCGCAACCATTCCGATTTTCACGTCATTGACGTCGTTGAGTCTTCCTTCTGCCGTGTACATTTGATCGAGCTTTGGTGCCTCTGGATTTTCTACATCCACGATTGCAATGCCGTTCTTTCCCGCGGAAACGTAGGCGTACGTCCGGGCAACGTAGACGTTACGCGCGTCATCGATGGCGATCTTCGACGATTCAACAGGCTTCGGCTGCGCGAGGTCAGTAACGTTCAGAGTTTTGAGCCCGTCGCGATCCACAACAAACGCATACCTGAATTGCACCGCAACGCCGCGAGGCTCATTCAAAAACGGCGCGCCAATCGTCGCAGTCACTTTTGGCGTGAGCGGATTGTCCAGGTCCACCACAACGAGATTCTTTTCCGTGACTATATACGCATAAGTCCCCGCAATCGTTATCCGCCTCGCACCTGTCAGAACCCCTTTCGGATTGAACGCAAGCGCCCGCTTCAAGAAATTGTTATTCGGATTGCCATCGAGCAGCGTCCCAACGCCCGGCATCTTTGCCTTCAAATTCGGATCGCCAATGACAACAAGTCCTTCTTCCGCGTCCGCCACATAAAGAAATCCGTAAATCAAATGAATCGGTTGCTCTTCGTTTTCTGGAAGTTGTTTTCTTAAAGGATCAACGCCCAGCGTCGTCGGCGACGCCACTGCCTGCGCATTCTTCGTTGGCACATAGAACCGCTGACCGAGCGGCGAAACCGGCGCCGTCGTGATTCGCTCGGAGAACCCCTTGTTGTCTATATTCGCGATATCGAAAACACGTAAGCCGCCTTTGCCCATCGCCGCGTACGCATACTCCCCTCGCGCCTGAATATCCAAAATGTTGCCGTCGTGTTCGTAAAAAGTATCAAGCTCCCGTTTATGCCGAACGAATTTCTTGTAATCATCTGGATACGCGATGCGATGCAAATCGCTGCCGTAAATCGCTTCCGGTTCGTCGTGCTCCGCAACAGCAATCGCTTCGAATCCCTTCCTTCCCGTCGCCACGTAAACGTACCGCCCCATAAAATTCATGAAGTTCGTGCCTTGCAACAAAAGCTGTGCCATCCACGCATTGTTGTCATTCTGCCGAGACACATGGCAGTCGCTGCACTGTTTCGTTTCTTTCGCGCGAACTGTATGCGGCACAAATGTCGAATACGCTTGGCCGGAAAAGCCTGGGGCGGAAATCGTCTGCTGCGTGTAATAGAGCCATTCGCGATTCGCGTTTTGCGAACTCACCAGAATCGCGCAGCTCGACCGCGCCGGAGCAATCCGATGACCTGTAACCGTACCATCCACACCAAGCATGTAAATGTCGTCGCGCAACACCTGAAAGTTGTAGCTCGTGTAATTTCGCGTCATCAGCCCTTCGTTGTGAAGCATCGGCCGGCGAACATTCGCCGTCATCTGCAAATGGCATCCGAAGCAAGTCGGCGTCCACGATGTGTGGCAGGAGTAGCACGTCATGCTCGCATTGCCGTGCGCAAGATGCGTTTCATCCTGCGGCGCTTGCGACAAAACCGTTCCGTCCTTGCCCATCAATTTCGCGCGCAGCGATTTCGGATTGAAGTGCACGCTTCCCGGGGTGATCGTGTCCACCGTCTGCACAATCTCCCACTCTTTGTTTTGATCCGTCATCGACCGTTGAAATATCTTTCCGTCGCGATTTTCGAATCGTCGCAATCCCCATGGCGTGCGCAACGCGTCCAGACGATGGCCCCTTGGCCAAGCCGGCAAAGCAGGATCAGGGGCAGCAGGGCCTGAAGTAATCAACGTCGCTTTTTTATTGATCGTCCCGTGACAATCTACACAATCAATTTCCACCGCCGCTCTTGGCTCGCCGTAAATTTTCCCGTTGCCATGATTGTCCTGATTGAAATGGCAATCCGTGCAATGCATTCCCTTTTCTAAATGAATATCTGCAAGGTGCACCGCCTTGCCGAAGCGCTCGGGGTCATCAAACGGAATAATCTTGTCGTCTTTGTCGAGCCAATTCCCTTTTCGATCGTGCTTATAGACGCCGCGGAAAACCCAGCCGTGTCCGTGAAAATCGGCGAACTGCGTCGTCTTAAGTTGTTTGTTAAATTCAGGCGTCCCAACTTCCGCAAGAAATTTCGGATCGCGCCACAGCCCACGCGCCGCAGCCGCTTCCGGATTTCGCAGGGCTACTTGAAACCGCTCCTCTTCGCTCGGATTGTGCTGCTCCTTCGGATACATCGTTTCGCCGTCAATTTCATTGTCCCACCACGTCAGTCCAAAATAAGTCGTCAGCATGTTCGTGCCCGGATGCAGGTGGCAAACCATGCACTGGCTCGATGGGATCGACCGCGTGAAAACGTGCTTTATGGGATGGCCCGATTCATTCTTCGGAATCGTCTGATCGATGGATGCGGAATGGCCGAGATTTCCAAACCCCGCATACTGCGCCGAGTGCGCCGGATCGCGATCATTCGCATAAATCACATGGCACGCCGTGCAGCCGCTAGCGCGATAATCGCCCGGATGATCATTCGTTCCAGGCAAGGACATCACTGGGTCAACCAGACGCGTTTTCTGCAAGCCAAGAAATACGGGATCGGTGCGCAACTCCGTTCCGAAGCCTCGATCGCTCAACTTGTCATCGGGCTTGCCGGGCTGTTCGTCTTTCTTCGGATTTCCTATCTCACCCTTTCTCTCGCCGCCACGCTCAAAAACGCGCAGCACATTGCCCGGTTGCGAAGTTTCCCAACGTAACAGCGGCTGAAGCTCCGGCAGAATTCCTTTTGCGCGTGTCTCTTCCGCTGTCGGCGGTGGGATCGTCTTGAGCGAACGTGGCTTCCCATCGCGATCGTAGCTTTCGCCAAAGCGCGTATTCTTCGCCGGATAGCCGCCGTTGTTGTAAAGCGCGGCTCCCCAAAGCATGCCCGTATGCGTCATCATGCTATTCGAAACGGCTCGCGCCTCGGCAGCATGGCATCCCGCCGCCCCACAAGTTTCCGGCGCGACACGCAAATCACCAGGATTCACGAACTTCACATATTCAGCCGGTTCCTTCAGCCACTTTGCAAAAACAATCTCCGGAACCGCGCTGCGATCCCTGAAGACTGGATCGCGCGGTTGAACGTGGGCCTTTTCTTTCGCAGATTTGTATTCTCCGGAATTGGCATTCACTCCGCCCGCAACGGCAACCGAAGGATTTCCTCCGTGACAATCCGTGCAACCGAGCCGCACCGTTTTCGTCGGATGCATCGTCGGCTCATCCGTTTGACCATGGCATGAGATACATCCGGCTGATTTCGCCTCCGCTTGCTCTTCCGTCTGTCCGCGCAACGGAGAGACTTCGTCAGGTTTTTGCGCCGCAGAAAAATTGCGAACGGTGGCAAACACACAAACGCCACACAATAGAAACGATGCGAGCAGCGGAATTCGTGCGCGGCCCCTCATCAGAACGTGAACCTCACCGAGGTAAACAACGAGAAGAGTGTGTGTCCGCCATAGATATCGCGAAATCCGTTGTCCGGAGTAAGCGCCGATGCGCCTCCAATGATAACGATGTTCTCGGAAAGGGGCGGCCGGTACGTGACCCCAACGCCATAGTCCGTACCGATGCCATGCCGAATCGGCGCCTGCTCAAGGATGAATTCGAGCGGCTCGGTGCGCATGAATCGCAGGTAGTTTACGTTCGCAAACGCGCGGAGCTTGGGTGTCAAATCGAAATCCGCGCCGGCGTTCACCAGAAAAATTCCCGGGTTGACAAAATTCGCCTGGCCTTCCTCTTTGTTTGACCGCAACGAAGGCAACAGACTGCCCGGTGGCGTAAGCGAAACTCCGGAACCGGTCAGTCGAATCTGCTCGCGGTTCCAGAAGCTGAAAAGCCCGCCCGCAAACGACGGCAAATCCAGAATCGAATCGAAGCCACGCGCTCGATTGTCGCGAACGTTCGCATCGCCCGAAGCATAAAACCCGGAAACCCGGTAACGAATCCAGTTGCGATCGTAAGAAACTTCTGCTGCAGCCATCTGCGCGTTGACGGTGACAGGTTTTCCTGCAATCGGATTGAACGTATCCTCACCCACCGCTTGAAAAAACGCGTGCGTCAGATTGATGCGCTTGATGTGCCCATTCCCGAGCCAGCCGAAATAGCCGACGCGAATTCCATGCAGAATCGCGCCCGCCCCAGGATTCTGATTGATCACATTCCCCACCGGAGAAGGTCGCACCAGAAATCCGTTGTCGTCATAGTGCAGTCCGCCGTCATCTTTGTTCCAAGCGACAAGAAATTCCGCCGTATAACCTGGGAAAAAGAAATCCTGCAAATACGTATTGCCAAGCAAAACCTGCTGGCTGCGCCGTTCGAATGTGTTCAGGCCGCTGTTTGTGTTTTTCTCGAGGAAATCGAAGTAGGCAACGTTGTATTCGATTTTGTCGTTGTGCAGATTGCCAAAGATACGAATCCCGGGCTGCTCGTCCTGAAAAAGAAATCCACGAAAGTCGGCGTTGAACTCCTGAATGCCTGCGCGAATCGAAACGAAATCGTAGTTGGAGCTGAGATCGCGAATCTTGTACTCGACAAACGCTTCCTGCAAGCCCACATGCGTATCGAAACGATTCGTTCCGTCAAGCGGACTCGGGCCGACAATCCCCAGTTCGCGTACCTTCAAATTGTTCAGGCTGATTTCTGGTGTGATCCGAATTCTCCAGTCCACCGGCTTGAACGACGCATCACCATGAAAAAGATCAAAGCTCACTCGAAATGTTTGGTCCAGAAAAGCCTGTTCCCCTCGCCCGAAAAACTCCGGGCTGCCGGCATTTGCTGTGCTCACATTGCTTGGCGATGGTACGCGGCGTCCATCAAAAAAAGTCTCTGAAGTCGCTGTCAAATTCAGAAAAGTCTGCTGGCCAAGAAAACTGGGCCAGATCGGCTCGTCGCCCTTGAATTTGTTGCGATTGAACGGGTCATACCACCTCGGCTTGGTGTAAAGATACTCGCCTTTCGCATCGTAACGCCGGTACTCCGGCTGCTGCAGTTGCCAGCGATCGGGCACTTTATTGTAAACATCCGCAATCGGCGGAAGAACTTCCGAAGCGGGATTCAAAACGTATGCGGGATCGGAGTCGAGTCGGTGCCGAAACTCTCTATAAGTACCGAAGGACTCTTCGCCCGTGGCGGAAAGCGCAGGGCCAAGTTCCGGTTGGCGCGGCAAACGCGAACGCGCTTCAATGGCAGCCACAGTTACAAGAGAAATCTCTAGCGTAACAACCTCGTTCGACTGAAACGCCAGGTCTGAAATGACGAATGGTCCGTAATCACGCGCCGAAACGCGAAGTTCATAGTGTCCCGGCGTAATCGGAAAAATTCGGAACACTCCTTCGCCGGAAGCTGTGCCGGAAATGGCCTCTCCCGTTTGCAGATCCCGGAGCGTTAGCACAGCGCCAGGAATGGGAATCGTAATGTTAGAAAATCCGGAGTCGCGCACAATCCCATCGAGCGCCGCGGTATTTTGCACCTGCTGTCGTGGAATCCGAACGGTTTGAGCAGAAGTTACCGCGGATTTCTGCGCGGACGGTTGCTGACCCGCAGATTGCCGAGCGCAAACAGGATTGAATCCCCCAAGGAAAAAACAGGCCGCGGCGGCAGCCAGGGCTGCTGCTCGCAAAGCGGGTCGGGGAGGCCGCAGGGGTCTGATGCTCATGCGCTTGAACCGGATTTGCCCGGTGCTAAGTCAGGAATCGCACTCTAGCTAACAATATCGGCACCGGATGGGCAACGGTTTTCGCGGCCTTGTGGCGACATCTTATTACTGCAAAACCTTTGTTCCTGTTTCGCGCAAGAGTGAAAGCAAATCATTGAGTCGCACCGCGCGACTGTGTTACGAACTTTATATCATTTGCCATGGCATCCGTCCCCAGACTCCGCAAGGCTGTCGCGTCCACTACCGTGCTCACCCGGCGGAGAAGAGTGCTTACCGTTGGAATTGTCCTGACGCTTGGAATTGCAGGCGCGCTGGCCTATTTGCTAGCGGGATGTGGAGGAGGAAGCACCGCAACCCTGCCTCCACCGCCACCGCCCGTGACATTTCAAGCGCTCACTGCGGCCGAAGTCACTTCAATCGTCACTTCTGCAGCCTCTTCAGTTTCGACCGATTCACTCGTTATCGCCGTTGTGGATCGCCAGGGCAAAGTGCTCGGTCTTTTTCACAAAGCAGGCGCTCCGCTCGGGGCCCTTTCGCTCGGAAATTTTTCCTCGATGGAAAATGCAGATGACGTTGCGGTGCAACTAGCGCGTACCGGCGCGTTCTTCAGCAACAATCAGGCGCCGCTCACTTCTCGCACGGTGCGCTTCATCAGCGGAATTCATTTGCCGCCTGGAGTTCAGAATCAGCCTCCCGCGGATTTGTACGGAATCGAAAATACGAATCGCGGTTGCACTCTCTCCGCCGAATTGCAAACCCATGGTTATTTGCCTTCGCTTCCCATAAGCGGAACAAAGCCGCTCGGAATCATGACCGGGAAAAAAGATACGAACGATTCCGATCCTACCGTCGTTAACCCTGGCGGAATTCCCATCTACCGTGGAAATGTTCTTGTCGGAGGAATCGGCGTCACCGGCGGAACGATGGACGTGGACGAATACGCCGCTTTCGCCGGCGCTACTTCGAACGGATTCGGCAGCTTTTTCAGTAATCTGCCGCCGCCTGGCGCCGTGTTTTTGGGTGGAGTCGTGTTACCGGCGGTAATCAACACTTCGCCGCCCGGTGGAATTGGCACCGGAACGGCTGTAGGCGGAACCTGGGTCGTAGCAGCAACCAACGGAACTGGCACGCCGGAATTCGGAGACTTGGTCGTGCCGAAAGCCGGACCGGTCGGCGGACTTTCAGCAGCGGACGTAAAAGGAATTCTCGACAACGCTGAAAATGAGGCAAAGCTGACGCGCGCCGCAATTCGGTTGCCCGATGGCTCTCGCGCACGCATGGTGATCGCCGTTGCCGACTTGGACGGCACAATTATCGGGTTGCGACGCATGGACGATTCCACCGTATTCAGCATTGACGTTGCCGCGACCAAAGCGCGCAACATGGTCTTCTTCAACAGCAATGCGCGGTCCGCTGCCGATCTGAACGGCGTGCCGCTTGGAACTGCCGTCACAAACCGCACCATCAGCTTCGGTTCGCAGCCACTCTTTCCTCCGGGAATTGACGATTCCACAATTTCGCCAGGGCCTTTTTTCAATTTGTATTTGAACGACACCGCGAATCCGTGTTCGCAAGGGCTTGGTAGCGGACTGCCCAGCGGTAACAACAGCGGTATCGTGTTTTTCCCCGGCAGTGCAGGGCTGTACAAAAATGGCGCGCTCGTTGGCGGACTTGGCGTCAGCGGCGACGGCGTCGACCAGGACGATTTCGTCACCAACGCCGGAACAAAAGGCTTTGAAGCGCCTGACGCAATTCGCGCTGACCAAATCTCAATCGAAGGCGTTCGCCTTCCCTACTTTAAATTTCCACGAAATCCAACGAGCTAAATTTCACTTAGCGGAAGATGGGTCCGCGGAAGTTGCAACGTTGAGATCCAGATTGTATTTGTGCGCTGTGTCCAACGCGGCGTAGCAATTTCCGTCTTTTGCGTAGCCACGGCAGTGGCGCGCTGTTTCCTTGTCGCGCGGCGAACGGACGAATTGCCAAACCTGTGCGTACGAAATTCCACTCTTTGCCGGATCCATAGGCACCTGCGCCGTCGTGCAACCTGGCGAAGGCGGGCAGGAATCAATGAAAACCCAGTAGACTAGCTCAGCGGGCTTGATTTGATCACGAATGAAATCCGCAGTGATTAGCTTAAGACCCTCGCCTTCATCAACCGGAATTCCAGAGCAATAGACCCCGGCACGAAAACCGGCCTGTGCAAGCCCTAATATCCAGAACTTCAAATACGTTTTGAATATGGATTTAAGTCTGCCGCCTTCTTCAATGTCCAGAAAGATGATAGTGCCATGCGGAAACCCCTCACGCTCGGCCGCGGCGATCGCCGCGTCAACATCATTAGCAACGCGCCTGAGCGTATCCGGCTCGAAGTGCAATTCGTCAGACGTCGGTCCATTGAAAAGCGGGAGAAAACCGTAACCGAGTGAGCGGAGGAATTCGCGTTTGCCAGACCAGGAATTGGATTTGGTTTGCGGCGGATTTCCGAGCCAGTAGCTGGTAAAAGAAAAATCTTTGCGCAGAAGTTTCATGGCATCATCGCCGGGGTAATCGTTGCGATCGAAGCCAAGAAAATATTTCTGCTGCGAAGTTTGCGCGTAAGTAGCTCCAGAGAAAAATAGCAAGATGCTTGCAATCACCAGAGCGCGCATGAACTAATTCTACCCTTCGCGGAGTTTGTGGCCGGAAAGATTGCCGAGGCCATCGTACGCGGCGTACTTGTACATTTCACTCAGCGTCGGATAGTTGAACACCTGGTCGATAAATTCGTTGATGGTGAGGCCATTGTCGAGAACCATCATTCCGATGTGCACGAGCTCCGTGGCCGTCTCGCCGATGATGCTGAGCCCCAGAAGTTTTTTGTCCTCGGGAGAAAAAATAATTTTTAGCAAGCCGCTAGTATCGCCGCAGATGTGGCCGCGAGCGTTGTTTGCGTAGTGTGCTCGGCCAACGCAGTAATCAATTTTCTTTTCCTTGCACGAATCTTCCGTTTCGCCGGCAGCGGAAATTTCTGGAATCGTATAAATCCCCATGGGGAGCATGGATGCGACGCGCTGTTTGTACTGGAAGCCGAATGCGTGGCAAACGGCGACACGGCCTTGTTCCATGGAAGTGGAAGCAAGCGCCGGGAATCCAATGACATCGCCCGCAGCATAAATGTTCGGCACAACAGTCCGGTAATTTTCATCCACAGCGATGTACCCGCGATCATTTACAGCGAGCCCCGCCTTTTCCAACGCAAGACCGTCCACGGCAGCGCGGCGTCCTGCTGCAAAAAGCGCGGCTTCCGTCTCCAGGACTTTTCCCGATTTCATCGTTAGCCTTGCGCCGCTCGCTGAGTTTTCCACTTTCACTGGCCGCTCGTTGAACCAGAAATTCATTCCCAGCTCTTTCAGCCGATCCCGCAAACAATCGGAGATCTCGGAATCGAGGAATGGGAGGAGGCGGTCGCGGCCATCCACCAAAGTCACTTTCACGCCAAGGGCCATGAAGATGGAGGCGTATTCGCAGCCGATGACGCCGCCGCCGATCACAGCGAGCGATTTCGGGATGCGCTCCATCTGCAAGAACGTGTCCGAATCGAACGTGTGAATGTCGTCGAAGGATATTTCCGCGGGGCGATTTGGTCTCGATCCTGTCGAGATGAGAATGATTTCGCCTTTGAGTTTTCTGCCATCGACGGAAACCGTGTGCGCGTCTTCAAATGCAGCTTGTCCCCGAATAAATTCGATTTTGTGCAGCTCGAGATTTTTCAGGATGCGTTTGCGTTCCATTTCCACGACTTCGCGCTCATGATGCATAAAATCGTGCACGGTAAGATTTTCTTTGAGCGAATAATCAATTCCGTAGAGCCCCCTCTGGCCCAGACCCGAGAAGTACAAGGCAGATTCGCGGAGAGTTTTGCTGGGGACGGTGCCGGTGTTGATGCAGCTGCCGCCGGGGTTGGGAGCGCGCTCGATGACGGCGACGCGCTTGCCGAAATAGGCGGCTTGCGCGCCGGCTTTCTCGCCGGCAGGGCCGCAGCCAATGACGATCAGGTCAAACTGGTCGTTCTGGGACATGGAACGCCTCACACACGAAAGAGAAATGGGTTCAGGCGAAGTTACCACAGGAATTGCGGTGGATGCGGTGCTTCGCGCGAAGAGGAACCAGCGAGTTACTGGCGCTTGTAATTGCCGGAAGCCGGCCTGGGCGCGAAGAGCCGTATGGATTTACTGCTTTGCTTGAGGCGCGCAGCCCGCACAAACGTGGAAGTGGCCCGCATCGACCGTGGAATCGATAAATTCCTCCGGGTTGGACCAATTCGAAATTTCGCGAAGCTGACGGCCATCCCAACTGCGGAGACGGATCAAGTCGTTCTTGGCAAGATTGGCGAACTCCTGGCGAACTTGACGCTCTGGCAAGCAATAGTAAGAAGCCAGCTGCGAAACACGGAAACAAACGCTGTGATCATTCAGTCTGGTGAGCCGCAGGACTTCCTTGCGAAGGTCGTTTACGGAATTCATAACTGCTCCTAAGTCTTTATTGCGGGGAGAGGATGCTACGCCTCGGGGCTGCTAATGTCGAGTAGCAATTGTCACATTAGGGTGTTGGGAAATCGTCGGAGCAGCAAACAATGGTGCCCGGGGTGGGAGTCGAACTAAGTATAAAACTTCCAAGTCCAATGGTTTGAACGGCGTTGCACCCCACCAAGGGCTAAATCGTACAGCAAGAGTACAGAAACAGCGATCACGATCTTTCCTGTCCTCGGAGCTTTCCAAGATACTTAACTTTTGTGCTTCCCCACAGGCCTAGGTGACTTTGAAAGTGAATTGGAGTAGAAAGAGGCGTCGGTAGGGGCGGTGGGTAAAAAATCTAACCCAAAGCCCTGTAAGCGACGGCGTTGCAACCGCTCCTACCGAAGCAAACGGCCATCCCTCGTCCCACGTTTTGGCATCTGATAAACTATGTCCATGGTGAATGCAAAGAAAGACCTGCGCTTGTTCCTTACTTTTCTCAATGGCCTCGAGACCGTAAAAGTTGTCGCACCCCGCCACCCGGCTGGACCGGAGCTCTGCGTCATGGGCGTCGTCAAGGGGAAGAGAGAGCTTCTGGACTTATTCGAAACCGCTGCCGTGGACAACGTGATTGTGTGTTCTGGTGAAGTGTTCCGTATGCCGACCTTCGCCGCGTACGAGAGAACGCCAAAATCAATTATCCAAGACTTGGAAAGGCACTTCGAATTGGCACACGAAATTCCGATGAAGATCCTCATGGGGGAAGAACTGACGCCAAACGAAGAGGCATTCATACCTCTTATCTCCTTGCATGTTGCGGCTAGTTCGGTGGACGGCATTGAAGGTCTTAAGTGCGTTCACGATTGGTTCGAATCAAAGAAGTTATCCGCCTCCGCTGTCTCCGCGTAGAAGCAATACAATTCACAACGGATTGCCGCTCCAGTCTTCGCCTGCTTTTCCGTCTTTTGCGCTCGTGCTAGATTGAGCTAAGCGGGAAAATTTTGCCAACCCCATGGAAGGCCCCTATGAACGTGAAGGTCGCGAATCCGTACTCGACCAAACTAATGGTCGCTCATGCAAGCAAACTCAGCGAAAAAGTTCAGTTGCTTGTAAGCAATGACCGTCAGCATGTCACGAAAACACATCGCGACGTGCTTGCGTTGGCCTATTGGACAATCCTATTCGAATACCACCACGGTATTTTAACTTTGGTCCGAAACGCCAATCCAACCTCGGCGTTCGCTTTGCTCCGCGTATTCGTGGAGGCGTTCTTGAAACTGTTCCTTGTGATTTGTGGCACAGACAGACAAGTCCAAGCAATTTGGGAAGGGACCTACAATACGGACTTCGCGGCCGTCGGAGCGCAAATCGACGAAAAGCTCGGCAAGCAACCACTCTTCGGTCCAAGGCTAAAGGACCAAGTCAAAACCCTGCACGGATTCACTCACAGCGGATTCGAGCAACTTGTAAAACAGCTCACAAAACTTCCTGATGGAAGCCGGGACGTTGCTCCCAACTACTCTGACGAGAACATTCGTCATCTCGTCCAAGAAACCATGCCGGTCATTTTCTTGGCTGGCGCATTTTTGACCGAGTTCTTGAACTATCCGGACGAAAACAAAATCGTAGTAGAGATGTTCAACGACTACCTAAACACTCAAGTTTTGTCTTTGAAGCTCGATGAGATGGTCGCACAATCTCAAAGCGAATAACCGCAGAGCGTGTAGTCGATTCTTCGCTTAACCCGTCTCTTTCCAGTCCAAAACCGGGAACGGATCTTTTCGTCCAACGTGGCGGTACCAGTTCCTAGCAATTCTCTCAGCCCTACCCTTTGCATCATCAAAATCGTCGGCCCATTCGCGGTTTGAAAACCATCTCTTGGTCTTGGCATCGAAGACAGAAGCGCCGGGTCCCATGGAACTATGCGTGGCAAAAAGGACCAAATGAATGTCCTCGCCAATCTTCACTTCAGCGCGAAAACCTTGTCCTTCCCTTGGGAATAGGACGGCGTTGCTTTCAGCCATGCTTATACCTCCTTTATTACTTATACGAATCCATCATCAGCATACGCCAAATCTTCGGACGCCTGAATGGTGAGGCTGGCAGCCCAACCTTCTCGTACTCTTGAACGCCCGCCGGGCGCTGGTAGGGTCGGACGTGTAAGGGATAGTCAAGGGAAGGAGATCTGAAATGGCCAAGAAACCAGCGAAGTCCGGCAAGCAGGTTTACGCCGAAAGGAAGGCTGTAGGAGTTTGCGTTAGTTGCGCGGCGTTCAAAGCAGACAAGAACTGTGTGGAATGTCCTGTCTGTAAGGCGATGGCAAAGGCATACACAGAATGCAAGAAAGCGAAGCGAGCTTGGAACAGAAAGAACTTCTTCCGGTCGCGGGCAGGTAAAGCGGCGCTGAAAGTGGCCGTCGAGGTCGCGAAGTGAACAAACTGGAACCAGTTGCGGTAGAACGTCAAATCATCACTCGCACCGCAACGATCGTTCGCACGATTGTTGCCGGGAAATACATTTTCATAGAGAGCAGAGAGGTCAAACAAGTCAGCAGCAAGCAGTAGTTCTTACGGGCCGCTCAGAAAGTGGGCGGCTCGACCTATCTCAAAGCATCACTGGCAATCCCAACAAATTGTTAGACGGCCTCGCCAGTCCAAGTTTCTGCGGCAGGGTCAGGGTCAGGGATATAGCGTGCCAATTTCTTGAGTTCGCGCAGTCGATCATCCAGTTCCAGCTTTTGTTGAGCGTAGAGAGGATCATCAGCCGGCGGGACTTGGATTCCGTGAGAAATATGAGCGTGACCGCAATAGACGATTCGGGAGTCAGTGACCTGTGAGTTCGAATCTCTTATCGCTTTTGCCTCGATGACCGCCAAGCCCTTGTACTTAATGTTGGGGTTGCCCGGAGTGATCTGCAATGCGCGCCTCTTGCACTCATCGGAACCCATGTGCGTATGCCTCATTACAGAGACATCATCATGCGGTTCAAAAAAAGCATTCTTGCGCAGGGTCTTTTTATCTACTTGGCTGCTGAATATGGCCCTGACGATCTTTTCTTCATTCGCAATTTCAATTGGAATGTCACACATCAGCGGCAAGGAATCTCACATTGACGAATGCAGGTTCCGAAGGTTTTGGAAACAAAATGCCTTGTACAAACGCCCCCAGGAAAGACATAACTTTGTCAGCATCTCCATCGGACAAGATTGCACGGCCCGTATTGGGTTTTACGTAAAAGCTGTACCGATTCTTGCCAATTTCCAACTGGCCAATCCCACGGTCAGTTTCCCATTCGAACGACCACGTCCCATTCGGATTTGGAACCACGGCCGGAGAAGGAGTGGTGTTAGCGAATAGGCGGAGAGCAGCGATTGCGTTTCTTTTTGCCTCCCCGCTTATCGGCAGTGCACCGTACCCATCCCAATTCGGTTCCGAATAGGCCGACTCGTCTAACGGCCTTCGCGCAGATTCCGTTTCCGCAAAAGTCTGGAGACGAGCACTAGTGCACGGATTCAACCAAGAAACTTTCAGAGGGTCTTGGGGGATCGCGGTAAATTGCAGATTGAGTTGGCTAACCCTGCTCATTGATTTTCGGCCTTCTCTGGTTCCATCAGATGCTCAATCGGCGCTGTGAACGTCAGGAACGTCTTCTTTATAACGTCATGCGCCGTATTGAACATAGCTATTATGTTATCAAATTTCGGCTCGATAGGTGCCGTTGAGGTAAAGATGGTGTCCAATACAACTCCTGACTGCTGGTTATTGGCCTTACCATCCCCCACACTCACACTCAGCGTCCCGGCTTCGACGGGTACGACGAATTTCAGAAACACACTCCTGAGTTCCTGCGGTGCCGCAACCTTCGTCAATGCGCTGGGAGGATTTACGCTGAAACCCATGACGTCTGCTATGAATTTGTCCATACTGCGACCGCCGAGTAGTTCTTCTCCAAAAAAATCCAAGTAGCGGAGTGTCAGTTGTGTGAACGGCGACTGCTCTTGCCCATCGCCTCGAGTTTTTAACAAAGCCTCGACGCCCTTCTTTACCTCAGGCAGGAAGTTGTCCCATGACCGGTATGGCGGAACGGCGTGGACAGAGAAAATACTTGAGCCTGCTTGATACAGGACGGACTTCTTCACTGCATCGTCGCTCCTATACCGAATTGCTGGTTGGCCAAAAACAATCGGGAATCCCGGCGGAACAAGTCGTTCCGAACGTTGGAAACCAGATTGATACAATTCGCCGCCAAGGCGCATGAAAAATTCTTCAACCTTCGCATCATTCGTGAACAAAACCTGAACAGTACCGGCTTGCTGTGGTGTTATTCCGGCGGGGATCCAGCGAAGCTCGGCTATCAATTCAATGAGTGGGGCTTTTTTGTAAATGGTGCTCATAGTCGGATGGAGTTCTCAATCTCAGAATATCATTCTCGGCCGTACGGACAGAAACGCATCACGGTTCATAGGGTCTTTGCTGGTCGTTATCGTGCTAAACTATACATCAAGACTTCCCCGCAAAATTTGAAACTTCCGGAGGACCAATGAGTCTCGCCGTGGCGATTGAGGCAGCAAACGGGATCGTGTTGGCAGCTGATAGTCGAGCAACTTTTGGCGATCCTCGTGGCATGACGGCGGTTAATGATACTGTTCAAAAAATTTACAAGCTAAGTCCTCGGACTGCCGTTGCGATGGTAGGCCAAGCGGAAATCGGAAACGCGCTGATCCAGCACATCATCGCGGGACTGTCCGCGCAACCAGGTGCCAACGTTGACCAAGCAGCCGAATCAATTAGAACTCTGGGCAATCAATTTTTCGGCCAGTGGTTTGGTCCACCGCAGTTCATGATGGGACCGTCAGGGCCGGTGTCCGTCCCGAGACCTGATGTTTGGTTCCTTCTTGTGGGTCACGATGCTGGCGGACGGCGGAAAATAATCAACATGGGCAGCACACCGCCTTTCAATTTTGCTCCCAACGTCAGCACAACGGGATTCGCTGCGGCAGGGGTTGTCCCATTGGCCGTATATCTATTGAACCGTCTGTACAGGCGTGACTTGGACTTGGAAATCACAAAGGACTTAGCCGCGTACTGCATAGTTGAAACGGCCAGCCAAGATAGCAAAGTGGGAGGTCCGATTCGGCTGGCGGTCGTTACGTCGAACGCAGAAACGGTGGTTCTCCCCGAAGCCGACTGCGAACAGATCGTCGAGCGCTCGCACAGACACCGGGAGACGCTTAGGAATTCGTTTGTGCCTGTTGGGGGTTAACCACAACAGGAGCTTGGGGAACTTCCTGTTGCTGGGTCACTTGAGGCACGGGTTGCGGGTACACTCCGATTGCGGTTTCGGTCGGAAAATACCCCACCGCGAGATTGTTCATCTCGATCAGCGATTGACCGTCCAAGCTACCCGCATTAAGCATGATTCGCATAGCGCACCTCTTCTCCGATTTATACGTGCACCTTTGATGCCACGTCCACCCAGATAGGTAAACTCTTAGAACCGCGATAACCCGTTCCTTTGCCTCTACCTGATATCAAGTTCAAACGTTCTTCGCTCTAGGACTAAAGTACTGCCGTTCACAATTTGTCCCATTCGCTTCCACTCCCACCAGAGAGTAGTGCATTAAAACCCACAACTGTGACAACCTCGCACAGGCAGCTACACCCGTTGGACTGCACCCGGGCCCGAAAGGTATGCTTGTCGTACTAAAATTTTTGGTCAAACGTGGCTGCTTTCCGGAACCCGGCGGCTCCGGCTGGGCTTTGGTCCGAAGTTTCATAGTACCACGCGGATTCTTTGTCAACCAATTTTCGAGGCTATTTGGGTCTAAGGCGCCAAGACGAACGGCAGGTAGGATTGAACGTAGGTATAACTGCGTACATATTACAATAGCATCAATACTTTGTCAAGAGTTTTTTCAACGAAATCAGCCTCTCCTGAAGTCGGGCAGGTGATCCAGATTCCTCATCCAGTAGCGGAATCCGTTCTGCACCGAGTCGGCGCGTTTCATTCCAAGTTTTGGCGCGATGTGCTCCCAACTCTTTCCCTGTAGGCGCAGGAAATAAATGAACATCAGCTTGTCGTAGTCCCAGCGAGTCGGTTTCCTGATCGCCTTTGGCCTTGAAACCTTTGCAAGTAGTTCATCAATTTCTTTCTGCGTTCTCTTGCGGTTCGTGGCATCGATGATTGTCTTGGCTCTGGAAAACAACTCAGTGATTCGCCGTATTTCAGCGCGAACTGCACGCAAGCGCTTTCCTTTCGGACTGGTGTACGTTGTGCCATTTGCCGCTTCTTTGAGACGTGCAAGGAACTGCCTCACGTGCGGCGAGGTAATTTTCAGTTCTTGGGCAACTTCCACGCTGTTCCAACCCAGACGGTAGTAAAGAATCACGACCGCATTGGCGACGCTCACGCAGCCGCGCCGCGCGATTAGGATGCTCGTGTCAAAGTTCTGCACTTGCTCCGCCAATTCCGGCTTTGTTTTCTCACGGACGATAAGGTCGCGCAGCTTAACTTCCAGGCGCTTCAGCACCACTTCCAATTCTTCTTTGCGAATACGCGCAAATCGTTCTTCGTCGGAGAGTGTGCTCGGCGTGCCCATGTTTCCTTTTGTGCGCAGATAAACGCGGCGCTCTCCGTATTTGAGCAGCACTTCGCGCAGCTCTGCATCGTTCATGGCCCATCGCGGCGTTTCCTGACGTAGTGCATGCGGGGCATGGCGCTCAACATGCATGCCACCGCCATGACGCCACCTGTCTGTTCCGAGATTGAAGTCACGGAAATCGAGACCAATGTCCTTAAACGGCAATCGTTTCAAGCCTGCGAATTGATGCGGGTCAAAAGATGGAACAGAGTACAAGTTCATAAAGGTCGAGAGCCTCCGGCACCAAAGCGAACTGTTACGTAGAAAAGGAAAGAGCCGAATCCCTCGTGAAGGACTCGGCTCCCCATGTCATTCTCGATTGCCCCCAACCGAGAAATGTTTTACGTGTGGTTTTGCAGCAAGCCGAACGGTGCCGGAGAATTGGCGTCGTTGTAGAGCAACACGCCATCCCAACGGCAGAACATACGGAGTGCCACCTGGCCTTTTTCTGCGAGTCCCGCAGCTTCCTTGACCAGTTGAACGTAGGCGTCGTCATTCACGACGTTGCGCGATAGCCAGTAGCTACCGTCGCCGAAGATCACCGGATGATTGCCCGGACCGATTGGGTCCATGCTCGGAGAAATGCGAACAGGCTTGCCGAAGATGAATGCTTCCGGTCCCTGCCATTCCACGATTGGGTTGCCCATTTTGTTGACGAGCTGCGCCAAATAGACGAGCGTGTCATCGGACATGAAGAACGCAGCCTTCGGAGAATTCCGATACGCTTTGTTCACGCTGTAATACAGGTTCGCAATGTCCTTCGTGCCGATGCTGTTCGTCGCATCTTCACTGGTTCCAGTGTTGCTTGCGGAACCGAGAGCAGCGACCGGAGTCACGCCCGCAGCCAGCAGCGCGTTCACAATGCCGAGCGGTTCACCGGAGCCATTGCCGTTGACGAGCTTCGCAGCAGCGCCACGCGCGATTCTGTCCGCAGCAAAAGCCTTGAACAAATTCACGGCGCTACCCATCGCCTCAACGTCCTGCATCGTCTCGATACTCAGACGCCACAAAGGCGAACGGAAACTGTAAGCCGCAACGTTGACTTGGGAAGGTGCAGAGATGAGATGTTCTCCGCTCGAAGTGTCAGCGGATTCACCGATGACCGCAGCGACGTTTTCAATATCTCCGTACACGGGGATTTGTGTAACGCGACCAGTCGTCGAATTCAGCATCGAAACGGCGTCGGGATCGAGGAAAGCATCGTGCGCTGCCATAGCAGCGTAGGTTTCCTGCATGAATTCTGTCGGCACGAACGAACCGATTCCGGCGTACGTTCCGATTCTCGCGATGATGTCGCCTTCAACTTCCGTTGCAGTACGTTTCTCAGCCATCACCTTGAGGGCGAGAGACCATGCTTCGGCTTTTGCGCGAGTTTCGGAGACCGATGCTTTGCGCTGGAATTCGGGGAGACCATTGCGCCGCATCGCATCGTTGGTATCTTCGAGCGTCAAATCTGCGAGAGTTACTTCGCCAGTTTTGAGCAGTGAGATGTGGGACAAGAGGAGGGAGTAACGCATTTCCTCCTGCTTGGTGAGTTTGGAGCGGTTAGCAAGCTCTGTCGCTTCGCGAGTGAGCGTGGCAAGTCCGCGAATATCTACTTTCATGAAATTGTCCTTTCGGGATTTCGGGGTATTTACAACTTCTGTTAGCTGCGAATGTTCACAGCGACGAGGCCGTCAGAGCGGCCAGCATTTCGGCAGAGGTCAGCCGTCAATGCCTGCCCGACGGTGAGCACTGAATCGGTGAAAAACACCACGTCGCCCACGCCAGTTGAAGCAGACACGCGATAATTCCCGTTGTTGGTTTGCTCAACGGTGAGTACGCGAATCGTGACGTCGGTCTGAACAACTTCCTGCGGTCGCAGGAAAGTTGATGCTGCTGAAAACCAAGTGTTTACGGAAGCCATGTTCTTCTCCTAAATCAATGCAATGCCGAGAAGCTGGCGACGGCGCGCGATTGCTTCCACGGAATCTGTTTCGGGTTCTTCAACAATGAACTGCTGCGGGATTTCAATTTGGCTGCGCTGCTCAGAGCGCGCGTTGACGAATGTTTCGCGATAAGCCGGTTCAGTCACAGCAGAAACGTCGCTCAAGCGTCGAATGCTACGGATAGTGCGCTTGGCTTTCCGGTCCCCGTCAATCTCCCAATCGTCGTCAACATCGTCAAAACCAAACGAGCAATGACGAATGTCTCCGCGCCGAATCGATTCGTACGCATTGCGTCCCGCTTCTGAATCCGGGAAGTCACACTCAAATTCCAAACCGTCGCCCGACTCACGCAGGCGCAGCGTGCCAGCACTCAAGCGTCCCATTACTTGATTCGGGTCATGATTCACTCGAAATGTCGGGTCGTTTTCTTTCAGAGCGGCGGGAGTCAGTGCTGCGCGGAAAGCGCCGGGCGCAAGAACTTCCCTAAACGAACGTTTGTTTTTCGCATCGCCGATGGTGGTGACACTGTTGTAGCGCGCAGCGAGTCCAGACACGCGCATCTGTTTGGCAGACGCGGTACGAATCTCAGCGCCTACTAGAATCCTTGTCTCTTTCATGGGTTTTCCTTTTCGGGTTTTTGTACTTCAACGGCTAAAAGTTCGACAGGTTTGGTGCAGGAGCCGGAGCAGGTCGCGACTCGCCGAGAATCTTGTCAACGAAAGTCTGAACACGAATCTTCAATTTGATTTGCAGGGCTTCGAGTCGCTTGCTGATTTCTTTCGGCATTGGCTCTGCCATGCCGCAATGATTGAAAACAAATTCCAATCCTTCGGTCGTGTAGGTTGTTCTGCACTTCCCGCACGCGGCGCGGACATACGGGCGTCCGTCGTATTGGGTCTTGTGAACTGTCCACTGCGCTGCAAGGCACGCATCAGGGAGTTCGCTCTGGATTCTCAAGGCTTCTTTCTCGGTGGCGCTGGACTGCTGCATGCCTCCGAGCATTTCGTTGTACTGGGCGTCGAGACTGTTCATGTTTCGCTAACCTCGTGTTATGACCCTTTCCACGATTGCAGTTCAGGGCGGCAGGGTGAGGTGCCGCCCCAAACCATAGGCGCGCTGAACCCGCAAAGGTACGGGTGCACGACTTCCTCGCTGGTTCGGGCAGCGAGTGAAGATCAAAAATGTTTTGGAATCCGAACCGAAATGAATGCGAGGTGTTAGGAGTTTTCGGCGGCGAATCTCGCGGATTCGCAACGTGAAGTGGCGCGGAAGAAGCCGGAAGCCGGCGGCATCATAAGAAAATTGAATACGCATTTCCCGGAGGTGTGTGAAAAGGTAGCCGGCGGTCCTTGGCGAAAGCTGATTTTGAAAAATGACCCCCCTTACCCCATCAGACATCGAAACTCAATGATTGCAACTAGTTCGCCAGGATTTCGTGGAGCAACGAACCATTCGCGAATCATTGGTTCTCTCCACGACTGGGTTTTCGCGATAGGAGCCTCTACGCCGTTTGGTACGTATTTCGGGTCAAACGAGGGCTAAAACACTGGCGTTGATAGCCATTTTTACGGCTTTTACATCGCCTGCGAGGTACCTTGACGACGGTTTAGAGGGTTGGAATACCGACGGTGAGCGGGTCTCTAAGCTTGGCGATTAGCACGTTCGAGTCGTACGTTGCGCCCATGATGCCTTTGGTTATCGCGTAGCGGTTTGGCACTGGTATGTTCAACGGTTCGCCTGATGAATCAGGATGATGTTCGGTGCAGACGCCGACGACGTTGCGCCAATCTAGAAACAGGCTTGGGCATTTCTTTGGTGAGAGGATGTGGTGGATTATTTTCGCGGCGCTATGACACTGTTCGCCGTTTACGATTCGCTGACAAACGGGGTTGTAAGCCTTCACCATTTCGGCGAACTTGAGCCAACGAGCGGTCTTATACAACGCACGAACAGAATCGTCATGAGCACGATTCGTGGTCTTGGCGATCGGTGTTTTTATTTCCGGGAGTTGCGCGGTGGGCGGCTTAAGCGGCATAACCTTGAGCGCCAGTTGGTCCCTTTTCCTGAAAATGCTTGAAGGCTTCTGCCAATAGCGCGGTTTCTTCGACGCTCGGTTTGCGGCTATATTCTTTGCCGTTGATGTAGGCAGGTAGAATCACTGCTCCGGTTGCGCCTAGCTGATATGTGACTTCAACATCGCCGAATCGGCCTTTGGTTTGAATATCAACAAAGAGCAGTGCTCCGGTCGTTGCGGTTCCTTCTTGCCGAATGCTCAAAATCTTCATGTTCTAAATTTAATTTCTCGCCGTATGGCGTTCAACCACGAATCTGAGTTGGAATCGGAGCGCACAGCTCAGGGAGACTTCATGAGTCGCCTGTACCGTACGCTCTCGATAACCCGTAAGGTGCGTATGGCGACTGTGTGGTGTGATGAGTTTGGGGCGAGCGCACGGTAAGGTTGGTTTAGTCCGCATCACTCGCCCATTTCGGCGTAGTCACGGCGCACCAGAACTGTTACCGCTCTAATACGAACTTGACTTTACTTTTTTCCGGGTTGGGAAGAAGCCGCGACAGGCTGTCCAACTCCTTTTGCCTCGCCTTTTTCTGTTCGATGGTTTTCTTCTGGTCGCGGATTTCGCACCACTGCTCATACACAGAGTCAGGTAGCCGTTTTATGCCACCACTCCATTTAACGGTGATACCCAGCCGAACCCATTCGATGAGGCACTTTTCGCGAAGGACCCGGACGCCCATTGCATCTGGTTTGGAGACGATGAGTTCAATAAAAGGAAAACGGATTGCCCATTCGAAAAACGTTTCTTGTCCCAATGCGCGGGCGATTTGATTGTTATCCACGCCGACCTCTAACTGCTCCACGCCTCAATAGCTCGTTGCGCTCGGCTCGTACCGTGCTGCGATTGATATCTTTCTGAATCCGCGCCATGTGGCCTTTGTTTTCCTCAAGCCACTTCCCTTGTTCTTGCACTGCCGCTCTGAATTTGACGGTCAGTCGCTCGATGTACGCGTTGAAAACTCGCTGCGCTTCCGCTCGGTCGGCTTCAATCGCCGACTGCATCTTTTCTTCAAGTTCCAGTGCTGCTATTTCGGCTAGGTCTTCTGCACGCTGCTGGATACATTTGGCGAGCAGCTCTTGGCGTTCGCGCTCAAGGTCTGCTGCGATAGTCTTCCCCAGAGCGGCCGCTTTCTCCCGCGCCTTGCGATCAAATTTCGCGACTTCCTTTGCAATGGCTTTCGCATCGTCAGCAAATTCCAGTTCGTCCCATTTGACGCCTGCTGGTAGCGCAAGCAGCTTTGGCTGTCGGCGATTCATTTCTCATACCTACAAATAGGGACGGTGTGACGAGGCTAAACGACAACTAGGGCCTTTCGGTTTCGCTTTTTTACCGCCATTGACAGGGGTACTAGAACCTACTATGATGGGGTTGCATCATTCAAAACCCGTAGGTTTTCTGGTGTTTATACGGGTCCCTCCAGGGTTTTCAGTTCCCAAACCACGTATCTAAATTCAACGGTACAGGTGTGTTCGGTGGCTGAAATTTCTACGTTGTGTGGACATTGCAAAAAGCCGTTTATTCCTACCAACAAGCGTCAGCGATTCTGTGAGGCTAGGTGTAGGGCGGCTGCGTACTACTCACCCATAAAGAAAGCTGTTCATGAGCGTCGCAAAGAACGATTTCGGTACATGTTCTTGACGTTCGACGGGCGGCTGAGTGGGCCACGCAATTTGAACTACAAAGGTCTCCGAGTCCCTCGCCGTGGGGAAAATCAAGAGGAGAGAGCAGCATGAACAGATATACGGAGGAACAATTGAAAAGAGCATTTGAGCTAGGGGTTACAACCGCCGTCGAAATGAGCAATGTCGGCACGGTCGACTTCAACACACCCGAATGGATTCACAAAACCAACATGGAGCTGTTTCTGTGGAGCGAGCTCTCGTGGGAAAAGATGAAGGCTTGGATTCTCGACGCACGTTGGGGTCGAGAGGAAGAGAACCAACCTTTGATCGCATTTATATCAGGCGTTCCTACAGGTAGCCGAGCAGTGAACTAAGGAGAGGAAAATGGACAGCACAATCGAACGCTACAAAACAGCTACAGTGGGCGAAGGGCTCGATCACCCGATGACAAAAGAGGTCGTTATCGGTTTAATGGCCACAATATACCGGGATGCGTTTTATGTTTCGCGGATGCTGCAGTTTCCAAAAGCGGACCGAACGACCGAGCGATACTTCCAGATCAGCGGCGAAGCCCCGTTCGAGGTAATAGATCGGTCGTACGAAGCAGCCCAAAAGCTCTGGAAAGACAGGCATACCATCGGCGAGGTGATCAACGATCCTCAATTCTGGAGTTGATTCGCCTCCACGATTCGGTAACCTATGTAAGCTAGTTTCACGCCTTGAAATTCAAGCGACTGGGATGCATTGGGACGGCCCTCGTCGCGTAACCGCCTACCCTTTGGCGGTGCAGAGCAACCCAACAACATTTTAGTGGTCTACTCGGTAGCGATTCGTTCGGCCAGTCGTATCGAACGAATCGCCGTCGTGTCATTACTTGGAGGAAACCATGAGCTTGAGCAAGAACCAGATGGCCGCGGTCAAAAAAGACATTTCGGATTTCGTGAGAACGCGAGCGAAAGAAGAAACCACGCCGGAGGAGGTATTCGACTTTCTTGCTGGCAAATACACGGGAGTGACGCTAACCGACGTGAAATCACTATTGGAGCAGATCACCGAGGCGAACAGATGACTGAAGAAACTATTACAAAGCAACTGAATGCCATCCTAGCCGCAGCAAAAATCGAGCATAGGTTTGGTGCCATTGAGATCGAATTGCGAGACGGAACACCCGTCGTGATTCGTGAAATTAAGACCCACAAGATTGCAGATGCCGGGGAGATAAACCGTGCAAAACAGAACCGCCCCTCTTAAATTCAAACAGGTTTACGCCTGCCCGCCTGAAAATTGTAGGACCGAACGTCATTTGCCCTCCGACACCACTCTGAAAGTGTGGCTGACGATGTATGGCACTGCACTTTTTCACGAACGCTCTCGCAGCGACGGCCAATTTCTATTTACTGCTCCGGTGCGCCCGTGGCTTGCCAATGCCATCGGCTGTGATCCGGATACCGTTGATGCTGGCATCGCTCGCTTACTCAAGCTTGATTGGATCGTGTTAGTGGCAAAGGGTCGCCGAAGAAAAGATGGAACTCTTGGACCGAATACCTATCGGCTCCGAACACACGACGAATTCGTAAAACTGCATTCTGGTAGCTGCCCACCGTATCCATGCAAACCGAATGACGAAGCCAAATCGATTCTGGTGGCCGCGAAAAATATGTCGACAGCGGAATTAGACCAGTTTCTGCAACACGCTCCGCAGCTTGAACCTGTTCGGCAAATATGGAGAGAACTCGACACAATTTTGTCCGCTATGCCGAAAGCTGAGCGTGCGGCTTGGCTTGAAAGTTTGAAGGATGGGGATGCCAGTCCGGTTCTAACCGGAGAGGTAACCACTCCGGTTCCAGCCGCTACCAGTCCGGTTCAAACCGGATTGGACCTATCCGGTTCCAACACCCTAACCACTCCGGTTCCAACACCTGAGCCAGTCCGGTTAAAACCGGAAGAATCTTTTTTTATCTTAAATAAACACACCACACACCCTATCTTACCGGCTGCGCCGGTCGTGTGTGATGTGTTGACATCAACACCCACAACCAAGGGCGAACGAGAAGAGCTCCTTCGTCGTCAAAATCTCAGCCCCGCAGCGACCCCGGCCCCACCTTTGGTCGAGGCTGTATCGGCCGCGCGGGCCGCCGAACTTGTTGGCACCTTGCTCGCTGCGGGGGACGGTTGTGGGGGCACGCTGACGATTCGGGGAAAGCACCAACGCAAGCAACTTGAAGCGCTGGCGATAAAGCATGGCGAACAAATGTTCTGCGACGCTTGCAATGTTTGGTTGAGCGAGAGTCCGTGGAACGCGCAGACAATAGCCCCGTATATGTCATTGATAGAAGGCTTCGAGGCTTACGTCGGCCAAGTAAAGCGAAATGCAAAGGAGACCGCCACGAAGTTCACCGAAAAAGACATCGAGGCGGCAAAAGCCGCTTATCGTAAGCAGCACGCCGAAATTTTTAAGCCTTTTACTGAGCCTAAAGTTGACAACCCATTGGAGCTTCTCGGATGAACGTTGATATCGCTACCTGAGCCGTATCAGGCGGCTGGTTTAGTAGAAGGTTCCGGTCTCTCAGTTCTCCACTGAGAAGCCAACCCGACGGGATGGTTTGGTGTCCGGCCCAGCGGGGTGCGGCTTGGCGCAAGTCTTCCAAGCGATCAACAAAACACGACTTCGATTCGAGGTCGTGCAATGCACGCAGAAAATTCGACGGGGTTGATTGAAGCGAACCCGCCATCGTATGTTTTGGGCGCAACGCCGCCACAAACCATTGGCAAGAGAGGGCCAGTGGTCAGACGGCGATTTCAAAGAGGCTGTTTCCGAAAAGAACCGGACGGCAGAATGTACAGCATCTTTTACGACGAGGTGGACGGAAGCACAAAAAGAGTGCGCCAGTATCTCGGCGCCGTCCAACAAATCTCCGTGCGTGCCGCGAGACGCGAACACGACCGGATTATGCAGCAGGTGAACCGTAGGCGCGGAAGTGTAGCTCCCGCTTACAAGGGTCAAACCTTTGCGGACGCATTGAGACTATGGCGCGAGCATGTCGCACCTAACCTGTCCCCAGCGACGGTAAGGGCACGTGAATCGGCGTTCAGGCTCCATATCTTGCCGCGTTTCGCTTCTTCAGCTCCTCATGCAATGGGTGTGCAGGAGCTTCAACAATTTGCCACCGAATTGAGAAAATCTGTTTCGAGAAAATCGATTATCAATATCCTCAGCTCGGTGTTTGCCGTTTTCAACTACGCTGCTCGATGCGGATTCCGCGTCCCAGAAGTTAGGTTCAAAGACTTGGAGCTTGGCTCACCACAAGAACCTGATGTTCCGTATTTTACGAAGGAACAAGCCAGCCGCATTATCAATGCAGCAAAAGAACCATACAAAACGTTGTTCGCCACAGCGTGGTACACGGGCCTTCGCGCGGGCGAGCTTTTTGCTCTAACGAAGGGCGACCTCGACTTTGAGCGCAAAACAATCCGCGTAAACAAATCAGCCGATGACAAGACACGGGAAATCCGTCAGCCAAAGACACGGAAATCCGTAGCCACGTTGCCGATGCCGTCCGCATTGGAAGCGATGCTGCGGAGTTACCTTGAACACCACTACAAACCAAACCTGAACGAGATTCTCTTCACGAACCGTTGGGGCACACGCTCAATGAAGCGCGAAAGTCTCGTGCAGTTTGTACTTCGGCCAATTCAGAAAAAGCTGGGGATGCCCTTGCGTGGCGGCTTGCACGCATTTAGGCATGGGCTGGCAACCGAATTGGCGGATGCGTCGGTACCTGTGACCGTTCTCCAATCGCAAATGCGCCACACGGATGTGAAAACAACTCTGCGAATCTACGCGCATGTGATTCCACAGAGTCAGCGCGATGCAATGGAGCGTATGAACCTCTCAACAAACGGTACAGAAAACCAGTTGGTACAGTGAATTGAGGTTAAGTTTTTTGTTTTGAACAGAATTGGTGCCCGGGGTGGGAGTCGAACCCACATGAGGAAAAATCCCCGGAGGATTTTAAGTCCTCAGCGTCTGCCATTCCGCCACCCGGGCATGGGGCAGTTTTTTAAGGTTAGCATGACAGAGACAAGTCGTCAGTGGTCAGCAGGGGCGCCGGAGCCAGAAAAAACAGGGTCAACAGAACCGGGCTGAAGACCGGCCACTCCAAAGGCGAGCGAGACCGACGAGCGTACTTGATTAGTACAGCATGGAGCGGAAGCGGAAGCTGTAAAGTCGCCGTGGCAGCGACTAACATCATTGAAGCAAATCGTTCCGATCCATAAAGAAACCAATGGAAGCGAATCCCAAGACACAGCGAGCGTTCCGGCAAGGTGTTTTCCTTGCCGCGCTGTTGGCTGTGGCAATCGGGCTTGCGTTGCAATTTACGCGTGCGGGCGAGTGGATGGAAAACCGCGCGTTCGACGAGCGCGCGCGATGGGCGGCGCGGCCAGAGCAGGCCGATCAGCGAATCATCATCATTGATATAGACAACGCGAGCTTTGACGCGCTGCAGGACAAACTCGGACGGTGGCCGTGGCCGCGCCAGGTTTGGACGGAAGTGGTGCGTTACGTGACCAAGGGACAGCCCGCGGCGATCGTGTTCGATGCAGCGTTTACCGGAGAACAAAAAGAAGCTCCGGCGATGGACGAGGAATTTGCGCGGGTGATGCAGGGCTCCCGAAAAACAGTGCTGGGGTTTGCATTTTTGTCGACGGAAATTTCCGGTGCCGAACAAACCGGGCGGGACGACGTAACTCCCTTTGCGGCGCAAGGCGCGCGACTCGGTTTTGACCTGAAAGGAAACGAGTGGAAGGCGAATTTGCCCCTGGACAAACTTGCGCGAGCCGCCGCGGGACTGGGTTCGATCAATTCCACAGCGGATGAAGGCGGGCTGATCCGACGCGAACCAGTCTATTTTGTATATCAGGGGCGAGCGTATCCGACGCTTGGCGCGAAGACAGTGGAGGTGGCAACGCCGGAGAGTAAAGAAGGCTGGGTGGCTCAGAAGAGCTGGTTGGGAACGCATTCGCTGGCGCGTGGCGGGAAATCGATTCCGGTGGATAGCGAGGGTCGAGTGCTAATGCTCTGGCACGGCCACGCTAACAAACCGGACAATCCCGGCCAAACGGAAACCTACAAACGCATTCCGCTGTGGGAAGTGATTTGCTCGATTTATCCGGAGCAGTGTCCGAACGTGGAGCACAAGCACACTGTGGAGGAGTTCCGCGGAAAGATTGTGCTGGTGGGAGCGAGTGCGGCGGGAAGTTACGAGCCGCGGCCGACGCCGCTGGACAGGCAGCCACCGGGATTTTTTGCGCATGCGACGCTGATGGACAATTTGCTGAATGGCGAGGCGATGCGCGAAACGCCAAGCTGGTTTACGGCGGCGCTCATTGTGCTCGTTGCGATTCTGGGTGGCGCGATTCAATTGAAGCAGGGTTCGTTTCGGTCGGGCGTGCTGTTTGTTCTTGGAGCACTCGCAATCTTCGCGGTGGGAAATGTAGCGCTGTTTAGAGCAAAGCATTTTGTGCTACCGCTCGTCGTGCCGTGCATCACTTTGGCACTCTCGTATTCAGGCGCAAGCACGGCGCGTTACGTGACTACGGGACGCGAATTGCGCCAGACGCGCGGCGCGCTCGAGCGCTACATTGCGCCGCAGCTCGCCAAATACGTGATGGCTAACGAAAGGTTGGAAGGTGACAAGCGCGAGCTGACGATTCTGATGTCCGACGTGCGGAATTTCACGACGATGACGGAAAAGTCGGACCCGTTGGAATTGATTGCGCTGCTGGAGGAATATCTTTCCGCCATGACCGAGATCATTTTCAAGCACAACGGCATCGTGGACAAATTCATCGGCGACGGCATTCTGGCGTATTGGGGAGCGTTCACGCCGGATCACAATCATGCGGCAGAGGCTTCGCGCGCAGCGCTGGAAATGATTGAAAAGGTGAAAGAGCTGAACGCGAAATGGGTGGCGGAAGGAAAAGCGCCGATTTCGATTGGAATTGGCGTGAATACCGGCACGGTAATTTTCGGACAGCTCGGCAAAGGGAAAAAAGCGGAGATTACCGTGATCGGCGATCCGGTAAACCTGGCGGCTCGGCTCGAGAGTCTGAACAAGGAGATGCACACGTCTATAATCGTGAGTGAAGAAACACGCAACAGGCTTGGAAATGATGCTCAGGTGCGGGCGCTCGGTGGGGTTAAAGTAAAAGGCAAGACGGTGGAAACGATGGTGTACGAACTTTGCGGATGGGGTGGCGCAAAGAAGGCGGAAGCCGAGAAGAATTCCCAAGCAGTTACGAGTTCCACAAATACGAAGTGACGGAAATCAGTTGGAGGTAGCACGATGAGGGGTCAGGTCAGTTTCGGAGCATTGCTCATTGCGAGCCTGCTTGCGGGTTCGAGCTATGCAGTGACGAGCCTGCAGCAACAACAGAACAACTCAGGGCAGCAGAATAATTCCAACCCGCAAGGGCAACAAAATCAGAAAGACAAGAAGAACCAGCAAGGCGGAAATCAACAACAGGGGCAGCAGCCGCCGCAGCAAAATCCGCCACAGGGAAACCCACCGCAAGGGCAGCAAAACAACGGCGACAAGCCGACTCCGCTATTTGGCGGTTCGATTGGCCTGAAATCATCGCGGCAGACGAAAGATAGTGCGACGCTCGGCTTCAACGGAGTGGACCCGAATGGCCAGGTGCAAAAAGCGATGCTTTCAGGTGCTGCAACGCCGGCCGATGCAATGAAAGCGCAGCAGCTCGCGCAAACGACAGTGAGCCCCGCAGACCTCGTGCAATTTCTGCAAGATGGCGGCCTGAATCTCAACGCGGCCCCACAGAAGCCATAGGGAAAGGAGACGATGATGAAACTTACAAGGATTCTTTTCGCGCTCCTCGCAGCAGCGGTTCTTTCACAAACAAGCTCCGCTCAACTCGGTAACGTGCTGAAGAACGCACAAAAAGCAAAACAGGTTGCTGACAACAACAAGCCGTGGACACCCGAGCAGGAGCAGGCAATTGGACAGGCGTCCGCCGCAAAGCTAATCAGTGTGTTTCATTTGTACGAAAATCCGGACATGGTGAAGTACGTCAATCTGGTTGGGGCAACGGTCGCGCGCCAATCCGGACGCAGCATGACGTATCACTTTGGAATTTTAGATACGGACGTCGTCACGGCGCTTTCTCTGCCTGGCGGATACATCTTTATTACGCGTGGAGCCTTGGCGAATCTGAAAAATGAGGCGGAACTCGCCGGAGTGCTGGCGCATGAAGTAGCGCACGTTGATAAACGGCATCTCGAGCGCGAAATCCGTGCGCAAAAGAATGCGGATTTTGCAAAGACAGAAGCAGCGTCTCATGTGCCCGTTGGGGCCGAGCTTGTGAACATGGCGGGTACGGTGGTGACCCGGTCGCTCACGATGCAAGTGAGCCGCGACAAAGAATCGGAAGCAGACAAGTTTGGGACTGAGTTTTCCTCGAAAGCCGGTTACGATCCGGCTGGCCTCCGCAATTTTCTGCAATTTTTGACGAGCGTTCCGGCGACTCCGGAGAGCAAACGCGCCCTCGGCCTCTGGGGCAGCACGCATCCTCCGCTTGCGGAACGCATCAATTCTCTGAATGCCCAGATTCTCAATTATCCGGCCGACGGACAAAAACTGGCCGAGCGCTATGCGTGGTACGTAAATCCGCCCGCATTTGCTCATGAAGGCGGTCCGGCTGGGGCTGCTGCACCGGCTCCCGCGGCTGCAACCAATGAGGTGGATGGAATTGTAATGCAAGGAGTTGTGGTGCTGAGCGGCGGCAAGCTGCCGGACGGCACCAAAGTCAAGGTCAGGCCCCAGCCGTAAGTAAGATCCGCGTCCCCTCCGCGAAACCGGGCCACGAACTAGGCCGGAAATTTCATTTTGGCGTAAGATAACCTGCCTCTGCTTGTAATGCAGGGGCATCTAACTTGCACCGGGAATGGAATTCCTCGCCCCGAGGGAGCGATCGTGAGCCAGTCGAATATTTCGCAACTTTCCGTCAACACAATCCGGACGCTGTCGATTGATGCCGTGCAGCAGGCGAATTCGGGCCATCCGGGCGCGCCGATGGGGCTTGCGCCGGTGGTGTACGAGCTTTGGCAGAAATTCCTGCGGTACGATCCGGCGAATCCGCTGTGGCCGAACCGGGACCGGTTCGTGTTGTCCGCAGGGCACGCTTCGATGCTGCTCTATTCGACGCTGCACCTTGCGGGCGTGAAGGCTGCCGACCATCACGGGAAAGTTTTGGATCAGCTTTCGGTTTCGATGGATGAGATCAAGCGGTTTCGCCAGATTGACAGCCGCACACCGGGCCATCCCGAATCGCATTTGACGACGGGCGTGGAAACAACGACTGGCCCGCTTGGGCAGGGCGCAGGAAACAGCGTAGGCATGGCGATGGCCGGAAAATGGCTGGCGGCGAATTACAACAAGCCGGGCTTCACGATTTTTGATTTCGATGTGTATGCGGTGTGCGGCGATGGCGACATCATGGAAGGTGTTTGCTGCGAGGCTGCTTCCCTTGCCGGACACTTGAAGCTGGGAAACTTGTGTTGGATATACGACAACAATCGCGTGACGCTCGATGGACCTGCTTCGTGGTCGTTCAGCGAAGATGCGCTGACTCGTTTCAAAGGTTACGGCTGGAATGTTCTGGAAGTGAAAGACGCAAACAACCTGGATGAACTTGCGGCAGCGTATCAGGTTTTCAAGAATACGAACGACCGGCCGACGCTGATTGTGGTGGACAGCCACATCGGCTACGGCTCGCCGCATAAGCAAGATTCGTATGAAGCGCATGGCGAACCGCTGGGCGAGGCGGAAATCAAGCTGGTGAAGAAGAACTACGGCTGGCCGGAGGATGCGAAGTTCCTTGTGCCGGATGGAGTTTACGACGACTTCAAGAATGGAGTCGGCAAGCGCGGCAAGGAATTGAGCAGCGCGTGGGAAAAGCTGTTTGCGGAATATTCAAAACAGTTCCCTGACTTGGCAGCGAATCTGAACAAAATGCAGGCGCGGCAATTGCCGGCGGGATGGGATAAGGAAATTCCAACCTTTCCCGCTGATGCAAAGGGGCTGGGCACGCGCGAGAGTTCCGGCAAAACGCTGAATGCGATTGCGAAGAATTTGCCGTGGTTCATTGGCGGCTCGGCAGACCTGGCCAAATCCAACAAAACGAATCTTGATACGGCTTGGGCGGGAGAATTTCTTCCCGGTCAGTATGGCGGGCGAAACGTTCACTACGGCGTACGCGAACATGCGATGGCTGCGGCAATGAACGGCATGGCGCTTTGCGGCCTGCGTCCCTTTGGTGGAACATTTTTTAATTTCAGCGATTACAACAAGCCAGCAATCCGGCTTGCAGCGCTGATGGAGATACCTGTTCTGTTCGTCTTCACCCACGATTCGATTGGCGTCGGCGAAGACGGGCCAACGCACCAGCCGATTGAACAGCTCGCGGGGCTGCGCGCGATGCCAAATCTCCTCGTGATCCGGCCCGGCGATGCAAACGAGGTGGCGGAAGCGTACAAAGTGGCGGTTTCACAAACGCACCGGCCGGTCGCAATGGTTTTGTCGCGGCAGGCGACGCCAACTCAGGACCGCTCGAAATACGCGGCGGCCAGCGGCGTAGCAAAAGGCGGTTACATCCTGGCGGATGCTCCGGGCGGAAAACCGGACGTGATTCTGATCGGCACTGGCACGGAACTTGCGATGTGCGTGGATGCATATGAAAAGCTCAAAGCTGAAGGCATCCATGCACGAGTCGTGAGCTTGCCGTGCGCACAGCTCTTCGAAGAGCAGGACACGGCTTACAAAGAGACTGTTCTTCCAAGCAGCGTAACCGCGCGTGTCTCGGTTGAAATGGCTTCTACGTTCGGGTGGGAACACTACGTCGGATTCAAAGGTAAGGCAATCGGAATGCATTCCTTCGGGGCATCTGCTCCGCTGAAGGATTTGCTAAAGAAGTTTGGGTTTAGCGTGGATGCTGTGGTTAGCGCGGCAAAATCTGTACTTGGAAAGTAACCTTACCGCCCGCGCCGGCCAAGCTAGGCAAGAATTAGAGTGAATCCTTGCTCGCTCCCAAGCATCGGAATTGGGAAGGGCGGATTTACCCCTGCGGGAGTAAAATAGGATCTTGCATTGGAACGGAAATAAAGGAGAAGTAGCATGACGACCACCTCTACCATCCCAGATCTCAGCTCGGCACAAGGCGCGAACCCATTGAAGGGATTGCTCGCTTACGGCCAATCGCCCTGGCTCGATTTCATTCGCCGCAATATTTTACTGAACGGCGATTTGAAGAAAATGATCAACGAAGACGGGCTGCGCGGCATGACTTCGAATCCTGCCATCTTCGAAAAAGCGATCACGGCGGGTGACGACTACAACGACATCATCAAAGCCGCGGATGCAAAGTCTTCCACGGCGATGGCGCTCTACGAAAAAATCGCGATTCGCGATGTGCAAGATGCTTGCGACATTTTCAAAGGGGTTCACACGGAGACGAAGGGCCGAGACGGTTACGTGAGTCTTGAAGTTTCGCCGAACCTCGCGTTTGACACGCAAGGCACGATTGACGAGGTGCGGCGCCTTTGGAAAGCCGTCAACCGGCCCAACGTAATGATCAAGATTCCAGCCACGCCGCAGGGCGTGCCTGCGATTCGGCAGGCGCTTGAAGACGGGATCAACGTAAACATCACGCTGCTTTTCGCGCAATCCGCCTACGAGCAGGTTGCGGAAGCGTTTCTGTCGGCTCTTGAAGCACGCGTAGCGAAGGGGCAGGACGTTTCGCACATCGCGAGTGTCGCCAGCTTTTTTGTGAGCCGCATAGATTCGCTGGTGGACAGCAAGATTGACGCTATGCTCAAGACCGAGACGGACACCTCGAAGAAAGCGCTGCTCGAATCGCTGCAAGGCAAGGTGGCCATTGCGAACGCACGCCGCACGTATGCGAAGTATCAGGAGCTTTTCGGGGGAGCGCGCTGGAAGGCGCTTGCGGCGAAAGGCGCGCAGACGCAGCGCTTGCTCTGGGCCAGCACGAGCACGAAGAATCCAAAGTATCGCGACGTCATCTATGTAGAAGAGCTAATTGGCGCGGACACTGTGGATACGATTCCTCCGGCAACATTCGATGCGTTCCGCGATCACGGTAAACTGCGCCCGAGCTTGACGGAAAATGTTGCCGGCGCGATCAAAACGATGAACGATCTCGAAGCTGCTGGAATTTCCATGAAGGAAGTAACGGACAAGCTCCTGGCCGACGCTGTGAAACTTTTCCAGGATCCGTTCAAACAGCTCCTCGACGCAATCGCAAAGCACGCAGGAGTGTCCGCGTGAGTCTGAACAAGCTGGCGTACAAACTCCCCGCTAACCTCGCGTCAGCCGTTACAGCAGCGCTTAACGACTGGAAATCGAATAACAAAGTTGCACGGATGTGGGCCAAAGATGCTTCGGTATGGACAGGCGCGGACGAGAGCAACTGGCTCGGCTGGCTTTCCGTCACGGATGAACAGCTTGCGAATGCGAATTCGTTTAAGGAACTCGCCGCCGAAGTAAAGAAGCGCAAGTTCAAGCACGTTGTGTTGCTTGGCATGGGCGGTTCGAGCCTTTGCCCGGAGGTTCTGCGCATCACATTTGGCAAGATTAAGGGCTTTCCGGAGATGCACGTCCTCGATTCGACGGACCCCTTGCAGATCAAGGCGCTTGAGAAGAAGCTTGACCTGAAGAAAACGCTTTGCATTGTCTCCAGCAAATCGGGGAGCACGCTCGAGCCAAACATCTTCAAACAGTACTTTTTCGAGCAAGTGAAGAGGAAAGTCGGCGCAGATAAAGTTGGAAGTCACTTCATTGCCGTGACCGATCCCGGTTCGAAAATGCAGCAAGTGGCCGAGAGCGACAAGTTCTGGAAGATTTTTCCGGGCGTGCCCAGCATCGGCGGACGCTATTCCGCACTTTCGAACTTCGGTATGGTTCCGGCGGCTGCAATGGGCCTCGACGTCCCCAAATTTCTAAAAACGACGCACGAAATGGTCTCGGCTTGCGGCGCGGATTCTGCAGCGGACAAGAATCCGGGCGTGATTCTTGGCGCGATCATGGGAGCTGCGGCAAATCACGGGCGCGACAAACTCACGATTATTACTTCACCGGGAATTTATGACCTCGGTGCTTGGCTCGAACAGCTTCTTGCCGAATCTACGGGCAAAATTGGCAAAGGCATCATCCCTGTGGACCGCGAAAAACTGGGTAAAGCGGCGGATTACGGCAACGATCGAGTGTTCGCCTATTTGCGGCTCGCTTCAAAACCAAACAAGGCTCAAGACGCCGCTGTAGCTGCGCTCGAAAAGGCCGGGCATCCTGTTATTCGCATATCGGTGTCAAACGTTCATGCGATTGGGCAGGAATTTTTCCGCTGGGAAATTGCCACTGCTGTTGCGGGCTCGATCATTGGCATCAACGCGTTCAATCAGCCTGACGTGGAAGCCAGCAAAGTCGAAACACGTAAGCTTACCACCGAATACGAAGCGACAGGCCATCTGCCCGCCGAATCACCGTTCTTTGAAGCTGCGGGAGTCAAACTTTTTGCAGACGAAAAGAATGCGGCTGCTCTAAGCGGCGGCGCGAGGCTTTTGGATGTGCTCAAGAAGCATTTGGCCCGTGCCGGAGCCGGTGATTATTTCGCGGTGCTTGGCTACATCCCGATGAACGCCGAGAACGAGAAAATTCTTCAGGAATTTCGCCACGTTGTTCGCGACAAGAAAAAACTTGCGACGTGTCTCGGTTTTGGTCCACGTTTTCTGCACTCGACGGGACAAGCGTACAAGGGCGGTCCAAACAGCGGCGTTTTCCTGCAAATCACGTGCGATGACGCTTCTGACCTCGCTGTTCCCGGGCAGAAATATACTTTCGGCATCGTGAAAGCAGCACAGGCTCGCGGCGACTTTAATGTCCTTGCGGAACGCGGCCGCCGGGCGCTGCGGGTGCATCTCGGAAAGAATTTGAAGTCAGGTCTAAAAATGCTTTCCAAAGCAGTGCAACAAGCGGTTTCCTAATTTGACTTAGTTGACGGGCGAGGATTTCCCTCGAACAATTCGCAGCTTAGGAGCAGACATGCAACTCGGAATGATTGGTCTGGGGCGGATGGGTGCAAACATGGTACGCCGCCTGATTCGCAAAGGACACACCTGTGTGGTTTACGATCGCTCACCGGAATCGGTAAAGCAGCTTGTCGGCGAAGGCGCAACGGGCTCCGATTCGCTTGACGACTTCGTGAAGAAATTGCAGAAGCCGCGCGCCATCTGGCTGATGGTTCCCGCGGGTGTTGTGGACGCGACATTGCACGATCTGGTCCCAATGCTGGAGAAGGACGACATCGTCATTGACGGCGGCAACTCCTACTACATTGACGATATCCGTCGCGCCAAGGAACTGAGCGCAAAGGGTATTCACTATTGCGACGTCGGTACGAGCGGCGGCGTATGGGGACTCGACCGTGGATATTGCCAGATGATTGGCGGCGAAGAAACCATTGTTAAGCATCTTGATCCCATCTTCAAGGCGCTTGCGCCTGGACGCGGCGACGTTCCGCGCACTCCAGGCCGTGAAAAGGCTAGCGGTACGGCGGAAGAAGGCTACCTCCATTGTGGCCCGAGCGGCGGCGGCCACTTTGTGAAGATGGTTCACAACGGAATCGAGTACGGCTTGATGGCGGCGTACGCGGAAGGTCTGAATGTTCTGAAGCACGCGAATGCAGGAAAGTCGCATCGCGAAACAGATGCAGAGACAACACCGCTGCGCAATCCGGAACACTACCAATATGATTTCAATCTTGCGGACATCACGGAAGTTTGGCGACGTGGAAGCGTGGTCGCTTCGTGGTTGCTGGATTTGACTGCAATCTCACTTCTTGAGCAGCCAAACCTCGAACGATTCTCCGGGCGCGTTTCGGACTCCGGTGAAGGCCGCTGGACAGTGCTCGCTGCCATTGAATCGACTACGCCCGCGCCAGTACTCACAGCATCCCTGTATCAGCGCTTCGTCTCACGGGGCGAAGACGACTTTGCCGGGAAAGTTCTCTCGGCTATGCGATTCCAGTTCGGCGGGCACGTAGAGAAGAAATCCGGTCACTAGAGTTCTCCCGGTGTTTGCCGGAAGGATTGATCGATGATAAATGGAAACGTACAGCAGGCGGCGCATCCTGCGCCCCCTTGCGTGATGGTGATTTTTGGCGCGAGCGGCGATCTCACAAAACGCAAGCTTCTTCCCGCACTCTTGAATCTTGCCGAAGAGCACTTGCTGCCAAAAGATTTCGCGATCGTCGGTTTTTCATTTGACCAGATGACCACGGAAGCCTTGCGCGAAAAACTTGGCAAGGAAGTGCGAGAGTATGCGCTGCGGCCGGTGGACGACATCCTTTGGCAGTGGCTCGTTGAGCGGATTTACTACGTGCAAGGGGATTTCGGCGATCCTGCGGCATACCAACGACTCAAGGATCAAATCCTCGCTGCAGAAAAGGCGCACAACACGCTGGGCAACCGGTTTCACTACCTTGCGGTGGCGCCAAAGTTTTTCTCGCCAATCGTGAAGCAACTTGGCCAGGCCGGCCTCACGCAGCAGGAAAACGGACGATGGACGCACGTGATCGTGGAAAAACCTTTTGGCCACGACCTCGATTCCGCAATTCAGTTGAATAGAGATCTGAAAGAAACGCTCAACGAAAAGCAGATTTACCGGATTGACCACTATCTCGGCAAAGAAACCGTGCAGAATTTGATGGTCTTTCGTTTTGCGAACTCGATTCTCGAGCCGCTGTGGAACCGCAATTACATTGACCACGTGCAAATTACGGCGGCGGAAACTGTAGGCGTGGAACATCGCGGCGGCTTTTACGAAACGGCGGGCGCTTTGCGCGACATGGTGCCGAATCATTTGTTTCAGCTGCTTACGCTCACAGCGATGGAGCCGCCAATTTCATTCGAAGCGGACGCTGTGCGTGACAAACAAGCGGAAATCCTTCACGCGGTGACGCCACCTCCGCCCGAAACGATTTTGCAGACGATGGTTCGTGGCCAGTACGGCGAAGGCATGATGGATGGTGAAAAGCTTCCCGCATACCGCGAGGAGCCGCAGGTTGCTCCCGATTCGCATACGGAGACATTCGTCGCCCTGAAGCTTTGTATAGACAACTGGCGCTGGGCCGACGTTCCTTTCTACTTGCGCACGGGGAAGCGAATGGCAAAACGGGTCACCGAAATTGCGATTCAATTCCGCAAACCGCCCTTTCAGCTATTCAGCAAAACACCAATCAAAGATCCGCGTGCGAACCGGCTTGTGATTCACATTCAGCCGGAAGAAGGCATTTCGTTGCGACTCGGCGCGAAAGTTCCAGGTTCGGTGATGAAACTTGGACTCGTACACATGGATTTCGATTACGCGCGTGACTTCGGCACAAGCCACAGCACAGGCTATGAGCGCCTTCTTTATGACTGCATGATTGGTGACGCAACGCTCTTCCAGCGCGCGGACATGGTGGAGGCTGGGTGGAGCGTAATCCAACCCGTGCTTGATGTCTGGAAGGCACTCCCAGCGCGCGATTTTCCAAACTATCCGGCCGGATGCTGGGGCCCGCGCGAAGCCGACGAAATGATGGCCCGCGATGGGCGTGCATGGCGTGATATCGAATCGGACGAGCCGCTCATGGCAAATTGCCCCGCCCGAGCAACCGAAAAAGCGCACGCATAGGAGGGTTTTCTTGGATCGCACCATCAAGATTTTTCCGGACGTTGCGGCAATCTCCCTGGATGCAGCAAAAATCTTTATTGACGCCGCGCAACAGGCAGTCAAAGAACGTGGCGTTTTTCGCGTTGCCATGGCCGGCGGTTCGACGCCAAAGACACTTTATGCACTCCTCGTCGCAGAACCTTATCGTTCGCAGCTCCCCTTCGACAAGATGCAGCTTTTCTTTGGAGATGACCGGCACGTTCCGCCGGATCATGCCGATAGCAACTATCGGATGGTGAACGAAAATTTTGTTTCCAAGACGTCTATTAAGCCCGGGCAAGTCTTCCGCATGAAGACAGAATTGCAGGACACGGAAAGGGCGGCACTTGAGTATGAACTAGTTCTTAAGACTCAGTTCTCGCTCAAGCCCGGCGAACTGCCTCGGTTCGATTTGATGATGCTTGGCATGGGCAATGACGGGCACACGCTTTCGCTCTTCCCCGCGACTACCGCGCTGCGCGATAATGGTCGGCTGGTTGTGCGCACGTGGGTCGGCAAGTTGTACACGGAACGTATTACCTGCACCGTGCCGGTCGCGAATAATTCGGCAGCCGTTATGTTCATGATTGGCGGCGCAGACAAGGCGCCTGCGCTGAAAGCGGTTCTGGAAGGGCCTTACGAGCCGGATCAGCTGCCGACGCAATATATCAAGCCGATAAACGGGAAATTGATTTTCCTGGTTGACTCCGCCGCCGGCGGAATGCTCTCAAAAAATTTGGCAACTACATAAGGAGAAACGCAAGAAATGGCAACGACCACAGCACCTGGTTCCATTCAACAGCTTCTCGGCGCGAAAGCAGATTCCCTTCTGGGGTTCAGTTCCCCGAAAATTTCGAAAGAGCGCCTGCACTTGCCAGGCCCGGACTTCATCGATCGCATCTTCGCACCATCTGACCGTAATCCGCGTGTACTCTCGAGTCTTCAGCGTATGTTCAACACGGGTCGCCTTGCAGGAACAGGTTATCTCTCGATTCTCCCTGTTGATCAGGGAATTGAGCACTCTGCCGGCGCAAGCTTTGCAAAGAATCCCGACTATTTCGATGGCGAAAACATTGTGAAGCTTGCGATTGAAGGCGGATGCAACGCCGTCGCCTCCACGTTCGGCGTACTTGGCTCCGTGGCGCGCAAGTATGCGCACAAGATTCCCTTCCTTGTAAAGTTCAATCACAACGAACTGCTCACCTATCCCAACAAGGCAGATCAGATTTTCTTTGGCACGATCAAGCAGGCGTATGACATGGGCGCGGTGGCCGTTGGCGCAACGATTTACTTTGGGTCAGATCAAAGCGGACGGCAAATCGTTGAAGTGAGCCAAGCTTTCGCGCACGCACACGAACTGGGCATGGCCACCGTTCTTTGGTGCTATCTCCGCAACAACGCATTCAAGAAGGACAAGGATTACCACGTCTCCGCCGACCTTACCGGGCAGGCAAATCATCTCGGGGTGACCATCGAAGCCGACATCATCAAGCAGAAGCTCCCCGAGAATAACGGCGGATACACCGCGCTCAATCTTGGCGATTCGAGCTACGGCAAGTTCGACAAACGCATTTATACAGATCTCGCCAGCGATCATCCGATTGATCTGTGCCGCTATCAGGTTGCGAACTGCTACATGGGCCGCGCGGGCTTGATCAATTCCGGCGGCGCAAGCGGCGCGAACGACTTCGAAGAAGCAGTAGCAACGGCCGTCATCAACAAGCGCGCCGGCGGAACTGGTCTCATCTCTGGCCGCAAAGCGTTCCAGCGACCGATGAAGGAAGGCGTGCAATTGCTCAATACAATTCAGGATGTTTACCTGAGCGCTGAAGTGACCGTGGCATAGTCTTTACAGCACCTTGTATGGAAAAAAGGCGGCCCTTCGTGGCCGCCTTTTTTGTCAGTACTCTTCGCAAAACCCGCCAAACAGTTTTTCCCTCACCTCGCTCACACTGGCCTAAGCTTGAAAAATCATAATTTGTGCCTGACGGAGGCGTATTCATGCGAAGAACTACCGCTATTCTCGCATTCACACTTGTAGTCGCGGCTATCAGCGCGGTCGCGCAAAACACCAGCGATGAAGGCGGACGCGTGCTGGCACTGGAAACCGCGTGGGGCCACGCTATCGAGCTTAAGGACACCAAAGCGCTCGACCAAATGCTGGGCAGCACGTTTGTCGCCGTTGAAATTGATGGCACGCTTTCCAATAAGGCCGAATTTCTGGCGGGCATCAAGGATCCGAGCTATCAGCCGGCTCAAGCCATTAACGAGCAGATCAGCGTTCAGGTCTACGGCAACGCCGCTGTTGTGACGGGCATTTTTCGAGTCAAAGGAACGGAAAAAGGGAAAGCCTACATCCACCGCGAACGGTTCATTGACACTTGGATAAAACAGAATCAAACGTGGCAATGCGTCGCAAGCTCTGCGACCCTCATTACCGCAAAGTAGCGCTTTTAGCTCTCAGCGCCAATCTGTGAAATTGTTGTAACCAATCACCTTCGTCCGCATCGCATGATTAAACTAAGGCCAGGAGATAAATCGTGGCTAATCGTTTGGACGGGAAAGTTGTGGCTATTACTGGGGGCAGTCAGGGCATTGGGCTGGCCATTGCGCAGCGTTTTGCGCAGGAAGGCGCCGACATTTCGTTCTGCTACCGCTCGAACAAGGCGGGTGCGGACGAAGTTGCAGCAAGTATTCAGAACCTGGGCCGCAAGTGCGTGGGATTTCAGTGCGACGTGGGAATCGTCTCCGACGGACAGAAATTCATTTTGGACACGGTTGCGCAATTCGGCCGCATAGATGTTCTGGTGAATAACGCTGGCCTGGAACGAAACGCCGATTTCTGGAATGTTACTGAAGCCGATTACGACGCCGTCTTAAACGTAAACCTCAAAGGCCTCTTCTTCATTACGCAGGCTTTCGTAAAACATAGAATGGAGGCCAAAGCCGGCGGGAAAATCATCAACATCAGCTCTGTCCACGAAGAGCTTCCCTTCCCGCACTTCACTGCCTATTGTGCGAGCAAGGGCGGCGTCAAAATGCTTACGCGCAATCTTTCCATCGAGCTTGCGCCGCTTGGCATCACCATCAATTCCATCGCTCCGGGTGCTATCGAAACCCCCATCAATACAAAACTTCTGAACGATCCCGCTAAGCTGAATGCACTTCTCGAAAACATTCCACTAAGGCGTTTGGGTAAACCGGAAGACGTGGCCTCCATGGCCGTATTTCTCGCATCGGAGGAATGCAACTACGCAACCGGCACTACGTTCTTCCTCGATGGCGGCCTCACCTGGAACTACCAGGAACAATAAAAATAATCGCTTAACTCCATCACATTTTTCCGGAGTATCCGTTACATCACGCGCGGTAGACGTGCACTCTCCGGGCTGCGTGTCTTCACGAGTAATCTGGTATTAGATTCACTTGGGAGGCTGTATGCCTAAAGCAAAATCCACCAGCGCGACAAAAGCAAGAACATCGCGGCCAAAGAAAGCGGCCCCAACGCACGAGCAAATTTCGCTTCGCGCTTACGAAATCTATCTGGAACGCAATGGCGCTCCTGGCGATCCGCACTCCGACTGGCTTCGCGCCGAAGCCGAACTCAACGCCGCTCCCAAGCGCACCTCCCGCAAATCCAAAGTCGTCTCCATCGCCGCCTGAGCCAGGGGAAATTTCGCGTTTACGGCGCTATGTTCGGCAGCTGCGAAACCAACTTCAAGGAAAATGACTCCAACTCCATCGCATGGCCAATTCCCAATGTGCTGGGCATTCGCCAGCGGCCGGCCACAACACATTAATCTGTTTGGAGATTAAGCGTGAGCAGCCGTCGCCGATCGCGCAGCCTGGAGGAGTTTGCGAGCGTTTTCGCGAATGTCGCCTTTTCCGAATACGGCGTTTCCTGCAACGAGCAATTCCGCTCCCGCGCGCACAACGTCACCAATCGTATCGAGTGCAACGCCGCCATCTACCTCAATGCGGAAATTCAATCCGCGTCTTTCGCGCTCATTGGCAAGGGCGGCAATCTTCTTGAGCGAATTGCGGATAAACTTCTGCCCCCCAAAGCCCGGATTCACACTCATCACCAGGACGTGATGTACAAGGTCTAAAACATCGCCGAGCACGCCCACCGGCGTCGCAGGATTGATCACCACGCCGGGCTTACAACCGTGATCTTCGATCAAATGGAGGGTGCGATCGAGATGCCGGCAAGCTTCCTGATGGACCAGAATCCACGTTGCACCTGCCTCTGCGAATGCCGGAATGTATTCGTCCGGATTTTCGATCATCAGGTGAACGTCAAAAATTGCATCGGGAATTGCTTTGCGCAGCGAAGCAACAATCGGCGGGCCAAGCGTGATATTCGGAACGAAGTGCCCGTCCATCACATCTACATGCAGCAGCGAGCCGCCGCCTTCAAGCGCAAGCTTCGCGTCCGCGGCGAGATTCGCAAAGTTTGCGGAAAGTATTGATGGCGCAAGTTCTACGTTTCGGGCCACAGTGCCTCTCTACCCTTTAGCATAGCCGATTCTTCGTGGAGCGTGCTTCGCGGGCCACTACAATTTCCACGGCAGTGCTTTCCTCTGCGCGCTGCTCTCTTCGGCCAGTTCCAGCGCATACATTACGCGTAGCCCGTCTTCCATAGTCACAAGCGGTTTCGCCTTCCCAAGCATTACATCGCGCACATTCTCATAGAATGCGCGATAATCTCCTCGCAACGTCGGAATTATTCGCTGCGAGATTTTGGCTGAATCAAACTTCGCCAGAGTTCCCCATTCTTCTTCCTTCTCCAGTCCCCAATCTTCGCCGCCAACTTGCTTTCCCGCGCGGAGCAACGCCTCTTGCGGATCAAGTCCCTGCTTCACATAGCTTCCCTTTGTTCCCAGCACTCGAAAATGCGGCCGTGGAATCGGTGCGAGTGTCGTCGAAGAAAGGTACGCCCGCAGTCCGTTTGGATAGTAGAAGATCACGTCGAACGCATCGTCGTTCACGGCGCCTTCGCGTTCCGCGCGGATGTCGGCAAGCAGCTCTTGCGGCGGGCCGAAGAGCTTTAGCGCATGGTCAATCAAGTGGGGTCCCAAATCGAAGAAAACCCCTGTTCCTGGCCCGGTTTTTTCCTTCCACGAATCGCGGATCGCCGGTCTGCAACGGTCAAACGTCTCTTCAAAACGAATTACGCGCTCCAACTCGCCGTCGGAAATGAGCTTTTGCAGTGTTGCAAAGTCTCCATCGAGCCTTCGCTCCTGATACACCGTCAGAAATCGCCCCGTTTCCTGTGCCAAAGCGATCAATTCCCGGGCTTCCTCGACATTTGTCGTAAATGGCTTGTCCACTACCACGTCGCGTCCCGCCTCGAGGCAAGCCTTCACAAACGGGAAATGCGTGTCATTGGGAGTCGAAATCGCAACAAGCCGAATACTTGGGACCTCCAGTAATTCCTCAATTGAACGAACGATCTTCGTTCCTGGATAAATCTCCGCGGCTTCATTCCCTTTTCGCTGCAGCACGGCGGCCAGCCGCAAACCAGGCACGCTCGCGAGGAAAGGCGCATGAAACGCCTTTCCTCCAAGCCCAAATCCAATCAATCCGGCATCAATCATCGGTTTCGCTCTGTAAAAATCGGCACAACTCCGCCGCAGCGTTGCGCGAAAAGTTTGGCTCCGGCAAAATGCCATGATGTCTTCAAAAACGCAAATCCAGGCAACGACAGAAAATTCTTCGCGAACTCTGATTTTCTGGTTGCTCTGCTTCGGCTTCGTCATCAACGGCGTCATCATCAATTTCGTGGGCCCATTGCTTCCGACCTTTCGTGAGAGATGGGCGCTAGACGACAGCCGCGCCGGCCTCTTTTCCACCGTGCAATTCGCGGTTTCTTTGGTGGGAGTGCTTCTTTCCAGCCCACTCATCACAAAGAAGGGATTTAAGCCGGCCATTACGTTTGGTCTGACCCTGATGGGAATCGGATTCGCCATCCTAAACTCGCGGGCTTTCGCTCTGGCGCTATTCGCAAGCGGCGTCTATGGATTTGGCTACGGATTTGTGACACCGGGCACTAACTTATGGGTCGGAGAATCATATGGACAGCGCCGCGCCTCCGCATTAAATCTCGCAAATCTTGCCTGGGGAATTGGCGCGATCTCGTCCGCACCTGCCGCGATGTACGCTATCCGGAAATCTAGCATCAACGCCGTTCTCTACTTTTCCGCGGCAATTTCCGTTCTTCTGGCTCTCTATTTGCTCCAGCAACATTTTGGGAAGCCCCACGAAGAGCAAGCTGCCAAACCTGCAGAAAATTCCAAAGCTGCTGGTACGGGCGTCGCAATTCTTCTTGGCATTTTGTTCTACATATACGTAGGAACTGAAGTCAGCACTTCTTACTGGGCAGCGACTCACGCCGAGCGCGCAGCAACGTGGACTGCAAACACGTTTACCCTGGCCCCGATGTTTTTCTTTGGAGGCCTGCTCGGTGGCCGCGGAGCTGCCGCAGCAATCTTGCTTCGCCTAAGAGAAGGAACGGTTGCCATGACCGGCCTTTTGATAGCTGCCGCAGGCGAGCTCTTATTCCTGAGTGCGCATTCGCCGGTCACGCTCTTTTTAGGCGCATCTTTTGCAGGGCTGGGGTTATCGAGCCTCTATCCAATTTATGTCGCCTGGTTGACGAAATGGTTCGGCACGCGAGCACGTAAAGTAGGCGGTGCAATGTTTGCCGCGGCGGCAATCGGGAGCGCAACGCTGCCTTGGCTTGTCGGTGAGGTTTCACACGCAACATCCAACCTGCGCATCGGCTTAATTGTTCCGCTCGCAGGCTGTGGCGTAATGTTGACAGTTGTGACGCTACTTCGCCCCAACACTCGCAGTTGACATGCTCGACTGCGGCGTAAGCGCGGCGGATTTGGGCGGTGCCGTCATTTCCATCGCCCAGATTGCGCCCGGACGCATGTACATGGACGCGCGGTAATTCCCCGTAATGTCCCAGGCTTCCGGCGTCCTGAACCAGTAGCCTTTCCTCTGATAGGTCACGTTGTAGATGCCCCACGCCGTGCGGTATGCCTCGTCTTTCATCCCTTGGCCCAACATGAACCCGGCGAGTCCGAGCGTCGTTCCTGTCCAGACTTCCTGAACCTGTTCATTGGTGGTGATGATTGTGCCGTCCGCGGCAATTCCATTCACGGCGCCCATTTCGCCTTTTGCGAATTTCATTACGTTGAAGTCATAAATGTTCTTCAGCGATTTCCTGGTCATTTCTTTCGGGACGATGTCACCAAGTCCGGTTACATCCGCATACCACTGGCCAGCAAGTTGATCGGCTTGAATGTTGTCTTTGTATTCGCTCTGCGTGTCGTAGCTGAAATATTTTCCGTTCCAGAGCTTTTCGATATATGACTTCTGGCTTTTCGCAAAGAGTTCCTTGTAGTGACCCGCGGCTTTCGTGTCGCCAAGCTGCTTCCCGATTTCCTCTGCCGCGCGCAGCGAGGCGAGCCACAAGCTACCGGAATAGGCGCTGTCACCCCGAACGAGCCACGTATCGTAAGTCTGGTCGGGATAGCCGTCGTTGTCAGGAATTCCGTCGTTATCTTTGTCGAATTTCCCGAGGTATTCCAGCGCTTCCTGCACGGCGGGCCAGGTGTATTTCAAGAAATCCTTGTCTTTGGATCCTGTCAAAACGTAATCGCGGTAGACCATCAGCACAAATTTGGAATTCAAGTCCTTCCAGCCATTCGTATCCTGCCAACTGAACTGGTTCACCTGGTAGAAGGGATCTTCGTTGGGCACTCCCATATCGTGTGGGACAGCGCCTTTTGTTTTGCGCTCGCGGAAAACAGCGGAGTTCGTGACTATCGATTTCCAAATCCAGGCCATGCGGTCGTCGAGATGTTTCGGAACCGTGTCCGCAAAATCACGCATCACCTGCTTGTCTATGTCTGGCCAGAACTTGATGAGCGGCATTGAGCCGTAAAAACGCACATCTAGCGTTTCGTAAAATGGATAATCGAAGCACTCCATAAAGGAATAAGTGAGCGGAGTCTTTGCGTCCGCGCCGACAGGCTTACCCCAGAACGAGCCGCCATCGGCTAAGACATAAAGTTCGTTGAACAACATGCCGCGGTACCACTCCGGCTTGCTTTCGTCGTTGATGTAAGGCGCTTGCCAAGCGGAAATTGCGTCGCTCCAGGCTGCGGCGTTCTGTAGGCCGTCGCGCGCAATGGCCCAGGCATTCTTTCCGCTTGTTCCATAGAAATCCGTGTAATGGCGGTACCACTTGCGGCCGGAACCAAATTCCACAACGGGTAGATCCCACGACAAAACCATGGGAACGATTTTCTTCTCGCCGGGATTCAAAGTGAATTTCACGGCGATAGCTCCAACGATAGGCTCGCCACTGCTCAGCCATCCTTTGCTCGCAGAATCTAGCGTGCCATCTTTGGAGAACGTGGACCAAACTTCCGCGCCACTTCCGTATGGCAAGAATGTGGTTAGATAAGTGACCTCAACGCCGGGAGTTTCGAGCGCTGCGATCGACATCTGTCCGTCCCAGGCGTTGGGCACACTCCCCGCGCGATTCCGTTCGAATACGATCCCCTTCATCGTTGCGTCGCCGATTTTCTCCGAAGCGGCACGGTTGTAGTTCCCCTCATTCAAGGCAGCGCGAAAATCACGATCGGGATTGCGGAACCATCCGAGCATGTTCGTCCAGGAAAAAAGGACTGAGACCGTCACTTTCTTGTTCGTCGGATTCTCGGCGTGCCAGCGATAAACCGCCACGGGATAGCTCGTCTCTTTGTAATTGTTGGGAAGAATTGGCGAATACTGTTCGAGCGTCACATGTGCAGGGAACTTATCCCACTTGTAGTCAAACCAGGATTTCGGATAGAGAGCAGCGTAGTCTCCGGCGCCCACGGGATACTCCCAATCCCACGCGCTTAGTTCGCCGTGCTCGGGCTTTCCAGCAAACAGGACTTTCGCGACGCCACCTGCGTCGCCTTCGGACTTTTGGAACATCGCGAATTGGTTTGCGGCCAGTGATTGATACTTGTGAAAGCCGGGTTGAACGTGCCAACGAGCGAAGTCGCCACGAAATGTGCGAGAAAAAGTTCCGGCGCCAAAACCGCCAACGGGAGCGCCTTGCCAGAAACCGTCGTCAATGTGTGTCGCTTCAAGCGACGTCTTCTTGGTGCCTGCGTTCTCCAAAGGTTTGCCGATTGGTCTACGCCAGGCAGCCTTGGGAATTTCGTCGTTCGCACGAACGGCGGGAACAAAAATGCAAACAGCCACGAGCAAGCTCAGCAATCCTCGACCAAAGAACATGCGGCCTCCAAGTTAAGAGTGGGAAGAAAAGGCATGGGGCAGCCCGAAAGCTGCCCCGGGTGTAAATCCGAGAGTTAAGGCATCATATAGCATAACGATATTCTACGCAAGCGGTAACGTTACCGGACTTTGCCTCAAACCGTGATAACGCCCGCTTCCCCTGCCGCGAAGTATACGCAATCCGGGTTGGAATTGTTGCAAACTGGGCGTTTGGCGTTCGAAAGCACCCAGTATATTCTCTGGCGATGCCGCAAAACGCTCAGCCGAGTCGTTCGCCAACCGCTGCCCTGCTCGTTGGTTTGGTACTTACGCTCGTAGCCGTGCTGCTTTTCGCATACTACATGAACGCGCAGCTTCGCGGTCTGCGCGAGCTGCAAAGCAACTTGGTGGATCGTAGCCGTAAAGACTCTTTGCAGCTTCTTCGCACGCAGAACGATTTGAATTCCTTGGCCCTGGGAATGCGGGACATGCTCGATGCTCGCGAGCCATATCCGCTGACCGCTTGGACGGCTCAATTCGAAAGAATCCGGGAGGATTTGGACGCTGCAGTCAAAGCAGAAGACGCGCTCGCACCCGCGCAACGCACAACAGAACAGAGAACCTATTTAAGCCAATCGCTCTCGCAATTTTGGGTGGCAATGGACCGGATGTTTTCACTTGCGGCTAATGGAAAGGAAAAGGAGGCGCGCGAACAGATTCAAGTTTCCCTGCAAGCCCGCCAAGCCGCCCTGAGCACGGCGGTTTCGCGGCTCTTGATTCAAAACAATGAAGCAGAAGAACAGGCAACCACGGAAATTAAGAAAATTTACGATCGCGTACAGCGGCAGCTTTATCTTTTTCTCGGCGCTGCACTGTTTGTGATCGTCTTAACGAGCTTGTACTTGATTCAGACGAACAAGAAGATCTTCGCTCAGATTGAAGAGCTTTCGGCGCAGCGCAGCGAGCTTGCGCAGAAGCTGATTGCTACCCAAGAGTCCACCCTGCGGCACCTTTCGCGGGAATTGCACGATGAGTTTGGCCAGGTATTGACTGCTATAGGTTCGCTTCTCTCGCGTGCAGGCAAGCAAATGCCTGAACATTCGACGCTTCGCGAAGATCTGAAGGAAGTGCAGGAGATTACGCAATCCACCTTAACCAAGGTTCGCGGCCTTTCCCAAGCCCTGCATCCGGTTTTGCTGGAAGAAGCGGGACTCGAAGCCACACTTGATTGGTATATTCCCACCGTCGAGCGGCAGAATGGAATTAAGGTGTACTACCAGAAATCAGGGAATATATTCCAGGTGGAAACTGGAGCTGGAGTTCATCTCTATCGCGTTGTGCAAGAGAGTCTGAATAATGTCAGCCGCCACGCGCAAACGAGTGAAGCCTGGGTGCGTTTAACATACGGCGCGCAAGAGCTTATCCTTGAAGTAGAGGACCATGGCAAAGGGTTTTTGATGGAAAGGCATCAGCAGAGTAACCAGCGCGGAATCGGAATGGTGGCTATGCGCGAGCGCGCGGAATTAATTGGCGGCACTCTGCATTACGAAAGGCCCGAAAGCGGAGGCACGCGCGTGCGGCTCCGTGTTGCGCGAGACAAGGTGGAGGCTCATGGCGGATAAAATTACCGTGCTGTTGGTGGACGACCATGCACTCGTTCGGCGCGGCTTCAAGCGCATGATTGAAGACGATCCCGGAATCAGTGTTGTGGGCGAGGCAAGCGACGGCGCGGAAGGAGTGAAACTGTCCGCGCAGCTGAAGCCGCGCGTGATCGTGATGGATTGTGCTATGCCGGTAATGAGTGGGCTTGAGGCGACAAAAAAAATTCTGGAAGCACAGCCCGGTTCGACGATTCTTCTGCTGAGCATGCATTCGGAAGACACTTTGGTCAGGCAGGCGCTACAAGCCGGCGCGCGTGGCTACGTACTGAAGAACGCCATGGATCTGGATTTGGCGGGGGCCATTAAAAGCGTAGCTGCGGGAAAAACGGTGCTCGATCCTCAGGTTGCGAGACCACAAGCACTCAAAGGTGAACGCGAAACGGGTTTGACACCGCGCGAAATGGAAATTCTGCAGCACATCGTCGCCGGAAAATCGAACAAGGAAATTGCGAGCGATCTGGAATTGAGCGTGAACACGGTCGCTGTTCATCGGGCTAACATCATGGATCGCCTGGGAATTCACAAAACGGCTGAACTTGTCGTGTATGCGATTCGAAATGGATTGGTGAATTTGCCGTGAAGCGGCGCGAATTCCTGCACGGAATCGCGGGAGCTGCTGCTGCAAGTTCGATCGTCTCTCCTGCCATTTTTGGTGCTCTGCCTGCCGGCCTGGGGTTCCGGCTAACTGATGTTACTTCTCAGGCTGGACTCTATTTTCAACACAACAGCGGCGCCTACGGCGGCAAATTGCTGCCGGAAACGCTTGGCTCTGGTTGCGCCTTTCTCGACTACGACGCAGACGGCTGGCAGGACATTTTGCTTGTCAACGCGATGGATTGGCCGGGACACAAGAAACAAAAGTCCACGCTGAAGCTCTACAAAAACAATCGCAATGGCACGTTCACGGATGTAACGCGCTCCTCCGGGCTTGAAATCGAGCTCTACGGAATGGGCGTCGCCGTCGGTGACTACAACAACGATGGCTTTCCAGACATTTTGATCACTTGCGTCGGCCAAAATCGCCTCTTCCAAAATACTGGCAAGGGGACGTTCTTCGATGTCACAAAAAAGTGCGGCTTACTCGGACGACAAGCGTTCAGCACGTCTGCGCTTTGGTTTGATTACGACCGCGACGGCTTGCTCGATCTTTTTGTTTGTAATTACGTGAACTGGTCGCCTGAGCACGACGTTTTCTGCAGTCTGGACGGCAAGCACAAATCCTATTGCACGCCGGAAGCATATCGCGGAGAAACATGCTGGCTCTTTCGCAATCGCGGCGACGGTACGTTTGAAGACGCGACAGCCGCGAGCGGTGTATTCGATGCCAGTTCGAAATCTCTGGGCGTTGCTCTGCTTGATTTCGATCAAGATGGCTGGCCCGATTTGCTCGTTGCAAATGATACCCAGCCGAACAAGCTATACAAGAATTTGCGCAACGGAAAATTCAAGGACGTCGGCGTCGAAGCTGGCATCGCGTTCAGTCCAGACGGCAAAGCGCGCGCGGGAATGGGCGTGGCCGTCGGCGACTATGAAAATTCCGGCCGCGCAGGAATCGCCATAACGAATTTTGATAACGAAATGATTGGACTCTATCGCGCAGGGAAAAGTGGTTACGACGATGTTTCTCTCGCGTCTGGCGTCGGCGGCCCTTCGAAAAACACGCTTGGCTTCGGTTGCGCGTTTCTTGACGTTGATCTCGATGGCCGGCTCGACCTTGCCGTCGCAAACGGCCACATAGACGAAACGGTGCGCAACATTCGCGGCAACGTCGGCTATGCGCAGTCGCCACAGCTTTTTTTAAATCAGGGCTACGGAAAATTTCGCGAAGCTGCTGCCGAAGCTGGCGCGGAATTCGCTATGGCAAAAGTCGGCCGGGGCCTCGCTTACGGAGACTTCGACCGCGATGGCGACTTGGACATTTTGCTGTCCACAAATAATGGCCCGGCTTATCTTTATCGCAACGATCAAAACTCAGGCCATCGCTCGATTCGTTTCAATCTCGCGGGAACTAAATCGAATCGCGATGCCATCGGCACGGTCGTGCGCATTTTCAATGGCAAGGAAGCCCAAATGCGAATGGTTCAATGCGGCTTCAGCTATTTATCGCAATCAGAATTGCCCGTAACATTCGGCGTAGGTCAGCGGGATAGGATTGAGCGGCTCGTCGTAGAATGGCCCAGCGGAACCACGCAGGAGTTCAAGAATCTAACGACGGGCAAGAGCTATCAACTTACTGAAAATAAAGATATTATCGCAATATCAGGATTCTAGTTCTTTTACAGTATTGCGACACTCCTTAGTCCGCTCTATAAACGAGCCAACGAAGTCGTCCGCTACCCGAACCCAAGATTCTCGATACAGGACCCTCGGGAGCACCCCTTGGCCTCGCGGCCGGATACCCCAAGTTATCCCGGCCGCGTCGTCGTTTTTGCGTCATGTAAACTGGTAGCACGAGGAGCCGCTTGAAATGACCTGGATCAAGACGCTGAAAATGGACGAAGACCCGGCCGTAAAAGCGGCGATGGAAGCGCAGCGAAAGCTTTACCCCCAGGAATACGCCACGCCTGTTCCCGCTGTGGACAAAGGCACGGAAGCTGGTATCACTGGCTCCCACACGCTGATTCCAGACGTGCTTTATCACTCCTTCGCAGCATTTGGCGCGATGATGGCCCCGGAACTCCCACTGAAGCGCCATCAGCATGAAATGATAGCCACTATGGTTTCTGTCACCAACCGGTGCCACTATTGAATCGAATCTCACGCAGAGTTTCTGCGTAGGGTAACCTTGGATAAAGGAATGGTCGAGGCGCTGCGCCGGGATTACAAGACTGCGCCCATCAGCGAGCAGGATCGCGTCATGCTCGATTACGTCGTAAAGCTGACGCAGGACGCCACCAAGTGCAGCCCGAAAGATCACGAAAAACTGCGTGCTGTCGGTTTCGACGACAAAGGAATCCTGCAAATCACGATGATTGCGTCGTGGTTCAACTACATCAATCGCATGGCGGATGCGCTCGGTGTCGGCCGCGATGAACTAGCCAAAGAACTGTAGGCAGTTCTGATGGCCGACATTTTGGTCGGTGTTTCTCGCTCGTCGTCTACAACCTGCAAATCAGTAGCTCCCGTTCATAGACCATTTCTTTGGGCAAATGATCGTGAAGCAGGATAAAAAGCTCTTCATGCTCAATCACTTCACGGCGCCAGGCAGCATTGTCAAAATCTTGCAACGCCTCGAACTTCTCGCGCGAGAAGTCGAGCCCCTTCCATTCCATATCTTCATAATGCGGCATCCACCCAATCGGCGTTTCGCTCGCGAACGCACGAACTCGTGCTCTGTCCACGATCCACTTCAGTACGCGCATGTTTTCGCTGTAGCCAGGCCAAATAAACTTCCCTTCCGCATCCTTGCGGAACCAGTTCACATGGAAAATGCGCGGTGTGACTTTTAGCGAGCGCTGCATCTTGATCCAGTGCCGGAAATAATCGCCCATGTGATAGCCGCAGAACGGCAACATCGCCATCGGATCGCGCCGCACCTTGCCGACCGTCCCGGCAGCCGCAGCCGTCATCTCCGAGCCCATCGTCGCCCCGATGTAAACCCCCGAACTCCAGTTGAACGCCTGATAGACCAGCGGCATCGTCGTGGCACGCCGCCCGCCAAAAATAATCGCGTGTAGCGGCACGCCATTCGGATCTTCCCAAGCAGGATCAATCGTCGGGCACTGTGATGCCGGCGCCGTAAACCGCGCATTGGGATGCGCCGCCTTCGCCCCAGTCTGCGCAGCAATTTCCGGCGTCCATTTCTTTCCTTGCCAATCGAGACACTCGGCAGGCGGCTCATCCGTCATGCCTTCCCACCAAACTCCTCCATCGGGCGTTAATGCCACGTTCGTAAAAATTGTGTTCTTCGAAAGCGCGGCCATCGCATTCGGATTCGTCTTTGCGGAAGTACCCGGCGCCACGCCAAAAAATCCTGCTTCCGGATTCAGCGCCCGCAGTGCCCCATTTTCGTCTGGCCGAATCCAAGCAATATCATCTCCGACCGTCCAAACCTTCCACCCTTCAAATCCCTTCGGCGGAATGAGCATCGCAAAATTCGTTTTGCCACACGCGCTGGGAAACGCCGCCGCAACGTACGTCTTCTCGCCCTTCGGGTCCTCCACGCCCAGAATCAGCATGTGCTCCGCCATCCACCCTTCGTCACGCGCTATATTCGAAGCAATCCGCAGCGCAAAACATTTTTTCCCCAGCAGCGCGTTCCCGCCATAGCCCGATCCATAAGACCAGATTTCGCGCGACTCCGGAAAATGCACGATGTACTTCTCTTTGTTGCAAGGCCAGGGCACATCTTTCTGCCCAGGAGCCAGCGGCATCCCCACCGAATGCAAACACGGCACAACGCGCGCCCCGATATCAATCTGCTCGATCACGCGCGTCCCAATCCGCGCCATGATCCGCATGCTGACCACCACGTACGGCGAATCCGTCAGCTGTACGCCGATCTTCGCCATCGGCGATCCAATCGGCCCCATGCTGAACGGCAGCACATACATCGTCCTCCCCTGCATGGAACCGCTGAAAAGCCCGCGCAATTTCTTGCGCATCACATACGGATCTTCCCAGTTGTTCGTCGGACCCGCATTGTCCTTCGCATACGAGCAAATGTACGTTCGGTCTTCCACGCGAGCCACATCATTTGCATCGGACCGCGCATAAAAGCATCCCGGCCACAATTTCTCATTCAGCTTGATGAACGTCCCGCTTGCCACCATTTCCGCGCAGAGCCGGTCGTACTCTTCCTGCGAACCATCCACCCAGTGGATTTTCGCCGGGCGTGTAAGCTCCGCCATCTTCTCCACCCAGCGAAGCAAATGGTCGTTCTTACTCAGTGGCACAGCGGGATTTCGCGAACTAACGGCGGGCGTGGACATGCAAGATTTCTCCAGGAAACTGCGTGCTTTGCCGCAATTATGGGACAGTCATAGCCAGAGATTGGTAGCGATACCGGGATTCGAACCCGGATTTTAGCCTTGAGAGGGCTACGTCCTAACCCTTAGACGATATCGCCAAAGACGAAAGCACAGGCTACCCACCAGCGCTTTCCACAATCCCTATTTTCGCATGGCAAAACGGGGCGTTCAAGCGGCGGGCAGGGTTAGGCTACTTTCTGCTCGCTCTCGGAGGCTTCTTCCCGGCTTCCGTCGCGCAATGGACGAATCGAAAAAAACTTGTGCCGGCAAGGGTCGCAACGCAGCGAAGGCAAGCCAAGCAAACGCCCAACTGTGCCTATAAATCCCGGCACGTGCTCCGGCGAGATTCGCTTTAGCTCAAAGTTGCCGCAGATGGAGCAATGGGCATACTTCGCGTGGGCCAAGGGAACGGGTCGAGAGCGGAATCGCGCTTCGCATTTATTGCATCGCCAGGGGATAAGCCCGACTGAACCACAAGCAAAATCCAGCAAGCCACGGCGACGTGAACGGCGGCAATCGGAGGACTGGCAGGCTGGACAATTGATCATCGGTAATCGTTCTGGGAACCTGTGGATTTCGGCTAGAGCATAAGCGAAAGCATAGAGCTCTTCAAGAGATATACACTTCGTAAAATGACCTCTCTGTTGCGATACGCTAAAATCGTTACAGGAGATCCCATGGCAGATTACACAGACGCGCACGCCAAGGCCGGCATAAAATCCAAGCTTCCGAAACTTGACGCCTGGCCGAACCAATTCCCGGGCTACGTCATCACCACGCGCTATCCCGAATATACTTCGGTGTGCCCTAAAACTGGGCTGCCAGACTACGGCACTATCACTATCGAGTATATGCCGAAGAAATCCTGCATCGAGCTGAAGGCGCTAAAGATGTACCTGCTCGCCTATCGCAACCTCGGCATTTTTTACGAAAACGCCGTCAACAAAATCCTCGAAGACATTGTGGACTCCATTCATCCCGAATGGTGCGTCGTCCGCGGCGAATTCACTCCCCGCGGCGGCCTCAACACCACCATCGAAGTCCGCTGGCCGCGCACCAGGAAAAAATGAATCCAGTCGTACATGGAATCAACCTGGACCGCGAAACTCGCTGCGCTCACTATCACGGCCCTTCGGACATCATCGCCATTCAAATGAAATGTTGTGGGCAGTTTTATGCCTGCAAAGGCTGTCACATCGCATTGGCCGATCATCCCATCGAACTCTGGCCTGAAACCGAATGGCATCACGAAGCCATCCTATGCGGCGCCTGCCGTTCGACTCTCTCCATCTCCGCGTATCTTTCTTCCGGCTACCGTTGCCCTCATTGCCACGCCGCCTTCAATCCAGCCTGCCGCAGCCATTACCATTTCTATTTCGCGGCGAGCAGCAATCGCTGAGCACATCCCTTCTGTGCCGGCACGTTCGGTTGGCGGCGGGCGGAGTAGGAATCGATGGCCGGGTGCCCCAGGTTCCGGTTTTTGGAACCTGGGTCTTGGGTTCGACTTTGATTTTGATTTTGACTTCAGGAATCGGGACAGACGGGAGGTTTTTCGACCTCTCGATCGTTCGAAATGCAATTGGGATTCGAATCTAGTTAACTTGACACATTTGTTATAATACAGTGTTTGTGTTTGGATGCGACTGGCTCGCATTCTTTTCGCTCTTTGACAACTGAGCATCCGCGCTGGCCCACACCACTGTCTTCCTCGCTGCAAAAGCTCTCAGCTCTAACTCCCTTCTTTTGATATTCATGCGCACTGCCCCGCCCGCAACTCCCGCATTTTGATACTCATACAAAATGCCCCGGGGTGTGGTATCCTCATCCTCTCTGCACAGCCCCTGCCCTCCGCCTAAGTCCTTTATTCCTAATATTTACGCAAAACAGCGGGAAGGGGGTGGGGTCAAGAACAGCCCTGCCGTCTCAGCGCTTCCAAGCGACGGCGGGCCTCCGGACTTCCCTTCCTTATCGCAGCTTCGAGTAGTACTCGCGCCTGCGCACAGCTCTTTTCCACCCCATCGCCGCGTGCGTACAAATCGGCAAGCGTTACTTCGGCGGAGACGTAACCCTTTTCTACTCCCGTCCAGAGCAGGCTGACGGCAAGAGGCAAATCACGCTGGCGGTGATTCCCTTTCAGGATGTTCCTGGCTTGCTCGAATTCCTTTTGGCCGTTGCCTGCGCCAGTCTTCGGTAAATCGGGGACTGGTCTTATCGAATTCCCTGGCGTGGAATTTGCCGGCGTTGCAGGCTGAGGCTGCGAATTCGCCGGCTTCAGCGGAGTCGCAACTGGCGGATACGAATCGTCTTCAGGTGCCGTAGAAGTGGGAGCCGGTGAAGGCCGCTCTGCCGGCGGTTTTACTTCTTCTCCAACTAGCATCTGGCCAGCGCGAATTAGTGTTTGACCGACTTCACGGCGGAAGCTCATCACCAGCGCGCCAAAAATAATCGTCAGGGCAAGCCCGATGATCAGCGTGGCCGCCGCTCGATTCATTCGCGGTGGCTCAAACTCATACGGTGATGCTTCTTCAACAGAAGGCTCTTCCGGAACAAATTCTTTCGGCTCATGAAGCCCAAGCAAACCGGGAGCAGCAAGCGCGGTGGCAACTTCTTCTTCTGTCGGCAAGCCCTCTTCGGGACCGGAAAGCTTTGCCGGCGCGTCCTTCACCTCTGCGGAAGAAGAAGCGGCTACTTCCGGCCCCGAGTCGTTTTTGGAAGTAGCCGCTGGCTCGCTGGAAGTTTTTGGAGTTTGCGGCTTCTGGGCGGCTGGTTCCGTCGCGACAGTCTCTGGAGTCGGAGGAGCGGAGGAAAACGGCAGCCGCAATTTCGGCAGCGCAATACCGGAATCGTTTTGCAGATGCTCCGGTTTGGGCTCTGTTCGAGAAAGGAAAAAATCGGCGGCCGATTTTTGCGGTGCCTTCGGCTCACTCGGTTCGCGCTGAGCGGGTTTCGATTCGACGGCCTGCGGCTCAGCAACCTTCGTTTCGAGCGGCTTTGCATCAACCGGCCTTGCTTCAATTCGCGGAGGCTCGATTGGCTTTGCTTCCTCTAATTTTGGTGGTGCAGTCTTCACTTCGACCGGTGCAGCAATCGGTTTTGTCTCGGCAGAATCTGGCTCTGGTGTTTTTTGTGCCGGAGCGCGCAAGTCAGAAATTGGTGTCGACCAGTCGCGCGGCTTGAACTGTTTTTTTGGTTCTTCCGGCTTTTGGACAGGCGGCGGTTCCGGAATTACAACTGTTTTTTCGCGAACCGTCTCTTTTATTTTTTCAAGTGAGTCAAGCGGAGTCGCCGCTGCCGGAGTAACTTCCCGGCCGACGCTTTTTGGAACAGATTCGCTCGCAAGCCAGGCACGCAGGGCTTCGCGGAATTGCGGCGTTACCTTCGTAAATCGCAGGCCGCCGGTTTTGGCGCCGTCTTCCGACCACACAATTTCTCCCGTGCCTTGGAGACGGTTTTTTCCATCGAGTGCAAATGCGAAATTAAGAGGGCCATCAACGATCAACGGAGCAACCACGCGATAGCTCAGACCTTCATCGCAAATTCCAAGTATCATCCCGCCGTTGCTTGGGCCAAGCTCGACATAGACGAGGTGCTGAGGTTTTTTAAGGGGCCAGGCGGCTTGGACTTGGTTCGTTGGCATCTAATTTTGTGCGTGCAAAATGATGATTCTATTCTCGCAGATTCTGGGACGCGTCCGAGCGAAAGAGAGTTTCGCGATTCCTGTGCGTAAACTTCGTTCGCTAGCGCATAAAACGCCACCTTAACGCGCCTTTCATGCTGCACCAAGCCGTGTAATTTTTTCGCGCGCCCCTCCTTGTGCGATACCAAGTAATAGGACTCATCAAGCGCTAACGTCTTGAAATTGCAGCTGGTTATTTCGTGGCTGGCGTGGCAGTCGTCGTGCGCTAAAATAATCGCCCCCAGCTTGAATCTTATTTTATTCAGTTTTGCGTCGCGAAAGCACCCGAGGCCCTCAATGCGCACGACACTGAAAATCGCTCTGCCGCTCGTTGTCAGCGTGGCAGTGGTGTCCCTGCTTTTTGCGGGATATCAGGTGCGCACGGAACGAAAGAGTTTGCGGAGCGACCTCTCGCGCCGCGCAGAATTGCTGGCGGTGAGCCTGCAAGAATCGATCGAACCGCAATTCGAGAAAAATGAACGCGGCGCAGAACGCGCGATGCAACGAATCGTCGATCGCTTCACGCAGCGCGAGCACATGAAGGGAATCGCGGTTTACGAAGCAAATGGTTCGCTGCTGGCAATGACTTCGACGCTGGGACCGAATTTTCATTCCGCCCCTGCTACTGCCATTCGAGCCATTTCGGAAGATAAGGGTGAAAGCGATTCGGAAACAATCGCGGATATGCCCGTCTATTTCTATTCGTTGCCGCTTCACCGGAACGATCAAGCAAAAGGCGCGCTGCTTCTGATTTACGACACAAGCTACATAGACTCGCGTGTGCTGCGAACCTTGCGCGATTCCCTGCTGACCGCGCTGCTTGAAACGATTCTGATTACGGGACTCGCTCTGGTGTTGGTGCGATGGACCTTCCTCGATCCGCTGCAAAGGACGGTGAAATGGATCCAGCATTTGCGCAGCGGGGGCTCCGCCGAACATCATTCTCCGCCGGAAGGCGAGCTGTTCGACGAAATGAAAGTGGAAGTAACGCATCTGGCGCGGGATTTGGGAGTAGCGCGCGCAGTCGCGGAGGAAGAGGCACGACTACGCGATTCGAATGCCACGCAATGGACTGCGGAGCGGCTTCGCGTAAGCCTTCGGAGCAAGCTGCATGACAAGCCGCTGTTCGTTGTATCTAACCGCGAGCCGTACATTCATATGCAAGGCGCGAAAGACATCGAGACGATTGTGCCGGCAAGCGGCGTGGTGACGGCTCTGGAGCCGGTGTTGGTTGCATGCGACGGAACGTGGATCGCGCATGGCAGCGGAACGGCGGACAAGCAAACTGTGGACGAGCACGATCATTTGCGCGTGCCGCCAGATCATCCGAGTTACACGCTGCGACGCGTATGGCTCAGCGATGAAGAGGAAAAGGGTTACTACCAGGGTTTTGCGAATGAAGGGCTCTGGCCGCTCTGCCACATAGCGCACACGAGGCCGACGTTTCGGCCGGAAGATTGGGCGCACTACCAAGCCGCGAATCGGCGATTTGCCGATGCAGTCCTGCAGGAGATGCAGGGAACCGAGTCACCGATTTTGCTGGCACAGGACTATCACTTTGCATTGCTGCCTCGCATGGTAAAAGAAGCGCGTCCGGATGCGCGCATTGCGATTTTCTGGCACATACCGTGGCCGAATCCTGAAGTATTTGGAATTTGTCCGTGGCAACGCGAACTCGTGGATGGACTGCTCGGCGCAGATTTGATCGGCTTTCATACGCAGACGCATTGCAACAATTTTCTGGAGACAGTGGATCGGGCGCTCGAAGCGCTGACGGAGTGGGACCGCTTTGCGGTGAACCGGCAAGGACACGTTACGCTCGTGCGGCCATATCCGATCAGCGTGGCGTTTCCGGATACAAACGCGGAGCGACACACATGGAAAAGTCCAGGCGAAGAAAGGGCGGCGCTGTTCGAAGAGCTTGGAGTGGAGGCATCGCTTCTGGGAATTGGCGTAGATCGCATTGATTACACAAAGGGAATTCTGGAGCGTTTCCGCGGAATCGAACGATTTCTTGAAGCTTATCCGGAGTATCAGAAGCGGTTTTCGTTCGTGCAGATTGGAGCGCCGAGCCGAACGAACATTCCGAGGTATCAGCAATTTCTGGAAGAGGTATCAGCCGAGGCTGACCGAATCAATGGGCGATTCCAGAACGGAAAGTGGAGACCGATTCTGCTGTTGCGAAGACATCACTCGCACAAGGAGATCATGCGGTTTTACCGGGCTGCGTCCGTATGCGTTGTGACTTCGCTGCACGACGGAATGAACCTAGTGGCGAAGGAATTCATTGCGTCGCGGGAAGACGAGCGCGGAGCGCTGATTTTGAGCACATTTGCAGGCGCTGCGCTGGAGTTGACCGACGCGCTGCAGGTGAATCCATACGACGTACAGCAACTTGCGGCGGCCCTTCATCGCTCCCTGGAGATGCCCGAAGACGAACAAGCCGCGAGAATACGGCACATGCGAAAGAACATTCGGGAACACAATGTGTTCCGCTGGGCGGCGAGCCTACTCTCCGATTTGACAGAAATTCGCATAGACGCACCAGAGCGGAGCGATTCTCAGCACCCTCCAGAAGAAGTGACTTCAGACAAGAACGCACCGGGATAACAAATTCACCAAATTGTAGAGAAGAACAGGAATTGAAGGGTGCTACCATTTCTGCGCCTTGGTGCAAGGTCGGATGGTAGATCAAACCAGGCCACGGAGAACAAGCCATGAAATGGACCCCCGGAGGCGAGAGCCAGGACATTGAAGACCGCCGTGATGACGACAGCTCCGGAGGCGGTGGCTTCCAGTTTGGCGGGATGCACATTGGTCTTGGCGGCGCGGTCGTGCTGCTGGTGCTCAGTCTGATTTTCAAACAGAACTTCTTTGCGCTGCTCGGAGGCGGAGGCACTACAGGCGGGGCGGTAGCGACGCGTCCCGACCCGGGAAGAACGGAAGCCGAAAAACCTCTCGTGCAGTTCGTTTCATTCGTACTGGACGACACACAAAAAAATTGGGAAACGATTCTGCCGGAGCAGGCGGGAAAACAATATCGCCATGCGAAACTTGTGCTCTTTCGCAATTACACGCAATCGGGATGCGGTTCAGCGGAATCGGCGACCGGACCGTTTTATTGTCCGGAAGACGAGAAAGTTTACATTGACCTTGGCTTCTATGATGAGTTGAAGCAGCGATTCAGAGCTCCGGGAGAATTTGCGCAGGCATACGTGCTTGCGCACGAAGTTGGGCATCACGTGCAGAAGCTAGTTGGAATTGAAGCCAAAGTGCGGCAGTTGCAGGAGCAGAATCCGAGGCAGCAAAATCCATTGTCGGTGCGAGTTGAATTGCAGGCGGATTGTTTGGCGGGAGTTTGGGCACATTCGACGCAGCAACGAGGATTACTGGAGAGCGGGGACGTGGAATCGGCGCTAGGAGCGGCGGCGGCGGTAGGCGACGATCGTTTGCAGAAAATGGCGACCGGGCACGTGAGCCCTGAGACCTTTACGCATGGAAGCTCGCAGCAGCGAATGAGTTGGTTTCGCAAAGGTCTGGATAGCGGAACGATTGCGGCGTGCAATACGTTTGACTCCAACGAGTAAAAAACCTAAGACAACTTCTCGCGGTGCTGTTTAAGCAGGTATTGGTCGGTCATGCCTGCAATGTAATCGCAGACGACCACGTGGCGTGGCGAATTGGCGGTTAGCGCTTCGTGGTCGTCAGGCATTGACCCATTCTTGTCCAAATAGAAAAGAAACAATTCTTCAAGGCATTGAACGGAGCGGTCGCGGTCTTCCGTGATGGACGGGTGCTCGTAAATGCGTGTAAAGAGGAATTTCTTCAGAGAAGCATTGCCGGAGGCGGCATCCTGGCTGAATTGGGCAAGACGAGTTTTAGTATCACGAATATCTTCGACGGAAGAAATTTTGTTCTGCGCAACAAGACTGGTGGTTTCCAGAATCAAATCGGTTGCGAGGTAGTCGAGAACCCGCTTGATTGCTTCATTGAACTGGGCACTGACCGCCGCAGTTGGATACGATCTTATGGCATCCTCGAAATACTTGCCAAAAAGCAGCGATTCATGAGCAAGCAGGTTCACATTGAGAAGATTGGCTTCCATAGCGTCGTCAAGATCCGCAGTGTTGTAGGCAATTTCATCTACGCGATCTATGAGTTGCGCTTCAAGAGGCGGACGCTTATCCAGAAGATACTCGGCAAACTCCGGGAATTTTTCGGCCGAATAGTCGCGGGAATGCTTGATGATGCCTTCGCGAACCTCAAACGTAAGATTGAGCCCCGGGTGCGCAGGAAAACGCTGTTCGAAGTGTTCAACAATGCGCAGCGCTTGAAGATTGTGATTGAACGACGCTCCACGTGCGCGCATCAGTTGATCTAATTTCCTTTCGCCCGCATGACCGAAAGGGGGATGGCCGATGTCATGGACAAGCGCCAGGGCCTCCGCGAGGTCAACATTCAAATTGAGGGCTTCGGCAACGGTGCGCGCGATTTGCGCGACTTCGAGGGTATGGGTCAGACGATTGCGAAAGTGATCGGAGTAACGAGTAGTGAAGACCTGCGTCTTTGCTTCCAGCCTGCGAAAGGCTCGCGCATGAACAATGCGGTCGCGATCGCGTGCGTATTCGCGACGATATGGGTGCGGTGGTTCGGGAAAGCGGCGGCCACGGGAGTCGGCCTCTTGCATGGCCCAGGCGGCAAGCGTGGAGTCGCGTTCGATGGCTGCTCCTCTGGGCTAATGAGCGTTTAGACGGCTAGGATTTCGGCCCGATCAGTTCGAGCCCACGGTCGGCACGTTCGGAAACCGCAGAGTTGTCAGCAAATTCTTTCTTTATCTGTTGATAAAGATTCGCGGCTTCCGCCGGATTGGATCGACGCAACAAATCCGCGAGGTCCAGCAAGACGAGAGGACGAGGAACAAAAACGGATTTAGAATCGGCGAGCGCACGATAAGTCTTAACAGCTTCGTCGGCCTTTCCCGTGCGGGCATAGATGTTCGCGAGCTGGTATTGCGCCATCGCCGCGAGTTCCTTGTCGCTGCCTGCGCTGATTTTCTTCAGATCTTCGGCAGCTTGATTGTGTCGTTCGAGATCCTCAAGCGTCAGCGCCTGATAGTAGCGGGCAAGACGGCCAGGAGATGTGCGGGGATACTTGTCGGCAACGGCAGTGAATTTTTGCAGGCTGGCGTTGGCGCGAGCTTCTTCTGTGGGAAAAGATATGTCGCCCGGGTCTGCATTCGGACTGGCGAGGCCGATGCGGGCCGCGTAGGTCTTCATGGCGTCGTCCAAGGCAACCGATGCCTGGAGCGTCTGGCGATCGCTGTAGAACTTCCAGCCGGCATAACCGACGGCAACCACAAGAACGATTGCCACAACTATGCCGGCGATGGTGCTGTGGGAATAGACGGCTTCTGCGCCGTGTTCGAACGATTCTCGAATTTTGTCCTGCTTGAGCTCTTTGCGGGAAATGTGTTCCGCCACTCTGCGTCTCCTGCTGTTATTTTAACCTTTAATGCTAACACAGAGCGCGCGAGAACGTGCCCGCCTCAAGGGCGTGTAAGGGCTATACTGAGGCTATGAAAGCGAAGTGCGGGTATTGCGGCGCTGAATACGTGCTGAAAGATGCGCAGATCGCGCAGCACACCAAGGTCCAGTTCCGCTGCACAAAGTGCGGCAAAGCTACGGTTGTCGAAGTGAAATTGAAACCGGACGCCACCATTGTGATGTCACCACTGCCTTCGTTTGCGCGAACTGGAGCGGATTTTGGCGGCTCCAGCATTGGGATGCCCGATGCCGAGCTTGCGCTGCCGGAGGGAGTGACGGCGAGTCTGCTGGTCGTTGAAGGCCCAGACAAGGGTTTGACGAAGAAGATTGAGAAGGCGAGCGTCATTCTGGGGCGGCAAGGGGCGGACATCAGTCTAAATGACCCAGAGATTTCGCGCGCCCATTGTTTGCTGGAAGTGAAAGACACTTACATCAACTTGAAGGATATGGATTCAACGAACGGAACGTTTTTTGACGAAGAGCGAGTTCGTGCAGCAATGCTGCAAGATGGCAGCGAATTCAAGATTGGAACAAGCGTGATTCGCGTGAGTTTCGAGCGCAAAGCGTGAGCGACACGGCTCACGAACATTTCCAGCAATGAACCGAATCTCCCTTTGCATGATTACACTGAATGGCGAAAAACACCTGGCGCGAGCGCTGGCGTCCGTGAAGGACCTTGCAGACGAAATCGTGATCGTGGATTGCGGGAGCATGGATCGAACGCTGGAAATTGCGCACGAGTTTGGAGCAAAGGTGGTATTTCGCGAGTGGACAAACTTCAGCGAACAGAGAAATTTTGCAGCCTCACAAGCCCGCTACGAGTGGATTTTTGCGCTGGATTCCGACGAAGCGCTGAGCAAGGAGCTGCGGGCGTCGATGTTCGAGTGGAAGAGCAGAGTAGCGGGAAGCCAAGTCTACGAAATGGCGCGGCTGGCGCAGTATCTGGGCGGGTGGATCAGGCATTCGGGCTGGTATCCAGATTGGAAGCAGCGGCTTTACAGAAAAGATTCAGCGAAGTTCAAAGGCATTGTGCACGAAACACTGGAATTTGAAGGGAGGCCGGGACGACTTCACGGGGATTTGCTGCACTACACGATCGATAATTTTGCCGAGCATGAAGCAAAGGCCGAGCGATATTCGACTCTGGCTGCACAAAAAATGTTTGAACAAGGCAAGCGAAGTTGGCGGGCGGCGGCTTTGTTTGCGACTCCCTGGACTTTTGTGCAGAGCTTTGTGATTCGAGGCGGCTTTCTGGATGGGTATCGCGGCGCGTTGATTGCGCAAATGGCGGCGCGTTCCGTTCGCCTGAAATTTCAAAAACTGGGCGCTCTGGTACGGGAAGAACGTTCTCAAAAATCACGATGAAAATTCTCTATGTAGATTTGGAGCGCGAATGGCGCGGAGGACAGAGCCAGGCGTTTTTGACGCTGCGCGGTTTGCGCGACGAAGGGCACGAGGTTTTGCTTGTGGCTCCGGATGGAGCGCCGCTCGCGGAACGCGTTGCGCAGCTTGGCGGAATTATCGCGCGACGCGTGCCGATGACGGGGATGCGGATGTGGGCGGCGTTTGCGATTCGAAAGCTGCTACGGGAGAAAAAGCTGGATTTGATTCACGTGAATGAGCCACATGCGCTGACGGCGGCGTGGTTCGCGAAGGCTCATAAGAAGTTGCCGATTGTACTCTCGCGGAGAATCGGATTTCCCTTGAAGAAGACATGGATTGCGCGGGAAAGGTACGGAGCGCTGACAAAATTCCTGGCGAATTGCAAAGACGTGGAGCAGAGCTTGTTGAGGTCTGGGGTGGCGCCGCAACGAATTGCGATTGTAAATGAAGGGGTGGAAGTGCCGGCCAGGACGCCAGCGGAGGAACGAGAGGCGGCGCGTGCGAAGTGGGGTGTCAAGAAAGAAGAATTTTTGTTTGGATGCGTTGGCGTTTTTGTTCCGGAGAAGGGGCAGCGGCATTTGATTGGGGCACTTTCGATTTTGCGGAAACAGTTTCCGCATGCGCGATTGATTTTGGCTGGGGATGGAAAATGCCGCGGAGAGTTGGAGGCGCTAACGCGGGAATTGGGCGAATGGAATGAAGTGATTTTCACTGGATTCCTGAGAGATGTGAAACCGGTATATGCGGCCGTGGATGCGTTCTTGTTTCCCTCGGAATTCGAGGGATTGGGGACAGCGTTGCAATCGGCGATGGCGCTGGGATTGCCGTGCGTTTCAACAGCGCGCGGAGGCTTGGCAGAAGTAGTGGATGACGAGAGGACCCTGCTGGTTGCGGAACCCGATGCTAAAGAGTTTGCTGATGCGATGCAGCGATTGATTGCGGATGAATTGCTGCGCAAGGGGTTGGGTGAAGCGGCGCGAGCGGAAGTTGAAGCACGATTCTCCGATGTGCGCATGGTAAAACGAACCATCGAGGTGTATCGCGAGGTTCTTGCAGGCAGGTAGAAGTTGCGCGCTTTGAAAAGCGATATACTTTCGGAATTCCAGGCACCGGTTTCTGACGGAAAACATAAAGATGAAGGTGAGGCATTGATGCGAGCAATTTCGAGGATTCTGCTTGCTGGATTCTTGTTGGCTGCTGTTTGCAATGCGCAGGACAAGAAAGCGGCTGAAAAGCCGGCGGATTTGTCGCTGACCGCAGTTGGACGGCAGCACCATCCGATTCACACGTCGAGCAAAGAGGCACAGGACTATTTCGATCAAGGCATCACATTAATTTACGGATTCAACCACGAAGAAGCGGTGCGCTCATTCCAGAAAGCAGCAGAACTTGATCCTCAATCGCCGATGCCCTTGTGGGGAATCGCGATGGCCGTCGGCCCGAATTACAACCAAGAGATAGATCTCGATCGTGAAAAGATTGCCTACGACACGATACAAAAAGCGGCGAAGCTCGCGGAAAAGGCGCCGCAAGTCGAACAAGATTATGTGGCGACGCTGGCGCTGCGTTATTCGAATGTTGTGGAGCCGAATTACAAGAAACTTGCAATGGTTTATTCGGAAGGCATGCGAAAGCTCTCCTTGAAATATCCGGAAGATTTGGACGCGGCGACGATGTACGCGGAAAGCCTGATGAACTTGAATCCCTGGAAGCTGTGGACGCCAGACGGCAAGCCGGCCGAGCATACGGAAGAAATTGTGCGGGTTCTCGAGTCAGTGTTGACCCGCGAGCCTAACCACGCCGGAGCAAATCACTATTACATTCATGCGCTGGAAGCTTCTCCGACTCCGCACCGGGCATTGCCGAGTGCACAGCGGCTGGAAACACTCGTGCCGCAGGCGGGACATTTGGTGCACATGCCGTCTCACATTTACGCGCGGACGGGAGATTTTTCGCAAGCTGTAGAACAAAACGCGATCGCAGCAAGAGTGGATAAGAAATATGCCGAGGAAGCAAACCGCGGCGGCAGCATGTACGACTTGATGTATCACAGCCATAACGAACATTTCTTGGCGTCCGCGGCCAGCATGGAAGGGCGCTATGCCGATGCAAAAGGAGCCGCTGACGCGATGGCGGCGAGACTCATGCCACACGCGACAATGATGCCGATGCTGGATGGGTTCATCATGACTCCACTGTGGGTGGATGCGCGATTTTCGAAATGGGATTCGATTCTTGCGCACCCGGAACCGCCGGTGGAGCTTGCAGAAACGCATTTAATGTGGAGATACGTGCGAGCACTGGCGTTTGCATCGCAGCGAGACTCAACGAAGGCCGCCGCGGAAATTGCAACGTTTGAAAAGGAAGAAGTAGCAATTCCCGCCGATAGACCAATCGGATTGCAGCCGACATCAAAGGTCGTCCATCAGGTGATGCACGAAGTTCTTGCGGCGCGGCTGAATGAAGCACAAGGTAAACAGGAGGACGCAATCAAGCACTGGCAAGCTGCAGTAGAAGCGCAGGACAAGCTACTCTACGACGAGCCACAGGATTGGTACTACCCGGTGCGTGAATCGCTGGGTGCAGCTTATCTGCGAATGCATAAAGCAAGCGATGCGGAGATGGTTTTTCGGGAGGACTTACGGCGCAATCCACGGAATCCGAGGTCGCTGTTTGGATTGCGAGAGGCGCTGATTGCGCAGAGATCGGACGCGGATGCGGCGTGGGTGGATGCGCAATTCAAAGAGCAGTGGAAAAGGGCGGATGTGGAATTGAAATTGGGAGATTTATAAAGCAGAAGAGATTTTGTCTGTAAAAAACCAAAGCGCCGAATGCTCCTTCTCAGGCATCCGGCGCTTCAGCGTACTAAACAAAACTTTGCGCTAGTTTCCTTCTTCACGTTGTTCCGGTCGTTCCCTCCAATCCGCTACGCCGTTGGGCCAAGCTATCTAGCGTTTTGAACAATCCATCGTCCCTTCGCATCGAGAAACTCCACGCCGATTGCAAAGCCGTCGCCTTGCAAGGGTTGGCAATAGGCCACTCGAGCCGAGGAACGAAACTCTCCATTGCGCGCAGTAAACACGAGCCGGTCATTTGGCTCCCACTTGCGCGTGCTGACAACGCGCGCACCGTTTGCGCTGACGTTCTCCGTGAAGGTCGCTTCCGCACCTGGCACTTGCCGGTTTCCTTCGAGGTAAACCCCGATTTCCATCGGAATTCGGTTCTCCGTGCGGTGGAATGGATAAATTCTGCTGCGAAGAGGCGACATGTCATCAGCTCACAGGCATGCCGCAATTCGCGACAAATTTTGAACACTGCTGCCCTTGTGCTTCATACGATAGAGAGCACGATCGGCTGCAGCTAAAAGCTTTTCGGGCGTATCGCCGTCTTCAGGAAACGCGGCGACGCCGGCACTTGCGGAAAGAGAAGGCGTCTCGGTGTCCGACGCCATGCGTTCGCGGATGCGCGTAACGATGCGAGAAGCGATGTCCTTGCCCGCTTCGGGCAGGACGATTGCAAATTCATCTCCGCCGTAACGAGCAGCGGTATCAATGGCGCGGCAGTGGTTGCGCAGAACTTTTCCAAGGCGAACAATGGCGCGGCTGCCCGTTAGGTGGCCGTATTGGTCGTTGATGGCTTTAAGGCCATCCATATCCAAAAGCACCACGCTGAACGGCCGCTGCGTGCGGCGGGAACGATCAAGCTCCGCTTCCATTACGCTGAGGAGACGGCGGTAGTTTGCCAAGCCAGTCAGCGGATCGCTAACCGCGAGTGTGCGAACCTGATCAAAAAGACGTGCCTGATCCAGCAAAGCGCCGCAGAGCATGACGATGTAGCTTGCAGTCTTGCTGAGTTCAGCCAGGAAGAATGGGCCATCGAGCAGATGACGGGAAAACGCTGCAGCGACATGGCATGCGACGTTGAGCGCAGCCACTATGAACAAGGAATAGTCATAGAGCGAGCCACCGGTTTTCTCTTTGCGGAAACGGCGGCGGAAAGAAAGCGCAGCAAAAAAGAAAAGCATTGCCGGAAGCAGATCCCAAGGACGCGAAATAATCTTTAAGGCTTGCGGAATCGGCGCGGCAGGGGCGGCTAGAAACGCAGCGCTGGTCGCATAAGCCGCAAGCGCGACGATCAGCAAAACTCCGGCGATTTCTTTGCTGGGCTGGCGCGAAGTCGGCATGAACCGCTCAACGGCGAGGGCCGCGAGCAACAGAACTGCAAGAAGTGTGCGGCTTACCATCCAGCCGAGCGGAATGTGCGCGCGCAATGCAAGGCTGCCGTGCAGCATGCCGTTCATGCTGAAGTAGCCGACGGTCTCGATCATTCCAGAGAGAACAAAACCAAATGCGAGAATCAACGCGGTGCGATCATGCGTGCCGCGAAAGCGAACGAGAGCATTCGCTGCGTAGCAAAAACTGAGAAGAATTCCGCCAACTTCGAGATAGAGATAGGCCTGAGCCGTGCCACTGAAGTCAGACTCGCGAAGATAAAAAATCGCGCCGAGATAGAGAAGCAGGAGCGCCGAAACGGCGGCAATCGCGGCAGCGGACGGACGCTTCCGGAGAACCCCGATGATTTTGGCCCAATCTCCCACAAACTCCCCCAAATGCCTAAGAAAACGGGACAAACCCAAAGAAATGCACGTTTGTGCCCTTTTGTGGCGCAACTTGACATTCCGTAATTAATTGAAAATGAGGGAGTTGCGAGAGATAGAATGCAGTGTGTCAAAAAGCGTCGCTGGTGCGAGACGAGCAGAAGACTGAGGATCTATGGCCTAGAACAAAATATGGCATTTGTTTCCAGAGAGTTACGGGGAAAAGCAATGAGAAACACCTAATCGAAACACTGTCTCACTCTGATACAGTCTCACTGCGAACGAAATTGCTGATTTTCCTAGACCTTCGGCTTAGGCGGGGGCAAATCGCGGGCTTCAACAGGGTCCGAAAATCCAGTGCGGGCGTGAGAGCCATCGCAGAATGGCTTGTTTGCAGACTGGCCGCATCGGCAAAGGCCGATTGCAGTGCGACCTGCGAGACCGAATGGCTTGCCGCTAGGATCCACGATTTCAAAGTCGCCTTCGACGCGGATGGAGCCATTATTATTAATCGTGACTTTCGTTCCGGCCATTTTTCGCTCCAAAAATCTCTAGTTAATTGCGCTGTTCAGTCTACATGAACTTCGCGCAGACTTCCCTTCTTTACGTCGTAGACAAATCCTCGAACCTGAATGTTCTGCGGCAAGAATGGATGTTCGCGAACCCGTTTAATTTGGTCCGCCGTTGTGCGATCGAGATCGGTGAACGCGTGAAACTCCAGATGAGAAGCGTCTTTTCCCGTTTCTGCGGTGAGGCGATTACGCATTTGCTCATCGGTGATCGAGAGCAAACCGCACTCCGTGTGCTGAATGATGACGATGGAGCGAGTTCCGAGGAGATGCGTGGACAAGATCAGTGAACGAATCGCATCATCGGTAGCAAGGCCCCCAGCGTTGCGTACCATGTGCGCATCACCGACCTGCAGACCGAGCAATTGCTCGAGGTCCATGCGCGAATCCATGCAGGTAAGAATCACAAGCTTGCGGGCTGGCGGCGTTTGAAGATGGCCAAGACCAAATGTCTCCGCGTACTTCTCGTTGTGCGCGAGAATTTCGTCGAACACACTCATTCGTTCATTTGCCTTCTTCGTGGATTGAGAATTCATGTCCTCAGTATTTTGGCACGGATGGGTCCACTTCGTCAGCCCAAGCTAAAATTCCGCCCTTCAGGTTGAGGATTTTGCGAAAGCCCGCCTTGCGCAGAAAGTCCACCGCTTCGGCAGAACGCTTCCCGCTGCGGCAGTGAACAACAATTTCTCGTGAGGAATCGAGTTCATGGGCGCGGCGCGTAATTTCTCCGAGGGGAATCAGAGTGCCGTTCAAATTGCAGATCTGGTATTCGTGAGGCTCGCGGACGTCGAGAATGAACAAGTCATCGCCGCGATCGAGACGCGTTTTGAGCTCGCGCGGAGTAATTTCCGGAACTTGCACATCCGGCGCAGGAGCTTCTTCGCCGCGAACGCCGCAGAATTCGTAATAGTCGATCAGTTTTGTAATGGTCGGATTCTTACCGCAAACCGGGCAATCGGGATTTTTTCTCAGCTTTAGTTCGCGGAACTTCATTCCCAGCGCATCGAAAAGCAACAAGCGGCCGGCAAGGCTATCCCCGCGGCCAATGATGAGCTTGATGGTTTCCATTGCCTGAATCGAGCCAACGATACCTGGCAAAACACCGAGCACACCGCCTTCCGCGCAGGATGGAACAAGTCCGGGAGGGGGCGGTTCGGGATAGAGACAGCGGTAGCAAGGGCCATCGGGCGCGCCAAAAACAGTGACTTGGCCCTCGAAACGGAAGATCGAACCGTAGACGTTCTGCTTACTGAGCAAAATGCACGCGTCATTCACAAGGTAGCGCGTGGGGAAATTATCCGTGCCGTCCACGATGAAGTCGTAGTCTTTGAAGAGTTCGAGCGCGTTACTGCTTTCGAGTTTGGTTTCATAGGTTTCAATTTCGATGTCGGAGTTGAGACTCGAAAGACGATTCTTTGCCGCAAGCGTTTTTGGAGTGCCCACATCCTGTGCGCCGAAAGTGACTTGGCGTTGCAGGTTTGTGGAATCGACGACGTCAAAATCGACAAGGCCAAGTTTGCCGACGCCAGCTGCCGCCAGATACAAACCGAGTGGAGCACCGAGTCCGCCGGTACCAATCAGAAGCACTTTTGCGTTCTTCAGCTTCAACTGACCTTCCATGCCGACTTCGGGCATGATGAGGTGGCGGCTATAGCGAAGAATTTCTTCCTTAGAAAGATTCGTGAACTTTGCGCCGGCGTCCACGGTTTGCGTTTTCGTTGCCATTTCTTGTGAGCTCCTGAATTCTACGAATGCCCGCCCGCGATGGAGGGCACGATACTGACGACATCGCCGTCTTTCACCGGTGTTTCTTCCTTGCCGAGGTAGCGAATGTCTTCGTCATTCACGTATACGTTCACGAAACTCCGCAGTTTGCCATCTTCCGTGTAGAGATGCTTGCGCAGTTCGCCGTATTCGGTCGTGAGCTTGTTCAGAGCTTCGCCGACGGACGCGGCGGGAAATTCCGCGGACTCACGCTTTGCCGCGAAAACTCGTAACGGCGTTGGGATTATGACCTTAATTGCCATTTTCTCTCCATCTTCATTTCTGAAAATTCGTCGTTCTTACGCTGCCGCACCTTGTCGAACATCAATTCCTTCAGGCGAAAAAGCATCGCGATCAGCATTCAGCCGCCAGGAAGTCATGTCTTGCGGTTTCCCTTCCGCGACGCTGACGATGATGTAGCTGTACCACGGCCAGGCATGATCCCGATCATACTGGCTGGGCCGCGCAGGGTGGTCCGGATGCGAGTGATACCAGCCGACAACGTCAAGGCCCTGCTGGCGAGCCGCCTTTTCCGCGTCGAGTACATCCTGCGAAGTGACGGAAAACCGGTTGCGTGGCGAATCATCGCGGCGATTCACGAGCGGAAACAAGCCGAGAATTTCACGCGGTTCGTTGTCTTTGCCGAGAAGCGCGCCGCAGCATTCGTGCGGATAAGTCTCCGCGCCGTGGGCGCGAATCTTCTCCGCGAGTTCTTTGCTAATCGTGAGGTTCGCTTCGGCCATCAGTCCTCTTCGTTCCAAAAGCGTTCGCTCAGGTATTTCGACGCATTGTCAGCAAAAACGGTGACGATCTTGGCGCGCTCGCCGGGAGCAAGTTTTTTCGCAACTTCAAAGCAGCCGAGCAAAGCCGCTGCCGCGCTCGGACTAACGAGCAACCCTTCTTCTCGTGCGAGTCGCTTCACCAAACGGTAGGACTTCTCTGTGGATACTTCGAGATTTTCGTCGGCTAACGTGTCGTCGTAAATCGCGGGGCGCAACGCTGTAGGCATATGCTTCCAGCCCTCCAGCCCGTTCCATGGACCATCCGGCTGCAAACTCACAAATCGAATCGCAGGATTCAATTCGCGCAAACGTCGCGTCGTGCCCACAAAAGTTCCGCTGGTTCCCAGCGCCGAGACAAAGTGCGTAATTTCACCCTGCGTTTGTTCCCAGATTTCGTTTGCTGTGGTGCGGTAATGAGCCTGCCAGTTTGCAGGATTGCTGTACTGGTCCGGGTAGAAATAGGCATCCGGATTTTGCGCGACTAGTTCACGCACACGGCGAATCGCGCCGTCCGTGCCTTCGTCTCCGGGAGTCATCCTAAGTTCCGCGCCATAAGCGGTCAGGATGCGCTTTCTTTCATCAGAAGCGCTGTGCGGCAGGAACAATTTCACGGGATAGCCGAGAGCGGCGCCGATCATGGCGTAGGCGATGCCGGTGTTGCCGCTGGTTGCATCCACGATTGTCTTGCCGGGAGCGAGCTTACCGCTGGCAAGGCCAGCTTGGATCATGCTGAGCGCAGGACGGTCTTTGACCGATCCGCCGGGATTGAACCATTCGGCTTTGGCAAAAAATTGAACGTTGGGAAATTCGCTGCCGATGCGCTCGAGGCGCAGAAGGGGGGTATTGCCTATGCGTTCCAGCAGAGATTGCCTGACAGCCTGGCGTGCGGCCGGTAATTCGACCTTTGCAGATGCACGTTCTGTCGTAGCCATCTCTGGACGTTTCCTGAGACGCGAGCCGCATTCATATGCGACCGAAATACTCCGAATTGGATGCAACAGCCCATGGTTCGGATAGGCGACCAGTTTACCGCGGATAAGGGGGGTACGCGCAAGTGGTTGATGCTTCTAGCCATAGCACTCCCCTTTACAGATGCGCGCGGTTTCTTTAGTCTGTGTGGGCCATGTGGAATGTAAACGAGAGGTTTTCGCAAAAAGCAATTGAGAGCTTGGCGGCACTCGGATTCACCGTGGGCAGCACACGCGGCGTGGTCCGCGTGGAAAAATACGGCTGTGGCGCAGAGTTTCGGCAAGACAACGACGGGCGCTATCAGCTGACGATTATTCCGACGATTATGGTCAAGGGGCAATTCTCACGCCTGTGGGACGCGGGATACCAGAAATTCTTGCTGACGGACGAAGGAATCAAGCTGCCTGCGCTGGCAAGCCATTTGCAGAATTTGCGCAAGTACAACGAAGAACTGCGCACGGCGCTTGGGATTCCAACGTTTTATAACGAGGCTCTAGGCTCAGTAAGCCAGGTTTCGGTTTATGACCGCGTGCGCGGCCGGGAAGGCGATGTGCCCGACAAGACTGTTGGAGCGCACAGTCCGGACTCAGGTCACTGAGCTTCTTTTTTCTCTCCATTTGCATGATCCCATCGGCCGACCTTCCTCGTTTGCCCGGCATCTCACATACTTGTGCATACTGATAGCTGCGACTTAGGAGAACTATTACATGCCGCGCGTTGTCGCTTACATGGACGACTTGTTTTTCCAGATGAAATTGGCGGAAACGGCCAAGCATCTGCACATTGAAGTAAAAGTAGCTGGAAATCCAGATGCTTTGCTGCAATTGATGGATCCGCTCCCGAAATTCGTCATTGTGGATTTGAATGCGCGCAATAAGCCGCTCGAAGCGGTTGAACAAATGCGCTTACAGCAACCGGATTTGCCGGTTATCGGATTCCTTTCGCACGTGCAAACGGATTTGGCGGCCAAAGCGAAGGCCGCAGGTTTCCAGCAAGTGATGCCGCGTTCCCAGTTCACAGCAAATCTGCCGCAGATTTTGGCAATGGCGAATGATTGAAATGAGAATTTCCCGCTTCATCAGGGTCTTCGCTTGTTTCGTGTTTGCGGCGGGCATGACAGGAGCACAAGAATCGAGTTCCCGCGGAAATGACACGCCCGCGCCAGTCGCAGGACCCTCAGCCGCCTTGCGCGATGCACTTGGAGCCGCTTGTTTGCACGACGAAACTGCGTTCAAGAAATATCTGAGCGCACGAAATGCCGAATCGTATTCACGTCTAACAGTCTCTGCGCGCATCGAGCTGATGAAGCGCTTTGTGCTTTTAAGCGATCCGGGCAAGCCAACCTTGAGTTCCAACCCAGCCGGCCGCCCGGTCGTCAGCTGCGCAACTCCTTATGGAACTGCAGAGATTCAACTTGGCGGCGCTGAAACCCACGATGCAGTCTCTTTCATTCCAGTAGATTTGCGCGAAGCGTCTGATCCAGATACTGGGGCCGCGCATCATGTTTTGTTCGGAATGGTGCGCGAAGATGGTCAATGGAAGGTTCTATCCATCGGTTTGTTGCTTCTGGATCTGCCTTCCCTCGAAGTGGAGTGGGATCAGGCAGAAATCTCCTCAAGCGAACAGCAAGCATTGGAATCGCTCAAAGCCGTGGCACGCGCTATTGAAAACTACCGGCGAAGTTACGCGCGCTTGCCCGAATCGCTTTTGAAGCTCAATGCGCCGCAAAAAGGCGCGCCTACGGCGGAGGCCGCTGCACTGCTAGATCTTGATCTAGCTGCCGGAAAGAAGAATGGGTACAACTTCCGGTACGTAATTGTCGGCGCCAGCGACCTTGGCGCACCCGCGCAATACGAACTTTCCGCAACGCCTTCCGTCTATGGCCGCACGGGGAAAATTTCATTTTTTCGTGACGCTGCAGGGACAATCCATTCCGGCGATCACCAGGGCGGTGTCGGAAACGCAGCCGATCCCAAAGTGAACTAATTTGCCTGGAAGCACCGAGGCAGTAACAGTTCCGCACAAGTCCACTCGGTTCAGTTTTCCAATGTGCGGGTCTTTAGGCAGAATATAGAAGGGTCAAACATCCGCAGCGAGTCGTCCGTAACGGCTCGCTGCCTTTCCATGCTCCGGCAGAACCAAAGGAGATCTTGCCTATGCCGGATGTCATTGAACGCCGGAAAGACCCGCGGTTTGCGCTAATTGTTCCTGCCAAGATTACGGAATCCAAGAGCGGTAGGAGTTTGGCTACGCGCACCAGCGATGTCAGCAAGACCGGCTGTTACGTTGACACGTTAACGCCCTTCCTAAAAGGGACAACTGTCCATGTTCAGCTCACGCGTGGAGAAGAAACATTCGAGACTCAGGGCATTGTGATGTACGTGAGTCCCAATCTTGGGATGGGAATTCAATTTGAGGAGCCTATTCCTTCCAAGAAAGTGGAGACTCTGGCACGCTGGCTCGAGAATGCAGCACGCCTTCGTCCATGAACACCCTCAATACTGTTTGTCCATCTCGCGCATTTGGCGATAACATCGGGTTCGCTCCATGCGCTCCTTCGATCTGAGTAGACTATTTCTTATTCTTTTTTTGTGTTTTGGAATCCCGGGCAGTTTGCTTGCTCAGGTCGATTCCTCTGTTGCGCCACTGCCCGTTTTTGAATTTCACAGCGGCTTCTGGCTGAATCTGCATCACACGCTCTACTACCAAATGCGCCAGCAGCGCGCGCCCGGCACAACTCCCATCGTATTGATGAACAATCTCTCTCCCGCAGAACAAAAAGCGTGGGATTCCGCACTCGCGTATTACAAGGAAACGTACGAATCGAAGGATCTGCTCTTTAGCCTGGAAATGATTCTCATCAAGAACCAGCTGGGCGATTTTGAGACTTGCGACGATCTCGCCGGTCTGAAAAAGAAGACCTGCGATGCAGGATTACCCAAAAAACTAACTGACGCGCTGATGGCTGCCGCCCCTGTTTATCGAGCCCACCTGTGGCAGGAGCATGACCGAACCAACCGGCGGTGGATTGCAGCCGTTGCCCCACTCGTAAGACGAAGCGGTGTCACTCTTTCTCATCGCTTGGCGGAAATCTACCAAACCGACTGGCCCAAAGAACGGATTCGCGTTGACGTCAGCGTTTATGCAAATTCGTCCGGTGCTTATACGACGCTGGATCCACTGCGCGTCACCCTCGCCAGTACAGATGCACGCAATCAAGGCCCCGAAGCGCTGGAAGTCCTGTTTCACGAGTCTTCGCACGGAATCTCGGACAATGTGCAGAATGCCATCATGCGCGAATGCCGCCAGCGCGATAAGCCGGTTCCTCGAGATCTATGGCATGCTCTGCTTTTCTACACCACGGGCGAAGTAATCCGGCCGACGATTTTTTCTTCGGACGGTGGGACAGTCAAAGAAGGCTACGTCCCCTACGCTGTGCGGGAAGGGCTCTATAAACGAGGGTGGGAAGACTATTTGCGAGTACTGACGCAGTTCTGGCAGCCTTATCTCGACGGACGAGACAGTTTTGACGACGCTATCGCGCACATGGTGTCCGCACTTTGAGTTGAATTGGGAATTTCGTAAAAAATAATACGCACTAGGCTTTAACGAGAGCCTTGAGCTTGGCCTGCCCGCCAACCACTTCCACTATGTATTCCACTTCCGAGCAATTCTTCTGTTGCTGCAGGTCTTTCGTCTTTTTCTTCACAAACGCCGCAAAATTCTCAGGAGTCAGTTTGCCCACATCTTCGCCAGCCGCCTGTTTCGCGCTCAGCAAGGCTCGATAGAGCTTCTCCACCTTTTCGGTTTCGCGCTCCGGCTCGGAACAGGTCATGCGAAACGCGCCAGCGTCCGCGCCATTGGATTTCCCCGCAGGAGCTGTGCCGCCGCTGAAATGAGTTTCCGATTCCGCGGCACGCTGTGCGCGTTCTGCTTCAATCGCTTTTGCCGCAGCGCCATAGTGCCGCTGAACGGTTCCTTCTTCCTTCTGCTTCAGTTTCTTGCGGAAAATATCTTTGTACTTCGCATAAGTCTGGCTGAGGTTCGTAAAGCGGAAGCGCTGGCCTGATTTCAAATCTCCGCCGCGCTCCGAATATTTTTTCATCAGAAGATCGATGCGCCACTCGATTTCCGTGGGGGGACGCTTCCTGCCGCCGCCAAAAAACTGGTCATATTCGATTTTGAGCTGGCGGATATCGCGCTCGATTTGGCCCAGCTCTTCGTCAATGGTGGCCATGCGGGGGAAGCCTCGTTACTCCATGCTAAAACTCGATTTTATGGGCGTCAACGATGCCAATTTTGCGCGTCGCGGAACCTATACCGCCTGTACTTAAGAACAGGTCGCGATTGCGGCCATCGAAAGCTCTATGCTCCAATAACGTGCATGGAAGCTCGTTCCAAACGCGACATTTCCGCCGAAAAAGCAGAACTTCTCCGCCAGATTCCTTCTGTAGATGAATTATTGCTTCAGCCGCGATTGTCAGCCTTGGCAAAGCGCGTTGACCGCCAGCTCGTTGTGGAAGTCACCCGAGCCGCCCTTGCCGGTTTGCGTGAGCGAATCACCGAGACGCACCCAATTCGCGTGATGCCATTGCGGCGCGAAGAAATTGAGTCTTCCATCGCCGATGAAGTGGAGCGAATTCTTTCGCGTTCGCTTGTGCCTGTGATCAATGCGACGGGCGTGATTTTGCACACCAACTTGGGCCGCGCACCTCTGCTGCCGGCCGCAGCTGAAGAAATTCGCCGCGCAGCTACGCGCTATTCGAACCTGGAGTACGACCTGGAAGCCGGTGAGCGAGGCAAACGGGACGTGCATACCTCGCACCTGTTGCAGCGACTGACAGGAGCCGAAGCTGCAATCGTCGTGAACAACTGCGCGGCTGCGGTTCTATTGGTTCTCGCCGCTCTTGCAAAAGGCGGCGAGGCAATCGTCTCGCGCGGCGAGCTGATCGAAATCGGAGACGGCTTCCGCATTCCGGAAATCATGGCGGAAAGCGGGGCAGTGCTTCGCGAAGTAGGCACCACGAATCGCACGAAGATCGAAGACTATGAACGCGCGATCGGCGATAAAACGCGCGTGCTGATGCGCGTGCATCCTTCGAACTTTCAAATGAGCGGCTTCACCGACAAACCAGGACTCTCCGAACTTGTCGCGCTTAGCCAAAAGACGAATCTACCTGTCATCGAAGATCTCGGTTCCGGGTGCCTGCTTGATTTGTCGTCCTTCGGGATTGCTGAGCCAACGGTTCGCCAAAGCGTCGAGGCTGGTGTCTCGCTCGTTGTTTTCAGCGGCGACAAACTCTTGGGCGGCCCACAAGCCGGAATTATTGCGGGTAAAAAAGAATTGGTTGAGAAGGTCCGCCGTCATCCGATGTTTCGCGCCTTGCGTGTGGACAAGCTCACGATTTGCGCACTCGAAGCCACACTGGGGGCATACTTGCGCGCTTCACTGGATGAAATTCCCGCACTGCGCATGCTTCGCGCGAGTTCTGCCGAACTGGCCCAACGCGCAGACAACTTCCTTCGCGAACTAAAACCGCGTTTGCCATCGTCTGGCGTCAAGATTGAACTCGTCGAAGGCGAATCGCTTGCCGGAGGCGGTTCGACTCCGTCGCAGAGTTTGCGTTCCCCCGTATTCCACATCCGAAGCGAAAGTCGTTCCTCAGCTGAACTCGAAAAGCGCCTGCGTCGTGGCCTTGGCAGCACTTCGGTAATTGCGCGCATCGAGGACGATCACCTTGTCATCGATCTCCGCACGGTTTTCGAAGATCAAGAGCCGGAGCTGGTTGCTTCTCTTGCTTCCGCGTTGCAATGACAAACTCAGGCAGACCAATGCTTTCCTTTTCCGTCGAAAACCAGGGTCTCATCGGGCAAAACGCGCCGTTGCCGGAACTCCGCAACGGTTGGGCACTGGTCAAAGTGCGCCTTGCCGGGATCTGCAACACGGATATCGAAATTCTTCGTGGCTACCATGGATTTCGGGGAACTCCTGGGCATGAGTTTGTTGGTGAAGTGGTTGACGTCGCGAACGCTTCAAAAGAGAAGAAGCGCTTGTGGATTGGCTCGCGCGTCACAGGCGACATCAATATTTCCTGCTCAGCTTTTGGTTATCGCCCCCTTTGCAAGTTCTGCAAGCGTGGCTTGAAAACGCATTGTGCCCGGCGCACAGTTCTGGGAATTCTTGGACACGATGGCGCATTTGCCGAATATCTTTCGCTGCCAGTCGAAAATCTTCATCAAGTTCCAAAGAGCGTGAACGACGAGCAAGCCGTTTTCGTCGAGCCGCTGGCGGCAGCTTGCGAAATTCTTGAGCAAATTAACATCCGCAATTTTCAAAGCGTGGCCGTCCTCGGCGATGGGAAACTGGCTCAACTGATTGCGCGTGTTTTGCGAACTCGGCTTTCAGAAGTCGTCATGTACGGAAAACATGAAGAAAAGCTAAAGCTCGCACGTTTGGCGAAGATCGAAACGCAAAGGATTCGAGGCGATGAGCGCGATCATGCCAAGCTGCGCGATTCCTTCGCGCTCGTTGTTGAAGCCACCGGTTCGCCAACGGGGCTGCGCCTCGCACAGGAAATGACTGAACCTCGAGGCACGCTTGTTCTGAAATCTACATTTCATGGCGCCGCGCCTGTTGAAACCTGGCCTATTGTGGTCAAGGAGCTGAGCATCATCGGCTCGCGCTGTGGTCCATTCGAAAAAGCAATCGCGCTGTTACGTTCGGGAAATGTTGATCCAACATCACTCATTACAAAAACATTTCCTCTCGCACAAGCATCCCAAGCAATTCAATTCGCTCAAAAACCTGGAGTGATGAAAGTTTTGTTAAAGAGTGCCTAGAATCTCGATTTCTTTGGAGGATCAAAACTTGCCGCGACTATTGCGCCGCTCAAGCCACTTTTCCCAAGGGAGAGCACCCACCAGGAAAAGCAGCAGCCCCAGCCCAATCCACTCCGCGACAAACGCAACAGTCGGCCTTCCGTATCTTTCGCTGAACGTCTTGTAAACCCAGACACCGTTTTTCAAGCCTAGAATCCCGAATGCCGCAAGGCCCAGCCCTGCAGCGCTAATGAGAATTCGCAGAATCACAGAGCCATATCTTCGATCTTGTTTCTTCATTGGAATCCTCTAAAGGCGATTGATACAGGAGGCAACGCAAGCAGCGCCAAAGCCATTATCAATATTCACCACGGTCACGTTCGAAGAGCACGAATTCAGCATTCCCAGGAGCGCTGCGACTCCGCCAAAGCTTGCGCCGTAACCAACGCTCGTCGGCACAGCGATCACAGGAACGCCAACAAGGCCTCCAACCACGCTGGGTAACGCGCCTTCCATTCCCGCTACACAAATAATCACTCGCGCTTGCGCTAATTTCTCCTTGTGTCCCAATAAACGATGAATTCCCGCAACGCCAACGTCGTACAAGTGTTCGGCGTGATTCCCCATGACCCGCGTGGTGACTAACGCCTCTTCCGCCACCGGAATGTCGCTTGTTCCGGCGGAAACGACGACAATCGTTCCTTTGCCGGTCACTTCGCCATTTCGCTCAATCGCAATCACGCGTGAGAGTGGATAAAACTTCGCCGCCTTGCTCAGGGACTTTACGGCAGTAAACGTCTTTGCATCCGCTCGCGTCACCAAAATGTTGTGCTTCGAGCCTTTTTTCTGCAGCATGGCCCGGACAATGTCCCGCACCTGCTGCGGCGTCTTCCCTTTTGCGAATACTACTTCTGCAAAGCCCTGCCGCATTGCACGGTGATGATCCACTTTTGCGAAATCAAGGTCTTCAAACGGCAAATGCTTCACGCGGTGCAGCGCTTGCTCCGGCGAAAGTTTCGCTGCTTTCACTTCTTCCAGAATTTTCAAAAGTTCGCGCTTGTCCATGTTTTTCTTTGCCGCAGCAGATTCTATCATTCCTGAAATCGGTCGCCCTTCTTGACTTGCCATTCTCTCGCTGCGAGACTGGGATTCTCCGCGCAACAACATGAGCCAGACAAAAGGACAAGTCGTTACTCTGGGTGTGACCGGCGCCAGCGGCGCGATCCTTGCGCAAAAAATGCTTTATTTGCTAGCGCAAGACACCCGCGTCGCAAGAATTCACCTCATCGTGACGGAGACGGGGCAGCGCCTCCTTGCGGAAGAACTGAACATCGCCAGCGGTGATCTAAAGCAGCTCCCAACGCGGCTTATCGGCAAGCCTGCTGAAAAAATCGAAGTTCTGCCCAACAAAGATGTAGGTGCTTCCATCGCATCCGGCAGCTATGAAGTCGATTCGATGCTCGTCATTCCCTGCTCAATGGGATGCCTATCCGCAATCGCGAACGGTTCTTGCGATGACCTCGTTTCCCGTTCTGCGGATGTGATGCTCAAAGAGGGCCGCAAGCTCGTACTTTGTATTCGCGACACTCCGTTCAGCCGGATTCATCTGGAAAATATGATTCGCGCACAATCGGCTGGAGCCGTAATCATGCCTGCTGTGCCTTCGTTCTACCATCATCCAAAAACGATAGAAGACCTCGTCACCCAGTACGTTTGCCGTGTTCTTGCACAAATCGGACTCACGCAAGACCAAATGTATCGCTGGACCGGCTCACATTCTGAAGCGAAAAAGGCGGAGGCATAGCCCGCTAATGCCCGGCCGCATTCGCACCGTCCTCGAAATGATCAAGTTTGAGCACTCCATCTTTGCACTTCCCTTTGCGCTGACGGGCGCTCTTCTTGCTGCACGCTTCACTTCGCATGGATGGCCGGCGTGGCGGCAAATCTTGTGGATAGTAGTCGCCATGGTTTCTGCGCGTTCTGCTGCAATGACCATCAATCGCATCGCTGACCTGCGTTTCGACAGGGAAAATCCACGCACAAAAATGCGTGCGCTCGCAACAGGTGCTCTTAGCGTCTCCTTCGCATGGATTTTCACAATCGTCGCAATCGCTGTTTTTGTCGTTGCCGCGTGGCAGCTCAATCCTCTCGCGCTAAAGTTAAGCCCCGTTGCGCTTGCGATCCTTTTCTTCTATTCGTTCACAAAGCGTTTCACGAATTGGTCGCATCTTTTTCTCGGCTTCGCGTTGGGAATCTCCCCGGCTGCGGCCTGGATCGCTGTCACAGGACATCTTGATCTGCGCATGTTAATTCTCTGCGCTGCTGTCACGCTCTGGGTTGGCGGCTTTGACGTCCTCTACGCATGCCAGGATGTTGCGTTTGATCGGCAAGCAGGCCTTTTTTCAATTCCGAAGCGCTTTGGTATTGCCACGGCACTCGTCATTGCGCGGGTCATGCATGTTGGAGTCGTCGCCCTGCTTGCTTGGCTTGCGGCAAGTTTCGTGCTGCCTTGGCCCGCCTGGGCGGGCATCGCCGTCGTCGCGGCGCTACTCGCTTACGAACATTCTCTTGTCCATGCGAACGACTTGAGCAAGCTGGACGCTGCGTTTTTCACCATGAACGGTTATATTAGTATTTCGTTCTTTTTGTTCTGGGGCGCGGCAACTGCGCTCTGGCGCGTTTGAGCCGCGCAAACTTTTTGACGGATTTGAAATGAGTGAACTGATTCTCACCGACCAAAGATTGAAGCCCATCTCCGACAAGGTGCTCGCAGGCGAGCGCTTATCATTCGCAGACGGCGTGGAGCTTTACCGTTCGCCCGATCTGCTTGCCGTCGGCTGGCTTGCCAATCACGTTCGCGAGAAAAAACACGGCAACGTCACCTATTACAACGTCAACCGGCATATCAATCCCACGAACATTTGCGTTGCTCATTGCAAACTCTGCGCGTTTGGCCGGGATCCTAACGCCCCCGGAGCCTATGCCTATGCGCTTGATGAAATTTACCAACGCGCGGATCAAGGCGTGCGCGAGGGCGCGACAGAATTTCACATCGTCGGCGGCCTGCACCCTGACTTGCCCTTCGAATATTTCCTCGAACTCATTTCCGGCTTGAAACGGCGCCATCCGCATGTGCACCTAAAAGCCTTCACGATGGTCGAAGTGCACTACTTCGCGCGAATCGCGAAGCTTTCTATCGAAGAGACTTTGCAGAAAATGAAGTCAGCCGGCGTGGATTCCTGTCCCGGCGGCGGCGCGGAGATTTTCCATCCACGCGTGCGGCGCATCATTTGCGACCACAAAGTCAGCGGCCAGATGTGGCTCACACTAGCACGCAAGACGCACGAGGCGGGATTACGCTCCAATGCCACGATGCTTTACGGCCACGTCGAAACCGAAGAAGAGCGCGTCGACCATCTCGTCAAGCTGCGCGAGTTGCAGGATGTCACGCACGGCTTTGTGGCGTTCATCCCGCTTGCGTTTCATCCGGACAACACGGCGCTTTCCCATATTCCGAAGACGACCGGCTATCTGGATTTGCGCAATATCGCCGTCGCGCGTTTGATTCTCGATAATTTCGACCACATCAAGGCATATTGGATCATGCTGACGCCGAGCATCGCGCAAATTGCGCTTCGCTTCGGCGCAAACGATCTCGATGGAACTGTTGTGGAAGAAAAGATCTATCACGACGCCGGCGCAAAAACGGACGAGTTCACTCCTCGCAACGAACTCGAGCGGTTGATCCGCGCAGCGGGCCGCGTCCCGGTCGAACGGGACACGCTTTACAACAAAGTGGACCGCTCCAAGCTGCCGCCACTGCCTCAGGCCACTCCTCCGGGCCTTGTCTCTTTGTCCTTGAACGTTTGATTCTTTGTCGCTGAATTTCCTATCGAATCGCCGCTGCTTTTTCTGTTGCGCGACTTAGCACATTCGCCGGAAGCGGCGCATATCCCCTATCGCGGGCGATTTCCTGGCCCTTGCCGTAAATCCACTGCAAAAACTCATTCACGGCCTTGCCTCGCGCTGGATCGTTCGCTCGCTCCGGCACGTAGAGCCATGTAAAACTTGCAATCGGGTAGCTTTCCTTGCCGGGTGCGTTCGTCAGTGACACACGAAAGCTCTGCGCAAATTTTCCTTCTTCCGCAGCAGCCGCGGCAGCAATCGTCTTTGCATTGGGCCGCACAAATTCTCCATTCGCGTTTTTAATCTCCGCCGCGCTGGCTGAAACCTTTTCCACCCAGTTTGTTTCCGTATAAGCAATCGTGCCCGGCGTATTCTTCAGCTGCTCCAGCATGTCCGGCGTACGCACGACACTCGCACCGACTGGCCACTTCGGCGACACGCTCTTGCCTACTTTCGCCTGGAACTCAGAACTAACTTTCGAAAGGTAATCTGAAAAAATATAACTCGAACCCTTTCCCTCAGACCGGTGCAGCACCTTGATTGGCAAGTCCGGGAGTTTCGCATCAGGATTCAGCTTCAGAATCTCTGGATCGTGCCACGACGCAATCTTGCCCATAAAAACCTTCGCCAAAACGGGCCCCGTCAGCTTTAATCCACGCACACCGGGCAGGTTGTAAACCACGGCAATCCCGATCAGCACAGTCGGCAGCTCCACAACCTTTTGCTTCCCCGCGCTCAACTCTTTCTCCGGAATTGGAGCATCTCCTCCTCCAAAATCCCCGGTCCCGGAAAGAATCCTTTCCGCACTCTCTGCAGTTCCTTCCGCCAAATAGCGCAATTGAATCGTCGGTTGCGTCTTGTGAAATTCATCTGCCCAGGCAACATACAGCGGCTCCGGCAAACTCGATCCCGTCGCCACCAGTGTGATCGTCTGCTGCCCAAGTCCATTCCCCACGACAAGAAGCCACAAAATCACCGCAACGAGCGCACGCACCATGCGCCGGATCTCCACACTCACGAGTAACTCCTTCTCGTCCTAGCTTGCGAGCGAGTAAACGTAATGGCAGAAGATTACGGCCTAAGCCGCTTAAGCCACCCGCCAATTCTCTTCGTGTGTGCGGAAACAGACTATTGCCTGACGGAAAAATCCTTCAACAAATTTACTTTGAAGGCAATTTTATTTGTCCGCTCTCGGAACCATTTAGAATGGAACGCCGTCAAATCGTCGCATCTCGGGAGATATCTATCGTGCGCACAATCCTTCTTCTCACCATTTCCAACGTCTTCATGACCTTCGCCTGGTACGGTCATCTGAAATATCGCGGCGAAGCGCTCTGGAAAGTCATCCTCGCAAGTTGGGGCATCGCTTTTTTCGAATACTGCTTTCAGGTCCCTGCAAACCGCATCGGCTCGTACGAATTTTCCACGGCGCAGCTCAAGACGATTCAGGAAGTCATTACGCTCACAGTTTTCGCCGTTTTCTCCATCACCTATCTTGGCGAAAAACTCAAATGGAACTACGCCGCGGGTTTTGCCTGCATCTGCCTCGCCGTATTTTTCGTCTTTCACAAATGGTAGACCAGCCTTACCTCACCGGCTCGCAAAATTGATGTACCCATTCGGCCTGCCGTAGAATCGAACCCTCAGTCAAAACCAGCACTTCTAACAAACAGGAGATTCGGCAATGCAACGGAAAGCTTCCGCAGTGTGGTCGGGTGATCTAAAGAGCGGCAAAGGTTCCATTTCTACAGATAGCGGCGTCCTCAAACAAACGCAATATTCCTTCAGCACGCGCTTTGAAAATGGCGTTGGCACTAATCCCGAAGAACTTCTCGCAGCAGCCCACGCCGGCTGCTTCACCATGGCGCTTTCCGCGCAACTCGGCGGAGCGGGCATGGTCGCAGAAAAGCTCGAAACCGTCGCCACCATCTCTCTCGAAAAGGTCGGCGACGGCTTCTCCATCACCAAGAGCCATCTCGATCTCGTCGCGAAAATTCCCGGCGCGGACAAAGCAAAGTTCGAAGCTGCCGTAAAAGGTGCCGAGACCGGTTGCCCCGTCTCCAAGCTCTTCAAAGCCGAAATCACCGTCTCCGCCAAGCTTGAATCGTAAGCGCTTCCTGCACCTACCGAGTACAATGCGCACATGATTCCTGCTCCGGGAGCCTTTGCGGCCGGCTTGGCCATCTTCCTCATCGTTCTGTGGGAAGCGTTCGAGGCAATCCTTCTGCCGCGTCGCGCCACGCGCAAATTTCGCCTTACGCGCCTTTTCTTCGGCGTAGAAGGCGCCTGCGAGCGCCAGGCTGAACTCACTTTCGCCATCGCGCGCCACGCCGTTGTGGATCTGTCCCAAGTCTTCGGTACTCCGCCTAAAGCACTTCCCCAAGATCGCCTGCCCGCTGCAGACCTTCGCCGCATCCGCGATATTCTTGCGCAACACGGCCTGAAGCTTCATGACGGTCCCGAAGCCGACGCGTGCCTCGCCGAATTGCGCCAGATGTACGAACCCTACATCTTTGCACTGAGCTCTCATTTGCTTCAGCTGTTGCCTTCCTGGATTCCAAAAGAAAAAGGGAAGAAAGATAATTGGCAAACGACAGCCTGGGGACTCGCCGCGGGAATGGTCGAAAAGGAGCACGCTCACACGCACGACGATCCTTTTGACCGAGTACCTCCGAACTGTTGCGAGCCAATCTGTCCGGGGCATTTCTTGGGTTAATGTAGCGCGGGGCCTTCGCCGGGCATCTTAGAAAAACTATTCTTATTCAGGAGCGTCGCAATGAAAGCAATCCGCGTAAGCGAATTTGGCGGTCCCGAGCAACTCAAACTCGAAGAAGTTCCAACTCCCAAGCCCGCCGCGGGACAAGTGCTCGTGCGTGTTCACGCCGCTGGCGTGAATCCTTATGACACCTACATGCGCGCTGGAACGTACGCCGTAAAGCCTTCGCTTCCCTACACTCCGGGATCAGATGCGGCGGGTGTGGTCGAGGCCGTCGGCGAGGGCGTCAAGAAAGTAAAAGTTGGCGATCGCGTTTACACGGCCAGCACGATCACTGGCGCTTACGCGGAATATTGCCTCGCGCTGGAAAATCAAGTTCAACCGCTGCCTGCTGGCATCAGTTTTTCGCAAGGCGCTGGCATCTATGTTCCTTACGCGACTGCCTATCACGCGCTTTTTCACGAAGCAAAGGCGCGCGCTTCAGAAACTGTTTTGATTCATGGAGCCAGCGGCGGAGTCGGCACGGCCGCTATTCAGATCGCTCGCAACATCGGCCTTACTGTTTTCGGCACCGCCGGAAGTGCAAAGGGCCTCGGTCTCATCAAGCGCGAAGGCGTGCATCACGCTTTCGATCACACCAAAGCCGGCTACACCGACGAGATCATGCAAGCCACCGGCGGTCGTGGCGTGGACATCATCCTCGAAATGCTCGCCAACGTAAACCTCGCGAAAGACTTGAAGTTGCTCGCGATCCACGGCCGCGTCATCATCATCGGCAACCGCGGCGAAATCACCATGAATCCGCGTGACCTCATGCTTCGCCGCTCGGTGGCTCGAGGCTTCACACTTTGGGCGCTCTCCGAAGCGGAAGCGGCGGACTGCTTCGCGGGAATCGGCGCTGGACTCAGCAACGGAACATTGCGCCCCATCGTTGGCAAAGAACTCCCCCTCAAGGATGCGCCGCAAGCGCATCTCGACGTCATGGCTCCCGGAGCTTCCGGCAAAATCGTCCTCACAGCTTAATCTGGGCCTGATTCTGTTCTTGATTTCAGTAGAGACACGATTTTCGTGCGCTCTTCAAGCGAGATGGGCGGCACGCACCAAGAATCCCACAACTGCTCCGGCCAATACCAGCCACGCCGAATTCACTTTGAACCGCAGCAGCAGTACGGTAGCGAGCAAAGCCATCAAAATCGCGGGCACATTGAGCAGCGTCTCACGCGCAAACTGAAATCCCACAAATGCCATCAGCGCCACCGCTGCGGCGTTCACTCCATCCAAAAACGCTCCAGCCATCGGTGACTTGCGCAATCTCGGCAAGAATCTTGCCGTCACGGCAACAAATACAAACGCAGGCAGAAACATACCCACTGTGGCAAGCGCCGCTCCGCGCCAGCCCGCCATCACGTAACCCACAAACGTGGACACTGTAAAAAACGGCCCGGGCGTTCCCTGGCTTACCGCAATCGCGTCGATCAGCTGACTCTCCGTCAGCCAGTGCAACCGTTCCACCAAATCCGCGCGAAGCACCGCAAGCAACACGAAGCCGCTACCAAACAGCACTGCGCCTACTTTCAAAAAATAAAGAAACACACCTGTTACCGTTGGAGCTGAGACCGTGGAGGCTGCCGCAGCAACTCCCCCCTGCACCAAAATCCCGCTCGCCGCTTTCGCTGCGCTCGCCTTCGCAGTGAATCGCTCCGACACAATCCATGCCACGCCCGTTCCAATCAGCAGCGCGATCGTGGAAACGTGCATCGCGGCCAGCCCCAGCACTACCGCCGCCAAAATTCCGAGTTCGACTGATTTGACGGCAGCTCGAGCCAAAGACCACACCGCTTGCACGATCAGCGCAACGACAATCGGCTTGATGCCGAATAAGATCGCTCCAAGCTGCGACGCGCTTCCGTATCTCTGATAAATCCAGGCCAGCGCTCCAACAAGGAAAGCGGAGGGTAAAATGAACGAGCATCCGGAAATCAGCAGGCCCAGCAGTCCACCGCGCAATTCACCCAAATAGATAGCCAGCTCCGTCGAACTCGGCCCGGGCAACAAGCTCACCGCACCAACGCGGTCCACAAAGTCCTCGCGCGAGAGCCATTTCCTTCGCTCGACAAATTCCTGCTGCATCATCGCGATGTGTGCTGCGGCTCCTCCAAACGCCACAAAACCCAGCCGCAAAAATGCCCAGGCGATTTCGCCTAGCCTCAAACCGCCTTCAGCCTTTTCCGTTTGTCCCTCGTTCATAGCACAAAGGATTATGCACTAGGCGTAGCTGTCAGCGCGTCGACCAAGTGTTGACAACGCTTCGCAACTGGTAAAATACCTTCGATGCGCGTTTCTTATTCTCTTTCTCTCGAAACCTATAAAAAACTCCAACAGCCCTTTGAGGCAATAGAGCCTGTGCGTGGTGGTTTATTCTTCTTCTTGTATCTCGTGACGATTGAGGCCGGTATAGGTGTCGCAATGTTGAGCGGCCAATTCTATTCGCTTCTCAATCACTCGCGGGGGCCGGGCTGGCTCCCATCAATAGAGGTCTTCGGGCTGGGAGCATCCTTACTCGCCGGGGTTTGGGTATTTCGAAGACTCTCGGTTCGGCGAGCTGCAAAAGACCAGGGTGAGTTTCTAAGCGAGAGTTATGCCCGATTGCATTGTCGCGATCAACGCTTCGTCGAAGCAACGGAGGAAGGTCTTGCTTTCGGTTGCAATTGCGACAAGAAAGTTGATAACTGGTCAGATGTGCTCGGTTGGGCGGAATCGCAAAGTGACTTCGTGCTTTGGACACGGCGAAATGTCGCGAGCATCCCCAAAGAAGCGTTTGCAACGGAAGGCGAGCGCACCCAGTTCCGGACAACCTTGTTAGAGCATGCCAACGGAGGCAGCGATCTATTAAATCGAAGCGTTGAGTTCTGTGCCAATCAGAAGGATTGGCAACATGCCAAATGGCTTCTATTTAAGAGAGGAGGTTGGGTTCACTCGGGTCGCCTGCTGTTACTGGCGGTTTGCGTGACAATCTTCATTTTGATGGGACTGTCATTGATCGACCCCGACGATATGTGGTCTCCCCCAAGTGTAATTGGAGCGCTTGGACTCAGTTTGGCTGCTGCGTTCTTACTCGATCCCCTTCGACGCAGTCTTCAAGGTCCTAAAATTCCGATGAAGGCATGGTTCGCAGAGGATGCGATATATGTGCGTGCCGAAAAATTCGCACTCCGAATTCCCTGGGGCATGATCGTGTGGTGGCAGGCCGACACTAAAATTCTAATATTCCATTACAGACCTCGTTCTGTGTTGCTCATTCCGTTGCGTGCCGTACCCATGTCTCAGTTTAAGTTTATCTTGGAAGTGATACTCGCGCGATTGCCCCACACGACGTAGCTCAGTCCAGATAGTTGAAAAGCGTATCGGCGGCACTAGCTCCCGCTCTTGGTCTCCGGAGTCCCACCCCGTATAATCATCACTGCCTGTGGCGCCATGGTGTACTTAGCTACCTTTCTCTTCCTGTCCCAAAGCAGCGTGAGCCGGTATTGGCACAAGCTCACTGACCGCACCTTCACGGGCGTTTATCACGCAAACGCGTTTGACCTCGCAATGATGATTCCTTATTTCATCATCCTGGTTATTCTCGCCGGCTACGGGCTCCATCGTTATTGGCTCGTCTACGACTATTACAAGTACAAGAAAAACGTTCCCGGTCCGCCACCCGAAGTGAAGGAGTGGCCCCGCGTCACCATTCAGTTGCCGATTTTCAACGAGCGCTATGTCATCGAGCGCCTTGTCGAAGCAGTCTCCCGCTTCGATTACCCGCGCGAACTTCTCGACGTACAGGTGCTTGACGATTCAACCGATGAAACGCAGGAAGTGGCTCGCGCTTGCGTTGACCGCCATGCCGCACAAGGCATACCAATCACGTACATTCACCGCACCAATCGCCAAGGCTTCAAAGCCGGTGCTCTGGAAAACGGGCTGAAAACGGCGCGCGGCGAATTTGTCGCCATCTTTGATGCAGACTTCATACCTGAGCCCGACTTCCTTCGCCGAACAATTCCCTATTTCCTGAACGGCGAAGAAGGCAAAAACATCGGCATGGTCCAGACACGTTGGACCTATCTCAACCGTGACTACTCATTGCTCACGCAAGTCGAAACCATTCTTCTTGACGGCCACTTCGTCGTCGAACACGGCGCTCGCTCCCGTCGTGGCACTTTCTTTAACTTCAATGGCACCGCCGGCGTCTGGCGCCGCGCTGCAATCGACGCCGCTGGCGGCTGGGAACATGACACACTCACCGAAGACACGGATCTTTCCTATCGCGCCCAACTCAAGGGCTGGAAATTCCTTTATCTTCCCGACATCGAATGCGCTTCCGAACTTCCCGTAGACATGAACGGTTTCAAAGCTCAGCAAGCGCGCTGGGCGAAGGGCTTGATGCAGACGGCAAAGAAAATCCTGCCCAAAGTTTTCAAGTCAGACGCGCCCTGGCACGTCAAGGCGGAAGCTTTTTTCCACCTCACCGCAAACATAAGCTATCCCCTGATGGTCGTTTTTTCCGTCACTCTGCTGCCCGTCATGATCGTCCGCTTCTATCAGGGCTGGTTCCAGATGCTGGTCATTGACCTGCCGCTCTTTCTCGCCTCGACTTGTTCGATTTCAAGTTTCTATCTCGTCGCACAAAAAGAGATTCGTCCCAATTCCTGGTGGCGCACCTTCTTCTACATGCCGTTCGTCATGGCCGTCGGTATCGGCATCTCGATCCGCAACGCGCAAGCCGTCATCGAAGCCATCATCGGCAAAAAATCCGAATTTGCGCGCACGCCGAAGTACAAAATCGAGGGGAAAAAAGGCACCTTCGTCGCCAAGAAATACAAAAACAAGGCTGGTTGGATTCCGTACGCAGAAGTCTTCTTGGGAATCTATTTCGCAGGAACTGTCGTCTACGCCGCCACCAACGAAAATTACGCCACAATTCCGTTCTTGCTTCTCTTCGTCTGGGGCTACCTTTATACGGGCTGCATGTCGCTCGGCCAAACCTACTTCGCCCATCTCCGTTTTGACGTCAACGCCCCCGAAATGCGCCCGGCAGCCTCCGGCGCCCCTGGTTTTTGAGCGCTATTGCACGATTTTATCTAGCTGCCTGCTCCATCTCCTGCAATTTGGCTTTTGCGATTTTCACTTCGGCGCGCTCGTCGCTTGTAGCAACTTGCGTCAGCTCTAGGAAATATTTCTTCGCGGCAATATCATCGCCACAAGCGCCTCCCCCTTTTTCCCTTGACGCTCCAGGATCAGCGCATTCACCTCGCGCCGCTGAACCTCAATCTGCTTCGACCAGTATTCGCTCTTCTTTGCCGCCTCATCCCGCAGCTCCGCCAGCTTCTTTTCCGCTTCGCCACGTATCTTCGGCATGACGCATTTTTCAGTTACAATCCTTCGCTTGCAAATCGGCAACACCGCTGCGAGGAGGTCGAATGATTCGTTCACGGCACATCTGTCTGTTCTCAACTTTTCTGCTGTTATTGGCCTCTGTGCCCTTTGCCACCAGCCAGCAACGCCGCGAACGCGAACCCAACTCTGTCTACGCCTCCCGCCGCACCGCACTCACCTCTCAATGCGAGGGTCCTATCATTCTCAAAGGTTTTACTGGCCGCGAAGAGTTCTCACAAACCTACATTTTCGCCCAAGAAGACAATTTCTATTACCTCACTGGCCACAATGAAGAAGGCGCAAGTCTCATCATTCTTCCTTCCAAGGGAAGTTCCGGTAGCCCAAACGAAATCCTCTTCCTCCCTGCAAAAGATCCCCAGACTGAGAAATGGAACGGCGTCCGTATGTCCCCCACGGATCCTGACATCCAAGCCAGGACGGGCTTTTCCACCATAAGGTCCGCGGAAGAATTGCGCTCCGCTGTGGAGAGTCTCGCCAAATCCTTTCCGACGTTCTGCACCATTCTTCCCTACCGTTACGAAAACGGCGGCTATCCCCACGAAAAGGAATTTACCGATTGGCTGGCCCTCGTCGCTCCGCAAGTCAAACTCAAGGACATTCGCCCTCAAATCGAAGCGCAACGCCAAATCAAGTCTCCCGGAGAAGTGGCATTTCTCCAGAAAGCCATTGATCTATCTCTCGATGGCCACATGGCCGCGCTAAAAATGCTCCGCCCCGGCCTTTTCGAATACCAGGTCGCAGCAAAAATGGTCGAAGTTCACGCCATGGGCGGGTCGGAGGCGGAAGGCTATGCGCCCATCGTCGGCGCTGGCCCCAATTCCACTGCACTTCATTACGACAAGCTCAACCGCAAGATTCAGGACGGCGACATTGTCGTACTCGACGTCGGCGCGCAATTTGCCGGCTACTCCGCCGACATCACGCGCACTTTCCCCGCCAACGGTAAGTTCACGCCGCGCCAGCGCGAAATCTACGACGTCGTCCTCGGCGCACAGAACGCCGCACTCGCCGCAGCCAAACCCGGTATGGATTTTTGCCGCGACCATAAGACAAGTCTCTTCAAAATCTCCTACAACTACATCAACTCGCACGGCAAAGATCTTCACGGCCACTCGCTCGGCCAATATTTCATTCACGGACTTGGCCACGGCATCGGACTCGATGTCCACGACCCCACTGAGTCTTGCAAACCGCTCCAGCCCGGAATGGTCGTCACCATTGAGCCCGGCATCTACATCCCCGAAGAAAATCTCGGCGTTCGCATCGAAGACGACATTCTCATTACCGAAACCGGCTACAAGCTGTTGAGCGAAAAACTTCCGCGGGATCCCGACGCGATAGAAAAAATCATGGCCGAAGCCGCAACCTCACGTCAGGCTACGAATCCCTCCGACGCTGAACAAATCAAATCGCTCGTTTCTCAATACACGCAATCCATTGACACCTGTGATACCAATCTCGCCTCGCAAGTCTGGCTCGACTCTCCCAGTGCCACATTCATCCACCCCCTCGGCCACGAACACGGCTTCGCGCAAATCAAGCAGAACATTTACGAGAGACTCTTCGGCCAGATGTTTTCGGAACGCAAGTTGAACGCCCGCGATCTCACCGTGGATGTTTCCGGGGACTCCGCAGTAGCCGAGTTTTATTGGGATTTCACGGGAAAATTCCGCAAAGATGGCTCACAAATCACGACTCACGGCCGCGAAACGCAGATTTATTTCAAGCGCGATGGCGTCTGGCGCCTCGCACACGTCCATTACTCCGGCATGCCCGCCACCGAATTGCGTCAGGGAATTTAGCCAACTCCGCAATCCACATTCGATTGACCATCCCAAACGGCCGCCTTTATACTATTTATTCGCACTGAACGCGTTTTTCCTTCAGTGCGCCTCGAGTTATTCCGAGCTTGCCGCAGCTGCCGGAATTTTCGAAATCCAATAGAAAGCTTTTACGCCAACATGAGCAGCATTAAAGCGACACAGCTCCGCCCAGGCATGGTTATTCAGCACGAAGGCGGCCTCTACTCCGTTTTCAGCACCGAACACCGCACTCCCGGCAACAAGCGCGGCTCGATGCAGACTCGCATGAAGAATCTCCGCACCGGCGCCATCATTGACTATCGCTTCCGCGCGGAAGAATTCGTCGAACGTGCAATCCTCGACGAAATCGAATTCGAATACCTCTACCACGAGGGCGACGAATATCACTTCATGAACACGGAAACCTACGAGCAGATGCAGATGAACAAGGACGAGCTCGGCGAAACCGTCTACTACCTGATTCCAAACACGGTCGTCAAAATCGAATTCTTTGAAGAAAAAGCCATCGGCGTCGATCTTCCCGATACGATGGATCTGAAAGTCGTCCAGACCGAGCCCACGCTCCAGAAAGCCACTGCCAGCGCTGTCATGAAGCCCGCAACACTCGAAACCGGCCTCGTCGTCAACGTTCCGCCTTTCGTCAACGAAGGCGACAAAATCCGCGTGGACACTTCCGAAGCGCGCTATGTCCAGCGCGTGGACGCAATGTAAGGAATTTGCTGACGACCGCTGGGTGACGCCTGTATACTTCCCCCATCTTTCCGCCTCCGCAGCTGAATTCACACCAGCCGGATTCAGAAGAGGCAAAACAAAAGCGCTCTGAGTGATCAGAGCGCTTTTCGTTTCTCTGTCTTTCCGTTCTTCTTGGTGCTTTTCTCTGTGCCCTTTGTGACTCTGCGGCTAATCTTTTTTTTCTACGCCTTCTTCGCCGCCGTTTTCTCCCCAAACACCCGCGCAAAAATCGCATCGACATATCGCAACTGCCGCTTCAAATCAAACGTATGCTCCAGCGTTTTCGCATCCAGATATTTTGTAATCCGTGCATCCTTCGCCACGCGTTCGCTAAAACTCGTATCCGTTTCCCATGCCGCCATCGCGTTTTCCTGTACCGTCTTGTACGCCTCGTCCCGCGGCATTCCTTTTTCCACCAGGTCCTGCAGGAGCTGTCCGGAAAATACCAGTCCTTGCGTCGCATCCAGATTTTTCTTCATCCGCTCCGGAAACACGCGCATCTCCGCCACAATCGCCGTCATCTTCGCCAGCATATAATCGATCAAAATCGTCGAGTCCGGCAAAATCACGCGCTCCACTGAACTGTGCGAAATGTCCCGCTCGTGCCACAACGCAATATTCTCGAACGCCGCAATCGTATTCGACCGAACCAGACGCGCCAGCCCGCAAATCTGTTCGCATGTGACCGGATTCCGCTTGTGCGGCATCGCCGAACTTCCCCGCTGCTCCCCGCCAAATGGCTCTTCCACCTCGCGCACTTCCGTTCGTTGCAAATGGCGAATCTCCAAAGCAATTTTCTCCAGAGTCGCCGCAATCAGCGCCAACGTACTCACATAATGCGCGTGCCGGTCGCGCTGAATCACCTGCGACGCCACCGGCGCCACATTCAATCCCAGCCGCTGGCAAATCCGTTCTTCAATGTCTGGCCCCAGGTGCGACGCGTTCCCTACCGCGCCGGAAATTTTCCCAACGCGCATCTGTGCTGCCGCATCTTCGAATCGTTCAATGTTTCTCTGATTCTCCGCGTACCAGTTCGCCACTTTCAGCCCAAACGTAATCGGTTCGGCATGAACTCCGTGCGTCCGCCCAATCTGCGGAGTATGCCGAAACTCCTGCGCCCGCTTCGCCAACACATCGGATAGCTTCACCAGTGCCGCTTCTATCAGCCGCGACGCATCTCTCACCAGCAACGACTGAGCCGTATCCACAACATCGTTCGACGTCATCCCGTAGTGCAACCACCGCGCTGTTTCGGGGTCCCCAATTGTCTCCCCAACCGCCATCGTGAACGCAATCACGTCATGCTTCACGCGCGCTTCAATCTCATTCACGCGCGCCGCGTCCACCTTCGCTTTTGCGCGAATCGCGGCAGCCGCTTCCTTCGGCACTTGCCCGGCTTCCGCCAGCGTTTCCGTAGCAGCCAGCTCCACGTCCAGCCACTTCGCGTACTTGTTCGCGTCGCTCCAGACCCGCCCCATCTCCTCGCGCGTGTATCGTGAAATCAACTCTTTCTCCTTCGCAAATCTCGTCTAATCATTGTATCTAAATGCCCTTTGCCTTGGCCGCTGGTGTCACCTTCTGGATCGTGACCACCCCTCCCACCTTCTTCATCAACCCCAGCGTGTCCCACACGCTATACGTATCCATGATTTTTTCATCCGCAATCTGGTGAATCGAAATTCCTTCGACGGTAATCTTCTTGTTTGTCGCCGGCAGGCCGTTGTATTCACCGGAATGTACGCCGGTAATCATCCACGACGCCACCACTTTGTCCTTTTCGCTCACCATCTCCTGTACTTCAAATTTCAAATTTGAAAACGCCCGTAAGAACCGCATCAGCACTGTCTTGTAAGCCTCCGGACCGGTCTTGGTATCCGTCGCATTCGGATCGACCAGCGCATGGCTCGGCGACAAGTACTTTTCCACGCAGTTCGCTCTCCGCTCATTCCACACTTCCTGGTAAAACTTCTTTATCAACTCCTTGTTCGATAGCGTCGCCATCGTCCTAACCTCCTCCGCCAAACCAGCGCAGAAGTCGTGCCTCATGAGAGCCAGAGCCTACTCTCAATCCCCGCAACTGGCAATCGAACGCCGCATTTAGCACACACCTTGTAAGGTTCTAGCCTGTAGCTCACCCCTTTAGAGCTGAGGCATTGGTTTCCGTCATCCACCATGGACTACAAATCGATTGTGACAAATCTTTTATTTTCTTATCCTTCCGGGTGAAAACGGCCGCGCCAAGCGCGCATCATTTAACCTAACCGCAGCTAGCAAATCCTGTCTAATGACCCAGATGACTTCCAGCGTCGAGAGTGCCCCCGTTCTGAACACGGTCCCCGACGCCGTTGCTGTCGAGCGCACGCTCGCCGGCGACCGTGACGCCTACCGTGTACTTGTCGAGCGTCACAGCCACAACGTCTACCGCCTCGCCTACCGCATGGCGGGCAATTCTCACGACGCAGAGGAGATCGTTCAGGAGGCTTTTTTGCGCGGCTATCAAAAACTTCGTCAGTTCGCCGGCCAATCCAACTTCGGCACCTGGGTCTATCGCATCGCTGCCAATTACGCCATTGACCGCCTCCGCCAGCGAAAAGTCGAAGACTCTCGCCGCGAACTTCCCACACGTGAATCCGAAGACGGCCAGGAAACCGATCCGCTCGCACAAATCAAAGATGCCGCACCTTCGCCCGAGCGCCTCGCCGGCAGCAGTCAGCTCGCTGTTCGCATGCAACAAGCTCTTAATCAGCTAACGCCAGCCGAGCGCACCGCAATCGTCATGCGCCACTGGGATGGCTGCGGAATCGAGGAAATTGCCGCCACTTTGAAATCCAGCACCACCGCAGCAAAAAACACAGTCTTCCGCGCAGTCCAAAAACTGCGCGTCGCGCTTGAACCGTTTGCGGAGGGCCGGCAAGCGGCAAAAGCCATGGGGTCAGAAATATGAGCCATATGTCCGAAGAACAATTAATTGCATTTCACGATGGGGACCACACGAATCGCGAGCGCGTGCAGGAGCATCTGCGCGCTTGTGCCGAATGCCGCGCCGCGCTCGAAAAAATCGAAGCCGTTTTCGCCGCCATGGACGCCATTCCCGTTCCCGACCCTGGCGAAAACTACGGCCAGCGCGTCTGGGCGCAGATTTCTTCGCGCCTGCCGGAGCCTCAACCTCGTTGGTGGGAAGCGTTCTTTGCCCCGCGACGCCTCGCCGCCGTCGGCGCCTTCGCGACAATTGTTGTCGCGGCATTTCTTGCTGGTCGCTATTGGCATCATCCGACGTCGGGTCCAGGTGGCGGCACACCCGTCGATACCGCGCAAGTCCGCGAACGCATTCTCGTCGTCGCTGTTGGCGATCACCTCAGCAAATCTGAAATGTTTCTCGTCGATCTTTCCAACGCGCAACCTAACTCCGCCTCGGGAAAACTCGTCAATATTTCAGCGCAGCAAAAAAGGGCCGAAGATTTGCTCGACGAAAACAGGCTCTACCGTCAAACGGCGCTTCAGGAAGGCGACAAACTCATGGCCAGCACTCTCGACGAACTCGAACGCGTGCTGATAGACATCGCCAACAGCCCGCAGGAAGTTACTCCTGCACGCTTCGACTCCATGCAAAAGCGCCTCGCCTCGCGCGGAATTTTGTTCAAGGTTCGAGTGATCCGGCAGGGTCTGCAGGACCGGTCCAATCCGGCAAAGCAGCCCCCTGCACAAAAACCAGCGCAGCAAAACAGTTCAAAAACGAATCGTCAGAAAGGAAACCAGGCATGAAAATAGGTCACTCAGTTGCAAAATCAGTTTGGGTAAGAAGCACTATCGCCAGCCTCGCGCTGGGCCTGCTTCTGCTGCCAGCCTCTCGTTCTGCGCGCGCAACTCACTTGCACGAATTCGCCGCTCCCCAAAGTGCGCAATCGCAAAGCGATGCCGACGAAGCTCGCCGGGATCGCGAGGAAGCACAGCGCGAACGCGAACAGGAGAAGCGCGAGAGAGAGCAGGAACGCCTCGAACGCCTTCAGGAACTCTACGACGACGGCCGCGAAGCTCTCGACGACGACCAATATGAAAAGGCCGAGCACAAGTTCGCCGAACTTGCGTCACTGAACGGCCCGCAAACCGACGCCGCCCTTTATTGGCAGGCTTATGCCGAAAACAAACTCGGAAAAAAGGCCGCTGCACTTTCTCACATTTCCGATCTCAAATCCAAATACGGCCAAAGCAAGTGGAAGAAAGATGCGGAAGCTCTCGAAATCGAGGTTCGTCAGGGCACCGGTCAGGCTGTAAAACCCAAGGAAGGCGATGACTCCGATCTCTACAACCTTGCCCTGCAAGGAGTGATGAACAACTCCCCGGATCGCGCTATTCCGTTGATTGAAAAGAAACTCAATGGGCCTGCCTCGGTGAAAGACAAAGGGAAACTGCTGTTCATTCTCGCGCAGAGTGGCCAACCCAGCGCCATGCAGGTCCTGGCCCGCATCGCGGAAGGAAAAAATAATCCCGATCTTCAGAGAAAAGCTATCGAATATCTCTCTATGTTCGGCTCGGGCGCAGTCATTGGAGGAGTCGATGGCGGTGTGGAAGGCGGTGTGAAGGGCGGCGTATCTGGCTCCTACACCACCAAAGATCTTCTGGCCCAGATCTACAAGAACACCAGCGATGAGTCGGTCAAGGCGGCCATCATTCGCAGCCACCTGTTGAATGGAGACCGTGCCAGTCTGCTGGCTGAAGCCAAAACAGAAAAGAGTGAGAATCTGCGCCGCGAGGCCATTCGCACGCTCGGTCTAACCGGTGGCACCTCCGAACTCGAGCAACTCTATCAATCCGAAACATCGCTCGACGTAAAACGGGAAATCCTGCAGGCATTCTTCCTCTCCGGTGATTCGAAGCGCATGGAGCAGGCCGCCACGGGCGAAAAAGACCTGGAACTCCGCCGCGCGGCGATACGGAATCTCGGTCTGATGGGCCACAGCGACGTGCTGCAGTCCCTCTACGCCAAAGAAACGGACTACAACCTTAAGGAAGAATGCCTCAACGGGCTCTTCCTCTCCGGCAATGCAAAGGGGCTGGTCGCCATCGCCAAGAGCGAAAAGGACGCAAGCCTAAAGCGCAAAGCCGTCGAAAAACTTTCTCTCATGAACTCCAAGGAAGGCAACGAGTACATGATGGAACTTCTTAATAAATAAGACCCAATCTCTTGCAGGGGCACGATAAATCGTGCCCCTTTTTGTTTGGACGCAGCCCAAACCGCTACCCCGCTCAATTCGTCTATCCCCCGTACGCAAACAGTCCGCTCTTCCTTTAAGGATCGCATATGAATCACAAAACCAATCTCCCCCGAACTCTCATCTCCCTCGCGTTTATCGCCGTCGGAATCCTTCTCTTCTTCATCCAGAATTTCTCTTCAAATTCCGGCACCGCCTTCGGCGCCGAACTGACCTCCGCGCAAGCTGCCCTAGCCAGCGCAAGCGGCACGCCCAATTTTGAAAACGCAACGGTCGAATCCCACGCCCTTTCCGGCTCCCTCTCCGGCGAAATATCCCGCTGGGCAAAATCTACAACCGAGCCTCAATGGCTCGGCTACGCGGTCCCCGTCATCGACAGTGATCGCGTCATTTGCTGCAACAACGGCAATTGGAACGGAGACTACGGCTGCGGAACTTGCAGGCTGGAAAACGGTCAGTACGGATTCAATATGAGCTCCAAAAATTCCACCAAAGCCGAACTGGAAGGCCCGCGCTACGTTGTTGTCCTGTTTCGTGCGCAAGCGGGCAGCCTCGGCAAAGTTCGTGTGCTCTCGGAAACCTGCACCGTTGACGCCGGCGGCCTTCGAGTGACTTGGCTCACCGGCGTGGAACCTGCAAAAAGCGTCGAATACCTCACAACCCTCGTCCGCGGCCAGGAACTTGGCGATCACAATCCTGAAAAACTCTCGCAAGGTGCTCTCACCGCCATCGCCATGCATGCCGATTCCGCGGCGGACAATGCCTTGAACGCGTTCGTGGAGCCATCCCAACCTGAATCGCTTCGCAAACAAACGGTCTTCTGGCTGGGCGAGGCTCGCGGCGCTTCCGGTTTCCAAACGTTAAAGCGGCTTGCCAAATCGGACACCGATAGCGAAGTCCGCGCACAAATCACCTTCGCTCTCTCTATCAGTCGCGAATCAGCGGCCGTTGACGAAATGATTCGAATGGCAAAAGACGACGAAAGTTCTCACGTCCGCGGTCAGGCCCTTTTCTGGCTGGCTCATAAAGCAGGAGAGAAAGCGCAACGAACCATCACTGGCGCCATCGACGATGACCCCGACACCGAAGTGAAGAAGAAAGCCGTCTTCGCGCTGAGCCAAATGCCCAAAGACGAAGGCGTTCCCAAACTCATCCAGGTCGCGGAGACGAACAGGAATCGCGAGGTGCGCAAGCAGGCGATGTTCTGGCTCGGCCAATCGAATGATCCACGCGCACTCGCATTTTTCGAAAAAATTCTTGAGTCGAAATAGTTTTCAGAAATGAATTCAGGCAAGAACTATAGTTCCAGAGATTTCATCGGCGCGCTTTGCGTCGCCAGCATCAGTTGGCCGCCAAATGCGCATTCCGCTGGCCGTTTTTGCAACGCCTGCTCCGCGGAAAGCCGCACCACTTCCGGATGATTATTTTCCTGCGAAATGTGCGCCATGATCAAAAATCGCGCGCGCCCGTCAAATCCTTCCGGATCGGAAAGATAATCGCTCACCGCTAGATTCGAAAGATGTCCGGTGCGGGAAAGCACGCGCTGTTTTACAACCCACGGATACGGCCCGACTTTCAGCATGTCCAGATCGTGATTCGATTCCAGCATCAGGCAATCCGCGTCGCGCAGATGTACTTTCACCAGTTCCGGCAAATATCCCAAATCCGTCACCAGCGCAAATTTCGCGCCGCAAGCCTTGAACGTAAGTCCAATCGGATCGGCCGCATCGTGCGGAATCGCAAATGCATGCACGTCAATGTCGCCGATGGTAAATCGCTGCCCCGCTTGAATGGTCTCGATCCCGCGCAGCCGCTTGCCGAACGTATCCGGCAAGGTCCGGTTCAGCTGGTCCATCGTCGGCTCGGTTACATACAGCGGCGCTTTCCACATGCCCAGCATTTGCGGCAGTCCGCTGCAATGATCCGCATGTTCGTGCGTGATTAAAATTCCGTCGAGTTGTTCTACCGTTTTTTCGACGGCGGCCAGGCGGGCCAGCGTTTCGCGTTTCCCGAGGCCGGCGTCTACGAGGAGGCGGGTGCGCTCGGTCTCCAGCAAGGTGATGTTGCCGGAGCTTCCGGACGCCAGAATGGTAACGCGAAGGCCGATCGATTCCCCCAGAGAATCGCAAAAACCAATTTCAGAATCATCGCAGAGCGCGCGAGGAGCGTCAACATGCAAGACGCGAACGGTCGAGGGTGAAGCCGTTGAGAGGACCGAGAACGGCGGCGGAAATTTGCTCGGGGCGGAAAAATTCCTGCGCAAGGGACTGCACATCTTCGCGCGTGACGGCTTCGATAGACGCAAGAATTTCATCGAGCGTAAAAAATTTGCCGAAGTAGAGTTCCTGGCGCGCGAGGTTGGACATGCGCGAACTGGTGGATTCGAGCGAAAGCATGAGCGAGCCTTTGAGATGATTCTTGGCGCGCAAAAGCTCTTCTTCTGAAACGAGCGATTCCTTCAAAGCACGGAATTCAGCGATCGTGAGATCCAAAACTTGCCCCACCGTTTCCTTTGCCGTACCGGCATAGACCGTGAACATACCCGCATCGGAATACGGCGTGACTTCACTGAAGACAGCGTAAGCAAGGCCGCGTTTTTCGCGAATGTTCTGAAAGAGGCGCGAAGACATTCCGCCGCCGAGCAGGTTGTTCAGTACAGCAACAACGAAGCGGCGATCGTGTGCGATGGGGAGCGATGGCACACCGACGCAAACATGAACCTGCTTGAGGTCGGGTTTGCGGTCGAGCTGAATCGGAGCGCTGGTTTGCGGAGCAACGTGATCGTCCAAGCCGCCGCTCGGTTTGAGGTGGCCAAATTGCTGGTTGACCAGGTCAATGACGCGCTCATGCGTAACGTTTCCCGCGGCGGTGATTAGAAGGTGATCCGGCGCAAACCATTCGTTGAAGCGGTTGTGCAGAACTTTGGGAGAGAATTTTTCCACCGTTTCCGGCGTTCCAAGAATGGGCCGGCCCAGCGGATGCTCGGGCCACATTCCTCGCGTGAACGTTTCATGCAGGAGGGATTCGGGGTTGTCCATGTCCATCTTGATTTCTTCAAGGACAACCTGCTGCTCGTTCTTGATATCGGTCGAATTGAAACGCGGGTGAAGGCAGAGATCGCTGATGATATCGAAAGCCACAGGAAGATTCTGGTCGAGCACTTTTGCGTTGAAACAGATCTGCTCTTTGGACGTGAACGCATCGAGCATTCCGCCAATCGAATCCATTTCGCGCGCGATGTCCTCAGCGGAACGGCGTTCGGTCCCTTTGAACACCATGTGCTCGATAAAGTGCGCGATGCCGTTTTCCTGCGGGATTTCGCGGCGCGAGCCATTGCGAATCCACACGCCGACGGAGACGGAGCGGACGTGCGACATCGGCTCGGTAACGACCACCAGACCGTTGGAGAGCACGTGCCGCTGAATGTTGCGCACTTCAGGTGCCATGCAGGCATTGTGACACAGGGCGGTTGCGGGTGACGAGGGGCGAGAAAAGTCCTCTTTCAGCCATACCCGACCTCGGCTCCCTCTGGAGACCCCTCGCGCAGTAGTTGACGACCCATAATAATTTTTTATATTCGAATCTAGTAAACTTGACACATTTGTTATAATAGAGGCGTTTCCACAGCGGCTGGACCGCTGCTCTCTATTCTTTGAAAACCTATCTTGCTCCAGGGGCGATCGGCACTCGTGGTACCACTCCCCGGTGCTGACGAGCCTCCGATTGCTAACTGCCTTCTTTTGATATTCATCCACACTCCTCAAGCCACAAGTCCTTCATTTTGATACTCATACAAATGCCTGGGGGGGTGGGTATCCCGTTTGCACCTAACTGCTTTTAGAATCAACACTTACAGAAAACGAGGGAGGGGTGGGATGAAGCGTATAGTTGCGCCACCCACGACTATCCAGAGACTCCGCCTTCTGTTTCCAGCTCCTTCTGGCCAACGTGCGCCAAGAACCTCCAAGAATCCGATTGGCCACACGGACAGTTGACCGAGACTGTACTTCGTAGAGCCGACGTACCATTTTCAGCGGCGGAGGGCGCGGCGACGATGAGGCGTGCGTCGCCTGGCCCTATTTCTGGTCTCGTTTGCGTGCCTGGGAATGATTCTCGGAAGCGCGGAACATGCTTCTTCCCGCACGAGGCTCCAGCAGGAGGATTTGCAACGTTTATACGGGCAAGTGAACCAGGAATCCTTCGCTGGAAAACTGCCAGTAGTTGCAGTGACCTGGGGCGACCTGACAAAGGACGGCGCCTACGGAATTACGCACTTCAAGAATGAAGTGCCTCTCTCGATGGAAGTGGACCGCAAGAGTGTGCAGACCGAAAGCTTTGCGCTGGATGTGATCCGGCACGAGAGCTGCCACATCGCAACGATCCATGAAGCAAACCGGCTGAAGGAAGACAAGCACGGGGCGACATTTGCAGCGTGCATGGCGCGCATTCAGGAGACAGAAGCGGGAGATTAGGCTTCAAAAATCTCACTTGCAAGAAGCCGCGCCCGCTGGAAAGCGAGCGCGGCTTTTGCTCTTCAGAAGTGACCGCAAACTTTCCGTGCGCGCCATTTAGCTTGCGGTGCACAGCCGTGTTGAGCGCTAACACCGAGGTTAGGCGCGAATGGTCAACACGGGGCAGGCTGCTTCCGAAATCACCTTGTGCGCTACCGCCGCCGGAAGATGCGTAGCGCGGAGCGTGTCGCTGTTCTTGCGAACGCCGAGGACGATGAGTTCGGCCCCTTCCTTTCTCGCTACCTCCAGGATTTTGTCCGCTGGTGCGCCATGGAGAACGAGAACCTTCGGCGGAAACGCGAGACCAGGCTCGTGCTCGACGTAAAGGTTCAGACGGTTGATGGCAGCTGCTTCAAGCTCCTGCGGCATGACGAGCTCGCCTGCTTTAGCGTGCTCGACCACGTGAAGCAGCGTGAGATGCGCTGCATGTTCGTGCGCGAGACCGATCGCATAGGCAACCGCGAGCGGAGTCGTTTCGCTGAAATCCGTCGCGTACAGAATCTTGCGGAATTTCTTCTCGTGCGGCGCGCTGATGGCAACATGCGGACCGACGGTTAGAACCGGGCAAGTGGCGCGGCGGAGAACTTCTTCGGCAACAGAGCCAAGAATGAATTTGCCGATGCCGCGGCGACCGCTGGTACCGAGGATGATGAGATCGGCTTTCTTTTCCTCTGCGATCATTTCGACGACGGCAGTGACTCCCCCTTCGGCGATGATCACTTCGGTTTCAACCTTGGGCTGAAGCTGCTGAAGCGTACGCTTCAGATCGGCGGTATCGCGTTCGAGTTGCGCGTTGGCGATGGGCCAAACTTCGGTCGCCGGAAGTGCATAGTTCTCCGGCGTCTTTGCATGGACTGCGTAGAGCTTTGCGCCGAATTCCTCGGCGAAGGCTACGGCGTAGGGAAATGCCGCTACGGCGGCTGGAGAAAAGTCCGTGGCAAACAGAATATTTTTTAGTTCGATGGCTTTTGAGGTGGCGGTTGCTGTTGCGGTTGTCATGGCTGACCTCCTACTGAGTCCATTTGTAATCCTGGTCAGGAAAGGAGGATGTGACGACGGTCACAGAGGGATGTGATGAGGGGTTACACGCGTACGGCGTTAGAGAAGCTTTTCACCGGGGTTGAGTCTGCCGTATTCGGATGTGTAGTGGAGGGGAACGTCGCCGTAGGTGCCTTTTTCGAGTTGGTAGACTTCGCAGGAGTCGAAGGGCTTGGAATAGATGTGGATGCTGACGGCGCGCTGATTGTATTCGGCTAGATTGAGGACCTGATGGACAGGTTCGAGAGGATTTACGTAAACAGGATTTGTGGAATTCATTTCATAGATGTCGGTCGGCACGAGCCGACACGTGCCGGAGTGATCGGCGAGGGCGTTGCGGTCTTCCACGCGGAAATTCTGGACTTTGAGGCGGCCGATGGGAGCGGACATCCAGCAGTTCTGATCGCGATGATTGTGGATACGGGAGAACTGACCGACTTCCCAGCAGATGGCCATACACTCGAAGAGGTCATTTTTGAAAATGAGATTGCGTGTGTAGCAGCCCTTGGAGAAATAAAGATATTGGTCGAGCGATTCGGGGCGAACATGGTTATGGATGACGAAATTCTGGACGTTTTCCAGGGAGAAATCCTTGGCGGGGATGGCGGCGAGATTCTTGACCCAATCAGAGATGGAGAGTTGAGCGGCGGTGAGGTTGTTGGCCATTAGGAGCCTCCGAAGAATTATACAGTGGCAGAACGGAAGTAATGAAGTGGCGGAGTACAGAAAGCATGAGCCAGTTTTAACTTTGACCGACTTCCTGTCACGAACAAGAAAATTCAAACAGGCTCATGCGGGTAAAGAAGCAACGAAAGGCAAGACGCGATATTCTGGAATTGAGGAAACAAGCGAGAAATGGAATTGCTGGGGAAATCGAGAGAAGAGTTGCGGGAGTGGCTGAAAGGCTTGGGCGAGCCAGCCTATCGCGGGGATCAGATTTATCGTGCGCTGTATCAGGAGCGGAATTTCGATTTGGCGCGAATGACGACGCTGCCGGGGGAATTGCGCGAACGGCTAGGGCGGGAAGCGACGATTACGCTGCCGACGGCGCGGCAGAGATATTTTTCGAAGGATGGGTCGGTACGGTATTTGTTTGGGCTACCGGCCGGTGAGCAAAAAGGAATGATGAAGCCGGCTTCGGTGGAAGCAGTGTTCATGCCGAGCGAGGCGCGGCAGACGATCTGCATTTCGACGCAAGCAGGATGCGCGGTGGATTGTCAGTTCTGCATGACCGCACAGCTGGGGTTGATAAGGAATTTGACGGCGGGAGAGATCGTCGCGCAGATTCTGCTGCCACTTGAAGAACACAAAGAGGAACTGAGGCCGCAGACCAACGTGGTGTTGATGGGACAGGGAGAGCCGCTGCTGAACTTTGAAAATGTGATGGCGGCGATGCGGATTGTGCTTGATCCGAAAGGCGTGGGACTGGCGCCGAAGCATGTGACGCTTTCCACGAGCGGGATCGTGCCGGGGATTGAGAAGCTGGCGAAGGAGCCGGTGCGACCGAAATTGGCGATTTCGCTGAATGCGTCGTGCGATGAGCAACGCGATTTGCTGATGCCGATCAACAAGAAATATCCTCTGAAGGAATTGCTCGCGGCGTGCAAGAAATTTCCAACGGGATCGCGGGAGTACATCACGTTTGAATATGTGCTGCTGGGCGGCGTGAACGATACGGCGGAGGACGCACGACGCGTGGCGCGATTGATGAGCGGACTGGGTCGCGTGAAGGTGAACTTGATTCCGTGGAATCCGGGGTCGCTGCCGTACAAGGAACCGACGGAAGAAGCGATTGCGGAGTTTCACCGGATTTTGCTGGAGAAAGATGTGCCGGCGTTTACGAGATATTCGCGGGGAAGAGATGTGATGGCGGCTTGCGGGCAGCTGGCTCTGGCGGAAAAGGGCCCTCAGTCATCGGTTATCGGTATTCAGTAAAACAAGCAAAACAATTATTTCTTGATGGCGATGGCGGAGAGAAGACGGCCGGAGCGGGGGCCTTGTTTGCGGTAGCTGAAGAAAAGATGGGGATGGCAGGCGGTGCAGAGATTCGATGAGAAGATGTTTTTCTCATGGAGGCCGGCGGCGAGGAGTTGGGAGCGATTGGCTTTGGGAAGATCGAGGTGAACGTTTTTTGGCGGAGGCTGATGGCCAGGCGGCATCATGTTGAGCCATTGGAGCGGATTGGGTTCTTCGCCGGAACGGGGTTCGTCGAAGTATTCGTCGGCGTCTGCAAATTGCGATTTGAACTGGGTAACTAGTTCGGCGCCAACTTCGTAGCAGCAGGGGCCAATGCTGGGGCCGATGGCGGCGAGAAGCTCGGATGGCTTTGAGCCGAAATGCGCGGTGAGTTCTCCCACAGTTTTCTCCAGGATGCGGGCAAGCGTGCCGCGCCAGCCGGCGTGCACGGCAGCGATGGCGCGTTTTCTTGGATCAACGAGAAGAATAGGAACACAGTCGGCGGTTTGAACGCCAAGGAAAAGGCCGGGAGTTTCGGTGAGCGAGGCGTCGCCTTTGCAGGGCTCTTTGGGTGCCGAGGCGAAGGGCCAGATGACGGCCGAGTGGATTTGCTTGAGTGCGATGAGCGGGAATTTTTCTGCACCAAGGGCAGCCTGAAATTTCTTGCGGTTGGCAAGGACGTTTTCGCGAGTGTCCCAGTCGGTGAAGCTGAGGCTGAGAACTTTGCGGCCGTCGAGTTCCGAAGTGCCACCGGGAGAGGTGCTGAAACCGTGGATGAGCCAGGGAATTCTGGAGAATGCTTCCAGTTGCAGAACTCTTAGACCGCCGGTGGATTTGAGGGACCAGGGTTTGGAGATTCTGGGCGGAGGGACGGGACGCGGAAGAGGCTGGCCCGCTTTGCGGCGCGGGTGTAAGGATTTTCGGGCGGCGGACATCTAATAAGTATAATCGGGAACGAAAAGCGCGAGAAACGTGCTTGCAGGCACAAGGTGTGGGGGCAATGCAAAGAAAAAGCAGATTCCTCGGGCAAAAACCGCCCTCGGAATGACCAATGGCTTACGCCCTTGACGTATTGTTCAGTTGTGTTGCAGACCAAGTTGTTGAACAGTGAGAGAAAAATCCGCAGGCCCGAAGGCCTGCGCTTCGGGAAACGGGAATGATTATTGGATTGGGAGTAGACATTACGGAAGTGGAGCGAGTGCGGAGCGCGATTGAGAGACAGGGCGAGCGGCTCCTGAAGCGCGTGTATACGGAGAAGGAGCGGGCGTATTGCGAAAAGTTCAAGAATAAATATGAGCGCTATGCGGGGCGATTTGCGGTGAAGGAAGCGACGATGAAGGCGCTAGGAACAGGATGGAGCCGCGGGGTGCGGTGGGTGGACATTGAAGTGATACGCGAGTTGAGCGGGAAGCCGCGGCTGGAACTGCGGGGCGAGGCGCGAAAGATAGCGGACAAACTGGGCGTGAAACACATTGCGGTGACGATTACGCATACGGCGAGCCAGGCGCTGGCGCAGGTGATTTTTGAGGGCTAGGCGGTCATTCCAGAATGAGCAGCAAGCTGCGCCACTACAAGAAACTCGAGAAACTACTTGACGACGAGGAAAGGGCCGAGTGCGAGGGCGTCAACGCCAGCGCAGTAGAAGGAGCGAACGGCGGAGCGGGGATCGGTGACGAGAGGTTCACCAAAGAGATTGAAGCTGGTGTTGACGAGGATGGGCGCGGGAGCGGATTCGCCGAATTTGTGCAGCAAGCGCCAGAAGCCGGAGTTGGATTCCTTTTCGACGGTGTGAACGCGGACGGCATTGCCGTTGAAAGCGAAACGTTCGAGACCCGCGACAGGATTTTTGAGCGAGCCTAGCGAGGCCATGAAGCGGCAATTGGGGCCGCAATCGAAATATTCGGCAGCACGTTCTGCGGGGACGGACAGTGCGAAGGGGTGGAATTCTTCGCGGTGCTTGATGTACTGATTCACATTTTCCACGACATATTCGGAGAAAGGCGAAGCGAGCAGGCTGCGATGGCCGAGAGCGCGATGGCCAAACTCCGTGCGCCCCTGACACCAGGCGACGATTTTGCCGCGATGCAGATGTTTGCAGACTTCTTCGTGGAGCTGATCGTCGCCGGAAAAATAGTGATAGACGATTTTGCAGTTGTCGAGGACGGCTTTGATTTCCTGCGAAGTGGGTTCGGGGCCGAGAGCGAGAGAAGTAAGCGGCGCGCGGCCGGAGTGACCCGTGAGTTTTTTACGGGCAAGAAAGCCAGCGCCGAGAGCGGTGCCGGCGTTGCCGGCAACAGGTTGGACATAAACGTTCTTGAAGCCGCTGCGAAGTTCGAGAGCACGGATGAGAAGGATGTTCTGGAAGACCCCACCCGCGAGGCAAAGTTCGTCGGTTGCGGTTTCGCCGCGGAAATTCGTGGCGAGCGTGATGACGATTTCTTCAAGAAGGTCCTGGGCGCTGCGAGCGACGTTTGCGCGAAGCGAAGGATCGAGAGGTGCACCCGGCTTGGGAAGACTGATTGCTTTGTAGAAGCGCGGAGAAAAAATACCTCGGCGGTCAGCGCCCGAAGTGAAATAGCGGCGGTTAAGAATTGGAAGACCTTTTGCATCGAAGGAGAAAAGCTGACGAAAGGCTTCGAAAAAGACCGGCTGGCCGTCTTTGCTAAGCCACTGCAGTTTGTGCTCGTCACGATTTGGCTGAAGGCCGAGATATTGGGTGATTCGAGAGTAAAACCAGCCGAGAGAGTTGGGAAAAGACATGGCGCGAAGAGGCTTGATGCGGTCAGCGTCGCCAAGAGCGACAAGGCCGGAGCGGGAAGCGTGGCCTTCATCGAGCGAAAGAATAAGAGCGCGATCGAACCCGGAGGTGTAGTAAGCGCTGGCGGCGTGAGAGAGGTGATGGTCAAAACGAAGAATGCGGCGATTGCCCGCCAGAAGGTGGCGTAGTTGCTGAAAAGCGGCAGCAGAGTAAGAGTGCTTCTTTGAGCTGGATGGCGGGAGTTCTGAGAGAGCAATTGCAATCAAATCGGGCGGATTCAGCTGGAAGCTCTCGAGAATGCGGGCGATAGCCAACCTCGGAACGTAACTTGGTTCCTGATTGCGCGTTAGTTTTGCTTCTTCGACTGCAGTGAGAATGTTTTGGTCGTCAAAAAGCGCAGCGGCGGAATCACGGCTGAGTTTGGAGAGGCCGAGAATGCGCATTGGTTAGAGGCCAGTGGCCATTGAACAGTGGCCAACAAGCGATTCGAATTTCGCATTCAGGAACGAATTTTCAACGGAGTCAGCGGAAATATTGAGGAATTGGTTTGGAGGAAGCATTTCAGGAATGCGGAATTGAAGGTAATTGGAAGAAAGAGCAGGAGTCCAGGGAACATGGGGCGATTTTACGGAGCGATTAAGGGTTAGGACGCGGTGAGTGCGGCCGAGCTGCGATTGACGAAAAGCAGCGGATTTGGATTCGCCCAGGGAGCGGAGTTCACTGGCGCGACGATGAATGGCTTCACCAGGAATCTGACACTCCAAGGACGCGGCTTTGGTGCCCGGGCGAGATGAGTAGGAGAAAACGTGCAGATAGGTAAATGGAAGGGAGTTGATGAAGCCAAGAGTTGCTTCATGATCGGCCTCAGTTTCCCCGGGGAACCCTGCGATGACGTCGGCACCAATGGCGGCGTTAGGAAGAAATTCGCGGATGAGATTTACACGGCGAGCATAATGTTCAGTGCGATACCAGCGGTGCATAGCGGCGAGAATATTGTCGGAGCCGGACTGCAGAGGCATGTGAAAGTGGTCGGCGATGCGATCTGTGCTGGCAAAGAGCGCGATGAGGTCCTGCGTGACGTCGAGCGGTTCGATGGAACTGACTCGAAGACGAGGCAGCGGAGTCTCGTCGAGAATACGGCGAAAGAGGTCCAAGATGTCCGCGCGAGGAGAGAGGTCGCGGCCCCAAGAGCCGAGATTGATTCCGCTGAGCACAATTTCCTGAAAGCCGGAGTCACAAAGGCGATTGATTTCTGAAAGGACGGTGTCCAGCGGGAGACTGCGGCTTTTGCCACGGACGTACGGGATGACGCAGAAGGAGCACCGGTTGTTACAGCCATCCTGGATTTTGAGCGTTGGCCGTGTGTGATTCCCTTCCCCGCCGAGGACGGGAGCCACCAGGACGTCGCGCGAATCGAAGACATTTCCGATCAACAGATTGGATTGCGAGGATTGTGAAGGTACAGAACCTATTTTGACTAAATTCTGATGGGAGGAAGCGATAAGGTCCGGAATATCTGGTTTGTGCGAATTACCAACAACGAAAGAGACGCCCGGAAGAGTGGCGAGATCCTCGGGAGCGCGCTGGGCGTAACAGCCGGTGACGAGGATCCTGGCTTTGGGATTTTGGGTGTGGATTTTGCGGATGGCGTCGCGAGCCTGGGCGTCAGCGGCCGAAGTGACGGTACACGTATTGATGACCACGAATTCCGCATCATTCGGAGAGCGGGATGGAGTGCAGCCACGATCGCGGAGCTGGCGCTCGATGGCGGCACCGTCGGCCTGGGTGGCGCGGCAGCCAAATTGTTCGATGTAAAAAGTAGCCATGAGTCCGAACAAGAAATTTAACACAGAGGTCTAGAGAACGTGGAGACGCGCGAAATCGAGAAAGGCCTACCCCTAAAGGGGTGAGCTGCGGGGAGAGCTTGGAGAAGACCGCAGAGGCCGATACAATGCGGAACACCGATGAGCAGACAAAGAAATCCACGCGCGCTGATTGATCCCAAATTGTCCGTAGTGATTCCTGTTTACAACGAAAAGGATACTCTTGCCGAGATTTTGCGTCGCGTGATTGACGACCCGACGCGAAAAGAGATTATTTTGGTGGATGATTTTTCTAAGGATGGAACACGCCAGAAGCTGGAGAAAATGGCGCAGTTGCAGAAAGAGGGAGCGAAAGAAGCTCCGGCAGACGATGGCGGCGAGGCAATTCCGCTGGCTGACTTGCGCATTTTCTTTCAGGAGAGGAACCAGGGCAAAGGTGCTGCTTTGCGCCGGGGATTTGCAGAAGTTACGGGAGACATTGTGCTCGTACAAGATGCGGATTTGGAGTATGACCCGCGGGACTACCCTAAGCTGTTGGAGCCGATTATTGATGGGCGGGCGGATGTGGTGTATGGATCGAGATTCCTGGGCGGGCCGCAACGAGTGCATTATTTCCGGCATTACGTTGCGAACAAAGCACTGACGTTGCTGAGCGACATTTTTACGAATTTGAAGCTGACGGATATGGAGACGTGCTACAAGGTTTTTCGCAAGCAGACGCTTGAAGGAATCAAGATCAAATCGAACCGGTTTGGATTTGAGCCGGAGATCACGGCAAAGATTGCGAAAAAGAATTGGCGTGTGTACGAAGTGCCGATCAGCTATGCAGGACGGACTTACGAAGAAGGAAAAAAGATTACCTGGAAAGACGGCGTGAAGGCGCTTTGGTGCATTGTGTGGTTCTCGATTGCGGACTGAGAGATGCGGTCGTCCGTCTTCCGAAGTCTGTCTTCCGTGAAAATCTGTGTTGGCGCAGAAAGCTGAAAAAGCAGATTCCTCACTGCGCTACGCTTCGTTCGGAATGACAATGGATTGGCTTGACTCGCGAATTCGAGTTGAATGACGGGTCAGTCATTAAGACGCGAGTAGAATCCAGTTAGCCAGCGACGGGAGTGGCACGGCGCTGGAAGGTCAAGAGGATAAGGTCAGCGCGGCGGCGGACGCCGAACTTCGTGAGCAAGTTGGAGACGTGGAATTTGACGGTGCGCTCGGCAATGTTGAGCTTGCTGGCGATTTCCTTGTTCGAAAGATTCTCGAGGAGCGAATCGAGAACTTCCTGTTCGCGACGGCTCAAGTTGGCAACGGAATCGGTCTTCAGGCGGCGTGTCTGATTCGTAAGAATTGAATCCACAAAACCGGAGAGCACGGAGCGCGGAACCCAAAAACCGCCATTGGCAACGAGCGGAAGGGCGCGGACGAGCTGCTCGCGCGCTTCGTCGTAAGTAAGAATTCCCTTCACACCGAGACGCAGAAGCGAAAAGCTGTTGGAATCCTGATGCTGATCACCGACGACGATGAGGCGAGCGTCGGTAAAGCGTTCAATCAAATTCGAGAGCAAAGCGCCGGTAGCCTGACGCGCGGCATGCGCGTCAACGATATAAACCTGGGCTTTGGGCGGCTCAAGATTGCGAAGATCGGGAGCAAGTGTTGATTCAAGCTGCTTGGCGATGACCTTGAATTGAGGCTTGTTTAAAAGACGTTCGAACTCGCTCAGAACCAGGGGATGTGGAGAGAGCAAGCAGACGGTTAACTTTGAGTTGGTACGTTTCGTGGCCACTGTACGACAGGGTAAGAAAAACCTGTCCGGCACACAAGGGAGTCAAGGGTGGGTGTCGCGGACTTGTTACTGACGGTTTGGATGTATTTCCAAGTGGCGCACAAGGCCATAGGAAAGGGATGGACTGGGGCCAGAGCCAACTCGGAAGTTGGCCCCTACAGGAGGCTTTGCGGGAGCGAAAATGCTCCAGAAAACCAGCAAAACTTGGGTTTTAGTGCGCCATAAGGCCTTTGGATGAAAGGAGGTTGGCGCGCCGAGGGGGATGGCGGGTAAAATAGGGGATACCTGCAAAGGCTTCTACCTGAGGTTGCGGAGGAGACCGGCGGCAGGCGCTGCAAGGAGTTCATTAACAACTTCCCATCCATGAGAAATCTGGCGGAATCACAAAAAGCTCTGAGGGAGCTGCTGGGGCAACGTGTACTCGTGCTCGATGGAGCGATGGGGACAATGCTGCAGCAACGGGATTTGACGGCGGCAGACTTTGGCGGCGCTGCGCTGGAGGGATGTAACGAGAATTTGGTGCGAACGCGGCCGGAAGTGGTGCTGGATATTCACCGGAAATATTTTGAGGCGGGCGCGGACATCGTTGAGACGAACACGTTTGGGAGTACTCCACTGGTGTTGGCGGAATACGGGCTTTCGGCAGATGCGTATGAGTTGAGCAAGCGCGCTGCGGAACTGGCGCGACAGGCCGCGGATGAATTTTCGAAGCCGGAGAAGCCACGGTTTGTTGGCGGCTCGATGGGGCCGACGACGAAGGCGATTACGGTGACTGGCGGAGTCACATTTTCCGAGTTGCGAGAGTCGTATTACGTGCAGGCGAAGGGATTGATTGACGGCGGCTCGGATTTGCTGCTGGTGGAGACCAGCCAAGACACCAGAAACATCAAGGCAGCGTTGCTGGCCATCAAGCGGCTTTCGCGGGAACTCGGAGTTGAGATCCCGAAGATTGTTTCAGTGACGATTGAGCCGATGGGCTCAATGTTGGCGGGACAAAACATTGAAGCGGTGTGGGCTTCGCTGCGACATGCAAAGCCACTTGCGTTTGGGATGAATTGCGCGACGGGTCCGGAGTTCATGACGGATCATATTCGAACGCTGAGCGGGCTGACGGGCGAGTTTGTGTCGTGCTATCCAAATGCGGGATTGCCGGATGAAGAGGGAAAGTATCTGGAGACGCCGGATTCACTGGCGGGGCAACTCGAAAAATTTGTGGACCATGGCTGGCTGAACTTGGTCGGCGGGTGCTGCGGAACCACGGAAAAACATATTCGCGCGATCGCCCAGATGGTGGAAGGAAAGAAACCGCGCGTGCGGCCGGCGGAATCGCACCGGGCTGTGTATTCGGGAATCGAGACGATTGAAGCGGAAGAGAGCACGCGGCCATTGCTGGTGGGCGAGCGGACGAACGTGATCGGGTCGCGACTATTCAAGAATTTGGTTGCGGAAGAGAAATGGGAAGAAGCGACAGAAATCGCGCGGAGGCAGGTGAAAGGCGGAGCGCAGGTGATAGATGTGTGCCTGCAAAGCACGGAGCGTGAAGAGAAAAAGGACATTCAGCCTTTTTACGAAAAGCTGATTCGAAAGATCAAAGCTCCGGTGATGATTGACACAACGGATCCGGCGGCGATTGAAATGGCACTGACGTATTGCCAGGGGAAGTCCATCATCAATTCGATCAATCTGGAGGATGGCGAGGAAAAGTTTGAAAGGGTTGTGCCGATTGCGCACGACTATGGCGCTGCGCTGGTTGTGGGATGCATTGACGAAGATCCGGTGCAGGCGCAGGCATTTACGAGAGAAAGAAAGCTCGAGATTGCAAAGCGATCGTATGAATTGCTGACAACGAAATATGACATCGCGCCGGAAGACATTGTGTTCGATCCACTGGTGTTTCCATGCGCGACGGGCGACGAAAATTATATCGGTGGCGCCGTGGAGACGATGGAAGGAATTCGTCTGATCAAGAAAGCGTTGCCGGATACGCGGACGATTCTGGGGATTTCGAACGTGTCGTTTGGATTGCCGCCGGGCGCACGCGAGGTGGTGAATTCGGTTTTCCTGTATTACTGCACGAAAGCCGGGCTGGACCTTGCGATTGTAAATACGGAGAAACTGGAGCGGTTCGCCTCAATTCCGGAGCATGAGCGGGAACTGGCGGAGAATCTGCTATTTCAGCATCCGCCGAAACATGTTCCGGCGGATCATTCAGGCGCGGAGCTGCTCAAGAATGTTCCTGCAGATTGGCGGGAGCAGAGCAAGGAGCAACGCGCGGCACTGAATCAATTTCATATTGCTGCGATTACGGAACATTTCCGGACTGCGACGAAGAAAGAAAACGTGCAAGCAGAAGACCTGCCGCTGGATGAACGGTTGGCAAATTACATCGTTCAGGGAACGCGCGATGGCCTAATTGAGGATTTGGAGAAGAAACGGGCGGAAGGTGCAACGCCGCTGGAGATTATCAATGGCCCGCTGATGGCCGGAATGTCCGAAGTGGGACGCCTCTTTAATGCGAACGAACTGATTGTTGCGGAAGTGCTGCAATCGGCGGAAGCGATGAAGGCGGCGGTGAGTCATCTTGAGCAGTTCATGGAGAAAGCGGACACGGCGAAGCGGGGAAAGATTGTGCTTGCGACCGTAAAAGGCGACGTGCACGACATCGGGAAAAACCTTGTCGAGATCATTTTGAAAAACAACGGATATGACGTTGTGAATCTGGGAATCAAGGTGCCGCCGGAAGAATTGATCAAGGCATTCCAGGAACACCATCCCGATGCAATTGGGCTTTCGGGATTGCTAGTGAAGAGCGCGCAGCAAATGGTGGTGACAGCAAGCGATCTGAAGGACGCAGGTGTGCAAATTCCGTTGCTGGTTGGCGGAGCTGCGCTGAGCGGAAAATTCACGTCTCAAAAAATTGCGCCGAGTTATGGAAACGCGGTTTGTTACGCGAAGGACGCGATGACGGGGTTGAAGCTGATGAACGAGCTGATGGATCCGTCAACCCGCGAGGAGGTGGTGCGCGCGCACACAGCGACGGGCGATGGAGTGACGGTGACGACAACGGTGCGAGTTGCGGAAGTGACGCCTGTGACGAGGTCACCGAGGGTGCGGGCGGACTTGCCGATTGAACCGGTACCGTATTTGGAGCGCAAGGTGCGTCTTGTGCCGGATTTGCGCGAGGTGTGGAGTTACATCAATCCGTTCATGCTGTTCGGGAGGCATTTGGGTTACAAAGGAGATTTTGAAAAGCAGCTTGCGACACGCGAGGCAAAAGCGGTCGAGTTGTTCGAAAGCATGGAAGAAGTGAAAGCCGAAGCTGCAAAATGGATGAAGGTGAAGGCGGTGTGGCAGTATTTCGAGGCGGAAGCAGAGGCCGAGAAGCTGCACGTGTTCGCTCCTGGGGAGCAGCAGCCTTCGCATACGTGGAACTTCAAGCGACAGAAGACGGGCGACCGGCTTTGCTTGAGCGACTACATTTTGCCGGCGAAGGATGGGAAACGAGACCACGTCGCATTGTTTGTGGTGACGGCAGGCGAAGGCGTGCGAGAGAGGTCAGAGGCCGCGAAGAGCGCTGGCTACTACTTCATGTCTCACGGATTGCAGGCGCTGGCGATTGAGACAGCGGAAGCATGCGCAGAGTGGCTGCATCGGCGGATTCGAGAGGACTGGGGATTCCCCGACCCTGCGGGAATGACGATGGCGCAGCGATTTACTTCACGCTATCGCGGAAAAAGATACAGCTTTGGATATCCGGCGTGTCCCGAGCTAGAGGATCAGGCGGGGCTTTGGAAATTGCTGCGACCGGAGGAGATTGGCGTGCAGCTGACGGAAGGATTCATGATGGATCCGGAGGCGAGCGTGAGCGCGCTGGCGTTCATTCATCCGGACTGCACATATTTCAGCGTGGGAGAAAACGCAGAAGGAAACTGATCGCGTCACTTGCGGTCGCGGCTTGTGGGGCTGAGGCGGAAGCGGGAGAGAGCTTCTCCGAGATTCTGAATGAAATTTTCGGAGTTGTAGACGTCAGCGTCAATCTTAGCGTGATTGCCGGATGGAATGGCTTCCACTTCGTCCAATTGAAATTCGCGAGCGACATCCTCGACAACTTTAGGCTGAATGGGACGCATCTGGTCTGCGAATGCGTTAACGAGAGAGTGCTCACAAAGAAGATTGATGACGCGCGGTATTCCCATGGAGTACATGTGGACGGCTTCGATGGCCTTGGGGCTGAAAATCGGAGCGCCAGAAGCACCAGCGATGCGCAAACGTTCGAGGATGTATTCCTGTGTTTGTTCCTGAAGGAAAGGCATGGTACGGCAACGGAGCATGATGCGCTGACGGAGCTGCCGAAGTTGGGGGAGTTTCAGCTTTTCTTCGAGCTCAGGCTGGCCGGAAAGAACAATTTGAACCAGCTTTTCCGTGGACGTTTCGAGATTAGTGAGGAGGCGAATCTCTTCCAGCACTGGATAGGTCAAGTTCTGTGCTTCGTCAATGATTAGGACAACCGTCTCACCATTGCTGTAACGATCAAGCAGCCAGCTGTTGAGCTTCATGAGCTGCTGGCTTTTGGATTTTGAATCGCACTGGATATCAAATTCAGCCAGGATGAAGTCGAAGAGCTGGCTGGAATTCATGCGCGAATTAAAGAGGAACGCGGTGCGCGCCTGGCGGCTATGTAGCCAATCGAGAAGGCGATTTACAAGAGTAGTCTTGCCGGTGCCGACTTCGCCGGTGAGTGTAATAAACCCTTTGCGGGTCTGGATGCCGTACATCAGACCAGTCAACGATTCCTCGATCTGCTTGGTCATGTACAGAAAACGCGGATCGGGATTGACGTTGAACGGGTTTTCTTTGAGGCCGTAGAAGTTCTTATACATTAAGCGGTGTCTCTCGTCCCTCTGCGTACTTCTATTCTACGCTTAAAACGTGTCGAAATCGTTACGGCAAAACAAACGGACGCGTGCGCCACTGGAAATTGATAGTGATGTATTGCAACTTCTGGTTTTGGGCGCAGGTAGCACCGGTACATCCTGGAATCGAATAGTCGGGTATGTTGACGTTGTAATTCAGAGCGAAAGTGGCATTTCTCCCGAGTGGGCGATTGATGCCTCCGCCCGCGGTGTAGGAGTTGAATGTAATTTGGTTTGGGGATGTCAGACCAAGAGATGTGTTACGGGCATAGCCAAAATTGACCTGGCCGCTCCAGAGGCGCGAGAGCTGATGAGAGAGGCTAGTGTTAACGACATCGGAAGTCGTACCGGTAAGAACGCCGCTACCGCCGGAGACTCCATGAGAGTAGCCGAGGGCAAGAGTTCCTCGTTCGAACGCGTATTGCAAGTTTGCTCCAGCATTCACGCCGTAGCTTGACGAATCGCCACTGATACTTAGTCGCGAAGTGGTGAAATCGGGGCCTGCGTAAAGCTGCAAGCCAACATGGCCGGTAATCTTCTTGCCGTAGGCAAGGTTGAACGAATGATCGCCGATCGCCTGGGGCTGCCCGGGGTAGTGAAACGAAGTGAATTTGTAAAATACGCCGATAGTGTCCTTTGGATTGAGCGCGTAATTGTAGCCAATGGTGCCGGTAATGGTGTTGTTGTCAACGTTTCCAGCATCAACAAAATTCAAAAGGCCGTACGATCCACTCATGGTGATCGAGCTGCGAGGTGAGGCGAGGTAGGTGAGTTGAACAGCAGAAGCGTTGCTGTAACGTGGCCCGATAGCAGCGTAAATACTCTGATTGGGAATGTAGTTGCCGCCCAAACCCGGAATTACGGGAGCGAGCGGACCGCCAGTGCCCGGATTTCCGAGACCGCCAATGCCAGCGCTGAAGCCGAAGGAAGATTCAGGCAAGTAAGAAAACTGGTCGATCAGATCCAAATGCCAGCGGTTCCAGTTGAAAGACTGTGTCAAATCAAGCTTTTGATAGTAGCCGTTGCCCTGCCCGCTATCTGAAGTAAGAAAGCCGCCAGCGGAATAATTGAGCGAGAGCTGGGAACGACCACTCCAAGCCTTGAGCAAGCTCACATTGCCGACGAGATAGTTGTTCATGATCCAGTCTGAATTTTGTATCTGATCATAGCCGTGAGACTGAATGGAACCGGACCACTGAATGCCAGGCATCCAGTAACTATGATTTAAGGCCGAAGTACCCAACGTCGGCGTTTGGATTCCGGTCAGTGGGGTTGTGTCTGGAATAAGCGGATTGCTCTGATTCGTTTGGTCGTCAGAGCCAACAGGAGGAACAGGATAAGGTGTTGCGCCAGCAGGTTTGGTCTTGCCTTGCACGGGAGTGGGAGGCTGCTGCTCGTCTTGGGCAAAGGAAGACAGAGGTGCAACAGCAAAGGCAAAAAGGAAGACAAGAGTGGGAAGAATTTTGTTTGAGACTGTATTCACGTAGATATCCTAGGGAACAACGATGGTATCGCCCGGTTGAAGCAAAATGTTTTGTTCCGGCAGATTTCCTTTAACCACCTCTTTGTAGTTGAACGGGTGCTTGACCTGTTTGCCGTCTTCCGTTCGTAGCACGTATATGTTTTTCAGTCTGGCAAACTGAGTGAATCCACCCGCACTGGAAAGCGCTTGAAGCACGGTCATGTTGGGAAGCAATGGAAGAGCGCCCGCCCGAGTGACTTCTCCCGTGACGTAGACCCGGCGACTATTTATTTCGGTGACTGTGACAGTGACCTGTGGGTTGGTGAGGTATTTCGAGAGGCTATCGCGAAGGGAATTGGCGAGTTGCATGGACGTCAAGCCGGCTGCTTGAACGTCGTTGAGGAGCGGCAAAGAGATTTTTCCGTCCGGTCGAACAGGAATCGTGCGTGAAATGTCGGGCTCTTTCCAAACGTCAATGCGGACGACATCCTGAGGTCCAATCTTGTAGTCGGCGTCTGGAACCACGGAAGTGACAGCAGGAGGAGTGCTTTTCGCAGGAGTATCTGGTTTTTGAGCGGGTTCCTGCGAAATCGCCAGTGGAGCAAAAAGCAGGCCAGCGCCTAATAGGAATCTAGAAGTTTTGTTAATCATAGTACTCCCTCAGACGAAAAAATGAGTGCAAGCGCCGGAAAGCCCCAAATGCCAGGTTCTATACTCCCCAAAAGGAGAGAGGTGCAAATCCGCTGCCAGCCCCTAGCAAGGACACTCCATTGTAGATGGATTATAGCCCTTATTTATGAACAACTTACACTGGAAAAGGTTAGCCGACCTACCATAGAAACCCGAAAAATAGCGAAGGGTTCCCTAAGATGGCAAATTCTTAGCCTTCGATCGGGACAGCTTCCTTGGCCGCTTCGTGTGGCTTTTGCTTGGTATCAACAGTTGGTGAGACGCGTTCCAGCCAGATTTCTCTCCAATAGGCAAAGATGCCTCGGGGACAGAACAGGCGGTTTTTTGCATAACAGGCCAAACAAACAGCTTTGTCCAGAACGATGCAATCATTCTTGATGTGGAGAACCTTGCCGGTTTTTTCATTAATGATCGTGTTCACTCGGTCTAGAACTTTGAAAGTTTTTCCGCAGTGGGGCACCATTTCCGCGTCAAACCACATACCGCGGTTGTGGTTTGTTTCATCAAGGGTATTCAAGATTTCATCGTAGCTGCGGATTCGTACAAGCTCGCCAGGCTGCAGGCCAAGCTTTGTATTCGGCGTCTTTTGTCCCCGAGGGATTCTTCCCGTGCGGGCCGGGTAGACAGTACCGCCCGTCAATTTCTGAAAAGTGTCGTAAAGCCAGCGGAGCGCTGCCCCCATTCCAAGGCCGCTGGAAATCAGGCGGTCATAAGCGAAATAGAAGAAAGAGCCCAAGATATCCGAAAGGCGGACGTTGCCCGAGGAATAGTCTTCGACATACTGCCGCAAATCCCACCAGGGAAGAAACTGCGTGGCTTTTTCTACCTGAGTAGATTGGCAAACATAAGTGGGATTTTCCGGAGTGTCATCGGCGTCGCGCTTGCGCGTAGCGGCAAGAACATTCTCTTCTGTGCAGCCTGAATTGTTAATGACGGCAGTCGCGATGTCACTATGAACCGCTCCTTTGCGACCAGCAGGTTCTTCTTCTACCCTTTTTAACCAAGCGTCCTTCCAGAAGAGCAAGCACCTGGCTTGGCAACCGGCATGAGCCGAACCATCGCAGCGAGTGTCTTCCAAATGAACCGCAGAAGGCATGCTCCGACCGTCAATTCCGTTGGGCGGATCGCAAGTCTTATGTGCGCGCTTAGAAACACGAAGGCGCTTGCCAGTCCATGCCAGCATTTCCGGCATGAAGGGCAAGGAATCCAGCTGCCCATTCTTATCCAGTGTAGAGAATATTTCTTCAGGCGAACGAACTTCGACGAGATCGCCAACTTTGAATTTAGAACTATTTTTCATCAAATGGGTGTCCTGGTGATTTGCAGTTAGGAACGTCCAAGAGCGAGCTGAGCCAAACGGTTCAAACGATCCATTCGGTCAGTCATTCCTGGTGACGGTTGAATTCCAACGATTTGAAACATTTTTTGCCAGCGATAAACCCAATCGTGGCGCAGCAACGCTTCGGCGGCATTGCGGCGGGACATGCGCTCCATGCGATCCGGATTTTTGCGCAAGCAAGAGAGAATGGAAACCACGTCGGAACCGTCATTCTTCACTGGTATGACTGCATCTTCCCAGGGGAAGAGTTCCGGAAAGGCTTCAGAATTTGCAATGCTTCCTACCATAATGGCTCCAGCCGACGCACCCTCAAAGTAACGATAGCCCAATTCATCCTGGCCTTGCGTTTCGTTGGACGCATTCATTTTACCGGGAGCTACCATGAAGAACTTGCTGCGTTTTGCAAGATTGGCAAAATGCTCTCGATGCTGCCTGTGGTCATAAACGTCCGTAAAGGCAACTGGCAGCGTGTCATAAACGTAAAAGAAGTCTTCCTGCCGAGAGAGTTGGAGTAGAGAATGATGGATGCCCTCCCAGCGACGGCCCATGGAATAAAGATCCACTTTGCGTTCCGGCGGATTTGGAAACGGACTGAATCGAAATGCGTCCACTCCACCCGGAAGCCAATGGCATTGCCGACCGAGAGCCTTTGAGACAGCACCGACGCTTCCCCGCTGGCTCAGGAACACATAATCAAATTGGTTAAGAATGTGGATCCAATGATAGTAACGGCGAAGTTCGTAAACCCACATTTCGTCAAGCCAACAAACACTGACGCGGCAATGAGATGTCCAATCCCGAATTGCGTTCAAATACGGCAGATCCCAATAGTTCTGGCAAACAACAGCAAAAAGATCGTAATCCTGTTCGAGTGTTACTTCTTTGACTCCCGGGTTGAAGTGAATGAGTTGTTTTGTGAAATCACGGTACAAGAGACGGCGCTGCAGCTTGGAACGGAAAGCGAAATTGGGAGTTGCCTCATAAGCGACCAACTGAACGTCATCTATTTCAGAGAGGACATCCTGGGCTTCGAAAGTGCCACATTGAAATGTCTTCCTGGACAGATTTCTGGACGTTGGCAGACAGATGCGCGGTCTACGAGCAGCCGAATGAGATTTGATCTGCGAATTGAGATTTATTTTAGAATCCGCCATTTTACCTGTTATTCAGAAATGCATGGTACGGGGTTATATAACTGCGCTTCGGCGCGAGTCAATTCGAGCAGCGACGAAGCGCCATCGCGCCATTCCCGCTGCGCCAAACACAACACAAGCTGAGGCTATAGCAATCCTGTCAGTTGAAAAATTGTGAGACTGAACTATATAAAGCGAGAGCCCGATTCCTATCCACAAAAGTTTCTGCCATTGGTAAGAATCATATCTTTTGCCATTTGAGCGGCGCTCCAACCAGACTTGCTTCACCTCAGTGGAAAACGGCAGCAACTTGCGAACGAGTGCAGGCAAAATGCGAAGGAGAAGTAAAACTCCCAATAGGCCAGCCGCCGTGAGTAACGCAGAGTTTCTTGAGCCAAAGAGATGCTCGAGCAAGGGGAAGGTTGCGAATCCTACGGCTACTCGCCATATAGCCCCAAAGGGAAAAGAATCTAACGCGAGAAGAAGCTTCTCAGACGCGGTGAGAGTTTTAGGTGAGTGAGGACTGTTCATATCTGTTGGTATCCGTCGCTTTCCATGAAAGCCGGAATTTTTACGAAACGGCGAAATCTTGCCGGCAAAATATCCCTAACGAGGCGGAGAACGACGCTGACCGGTGTACGTACCCGCAAAAGCACCATGACGGACAATAAATAAATAATGCAGTAAAGCGAGATCAGGCAAACAGTTCGAAGGATCGGCGAGAAACTTCCGAAGAGCAAATTGCGCAAAGCGAATAGCACAGCGGTTGCGAGAAGCGAGCTGAATAGCTGTCGCCAGACTACGTTGATTACTTCTTTGGCGCCGATGTTCATCGGCTTGCCCGCATATGCCAAAGCCGGAATGAAGAGAATGAACATCACGATTACATAAGCAGTGACGATTCCCATGACCCCAAACGGGAGGCCGACCGCAAGTGCAATGATGTGGGCCAGGGCAGCCACGATTCCGTAACGCATCCAGCGGTCCGAGCGACCGGCGCTGACGTGGAGCCAGCCCAGCGTGCGTTCGATCGAGTGCGGCATTCCGCGAAGGGCCAAAATGCTTAAGATGATTCCAGCGTTTACCCACTTTTGGCCCAGAAGGATTACGACAATATCCTTACTTGTTACTGCAAGCAGTCCAAAGGCAGGCGTGGCGTAGAACGTAAGAGTTGAAAGAGCTTTACTCCACAAACGACGAAACTGAGCAGTGTCACTTTGGACCTTGCTGAGACTCGAAACAGCTACCGAGTGCAAAGGCAAGACCAATATGCCCATAAGATTTTCGTAGATGAAGGATGCGTTCTGGTAGTAGCCAAGTGCTTTAGGACCACTATTGCGGCCAATGGCGACCTTATCTACAGATTTGCCAACATAGTCGGAAAATGTAAAGCCCCCTAAATGAAGTCCGAACTTCACCATTTCCTTTACGCCAGTTGTGTAGTCGGGCTTACCAGGTGTCCACCGACAACGCAGCCAAAGTCCACCGGCAAGTAAGACATTAACTGCGATGGGCCTCACGACTAGCGCCCAATAGTGATATCCAGAAAATGCGACAAAAACTGCAATTGCGGCGCTTAGCACATTTGCGATCACTTCAATTACGCCGAGATCCCGGAAGTGCATGGCCCGACGCAAAAGTGCGTAATGTTGGCAAGTCAGTGCGCCAGTAATAAAGGTGAGCGAAGAGACCATAGTGATCATGGTCAGTCGAGGCTCATGATAGAAACGGGCTATAAGCGGACCGGCTGCAGAAATAATCAGGGAAAAACCTGTGCCGATTGCAATCGTGATCCAAAACAGTGCACTGATTTCACCCTTGGTGATTTTGGGACGCTGCACAATGGCATCGCGGGTTCCAAGGTCGATTTGTGCGGTCGCGTACCCAGTAATGGCGAGAACCATGCCAACCAAACCATAGTCTTCGGGAGTCAGCAGGCGCGCCAGAAAGAGGACAGAACCGATCTGGATGAACGCGTTGATGGCGCGCGCCACCAAAGACACGGCGCCACCGCGAACCGAACGTTGCCCATGCCCTTCGGAGGTGCGATGTTCGCTGAAGAACTCGCTCAACGCATCGTGAGTGGTTTCTACAGCAGTGCTCAAGAGCTCCAAACCTTTCTCAAAAATAGAGGGAGCCTGGGTACGAGCGCTGACCTCAAATATGCTGAAGTCTGTATCTTGGCGCCCAAGAAAGCTCCAAAAGTATTGGTGAACAAATCAGTAGTGCCCGAGTTGCGAGTGGGCAAATAAGATTGGAGAACTTCAATGGTCAAGCTGACGGCAAAACCTAGACCGATAGCGTAGAGGAGCGTGTATTTGGTTCGGCCGAGCGCATCCAGGAACGCGGCAAAGATAAAACCCAAAGGCAGGAGCCCTGCGATGTTCAGCAAGATGTCAGTCCAATAATCCAGAGACGGCTTATATTCCTTCCAGAAAGGCTTCAGAAAAACTTGGTGCAGCAAGTGATAGCGAGCGGGAATTTTCAAATCGAATCGGGAATCTACAGAATTGTGGGCCACGTTTCCTTGCTTCTCGTCGAAGAGATACAGGGCAACGGGGTGTTCTTCCGCGGAATAGAGAGGACGACCTTGCGTGGTCCAGGTTCGATGGTGAGTGGCCACCTGTTCAGGAGAGAGCTCTTGTCGATATACGGCGAGGCCTAATAAGTTGCCCTGCCAAGTGTCTCTCACGGCAGGGGAAGTGCCGTAAACGAGCTGGCCAGAAAAATCGTTTTGCAAAGAGAAGCCAGGGAAAATCTCCGCGAGTTTTCCGTCGACATAAATGGCCGTTTGATGGGGATTCGAGGTAATGGCAATGAAAATTGGCCGAATTTCGCGAAAAATTCCGTCGACCCCGATTCTAAGGATCTTGCCTTTGTCTCCTTCTGGGCAGCGGTCCAGAACCATCGAGGATTGATACTGATGCAAAGAGAACTGAAGCGGATTCTTAGGCGTTGAAAAGGCAAGGAAGGTATTGGAATCAATAGTCAAGCCGGGCTGCATCCATATCTCAAGACTGGAAGAAGCTCGGTTTGCCGGATCTGTAGAAACAAAAGAATCAGGAGATTCAATCGTACCGTAATCTCCAAACACCAACCCTTTATGGTCTTGCGACCAGGATACGGCGTTTATTGGTCCACGGAATGGGGCGAGACCGGCGAAAAGAGTCCCGCACAAGACAAATAAACACGCAAAAGCAAGAAAGCCAACACGCGTCATTTAGATCCGATTCGCGATGTGAACAAGCCGCCGAAAGCAAAATTCAAAGGACAACCTTCCGGCTATAGAAGGCCTCAGCGTAACCCGTGGGGGAGTTGCATTCCATGCCCCGAAGGCGCATCAGTCCAAGGAAGGTTTCCGGCTGAAACCAACGCTTGGATCGCTGCGTTGCGAAAGCTTCCATCAAATACTGAACCTTGGTTTGATAGTGCTGCTTTTCGAGAGGCACGAAAAAATTCGGGCGGCCCATATCGCCGTCATATTTTGGAATTTCGTATTCCAAGATGAGGTGATCTCGAAAAGTATTCCAGGTGAGCTCCGAAATCTGGCGATGATCCTGATGTGCATCTTTACCAAAATGCGTGAAGACGATATCTGGGGAGATTGATTTCTTAAGTTCTTCAAAGAAGGCCTTTACGTCCGCGCCAACAAAAGGCATAAAGCCATCGGGAAAACTCTTTAGATGGAGCCCTTTCAAGGCATTGGGCTTCAGAAAGAGCGAAGCTGCGTGCCGGGCCTCCTGATCGCGAGGACCGATAGCACTGAAGACAACCCAATGAAATATTGCGCCGGGAAATTGATCAGCGAGGCGCAAAACCGTACCGCCGCAACCGATCTCGATGTCGTCGGAATGGCATCCAAGACAAAGAATTTCCAGCTTGCCGTCGGGACGAACGGGAAGATTCAACTGAATCATAAATTTGAGGGAACAGTCTCGGAATGATCGGGAACGGAAGCCCCGTTCGCCCAGACCTTCCAAGGGGCAGTGGTCTGGTTCAAATCATCCAAGCGTTGCTTGTCTTTGAAGGTGTCCATACACTGCCAGAAGCCCGTGCACTTATAGGTGAGCAATGCCCGTTCAGCGGCAATTCGATTGAACGGTTCCCGAACGAGTTCTTCTCCCGGGCGCATGTAGTTGAAAACTTCGTTGCGCATCACAAAAAAACCACCGTTGATGTAGATATCCGTGGTGGTCAGTGCGGATACATTGGTGACCATGCCCTGGGAATCAACGTTGACGATGTCAAAGCTAGCAGTGGGCTGCACGAGCAACAAGGAGGCAACCGCCTTCGTACGGCGAAAATTCTCAATCATCGCAGGAAGAGATACGTCGCTAAGACCATCACCGTAGTTGGCAAGGAACATCTCCTCGCCACGAAGATGCGATTCCACTGCTTTGAGGCGTTCCCCGACGTTGGAGTTAATTCCCGTTTCGACGAACGTGATGGTCCAATCGTCGATGTCGCGATTGAGAAACTCGATTTTCTTGCCGCCCTTAGACCAGACAAAGTCATTCGAAACGGATTCATCGTAGTGGAGGAAATAATCTTTGATGACGTTGCCTTTATATCCGAGGCAGAGAATAAAGTCCTTATGGCCGAAATGGGCGTAATACTTCATGAGGTGCCAGATGATGGGCCGATTGCCGATTTGCACCATCGGCTTGGGAACATCATCGGCATATCCCCGGAGACGCATTCCCGCTCCGCCGCAAAACAACACGACTTTCATCTGCCGGTCCTCCTGGAAAAGATAAGAGACTCTGTATGGCGGCTCATCGAGACTATGCCTTTGCGTATTTCAATTCAGTGCCATCGTGATACATGGCAATCGCATCTTCGGGAAGATGAGTCAGGTCTGTGCCATGGAGATAGTCATCCATAGTGGTGCCTGTACATTCGGAATCAACGTTGGCTGCTCCGATTCTACCAAGTACATCGGCGATGTGGACTGTCCGGAAGTCAATGCTGTAACGAATGACGTCCGAAGTATTGGGGACGGTGGAATGGAGTGATGCAGCTGAAAACTGGTAAGCGCCGCCGACTTTGCATACCAGGCGAATTTGGGGATCCAGTTCGATTGGCTCTTCGGGCTTGGGCTGAACGCGAGTGTCGACCTTTATGTGCTGTGCGGCGTTCTGACGACTCTCCAAATTCCAGCGGTGGTAATTATAGTCGCGCGAGCCGTTCTTGATGGCGCGGCCAAAGTAATGGGGATGAATGGCCATGCAGTTTTCACTGTTGATGTCGTAGATCGGCATCCACCAGTTGATTTGGCACATCGGTGCGGAATACCAAGTATCCCGGTGAGGATGGAATGCGTAAGCGATGCCGGACTTTAGATAGTCACCGGGGAACGCAGTCCTCATGCGAGGAACATCAAAATAGGTCTGAGAGAGATCGCAGCCGAGATCTGCCAACATGCCCTGGATGAACTTCTTTGAGTCAGGATGATGGATGAATTTCGGCTTAAGAACGCCGAGAATTTCAGCGGACTTTTCCGCTGAATAGTGTTCGTGAATGCGAAGAGGATCGTATGGCTTAAAAGCTTCTTCGATCATTCCCTGCGCCAATTCGCAAAGTTTTAAGGCATTGGGCGAAGGGGAATGGGCAAAGATGGAACCTCGGTAGATCTCCGCACGCCGGTCGTCATCGCTCATCTTTGAATCAATATAGATGTTCATCGGTTCTATACCTCGCAGTTCTTAAAGAACGGAGACCTTAGGAATGGGAACCACAAATCGGCCACCCCACTCACGAATGTACTGAAGCTGCTGAATAATCTCGTCTTTCAAGTTCCACGGAAGAATGATGACGTAGTCGGGTTTCGTTTCCCGAATTCGGTCCGGGTGAAAAATGGGGATGTGCGTGCCTGGGAGCACTCTGCCTTGCTTGTGAGGGCTCCGATCAACCGTATATTGAATGAGATCTTTTCCGATGCCGCAATAGTGCAGGAGTGTTGCGCTCTTGCCTGGTGCACCATAGCCGGCGACCGTCTTGCCTTCTTTCGCCGCGGACATCAAGAATTCTACGAGCGCAAATTTTGTCTCCTTGACCTTGCGCGCATACCCTTCATAAGCAGCGATGCTGTCCAAACCTGATTTCTTCTCCATCTGGAGTAAAGCCTCAACGCTAGGCTGTACCAGGTGGAGTGTGTCTTCGATGCGGGAAGCATAGACTCGCAGAGAGCCACCGTGGGTCGGAAGCTCATCGACATCAAACACTTTCAAGCCGTGAGCCTGGAGAATGTTAATCGTTGCGAGCAAAGAAAAATAAGAAAAGTGCTCGTGGTAGATGGTGTCAAATTCATTGAGCTCAATTAACTTCAAGAGACTTGGAAATTCCAAGGTGAGAACGCCATGGGGTTTCAAGAGTATTTTCAGGCCTTCGACGAAATCGTTCAGGTCTGGCACTTGCGCAAGAACGTTGTTGCCTGCAATTAGATCTGCGGTTTTGCCTTTTGCAGCAAGTTCAATGGCGAGTTGCGTCCCGAAAAAACGGTTGAGTGTCGGTACGCCCTTTTCCTCAGCAACCTTGGCTACGTTTGAGGCAGGCTCAATGCCGAGGACCGGTACACCTTTTTTCACAAAATACTGGAGGAGATAGCCATCATTGCTTGCAACTTCAACCACAAAGCTCTGTGGACCAAGTCCAAAACGGTCAATCATCTTTGCGGTGTAATTCTCGCAATGCTTCAACCACGAGTCGGAATAGGAAGAAAAATAGAGGTAGTCGCTAAAAATGTTTTCCGGGGATTCGAACTCTTCGAGCTGAACCAAAAAGCACTTTTCGCAAACAAAGACGTGGAGTGGATAGAACATTTCGCCACGATTCAGATCGGCAACTGATGGGTATGTCTCACATAGAGGAGACATGCCAAGATCAACGAACGTTCTTGTCAGGCCTGCACCGCAAAAACGGCAAGTCTTTGCGCCGGCCTTCTGAGGAGTTTCAGTGGGCAACGTCATTGTGGCCATTTAGTGTCGGTTTCCTTAGAAGAGTGAGTAATTGGTGCCGCCAAAACAAGAAACAAATGGCGCTAGCGCCTTGACGGACTCAAGGAGCCTTTGACGACAGGGAGATGTCATCGGGATTACCAAAGGCTCCGAATTGGGCCAAGACAGGCTTCCGCCATGAGAGTCCCAAAACGGACCTGCTCTTCGCAACGATTGAGGCAATCTAGCTGCCAAAAGGCGCGATTTTGGCGAATTGCAGCCCCGGAATCAATTCTGTATATTATTTAAAATAAAAGCCTTAACTCGAAATACCTGTAGGGGCCCAACAGGAGCATAGCCCAACCCCAAGCTTCAAGTAGCGAGACGGGCAAAGGGTGGAAAAGTCTTTCCCTCAGGCTACTTCCAGTGGAGAGAAGCATCTATACGGTCAGCTTGGAGGAGGCGTTTGATTTGGTCCATACGGATGTAGCTACCGCGCTGGACGTCCTCGAAAGTAAGTTTGACAGCACGATAAGCATCATAAAGTTCTTTTGCCCCCATTCGAGCAGTCCATTTGGGCTGAAAACTGGGCAAGACTCGACGAATTTTGTCGCAGGTCACTCTGTAGCAGCGCTTGTCGGGGCCGCCTCCGGGCGCGTACTCGACCTCGCAACCTGGGACGGTCTCCTTGACGATGTCCGCCAATTCGCTGATGCGATAGTTTTCGTCGGTCCTGCCAACGTTGAAAACTTCATTGTGAATTTTTTCGCGTGGAGCATCCAAAACGCAGATCACACCGGCAATAATGTCCCGAATATGGGTGATCGGCCTCCAAGGGGTGCCATCGCTTTTGATATGAATTTTTCCTTTTGTGTAAGCCAAAGCAACAAAGTCATTAAGTACGATGTCCAATCGGAGCCGGGGAGAGACGCCGTAGGCAGTGGCATTACGCATGTAGGTAGGGCTAAAGCTGTCATTCGCGAGGAGCTTCACATCGCGCTCAACCAGAACCTTTGATTCTCCATAAGGCGTAACGGGATTGAGAGAAGCGTTCTCATCCAAAAAATCATCGCCAGCTGCACCGTAAGTACTGCAAGAGGAAGAAAACACAAAGCGGCTGACACCCGCGGCTCTGGCAAGCTCCGCCATTTTTACAGATGCATGATGGTTGATGTCGTAAGTGAGATTTGGATCCAGATTTCCCAATGGGTCATTCGAAAGAGCACCCAAATGAACCACCGCATCAAATCCTTCAAAATCCGATCGGGAAAGGTCGCGAAGATCTTTGCGAATTTCCGGGATCTCCGGATTGGGGTTTCCAAAATCACAACCGGTGAAGAGATCAGAGTCCAGCCCGACCACATCATGACCAGCCTGTTGCAAAACGGGAGCAGCCACCGAACCGATATAACCTCTGTGACCTGTGAGAATGACTTTCATTCAGTTCCTCGCCGATGAAGATAAGATGCGTTAGTTATTAAGGATATTGTCCCACTCCATAATCAGGCGGGACAGACTCGTTCCAAAAGGCTATTGCTTAACAGGAGTGCCGCAGCGTCTTTTATGTGAGTGAAAGGGATGCCCGATCTTTGCGCAATATCGAGCAAGGAATGCGTACCATCCGAGAGATTCAATACCCAAAGGCGGGCATTGATTTGCAAATCCGGAGCATTGCCCCCCGTCGCATGGTAGAGGCCGCGTTTGCCAAGCTGAGGTTCACAGAATGGAGCAAGGTTCTTATAGATGAAATTGTTCTCAAGGACTTCGAAGACATCTGAACAGACGAAAAAAGACTGAGCGAGAGATTGTGGAGTGATGAACTCAAGATTGTCAGCGGAGGTATGGTATTCGGGAAAAGTACCCCAAACGCTTCGCATCAAACATCCCACGGCCAAGTTGAAACCCGGTGAGCAGTATTGCCGCTCGTCATATCCGTAGGGCGAAAAGGGCAAGAGAGACGCGGAGGGATCTTGATGCTTCAGAACATGTTCCATGGCGCGGTCGATTTCGGCGTTGTCTTGGCGGGTTTTCTTATAGTGAAACGAACCGCGGTCACCAATGCAGGTAAGGACGAGGCCATGATGAATCCGGTTCGCGGTGTCTTTGTTTTTGGCAAGCCAGGTGATTGCTCCAATTGTTCCGGGAATAAATAGAAAGCGATATGAATAGCGATTCTTACGGTTATGCAACTGCATTGCCAGGAATGTCGCAACAGCAAGTCCGGAAAGATTGTCGTTTGCAAGCGATGGATGACATGCGTGACAGGAAATCAGTATTTCTTCGGACAACTGGCCCTGTATGAAACACTCTCCATAGGTTAAGTTGCCATCCTCGAGCGTCGAATCAATGCAGACTTCGTAGTCACCCTCTTTGAGTTCGAGAAACTGGCTGTGCCTCAAGCAGAATCCCCAATTTTCTTTGTAGTACGAGGTTCTGTACGGGATCCAATCGGGATATTGGGGAAGTGTGAACAAATGTGGCTTGAGCTTATCGAGCGACATTTTTGCGCGAATCGGCGTACTGTAATTCAGAACGTGAAGGCTATGCTTTTGAAAATCCACGACGCGGTTACCTTGTGAGTCTTTTATGTACGCGTCTTTGATGTTCCATTCCTTTGGGACAGTCCAATCGAAGACTTGCGTACCCGTCGGGACTTCAGCAATCTTCAAGGGAATCCGCTCGCCAATTAGCCGAAGCGTTTCCCTGATTCCCTGCCCCGTGATGCTGCGGCAGATGGGGTAGAGTGTTCGTGCAAAATCGTACAACTGTGTGCCGAGATCAATACCGCGGTCTTTTTGTGCAGGTTGCGAAGGCATATTTATTTATAGTCGGGGTAGGTGCGGTCGCGCTCAGAAATCACTTCGACTTTGTCGGGCCAAGCAATATTGAATGCAGGGTCATTCCAGCGGAAGCCGCGGGCCGATGCAGAATCGAAGACTTGAGTCATCTGATAAAAGACCTCGGTGTCATCCTGTACGGTTAGAAACCCATGTGCACAGCCCTTGGGGATATAGATCATGTTGCGATCTTTCGCAGTAAGGGTGGCGGCAATCCATTGTTTGTAGCTCACGGAATCGGGCCGCAAATCCAGAACGACATCGTAAATCGCGCCTTGCGTGCAGCGGACAAGCTTCGTCTCTTCGAACGGCGGCACTTGATAGTGCATACCTCGGAGCGTTCCCTTCCTTGCATTGTAAGAAATGCTGCACTGCACTAGACCAGTTTCCAGGCCTTGAGCAGCAAACTCATGCTTACACCAGGTTCGAGCAAAAAAGCCTCTTTCGTCGATCATACGGTCGACGGAGATCTCAAAGACTCCCGCGAGTTTTGTTTCGAGAAATTTCACCGTGGCCTACTCGAAGAGATTTCGTTACTCACGTCTGTGGCTTCGAATGTGAAAGTTTTCTCCACAGGAAGTATGGAAATAAAGCAAATTCCGCTACGGAAGGTAGCGGGTCACTCCAAGCAAATACGGATTCAGTTTTGGCTCTTCGAAGGGATTGGAAATAGGAACCAAGCGTAAGGTGCCGGCCCAAAAGATCTTGGAGCGAAGTGGGAACATCGGTCAGGAGCCTGAGCCAGCCAATACCAGGTTTCGCTTTAGAAGGTTCGGTTGTTTGGCCCAACTGGTCCGCAAACAAAAGGTAGGGAAAATCGACGCCAGCTGCTTGCCCCAGACCATGAAATCCCCATGCACGGGCATTCACATCAAGCAATTTATACAGTCCATCTCGAGAGTCCCGCTTGTATTCTACTTCCACGATTCCGTAAAAGTTGATTGCTTTCAGAAAACGAAGCGAATTTTCTTCGATTTCTGGTAGATCGACAGTCTCAACATAAGTGGCAGCCCGGCCGAACTCGCGAGGGTGTTGGCGCAGACGCAACGCGGAAAGAGTGCTATGTGCCGAACCGTTTCTGTAGAAAACACAGTAAGAGGCCTGGCAAGTGCCATTGCCGGGGATAATTTCCTGAAGGAGAATTTCCTCAAGTTTGATTTTCTTGGAAGCTTCCTGGAAGAGTTCATTCAGCTGCTGAGGAGTTTCTACTCGCCACGCTTTATCGCCGGTTGCGTAAAAAAAGTTCTCTTTAATCGCAGGCTTTATAGCGAGCGGAAGGTGCGGATACAGAGCCGGGAGCTGTTCAACGTTATTCACAGACCAGGTTTTTGGCGCTGGGATACCCAATTTCTCCGCCAATTGATAGGTGTAGGTCTTGTCCCAAACGACCCGTGTGGTTTCCCAGTCCGGTGTAGTGACTCTGAAGAATTCGTTCAGCCGGTCGCGGTGCCGTGCAATAGCCATTACGGTCTCATCGCGAGTCGGAAATAGAACCCAATCCTTGAGGTTATGTTTCCGCCCGATTTCAAGAATGGCATCAACGGTCTTGTCCGGATCTCTGAGTTCTTGGACTCGGATGACTTTTTTGGCATAGCGCGAATAGACCGAAATTGAATGCTGATCGTCAATTACGAAAACAGGAATGCCGCGTCGCCCAAGGCTGCGAACAACCGCGAGGCCAGTATGATCTCCGCCGATCACGAGGGCACCGACATCCTTACTTCGAGAATTCGTTTGAGAGGGTTGAGTTGCAGAAGACATCGAGTTGCTAGCTAACCTCGTTTCTAGAGATTCGTTGATCAATTCCGCAAGTTGGCACGATTTCTGATTCAAAACGTAGACAAATGAAACGCTGACGTGCGCGGGAAATGACACACCATTGCGAAGCAAAACACATTTTGCGAAATCGGAGAGTTGCTGCTTTTCATTTAATAAAATAACAAAGGCATTCGCGCCGTTGAGCGCTCGGTTGCAATGAAGATGCGCAAGACTAAATTTACCAGTAATTTAACTTTAATCTATGAGTTATTCTCATGAGAGTTGGTAGGCAAGGCGGCCATCTTCAATGACGGCATAAGCGACCTTGGCTCTTGCACTGTCCGGGCCTTCAATACTCCACGCGTCGCCGTTACGCACAAGTTTCATCTGGCTTCGTGACCTCCACCAGCGATTGACTTCACCGGGTAGAGGAGACCAAGACCCCTCCGTTTCGATCATCTGCCGGAGATAAGCCAGCAATTGTGTATACGTATTGCGGGCCCGCTTTTCAATAAGGTAATCCGGGTGGGTTATGAAACTTATTAGGGCGTTCCGTTCTTTGAGAAGCCCTATTTGGCGCTTCCATAGATCGATCGAATAGTCATTTAAAATATGAAAGAGTGAATAATCCTGCGTGCAGGTAAGAGGGAGTTCGACGATATTGCCGATGAAGTACGGCATTGCCGTGCAACAACCGCCCCGCAGAGGCTCAAGATGGGCGACATTTGGCACGGACATGTCGTAAGAGAATTCGAATGCATCGTACCAATCTTGATTACGATACATTGCGCCGGAACGGAACCCGTCGCAATTGAACTTTTGGATATACGCATTGATTTTTGCGGCGCGGCGCAGGAACTCTTTGCGTTCCCGGTACAAATGGCCATCATGATTCAAATCATGCACGTTAAATTCACAGCCGCGACTTCGAATCATACGCACGTAGTCATCAGGAACTTCGTATCGTTTTTCCGGGACGGCTTGGAAGGAACCTCTTATTCCGTATGAAGCATCAATGTCTATGTGAGTTGAAGTAAAGTCTCTGCCCGCGGCGGTTTCTACATCGTGCGTCATAATGACGCAGTTAGGCGCTCCATTGGGCCAGAACCAAATGAACGGGACCTTTTCGATTCCGAGCTTCTCCATGGAGAGCCGCAGAAGCTCCCTGTGAAGATCGTCCACGGTAAAATCAACCGGCCATGAGGGAAACGGGAGATTTTTCCAATCACGGAAATAGATTTTTTGCATTTGCCGGCGAACAAACACGGGAAATACCGCTCTAAAAAAATAGTACGACCTTCTAACCAACTCACGTGAGAGCGACTTCTTCGAAGCATCGGCCGATGGGCGATAATGCTCCAATCGGAGATTGTTGATCACTTCGTCGAAATCAAAGGGAAGCCAGATCTCTTGACGGTTTGAGCGAATATGTGGAAACGCATCAAGCTCTCCTGAAGCAAGAAATGCTGTCGCTACGCCACTTTCACATTTGCCAAAGCAAGGAAGTTGCGGTGTAAATCGAAAGAATCCAGGTTCGCCTGATTGTTTTTTGGGGCTGGTGATCGAGAGAGAAAACGACTCGGGCGCCAGCCGAAAATAGTCAAAGAGAGATCTATTCACGTCTTATTGAACTTCACCCTATCGGATGAATTTGAGCCGAGACAATGTCGAGCCGAACACGAGCTGACGGAAGCCAGCCGACTAACCTATGTGCCGATATACTACTTTGCCCGTCAGTTTTAGCAAAGGGCTAGGCATGAAAGAAAACGCATACTTGGCAAGATTCAATTTCCATCCTCCAACGGAATCAATGAAGGATCTTTCCGGGTATTTCCAATAAGACAAAGGGGTGCAAGCCGAAGCCCATCGTTCCTTGAACGCTAGCAGGCCTTCGTTTTTTGCCTCGGTCCGGCCTAAATCAAACGTGGTTGAGCCGGCGGATTTTCCTTCGATTAGGGCTCTCCACAATAACCAGGGGGTGGCGCCAAATCTCTTAAAGCGAGTATCCGAACAACCGTACTTGTAATAGAGCGTGTCCCTAAATCGCAAAGTGAGAATCGCCGCGATGGGTTTCTGCCCTTTGTAGGCAATTCGAATTTGAATCGCGTCATTCAAATATTCAGCGAGATTGCGAAACCAACTGCAAGGAATTGGTGGAATATGGTGTCGGCGACGGGTCGCAACGAACATCGAGTAAAAACTCTTGAGAAGCTCCTCGGAGCGTCCAGTCTTCTCAGTCAAACCTGCTCTTTCGGCTCGGCGAATGCGCCGCTGAACGCAATCCTTATCAAGGCTATGAAACAATTCTTCGGTGGTTGGCCGCAGGTTGACAGTGTGCAGGAAGTACGAGGTTGACGGTTTAAAATGGTTCAATGCTACTTTGGCAAAGTCATTGTTGGTTGGCCTAATTTCTAGATAACGCAGGCTCTCAATTTCCTGAGTCGTCTCCAAGTGCTGAAGTAAGGCCTGCAACTCGCTATCGTGTTCACAGAGAGGCTCACAGTGGTCTGAGAAGGGGAGCGACACGAGACGATGTCCGGTCAACCAGCTCCTGACGCGGCAGAATACGATGCCATTTGTAAGTGGAACGGTGGGCGGCGAAGTTGTGAAAACAAGTGGCTCATAGCCATAGGTACTGCGCAGCGATTTTAGCCAGTCTACAGTATGAAATACAGACGATTTAGGGTGGGAATGGACGAGATCTCTCCATCGGGAGTCCTCAATAGGATTGATCTGGAAGATTCCTATGGGCATCTTATGGCTTTCTTGCAGGCCGCAAAGCGAATTCCATGACTTTGGCCGAGGTTGTGCGCCTTTTTTCGCTGCGACTTCTTTTAATAGAACGGATTTCACTTGCTAGCAATCAACCTGAAACGAACCGCAAGTTAGAAATAAAGTCCTGAATTTCGAATTGCCGGAAGTACCTGAAAAAGGCTCCACTAGATTTCATAAGAAAATATCTTGAAGCCAGAAGCTATATGCCACCAGAGTAACCCCAAAGCTATTCTTGGGTCTTATTTTTCGAGGCGGTGGCGTTTGCTAAGTTAACTAGGGCTTTGAACATTGTCCCTTGCCCCCAATGGAACATTGGGACTTTGATTTTCTTCCAGCCCAAGTCTCGATAATAAAAGTGCCCGTCAGGGGCTTGCATATTGTCGATTGTCCAGCGCGCGACCTTTGTGGACAGACCCAGCGATTCCGGATCATCAGGAGCAAAATACGCAAGAGTATCTATGGCCTGCGCAGCGCATTGGATGTCAATCGGACCTTGCTTGTCGTGGTAGTACTTCGGAAGCCCATCTGGCTCGAAGAAATTGTCTCTGAAATATTGGAATCCCTTCTTCAAGACGGCATCAAATTGATGATCACCAGTGCTCGTAATATAGCGCTTCAAACAGTCGAGGTTGTATCCGGTATGAAAATTGTCGATCCAATGATAGTGATCCGCCTCGCCGTAATACCAAGCTCCATCATTGTTCTGTCTTGAACAGCTATACACCATAGCTTGCTCGGCGATTTCCAGAGATTCGGAGTCTTTTGTGTAAGCTGCAACTCGAGCAAGAAGTGCAGCACCCAACATGTTTGAATTGTGTATGGAACTCTGCTTAAAGGGAACATAGCTTAGACAAGTGCCGCGATCGGTCTTCTCGCGCGGAAGCGTCTTTATCCATTGGGCAGTACTTGCTGCCACATCCAAGTACTCTTGTTTACCGAAAACCTCGAAGGCTTCCAAAAAGGCAAATCCGATTAAACTACTCCAGACGATCGTCGGAGTGTATCTAGGTATGGTTCCGGCTCGAGTCGCAAAGGTGAAGTGGTTTCCCCAGCAAAAATAGGACTGCCCCGCGGGTCGATTTTCCATTAACCAACGGAAACAATGCTCCGCTTTAGTGCGGCATTCCTCGTTGCCTGTCAATTTAAACATCTTCGCGTAGCCCCATCCCATGTAGCCCATCCCTTTGGTGGAAGTATGGGGCCGGATTCCAATAAGCGGCCTAATATGGAAAGGCACGCGCAAGACAACCGCGGTCAAAAGGCGGCGCAGGAAATGGGTATCAAAAGTGAAATAGCGAAGGAACGAAAGATCTCCGTCCCCCGGATCGTAGGCACGATAGTTGTGTTCTTCTACCCATTTGGCAACATCGCGGGCACTTTGTTCGACGGTTCTCATGTCTCTCCGATTGTCCTTCGCGAGTACAGCGCTACTTTGGGACGATACTTACGCATTCAGTTGGAAAGCTGGCGAAGCATCTCGATATATTTGGCTTTCTCGCTGGGCCAGGAAAATCGATCCCTGAGTGCCAAGGAGCGTTCTCTGTAGTGCAAAAGGATCTCCGGATTTTCAACAATTCGGTCCATTGCTTCGGCAAGCGAAGCTGGATCGTTGCATTCAAAGAATATGCAATCCTGGTCACTCAAATAGTACGAGATGGCGTAGCTCCGAACCGTGAGGACGGGGAGTCCCATAGAGATGTATTCGAGAAGCTTCAAAGGCAGGGCATAGTTTGTGACTGAAGAAATCATTAGGGGAACCAGACCAACATTGCAATCGCTGATCTTCTCGCAAATGGAATGGACCTTATAACTATGGTTGTCAAACTCAACCACATCTTCCAGCTTGAGACAGCGGATCGACTCCTGTAATTTGGCGCTGTAGTCCCCTTCACCGATAATTTTGATGTGCATCCTGTTTTTGTTACGCGCCATTGAAACGGCGGCCATCAACATGCCAAGCCCCGAACGTTCAAGTATGGTCCCATGAAAGACGAATCGCGGTTTTCCCTGAATGCTGTATGAGGTCTGAAGCGGGAAGACTTCCGGATCAGGAAAATTCGCCACTACACCGATGGAATCGGGAGCGAGGCCATGCTTAACAAGGATTCCATCTTTGACGGGATCATGAACTGTTATAACTAGATTACTGTATGCGGCGCTAAGCTTTTCCTGCCAAAGAAGAATTTTGAAATAGAAACCCTTCTCACCTGCCTTGAATTTCGAGGCAAACGTATTTGGCATCGGATCGTGAATGTCGAGAATGACTTTTGCGCCCAATAATCGCGGGATGAACGTGGAAAAAACCAGGAAATCGGGCATGTTGTTTACATGGATGACCGAGTACCTGTGCCTAAAAAAAAGAAAAGCCGACTTTGCAAAACAACGAAAAAAGAATCCCAAATAGGAAGCGAGATATTTGAATAGGCTGCTGCCGCGAAACTTGGTTTGATTCAGGTGAAAGACTCGAACACCACGGACTTCTTCTATGCTTGGGTTGCCCGTTCGCCGGAGAGCCAATACATCAACTGAGTAGCCGGCTTCCAGAGCAGCTTCTGCCGCGCGTATGACGCGAGGATCTATCTCATAATTCGTGTAGGCAATCATGAGTACTGATTTTTTTCTTTCGTGGCCGGGGTTCACTGGAATATTCTCGATTCCAAAGAATTGATGATTTTCTTGAAGTCCGATACTAAGCTTTCATCGGCAAGAACATTCTCAGGATGAACAAGGAGAACAATATCCTTGTGCCGCGCATGTTCCAGCAACCACTGCACTGTAAATTTCTTGGTATCGCGCCAGTAAGGTTCGAGCCAAAAAGCAGAGGGAAATGCAGTTAACCCAGTTGATTCGTGAACGGAGTCGAGCGTTGGGTCTTCCAGGTTGCCAAGAAACAAGCGCATTGAGGTCTGCCGTGCCCAATCGATGTAACGCTCTGGCTCGTATGGTGCGTAGTGATGAAACCCGTACTTCGCGCCCCCCGAGCCATGTTTGGACATGGACTTAACTTCGCGCTTGATGTGCCTCTCGAGAGCCGCCTTCTCCGCCAAGAAAGTATCTTTGGACCGAGAATTCTCCAAGTGCAAGCCAATTTCGTGACCGCCGCCCGCCAGCAATTCATGAATTGATTGCGATGGCAGCGTGCATTTGCGAAAAAAAACGTACGATCGGGCACCCGCGCCGTTCAGCCAGCCAAGCATCGTTCGCAGTTCGTTGAGGTAGCCAAGAGCTTCAATCCTTGGAAAATACAAGTCCGAGCTAAGCCTGCTAAGGGAATGCCGCCAAAGAGGAGCCCTGCCAAAAGGCCTGTCAACATCAATTCGAATAACTATGCCCATGTCGTCCAACTATGTATCCGACCTGGAGCCGGATAGGAGGTTCAGAATAACGTCAGCATCGAATTCAGAAAGAATCTTAATTCGCCATCTTTTCCAGTTAAGTACCTATAGAACTGGATTTTACGAGCCCTGGACAGATGCTTTAATGAAGCATCTGACTTGTACGCCAAGCCCATCCAAAGTGAGGGACAGGGTATTCACTTGCCCTAAATTTGTACCTCGGAGCAGTAGTAGTATTCAGGTGTCCGGCCCAAACTAAATGAGTATTAGACCGGAGTGCCTGAGGGGCGCCTGTTTAAGGAAACCTGTGAAATGCAACAGTGCTCTTTCGGCCTACAGGAAGACTTATACTAGGGGAGAGGCGGTAAATTTGCCTCATCAGAGCAATTTTCAGAAGACCCCCTTCCCTATGAAGACCTCTGGTCAGGAAGTGAAACTTTTAAAGAGGATCTCACAATGATGAGGAAAGTCTTCAGCCTGGTTCTCCTCCTACTTATCGCAACTTCCGCCCATGCGGCGTGCACTGGGAGCGGTACAACCTGGTCATGCCCCGCGGGAGCAAGTGCGAGCGACGTACAAAATGCAATTAACAGTGCCAGCGATGGCGCGACCATTACATTCGCGACGGGTTCCTATTCTTGGTCGTCCTTCATCAGTTTTTCGACGACCAAAGGCGTGACGCTACTGTGCAACGGAGTCTGCAACCTCACGACAAATGGCACTGTTTTGGGAATTCAAAATTTCTCGGGAACGCTAACACAGCTTTATCGCTTCTCGGGATTCAATGTCACGACAACGAACACGGGGCAGGGAATTTTCTGGTTTGATGCTTGCCTAAATTGCCGCGGGCAAATCAACCAGATTCGTGTCGACCACAATACGTTCACAGTAAATTCAGGGTCGAACGGAACGATTATCTTCGCAGGAGACACGCAGAGTGTTGGCTATTATTACGGCGTAATCGATCACAATACGGTGATAGCATCTGGTCCACATCCAGTCGCTCTGTACTTCCCCATCGGTGATTATGACAATTCACCTCCCGTAACATCCCATTTCGGCACTGCGAACAATATGTTCCTGGAAGACAACGTCTTAACCGTGGCGACAAACAACGATGTTTCCTCCCCTTGCTTTACCGACGCCTGGGGGTTTGCCCCGCTCGTAATTCGGCATAACACGGTCACGAACTGTCTGGAGGTCGTTCATGATCTCGGTCATGCCGGCGGTCCATCCAACGTTGAGGTCTACAACAACAAATTCATTCAAACATCAGGCATCGCAGGCCAAGGAGCCGATGATGGCTACCGCATGTTCCATCATCAGGGGGCGCAGGAAGAGATTTTCTGGAACAACTCTTTCACGCCTCTGTCTGGTCAAAGCGGAGACACGATTTCTGTCACGGCAAACTACGTGGACTCGTATTGTAGTTCTTACCCTTGTTTGGGAAATGGATCTCACGGTCCCCAACCTGGGCGTGATAGCGCCGGCGTTCTAAAGCCAATCTATGTCTGGGGAAACTTCAACACGATTAATGGCAACCTTGTGGTCGGCGGAAATGAGTCGAGCGGAACGTACGTCGCTGAAAACAGAGACCTATACAATGCTGTGAGTGCCAGTGCTCAGACTTCCCCCACTTCGCCATTCAACGGTACCGTTGGCGTTGGGTACGGAACGCTTGCCAATCGTCCAACTACCTGTACCCATAGCAACTCAGCAAGTCCGACGCGTTCCCAAGACGACGGACATGGCGGGGTGGGCTACGCAGTACAAAGTGTTGTGGGAACGATTGGCGCTTCTACCGGAGCAGGCACAGCCTCCGATGTTGTTCTGTATAGTTGCACAGCGACAAACACCTGGACGCAAATCTACAAGCCGTATACCTATCCACATCCACTTACTACTGGCACGACGGGCACAAGCCAACCGCCGCCGACTCCAAGCAACCTCAACGCAAACGTACAGTAAGCTCTAAGTCTCAAATTAACAGCGTCAAACCCATAGAACTTCTTCGGGTCTGACGTTTTCTTTTGAGCCAAGGCCTTTCTGGCTACGGCCTGCCAAGCGCTGCCAACGCCTTAGATACGGGCAAAATGAGGGCCCCTGATTTCGCGGCGTACGCAACAACCTCTTCAAAAAGCTGTGGTGTGCAACCAAATCTCGTGGGATTTGGATCGAGATCGTGAGTCGCAAATATCAACCATCCTCGCGCCTCACGATTCCTCTCAATGATGTTCTTAATGGCGTCTAGATTTTCTCTGCTTTTTTCAATGAAAAAAGCAGAGAGATAGTTGAGGTCGACGATTCCTGAGTTATACGTTTGCCCGGCGCATCTGCAACAAGAAAAATATTTTTGAATCCTACGCTTGGTTCCCGCGCGCGGAACACTAATTGGGTAAGAATGAGTCTCAAATTTCATTCCCGGGACGAGGGTGGAGAGAGCTCTTCTATTCTCGAGGACTTCCTGCTCAAAGACTTTCGCGGGAGTTTCCGAAGCATCCGTGTGGTGAAAGGTGTGACAACCGAGTTCATGATCTTGAGCGAATAGGAGTTTCAAATCCTCTGGTTGAAATATCTCACCCGTTGGCGCGATGGTTCCCATTAAGCCTAGAGAGGCGTAATAAGTCCCTCTCAGGCCAAATGAGTTCAATATGCTACCGCCGACAGTTAGAGCGGACTTTGGGAAGTCATCGAATGTGAACGAAATAATCGGAGTCTGGCAGGAAATTTCAAATGGTCTGCGGACTAAATGTTTCGCAATCATTCTCTGACCGCGATTGCGGATTCTGGTAAATAGATTCATGGTTCGCATGGATTGTTCTTATGAGGAAACTTAAAAGCTGCATTCTCGCTTCTTGCCCAGTTTCTGGCTCAATTTGAGCAGCTTGCGCATTTCCTCATTTTCTAAGAGCTGTTCTATTCTGCGGAGAAGCAGGTTCCTGGGCAGCCGCCAGGATCCTTCCATGTAGTGAATTCCGAGGTCACCGAACTTATTCCAATTTTTCAAATCACACACATCATCGGGGAACAACACGTTCACCGTCTTGCAGAGTTCAGGGTTCTCTGCAAGAGTCCGGGAGACAACTCCGGGACCCGTCGTATAGAGGATGCGGTATTCAGATCTCGAAAGCCAGGGAACGCCCTTCATCATCGGGTCGACCCAAGCCGGTTCTCTTTGCCCTCGGAGGCAGTTTTCAATCACCTTCTCCAAGAACGGGTGGCCTGCCTCGGCGCCAAAAGCGTAGTTCCCAATTTCCCAGTCCATGTTGTACCGTGTTCTTAGCAAGTGACTGAAAGTGAGCCCCTCAAAAGGAAAGACGCAACGAAATTCAAGCAGGCTATTCAGCGGATTGGCAAGCATTACATCCAAGTCAAAATAGAATCCGCCAAGGCGGTAAACTGCCAAGTATCTGAAGAAATCGTATCTCTGTATAGGGCTCTGAAAAGAATCAAATGCATTTCGATACTGTGGAAATTCTCGGGTTATGAACGCGTCCACTCGGGAATTGTCAAAGAACAGATACTCAAAATCAGGATTCAACAACTTGAGGTTCGCCATCATCGCGCGATTTTGCAGTGGCAGATCAGCCGACTTTCCGGTCTGAATAATCCTTTTGGGAATACGAGATTGCATCCGTGCGGGGCTCCAAATTGATTTGTGATCTTGCGGCCGCTCGTCTTCGACCACAATTAACTGGCTTTTGCCTGGTTTCTGTTCTTGGGGCATCAATACCTGCTCGCTCTATATGGGTTTTAAGAGGAAGCCGCTTCAGGAGAAACTATCGTCGTTCTCGATGAGCGTCGCTTCGCTACCATCTCACGCAAAAGTCCACCGACTTGGATAATAGGGCTGTATCCTCGGTGGAGTATGACCACGGCAGCTAAATAGAGTATGAAAAATAAAAATGAATGAGAAAAAAGCCGGATAGCTGCGTTTAGCGGATCAGTGCCGTTCGCAAACGCGGGCATGTTTCTTGCTATCAGAAATTCGCACAGGCCTGCGGAGAGAGAGGCCATAACGTATCTCCAAATAGCGCCAAGCAGTGGCGCAATTCCGAGTTGAATTGGACTTCCAGCGTACCAGAGCGCCGGCAGCATGATAATCCAATAGGCGACCACCCAGCCGACGGCGACTCCTTCCGCGCCCCAGTGTAGCCCAATAATCAAAAAGAGAGCAGTAACAAAAAGGTCAATAAGACCCCAGCGGAACCAACGGTCCGCCTTACCAATGGAGAGGTGGATCCAAATGTGGGCGCAGTAAAGCAGCATGGCTCCTATTCCGGGACCAAAAAGAGTAAAGATCCTTCCTGCCTCTTCCCATTTGGGACCAAGCAAGACAAGTACTAAATCCTTGCCAACGAGTGTTAAACAAGCGCCTAAACCCATACCGATGAAAGCCATTACGCCCAGGGCTCCGAGAAAGTAACGCTTGTATTGGTCAAGATCCCTTTGGAACCTGCTGAGGGCTGAGACTGCAACGTTCGTCAGATTGAGGGATAGTTGGTTTGTTGGCAGTACAAACAAATCAAAAGCTTTCTTGTAAAAACCCAGGGACGCCGCGCCCAGCTTCCAGCCCACGAGGAAGTTATCCAAGTTGTTTGAAAAATATCCGGTGATAAAGCGTCCGTAGGTGTGGAGCGCAAAACTCACCATAGAACCTGTATGCTCGTTCCGGCGGGGAAAGCTTGGAAACCACCGGCAAAAGAACCAAGCGCCCAAACAAGTCGTTACAGCCAGGGTAACTGCGGCCAGGACGAGAGCCCAATAGCCCCAACCCTTTAAGCCTAAGATGACTGCAACCGCAACCGAAATACCGCGCGCTGCCAAATCGTTCCCCGAAACGCGAGTAAACTGCATGGCCTTTTTCAATAAAGCAAGGTGAATGACGGAAAGGCCTGTGAAAAGAATGGTGAAGGACATCGCTTGAGCGACATGAATAATTCTTGGATCGCCATAAAGATGAGCGAGCACGGACCCGCCCGCAGCAAATGCCAACGTTAGGACAGTACTACCGGCCAAATTAATCCAAAATAAGTTGCTGGCCAGCTGCCGGTCGAGACCTTCCTTCTGAAGGATTGCTTCTGTAAACCCATTCAGACCAAAGTTCATGAACAACAAACTGAACGTTGTGGCCATCGTGACAAGGCCAAAGTCATTCGGGGTCAATATGCGTGCCAGGACCACCGCAGACACGATCTGAATGGCCAAGCCAGCGGCACCGGATAGCAGCGTGACACCTGCGCTTCGCACAGCAGCTTGCCGCAGCCCGCCCGGATTGACAGGCGGTAGAAAGGTGCCTTTGCTGTCAAACAGACTTGGAATATTCAGCTCCATCTATCGGAAAAGTGAGCTTCTCTTGTTGCCTAAGCATTGTCAGGAATCTAGTGTACCGGGGCTTTCTTCAATCGATGTAACGCTTCACATGCGTCTCGTCATAAGCGGTTGCCTAACGCATACCTCATCCTGCGCTTGGACACGGGTAGGCTTTGAGACGTCTCACTTTCGATCTTTGCGGGGCTTTCCGAAGTGGGAGCAGGGAGAGGTGCCATGATCGCAATGAGGAAAAAAATCCACACGGGGCTCATCATCTTGTATGCAGCTTCGGTAAAATTGTAAATCAGCGGAATGAGAAAATAGGCCAACCTGACTTTTCCCTCTTCGGGATTCAAACGGATCGCGGCAATTACTCTTCGGTAGCCGGACAGTATGACTATCCCCAACAAAATGAGTCCGATCCAGCCCAGATTCAAATAGATTTCGAGATAGCCGTTGTGCGCCTCATTGATTCCGTTTGAAGTTAGGTTTCCAATTTTCTTAAGCCGATCGCCAAGCCAGAAACTTTCATAACCGGACCCAACCCAGGGATTTTGGGCAAATGGCAGGAGGATGTGCCAAACTTCGGTGCGACCCGTGAGAGTGGGGTTCCGTCCTAGTGCTTCGAGTACAGCTCCGAAACCGCCAAACAAAACCATCGCAGATAAGCCGACAGCGCTGAGCGTAAGAAATGTTGTGGCGAGGGGCTTTCTCGCGAATTGCCACCTTCCAACAGAAAGCAGAAGCGACAGGGACAATACGAAGCATGAGATCGAAGTCATCGAATTCGATTCCCATAACAGCCAAATCATGATTAGGACCAGGAATCCTTGGACGTAAAATGGCTTAGTCCATTTGCCACCGTTTTGCTTTTGCTCTTTATACAGCTCAAGAAAATTCCAGACTGTTGCCAAGCCAAAAATCAGACAAAGAACGCCGAGCCCATTCTTATCGGTGGTGACACCCGTCCAAAACATCGCGGAGCCCGCGATATTGTAGCCCCGCCCAAGGTTCGGGTAATAACGAATCAGAAGAACGGATAAGGGGAAAAGAAACAGAACGACTCTGCTTACAATCCTCTTGATGGATTCCAGCCAATGATCATCAGTCAAAATTACAAGTACCATGATCAAGTCGCCGGCCCCGCGAAACCATCTTTTGAAGGAGACGTCCGGATAATCCGACCACAGGCTGCTGAAACCGCAATAGAAAAAGTATAAGAGGACAGCGAAATTTGCCGTGAGAATCGCCTGGGCTTTTTTCAGCCTCTGAAAGATGATGACCAAACCTATGGCCATGAGGGACCCCAGAACGACGCGATCAATCGGATTTCCCTCTAAATATCTGTCCTGGTCCATTGGCGACGACATATCAAGCCATTGACCAACATTTCTGGAGCCGGCAATCAACAGCCAAATAACAGGTATCCAGAGAGCTTTGGAATAGTGTGCATCGCGCTTCCTGTTCAGCGCGAACAAGAAGAAGATTCCAACAAAGAATAAGACTGTGGCAACCCGAGGGGGCATTTTATGAAACCGTACGTCTTACTACGTGTCGATACCAGAAGATTAAGCAAATACCGCCTTATACGCACTGTCTATCAGGCGGAATCTTTTACGAATAAAATCCATAAAGACTACTGTCAAAAGAGTAAGGCCAACTGCACCTACAAAAGTCAAAATAAGCTCCCCTGTTCCGAGATAGAAATGTGCAAGGGATCTGCGTAAGACCTGGAGAATGGCAATCTGGGCGATATATCCAAATAGGGGATACTTCCCCAGCAAAACTATTTGTCTCCCGGGGTATGAGCCAAGCAAGGGCGTAGTTCCAAGCAAGAAAAGTACGAGGACTGTCAGACATACTCCCGCTGTGTGAAACAGGAAATTGGGCTCCCAATACGTGATGGTTATGACGTACCCCATGTAAGCGATCACAAATAGATAGGCGAATTTTGCTAGTGCGTTGATTCTCTCGACGGAACTGAAACCCAACAGCAATCCCAGCAGACCAACGGCGACAAGTTCGAGATTGTTGCTTCTTTCCCCGCAAATGCCCAGAACCAATACTCCAATCGCAAAAGCAGCAAATACGCAATGATAGGTATATTGGAAAAATCTATACGGAATGGACAGTATTGCGGCCAGGAAAAGCAGGTAGCTAATGGGAACCAGAATGTAAAACGCGGCGGCCTTACCAACGCCAACTATGAGAACGTTCCCTGTAACAAACACGGCGAAATAATTGGCGGGACTCAATGCGTGCAAGCCCGTCACCAGCAACATGATCAGAAAATTGAGCGCGACGAAGATTCCCAGAATCTTAAAACCTCGCGCAAGGAGTCTTTTCGGTATTCGTGGATCGTACTTCGAGTATCTGGCGAGGTATGCGTTGGAAATCAAAAATCCCGTAATGAAAATGAAAGAAGGCGGTAAGAACCGCAAATAACGATACATTGTGCCGCCTGGGCCCAAGAAATAATTAAGCCAGTGATAGAGCACCATGAAAAGGACCAAGGCGCCCTTCGTAAAGTCGAGCGCTTCGATCCGATTTGATTTAAGAGTTGAGGAAGTCTGCCGTGCAGGTTGAGATGAGTTGGCCACAGGGATCGCAAACTTATTTTGTATCTGTAAATAGACGCTGAATTAATTCCAGGCTCAAAGCCTTGTGGATGGAAGTCGTATGGTTCGCACTGCCTTTAATGTGCTCATTCACAATCCGTTCCAAGCCCCGACGTTCAATGTACGGCCGTGAAAGGGCTCGCTCATCCAAAAGCATTTCCCTAAGGTAGTTCGCAAGGAAACTCTTGTACCAAACGCGAAAATGATAAAACTTGTGTCGTCCTAGAAAAAGCCTTTCCGGATGCACTGGTGAGAGCAATCGATCAATTTTCGCCATCCATTGCGGCATACCATAGTCATAGGCATATTCGGCTTTTGCCGTGAATTCGTAATACTCCTGATGCAGCTTGGCGTTAATGCCTGACCGGGTCCCGCCAAAACCTCTATCAGTACGAATCTTGAGCATATTCGGATCGCCTTCGCTGATCAGGCGAAGACAAACGTCGTTATTTGTTGTAGCTGAAGCCGGAGCTCGAAAGACTGTTTTGACAAAGTCGTTATCCAGGAATGGTGAGCGCAACGTGAGCTGTGTTTGCTCGAGCGAAAGAAGGCTGTAGTGATGCCAAGGCGCCTGCCGAAACACTGCGAATGTAAGTGGATGGGTGTTGCGGTGAGTAGCATACGTATCCGTTGCAGCTTCGACTTCATCAAGTAATTCCTGAACGAAGAGCCCCTGTGAAGGTTGTACTGGCTTAAAAGCTCGGACCCTTCGAAGGACCTCGCCACCATAATTACCTGTCAGTCGAACAGGAGCGATTTCCCTGGCTCTCTGATTAACGAAGTGGTCTGGAGTGTGGTTGACACTGAGACAACCATCGGTCAAGTAAACTGTGCGCTCCGCATGCTCGGAGAAATTTTCAAGAAATTCTGTGCCAACGGGAATGACCTGGTGCGATTGACCGCTGGCCTTTGCAACTTCGCGGGCAACGATTACATCCTGCGAATCCCGAAACATGCTACCGAAGGAGTAGCAAGGAACCGAACCAGCGGCAGGTTTATGCCAGGCGAGGATCATTCTGGTGTCAAGACCACCAGTCAACGACATCCCCAACTTCTGATCGCCGGCAAAATAGCGAGTTAAATTCTTCGAGAAAACTCGGCGAAGTTCCGCAAAGTAGCTCTCGGTATCAAGAAGAGATTGCTCTTCCCATTCTTTTGGTTTGAAATAAGAAGCTTTTCTTTCTAGGGCGCGGCCCCGAAAAACCCATGCCGAACCCGCGGGTAATATATTGATGCCAGAAAAAAGCGTGCGATTCTCTAGCACGCAACCACATGCGACAAACTCACCCAGAGCCTTTGCATTCAAATTGCGAAGCTCCGGGCGCACGCGGAGAATCGCTTTAGCTTCGGCCGAAAAGTAGAAGGCGTCCTGTGCTTCGTGGCAGTAGACCCTTTGCATGCCATAACGGTCGTTGAACAGAGTAGCCGTGGCATGAGTTACATCCACAAGGAGCCCCTGAAACCTGCCATTTAGCATGGCAGGAAACTTCTCATATTCCTCTGCAAGATGAACAAGATACGAAGCCCTGTTTGAATCCAGCGCGTGACCTTTCCGCTTTAGGCTCTCTTCAATCTCGGGTTCCGGGAACTCCTCACCGGAAAAAATCAAAACCAAGTTGCCGCTCTCATTCCGGAGCGGCATTGCTTCCGAGAATGATCCCTTATGTGCTAACCAGCCGACGTAAACGCCTAGCCGCTCATCCGACCATGTCCCATGAACATAAAATGATTCATGGCACATGGAATCCAGCATGTTTCGCAATTGCTCTTCCGCTTGCGAATGAGGCATGCCGGTAATCAGACCGACGATTCCTGGCATACAGGTTTAAGACGATTCCTTTGCTGTTTGCACTCTGCGGTTGTACCAATTGTTCCGGAATTCACGCACCTTGCTGACCAGACCTTCCGGAAGACGATCAACCAAACGATGATGTAATCCCAATTGAAAAGCCATGCGTCCAAACGGAGTCAGGGGAACGTAATATCTCGGCAAGTCAAATTTCTGGAAGCCATTTACTTTTTTAAATTTCATAATGCCATCGGAAATCTTGTTTCCATAGGCAAATCGTTGATAAACCAAAAAAGAAATGCCTTTCTCCGCGCAGAACTTTACAGAGTGCGCGATTAAGGCGTTGGTCGGTGCTTTATCGCGATGTTCAATCATGGAAAGAATATTCATCAGATTGGCTTGTGTGCGAGTCTGGTCAGCAGTGAGTTTTACGAATCCGATCAGTTTTTCTCCCAGAAAAGCCCCGATGAAGCTACTGCTTTCCAGAAAAGTCGCCTCTTCCTTGTAGACCGTCCCTAAATCCTTCCCGAAATGACGGAAAGGGCGACCTTGACGAATTGGAGTTTCGTTGTAAATTTCCCAAATTCCCTTTACGAGAGCATCGTCAAAGGGAACCTCCCGAATCACTACACCTTTTTTCTCTGCTTGCCTCGTCCGATTGCGGGCTTCGCCGGTAATCTGCTGAGTTCTCCATTGGTCAAATGTGGAAACGGGAATTGCAGCCAAGTTGTCCCATTCCATAGGGTATTTGAATTTGACAGCGCTGTCGGGAAGTCGCTGCATAAAAGTGAAAAGATCTGCTTTCACTTTGTTTTCGCGAAGAGCATGCAAAATAGGTTCCGGGTCGTCGATAAAATGGTACAAATCTCCTTCGAGGCGGGCGATTTTCACAATCTTCCCCTGAATCCTAATCTCGTGGTCGCAAACTTTCATGAACAGCTCTCCCTGGATGTAAACACTTTTTCTTTGAACTTAAGTCTGTCTTTGTGTTACTAGCCTGAGCCCGATAAACGCCATGAGCCGGCTAAAGTGATCCAAAAACTTGATTAAATATTTGATAAAGACATGCTGGCCAAACAACGCTAGGAACGGCAACGCCAGCCCGTAGATGGGGACGGCCATGAGCGAAGTCAGCCCATTTTTTAGTTTGTCCGTAGGATGTTTTGAGAAGTTACTGCCACGCAGCAGTGCGCGGCGCAGCAGGTAAGTTCGCGTGGCGCGCGAAGCAGGCACAACTTCATATGCCACTGCCTCGTCGTTCCAAACAAAGACACATCCCTTGGCTGACATACGCCTAAAGAAATCAACATCTTCTCCAGCCGTGTCAAATTTCGAGCGGAAAGGAGGCTCACCGTCATTCAAAATCGATTTCTTGAATAGAACATTGCCAGTACGACATTCCGTCCAACTCATCCTGAAGCCGGTCGCATGAGTGGGGCGTTCAAAGAATTTTCCTTTGCTTACCCATGTGGGTGGTTCAACTTCAAAATACGGTTTTACAGGCCCCAAAACTCCGGCGACGTCGAGTGCCGTGAGCGTCTTGTACAGATTCAGGAGCCAGTCTCCAACCGGAAACTCATCGTCATCAATAAAGGCAATGTAGTCGCCGTCCGCATTTTCAATCGCCTTGTTTCTGGCCAACGCAATGTTCTGCTCAGTTTCGAAGCAATACTTTACGGTTAGATGTGAGGTTGAAACGAAGGAATCCACGACCACTCTTGCCGATTGGGCGGAATCATTGTCGGCAACGACCACGGAGTAAGTAAAGAGCCCCTCAGTGACCTGATTGGTAAGGCGGTCCAAGAGATCGCGAAGCATTGCCGCTCTCTTGAACGTGCAGATACAAACGGTAATATGGCTGCGGTCCGCGCCCTGTGTTGAATTTTCCATTTCTGCTTGTAAATGTAGAGAATTAGCCTTTGAGCAATCCCGATCGGCGGGCAGCTTTCGCCAACATTTTTCTGCCTCGTTCGGCCAAGCGAAGCGCAGGAACAGCAGCAGGAAACGCACCCTCTGCTAGGGACATGCCAAAAGCCCGGGGTGAACAACGGCGAGACTTAAGCGAGTTAAGAATCGCTTCTTCTGTAACTTCTCCCTCGATTTCCATCGCCATCGTGAGGGGAAATGTTTGCTTCGCGGTATGAAAGTCTAGACCTGCAAAAGGCAAGGCGCCAGTCGAGTTCAAAAGAGCCGGAGCAGTTTTGCTGGGAGCCAACCCGTCATACTTCCTGTTCCAGATTTCAATTCCCAGCAAGTATTCATGCCAGGATGGCTCAACGCTTTGCCATGCATCTTTCCGAGAAGGATGAGCCAAAACTGCAACACCGCCAGCGGCTCTTGCCGCCTTTAGCATATCGAGCGTCGGCAGATTCTCACCCAGGAACGGAATCTCTCCCCAGACGAGCACATGGACTCTATTGGAAGCGTCACTGTATTCGATCCCCGGAATTACCAGGATTTTCTCGTTGCTTGCACTCTTGCATGCCGCACGAAATTCCTCGAGCCGAGTCTGAGAAAAGCCTCGGTCATGTTCCGTCATCATCAGCAGGCGGCATCCGCTTTCGCCGAATTTTGCTGCGAGAGCTTCGAGCGTCCAACTTCCATCGTAGGACCATTTGGAATGCACGTGACATGTAGCAATAATTTGCATGAATTCAGTGTCTAGTTTTGAATACGGTATCGCGGATAGTGTAGTAAGAATCCGCAAAGAACACTTTTCGGTCATCCCCGCGCCAATTGTAAAACGTGTCTCCTTTGTGAATTCGGAGGACTTCCCAGATGGTTTTTATGCGAGATGGATTTGCAAGCTTAGTCGAAGATTTCGTTCCGCGCAAAACGAATACTATATGAACCAATTCTCGGCCAACGTTTCGGCAAACAAGACCAGACGAGCGAGGCTCTATCGTTTCCAAGTCGTTTTCAGGGTGAAGGGCTTGCATTGCAGTCCATGCCGGATATTCGAGCCCTTGGCGCCGGGAAAGCGCGAGGCTTCCCCAAGCCCTCCCATTCAGTTCTACAAACCAGAGCTTTCCTTCGAGATCGCGCAGAAGTTCAATCATAAAAAGACCACGCCAACCTGAAGCGCAAATCATTGCTTCTGCAGAAGTTTTCACTTCTGCCTGAACAGTTTGAGAAATACAGGCGCTTGACCCAGAGCCTTCGGGATTCATCATCCTGATTCTGCGGTGTGCACTCCAGGATTTGACACCTTTGCTTTGAGCGAATCCAAAGATGCCTTCTCCTACACCCGCGATGAAAGACTGCACGAGTAAGGGAAATTTTTCCGACCATTGACCTAGGGCACGATCAAGCTCTGCTTGATTTGCACAGATCCAGTTTCCACCTGAACGAACCCTGCCGCTGTCGATCGGAACGCATTGCGCTGCTTTCAGAATTATCGGAAAAGAGTTGGTTTTTGCGAATCGCGATATATCATCAGCGGTGCAAGCCAGGGCAGTCTTAGGAACATTGAAACCAGCCTTTTGTGCGGCCTGCACTTGCGTGAATTTGTCCAATGCAAGCTCCGCGTTGGCACCTTTGGGGCCTGCCAGAACCCAGCCTGGTGGAAGTTCCACTTTGTCGCAAAGATAGAGCGCTTTGTCATCCAACGGCATGATTACGCAACAAGCAGACACGTCTCTAATTGAATTCAACAAGCCACAAAGCTCGATGAGGCATGCGCTGAGGTCAATTTCTGGCGCCGTGATCTCCTTGATCTCAACATGATGGCTGTGGCGCAGGGCAGATGCTCTGCCTTTTCTCGCAAAAGCGATTACTCGAAAGCCTGCGTCTACGAGGCTCCAAACCGCCTCGGGTCCAGCAAGGGCTTCTGCAAAGCCTACAAGAACTGTGGTCGGTGGCATGGAGCGGATCGCGACTTAATCTAGCGCTAAATGCAAAATCTAGTGCCTAATCCTTGGCCGATATCTCTGTCGTGGCAGTCGAAGAACTAGTCTTGAAGTAGTCTTCCAACTGTTTGGCCAGGTCCGTCGAGAAGGCAGCTGCTCCATCTGCGTTGAGATGTTGGGAGTTCTGAAAATAGTTTGTGTCACCGGCATGTTGCCAATTGCTGAAATCCCACAAGGGGACTCCCGCAGGGTCCGCTAAACGATGGAACTCCGAGAAAATCCGATCGCGGTTGGTCGTAAACTTTTGAATTTCTGAGTACTCCGGAGAATAAACCAAAATCAGCTTTATGCCATTCTCTCGGCAAATCGATATTAATTCCTCAACATCGCGGATGCCGCCTGGTTCGATTTGGAAGCTGACACCGTTCGGATTATGGGCCTTCAGTTTTTGAAAGTCTTCCGACCACTTGGTGGTCCTGGGATTAAAACCAAGGAAATAATCCTCTCGTGGCGAAACGCCTGCGAATCCTTTCAAGCCCAACATCCAGGCAAACTTGGAATCTTCCACGACGTACCCATAGAGCGGAATATAGCGCGTTTTCCAAATATTCGGGTTGATCTTGTGAAGCGCATCGTAGAGATTGCGGTCGTAGAGATACGGTGTGTATTCGACTGGATCGTAGACTTCATGGGTGGTGACAAAGCTGAATGCATCCAGATTATGAATTACTACTTCCGGTTTCTGGTTATGCCCGAGGTATGCCTTCAAAAACGCAACTTGCATGTCCGTCTGCGAACCATTTCTTCCTAGGTTGTAAGCGGATTTGCCCGTGATTGTTTGAATCGTTCGAGGGTCGTAGTGAGCCAGGGCGCGCGAAGAACCTGTGATCACGATTTGCGCATTTACCTTGCCTTGCATCACCTGATTGGAGGCGCCGTAACTTGATGTCTTGATTCTCCGAAGGCCATTCGTGATGGCGGCGTCCAATGCATAGCAAATCCCAATGAGCATGACAAAGAACAGGACAATCTTTCCAACACCGTCCCACGGATTTTTGACGACAATCGAAGTCTCGCCTGACAGCTTGTTCGGGGCGCTTTTTTCTTCACCAAGTGCTGGCGCTTCCAAGACACTCTCGGATTTGTATTGGTTTTGCATCAACTTGCGCGCTCAGAATTGAAAATAGATGAATTGCGCTTGTTTGTAGACACCGAACATCACAACAGCCATAACAAATCCTGCGTACAGGGCCCAGCGTCCTCCAACTGGCAGTTTTTGCAAAACACCGGGTACTGAGATTCTATTGCTCAGCAATTGCCCCATTTCGAGAGCCAGAATCGCAGCAAAGGCCACTGGCAATTGGCGCAGCAAGAATTGTTCGGTCGCAATCTGGTGGAAATTCCAACCTTTTGTCAGGTGTGTAAACACATACATTGCGTCGCTCATGTTCTTGGCCCTGAATACAATCCACGCAACGCAGGTCAGGGTGAATGTCGAGAGCAGCATCAAGCTCTTTCGTACGAAAGAGCTTTCCTTGAGGCCAATGGAGTCAAAAATCCTAGTTCGCCAGTCTTTTGTAAGCCAGCCGACAACAAGATACAAGCCATTCAAAAAGCCCCAAATCACATACGTCCAATTTGCTCCATGCCATAGACCGCTCACGGTAAATGTGATCAGGAGGTTCAGTATATGCCGCGATTTGCTTACCCGATTGCCGCCGAGCGGAATATAAAGATAGTCTTTAAACCAAGTAGAAAGCGAGATGTGCCAGCGGCGCCAGAATTCAGAGATGGAGAGCGAGTAATAGGGTGTCCTGAAGTTCTCCATCAATCGGAAACCCAAAACTTCTGCCGCTCCGAGAGCAATGTCCGAATAGCCCGAAAAATCGCAATAGATCTGATAGGCAAAGAAAAACGTTGCCAAGGTCAGCTGTAGGCCATTGAAGTTCTGTGGCGCGCCGTAAACATCGTTGACATATAACGCCAAGCGGTCAGCAACCACAATTTTCTTGAAGAAGCCCCATGCCATTCTCCGGAGCCCGGAGGTGACCCGCACATAGTCGAAAGAGTGCCGTTCCCAAAATTGATGCAATAAGTTCTGGGGCCGTTCGATTGGTCCAGCAACGAGCTGAGGAAAAAACATTACGTAAGTAGCGTAAACGATGAAGTTGTGTTCGGCCTTTTGATTTCCTCGGTAAACCTCGACTACATAGCTCAGGCTCTGAAACGTATGAAAGGAGAGTCCGATCGGCAAGATGATGGCAATCACTGGCCTCGGCAGATGCCATCCCAAGAGGGCGGCGAATCCGACAAAAGAACCGGTAAAAAAATCGAAATACTTGAAGATGAAAAGTACCGTGCAGGTAGAAAGAATGCTGACCCACAGCAACAGTTTTTTCTTCGCAGGATCCTGCACGCGCTCCAAATAAATACCAGCGACGTAGTCAATCAGGATCGTTACAACCAAAATGAGGATGTATACAGGAATGAAGGCCATGTAAAACACACAACTGGCGGCCAACAACCAGTGCACCCTCCATCGCTGCGCGATCAAAAAATAGACGGTAACGGCGATGGGAAAAAAAATCGCAAATTCAATTGAATTAAAAAGCATACGCTGTCAGTTGTTATGTTCTCGGATTGTTTTTGCTAAGTGCGGTGACATACTTCTGCGGCCAACTGAAGAGCTTCGTTGCCCGTCAAGAAAGCGTACTCTTCAGGCAAAACTGGATGAGTTTCGACTTCGACGCAGGATTCTTTTGCGAGGGCAAAAATTCTCTGCAGACGGCTGACGGGGGAGAGGGGAGGCAGCGAGAAGAAGTAATCAGTCAGGTTGTGGTGGCGCGCCAGGATTGCATCGAGCGTGCGACGATAAGTTCTGTTTGCGAGACTTTTCTCACCAGGCAAGAAAGAGAAATTTCTTCTGACAGTTGTCCCGTACGGGAGCAATCCGCTGAATAAAACATTGGCGCAGAGGTGCATGTGGTGATGCCCGTCAAGTCGTTTGGGCTTTGTTCCGTAGATACGGCCAAATTCGTCAAGCTGAGATTCAACAAGATATCTAAAGGAACTTGCCAATCCGGGATGAAAAATCACCTGCGCTAAACGGTGATTCCCAAGGTAACGCGACGTCTTTTCGAGATGTCTAACAAGCGAATCAGAAACGCGACGCCCTGAAAAACGGGTCGTGAAATTCAAGTGAAGCCCTACGTCAATTCCCTTCTCACGTGCAATGTCAGCAGCACGCTCAGAATCTTCCATGAAGACCATCGCGCTGACTGCGGTAACCGTCCCACGAACAAAACAGTCAAGAGTCCGGTCTGTGTTCAACGCATCCCGTCCCCAATCGTCTGCGTTTACGATTAAGGCGCCTTTACGAGAGGCGGCAGTTCCGATACCCATATCAGACAAGATTTGACGCGCCTTGAACTTCCTTAGGTGAAACGGCTTTCTTACGGGAGAAGATTCGTTTTAGCCGCTCAATCTGTTCGCCACGTTGAAATGCGACAAGTTCTGGCGAGACCGGCCTCGGCACGTGGCGAATCGCTGACCATCCATAGCCGATCACAACCATTAAGCCGCCCAGAATCAGGGGCTTCTTGGTCATCTGATATGCGCCTCTAAACAGTTCCCAGAGTGGGTGGTTGCCGATAGCATAGTCCTTGCCGCCATTCTTGAATCTTGCCATGAGAAGGCCTTGTTGTGCGGTGCCCATTGCGCGATGATGGAAGCAGACCTTTTCCGTAAAAGTCCTTGTTTTCCAACCCCTCATTCGAGAGGTCAGCACAGCGATGTGGTCAATACACCCGCCCTTAACTGGGACATATCCGCCGATATCTTCAAAACATTGTCGTCTGAAAACTTGGCAAGCACCGGAAACATGCTCGATGTTTGTATAACGGTAGTCGTAGGTTGGAATATCGCTCTCTTTGAACGGCGTCCCCACTAGCCCTAGCCTCGGATCCTCAACCAGTTTGCCAAGCAAGAAAGAGAAGTATTCGGGTTCAAAGGTAATGTCCGCGTCCAAGCTGACGATCACGTCATAGTCGACTGCACTGAGCCGATCATATCCGGCGTTGAACGCTTGGACTTTTCCTGCGAAGTGCCGTTCCCGGCGCTCCGGCGTGCGCACCAACTCAATCCATGTGTTTTGAGCGGCATGCTTCGACACAATTTCATCCGTGCCGTCGGTTGAACCATCGCTGACGATGACCCATTTGACTGGCCGAACTGTCTGCGCGACAACGCAATGAATTTGCTGCTCGATAAATTCAGCTTCGTTGCGCGCGGGCGTGATCAGGACGTAGTTGAGGGTTGATGCCATGCTTTTTGCCTGATGTAACTTTTGTCTTGTCTATTGCTTGGAGTATTGCAGCGCTTCGGCTCCAGCCGCACTATTCGCTGCGCTTTCCGACATAAATTCACGGACGCAGTCAACGACAAATTTAAGCTGTGCTTCCGCTAGTTCTGGATAGATGGGCAAAGCGAGAGTCTGTTTTGCGGCGGCTTCGCTCTCTGGAAACTGTCCATACTTGTATCCTAGATAAGCAAAGCATTCCTGGAGGTGCATTGGGACAGGGTAATAAATCTCGGTACCAACACCGCGCCTTTGCAAGTGGGCTTGCAACTGATCCCGCTGAGCGACGCGGATCACATATTGATTAAAGATGTGGCGGTTCATTTCCACCTTTGGCAATACGACGCCCGTGGGTCCAATCTTGGATGTGGCCAGTCCAGCCTCGGCAAAAAGCTGATCATACAACTTGGCGTTTCGTTGGCGTCCAGCGGTCCAACCGTCAAGATGAGGGAGTTTCACTGAGACAATCGCGGCCTGTAGCGCATCCAATCGGAAGTTGCCACCGACAACCTTGTGAAAATACTTTGGCTTTGACCCGTGCGCGCGTAGCACTTTGAGCTTTTCAGCGCGCTCCGCGCTGTTTGTTACGATCATGCCGCCATCGCCGGCCGCCCCGAGATTCTTCGAAGGGAAGAATGAAAAGCAGCCGTAGTGGCCAATCGAACCGGCTCGGCGTCCTTTGTACTCAGAACCAATCGCCTGCGCCGCATCTTCAATCACAATCAGCTTGTGCTTATCGGCAAGCGCCATAATGGGATCCATGTCCGCCATCTGGCCATACAGGTGAACGGGAATAATTGCTTTTGTCTTCGGTGTGATCTTGGAGGCGATCTGTTTTACATCGATGTTGTAAGTTTGAGGATCAATGTCTACAAACACAGGAGTCGCACCCAAACGAGAAATTGCCCCGACTGTCGCGAAAAATGTGTAAGGAGTGGTGATCACCTCATCGCCCGGCCCGATGTTTTCCACCATCAGACAAGCCAAAAGTGCGTCACTACCTGAAGTCACACCAATTCCGTGCTCGCAATTAGAATACTTTGCGACGGCTTTTTCACACTGGTCCACTTTTGGTCCCAGAATGAAGTGTTGCGACTCCATCACCTCTGCGATGGCCGCTTCGACTTCCTTTTTGATCGTCGAATACTGGGCCTTAAGATCGAGCAGTGGAACTTGCATACTTGGTCTCCTCTTTGAACTGCTTGTAAGATTTTGTGCCTTTGCTCAAATTCGTCGGCAAAGGCTCTTCTTCATCCAAGTCGAGACAACGAAGCACACCCGGTTCGATTTCCTTGTAGCGGTATCCACTTTCGGGGCAGATCATCACGCCATCCGAATCCGGAGCTTCAAGCTTGTGTCCATGACGACTCATCCAGGCAATTTGATGAGCAGGGTTACCAACGACAAGCGCAAAATCTGGGACGTCTTTTGTGACGACCGAGCCAGCTCCGACAAAGGCATACCGGCCAACAGTAACGCCGCAAACAATCGTCGCGTTCGCACCAACAGAGCAACCTCGCTTCAAACGCGTCGACTCATAGAGCGAATGACGGTTCACCTGCGATCTAGGGTTGCTGACGTTCGTCAAAACGCAAGACGGTCCCAAGAAAACGTCGTCTTCAACCACAACTCCGGTGTAAACAGAAACGTTGTTTTGAATCTTCACGTTGTTGCCGATGATTGTGCCGCCATCAACGTTAACGTTCTGCCCTATTACGCACCTCTCCCCGATTTTTGCACCCTTCATAACGTGCGCAAAGTGCCAAATCTTTGTGCCAGAGCCGATTTCTGCGCCCTCGTCGGCGTAAGCGGATTCGTGCACAAAGTATGGCTTCTCACCGCGTTCTTCTTTCTTGCTTGAAGCTAGTGTTGTGACTTCGGCGTTTTGTAAAGCGCGCTGGCAAGCATCAAGAACCCTTAGCACGCCCAGTCCTTCTTTGCCGTCGCTTATTGGGCGCGTCCTCAATTCCATGCAGTCCAGGAAGTGCTGGCATTCCGCGCGCAGCGGTTCGCGATCTTCCAGTTGAACTGCTTCTCCGTCGGCCTTGATCGCGGTGGGAATGCGGTTCTTCCACTCAACCTTGTGTGGATACAAGACCAGTTTTTGGTCGGCCATATCGTCGAAAACTGCCATTTTCTCTGAGCCGACTACGACCAGTTTCTGTTCCTTGAATGGATGCAGCCAGCTGACAAAAATGTGCGCCCGCACGCCGCTGGGAAATTCAAAATGGCTTAGTGTTACGTCCGTAACGCCAGTGCTGAGGTAGGCGCCGCCTCCGCAGGACACTTTCGAAGGCATTTCATTGAGGAGAGACAGCATTACGGAAATATCGTGAGGAGCAAAACTCCAGAGAATATTTTCCTCAGTACGAATTTTTCCAATGTTCAACCGGTTTGAGTAGAGGTAGTTGATCCGGCCAAGCTGCCCATTGCGAATCAGTTCCTGCAACTTCAGAATCGCTGGGTGGTAACGGAGAATATGGCCAACCATTAAAATACGATTCTTGTTTTCTGCAAGCTTGACCAGGTCTTCGCCGTGTTGCACGTCAACGGCAAGCGGCTTTTCTACGAGCACATCCTTGCCGGCTTCGAGGGCAGCTTTTGCGAGCGAATAGTGAGTTGTTGCAGGAGTTGCCAAGGCAACGCCGTCAATATTCGGATCTTTCAAAACATCCGCGTATTGGGAATAGAACTTCACGCCCGGGTGGCTTTTCTCATAGGTTGCAGCCAGAGAAGTATCGGAATCGCAAAGCGCCGCGAGACTATTCAGGGCATGGAAATTCCTGACAAGATTCTTACCCCAATAGCCGGTTCCAACGACGGCTACTTTTTTTGCTTTCTTATTAGCTTGGTTTTCCATTCGATTTCCTCTTGATATTTTCTGCGAGCCCTCTTGTTATGCGAATTTTCGAAGAGATGTCGCGCCTACTGGGCGGGCCTAGCACTGCCGATTTTCGCGTCCTGCTGCATAAGAGTGGGGTTATGGAGAATCGATTTCTTGAGAAATTGCGCCCAATGGAGCCAGTCGTATCCTCCATCCAGTTTCGCTTGCAGCAGAGCTGAGTCATCCCATGTGTTCATGGGGAGGAGTGGAAGGAAAAAACGGTTGTTTCTCGAGCCCGCCCTTCCAAGAATCGTGCAAACCCCATACTCGAAACCGAGGTTTTGCAGCTCGTCTGCGAGGAATCGAGTGAAGTTCTTATCTTCTTCTGGAAATGCGAATGGATAACAGAAGGAATCAATGCCGACGCCGAGATTCTGCTCAATTACATCTTTCGAATGGCCCAACTCATATTCTATCTGCTCTGGATACACCGAACGAAGATCCGAGTTGGTAACAGAATGCGAACCTATCTCGATACCGGCCTTCTGCAATGCCCTCACCTCGTTCCAGGTAAGGTAATCGGCCCCTTCAATTCTCACGGCGGTGTTTCCGATGCGGTCAGTCGCGAGGAACAATGTCGCCTTGAAGCCGCATTGCGTAAGCACGTCCATCGCGTCCGTATAAAAGTCACGATAGCCGTCACTAAAAGTCAGGACAACAGTCTTTCGTAAATCTGTTCCGGAAACTAACCCTTCCCATGCTTCTGAAAGACTTATGGTGCGATAGCCAGAATTTCTAAGCCAGCGCATCTGCGCAGAGAATACCGAGGGGATCGTATTTATATGGTAGAAGGGATGCGACTTTCCGAACAAATTGTGTGAAATGCTGTGATACATCAAAATTGGCACACGTGTGCCGGCCTTTGGTCCAATCAATTTGGACAAAGGAGAGCCAACGTAAACCGAAGCCACTTTGTCTATGCGAGGCATACTTTACTTCAATGTTTTCCGCTACTTGTTTTCTCTTCCGGTAGGAGCGGAATGTCTCGATGCACTTTTCGAACTACAATGAAGCCAACTTAGCGCCGACAAAATCCTTAACCTTTGCAGCTACCAAGTCCTGTTGTTCGGCGGTCAATTGGGGAAACATGGGTAGCGAAACGATTTCCAGCGCAACTCGCTCGGTCACGGGGAAATCTCCCTGTTTGTAACCCAATGCAGCGTAAGCTTTTTGCAAATGTAGTGGAATCGGATAGTGAATGCCGGTACCAACTCCGGCTTCGGAAAGCGCTGTTTGAAGTGCTTCGCGATCCTGCACGCGCACAACGTAGAGATGGTATACGCCTTTTGTCCATGCGGCTTCAATCGGAAGTAAGACCGCGTCTTTGGCTTCTGCGAGCAATTGGTGATACTTGTGTGCGAGGGAGCGTCGTGACTCATTCCACTTTGCCAAGTGCTTCAGTTTCACGGAAAGCCATCCGGCTTGTATCGAATCCAAACGGCCGTTGTATCCCTCGATGTCGTGGTAATACTTCTTTGCCTGGCCGTGATCGCGAATCATCTTCATCCGTGCAGCCATGCCTTCGTCGTTCGTTGTTGTGGCTCCGGCTTCGCCGCATGCTCCCAGATTCTTTCCAGGATAGAAGCTGAACGCAGCCGCCAGTCCCATCGAACCAGCGCGTTTCCAAACGTTATCCTTTCTTGAGAAATATTCGGCGCCATGTGCCTGGCATGCGTCTTCAATCACCCATAGGTTGTATTTTGCTGCGAGTTCTTGAATGGGATCCATGTCAGACATCTGGCCATACAGGTGGACGGGGACGATCCCCACGACACGCTGCTTCGAGCGTCGTTCAATCAACTCGCCCCTTTTTAAATCGAATTCGCACTTCGTCTCGAGATATTCTCGGAGTTTTTCCGGATCCATCGTGTACGTCTGCTCGTTGATGTCAACGAAGGCAATTTGTGCACCGGCTTGTGAAATCGCTTCGGTCGTCGCAATGAAGGTGTGAGGAACGGTGATAATAATTTCGCCTGGCTTCACACCCGCCGCCATGAACGCGAAGCGCAATGCATCCGTTCCGCTGTTTACGCCTACGCAGTACTTAGCGTCACAGAATGCGGCAAATTCTCTTTCAAAGTTCTCGACCATCGGCCCGCCGATGAATCCCGCGGTGCTTAAGGCCTTCTTCACAACATCCAGAAGTTCAACTTCCAGCTCCTTGTGAGGGGCAACCAAATCGAGAAAAGGAACTTTCGTTGGATTCGCCATGTCTACTTTTTCTCCTCGTCAACAAATCTCAAAAATTTCGCCGGACATCCTGCCACGATCGCATTTGCGGGCACATCTTTTGTAACGACCGCACCTGCACCCACGATTGCATTTTCACCAATCGTCAAGTTGCAAAGGATTGTTGCTCCGGAACCGATTGAGGCCCCTTTGCAGATCTTTGTTTTTTCCACTTTCCAGTCGGCTTCTGTCTGTAACGCGCCGCCGGAGGCGGTTGCACGCGGGAAGATGTCATTTGTAAACATCACCCCGTGCCCGATAAACACGTTGTCTTCTATATCCACGCCTTCACAAATAAAGGTATGGCTTGAGATTTTGCAGCGTTTTCCGACCTTGGAGTTCTTCTGGATCTCTACGAAAGCCCCTATTTTAGTTTCGTCGCCGATTTCGCATCCGTAGAGATTGATGAATTTCGAAAGTTTTACGTCTTTTCCCAATTTCACGCTGGGGGCAATGCTTAGGTACTCGCTCACAGGCTGATTGCCTCCCCACGGGTGCGAATCGAGCGATCCGCGGCCTCAAGAATTCGCACTACGCGAAGCCCGGCCTCACCATCGTTGATCGGCCTTTTGTTTTCCTCGATACACTTTAAGAAATATGCGGTCTCCGCACGCAGCGCTTCGATGTTTTCCACTTGCGGAGCCCACATATCTCCAGAGCGATAACTGACAAGCAACTGATGCAAGTTGCTGGGATTTGTGGACATGCTCACACCTTTGTCGTAAACCCGTAGCTTTTCGTCGGCTTCCAGATCGTTCCATACGAGCATTTTCCTTTCGCCACCAATAAGTGTCGTGCGCACCTTCACAGGTGAAAGCCAATTGACGTTCACGTGAGCGATGATGCGCTTCGGAAAGTAAACCGTGATGAATGCGACGTCTTCGACGCCGTTCAAATGGCGTTCACCTGTTGCCACAACGGCTTCCGGCTTCGCCGCGATTACGTAGTCCATGATCGAAAGATCGTGCGGAGCGAGGTCCCAAATCACATTCACGTCGTGCTGAAAAAGACCAAGGTTCACACGCAGCGCATCGTAATAATACAGATCGCCAAGTTCTCTACGATCCACTAGTTCCTTGATCTTCTTCACGGCACCCGTGAATAGGAACGTGTGATCCACCATGATCTTCAAATTCTTGCGTTCTGCGAGCTCCACGAGCTCTTCGCCCTGCTGCACACTGTAGGTGAACGGCTTCTCAACAAAGATGTGCTTTCCGTTTTCAAGTGCCTTTTTCGCGAGCTCAAAATGTGTCCAAACGGGCGTCACGACCGCAACAATATCGATGTTGGGAGACGTCAGGATTTCGTTCTCATCGGTTGTGAATCCAATCGAGGGATAAACCTTCTTCAATCGTGCTTCGCACTTCGGATTGCGATCGGCAACCAGAACAACTTCGGAATTTTCCTGGGAATGAAAATTCCGGACGATGTTCGGGCCCCAATAACCGTAACCAATCACACCTATACGCATCGTGAAACTCCTTGTTACTTCAGTAGGACAGGCAGCGCCAGGAGACGGTGGCGCGTTCTTGCAGCAATTACAGAAGACCTTGCTTCGTGGCAATCACATTCGGGAGAGATCTGTGCACGCAGCGATTTAGCAATCGCCAATTTCTCAGTGCGCTCCTGTGCCTTGAATCACAGCAGCAGGAGTTTGCGCGAGGATCCGGAGGTCCAGCCACACGGACCAAGCGCGTGCGTATTGCAGGTCAAGGCGAACCATGTCGTCAAACCTTGTCCGGCTGCGGCCTTCGACCTGCCAAAGTCCGGTAATGCCCGGCTTGATTTCGAGAACGCGGCGGCGATGCCATAGTTCATACGCGCGGTATTCGTAAGCCAACGATGGACGTGGACCTACCAAGGACATATCTCCGCGTAATACGTTCCAGAACTGCGGAAGTTCATCCAGGCTCGTTTTGCGAATGAAATGTCCAACTTTTGTGATGCGTGGATCTTTCTGCAACTTGTACACGGGCTTCTCAGCCTTATCCGAGGAACCATCCGCCTGACCCGCAATAAACTGCTCTACATATTGCTGGTGGATCTTTGCATCGCAGTTGGTTCGCATGGAGCGAAACTTCAGTACGGTAAAGGGCTTTCCATGCTGACCAAGGCGTTCCTGCTTGAAGAGGACCGGCCCTTTCGAGGAAAGCTTCACAGCAAGCGCCACAGCTCCGAAAATTGGCGCGAAGAAAAACAGCGCCGCCGCGCTCCCGACGATGTCAATTGCCCTCTTCACAGCCAGCGGAAAGCGTCGCGCGCTTTCACGCTGTTGCATTTCGGGATAGAGCTTGATGTTGGCTGTGTGGTCGCCGGAGCTGCTCCCAGATTCTTCCGGGAAGAAATGGAAGGAAACAGAAATCGAAGAGCTTTTTTCCCATCCCATTTTCGCTTCGAAGATATTGCGAAGCCGTTCGAGGAATTTCTGCTGGATCAGTTCATTCGAAGCGTCGCCAAGTTCCGTGCCAATAATTCCGATCAGACTGTTTTCGACGTACCAACCGATTACGTCGGTTTCGCGCGTTGCTTCCGTGAGCGCTTTGGTCAATTTCTGAATGGTTCGATCTTTTGCAAAGCCATTTACGTTCTTCTTCACGTCTACGAGAACGAGTACGAACCGATTGTCAGCTCGTTCCGCTCGGCGGCGCTCCAAATACAACATAGAGACGAATGCATCTTCGCTCAGCAAAATCCGCGACGGTGTATTTCCCATATCCGGTACGGACAAGTGCGCACGCACTTCCAATCGTGATCTTTGCTCTCGCCGTACTTGCGCTTCCATCGGGCTCATCGGTCTTGCTCCAGGGTCTTTTCGTCAGGCTCGAAGTTCAGGCTACGCGCGGACGGGACGAAGAATCCGCGTTGCCAGGCCTTCCCGGCTCGCTTCTTTCACCGGGGTCAGCCAAGAGGTCTCCACTTCCATCGCTACCGACCTCTGCAGTAGCGTCACCGACAAAACCACACGGTGATTGCCTTTTACGTTGACCAGAATTCCTTCCAGTCCTGTTAAGTTCCCGTAAATAACTTGCACTCGTTGTCCGACTTCCAGATAGGGCCAAGGTTGCTTGGGAATATCGGAAGAGACAGCAAGTTGCAGTGCACGAATCTCTTCATCTGGCACTGGAGTCGCCGTCTTGCCAAAGCTGACGATCTGCAGCACTCCTGGCGTCGTAATCACAGAGCGTCGATTTTGGAAATCAAAACGGCAAAACAGGTAACCGGGAAAGAGTGGCTGTTCAAGTTCCTTCACCCGGTCAGACCACTTTCGAATGCTCTTATAGGTTGGGAGCAGGCATTCCAACCCCTGCCCTTGGATTTGGGAAGCTACGTAACCCTCTTTGCGCGACCTTACTTGAAGGGCGTACCAGGAAAGCGGGGATTTTTCGCTGTTTGCCATACGACCGTTCAGGGGATCCAAGGTTTCCTCTATCCTTTCCGATTCGAATTGGTCTTTCCGGCAGGCTATCGCCGTCAGAGTCCCAACCGCTCGGCACCTACTCAAGGGCAATTACCCTGCCAGTGCCACAGGCTCTAAGCCGCTCTAACCCGGTTCTAGTCCCAATGTAACTAGCCTATTTTCAATAATTTAAAAAATCCATGCCATGAAACTGATTTGCTGCGGAACAAAGCTGCGCAAGTGATGAGAAAACCTGTGCCCTATTGTTGCAAACGGCTTCCTGATTGATGAGCCCGTTAAGACCGGGCAACTCTGCATTAACCAACTGAAAACACAGGCATTACACAGGGGAAAGAAGGCGAAAGAAGGGCGGGAAACGTGTTCCCGTTGTCCTTTCGGTTGGTGCTAGTTCCTAGTTCTCTTGCCTTTTCAGAGGATCTGCGGGATAACTGGGCGCAAATGTTGACCTTGTTCGCTGCCGCATATCTTTTCAGATTAGAGAAAGCCTTTGATTGAAAGGAAACGCTGGGGCCTCTTTGCCCTCTGCATTTTTCTCTCGTCTCTCGCTTTTTGGAGCCCTCTATCCGGGTTGTTTCGGTTATCGCTGCAGGATGAAACCTACTCATACATTCCGGTAATTCCCTTAATCGTTTGCTGGCTTTTCTATGCCGAGAGAAATCAAAAAAGTGACTCTGCGCCAATAAGCTGGGCTCCATGCACCCCGTTTCTGGCCTCGGCTGTTCTCGCAACGATCTGGGCCAGGCGCTGCACCACGTGCTCATCGGTCAACCAACTAAGTATTTACATCCTTGCGCTAATCCTGATTTGGATTTCTGCATTCATTCTTTTCATGGGCACGCCAAAGTCTAGAAGCTCTTTGTTTTCTCTGGGATTCCTTGTTCTTCTAATTCCGATCCCTGACTTCTTGTTATCCCGCTTCATTTACTGGCTTCAGTCAGGTTCCGCGGAAATCGCAGAAGTCATTTTCAATTTGAGCGGAGCACCTGTTTTGCGCGAAGGTTTCATTTTTCGTTTACCGAGAATCTCGATCGATGTGGCGCCAGAATGCAGCGGCATTCGTTCCAGCATGGCGTTACTTGTTCTGGCATTACTTCTGGCACATTTTGCGTTTCGGCCCGCATGGAAGAAGATTATTTTTGTTTTAGCTGGCCTTTTAATGATGCTCTTGAAGAATGGGATCCGGATCGCCACTCTCACACTCTTAGCAAATTACGTGAACCCGGATTTTCTGTATGGAAACTTGCACCATAGAGGCGGAGTGGTCTTTTTCGTGATTGGCCTTATTTTGTTGGTTCCGCTTTTCTGGTACTTGCGCAAGGGCGAAGTGCATCAAGTATCAACGTGAGAATTGCTGGGTCTCAGCTCTTATCAGGTTCGTACCCATAATAGTAGTCGCCATAGGTATCGCTTTTCTCGACCCTATTGAGCACAACACCCAGCAGTTTCTTCTCTGGGAATTCTGCGGAAGCTCTTGCGGCAACCTCAGAATCAGTTACACCCGCTCGCACGACGAGCAGGACACCATCGCACATATCGGCAAGAATGCTGGCATCATGCACAGCCAGCGCAGGCGGCGAATCCAGAATGATCCAGTCGAAAACCAACGACAAGCGATCCAGCAACTGCTTCATCCTATCGCTGTGAAGTAACTCACTGGGATTTGTTACATCGGCTCCGCCAGGGATCAAACACAAGTTTTCATCGGCTCCGATTTGTGTAACCTGAAACTCGTCGCACTCTCCGCGGAGATAATCTGTCAAGCCAGGCTTCTCGTGAGCACCCAGATGCAAGTGAAGACGGGAAGCTCGCAAATCCGAATCAATCAACAAGACACGCTTGTCAGTCTGTCGAATGAAAGACTGCGCCAGGTTTGCAGCCACGAACGTTTTGCCTTCCGCGGGCGTGCTGCTCGTTATGAGAATCTTCTTCAAAGGCTGGGCAGACGCAATTTGATACAGCCGCGAGCGAAGTGTCCTGAATTTTTCGGCGCCCGCAAGGTGCTCCATATGGGCTGAAAACACGCTGGCGGAAGGCGCGATTTTCCACGTTACAGAAGTGCACCGCTTGGCAAATTCCTGAAAACTACCAACTGGAGGCTCGACCTTCTGCAGGACCGGTACCTTTGCCGAAGGCCTTTGCTCGGTTAAAACAGCTGCAGGAGCGGCCGTCCCCTGAAGATCCACTAAATCCGAAACTGTTCGGCTCGCAGCCTGAGCGTTTCTTTCTTCTGCTGCTTTTTTTAATGCTTCATGAATCCGGCTCATCTTTTGCTCTCTTCAAGAAACAAAAAGGTATTCTTATTTCCCTGCGTTCCTGACTTGAAGAATATTTCCTTCGATTAGCACATCAAAGCTTGGAACACTCGCAAGTACGGGCAGTTTTAGACTGACTTCAACATCACGCTCAGTGTAGAGAGCCTTATCCGTAAGCGCGAGCAAATATAGGATTCCCAAAGATAGCGCAAGTCCGATCCCCACTCCGCCTCCCAGGAACATCGATTTCTTCGGAAAGGAGGGGCTAGATGGCAAGCTGGGGGCATCCTGCACTTTAAAGGTTTCGCCCTGCTGATCGTGTTCTAGCTCGGCTGCCCTAGCCGCAGAATCGCGGTTCTTAAGGAGTTCGTTGTACGTCTCCACGGCCGTCTGGCTGTCACGCGTTAATTCCTTCAACTGTTGTTCAATAATTGGGCTCGCCTGCAAACGCGCTTGGACGGATCTGATTTCGTCTTGATATTGGGACTGCCGCTTCGCAAGATCCGAGATGATCAAGTCATCCTGCTTAATCTTGGCTTTCAATTGTTGAATTGCGGCTGGTTCCCGAAGGCCGGCTTGTGTCCCGGACGGCTTTTGAGTCGGAGCCCCGGCCATTCGCCTCTTCAAATCTTCGATCTGCAACTTCAGTTTTACTACGTCAGGGTGTTCCGGAGTGTACTTCGTCAGCAAAACCGCAAGCTGATCTTGCAGTGTGGTGAGTTCTTGGTCCTGCGACTCCTGGCTTTGTTGCCCGAGTAGCGACGCCTTCCAATTCGCTTCCTGCTGTGAGAGCAGAGTTTCGTTCAAAGACTTGTCTTGTTGTGCTCGCGCCAGCGCTTGGTTCGTCGCGTCCAGTTGCGTGTTCATCCCAGTCAACAATGCCAAATTCTGCTGCTGTTGGTCGGGCAGCACGTAGGGATGCTCCAGCTTGAATTTGGCCAATTTCTTGTCGTTATCGTCCAGCTTCTGCTTCGCTTCGTTCACTTGTCCAGAAAGTATTTCCAATACCTTCTGGGCTTTGATAATCCGGTTCGAGGCATTTTGTTCCAGAAATGCCGAGGTGATTTCTTCGCAAATCTGTTTCGCCAGTTGTGGATTGTTGAATGTCACGCTTACATTGAATCCCGGAGGCTCTCTATTAGTGGAACCTGCCAAAGGTTCTATCAGTTCGATGCTGATTGCACCTTTCAGCCGCTCGACAAGATCCTCCATGTGTGAGGATTGCCGCTTTTCGGGATACAGGTTGAACTTGTTGACTATTGTTTCCAGTCTCGAGCGGCTAAGAATTTGCGCCTTCATGGCTGCCATGCGCTGATTTATGTCGTCCGTGATTGCCGGCCGAATTGGTTCGGGAATGGAAGACCGTTCAATCAAAACCAGTGTCGAGGATGTATATTTCTTCGGCAGTACGAGCGCAGCGCCCAGCCCCGCCGCTCCCAGCGCAATCATAGTGATTGTCGGAATCCACCAATGCTTGCGCAAAATGCGCTTTACTTCGCTAGGGGTTATTTCGCCGTTTCTGATCATTCTTGCCGACCTCTTGACCTGAGTCTCTCCCAGTGCACACTTATCCCAGACTATTACCCCATGAGATGCAATGAGGCTTCCAATAGCTAATATTGCCAAAACAAAGCCAAGAGTTTCGACACAAAATAAACTATTTGTTATCAATACATTACAAGCATGATCGAGTTCTCTTCACTCAACCCGATCTCTAGCTGGACTTCGCGCTCTTGGGGCAAGGGAAAAAAAATATCCCTATTGGCCCTGCGCTTCGCCTACCCTTCGCAAAGCAATTGGCTGCTGAATCGCCTGCAACTCGGGATTGCTAAGAAATTACTGGCATTTCTCGACTCACGAACGCTTGCCTCACAGGTGCGAAGGGCACAGAATTGCATGAACTATCTGTTCAAGGCTCAATCCGTGATTGCACACATAAGCCGTTCACCGTTGAAGTCGAGCATACTTCCTTTGCTCCTAATTTCTGCCATCTGCTTGGGTTGCAATCGAGATCCCAAGAAGTTCATTGCGAAGGGCGATGATAGCTTCGCAGCCGCAAAATTTCCGGACGCTCTCATCTACTATGGTCGTGCTGTTCAACTAAATCCACGCCTTCCAGAAGCGCACTACAAGCTGGCGCAAACTCACATCCGAATGAAGAGCTGGTCTTCTGCATACTCAGAATTGAACCGAACTGTCGAACTGCAACCAGAAAATTGGGAGGCTCAAGTTGATCTGGGCCGCTTGGAGGTGGCGGGCGGAAAAGCAAAGGAAGGAAAGGATCGCGCTGTTCTGGTACTGAAGTCTAACCCCCAAAATGTGGATGCTCAGCTTCTTCTGGCGGACGCTGACGCAGCTCTTGGGAACACAAAGGAAGCGATCGAAGGAGCAAATACCGCAATAAGTCTCGCGCCAGAACGCTCAACGTCCTACATCAACCTTGCCCAACTCTATTTGCGCTCTGGGGATTACAAAAATGCGGAAGCTAATATGTTGAAGGCCCAGAGCCTCGATCCACAGTCAATCGTCCCCAATATGATGCTGGGTGCATTCTACTTTCAGCAAAAACGCATATCGGAAGCCGAGAAGCAGTTTTTAGCAGCAATCACCGTGGCTCCGAATGATCCGGCTCCGAGGGCCGCCATTGCTAACCTTTATTCATCTCAGGGGCAAACAGCTCAAGCCGAGCAGATTCTCACTGACGCAAAAAACCAACTGAGTACAAATCCGGCCGCCTACAGGCTACTCGGTGATTTCTATCTTGCTCACGGGCAGATAGACAAAGCGCTGACAGAATTCGGCTCGCTGTCGACTCAGTACCCTAACGACTTCGCTGTTCAGAAGGCTTACATCCAGCTTCTGCTGTTGAAAAACCGGCTGGATGAGGCCTCCAGTCTCAACGAAGCGTTGCTAAGGAAGATTCAACAAGATCCGGATGCCTTGATTATCAAAGGACAGATACTACTCCGGCAGCACAAAGCCGACGAAGCCTTCGGGGTCCTTCAATCTGCTCTGAAAATAGCTCCCGATAATGCAGTAGGTCACTATCAAATGGGTCTGGCCTTGGCAGAGAAAGGCAACCAGCAGTTGGCGGAAAAAGAGTGGCGGGAAGCCGTCCGCATCCGTCCTAATTATCCGGAAGCGTGGCTTGTGCTCGCAAAAAGAGCTTCTCAGAAAGCAGATTGGCACGACCTGGAAGATCTAAGCAACCAGGTTAAGAAATACTCGCCGAATAATGCCGAGGGCTATCTGTTCCATGCCACAGCTCGGATAAACCAAAACGACCCGTCGGGGGCCGAGGCGGATTTAATGAATCTTCAGCGGATCGCTCCGAAAAGCCCAATGTATTACGTAAAAATGGGCGATCTGCGAACTGCTCAGCGAAAGATGGACGAGGCAGAACAGTTCTTTAGACAAGCGCTCGATCGCGATTCGAACAACATTGAAGCAATTGTGGGACTAATTCGTGTAGATGTAAGCAAAAACAAAATTGCCGACGCAACAAATTTGATTCAGGGTCAAATCAAGAAGAATCCTGACAATACCTCGCTCTACCTTGTTCAAGCGGAGCTCCAGATTCATACGAAACAGATGCAGGAGGCTGAAGTCTCACTCACCCGGGTTTTAGAATTGGATAAAAGCAATGTAGCTGCAACTTTGCGGCTTGCCCAGCTTAAAGAAATGAGCGGGCAATTTGACAGAGCAATTGCACTGTACCAAACCGGAAGCGAGCTGTCGCCGCAAGATGCGCGAATATTGGTATCTCTAGGCGAAGTCTATGAACGGGTTGGAAATTGGCAACAAGCCGAAACTGCTTATCAAAAAGCGCTTAGCCTTTCTCCGGAAAATCCGGTCGCCTCAAATAATCTTGCGTACCTTCTACTGGAACATGGAGGCAGCCACAGCCTTGCATTAACGCTGGCGCAAACAGCCCGCAAGTATCTCCCAAAATCTCCAAATTCTGCAGATACCCTTGGTTGGGCTTACTACAACAACGGAGCTTATTCCGTCGCTGCCCCTCTTTTCGAAGAAGCAGTGAAGGCGCTGCCGAATAACCAAACTTATCGCTATCACTTGGGCATGACCTACCAGAAGCTAAATGACCCTGCACGAGCAAAAGTAGAATTGGAGAAGGCAATCTCCATAGACCCAAATTCGCCTGTGGCCGAACAGGCAAGAAAGCTCCTCTGAAAAATCATTGGTGCAAACAGATTCCGGCGCCGTCGTGTTGACGGCGCCGGAAGAATACTTGGTCGTTTAGGTTTAGCAGTCTTAGTTCGGGATCACTGCGGGCGCTTCATTGGAGAAAGCGCTCTCGTTCCCGCTGCTGTCCACTGCGGTCGTTACGTAGTAGTAGGTCGTGCTGTTCTGAACCGAGGCATCTGTGTAGTTCATGCTTGCCACGAGTGACCCGTTGATCTTCACGTAGCCGCTCCCGCTAGTCGTAGAGCGGTATATGTTGAAGCCTACTGCCGAGCTTCCACTCTCGTTCCATGTCAGGCTAACAGTGTGCGTAACAACCGCTACGCCTGTACCCGTCAGTGAAATCGTTGCAGGAGATCCAGTCGCATTGCTAGTTATCGTAATACTGCCGTTTGTGCTGCCCGCTGCGATCGGATCAAAGATTACGCTAAACGTAAGGGCCTGAGAGGGATTCAAAGTAACCGCACCGGCTCCGCTGAGCGAGTATCCAGTGCCACTCACGGTAATCGAGGAGATCTGCACTGGGCTGTTACCCGTATTTGTTATCGTCTCGCTCTTTGTTGAGGGCGTCGAAGTATTCACATTTCCAAACGCTATGCTTGAAGAACTCAGTGAGAGTATCCGGGTCGCAGCAACTCCCGTTCCGCTCAATGTAACTGCAGTTGGCGAATTTGGCGCATTGCTGGTAATGCTTACCGTGCCAGTCAAGTTTCCAGCGGTCGTCGGGGCAAAGACTGCATTGAATGCCACGCTGGCACCGGGAGCTACGGTGCTTGGCACAGAAAGTCCATTCACAGAGTAGCCCGTGGCACTGATGCTCAACTGCGAGATCGACAACGGTGCCGAGCCAGTGTTTGTGATGGTGAATGATTTCGAGGAGTTCTGGCCATCCACAACGCTTCCAAAGTTGAAGCTTGCGGGTGACACGGCCAATCCAGGTTGCACGCCTGCGCCGCTAACAGAAATTGTAAGTGGCGAATTTGGCGCATCGCTAGCCACCGTAACGGATCCGCTTACGCTTCCTGCCGAGGTCGGCGCGAATGTAACGGATAATGTGGCCGTAGCTGAAGGATTCAACGTTGCAGGGGCCGTGACTCCACTAACAGAGACACCGGCTCCGGTCGCGGTCACTGCAGAGATATTCACGGCCGCGGTTCCCGAGTTTGTCAACGTGACCTGCTTTACCGAGTTAGCTCCAGTATTCACATTGCCGAAGCTCAAGCTGCTCTGGCTGGACTGGAGATTTCCTGTGGGAGCAGCCGTGCCCGTTCCACTCAGCGGAATCGTCAATGGGGATCCCGTGGCATTACTGGTCACCGTTACGGAACCACTTACCGCCCCAGTGGCTGTCGGAGCAAACTTGACGGACAAAGTAGCTGTAGCCGAAGGATTCAAGGTAGCGGGCGTCGAAATACCTGTTGCCGAGAAACCCGTTCCCGAAACTGATATCGCAGAAATTTGCACCGCAGCCGCGCCGGTGTTAGTCAAAACAATTTGCTTGGTCAGATTGCTTCCATTGGTCACACTGCCAAACGCCAAACTGCTCTGGTTTGCTTGCAAATTGCCGGTTGGTGCCGCCGTTCCTGTTCCGCTCAGTGCAACGGTCGTAGTCGGATGCACCGTATCGTTGCTCGAAATCGTCAACGTTCCTGTTGCCGCGCCCTGAGCCGTCGGATTGAATGTAAGGTTCACTGAAGCGGTTTGCCCTGCCGAAATGACTTTTGGAGTCGTAATGCCGTTGAATCCGAATCCTGCTCCAGAGACGGTTACACTCGAGATCGTCAAGTCGGCATTTCCGGAGTTTGAAAGTGTCAGGCTGGAAGAGCCGGCGGTGGTCATCTGTACGTTTCCAAAATTTACTGCACTCGTGCTCAGTGAAATCTGCGGAGTGCTCGCGACTGCGTTCGCCGAGAGGTTCACGACCGCTGGGTTTCCTGAGTCACCTTGCACAGTGAGCGTACCTGAGATCAAGCCGCTCGCGGTGGGAGTCACACTGACCGTAAATGTTCCTGATTGACCCGCTGCCATAGCCATGGGCAGCGTAATTCCTGTCACCTTGAACTGCGAGTTGGACACAGTGGCCTGCGTGACGTTCATCGAAGCCGTGCCCGTGTTCGCAACGGTTACCGTCTGACTGCTCAGTTTGCCCACATTGATGTTGCCGAAATTAACCGTCGTCGGGTTCAGCTGAATCGCGCCCGTTCCATTGTTTGTTGAGTTTGACGCGACAACTCCTGCGCATCCTCCCACCACAGTTACAGAGGTCAGCGTCGCAACCAACAGGAGAGCCTTCCAGGCCTCCGCCGCTCGATTCCACCGGCGCTTGCCTGTGTTCGCTTGACTCTTGTTCTCCCCCATCTGCATGCCCTTCCCTCCAGAATCGTTCCTCTTCACACATGCGAGAGTAGGAGGGTGTGGGGTTCTAGGACTACTGGTGTGAGGGACAGATAACGGTCAGCCGTTCCGCCTGTCCAACTGGCAAGAGTTCACCTGAACTTGGGATTCGACCGAATCCGGAGACATTTTCCGTAGGTCACAACCGCTAAGGGAGGGATGAAGGCCACAAAATCCGCGATTTTTCCTTGTTATATGCGGTTTTTCGCAGTGGGTTAGGAAGTAGCAATCGCGATTGCTTGTTTCTATATGAACTAAAGGACAGGTAGGAAGGAAGACGGTTGGACAGGGATGAGAGTTCAATACTCACAATCAGGGATGTACCTAATGGGAATGTGAGAAGACCTGTTGAAGGGAATGATGCTTGAATTTCCCAGTATGAGGTTTTGCGTTCTACTCTGCTGGGCTCAATCCACGATTTTGTTGCAGGGCTGCGCGGCGTGAAACCAACCCGGCGTCTCTAATTTTATAAATTAGCGCACGGTAGCTGATTTTTAGTGCTTGTGCTGTTTTCCGCCGATTCCATTGGTTCGCGCGCAATGATTCCAGGATCACCTTTTTCTCCATCTCCTGGATCACGTCCTTTGCGATTCGCTTTAGGGTGATTGGCTTTGCGTCGCGCAGCTCTCCGGCCCCAAGGTCTCGTTTGCTCGGGCGTTCCTGATGGACCGATGCTTCGGGGCCGAGCAAAACGTACCTGGCAACTCCATTAGAAAGTTCTCGTATATTTCCCGCCCATGGCAAGCTCTTCAGGTAGACAAGCATCTCCGGCGGAAATGCGGTTGACTTCAATTCAAACTGTTTTTCAAAGTGCTGACGGAAATGTTCAACCAATCGTGGAATGTCGTCTTTTCTGTCGCGCAAAGGAGGCATTCGCAACTTGAATACCTGGATTCGATAGAGGAGATCCTGCCGAAAACGGCCTTCCGACGTCTCCTTTTCCATATCCTTGTTGGTAGCGCAGATAAGGCGACAGTCCACCTTCCGCTCGACTTGGTCGCCAATTCTCGAAAAGGACCCATCCTGCAGAAAGTGGAGCAACTTGCTCTGAAGATTCCAATCGAGATCTGCAATCTCGTCAAGAAACAACGTTCCCTGATTGGCCCCCTCCACGCGCCCCGGTTTCGTTGTATTGGCTCCCGTGAAAGCTCCCTTTTCATACCCAAATAGTTCGCTTTCCAAAAGCGCTGAAGGAATAGCTGCGCAATTTACCTTTACAAATTCCCCGGAACAATATTCCGACTTGGAGTGAATCCAGCGTGCCAAGGCCTCTTTACCTGTTCCACCTTCTCCCGAAAGTAGCACTGGCACATTTGTGCGGCAGATCTTCTCTGCTTTCATCCGAACTTCGACCATGGACGCTGCACTTCCAAAAAGAATCTCGTCCGGCAATACGGTGAGTTGCCCTTTTGCGCTGACTAATTGACTTGTTTGGGTAGCTGTCATAGCACCTTCGATGTGTAGTGGGTGCACATTTTGCGCCAAACACCAGTACCGTAAGCCGAGTCAATGGATCGCTTGGAAGCACATAAAATATTAAAAATAAGAGGGTTAGTGAAGCAGCAGCTCAGGAGCTACTAGTACTAGTTCGCGGTATTCGAGGGAATCTAAGCGCCTCTAGAGGAAAACTTAGGGACACTTAGGGGAAGGAAATGTCCCAAACGTTCATTCAGCGCCGAGGCAAACTCTGTGAAGTTGGGCTTGATTCATGCTGGACTGTCTCAAGACAGCTACTATGCCCTCGCCGCCTCGCCTCTAATAATGTCGTAGCGCTCTATTACGGCAGCGACTCCCATTCTCAATTCACCGTCTTCGCCGCGTCGCTCTACTCGAACAACCTTACCCAAAGCGCGCACAAACACTTCAGTGCTGTGAGTAATCTCGGCGGGCAGAGTCAGTGTAATATCTAGCTCCGAACCGGCCTCCAAATCCTGGTCAATCACGAAATAGAGGCCACGCGTCGAGATATCTCTCGTTTTCCCGTTCTGATTTCCGTTTTGGCGTTCCGTTGGAATTCTTACGACAACCGGCAAGGACAAATCGTACCGTCGCGCATTGCGCCGCTCCGACATCAAGCTCATCCCTCACCCTACCCGCGGCCTCGGACGGTCTGGCCGGCATTGTTTTATCATTGAGCTAACATTATCTCAAGTAAGAAACAACACGGCTCATCCCCCGACGAGCAAGTTCCCTACTCGATTTCCCTGAACACCTTCTGCGAACGCGGAAGGTGTCCCGCAAAAGATACAGCGCAACACTCGTTGCGCAAAGCAGGATTTACGTCAAATGTGACGTGAATGAACACTTCTCTAATCGCGTTCTCAGTCGTTTCGGCCAGCTGTCACCGGCGCCGGTTCCACGGGAGCAGACGCAGACTTGCGGTTGCGCGGCGTGTCCAGATTGAACTGCCTCATCTTGTAGAGCAATGCTTTGTAGCTGATGCCGAGCATTTTCGCGGCATCTTTTCTGCACCAGCGCGTCTTCTCGAGCGCTTCGGCAATTGCTTCCATTTCAGCTTCGTCTTTCAATCCACGCACCAGCGCTTTGAGCCCCTGCTCTCGTGGACTCGCCGGTTCTTCGCGCGGCGATGTGCGCTGCCGCGTCGCCGACATTTCCACCAATTCGCGCAGACTGCCTTCATCGTCCTCCAATATCACATAGCGCTTCACGAAGTTCTCGAGTTCGCGCAAGTTGCCTGGCCATGGATAATTCACGGCAGCATCTAGCAGATGTTTTGAAGGTTCTACGGCCGGCTTCCCAAACTTCTCCGAATACTTCGCAAGAAAATGCCGGAACAACAGAGGGATTTCCGTCGTGCGTTCGCGCAGGGGCGGGACAAGAATCGAGAGCACATTCAATCGGTAGTAAAGATCCTCACGGAACTTTCCGGTCTTCATCGCTTCTTGCACATCTACGTTCGTAGCGGCAAGGACCCGGACGTCGGTATCGATCATATTCCGTCCACCAAGCCTCGAGTACTGATGATCCTGCAAAACGTGTAGCAACTTCGCTTGCAGGTGTGGGCTCATTTCCGCGATTTCATCCAGGAAGATCGTTCCCTTATTTGCGAGTTCAAATTTTCCGGGCTTTGCGCGAACCGCTCCCGTAAACGCTCCCTGTTCGAACCCGAATAATTCCGATTCAAGCAGTTCGCCCGGGAGCGCCGCACAATTCACTTTCACAAATGGCTGCGACTTGCGCTTTGAGCGCAAGTGAATCATTCGGGCGACGACTTCTTTTCCAACACCACTTTCTCCGCAAATAAATACCGGCACATCCACGGGAGCAATTTGCAACAACTGCTGGCGGATGCGAAGCATCTGCGGACTCGCAGCAAGAAAACTCAAATCTTCCGTGACCTGATCACAATAGTCGCGTAGCGCCTGGTTTTCGGTCGTCAGTTGTTTCTTCTGACGCGACTTCAGCATCGCAGCATCAAGCTCGGATTTCTCAAACGGCTTCGTCAAGTAGTCGTGAGCGCCGAGTCGGATTGCTTCGACCACTACGCCAACTTCATTCGAGCAAGACAGCATGATCACATTCAGGCTTCGATCGATCTGAAGCAATTCCTTAAGCGTCTCAATGCCGCCCATCTCCGGCATCAATACATCGAGAATGATAAAATCCGGTCTGTCGCCCTTGCTGATTTTTTCGATCGCGTCTGGCCCATTGCTTAGGGTTTCGACCTCGAATCCTTCCACCTCAAGCAAAGTCTGCAGATACTTTCGAATACTTGGCTCGTCATCCACTACAAGGATTTTCTCTTTAACCGACATCTCCGTCCTCTCAGTCCTGATCCAAAATCCGGTCGCGCCTATTGCTCGATCGGCAAGAGAAAGTGAAACGTACTGCCCTTTTTGGCTTCACTTTCTACCCAAATTTTTCCGCGGTGTGCCTGCACCAAACGTTTTGCTATGGCCAATCCCAGCCCCATTCCCGATGTGTTTCTGTCAACGCGTACAAAATCCTCAAAGATCTCCTGGTGATGTTCCGGAGCAATCCCCGAACCGGAATCCGAAACGCTCACTTCAACGCTGTTCGGGCGCGGGAGACGGAACCGGCGCCGTTCTTGTGCCGGCGCAACCTCCGCAACTCTTCGCTCCCAAAAATGCGGTTTCGCAATCAAAGTCACCGTACCGCCAGATGGAGTGTGCTTCAGTGAGTTGTCCAGCAAATTTGCCGCTGCCTGCTGCACCTTTTGATAGTCAAACCGGAAAGTAGGTATGGAAGGATCGATGCTCACATCCAGGCGAACGCCCTTGCGCTGAAAGGCCTCCGACCATCTTTTTGCCATCTCGTCCAGACAATCGCGTAGATCATTTTCGCGCAACTGTAAAACGAGCTTCCCACTTTCCAGCGCTGAGTAATTCAGGAACATCGAAACGAGCCGCACCAATCGCTCGCAGCTCTCTTTTGATTCTTCCAGAATGTCCTTTTGTTTCTCCGTCAATCGACCAAGAGAGCCAGTCAAGAGCAAATCGTAGTAGCCCTTGATGACCGCAAGTGGTGTCTTCAATTCGTGCGCAGCAGAAGCGAGGAACACCGTCTTTTGGCGATTCACTTCTTGCAATTTCAGATAAGCGGCCAGCAAATTTCTGTAAGTGATCTCGCGCTCTTGCAGAAGCTCTTGCACTGTGAGCTGAGTAGCAACATCTGCGCTCGGCCGTGCAATCACCGGCTCGAATTGCAAAATGATCCATTCCTGCTCAGGGATCCATTGCAAAGTCGCGAGAAATTTATGATGGCTGGAAACTATCTCGAGTTGAACTTCGGTTGATCCCGTTTCCAGTTTTGTGAGGAGTGAATCGGACTGTGCCTTTAGCACGTCAGAAACCAAATTTACGTCGCGATAGTCTGGATGTCCTAACTTTGCAAGGCATTCTCTTCCCTGGAGGTTCGCCAGGACGATTCGTCCATTACGCTCAGAAACCAAAAGTCCTGAGTCTACGCAGTTCAACAACGTTTGCACTACACTAAGTGGCAAAGATCTTATATTGCCCAGCTCGGAGGCGAAGGTGGTGCTCTCAGTCTCCATCCCTACTTTGGTCTCCTCCAGAGTGGTAAATATTTTCCCGTGGAACAGCCATGCTCTCAGGGGCCTCTCAAGGTGTCAATGGTAAATCCGTTCCACTTGCACATTTTGGGAAGCAAGCTGGCCATTTGTTCACCGTAATACGGGAAGTTTCTTGCACTCCAGTTTGATTTCCTCCGTAAGATGTTTATTATGTTGCAATTAACAAAATGGCTTGGCCCCTTATTCTGGCCCTCCAGATGCATCAAATCGTACTAGTTCCGTGGTACCAAAGGTCCAACTGTGGAAATTCAGACTGCGAAGACCACTCCGATCGTGGAAAAGGGTAAACAGCGCCGATTCCCCAGAATTCGCCTCCAAGTGCCTATTTTTCTGCGTGGCCAGGATGCTTCGGGTGTCGAGTTTGTGGAGCTGACGAAAACGCTGAATATCAGCGCCTGTGGCGCCTGTATAGCTTCTAACCACATTTTACGGCCTGAGCAAGTAGTTCACCTTACAATCCCTACGCCGGCTGCCTCCTCATCCGGTTTGGTTCCCAACGAGACACCTCCGATAACAGCAAAAGTCCTCCGCCAGCAAACGGCTGGAGAACTACGGCTATTTGGCGTTGAATTTCTTAAGACCCTGGAATAGCTAGGGACAATGTTTTCCGTTCAAAACCTAAGGGAAAATGATTGGGACGAAGTTTTGCCAGCGACATTTCCTTTCGCTTGACACAACAGCACATTTTTCAATACTTTACAGGCCAGCTAGGGACCCCATTTCCGGTTTGGCCGCCGTGGTGCGCCTTCCGATTTGGTACCCCGTTTGCTCCCATTAGGGCAAGAACGCGTTTGCAGCTTTCCCCAACCCCCGCGGGGATAGGCATGAGGATAAGCCCATATCAAATCAGCCCAGTGCCGGCGCACCGGCCGAGTTTCGTTCGTCAACCGCTGCAAGCTTTCTCGAACTTATCGTCGAGACTTTGCAGCCGCTAGACCTTTCGGCGCGCGGGCAGTTTCTTCGCGGATTCTTTCGTTCACTGACTCACCTTGAACTATCCGAGGAAAAATCTCTTCAACTCTGGGACGAAATTCTTACACGCAGACAATCCCTCTCCGCGAATCTTGGTCAAACGGTTCCATTGCAGACTGCTCTTGTGGATGTATTCACATCTTCTGATCTTTTTCGTTTCCCTATTCTTATTGAGCGCGATGACCTGAAGAAGCTCGAACTGAGCGCGGTCACCGACCCGCTCACTGGTCTATCGAATCGGCGACTTTTCCAGGAAGCTTTCGAAAAGGAACTGGAACGCGCAAAGCGATATGCGCATCCGCTCAGTCTTGTTTCACTCGATTTGCACCGCTTCAAGGAAGTAAATGACCAACTTGGACATCCGAGAGGTGATGACGTTCTTCGCGCTGTCGCCTCGACCCTGAAAAAGTCTTTGCGCACGTCGGACGCTGCGTTTCGCGTCGGTGGTGATGAGTTTGCCGTCTTACTACCGCAAACCGATGCCGCGCAAGCTCTGGCCCTTAGCAAGCGCATCGGCATTGTTTTTTCAGAAGTTCTCCGCGCACTGAACATTTTCGTTCCTGTTGGTTTGGATCATGGAGTCGCAACTTTTCCGGTGGACTCCGACAATGCGGAAGAGCTTATTCAAATCGCCGACGCGCGACTTTACCGCCTGAAGCATGCCAATCATGGCGGCTCTACCCCAGAGCCTCAAATCGGGCAAGCCTCCTCCGTTCCGACACAAGTACCCCCTTCCGCGCCTTCGCTTTCGACTTCGGAGCAAGTTACGCCCACAACTCCGGCTGTCGCATCAAAACCAGCCGAAAGCTCAAAGGCCGCGTCGAACCCAACAGTTGAAATACCTCGTCCGTCCTCCAACTCTGAATCCAATCTTGCAGCCGCCGTTTCTGCGTCCACCTTGAATGTTCAAGCTATAAACATCTCTTCTTCGCAAAGCGGGCTGCACTCTCGCCCAAATTATGCCGTACAGCGCAAAGCGGAACGCGTATCTATGATGGGCACCAATGCTTACGCTGTCCTCGGTGAATCCTCTACGCGGCGTGCAAGAGTACTGGATCTAGGATTCGGAGGGGTAGCGTTAGAGCTAGACACCAAACAAGACCTGCCGGAAAGCTTCCTAGCCATCCTTCATGTGCCCATTCTTCCACCTGTGCGAGTAAACCTGAAGCCGGTTTGGTCACGCGCCACAGCGGAAGGTAGCCTCCGTGTCGGTTGCTGTTTCGTCTCCTAATTTCCTCATTTTCCGATGCTTTTGCCACTTTTTTTGAATATTCATCGTAGGGTGATTCGGGCCTAATCTTCTCTCCCCTCACATCTGGTAACGGGTACAGGTAACGTGCCTGTACCAAACCTGTACTTCAGTCAAATTGTGACACTCCATCAATCGCAACTATCTTTGTATTCATGATGCGGCGCTTGACCCAGCTTTTCCGATGCCAGAACACGCTTCGATCCCAGCAAAATGCCTCTTTATGCCTTCTCGCATCTTTACTGGTGATTTTCCTGGTGTCTGGATGCGCAGGTTCGGTTACTGCTGATAAGCCCGCTTCTGCTCCTCAGCTTGCTATTACGCCAAGCTCGATCACTTTTCAGAATGTCATTGTTGGACAGAAAAACACTCAGACAGTTCAAATTTCTAACACGGGCAATGCAAATCTCGACGTTTCTGCAATCACACTAACAGGCGCCGGCTTTTCTCTCGGACCCATTTCTGCTCCAATGCAGATTGCTCCTGGTGCGAGCCAGAGCTTCACAGTGAGTTTTTCACCAACAGCTGTGACAAATTCGGCGAAAGCTACTATTTCGATCGCAAGCAATGACCCCGCCTCGCCTCTAAGCGTGTCTGTCCAAGGCACCTCCATCAAAGCCAGTGCTTCCTGGCAAATTCTGTCTGGTTCTTTTACTTTTCCGAGCATAGCCGTTCAATCTTCCCTTTCTCATGACATCCAGCTTTCTAACAACGGAAATCAGGCCATCACGATCAGTTCCGTCTCTGTCACGGGAAGCGCTTTTTCTTCTACTGGACTCAACGCCGGCACGGTGATCTATCCCAACCAGGGAATCCATTTTTCAGTCACATTCCACCCTATGGCTGCAGGTAATGCGACGGGAACTTTTCAAATCACAGGCGGATCTTCCGTATCGCCAATCATTGCAAGTCTCCAAGGAACTGCAACAGCCGCGAGTACACCGGCTTCGCAACACTCTGTGACTCTAAGCTGGAATGACAGCGGCAGCGGCATCGCCGGTTATCGCATCTACCGTGGAACGTCTTCAGGGGGGCCCTATGTAGGAATAACCTCCTCTTTGATTTCGATAACTTCCTACATAGATTCAAGTGTGACATCTGGTGGAAAATATTATTACGTAGCTACTGCGGTGGACAATTCGGGCAATGAGAGCGCCTTTTCGAACGAAGCTTCAGCAACAATTCCCAATCCCTGATTCATTTCTCAACTGCTCAACCAGATCACGTCTACTTTGTGAAGTTTGCCGCTTCCTGTATAATCAGGGTTTGCCTTGCGACCTAACGACGCGACTGTAGTTGCCCGATCCAGTAGTTGCGCAGACCGGCCGCAATCAGAATGGAGAATCATGAAGCCTGGAATTCACCCCGACTATCACGCAGTAACAGTTCATTGCGCCTGTGGATACACGTTTCCAACGCGTTCCACGATCAAAGGCGACATGCTGCGCGTGGAAATCTGCTCCAATTGCCATCCTTTTTTCACCGGCAAGCAGAAACTCGTGGATACTGCCGGCCGCGTCGAGCGTTTCCAAAAGAAATACGCAAACGCGCAAACCGCTGCAAAGAAGTAAGTGGGTTTTGCCACACGGGGCGCTCACTGCGTCCCGTTTTCTTTTATGAGCGACTTTTCCCTCAGTGAGTTCTCTGTGCCCTCTTCGTTCTCTGTGTTAAATTCTTCTGCGTGGCCACGCAATCGCGAATGTTTGAGGGAACGCATCCCACAGAGTCTGTAGACTCAACTCCGCCGCGCGTAACGCTTCGTAACTATTTCAATCATCCCTTCGATTCCGCGATCGCCGCCGCACGCACCTGCTACGCCGACCATCTCATTACCACCGAAGAAATTACCGACAAGCAGCGCCTCAATATCGGAGCCGCTACATTCAATAGCGGCCATCACACCGTTTTCCAACATGCCACTTTCGAATTTGGCCTCGAGAATGTTAGCCGCCAGTTCGTCTGGTCTTTTCTTCACGCCCATCCTTTTTACAACTCGGAACAACAAAGCCAGCGCTACGTCCGGATGGATCGCGTCCAAGCCTACGTCCCTCCCGTCGACCTTTATTTCAACGAGTCGGCGAAAGAGATTTTTGAACAAGCGATCTCCCGTGCCTGGAGTTACTATCGTGAACTCTCGGCCCTTCTCATTAACGACACGAGAACCATCCTAGCTGACATCTGGCGCGTCGGCCCCAACTCAAACCCGAAGCACATCCTGAAGATCGAGCGCTCGGCAGAAAAGCGCGCCATTGAAATCGCCCGTTACGTTCTCCCCATCGCCGCTCATACGACGATGGTTCACACTATTTCCGGCATCGTCTTGCATCGCCTTTGGCGCATGGCCGCCGCTTCCGACGCCCCTAGCGAAACGCGCGCCGTCATAGGTGCCATGGTCGCGCAAGTCAAAGAACTTGACCCGCAATTTTTCGAGCGTTTTGGAACAGAGCCTCTGGAAGAACTTCCCGAATGGAAAGCTGCCGCTCCAGGTTTTGCAGGGGAGGCTTTCGCTCGCGAGTTCGACGCCAGGCTAGACGGAAAGACTTCCAAATTAATTGATTATTCCCCGAACGCCGCCCGCGTAATGGCCGATTCTTACCGCGCCGTTCTTGGTTTCACAGAATCGCAATGCAGTGACTCCGATGCAATCGATCGCGTGCTAAATCCTGCGAAGAACCTCTACCGCCTGGAAACACTCAATGTCGGCGTCCACGCCCCGCAGATGCGCGCCTTGCAGCACGCCAATTACACCTTTGCAAAAAAAATCTCGCATACAGCCGATTCGCAAGACCAGCGCCACCGCATGGTCCCTGGCTCTCGACCGCTTCTCACGCTCGCCGACACTCGCGAACCTGACTACATTACTCCCCAACTCCTGCAAGAGAATCCGAGAGCTCGCGAAGTCTACGATCGCGCCATGCAAGAAGCATGGTCTGCCAAAAATCAACTCCTTGATCGCGGCGTCTCTCCCGAAGTTGCGCTCTACCTTCTTCCCAACGCAAAATCCATTCGCCTGGTCGAAACCGGTTCGCTCCTCCATCTCCTCCACAAATGGACCATGCGTACCTGCTTCAACGCGCAGGAAGAAATTTACGCCGCCAGCATGGATGAAGTAGCCGAACTCCGTCGTGTCCATCCCGAGCTTGCAAAATTCGTTGGCCCTCCATGCCACATACGTGCTGGCATCACGACTCCCATCTGTACGGAAGGTTCGCACTTCTGCGGCGTCAAGGTCTGGCTCGACTTCCCCAACGTTACACGCCGCATCTGATTCTCGTTGCTTTCTTTCCATTCTTCGCGCAGAATCCCGCGACCTCGTTCATGGGCGCTCCCGAAAACACAGCGAAGCAAGGCATTGGATCTCTGCTCATTCCGGTTATTCTTCTTCACTTTGCGATTTTCATCAATTACATTGACCGCAGCACCCTTTCGCTCGCTAGTTCGGCTCTTCAAAATGAGCTTCATCTCACCTCCGGGCAACTGGGCTTTCTTCTCTCTGCATTTTTTTACACTTACTCTGCTTTCCTGTTTTTCATCGGCTGGTTCGTCGATCGATTCAATGTCAATTATGTTCTGGGGCTGGGCTTTCTAGTCTGGTCCGCTGCGACGGCTGCGACGGGGTTCGTCGAAGGCTTTGCGCTGGTTTTCCTCCTGCGCTTCCTCCTCGGCGCGGGGGAATCGGTTGCCTTCCCCGGATTTTCCAAAATTCTTACTCGCTACGTTCCTGAACACGCTCGCGGCATTGCCAACGGCATCATTATCGCTGGAATGCGAAGTGGGCCAGCTGTCGGCTTTCTTGGAACTGGCTTGCTTATGGCAAAGTACGGTTGGAGGCCAGTTTTCATCGGCATTGGCCTTATCAGTCTTGTATGGCTACCTCTTTGGTTCCTATTTATGCCTCGCGGCGCGAGCATGCCTCGCTCCGCTGATGCCCAGGTAAATACGCTCGACATTTTCTCTCAACGTTCTTTTTGGGGCGTCACGCTCGGTCACTTCGCTGCCAACTATTACATCTACTTCATGCTGACCTGGCTTCCCATCTATCTCATAAAGGTGCGTCATCTCACTGCGACGACTATGCCGAAGGTCGGTAGCCTCTACTACGTTGTTGACGCTATCGCCACAATGGCATCAGGCTGGGTCTGCGACCGCCTAATTCGCTCCGGGAAATCCGTGACGCTCGTCCGCAAATCCGCAATGGCCATCGGCTATTCCATCCTAATTGTGGCGTTGTTGGCTTCGGTCTTTGCCAGTCAGAGCACCTATCTGCCGTGGCTATTGATTCTGGGCGTCGGCTCCGGGATCGGCGGTGTCGGAATCTTCGCGTTTTGTCAGACTCTGGCCGGTCCACAAGCCACCGGTCGTTGGGCCGGAATGCAAAACGGCTTCGCAAATTTTGCCGGCATCATCTGTCCTCACGTCACTGGCATTCTCGTTGACAAAACTGGCGGATTCACCTGGCCGCTCGCCATTGTCGCGACAGTGCTCGTTGTTGGCATGGTTTCATGGGTATTTGTCGTGGGCCCCGTTCGACCAATCGACTGGAAAACCAAGCCTTCGCAATCCACTTGAAACCGCGCTACCATGAATCCAGTCTAATCATCAGGTCACACAAACTTGTTTACTCAATGCCGTTCTGTCGTGAGCGTTCTCGTCGCCCTGATTTTTGTTGCTCCCTCTGCATCCGCATTCTTTGAATCGCCTCTCACCGATCACGCGGTTCGCGAAGCCTACTTTCTCGGCCAGCACCATGACGCTTCGACCGACGCAGCGCTCAAACCGTACTTGCACAAACTTTCGCCTCCCGAAAAAGGTCCGCATGTTTCGGATATCTGTTTGCTCACCCCATATGCCCAAGTTATCGAAGCGTCCAATGCAAAAGCCAGCGGTTACAGTTCGCAGCAAGCAGTTGCCGACTACCGTGTTCGCGGCGATACGATTGTCGTTCGCTTCCAGATTCGCTTCACGCCAACCTACACCTACATCACTTCGAGTCGCAATCGCGCCGGGGATTCTCCCCCGGGCGGCGTTACCGTTCGCTCCGAAGATTTCTGGCAATCCTTCAAAGCAGGCCTTTCACAAAACGATCATTGGCTGGAACCACTTTCGCGAGAAGGAAAACCCATATACATTGCCACCGCGCAAGGCAATGGCAGCGTGCTCGACGGCGCCTACATCTGGCTCACGTTTGACGCTAAGGATGTCGCCTCTGAGATGGCCACAGCAGAAATCTTCACGCCCGATGGCCAGCACGTCACTTCCGATTTTGATTTGGCCGCTCTCCGCTAAAACTCACTCGGGTAGTTTCGTAATTTCAGCAGCCTTTCCGGTTTGGGCGGAGCGCCGGGCGGCATCGAGGATTTGCACAACGACCAGATTGATTGCGAGTGACGACGGGTCGCCGTCCGGTTTGATTTCTCCGCGCAGAACGCCGGCCAAATAATCTAGGGAGTTTGATTCAGCATTTGGAATGGGTGGCGCTGATATCAATGACTCCGCTTTCTCTCCCGAGTAACGGACACGCAGCTTGTCAGGTCCAACCGTGATCGCGTAGCCAGCTACTCCATACACTTCCATATCTTTGCGAGAAAAAGGCCAATTCCAGGAAGGCATCAGAACCGCTTGTGCCTTTGGATAACGCAGAATTACGGTCGCTTCATCGTCCACTTTTGGATAAATCTCGGGCTTCTCGGTTTGCGTCAGCGCACTCACGCTGAGGGGCGCTTGTCCGCGCATCAAGACTGTCGCTAAGTCTGCCCCATAACATCCAAAGTCAAAGAGCGCTCCAGCGCCATTCTTCACTGGATCTGTCAGCCACTCCAGAAATTCTGGTTCTACACCGATCTCTTTTGGTCCTTCATGTCCGTCGTGCACTACGATTCTTCGCACATCGCCTAGTTTCCCTTTTGCGGCTTCGTCATAAACTTCGCGGTTGCTTGCATACCAGGTCGTTTCATAGTTCACGAGGACTTGAACATGGTATTTACGTGCAGCATCGCGAATCGCAATCGCATCTTCCACGGTTGTCGAGAGCGGTTTCTCGACCATCGAATAGACTCCTCGTTTTGCCGCTGCCTCTATGACCTTTCGGTGGTCGCCAATGGCCGTGTAAACCAAGATTGCGTCGGGATGCTGCTCCTCCAGCGCTTTTTCCAAGTCCGTGTAGAACAATTTCTCGTCTAATTTAAATTTTGTCGTGTACTGCCGGGCAATGTCGGTCCTGGACTCGACAATCGCTACGAGTTTCGCGCTCTTGCTTTGTGGAAGCGCCCGCAAGAATCCGCCCGCATGCCCGTGCACCAATCCAACGAGAGCGACACGAACCGGTGGCTTATCTTGCGCGGCAACGTGCAAGGCCGAGGAAAAAACTGTCAAACTCAAAAGCAAAGTTCTTCTCGCCGTCAGCGGCATGATTTGCTCCTTAGGCTCGATGGCGGCATCTTAATCCAACTCGCAGCTTTATCCATCTGCGTTAAACTTTCCGCGTGAAAAAGACCTGGAAGACAAAACTGATCCATCCCGACGCAAATGCCCCGGAAGGATTTAAGTCTCTGGCGCCGGCTACGCATCGCGGCTCGACTGTGCTTTTCCCCAATGCCGCTGCCGTACAAGACACTTGGGATCAATACGCCGTTGGATATACATACGGCCTTTACGGCACGCCGACGACGCTGGAACTCGCGGCGCGAATTTGTGAACTGGAAAATGGCTACCGTACGTTCATTACACCCGGCGGACAGGCTGCGATCTCTCTGATTAATTTAGCATTCCTCAAAGCCGGCGATCACATTCTGGTTCCCGAGAGCATTTACTATCCGAATCGCAAGTTCTCTGTGGAAGTTCTTCAGCGTTTCGGAATCCAAGTGACTTTTTATCCGCCGACCATCGGCGGTGAAATCAGTTCGCTCCTTCGGAAAAACACAAAGCTTATCTGGTGCGAGAGCCCCGGTTCGATTTCGATGGAAGTGCAGGATATTCCGGCAATTGCCGCCGCAGTGCACAAGTCCGGCGCTCTCGTGGTGCTCGACAATACGTGGTCCGCCGGAATCTATTTCGATGCGTTCGCGCATGGGGTGGACATTACGATGCAAGCGTTGACGAAATATGTCGGTGGCCATAGTGATTTTCTGCTCGGTTCGATCACGGTTCGCGAAGAGGCTCACTATCAAGCGATTGGCCTCGCGCATCAATTGTTTGGCTGCGCAGCATCGCCGGACGATTGCACACTTGCACTTCGCGGATTGAAAACGCTCGCTGTGCGTTTGCCTGCCATAGAGAAGTCGGCCCTCGCTCTCGCGCAGTGGTTTGCGGCTCGCCCCGAGGTTGAACTTGTGCTGCACCCCGCATTGCCCTCGTGCCCGGGGCACGAATTTTTCAAACGCGACTTCACGGGATCGACCGGAGTATTTTCGATCGTCTTCCGGAGGCAATTTTCCAAGGAGCAAGTCCACGCATTCGTGGACAACCTCAATCTTTTCAAGATTGGCTACAGCTGGGCCGGTGTGACCAGCCTTGCGGTTGCCTACGATTTTGGTTCCCGCCCAGGCCGACCGCACTATGAACACCGAATCGTCCGCCTCAACATCGGTCTTGAAGACACGGCTGATCTTCAGGCTGATCTCGAGCAATCTTTGGCAAGACTCAAATAGAGGACGCGTAGAACCGACTAAGCCAACTCTGCTTCGACGATGCTCACATCGGACTCGGTGGGAACGACTCGCGTCATCTTGAGATCGGCTTTTGCTAACAGGGCGCTGTATTCGGCAGCAGTTCGCTCTTCACCTCCAGGAATTGCGAGCATGATCATGTCTGCTAATTTTCCGAAGTGAGGCGTATCGCCTTCAGGCAATACAAATTCCACGAGAAGCAACTTTGCACCCGGTTTCATTGCCTTGCGGCAATTGCCGAGAATCGTCAGACACTGTTCTTCGCTCCAGTCGTGGATTATGTGAGAAAGAATGTAAGCATCGCCGCCGGCAGGAACAGTATCGAAGAAACTTCCTGATTCAATTCGAACGCGATTCGCCACTCCTTTGGCTTGCAGCAGTTTTGGAGCTTCGGCGACAACGTGAGGGCGGTCGAACAACAGGCCCTGGCAGTTCGGATGCCGAGCGAGAATGTGCGCGAGCATGTTACCGGTAGCGCCGCCGACATCAACAATTACTCCGAATTTAGAAAAGTCGTAGGCTGCGGCAACAGCAGGCGGTTCCTGCCCGTGGATGCCAACCATTGACTCGCTAAATTGGGCAGCCAGTGCGGGATTCTTTGCCAAATAGTCGAAGATGGGCATGCCAAAGACTTTTTCCATCGCGGTGTTGCCCGTCTCCACCGAATATTGAAAGTCTCCGAGCGCTTTCCACATCCAATCGCCGGACATAGTGAGGATCGTGGACCGCGCAGATCCGGGTGCGTCGCTTTTCATCGCTTCGCCGAGTGGGGTAAGCGCGAACTTGAGATCGGCGCTTTGTGTAAGGATTCCGAAATTCGAGAGTGCTCTCAGAAAACGATGAAGCGCCCGTGGATTGGTTTTTGTGGGTCCCGCAAGTTCGGCAGCGGACATTGGGCCGTTTGCCAAATGATCCGCAATACGGAGATTCGCAGCGGTAACGATCAACTGCGAGACCCAGCTGCCGACAGCCATTTGCATGACTTGAACATGGGGAGGGATTGCTTTTGCTGGAGTAGCCATAATGCCGCGACACTACCAAAACGGAGTGATACCCGCAATAAATCTTAGTTGCGAAAACCGAGCCAGTTTGCATTTCTGGCTGACGGTGCCACGAACAAAAAAACTCAAACTTCCTCGGTATGTGGTTTTGCCGCACCGGGAAATTACGATTTCCAGTGGAGTGTGACAGGACCATCCATGGGGTGCGGTTTAGGCTGGCCCGTGCGGCGCTCCTCGAGGATGTTTGCCTTCAGCGCGAAGTACCACTTTGCAGGGCGGTCCGCGTCGTCAATCAGCATGAGCTTTGGATTGTGCTTGAGTCCCTTTGACTGCTGAATCATCGTTTCTTGATCCTGACGCAAGAATATCTTAGCGAAGCTTCGGAAGACGAAAACCGGCAGCGGAACATTCCACGCGGCGACGAAATCTATGCGGCACAGGTCCCGCCGGAAAGGCGTGATCGTCGTAAGGCTGGAAAACCAGAGCTTGCCAGTTTGAATGATTTCGGTGCGCATGTTGGGAAGTACGAAATCGATCGTTGTGGTCACCGGCGCCCCGGTCATTTTCTTGAGCAACTGGTACGGCGCACTATTGCTGCTGGGAGAGTGCGGACTCATACGAAAACCTTGCGGGATCGGCTCGAACTTCTTTTCCTTTTCGTGAATACTACGGCGGCTGCGCCAAAACCAGGATTGGTGGACGAAGGGGCCATGGGCGGGATCCATCAAGCCGATGATCCCATGATCCACATGTGACGGCAGGTCACAGAAAAGGTGAGTCTTCTTGAAGCTTGTGCCGAATTTCGCAAGCTCCGGCGCCGCAGACACTCTCTCCGGCAAACGCGAACCGGGTGCATTCATGTAAACCCAGACGTAGCCGTCGCGCTCCTCGCAGGGGTAGTGCACGGCAAAAATTCGATCCACTTTTAGTTTGTCTTGACTGGTTAGCGAGGGGATCTCGACGCATTGCGCGCTGCAGCCATCAAATCGCCAACCGTGGTAGCTGCATTCGATCGTCGTTCCGTCAAACCTGCCGTACGAAAGTGGAATGCCACGATGCGGGCAGGAATCCCGCATGGCAAACGCGCGGCCGTCTCTTGTTCTGCCCAGGACAAGCGGTACTTCGAGCAGCATCGCTGTAACCAATTTCTTGCCGCGAATTTCCTCGCTTCGCAGGGCCGGATACCAAAAATCCCACAAGAAACCTGCGTCCGAGGTTGGAGTAGGTTGCTTTTGCTCATCAATCGCGGACAACGTCGCCATTTTTGCGGCTTCACTCATTGTTTGGGAATCGTAGTACACCGCGCACGAGAACAGCAACCGTGGCGCATGCAAGCATTGCACGATGCATGATTTGGCGCTACTCTACAAAGGTAATGTACGCCGCATTTTATTAGTGAAACTCTCCCAAGGCCCGCTGCCGCCGGGCGCTTCCTCCTTGTTTCCAAATCGTTTCTACTATTCGCCATTTTGCGCAAGCTTGTACCTATGAAAGGAATTGGCAATGGCCGTACTCTCGTTAACGGAAAAACTCGATCAGCTCGACGCGCGCTATGAAGAGATGACGCAGCAGCTTTCCTCGGCGGAGGTCGTGAACGATTCCACGAAGCTGCAGAAGCTCGCAAAGCAACACGCTGACCTGGAAGAGATCGTGAAAAAGCACCGCGAGTACAAGCAGATCGAAAAAGATCTGGCCGGCGCGCACGAGATGGTCCTCGAAGCCGAAGACCAGGAAATGAAGCACATGGCGCAGGAAGAGGAAAAGCAGCTCACGGAGCGACGCGCGACCGTCGAGCGCGAACTGAAACTGCTGCTCTTGCCTAAAGATCCGAATGACGACAAGAGCGTTATCGTGGAAATCCGGGCCGGAACGGGCGGCGATGAAGCAGCTCTCTTTGCCGGAGAACTTTTTCGGATGTATTCGCGGTACGCGGAAACACAGAGCTGGAAAGTGGAAATTCTGGAAAGCTCCCCTTCCTCCCTTGGCGGTCTTAAGGAAATTGTTGCGGCGATTCAAGGCAACAAGGTCTATTCCAAGCTGAAATATGAAAGCGGCGTGCACCGTGTGCAACGGGTTCCAGCAACGGAAACGCAAGGGCGAATTCATACAAGCGCGGCCACTGTCGCGGTTTTACCGGAAGCCGACGAAATTGATATCAAGATCGAGGCCAAGGATTTGCGCATAGATACGTTTTGCTCCTCGGGACCGGGCGGGCAATCCGTAAACACAACTTATTCCGCGGTGCGCATCACGCACTTGCCTTCAGGGCTCGTTGTTTCGCAGCAGGACGAAAAATCGCAAATCAAGAACCGCGCGAAGGCAATGCGCGTGTTGCGTGCTCGTTTGTATGAACTGGAGCAAGAAAAGCAGCAAGCGGCGTTAACTGCTGAGCGGCGCGGGCAAATCAAGACCGGCGACCGCAGCGAAAAAATCCGCACTTACAACTTTCCGCAGAACCGCGTGACGGATCATCGCATTGGACTCACGCTGCATCAGTTGACCGAAGTTATGGACGGGAAACTTGCTCCACTAGTGGATGGATTGGTTTCTCACTACGAATCGGAACGCTTGAAACAGGAACTTTCAGGTTCCTGACTTTATCTTTGAAGAATTGAAATGGACTTTCGAGCCGCACTAAAACACGGCATTGCGCAGCTTCGCGCAGCGCACGTTGCTTCGGACACGCTTGCAGCAGAACTGCTTTTGCTTCACACGGTAAAACGCGAACGGGCCTATCTCTATTCGCATCCCGAAGCGGAGCTAAGCGCGGAAGAAGTCCGTGAATACCAAAAGCTCCTGGATAAGCGCGCTTCCGGCGTGCCGGTGCAGCACCTAACTGGAAGGCAGGAATTCTGGGGGCTGACTTTTGAAGTTACGCCAGATGTTCTGATTCCGCGGCCGGAAACGGAGCATTTGATTGAGGTAGCACTCGACCGATTAGCGCTGCGCGAACTTCATGCTGGGCGTCCGAACAAGAATGATGGCGCGGGCTTGCAGATCGCGGATGTGGGAACGGGATCGGGCTGTATTGTGATCGCTCTGGCGAAGGAATTGCCTGCGGCTGAGTTCGTGGCGATTGACGTTTCTCCGGCGGCTTTGGCAGTTGCGGAGCGAAACGCCGCGCGGCTCGGTTATTCTGGGTGCATCCGCTTTTCGGAATCCAATTTATTCAGCGCTTCGTCTCTCTCTTCCACGCAATTCGACTTGGTTGTTTCCAATCCACCCTACGTTGGCAGGCGCGAGGCAGCATCGCTAGCCACCGAAGTTCGCGATCACGAACCGGAGCTCGCGCTTTATGGCGGAGAGGAAGGCTACGAGTTTTACGGGGATTTGATAGCACAGACTGCAGAGCATCTAAAACAAGGCGGACTAATTGTTCTGGAACTTGGCCACGATTCCCTACCAGCCGTGCAGCCATTGCTTGACGCGCCTCATTGGAAAAATGCCGCAATCACCAACGATCTTGCAGGAATTCCGCGCGTCATTGCCGCAGAACGCGCCTCATTGTAGACATCTCTCCCAAAGCGTAGGCTAGCCTCATGCCGGACCTGGCTCGATTTCGAGCGTTACATGCCGAAGCGGAAGATCTTTCCGCTCCAGGTGTTGCGAACATCCTTCATGTGGACATGGATGCGTTCTTTGTTTCGGTTGAGTTGCTCGATCGTCCCGATTTGCGCGGCAAGCCGGTCGTAGTCGGGGGAAGACCCGATCAGCGTGGTGTGGTTTCCGCAGCGAGTTATGAAGCCAGAAAATTCGGAATACATTCAGCAATGCCGCTGCGAACTGCAGGAAAACTTTGTCCGCACGCGGTTTTTCTGGACGGTCATCACGCGAAGTATGGCGAATGGAGCGATCGAATCGCTACTATCCTTGCGCGATTTTCACCAATCGTGGAAATGGTTTCCGTGGATGAAGCGTACCTGGACCTTGCTGGAACGGAGCGCATGCATGGCCCGCCACTCGCAGCGACGGACAAACTACTGCGTACCATTACACGGGAAACTGGGTTGCCTTGTTCGGGGGGACTGGCGACGACGCGGCTGACGGCGAAGGTTGCGAGCGATCAGGCAAAGCCGCGCGGACTGGTATGGGTCGCGCCTGGAAAAGAAGCTGCGTTCCTTGCGCCGCTTTCCGTGCGAAAGATTCCCGGAATAGGCGAAGTGACAGAGCGCGCGCTGCGGGCGATGGGTATAGAGACGGTTGCTCAGTTGGCAGACATCTCCGCAGAAAAACTGGAAAACATTTTCGGGCAGTGGGGAACGGCGCTCTATCGTAAGGCTCGCGGCGGCGATTCCTACGAATTTGTATTGGATGCGGAGCCTAAATCAATTTCGCACAATCACACATTCGGAGAGGATACGGACGATTTGCAGACGCTGCATACTTTGCTGAGCCATCTTTCGCAAAAGACGTGCAAGCGTCTGCGAGAAGCTGGGCTGGCGGCGAGGACTCTGACGCTCACCATCCGCTACGCGGGATTTGATACTTACACGCGATCGCGGACGATGCCGGAACCCGTACATCTGGATGGGGATATTCAGCGCGTTTTCCTGGAATTGTTTGAGGAACACCGGAACAAGAAACGCAAGATACGCCTGCTTGGCACGGCGCTAAGTAATTTGATGCACGGCGGAGAGCAGTTGAACCTGCTTGATGCAGCGCGAAGAGATAAGCTGGAGAAGCTGACGCGGGCTGCAGACAGCTTGCGCGATCGATTCGGGTTTGGAAAGATCCAGTTCGGCGGATCGCTGCTGCGAGACGAATAATTCTCGTCGCCGCTGATTCCACCCCCTTGTTCTATACTTTTGTAATGCCACTTCCCGAGCCACCTTCGGCAGCCAACTCTTCAGAGAGTACAGAAAGTCCAAATCTCTGGGGCCGCATTAGCGAAGGGCGCGGCCTTGACGAACTTTGGTCGCAGTTCAGCGCGGACACGCGCGCGAGTTACGGCTTCTACGGCAAGGAACTCGATTGGGACGTAATCGACAAACTTCCCTGGTGGCGCCGGCCATTGCACATTGCAAAAGGCCTGTTTGTTGCCATGTTTTACAAGCTGACGGCGCCGCGCCGGATCATACTTCTGATTGCATTTTTCTTGCTGTTCTTCTCTGGATTCAAGTTTGACTTCCCGGACAAGACTCATCTTGAAGTCAACTTCGAGCTTTTTGCGGCGTTGCTCTTTTTGCTTTTGCTCGCGCTCGAACTTGCTGACAAAGTGACGATGAAGCGCGACCTGGAGATTGCACGCGAGATTCAACAGTGGCTCGTGCCTTCCGCCCCGCCGGCCGTGCCGAATGCCGATGTAGCCTTTTCCACGAGGCCGCAAAATTCGGTCGCTGGAGATTATTACGATGCTTTCTATCCGCTGGGCAATTCCGCAGGAAACGAGAAGCTGTTTCTGGTGATTGCGGACGTGGCAGGCAAGAGTATTCCTGCAGCACTATTGATGGCCACGTTTCAGGCGAGTTTGCGAACAATCACCGGCGAAGGTGTTCCGTTGAGCGAGTTGGTATTGAGGTTGAATCGCTACGCCACGGCACACAGCTTGGATGGGCGCCGGTTCACGACGGCTCTGCTTGCAGAATATGATCCATCATCCCGATGTCTGGAATACATCAACGCGGGACACAACAATCCAATTCTGAAAAGGAGTGACGGCACGATTGAGAGGCTCGAAACGGGCGGAGTGCCGCTTGGCATCGAGGCGGAATCGCAATTTCAAATTGGTTCCGTAAATCTCAATCCTGGCGATCTGCTTCTTCTATTCACGGATGGAATGGTGGACGCGTTCAACCAAAAAGGCGAGGAATTCGGCGATGCACGTCTGGTTTCGCTGGTGAAACGGCTGAATGAACAAACCGCGCAGCAATCCATGCAAATCCTGATGCGTGAGGTGGACTCATTCGTGGGTGCCACACGCCAATTTGACGACATCACCTGCCTCGTCCTTCGTTGTCAGTAATGCCTAAATCAAGCTCCCACTGAATACCGGCGTCAGGGCATAATCAGCGTGTGAACGCGCGCGAACTTGCCAATTCAATTTGCGAAGAACTGCTTCGCCATGGTTTCCAGGCGATGCTGGCGGGAGGCTGCGTGCGCGATCTTCTGCTCGGACGCGAACCTGCAGACTACGACGTTGCAACGGACGCGACCCCGGATCAAGTGATGTCGCTGTTTCCGGAAAGCGTGGCGGTAGGTGCGCAATTCGGTGTGATTTTGATTCCGCGCGATGGGCTGAAGGTAGAAGTAGCGACGTTTCGTTCCGACATTGGTTATTCCGATGGACGGCATCCCGACGCAGTGGTCTACGCCAAAACTGCAGAGGAGGACGTTCAGCGGCGGGATTTCACGATAAACGGCCTGCTGATGCGGCATGACACAAGCGAAGTGCTCGATTATGTGAACGGCCGCGCTGATTTGAAGGCAGGAATAGTCAGGGCGATTGGAAATCCTGACCGGCGTTTTGAAGAAGACAAATTGCGAATGCTGCGGGCAGTGCGCTTTGCAGCCCGATTTAAGTTCGAGATCGAAGCGCAGACGTTTCGCGCAATTCGCAAACAGGTGACGGATGTTCATCAGGTTTCGGCGGAGCGCGTCCGCGATGAACTGACAAAAATGCTCACAGAGGGTGCAGCGGGCAATGCGTTTCGGTTGCTGGATCAGGCCTGGCTACTGCACAGAGTGCTGCCGGAAGTCGCGGCGATGAAGGGCGTTGAACAGCCGCCTCAATTCCATCCAGAGGGCGATGTCTGGATACACACCTGCATGATGCTGGATGGAATCCCTTCAGGCGCGTCATCGACACTGGCCTGGGGAATTCTTCTACACGACGTGGGCAAACCACCAACCTTTCGCTCCGCCGCAGAGACCGGAGACAGAATTCGTTTCGATGGGCACGTGGAAGTTGGGATGAAGATCGGGGAAGAAATCTGCCGGCGGCTGAGAATGTCGAACGATGACGCGGAGCAAATCGTCGCGCTTATCGCCAACCACATGAGGTTCAAAGACGTGGAACATATGCGGAGGTCCACGCTAAAACGCTTTGTACGAATTCCCAAGTTTGAAGAACATCTGGCCCTGCACAGGCTGGATTGTCTTTCCAGCAACAGAAACCTTCAAACACACGACTATGTGCAACGGTTCCTGGCAGAAACCCCTCCGGAGCAAGTTCGACCGCCACGGCTTCTAACAGGAGACGATCTTATCTATTTGGGGTATTCTCCCGGCCCCAAGTTTGCTGAGATTCTTCGTTCTATCGAGGACGCCCAGCTGGAGGGGAACATCAAAACCAGGGAAGAGGCTCTCAAATTTGTGGAAAAGACTCATGCGGGATCGGCAAATCGGTGAGGTCCCGTTTATTCTGTATCGCGCACATAAATAAGAACTTAATTATGCAGATTTGCACATTTTCAAAGAAGTGTTAACATGTGAGCTTGGTTGACTAAGATTTGTTGCTGTGAGGATGCGAAGCTGTGTACCTTTCGGAATTGGACCGCATCTAATACTTCACGGCCCGGTTAAGCTGGTGATATTGATTGGGCCTGACTGAGGACCCCATGGCAGAAAAACGAGTTGCAGTCCCAGATACTTTGCCGATTCTTCCTGTACGGGACACCGTGCTCTTCCCGGGCGCGATTCTTCCGCTGACGGTTGGGCGAGAGAGCTCTTTGGCTCTTGTCAGCTCGCTTGTGGACGATGAGAAGTATCTAGGCGTGGTTGCGCAGTTGGACCCTCGCATCGAGGATCCTGCCGCTGCCGACCTTCACAAGGTAGGAACGTTCGCAAAGGTCCACAAGACCGTGAAAATGCCGAACGGCAACGTGGTTATTTTTTTGGAAGGCATTCAGCGCATCCAGGTGGTTGAACTAATCGGCTTGCGGCCATATTTGCAGGCGCAGGTTGAATCATTGCCTGATGTCCAGGGTGAGCAGGATAACGAGTTGGAAGCGCTACAACGTAACGCGCAGGATCTATTCCGCGACGTGGTAAGCCGCTCGCCACAGCTTTCCGACGATTTGCAGACGGCTGCTTCCAATATTGACGATCCAGGCCGCTTGACCGACTTCGTATCGGGCAATTTGCCATCGCTCTCGACCCTGGTGAGACAGGAATTGCTGGAAACATCCAACGTTCGCAAGCGCCTGGAGACACTAATTCGCGAACTCTCGAAAGAGCTGGAAGTTCTTGAGCTTCGATCCAAGATTCACGAACAGGTTCAGGAGCAAGTTAGCCAGAATCAGCGCGAGTATCTTCTGCGTGAGCAAATGAAAGCTATTCAAAAAGAGCTCGGAGAGGTAGACGATTCCACTCAGGAAATAGACGAGCTGCGCAAAAAAGTGGAAGAAGCGCAGATGACAGCGGAAGCCAAGAAAGAATGCGACCGTGAGCTAAAGCGCCTGGCCAAAATGACGCCTGCTTCTGCCGAATACATGGTGACGCGCACCTACTTGGAATGGATGACTTCCCTGCCCTGGAGCAAATCCTCCGGTGCAACGGAGATTGATATTCCAAAAGCCCAAGGCATTTTGAACGAAGACCACTACGACCTTGAAAAGGTGAAAGAGCGCATCCTTGATTATCTGGCTGTGAAAAAACTGCAACCGGGTATGAAGGGACCAATTCTTTGCTTTGTCGGGCCCCCAGGCGTCGGCAAAACCTCGCTTGGCAAGTCCATCGCTCGTGCTTTGGGACGCAAGTTTGTCCGTATTGCTCTCGGTGGCATGCATGATGAAGCCGAGATTCGCGGCCATCGGAGGACTTACATCGGTGCATTGCCAGGGCAGATCATCCAGGGCATCAAACGCGCGGAGACAAATGACCCCGTCCTGATGCTGGACGAAGTTGACAAACTCGGGCGCGACTTCCGCGGCGATCCGTCGGCTGCGTTGATGGAAGTGCTGGACCCAGAGCAGAACGCGACGTTCCGCGATCACTATCTGGACGTGCCGTTTGACCTTTCCAAGGTGACATTCATTGCCACCGCGAACTGGATGGATCCGATTCCCGAACCGCTGCGTGACCGCATGGAAATCATTGAGCTTCCGGGTTATACAGGCGAGGAAAAACTCCACATCGCGCACAAGTACCTGATCCCGAAGCAGGCCACGGAACACGGCTTGAAAATCGGAGAGCATATCGAATTCTCCGATGAAGGCTTGCAGGAGATCATTCACAGCTTCACTCGCGAGGCCGGGGTGCGCAATCTTGAGCGCGAAATTGGCACCATCACGCGGAAGCAGGCGCGCCGCATTGCAGAAGGCAAGACGGAGAAAATGATTGTTACTCCGGAAATCGTTCGCGAATTTCTCGGCGTGCCGAAATTCCGCACCGAGCGCGAAATTGACGAACGCACGAAACAGCCCGGCGTTTCCGTCGGTCTTGTTTGGACTCCGGTGGGCGGGGACATCGTCTTCATCGAAGCGAGCCGGATGCGAGGTGGCAAGAGCTTTACGAAAACGGGACACCTTGGCGAAGTCATGCAGGAATCCATGACGGCAGCCTTGACCTGGGTCCGTTCCAACGCCGAGCGCTATGGCATTGATCCGAACTTCTTCCAAAAGCACGATATTCACATCCACGTTCCTTCAGGAGCGGTTCAGAAGGACGGCCCATCCGCCGGCGCGGCCATGGTCACCGCTTTGGTGAGTTTGCTCACCGGCCGACCGATCAAGAATCGCCTGGCGATGACGGGCGAGATGACACTCTCCGGCGTGGTTCTGCCTGTCGGTGGCATCAAGGAAAAAGTGCTTGGCGCGAAGCGCGCTGGCGTAAAGGAAGTTCTCCTTCCCGCAGATAACGAACCCAACGCGAAAGCGGACCTGCCGCAAGAACTTCTCGGCGATCTAAAAATCACTTATGTCCACACGCTGAACGAAGTGCTGGAGCACGCTCTTCAAAAGGAGAGCGTTGCTCCTCCGATCGTTCCTCAGGCAGCGCCAAAGCAGAAGGCTCCGACTACGCCCCGGGCAGTGCACTGAGAATTTGCATAAAAATGCTTTCTGAGGCCGGGACAAGCCCCCCGGCCTTTCTGGTTCGTTCTTCATTCAGACACAAAGTTCCACCAAAACGGCTTCGCGGCAGCTATTTGGCTAAACTAGCTTCATGCAACGCAAAGTCTTCTGGCTGGCATTCGCTGGACTCGGATTGATCGCCGACTTCACGCTTCCCTTTTGGTGGGCGCTCTTCGCGACGATTCCAGCAGCCATGGCCGCCTGGTGGATCGCCTATCGCTCCGGCTGGTTCTGAATTCCGCAAAAGCGCGAAGTTCACGTCTCCTGCTACCATGAATTTCAGCGATGCCGGGCTCAACTCCATTTGCACCTCCGAACGCCAACGAACTCGCCACGAAACTGACTCAGTCCCTCGTGCAAGAGCGCATTGTTCAGCGTTTTGTGGATTCCTATGTTGTGGAGAATAGCCGGCACGCGCTGCAAGTTCACGCGCCGCTTTATCGCGACCTGCTTACGCTCTTGCAGCGGGAAGCGCTCCTGGCCGCAACGGTCGCGCTAATCGCACGTGTAAATGCGGGGCCAGCCACGGCCAAGAAGCCCGCGCCGCTTACCCGCAAGGACGCGGCCCTATTTCGCAGGAAATTCTTGTTGGCTCTCACACGTGAAAAAAAGTGGAACGCAGGGGCGGCGCTCGATTTTCAGAGCGATCTTCAAATCTATGAGGATGTCCTATCCAAGAACTCCGCTGCGAAACGCAGCCGCAAGCCTTTCGAACTGGCGCATCATCCGTTTGTGGACCGGTGCGCCTTTGTTCTCGACTCTTCTTTCATGGAGAAAGCGCGGGTTGCGGCTACGCGGGCGCTGGTCGAGATTGAGGATTTGGCTGCTCACATTGTGGAGCGGTCGCAAGGCAATTCTACGGCAGCTAATGACGTAAAGAAGCACTGAGGTCGGACCTCAGCGTTCCAACAGATTCCCTCCGAAGATTGGCTTGCCCCCCCGCGAGACCTGAAATCCATAATATGCAAGCGCCAACACAACAAACAAGCCAATCACACCGCCTTCCGCATACCAGGCATTCAGCGGCGTCACTATGGGCAATGAATTCAGTAGTTGATCCGTAAAGAAGAGAGCCGCAAGGCAAACGAGCCCGTATCTCCACAGAACGAACATGAACAGCAAGAAGAACGGCGCGGTGAACAAGGAATCAATCAAAGGATTTGACGCGCCGAGACTGGGAATGCAGTACAGCAACGCAATGGCAACTGCCGCAACCCAATTCTTCCGAAAGATCAATCGAAGCACGAAGAAAACAAAGAAAATAAAGAGCGCATTCAAGAGCGAATTCGTGAGTTGAAAGATCACAGTCGCTAGCGAACCACGGATTCCCTCGAGCGTATACAAGCTGAATCCTGCAGGGCGCCCCACGGCTCTGCCCAAGAACATTTCGAGCGGGTATTGCATGTGCTTGGCGAGCGCTGAACAAGTTCCAATCAATACGCCGAGCAGAACGTCGCGGCCGACTACAGGATCGCGGAATTGTCCTTTTAGCATGCGCGTCCAGGACACAAGGCTGTTCGGCCAATGTTTGCGGGTAAATGGCTCAAGAGCGACGTAGAGAACTCGCACAAATTGCGAAAAGAAAAGCGACGTTCCAACCGCAAGAATAAACAAAATGTATTCTAATACCGAGGCGGTATGGTGTGCGAGCAACGCCCAATTAATCAGTCCGCCTAATAACAAGACCATGGATAGATGGCGTGCACCAACAAAATCACCCCGGCCCTGTGCGGTATTCTTACGTGCGACAAAAATTGAGGCCGCCACGATGCAGCCCAGAAGCGTCAGACCGAAAATTTGGCCGATCCGGCTCGGCCTGCGCCCGCTGGAATCTGCCATACGGTCAGCTTCCGTCCACGGCGCGATGAGATGGAAGTAGATCGGTTTGCCCCGAAAAGACGCGGCTTCCACCCGCAGCGGCACATCGCTTCGCCCAGGCCATTCGCCTTCCCACGCAACGCGTGAATCTCCCCAAGAAGGCGGATACCACTTGGGAGTAACCGTTTTTAGTTTTTTGAGGTCAAGGCCCGCCGCCGTGAACAATGGCTCCCAATTCGTGGAAGCTGCAGGGGCTGCGGGAACTTCAGTTGAGTCGATCTGTTGTGGTGTTGCCTCGAACGCGAGCAACCTTCCGCTCAGGGTGATCACGACCATGGTCATTCCGGAAACGCTGGGCGGCGGCGAAGTGAGTGCCACTCTCCCCCAAAGCAGATTGTCTTGCGGCTCAGCGGAAGAAAGCAGTTTTGGACTTTGCCGGTACCAAAAATCCATCACCGGCGGTTCGTCATCACGAAATATCCTCCAGCGGTCGGGCGAATTGTCGTGCGCAGTAGTGTAGTTGATGTAGTCGGAATTCAGCCGGAATCCACTAGCGGAATCGGCTGGTGCATCCTTGTAACCAAACTTTTGGATCATTTCGCGTGCGCGTGCCGTAAGAACTTCCGGCGAATCCGCAAAAGGGATCATACCCGCGATGGTCGTACGTTTCGCCACAAGGAAAAGCATCAGGGCAAGTGTGGCGACGACTCCAAGAAATGCGGCCAGAGCAATCTGTGGCTTCAATCCTTCGGTTTCGCCCGAGGCCGCGACCATCTCCGGAGAGGGAGTTTCCCCTGCAGCCAGAGCGGCAGCGAGTGGATCGCCTCCAGGCAAAGCAGCCGCGACTTGGAACACCGAAGTTGGGCGCTGAGCAGGGTCTTTATCGAGACAGCGAAGAATTACACGCTCGACGAGCGGATCCAGGTCCCGTACGAGGCTCGAAGGCATTGTGATTTCCACTTCGTTGCGAAGACGAATTAATTCTTGCAGCGTGGATGCTTCGAACGCACGTTTGCCGGTGAGGATTTCGTAGAGTACGAGTCCGAGCGAGTAGATGTCACTTTTGACCGTAACTTCGCTTCCGGCCAGTTGCTCCGGCGCCATGTAGGCTGGTGTACCGGCTCGAACCTCGGCACCCTGAATCGTCGCGGCGATACCGGCAAGGCCAAAATCGTTGATGCGGACTTTGCCCAACCCATCCAACATGATGTTGGCTGGCTTTAGATCGCGGTGAATGACTCCCTTGTCGTGCGCCGCGGCGAGGCCCGCGCAAATCTGTCGTGCCACTTCGATGGCCTTGTCTTGAGGAAGCCTTCCAATGCGGCGGATCAGCGAGGCGAGATCTTCGCCATCTACAAATTCCATTGTGAGAAACGTGGTGCCTTCCACTTCGCCGACATCGAACATGCGGCAAACGTTTGGATGGGAAACCTGTCGAGCAATGCGAACTTCGGAATGAAAGCGTTGCAGCGCGCTCGCATCTTGCGAAAGGCTTTGCGGCAGGAATTTGATAGCGACTGTTTGGCTGAGCTTGAGATCTTCTGCACGATAGACCTCGCCCATGCCGCCTCGACCGGCAAGGGCGACGATGCGATAGCGCCCTTCCAGGACAGTGCCGGGAGCGAAGCGTCCGCCGCCAATTGCGTCAGAACTGGAAGAAGAAACACCAGTGTGGGAAATTGGCTTTGCCGAGCGAATTTGACTCACGCCTGGCGTTTTGGGGGCGGGGACTTTTGGCACAAAGGTTTCGCCTTCCATTGCCGTCCCGCCGCCTGCCAAAGTCGCGCCAGGGTCGTGGCTCACACCAGAGCCACAAGCTGAGCAAAACTTCGCTGTTTCTGGTACCGCGGACCCGCACTGGGAGCAAAACATGGGAGCAGGGATTCTATCACCAGTTGCTTGACGAAGTGATTAGCGTGGCAGCGGTTCCAGCTGAACCGCGGTGCCATAGGCCAAAACTTCAGTAACCCCGTTCATTACTTCGGTTGCATCATAGCGGAACCCGACAACGCCGTTTGCGCCATGTGCGGCGGCATGCATCAGCAGCAATTCGTAAGCTTCTTCACGGGTTTTTTCGCAAAGGTCGGTCAGAATTGTAATGTTTCCGCCGACGATGGTTTGCAAGGCGGCCCCAAAATTTCCGATCACGCTTCGCGACCGCACGATAATGCCGCGCACAACTCCGTAATTCCGAACGATTCGGTAGCCAGGCAATTCCATCGCCGTGGTCACCATGGAAGAATCTACTCGTCCTGCCATTGTCCAATTCTCCTTTGCGTTGTTGGCAAAAGTGCCCGATTTGCAACGTTTACCGGTGCGATTCTACCTGTTACAAGGCCGGTGCGCGAGCGGTAGGGCTTTGTTATGCTCGCCTTGCGTGGAGATATTTTTCGACATTCTGGCGACTGTCCAGATTCTGCTGGGACTTTACCTTGTTGTGCAGGGTGTGCTCTGGCTCGCTTATGCGAAGCGGCGCATGTTAATGGACCCAGGTTTCTATTCGCCGCGAACGGCGGTCATCTGTCCTTGCCGCGGGCTGGAGCAAAATCTCGAACGAAATCTTGTGGCCCTTACCGAATTTGATCACCAGAACTTTGAACTATTTTTTGTGCTCGCATCGGAGTCGGATGCAGCAGCAAGCACGGTGCGGCGCGTCGCATCGCAGTCGCGCGTCAAAGCCAATGTGCTTTTTGCCGGCAAGCCCGAAGGCCGGGGCGAAAAAGTGAACAACCTGATACATGCCGTTACGCAAATACCGCCGGAGTTTGAGGTTTTTGTTTTTGTGGATTCCGATGGACGTCCGGGAAAATCGTGGCTGCGTCACATCGTTGCTCCACTGAATGATGCACGTTATGGTGCGGCAACGACGATGCGCTGGCTCATTCCCAACCACGCTAATTTCCCGACAATGCTTCTTACCGCTTGGAATGCGCCAATCGTGACCATGCTCGGTGAAAAATCAAATAATTTTTGCTGGGGCGGAGGGACCTCCATCCGCAGAACTGTTTTTGAGCAAAGTGGAATACTCGAGGAGTGGCAGCATTCCGTAAGCGACGATTACTCGATGACAAATGCGCTCGAGCGCACGGGCAAACCGATTCTCTTCCTTCCTGAATGCCTTACGGTTTCGTTTGTAGACACAAAATTGGACGGCCTGCTCGAATTCACCAACCGCCAGATTCTGATCACCAAGGTTTACGCACAGAAAATGTGGGGCATTGCCTTTGCGACTCATGCGCTGTTCTGCCTGACGCTCGTGCTTGGACTAATCCTGACTTTAGGCGATGTGTTTTCCGGACTGCCTTCGATGCACTTGGCCGGGCTGACTTTCTTACCGCTGCTGCTTGCCTCCATGCGAAGCGCGCTTCGCGTTGTGGCTGTTGCCGAGTTGCTTCCGGCATATCGGTCCCAAATCAACGGCCAGTCGTGGATTTACATCACGATTGGCGTCTTTATACCCTTTCTATACCTATGGAATTTTCTGAACTCGCTGATTTCGCGGCAGATTCGGTGGCGCGGTATTCGATATGAGCTAGTGTCCCAATACGAAACGCGCATCCTGACTCCCCTTTGATCCGTACGGCCTACCTGGCATTTTCGGAAAAATTTTCCCCGAGCGTGCAATTCCTACAATAACGTTATGACCCTGTGGAAAAACTTTGCACACAAGTGCCACTGTTTGAGCAGTTTGCGGGCCTAAGTTCTGGCAATTTGCGTGCACCACAGGTACTAGTTCGGTGGAACGTACACAGGCGTAACCTCCTTCTCGCGCCTATCGTTCCCGGGGAGCACGCTACGACTAAGCCCACGGTCGCAGCTTCAGTCAGAACATTGTCAGTTAAGCGACTCGCGAGCCGCACCCGCTCTGCCGCGTTTCGTTACATTCATTCGCAGGCTTCGTCCTTGCGTCGAGGCTGGATTGGGAGGATCCAAGGTGAAGATCGTCCGCAGAACGCAATCTTTATCTCAGCTCGTTGCACCGCATTCGTCCAAGCTCCACCAAACGTTTCTGTTTTGTGAAAAGCAGTCCGGTGCCACCCACTTTCAGGTGAACGCCGACAGTAACGGTAATTTGCCCCTGGAACAGGCCGCATGCCTTCTTGCTATGCACTGTATGGTTCGCGGCCAGAGTCCGGAAGACTACATGATCATGGTCGAGGCCGATAACAGCCATACCGACGGACTTTTCGAGAAAGCTCACAAGTTACTTGAAGCCGGCCAGGCTGTTAAGAGCGAAATCAAAGTGACGCGTCGTGAAGAAGAAGTGCTTCGCGGCATCCTTCGCGGTTTTGCCAACAAGGAGATCGCGAGCAATCTCAATCTCTCCGAGCGGACTGTAAAGTTCCATGTTTCTTCGCTGCTCTCCAAGTTCCGCGTTCGTGGCCGCATGGAGCTCGTCCGCGAAGCTTCACGGTTTGCGAACTGGGCGCCGCCAAAGTCTGTGGCTGTTCCTGCAGCACCGGCGCCGCGAGAATTGCGGCCGATGCCGGCTCGTACCCACCGCGTTGCAGCTCATCCGCAGGTATTTGCTGTAGGTAACACGAAGACAGTTGCGGGCGGAAAACTTCAAGTATCCATGTAAGCTCAGCTTCTCTCTTAGAAAGCGAAAGCCCGGAAGAATTCTTCCGGGCTTTCGCTTTACAATCCATTTGGTGCGAGTTATCTCGCAGAAGCGTAGAGTTCGGCAGCCTTATCCCAGTTCACGACGTTCCACCACGCCTTGATGTAATCAGCCCGGACGTTCTGATACTTCAAGTAATACGCATGTTCCCAAACGTCCAGTCCAAGCACGGCCTTGCCACCAAGCAGATATGGCGTATCCTGGTTCGGCGTCGAATCAATCACCAGCTTGCCGTCCTTCACAAGTAGCCAGGCCCAGCCGGAACCAAATCGTCCGAGACCTGCCGCCGCAAACTTTTCCTGGAACCCAGCAAACGATCCAAATGCGGATGTGATTGCTGCTCCCAGGTCGCCCTTCGGTTCACCGCCTCCGCCCTTTTTCATGAGAGTCCAGAAAAGGGAGTGATTCCAGTGTCCGCCCCCGTTGTTCCGCACTGCATTGCGGATATTTTCCGGGATGGCATCCAAACCTTTGAGTAAATCGTCCAGAGACTTGGCCTGCAAATCCGCGTGCCCCTCGAGGGCTTTGTTCAGGTTGGTAACGTACGCGCCGTGGTGTTTATCGTGATGGATCTCCATCGTTCGTGCGTCAATGTAGGGTTCAAGTGCGTCATTGGAATACGGCAAAGGGGGCACTGTAAAAGCCACTGGTTTCTCCTCCGAATTTGAGTTTAATGAATTTAACGAATTTGAAAAGTTTGACGACTTTGGTTTCTCTAGCGTGTCAGTCCGCAAGGCGCCAGGAGCAAATCTTGCCGCTCCCAATAAGCCAGCGCCAAACACGCTCCCGTTCACAACAAACTTCCTGCGTTTCATGAAAGGCTCCCGACGGGCGCAGGCTCTTAGCTGGGTCGCGATGAGTATACCGCCGTACCCGGAATCGGCTCAACCCGGCCGACTGCAGCCCCTACCTGCCCGCCATATGCGACGTGGCTCCGTTCATTTAATGCGCGAAAGAGCCCACTGGGCAGAGTCGGATATGACCTTATCTTCGCTTTGTGCGAATTTCTCGAGAATTGCGCGCACATTTTCCCATTCCGAGGAGTGCCGCTTAATCTCGGAATTGCCCATCGCAATCATTGTATTTCGAATGATTCCCCGCCATTTCGCGCGTTTCATGGCGCTTCCTCGAAACAGTTCACGATATTCCTCTTCGCTCAGACCAGCAAGCCATTCCAGTCGGGGACGAAATAGTGATTCCTTCGAGTCGGTGGAGGTTCTGGGTTGAAACTCGAGCTGCTCTGTTCGCGGCGATTTTCTATTCCACGGGCAGACGTCCTGGCAAATGTCGCAGCCAAAAACGTGATTTCCGATCGGTTCGCGAAATTCTGCCGGTATCTGCCCGCGCAACTCGATGGTCAAATACGCAATGCACCGTCGCGCATCCATCACGTACGGCTCAACCAGTGCATCCGTCGGGCACGCATCAATGCAACGCGTACAACTTCCGCAAAGGTCAAGCGGCTGTGATTCTTGGCTGGCGATAGTTGGAGTCAATTCGAGGTCGGTGAGAATCGTCCCTAGAAATAGCCAGGAACCTTTTTGCTGATTCAATAGCAGCGTGTTCTTGCCGATCCAGCCGAGTCCTGCGTATTTCGCCAAAATTCGCTCTTGGATGGGACCTGTATCTGCCGATGCGCGCGCTTTAAAGGACTCCCCGAATCTCTCACGCATTTTCGCGACTAGTGCATTGAGTTTGGTCCAGAGAACTTCGTGATAGTCGTCTCCCCACGCATAACGAGAAATCCACCCGCGCGGTGAGTCCCCCGATGCTGAATCAGCAACTTCGGTGGAGTAGGGACCCGGCGAATTGTAGTTGATGGCGCAGACAATCACGCTCCGCACACCGTTCATCGCCTTTTGAAGGTCGGTTCGCCGCTCATCATGGAGATATTGCATTTCGCCCGCATAGCCACGCGCGAGCCAATCATTCATTTTCTGGAGTTCCGGAAACTCGGATGCACGCGCAACGCCGCACAAATCGAATCCAATCGCTTGCGCCGTTTCGGCAATCCAAGCGGTATCTCCAGCCGATTTGTTCTGTGCCGTCATTGCTCAGCTTTGATAACTACAATTTTCCCTCTTCCAAAATAAAAAAGCCCCTCGATTTCTCGAGGGGCCCGGTAAAATTCCACGTTCATCCCAGAGGAGTCACATTCTCAGCTTGCAAGCCTTTCGGGCCTTGCTTCACTTCGAATTCGACATTCTGTCCTTCGTTCAAAGTCTTGTATCCGTCGCTTTGGATCGCGGAGAAGTGGACAAAAACATCTTCTCCCGATTGGCGCTGGATAAAACCATAACCCTTCGATGCGTTAAACCACTTCACAACACCTTGCTCTTTGCTCAACTTCGGTACTCCTCTGCCGTGGATTTAGCGTCGTGCTGGGTCTGACGCCAGCCACCGGGAGACCGCAAATGCAGCTCGAAGAGTCGGCATAGACCTGAATGCTTGCAACGCGGGCGTATGCTGGCACAAATCTCGTTTGGAGTCCAGAAGGATGCTATTGAAGAAACAAAACTCAGAAGCTACCGACCGCCGTTCCTTCGTCTGAGTAAACTTCAAAGACAGTGAACAATTTTGTGATCTGCAGAAGGTCGTGAACCTTTTTGGTCAGATGAAGGAGCTTCAATTCGCCATTCTTGCTGCGAACGGCGGTGTAGGCGCTGACGAGTTCGCCGATCCCGGAACTGTCAATGTAATCCACGTCGGCAAGATTCAGAATTATGTTTGCGTTGCCTTCCTCGAGCAGCTGGCGGATCGTCTTGCGCAGCATTGCGCTGCCGTCGCCAAGCGTGATGCGGCCGCTTGCATCCACAATCATGATTGCGCCCGAATTTCTTGGTGTCAGGTGTAGGGCCATTTTCTAGGCTTCCTTGTGCGAGCCATGGTTTCCGTTGGTTTGTGGTGCACCGGGGGAAGGCAAGCGCTTTGACATGACAATTTCCGCACCGCCTGTGCTTGCCGGAACAACATCAAATTCATCCATGAAGGCTCGCATCAAAAAGATTCCGCGGCCTGAGGTGCTGAGCAGGTTTTCTTCCGCGAGGGGATCGGGAACGTCGGAGAGCTTGAAGCCGGTGCCTTCATCAGCGACGTGGATGACCATTTTTTCCGGAGTGAGATCCACAGCAAGGTGAATCTTCTTATCTGGCTTTTCCTTATTACCGTAATGGAAAGCGTTGATGACGCCCTCGCGCACGCTCATGCCGATGCGATAACACTCGTCTTCGCCAAAGCCAGCGGCTTCGGCGAGACGCAGACACATTTCTTCGGCCAGGTTTACGCTTTCGACCTGAGTTTCGAGCGTGACTTCCAAATGCTTGGTTTCTGGGGCCATTCGCCTCGTCACCAGCAAAAAAGCCTGTTTTTTGCAGCGATTATGGGTAACACAGCGCAAGCGCCCGCGTCAATGGCGCGTGAGGAGCGCGCGGAACGAGACTGCTAGTACGTTCAAGCCCAGTAGGAGCGATCGAGGGTGCGGTACTGGATGGCTTCGGAGAGGTGCTTGGGCTCGATGGAGGCAGAGGCGTCGAGGTCGGCGATGGTTCGGGCGACCTTGAGGATACGGTCGTGGGCGCGGGCGGAAAGGCCGAGGCGGGTGATGGCGTTTTCCAGAAGTTTTTCGCCTTCGGCGGAGATGGCGCAATGTTTGCGAATCAGTCTGGGCGGCATTTGTGCGTTGGCGTAAGTTTTCTTTTCGCCCGAAAAGCGCTCGGACTGGCGACGGCGCGCGACGATGACGCGTCCGCGAACTGCGGCGGAATCTTCGCTGGAAGATGGCGCGCGGAGCTCCTTGTACTTCACTGCAGGGACTTCAATGTGAATATCAATGCGGTCGAGAAGCGGGCCGGAAATTTTGGAAACGTAACGCTGAATCATGGGTGGAGTGCAGTGGCATTCGCGGGTGGGATCGCCGAAATAGCCGCATGGGCAAGGGTTCATGGCGGCGGCAAGCATGAAGCGTGAAGGAAACGTGATGCTGGTGGCGGCGCGGGAGATGGTGACGGAGCCATCTTCGAGCGGCTGGCGCATGACTTCAAGAACGTTGCGCTGAAATTCGGGGAGTTCATCGAGAAAGAGAACACCATTGTGGCCCAGAGAGACTTCGCCCGGACGTGGAACGGCTCCGCCGCCGATGAGGCCAGCGTCGCTGATGGTGTGATGGGGGGCACGAAAGGGGCGCGTGCCAACGAGGCCGCGTGAATCATCGAGCGTGCCGGCAACAGAATGGATGCGCGTCGTTTCTATGGCCTCGTCGAGGGTCATTGGGGGAAGAATCGTGGGGATTCGCTTGGCCAGCATTGTTTTGCCAGCGCCGGGCGGGCCGATAAAGAGAATGTTATGGCCACCAGCGCATGCAACTTCCAGAGCGCGCTTGGCGGATTGCTGGCCGTGAACTTCGCGCAGATCGACGAGATACTGCGCTGCTTCGCTCAGCATGAGCTGCGCATCGACTTTGGTGGGAGTAAAGGTTTCAGGGGCGTTGACGAGGTCCACGGTTTGCGGGAGCGATTTGACGGCGTAGACGTTGACGCCGTCCACGACGGCCGCTTCACGCGCGTTGGCTTCAGGGACGGCTAGCGAGTTCAAGCCGCTTTCGCGGGCGGCCAAAGCAGCGGAAAGGGCTCCCCGGACGGGACGCACACTTCCATCGAGAGAAAGTTCGCCGAGAAACATCATCTTATTGGTGGGTTTGCCGAAGAATTGGCCCATACAGCCGGCAAGTCCTAGAGCCATAGGCAGGTCGAAGGCAGACCCTTCTTTTTTTACATCAGCGGGAGCGAGATTGACGGTGACGCCCTGGCCATAAGGAAATTCAAATCCGCAGTTACGCAGAGCGGATTTAATTCGTTCGCGGCTCTCTTTTACTGCATTGTCGGGAAGTCCAACCACGTTGAAATCGTTCATTCGAGCGGAACCTACATCCACCTCGACTTCCACAAGGTAGGCATCAATTCCGAAGACGGCTGCACTGAGCGTTTTGAAGAGCATGGTGGTGGAAGGCTTTCTTTATGCCGCGCAAGGATAAATCAAAACGCGGTTTATACCAAAGGGTAACTTTCCCCGAACATACCGTATGCTATGCCGCCATTTATCAGTTCAAGAAGCCAAGCGATGAAATCACGCCGTGTTATGGCGCTCCTATGCGCAGCCTTCATGAGTCTGTCGAGTGCCAGATTTGCCCGCGCCTTTAGGTTTGTGGGATTCAGCGCTTCGGCAAGCCCTAACACAACCGCCGAATGATTCTGACCTGCATGCCAATCTCGGTCTGGCTCTTCAGAAAACCGGCCATGCGGCGGAGGCGCAAAAAGAACTTGCCCAGGCAGAAAAGCTGCGTGGGCAACAAAAGCAATAGGCTACGGTTTAAGAACAGAAAGATCGCGTTCCCTTTACACCTCACTATTCGCAACGTATATTCAGACTATTCGGTGCAGGTACGATTTTGCGTGAGGTCACTATGATTGGTTGGGTCATTCTTGGGCTAATCATCCTGGTCATCGTTGTGGTGATCGGGATGTACAACGGCTTGGTTCGCCTGAAGGTACAAGCAGACAATGCGTGGGCCGATATTGATGTGCAGTTGAAGCGGCGCTATGACCTGATTCCAAATTTGGTGGAAACGGTTAAAGGTTACGCTGGACATGAAAAAGGGACATTAGAAGCTGTTATCAACGCACGGAATCGGGCAATGACGGCGACTTCCCCGGGCGACAAAGCGGCCGCAGAAAATATGCTGTCCGGAACACTGAAGAGCTTGTTCGCGCTCTCCGAGGCGTATCCACAGTTGCGTGCCATTGAGAGCTTTACTTCCTTGCAGAATTCACTTAGCCAGATCGAAGATACGGTGCAGAACGCGCGGCGATACTACAACGCGGTGGTACGCGATTTGAATACCAAGATCCAACAGTTTCCTACCAACATTTTTGCGGGAATGCTGGGCTTCAAGACGCGCGAGTTCTTCGAAGTGAGCGCGACGGCAGAGCGCGAGGCTCCGAAAGTCAGTTTCAACAATCCGGCAACTCCCGCTTGAAACTCTCACGAATGACGAAATTCGACGCAATCAGGCGGATTCCTGGCTTACCAGGCATCCGCTTTTTTCTCTTTCTTCTCGCGGTTTTTGTTCTTGATCCAACGCTAGCTTCCGCCCGCGAATTGCATGTCGACAATTTTGATTCGCAAGTGACCGTTCTTGCCGACGGAAGCGTGGATGTGACGGAAACGATCACGTTCCGGTTCACGGGAACCTGGCGCGGAATTTACCGGGAAATACCGGTCGAATACAACACGCCACAGGGAATGAACTATTCGCTGTTCCTGACTGTAAAGAGCGTGACGATGGATGGCGCGGACCTAAAATATGAATCGAGCCGCGACCGCCACTATCGTAAGTTGAAGATTTATGTTCCGGGCGCGCAAGACACCACGAAGACGATCGTAATCGAATACACCGTATCCGATGCGCTGCGATTCTTTGAAGATCACGATGAATTCTACTGGAATGTGACGGGAGATGAATGGGACGTCCCCATTGCGAAGGCGAGTGCGAACATCACGCTGCCGGTGGGCGCGAGCGGCATTCGCACAAATGTTTTCACTGGATCCTACCGCTCAACGGCTAAACAAGCTGAGGCGGAAATCGTCGGCAATGGCGTGGAATTCCATACGACTGCGCCGCTTGGCTATCACGAGGGAATGACCATCGCGGTTGCATTTGACAAGGGATTGGTGCACGAACCGACGGCGGCCGACAAGACGATACTTTTTCTGCGCAGTAATTGGCCGCTGTTTCTGCCGATCGGGGCCTTCGGCCTTATGTTCTGGATGTGGTGGACGCGCGGACGAGATCCGCGTTTGCGGCCGATCGCAGCGCAATACAATCCTCCGGATGAGCTATCTCCAAGTGAGGTGGGTACGCTGATCGATAATTCTGTGGACATGAGGGACATTACAGCAGCGATCGTGGATCTGGCGGTGCGAGGATACATCACGATCGAAGAAAAAGATAAGAGCAGCATGATGGGACTAGTCCATAACAAGGACTATGTTTTCCATTTGAAGAAGTCCGCGAGCGAGTGGAGCGATTTGAAATCGCATGAGCAGGAGCTATTGCAAGGATTGTTTGCGTCCGGGACCGAAGCCGGGCAAATTGCGACGCTGGACGAACTGCATAATCGTTTTTACACGCACATTCCCACCATCAAGAACTACGTATTTGATTCATTGGTTACTCGCGGCTACTACAAGCGGCGGCCCGACAGCGTTCGGAGCGCATATGTAGCGGGCGGACTTATTTTCGGCTTCCTGATTGTGTGGGGCGGGCTGTGGGTGGCCAAAATGATGGGCATGGCGCCTGCGCCGTTTCTGATGGCCGGAATCCTGACAGGAGGAGTGATCTGCATCTTCGGCTGGTTCATGCCAGCGCGAACGATTGCAGGCACACGAGCGCTGGAAGGAGTGCTGGGGTTTGAGGATTTTCTGGCGCATGTGGAATCGGATCGTTTCAATCGAATGGTAAAGACGCCGGAAATGTTTGAGAAATTCCTGCCGTTCGCGATGGCGCTTGGCGTCGAGAAAAACTGGAGTAAAGCGTTTCAAAATATCTACACGCAGCCGCCTTCGTGGTATCAGGGCGGTGGCTATGGGCCCAATTTTTATCCGTCCATGTTTGTGAACAATTTGAATACGCTTTCTTCTCAAGCGGGCAGCGTGATGGCATCCGCTCCGAGAAGCTCTGGAGGCTCAGGATTTAGTGGAGGCGGGGGTGGCGGAGGATTTTCCGGCGGCGGATTTGGTGGCGGGGGCGGAGGCGGGTTTTAGGTCGCGTCACGAACTGCCATGGACTATTCGCTCGAATTAACGCCATAACGTTCCAAAATATCTTCAAGAGTAACGATACCCTCTAAATCCCTTACATTCGCACGACTGACGACCGGAAGAGCGTCGAGATGGGCAGCACCCATGCGATCAAGTGCGGTGGAAAGAGTGTGATCCGGGTGTAAGTGAGGAAAATCGGCGTTGGCCAGTAACTGTCCGACTAGTTTTTCTTTTGCTGGGGGGGAATGCAAATCGCTGCGTTTTATCATTCCCAGAAAACCCCGGTCGTCCACTACGGGCCAGGATCGTTGCCCGCATGTTTGCACTCTCCCAAGTGCATCAGAAATTTTCCACTCGGCTCTCAGAATGAGTTTCGGCTCGCGCATGGCGTAGCGAACCTGTCGCGCGCCCTCTTGTAATTTTGCTTCCTTGGTTGGAAGGTGAATACCGTCCTGGTGAGCCAGAATTTCGTAGATTTGCTGTTTCTGAAACCGTGAAGCGACAAAATAGCTGACAAGATTGGCGATCATGAGCGGGACGATGACGGCGTAGTCTCGAGTGATCTCAAAAATCATAACGACGCTCGTCATCGGCGCTCGAATGATCCCGGCAAATGCTGTACCCATGCCGACGAGTGCATAAGCGCCTTGCGAGGCCACGTGGGAAGGAAAATAGTAGTGCGCAAGATTTCCGATGGCGCCGCCGAGCATCGCTCCCATGAAAAGGCTGGGGCCAAAGATGCCGCCGGCGTTTCCAGAGGCGTAGCTGATGACAACAGAGATCAACTTCAGCACAAGAAGCAGTGCCATAAGGCGTACCGCCATGCTGCCATTGAGCGCGTCGCCTACGTGTTTGTAGCCGACACCAAGAATCTGCGGGATGAACCAACCCATGATGCCAACGGTGATTCCGCCGGCGATGGGCAGGAACCAGCCTAATTTCTTAGGAAAGCGAAGGAAGAACTTTCGAGCGTGTGTAAGGCTGATTGTGAATAGGGCGGACATGAGTCCGCCAACAAGTCCGAGAATTGCATAGATGCCAAATTCGACGGGATGAACGAGTTGGTAGGATGGAACCTGAAAAAGCGGATCGTTGCCGAGGAACAAACGGAGCACGACCCAAGACGTTGCGGATGCGAGAACAACCGAACCAAGAACGGGAGCGTGCAAATCACCGACAATTTCTTCCAAAGTAAAAAGAACGGCTGCGAGAGGCGTATTGAACGCGGCAGCAATGGCGGCGGCCGCACCGACAGGAACAAGGGCTTTGACTTTTTCGTCGCGCAAACCAAGGCGGCGGCCAAGAAAGGATGCAATCCCGGCTCCAACCTGCACGGCTGGGCCTTCCCGGCCAAGAGGAATGCCGCTTGCGACTGTCGCCGAGGTGCAAAAGAACTTCCCGAGAACCGTCTTGAGCGAAATGTAACCTTCCCGCGCGAAGAGGGCCGCCTTTGTTTGCGGGACGCCGCTGCCCCGAGCTTCCGGGAAGTATTTGTATAGGAGATAGCCCATTCCGAGCGATCCGGCGACGGGAACGAGAAGTCTCCGCCAAGCTGCCCCATCGGCGGGATAGAGCTTTGCGCCGAAACGCTCGGTGACGACGATGAATATAACGACGGCTATTCCAACCAGAGCGCCGATTAGCAAGGTAAGGATCAGGAATACCTGCTCTTCGCGGTTACGAACAAATTCGGTCCACTGGTTAGAGGCGACGCTGCTGACTTTGATCGATTGGTTTGGGTCGTTCAAGGAATTATTCTGGCTCGCAAGTTGCTGACTAAGCACTATCGACTGGATTTGCCATTTCTTTGGTTTTTCTTCAAGAGAGCCTGAATTGCGCCGACTAGTGCAGAGCCGCTGGCGCGCAGCTCGGTAATTCGAGCTTTAACAACTACAGCCAATGCCTTTTCGCCACGAGGAAGAAGAAGGACTCTTACTTGGCGACGGTCTTCTTTTTCGCGTAGGCGCTTCACGAAGCCACGTCTTTCGAGCCGATCGATTAATTCGACAGCGCTGTGATGCCTGATGGCGAGCCGCTCCGCCAGTGTGCCGACGGTGGCCAGTTCGCCTTCGTCTAGCCCCCGAATTGCGAGAAGCATTTGGTACTGCTGTGGCTCGAGCCCTTCGGAGAGAGCAGTCTCATCGCCTTCGCGAAGAAACATGCGAATACGGTGGCGCAATTCCGCAAGGGCACGATACTCGGCAGCAGTTACTCTCTCGGGCATGGGATTATTCTATCGTAGAACGATATATTTTTCACGGTGGAGAGGCAACGGTTGCCTATAGGGGCTTGCGAAAGGCTTTTTGTGTTTTGTAGTGAAGGTAGCCCCGGCGTTCGTAAAAGGCATGGGCACGGTCACGGATGACGTTGGACCGGACGGACATGCCCGTGCAGGATTTAGAGCGGGCCCATGCTTCGGCGGCTTCCAGAAGCTGTGCGCCTGCGCCGGAACTACGGTGACCATCCGCGACGATTAGCCCATTCACTTCGGCGCGCCGAGCCACTTCAAGCAGTGGAGTGATACTGACGTGAATCCAGCCGATTACTTCCCTTTCCCGTTCGGCAACAAAAACAGCGTGCCGGGCGGGAGGGTTGATTTCAGCGAAACGCTGCTTCATCTCTTTTTCAGAAGTGGGATAACCCAATTCGCCGCTCAGTTCGGCGAGTCGTGGCACATCTGATTTTTTTGCGCGACGAATCTTCATGGATTGTATAGGGCGCATTGACTTTATGATTTTTTCCGCTGCAGGCGAGTTTGGACGGCCACGCTTTTCAATTCTCGCAGAGCGTCGGCGGCAATCCAACGAGCTGCGCGAAAATCAAGTCTCCTCATTTTCTCTGCTGCCTGGATGGCGGCGCGGTTCAAAGCCAGGTTCCGCTTGCCGATATTGCGCAGTGCCCAGTTAACGGCTTTTCTTACAAAATTGCGGTCGTCGCGGGCTTCGCGGAGGAGAATGGGAAACATCTTCTTAAACTGCGCATTAGCGGCATTTTTGTCGCGATAGGCGAGATACGCAATCAGCGCAAAGCCGGCACGCTTTTGAAATTCATCCGCGCGTTTAGTCCATTCAATGGCGCGACCCCATGCGGGCGCCGCGAAAACGAAGAGATGACAACAGGTGCCGTCGCAAGTGTCCCAGTTGTCGAAGTCCTTGACCCAACGATTCATCTGCTTCGCTGTGACTTTTGCAGGAACGTCAATCATTCCGGCCAGAATTTTGGCGTCGTGCACACCGCTGTCCCACAATTGCAAAGCGAGTTCATGGTTTTTGCCAATCCGCTTGGCGAGTTCGTCCATCTTGGGCTTGGCGACTCCACAGACGTTCTTTGCCGTGATTCCGAAGCGGGCCATGCCTTCGACGTTTCTTTTTGTGCCAAGCCGACGCAGTTCCGCAAGAATCGCCTTGCAGGTCCACGCGACGTGCAACTGCTCAGAACGTTTTGTCGGAGTCGAGGAGGATCGTGACCGGACCTTCATTAACGAGCTCCACAGACATCATCGCTTGAAAGATGCCCGTAGCTACAGTTATGCCCAATCGGCGTAGCGCTTCGCAATAGTCTTCGTAGAGTTTCCTGGCGGTGTCAGGCGAGGCCGCGGAGATGAAACTGGGGCGGCGCTGGCCGCGCGCGTCACCATAGAGAGTGAATTGAGAAACTACAAGGGCTGCGCCATTAACATCGAGGAGAGAGAGATTCATTTTCTGTTGAGTGTCTTCGAAGATGCGGAGATTGGCGGTTTTTTCCGCAAGTGAAGAGGCAACAGCGCTGGTGTCTTCCTTGCCGACGCCGAGCAGGATCAGTAGTCCTGTACCAATTTCGCCAGTGATACTGCCACCCACTGTAACCCGCGCGCGGCTAACTCGTTGCAGAACTGCTCGCATTCGAGGATTCTACATTCCGTCCTTATGAATCGCACTTGCGGGTTTGCGAGGAAGCAAGTCGGGAAGCTGCGCGACATTGTAAGCAAAAACCGCGAGAACTTGGGCGCCTTCCGCGAGGTCATCCCAACGGATTCGTTCTATTGTGTCCGCCTGCGAATGATGCGTGCGTTCATAGTCAACCGGATCCTGGACGCACCAGAAACCCGGGACGCCTTCGGCGTCAAATGGAACGTGATCCGTGCCGCCCATTTCACGAAGGGTCGGTTCAGAAAGACCGATTTCGCGATTGCGCGCGAGCGGATTGAGGACATAGGAAAGCTCTTCACGCGCCTGGTAGTTCCCCATCAAGCCGATCGTGAGGACTTTTCCTGTGCCCGTATCGTGGACAAGGACAGCGGAGATTTTGCTGAGTTCATCTTTGTGTTTCTTGACGTACTCGCGTGAACCGTTGAGTCCCTGCTCTTCGCCGGTGAAAAGGACAAAGCGAATGGTGCGTTTCGGCTTTACGCCAGATTTGATGAGAGCGCGGGCTGCGGCGATGACCGCAGTTGAGCCTGTGCCGTTGTCGGTGGCGCCGGTGCCAAGATCCCAGGAATCAAGATGCGCGCCGATGATGACGACTTCATCCGGTTTCTCAGAGCCAGGAATCTCGGCGACGGTGTTATAGACTTCGACTTCTCCTTTACTGAATGTGCCTTCAATGTTGATTTCCACTTCGACGGCTCCTGCGTCCAAAAGACGCCAAAGCTGACGATAGCTTTCTCCCGTAGCGATTGCGGCGGGAAAGGCACCGGCTTTGTATTCGCGGGAAAGAGTCGTCATGTTCTCAAGGCCATAGAGCTTGTCGGAAGCCAAAATCACAGCTGCAGGCTTTTCGTCCGCCAGGAATTTGAGTTGCGCGACCATATTGCGACGATAAGCGCGGTACTCGAAATTTTTGTCGTCTTTCGGACGTGCGACAGGGATGATGTCTTCGTGCCAAGGAGTGATAAGTGGATTTTTGGGCGGCTCCATGTCACGCGGACGTCCGACAAGAACGATGGCACCGTTGAGCTTGCCTTTGTACTGCTGGAGTTCGTCGGCGTTATTGACGACGAGGCCGACAACTTTACCGCGGAGCTTTCCCCTGGTACTGGGCGACCAACCCATAGCGGCAAGATTTAGTTCGTGGAGTGACGGAGAAACAGTCCTTCCGGAGGCGCCGGTGCCGGAACTCCGAGTCCAGCTGGACGAAATTTTCCACGGCTCTTGATGGACGTTGGAGAGACCAAGCGCCTTGAATTGCTCGGCTGCCCATTCATTGGCTTGTTTGAGCTGAGCCGATCCGGTGAGTCGCGGTCCGATTTTGTCAGTGAGATTGGTCAGGTCGGCCTGCAATTGAGACTTGTCGGCTTTCACCTGCTCGATGATTTTCTTGTCGGCGTCAGAGATCAAATCCGGAATTGCCGCTGCGGCTTTGCGCGCTTCCGCATCGGGTTGATACGGAAGCGGACGACGTGGGAGCAGGTCCGGGAGTTGCGCAGTGTTGTAGGCCCACGCAGCAAGAACCATCGCGCCTTGATTCAGATCGTCCTTCCAAACCTTGTCGAACGTGTCGGACTGGCTGTGGTGCGTTTTTGTGTATTCGGCTCCATCTTGTATACAGAAAAAACCGGGAACGCCGGCGTCATCAAAGGAAGCATGATCCGTGCCGAAGGCGCGAACAATGGACGGCTCCAACAATTTGAGCTCGCCGAGAGGAGCCAGCACCTGATCCACAATCTTGCGCGCTTGATAATTGTCATGGAGGCCGAGAGTGAGAACTCTTCCAGTACCTGTGTCATGGACGAGTACCGCTGAAATCTTGTCGAGCTCGTCTTTGTGGGATTCGACATATCTCTTCGAACCGACAAGACCTTCCTCTTCTCCGCTAAATAGAACAAAGCGAATTGTGCGCTTAGGCTTCAGATTGAGTTTGGCGAGAGCACGGGCCGCTTCCAGAACAGCGGCACTGCCAGTGCCATTGTCGGTTGAACCTGTGCCGAGGTCCCACGAATCGAGGTGCGCCCCAAGGATGACGACTTCGTCGGGCTTTTCCGTACCCTTAATTTCGGCAACCGTGTTGTAAACGTCGAATGGGCCATCGGCAATTCTATTGGTCATTTCAATCTCGACCTCGACGGGCCCATGCTGGAGTAGGCGCCAAATCAAGCGATAGCCTTCGCCAGTGACGAATGCGATTGGAATCGGGCCGATATCGAACTTTTCTCCACCGACTCCGGTCATGTTGAGCAGGGCATGTTGTTTGTTCGAATCGCGCAGAACTGCTGCAACGCCCTCCTGTTTGAAGAACTCATTGCGTTCGCGTGCGGCGGCAGCAAAACCGGCGTTGGGTGCGGCCGGGATGGGATCGCCCTTACGTGGCAATGGAGCCTGCATGGGACGGGAAGGATCCTCGTATGGTTCATCTTTTTGTGGAGGAGAAAGCGATTCCGGCTTGGTGAGGATGACAATTGCGCCTTTGAGCTTCCCGCGAAACTTCTCGAAGTCATCTTTCTTTTGCGCGTCGAAGTAGACGACAGGGCCATGAACGGGACCATTTGTGCCGGGAGCCCATCCTGCCGAAGCGATAGTAAGCGGATGCTCGGTAGGCGCGATGATGCGAGCTTTTGCGGTGCCGCGAGTCCAGGAGTGAGCAATTTTCCAGGACTCCAGGTGTACGTTTGTCAGGCCGTATTTGCGGAAGGTGTCCGCTGTCCAATCGTTAGCAGCCTTAAGTTGGGGGGAGCCGGTCAGGCGCGGACCAATATTGTCCGAAATGTATTCGAGATTCTGGGTGGCTTCGCTGTGGTCGCGAATTTCAGAGATGATTTGAGAATCGGCGGCGGCGTAAGGAGGTAAGTCATCCGGCACGGAGAACGCCAGCCCCTTGACGACAGCTAGCAGTAATAAGACGGCAGACAACACGAGCACTCGCTTTGCGTTCATTCGCATCCCTCTAAATTGCGCTTTTATGAAGAAATGATAGTGCAACCATCAGGCCCTGGATAACCAAATCTGCTGTCATTGAGACGCGGCCCTGCGCTTGTGAGTTACACGCCTACGGTGTCTTGCAGCAGGCCTTGGCAGGCGCGGTGGGCGCTGGCAGTTGGGACAAAAATAGCTGCTGCGGCCAGCAACAATTGCGCGCCGAATCAGCGTTTTGCAGCGATAACAGGGCTCCGCTTCGCGGCCATAAGCGCGATGGTGGCGCTGATATTCACCCGGCTCGCCTTCCGCGTCAAGAAAATCGCTTATGGAGGAGCCACGCAAAGCGATCGCTTCCCGGAGAATTTGCTGCAGCGATTTGTGAAGTTTTTTTGCTTCCTGTGAAGACAGATTAGCCGCGACGCGCTTCGGATGAATTCGCGCGCGCCAGAGACTTTCGTCGGCGTAAATATTGCCGACACCACGAAGCGCGCTTTGGTCAAGCAGCAGAGCTTTTATGCGGGATTTGCGGGATTTGAGCAACGCAAAGAATTCAAACTCAGTAATCTCGAGAGGATCGGCCCCGAACCGACCGAGTTCGGCGGGCAATTGCTCTGCGGCAAAATAGGCCATGCGGCCGAAACGCCGGGCATCCGTGTACCGAAGTTCGCGACCATTGTCGAGCAGGAAACGGACGTGAGTGTGCTTGGAAGACGGTTCGGCGGCGGGATGCGGCGAAAGATGCCCGGTCATGCCGAGATGGACGAGAAGCGAATCCCCTGCGGCTGAATCAACTCCCGTGCGCAACCGCAGCAGCATGAATTTGCCGAAGCGCTCCACCCGCTCAATCGCGCGGCCCGGAAGAAACTGTTCCAGCGCAGCTGGATCGTCAATGAAATCGGTCTTACCAAGAGTAACAGCCACGATGCGGCGGCCTGCGACGGTCTGCTGCAACCCACGAGCAAGGGTTTCGACTTCAGGAAGTTCAGGCATAAAAATAAACGCAAAAGATTAACACGGATGCAGGATTCCAACGAGTTGGAGCGGAACTACAGCTTGGAGCTGGACGTATCAGTTAGCAACATTACGTTCGCGTCGTTTACGAAGCGAGAGACTCCAAGCAGTTTGCCATCATGAGACCAGCGAAAATCCAGAATGTGCATGGTCTTGAAATCAGTGAGCCGGTGAGGAGTACTACCGTCCAGAGGGACGATCCAGATATTGTCGACGCCCCGTTCTTCCACGGAGAGAGCCAGCGCTTTGTCATCTGGAGTGAAATGGATGCCGCAGTTTTGTACTGGGCCCGGACTATTGAATACGGGATTTAGCGAGGGAGCCACGTTGAGGAAACGCGGAGGACGCGTTGGATCGCTCAGGTTCACAAGCATGATTCGATTTGCAGATTTGCCCTGATCGGTCTTTGCGCGACTGACGAAGACTGCGAGTTCATTTCCGTCGCGGGATACTGCCATGCTCTCCAACAATACTTTAGCGCGACATAGCGATGGAGTCTGGAGTCTTCTGCCTTATAGACCACACCCATCCCGCCGCCGCAAAGCTTTTCCAGAATCTGGTAGTGAGAGATGGTTTGGCCAATCACGCGGCTGGTTGCTCCGGGAAATATGGTAGGGGCGCGGCAAAGGTCAAGTCAACGAATGGATTGATTCTGCCGTTGAACACTGTGCTGCCCCGAGAAATAGAACCACTCAAGGTTTCTGGTGGTAATTCGGATATGGCGGGTGATCCGGAATCACAACAGGATTCTTTTTCAAATTTTCCAATGTGACCTGGACAGCCTTTTCGAGTTGTGGGTCGTGGCCGGCAGCGACGGAGGCCGGATCATTTTCTACTTCGATGTCCGGCGCGATTCCGTGATTTTCCACTTCCCACTCCCCGTGCAGACCGTAGATCGCCGCACGCGGAGCGGTAACGCCGCCGCCGTCCATCAAAGGCGGATAATTGCCGATGCCGACGAGGCCGCCCCAAGTGCGCGTGCCCACGAGCGGGCCAAGCTTGTCCTGGCGGAACATCCAGGGGAGTGCGTCGCCGCCGGAACCCGCCATCTCGTTAATGATCATGGTCTTGGGTCCGTAGATTTGTTGCAAAGGCGAGCACCACTTGTCGCCTTCGCGCGTGATAGCGCAGTTGCGCAACGGGCGGCCGAGCAGATCAATGATGTAGTCTGCGATTGCGCCACCGTGATTGTAGCGCTCGTCAATGATGGCTCCTTGTTTGTCGGTCTGCGCAAAGTAGAAGCGGTTGAAATTGACATAGCCGCCATTCGCGGTGTCCGGCACGTGAACGTAGGCGAGTTTGCCGCCGCTGAGTTCGTCCACTTTGCGACGATTGTCCTCTTCCCAGGCACGGTTGCGAAGATTAAATTCATCGTCCACTGGGACGACGGTAACGTCGCGTGCGTCTTTTCCGTCCGCATTCGCGGAAACTTTGATGCGGATCTGCTTGCCGGCCGTGTTTTCAAAAAAGCGGAACACTTCACCGTTGGCCGCCACATCGCGCCCATTCACTTGAATGAGGTAATCGCCAGATTTGACGTCAACTCCAGGCTGTGTGAGTGGCGCGCGAAGATCGGGATTCCAGTTTTCCCCGTTGTAAATGCGGGCAAAACGGAACCTGCCATTTTCAATTTTGTAGTCCGCGCCCAGGAGTCCAACTTTCACTTCCGGCGCTTTCGGGACGTCGCCACCAAAGATGAACATGTGGCCGATGGTGACTTCGCCAAGCATCTCGATGAAAAGATGATTGAGGTCATTTCTTCCGCCAGCTGCCTTGACGTACGGAGCATATTTCTTTTCCGCGGCGGCAAGGTCGAGGCCGTGCGCGTGCGGATCGTAAAGGAAGTCGCGCTCGATGCGCCAAACCTCGTGGTACATCTGAGCCCATTCGGCACGCGGGTCCGCGTAAACCTGCATGTCGTCCAGCTTGAGTGCACCTTCGCCCGGCTTGGGTGCGGCAGCAGTCGCGGCGATAAACCAAGCCGCCGGCCCCATGCGATAGAGAATCTTTTCGCCATTTGCAGAAATCGAATAGCCGCTGACCCCACCAAGAAACGGTTCTGTTTTGCGTGTCGTCAAATCGAACTTGCTCATCGTAAGCTGCGGAAATGGAGGACCATCGAGCGGCTGAACAACCGGTGTTTCGGTTACAAAAAGAGTGCCTGCTTTGCCTGCATCGAGTGAAGCGTAGTTTGCAGCTTTAATCGGCAGGGAAACGACGCGTTGGCCGATGCCGTCAAAATCAATCGTAACGGTAACGGCTTCTTCTTTTTTGTCGTCCTTCTTTTCGTCCTTTTTCTCAGCGTCCTTCTTGTCCGAATCTTTTTTGTCGGCGTCTTTTCCTTTGCCCTTTTCCTTGGACTTGTCGCCTTTATCTTTGTCAGCTTCTTTGGGTTTTTCATCGGCTTTTGCAATTTTCTCGTCGTCACTCTGCGGATCGACCGGGTTCGGATCGCCCTTCTTGAGCACAACGGCGTAGACACTGCGTGTTACGGGCCGCTGAAAGCCCGAAAGGTCGAGCCACGTTCCGGAAAGACCAACATCTGTGCTCGCGGCAAAAAAGAGATACTTGCCACCTTTGTCGAAGACAGGGAAACGCGCATCGCTCAGTCCATCCGTGATTTGCGTGCTCTTGCTCGTTTCGAGCGAATAGACAAAGACGGCTCGTTGGTGATTGGGAATGAATTTAGAAAAAGTGATCCACTTGCTGTCTGGGGACCATGCAGGCGTGAACGCAACACCCCAAGCGTCGTAAATGTCCGTGACTACTTTGACGGGCGTGCCTTTGTCTATGTCCACGTACCAAAGATTGAGGCGCTTATCGGAAAAAGCAATCTTCTTGCTGTCGGGCGACCATGTTGGCGAATAGAAGAACGACGGCGGATTGCCAAGATTAATCTTCTTTACTTCGCCTAGACCCGATTGATCAACAAGGTGCAGGGCGTATTCTCCGGATTCATCGGAAAAAAAAGCAACCCATTTCCCATCGGGAGACCAAGCCGGATCACGTTCTACAACCGTTGTCGTTCGGGTGAGATTGCGAATGTCGCCTTTTTCCGCAGGAACAGTGAGAATCTCTCCGCGAGCCTCAAAAACGGCACGAGCGCCGGTAGGCGAGATGCTGGCGTTTTGGATTTTGTCCGCGACTTTGACCCAATGTGGCCGCGTGGCCGGAAGGTCTCCGGCAATGTGAATATTTACATGCGTTGATTTGCCAGTTTTTGGATCGAACAGGTAGATCCCACCAAATTGTTCATAGACAAGCGCATCAGGCCCGCCATTGATTGACTTCAAATCGAGGCCAGCATTCTCAACGACCTGCTTTACCGTCTTGGATTTCGTGTCATAGGCAAATAGTGTTTTGGGCCCATTGCGATCGGAGAGGAAGTAAACGGTATCTCCCATCCAGACTGGCTGGTCGTCGTTCGAGTTATCTCGCGGGACTTTCTCCAACTGAAGGTCGTTCAGGCGAACAATGTAAATCGGCGTTGTTTGACCCCCGCGATAGCGTTTCCAGGAAGGCTGCCACTTCAGAACCGGCTGATAGGCAAACCGAGTCGCATCCGGTGAGTACGAACCGTTTTCGGCGCGCCACATTGGCAGAACTTCAGGAACGCCACCTTCAACGGGGACTGCGTAAATGCGGTTGAAGTCTGCGTATGCTTCGCGGGCCGATTGGAACAAGACCTTCTTGCCGTCCGGAGACCAGCCGACGACAACGTCGGCTGAGGGGTGCCAAGTTAGCCGGCGCGGTTCGCCGCCATCGGCCGGCATCACATAGGCATCTACGTTGCCGTCATACTCTCCAGTGAATGCGATCCACTTCCCGTCGGGCGAATAGAAAGGCGTTGTTTCGTGCCCACCCGTGGTGATCTGACGCGCTTCGCCGCCTGCGCGAGGGACAGTCCAAAGATATCCGCCGTAGACAAATGTAATGTTCGTCTGATTCACGGTCGGCCAGGTGGCCAGCAACGGCGCTTCCTGCGCAGCAGAAAAACCCGCTGCGAGAGCAATTAACAAGGACAGGGCGAGAGCAAAGCGGACACGCATGATTCCTCCAAATGATCGATTCCAGGGCAACAACGAAATTCGTTTACTTGGCGGGTGGCCAGAAACCGGGCTCGCTGATCTTGCGTTCGTCCTGTTTTTCGGCGTACTTCTTCACGGCAGGACCAATCTCTGAAGCCTTGCCGATCAAGACGAATACCATATTTTCTTTCGGGAAATGCTTTTCGATTGTTTGCTTCGCCGATTCGAGCGTGACTGCGTCAATCCGCGCTTCGAGTTGATTGATTTCGTTATCATCCAAACCGTAGAACTCGTTTGTAGCAATTCGTGAAGCCAGTTGCCCCGAAGTCTCAATGCGCGGAGGAAATTGTCCTTTGATATATTTTTTTGCAGTGTCGAGCTGCGCAGCCGTCAAACCGTTTTTGTGGAGATCATCAAGCACTTTCAGGGCGAGGTCGATGGCCGGAACTGTCGTTTCGTTTTTCGTGAAACTATAAAGGATAAATGGCCCTGCGGCTTTCTGGTTTTGGAAGAACGAACTGGCTCCATAGGTGTAGCCCGATTCGATGCGTAAGGCAGTATTCAACATTGATGCAAACGCGCCGCCAAATGCGGTGTTTACCACGCGAATCGCGACGCGGTCAGGGTCGTTAGCCGTCACACCAACGTTGCCGATAGCAAAATAAGTTTGCGTCGCGTCTGGCTTGTCTACAAGCAGCAAGCGCTTTCCTTTAATTGGAGTCGCGGCCGGAATATTCACTGGGGGAGCCGTTCTCGCCGGCCATGTTCCAAGTGTTTCTTCCAACTCTTTTTTCAGATCTGCTGCATTGAATTCGCCTGCAACGGCAAGAATCGTGTTTGAGGGGACGTAATACGTTTGATAAAACTTCACGATTGCGTCGCGCCGGATTTTCTTCAGTGTAAGTTCGTCGCCGCCGGGCCTCGCGTATGGATGCGTTCCATAGAGATATCCATCGTAGTAGTTGAAGATCACAGCTTCGGCCTGATCTTTCGCTCCCTTCACGCCGTCAATACTCTGTGCTAGCAGCTTGTCTACTTCCGTTTGCGGAAACGATGCGTGAAGAAGAGCATCACTGAATATTTCGAGTCCGCGATCCAAGTCTTTCGTGAGAAATTCGGCGGAAACAGTAGAGTAGTCAGCGTCGCTGCCCGCATCAAATGAACCGCCCATGAAATCAATGTCGGAGGCAAATTGTTGAGCGGTACGTTTTTGTGTGCCCTTGCGCAAAAGACCCGCAGTGATTCCCGCGAGCCCCGCCTGATCAGCAGGTTCCGCAGCAGATCCCCCTTTCACAATTGCATGGAAACTTACAATGGGGACACCATGCTTTTCCATCACGAGTACTGTGAGTCCATTTTTCAAGACTATTTTTTCGTGAGGGGGCAACTTGAGAGTTTGGGCCGAAGAAACAGCCGCAAGTGCGGCACCCAAGATTGCAGCAAAGCAAATCGCTGAGAGGTATTTGAAGATTCTCATTGCTTTGCCTTCTCCTCATTTTCGGGAATCAGGGTGGCTACAGTGCGATTGTTTGGCCCGAAGTATTTCTTGGCCACACGTTGTACGTCTTCTTTCGTCACGGCGCTGTAGTTCTTTGCAGCATCGAAAAGCTTGGCGTAGTCGCCAAAATAAACTTCGTACGTACCGATTGTATTTGCGCGGCCATTGATTGTTTGCATCTGACGGTAAAACTCAACCAGACGAATATTCTTGGCTTTTTCGAGCTCCTGATCGGAAATCAAAGTGGTTTTTGTCTTGTCAAGTTCCTCGTATATGGCTTTTTCGCAATTTGCAGGGTCTACGCCTTGCTTTGGCTGTGCGTAGACAATCGCTAGTGTCGGATCGAAGGCGGGAGCCGCATAAGAGGAGACTTCCAGGGCGATTTGGTCTTTGTCCACGAGCCGCTGATACATGCGGGAGCTTTCGCCCGTGAAAAGCACAGTACGCAAGATGTTCAGCGCGTAAAAGTCCGGACTGTTGGTTTGTGGGATGTGATAGCCGATTTGCAGCAGTGGTAATTCAGCCGGTTTGTGCACCACGAGGCGGCGCTCACCGAGTTGTTCCGGCTCGACGGTAGTCACCGGGGGAGGTGGCGCGTGCGTGGGGATTGGTTCAATGTACTTTTCGCAGAGCTGGAAGATCTCGTCTGACGTCACATCACCAACGACGACCATCGTTGCGTTGTTTGGGGCATAGCCCATTTCAAAGTGATGCTTCAGGTCTTCCATCGTCCAGTGCTCGATATCACTCATCCAGCCGACCACAGGCCATTGATAAGGATGCGCAATGAATGCCGTTGCCCAAAGTTGTTCGTCCAGAATGCCGCCGTTGTCGTTGTCAGTGCGCAGCCGGCGTTCGCTGGCGACTACTTCGCGCTCTGAGGCGATCTTTTTGGGATCAAACTGAAGGTACTGAATGCGATCTGATTCGATATCGAAAATCAAGGGGAGCGCCGAACGCGGGAACCAATCCTGGTAAACGGTCAAATTTTGATTTGTGTAAGCGTTGTTCTCTCCACCGTTCGCTTCCATCACTTTGTCGAGTTCGCCAGCGCCATATTTTTTGGCGCCGTTGAACATCATGTGTTCAAAAAAGTGAGAAAGTCCGGTTGTCCCGGGATGCTCGTTGCGCGAACCGATGCGATAAAAGATGTAAAGCGCCACATTCGGAATACTGTGATCGCTCTGAACAAGCACCTTCATTCCGTTTTTCAGAGTCTTTGTGGCGACAGGAAACTGCTTTGCTTCGTCTTGCGCTTTGGCCGTGGCGGTCAGACACAGCGCGCAGACCAATCCTGCGGCGAGGAACAATGAACTGCTTTTTCTCATGAACACACCTTCAGGGCGTACCTACCTTAATCTCAGACGTATGGAACCCTCAAAAAGTTCGCAGCACATTCGCATCAAGAACCGCCTATGGATGCGAAACAAGAGCGAAAACGCGAACAGCTCCGCCCGAACCGCCTTCCAGCTTTATTGGGGCGACCACGAGGAAAGCACCTGCCTCCGGCACATCAGTCAGATCCTTCAGGTTTTCGAGTTGATAGACTTCAGCGCCAAGCACCAGGTGATGCACGGGAAAATCCTTGGAATTGCCCGGATCAATGCTAAGGGTATCGCAGCCGAGACCACTAATTTTGCGCTCCAGCAAGATTTTCGCGGCGTCCGCAGAAAATCCAGGAAAGTGCATGACGCCCTTCGCGTCAGTGTTACGATAGCGCTGCACATCCGGCCAACGAGAAGCCCATCCGCTTCTCAGAAGTACAATCGCTCCCGCAGGAATTCTGCCATGCGCCTTTTCCCACGCCTCTATTTCGGAAGTAGTTAGCTGATAGTCAGCGTTCTTTTCTGCCTCTGCGCGAACATCCAGCACTGCCGGTCCAAATAATTTCTCCGGCGCGATTTGTTCCACAGTAACTTTCCCGGGCGGGAAATGTGCCGGCGCATCGAGATGCGTGCCGTAGTGTTCGAGCATCCAAAAACTGCGCGTGAAGTAGCCGTCTTTTTCGACAGTGCCGTTCACTTTTGCTTCAAAGACTTTCGGATCGCCAGGCCAAGCAACAAGTTTATCGTTGATGGCGTAGCTGAGATCCAGCACGCGAGTCTTTCCAGACGCGATCCCTTCCAGGATGTCTGTCTTTTGCGGAGGCGCAGCAGGCTGCGTGCAGGAGACCGCACAAACCACGGCCAAGCTCGCGGCAGCTAGAATTGAGCGACTAAGACTTGGCACGAATCACCTCGATCCAAAATTGCGCGCAAGGTTGGAGCGCTCTGCTTTCCGGTTCGCTATAAGAGCGGAATTCCGGGCTGCGGCACAATCCCTGCCATGCGCAGAATTTCCTGATACTCAACGTCGGTGATCGGTGAGATGACCAGTCTGACGTTTTTGAGAAACTTTACTTTCTTAAGCGCGGAATTTGCGCGCATTTCGGCAAGCGTGACTTGCTTTGGCAGTTTTTCAAAGGCTCGTAAATCGGCAACGAGATTCTTTTCTTTGCGGTCGTGCGGATCGGGATAGGGATCGCGAGTTACCTCGGCGATGGAATAGAAAGACCTGTCAGGCGCGGAGTGATAACAGAGCACGCGGTCACCTTTCCTCACCTGCTTAAGAGCACGAATTGCATCAGGTTTGGAACCAGCCCCGTGCCACATCTCTTTGCCCTTAACAAAGAGAGTGTCCCAATGATAGTGGTGCGGGTCTGCGGTAAAGATCCAATAGTGTCGAGTCGGGGTCGCTGTCGTCATCTAGAAAAAAGTTCGGCGGTACTATACACGCCATGACTGGCAAAACCAAACAAAATGTGAGGGTTAGAAGGTTTTAGAACTGCGGGAAATAAGGTCCAAATTGGACGGAAAATCAGGATAAGCCCTTTCTATTCAGTTGATTAGAAGTTCTAAGATACATCCACAAATACTTCGTCCCCGCGTAATTCGGTTGCATAGCAGGGTACGCCCGCATTTGGGTTCATAATGGCCTTCCCCGTTGTAACGTCGAATTGCCATCCATGCCATGGGCAGGTCACAACCTTGCCCTCTAGGGGCCCCTGGCCCAAGGGGCCGCCTCGATGAAGGCAAGTATTGCTAATGGCATAGAACGTCCCACCGACGTTGGCCAAGGCTATGACTTTGCCCTCCACCTGGATCTCTCGGATCGAGCCGGGAGTTATCTCTGAAGCTTTCGCCGCGCGAACAAATGCCATGCCAGCTCCTTTGCAGCAAGGAAAAGCCTCAAGAGTATAGGAGAAGTGTTTGGAGGATGAAAGTCGTTGGGGAGCTATTTAGATTGCCCGACCACACGCGCTGCAGAAATGGCCTCCGCCAACGCTCAGAGTGCCACACTGGCAGCAAAACCGGCCGGAACTGGTTACAGGCACCATTCGCACTGGGACAGGCCTATGATCCGCTGCGCAAGCCCAAATCAAGCAGACGATCCACCCTATAACAGTCCATCCGAGGAAAAAGTTCACGAGAAAAATCAAAGCGGCGTCGTTCTTGTCTCTGCCAATGATTGTCGGCAGGAAGTACATAAAGGTCAGAAAAAACAGGAAAAGCATGGGAGACCTCTTTCCACTTCGCTAGGCGGCTATCGCGCCTTCTAACTGAATATACGATCTAAAGGGCCAAATTGTTCCCGACAGGACGTTAGGGCTGGAGGACTGCGATCTCTACTCGATTGCGCCCGGCGCGTTTGGCGGCATAGAGAGCTTCATCGGCCTTGCGCAAGAGTTGTGCGAATTCAGCAATTTCGCGCCCATGAAAGCCAGCGATTCCAAAACTGGATGTGACGCTAGCCGAATAGTCTCCGAAGCGGAAAACGAGCGATGCGAACTGTTCGCGGAGACGATCCACCGTGGGGAAAATGCCTTTGTGATCTACGTGGGTCAAAACCATCACGAATTCTTCTCCGCCCATGCGGCCGCAAATGTCAGATGCCCGCGTCGTGCCTCGCAAAACTTCCGCAAATTTTTGAAGAACCAGATCGCCGGCGTCGTGGCCATAACTATCATTTACATTCTTGAATGAATCAAGGTCAGCCAAGATGACCCAGAGCGGATAGCCATGGCGTGCAGCCCCGCGAATTTGGCGCTCGGCCCATTCCTCTATGGCACGGCGATTGGGCAGGCCCGTTAGAGAATCCGTGCGTGCGGCTTCCTGCAAGAGCAGATTTTTGGCTTCGATATCGCGCTGAAGGCAGATAATGCGGCGGCCTACGCCGATTCGGGCGGACAATTCACCTGGGTCGAAGGGTTTAGTCAAATAGTCGTCTGCACCTGCAGCCAATCCCTTGACGACCATCTCCTTATCAGAAATCGAAGTGAGCAAAATTACGTAGGTATAAGCGAGCTCACTGCCGCGGACGCGCTGGACCAGATCCAGGCCGGATACATCTGGCATCATCCAATCTGTGATGACTATGTGCGGTGCCGATTGCGCAAAAATGTCTAGTGCTTCGCGGCCATTCTTCGCGAAAGTAACGGTGTAATCCTGCCCCTGCAGGGCTTGGCTTACCAGCTCGCGATAGACCGGAGAATCATCCACCACAAGCACAGACAACGACGGGCAAGACTGGCTCATTTTGCGCGCGGAGCGCGTAATCCTCTCTGGGACGTGTATCGGCAAGGGAACAGGGCTCGCTGTCCAATCAGCGTACCAGAGTAATTGCAGAACTTGAACGTTGAAGCTGAAATTCGGCCCAAAAAGTAACTCGGTCGCTGCCGATAAGTAAGGGCTCAACTCGTTAAGAGTTAAGCGGATGCCCCTTGGACTTTGACCAGCAACTCAGCGAATTTCTGCTTGCGTTCCGCCTGGTCCTGGCCGGATTCGGCTTCGGCAAGTTGCGTAATATTCATGGAGCAGAACTTCGGCCCGCACATGGAGCAGAACTTGGCTTCTTTGTAGAAATCATCGGGCAGCGATTCGTCATGCATTGCTCGCGCAGTTTCTGGATCGAGCGAAAGCTCAAACTGTTTGTTCCAATCGAACAGGAAGCGCGCATAAGAAAGCGCATCGTCGCGATCGCGCGCACCCGGACGATGGCGGGCCACGTCCGCTGCATGGGCCGCAATCTTGTAAGCGATAACACCCTGCTTTACGTCTTCTGGATTCGGCAGGCCGAGGTGCTCTTTCGGCGTGACGTAGCAAAGCATCGAAGCGCCATGCCAACCGATCATCGCCGCCCCTATAGCGCTGGTGATGTGATCGTAACCAGGCGCAATATCCGTCACGAGCGGCCCAAGCGTATAGAACGGCGCTTCATGGCACCACTCCACTTCCTTTTCTACCTGCTCTTTGATTTTGTCCATGGGCACGTGGCCGGGGCCCTCGATCATCACCTGGACGTCGTGCTCCCAAGCTTTCTTCGTTAGCTCGCCGAGCACTTTCAATTCAGCAAATTGCGCTTCGTCACTGGCATCGGCAATGCAACCTGGACGCAATCCATCACCAAGAGAAAAACTCACGTCGTGCTTTTTGAAAATCTTGCAGATGTCGTCGAAGCGTTCGTAGAGAAAATTCTGTTGCTTGTGATGCTCCATCCAGTGCGCCATCAGCGAACCGCCACGGCTCACGATGCCCGTGATGCGTTTGCGCACAAGCGGTACATGCTGCCGCAATACGCCGGCGTGAATCGTCATATAGTCCACGCCCTGCTCGGCTTGCTCTTCAATCACTTCGAGCATCAGTTCCGCCGTTAAGTCCTCCGGCCGCCGCACGCGCGAAATCGCTTCATATACGGGAACGGTTCCCACCGGCACGGGCGACGCGTTGATAATCGCCTTACGAATCGTTGGAATATCACCGCCTGTGGACAGGTCCATCACGGTATCCGCGCCGTAGTGCACGGAGTGGTGCAGCTTCTTCAGCTCTTCATCAATATTGGAAGTCGTCGCAGAATTGCCGATGTTCGCGTTGATCTTGCAGAAAAACGCAACCCCGATTCCCATCGGCTCCAGGTTCCGGTGATGAATATTTGCGGGGATAATAGCGCGGCCACGGGCAATTTCGCCGCGCACAAGCTCCGGTTCGAGCTTCTCGCGCTTCGCCACGTACTGCATCTCTTCCGTGATGACGCCTTGCCGCGCGAGGTGCATTTGCGACATGTTGCGGCTGCCGTTCTTCCCAGCTTGTTCGGCTTCCCTTTTTTCAATCCAGCTGTCGCGCATTGCCATGGCATTCTCCCGGAAAAATTTACGCCAACAGATTTGAACTCAAATTATGGCACTCAGAGATAGGAGGGGCAACTCGCAGCAAGAGTGCTCTTCAAATCGTTAGATTCGATGGGAAGCTAAGAGAGTTTCAGCGCGTTCAGCACTTCCTGCACAATCTCCTCTGGCGTTTCGCTGACGGGAACCACAATCGCATTCGTTGGCTCTTCGAGGTCGCGGAACTGGCCAGCAAGTATGCCTTCTCCGGCAAAATGGCCGTGCCGGGCAAGGATGTGCTCCCGCATTTCTTCGTACGTTCCCTTCAGATAGACAGTGCGCATATCGAGACCTGCACTCAGTACATCCCGGTAGCTCTGTTTGAGCGCGGAGCAGCCAAGCACACAGCTCTTCCCCGCTATATTTTGCCGAACGAGTTCCGCATGAATGGCATTTAGCCAAGGCGCGCGATCCGCATCCGATAGCGGAATTCCCTGCTTCATTTTTGCGATATTTTCCTGCGGGTGAAACTCGTCCGCTTCTATATAGGGCCAGTTCAATTTCCTGGCGAGCATTGTGCCGATGGTCGTCTTGCCAGCGCCTGTCGTGCCCATTACGAGTACGATCATCGGGATAGCAACGCGGTTAGGCACGCCGCAGTGTGATCAGCGTAATTTCTGGCGGAACGCCCAGCCGCACAGGAGCACCGACGGTGCCCAAGCCGCGATTCACGTAAAGTTGTGAATGCTTCGTGGAGGGGGCTTGTGTGTTCGCGGCAACGCCCAAGGGACGCGTATAAAGTCCTGCAATGTAGTTCGTAATGAAGCGCGCGGGACTCAAACGATGGTCCAGAATTTCCACTTGGACTTGCCCGCCATGTGTGTGCCCGGCAAGCGAAAGTTCAATCCCCAGCTCGGCAGCGCGATCGAAGGAATTGGGATTGTGGGACAGCAGGATGTTCGGCATGTCACGCCGGACCAGCTTCTCCGCGCCAGCCAGTGTCTGAATCCGCTTGCCACCGGGGCCGCGTTCCCGCTGATAATCCACGCCAATCAAATTCAGTTGGGCGCCGCGGAATTCGATCGTCGCATTTTCGCCGCGCAACAATTTCATCCCCGCCTGGGCAAAGAACTGCTGCGCTGCATCTTCCGCCTTCGCATAAATCTCGTGATTCCCGTTGCAGCCATACACACCGAGTGGCGCAGCAAGTTTGCGAATCTCTTCGATGCATTCCGCCAATGGGTCGCCGGCACTGGTGATGAAATCGCCCGTCACAACGGAAAGGTCTGGAGCCAACTCATTCGCCATGTCCACAGCCCGGCGCACATCGTCACGAGAAATGTAGCCGCTCAGGTGAATGTCACTGAGCTGTGCGATCTTCATTCCATCGAGCGTATCGGGCAGGTTTGCTAACGGAATCTCGACACGGCGAATTTGATAATTCAAACGCTCCGAAGCAAATCCGTATACGGCTCCGAGAAATGGCGCTGCGCCAGCTACCGCCGTCGCTGTTTTGAAAAAGTGCCTTCGCCCTGGATCAGCCAAAATCTCCATTCCGCCAACCGGAGTTTCTTTCGCAGCAGCCCTTTCTTGCAATCTCGCTCTAACTCGCTGGACTCCCCATCTCCACAAAAGTTCGAGGCCGCGTACCAGCTTCACTGCGATAAAGCCAAAAAAAGCGCTCGTAAACCACATTCCAATAAACAGCGGGAAAATTTGTCCGCGGGGAATCCAGTGGTTCTTGCCCATCCTCATGCCATCGGTCAAGGCAAGCGCGCATACGACAGCCAGAACTAGGCAAAAGAGGCGGGCCGCAACACGCGGCACCGTATTTTGCCAATTGGCCGTCACTCGCCATAGGGCGCGGTACCAAAAATACTGAGAAAACGCGAGGAGCGAGATCAGTCCCAGTCCAATGAAGAATCGCGCCACAAGCCAGCCAACGTTTACTCCGTGAATCAAGAACCAGCCTCCAAACCCAACCTTAAGTTTACCATGCGGCTTACAGGAGACAATTTGGACGCTTTTTCCACGTTTCTGCCGCGGATGCGACATCCGAGCCATAGAAAAGAGGCGTAAGATTTGGCTATCCAAAAGAACACTTCTCCTTTGGAAGTGCGTCTTTACCATTGTCGAATTGTCCCGCCTCGAAGGCCGGACGGAGGAATCCATGAAGAAATTGTTGTCTCTTGTAGCTATCGCCTTGGGGGTCGCTTTTCTGGCAACGCCGGTTCGCGCGCAGATGGATGCTAAAAAGGCCCCAGCCAAGCCTGCCCCGAGCCCATCTCAAGCCCTTCTCGAATCGTGGAATGATATCGGCCGCAAGCTGATTGCAATCGCTGAAGATTTGCCCGAAGACAAATACGACTACAAACCGCATCCAGACTCGCGCACGTTCGTCGGTAACCTGCTGCATGCGTCCGCTTCGATGTATTTCTTTACGGACACGGCAAGTGGCAAGAAAGCACGTTACGGAGACGACCCCAAGCGTGATGAGCTCAAGACGAAGGCGCAAGTTGTCGCGTTCGTAAAACAGTGTGTGAAAGACGGCGCTGATCTCATCAAAGCCAAGGGCGACCAGGGCATCATGGAAGAGATTGAAGACGGCGGCCCGACGAAGACCCGCATCGGCGATCTGGCCAACGGGCTCATTGAACACTCTGGCGAACACTATGGCCAGCTAGTCGTCTATTACCGAATCAACGGCCTGGTGCCGCCCGAATCACGGCCAAAGAAGTAAGAAATATTTGATTCTTGATTTCGCATGTGAGGCCCGCTTTCCGAAGCGGGCCTTTTATTGTGGGCTTGCCGCACCGGCGGTGCCATTTTCAAGAAGCCCCTTCAACCGCTCTGGGTCGTTCGTTGGTGGCAGACACGTATTTCCAAAGCAAACTAGCGCATTGGCTCTATTCGCCGGCAAATGCGGAAGCGTTTCGCGCAATGCCAACGGCAAATGCTCTGCATTCACACCTGTCTTCACCCGAAGTACGGCTTTGCCAAAGCGAAACACGGAGTTCGCGGCATCTTCCAGCTTCTGAGCTGCCTCGTCGCCCTCTGCACCTGTAATTACCACCTGAATTGGCTGATTCGAAAAAAGCGTTGACGCGAGCCCATAGGTCGCAGCAAACATTCCGAACTGCGGCGCGATCCCAGCAAATGCTTCCAGCGTTTTCTTCGCCCAGTCGTGGTACTTCTGCACACCCGTGTAGTGGTACAACCGCGTCAACGCCATCGCTGCGATAGAGTTCGCCCCCGGCGTCGGCGAATCCTGAAACGGCTTGCGCTTCACATCCAGCCCGCCCATAGCTGGGGCATCGTTCGCTCGATCAAAAAATCCGCCGCGCTCCGTATCTCCATACTTCTCTATCGCAACATCCATCGTTTGCCGCGCGGCAAGAAAACACTTTGCATCGAGTGTCGCTTCATAAGCATCGAGCAATGCCATCACACCGAACACCTGATCATCCAGTGAGCCTCGCAGTGCCTGCCCTCCGATTCGGTGCAAAAATCCGTGATCTTCGGTCCATGCCTCCCGAAGCATGCGGCTGACTGTTTTTGAAGCAACAGCCCAGTAATGTGCTCCCAAGTCCCACCCAAATGCTCTCCACGCATCGAAATAGGCCGAAGCAAACATCGCATTCCAACTCACATACATCGTCTTGTCTATGTAAGGGGTCGGTCGGAGTCTTCTCTGTTCGAGCATTTTTCGTTTTGAAGACTGAATTTCCCAAAATACTTGGCGCTCTTCTAGGCCCAAGGTCTCCGCTATTTCCGCGGCCGTGCGCGCAACCCACAGGACATTTTTTGCCGGATTGTGATGCATCTCTCCATGCGCTTCCACGTCGTAGTGCAACTCCATGATTCTTGCTTGTTCTTCGGAAAGTACTCTTCTTAGTTCAGTAAGTGTCCAGGTAAAGTAATCGCCGTCGTCATCCAAAGAATAATCTGCGTCCTGGCTGGCATAGAATCCTCCGCGATCGCGATCGGAAAGAGTCGTGTCCACCCAGTCAATGATCGTCAGGGCCGTCTCCCGTAGCAGGGGATTGTTCGTAATCTGCCAGCCATGAAGGTAGTTCTTCAGCAGCTCCGAATTGTCGTAACTCATCTTCTCGAAATGCGGCACTAGCCACTTTTCGTCCACGGAGTATCTGTGAAATCCTCCGGCCAGCTGATCGTAAACCCCGCCTCGCGCCATTTTTTCCAGGGTTGTTTCAGCCATAGCCAGCAAATGCCGCTCTTTCGTCTGTTGGTATCGCTCCAGAACCAAATCAATCGCCGAACAATGCGGAAACTTCGGTGCTTTTCCGAACCCACCGTTCTTAATGTCAAACAGCTGCGTAATCGAACGCACTTGCGAATCGACAATTTCCGCATCGAACTTTCCGTGCGCCCCCGTAAACATCTCCGCCTGCGCCACAGAATCTGCCAGCGATTCCGCCGCGCGCACCAAATCCGCGCGTTTGTTCTTGTATGACTCGGCCACAGCCAGCAGCACGCGGCGAAATCCCGGCCGCCCGAACTGGTCCTCCGGCGGAAAATAGGTTCCACCGAAAAACGGCTTCCCGTCCGGCATCAAGAATCCGGTCAGTGGCCAGCCGCCTTGCCCTGAAATTGCGCTAATCGCCGCTTGATAGCGCGAATCCACATCTGGCCGCTCGTCGCGGTCCACTTTCACTGGCACATAATGTTCATTTATGATTTGTGCGATGGCCGGATTTTCGTAACTCTCGCGGTCAATCACGTGACACCAGTGGCACCACACCGCGCCAATATCCAGCAACATTGGCTTGTCTTCTTTTCGTGCCTTGGCAAACGCTTCTTCCCCCCATTCAAACCAGTCAATCGGCTGGTGAGCAGCCGAACGCAAATAGGGGCTCGCCGAATCCTTCAATCTGTTTTCATTTTTCTCGCTCACCATGCCCCCAAACTTTTTGGGGCGCCCGACTTGGACGCCCCTTTCAAACTTTAGGAATTTCTTGTCCCTAAAAAACTTACTGAATCTTGTCTCCTGGCCCCAAATCGCGGGGGTCCAGCGGCTTCCTTCCGGCAAATCCTTCATCCTGCCGATGATAGAATCGGATGCGGTCCTCACCTAGCTTCCAGCACAAATAAACTTCCTCGTTATCAATCACGGACGGAAAATCGAGCAGTCCGACATCCAGATCCTTGATCACGCATCCCGTTTCCAGAATTTGATCCAGCGCTGATTTCAGCGTCTGAACCAGCCTCGTATGCTCAGACCGAACGAGCGAGAGTTTATCGTGCGGCACGAGAATGCCGCCCATCAACATGATGCGAGCAGAAACAGCCGAGAGTTCCGCATCCAATCCCGACAATTTCTTGCGGCATTCCATCGCCTCAATCAAAACAGGCTCAAGTTTGCGGCGCGTGCGTTCCGCTTCGGTCAGCGAAAATAATCTTGGCTCTGGAGTTTCGTCTTGCGGCAGCTCGTCGTCTTCGTCGGCCATGAGTTTTCCGTGTTGCGTCGCGCAACTGCGGGGACAAGTACTATTTCGATGCTAGCGCAAAGCTAGCATGCGGTCGAGCGCCACTCGCGCATATTTTCGCGTCCGCTCGTCCACGGAAATCCGATTCACCATATTTCCCGCAGCAAGATTCTCCAGCGCCCAAAGTAAATGGGTGGGGGTAATGCGGAACATCGTTGTGCAAACGCAAACGCTTCGGTCTAGCGACATCACTTTGTGGTCTTTTAATTCCTTGCTCAGGCGATTGACAAGGTGAATTTCCGTTCCCACTGCCCACTGCGATCCAGCAGGCGATGCCTTAATTACCTTGATGATTCCTTCCGTAGAACCGATCTCATCCGCGGCTTGGGCCACTTCAAACCTGCACTCCGGGTGAACAATCACGCGAATCCCTGGATTTTCTTTACGTACACGCGCCACATGCTCGACTGTGAACCGTTGATGCACCGAACAGTAGCCTTTCCACAAAATTACTTTGGCGTTGCGAATCTCCTCTTCTGTATTTCCGCCAAGTTCCTGATACGGGTCCCAAACTATCATTTCCTCGAGCGTAATCCCCATCCGGTAGCCGGTGTTGCGTCCCAAATGCTCGTCTGGCAAAAACAAGACCTTTTCGCCGCGCGCGAATGCCCACTTCATCACCGCCGGCGCATTGGAACTCGTACAAACCGAACCGCCCTGCTCGCCGGTAAATGACTTAATTGCCGCCGTCGAATTCATGTAGGTCACAGGAATAATCTTGCTCGTATCCGCGACGCCGCCCAGTTCATGCCAGCAAGCTTCCACCTGCCCGATATCCGCCATATCCGCCATCGAGCAGCCTGCGTTCAAATCCGGCAGCACTACAATCTGGTGATCGCGCCGCAGAATGTCCGCGCTCTCTGCCATGAAGTGCACACCGCAGAAAACGATGTACTTCCCATCCACTTCGGCGGCCTGCTGTGAAAGCTTTAACGAATCGCCGCGAAAGTCGGCGAATTTCACGACTTCATCGCGCTGGTAGTGATGCCCTAAAATCACGGCATCTTTTCCCAATTTCGCTTTCGCCGCCGCAATACGTTCGTCCAGCGCGTTGTCAGGCATCAGCAAATAATTATCAAAGTCGCAGCCCACGCCTTTTTCGATTTCCGGCGCGCGCAAAGTCTCTGGCTGTTCGATTCCGATGAGTGTGGTGGTGCCCGATTTGTACGTGTTTCTGTCCATTTTGGTTGGGATTGAGGGCGTTATCTCCTCTACAGTTTAGATGATTCGCCGCCCGCTTTGGTGAGATTACTCTATCCGCCGATAAATACCATGGTGCGGTTCGGCAGTACGAAGTCTGGCTTGTTGATGCTGTGGCCTTCTTCCTTTTCATTAACTGCGGACACAATGTACGTCCTCAAATCTTCGTCCGAAGCGCCGTCGCGCAGGAATCCTCGCAAATCGTGGTCTTCTTTGCTGAAGAGACACGTCCGCAGTTTTCCGTCCGCGGTTAACCGAATGCGCGAACAATGCCCGCAAAACGCCTGCGTTACCGGCGCAATCAATCCGATCTCGCCGGCCGCCCCATCCGTAAATCGATATTTCCGCGCCGTTTCGCTCTTTTCATGTGGGATCTGGACCAGCGGCCAGCGCGCATTGATCCGTGCAAACACTTCCGCCGCAGGCACAACCTTATCTCGCGACCAGTGGCGGTCCGCATCCAGTGGCATGAACTCGATAAAGCGCATAATTACGCCGCGCTCACGAGCAAACTCCGCAAAAGCCTCAATTTCATCATCGTTGATTCCGCGCACCAGCACCGCATTCACTTTCGCAGGCCCCAGCCGCGATTTCTGCGCGGCATCAATCCCGTTCATCACGGAGGCAAACGATTTTGTCCGTGTTATTCTTTCGAACCTCTCACGATTCAGTGAATCGAGGCTGATGTTGATCCGGTGCAGCCCCGCTGCAGCCAGCTTTTCGCAGCGATCGGTCAGCAAATGCCCGTTTGTTGTCATGGACAGATCCACAAAGCCCACACCCGACAGGTACTTCACAAAATCTTCTGCGCCGGCGCGCACGAGCGGCTCACCACCGGTCAACCGTACCTTGCGGATTCCCAGCTCATGGAAAACGTGCGCCAGCCTCTCGAGCTCTTTCCAAGAAAGTATCTGGTCGTGCTCTCGGTAGTTTTCGGGATCGGCCGAGCGGCAATAGACGCACCGAAAATTGCAGCGGTCTGTCACCGAAATCCGCAGGTCCGTAATCTGACGCCCGAATTTGTCCAGCAAACTCATCTTGCTCCAAAAAACAAAACCCGATTCGCAGAGTGGAATCGGGTGCCCGACGAAAATACGAATATTTTCGTCTAGTGCACTCCTTTCCAAAATAAAATTCGCTGTCTCCAGCGGCTTTCTGCGGGAGGCCCCGGCGTTTCCGCCAGAACCCTCATTCCGAATCTTGATTCGGACATCGCCCCAGTCGCCACGGGTTTTCTCTCCCGCCCGGCTTCCGAGGTCGGAGTTCCTGCCATCAGTGTACGCTCGCATATAGCCAAATCGCAATTCAGCCAAGCGGGGCTTTAACTTAATGTTTGGAGGTTCAGGAATTGAGTGAGGCCTTGCGTTTTTGTAGAAATCTTCGCACAGCAGAGTCATGTTCAAGCCCAATCGCCATTTCATACGCTTTGCGCGCTTCGGCTTGCTCTCCTATTTTCGAGAGCAATTCTGCTCGCACTACCCAATACGGTTGATATTGGCTCAACCGTTCGCCATGTCTCAGTTGCTCAAGAATTTTCAGCCCGGCTTCCGGGCCGTCTATCTCCGCAACGGCAACGGCGCGATTTAATGCGACCACGGGTGAATCCGTCATCGTCAGAAGTACATCATAGAGCTGTAAAATCTCGGGCCAATTCCACTCTCCCGTACGAACGCGATGCACATGCGCCGACTGCAACGCAGCCTCTAACTGATACCTTCCCGGGCAACGCATCTGGCCCGCGCGCACTAACAGTTCCTCAGCCTCCGTAATCATCGCCGAATCCCACAACTGCGTGTCCTGATCGGCTAACGGCACAAACTCGCCTTCCTTGGTTCGTCGCGCCTTGCGCCGCCCGTCGGCATATAGTATCAACGCCAAGAGTCCGTGGGCTTCGGGTGCATTCGGCAATAGCTCCGTCACAAGTCTCGCCAAGAACAAACTCTCTTCGGCCAAATCGCGGCGCGCCGCATCAGTACCCGCGGGATCGGTCCATCCTTCGGTGAACGCCGCATAAATCGCATCCAGGACGGCATCGATCTTTTCCGGGAGCTCTTCCCACTCCGGAATAACAAATGGGATTCCAGCAACCTTGATCTTCTCCTTCGCCCGAACCAGTCTCTTGCTCATCGCCGCCGGCGACATGAGAAACGCAGATCCTATTGCCTTTGCGTCCAGTCCCAACACAGTCTGCAGAATCAAAGGGGCCCGAATCCCGGCGTCAATCGCAGGATGTGCGCACGCAAACATCAAGGCAAGCCGCTGATCTGGAATCTGGGAATGCTCTCCACCAGATTGCAGCTCTTCGTTCATTGCCACAATTTCATCGGCCGCCAGATCGTGCCTTTGTCGGGTGCGGTAGACATCGATCGCTTTCCGTCGTGCGGCGGTCAGTAACCAAGCTTCTGGATTTTGCGGACATCCATTCTTCGGCCAATCCACCAAAGCGGCCGCAAACGCTTCGGATAGCGCATCCTCCGCACTAGCTACGTCCCGTGTTCGCGCAGCGATAAAAGCCACGAGCTTTCCGTAGCTCTGGCGCGCAACGCGCTCCGCCATGTCGTGCGCCAGAGTGCTGCGCTCTTCTGCCATTATTTTCCGCTGGTAGCTGCTTGCATGTTCCAGATGGGTCGCACTTCAACTGTCCCGTGCCCTGCTCCTGGGCATCGTGCCGCCCACGAGAGAGCTGCATCAAGATCTGGCACATCAATCAAAAAATAGCCGCCCAGTTGTTCTTTGGTATCCGCGTAGGGTCCGTCCAAAACTTGCGACTTCCCGTTGATCATCCGCACAGTGGTCGCATTGGCAACTGGCCGAAGGCGGTTGCTACCCTTCCAAACGCCTGCCTTCTTCAGAGCTTCGGTGTAGGCCATGTAGGCTGCATACCCCTGCTCTTGCTCGGCCTTGGACATTTTTCCCCAACCCGACTCATCGGCATAAAGAACCAGCATATATTCCATATCATTCTCCCTTGTTGGAATGGGCTCACAATTCTATGCCCATTATGATGACGTTTGGAATCGAGCTATCTGGACACGGGCATTGGAACCAGGGCACTCATCCGGTCCGTAGCGTCCATAGCTCTGTGATACAGTTTTTCCCGCGCCATGCGGATCTTCATACTGGGAGCGGGGGCGACCGGCTCTCTCCTCGCACAACTTCTCGAAAGGCAGGGCCACATCGTCTGGTGCGGCGACCGTGATCCTGCCCGTGCGCGCCGCTTTCTCGGCAAGAAAAGCCCCATTGCTATTGCAGAAGTGAATGCCCGCAACCTCCGCGGCGTCGTTAAGGCTGCAAAGGGCTGCCAGCTCATCATTAACGCGTCCGCATCGGTCTTCAACGAAATCGTACTCCGTGCGGCGCTTCGCCTCCGTGCCCACTATCTCGACCTCAGTTCGCATCTCACGCGCAACCCGTTTCAATCCGAACAATTCCGTTACGCGAAGCGTTTTGAAGAGAAAAATCGGTCTGCAGTGATCAACACGGGGGCTGCTCCCGGCCTGACCAATCTACTCGTCAAGCGCGCTGCCGACCTGGTCGACGAGGTTCATTCCGTCCAAATTCGCCTTTATGAAAGCAGCGAAAGCGACGATCCCATTTCTCAGTGGTCGCCGGAGGTCTCCTTTGACGAGGCGATCTCCCATCCACGCGTGTATCGCGCGGGCAAATTCAAGCTCGCCAAACGATTTTCAGAAATTGAGAAGTTTCGCTTCGTGGATCCGGTTGGAACGGCTCGTGTCGTTCTCTGTGCCCAGGATGAAGTTGCCACACTCCCGCGCTTCATTCCCATGCGCGATCTGGACGTCAAAATCGGCGGCAATGAAATTGACCGTCTTCGCCGTTGGCATAAACAGGGCAAGCTCTCGAAGTCTCACGGATTGCAGAAGAGCCGGTTCCCGGAAACCCTTTCCCCGCGCAAGATTGCAGCGTTGATTCGTCAAGGGATTCTTCAGAACGCTCGCTTCGCGGCCGCGGTCTTGGTCAGCGGAATCAAGCGCAATGCTAAGGAAGACGTCCACCTGCAAATACGTTCGGACGTCCTTTTCCCTTCGCTCTACACGATTCGAAAACAGGGGCGCTTTACCACCCCAGTTGCCTATGCCACTGCTCATGTTGCCGCTCAATTTGTGAAGTACTTCCCGCGCGAAGAATCGGGTGTTTTTGCGCCAGAATCGTTATCTGAGGAGATTCGCCGCAATATCCTCGCCGGCGTCCGTTCACAAGGACTGAAGGTTACCCACAAAATTACAATCCTCAAGAATGTCGCCGACGAAGAAGAAGAATTGTAGCGGCCAGTTGAGCCGCCTGCTTATGGCCTCGCTTCAAAAATCAGATTGAACGGTGTTTGTGTTGCTCTGCGGAACCGTGTAAATCCCCCCGCTGTCACCACTTCCCTCAGTCGTTTCTCGCCGGCTTGCGCTCCAAGCGCCGCTCCCACTTCCTGCGAAAGCGAAGCCGGCGTGCACAGCAGCGTGGACGCACCATAAAATGCCCGCCCAATCGGATTTAGATTCTCTTCCAACTTGTCGCCCGCCATCGGCTCCACAATCATCCACGTTCCGTCTTTCTTCAACGTAGATTTGACGTGCGCCGAAGCTCCCGCCGGGTCGCCCATGTCATGCAAGCAATCGAAGAACGTCACGAAGTCATATTCCTTAGATGGAAAATTCTTTGCCATTGCTGTGTCAAAATGAATGTTCGCGGAAACTCCGGCATCCTTGGCTCGCTGTTTTGCCTTCTCAATTGATTTGTCGTGGTAATCGAATCCGAAGAACTCCGACTTCGGATACGCCTTCGCCATTAGAATGGTCGAAGCTCCCAGCCCGCAACCTACATCGGCCACGCGCGCCCCAGCCTTCAACTTGTCTTCTACGCCTTCGAGCGCAGGAATCCACGAGCTCAAGAGATTTGCGGCGTAGCCCGGCCGGAAAAATCTCTCTGTCCCTTCAAAGAGTTCGTGATGATGTTCGTGCCAACCCAGGCCATTCCCGTTCTTAAACCGCTCCGCCAGCTGTTCCTCAGCCTTTGTTGCAGCCAACGCCACTTGGAACGCCCCCGGCATGAACGCAGGGCTTGTATCGTCCGCCATCGCGAAAGCTTGCTCTTCCGTCAAATAGAATTTTCCTGCCGCGGCGTCGTAGCTCACATATCCGCCTGCCGCCTGGCAACTTAGCCATTCGCGCACGTAACGCTCGACAGTTCCCGTTCGTTTCGCAAGCTCGGCCGGTGTCTGTGGCCCGCCTGCCGCAAGCCCTTTGTACAAGCCTAGTCTGTCTCCAATGCGAACCAGCGCGGCGTGAAACGTCGCCCCAAAGTCAACCAGGGCTTTTCCCAAGAATTCGTGTAATTTGTCCATATCAAGTGCCATAACAATTCCCTCGTTTTCTCGACCTGTGAGCGGAATTTTAGGACACTCAAGGAAACGCTGCAATGATTCCTATCCACGCACGAGCGCGCGACCACCGCCAATGTGGACTACTCGTTTTTCTTCATGGAGCCCGAAGCCCCGTTTCAGTTGCCCGCAGGCTTGGCTTGAGCCTGCCCGGAAAAATGAATTGTGATCAAAAACCCGTTTGTTCCCTGATACGAGAACTTGTGCCCTTTTCCGTCGTAGCTTTCCGTCTTGCTCTTCCACATGCGGAATCCGTCGTTCGATTGCGCCTTCCAGTATTTTAGGTTTTGCATCACAATCTCGCGGCTCGGATCGTCTCCTTTAAATTTCTCAAGGACAACTTCCGCCTTCCCGTTGTCCATCTTGGCGCGCGCGATTCCCGCTTTTTCATCTACGTCCCATGTGAATCCTTGAGTATCCGCATCAAACTTTTGCCATTGAAAAGGATAAAGCTGCGCGATGATGTCTCCGAGAGCTGCTTTCTGCTCTGCCGTCACGCTGGGATCGAAGTTAACCACAGCCCACGAATCCTTTCCTGTGCTCCACTCGCTGCCCAAGTCCGTTGCGATCCATACCTTCGCACCGTCCAATTTGGTGGTCTTGTAATAACCTTTATCCACTTTCAAGACCAGGTTCGCGCGGCAGAAGTGTTCTGTCATCTTCTCCCCGTGATGCGCAGTGGAATGAGTATTGAAATAGCAGGGACAAAACATGTCACAACTGCACGCTTCAATATAAGAAGCTGTCATATCAAAATCGGGTTTGGCGCTGCCCTGCTGCTTGCCAGAAGAAATCAGCGCCGTCGTCGAGAGTAAGCACACAAAAACCACCAAACTGAGAATTCTGCGCATTTGACCTCCTTGAATGACCTGAACGTAGGGGCCCGACCGGGAGAGATGCACGAATGCTATTCTTGTGGGTCGCGCAAAGGCAAGCGCTTTCTTAGCAGCAGCGACTCGGACGCGAGTATCTTCTCTCTAGTTGCTCAAGATAGAACTGTTCTTCGGTAAGGGGGCTCATCTTTCTTCGTAACACTGCACTCTGATAGCGTTCATATGCCGCGTCTCCGCACCATTCGCGCACTCGCTGTATCAAATGTTGCGCGGTCATTGCAACTTTTCTGGCAGCTTTGCGCATCAATCTCCCTCCGCTCCAACTGCCCACTTTGTGGCCACATATGGCGTTTCGTGCAACACGGCTTCGCTCTTCTTTGTTAGGATCGCCGTCCAGCGCAAAGTCGCTTCGAACACCAGCGCCAGAACCATTACCGCCAACAATCCGGTAACCACCGCATCCAATCGCAAGTTGAAAATTGTTCGTTGAATCTCCACAATTTTTGCCGCAGGAACTTTCCCGGCAGCAATTTGAGCAGCATAAGCCTTCGCTCCGGATATGAACCCAATACGCGGATTGTCACTGAAAATTTTCTGCCAGCTCGCCGTCATCGTGATTGTAACGAGCCATGCCATGGGCACCAGCGTCACCCAAATCCATTTCAATCGGCCCATCTTCAACAAAACCGTTGTTGCTACCACTAACGCCACGGCAGCAAGCAGCTGATTTCCAATCCCAAACAGCGGCCACAGCGAATTGATCCCGCCGAGCGGATCAATTACACCTTGGTACAGGAAGTATCCCCACGCGCCAACCACAACCGCACTTGCAATCACCACACTGGGCATCCAACTCGTCTGGCCGAACGGCTTCCAAACGCGCCCGCCCATTTCCTGCACCATGAACCTTCCAACGCGCGTCCCAGCGTCCAGCACCGTCAAAATAAACAGCGCTTCGAACATGATCGCGAAGTGATACCAAATGCTCATCAGCCGCTCACCGCCGATTGTGTTCGAAAAAATCTGCGCCATTCCCACCGCCAAAGAGGGAGCGCCTCCCGCGCGATTGAATAGCGTCAGTTCGCCAACGGAATGAGCCAAGCTGGCCATCGTCTGCGGAACAATCGGAAATCCCCACCCAGAAATCGTGGCAGTGGCTGCATCGGGAGCCGCTCCTACTACTCCCGCCGGGGAGTTAATCGCAAAATAGACTCCTGGCTGCATCGCACAAGCTGCGACCATCGCCATTACTCCGACAAACGACTCCAAGAGCATTGCGCCGTATCCGATCATCCGCGCGTGGCCTTCACGCTGGATCATTTTCGGCGTGGTTCCGCTGGAAATAAGTGAATGGAATCCGCTGATGGCTCCGCATGCGATTGTGATGAAGCAAAACGGAAAGATCTTCCCCGCGAACACCGGCCCTGAACCATCAATGAATTTCGTCAGCGCTGGCATCTGAACTTCCGGCCGCACAATCAAAATTCCTGCCGCCAGCGAAAAAATTGCGCCCGCTTTGATGAACGCGCTCAAGTAGTCGCGAGGAGCAAGCAACAGCCACACAGGCAGCGCCGACGCCGCAAATCCGTAAGCGATAATCCAGAACGCCAGGGCCACGCCACCAAGCGTAAACACCTTTGCCCAAGCGGCGGACTCCGCCACCCATTGCCCTGCCACCACCACAAACAACACCAATGCCAATCCAATCAGCGAAGCTTCCAGCACGCGCCCGGGCCGCAAGAATCGCAAATACACGCCCATCAGCAACGCAATTGGAATCGTCATCGCCAAAGTGAAGGTCGCCCAGGGCGAAGTCTTCAGCGCATTCACCACGACTAACGCGACGACGCCCAGTAAAATAACCAGAATGGCAAACACAGCGAGCTGCGCGATGAATCCTCCGCGCTTTCCCACTTCGTCACGCGCCATTTCTCCGAGCGATTTTCCATTGCGCCGGATCGAGCAAAACAAAATCACAAAATCCTGCACGCATCCGGCAAACGCCGCGCCGGCAATTAACCACAGTGTCCCCGGTAAATAGCCGAATTGTGCCGCAAGCGTCGGCCCAACGAGCGGTCCCGGCCCGGCAATCGCAGCAAAATGGTGCCCAAACAGAACCCACTTGTTTGTCGGAACAAAATCGCGACCATCATCATTGCGTTCCGCGGGAGTCGCGCGCGTATCATCCAACGCCACCAATTTCGCAGCCAAAAATGCGGAATAGAAACGGTACGCAACCAGGTAAAAACAAAACGCAGCAAGGACGAACCACGTCGCGCTGATTTTCTCGTTCCTGTGCAACGCAATCGTACCCAGCGCGCTCGCGCCCAGCAACGAGATCGCGATCCACAGAACGATCGAAACTTTCCTCATTTAGGCAGACTCGCCTGAATAAACTTCGCCAAATCCTGCTTCAGTTTCATCAGCGAATCGTGATGCACGTACATCATGTGACCGGCTTCGTAATATCCGCCGCTGATGTGCGGCCGCAGCGTCGGATCCAGCCCCAAATGATCAAACGTATACTCCGCCGCAAAAAATGGGGTGGCCAAATCGTAATAGCCCTTGCCCACGAATACTCGCAGGAATGGGTTCTGGGTCATCGCCCGTCTTAGCGTCTCCGCCACATTCACGTAACGATTCTCATACGGCGCATAATTCCACGGTCGCACGCGCCCTGTCAAAAACTCGTACGGTACGTCGCTCTCAAATTTCAATTCGCCGCGCACATATTCATTGATTGTCGCGGTATACGGACCCACAATCGCCGCCAGGCTGGGATCATAATCCGGCTGTTCCCCAGCTGCATCCGAATCAATCCCGGTAAATCTTCCATCCAGCCGTCCTACCGTCCTCCGCTCGTTCTTCATTAACTCCTTGTCAAAACGCTGAATCTCAATTCGCAGATTCGCGCGGTCAATGTAATCCGCAGAAAGCCCCGTCAGGCGTGAAAGTTTTTGCGCAATTTCAGTGCGTTTGCCGGCAGGCAAGGTATCTCCCGCCGTCAACGCGTCCTGATATTCTCCAATCGCAAACGATTTAGACTCTGCAATCGCCTTCTGCAAATCCCCTTGCAGATCGTTTGGCAATTTCTTGTGATACCACGCAATCGCCGTGTAAGTAGGCAGGAACAACATGTACGGCAGGTCATTGCCAACATCGAACTCCGCTGTCTGAAAATTCAAAATGGAAGAAATCAGCATGATTCCGTTCAGATACATTCCATACCGCTGCTGCAAATAGCCGCTCAATCCGGCTGCGCGAGTTGTCCCATAACTTTCCCCAGCCAGGAATTTCGGCGACCCCCAACGCCGGTTGCGCGTCGCCCACAATCTGATGAAATCACCAACCGACTGCACATCTTCCTGCACTCCATGGAACTGCTTGTCGGCTTCTCCCGGCGCTGGTCTGCTGTAGCCCGTCGTCACTGGATCGATAAAAACAATGTCCGTTACATCCAGAATCGAAGACTCGTTATCAACAATCTTGTAGGGTGGTGCCAGCAAATTTCCCACGTCTCCCATTTCCACTCGCCGCGGGCCAAGCGCACCTATATGCAGCCACAGTGATCCCGCTCCCGGGCCGCCATTGAATGCAAATGTAATTGGCCGTTTCGAAGCGTCCGTCACATCGTCTTTTGTGTACGCAGCGTAAAAAATGCTCGCTTTCGGAGTTCCATCTTCGAGCTTCAGCACCATCGTGCCTGTTGTTGCTGTGTACTTCACTTCCTGCCCACCAATTTTCACGGAGTGCTTCGTCATCACCGCTTTGTCTTCGAGCGGTTTCTTATCATCTTTGGGTTTCTCGGCTGCCTTGTCCGCTGGCTTTTCTGTCGGCTGTTGCGCAATTGCCCCGCCCACTCCAGAGCAGAGGCAGAAAGCGGTAAACAAAATCCGAAGTCGCGTAGACATGATTGAGACCCTCACACAAACTTTGTTATGGCAGGATTGCGCCCGCGAAATCGTATGCGACCCCGCCACGCGCGTCAATCTCACGCTTCTTTGCTACACTCTCCACTCAACATGCGACCGTCTCGCTGGCTCTTCCCGCTCGCCCTCTGCGTCGCGCCTTCTCTCGTCCTCGCCCAGCAGCCTTCCGCCAAAAAAGACGAACTGCCGCATCCAAAAACGCTCGACGAATTTCAATCCGCCGCCAAATCCATTCTCGAAAAGGAGCACGTTCCCGGCGCAGGCATCGCGCTCGTGTCGAGCGGCCAGATCCTCTGGTGTGGCGGCATCGGCAAAGCCGACCTCGCTCAGAATCGCGACGTCGCCTGCGACACAGAATTTCGCGTCGGCTCCATCAGCAAAACTTTCGTCTCACTCGCTTTGCTCAAACTCGAAGAGGAAGGCCGCATCAATCTCCAATCCCGCCTGCAAGATGTCGCGCCAGAAGTTCCCTTCCACAATCCCTGGGAAGCCACCAATCCCGTCCGCTTAGCAAATCTTCTCGAACACACCGCGGGCTTTGACGACATGGCGTTCCGCGAGGTTTACAACACGCACGACTCGCCCACCATCTCCCTGCTCGAAGTTCTGCAGAAATTCCCGAAGCCGCAAGACGTCCGATGGCCGCCCAGCACGCGCTTCTCTTACTCCAATCCCGATTACGGCATCGCCGGCTATCTCGTCCAGAAAGTCAGTGGTCAGCCCTGGACTTCCTATATTCGTTCCAGCATTCTCGCGCCGCTCGACTTCTCTGCCGGCGATTTCGATCTCACGCCGCTAAATCGCCCGCTCCTCGCGCAAGGCTATCAGCGCCCCGACGACAAAACCGTGAAGCCCGTCGTCTACAAGGAAATCTACCTGCGCCCCGCAGGTGACATGCACGCCTCTCCCGGCGAACTCGCCAAGCTCGTCCAATTCTTTCTCCGGCGCGGCGCCACCAGCGACAAACAACTCCTCAAACCAGAAACCATTGCCCGCATGGAATTTCCGCAAACGCCGCTTTCTTCTAGAAATGGCCTTCGCCTCGGCTACGGCCTCGCCAACTACACCGAAGTCACCGGTGGCGTCGTCACGCACGGCCACGACGGCGGCATCGACGGCTTCATCTCTTCTTTCCGCTACATGCCCGAGCAAAATTGGGGCTACGTCGTTCTGCTGAACGGCGATTTCTCAGGGAAAGCCCTCGAAGACCTCAACGCGCTCGCCATTGATTTTCTCTCAAAAGATTTTCCAAAGCCCCAGCCCTCCGCTGCACAGGTTTCCGCCGCCGAACTCCAAAAATTCACCGGCTTCTACGCCGCTCGTGCTCCGCGCAATCAACTCTTCTCTTTTGTGGACGATCTGCTCGGCTCAAAACGCGTCCGCGTCCAGAACAATCAACTCACCATCTCCGGACTTTTCGATTCGCCGAAACCAATCCTCTCCGCCGGAAAGAACCTCTTCCGCAACGAAAAAGATCCCGAAGCCACCATCGCCTTCTTTCCAAACGCAAAAGGGCAAATGTGCCTTGTCGCTGCCGGTAATCCCGGCATCGACTACTCCGAACGCATCAATCCCTTCTGGCCTTACTCGCGCTTATTCTTGCTGGCTCTCAGCGGGATTCTTCTCGCCAGCTCTCTTCTCTACGCCGTCGTCTGGATCCTTCTCTGGCTCCTGCGCCGCCTCAACGATGTAAAACATCTCCGTGTCCGCGCTGTTCCATTCTTCGCCGCGCTCACTCTGATCATTTCCTTCTTCAGCGCTGGAAAATCGCTCGACACTTCCGTTGCCTTCGGCTTCTGGCCACTTCTTTTCTTCCTCGGCACCATCGCCTTCGCCGTTCTCTCGCTCCTCGGCCTCTACTTCGCCGTCTCCGTCCCCCGCACCGAAATCCATCCCGCCATCCGCATCCACGGCCTCCTCGTCTCCCTCGCCGCCTGCCTCCTCACCATCTTCCTAGCCTCCTGGCACCTCCTCGCCCTTCCTCTCTGGACACACTAATACCCGTCCAAGCGGTCACTCGCTCCGGCTCATCTCCTGTGTCAGTTTGCTTTTGTTCCGGCGATCTGAACTTCCGTCCAACCACTCCCCGGCGTCCACAATTTCACCGGCAGCGGATGCAGAAGTTCTGGACAATCTCCGTAGCGATGATCCAGCTTCCCTTCATCGCTCCACTGTTTGTGCAGTTGTTGGTACTCCGTATTCGTTCGCATGGACTTCACGCGAAACGGCCGCTCGCCTTCTAGCAGGTAGATTCTTCCTTCTTTGCCCCAACTCCATCGGTCGCGCACGGTAATCTCGAATCCCGCACTCGTCACTTGCGATTCAAACACCGGCATGTCGTACGATTCAGTCAACCGGTTCAGCTCCGATCGCGGAAACACAAAGTAATAGTCCGGGGCTCCCGGCGCACAGCTCTTGCACTCATGCCTCGTTCCTGGCGTCTGTGGCGATGCCGCGAACGGCTTCCTGGCATCCCAAACCGCCAAAGCAGCTCCATCCCACTCATTGTTGAATCCGCCGGCGATTAAGAACGTCTCCTTGTTGGTCTGCAGGTGATTCACGATGTAGAGGGAACCCGTATTTACAAACCGCAAGCGATTCTTTCCCGTCCGCGGTTCCAGCTCTTCCACCACGGAATTCCCCCATGTGTGAGCCGACTCCACAACGTACACGCTGCTTCGTTCGCCTGTCGTCACTGCATGCATATCCAACAGCGTCCACGGCGGCGTTAGTTCGTACTCTCCAAATTTCAAAGTCAACCCAGGAACATAGCGCCACAGCATTTTTCCGTCCTCTGAAAAGAAATCTGCTTCACTCAAATTTGGATCAGTTCTGTTCAAACCCGCCCTTGTCACGATCCCTGCCGCGACTTCCTCGTGCCCATCCCGAAAAAAATCCGCTATTACTCCCGGTTGTTGTGCGATCGGCATTTTCAAAAAATCGCCGCGAGCGAATTGCTTGTCATAGTGATGCGACCAAAGCGTCCTCCCTCTTTGGTCCTTCGCCTCCAGCGTGTCATAGTTCAACGAAATCGAATCAATCCGTGCAGTGCTTCCCCGAGCAGTCTTGGTCTTCCAAAAGAAAATCAACCCCAGCGTCAAGGCAACCGTCAGAGTTACGCTGCCGACAGCAATCCACCATCGTGCTAGTCGGAATCCGTTTTTTCTTGTCTTAGCTTCTGCACCCTCAGAAACATCGACGGCCGCCATCCTTGGAAACTTCCGGGCGCCACTTGGTAGCTCATGATTGTCATCCCGAACTACGTGAGGGGTCTGCTTTTGACCTTCGCTTATTCCTGAATGTAAGGCTTCAGCACCTGAGGAATCTGCTTCCGGCGGCCCCGCCGCTTTGTCCTCTCGCTCCGCCAGCCCCAGCATCCACGCATCAATCTCCGCCGTCAGCGCAAACACCGTCCGCCGGTTCCCTCCCGGCACCCGATGTACCGGCAAGCCGCGCTCCTCTGCCCAGCGCATCGCCGTGCGCTCGTTGCGCCCCACATACTTGGCTATCTCTTTCCACGAATCGAGACGGGAACCCTGGCCTGGTTTCATGGCTCCTCTACCTAAATTTCTTATGAAGGGGGACTGCCTGCCTGGCCCTGTCAGCTTCTGTCAGCTATTGCTCGCTCTTGTCAGTTGCCAGAGCCTACAACAACCCGCTAAAACCCGCAACCACAGTAGCAATGCCATCACGAGAGCGGAGCTCCGCCATAAACGACCGCGTTCAAGAGGTCAGCTTGGATCCACAGCCGTCGGAGAGGAGGCCGGCATGCCCGAATTTAAGTGCGTTCGCTGTGGCGATCGTATTTCACACAACATCTACTACTGCTCTCACTGCGAATGGCACCTCTGCTGGGATTGCATAAAGAAATCTATTTTCACCAACGAACTGACTTGTTCCAAATGCGGCAAAAAGGTGCATCGCGTGGACTGATTCGTGGTCCTTTTGCTCGTAAGACTCTCGTTCCGTAGTTTGAGGTGCTGAGAATGTTCTGCCGTAAATGTGGCGCGGAAATCCCAACTGGAGCGGTCGTTTGCAGCGTCTGCAATCCGCCACAAACGCTCGCCTCGGAGTCGCAGCAGTGCACCTCGTGTGGAAAACCAGTTCCTCTGAATGCCAGATTCTGCAAATCCTGTGGCGCGACTCTAGCGCCGCCTGCACCCAGCCCAGTACGCACAGCTGCCTCTTCTCCCATCTCGCCATTAGCTGCTCAGTCTTCGCCGCACAACCGACCGACCACCGCTAGATCTCCGGAACCTCCTCTGGAGAACTGCCCGGCGTGCGGCGAACTGATTCCTGTTTCATCCAAATTCTGTAAGCGTTGCGGTCAGAGTCGAATTTCCACGCTAACGCAGCCCTCCTCGCTTGCCCCATCAGCATCTCGCCCGACTTCAACGGCGCCAGCTTCGTCGGCGCCTATTGACACTGATCACCAAAGCACCTCGACGACCGGAGCCTCAAAACCCTCCCGAGTCTCGACCAGTCGGTCTGAACGCCCGATGTATTCCGAACGATCGACCTGGCCCAAATATGTAGCCATCTCGACCATTGCCGTCATAGCACTCGGAGGACTGGCATTTGGCTACTCCCGATTCCGCAAACACTCAACTTCATCCACACAAGCTGTCGACACACCTTCAGCGGCGCCGTCTTCTGGCCCAGAGCCGCCAGCGGTGGATGCACAGCCCTCCACTCCGAGTACATCCTCACCAGGCACTTCTTCGCAAGAAACTTCGGCGACCCCAGCCCCGCACACTGACTTGCTCATGGGAGCACAGCCAGTCCCGTCGACGACCGCCAACGAACAGCAGCCGAGCACCTCAACACAGACCAGCCCACAGCCAAAAATCAACTCAATCCATCGATCCGAATCCGCATTGAGTTCCGCAACTCCACTCCCTCCCAAGCCCTCCATGCCTCCTCCCTATCAACAAGCTCGCGAAAGTTCGCAACAAGCGTTCGCGGCTGGCCGTTATGTCGAGCCTACAGACAACAGCGCTCTTTATTGGGCAAGGTTGGCACGACAGCAAGGAGACCCAACCGCTGCGCAACTCGAAGACCAGGTATTTGATCGGATTATGATTCTGGTTCAATCGGCTCGCAACGCTCGCGACTACCAGTCCGCAACCGATAGTCTCGCGAAGCTCGCGCCTCTCTTCCCAGATCGCCAGCAAATCCCTCAAATGCTGAGCAGCGTCCGCGAAGACCAGGCGGCCTACAACCGTCAGCTGGAAACTCAACGAATAGACGCCCAAACAAAACGCTTCTCAGTTCGCCATCGACACATCTCATTGCTCGGCGCCGGATCGAATGCCGTCTACTACTGCGCCGGTCAGATTGCCATTTCCCCCGATGGCACGGTCAAGTACGACTGCGCTCAGACGAACGATCCTTCAGGTCGCTGTGACCACGTTTCCATTGCCCCTGGATCGCTCAAGCAGGTGAAAGTGGGTTACGGAGATTCCATTCGTCTCTCTACCAAAGGACAAGGGAATTTCGATTTCTACGGCGAGTCCGCCGCGATTCAAGCGGCTCTGCAGGCTTCGGGCGCACAGGGACAAAAGTGATGTTAGGAGGCTACTTTGTTTTGCGAAAGTTGCGGTAAATCCATTTCCGATCTTGCAATTTCCTGTCCTCAGTGTGGACAACCGACCGGCACTGCTGCACCCTCGAAAACAGTTTCAGTCTCTTCTCGTCTGCCTAGTCTGACGAACCCTCGCATCGAATCGGGAATCGCTGGAATCTGCCGTCCCGTTCTTCGGCCTCTCGAAGACGGCAAGGTTTTGCGCACCCTCATGGCTCTCTTTCTCCGAATCGTCGGCGTTTGTTGTGCCCTCGGAGCCCTATTCCTGGATCTGGGGCTTGTAAGAGCGGCATTCCAGACACCATTGACTCAGGTAACGATTGCTTTTCTCTTGCTCGCAGCTTTGGTGCTCGCAGCAGGTGTAGCTAGCTTCTTCATTTACTTCTATCGCGCTGCCTCTATCGCAAGCCTCGGAGACTCTCCGTTTACAGTTATTCCCATCGTCTCGTTTCTCTGCCGCACAGCTGGCGAGGTTTATGCGGTGGCAATGACACTGATCGGGATTGGTGGCTGCCTCTTTGTCTGGCTGACGGGGCAGAATCCGGGCGGAATCCTCGGACAGTTCTCGATGAATCCTTTCCTTACCGAGCTAGAACTGGGCAGTGGACCTTTTATCGGCGGTATCGTGACACTCCTCTTTGCTCTCCTCGGAGGCTTCGCCGCATTATTCTTTTCCTACTTCCTCGCCGAGTTTGTGGTGGTCATCGCTGATATCGCGATAAATGTCCGTGTCTTGGCGCAAAGACCAACTCAATGATCACACGTTACACACAACGTATTCTGTCACCCGAGGAGCACTAATGACCTGTCAAAAGTGTGGCGCAACGATGGATGCAATCTCTAAATTTTGTGGTGAATGCGGCGCGCTTACTCGCGCGGAAGTGGCCTCAACCCAACCGATCGAAGCACAATCAACAGCCGCTCCACTCCGCGCGACAAAACCTTGTCCATACTGCGGTGAACAAATCCTGGAAGTCGCGTCCAAATGCCGGTTTTGTGGCTCTGACCTTCCCCTAGCTGTTCAAGGACAGCCACTCGCCAGACCACCAGCCGCTTCGAATATCATGCTCAACGCACCTCCCGTAGCCGCCAGCCCGCAAGGTCCATCCATCGTGATACAGAACGTACAAGCCGCCCAGCCCGCCCCCGTGCAAGCGGGATTCGTTCCTGGCTACTACAAGAATCCGGGCCTTGCGGTCTTTCTTTCATTCATCTTTCCCGGCGGCGGCCAGTTCTACAACGGCCACGTCGGGAAGGGCTTTCTTGTCCTTTTCACGTTCTGGGCATTCGGAATCAGCTGGGTTTGGTCTCTCTTTGACGCCTATGCCTCAGCTCAACGAATTAACCGACTTGGTTTTTGAGCCATGAGCTTTGCGGAAATAGTCGGCGCATTCGTCGTTTGCATCGTCCTGGTTGCTATGGCCGCGCTGCTCACGTCGAGCACCGCCATCGAACGTCTTGCCGCCATAGGGTTTCTTCCCCGCGCCTTTGTCAACCTAGCGCCGCTGATGACAATCGTTGCGAGAACAATGGCCGTCGGTCTAACGGCTCTCGGTTTTGTCCTGCTTGGGGTCAACGCAGGTCTGCTATCGCGCGAATGGTTGGCACGCTACGGCTTTTCGGCTGGGTTGCTCGCAGTGGGTGCTCTCTGCGTCTTCATCACTTTCCGTCGAAAGCATTAGACAGCTCAGCTTTGGGGAGTTCAATGATGATACTAGGCAGAAATTCCTCGATGGTACTGTTCTTGATCTCCGCGGCGTCTGTACTTGTTCACTGTGGCTGTTTTGGCGCCCTTCAATCTCGAGAAGAGTCCTCGGTTGGCCAGTACATGGAGGCAGTGAAGAGATCTGACTTTCGGAAGGTTATCGACCTGACTGATTTCTATCAAAGGAAGGTTGATGAAATTAAGGCCCAGAATCCCAGTAGTCTTGCGCCAAGGCTTACCGACGCGTTTTACAAATCGCAACTGGACGCATTTTCGAAGCCTGCAAATTTCTGGCGAGATTATGGTGAAAGCTTTGGCGGAATGGTTGGCGACCCCATCCAGCAGATAAGAGCTCTGCAGGCAGTGGTTCTTCCAACTGCCGACTGGAGAATCACCGAGTCTAGGGCAGATGGCGTTGTCGATTTGATACCACAGGGAAGGTTCTCGAGGACACGCGTCTATGTGTCGGTCAGCTACACTTCGCCAGTATCAGCACCAGTGGTCGGCACGAAGCTCCTAAGAGAAACACTTTTCGAATTCACGGTTAACTCCGAAACACACCTCATAGTCCGGATTGCAAGACTTCCCCAGGGCGACAGTTTTTGGGAAGCTACGCCTACGACTCAATTGGCAATCGCAAAGAGACTCTACGACCTCTCTCAATGGGATGAGGTCATTGTTGAGCTTCAACCGTTATACGATCGGCGCAAACTGCAATCGGAAGGTATACGCGTGCTCGCGTCCTCTTATATGGGACGCATTCGGAGCGTTTGTTTTACAAAAGGCCCAATACATCTTGGTGGACCACATGTCCTCCAATTCAATCGTGGAAACCAGTGCCCTGACTCCGTTAGACTCGCGCTCTCTCTGGATCCAAATTTGAAATCAGAGTGGATGAATCTCGTTCTCTCAGCCGCAAGCTCCAACATTGATGCATGGGAATTAGATTCCGCAGCTTCATTCCTGGCAATGGCTACGGAAACAACTATCGACGATCACCAGCTCAACACCACGACTGCGCAACTCCGCCAGGAGCTGTCAGGCCGCTTTCTCAAACGAGCCATCGAAACATATGCGCACGCCGGAAACGGCAACACCCCCTTTGTTCAAGGCGAGGTCGCAAAGGCCTCCCAACTCAGCCCCAACCTACTCAGCTCGACCGCGGCTCTAACGGTCGTTAAATCCTGTCTTCAAGACGCAGCAGACGATAAGGCGCGCGGCGACAACTTCGCTGACATGTACTTCTTCGGAATCCCAGATTTCATGAAGGCGTATGGCATCTTTGTGCCTCCGAATGAACTACCAATCCTGCTTCGTTGGGCTCCCTATACGAGTTCTGCCCTCAAATGGCAGCAAAAGATGTCGGAGCGTACAACACGGTAACGGCTTTACAATCGCTAGCTTTGAATCGAGACAGTGGCGAGCAATGGAAACACTTCGCGGAAGACCTTCGTGATTTCGTTTGGGAAAGATGCGCGCGTAGCGGCTGCGGTGGAGAGTTTTTTGCGGACGATCCAGGCTTGCAGCTTCGGCCAATTTTCATTCGTGGGCCAGCCAGAGTTCTTCGTCCATTCGCCTTTGACCGTGGAATACCAATAGCTTTCGTACTTTCTGCCGAGCTTTGCTTTTTGTTGCGCGAGCCATTTCGGATTCTTCGCTAAACGCGGCTCGGCAATCAGAGCAATCGGCGACAGCTTTCGTTTGGGCGCAGCATAAATCCGAAAGCCCACCGTCACCGAGTCCGCGGAAATCCCGACATACAGCTCTCCGCTTTCCATCTCTCCGCCCAGCGGAGCGGCAAACTTCAGATACATGCCCGTCTTATAGAGCGTTTTGTCTTTCGCAAAACGAATGTCGCGATTGATGCGCGACAAATTCGCGCCGCGCCTTCCGGTCGTCTCGAAACGATGGTCTAATTCCAAAACCGCGGGTGCCATTTCCTCCAGCAATTTTTTCAACGGCCTCACCACCGACTCCTGATACCGCTCGCGGTGCGCGTCCATCCAAACTTTTTTGTTGTTCCTTTTCAGGTCTCTGAAAAACCGGAATGTGTCCCGCGTGAAGATTCCCTGCGCCGCCGTCATGGCCCGCCTCCGTAATTCACACACAAGTCTTTCAGACTACACCATTCCCGTTTGGCCATTCCAAAAGACGGTCACTTCGACTATGCTTTGCGGTTTGCTGGCGCAGTTCCGGCCTGCTGGAAGCACTCAGGTCAAATCTCAGCTTAGGATGAAGTGAAAATGCGGAAAAAATGGCTCGTGGCAGGAATCTTTCTTGGCAGTTCTCTCGCGGTTCTAAGTTCTCCATCCGCCAGCGCAGCGGACGAGCCCAAATCCGACGCAAAAAAGAAAGCCGAGCCTTGGAAGCCGGAAGATTTTATCTACGGCGAGTACGCCAACCAATATCGCATCTCGCCCGACGGCAAGTGGCTCGTCTGGGTCAAATCCACCGCCGACAAGGAAAAAGACGGCCGAGTCTCCAATCTCATCCTGTCCAGTCTCACCGACGCATCCGAAATCGAATTGACGCGCGGCAGCGACCACAACAATCAGCCAGCATGGTCACCGAATGGTGAGCGCATCGCATTTATGAGCGATCGCAAGCGCCCGAACGCAAAGCCCGACGCCGCCGGAATGCAGATCTGGCTCATCAATCCGCATGGCGGCGAACCCTGGCCCATCACCGAATTTGCACGCTCGCCTCAGCGAATCGACTGGCTCGACAATGACACGCTGATTTTCAGCGCCCAGGAAGACGCTTCTCTCTTCGAGCAGGAAGCAAAAAAAAAGAAAGACGACTCAGAAGTGGTGGATGATGAGGCCCATGAACCTCCGGTGCGGCTCTATAAGTTCAGCGTTAAGGAAAAGAAGGTCACCCGCCTCACGAACAACACCGACTGGATCCAGGGCTGGGCTGTTTCCCGTGACGGAAAATACGTCGCCGCAAGCCACGGCAAAAGCTTGCGCTACGCTTTCGATCAGAAGTTTCCCCCGGTCGCCATACTCCACAATCTGTCGGACGGCACCGAAAAGACGATCTTCACGGAAGGCCGGGTTCGCCCGCGCGGCTTTGAATGGGCTAAAGACAACTCCGGTTTTTACGCCGCCGCGCCCTTTTCTACCGACCCGCGCTTTCTGACTGCCAGCATTGAGCTGCTTTATTTTTACGACGTAAATGCCGGTAAGAGCATGCAGGTTCCACTCGACTGGGAAAACGGAATCGGGTCAGATTTCGCCGCCACTCCGGACGGCTTCATCGTCGGTCTTGCCGGTGGCGCGCGCTTCCAAATGGCACGCTACACACGCGAAAAATCCGGCGAGTCGTGGACCTGGAAGCGCCACAACCTCGAAGGCGAACATGCTCGCAATATGGAGGGATTCGAAGTTTCTGAAAATGGCAAGACGATTGTTTATTCGCACTCAACTGCCAGCGAACTTTCGCAACTTTACCGTGCGCTGCTCAATGGCGACCAGATTGTTTCGCCAGTGCAACTCTCCAAGTTGAATCGCGGTCTCGTGGAGGGCCGCACGTTCGCAAAGAGCGAAGTCATTCACTGGACCGGCTCCAATAACGAAGAAGTCGAAGGCATCCTCTACTACCCACAAAATTACGAAGCCGGCAAAAAGTATCCCGTCATCACGGCAATTCACGGCGGCCCGATGGGCGCGGACAAGGATCTCTGGGGCGAGAGCTGGGCCTACCCGATTCAGCTTTTCACGCAGCGCGGCGCCTTCGTACTCCGCCCCAACTATCACGGCAGCAACGATTACGGCCTCAAATGGGCTGAATCTATCTGTTGCGGCAAGTATTACGACCTGGAAACCCCGGACATCAATGCAGGCGTGGACTATCTTATTTCTAAAGGAATGGCCGACCCAGACCACGTAGGCACCATGGGCTGGTCTAACGGCTCGATCCTTTCAACGAGCCTGCTCATCACCTACCCGGATCGCTACAAAACTGCCAGCGTCGGCGCCGGTGACGTCGAATGGTTCAGCGATTGGGCCAATGTTGATTTTGGCGAATCCTTCGACGCCTATTATTTCGGCAAATCGCCGTGGCAGGATCCCGATCTCTACATAAAGAAATCGCCCGTTTTCAAAATGGATCGCATCAAAGCGCCCGTTTTGATCTTCCATGGCAACGCAGACCGAAACGTGCCCTTCGCTCAAAGCTGGACCTATTTCCGCACGCTCCAGTGGCACGGCAAAGTTCCCGTTAAATTCGTCGTCTTCCCGGGCGAACCCCACGGTCCGCGCAAACTCACCCACCAGCTCCGCAAAGTCACCGAAGAAATCGCCTGGTTCGACAAATATTTCTTCAAAACCGAAAAGCAATTCAACGAAGCACTGAAGCTGGGTTCGCCACTGGAAGATTCCTTCCGCCGCAAGAACATCGCCGAGACGCAAGGTGCGTATGGAGTTGAGTTCAACTCGCAGGGTCGCGGAAAAACGATTATTCCAGAAGTCGTGAGACGCGGTGATCTCGAAATCGGGCGTTTTGAAGTCACGGTGGGGCAGTACCTCGGCGTCAAGGGCGTCGCACCCGCAAAAACGGCGTCGGGCCGCACAGCTTACTCCTTCATGGAACCGAGACAACTACCCACGAGTTCACGGACGGAATTCAACATGCCCGTCGGAGGAGTTTCACTGGATGACGCCAAGGCCTACGCTGCATGGTTGAGCAAACAGACCGGCGAGACTTGGCGAGTGCCGTACGAGGACGAAGTCAAATCTTTATACGAAAATCGCGATGGCGAGAACACGCTCGACTACTGGGCGGGCTACCCACCTAATCCGGAAGACGCTGCGCGTCTGCGTGAAAAGGCAAAAGAACTAAAAGGCAACGCGGCACTGTTGAAGCAAGCTGGCAGTTTTCGTGGCCAGGGCAAAGAAGACGAAGAACCCATCTTCGACCTCGGCGGCAACGTCGCCGAATGGGTATTAACCCGCGACGGCAAAGGCAAAGTGATCGGCGGCAGCGCCGATTGCCCCGCCGATCCCAAATCCAATTGCACACCCGAGCCAGAATACATCGGCTTCCGCGTCGTCCGCGGCACCGCCAAAGAACCACCAAAACCCTAGCGCACAATATGGAGTGCGGCGGCTCGACGCCGCTTTGCGCTGTAAGCAGCACCGACCATCGCACTGCTCTTATTTTATTTGTCATCCTGAGTTACGGTCGCTCTTGCGACCGTAGCGAAGGACCTCAACCGATCCATCGCCACAATGCACGCCATTCTGCAGCCAGATTGGCCCTTGCTGCCGCAAAGCACTGAGCATAGGCTCTACCCATGAGCGACTTCACACCCACAGAACGCACGCAGGTCAAGCGCCTGCCCAAACGCGCCAAATACGACGCCGAAACCGTCCATAAAATTCTCGATGAAGCCTTCGTCTGCCACGTCGGATTTGTCGTAGACAGCCAGCCTTACGTCATCCCCACAAACTTCGGCCGCGTCGGCGATACGCTTTACATTCACGGCTCCGCCGCCAGTCGTATGTTGCGCACGCTCACTCTGGGAATTCCCGTCTGCGTCACTGTAACGCTCGTCGACGGACTCGTCCTCGCACGCTCCGCCTTCCATCACTCCGTCAACTATCGCAGCGTCGTCATACTGGGCACGGCAAAGCTCGTCGAAGACCCTACAGAAAAAATGGAAGCGCTCCGCCTCTTCACCGAACACGTTATAAAAGGCCGCTGGGACGAAATCCGCTGGCCCAATGAACAGGAAATGAAAGGGACTACTGTCTTGTCCGTTGCGCTTGAAGAAGTTTCCGCAAAAGTTCGCGTCGGCGGCCCCGTGGACGACGAAGAAGACTACTCGATGTCAGTCTGGGCCGGCGTTCTTCCACTCCACACAACCACCTCCGCCCCAATCCCAGACACGCGCCTCAAAGACGGCACGCCAGTGCCTTCTTACATAGCGAACTATTCGCGCTAGCTAGCGCTTATTTGCCAATCTGCTCTTGGACTTTTCCGCTTTGCGCCCTTGCCCAATCGTCCGGCCAAAAATTTAGAAAACTGCCGGCTCTGGAATCATCAGCAGAATCATTGCTCCTGTTAAAAACAACGGATATGTCGAAGGTATAGGTGGCATATATATGTTGGATTTGGATAAGGGGTCGGAGCTCCAGCTCCGGCATTAAAAGCCGATAAAAATGGGGCTTTAGGGTTCTTCTCCGACCTTCTCACAAAGCTTTTAGTGGCACCCGCAACCGCCGCCGCAGCACGACCCGCCGCCTCCCGAAGAAGGCGTGAAAGACTTCGGAGTGCCGCCTGCGACAGAAGAGCTAAAGACGGAAAGCTGAATCGTGGCTTTCTTGCTGGAGCATTTGGGGCAGGAGATTTCCTGCTGTTTGTTAAAGACGATTTTCTCGAAGGAAGTCTTGCAATCGTCGCAGATGTATTCGTAGATGGGCATAGTTTGCTTCCTCGACACCTAATTATACCAAGCGCTTCAACTTGGCCCAAAAAGCAAAGAGCCCTGGAGTAACCCAAGGCCCTTTGAAAGTTGGTTTGTTATTTCTTAGTCCCCCGCTACTGGTTCCGGAGCTTCCGTCTTCGCTGGCGCAATGTTCACCGGCTTGTTCGCGTTGGCGAAGTTTGCCGGAACTGCTTTGGCGATGTCCGAAACGGTGCCGATCTGCACCACGGTCGGCTGCGGCTTCTTCAGCACGAGCTCTTCGTAAATCGCGCGAACCTTCGCCGCCTCTTCCCATGCCTTCTTCCGGCGAATTCGGTCTTCTTCAGCTGCCGTTAGCGGAATGTCGTGCTCGAGGTGGCGGACGCGGGCGGCGTCTTCGGCGTCAATTTTAAGCGAGTGCTCATAGCTCTCCAGGTTGACGTTCTTGCCCTTGGCGTAGATTTCATGCTTGCCGTGCGTCTTGTACCACTCCGCAACGGTCGCGTTCTTGTGCATGTTTTCAATAATCTGGCGCCAGCCGATGCCGGTGTTGTACGCGCAGAAGGAGATTTCGCCCTGCTGCGTGGCGTACGGGATGATGCACATTTCCGTGCGGCGGAAGTCGTAGTTGAACAAATCCTGGAACCACATGCCCGCGATAAAGAGAAAGTTCCACGGGTCGGTCTTGCGGCGCTTCATGGCATCTTCATAGGTGCGCTCGGGTGAGGTGCGGCCATACTTGGTGGTGGACTTTTTTGTCAGAGCCCAGGTCTTGTCGAACTTCTTAAAAAGATCCCAAAGCTTCAAGCCAACCGGACCCTGGAAGGGGTGATAGTTCTTGAGGAGCGCTAGGGCCATCATGAAGTTGGAGAATGTCTTGCCGCGCGCTGCGTCGGTGATTGCAGTAACGTCCTTGGTAAGCTGCTGCGCATCGAGGAAGCGGGGAACGGGAGCCCATTCCTTGGTTTCCTTGTTAATCATGATGGCAGTACCCACGCCGCAGTTCGGGTGGCAACCGCAGGAGAGCGAACCCCACTGTGACTCGTTACCCTTCACCATGTCCGCAAAGCCGGCAAAGGTGGAGATGAAGGAAATGGGGAACCAGTCGCGCGTCGGTTCCACTTTTCCGACCTGCGCGCTTACGTCCTTCGCAAGGTGCGAAAGCGTGTAGCGCTGGCGCAGGCGGCGTTCCGGCGTGATGTCTTCGTCGCGGCCCGTGAACGAGACCGGCTGGAAGCTTACAAACGCAATCTTCTTCGGATTTTCCATCGCGAACTTCACGACCGTGCCAACCTGGTCGTTGTTCACGTTGTTGACGATCGTCACCACAAGCACGATTTCGATTCCTGCTTCGTGCATGTTTTCAATGGCGCGAAGCTTTACGTCAAAGAGGTTGCCGATCTGGCGGTGGCTATTGGCGTCATTTCCGATGCCGTCAAATTGCAGGTACGCATACCGCATGCCCGCTTCAAACGCCTTGCGGCAGAATTCCTTGCTCTTGGCGAACTCGATGCCGTTTGTTGCGGCTTGCACGGAGTTGTAGCCGATCTTGCGCGCGTAAGCGACCGCATCCAGGAACAGCGGGCTCATGGTGGGCTCGCCGCCGGAGAACTGCACGGACATCTGGCGCCGCGGCTTGATCTTCAGCGCGTTATCCAGAATTTCCTTAACTTCTTCCCAGCCCAACTCGTGAACATATCCGACCTGGTTCGCGTCCATGAAGCAGGGATCGCACATCATGTTGCAGCGGTTCGTCAGGTCAACAGTAAGAACAGAGCCTCGGCCATAACGCACCGTCGAAGAGCCGTGCTTATGCAGGTCTTCGTCATTGTGAGCCGGAATGTCGCGCCCGGGGAATTGCGATTCGATCCACTTCAGGAAGTTCGCGTCAACGGCCATCAAATCCTCGTAGTGGCCGTGAATCGGGCAATCTTTCACCATCCAAACTTGCCCGTCGCGCTCGATAATCTGCGCCTTAATCTCGCCAACCTTCTCGTGCATCAGATCGCGCCAATCTTTTTTGCCCGCAATGATTTCGTTGCGCGCTTCTTTCACGCAACCCGGGCAGAGCGAATCGGTTTGCCGCGGGAAGCCAAGTGTCGGCTTGGACTTTTCCCAGGACTTCAGCAGCGGCTTGTCCGACCACTGTGGCGTCACAGAAGGATTGGGATTGTGCTTGTTAAAATATTGGATCGTGTTGAACGTGATCGCGGCCGTTTTGCAAACGATGTAATCCAAGCTACGTGCGATCTGTGTTCCAATCGTGTTCGGCATAAACCTCTAGCCCTCACTTTCAAAGTGACGAGACAAATCTAGTTACAGGTAAAGCTGGCCCACTCGCCCAAATTGGGAACTAAGCGGAAGGCCCCCAAACCTTTCCCCCGGGGCCATTTCCAACGTACCACGCCCTGCGGTACGTGCCTAAGTCTTTCGGCACCTATAGTTTGCCAGTTAGTTAGGGGTCTGGCTAGGCCCTTACGCTGAATGGCGAAAATGGGGGGTCGAACGGGACATTGGGGGGTTATATGGGGTTGACAGGTGTGCAAAAAAGGTGATTTTTTGGACATTCAAGGAGAAAAAGGCTGCGTCAAGACGTGTGAGCGTTAAGGCTTGGGCGCAAAACCGCAATCGCAAAATGCGCAAAATGCCCTGCCCCCTCATCCAACTGTAGCCAGCGAACCACGCAATGCTCACCTAAGTATTTGCTTACTTTTGCTTCCGGGATTTCCAGATGCTCAGCGAGCAACGCCCTGATGTTCACGCCAGTTCGCCGGTTTCCGCCACCCCGCGCCATGTTCCCAATCGCGATGCGCAAGGTATCGCAAGCTTCGACATAGTAATAGGTCGTCATATCGTCGTCCGTAAGAACAAAGACGCCAGGCCCAGCAGGAGCTCGATCCGCTTGATCCAATTTCACAGCTGGGCAAGTCAACAAGCGCCGGAACTGCATCTCCAAGAGCGATAGGCGCGAAGAAAGCCCAGGATCGCCAAATCTTCCTTTTACACTTGGCCCTGCAGCTTCCATTGACGATTCCACGGGAACACTCGGGATCGAACGTGAATCTACAACTCGTGGCGGCGCCACTTCAGTCTGAGAAACAGCGCTCTTTGCCGCCGCGTGTGTCGTAGTTCGCATGTTCTGATTTTGTCCCGAGACTGCGCCGGTCTTGTTGCGATTGCGTCCGCCCCTTCGTCCTCGGCGCCGACCGCGCCTCAGAGGATCTGCATTTGTTGCTTCCGAAACAGGTGCCGCTTCCGGTGCTTCTGCAACCACTTCAGCCGTATCGCTCGCTGCTTCTTTCGTCTCGCCAGACCCAACTTCTTTTTCGGAATCCTCCGAAGCATGCGCTGCCGATTCCGATCGCGGAACCTCCGGAATCGGCAACACCTCACCCTCCGCAGGAACCGTGCCACCCAACCTCGTCAGTGCATCCTGCGCTTTTGTCTTCCAATCCCCGCGCCGGAAGCGCTGCCAGGAAAGCGCATACCATTTCGCCGCGTCTTCTGGTTTGTTTGCGATTTCAAAATGCCGCGCGAGCTCGAACGCTACCATCGCGTCGCGCGTTTTCTGAAACAGATTGCAAAGCTGGCTCGCAGGATCCTTGCTCCCCTTCGCGCGCCGTATTCGTGCCGTAATTTGTTTCCAGTCAGCCATGGAGGTGCTTGCGTTGACGCATTGTAACAGCGACCACACTTCGCTTCCACCAAGAGTCCTATCTGAACCGCCAAAGCAATGGTAGAGTACCCGCCATGCGAACCCAATTTTTCCGAGCTTCACTCATTTCCCTGGTACTCTCGGCAACATCTGTCTCCACCTTTCCGCAAAACACGGATGGCAAGCACCCGCCCGTAATCGACATTCACGTCCACACACTCGGCGGCATTCCTGGTATCGGCCCAATGTGCCCCTTCAACCCGCAATTCCTCGCTTCCGACCCGCAAACCAAGGAATCCCAATTCGGCTGGTCTAAGCAGGACTGCACGGAACTACTAGAAGCCTCCAAGACGCCCGACGAATACATGAAGGCCGTCATGTCTGAATGGGAAACGTACAACGTTACCGCCGTGGTGATGGGCGATCCCGAATCCGTCCGCAAATGGAAAGCTGCGGCTCCCTCGCGCGTCATCTCCGGCACCTCCTTCTCCAACGGTATGGCTGGCAATGACAACGTCCCTGTCGAAGAGCTACGCAAGCTTTTCACCACCGGTGGCTTCAAGGTCATGGGTGAAATCGGTCTGCAATATCAGGGCATCTCGCCGAGCGACATGTCTGTCGACAAATATTTCGCACTCGCAGAAGAACTCGATATTCCTGTCGGCATTCATATGGGCACGGGAGGCTCAGGCCGCGCCAATATCACTACACCAAAGTTCCGCGGCTCAATGGGCAATCCGCTGCTGCTTGAAGACCTCTTGGCCCGCCATCCCAAACTTCGTCTCTGGATCATGCACGCTGGCTATCCGATGATCGATAATCTGCTCACTCTCTTGCAGGCCAACTCGCACGTTTACGTGGACGTTGCAGGCCTCATCTGGAGCTATCCGCTCAAGGAAGTCCATATGTACATTCAGCGCATCGTCGAAGCTGGCTTCGAGGATCGCATCCTCTTCGGCACGGACCAGCTCATCTGGCCAAAGCTCATGGCCGCTTCCATCAGCGTCATCGAAGGTGCGACTTACCTCACTCCACAGCAAAAGCGCGACATCCTCTACAACAACGCCGCCCGCTTCTTGCGTTTGGACAAGCCAGAAACAAAGTGACCGCATATAGAAAAAAAGACTTAGTTCCAGTACTGCCCCATAAAGGAACAGACACTCGTCCAACAAAATTTTTTCTACTGCGTTTCTCGATTGACGTTACGAAAGCCTGTGAGTATTCTTTTTCCGGCCCAGAGGGAGGCCCGATGGCGCGTTTCCGTGCTTTTGTTTCTGTAGCACTTTCTCTTCTTTTTATTGTCTCCAGCTCAATGGGTGCTTCGGCACCACCGCTAGGTACGATCACTTCCGCACTCGGAGCTCATGTTGGCGCGGCAAACGCGACTGTGGGCGCAACTGTGTTCGGCGGGGACAAACTCAGCACTCTTCAGACGGGCACCTTGCAACTGCGCTCCGGCGCTGCGCGCTTGATGCTTTCCGGCTCAAGCGTCGCGACCGTTGCTGAGATGAACGGAATTCCCAGCGCAACGTTGCAGCAAGGCACCGCAGTTTTCTCCACTGCTAACGCCAAAGCATTCGTGTTGCGCGCCTCCGTGGCAGAGATTCGTGCGGAAACTGACCAACCGACGGTCGCACAAGTTACCTACGTCAATAAAGACGAATTGATTGTTCGCAGCACGCGCGGCTCAATGGCCATCACCGTAGACGGCGAAACGCAAACCGTGCCTGAAGGGATGTCTTATCGCGTAATCCTAAATCCGGACTCTTACCCAGCGGCAGCCGCGGCTCCCCAAGGGCCCCAGGGCGCGGGAGCGCATGGATCGGGTGGAGCGCCGCGCCGTGCGGGCCGCAGCCGTTTCTTGCTCATCGCAATCGTGCTAACGAGCGTTGCCACTGGCGTTGCGATCTACGAAGTCGTGCAGAGCCCCAGCCGGCCATAATTACTCTCAGGTTTTTCTGACAGGCGAAATCCTTATAGCGAAGCAATTACTTCGATCTCTACAAGCGCGTCTTTGGGCAGACGCGCCACTTCCACGGTCGACCTTGCCGGCGGCGCCGAGGAAAAATACTTGGCGTAGACTTCATTCATCGCCGTAAAGTCACTCATGTTTTTCAGGAACACCGTCGTCTTCACCACTTTGTGCAAAGGGCAACCCGCCGCTTCCAGAATCCCTTTCACGTTTTCCAGCACGCGTTCCGTCTGTTTGGCAATATCTCCACCGGCGAATTCATTCGTCGCGGGATCGAGCGCCACCTGCCCCGAAGCAAACAAGAATCCTCCCGCTTTAATGGCTTGCGAATAAGGACCAATCGGTTTGGGTCCACGGTCTGTCAGAACAATGTCTTTCATCTTTGCGGCTCCTTGATGGTACTGGCGGAAAAGTTCGGCGCAGGCGTCACGTTCATAGCATATCGCGCGCGAAACTCATCGGGAATGCCTAAATGTTTCAGCCATTCGCGAACAAATTCTCCCTGGGGCAGGTGTGATTCCGCTTCGATCGCAGAAATTAGGTCTTCCAAACTGAAATCCCGCCCACGCCGGTCCTGAATCATGTTCTTGAGTGCCTTGTGAAAAGCAGTTCGGCCAATCCTGTCTTCCATCGCGAAAAAGAAAAGTCCGCTTTTGCTCCAGGCTGCGGCGTAAGAACAGGTCTTCGAATCAGCAGGCCGTGGGAGCACAATCTTCTCCTTGCATCCCGCCGCATGCCTGTCGAAATCCTTCAGCAGCCACTGAATTCGTTCGCTCCGAGCGTTGACTCCCTTTTCGTGGGCTTGCGCTTCCCATCCCGCATATGGCGCAGCTGCATCCATCGGCAACGGGAATTCATCGAAGCGCACGCGAGAAACTCCGCCAAACCAGGTGTAAGCAAGCTCAAGGTTCGCGTCTTCGTAAAACTTTTCGTCCTTGAGTCCGCCCGCGATCCACGCGGGATGAATAAAAACAGTTTGCGGAAGCGCGCCACAACCGAAATTCTGCGAAGGGATCACGCACTCTGCCAGTCGAATTGTCGAATCCCGCTTTCCGCCTTTGCCATATTCCGATTCGTAATACCGCACACGCTGCCCGATGGATCTTGCGGCATCTTGCGCGGATTGCGGATCCACGGGCCGGAGTGTCCAGAAAAGAATTCGCTCGCCGTCCGAGTGAACCACTCTTTCGACGTATTTTCCACCTGCTGCAAACGGCGCGAAGTCTCCAGGCTTTTGGAGGAACGAATAAACAATTTCATTGTGCGAATTCGATTTCTTTCCGGAAGTTCCGCTCGCATGAACCAGGAACCCCGCAGGAACGCGAACCGAAATATTCCACTTCTTTGGCGCAGCCCCTCCCGTGCCAAAAACTCCCTTTGGCGCAAGCAAAACTGGATTCCAACTGTCGGGATAAGCAAAGAAAGTCTCCGTACTAACCGCAAGAAAGCTGCCGAGATGGGCGCCCGTCGACACCTCATAGGACAGAACCAAAGTGCGCTTTTGTTTTGGAATCCACGGTTCATTCCAGCGCATTTCAACCGTGTCGCCAACATCTGTTGCCGTCGCAGCGTTGGTCATCTGCATATTCAACGCCTGCCCGTCCCATTCGGCCATAGTTCCGGCACGATGAAATGCTTCCGCCGCCGGAACAATTACCCGCATGCTTTGCAGCGACTGATTTCCTGAATTTAGGAGTTGATACGTGCAACGAACCACAAGATGAGGCTCAGACGAAGAAACAAAATGGATTTCGAAATTCTGCTGCTGAATCGTGTACCCGGGCCCAAGCGCAACGCTGCATCCATTTAGAAGAAAAATGCCAGGCAGGAACAAAATGAAGAATTGAAGTTGTTTGGGGACGCGTAGTTGCAAGGCAAACTGATTGTAGCGGGAGGAATTGGACGAAGCAAAGCGCACGGTTCTCGGTGCGCGTGATTACTTGCGGACGCGGCCTGTAATCTTCTTGAAGCCTGTGTTGGACCGTGCCATCGCCTTTTGTCGCGCATTGGCTTCGGCTTCGCCTTGCGCATCCGTCATACCGCCATTGATGCGGTAAAGAATATCTCTTTCCGTTAGACCAGTGTTCTTCAAGTCGGCTATTGTGCCCACGGACATCGTCGGGATGTTTTTCAAGCGCCGGTCGAGCAACATTTGAACGGTCGGATCAGACAAACCAATTACGTGCAGCATCACCGCGTCGCCGCCGATCGAATCTATCTTGTCCGTCTGGGCAATCTGCAGAATCCGCGCTTCGGAGAAATTCGCGTTAGCAAGGCTTGTCACGGCGCCCGTTGCGGTAAAAGGATGGTGATGATCGTGGGCTGTACGAACCAGCGCCAGAATGGTGTCTTCGCTGATCCCTGCTTGCTTTAGTTGAATCACTTCGGCTATTTCTGCATCCGTGACATTGAGTTTCTTCAGGTCTTCGATCGTGCCGGAAAAGACTCCGGCCGCGACCGCAGGACGAAAATCCGTCAGCGGATGGCTCTCGCATCCCGCAAAAAACACAAACAAAACAACCGTTAAATGGACCCAGCGTCTACGCATGACCTTAGTTTATGCGCTACCTGGCGGGAGGGATTGCGATGTGCCGTGGGGGGTATCTGTACGAAAGGACAGGCAGCCTCAATCGCCGGAATTGCCTGCTTGATAGACGCGCTCTACACCAAGAACTCCTGAGATTTTCCGGATATTGGCCAGAATATTCTCAAATTGCTTCCGGTCCACGATTTCCAGGCTGGCTTCAATGCGGGCATTCAACTTATCCGGGCGACTTTCGAGGTTTCGGATATTCGATCCAGCTCCGCTAATCACAGCCGTAATTTCTGCGAGCAATCCGGCACGATCTTTCGCACGAATCACAAGTTGAATCGGGAAGGTCGCCGCCGTTTCTCCACCCCATGCGACCGAAATACGGCGTTCCGTTTGGTACAAAAGATTCTGTACATTAGGACAAAGCTTGTTGTGCACGGCGACGCCGCGCCCTCGCGTGATGTAGCCAACGATGTCGTCGCCGGGAATTGGATTGCAGCACTTCGCACGAAAAACAAGTAGATCGTCGTGGCCTTTGACGATGAGCGGCGCTTCCCCACCCATGCCCAGCATGCGCTTGACGGTCTTGACGATCGTTGGCTTTGCGTCCTCGTTTTCTGCTTCTGTTGGCTTTGCACTCTCCCCGAGAACTTTGGAAATAATCTGGCGCGCGGAATATTTTCCAAAGCCAACTGCAGCATAGAGATCGTCGACCTTCGATAGGCCGTGATCGGCAGCTACTTTTTCCAGATCGGCTTCCGGAATTTTCTTCAGGGCTTTGCCGAAGGAGCGTGATTCCTTCTCCATCAGGCGCTTGCCCATTTCCGTGGCTTCTTCGCGCTCATGCAAGTTGATCCAATGGCGGATTTTGCTGCGCGCGTGGGAAGACTTGGCAAAGCTTAGCCAGTCCCGGCTGGGCGTATGGCCTTTTTGTGTGAGGATCTCGACGACGTCACCATTCGCAATTTCATGGCGCAGTGTAACCATCTGTCCGTTCACTTTTGCGCCGACGCACTGGTGACCAACTTCCGTATGGACCGCATAGGCAAAATCCACTGGTGTGGCGCCACGCGCGAGCTCGATCACCCGGCCCTTAGGCGTGAACGCATAGACTTCCGCCGTCGCCAGGTCAACTTTCAACGTGTTCAAAAATTCGCCCGGTTCCTGCAACTCCTGCGACCACTCAATAAGCTGGCGCATCCAGATGATGCGTTGATCATCATCCCCTGTTGCAGGTTTGCCGTCCTTGTATTTCCAGTGAGCGGCAACTCCTTCTTCCGCAATGCGGTGCATTTCCTGCGTGCGAATCTGAACCTCAAACGGCTGTCCCCCGTGAATCACCGTGGTGTGCAGCGATTGATAAAGATTGGGGCGGGGCATTGCGATGTAGTCTTTAAAGCGCCCGGGTACGGGCCGCCAGATGTGATGAACAACGCCGAGAGCAGCGTAACAGTTGCGTTCCGTGTCGGTGACAACCCGAACCGCAAGGAGATCGTAAATCTGCTCGAAGCCTCGGCCCTGGCGAACGATTTTTCTGTGCAGCGAGTATAGGCTCTTTAGACGCGCCTCCAGTTCTGCGGGAATTCCGTTTTCAACAAGTTTTGTGCGAATGGTGGACTGCACGGATTCGAGAAAACGATTGTGAACTTCTGTTTTGTCTAAAACCTCTTTGTGCAGCGCCAGATAGGATTCGGGTTCGAGGCATCGGAAGCTCAGATCTTCCAGCTCGTTACGAATGAGGCCCATGCCAAGCCGGTGCGCAATCGGCGCGTAAATATCCAGCGTTTCGCGGGCGATGCGTTGCTGCTTTTCCGGGGCGAGAAACTCGATGGTGCGCATGTTGTGAAGACGGTCGGCAAGTTTTACCACGACAACGCGAACGTCATGCACCATCGCAAGAAGCATCTTGCGAACGTTTTCGGCCTGCCGCGCTTCCGGTGCGAGCATGTTGAGACGGCCGATCTTGGTGACGCCTTCGACAAGCCGTGCCGTTTCTTCGCCAAAACGTTCCTGAATGCGCGCAACGGGAAATTCGGTGTCTTCCACAACGTCATGAAGTAGCGCGGCGGTGAGCGTCGTGGCGTCCATCTTCATGTCGGCCAGAATATGCGCAACTTCCAGCAAGTGGGTCATATACGGATCGCCGGACCGTCGCAACTGATCACGATGGCGCTCGGTGGCGATTTCGTAGGCACGTCGAACTACCCAAGGGTCTTCCGACGGCCGGTTTTTGCGCAGCTTAGCCAGAAGCTCTTCGAAGCGCGAATCCAGCTGTCGCTGGGTGCGTTCGCGGTGGAAGTGCAGCGGAAGATTGCTGGAGCCCGGCATCAGAGTAGTTTACGCCTTCGGAACAAGAAGGGCGAATTCATGCGTTGAGGAAGCGTTGGCGGCATATATGCGCCGCTACAATCAAAAGGGCGCCTTTCGGCGCCCTTTTGCAAATAAGCCTAAGTGCTAAGAATTAGGAAGAGGCGGGAGGAGGCTGAGAGGCGCGCTTCTGCTTTACTTCCTTTACCTGATCCACAAGGTCGTCGGCCTTCTTTAGAAGGTCCGCGCGCTGATCGGCGCTGTCCACGGCGTCAGCCTTGCGGCGATAGAGAAGATTCAGATAAGCCATTGCATCGTCATAATCCGGCTTAATCTGAATCGCCTTGGTGAGCTTGTCTATTCCTTCGTCAATTAAAGCGCCGTATTTGGAGACGTATTCGGGACGAACGGCTGCAGGCAATGCATCCGTTTCCTTCACCTGCTTCTTCAAATTCTTTTCGTTGTATTCCTTGCGAAGTTCGCTGTTGCCCCGGAAGGCCAGCGTCCAATCAATCACGCCAATCCAGTAATAGGGCTCGGGATCCTCAGGCTTAATGTCAATATGCATGTTGTGATACTTCTTGGATTCTTCGAACATGGCGGGCGTGTAAGGCGTGCCGGCCATCTGGAAGAGAATCGAACCGATCCCATCTATGGCGCTGAGGTTCTTGGGATCCTTGTCGAGAACCTGCTTGAAAACCGCAACCGCTTGCTCACCAACCTTTTTGTTCTGGTCTGAAGGCGCGCCCGGAATGTACTGGGTTGCATAGGCAGTGGCCAGATAGAGCCGCGCGGTTGTCAGATCAGGATCGGCCTCCGTCGCCTTCTGGAAATAGTCCACGGCTTGGTCGTACTGGCCGTTCTTGAAAGCTACGACGCCCTTGTTCAGTTGGTCGCGTGCTTTGAGTTTATTGCAGCCGGCAAAACCGGCGGCCAGAATTAACAAAGCCGCCGCAGCGGTTGCGCGGCGGGCGATTGAGAACTTGCCGTGTGTCATCGAAGCATCCATCCCTGCGAGAATTCACTTCCGCCCCAGGTGGGGCAATTCAATCACAATCAGCGGGATTGTTCCAGCTTCGGAGTCAACAACCCCACGGACAGATCCAGTTGCCGCATAACGTCCACGACCCTGGCAACCGTTGCAAACTCTACAGGAGCATCGCCACGAATGAAAGCGATTCTCTGAGCTCTCTCCCTATAAATCTCTTCCAGCCTGGCTGAGAGCCTGTCCCAGGAAACGGACTCCTCATTAATCTTGAGCGAGCCGTCCTGCCGAACTTGAACCACAATGACCGCCACGGGTGCAGGCGGCTCAATGGTTGGTCCCGCTGGCTGCGGCAACAACGTATCCAGCCCATTCGAGTGATGCGGGATGATCATAAAGATCACCAGCAGCACCAGAAGAATATCAATCAACGGAACTACGTTTGGATCCGACGTAACGCCACGCCTAACGCCAACTGACATTGCCATGAGTCACCTCGCATAAATTGCCTGCGAGAGGGCTCACATCCCACCGAACGAAACACAACGAAGAAAAGTCTTACTGACCTGCTTCGAGCTTGGCAGTGATCAAGCCAATCTTGTCAATTCCAGCGCCGCGCATGATGTCAATGGCTTTGGCGACATCCTGGAACATGGCTTCGTTGTCACCCTTCACGAACGCAATCTTCTCCGCGCGTTCTTTGAATATCTGTTCAATACGCGGGCCAAGCTGATCCCAGTTCGAATCTTCCTGGTTGATCTTGACCTTGCCGTCCTTGCTGACCTGAACGACGACCGTCTTGTTCTCCAACTCCTGATTTTGCTGCTGATTGGGATTCGGCTGAGGCACAAGCGTGTCGAGTCCCTTGGGAATCAACGGAGTGATGACCATGAAAATGATGATCAGCACGAGAAGAATATCAATCAGCGGAACAACGTTTGGCGACGAGAGCGATCCGCTCTGCTCTCCAACTTCCATTCCCATAAATCATCTCCTGGCGAGCTGCGACAATTCCCTGAACTTCTTCTAGCGAAACCGCGCCGGGTGGGATCCAGCGCGGCTTTGAATCAACAAGCGCAAACGATGTTAGACAACGAACGCAAGCCATCAGTCTCCGGTGGCGTTTGCCGGAGGTGCTGGAGCCTTGCCCTGTGATTTTTCCGTAAGAAGCCCAAGCTGATCTACGCCCGCGGAGCGGATTTCGTCCACGACGGCGACCACGTCACCGTATTTGGCACGAGCATCGCTCTTGACGTAGACCGTCTTGTCGTTCCGGCCAGTCAGCTTGTCCTTGACGAGACCGGTGATGTCATCCTTACCGACCTTCACGTTGTTTAGGAAGATGCTGCCGTCACGAGTGACAGCAACCACGACTGCGTCATCTTTGTCCGCTTCTTTCATCTCACGGGCGTTATTGGTCATCGCCAAGTCCACAGGAGTGGTCTTCTGCAACATAGGCGTGATCACCATGAAGATGATGAGCAGAACCAACATGATGTCCGCCATCGGAATCACGTTGGGCGCAGCCATCTGCGCGCCGGCTTTTGGCTTGTAAGCCATCAGTGGCCTCGCTTACTTCTTCGCGCCCCGGCGAAGGATGAAGTAGTTGATGAGCTCCATGGAGGAGTTGTCCATCTCGACGTCGAACGCTTCCACCTTGTTGGTGAAGTAGTTGTATGCCCACACCGCAGGCACGGCGACGAAAAGACCAAGCGCGGTGGTGACTAGCGCTTCAGCGATACCGCCGGCGACTGCGGAAAGACCGGTTGCCTTGTTCGCAGAAATGCCGCGGAACGCGTTCAAGATGCCGACGACCGTGCCGAACAGGCCGACGAACGGAGCCGTGGAACCGATGGTGGCGAGAGCCGAAAGCCCGCGCTTCATTTCCGCATGGACGATGGCGACCGAGCGCTCGAGACCCCGCTTCGCGGCTTCGATGACGTCGGCATCGCTCACCTGCTGCGAAGCGGACTGAAATTCGCTAAGGCCCGTGGCAACTACCTTGGCGATGTGGCTCTTCTTGTTGCGCTCTGCGATGGCGATCGCTTCGTCGAGCTTGCCATCCTTGAGCGCGCCAGCGACCTGCTGCACGAACACACGCGACTGCTTGCGCGCTGCGCTGTACATCAGGGCGCGGTCAATCATGACGCCAATGGAATAGATCGAGAGAAGAAACAGAATGATTACAACGGTGAGAGCCAAGGCTCCCATGTTGTGAATCATGCTGCGGATGTCCCAGTTGACGTCTTGACTGCCGCCCTGGAACATCATCGCTGCGGAATACAAAGTGGCTAACATTCGTTTGCTCCTTATTTCTTTGCGGATCCGGTGTACCGGATTGCGCGAGAGATAGATACGGTTACTCAGTCCGCCGCGCTTGTCCCACGACCGGCGAGGCGGACCGTTTGAAGCCCCCTGCGAATTACGAATTCAACGAGAAGATCACGTCAATGGTGGTGTCAACTTCGACGGGCTCACCGTTGAGCAGCGTCGGACGATAGCGCCATTGCCGCACGGCGTCCAGCGCTGCCTGTACCAACAATGGATGGCCCTGAAGAACTTCGAGTTGCTGTACGGAGCCATCTTTGGAAATGATTGCGTGCAAACGAACCGTTCCGGAAACGCGGGTCTGACGCGCAAGCGGAGGATAGACCGGCTGCACACGATTGATCAGCGAGGCAGCCGTCACGGCGCCGCCCTGCTTAATACGAGTCTGCGTCGGCTTCGGTGGTGGTGGAGCTCCGCCCGCACCGCCTATAACGCCACCGAGAACACCCCCCATGCTGCCACCGGCAACACCCCCGGGGACACCGCCCTGCATACCCATCATGTTCGGATCGGGCTCGGCCTCTTCCTTAATAATTTTGACGTCCTTAGGAATGACCTTTGGCGCGACCAGCTGATTGTTTTGCATCAAGTGAACTTGGGGCTTGACCTTTACGATTTGCTGGGCGACCGGGGGCGGAGGAGGCGGTGGCGGAGGCGGAGGAGCGACGAGAGTCGTCGACAACAGTGCCTTCGGCAGCGCTTCCGTGTAAATCAAGGGAATCAAGATCAAAATTCCGACAAGACCAAGCTGAATGACCGTGGAAATCAAGACGGTAATTGGCTTATTGGTCTTCTTGGATGTTTGACTGGAAACCACCATCTCTTCAAACATGGTCCCTACCTCCTCCCAACGAATGCGAGTCGTCCTGCGGCGCTCGGCATTACGCGGGCTTACGTGCCGACTGCAGTCCTGTACCAGCTGACTCTTTCTTGTCTGTCCAGCGATGCCACATGACGACAAGCGGAGCAGCAATGCCAAAACTGGAGTACGTTCCTACCACAATCCCCACCACCAGGGCAAAGGAGAAAGCACGAAGCACCTGGCCGCCCATCAGGAACAAAACGAGCACGGTGAGAAAAGTCAATCCGCTGGTCAAGATGGTTCGGGAAAGGGTCTGGTTAATGGACTTATTGACCAGTTCCGCGAACTCTTCTTTACGCAGCAATCGGCGGTTTTCGCGAATACGATCGAAGATGACGATCGTGTCGTTCATCGAATAACCAACCAAAGTCAAAAGCGCCGCGATGACCGTAAGAGAAATTTCGTAATGCAGCAGCGAGAAAAAGCCGAGCGTGATCAGAACGTCGTGAAACACGGCGAGGACCGCGGCTGCCCCGAAAACCCACTCGAAACGGAAGGCAATATATAACAGCATCCCGCCCAGCGCCAAGAGGGTAACCCACATTGCCTGGTTGCGAAGCTCGGCGCCAACTTTGGGACCGACAATTTCTGTATTGCGAATGGTGAAGGGCCCGACAGAAAAAGAATCTTTCAGAACAGAGAGGACAGCAGGAGTGACGCCCTCGACTTGCGAGAGATCGGAAAGATTTCCGAGGAGCCCGCCGGCATTTTTATCGCGAAAGTCGAGGATTTTCTTGGCAAGCTGATTGTAGCGCTCGCCTGCAGTGGCTCCGAGGTTCAACGGATCCTTCAGTGTCAGGACATTAGAAAGATTGCTGAGAGGAGCGACGTTGAAATCCGCTTTACTCTCGCCAGAGATGCCATAAGCCGCGTTGAGCGCGGCGATGACGCGCGCCTTGCTGGCATCGAGGTCCTGGTCATCGGCATTTTTTTGCTCCACGAAGATCAGGACTTCGTTGGAGCTTTGGCCTGGAAGACCGCTGTCGCTGATGGCCTGAATCTCAGCGCCACCAAGGCCTAGAGTAGAAAGGTTCTTGCGGAGGTCATCCACAACTGGCGCTTTGGCGAATTTTACGTCCACGTTGGTGCCGCCCTTAAAATCGATGCCGTAATAGAGGCCGCCTTTTTGCCAAATGGAAAACCAACCCGCGAGAAGAAGGATGGCGCTCAAGCCATAGAAATACTTGGCCTTACCCATCCAGTTGATGTTGGGCTCTTTGAAGAACTCGATCATGCCGACTTTGCTTCCCTTCCTTAGACTCCAGGCGGTTCGGGAATGTTCCCGAAGCGATGGGTCAAGGCGGGTGTTAGCCCGCCATAATGCCGTTGCCAGACCGCTGAACCAATCCCACCGAAGTACAGAAAGTAGGTGGGAAATGAGGTTTAGTGGTTCTAGTACGGATCAGATACTCAATTCGGCCTGCCGTTCCATCTTCGACAGGTGGTACTGGAAAATCGTTTTCGAGACAAAGATCGCAGTGAATACGTTGGCGATCAAACCGATGGTCAGCGTGATGGCGAATCCCTTGATAGGGCCAGTACCGAAGTAAAAGAGGAAGAAGGCCGAGACAACGGTAGTGACGTGGGTATCGATAATGGTCAGGAAGGCTTTATCGAAACCGGCTTCAACAGAAGCGGCTGCCGATTTGCCGTTACGCAATTCTTCGCGGATACGTTCAAAGACAAGAACGTTAGAGTCCACGCCCATACCAATCGTTAAGATGACGCCGGCGATACCCGGGAGAGTAAGCACAGCTCCGGCAGAGCTGAGTGCGGCAAGCAAGAGAAGCAAGTTTAAAACCAAGGCCAGTACGGCGTTGACGCCGGAAAGCCGGTAGTAGAAGACCATAAAAATCATGACGACGATCAAGCTGAGGATGGAGGCTTGGACGCCGTGACGTATGGAGTCGGCGCCGAGCGAAGGACCGACGGTGCGTTGCTCAAGATATTTGATAGAGGCAGGCAAAGCACCGGCGCGCAGGACGAGCGCAAGGTCGTGCGCGGATTCCTGGCTGAAATTGCCTTCGATCATGCCGTTGTCGTCAATGCGGCCATTGATTCGCGGTGCAGATTCAATTTCGCGATCCAGCTTGATGGCGAGCTGCTGGCCAATGTTGGCCGCCGTGAAGGGACCAAAGCGCTTTGCGGCATCCGGCGAGAGGTTGAATTCCACGTACCATTGCCCGGGATTATTCACGGTGCCGTGTTTTTCCTGAGCGCCGCGAAGATCTTTTCCGGTGACGATGGGAGCGCGATCAACCAAATACCAAATTTGGCTGAGGGTAGTGGCGCCGGGAGTGGAGCGATTTTCGTTCTTGCCAGGAATTAGCTCCGTGCCAGCGGGGAGAATCCCGCTATAAGAGCTCAAGCCTTCGGACTGTGAATTGAATGGGCCGCCTTTCACGAGTCGAAGTTCGAGTTGGCCTCCGGCTTGAATGATGTCCTTGACGCGCTGAGGGTCGCCTTCGCCCGGAAGCTGAATGAGAATTTCGTTGTCTTTGCGACCGTGAAGCTGAATGGTAGGTTCGGTGAGGCCGAGTTCGTTGATACGGCGGCTGATGGTTTCCACCGACTGGGTCATCGTTGAATCCTGAATTTGTGCAATGGCAGCCTGCCGCAGCGTGAGCGTGTAGCCGTTGGTCTCGCCTGCGGCGCTGGAGGAATCCCAGAAATTACCGTATTGCTGCGTGATGAGATCTCGGAATGCGGAACCCTGCGTGACGTTACGGACGAGGATGTGCGTGTCATCTACGCGGCGAATTTCGTCGAAGCCGATGCCCTTGTCCCGCAACTGGCGATTGAGCCGATCCACCATCTGATCGGTCTCCTGCGCGACTGCTTCCTGCACCTGGACTTGAATAATCAGGTGCGTGCCGCCTTGCAGGTCAAGGCCAAGCTTGATCTGATGACTGAAGTTATCCTTGATTTGCCCAAGAGAGGTGGGAAACGTCGGATACCCGATCAACATATAGATCGAGACCAAAATGACAATGACGATGAATATTACTTTCCACTGTAAATTTGAGTTCATGATGGGAGAATTGCGCGCGAAGTCCGGCCGCAGGGGGTGTTATTTGGCATCTTCGGATGCCTCCACCTGCGCAATCGCCGAACGCGCGATGCGGATTTTTACCTGATCGGCGATTTTTAAAATGACAGTTTCGCCGTCAATTCCGTTGACCGTACCGTATATGCCGCTCGAAGTGATGACCTTGTCGCCGCTTTTGAGGGCCTGAAGCATGGCCTGAACTTTTTTTCTCTGGCGCTGCTGCGGGAGGATGAGCATCACGTAGAAAATGCCCATAACGATGATCATCATCGTCAGCGGATTGCCGAGAATTCCCGAAACGCCGCTTGGAGCCTGGAAGAAAAATGCTGCCGTCATCTTGCTGGTTGCCCCGATTCCTTTTAGCGATGCAGAGTCTCTAACCTTTGCTGCTCCGAAGATAGCGCCAGCGAAGCAGGCTAAATTCCGCCCGCTCATACTACCCGCCCAGTTCTTCTTCAGGTGCCGTGCGGGGCGCGCGATTGGCCAAGAACCCTTGGCACGCAGGCCCTTCAGCACTCAGGAAACCTTCGTGCTTCAGGGTAAACCGGGACCTGCTGCATACCGCGCGCGCATCTCGGATGAGAATTTTGCTAGGTTCCCAAACTCGATAGCCTCTCGGATTTGACGCATGATGTCAAGGTAAAACTGGACGTTATGGTGGGTGGCGAGGATGGCGGCTGTGAATTCTCCGGCGGCGAAGAGATGCCGAAGATACGCGCGGGTGTAGCGACGGCAGACGCTGCAAGCGCAATTTGGATCTATGGGATTTTGGTCTTCGGCGTAGCGGGCATTCTTAATGAGGACGCGCCCGTGTGAAGTGTAAAGGCAAGCGTGGCGTGCGGCACGGGTGGGAAGCACGCAATCCATCATGTCTATGCCGAGGGCTACGTATTCGGCGATTTGTTCGGGTTTGCCGACACCCATGAGATAGCGCGGGCGATCTTGCGGGAGAAGCGCTGTGACTTCAGCAGCCATTTCACAGGTGACTTCGTGCGGTTCGCCGACAGCCAGGCCTCCGACTGCGTAGCCGGGAAAGTTTATTTCGAGAAGCTGGCGAGCGCTTTCACGACGAAGATCGGGAAAGGTCGCGCCCTGCACAATTCCAAATTGCCACTGTTTTAGAGTGCCGCCGTTGGAGCGGTCTTGTTGTTCGAGAAAACAATTTCGTGCGCGGCGCGCCCATTGAGTTGTGCGCCTGAGCGCGGCCTCGGTTTTGTCGCGAGGAGCGGGAGTTTCAATGCACTCGTCGAGAACCATAGCAATGTCCGAGCCGAGCGCGAGTTGGATTTCGGCGGCTTTTTCGGGAGTAAGGAGATGCTCGGAACCGTCAATGTGAGAACGAAAGCGGACGCCGTCGTCTGTAATTTTTCTTAGTTCGGAAAGACTGAAGACCTGGTAGCCGCCGGAATCAGTGAGGATTGCGCGATTCCAGGACATAAATTTGTGGAGGCCACCCATGCGGCGAACGAGTTCGTGGCCCGGGCGCAAATACAAGTGATAGGTGTTGCCGAGGATGATTTCGGCACCAAGTTCTTCGAGGGCTTCGTTGCGCAAGCCTTTGACGGTAGCTTGCGTGCCGACGGGCATGAAGAACGGTGTTTCGATGGAGCCGTGCGGCGTGGTCAGGCGGCCACGCCTGGCATTGTCATTTGTCTTGAAGACTTCGAAGTGGAATCCCACTTCCCCAGTCTATCAGGAGAAGATAAATGCCCATCCCACACGAAGCACTACAAAGAAGACCCACACTGAAAAAGCAATCATGAAAGGCTTAGCGCCCTTCAATTTCTTGGGGTTCACGGCGGTAAAGCCAATTGCCAGCAGAAGCAATGTCCAAATGCTGAAAATATCCAGGGACTTGCAAAAGGCGACCAGCCACTTTGCGGAATCCGCCGGTAGAAAGGCGGCCAAGTTCGTAGCGATCGGATTTTCCAAGTCGACGGTTCCGAAGGGCTTCAAATACAAAATAAGAATTAAGAGGGGGCTGCTAATTAGGCCTGTCAGCATAGCGTGTGAGGTGATACCGAAGGCTGTGCTGAAGTTAGTACTCGCGCCACCCAGCAGGCTGTAGGCTCCCCACATCAAAAGTGCAAGAATCAATGTGATCAGTGCGGGGCCAATAGTGCCAACGCAATACGTGAAGATCGGAGAGAACTTTGCACCGCCTTCGATTTGTTGCTGCTTTTGTTCCGGGCTCATCTGCGCCGCGCGAGAGCTCTTCTCGATTTGCTGGCTCATAAATTCGCGCCAATCAATGCGCTGGTTGATGGCCACACTGGCAACTATGCTCAGAATTGTTGTGAGTACGAGTGGGAGCAGCCAGCTTGGTTTTCGCACGATATCTTCAAACGTAGCCTTGGGCGAAAAGAAAACTCCAGTTATGCGGCCGAAAGCGCCTATCGAAGCTTGCGGCTGCGGAGCAGGGTCCGGCGCGCCGACTGTCGTTGTAGCCATGAAAAATGCCTCCACCACGAGTTAGTAGAAAACGGGCTTGCCAGTATTACGCGCGGGAAGCTTGAAAATATCAAGCAACTTCGTGGATGTCAGAAGCTGCTGCCAGGCAGCCATCCTGTCTTGAACGCCCTTCGATTTCAAACGATTCAAGGTTGCTCGGAATGAATGTCGCCGGCCGAATGACATTCGAAAGAGTGCAAAGGGAATGTTTCGCTTTTATGAATCTCAAGGAACCTGAATCTAAATTCGAGAACCTAAAGATTTTTTAGTTCTTCGAGCAGACTAAGACCTTTCCTTTCAACAATTCCGCTTCGGCAATTGAGTTGCCTTCCTCTCGGCAGAGCGTGGTTGTCCGCTTTCCCGGAGGAATAGACGTGTCGCACTTTTTACGATTCTCTAAGTCTATCTTTGTGATGTTTTGCTTGACCCTGTTTGTAGCTTTCGCACACGGCCAATCTGGAACGACCTCGATCCGAGGTACGGTGTCAGATAACAGCGGCGGGGTGGTTGCCGGGGCAAAAGTAACGCTGAGCAGCGCAGCCCTTTCGGTCAGCCGAGAAGTAGTGACGAGCGCCACAGGTGCGTACGATTTCGTTGCACTACAGCCGGGCCTCTATGAACTGAAGGTGGAGCTGGCTGGGTTCAAGACTTACGAGCGCAAGGGCATTCAGCTGCTCGTCAATACGCCGACGACGACTGATGTGACTCTGGAAGTAGGCATGGCCGCGCAGACGATTGAGATTACAGCGCAAACGCAGACGCTCAACACAACGGACGCGACAATCGGAAACGCGTTTAACGAAAACCAGGTGAGGCAATTGCCGTTGGAAGGACGCAACGTGCCGGACCTGCTGTCTTTACAAGCGGGCGTTGTGTACACGGGCAACCGCACGGACGTGAATCGCGACGCGGGATTCGGTTCTGATACACGCAGCGGCGCGGTGAATGGCGCGCGCAGCGACCAGAGCAATGTAACGCTGGATGGCATTGGCGTGAACGACGAAGGAGGCCACGCATTTACCTCGGTTCTGCCGGTTACGCTGGATTCGGTGCAGGAATTTCGCGTGATTACTTCGAACGCGAACGCGGATGAGGGCAGCGCTGGCGGTGCACAAGTGGCACTGGTAACCAAGAGCGGCACAAACGATTTTCACGGCTCGCTTTACGAATATCACCGCAATACATACACGAGCGCGAACGACTACTTCGTGAAGTCCACAGAATTGCAGAACGGATTGCCGAACGATCCGCCTAAACTGATTCGGAATATTTTCGGCGGCTCAGTGGGCGGTCCGGTAAAGAAGGACCGGCTCTTCTTTTTCCTGAACTACGAAGGAACGCGGCGCGCGGAAGCTGCGAGCGCAATCAGCCCTGTTCCAAGCGCGACCTTGCGCGATGGAATCATTCAATATGCTTGCGCAGATGCTTCAGCATGCCCAGGCGGCACCGTGACGGGAGTAAGCGGAGCGACATACAACATTGCGGCAGGCAACTTTGCAATGTCTCCACAACAAATCACGGCAATGGATCCCTTGCACCTTGGTCCGAACACGGCAGCATTGGCCTTCCTCAATACATTCCCTAATGCAAACAGCCCGAATGCGGGCGATGGCTTGAACTATCAGGGCATCAACTTTGCTGCTCCGATCTCCGAGACAAAGAACGAGTACATTGCGAAGTTGGACTACAACATTACGAAGGACGCAAAGCATCGCCTCTCCGTGACCGGGGCCCTGCGAAACGATGACAATCCCGGAGCGCCATTCCTGCCTGGGCAAGCGCCGTCTCTTTCGGTGGTCAACTACAACAAGGGAATCATCGCAAGCTACTCAGGCGTGCTAAAGAGCACGCTGGTCAACAATTTGCGGTATGGATTCATTCGGGAGAGTGTGGGCAAGATCGGAAACTCGAATGACCAGTGGGTCTTCTTTCGAAACCTAACTGATCCGACCGGAGCGATCACCTATTCGAGCTCTTTCCAGCGGCCATCACACATCATCAACGATGATGTTTCTTGGATTCACGGAAAGCATAGCTTTCAATTTGGTGCGCAGGTTCAGTTCATTCGCAGCCCTCGGCAGAGCTTTAACGGAACGCATAGCTTCGCCTCGGCAAATCCAGGGTGGCTGGACACGACAGGCTTCGCGGGCAAATCCGCATCGCCGCTAAATCCTTCTAACAACATCAACCCATCCACGGGCCTTCCCTATCCGGATGTGGACGGTGGATTTGCCAATTCGTATGACTTTCCGCTCACGGCGCTGATGGGGATGGTCAGTGAAGTGAATGCGGTTTACAACTTCCAGCGAGATGGAAGTCCGGCACCGGACGGCGCCCCATTGAAGCGCAACTTCGGAATCAACAGTTACGAACTCTACCTGCAGGATACTTGGAAGTTGAAGCCAACATTCACGGTGACATTGGGTTTACGTTACAGCCTCTTCTCGCCGCCCTGGGAAACGAACGGGCTGCAAGTCTCTCCAACGTTTAACTTGAGCGATTGGTTCAGCCACCGTGTGGTGGAAGGCGCAAACGGGATTCCTTCGAATCAGGATCAGCCGATTGCCTTCGACTGGTCCGGACCGGCAAACGGCAAGGCTGGATTCTACAACTGGGACTATAAGGACCTAGGTCCGCGGATTGCGTTTGCCTGGGCTCCAGAAAAAACGAGCGGAATCCTGGGATCGCTGTTCGGAGCTCACAAGACGGCGATACGTGGCGGGTTCGGAATCGTATATGACCGCTTCGGCCAGGGGCTCGTGGACGACTTCGACCAGTTTGGGTCGTTTGGGCTTTCAACAACTTTGACGAACCAGGCTGAATCGCAAACAGTGAGCACAGCGCCACGCCTGACCGACATTCATACAATTCCGACCGTGGATCGCAACGGGAATCAAATATTTTTGCCAGCACCGCCGGCAACTTTTCCAGTTCCCTTCCCTCCAGGAAACTTTTCTGCGGCGACAGGACTGGATCAAGGCATGAAAACGCCTTACTCCTACACGATCGATTTTTCCGTGGGACGCGAATTGCCTGCAGGACTTTCGCTGGAAGTTTCGTACGTCGGGCGGCTTTCGAAGCGATTGCTGAATCAGGAAGATTTGGCAATGCCGTTGAACCTGAAGGACAGCAAATCCGGCTTGGATTACTTCACGGCGTTGACAGCGCTCGCGAAAATCTACCGGACAGGCGAAAAGACGCAGGACTTCAATGCATCGCAAGTGAGCCCGCAGGTTGCGCAGTATTGGGCCGACATTTTGCAACCGCTGCAAGCGGGCGGGTTGTATCAGATTTCGTCCTGCACGGGCCGAGACGGTTCCGGCAATCCGATTGTGAGCGGCACGAGCAGTCCGTTGATTGCAGCTTACGATTGGTTCTGCGGCGGCAATCTGAATGAAACAACTCCGCTGCAGTTCCTCGATCTCTCCGGAATTCCGGATTTCAATAACGATCCGAATTGTGATCAACCAAGCAAGCCAGCTTGCCGGAGCTATTTTGGAGTTGGGGGGCCATTCACCTTCTTCACGCCGCAATATTCGGCCCTCTATGCGTTCAGGACAAACAGTTCGGCAAGTTACCATGCGCTGCAAGTTTCCCTGCGGCATCGCTGGAGCCACGGAGTTCAGTTCGACTTCAACTACACCTATTCGAAATCAATTGACCTTGCCTCTGATGCGGAGCGAGTAGGAACATTTGGCGGGACAGGATCATTCGTAATCAATTCGTGGGATCCGAACCAGTTCCGCGCGGTTTCGGATTTCGACGCAACGCATCAGTTCAACGCCAACTGGCTGATTGATTTGCCCTTCGGCCGCGGGCGGAGATTCGGACACGATTCGAGCAAGTGGGTTGATGCCATTCTCGGCGGCTGGCAACTGTCTGGTCTCTACCGGCAAACGAGCGGCTTGCCATTCAGCATCGGCAACGGCTTCAACTTCCCAACGAACTGGGATTTGACTGGAAACGCCGTGGCCATCGCGAGCAACATCCAGACAGGCGCGTTCAAGAACCCATCAGACGGGACCGTGAATGCCTTCAAGGTCGGAGCAGTGCAGGCCGCTGACTTTTTCCGTGAGCCGTTCCCTGGCGAAGCGGGTCAGCGCAACAACTTCCGCGGTGACGGCTTCTTTGGGCTGGACATGGGCTTGGCAAAGCGCTGGCACATGCCATGGAGAGACAGTCAGACGGTGCAACTGCGCTGGGAGGTATTCAACGTGTTAAACGCAACGCGATTTGATCCGTTGAGTATTGACGGCGCGATTGACTCGTTTGGAAATGCGTTTGGAAACTACACACGGCTTCTGACCAATCCGCGCGTGATGCAGTTCGCATTGCGATTCGAATTTTAGTCCGGTCAACAAGTGGAAGGCCCTCGAACTTCTCCGGGGGCCTTTTCTTTTTGCAACGCGAAAAATAGGACAGGGTAAAACCCCAGGTCACTTATCGCTTGTCCACAGGCATGACGAACTTGAGCGCGGTGTGAGTCGAAGAAAAACGCATGACCTTGATGTCTTTAAGGCGGGCTTTGCGACCAGTGCTGAGGACGTCCATTTCAGTGATCTCTTTGCGGCCTTTGGGATAAACAATCCATAGGGCAGTGGCGCCGCGCATGACCTTGGCGATATTGGTCGCCTTTGCAAGATCCTTTTGATTGTCAGCGATAAGAAAGATCCACTCTAAATCCTTCTCGATTGTGCCGAGCTTGAAGCCGGGAGAAACCTTCGCGAGTTCTGCTTGGAAATCCGGATCGAGTTTTCCGATTACAGTTACTTTAGCCCCTTGCTTGATGCCCAACTTTTCCATGCGCGATTTGGGATTGAGAATCTTGTGGGCCCATTTTTCCGCGTCGGGACCAAGCTCGAAAACCACAGAGCCATCCGGTGACTGAATGCGCAGTTCCCCATCCACAGCTTTGACTAATTTTATTTGAGCAAAAGGAATCTTCAGCCGCAGGGTCTCGCTGCGAAAAATGAGCTCGCTTGTTTCCAGCAGAGCTTTGCCGGCCACTTTCTTGCCGGCACTTTTTACGGTGCATTGCGCTTCGTTTCCCATAATCCACCAATTTGACCTGACTAATTCTGTTCAGGCTCGCGAGAACGTTCACCACTCAATTGCGTGAGCCGCTAAAATGATTTGTTCGGCCCATGTCCTCAACTGTCACAGCTACGGCTCCGCCAAAGACAGATTGGTCGCTCATCTGGGCGCAGCGCGGATTCCGGTACTTTTTTTTCGCGATGTTCATTTCGCTGTTCGGGAGCGGAATGAATTTCGCGGGCGTGGGCTGGTACATCTTCGCCGAGACTCATTCTACCGTGAAGGTCAGCTGGCAGGTGATTGTCGCGATGGCACCGGGATTGGTAGTGCCGTTCGTGGGCGGAGTGCTCATCGATCGTTTCGACCGTCGCTATCTGGGCGTGATCTTGGATTTTGCGCGCGGGTTGGCGGTACTTGGGACAGCTTATGTGGCGTGGAGTGGACGCCTGCATCTTTGGCATCTATTCGCGATCACGCTTTTTACGGGCGCAGGTTCCGCAATGTATTGGGCGAACGTAAATTCGCTGGTACAGGAAGTGATTCCTGCTAGTCAATACACCGCGGCTAACGCAGCAGTTTTGATCGGCGTGCAAACGGGAATGATGTTCGCAGGAGGATTCGTAGGATTTATTTACAACCGCGCCGGTATCGCGGGAATTTTGGGGATCGATGGACTGACTTACTTTATTGCGGCATGGTGCCTGTTCAAGATGCGGCGCGGATACGTTTCGCCAAGGGAACACTTGACGAAATACCCCCATGAGTATTCCGAAGCGACCGAAGTTACGGCGACAGCTCTCGAAGGGGGAGAGATTCCAGAAATCGCGGAAGCAGGTGTTTCACTCTCGGTATATTCCGACTTAAAAGAAGGCTTTGCCTATTTGAAAACGCAACCAATCGTGCGTGTGCTCGGCATCACGCACTCAATTTTGATGGGTGGAATTGTCAGCGCGAATGTGCTGATAATCGCGCTGGCTGGAGACGTATTACACGCGGGCGCTCCGGGACTCGGATATCTGGAAGGTGGTTGGGGGCTTGGTGCAATTCTTGGCGGGCTCCTTGCGAGCCAATTGCCTCAGCGCTGGAGACTGACGCTCTACGGACTTTCGCTGGCAGGCCTGGCAATTGGGCACGTTCTTATGCCATTGATTGCCTTTCTGGTTGCGGCGGTTCTGTTTCAAGTGCTGTTCGGATTTTTTCGCGCATTGTCTGGAGTCGTCGCGCAGGCAACGCTAATGGGGATTGTGCCGCGGCATTTCATGGGCCGCACGCAATCTGCAATCGCAATTCTTACGACGGTACTACAAATCCTGATGAGCTTTGCTCTCGGATGGGCATCGCAAAAATTTTCGCTGTTCACGGGTTTCTCTCTTCTTGCGCTGATGTATGTTGGCGGCACACTGTCTGCATTTCGTGCAAGACATCTGCTGCGAGAGGATTCTCCTTAGCAGCCAGAGAGGCGCCATGGAAATCACTTCGATCGGGCCGTTTCTGAAATATTTCACCGGGATTCGAGAGCGGACAATGAAGGTCGCGCGGTTGTCGCCGGCGGACAAGATGGACTGGAGCTGCGCTGCGGCCAAATTTACGTTGGGCGACTTGCTGCGGCATATTGCCGTCACTGAGCGTTACATGTGGGGCGAAACGGTACAAGGCAAGCCGAGCCGCTACGTTTCGCACGGGAAGGAACTTGCCGAGAGCCGCGAAGATATTCTTGCGCTAATGGAAAAGTTGCACGGCGAGTCGATGGATATTTTTTCAAAACTCACAGATGCTGATTTGCATCGCAAGTGTGCAACTCCTGCGGGGACGGAAATTCAAACGGCGAAATGGCTTCGCGCAATGGTTGAGCACGAAATTCACCACCGCGGGCAGATTTATTTGTACTTGGGAATGCTGGGAATACAAACACAGCCGATCTTTGGACTTACTTCGGAGCAAGTACGCTCCGTCGGGATTTCCGACTAAGACAATCAAAAGTTTACACGGGCTTTTCGTTGGGAAGGATTCGCATGCTGCTTCTGCCTAGCAATTCAACCAAAACCTGGTAAAGCTTCGTCCGCAACTGGTAGCGCTCATTTGCCCGCGTGACATAACGTACCTGAACCTCGATGCCCATCGGAGCAGGCCGCATGTTGATTGCAGGAACAGCGCTGATCGAACTCATCTCTCGCGAACCGGCAGCTCGCTGCCATTCACGTTCGGCCTGTTCTGTACTGTCCTGCGTGGCCTCCATGACCTTTTTCTGGATCGCTTCGACCAACGGAAATGGATCGCGCCCTTCCGGAATGGTGACCTGCAACTCATCCCAGAGCCATTGACCGGAGGTGGAGAAATTGAAGTAGTGGCCTTCGATGGCGTAGCTGTTTGTAAACGTCACACGGCGTCCGGTGGGATGGCCGGAGTCCGTCCAGTTGCCAGTCTCGAGAATGACGGTGTGAAACATTCCGATCTCCACGACCTCACCGGTGACTCCATTGATTTCAACCCAATCGCCGAGACGAATTCCGTTCTTACCCATCAGGACGAACCAGCCCAGGAAGCCAACGATGAAGTCTTTAAGCGCAACCGTAAGTCCCGCCGTCGCAAGCCCTATGAATGTCCCGAGCTGCGTTGGCGGCCCCAAGATGACGAGCAAAACAAGAAGCACGGCAAAAACCTGCAAAGAAACCCGGGTTACAGCGCGCAAGGTCTGCACTTGGCGGCGATCCAGCTTCATTTTGCCGAGCAGTTTTTCGAGCCAGGTATTAAAGAAAAGCGCGAAGAGCAAAATCGCCAAAACGATAGCGACACCAGTAAGAATTCGCTTTAAAACATTTCCTTCGCGAACAGAGACGATCCCCATCCATTCTGCGTAATCTTCGGACAAGGATCTCTCGTTGTCTCCCCGCTTGTCCAGGCTGGAAAGATTGTGCTGGTCATTGGCGATCGCTTTGGTAATGAGGAGCGCTTCTTTCGACTCTGCGTGGCTGCGCGTCCTCCGCACGTTTTTCGCCACAGAGTCGGCTGCACTTCCCGTTGCCTCTTGGGTCGCGCCGTCCAGCGAAGAGTGGGCCGCGAGGTCTGGCGAGTTGAATTTCTCCGCCTCAATCTGCGCAGCAAGCGCGTTATGTTGCTCTGCAGCGGATGCAAGGGAAGCGTCGGCTTCTGATTTCGCCGCAGACAGCAACTTCATTTTTTGCCTGAGCGCGGACCATTGCTGGAAGCGGTGAACCAAGCCCATTTGATCTGGTGCAGCTTGGGGAAACTTCAACGCTTCCTCTTTTCCATGAGCCGCAGCTTCATGGTTTTCCTTTAGCTGTGCGATACGGCCTTTCTGATTTCCGCCCGCTTCGGTGAGGTCATTTTCCGCGTCGTCCACTTCGTTGTTTGCAAGGTCGAGCGACGATTGCGCGATATCAAGTTGATCCTTAAGGGACTCCTTGCGATCCCCGCTGGCCTTTGCCTCCTCCGCAGTCAACTCCTTCACTTGCGCTTGTAAACTCTGCTGCAGCTTCTGCGCTTTCTGAAGGCGCGCCTGAATCTCCAGAGCTTCTTTGCTCAGTTCCGGCGGGTGTGCGTCCGCATCGCGCAGTGCAATATCAAACGCAAGATCAAGTTCATAGTCGGCAAGTCGCAGCACATCTTTCGCAAGTGCCTGTTCTTCGGGAGTATCAGCCAACTGCGCAAGCTGGCGAGCTGTATTCATAGCTGATTGGTCTACGACCTGGGCAGCCGCAGCTTTCCTAGCTTTGGTCGTCGCAGCATTTGCCGCTTCCCCGGCGCGAACGAGACCGTAAATTGTCGCTCCCAGCCCAATTACCAGCGCCGCTGCTCCAATTTTTTGCGCAGCTCTCATGCTTTATCGCTCTCCAATTCCCTAAGTATGCACCGAACCAGCAAATGTGCGCACAAAATAGAAACGCCCCCAAACTCCTAGCTGGGGGCGTTTCTGATCAGATCGCTCTGCAATTTCTATAGGTAATCGCGCGACGGGCCTTCCAGGAACGCGCGCAGCTTGCGCGACCGCGAAGGATGCCGCAGCTTGCGCAGCGCCTTCGCTTCAATTTGCCGGATGCGTTCGCGAGTAACGGCGAACGATTGGCCGACTTCTTCTAGCGTGTGTTCGCTGCCATCATCGAGGCCAAAGCGCATCTTGATGACTTTTTCCTCGCGCGGCGTGAGTGTCTTGAGGACAGACGAAGTCTGTTCCTTCAGGTTGAGGTTGATAACCGCATCGGACGGCGAAACCACGGCCTTGTCTTCGATGAAATCGCCAAGATGCGAATCTTCCTCTTCTCCGATAGGAGTTTCGAGCGAGATTGGCTCCTGCGCAATCTTCAGGATCTTGCGGACCTTGGACACCGGAATGTCCATGCGTTTGGCGATTTCTTCGCTGGTAGGCTCGCGGCCAAGCTCCTGCACAAGCTGACGGCTGGTACGCACCAGTTTATTGATCGTTTCGATCATGTGAACTGGAATACGGATGGTGCGCGCCTGATCGGCGATCGCGCGGGTGATGGCTTGCCGAATCCACCACGTTGCGTACGTGGAAAATTTGTAGCCGCGACGCCATTCGAACTTGTCCACGGCTTTCATCAAGCCGATGTTGCCTTCCTGGATCAGATCGAGAAACTGCAAGCCGCGGTTCGTGTATTTCTTCGCAATGGAAACGACCAAGCGGAGGTTCGCTTCGATCAATTCTTTTTTCGCTTGTTCGGCTTCCGCTTCCCCGCGATGAATGAAAGTCAGAGTGCGTTTGAGTTCCGTCAGGCCAACTTCGCTGGCTTCTTCAATATCCTTCAGTTCAGACCGGCGGGTGCGCAATTCTTTACGCGCTTCCGCGGCAACATCGCCTTTCGCAACGTCAGCGCGGCGTTCAAGGCGGCCCGCTTCACGTTCGAGCGACTGCAAACGCTCGACCGTGCCGCGCATCTTGTCAATCAGCCGCTTTTTTTCAAAGGGATTGAAGTCAATGTCGCGAATTTCAATCGAGATTTCCACGCGCGTGCGTGCCACGGCCCACTTTGCCCGGATATACGGCCGTTTCTGAGACTTCAGAGTCTTGTCGAACTTTGAAGCCTGCTTCAAAGCTGTATCGTAAAGCTTCGCAATCTTTTCGATGTGCTTGAGTGTCTGCTTCGTCTTGTTCGCGATTTTCTCTTCGGTCAATTCTTCATCGTCAAACTGGACGATTTCCTTGATGGACCGCGCGCCCTTGCGCAAATCGTCGCCAACCGCGATCAACTCCTTGATCACGATAGGCGAGCGCGTGATGGACTTCATCACGACGAGCTGGCCGCGCTCAATGCGCTTCGCGATGGCAACTTCCCCTTCGCGCGTGAGCAAAGGCACCGTTCCCATTTCGCGCAAGTACATGCGAACGGGATCGTTGGTTTTTTCAAGGGAACCTGGAGTCAAATCCAGGTCGGTACCGCCGCCTTCTTCACCATGCCCGTCTTCTTTCGTATGGGCATCGCGTTCTGTGCCTTCCACAGACAGCTCTACCGCACGAGCCGCCTTTGCGGAAGCCTGGTCTTCGTAAATTTCAATGCCGTTGCGTTCAAACGTGGTGAGTAAATCGTCGATCTCTTCCGAAGAATGTACTTCTGCAGGAAGCGAATCGTTCACTTCGTCGTAAAGCAAGTAGCCGCGCTCTTTGCCCAAGGCAATAAGCGCTTTTACTGCTTCGTATTTTTCTTCCAAAACTTGCTGCGCCACTAATTCCTCCCGCCCTTAGAAACCGCCATCAGACACACAACTGCGCCCACGGGTCAAAATTCAACTTTGGTACACGTTCAGAGGGACGCGCGCCTGCACGTTTTGGGGAAGTTCCCCTGCTCACTCAAAATTTTTGTGTGAAGCCGATTGCGCTGCGCCCGCTGCTTTTTTCGCTTTACCGCACGTTGCCCGCGCTCACGTGACGGTGGCCGGTTCCTGCCGCTAACACGATATATAAGATGCAGTTAGGGGTGGTTCCGTTACCCGCGAAACCCTTTAACGTTACATGCGTAAGTCCCTTAGCGTCAATGTTTTAATTGTTGGAAAACTGTGGGAAACGCGCGCAGTTCTCTCATGCACTGGCGGCAAGGCGCCGCATTAACTCCTGCTTGCGCGTAAGCAGCTCTCGCAGGGTGGGGCCGGTCGGATTGGCTTCGATGCCGCGCTGGACATCGGCTAGTTCCCTTTCAACTTGTTTGCGTGCAAGGGCTTCCAGGCAACTTTGCGCCTCTTCCCAGGAGCCTAACTGGGCTTCTTCGAATAGGATTTCGAAGAGGAGGCGGCGGTCTTTGTCTTCGAGCATGGCTCCGATTTCCGATGGCTGGACCGGTTCACCGGAAAAGCTGGCTACAATCAAAGCGGCAAAGATTTTTTCCGTTTCTAGGCCGTGATAGAGCTGGCCGGACTGCAGCTGCTGTGCCAGCTCGCGTCGAAAACCTTCTCCTTCCGCGAGCATGCGAATCAAACGGCGTTCGACTGGCTTGGCGGCTCGTCCGACGAGTTCCGGCTGAGTTTTCACTTCGCTGCGGCGTTCGGCGGCGGCTTTGCTCAAGGCGGCTCGGAGCACCGGCTCTTCCAGGCGCAACTGCTGCGAGATGCGCGTTGCCCATTCCGAGCGCAAGATGCGGTTCGGAACTTTTTGTACGTAGGGCAAGAGAAAATTCACCGCGCGGAGTTTTCCTTCACCCGTTGTGAGATCCATCTGGCGCGCGCGCCCGATGAGGTAATCGACATACGGGGGAGCTTCGCGCAGTTGTTTCTGATAGCCCTCTGCACCCTTTTCTCGAATGTATAGATCAGGATCGGCTTTCTTGTCGCCAATCGCCGGAAGCGCGAGAACTTTCACTTCAAAATCCTGTTCGAGCAGGGCGGACAGGGAACGTTCCGTCGCGGTCTGTCCGGCAAAATCAGGGTCGTAATTGACAATGACGCGCTTCGTGAAGCGGCCAAGCAATTTGATTTGAGATTCGGCGAGAGCCGTGCCGCAGCTCGCAACAACGTTGGCAAATCCGGCTCGAGCAACAGCGATGGCGTCCATGTATCCTTCGACAAGAATCGCAAAATCCTGGCGTCGCATGGAGTCTTTTGCGCGATCAAGGTGATACAGCACGTTGCTTTTTGAATAGATTGGCGTTTCTGGAGAGTTCAGATATTTTGGCTGGTCGTCGCCGAGAGCGCGCGCCCCAAATGCGACGATCTTCGAAGACTCGTTCGAGATAGGAAAAGTGATGCGCCGGCGAAAGCGATCGAACAGGCGACCGCCGTTTTGATCCCGCGAAATCAGGCCAGATTCGGCCAGCAGCTTCTCTGGATATTTAATTTTCAGGTGGCGCAGGAGAGCATCGCCGCCGCTTGGCGCGTAACCGATACCGAATTTAGAAATTGTATCCTTATCAAGACCGCGGTCTTCCAAATATGCTCGGGCGACTTTTCCTTCGGCTGTTCCCTCCAATTGCTTCACAAAAAACGACTGTGCTTCTCGGTGCATCTCCACAAGTACCGAGCGCCGCTGATTTTCTTTGCGCTCTTCCGGCGAGCGCTCCCTGGGACGAGGAATAGGAATGCCGCACTTTTCCGCGACGATTCGAATCGCTTCAGGAAATGCGCACTTCTCCATTTCCATGACAAATTTGAAGACGTCGCCTCCAACTCCGCATCCGAAACAGTGATAGATCTGTTTCGTGGGATGGACCGCAAACGAAGGAGATTTTTCGGCATGAAATGGACAGAGGCCAGTAAAATTTGCGCCGCTCTTTTTCAGGCGGACGTAGTCGCCTACAACTCGCACAATGTCGGCTTGCTGTTTGACTCTGTCCGCGAATGATCCAGCTTCCGCCATGGTTAAGGTCGCAATTCTACGACAGTGATTGCCTTGCCGCCTCGTTCTTCGGCTTCAAACGAACTTTTTGAGACAAGTGGCTGCGTCTTCAAGTATTCGGCGAGGCCTTTGCGAAGCGCTCCAGTTCCGTGTCCGTGAATGATGCGGACTTGAGGAAGATGCGCGAGCGCGGCATCATCCAGAAATTTGTCGACAAGTTCCCTAGCTTGTTCGACGGTCATGCCAATCACATTGATTTCGTTTGGAGCTGAGGTTTCGCGCGGCACTGATCTCACTGAAACGCCGGAAGATGCCGGGCCAGAGGCCGCTCCCTCAATGCCTGTAATTTCATCGAGCGCCACTTTCATACGTAACGGGCCAGCTTCCACTTCTGCCGAATTTCCATCGAGACGGCGAAAGATGAGTGGTTTGGCAAAGCCTTTCACGCGGATTTTCGTGCCAGCTTGGAGGTTTCCCAAAGCAGCCGGCTGCAACTCGGCGGTTGTTATGCCAAGGTCACTTCGCGATTCCGAAATCGTCTGGACGATCGCCGCGTTCAAGTCTTCTTTTGCGCCACCGCAAACATCTTGTAGTTTTCGCCGTGAAGTTTTCTCAAGTTGTGCCCGCAGCTCCCGGTCTTTCACCGCCTCGATCACGCTTGCGACATTCTGCTCGAAGCGCTTTTGCATCTCCGCAAATTGCGTTTCGAGTTCGGCAATCCGCTTTTGTTGGCGGCTCAGCCATTCCGTTTGCAGCTTCTTGCGTTCTTCTTCGAGCGCATGACGCTCTCTTGTCATCTGCTCCTGCAGGCGATCCAGCTCGTCGCGCGTGCGGTGCAAGTACGCAATTAAATCTGCCGCTTCTAGCGATTCGGGATCCATCAGCTCGCGCGCGCGTTCGATGATTCGCGGATCAAGCCCAAGGCGCTTCGCGATTGCAATTCCACTGGAGCCGCCCGGTACGCCTACGGTCAGCCGGTACGTCGGCCGCAAATTTACTTCATCAAACTCAACGGCCGCATTCACAACTCCGGGCGCGGCAGCCGCGTAAGTTTTCAGCCGGTCGTGGTGTGTAGTCGCTAGGACAAAACAGCTCTTCATTCGAAACTCGTCAAGCAGCGCCACCGCGAGCGCGGCGCCCTCTTCCGGAGCAGTTCCTGTGCCCATTTCGTCTACAAGCACGAGGGAATTCTGTGTCGCCGCTTCCAGGATCGATTTCAAATTCAACATGTGGGAAGAAAACGTGGAGAGGTCAGCCGCGATCGATTGTTCGTCGCCAATATCCACTAACACAGAATCGAAGAGCGGCAGTCTTGCGTGCTGCGCCGCCACAGGAACCCCGCACTGCGCCGAAAGCGCAGCCATTCCCGTGGATTTTAGCGCAACCGTCTTGCCGCCGGTGTTCGGACCGCTGATGACAAGCAATTTCTGATCCCCGCCAAGTGCCAGCGTCAACGGCACAATCGAACGGTTCTCCTTACGCAGCTTGTCTTCGAGCGCCGGATGTCGCAGTGACACAAATTCCAATTCAGCACCGGATGCAAATTGCGGAATAGTCGCATCGAAATCTCGTGCGAACCTCGCACGCGCAAAGGTGCTATCAAGCTCGGCGATGATGTCCACTGCAGACACAAGCGGTCCGCGCACCATTCGCAGCCTTTCCGTCAATCCGCGCAAAATACGGAAAATCTCCGCAGCTTCTTCCTCTGAAAACTGCACGAGCTGATTGTTCGCTTCGACAGTTTCCAGTGGCTCGACGAAAACGGTCTGGCCTGTGCCGCTCGCTCCGTGAACAATCCCTTGTAAACTGCGTCTCTGCTCCGATCTAATGGGAATCACAAAGCGGTCGTTTCGCAGCGTAACGTAATCTTCGCCAGCCTCCGCATTTCGCGAGCGCAAAATCTGTTTCAGCGATTTCTGAATCGAATCGCGAGTCTGCAAAATGTTTGCACGAATCTTGCGCAGCTCGGGAGAAGCATCGTCGCTGATCTCCCCTGTCGGCATAATCGCGCGCCGGATCAGTCCAAGCACGTCGCGAAAATCGATTATTGACTCTGCGCGTGCGTCCAAGAGAGGAAACTTGTCTTCGCTGTCGCGGAATTGCAGTCGCAACCAACTGGCCGTGTCTAGCAATGATGCCGCATCCAGGAAGTCTGAAATTTCCAAGACCGTTCCTGGACCTTCGATTTTGGCCAGCCATCCTTCCGGGTCAGCCAGAGCGCCAAATCCCAGCTCCTTCCCGGCGCGGAGCCATTCTCGCGCCTCGCGAATCAATGCAAATCCTCGTTCCAGTCTTGCTCTGTCTTGCGAAAATGCCAGTGCATCCAGGGCACGCTTGCCCGGCGCACACGTCGAGCGTCCGCGCAACAATTCGCGCAGTTTGCCAAATTCGAGTATTTCTTCGGCCGATCGAGGCATTATCTACTTTCTAAGTTTCGCTACGAGATGGTCCACTGCTTCCTTCTCTGAGACCGCAACGTGAACCAACCGGCCGTTAGACTCTCCCCAAGGCCCAACATGCCCCAGTTCCACTTCTCTCACCCGATCGAGAACTGGCTTCCAGAACTCGCCCATCACTGCAATTGGCTTCGCAACGATCACCGATTTGTTCAACATCTCCCAAACCACAGCAAGCTCCACGAGCGTCCCCGTTCCGCCCTTGCAAGCTACAAATCCATCGGCGAGTCGGATCAGTTCGAATAGCCGGTCTTGCCAAGATTCAACGCGTACTTCCACATCGATCCAGGAATTTGCGCTTCGCTTGAAAAATTCGGCGGTCACGCCGTACGTCTTTCCACCGGCTTCTTTTGCCCCGCGCGACGCCGCTTCCATCACGCCACCATATCCGCCGCTACAAACGGCAAAACCTGCCTTCGCGAGTTCCGCACCCAACGAACGCGCTTCCGCGTAGTCTGCGTTACCCTCCTGCGGACGCGAGCTTCCAAACACCGTAATGATTTGCTCGGAATTCAAAGCGTTTATTCCTTCTTGCAGCAACCCATGGTTTCCGCTCCAAACTCTTCCACCATTGCCGCGCTTAGAGCGTCAAGTGCTTCGGTCGCTTCATGCCCTTTGCTGCCCATGTTGTTGCTCATAAACGAAAAGATGAGCCGCCGGCCATTCGGCAGTTCCGCATAACCTGACCGTGTACGCACGTGCTGCAGCGAGCCAGACTTCGCATGAATCCGAGTCGCCCCGGCAGAGTTCTTCATGCGGTCTTCAAGCGTCCCATCCACGCCTGCTACCGGCAGCGAATCGTAGTAAGCGTCAAACCAGTTCTGTTTCATGGCGTATTGCAGAAGCGTCACAAATGCACGTGGCGTTGCCAAATCGTGCCGCGAAAGCCCCGAGCCATCCGTCTGCACAACATCTCCAGCGACAATGCCTGCGTCCGCATAGAACTTGGCGGCAAATGTTGCGTAGTCATCGCTTGTTAGCGCCTTGCAATTCTGAGGAGGAGTAGCAACCGGTCCGTGCAAACAAGCCTCTTGCGCAGAAGTGCGTAGCAGGCTTTCCGTGTGCAAATTCTGACTAATTTTGTTGACCAGCTTGACCGCGTCGCTCAAAGGCACGGAAGTATGAGTCCCAAGTACAGTGCGAGCTTGCGCCGCTGTAGTTGCCTCCTTCTCCGACTGCGTTCGAGCAACACCTCGAACGACAACTCCCTTCTCCTCCAAAATTCTCTTCAGCATCTGCGCTGCATGTAGGGCCGGTTCCTGAACGGCGAGCAACAATTTACGAGGCTTGCTGTTTGCCGGAAGCGTACCAAAAACCGTTACGATGTTCGAGCCTGGCTCCCGCTTCAGAGTCAAATCGGCCTTTACTCCAGCTGCAGAAGTCACCACTTGATTGTTCACGTGAAAGTCCGCAGTCATCGGCGAAAGATCAGACTGGACTGTGGCCCCTGCTGCATCTCCAGGCGTCAGAGTAAGCGCTACCGTATTGTCATTCACGATGATCGCGGACACCGCCGCGCCAAACTCCCAGACCATGTCGTCAATTTCCCAGCCGCTCGGGTAACGCTCGCGCGGGAAATAGGAATCATCCGCCACGATGTCGCCATCAATATCCTTCACTCCTGCTGCAACAACCTGACCGGCTAGTTCAGCAATCACTTTTTCTCCCGAACCATCAAATTCCTCCTTTCCATCGAAGGGGAATTTACGGTTTGAGAGATTTGGGTCGCCTCGGCCAACCAAATAAACCGAGCCGTTCAATTTGCCATCCGCATCAACGGCTCTCTGCGATTCCACAGTGGTTTTGAATCGGAAGTCTGGCCCAAGAGTCGCAAGTGCCAGCGCCGTCGTAAACAATTTCATATTCGAAGCAGGTACAAAAAATCTGTCGGCATTCTGTGCAAAGAGAACATCGCTGCCCTTCGCGTCCACCACCAGAACTCCCCACTCCCCTTTGGCCGCCTGCTCTCCGGAAAGGATCTTCTCCACACGGTCCGCAAATCGCTGACTGGCGCCATTTCCGGACATCCGCATCGGCATTTGAGCCTTGCCCTGTGTCCTATTCGCTTCCTTATGCGGCCGGTCCTGACCAAATGCCAGCGTTCCCAATAGAGCAAAGCAGCCAACCACCGGCGCTAGCCTAAACATCCTATTTCTTGCGCATGAACTATTCGCCAATTTCCCGCTCCCGCTGGAAAATTCTCTTAAGCACAAGTATATTCCATATGTTGCGTAACACTTCCTCCAGACAGGCGCCTCACAGTAGCGCTCATCGACGGAGACTGGATTTGAAGGTTCAAAACGCTCAGCCATTGGTAAATCATCCGTAAGAGAAACGCGCTAAGGAGACTCACATGAAGAAGTTCGCAGCACTTTTTGCGGCGTTGACGATTGCTTGTACGCCGCTGGTTTGTGCGGAAAAAGACGATAAGAAAGAAGCCGATCGCCTCGAAAATTGTGGAATGGTCATGAAGGAAATCATGGACATCCCGGACAACATTCCGCAGGACCTGATCGATAAGGCCGAGTGCATCATCATCTACCCCTCGGTCATCAAAGGCGCAGTCGGTATCGGCGCAAGCTACGGTCGCGGCGCAATGCTTTGCCGCACCGGGGAACACTTCACGGGCCCTTGGAGCGCTCCAACCATGATGGCTCTTGAAGGAGCCAGCATCGGTTTTCAACTCGGCGGGCAAGCCACTGACTTCGTGCTATTGGTCATGAACCCTCGCGGCGCGCGCTCGATTCTTAGCAGCAAGGTAAAGCTTGGTGCGGACGCCTCCGCGGCCGCTGGCCCGAAAGGTCGCAATGCCGAAGCGGCAACGGACGTTACTTTGCGCGCGGAAGTGCTTACCTATTCCCGGGCGCGTGGCCTTTTCGCCGGCATATCGCTGGCCGGGTCTACAGTTCGGCCAGACAACAGTGCCAACGAGAAGCTCTACGGCAAGAAGCTCGATGCGGGGGACATAGTCTTTAAGGGCGCGGTCGCGGTTCCGCCCTCAGCACAGAAGATGGTCGCTTATCTAAACCAGAAATCACCCAAAAACCTCTCCGACCCTGCATCTTTGCAGTAGTTCTAATTTTCATTCCGCCAGTATCTGAAGGGCCCTCCGAAATACTCAGGGGGCCTTTTTCGTTCTTAAATGCAAGATTGACGATTCTCCTCAGGTGACCTATAGTCATAAATGACCGTTGGACAAAATGACTTCATTGCCTCACTCTGATTTGCCTGAAACTGCTTCTATTCACCTGCCTATTTCTCGGCGCGAGCGACGCAGCGCTGATATCCGCGAGCGCCTCTTTCGTTCTGCGCTTCGCTTGTTTGCCCAAAAGGGATTTGCCGAAACCACAGTTGAGGACATCACCGAAGCGGCCGACCTCGGCAAAGGTACCTTCTTTAACTACTTCCCCAGCAAAGATCACGTTCTCCTGGCATTTTCCGATATGCAGCTGAGCAAACTTGAGGAATCTGTCGCCCAGTTTCGCGATTCGACTCAGCCCTTATATGAGTTTCTTCAGACGCTCACCTTGCGCATGACCGAAGAACCTCTGCGCAATCCCGGAATGATTCGGGCCCTTCTGCTTGGCTATATTTCTTCCGATGCGGTGCGCGAAGTGATGACGGAAAAGCAGGCGCGCGCGCTCGCCCTGCACACGCAAATGGTAAAGGTTGCCCAATCGCGCGGCGAACTTCGCACGGACGTTCCTGCCACTGACATAGCCAACGTCTTTCGGCAAACCATTTTTGGCACGCTACTGATGTGGTCCCTTGTCGGCGACTCGACACTCCGCGAACGCATTCGTTCTGCGCTGCATCTGGTCTGGAGCGGCATCGCCCCAACGAATCTTGAATGGAGTGCGCGCGAACAAAACTGGAAGGATGAAGTGAGTTGAAATGAAAAGTCGAATCATCATAGCAATTGTCATCGTGGTCGCGCTGGTTTTGGCAATGGGCGCGTACTCAGGCTGGTTCCGCAAAGACACCAGCTTGCAGAGCTCTGGCACCGTGGAAGCACGCAACATTCGCGTCGGCTCCAAAGTGGGTGGCCGGATTTCGCAAGTTCTCGTTCGTGAAGGGGATCACGTTCAGCCTGGACAGGTTCTCATCACGTTTGATGACAAGGAGTTGCAAGCTTCTCTCGAACAAGCCCGCGCCAATGCACAAAAAGCACAACGCGGATTCCGCCCCGAAGAAATTCAGGAAGCGCAGGCTGCGGCAGCACAAGCAAAAGCCGATTACGATATGCATTTGAAGGGTTACCGTAAGGAAGATATCGCTTCGGCGCAATCTGATTTTGATCGCGCCAACGCCGACGAAATCCGAGCTCACCTGGACTTCCAACGTTACGACGCACTCGCACAAAAGGACCTGGTCTCCAAGCAGCAACGTGATACCACGGAAGCCAACTGGAAAATGGCGCTTGCTGCCAAGGAAAACGCTCAGCACAAATTGGACGAGTTGCAGCACGGTTTCCGCCCGGAAGAAATCGCGATGTCACAAGCTCGCTATCAACAAGCGCAAGCGACACTTCTAAAATTGCAGCGTGGAAACCGCCGCGAGGACGTGCAATCTGCAAATGCGGAGCTCGCTTATGAAGAAGCGCGCTTCCGCGAACGTCAGGTACTCGCCCCAAGCGCCGCAACCGTGGAAGTGCTCGACGTTCGCCCGGGTGACATCATCGCACCCAACACTCCTGTCGCCACTCTTCTCGAGAGCGACCAGATTTACGTGCGCATATATGTACCGGAAACAGAACTAAAAAAAGTCGCGATTGGACAAAAAGCGCAGGTTCGCGTTGACCCGATTCAAGGAGAAGTCTTCCAAGGCGTAGTCGAGCAGATCAATCAACAAGCGGAGTTCCTGCCGCGCAATGTGCAGACCCGCGAAGAGCGCGTTCATCAGGTGTTTGGCATCAAAGTGCGAATTGACGATTCCTCACACCGCGTTCTCCCCGGCATGGCGGCAGACGTGAAATTAATTTCATGAGCGATCCAACTCCATCCGCGAACGGCGCGGCTATTGTTGCCAATAATCTTGTCCGCAAATTCGGCGATTTTGTCGCAGTGAATGGAATCGGCTTCCGAGTCGAAAAGGGCGAGATCTTCGGTTTTCTCGGCCCCAACGGTAGCGGCAAGACCACTGTCATCAAAATGTTGACGGGCCTTCTTCCCCTGACCGGTGGATCTGCAATCGTGGAAGGTCTAAATGTTCAGACAAACGCGGACGATGTCCGCGAACGCATCGGTTACATGTCGCAGAATTTCAGCCTCTACAACGATTTGACCGTCACAGAGAATCTTACTTTCTACGGACGCGTTTACGGACTCCAGCCGGATCAGCTGAAACGCCGGATGAATGAAATTGTCGAGCTAAATGGCCTCGGACCATACACAACGCGTCTCGCGGGGAAACTATCCGGTGGCTGGAAGCAACGCCTTGCACTCGGTTGCGCGATGCTTCATGAGCCAAAACTATTGTTCCTGGATGAACCGACGGCCGGTATTGATCCAGTGGCGCGCCGACAACTCTGGGATCTTCTCTTCGAACTCTCCGGTCACGGCATCACGTTCTTCGTAACCACGCACTACATGGACGAAGCCGAACGCTGCAGCCACGTTGCCTACATTTATTACGGAAAACTCATCGCTGACGGCACACCAAATTCCTTGCGCGAGCTTCCCGAAGTACAGCCCCATGGCACCATCCGGGTGGAAATCACGACTCCTGAAGTTACTCGCGCTCTTCGCACTACTCGCACGCTACCTGGTATTCGCAGCGCCACGATTTTTGGACAGTCCATTCACGCACTGATTGACGATCATGTTGATCTGGAATCCTTGCGCACAATTCTCTCTAAGCAAGGCATCGCCGTTGCGGAGATTCGCCCCCTTGCCCCGAGCCTTGAGGATGTCTTCGTCGAACTCACGTATAAGCATCAGGCTGAACTGGAGGCAAACCGTGCTTAACATGTTCCGCGGTGTCGGCGCTGTTTTTTACAAGGAAGCTCTGCATGTTCGCCGCGATGCGGGGACTCTCTTCTTTTCCTTGACCATGCCATTGTTACAGATGTTTCTGCTCGGCTTCGCCATTGATACCAACATTCGCCAGATCAATACGGTCGTTTACAACGCTGATGGCCGCCGAGAAAGCCGTGAGCTCCTCGATCGGTTCAAGAATTCAGATACCTTTCATGTCATACAGTATGTGCAGAACGATCACGACTTGAATGACCTGATTATCGCCGGCAAAGCGCGCGTAGGGATCAATATCCCTGTAGATTATTCCGACCGCCTCCTGCACCAAATGGGCGCGCAGGTTCTGATCCTCATCGACGGCTCCGATTCATCGGTCGCAGCCCAGGCGATCAATGTCGGCAACGCAATTGGCCTCGATGAATCTTTGCGTCGTGTCCTCAAGGATCGGTCCGATTTTGCTGTGGAGATGCGGCCTAAGCTGCTCTTCAATCCCGATTCGCGCTCGCCGAATTTCTTTCTTCCGGGCCTGACGGCAATCATGTTGCTCAACGTGACCACGTTCCTCACGGCATTTTCTATCGTTCGAGAGAAAGAGCGAGGCACACTCGAACAACTTTTCGTAACTCCTGTTCGGCCATACGGCTTGTTGCTTGGCAAGTTGCTTCCTTATCTCTGCATCGGCTTTTTCGAACTCTGCCTCATTCTCACAACGATGCGCTTTATCTTTCAGGTTCCGATTCATGGCAATCTCATCTTGTTGGCGATTCTTTCGCTGCCTTATCTTTTCGCAGCACTCTCTCTCGGAATTCTTATTTCCAGCAAAGCTGCTTCCCAAGCCGAAGCCATGCAGCTCGCATTTCTTCCCATTCTTCCCAGCGTCTTTTTTTCGGGATATATCTTCCCGCGCGAAACGATTCCAGCGCTTTTGTATCCGATCAGCTATCTCATTCCCGCAACCTACTACATCAACATCACTCGCGGCATCATTCTGCGCGGTGCCACTATCGTTCATCTTTGGAAAGATGGACTCGCTCTTTGCATCATTGGCGCTTTGCTTTTGGTCATCGCGGCTCGCCGCTTCCATAACAAAGTCATCGTGGCCTGATTCTAGCGATTTTGCGTTTGCTGGTCTGCACGGTATTCTTCCGTGCGAAGCATCAGGGGAATTTCGTTTGCCTTGTCCAATTTGTGAAAAAAGAAAAGAAGGTCGGTTCTGTCCTGCAAAAGGCGAGAACATCTGCACGGTGTGCTGCGGCACGGAGCGTGAAGTTACGATTGATTGCCCCATAGGTTGCGGCTATCTCGCTGCGGCGCACCGATACGAAGACCAGCACAAACGAACGATCCCAGCGGATACACCCTTCCTCGATGAACGCATCCCTGAAGGCACGCTTCAAGTTCACCAGCCACTGATGGCCGCACTTGCGTTCACTATCGCTAAAGCGTGCATGAATCAACCGACCGCAACCGATCCCGATGTCGTGGCAGCCTTGACTGCGCTTGCAGAAACCTACAAAACTTTGGTTGCTGGGATTTATTATGAAAAAATTCCTGACATTCCCGTCCAGCGTGAAATTTATAGCGCGCTTAGAGCTTTGCTTGATGATCTGAAACAAAAACAAACCGCTGCCGGCACTCTCGCAACTCTTAAAGACCAGGACGTGTTCTTCGTCATTATTTTTCTTTTCCGAATGGGATTGCTTCGCTCCAACGGCCGCCCGCGCTCTCGCCGTTACATCGAATTTCTCCGCGGCCAGTTTCCGCAAGCGGAGGAACTCAAGCCCAAAGAGCCACGCATCATCCTCCCCTAACCGACATTAAAGTCTAGCGATAACTGGGCCACTCGCCCGACCGGCCGCTTCATTTCGTCCCACGGACGAATATCAAATCCATATTTCTGTCGCAGACGCAAAACGCGTTCCGTGATTTTCTTTCGATATTCTTCCGGAGCATACGTGTTCTTCGTGTACCACTGGCGGTACCGCTCTACCAGCCTCGGAAACTTCTCCTGCAAAAACGGCAAAAACACTTTTGACGAGGCCGGCGTCAAGAACAGCACTCCCGACGTAAACCACTGAGCGCCAGCTTCATGCGCACCCTCAGCCACCGATTCCAAATCTCCTTCTCGGTCCGTAATTCCAGGTAATAGAGGTGACGCAAACGCTCCCGTAGAAATCCCCGCCTCACGCAGTTGTTTCACCGCTCCCAATCGCAACTCCGGCTGTGGCGCGCGCGGCTCCAGCAATCTCGCTATTCGGCTTCGCGTGGTCGAGATCGTCATATTCACGAAAAGCGCCGACTTCTCCGCAATTCGCTTCAGCAACTCCAAATCGCGAAGCACCTGATTCGATTTCGTCGTAATCGAAATACTCAGCCCCTCTTTTTTCACTAGCTCTTCCAGGCACGCGCGCGTCACGCCGTATTCCCTCTCTGCCGGTTGATAAGGATCCGTCGCCGTACCAATCGCAATATGTTCCGGCGCAATTCCGCCGGAGGCCGCCGACTCGTAAGAGTATTTCCGCGCAATCTCCTGTGGCAAATACGCATCAGCGCCCTGTTTTACAAAAATCCTCTTCTCAAACTCAGAAGGATCCAGTTCCATGTATTCGTGCGTATATCGCGCGTAGCAGTATTTGCACCCGAACTCGCAACCTCTATAAGGGTTTATCGTCCATTCGAACGGCACACGATTTGAATCGCACCGGTTCAGCATCGACTTTACGGGAAGCACGAAATATTCCGGCCTTTGCGGCGAGGCTCGGTGCGAGTCCGCAGGCGGAGAAGATGCAGCGAGGCGGGCGATGCCAACCAGCTTCGTGGCGCTTGGATGATTCGCTTTTTGGCTCGGCGGAGGGCAATCCGCAGAGCCGCGTTCGTCCATTTCGCCACGCGGGCCTTCACAAAGCTGGGCAAGCTCTGGGGCCCTTTCGTTCGGGCTATGTTCAGGGCATTCAGGAAAGAGAGACAGCGCAGGTAGTGTAGCGGAGAGTACTGCGGAGAATGCTGACGACATGGCCCACCTCGAAGATCGCGCCAAGTATTTCGCTTTTGTTTCGCCATGTCAAGAGTTTTTCGCTTTTTCTTTGCCTCGACTCCTTCGCACCTGTAGCCGCCCCGCCTTCTTTACTCCCCTTTCTTTCCAGCTTAAGCTCATCCTTGCTCATTCCCCGGAGCGCCAATGAATTGTCAAACTCGATCCCTGTCTGTTGTTGCCTTGGGTGTTGCGCTCCAAATTCTTTCGTCCGCCATTTGTCTGCCACAGGCGACACCAGCCCCAAAAACGCAAGCTCCTCAATCAAAGCCTCCTCAAACCAAAACGCCGGCTGGTCCCCCCATCCTTCCGGCACAGCCTCGCCACTACCCCATCCTTCTAATTGCCCGGGGCTCTGAACCCTCGTGGTCTCTTCGGCTTGGCATGAAAGGTCCGGAACGACTCGAACGCCTTGGCTACCCGCCCATTCCGCTCGAACCCGCCGAAGTCGAGCAGGAAACGACGGGCTCAGCCTGGACCTATCACGCCAAGGATTCGCAAACCCAGGCGGCTGTGGCCGTCCACCTCTTGCGCGAAGCTTGCTCCGACGGCATGTCAGACACAAATTATTCCTTTCGAGTAGCTTTGGACCATGCGCAGATCGGCACGCTTAAAGGCTGTGCCAAGATCGCGCCTGATCAATTTCCCGAATTCAAGCAAAAGAATCTCGATGATGACGATCCAGAGAAGAAAAAGCCCGCTCCGCCAACCATCACAAACTTCAAGTCGCCGGTCGCCGTCGCCTATCTCGACCCGACAAGCAAAGTCATGCTCGCCGTCAAAGATGTCCCAAAGCTCGTCGCTCCCAAGGGCTCACAACTTTCTCTTTCGCACGATGGCAAACGTCTCCTCTTTCTGCGCGAAGAAAACGGGCCGGAAGTCAGCCTGCAACTCTACGATTCCTCAACGGGAAAAACCTCTGAGTTGATTCGCGGCTTGATCAAGCAACCATTCTGGTCGCCGGACGACTCTCGAATCGCTTTTCTTAAATCCGACTCCTCCATCTGGCACATTTGGACTCTTCCTGCAGCGGCATCTTCAACAACCCCAACGCAACTTTCCGCCACGCCCATCAATTTTCTTGATGGCTGGTCGGACGCTCACACACTCCTTGGCGCGAACGCTTCCTCATTTTTCTGGATTTCCGACGATGGCGGCACTTCACAAACTATTTCCGCGCTTGATCTTTGCGGTCCCGATTTTCAATCCACCGCAGACGCATCCGTTCGCGTCAGCCCTGCCAATTCCGATTTGCTCCTGATTTCAGGCACATTAATCAAAACGCCTGCAGGTTCTCCAAAGGATCCAAAGACAAGCTTTGGCACAGACCTGTTTCTCTATGAGCTGCGCTCCAAACGTCGCGTTCCTCTCAATATCTCCCCCTTACTGCCAACCGAAGCGGAGTGGTCTCGCGACGGCATCCAAATCTTCTTCACGTCCCGCGATCCTTCCGGCAAAGTCATGATCAACCGTATCTTCTGGGACGGGAGTAGCCTCAAGAAGGTCCGTCCCGGCTCCGGCATCGTTGTCGGCCAGTAGACCTGCCCGTCCGTACAGGTGCCCCTTAAGCCGTTCCAAACTCCTTTTCGCACCGGCCCACCGTCCCCGGCGCTATACTCCGATAATGGCGACCCCTCCGCAACCAGCTACACCGCGGCAAGTCAACATCCTGGTGATGGATAACGATGCAGCGGGTTCTTCTGCCCTCCGACAGATTCTCGATTCAGAAGGCTGGAGAGTTCGAGTCATCCCGGACGACAAGCTCCTTCTCACAGAACTTCGTTCCGCCGAATGGTCCCTCCTCATTGCCAACATTTCGATGGTGGACATGAACGGTCCCATCTTCAGCATCATTCGTGAACTGGTCAGTGTGTCACCCGATGAAGGGGGCCGCCTTCGGGTCCTCTATCTCGTGCCATCCAACAGTGCGGGGCAATACGTGGCCGCGCTCGAAGCCGCGAGACTCCCTTACGTCGTGCGCCCCTATCACCTTCACGATTTTCTGGAAAAAGTCAGCGACCTGCTCGTCGAAGTTCGCGCCATTGAAGTTGCACTGCGACAGGTTCGCCGCGAATTTGGCGGACTACGCAAAAAGAAAAAAGAAGCAGGCCGCACCGGCTCCATGTTCGCAGCGCGCGATTCCTATTCTTCATACACGGAAGAAGAACTCGCCGAATATGAACGGCAGGAAGCCGAACTCTCACGATCGAAGCGCCGCGGCCCGAACATCAATTTGGGCGGCAACCACCGCTAGTCAGCTTTCCTACTTGCTCGTGCCACGTGCCAAAAACTGCTCCAGCACCGTCAGCGTGCCTTTCACGTTCGTCAGTTGTTTGTCACCGGTCGCATAGTCTCGCGCACGCATCGAATTTGAAAAATCAGCTCTCTTTCTTCCGTTGGCTGTGGATTATTTCCGTAATGCCAAACCGTTCCGTTCACCACGACGATGGCCCGCTTCTCTTCAATGGCTTCCAGGCGGAACGTATTCACCGAAATCTTCGTGCGCGAGTACAGATTGGTCCCTGGCTTGTATTCATTTATCAGCCGCCTACAGTTTGCGAACAGTACTCGGGTCCGTTGATTCCTCGAAGTATTGGCTCGCGGTTCTGTTCCAGGAGGGATGCTTTCGCGTGGAGGCAATTTCCGCAAGAGGCGCCAAAACAAATTTTCGCTGCAACATGCGCGGATGCGGAATTTGCAATTCGGGTGTATCCATTGTTTCGTCGCCGTATAAAAGAATGTCCATATCCAGCAGCCGCGGCCCTTTTGCAAATTCTTTTTTGCTGCCAAGCAAAGACTCAATTCCGCGCAGCGCGAGAAGCAGTTCTTGCGGTGATAGATTCGTTTCGCCCTCGACAACGCAATTCAGAAACCAGGGCTGGTCCAGAAAATCAACCGGCTCCGTCTCGTAAAACGAGGAAATTTTCTTGACGCGGATTTGTGAGTTCGCAAGCGCTTTGATTCCTGTACGCAGCATCGCACTGCGATCGCCGAGATTCGAGCCAAGAGAAAGATAGATTGTCGCCGTCTTCATTCTTACTCAAGATAGCGTACCGGCGCGGCCAACGCTTGAACGTTCTCACCTCAGTGATGATCCCAGTAGTCCGTGGGACGGTCGTCGTTCAGCAGTGCCGGTGGGAAGATCCAGTAGTTTTCGCCGAAAGGAATCTTCTTCGGCCAAATCTGGTCGAGCGTATTGCCATCGTAAAGAACGCCGCCCTTCATCACGAAGGCAATATCCGCGCTGTTATGAATATCGTCGAGTGGATTCTTGTTGAGGATGTCGAGATCGGCCAGTTTACCTACGCTGATGGAGCCGAGATCCCTGTCCATGCCGAGGAAATGCGCACCGTCATTCGTAGCCATCTCAAGTGCACCCATCGGTCCAAGTGCGGAGGAGTACGCCCAAAGTTCCCAATGCGAATCGATTCCCTGCTGCTGGCCGTGCCCGCCGAGTGCACCGAAGCCACCCGCTTCGCGAACATCGGCAACTCCCTGCGCGATGAGTGGGAAACTGTATTCGGTTTCCGGACGCATCATGCGGCGGCGAGCGTGAGGAAGTATTTCATGCCAGGGTGACCAGCGTAAGAGTTTTTCATCTTTGAAATAGTCGTATTTCTGGAAGAAGTATTCTTCGTTCCACGGGCCTGGCCCGGCGACGATCGAAGTGGGCGAATACGTAAAGTGCGCCGTCCCGAAAAATTTCGCGACGTCGCTATAAAGAGGCGCATAAGCCAGAGGATGCTCGACTCCAGTTTGGCCATCCATGGCCATGCCGAGGTCGTATTCAAGACTGCCGCCTTCGGCGGTGATGTTGAGTCCGTACTTGCGCGCAATCTCCGCGACCCATTGATGCTGTTCGCGCTTCGGTTGCAAATATTGCTTCAGGGTAATGACGCCGTAGCTGGCAAGGCGCTTGATGTTTTGTTCCGTGACTTCGAGGCTGGTGAGGTCGTTGTTGCGCGAGCCATCGCCGGCATAAAGAGGGTCGCCGCAGGAAAATGTGCGCGGACCGATCATCAGGCCTGCATCCACCATCTCCGCGGGCGGAAAAACATTTTGCGACCACGCCGCCGGATCGAGAGTTGTGGTAATTCCATACGCAAGATTGCTGGCAATTTCGTAGTCGTGCGGCGGAGTGATTCCCGTATACATGCTGTAGTGATGCGCGTGCATATCAATTAGGCCGGGAATGATGGTCTTTCCTTTGACGTCAATGACGCGATCAATTCCCGCGGTGGAGCAATCGCCGACGCAGGAAATTCGAGAGTTCTTTACGACGATGGTGCCGCGTTCAATGACTTTGCGATTGTCGAATGTCAGGATTCTTGCGCCCGTCAGTGCGAGCGAGCCGGAAGGAATATCGCGCGCGATAGAAAGCCTGATTTCCGTCATATCGGTTTTGGCGGAATCGAGATGATAAACGAAGTAGCGATTTGCGCTGCCATATTCAAGTGTTTGGGCATCGCGGAAGTGCGGAAAGTTACCGCCTTCTTTACTGATCTGCTTCAGCGGAAATACTGCACCGGTTTTGTCAATCAATGGTGGTTTTCCGGCAGTGCCCGCTGAAGGAAATGCGACCGTATATACATTGTCGCCTTCCTGGAAGGCGACCGTTTTCAGATCTGGCGAGATGGTAGCTTCATCAGCATATGGAAAAATGAGGTGGACGCGGCGATCCGTGCCGTCAAGTTTCACCGAGACAAAATTGATAATAAGTGGACGGCGGGATTCGGGATCCTTGTTCGGAAAAAATTCGGGGTAATAGATGCGGCCGTCCGTGCCGAATGTAGGAGCGACAATTTGGTTGCGTTCGAGGTAGCCGGCGGGGCGCGGCGTGCGGACGATTTGTTTGGTTTCGCCGCCAGAAGCGGGAACGGTAACGAGGTCGTACCAGGTGTTCATGATCCACGGCTGATCGCGGAAAAAAGCGCCGGAACCGCGAGCAACTACGATAGTGGAACCATCCGGGCTCCAGCATGGGTGAATATACTCGCCAAATTCTTTGGTGAGTTGTTGAAGCGAGCCACCGTCGGCGGAAATCTTCCAAAGCGCACCGCCCAGTTTTTCGTCCCAGGAGGCAAAGACAAGGAATTTTCCATCCGGCGACCAAGCCGGAGAATATTCAGTTGGAACGAAGTCCGCTTTCGTTAAGCGACGCGGAGTTCCATCCGGCAAATCCATGACCCAAATGTGGCCAATGGCCTGGAAGGCGAGTTTCTTGCCATCGGGAGAAGCCGTATGCCAGCGCGCAAAACGCATGGGAAAGGCATCGTCCGTGATGCGGCGCTCCGTCTTTGCCATTTCTGAAATCGTGCGATGGACATGGGCCGTAAACGCTATCGTTTCGACTTTGCCGTCCGCGACCCATACGCGATGGATTTTTCCGCCCTGGGATACGACAACAGACTTTCCGTCGCGCGCCCAGGCATAGCCCGGAAGAATTCTCCACACGCTGTATGGCTCATTCACTTCCATCTCAATAGGATCCATCAGCACGCGCTCCGAGCCGGTTTGCAGATCGCGAAGCCAAAGTGCGGTGCGCGGGCCGTATTTGTGTCCTTTATAGGAAACGGTGCCGTTGAGAATGCGGCGCGCGAAAGCGAGCCATCGGCCATCGGGAGAAATTTCAGGAGCATAGGCTCCGCCGTTGGACAAACGGTATTGCTGTTCGCCGGTTCCCGAAGTGATCTCTTCTTTATTGCCAGTGCGAAATTCGATGCGCTTGATCTGTACGAAACCCTGCGCGGGGTCATCGTGCCCAGCATAGGATGACGGTTCACCAGCAAAATATTGAAAATAAAGGTAGCGGCCATCCGGAGAAACGGATGGCCAATCCGCGCCTTTTTCGTCTTTGCCGCTGACGATTTCAACTCCCTTTCCACCGTCGCGGTGGTAGAGCCAGATTCCAGATGGCGGCGGAGTTTCGAGACCCGTGGCGACGGAACGACGACGGACAAGAATGTTCTGGCTGTCTGGAGTCCATACGGGTTCGTAAGTTCGCAAATCCTTGTCTTCCACAATGGCATGGGGATTGGAGCCGTCGGCATTCATGACCCAGAGATTGTCCTGCCCACTTCGATCCGTGATGAATGCGATGAAATTTCCATCGGGCGAAAAACGGGGATGGGAATTCAGTGCTACGCCGCTTGATTGTGTAAGACACTCCGCTTTGCCGCCAGTCGCGGGCATACGGTAAATGTGCGCCAAAAGATCGAAGACGATCCATTTTCCGTCAGGAGAAATGTCTACGGACATCCAAGTGCCCTCGGAAGTGTCGAAATCAATGTCGCGCGTTTTTCCACGGGCAAGCGTGGTATCCCATTTTTCGGCAGGCTTGTCCTTTGGCTTCTCCTTTTCATCGTCGCGAGGAAAAGCAGCTAGAGGAAGTGATGCGAGAAGCAAAACCAAAATTGGCGAGGCAAGCAATGCTCGACGGGCGATGGTCATGACCTGCTCCGAATCAGGAAGTTCAAAATGAAAGTGCCAGCAGCGGGAATGCACTTTAACAGAAAAATCAAAGCTGGGGTCAGCAGGTTCCTGGAGTAGGCCTAGTAATTCTCGCGTTTGGTGTGGGCCGCAGTTTTTTGGCCTTTGTAAAGTTTCCAAGCACCATCAATCACGTAGGCATGGATCGCGTCGGCATCTGCGACTGTCATTTTCATATTTGGAAAAGCGAATTTCGGCGGATCAGAAAAACCGGGCATGCCTTTTTCCCAGTGCGAGCCGCCGAGCACTGTCGTGTACCAGTCCTTGTGCGCTTGCGGCGGCATGTATCGCAAGTCCGGGATTACCCCGTTTTCGATCCATGCGCCTGTGCCATCCAGACCGGGAGAATGGCAACCATCGCAGACGAACGTGCCATAGAGTTTTTCGCCTTTTTGAATCATTTCGGGAGTGCCAGTTTGCTGCGGCGGCTCGGGAACGATAGGAATTGCGATTTTGGGAGTTGGAAACGGTGTTTTGCCATTGAGCTTGAACGCGTAGAGACGCGTAGGGCCGTATTTGGAAGTGTTATCCACCATGGTGCGCGCAGGGGCAAAGAGACGCGAACCAGAACCCCAGCCGACGGGAACCAATACATATTGTTCGTTGCTCACGGAGTACGTAACAGGAATCGAATCAATTGCGGATTTTGTTTGGATGGACCAAAGTTTTTTTCCTGAATCAGCGGCGTAAGCCGCAAATTCGCCAGTACCCTGTCCTTGAAAAACGAGATTCCCTGCTGTCGAAATTACGCCGCTGTTGACCGCGATTTTCTCTTCTACGGTCCAGCGAGCCTTTTGCTGAACGGGATCCCAAGCGATGAGGCGTCCGATCAGGCCTTCGCCACTTTCACCATTTTCGACCTCAGATGTCGCTCCAGCGACGCGATCCGTGGCGGGAATGTAGACAAGCCCAGTGGAGTCATCGTAGCTCATGGGCCACCAGTTGTGGACGGTCCACTGTTTTCCGCCGCCCTGGTTATCAGGAACTTCGATGGCGCGACCGGTTGCTAAATCGTAAGAGTGCGCCCACGTAGTATTTACGAGTGGATTGGCAGAGATGAGCTTTCCGGTTTTTGCATCGAGAACGTAGAAGAATCCATTTTTCGGGGCGGTCATCGCCACGTGGCGCTTTTCGCCGTTGATTTGCAGGTCAGCCATCAGGATGTGGTTATTTTCGGTCTGCATACCGGGCGCGCTGGTCTGGAAATGCCAGACGTATTCGCCGGTTTCCGCATCCACGGCAATGATGCAGCCGGAAAAAAGGCGATCACCAGTGGCTTTGATGTTAGAGAGTTCGCCGTAATCAACTCCTGTTCCGGCGGTGCCGAAAATTACGAGTCCTGTCGCATCGTCGTAGGTGATCGCGTTCCAGACGTCACCGCCGCCGACGCGCCACCATTCGTTACCGTGCCAAGTTTGCGCAGCCATTTCGAGCGCCTTGGTTTCAATTTTCTTTGCGGGATTTCCAGGCACGGTCCAGAAGCGCCAGAGCTGATCACCAGTGTCGGCGTCATAGGCGACGAGCGAGCCGCGAACGCCGTCGTCGGAGCCGTTGTAACCAATGAGTACGCGCCCCTTGGCAATGTGAGGTGCACCGGTGATTCCCGTTTGCGTGGGATTGCAGACCGTCGCTTCCCAAACTTCTTTTCCTGTGGCTGCGTTGACGGCAACGAGGCGGCAGTCCCCCGTACCGACAAATACTCTTCCATTCCAGACAGCGACACCACCGTTGGTGCGCGCAGAGTAGGAACCGTTAATGGCCATGCCAAGGCGAACTCGTGGATCGAACTTCCAGAGAAGTTTCCCAGTGGCAGCGTCAACTGCATAAATCTTGGATAGCGGAGCGCTCACATAAGCAACGCCATCCACAACGATCGGCTCGGAGACAATACCCATAGCGCTATCCACATCGAGAGACCAGGCGAGACTTAACTGACCGACATTTTGGTCATTGATTTGGGCCAGCGGACTGAAGTGCTTTGAGTCAAACGTGCGGCCATTGACAAACCAATTGGCGCCAGTTGCGGACTCGGCAGCAATGCGCGCTTCGGTGACATCGCCCCGTTTTGCTGGATTGTCCGCGGCGGGATGGAGTGCAACTGCGAAAATTGCGGGCGTGCAAGCAAGGGCAAGCGGAATGAACTTTCGCGAGTTCATATTCATCACCTATTTCTTTTCAACGATGGAACTTCAGGATGATACGGACGCATGTTAGGTGCGCGGAAAAGAAAATGTCAATGCATGGGCTGCGGGTTCGCGGCCAAGAACGATTGCAGGATTGTTGGTAGAAACGAGATTACGGTGCGGCAAGAAATGTCCTGATGACCTTTGCAGCTGGTCACTCTTCCATGAGCCAGTGTCCAGATTCTCTGATGACGGACTCCTAAACATTCGTTGCGACGTGACGCATGGGTCACGGCCAAAGTCATTCCAAATCCCGTAAAAACTAGAACAGGCGGGGCTGGCGGCGCGGGAGTTCGCGGCCGAAATATTCGTAAGCGCGAGGGGTGGCGACGCGGCCGCGCGGCGTGCGATCAATCATGCCGATTTGCATTAGATAAGGTTCGTACATCTCTTCGATTGCATCTTCTTCTTCGGAAAGGGACGCGGCGAGCGTGCCGAGACCGACGGGGCCGCCGGCATATTTATCCAGAAGCGCGATCATCAGGTTGCGGTCAACTTCGTCGAGACCGTTATCGTCCACACCGAGCATAGAAAGAGCTTCCTGCGCAACGCCACGCGTGATGCGCCCTGCAGCGCGGACTTCAGCGAAGTCTCGTGCGCGGCGAAGCAGGCGATTTGCAATGCGCGGTGTCCCGCGGCAGCGGCGTGCAATCTCTTCTGCTCCGCCTTCATCCATTTCAATGGAAAGAATCTTTGCGGAGCGATGAAGGATGATGAGAAGGTCTTCAGGTTCGTAAAAATCGAGGCGATGAACGATGCCGAAGCGCGAGCGAAGCGGGGCGGTGATGAGTCCAGCGCGGGTGGTGGCTCCAATGAGCGTGAAATGGTTCAAGTGAAATGGGTGAATGCGCGCGCCCGGACCCTGGCCAATGACAAGGTCCACGCGGAAATCTTCCATCGCGGGATAAAGAACTTCTTCGACCGCGGGTTGGAGGCGATGTATTTCGTCGAGAAAGAAAACCTCACGCAGTTCGAGCGAAGTAAGGATGGCGGTTAGGTCGCCTTTGCGTTCCAGCAGCGGGCCGGCGCTCGTTTTGATAGGAACGCTTAATTCATTCGCAATGATTTGCGCGAGAGTTGTCTTGCCAAGCCCCGGCGGGCCGTAAAGCAGAACATGGTCGAGCGCTTCGCCGCGATTACGCGCAGCCTCCAGTGCGATGGAGATGTTTTCTTTTACGCGCTTCTGGCCGATGTATTCGGCAAGCGTCTTGGGGCGGACGCTGGCGTCGAGACGCGCGTCATCATCGTAGGCTGCGCCAGAGACAAGTCGCTGCGAATTGCGATCCTGCATCATGCGTTTTGCAGTTCCATCGGTCATAGGTTAGGCACCGGACCTCGCGCCATGACTTTTTGGCGCCGTCAACGCTTGCAGGGAAGCTTTCAGCAATTTTTCAAAATTGGATGTCCCTGCGGCACGCTTTCCTTCGGCAACGGCATTTTCGGCGGTACGTCCATCGTAGCCGAGATTGATAAGCGCCGAAACTACGTCTGCTTCGACTCCGGCGGGAGAAGCAATGGCGGGCTTTTGTTCGAGTACTGCCATCGCTTCGAGCTTGTCTTTGAGTTCAACAACCATGCGCTCGGCGGTTTTTCTGCCAACACCCGGAATTTTGGTGAGGCGGCCGAGATCGTTGCCGCGAATAGCGGGGATCAATTCTTCGGCGCTCATACCAGAAAGAATTTTGAGCGCGAGGGTGGGACCGACGCCTGAAGCGGAAAGGAGCATTTCAAAAAGATGCTTTTCGCGCGAGGAGAGAAAGCCATAGAGCGCGAACTGGTCTTCGCGAATGTGACTGTGAATGAGCAGCGTGACTTCCGTGTGAAGTTCACCGAGCCCGGCGTAGGTGGAGAGCGGAACAGAGACGAGATAGCCGACACCGCCGACATCAACGAGGATCTGGTTGGGGCGTTTGTCGGCAAGTCGTCCGCGAAGCTGTCCGATCATCGCTCGTCAGTATTGCCGCTTTTCTTTCGCCCGTCAACGCGCTCGTGGGCAGTATCCTTCTATAATGGTGGGCATGCACCGGGCAATCGCAATCTCGCTCATGTTTTTATTTTCGTTTTCTTGCGCAAACGCCGTTCGAGAGATCGTAATTATTGATCAGCCTCAACTGGCCCAGCGAGTTGAAGGTGTCGTCCTTGATCCCAACGGTTCTCCAATTCCGGACATGACGGTGACGGACCGGACCGGGAACGGTGAGGCAGTGCTCCGCACCACGAAAACCGATGACAAGGGACATTTCCATTTTCCCGCACAACGAGGTAAGAACTCTTATTGTCTCCGCTTCGATCATCCCCTCTGGAATCCGCTGCAGCTGACGCTCAAGCTCGACAAGCACGCCCCTCAGCGAGGGATTACCGCTAAACCCGAAATTGGCGGCTGATCAATCTTGGCTGGCTGAAGGTGAGCCAACCGACTTTCCAGGCATTATCTGATGGCCTACGCCTTTGCTCGCCTTTTCTTGCCGTCCTTATAATGGTTCTCAGCGGTCACTTAGAGCTTCATGGAATGTCACGATTTGCGAGCAATGACGGAGCTTGCCTCGGGAGACCATCGTGATCGAGCAAAAAGTCGAGCAAAAGCTCAATGGAATTTTTGGCGATGCCGAGGCTACCGGCTTTGGAACAGGCTGGTGGAGCGGAATCCTTTCGGTCTTCTTTGGCTTCCTCGCGTTCGGCGGCGTTCTTTGCCTGCATTTTCCGCAGCTATTGACCTCTGCCGAATTCCGTCCATTTTATTCGCTGCAATTCGTCCGCATTCTCATCCAATGCCTCATCGTGGCGGCTGTCGCACTTGGAGCGATTTCCGCTCTGCTGCGCAAGAAAAAGGCTCTGGCCTTAACGGGCATGCTGCTCGCCACCGGCGCGACGGCCTGGGGTGGTTCGAGCGTAAAGGTCAACGGAAATCTGCATAGCGGCGGTCTCGCCATCGGCATGGACTGGTTTTTGCTCGACTTGCTGCTGATGGCCCTTATCTACGTCCCGCTCGAAAGAATCTGGCCGCAATATCCGGAACAAGGAACATTTCGAAAGGGCTGGGTTCAAGACACTGTTTATTTCATGTCCACGCATCTGCCGATTCAGATTTTATCTTTCTTGGTCCTGCTCCCCGCAACCCAAGCCACGAAATATCTGGCCGTTCCGGCTCTTCAACAAGGGATCGCCCGCCTTCCGTGGCTTTTGCAATTTTTCCTGGCCGTTGTGGTCGCGGACCTCGCCGAATACGCCGTTCATTACGCGCTTCACAAAGTACCTTTCTTGTGGCGCTTCCACGCCATTCACCATTCTTCAAAGGCGCTTGACTGGATTGCCGGCTCGCGCTCCCACTTTGTGGACGACACTCTGGTGCGCGGGCTTATCCTCGCGCCGCTCATGCTCGGCTTTTCGCAAACAATCATCCTGTGGTATCTGGTGTTCGTGACTCTGCACGCGACCTGGACCCACTGCAATTTTCGTCCAAACGTCAAATGGATTGAAAAATTCCTGGTCATGCCCAGATACCACCATTGGCACCACACCTCCCAAAAAGAGGGCATCGACAAGAACTTTGCAATTCATTTTCCGTGGATCGACAGGCTTTTCGGAACTTACTACTATCCGGAAACATGGCCGGAGAAATACGGCCTCGACGGCGAAGAGATTTCGCCCACTTTTATCGGGCAAACGATCAACCCATTTCTGGGTAAGAAATAAGTTTGGGCTAAAAACCTAGCGCGTCCAGCGGAACGTCTTTCGGTATTTCAGCGCCTTTTACCGTCGCCTTCACGAGGCCAAGTGCCTTCATCACTTTCACAGTCAGAAAGCCAAAGTCATATTCAGAATTGTCATGACTTAGCCGCAACAAGCCCTCGTAATGGTGATGGTTGTTTTGCAGGCAAGCGCTGAACGTCGCTGTTACCGGAAGCCACTCGCCAATGTTCATGGCGTTGTCTTCTTCATCGTGATAGCGCCGGTAGCCGTACTTTCTCGTGTGGGTCCAATAGTTTTGGATCATGTTCACCCACAGCGCGAAGACTCTCGCCCCAATCCACATCACCAGCGTGAACTTGAGGCTGCCGACCAGTTTCCATAGCAGAGCAAAGCTGAGCGATTGCACCACAATCGCAAAAACCGGGTTGGCCGCAATACGAAAGGTTCGCGACTTCAGAATCTTGTCCCCGGCTACATTTTCCTGGCAACGATAAGGCAACAAGCAGAGAAACATCGTTCGCCAAAAGCCGTCGCCATCAAGCTTGTTGGGGTCGCCATCGTGGTCGGAATACTTATGATGTAAGCGGTGGCGATTCACCCAGGCGATAGGATCTACATAGATTGCGAAGGCATTGTTCACCACCGTGACCGTTTTCATGAACCACTCTTTGTAGTCGAGCGAACGATGAGCGATTCCCAGATGAAGAACGTCGGCCAAGTACAACCCGCCCATGAACCAGCAAAAAATCAGATAGCCCGCGCCGATAAGCAGGCCTTTCCAAAGTCCCAAGTGAGCTGGAGCGGAATACATACAAGCGAGCGCGTAAAGCAGAATGACTAAGTAGCCGTAGAAGTTATAGATTTTCACCGTAACCTCCGCGTAGTGATTCAAGCAGAAATCGGAGATCGTTTCAAATAACAAGTGCGTGACACTCAATTAACGTGATGGGCGAAAGTAGGCAGAGGTCGGTGGGCGAAACATGAAGTAGGCAAACAGGAGCAAGAGGACGGCGTGGGCGGCTACTTCTTGCCAGGAATGAAATGCGCTGATGCCGACGTGGAAAGCGAGCCAAGCAAGGAGCAGCCACCGAGACCAGTCATGGCCAAAAAGCAAAAAGACACCACCGAGGATGGCGAGAAGACGCACAGCAAGGATTAGGAAATAATTCAGGTCGTGCGGCCGATCCTTAATGTGATGCGCGATGCCCGCCGCTCCCGCGAGGATGAACAAACAGCCGAACACGATAACCGGCAAGGGAAGTTTCATCAGAAGCTGGCCCTAGCCGCCATGATTTTTGAGGAATTCAACGACAGCCGGATGATTCCGTTCCTGAGCAAAAGCAAGAGCATCTTTGCCATCATTGGTTTTGGCGTGGATGTCAGCTCCGTGAGCAAGGAGCGTTTTGAGAATTTCGAGGTGGCCATTGGCAGCGGCGGTGAGAAGCGGGGTGTAACCGTTAGCATACCGATAATTTGGTTCAGCGCCGTTTTCGAGAAGCCATTTCGCGATTTCGGTATGGCCACTAGCAACGGCTCCCGTCAGCGCCGTGTAGCCGCTACCGTTTGTTGAAACGGCATTGATATCGCCGCCCTTGGAATGAAGATATTTCGCGACTTCGAAATTTCCAAAAACTGCGGCAAGCGCAAGAACGGGAAAACCATCCGGCGAGAAACTGTTTGCAAGGGACGGATCGGCTTCGATGATTCGTTTCACACGGGCAAGATCACCTGCCGCTGCGGCTTCGTGCAATTCGAGCGATGCGCCACGCGAGACGAGCAACTCGCGGACTTCCTTTTGGCGATTGTAGATGGAAAAGAGGACGGGGCTTTGGGATTGCGCGTTTTTTGCATGGAGAAGCGTGGAATCCTGGTCAAGCAAAGTGCTGACGGCACCTGTGTTACCACAACGGATTGCATCAAAGAAAAGTTCAGTTTCGCTCATAGAAGCCCCGTCGCGCTGGATCCATGCGCTGGCGGAATTCTATAGACGAATGAGCGGCAGGCCAAGAGGTCTCTGCAAGCCGTATCAGCTTGCGGGAGCTGCCGACTTTTTCGGCTGATAGAGTCCAGGAACGGCGCGGAACGGAATTGCCAGCCGGTTCCAGAGATTAATCATGGCAACGGCGTGCGTCAGATCCACAATTTCTTTTTCAGAAAAATGTACTTTCAAGCGCTCGAACACCTCGTCGGGAACGTGTGTTTGTGAGACCAAGGTGATGGATTCCGCCCAATCGAGCGCGGCGCGTTCGCGGTCCGTGTAATAAGGAGACTCGCGCCAAGCATCAAGACCATAAAGGCGCTGTTCGGATTCGCCGGCGACTCGCGCGTCCTTCCAGTGCATGTCAATGCAGAAGGCGCAGCCGTTGATTTGCGAGACGCGCAACTTGATCATGTGCAGAAACCTGACCTCGATTCCGCTGTCATGGAGGTAGCGCTCAATGGCATAAAGCGAACGAATCACCTCTGGCGCAAATTTGGTGTATTCGATGCGTGGTTTAAGTTCTTCAGACACGGGCAAATTCCTCCCTGGGACTCTCTGCTCTTGGGATGCAAAAGAACTGGCCGAAGGTACAGAGAAAATACAGCGAAAACTACGCGGCGCTTGTTGGCGAATGGACAACCGGATGGACGCGTTTCCTTGTCCGTACTCTGACCGATGCTGCATCATAGCGAAATACCCTGCATCCGGCGATCTGCGGAAAGGCTTGAGACTTGCACGTGCCCGAGGCGAAGAATCTCAGGCGGGGTTTTGGCATATTCCTCACCCTGGCCCTGACCGTTCTCACAGTTCATGTCGCGCTTCTGACGTTTGCGCGCTCGTGGACCTATCTTTCCTTGGCCTCAAATCTAATTGAATTGGCAAGCGCTTTACTCGCGGCGGTTGCATGCACGCTTGCGGCGCGGCGCATGGAGAATTTCGGCAAATATTTCTGGATTCTCGTTGCTGCCGGTTTTTATACGTGGAGCTTCGCGCAGGTCATCTGCACTTACTACGAAAGCATTCTGCACGCTTCCCTGCAAAGCCCGTGGCCAAGCGACATCATTTTCTTCCTCAGCATGACGCCGTTGTTAATGACGGTTTTCCTTGATCCAGAAGGCTTCGACCGGAAGCAGTGGCCGCGTATCTTCGATGTTTTGCAGGTCGTAATCCTGACCGTCGCCGCCTATCTCTTTACCTTTCAGACTCCAAAAGCGTGGCGGCTTGGTTGGGATGAGCTGTACGCGTTTGCGTGGACGCCCGAGACGGCGCGTGACATCATTCTTTTCGTAACGTTCTCCCTCAGTGCACTATGGGCGCAAAAGAAGGTCGCTCGTAATTTGTATGGACGGCTCGCCATCTTTTCGCTGGTCTATCTCTGCTGTGAAGTGCCGTACCTTTATCTTCAGGCTCTGCGCAATTTGAAAACGGGTTCGCTTTGGGATCTGACCTGGAGTATTCCCTTCCTCGTAGGCGCAGTGCTTGCAGCAAGATCTGGCCCCATTGAGGAAATGGCTTCCGAACCGCCAAGACTCAGTTGGAAAAAGCCGCGCGGCAAGGAGTGGGGGCTGGTTCATGTCGCATCGCTCATCTTTCCCCTCGTAATTCTCCTAATGGCTGCGGGAATCGCCCAATTGCAATTTGTCACTGCTGTCACTCTCGTGCTGCTGTCATTTTCGTGCTCAGTGGCGCGAATTCTCGTCTCGGAACATCAGCAGATACAGGCCGCGAAGGAGCTCGAAGAACGCAACGCTTTGCTGAAATCCGTATTTGAAGGAACCGGTGATGCACTGTTCGTTAAAGACTTGCAAGGACGCTACATTCTGGCGAACCGGACGTTTGCCACAATTTGCAAAATGGAACCGAATCAGTTGGTGGGCTTGCAAGCTCACGACTTGCTTGATGCAGAAACGGCGGCAATCCTGAATGAGCAGGACCGCGCGGTGATAAGTGCTGGCGAAGCGAAGACTTTTGAATACGCCGTCCAGCGCGACGACGGATTGCATGCTTACTTGACCAACAAAGCACCCTACCGCGATGCGAACAACAACGTGGTCGGATTGATCGGTGTTGTGCGGGACATTACAGAACAAAAGCAGATTGAGCAGCACTTGCGTCAATCACAAAAAATGGAAGCGATCGGCACTTTGGCTGGCGGAGTCGCACACGACTTCAACAATTTGTTGATGGTGATCAGCGGATACAGTTCCGTGCTATCCGATTCGCTGGCAAACGACGCCAAGTTGCGTGGTCACATAGATCAGATTCAGAAAGCCTCCGAGCGTGCAACTTCTCTGACGAGGCAATTACTGGCGTTCAGCAGAAAGCAAACAATTCAGCCCTCGCCATTGAAGCTGAATCAAATCATCAGCGGCATGGAAAAGCTGCTGCACCGGCTGATCGGTGAGCACATCATAATTTCCACGCAACTTGCCCCGGACTTGGGTACAGTCCTTGCCGACGCGGGACAGATGGAGCAGGTAATTTTGAATCTGGCTATCAACGCGCGCGACGCTATGCCAGAGGGCGGCCAGCTTACCTTCGAAACGCGAAACGTCGAGTTCGGCGATTCGATCGCTTCGGCAAATAGCATGAAACCCGGTCGCTACGTGGAGTTTGTGGCGAGGGACACGGGCGTAGGTATGGACGTCAATGTTCAGACCCGGCTCTTTGAACCATTCTTTACCACTAAGCCTGCCGGCAAAGGCACTGGGCTTGGGCTTTCCACCGTGTACGGAATCTTGAAGCAAGCGAGCGGAAGCATTACATTCACGAGTCAGCCGGGACACGGCACGACATTCCGGATCTACCTCCCACGCACGGATTCTGTCCAGACAACGTCCGACCGGACCGAAGAGAGAAACACAGCTTTGAATGGCAACGAAAGAGTGCTGCTCGTGGAAGACGACCAGGCCGTCTGCAATCTGATTCGCGCTGTGCTCAGCTCGCACGGATATACCGTAGTTTGCCCGGAGCGCCCGCAAGAAGCGGAGCTGGCATTCGAAAAGCACGGTGGCAATTTCGATTTGCTCCTCTCAGACGTGGTGATGCCTGAAATCAGCGGAACGGAATTAGCCAAACGCCTTTCTGCTCGCAATCCCCGGATGAAAATTCTTTTTATGTCCGGCTATATCGGCGACGCGATTGTTCGTCAGGGAATTCAGGAAAAAGAGATGGGCTTCCTGCAAAAGCCTTTTGCGCCTGTTACGCTCGCAAAAAAGGTTCGGGAAATTCTGGACGAAAGCCGCGTGAAAGGTTCTTAGCTTTAGCGCCGCGCGCGGTCCTGCCGCAGCGCTTCCTCAATCAAGTGATCGAGTTCATCGCGCTTTAGCGTGATTTCATCCGCACCATTGTCTTCACCGTCGCTTGTCACAGGCAATTCCGAGGCTCCTGGAGGCGCAAGTACGCCGTAACGCGCGCGGGCCGCCATTAACTTCGCCACTTCGCGGCTGGAAAGTAGCTTGGGAGTGCCCGCATTTTCCGCAGCGAGCAATATCTTCGCAAAGTGCTCGACTGTCTCCATCCGATAGAAAGCCGTGATCAAATCAGGCCCGCATGTCACGACGCCGTGATTCGCCAACAGCAGCGCGTCATAGCTTTCCACAAACGGTTCCAAAGCCTGGCTTAAATCCGGCGTTCCAGGCGTCGCATAGCGCACCAAAGGAACCTGCCCAAGCCCGACAATCACTTCCGGCAGCAGCGCCTGATCCAGCGAACGGCCCGCGCTGGCAAAACCCGTTGCGGTAATCGGATGCGCGTGGCAGACGGCGTTCACATCCGGCCTCATGCGGTAAAACAAAAGATGCATCTGAATTTCGGAGGAAATCTTGCGGTCTCCGCAAAGCTTGTGGCCATCCAGATCCGTGATGACCATCTCTTCCGGAGCAAGCCATCCCTTGTTCATGCAAGTGGGAGTAGCCAGGATGCGCCCATCGGCGAGGCGCACGGACACGTTGCCTTCGCACGCCACAATGTATTCGCGGTCGTACATCCATCGGCCGACAGCGCAAATATCACGCCGGTGCTGCTCTTCCGTTTTTGCGTGGCCAGCCAACACCGAGTCCGGATTCACGGGCGGACTCCTTCCTTGCGCGGGCATTATCTACCGCACAAGACAGTTTGCAAGTTATTTTTCGCCCTACGCACGGTGGGACGGCAAACTCGTGCGTGACCTGTTTCGGGCGCCCTTAGTTAAGCGTAAATTCCGCGCATTTTCAATGCATTTGCCACGCGATCTATGGCGACCATGTACGCGGCAATCCGATTGTTGACCTTGTGCGCTTCGGCGTACTTCACGACTGCATCGAATGCGTTTTCCATCACGTCCAGCAGGCGCTCATTCACCTCACTTTCGCGCCAGAAAAAGCCCTGGCGATCTTGCACCCATTCGAAATAACTGACCGTGACGCCGCCGGCGTTGCCGAGAATGTCCGGAATCGTGAAAACGCCTTTTGCGTCAATGATTGCGTCCGCCTGCCACGTTGTCGGGCCGTTTGCGCCTTCGCACATGATTTTCGCTTGCACTTGCGAGGCGTTCTTTTCCGTAATTTGATTTTCAATTGCGGCGGGAATGACGACATCGCACTTCTGGAAGAGCACGTCGCGCGCGCTCATCTTCGTCCCACCGCCTGGATATTCCTGCAGCGGCTTTTTCTGCGTGTAAACCCAGTCAATCACTTTGGGCACGTCAAACCCATTTTCGTTGTAGAGTCCGCCGCCAATATCCGCAAGGCCGATGATTTTGTAACCTGCTTTTTGCATCAAGTCAGCAGCCATTGAGCCGACATTGCCAAATCCTTGAATCACAACGCGCGTCATCTCTTTTTTCATCCCAAGCTTGGCAAGCGCCTTGTCCACGCAAATCATCACGCCGCGCCCCGTAGCCTCTCGCCTTCCGCGCGATCCGCCGAGTTCAATCGGTTTGCCAGTCACAACAGCCGTCGTCGCCTGCCGGTGATGCATGGAATATGTGTCCATGACCCACGCCATGGTCTGTTCGCCTGTCCCCACATCCGGCGCGGGAATGTCGCGCTCCGGCCCAAGCCAATCCGTAAGCTCTGCCGTATATCGGCGCGTAAGCCGTTCCAGTTCGCCGCGAGACATTTTCCGCGGATCGCAAATGATGCCGCCCTTCGCTCCGCCGAACGGAATGTCCACCACAGCGCACTTCCACGTCATCCACGTCGCAAGCGCACGAACTTCATCCAGCGAAACATCTGGTGCGAAGCGAATTCCTCCTTTTCCCGGACCGCGAACCGTGGAATGAAGCACACGGTAACCCGTAAAAACTTCGAGCGTGCCGTTATCAAGTCCGACGGGAATATAAAGCGTGATCTCCTTGCTTGGATATTTCAGATAACGATAGATTCCCTGTTCCAAACCAAGCTTTTGCGCCGCTACCTCAAAACGCGCTTCTGCGTTTTGGTAGACATTCATCTCTTCCGGCGTCGGCATTTGCGACATGCGAGACTCTCCTTGCGCTTCACACTCCGGCGCAACTCCAAAAACCGCCGGAAAATAAACTTTGATTTCGTGGCGCAAACAGTGGATTTCGGCGGGCTACCCTTCCCGTCGTACCTGCCATTTGGCCGGGCCGTCAGTATACGAAGACGCTCTACCCTCTCGCAAGTTTTGGTGTGTTACCGATTGGAAACGTAAAACGCCGCTTGAATCAACGTACCTCATCTGCTTCGCCTTGCATCCAAATAGCGCACAATTCAAGAGAGGCAATCCAATGGCAAAAATGAAAGCAGTCATCGTCCCAAAGGCGGGCGGCAATTTTGAAATTGTCGAGCGCGACATCCCCCAGCCCGGCACAGGCCAAGTCCGAATCAAGGTTCAGGCCTGCGGCATCTGTCACAGCGACGTGATCACCAAGGAAGGCATCCTCCCCGGTATCCAGTACCCTCGCGTCCCCGGCCACGAAGTCGCCGGAGTTGTAGACGAGCCCGGCCCGGGCGTCACCCATTGGAAAAAAGGCCAGCGCGTCGGAGTCGGCTGGCATGGCGGACATGACTTTACCTGCCCCGCATGCCGCCAAGGTGATTTCATCAATTGCGCGAACGAAAGAATTTCCGGCGTTCACTATGATGGCGGATATCAGGAGTACATGATCGCCCAGGCCGAAGCTGTCGCCGCAATTCCTGATGGACTCGAACCAGCTGATGCGGCTCCTCTTCTTTGCGCCGGAGTTACCACCTTCAATTCCCTGCGCCATAGTGGCGCGGGTCCGGGTGATCTGGTTGCCGTTCAGGGAATTGGCGGCCTGGGGCATCTCGGTGTGCAATGGGCCAATAAATTTGGTTATCGCGTCGCTGCCGTCGGTCGCGGGCCGGAAAATGCGGAACTCGCGAAAAAACTCGGCGCGCACCTCTACATTGACAGCAAAAACACAAACGCGGCGGAAGAGCTGCAAAAATTGGGCGGCGCGAAAGTGATCCTTGCAACGGCTCCCAGTTCCCAGGCGATGTCCGACCTCGTCCCAGGTCTCGGGAAAAATGGTTCGATGCTCGTAATCGGCGCTGGCGCGGGAAACATCGAAGTCTCTCCAGTCAGCCTTATTTTCGGGAATAAGCGCCTGCAAGGCTGGGCGTCCGGTACGGCGGCAGACTCCGAAGACACCATGAAGTTTGCTGCGCTGACCGGCATTCGCGCCATGATCGAGAAATATCCGCTGGACAAAGTGAACGAAGCCTACGAACGCATGATGAGCGGCCACGCCCAGTTCCGCGTCGTACTTACCATGTAGTTTGCCGGTGGTGTTTTTCGCCGCAAAACTACTGCAGCTTGAACTGAATCGTGACGAGAAGGTGCATGGAAACGGCTTCCCCATTGAGTGTTGCCGGACGATATTTCCATTGGCGCAGCGCGTCCTGCGCGGCTTGATAAAGCATCACCGGGCCTGAAACTACTTTCATGCCGGTGACGCGTCCGTGCTCATCAATCAGCGCATCAATTTTCACGTCCCCGGAAATCCGCTGCTGTCTTGCCAATGCAGGGTAAACCGGCGCAACCGTGGAAATTGCAACTGCCTGCTTTACTTCCCCGCCCACTGGAATGGGAACCACCGGCTGATTTGCATGGCTGCCAATCAAGGAAGAGTTCGCCGGCGCGGAATTATTTTCCAGCGCAATGCCTGGCTCGGCATCCGTCGGAGCAGCAGCTTGCGAAGACTTGCCTTTTACCGTTGGCGCTGCCAGCCGAATGTCGTTGAAGCTGGACTTGCGCTTGTCTTCCACGGGATCGGGCGCATGCGAAGCCGCTGGCGTCACGGCTGGCTTCAGGGGATCGTGGTTCGCCGGAATCTTTTCGACTTCCTTGGCCGCGGCAACAGAAGCGCTCGCGGAGTTGGACAGCTGAGAATTCACTTGGCTAGGACCGGCGTAGGCTTTTGAAGCTTGTGTCTGGGGCGTGGACGCCGGAGCAAATGACTGCCCCTGAGAAGTCGCAATCTGTGCTTGCTGCTGCCCTGCCGGCTGAGAAATTGGCTGCGAAACGGCTGCGTTCGTCTGCGTAGTGCTCGCCGAAGCGTGGCCGGATTGCTGTGTATACCAATATCCGCCGCCTGCGGCGAGCAGAAGCGTCGCGGCGATCGCCCCAATCCAAATTCCCTTCTTGCTGCCCCCTTCTGCGGGTTGTTCTGTCTCCGAAACTTCCGTGTTCGCAAAGAGATCTGAACTGAAACTCGGAATTTGCGCTTCGTTCTCGGCGGCAGGAGCAGTTGTTGCTTCCGACTTGCTTCCAAAATCGTAGGATTCGCCGGCAACTTGTGCGTCCAGGTCATCCGTCAACGCAACTGGAGCTGCCATTGAAACGGGCGGCTGTGGCGTGGATTGTTGCTGCGCAGGTGGAGCTGGAGTCGCCGCGTTTCGCGCGAGCGGCTCTAGCCAGGATGGAATCTTCACTTCCTCTTCATGCAAAGAAGCTGGCTTCGGCTTGGGAGTAATTGGCGCCAGATCCAGTGGTTCAAATGTCTTTGTCGCCGGCGCAGGATCAGCCTTCGCTTGCGCTGCAGGCACTTCCGCCTTCGACATTTCCAAAATTTTTGACGTCACATCCGAAATCGCCGCAGGAGAAACCGGAGGCACAGGCTCGGACTGTTTCGGCGCTGGTGCTTCAGCAAAGAGCATCGACGAGAGCTGTTCTTGCAAACGCGCTGCCTGCTTCTTCAATTCTTCTGTCGCGTTGTCCGCCGTTGCCGCTGGAGGCGCGACATTCACAGACGCCACATTCCCAGGTTCGGGAACTATGGGCGTGGGCAGCGGCGGTGCGAGTGTAATCGGCGGTGGCGGCGCAACGGCGACCGGAGCCGATGGCGCCGGCAAAATCACGGGCTTCGGGGGCAGCGCCGGGGATACTGCAATTGGTTCAGGGGAAGCCGCAACCGGTGCAGGTGTCAATACAGGTTTGGGCGGAGCAACCGCGGCAGGAGTTGAGCTTGATTGTGCTGGTGCCGGAGAAAGTCTATCTGACGGAAAACGCATGCCCCAAAATCCCACCGCAGGCTCGGTAAATTCGAGTTCTACATAGCCGCTCACGCTGCGATAGTTCTTCGACTTCACAACCTGGCAAACGACTTCCTTCTTCGTCTTTTCATTGGTGAGGAAAAGCAATTGTCCCGGCGCAACAGAAGAATTCAGCCGAATTACTGCGCCATTGCCAAAAACCAAAACCGTTTGCGTCGTTTCTGAAAAAGGCTCGCGCTTGTCTGTACCCTCCACGGCGCGGGCGCCATTCACGGTGACCGCAATCTCAAGCGCTACGGGCTGCACCTTTTGCGTGGTATTCGGCGAGGGAGTTGCCGAGGATGGGTTTTGAACGTCGGTAGGCGGCATGGGACTCACTCAATGCGTAAAGTTTCGCCGCGCTCTGCCAAAACGCAGGGTTCGCGTGAACCTCTATATATTCAGTGCGCGGGGGAGAAGCAGCGATAGTACACGCGTACTACAAGGAAACCTGTCCACAAGGACAGGCTGGTCTTTATCTAAGCCAAAACCTGGTGAATAAGAAGTCTATCTCTTCAGCGGCGGCTTGAACTGCTCATCAATTTCCACCTGGTAGCCCGTAACGATCTTGTTCGTCTCATTCGCCATGCCTATCACCGCCTGCAGTTCCTTGAACATATCCGGCGTCATTCCCTTCTTGAACGCCGACGCCGTGTGCGACGCAATGCAGTAATGGCAATTATTCGTCACGCTGACCGCGATATAAATAAGCTCTTTCGTCAGCGGATCAATCGCCCCTGGCCCCATAATCGCTTTCAGACTTTCCCACGTGCGCTTCAGCGTCGCCGGATCATGCGCAATCGCCTTCCAGAAATTGTTGATCCAATCCGTCTTCCGCGTCGCCATGATGTCGTCATAAATCGCCCGCACTTCCGCACTCGCATCCTTGTATTCAATCAATCCAAACGTGGACATCGCTCTCTCCTGAATCGGTTATCCCGTGACATCGCTCATGTAACTCAAATATAATGTAGTTCCTCTCCCTTCGTGGCGATCCTTACGGTCAGGAAATTCTTAGCACCGCCCAGATGTCGCGCCTGCAAACCACCGCTTGCCCCACCAACTACAAATTCACCGGCTACATTTTCCATCAATAGCGGACGTGCCGCAGCAGCCGAGCCTGTTTCGAACTTAGCTAACTTGACACATTTGTTATAATAGAGGCGTTTCCACAGCGGCTGGACCGCTGCTCTCTATTCTTTGAAAACCTATCTTGCTCCAGGGGCGATCGGCGCTCGGTGGTACCACTCTCCGGTGCTAACGAGCCTCCGATTGCTAACTGCCTTCTTTTCATATTCATCCACACTCCTCAAGCCACAAGTCCTGCATTTTGATAGTCATACAAATGCCTGGGGGGTGGGTATCCCGTTTGCACCTAACTGCTTTTAGAATGAACACTTACAGAAAATACGGGGTAGTTATGGCTAGCTTGGATTAACTCCCAACTCCTTCCTCTTCCCCGCATTGACGTTGCATATTTCCTTTGTTACGATGCGCGCCATGGTAAAGGCTAGAAAGTCATCTTCCCGATCGGACGCCAAGGCTAAACCATCCAAAATGAAGAAAAGAAAAGGCTTATCCGCCCCTCCCCCAGTGCAGCGTGGCGGCGTAGAACTGGTTAATCCCCTTGTCCAGGCGCAGATGAAAACGTACGACGAAGCGCTTGCCCTCTTCCATCAGCAGAAATACGCTAAGGCTAAGCAAGAACTCGAAAAGGTCGTCGAGGGCCCAAGTAAGGAATTGGCCGACCGCGCGAAGATGCACATCAAGATCGCCGAGCAGCGGATGAAGCCCACTTCGGAACAGAATCCGAAGACCGCAGAAGAGCATTATCAGCGCGGCGTAGCGATGATGAACCTCGGCCGCTGGGACGAAGCGCGAGAGAGCCTGGACAAAGCTCGCAAACTCGCTCCGAAAGCGGACCACATTATTTATGCGGTCGCTGCTCTCGATTGCCTCACCGGCGAAGCGGATGCGGCGCTTGCGAATCTTAAAATTGCGATCGACTTGCGCTCCGCCAATCGCTTTCACGCGCGCAACGATGAAGACTTCGCGTTCCTGCAGGAAGATCCGCGCTTCACCGAACTTCTTTATCCGGAAAAAGACGGCCTCGGCGCCTGAGTTCGCCGAGATACCGGAAATCGCTAGGACTGCTGCGTTTCTGCTAAAGTAAGACGCCTTCAGCCCGCAGGAATCTTGTGACTGCTCACTCCAAAAAATCTGGCGTGTTACGCGGAATGCGCGTGGTCGCCCTCGGGGGCGGCACCGGACTTTCCGCATTGCTCCGCGGCTTAAAGCATCACGTCGTTCGCAGGCAGGAGCCCGGTCCGACGGCAAAAAGACCGATCGCAGATCTGGCTGCAATTGTCACGGTCACGGATGATGGCGGCAGCTCCGGAAGGCTGCGGCGCGAAAATCGCATCCTGCCGCCGGGCGATATTCGCAACTGCATGGTGGCGCTCGCTAAAGATGAGGCGCTTTTGAGCCGCTTGTTTCAATATCGTTTTCACGCCGGCCGCGGACTGACCGGCCACAATTTCGGAAATTTGTTTTTGGCCGCGCTGACGCATGTGACTGGGGATTTTGCGGAAGCAGTTCGCGTTTCCAGCAAAGTGCTTGCGATTCGCGGGAGAATTTTCCCCTCGACGATTGCGAACGTAACACTGGAAGCGACGCTCGAAAACGGCAAACGCGTCCATGGCGAAACGAACATCTCGGCGAGCCGCGTGCCCATTCGCAAACTGCAATTAAATCCGCGCCATGTCAGGCCCGTGCCGGAAGCGATTGAAGCCATTCGCCATGCGGATTTGATTTTGCTCGGACCGGGTTCACTGTATACGAGCATTTTGCCAAATCTTTTGATTCCAGAAATTGCAAATGCGATTGCAAAGTCAAAAGCTCCACGCGTTTACATTGCAAACTTGATGACGCAGCCCGGCGAAACGACGGGCTATTCCCTTTCCGAACATTTGAATGCAATTCAGCGCCACGTTCCGAGGCGCGTAGTGGATTTTGTGGTGGCAAACCGCAAGGCCGTTTCGCCGGAAGTGGCAAGGCGGTACAAGAAAGAAGGAGCAGAACGGGTCGTCGTAGACCTGCCCACTCTGCAAAAGCTAGGCGTTCGGGTGGTTCTGGATTCGCTGCTGGAAGAACATGGAGTGATTCGGCATGATTCGGGGCGGCTGGCACGGCTTTTGCTCGAGGAGTTTCTGGTCTCTCATTGAAATTTTCAATGCAAAACGAGCCGTCGAATTCGCGGTAAATCCGTCAAAAGAAATAGGTTTCAGGGAACTTTGCGGGAAATCGGTTCGTTTCAACTGAGACCGTTTGGAGAAAACCATGAAGACTGTTCGGATTTCCGGATGCTGGATTGCGAAGCTAGCCTGTTTGGCTGCGTTTTGCGCTGCGCCATTCTTGACCAGCGCGCAAGAAGTCGCCGTTGCCCAAGCGCCAGTCTGGGCCGGCAAACCGGACATCGCCGCATTTGAAAAACTGGAAAACGACCGGCTGGCAGCGGGACAGCGGGCGATTGATCAGATTCTGGCGGTCAAGGGCGAGCACACAATCGAGAATACGCTTGTTCCCTACGATGAGGTTACGCGGCAGTACAACACAGCGGGATATCTTGCCGGTTTGCTCTTTCAGGTACATCCGGATGCAAAGTTTCGCGATTCGGCGACGGCGATGACTTCGAAGGTTGGCGCGGCGGGTTCATCGCTGTCGCTGAATCAAGGCGTGTATAAAGCTCTTGCGGCGATCGACCTGAGTGGTGCTGATCCGGCGACAAAATATTATGTGCAGCGGCAACTGCTCGAGTTTCGACTGGCGGGCGTGGATAAAGATGATGCAACGCGCGACAAGCTGAAAAAGCTTTTTGACAAGCTGACGGATTTGCAGACGACGTATGACCGCAATATTTCAGACGATCAGCGCAGTATCACCGTGGATTCAGCCGCTGACCTCGACGGAATGCCGAAGGATTTCATTGAAGCACACAAGCGTGGCGCGGACGGAAAGATCAAACTGACAACTAATTACCCCGATGCATTCCCGATATTCACATTTGCAAAAAGCGATGCGGTGAGGAGAAAGCTTTATCTTGAGTTTGAAAACCGTGCTTATCCAAAAAACCGCGAAGTGTTGATGGACATGATTCGCACGCGCTATGAGATAGCGAGCATTATCGGTTATTCCTCGTGGGCCGATTTCAATGCGGCGGACCGGATGATCGGCAGCGCAAAAAATATTGCGGATTTTATTCAGCAAGTGGATACGGCGGCAAAGCCAATTGCCAAAAAAGAGTTTGCCATGCTGCTGGCGGAGAAGCAGAAGACGGCGCCAGGAGCGAAAGAGATTTCCGACTACGAGAATTATTCCTTGCGCGAACAAGTGCGCAGGACACAATTCAATTTTGATTCCACGTCCGTGCGGCCTTATTTGCCCTATGCCAGAGTCAAGAAAGGTGTGCTGGATACTGCGTCAAAGCTTTTTGGGATTTCGTTTGTGCAGGAAGCCGGGGTTCCCGCGTGGGATGCGAGCGTTGAGACGTGGGATGTGTTCGATAAGGGAAAGATGATTGGGCGAATCTATCTGGACATGCATCCGCGCGAAGGTAAATTCAGCCACGCAGAAATGGTGCCGGTACTGGACGGAATCAAAGGAAAGCAGTTGCCGGAAGCGGTACTCGTTTGCAATTTTCCGGCACCGACTGCTGACGATCCGGGGTTGATGGATTACACGGACGTTGTGACCTTCTTCCATGAATTTGGGCACCTGATGCACTGGATTTTGAGCGCGCAGCAGTGGGCGGGAATCAGCGGGATCAGCATGGAATCGGATTTTGGCGAGGCGCCGTCGGAAATGCTGGAAGAGTGGATGCATAGCCCGCAGGTGCTGGCAACGTTTGCCAAGCACTACAAAACCAACGCACCCATTCCCGCTGAACTCGTGGCCCGGATGAATCGCGCGGACGCGTTTGGACGCGCGAGCTGGGTAACACGGCAGAATGTGTTCACGGCGACGTCTTTCGATCTGTACAACCGCAAGCCGGAAGATGTTGATCCGGACAAGATTGTGTTGCATGACGAAACCACCTACAGCATGTTTGCGCCAACGCCGGGAATTCACGATTATGCGTCCTTCGGCCATTTAGCGGGATATTCCTCGGCTTATTACACTTACTTGTGGGACAAGGTGATTGCCGAGGACTTCGTGACGAAGTTCGACCGAAATGATTTGCTGGCGCCCGCGCCGGCCGCAAGATACCGCAAGCTTGTGCTGGAACCAGGCGGTTCAAAATCGGCAAATGATCTGGTGAAAGACTTCCTTGGCCGGACACAAAACATGGAAGCGCTGAAGCGCTGGATGTCCGAGCAATTCGAAGCAGCGCCAGCAAACTAGGCTATAGAGTCTATTTGGACTACTATCCGGAAACTATTGGACGGGCTGAATCGTATCTAACTTCGGTCCCGTATCTGATTTTCTTTCGGAGGATATATGAGTTTTTCTTCAGTCGCACGCGCGACTGCATGCCTATTTTTCTTGCTGTCTATTGCAGGGCTGACCAGCGCTCAACAAACAGGGGGACCGGGACAAAAACCTGAGACTGTGATGCCCTCGGTGACGACGGTGCCGCCGGAGGCGCAGCCAACCGATGATTTCAGCGCCGAAGCCGCAACAAATGCATACCTTGCGCAGATTCCGGCGAGCGCTCGTGCAAAATCTGATGCGTATTTTGAAGGCGGTTACTGGCTGATTCTTTGGGATTTCCTATATGGAGCAATTCTTTACTGGATTCTGCTGAAGTCTCGCATTTCGGGGAAAATGCGCGATTTTGCGGAACGAATCACTCGTTTCAGAGCGCTGCAGGATTTTATCTACTGGGCTGAGTTCCTGGTTGTAAGTTCGGTTTTGGCGTTCCCTCTGGCGGTGTATGAAGGATTCTTCCGCGAGGTCAAATATGGCCTGGCAACGCAGACCTTCGGTCAGTGGCTGATCGACCAATTCAAATTTCTTGCGATTAACGCGATTCTGGGCGGCCTGCTGGTAATGCTTCTTTTTGCCGTGGCGCGCAGACTGCCAAATACGTGGCACATCTGGGGCGCGATCGTGACGGTTGCTTTTACCGCACTCGTAGTGCTGATTGCGCCCGTCTATTTGATCACTATGTTCAACTCCCCGAAGAAACTGGAGAATCCGAAGCTGACGCAACCGATTCTGCGCCTGGCAAGAGCAAACGGAATTCCTGCGCATGATGTGTATGAAATTGATGCTTCGAAACAAACCACGCGCATGAGCGCGAATGTAAGCGGCTTTGGAAAGACGATGCGGATAACGCTGAACGACAATTTGATCAACCGTGGTTCACAGGAAGAGATTGAATCTGTGATGGGCCATGAGATGGGCCACTACGTCCTGAACCACATCTACAAGAGCTTCATGTTCATTTCGATTGTTACAGTGGTTTTCTTCACGCTGCTCAAATGGACGCTGGATTGGGCGGTTGGGCGATGGGGAACGAACTGGCAAGTCCGGGCGGTGACAGATCCGGCAGTGATTCCCATCGTTTTTCTTTTTGGATCGATCTTCTTTTTCATTTTGACGCCGATTCAAAATACGGAAACGCGTGTAAGCGAGTATGAAGCGGATATGTACGGGTTGAACGCGAGCCGGCAGCCTGATGGGTTCGCACAGGCGGCAATCCATCTGGGCGAATACCGGAAGATGAGTCCCGGACCGATTGAAGAGTTTCTTTTCTACGATCACCCCAGCGGGCGGAGCCGGATTTACGCCGCAATGCGCTGGAAGGCAGAGAATCTTAGACTTTATGCCGCTACAACAGCAGCTGCGGTGAAGCAGGCCACACCGGAAACTGACAAAAAGTAAGGCAAAAGGCAGAGCCAGTTGCAATTTTCGACGCAGGAGCGGAATCAGCGGGAATCGGAGATTTCCAAGCGTGTTATAAACGAAATCAGGGAACTCCGACGCAAAGCATACGCGGGACAGGCCCCGGAGACTTGTCAACCGAGGTGATTCTGTGGCCGACGAACGACGCCGAACTCCACGCTATCCTTTCATAGCGGTGGCGGAACTAATTGACGAAAAAGCGCGCACGAAGATGGATACGCGCGTAAGCGAGTTGAGTTTACACGGCTGCTATTTTGATATGGTGAACCCGCTGCCGGACGGGACACCGATTCACGTAAAGATTTATTTTGAGAACGAATTTTTCGAGGCAAAAGGAAAAGTAATTTACGCGCATCCGAATCTGGGGATGGGAGTAACGTTTGACGAAATTCCATCGTACTCCACGCCTATTTTGAAGAAGTGGCTGCTGCGAGCCATGGTTGGTTCGAAGCCAAGCTGAATACGGCTGATTGAAGTGCAAGCAATCTAAAATTAGTGGAAGCGTTTGGGGTCGTAGCCGAAATCTACCAGACCATCGCGATAATCAATCTTGATGTCCATCTGATAGAGCATCGCCAAACCGAGCGTGCCTGTGACCTCGGTACCCGCGCCGTTGCTAATACCAGTCATATCAAACGCGACCATATCGCGCGCCGGTTGTGCGAAATGAGAGAAGGTAAGGGTGATGTCGTCCGCGGTAAATACCTTGTTTACCTCGCCTGTGACGCCCTTTACGACAATAGGGGCTCCTGAGCGGACTTTTGTCACTTCCCGGGCTGCCGCGGGAGAAATGGTGTTTGAGAATGCCCCCGTATCAATGAGGAAAAGTTTTGTAGAAGCCTGATTTATCCGCGCGGGAATCAAGAGCAAGTGATTGAAACGAAATACGGATGAGAAGGTTTTAAATTCATCGGGAATGATGCGATCACGAAACCGGGCGATATTAGGATATTTGGCGATTAGCGCTTTTTCCCGGTCAGACGGCGGCGGCATAGGAGGAAGCGGGGTCAGATTGAATTTATAATCGGGGAAATTGATGTCCACGAGGAACATGTTGAAAACGTCTGCACCGATTAAACCCTCTTCATCAGCAACATTATTGCGGTCTTCGACACGCACAATGCAATTCTGAAATTCCACGTCTCCAATCTTGATGGACTTGCCATAGCCAATGTAAGCCGCGACTGGGCCTTTATCTCCGATTCCGTGCACGTCAGTATGGACAATTGGTTCAATGGCTGCCTTCTGAGCCATTCTCCTGTTGATGAGAATGCCGCTGGCACCGGTATCCAGCAAAAGTGTTCCTTTTGCGCCGTCAATGTTGACTTTCAATCCATAACCGCGAATGCGCTGTGCGTTGTAGAAAAGCTTCTCCAGATTCTGGTGGGATTCCTTGACGGTAGAAACCAAGCGACAACCTTTGCGATTTTGTTCCTCGGCGTCCGTCAGCAGAACCAATCCGGTGTGAAGGTGTTCCTTTTCGTCAGAGTCTTCGTCATCGTCACCGCTCGCTGCCATGCCTTTCCATTCAGCGAGGCGTTCCTTGCGAGTGAGGGTGTAAAGCCAGCGTCTATGAATTTCAGGATCCTGAGGATCGCGTTCGTTGGCCATGTCGAACATGAGTTTTGCGTGTTGATAGTAAGAAGTTGCCCAGTAAACTCGGCCGAGACCATAGTAAGCGCGGGCTTCAGCGCTGTTCGCTCTTACAAGTGCGGTAAAGATAGTTTCCGCTTCCGCAATGCGGCCTTGCCGAAAGCGGACTTCAGCAACGGCTATTTTTGCGAAGTCGGAGTTAGGGGCGAGTTCCATGGATTTTGCAGCGGCGGCATCGGCATCCGCAACGCGATGCTGCTTCAGATAAACGCGGGCAAGACCGGCGTAGGCTGGCGCGGGATTATTCGTTTTAGACAACTCGTTATAGGCAGCTTCCGCTTCATTCAGTTTTCCGGCCCGGAGAAGTTTTTGCGCTTCTTCCAGGGAATTTGCGGAAACAGTGGCCGGATCGGTTGGCGATGGAGCGGCGGCCGTCGAAGGAGTTTGGGCCCGAGAGAAAGCCCCCAGTGGCGTTAGAAAAGCGGCTAGAACAAACCAGACGAAAGAGAGAGATGGTTTCATTCCCGACGACCCTTACGATTAGACAATAGCCATTAGAAGAAATGGCTAACTGGGTAGAAGCATACCACTCAAAAACAGGCCACGCATAAGGCTGACAGCGAGAGGCCGCAAGGCGTTACCGAAGTGAGGCAAGGGCGAAAATATAGGTTGGGGAGCGGAGCAAAGTCGCGGAAACTAAGACTACCCGAAGCGCGTAGCCAGACGGAATTAGAATAAACTGGAGTCGAGGCGCACCGGTTCCCAGCGTTAGCCTCCTGAAGTTTAGGCAAAGCGTGATTGGCCGAGTTGGACAGGCTGTGCTATAAGTTTGAGGCTTCGCCAGCGAGGAAATAGCCGGCTATCCGAGCTGGGGAAGCCAAAAGCGGCCCAAGTTGGGAAGTTCCTGGGGTAGATTTAAACCGATTGAGCAGTGTTTGAAATCTAGGATCGACGACAAGTGCCTTTCATCAATTTTCCTGCGCGCGAAATTAACTGCAAGCTCGTGTATTACGGTCCAGGTTTGGGCGGAAAGACCGCGAACCTGCAATGGATCTACGACAACACAGGGCAGAATCAGAAAGGCAAGATGGTTTCGCTGGCGACGGAGACCGACCGCACGCTGTTCTTCGACTTTTTGCCGTTGGATTTGGGCACGGTGCGCGGATTCAAGACGCGCTTTCACTTGTATACGGTGCCTGGACAGGTGTTCTATGAAGCGAGCCGAAAACTGATTTTGAAAGGCGCAGACGGCGTTGTGTTCGTGGCGGACTCGCAGGAAGAGCGGCTCGACGCAAATTTTGAAACGCTGGAAAACCTGCAAGAACACCTGAGAGAGCACAATCTGAATTTCGACACGATCCCTTACGTGTTGCAGCTGAACAAGCGCGACTTGCCGAATGCAATGAGCGTGGACGCGTTGACCAAGCAGTTGCAGAAAAAGGGCGAGCCGGTGCTGGAAGGCGTGGCGATCAAGGGTATCGGCGTGTTTGAGACGTTGAAAGAAGTAGCCAAGCTGGTTCTCGCCGAACTCAAAAAAGGCGGCTAGCGCTTCGTTGTCCCAAACTCAGTATTTCTTACACCGCTACGGGCTCACAAAGAGTCGAAAGGATATCTCGATAGGGACAACTATGTTGACGGGCTTCCCATCCTTGTCCTTCGCCGGAGTGAACTCCCACCCTTTAAGAACGTTGTAAGCATCTTCATCAAGGCCATACCCGATTAGCTTTGTTGGATGAATCTGAACTACTCGGCCCTCCCTGGAGATAACCACCTCCAAAACACAGGTTCCTTGAATTCTCGCGGCGCGAGCCAGATCGTTGTAAGAAGGATCGGGAGTATGGACCCGCTGAGGTATGCCAACGCCACCGACACCGGCCTTAAAGACCGGCTGAAATTCGGACGCCGGAAATGGCGCACCAAACTCTCCAAGAACTCAGAGAGTTTGACCGAGACGCGAACGGAATCCAAAAGCAACCCTTCACCGCGGCGCACTGGAGTCATTTCAAGAAGGTAATTTGCTTCGCGCTTGACCGCGGTGCCAACGATCACAATATCCGCGTTCTTTGTCACGGCTTCGTCGGGCGCAGCCCTTAGCAGCTGAACAAAATTCTCCATGGACGACTTGATTTGCGATTTGGTCAAGGCCGCGTCGAATTTGTTGTGATCCATCACTTCCAAATGCTTCTTGTCCCGCTGTCGCATCACGTCGGAGAGAAAAAGAGCTAAATAGTGGGCCATGGAAGGCGAAACCGTGGAGTCAGGCGAAGTAAAGTCTGCGACAGCAATGCGCTTTAGCTTAAGCGGTCTAATCTCTCTTGCGAGCTGCGCGCCAGATTCGCCCAGCTTCCAGATTTGCGCAGAGGAGGCATTCGGGAAAAAGAAAAACGATGATATGCAAAACAGATGAAAGAAGAATCTCATGTTAAGAAATAGGCTTAGGGAATCGCGAGATAATTTATTGAAAGATCGCATGAAAATGACTGACTAGCCGAAGGCTTTGACGGCTTCGGATTCGCTGTTGAAAGTGGGAATGGCTTCGACGAGGCGAGTGACGGTGAGAGCGTCGCGGACGCGGCCGGGTTTGCAGACGAGATGCAGTTTGCCGTTTTCACGGCCAAGCGCGATGGAGATGCGCACGAGCGAAGAGATGCCGGAGCTATCAATCTGCGGAACACCATCGAGAATGACGATGACTTTGCGTGCGCCAGCTTGCAGAACGGATTGGAGTGCCATGGTGAGCTGTTCGCTGGAATCGCCAATGGTGAGACGACCGTGTACGTCAAAGACGTGAACGCCTGCGTCTTCGCGAACGTTGATTTCGATGGGAGCGTAAAAGGTCATTTATTTAGACAAAAGCGCAGGGGAAACCTTGGCAGCGCCAAGCCGCAAGGCATTATACGATGACGCGGCGGGGAACCAAGTAAATGAGATTGGCGAAAGTGCATGAATGGAACGTGAGCCCGGCAGAGGCACGGGAAATCCAAGAGAAGCTGCGAGAAAGGTGGGAGGCCGAGGATCGGCTGCCGGAAATTCGGATGGTAGCAGGGCTGGACGCGGCCTTTGTGTTGACGGGGTCACAAGCGCTGAAGAAGAAAAATTCGAGATGGAGCGTACTGAGAGATGCGAATCGCGCGATTGGCGGCGTGGTGGTGTTTCGATTTCCAGAGATGACGGAGATTGAGCGGGTGCATGCTGCGATGCCGCTGCGGTTTCCGTACGTGCCGGGATTCTTGAGCTTTCGGGAGATTCCGGTTTTGTTGGCCGCGCTCAAGAAATTGAAACGGATGCCGGATTTTCTCTTTTGCGACGGTCAAGGGTACGCACATCCACGGCGAATGGGGCTGGCGAGCCATTTGGGGATTTTGCTGGACCGGCCAACGATTGGCTGCGCGAAGAGCATTTTGATTGGGGCGCATGAGGCATTGCCGGAGAAGGCAGGGAGTTGGGTGCCGCTGCGCGATGAAAAGGCGAGCGAGGAAGTGATTGGAGCTGCGTTGCGGACGCGAGCTGGAGTGAAACCAGTTTATGTTTCGCAAGGACACAGAGTCTCGCTTGAGACTGCGATTCGGTTGACGATGTCGGTTAGCGATGGGCTAAGGATTCCGCGACCGACGCGGGAAGCAGATCGGTTTGTGAGCAGTCTGAAGCAGCAGACAGCCGCATAAATCGGAAAAATGGATTCAGGGAATCGAAAATTCGCAAGGGTAGCGTGTGGGCAGGCGCGTATAATTTCGCATGCCAAACGCGGCATTCCTCTCTGGAGTTAGTGCGATGTCCCTCACCGCCGCGAAGATTTGGCCACGGGGTGAAGCGAGTGAATAAGCGAGTTTTGAAGTGCTGTTGTTTGCTTTTAGTTTTGATGAATTGCGCGGAGCCGGTTCGCGCGCAGCAGTCTGCAGTTCCCTCCTCCGCTCCCGCAGCGACTCCGGCTTCCAGCAGCGCAGCAGCCCCGGAAGTTCCCAAAACAGTCACCGACAAGCTCAAGGATTTGGACCAGCGAGTGGCCGCGGCGCAATCCGCAGGTGACAACGCGTGGATGCTGGTTAGCGCAGCACTGGTGTTGATGATGACAGGGCCGGGCTTGGCGCTCTTCTACGGCGGCTTGGTTCGCCGCAAAAACACGCTCGCGATCATGATGCAGAGCTTCGCGATGATGGGGTTGATTACTGTGCTTTGGGCGCTGGTTGGATACAGCCTGGCGTTTGGCGGAGATGGCCACTTCATCGGAGATTTTTCGCATGCATTTTTGCGGGGAGTTGGAGTCGATCCGAATCCGGAATATGCAGGGACGATTCCTCAGCTGACGTTCATGGTTTATCAGCTGATGTTCGCCGTGATTACGCCGGCGCTGATAACCGGCGCGACGGCGGAGCGGATGAAGTTCAGCGGGACAGTCTTGTTCATGACGCTATGGTTTTTCTTTGTGTATGCGCCGCTGGCACACATGGTTTGGGGCAAGGGCGGATTGCTGAATGCGGCGTTGGGGGGGCGATTCCCGTGCCTGGATTTCGCGGGCGGCACGGTTGTTCACATTTCGTCCGGCGTTTCTGCGCTCGTTTGTGCGCTTTACATGGGAAAGCGGGTTGGTTTCCCGAAGCAGCCAATGCCACCGCATAGCCTGGTGCTGAGCTTCATCGGCGCTTGTCTATTGTGGGTGGGATGGTTTGGATTCAATGCAGGCAGCGCGCTAGCGGCAAGCGGGCTTGCTTCGAGCGCCTTCGTGGCCACGCATTTTGGCGCAGCGGCCGCGGCAGTTGGTTGGAGCGCAGCGGAATGGTTTAAGAATGGAAAGGCGAGTGCGCTTGGCGCGATTTCCGGAGCGGTGGCGGGGCTTGTGGCGATTACGCCAGCGGCGGGATTTGTGGGACCGATGCCGGCGCTTGTGATTGGACTCGTAGCTGGCGTGTTCTGCTATTTGATGGTGACCAAGATAAAAATGATATTCGGTTACGATGACGCGCTGGATGCGTTCGGTGTACATGGTGCAGGCGGAACGATTGGTGCGCTGCTAACGGGCGTTTTTGCGCAGAGCGTGATCAATCCGATTTTTGGGACTGGCAAACCAGTGGGCGGACTCGATGGCCACTGGTCGCAAGTGGGTAATCAGCTGGTAGGAGTGCTGATCGCGTGGGGTTTTGCGCTGGTGGGAACGGTTGTTATCCTGAAGATAACGGATCTGATTACCGGGTTCCGCGTGACAGAAGAACAGGAAGTGGAAGGGCTGGACGTTACGCAGCACGGAGAAGAGGCTTATTACCTGGAATCGTAGGGCTATCGAAACGGAATTTAGAGAAAACGAGGCCGGAGCAAAACACCGATGATGAAATTGGAAGCGATCATTCAGCCCTCGCGGTTTGAGTCAGTGAAGGACGCGCTGCGGGAAGCGGGCATTGAAGGAATGACCGTGACCGAAGTTCGCGGCCACGGCAGGCAGAAGGGCCACACGGAGGTTTACCGCGGACGCGAGTACACGGTTGATCTGCTGCCGAAGATCAAGCTGGAAATGGTGTTGCCGGACAAACTCGTGAACCTGGTTGTGGACACAATCCTGAAGACAGCCAAGACAGGAAAGATTGGCGACGGTAAGATATTTCTGACAAAGGTGGACGAGGCAATTCGGATTCGCAATGAGGAGCGCGGCGAAAGCGCGCTCTAAAGTTCGTGACCTCCGCCGCGCGCCCCGGTCTCCCACCGGAGAACCACCCAGCAAAGCAAATGACAGCTTCAGGCATACCCCTATCCGCCCTCGGTTCCCAATGCGAGGCCGAACGAGCGCGCGTCCGCAAGGAGTTTGAAAGCGGAGCGGGTGCGAAGAAGACTCTGCACGCTTTGTGCGCATTGGCCGACCGGATTACGCAGCAGGTGTTTCAAGATGTGCTGAAGATTCACGACTCGTCTGCGGACGGTTTTTCTTTGCTGGCGCTTGGCGGTTATGGACGCCGGATGCTGTTTCCCTATTCCGACCTGGATATTCTTTTTTTATTTGCGAACGAAAAAGCGGAAGAAGAGTTTCGGCCGCTAATTTCAGAATTCTCGCGCACGATGTGGGATTTGGGTTTTAGGGTGAGCTCGGCGGGCCGGACGATTGATGAATGCAAGCGCATTGAGGAAGACAATGCCGAGTTTCACCTGGCGCTGCTGGACCGGCGCTTCCTGGACGGCGACAAAGAACTATTTGAAAAGCTGGACGTGCGGATTCTTCCGCCTTCTGAAAAACAGGCGCGGCCATTTCTCTACTCGCAGCTTCACCGGCTGACGAAGGAACGACTGGCGCGCTACGGAAACACGATTTTTCACCTGGAGCCAAACGTTAAGGAAGCGCCAGGCGGGATTCGCGACTACCAAGCGGCATATTGGTTGCGTCAGATTCTAGGAGACCGAAAGGATTTGCGCGGCTCAAGCGCCGCCGAGGAACAGCTGTCTGCCGACGCAGTGGAATTCCTGAGTTCGATTCGATGTTTTCTTCACTACAGCAACGGGCGCAACGACAACGCGCTCACATACGAATTGCAGGCGGAGGCTGCGGAAAAATCGCTCGGCATCCACAGCCGGGACGGGCGTACGGCTGCGGAGTGGATGCGCATCTATTTCCGTCATGCGCGAACGTTGAACCGCCAGCTTCTGCGCTATCTGGATCAAAAAATGGCCGCTCCGCAAAGCCTGAAGGAGCGGCTTTTTTCCGCGGCACGAAGCGTGACGAAGAACGAGCCGGTTGTTACGGGGGACTTCTGCTTGCGCGGCGGACAGATTGAAGTTCTGAATCAACAGGCGCTTTCCGACCGAACTGTGATGTATGCAATGTTTGTGGAGGCTGCGCGTACGGGGACGCCACTCGCGCCACAAGCGGAACGCAGTATCGCTTACATCATGAGCCATTCCGAGTTGCCGGTTTTAAATCAGGCCATCGAGTGGGAGACGCTGAAAGAGATTCTCGCGGGAGATTATCCTGGCGTGGCGCTGCGTCCGATGCATCGCCTCGGATTACTTACGGAGATTCTGCCGGAGTTTCGCGCGATTGATTCGCTGGTAGTGCGGGACTTCTATCACCGCTATACGGTGGATGAGCATTCGTTGCGAACGATCGAGCACCTGCAAGAGCTAGCGGATCCGCCGGATGAGCGAGGGATTGCCTTTGCGCCGCTCTGGAAAACTCTCGATCGGCGTGATTTGCTGATTTTTGCTTTGCTTTTACACGACACGGGCAAGGGAATGCCCGTAGAGAACCACGTTACGGGAAGTCTGAAATCCCTGGAAACTGCGGCCAAGCGTCTGGGACTTTCGACGGAAGAGGAAGCCGAAGTTCGCTTCCTGATCGAGCAACACCTCATCATGTCGGCCACAGTGCAGCGGCGCGACATTTTCGATCCATCCATTGTCTCCGGGTTTGCGGAAACAGTCGGGACGCTCGAAAGATTGCAACGGCTCACTCTTCTGACGTACGCGGATATTCACGCGGTGAATCCGGAAGCGCTGACTCCGTGGAAAGCGGAAATGCTGTGGCAGCTTTTTGTGGCCACTTCCAATCACTTCAGCCGCACACTCGATCGCAACCGTCTGCATGGGTCAGACGAAAAGTCCATGCTGGAACAGGTACGTTTGCTAATGCCTGGAGCAAAAACGGCTGATCTAGAGAGGTTTCTGGAAGGGTTCCCGCGCCGCTATTTGGCGGTGCATTCAGCAGCGGAGATTGCGCGTCATTTTGCGATGTACCAGAAACTGAGCGCATCGCCTTTGCAAACAGAACTGAGTCCAGAGCGACACGGGTTCTCGCTGACGCTACTTACCGCGGACCGGCCTGCGCTCTTCTCCACGATTTCCGGCGTACTTGCCGCGTGGGGTATGAACATCATTAAAGCGGACGCATTTGCGAACGCGGCGGGCGTCGTGCTGGATACATTCCATTTCTCCGATCTGCACCGGACTCTTGAGCTGAATCCAACAGAAAAAGAACGGTTCCTCAAGAGCTTGTACGATGTGCTGCAAAGCAAATCGGCACTCGAACCACTTTTGCAGAGCCGCGACGCCGCGAGCCGAACGCGCCCGCCAAAGGTGGCCATACAGACGCGGCTCAGCTTTGACGACAACGCTTCTGCGCACAGCACGCTGCTGGAAGTAGTGGTTCAGGACCGGCCGGGATTGCTTTACGACATGGGCTCGGCCCTGGCCCGGCTCGCCTGCAATATCGAAGTCGCCTTGATTGATACGGAGGGCCAGAAGGCAATCGACGTTTTTTACCTGACCTCACAAGGCAAGAAACTCACCGCACAAAAGCAAGATCTGCTTCGCGAAGTTCTGCAGGGCACGCTGGGATAGTTGATAGAACTCTTATCGCAAAAGAAAACCCTGGATCGCTATCGTTTGCGACCCAGGGTTTTTGATTCTTAGACTAGAGCGCCGGTAACGACGCTCCAGCCGCATGCCGAATTAGGGCAGAACGTAGCGGAACGAGGTGAAGACCATGTTATCAATGGCCTTTGGCGTCAGACCCACGTTGGCAGGAGTGTTGTTGTTGCCGCTCCATGCGCTCTTGGTGATGTAGGAATACTGCGCGCCCCACTGGACGGTGCCTTTGTTGCCCTTGTAGAAGCGATACCAGAAGCCCAAGGTGCCTTCCTGGATCGCGCGGATGTCGCCATTGCAAGTGCCGCCTGCGCCAGGTGCGTTGGTCGCGGTCGGGAGTGTCTCCGTGTTGCAACCGGAGTTATTGAAGAACGGCGAGCCATAGCCAACGCTGCTGGTTGTCGTGGCTGTCGAGGTGTTGTACCAGGTGCGGTATGCATATTCCGCGCCGTAGTTAAGGTAGACATCGAGTTTCGGAGTCGGGTGGAGTTCAAGAGTGCCGAGAACGTGGCCACCGCGAATCGGAGCCAGCGTTCCATCTGGACGAGCCGTAACATCTGCCAGTTGTGCAGAACCGTAGCGTCCGATGCCGTCGCCGCCCATGAAGTGTAAGCCCAAGTCTCCGTACTTCTTGAGGACAGGAGCGCGCAGGTTCACGCCGATGCCGCCGCCGGTGCGTGAGTCATTGAAAGCGCCCACAACGGAGTTAGCTGTGGAGCCGTCGATCGGGCAGGGATTCGTCGCGCTGATTCCCGCGCCGCAGGGAAACACGCGGTCGCGGAAGGTGCTGATCACGCCAAACACTTCATAGTGGCCCCATCCTGGGTCGAGTGCGGCCTTCATAACGAAGTCGGGAGTCTTGTTGAGGGTGTAGCCGGTGCTGTCGAAGGCGTTATAGAGTCCGCCGCCTGCGCCGGGAGCGTTGAAGTAGAACTTGCCGTTCGCTACGCCGCGGCCACCAAAGGTCGTCTGCGGACCTTCCACAGCAAACGCAAGAGTCAGCTTATCGTCGAAACTCTTGGCAACGCGGAAACCAAACTGGCGAGCCCAAGAGAAGCCGACGTTATACTGTGCGTCGATCGTCATCGGCGTCGCTTCGGTGCGGTTGTTGACGCCCTTCTTGGTTTCAGTCACCAAGCTCCACATCTGACCGCCGGTGAAAGCCCATCCGCCATCGAGCTCAGCCTTACCCCAGAATTGGCGTTGGCGCATGGTGTAGCTGTTGCTCTGGCGGTTGTTGGAAGTGACGCCTGCCGAGAGGAAGTCCGTTTCGTAATAACCGCTGAACTTCGCGTGGTCGAGCTTCGCTTCCGCGAGCATAGCGATTCTCGACTGGCGGCCCGAGGCGTTGAATTCAGTCTGCTTGCTCAGAGAGTTTCCGTTGAACGGAATACCCGTGAACGGAGTGTTCACATCGGCGCTCGTGGCGCGGGAACGGAATGCCGTTTCTGCCGCAAAGAAGCCGCTGGGAGTCAGCGTGATTCCCTTGATATGAATCGAGGTTGGCGCTTCCTCTGCTTTCGGTTTGTCCTGACCAGCTTCCGCGGAAGGACCGGCGGAGGGGCGAACTGCGGAGCCCATATCGCCGTTCACAACGTGAACCGTAGCCGGGTCAGCCGATGGTGCAGCTGAAACCGAAGAAGATGTATGCGTTGCGGCCAGCTGAGCACGCAGCAATTCCAATTGCTTTTGCTGTTCGCTCAGCTGTTGCGCCTGTTCGCGCATCAACTGGCGGAGTTCTTCGATCTCTTCCCTGTAGTCCGTTGCCGGCTTCGAAGCCTCGTTCCTGTTGGTTTCCGTCTTTGCGGCGTTCGTGCTTGCCGCCTTATCTGTAGTGGCCGGAGTTGCAGGCTTAGCTCCAGCATCCCCCGTATTCGAATCATCGGCGCGAAGTGGCGCAACCGCCAGCAACGAGCAGATGAGCAGTGCAGACAGCATCCTACCCATTCGATCCTCCATATGACTTAAGCGAATTACTTCACCCCGGAACAAAAAAGCACACAGCACAAGGTCACAAACACAGCTAAACACACCATTGAAACTATCAGAGGCCGTGTGAACGACTACTTACTCTAGCATTTCAGAATTGTTAAATATGTTCAGACAGGATTCAGCTTGGAATGGCTTGGCGAACTAACGTCTTTAACTGCTTAGCATTACATGAGAGATATGACGCAAACACGTATGTAAACGAGATGTTACAACGCTGTGTTTTGAGCCTGGCATTGTTCATGATTGCGAGCCATTGCAGCTTTGCGATGAGCAGACACGGAGCAGACCTGAAGGGTCCTTCTTTCTAAATCAAGGGGCCTTTAAGTTTGCATATCGAGGCGCTTGCGCGGATCAACCAGTAGCCAGGTGAACGCACCACACAAACATAACACCGCTGCGACGAGAAATGCTGCCGTCCAGCCAAAGCGAGAAGCGATCAAGGGCGTGACTTGTGCCGTGATGACGCCGCCGAATTGATTGGCCATGTTCATGAAGCCGGAGACGCTGCCAGAAGACGCGCCACCAATGTCGGCCGTGACCGACCAGAACGAACTTTGAGAAAGATAGAGTGCGCCGGCACCGCCCGCGAGCACGAAAACGGCGACGAGCGTGTTTTCCGCTCGCGAACCGATTAGGAGAAATATAGCGGCGAGGATCATGGCGAATACAGCGACACCGCTTCGTCCGGCGCGCGGGCCTTTGCTCTTACTAATCGCGTCGCTAATGAGCCCGCCCAAAGGAGAGCAAATCGCCATGGCGATGAAGGGCGCTGTCGAATACCATGCGCTGGCTTTCAGATTGAGGCCGCGCGCTTCCGCCAAATAGATGAAGAACCAATTGAAAAATATCCAGGCAACGTAGCCGTAAGTGAAATAGCTGAGTGAAATTGCCAGAACTTCCCGGCTCTGCAGCATTCGCGCCCAGGATACGAGCTTCGGCTTTTCTGTTGATAGCGCGGCCGGGAGCCCGGCCTTGATTTTGGCTAGTTCGCTTGGAGAGACCGACGGATGCTCTTCGGGCGTGCTTCGGGCGATGAGATACCAGCCAAATCCGACGGCCAAACCAAGCACGGCACAAACGAGAAACGAAACGCGCCAACCGTAGCGCAGCATGACGAAAGTGACGAGCGGTGGGGTAAATCCAGCGCCGACACCAACTCCGGAGAAGATCAGGCCGTTCGCCAAGCCGCGCTCGGAACTGGGAATCCAGCGCGCGACGAATTGATTCGAGGCGGGATACATGACGGCCTCGCCCGCGCCAAGCGTGAAGCGCAACACCATGAATGCCAATAGGGCTTGGTGGAACCCCGTGGGAACAACAACGATTAGCGCAGAAAAAATTCCCCACCAAACTACGGCGAGGGCGAGGACTCTGCGCGCACCGAGCTTATCGGCGAGCCAACCACCGGGGGTTTGGAAAAGTGCGTAGCCCGCAAGGAAAGCGCTGAAGATTGAGCCCAGCTGAACGTTTGAAAGGTGAAACTCGGCTGCCAGAAGCTTACCGGCAATCGAAATATTAACACGGTCAAGGTAGGCGACAGCGCTGAGCACGAAGAGCCAAAAAATCAGGCCCCAGCGAATCAGGCTTGTTTTTTCTGTTGTCAAGCGAGCTCCTGCTCGTATTTACAACAAATGTGCATGGAAGAGCTTAGCCAATTCCGCGGCAATGATTTTTTCCTCGCCGGGCTGGAGCATGAAGGAGTTCATGTAGAGCATGTCGCCGCGGTCGCCGGTATCGAGCACGATAGAAGGAGTGCCGTTGCGCAAGGCCTTGGCAACTTCGCCCGGTGACAGCGGGATTTTCTTCTGGTCCCAGGCGATCTTGAGGTGCGGCACGTGATTCGCAATTTCCATTGGAGGATACGTAGTGGTCACCGAAGGAACCTTTGTAATTTGGGAAGAAATGTATTCAAGCCGGCGCTGCCATTCCTTGTTCAGTCCCTCGTGGTCGTCTTTTAGGTAGAGCTCAACGGCTTTGACCATACCGCAGATTTCTTCCTTGCCGACTTTTTGGCTTCGACCGATGGTGTCCTCATGAGGACTGCTATTAAGCAAAGCGTTTGCGACGAGATTCTTTTTGCCGATGAGCAATCCGGCGCATTGGGGGCCGCGAATCGCTTTGCCGCCGCTAAATGCGATCAGGTCGTAGCCCATGTTCGCGTAATCCCAGAGGTGAGAAACGGGAGGAGTGTCCGCGGCTGCGTCCAGGAATGCGGGAATGTTGTGATCATGGGCTAGCTTAAGCCACTCTTCGACTTTGATCTTGCCGGTGTCGTTGGCGAAGTTGGAAAAGTGCATCATTGCGGTTTGTGGATTGATGGCATTTTTCACGTCGTCCACGGTTTCGACAACAACGAGCTTCACGCCGCAGTTTCGGAGCTGATGATCGAAACCATTGCGATGCGATTTCTGAATGAGGACCTCGGTTTTCATCCCGGTAAGATCAGGGATCTGTTGGATGAATTTGGGATTGTCGCCGGTGAGGATTCCCGCCAGACCAGACTGCATGGCGGCGGCTGCGCCGCTGGTGACAAGAGCAGTGTAGCCTTCGGGGAGCTTCAGCATTTCCGCGATGCGTTTCCCCGCAGCAACTTCCAGATCGGGAATACTACAAAAATGCTTTCCTGCCAGAGCCATCACTTCTTCGACTTCAGGCCGAGGGAGAGAACCACCAAGGACGGTCATGGTTCCTTGGCCGTTGATGATGGTGGTGACGCCGAGCTCTTGATAGACATTTCCCGTAGAGCCGAAGCCGGAAATTTTGTTTGCTTCGACAGCACGCGATCCGGAGGGCAGCGCAAATGCTTTGACGGGGCTAAGCAATGCCGCTGAGATGGCGCTCAAAGTTCCAAGAAATGTTCTGCGATTTGCTTTTTCTGCGAGCGCCATCGGCGTGTCCTTTGTTAAGTCTTTTTCGACTAAATTCCAACTACTTCTTAACGACGGCTGCGATGCAGTTGATTTCGACGAGCGATTCGCCAGGAAGACCAGCGACAGCGACTGTTGTGCGAGCCGGACCGCCGTTTGGAAAATAGGTTTTGAATACCGAGTTCATGCCGTCGTAATAGTCGAGCTTGGCGAGGAAGACGGTGAGTTGAAGGATGCTGTCCATTGTGCCACCGCCGGCTTCGACAGTGGCTTTTACGCCGTCCATCACCATTTTCGTGTGCATTTCGATGGTGGGAGTTTTGCCGGCATCGGATTTATCGCCGCGCGAATGCGCGCCCTGTCCCGCGATGTAAATCAAACCGTTATGAATAATGAGCGGCGTGATGAAGCCCTTGCCGTCGGAAGGCTTTCCGTTGCTGTCGAGCTTTTGTACACCGCCCTGGCCTTGCTCTCCAGGGGAAGCGGCAGCGATTCCGGCCAAACCAAGACTGGGGAATAGCGCGGCGAGCTTCGAGGCAAATCCACGGCGTGTGGTGAGATTGGAAAACATTTTTCGATCCTCCTTTGGCAGTTCAAACGGACGAGATTTGAGATTCTAGGGCAAAGCAAAACTGAAAACGTCGCTTCCCGATGCGATGGCAACGTATTGTTTGCCACCTACCGCGTAACTCATGGGCGAGGCGTGCAGCGTCTGACCGGTATTGAAATGCCAGAGCGGTTTCCCGGTCTTCGCGTCAACGGCTTCGAACGATTCTGAATTGTCGCCAAAAAAAACCAGACCCGTGGAAGTGGCCATCGTTCCAGCAGCGGCCCAGCCGCGACCATTCGCTTGTAAATACTTCCAGCGAAATGTCGAAGTATCCAGGTCAAAGGCCAGAAGTTTCTTGTAGCCATGCTCGCCTTGAGGACGGCGCGAACCTGTAGCGTAGTACGTTTCGCCTTCTTTGAATTCCTGCTCTCCGGAAAGAAGAACGGTGCACTCTTCCTGCGACATAAAAAACAGAGTGCGGGTTTCAGGAAGGAATGATGGCGAAAACCAGTTGGTTGCGCCGGCAAATCCAGGGCAAACCTTCGTGCCTTCGGGAGTGGGCTTGGCGCTGTCTTTATCAATGATTGGACGGCCTTTTGCATCAATGCCTTTTGTCCAGTTCAACTTTTCCGCAAATTGCGTTGCGGACAAGAATTCTCCCGTTGCGCGATCGAGAACATAAATAAATCCGTTACGGTTCGCCTGGATCAGGAGCTTCCGAGGCTTGCTTTTGTATTCGGCATTGACGAGGACGGGAGTTTCGGTGGCGTCGAAGTCGTAGAGATCGTGCGGGGTAAACTGGAAATACCATTTCAACTTGCCTGTGTCAGGGTCAAGGGCGAGGACGCTGCAAGTATAGAGATCGTCGCCTGGCCGGCCTTCGCCGTTGAAATCCGGCGAAGCATTGCTGACCCCCCAATAAGTTAGATTGAGTTCTGGATCGTACGTGCCGGGCATCCAGGCTGTGCCACCCGCATGCAGATAGCTATCGCCCGGATAACTTTCAGAGCCAAATTCGCCGGGCGCGGGAATTGTCCAAAAACGCCACAAGAAATTTCCGGTGATGGCGTCAAAGGCAGCAATAAACCCTCGGACGCCATCATCGCCGCCGGAAGTTCCGACCAGGACTTTTCCATTGATGACTAGCGGCGCACTCGTAGCGCCGTAATTTTTGTTCCAATCCGCATAGGCGACGTCCCATAGCAAATTCCCCGAACGTGCATCGAGGCATAGCAGATGCGCATTATCCGTGGTCATGAAGACGCGTGAACCCCACACGCCGACGCCACGATTGTGGTGAGCGGATGCATCGTCGATCAAGCCTTGCGTGATGGGCCGCGAATAGTGCCAGATAGTGCGGCCAGTGCGCGCATCAAGCGCGTAAGCATCATTTGCGGAAGTAACGAACATGATGCCGTTTACAACGACGGGAGTTACTTCCAGCATGTCCGCGCGCGGCACATGAAACACCCACTGCGCGCGAAGCGATTCCACATTGGCGGGAGTAATTTGGCTGAGGCTAGTATAGCGGCGGCCCGTGTAGTCTCCGTTGTAGGAAGGCCAATTGGACGCGACCGGTGAGACGATCAGGTCAGAGTGTTTTATGTCAATGATGGCGGAGATTGGAGTGTCAGATTGTCCCTGAGCTCGAGTGGAATTCGCAAAGCACAGTAAAAATGCGAAAAATGTTACGCCTGTCCAACGACGATTCATTTCATTCCACCGATCTGAGAATTCGGCAAACAACAAGTTGCATTACAACAAGTCAAGAGCAAACCCCGGATGTCTTAGCGAAACGTACCGGCAGAGGCCGCGCGCGTCGCAGGTTCAAGAGTTCTCCCCGAAGTACGCTCGGGAACGCTGCGAATCTGATTGACTTCAGGTCCTTGATAACCAAGTTCGCGCGAAATGCGCAGGCCTGCTTCTTGAATCAGTGGTGCGAGCTGCCGCAGACGTGGAATCGCCATACGAACCGCCGGAGCGGTGAGACTCAAGCTGGCGTTCACGGCTCCCGTGTGATCCCAAATAGGCGCAGCAATACAACGAATGTGAGGTTCATGTTCTTCGAGATCGAAGGCATGACCTGCTTTTCGCACGCGCTGCAGGTGCTGCTCCAATTCTGGAATGGTTGCAATTGTATTCGGCGTGAGTCTCTTTGGTTCCATCAATGGAAGAACTTTCTCGAGCTCCTCCTGCGACATGTGAGCGAGAAGAACCTTTCCAACGGCTGTGCAGTAGAGAGGAACGGAAGCGCCGATACGCGAAAAAATTCTGAGATGTTCCGGGGAGTCGAGCTTTTCGACATAGACCGCAGTGAGTCCCTGGCGGACAGTGAGATGAATTGTTTCGCGAGTATGCTGGTTGAGCGCTTGCAGATAAGGAAGGCTAAGGCGGCGAATATCCAGCTGGCCTAGCGCGGCATGGCCGATGGAAAAACACGCGATGCCCAAGTGATATTTTCCATTGCCGCCGCAATCCAAAAATCCAGCTTCTTCGAGATTCACTAGAAAGCGATGGACCGTACTGACAGGCAAGCCTGAAAGTTTCGTCACTTCACTTGCGGACAGGCCGTTTGGCGTCTGCGAGAACAAACTCAGCAAACGCAAACATCTCTGGACCGATGTGATTTTATAAGTTCGCTTTGGCACGGGTGACATGGCGCCTCCTGCTCTGTACTCAAAGTCTGCCAAATTGCTTCACAGCTTCCTGCAATGACTTTAACTTCTCGATGACGGGATACATCGAGTGCTCCTTGAAATCCATTTGTTGTGCAAGCTCGAGAATTTCCGCAGCTTTGGCGCGCGGCACGACGACGACGCCATCCTGATCCGCGGCAACAATGTCGCCGGGTTGCACCTGCACTCCATCGCAAAGCATGGGAATGTTCGCGCCGCCAAATTTGTAATGGCCAATCGAAGTCGAAGGCACAGGCCCCAGCGCGTAGACTGGAAAGCCGATACGTTTGAGTTGCGCCACGTCTCGAACGCCGCCGTCAATTACAGCCCCCACGTACCCGCGCGAGTACATGGCAGTGCCCATGAGGCCGCCCATGCCGGCGATATCTGCGCCGGCCTCGACGGTCATCACATAGACGGAGTCTTTCTCTCCCGCATCGATTGCCGCCATCATCCCGGCAAGCGCGTTGGGATCTTTGTTGCCCTCATCTTTTTTGAGCAGGACGGTCACCGCGTAGCCGGCAAATTTCGCCGGGAAAATCGCCTGCATCTTGTGCGACATGTAAATCTTCGTGCCAAGGATTTTCTCGGCCGCGTCGGATACGGACGCCACTTCCACATGGCGAAAACCATCGAGCAATGCATCCGAACCAGGCGTCAGCTTGCCAGCAACGCCCTGAGCACTGACACTCGATTTGAAGAAAAAGGACCTTGCTGTAAGCCCAGCGCCAAGAACGAGGAGAAAAGCGCATGCAACTACCTGGAATCTGCGTCGAACAGAATGATTCATGGCTTCCTCCAGATGAAAGTTGAATGGCGCACTCTACCACTACTGCTAAACCGATTAAAAGCGGAGATTTTGATGGTACCTAGGGTACCTAGAGCGAAGAGCGAATGGCGGCGCTTCATTGGGGCTACATGGAGACTGCGGCCGACCCTTCCCTTTAGTGGAAATGCGAAATGAATTGACAGGGGCTCCTGCCTCATGGTGTATAGACGGATTGGATTACACAACGTCGCCAGTGAGATGCTTCGATGATTTTCACCAGTCGAAAATTGTATAGCCGCATGGGCGCAAAGTGCGCCAGGGTTTGGTCAATCTCCCTGTTGGCGGCGCTCACGTTGTCATGTTCAACGGCGGGATTTTGTCAGGACCAATCGAAAACAAATGAGGCGGGCAGACGGGCCTATTCAACCAATTGTGCGGGCTGCCACGGACTGGACGGCAAAGGAGGAGAGCGCGCCCCCGACATAGCTACACGGCCGCACGTGCGAGAGCTCTCCGATGAAGGGATTCTGCAGGTTCTGCAAAGGGGCGTTGCTAATACTTCGATGCCGTCTTTCGCATTTCTGGATTTGAAAACGCGAAGGGCTCTCGTCGCCCATCTTCGGACGCTTCAAGGAGCTACTGTCGCAGCGAAATTGCCTGGAGATGCTCTGCGCGGAAGAGAAATCTTCTTTGGCAAAGGCACGTGTGGCAGTTGCCATATGGCCCGGGGACAGGGCGGATTCTTCGCGACCGACCTCAGTAATTACGCGCAAGGGCGTTCGCCGGAATCGATTCGCGAAGCAATCGTCGCACCGAATCGCGAACTCGATCCGCGCCGGCGCACCGTGGTCGTGACTCTTTCGAATAGGACAACGATAGAGGGAATTGCGCGCAACGAGGACAATTTCTCGATTCAACTAATTTCGCAGGATGGGGCAATACATTTGCTGCAGAAATCGTCGCTCACGAAGCTGGCGTATCGCGATCAATCGCCGATGCCCGCCGACTACGGGGAGAGACTTTCTTCTGCCGAGTTGGATGACCTTGTGAACTTTCTTTCTTCTCTTCCGGAAAAGAGGCCGAACTCCAAGATAAAAAACAACGATGAAGATGAATAAAGTTTTTCTGATTCGGCGAGTATTGCAGATTGCGGCAATCGCGTTCGCGACAGCAATCATGTCGTGCGCGGCAAGCGCTCAAAAACCGTTGCGGGAATTCGCATTGAAAGCGGAGAGGCCGAAATTCTGGGAATTAATTGACGAGAAGGCACAACTTTCCAAAGTTGCCGGGGGTTTTGGATTCACCGAAGGCCCTGTTTGGGACGAACGCGGATTTCTGTACGTCAGCGACGAGGAACAAAACAAGATCTACAAGGTTTTTGAAGACGGCCGCAAAGAAGAGCTGATTTCGCTGGGAGATCCCGACGGAAACGCATACGATCGCAAGCTACGCCTTATAGATTGCGCGAGCGTGCTGCGCGCGATCATCGCGGTAACTCCGGGCGGAAAATATACGATCCTCGCCGACAAATTCGAAGGCAAGAAATTCAACAGTCCGAATGATGTGATCGCCGGGCCTGATGGTGCGATTTATTTCACGGACCCGACCCTTGACTTGGTCAAAGGCGAAACGCAGGAGATTCCTTACCAAGGCGTTTACCGGCTCGATGAAAAAGGAAACGTTCGCCTGTTGACCAAGGATTTGACCCAGCCCAACGGTCTTGCCTTCTCTCCTGACGGAAAGAAGTTCTACGTGGACGACAGCGAACGGCGCAATATCCGCGTCTATGATGTAAACGCGGATGGGTCGCTTTCGAATGGCCGCATCTTTGGTTCTGAGGCTGGCGGCAAACATGAAGGAGTGCCTGACGGAATGCGCGTGGATGAAGCTGGAAACATTTTTGTTACAGGGCCGAAAGGAATTTGGGTTTGGGATCCCGAAGGCCACCATCTCGGCACAATCGAAATGCCGGAACAGCCAGCGAATCTAATCTGGGGTGACAAGGACTACGGCACGCTCTACATTACAGCGACAACTTCCGTTTACAAACTGCGGACGAAAGTACACGGATTCGTTCCATACCTTGCTTCGGGATCAAAAAAGTAAAAACTATTTTTGCTGGTGGGGCCGAACAGCGATCAGGGACATCTGCTCGAGATCCGGATACTGCTCATTTTCGTTTGGCTTCCGGTCGCCGGGGGAGATCTGTTGAACGTTAACGCGCGCCGGCGGAATCGCCGTGAAGAACTTGCGGTATACCTTTTCAAATAGAGGCATATCGGCCAGATCATCCAAATAGACAGTCGTAAATACGACTTGGTCGAACTTCATCTCGGCTTCTTCCAGGTTGTCGAGTTGGTTGCGCATTGTCTGGTGTGCCTGATGATAAGTAGTAGCCGCATAGACGCCGGAATTGGGTCCGGGAATAAACCCGCTCTTCGCGGAACAATACAAAGTATCGCCTGCGAAAACACAGGGGCTCGCGGTGGGGCTCGGCGGCATATTTTTCGGGCGAATGGAGTGGCGCTGGCTCAAATCCCGTACGGCAACGCCCGTGTATTCGATGCGAACGCCATCGGGCAGGCTCGCAACCTGAATCGTCGCGCGGCCAGGTGTGTTTCCAAATTCGAAGCGTTTCGCATACTCCATATTCATAATTTTCGTCGGAATTTGTGCGGTCAGATACGGATTCACAAAAACCATGTTGGCCAGTTTGAGTCCAGCGCTTTCCACCACGGTTTTCATTCTATCGAGAGCAAAATTGACTTGCGCGTCCGGATCGTCCGGGACTTTTCCTGTAGCGGGATCTCTCCCTTCTGCAGCTGAAACAAAGAGACGGTCATGAGTGAGTACGGCCGGGGCAAATCCCTTGAAAACTTTTTCTCCGGCGACGTAAACGGGTTTTATTCCGGTGGCATCCTGAACCGCGACTGCCGTTATCTGCAGCGGCGATTCAGGCACTCGAGCGACTCCAAGGATCGCGCTCGCGGGCGGCGACTTTGGAAAGTAATCGGCGAATACCCTTTCGACTTCGTGAGAGGCGCGGATGTCTTCCAGATAAATCTGCAGATAGACCACATGGTCCATGGTCAAGCCAGCTTCTTCCACGACGGCTTTGATGTTGTCGAGCGCCTGCCGAATTTGTCCGGCGGTATCAGAAGGCAAGCTGCCGTCTGCACGGCGTGGCCCCTGTCCGGAAACGTAAAGATAGCCGTCGGCCAAAACTCCCGGGGAGCTAAGCGTACTCGCAGGAGAAGTAATACTCTTCGGCGTTACGCTTTTGATCTGCGCGCCAGCACTCACTGCACACAGCAAAGCGATCGCAGCTCCACTTGCGATTCTCATGCCGCTTTTCCTTTGCGCGCCGCGCTTAAAAGTTCGCGCAGCCTCTGTCCCACGATCATCTCTTCGCCGGGCTGAATGGTCATCGAAACGAGTTCGATGTGATTGACTCTCTGCCGTTCCTTGCGTGTGGGCTTTGCTTTCTGGATTCCTTCGCGCACGGCAGGGACAAGGCTCGGATTATCCGCACCAAGCACTTCAATAACGGGATCGCCGGCGCGCAGCTGATCCACGCAATTCTGAATCGTGTAGCCCCACGCATCCTGGTCCCACGAGACTTTCAGGGTCGGATAGCGATTACCGTCTTCCGGGATGTAAACGCTCGTGGTCACACCCGGAACCGTCTCCACCAGTTTCGCAATACGATCCACGCGCGCATTCCATTCGTCATACAGCTTTTTGGGATCAAGCTTCAGCCAGGTTTCTACTGCCGTCAGGCACCCAATTACTTCTTCCTTGCCAACCTTCATCGCGCGGCAAACGGCGCCCTCCCACGGAGCGGAGTTGCGCATCGCAGCATCAATCAAGTCTTTCCTTCCGAGGAGCACGCCGCTGCACTGCGGCCCCTGCAAACCCTTGCCGCCGGAAAAGGTGTAAAGGTCGATCTTCATCTGCGCGTAGAGCTTCAGATTTTCCGCCGGTGGAATGCCTGCCGCATCGTCAAGCAACATCGGAACGTTGTGCGCTTTCGCAATTGCGAGTTGCTTGGCGAGCTTGTCTCCCAAGTCTGTCGTGTAGATCATCGCCGTCTGGTCATTAATCGCGTTTGCAAGCTCTTCGGGTGTTTCCACGAGCACCAGCTTCGCGCCGGTCAGCCGGATCGCGCTGTCAAACGCGCTTCTGCCGCCGGCCATGACAACTTCATGTTTCATGCCGGTTGTGTCCGGCAGTTGCCAAATCTTCGCTGCGTCGCTTCCCGCCATACAAGCAGCAGTAGACGCGGCAAGCGCGCCCGCGGCGCCAGAAGTAACCATTCCCGATTCCGCGCCCGTCAATTCCGCCAATTTGCGGCCTGCGGCTTTCTGCAACTCGACCATGTTGACGAAATGTTTTCCGGCTTCGATCTGAGCGGCGCGCACTTCCGGAAATTCGAGGGAACCGCTCAGGTACGTCCAAGTTCCGCGGCAATTGATGATCGTCTTCAGTCCGAGCATCTTCGTGTATATGTTTTCTTCTGAAGCAAGGCCAATCGCGCCAGCGGATTTTGCGTACAAATCCTTGGCCGCAATTTGTGCAAGCAGCGGCGACGCCGCCAGATATTTCATGAAACTTCGACGCGTAGCTCCATTCGACCTAGACATATCTCCTCCGGTGTTTTGCTTTATTTTTCAAAAATCAGCGTGCCGAAATGTTCCGGCACATGATTGGGGTCTCGATTCACAACACATGTCTGTTGCCAGCACATGAAATGGCGCACAGGATCTTCCCCGAGGCCATCGATGCGATACAGATTGATGCGCCATTTGGTGCCTGGCTTGATCTGTTCGTTGCTGACCGCTTTCAACGGTACTTTTGCGGCGGCGTACCAAATGTGTTTTGCTTCATTGATCCGTCCCTGGCGTTCCCAACCGGAATTCCAAGCCGCGCCGTAACTCTCCTTGCCTAAATCGATGTCCAGATCCACCCAATCTCCCGTCGGCGCAATTTCAAATTCCTTATAGGCTTTAATGTAATTCCAGTCAGATCCGAGGAAAAACTCCACGACGTCGCGGTCCCACAATTTAAGCCGGTCTTTGCTGTTATCCGCAGGAAGCCAGAGATTCAATTCGGTGTAGGGAGAAATGAAAAGGAGATAGAGGTCTGTATCCGTCCAGAAACCGCGGACTTCCGTCTTGAGTTTTGGATAGTCAAGATTTTGCGAACAGTCTTTTTCAATCCAAGTTGAAGCTGCGTGCGACCAGGTCGCGGATTTTGGATCCGTATTCAGCTCCGGAGCTTTTGTCACGTGCGGAACAGAGAACGTGGCGAACGGGGCCTTTACTTCACACGCATCGTAAGCAATCGCCGCCATTGGCATCAGCATCAACCCAAAAAACAGCATTCTTGAGAGTCTCATTTGATCAGGGGCGCGGCGCGTTCCTCAATTCCGGTGAAATCTGAAAAGCCTTTTCGAATTCCGCGCTCGCAGCCTCCTCCTTTCCATCTTGTTTTAGGGCCAAGGCAAGGTTGTAGTGTGCTTCTGCATAACCGGGCTTCAAACGAATTGCTTCCGAAAATTCCGTTTGCGCCTTGCGAAAGTCTCCCGATTGGAGCAGTACCAATCCGAGATTGTTATGCGCTTGCGCAAAATTAGGATCGCGCCGCACAAGTTCGCGGAATACGTTTGCAGCCCCGGTGAAATCGTTCTTTTCACTTAGCACGAGCCCGAGCTGAATTCGCGCGTCGGTATACTTGGGATTCAAGCTGATGGCTTCTCGCAGCTCTGGAATGCTCTGATCGAAGGCACCCGTTTGAGCGAGCGCCAAACCCAGGTTGTAATGGCCTTCTGCTAAATCCGGATCGGACATCACAGCATTGCGAAATTCGGCAAGCCCGCGTTCGCGGTCTTCCTGTCGCCAGTAAAGCAATCCAAGCCGCGAATGCGCCTGTGCATAGTCAGGTTGGAGTTCGATTGCCCTGTTGTAGGCCGCAATCGCACCGGGGGCATCTCCTTTGCGCTCGCTCGTCACGCCCAGATAGTAGTGCCCTGTCGGCAGTGTCGGACTTTGCTCGACGGCCCTTTCAAATAGCTTTTGCGCCTCGTCGAGGTTCTGCCGGTCCAGAGCACTCACTCCATCGAGGATTAGCTTCTTTGACTCGGCAAGTTTCGAACGAAAATCATGCAGCTTGTTGAGCTCTTCGAGCTCTTTTTTTGCCGCTTCGGTCTGACCCTGGGCCCGCAGGGCCAAGCCCAGGTTGTATCGCGCATCTTCCAGGTCGGGTTTAAGCGCAATCGCTTTCTGAAACGCCTCAACCGCTGCCGCAGTGTCCCCGCCTGCCTTCAATTCTTTCCCAAGATTGCTCTGCGCAACGGGATCGTTGGGATCCAGTTCAACTGCTTTGCGAAACTCCGCCAAAGCCCCCGCGTGATTTCCCTGGCGCCTCAGCACCACGCCCAGCATCTGGTGCGCTGGTGCCAGTTTTGGATTCATCTCGATCGCGCTGCGGAATTCCAATGCAGCCGCTGCTAAATTGCCAAGCTGGCCTTCTGCAAGCCCCTTTTCAAAATGCAATTCCGCGGAAGGCCTCGTGGCCAATGCCTTCTGCAACTCAGCGCGCGCTCCAAACGAATTATTCTCTTGCGAATAAATCCGCGCCAACAGCCTGTGGGCTCCGGCATTCGCCGGGTCCAGCGCGAGCGCCTGGTTCAATTCTTTCTTTGCAGATTGCGTATCCCTCAGGTCGTAAAGAGAAGCACCCAGGGCGAAGTGCGCTTCCGCCCATTTCGGCTTAAGTTTGAGAGCAGCCTCAAACTCCTCAATGGCCTGCTGCGGCTCGCCTTTGTATTTCAACGCGAGCGCCAGATTGTAGTGGGAATCCGAATCGTTTGGCTCGATCTCAAGCGCTTTGCGGTAGTTCACGATGGCCTGATCCCAGGATTTGCTGCGAGAAAATTCCAAAGCTCGTTGCCGGTAGTCTTCGGCCGTCTGCGCAAAAGAACCCGAGCAGATGAGCAGACTGAGCACAAATAGTCGGGAAAAGCGTCCCATGCCTGCCAAAAGCATAACAGGCAAGACACGCCGTTTCGCATGCCTTGCCCGTTTTGCGGAGAGAATTACCAGTAGAACTTCGCGCTGATCTGGCCGATGCGCGGATCACGTGCGCTGGTTACGATACCAAAAGTGCTCGGATCGTTGATGTTGCCGCCGGGGTTGTTGAACTGCGCGTGGTTGAAAACGTTGAAGAATTCGACGCGAATATCGAACGCGATCGATTCTCTGATCTGAGTTCTCTTCAGAAACCCGAAGTCAGTGTTGTTGAATCCGGGACCGTGGAAGAATCTGCGGTTAGAGGTTCCAAATGTCCCGAGGGTCGTGTTAGGAGCAAATGCACCGGGAAGGAAGTAGCATCCAGTCCCCGTCGGGCAGTCCGGATTGGAACTTCGCGGATTCACGATTTGCACGGGGCCGACTCGATCCGGCATGTCCGTAGCCGGACTGCCGGTGAGCGAAATGTCGTCATTCGACTGGTTCATCTGTATGGGGAAGCCCGACGCAAAGCGGGTGATTCCCTGTAATTGCCAGCCCTGGGTCAGGCGCTTCGGCAAATTCTTGAATGCCCGGTCGAACGGAAGCGCCCAGACATAGCTGGCCACAAAATTGTGAGTTACATCCGAAGACGAAAGCCCGCGGCTCAACTTTGGATTCGCAAAGTTCACGAGATCCCCGAAAGCCGATGAATCATCAATCGCCTTCGAGAAGGTATAGGCCACTGTAAACAACATGTCATTGGCCTTGTGCTCTAACGTGATTTCCGCCGCGTGATAAATGGAATTGGCAGTGGTCAGTGTATTCGTGTTGCCGGAGCCGAAGCACACTTGCGTCCCACCGGGGCAGAAGTTGGGATTTAAAAGTTTGTTTCTCGTGCTGTAAACGCAACCGGCAAGCGGTACGGAAGTCGGCGTGTCGCAAGGAACTGTCGCAGTCGGAAGCTGAAACACATCGTTCTCCTGACCCGGGCCGCAACCGACACTGCCACCGTTGGTTACGTCAATTGCCCCTTGCGCGGTTAGCTGTTGGCACAAAAGTGGGTCGCCAGGGTTGGATTCATTTTGCGTAATCAGGTGGTGTCCTGCCGTGCCGACATAGGCCAAGGTCAGCACGGTTGCTTTGCTCAACTCGCGCTGTATCGAGAAATTGAAATGTTCGCCATACGGCAACTGGTTGTGAATGTTGTAGCCGGGGAAAAAGTTAAATGGCTCGTAAATGGAAAAATCCAGTGTCTTGTTCGATGGTGCACCCGGTATAGGCGCGGTGAAGGGGAACCGCTGTCCCAGTGATGCGCCGCTTGCGCGAATTCGGAACGGTTCGTCAAACAGAACCGATGTTGGAGACGTCCAGTACAGCCCGAATGGTGCGTCGGCAACTTCGTAAAACAAATTCAAGTCTTCTACCGAGGTGTAGTAGATGCCGTAGGAGGCCCGAATGCTGGTCTTGCCCGGACCACCGAAGATTTTGCCCAAAGCTCCATCGCTAAATCCTGGCGAATAGGCAAGACCGAGGCGTGGAGCAAAGTTCTTGTATCTTGTCGGCGCAAGCGTTTTGGGAATGCCTGGATCACCGGGGAATACCAAGCCGGTCGGAGCAAGTGGAAATTGCGTTGACTGCAAGCCAGGCACAAAAGTCTGAATCTTTCCCTGTGTGTCATACCATGGCATGCTGACTTCCCAGCGCAGACCGAGGTTCAGGGTCAGATTCGGCTTCACTTTCCAGGAGTCTTGCACGAAGGCGCCACCATACCGCGTGCGCGAATCCAAAAGCTGCAGCGCGGCCTGCGTATAGGGGCCGTTGGAACCTACCATGGAGGTCGCCCCAAGGAGAAAGTCGGCAATGTCGCTTCCCGTGACGGTGCCGTCAAACACGAATTGACCGTTCGGGCTGGCATAGTTGCGTTCATTTACCTGCAAGTAACGAAACTCACCGCCGGCTTTCCAAGTGTGACGGCCAATGCTCTTCGAAAATGAATCGCTCGCAACATAGGTTGTGTTGGGCTGGAACGTATTCAAAGTGGGATAACCGAGATTCAAGCCGATGTTTGTCATGCTGATTTGCGGCATGTACTCGGTATATCCCGCCAGAGGAATAATGCCGAGAGTTCCTGCACCGGTGATGAAACCCAAGGAAGCAAGCGTGGGCGTGGGCCCCGCCGGATTGTCCTTGTGCAGCGCCGTACGAAAGAAGCTGACACGGGCTTCATTGACTGCTGTGGACCCAATCGTCTTCGTGTTGCTCATGACGAACGTTTGTGCGCGCGAAGAGGTTGAAGCGGGCCAGCCCGGCACATTTGCAAAACCGGCCAACGAGTTGCCAACAGTGGTGTTGTCTATGTGGTAGTACCAAGACCAGTTCCCTGTTTTCTGATTGTTAAAATCGATTCGCTCGCCGAATTTATTGTCGGTAGTCGAATTCTTGCCGCTGTTATCCGCAAAGTTTGCTCCGGAGGCTACGTTGAGATTCGGATTTGGGATAAAAGGAAGAATGTTAGTGGCTGGAACGTCCCATGCCGATTTAGGAATAACGCCGTTCGGAAACACACACTGGGACGTGTTCGCGCAACCAACAAAGCTGTACGGCTCGCCTTGAAAAATTGTGTTTGCCGGCAGGCCCAACCGCGTGTTCAGCACCTGCGCCCAATACGTGCCGTCCACGGCGCCACTCAACACAGTTGGGTCAAAGTTGCCTTGCCTCTCATCTAGAGTCGGCACGGTCGCCACGGTTTCCGCGCCCGATACTTCTCTTGTTCCTTGATAATCCGAGAAAAAGAAGAGGTGGTTTTTCCACACTGGCCCACCGAGGACGTACCCGAACTGGTTACGTCGCAGCTCAGACTTCCCGCTGAAAAAATAGTTCTTGGCGTCAAACTTGTCGTTCCGCAGGAACTCGAAAACGTCTCCGTGAAAACTATTCGTGCCGGACTTCGTAATCGCGTTCATCACCGCGCCGCTGAATTTTCCGTATTCAGCATCGAAGCTATTCGTAATCAGCCGGAACTCTTCCACCGAATCAAGGTTCGGCACCAAACCGGCTCCCAAGTTGCGGCCTTCGCTTACATCTCCGCCGTTCACAAGAAATGCGTTAGCCGTCTCGCGCTGGCCGTTCACCGAGATGTTTCCAGGATTCAAACCGCCGGATACCGGCCGATCTTGCTGAATAGAACCAGAAGTCCCTGGCGCCACACCCGCCTGCAATCCCAGCAGATCAATGTAACTGCGGCCATTCAAGGGCAGTGCCAGCATCTTCTTGGAATCAATCACGTCGCCAAGCTGCGTGTTTTCCGTTTGTACCTGCACAGCATTCGCGGAGATCTCCACCTTTTCGTTCACGTTGCCCACATCCAGCACAACGTCATAGCGTAATTGGTCATTGACCCGGAGCACGATGCCCGTTTCATCGAAAGGCCGGAAGCCATTCGCGGTTACGCTCAAACGATAGGTTCCAACAGGAAGTACAAGAAAGCGGAAAGTTCCGTCTGCGGCAGTGGTGGTTTCCTGGCTAAAATTGGTTTCTGCGTTAGTAACGACAACTTTGGCGCCAGCAACGACACCTTGCGACCGATCCTTTACCGCGCCCAGAATTGAGCCAGTTACGTCCGCGCGTACTGCTGTGGCGGCAAACAGAACAAGAACAGTGAAAAACAGAGCCTTCCGGAACGAATAAATACAGGTCTTCATGCGAACACCCCCATGTTTCGGCTACCTTCGCATGGGGGCTAGCATGAGTCAAGAACAGGACGGTCTTCGTTCTCACTGGGTGAAAACCGTTTCCGAGGTCAAAAAACTTTTGCCAAGTAATGCCTTCGGCAACTCAGCAGAAACCCTAGTATCCAATGCAAAACGGCTCTCAAATATCTTGCCGTTCGAATCGTTCGTAACGAAAATTTTGCGGGAAAGATGGTTGCTGCGGTTTCAAGCAATACTGGTTCAGATTGTTATGAGAGTTGAAAGGATATGGTGGACGTGACAGGGATCGAACCTGCGACCTCATGCTTGCAAAGCACGCGCTCTCCCAGCTGAGCTACACGCCCACATTCGCAATCTCTCTATTTTAGAATACTTGCGTAAATTTAGAAAATGACACTTTTCCTGTCTTCCCTGGCCGAAAACCTTGGAAACTTGTTTTCTCATTGGCACAATTTTCGATCAGTTGGTCCTGAGCTCTCTACCTTTAAGGGATGATCCGGTTCTTTCCCTTGCATTGGCGTATCATTGAATTTGGAAGCAGTCCCACCTGCGTTTCCTGAGGTGCCCCATGAAAATGCTGGTTTCGTTCCTTGCGTTATTGATGGCCGGGGTTTCTATCTCTGCTCAAACCCAGCCACAAAGCCACATGCGCCGTGCCATCGAACAAAACGGCGGCTTTATGCAAGGTGGGATGAACCACCAAGTTGCAACAGGCGTTTTGCTCGATCAAAGGCTCGATGCCGCGTCTCACATCATCACGCTTCGCATCGGCCCCATGAACCTCCCCGCAAATACATCCCATATGAAAATGCCTCAGCCTACCGACCTCACCTGGACCATTCCTCTCACAGGCTGGTTGCTTTCCTACCACCCGCGCCTAGTCGACGCGTCTGGCAATACTGTCCCCGGCACAGTGCTGCATCATGTCGCTTTCTGGAATGAAAATCGCTCCGACTTCCTGTGCCCCAGTAAAGAAGAACATATCTTCGGTGCCGGTGGTGAACTTACGGACTGGGCTAGCGTCCCCGGTTTCGGCTATCGCGTTCAGAAAGGAGATCGCATCCGTGTTGAAACCATGATTCACAATCCGACACCCACTGCCTATGAGAAAGCCTATCTGGAAATCGCGGTCCAGTACCTCGACGACGCCTCGCCTGCACCTGTTAAAAATTTCTATCCCGCATGGATGGACGTGGCTGTCTGTGGCAACTCTAGCTACGACTTGCCCCCTGGTCTCAGCGAAAAATCGGGCACAGTTGGAGTGAAATTTGACGGCATCTTGCTGGGCGTCGGCGGACACATGCACGACTACGCGAAACAAATCGCTCTGGAGAATCTAACTGGAAAACAAACAATTGCTACTCTGCAAGCCAAAACCGACGACAAAGGTCATCTGCAATACATGCCAGTTGTGACGTTTTATGCGACGGGTGGACAGAAACTTGCCGCCGGCGATCAGCTCAAAATCACCGCGACCTATGACAACACGACTGGAAAGCTCCTTCGCCAAGGTGCTATGGGAATCGTCGTCGGCTATTTTGTTCCCGCAAACGATTCTCAGTTCGCGCAATTTCGCCACGCTGCAAAAATTCCGCAACACGATATGCATGACATGAAAGACATGCCCCACATGTCCCACGACCAGTAGGACGACGTTTCCTGGTTGCGCCTCACAATTCGAGTTCGGCAGCGTTCCAACCCGTTACTTACCTTCCCGGCACTACGCCTCCAGCGGCGCTGTCCCTCTGCGAAAATTGTTTTCATGGATGCGCTCTTTGCCGGCCACGATCCCAACGGGTGGATGCTTCTTTTTCCGCTCGTTCTTTTTATTTATTACGCGGTGCTATGGATCGCAGTCGGCCAGGATCCCAAGCCCGGCATGATCCTCCCGCAATACGGCCCACCCGACGCTATGTCTCCTGCTGCCGTTCGCTATCTCCTCACGACGGGCTCAGACGGTCGCTCATTTGCCGCCGTCCTGGCGCAGCTCTCCCATCGCGGTTTTATCGTCGTGGATCCATGCGCCCCTAAATATCGAGTTATCCGCGAAAAGAATCCTCCTACCGACCCATCAACCCTTGCGCCCGAAGAGCAACAAATCCTTCGCATTCTTTTTTCTGATGGCCCTGAGGTCTTGCTCGACCCCACACAAGGCCCGCTTCTCAGCGTCTATGTAGCTGCTATCCAGAAATCTCTCGTTTCGCGCATGGAAGGAAAATATTTCGCGCGAAACGCGGGTTGGATCGTACTCGCCATTTTCTGCACCGTTGTCTTTTTCTTTATCATGGCCTTTTCCGCGAGAGGCAAAGATACAAACGGTCTCCTCTTTCTGTCCTGGTGGTTCCTTTTCGTCACAATGACTGTCGGCTTCATCGCCCGCGTCAGTCTCTATTCCGCGTGGAAGAGCGCCGCCCGTGCCCACACCGGTTACGGGATGATCCTTGTGGGAACGGCCGTCCTCGGCGTTTTTCTTTCCGTGTGTGGCTGGATTGCCTACCACATCACAACAAAAGTTTCTCTTGCCTACGCGCTCACGCTCGCGAGCATGGTCGCCGCGCACCTCGTCTTTGCCCCGGCGCTGCGCCGCATAACACCTGCCTGCAGAAAAACGCTGGATCATATCGAGGGATTCCGTAACTTCCTCAATCAAGTCGAGCAGGATCGCCTCAACCGTGTTCGTTCGCCTGACGATTCGCTGGAGGAGGCCGACGAATTTCTTCCCTACGCGATTGCTTTGGAAATAAAAGAAGCCTGGGGAGACCATCTGGCCCAGGCACTTGTGAACACGACGGTTATGCGCTGACTTCGTTCAAAGTCCTATTACGTATCTGAGGCTCCGTAAACCCGCTTCATGGATCTAGCGCCCGGCCTTACAAAGGTCAGCCGCCAGAAGTCCTCTGCCTTGGAAATGAATTCCACGCCGACATATTTGTGGCCATTCCGATGCCGCCGCGTTGAAACAATCCGCGCCTGTGCTGACTGGCGCGTGTGCTCGTTCATCAGGATCAGCGTCTGATCAATAATCACTTCTTGTTCCAGATGAATCAGGCACCCGAACTGACTGAGCACCTGCGTCGTCGTGCTGACAATAAATTTCTCGCCGGCGATGTTTTCGCCATCCACGCGAATGGGTACAGCCAGCGTCACGCGGCTGGACCGTCGCTTCTCTCCCCGACGATAGCTTGGAATCGCCACTCTCGTCCCTGAAACACCTAAAATCTGCTGGACTACAACAATCGCCAAGCCACTCGATTGTGAGTCCTCAGAAACCTGGTAACCCTCAGTCCGTCTGACTGAGGATTCCTTTCACTCAAACGCATTTAGCCTACCCTAAGCCCTGCCCCTCGTTGAATCGTTTTTCTTATTGCCTTCTTTAACTTGTCAAAGGGACCCTGAGGCATCTTGCCGACGCTTGCTTTTGATGGCACACACCTATCCTCCGCCCTTTCTGCTCTGCTGAATGGTGACGCCAGAGATAAATCCGTTTCTGCCTCACTCTTAAAATGCAAACCCCAGTCCTGCGCCCAGGACCGGGGCTACCTCCTAATGCGTATTGTCGCCGTTAAGCGGCTCAACTACCCAGCCGGTTGTACTCCACCTGGGCCAGCGGCTTCCAACCATCGCCATTCTTTTCATATAGAGCCCACACGTATTTATCGTTCGTCTTTCGTGTGACTTCCACCTTCAAATCCGCGAGCTTTCCCTCAAAGTCCGGCGCTTTGAAGTTCGCGCGCAACACATCTTTTTCCCAGGTCATCGGCCCCTGCATCACGGAACCGTCGTTCGCCATATACCACATCGCCAGCTCTTTTTTCTCAGGATCCCAGAACATATTCCCGTCATACCGCTTGATTGTTCCCTTCTCCAGCACGAAGTGCGTCGTAAACCGCAAATATGCATCGTTGTCCGCCCACATGTACCGTGTTTCTATCCGCAGCATCCCATTCCCCATGTGCGATGCATCCGCTGTCCAGGCCCCTCCCACTAGCCAACCCAAACCATTGATCGGCTTATCTTTAGTTGCTTCCTGCCCGCACGCCATTCCGGCTACCAACAGCACCATGCCCAGGATCCGTGCGACGTTCTTCATAGTTCCTCCATGCGTCCCTTCAACATCATATACATCGAGCGCCAAAATCCCTCTAACACCCTAACCAGAATCAACAGGAAAGAGGCTTCTCGTCGTAGCCTTTGCATAGGCGGGTCTGATACAATATAGAGTCTCGTTTTTACAAATCTATCATCAGTAGGAATTGATCTGTTATGGCACTGAAGTGTGATCTCTGCGGCAAAGGGCCGCAATACGGCAACGTGGTCAGCCACGCCAACAATACTCGTCGCCGCCGCTGGAACCCGAACCTCAAGCGCGTCCGCGCCGTTGTGGCCGGAGCCCACAAGCATCTTCGAGTTTGCACTGCGTGCATCCGTGCCGGCAAGGTAACCAAGGCCGGGGCTTCTCGCGCAAAAAAAGCGGCTTAAGCTTAACCCTTGAACCCAATGCGCTCGATTCCATCCCGGATGGTTTCGCCTCGCACAGCGAGCGTCTTTCTCGCTGCCGTTTTTCTTTTGCCTCTTGCAGGCTGCAACAAGGTTTCGCAGCCCGCGCCGGACGTTTGGGCAAGCGTCAACGGCACGGACATCAAGCGCGACGAAGTGGACAAGTATTACCGCACCCGCGTCAGCCCGGAAGGCCAGCCGCCCTCGCAGGAAGAAGCCCTTTCCATCAAGTTGGACATCCTCAACGAGCTGATCAACAACGAAATTCTTCTCGAGCGCGCGAAGAAACTGAACCTCGTCGCGAGCGACGGGGAAGTCGAAGACAAATTCACGGAAACGAAGAGCCCGTATACTGAAGACGAATTTCAGCGCCAATTGAAAGATCGCGGTATCACGGTGGACGACCTCAAGAGCGACATTCGCCGTCAGCAGTCCATTACGAAATTGATGAACCGCGAAGTCGTTGCAAAAATCAGTATTACGGATCAGGATGTGACCGATTTCTACGCCGCGAACAAACAGCAATTTAACGTGGCTGAGCCGCAATACCGCATTGCGCAAATTGTTGTGACGCCGCGCAAAGAACCGCAAATTCGCAATCGCAAGAATGATGACGCAACGAACGAAGCGGAAGTTAGCCGTAAAGTGAAAATGTTGGTGGACCGGTTGAATAGTGGCGCTGATTTCGCAACGCTGGCGATGGACTATTCCGAGGACATGAATTCCGCGGCGACCGGCGGTGATCTCGGTTATGTTCCGGAGTCGGCTCTCAATCAATCCGACCCGACCTTGAAGCGTGTGGTGATGGGGCTCAAGGCAGGCGAAGTCAGCCAGCCGGTTGTGCTGAAGGATGGCGTGCGAATTTTGAAGCTCGTTGCGCGCGAAGCTCCCGGCCAGCGCGGCATAAATGACCCTCAAGTTCAGCAAACGATTCGCGACACGCTGCGCAATCGCAAAGAGCAGCTTCTGAAGGCGGCTTATCTCGCAACGGTTCGCGATGAAGCAAAAGTCACGAATTACCTCGCGCGCCAAGTCATTGAAGCAGCGGGCCGTTTGCCCGACGCGGCCAAGACGAATTTCCCCAGCAAGACTGGCGCTCCGCAAAATTAGATATACGTTTGGAATTACTTTCGGTTGAAATTTCTGCAGGAGTTTCAATCGACCCAGGCAAGAACTTCTCCTGCGTTTACTGCTTGCCCTTCTTTCACCAAAATCTTTTCCACTTTTCCACGCTTCGGCGATCGAATTTCGTTCTGCATTTTCATGGCTTCGACAACGAGCAGCCCTTCGCCGGCCTCTACAGCAACCCCTGCATTCTTTAGAATTCGCACAACTTTCCCAGGCATCGGCGCGGTAATCTGCTGCCGCCCTTCCGCTTCCATCGCACCATGGCGGCGCCCGCGCCAGGCGCGCGGATCCTCCACTTCAGCAACGAACTCCGCAATTCCGGTATGAAGTACAAGCGATCCATCCGGCTTTGGCGCAACGCGCACTTCCCACGATTCGCCTTCGATGAGTATAGAAAAAGTATTGGCGGCGACTTCCACTGCGTCGGCATCGAGCGGTTTTCCGTCGAGCGCAACGCTCCAGCGCTCCGAGTTGCGTGACAACTCGACCAGGCGCGTCTTCCCTCCGATGCGCACTTCATATTTCATGGCATGCGATCCAGTTGCTGCTTGCGTCCTTCGAGTTTCCAGCGCGAGCTTTGCTCGTGCGAACCCGCAGCTTGCGCTGAGTTATGCGTCAAATGCCAGAGCGCCGCTGCAATCGCTGCCGCGTCAGCTGCATGCGAATCGAGGTAAGGCTCAGCGTGTGGCCGCTTCAGCATTTCGTCCAGCCACTTGGTATGAATTTCGGAGCGGAGAAAGTCCGGTTCGGCAAGGATTCGGCGGAAAAGTGACGTATTCGTCTTGATTCCAGTGACCGTGTACTCTTCAAGCGCGCGGCGCAAACGCGCAATGGTCTCTTCGCGGCTGTTTCCCCAAGCAATCAATTTTGCAAGAAGCGGATCGTAGTCCATCGGAACCGTCCAGCCGGAATAAACGCCTTCATCGAGACGGATTCCAGGCCCGCTGGGTGCGCGACGTGAAAGAATTTTTCCCGGAGACGGAAAGAAGTTGTTCTCGGGATCTTCGGCGTATAGACGCACTTCCATGGCATGACCGCGTGGCGTGATGGACTCCCATGCAAACGGAAGCCTATGCCCCGCAGCAATCGCAATCTGCAATTTCACGAGATCGAGGCCAGTGACCTGTTCGGTCACAGGATGTTCGACTTGAAGGCGCGTGTTCACTTCAAGGAAATAATAGTTGTAATGCACATCGACAAGAAACTCGACTGTGCCCGCATTAACATAGCCACCGGCGCGGGCGATGCGCACGGCTGAATCGCCCATACGCTTGCGAAGTTCCGGCGTCATGATCGGCGAAGGAGCTTCTTCGATCACTTTTTGATGGCGGCGCTGCACGGAGCATTCACGTTCGCCGAGAGAAACAACGCGACCGTGTGCGTCGGCAAGAATCTGAATCTCAATGTGACGCGGTTTTTCGAGATATTTTTCGAGAAATACACTGGGGTTTCCGAAAGCGTTCATCGCTTCCGAAGACGCGTCACGAAACGCGGCTTGAAATTCGGCGTCATTGTTAACGAGGCGCATGCCCTTGCCGCCGCCGCCGGCAACAGCTTTGAGTAAAACTGGATACCCCATACGCTGAGCGAGGGCTTGCGCCTCTTCTGGCTTTTCAATTGGATCATTTGTTCCAGGCACCGTTGGAACATCCACACCGCGTGCAAGTGATCGGCCAGCGGTCTTAGAACCAAGGGCTTCCATCGCCTCTGCGCTAGGACCAATAAATGTAAGCGAGGCATCGATACAGGCTCGCGGGAGCGCCGGATTTTCCGCAAGAAAACCGTAGCCAGGATGAAGAGCGTCGCATCCAGCGCGTTTTGCAACATGCATTAACTTGTCGAGGCAAAGATAACTCTCCCGGGATGGCGCGGGGCCGATCGGGTAGGCTTCGTCGGCGAGACGAACATGAAGCGAATTGCGGTCCACATCGCTGAAGAGAGCGACGGATTTGATACCAAGTTCGCGACAGGCGCGGATAATGCGGACAGCGATTTCGCCGCGATTGGCGATAAGAATTTTTCTAAACATTTTCGCCCGAATGAGCAGCGGGAATGAGCTTAGCACGCGCAACCAAAGCTCGCTCGCCGCGTTTTACGAGCGTGTCCAAACTGCATGCTGCTAGGCAGACGCAGAACTCCAGCAAGGTGGAAGTTTTTCTTGTGCTTTTGAGGCAGAGAGTTGATAGCATCCCGCCATGCTTACACTGCTTTTTGCAGTTCTTTTACATTTCCCTGGAGGGCAATCCGTGGACCTGCCATCGAAAAAGATCCTTAGCCTGGCGGCCGTGAAGACGATGGTGGCAGGCGCCGAAGCGGAAGCAAAGAAGCGCGGCGTGGAAGTAACCATCTGCGTCGTGGACGACAGCGGCAACTTGCTTTTCATTGAAAAAGCAGACAGCGTGCCAATCAATACGCTGGAATTTGCTCAGAGAAAGGCGCGTCACGCGGCGCATTATGGGAAGCCGTCCAAGGATGGCGCGGACGCCGTGAAGAACGGTCATACGGAAGTCCTTGCAATGCCAAATTTTTTTCCGAATCAAGGCGGGCTGCCAATTATCGTTGATGGCAAAGTGCTTGGAGGAATAGCGGCCAGTGGCGCGAAATCCGAAATTGACGAAGCGATAGCACAAGCCGGAATTGACGCTCTCCTGAAAAAGTGACCTTCTGCCAAGTCTCAGACAGCGGGGCGATGGTTGTTCCGCCATGCGGGGCGCGGCAATCCGGCATTTTCACGCGAATAAAGTTGCGGCGCACAGGTGCTGTAAGGGAAGTTTCCCCGTCATTGAACGAGCTTCTGCAGATCTTTCCATTTGATGAGAATGATGTGGTTTTCCTGGAGAGCCTTCTTGAATTCAGGGCTTGAGACGACGTCGAAGTCGCGCTGACGCCAGGCCGAGCCGTAGTCAGGATGATCCACCATCACGGCTTGCAGCTCGGCATCGTCGTGGCCAAGGTGAACGATGATTTCGTTTAGGCCCGGCTTCATGTTTTTGACGGCGTCAAGGTAAAACTCTTTCCATTTGTCGGCCGGAACGCCTGGATTCGCGATAGTCACCGAATCCACATACACATCTTTTTCATTCAACAGGGCAGTTAGTTTGAACGGGTCGCCTGGGATTCGCGGCGCGAGAATCGGCAGGTGAAATTCGTGAGCGATCTTCACGTACACGGCGATAATCTCCGGAGTGGAGAGTGCCGATCCCATGTGCGTATCCAGATGCGTTGGATGAATTCCCGAAGCGATTGCGCGTTTTACCTGGGCGCGGTATTCGAGTTCGACTTCCTGGGGCTTGGCGTTTTTGGCAACGTTTTCGGTAAGAGGCCAGAGCGTGCCAAGCGGCTCCAGCAGAGAGGGAACTTTGTCTTTTGCTTCAACGGATCCCCAGCGGAACGTTTTCCACTCGCTGGTAAGAGCGAGGTGCAGGCCAAGGTCCGCATCAGGATGGGCCTTGGCATAGTCCGCGACTTCGGTCAGCCAGGGGCCCGGAACAATAATGCTTGCCGAGGTGACATAACCCCTGTCTAGCGCCTCGAAACTGGCGGCGTCTTCGGAATGAGCGACGGCGAGATCGTCCGCGTGAATGATGAGGAGCTTGGCGTCGGCTGGATAGCCGAGGCGTTCAGCTACGGTTTTAGTTTGTGCAGAAAGCGTGCAGGAAAATGCAGCGAAAAGTGAAAGTGCCAGTGAAAACCTTGGAAAACGCATTATCAGCTCCCGAACAGAGAAGCCGAAAGACTAGCACAGCGGAAGAGTATTGAATCGTACCTTCAGGCCTAGTCGCCAACCGTCAAAATCAATTCGAATTGGGTTGGGCGCGGATAGCCATAGGGCCTTACAGCCATTTCCGCAAGCCGTGGCGTGTCGAGCAGCAGATTCATCAATTTATTGAGCATGGTGGACTGCAGCATGTAGCGGGCGGTCAGCGCCGTAGGGACTGGGCCGCCAAATGCAGACACCGTGAACGGCTGAATGCCGTATTTATTTTTCAGGCTCGCGATGATGCTGATCAGATCGGACAGATTCTCGCGGTCCATGCCGCAATAGCGCAGGCGCTCCACTAAATGCTGTTCGAGGGAAAATTCGCGGACGGCCGTAACCATACAAGCCTCCTAGGGCACACAAATCGAGGGGGCTTCGGCACATGCCGGGGGAGGTTCGTCAAGAATACAGCTGCGACTCAGGAGCAAAAATGAATTTGAAAAATGCGGCGCGAGAAAATAACTGGGCAAGGAATGCCGCCCGATTAGGAAACTCTTAGAGAGGAATGTTGCCGTGCTTTTTCTTCGGATTCGTGTCCTTCTTGTTTTCGAGCGCTTTCAGCGCCGTGATGATGCGGACGCGTGTTTCAGCAGGTTCGATGATGGCGTCAACATATCCGCGTTCGGCAGCAATAAAAGGATTCGCAAAGCGTTCACGAAATTCGGCGATTTTTTCTTGCCTTAACTTTTCTCGCTCGGCTTCGGAAGCTTTGTCCAATTCCCTCTTATAGACGATATTCACCGCGCCTTCGGGACCCATGACGGCGATTTCGGCGGTGGGCCAGGCGAAGTTAGCATCGGTACGAATGTGCTTCGAAGACATGACGCAGTAAGCGCCACCATACGCTTTGCGCGTGATCACAGTGACTTTCGGCACCGTGGCTTCTGCGTATGCAAATAGCAGCTTTGCGCCATGGCGGATGATGCCGCCATATTCTTGTTGGGTTCCCGGCAAGAAGCCCGGGACGTCCTCGAAAGTGACTAGCGGAATATTGAACGCGTCGCAAAACCGCACAAAGCGTGCACCCTTTATGGAGGCGTTTATATCGAGTACTCCAGCAAGAAAAGCGGGCTGGTTGGCGACGATGCCCACTGCTTTTCCGTCGAGGCGCGCAAACCCGACAACGAGATTCTTTGCGAAGTGCTCATGGACTTCAAAGAAATAGCCTTCGTCGACGATTGCGTGAATCGCGTCCTTGATGTCGTAGGGCTTTAGCGTATCTTCCGGGACTAGTGAATTCAAAGACTCTTCGCGACGCGACGGAGAATCGCTGGTCGCGTGGCGCGGCGGATCTTCCATGTTGTTCGAAGGAAGAAAGCTCAGAAGCTCGCGAATCATGGAGCAGCAATCGGCATCATCGCGGGAAACGAAATGAGCGACGCCGCTTTTTTCGTTGTGCGTCATCGCGCCGCCGAGTTCTTGCTTCGTGACTTCCTCGTGCGTCACAGTTTTGATGACGTCCGGCCCGGTCACGAACATGTACGAATTTTCGCGCGTCATGAAGATAAAATCGGTAATGGCTGGCGAATAGACGGCACCCCCCGCACAAGGGCCCATGATCGCGCTGATTTGCGGCACAACGCCGCTGGCCAGCGTATTCCGTAAGAAAATATCCGCGTAACCGGCAAGAGAGCGAACGCCTTCCTGAATTCGCGCTCCACCGGAATCGTTCAAGCCAATCACGGGAGCGCCGGCGCGCATCGCAAGGTCCATGACCTTGCATATTTTTTGCGCGTTGCTTTCGGAGAGCGACCCTCCAAATACGGTGAAATCCTGCGCAAAAGTGTAAACAAGGCGCCCTTCGATGCGGCCAAATCCAGTTACGAATCCATCTCCCGACGGACGCTGCTCTTCCATCCCGAAGTCTGTGCACTGATGGCGAACGAATTTGTCGAGCTCTTCGAACGTGCCTTCATCGAGAAGCAGGTTGATGCGTTCCCGCGCAGTCAGCTTTCCCGCTTTGTGCTCCCGCTCGCGACGCTCCGCACCGCCGCCCGCTTCCGCTTCTTGTTCGCGGCGCTGGAGTTCTGCCACCCGCTTGTCCTTCGTACTTGGAGTTTGTGGCTTTTTCTCAGGCAACCGGGCCTCCCTCGGTTGAATTACTCTTCGATCCAAAAATTCTGACCGCAAGATGCGTTGCGACCCAGACGGTGCCGAGTAGCAACACGACGCCAAGGACGAGCTCCGCGCAGATTCCAACCAGGCGCTGCAAAGTCGAATCGATCCCGATCACGTGCTCAGTCGTGGCGACAAGCGCAAACATCGCGGCAAGGGCCATAGCGACCGTAAGAATCACAACCAAAATGGAGGCAAACGCCATCTTCATAGCGAATCCGCCAGCTCACTTTTTGCGGGGATGAGGATAGCGCAGGTTCTTACTAAGGAACAAAGAATTGGTCCAGCTGAAGCTCACCGCAAACCCGACCAATCGTCTGCCACGAGAATCGAATCAACGGGATTCGATGGGTCGTATTTGATGCTCGCGGGCTGCCCGGCGACAAGACGTTCGAGACGCACCTGGCTTTCCAGGCCCGTAATGTCCTGGCCTGTTTGGTAAGTCACGCCGGAGATGGAATAGCTATACGAGACGATATGCCGCAATTTCCCGCCGAGTGGCCGCGCCTTTGCGCCGAACATTCCCTTCCGTGCATCCTGCTCTTCTACGGGATGCTCCGTCAATTCAACGACTTGCCCCTCCGCAATTCGTCCAATCTGATTCAAATGCAGGCGGCGCTTGCGTTCGGCTTCTTCCGGGTCGGCCGACGGCCTGAAAAACGCGTAAAAGAGGATGCCAATGCCTGCAAGAACAGCCACGATTACGGCCAGCATGGCTTTTGGATCGGCAAGCAAACTTTTCAACGTGCGGTCCCCCTGATGACTTTGAGGATTCCTATTTTATCGGAAGTTTCGCATGAGTGAGGCATCAGGCTTGTGCAGCATGCACCGGATTGGACAACACGCCGATTCCCTGCACAGATACTTCCGTAGTGTCTCCGGCAACCAGCGGACCGACGCCTGCTGGCGTTCCAGTAGCGATCAGATCGCCAGGCTCTAGAGTCATCATGCAGGAGATCCAACGAACGATGAAAGCGGGCGAGAAAATCATGAGCGAAGTTCTGCCGGACTGCCGAACAGCCCCATTCACACGGCATTCCACGAGTAAGTCGGCGGGATTTAACTCTGTCTCAATGTGCGGCCCCACTGGACAAAACGTGTCGAATCCCTTGCCGCGCGTAAATTGGACATCGGCCTTTTGCAGATCTCTTGCAGTCACATCATTTACGCAGGTGTAGCCGCAGAGATAGCTCAATGCATTGTCCGAATCAGTAAGATGTGAAGCCCTGCGTCCGACAACCAATCCCAATTCGCCTTCATGTTCTACTTTGTTCGAGTATTTCGGCAGAATGACTGCTTCGCCGGGCCCAACGACCGAACTCGGCGGCTTCAGGAAAATCAATGGCTCTTTTGGGACTTCATTGCCCAGTTCTGCGGCGTGAGCAGCGTAATTTCTGCCGACGCAAACGATTTTTGAAGGGGTAACTGGGGCCAGAAAACGCACATCGCCAACGACGAATGTCTTGCCAGTCTTCCTTCCCGAGCCCGGTATCCATGGCGCTCCTGCAAGCTCGGTAATCGATCCGTCTTGCAAAATGCCGAAGCGCGGTCTGGAGGAGCCCTCCTCAACGAATCTGCAGATTTTCATGAGAAAAGTGTATCAGGTCAGCTGGTGGTTCTGCCGGGGTGCGGAATGGGAGGCACGGACACGCAAGACGAGGCCCACAATCCAAGTGAGTGTCGCAGCTATCAAATACAAAAGGGCGCCAGCCATGAATACCTGCAAAGCGCTGTGCCACAACGGCAATCCCGTGAAGTAAAGGCAGCTCAAGCGGTATAAGAAGCTAAAAACAGCCCAAGCTATCAATCCCGATTCAAGCAAACTAACTGGCTTTCGCCGGAAACGCAGGACGGGAATCACCGCGAAAGCAGCCATGGCAGCAGCTGCGAACAGATTGCGCTCCAGCGCGAATCGTTCAAACATGGGAAATTTGTTGGCAACAATTAGCCAGACACCGAAGACAACGAAAAGACAAAGACCAATGTAAACGCCCAGACGGAAGGCGGAGTCCTTCAGCGCGTCGTACGTTTTGTAGCCAGGCAAATGCTGGGCGAACGTCATGGGTTGCTGGGCTCCCAAGCGACTCAAACAAACCCGGTCTTACTCAGAAAGTTGCGTTAGGTCGGCAGAAACCGTGGCCGGTGCGCTCTCATTCCCTGCCCGATCCACGGCCGTCACGGTGTACCAATAGTGATGTCCGGCCTGCACTGAAATATCACGATACGCAGGCACAGGCAACAACTCTGTGGTCAAAAGCTGTCCGCGCGCGCCCTGTGTGTCACTGCGATAGACGCGATAACCCGCCAAGTCGGTTTCAAGATTAATGGACCAGGAGATATCCACAGCAGGAGTTCCCGACGGAGGCAAAGTCACCGCTCCAACGACGTTCTGCGGAGCAGCAGGAGCGAAAGTATCTTTGGGAGTAACAACAACGGGTGCAGAGTCGTCTGATTCTACGGGGCCGTCGCCACCGATCGCAACAGCTCGGACCACGTAAACATACGTCTTGCCAAAATCAAAAAGCGTGTCCCGGTAGGAATTCTCAGGCGCAGGAGCAAGCAATATCAGTGGCGACTTCCATTTGGCTTGTTGAATGTCTTGTGCAGTTGCGTCTGCGCTGACGGGGTCAATCTCGCCGCGAAAGACGCGATAGCCGGTCAGTTGGTCGAGTGGCGCTCCGCCGGATGTTTTCTTTGGCGCTATCCAGCTCAATTCGATCGCAGGTTCAGTCACCTTAGCTTCGAGCCCCACTGCCTTTTCGGGAACCGGAAATATTTTCACGGTAACTGTGTTCGAATCGGCAGAATCCTTTTTCTTCGCGGCCCTCGTTCGAACGCGGTACGCATAAATCGCTCCGGGGCGAGCCGCTGTCTGACTCGGGTCAATAGGATCCTTAAACTGAATATGCTTTTCCGCCGTGTAGCTATCGAGCAACGCCCCTGGCAGCGTATACACAAGTTGGAACGATTTATTGTCCGGTTTGCCGTCTGGCTTAAGCGCTCCGCGGAAAATTTCGACGGCTGGTGGCTCTATAAGTCGTTCATTCGTCACGGTGCGTGTCGGCAGCGTCAAACTGAGCAACGCACCGTCGCCAGATTGGCGTACCGTCAGATCTGTAACCGCCGTAGGGACCGGGGGAGAGGGAGGCGTTGGTTCGCCCGGAGCACCGCAAGCTGCCGCAAACAAATTGGTAAAAAAGAGAAAGAACAAAACAGCGAATGAGTTCGCGCCTCGCCTGGTGGCTGCAGATTCTGCCCGTTTTCTATTTCCCATTTGCGGAGTTTAAATCTTACAGGATGTAGCGGCTCAAATCCTGATTCTTCACAATGTCGGCAAGCTGTTTGCTGACGTATGCCGCATCTACTTTCACTGTTTTCTTTTTCAAGTCAGGCGCTTCGAAGGAAATTTCGTCTAGCAATTTTTCCAAAATCGTGTGAAGGCGTCTCGCACCGATATTTTCAGTCTGTTCGTTCACGCTTGTGGCAAATTTTGCGACGGCCTCCACCGCGTCGTCCGTGACATTTAGCCTGATACCTTCCGTTTCGAGCAGCGCAACGTACTGCTTGATCAGCGCATTTTTCGGCTCGGTCAGAATACGGACAAAGTCTTCTTCCTTCAGCGATTGCAGTTCAACGCGAATTGGCAAGCGCCCTTGCAGCTCAGGAATCAGGTCGGAAGGCTTTGTAACGTGAAACGCGCCAGCGGCGATAAACAAAATGTGGTCCGTGCGGATCATTCCGTATCGCGTGTTAACCGTCGTTCCTTCGATAATTGGCAAAATATCGCGCTGCACGCCTTCGCGTGAAACATCCGGCCCATGTCCGGATTCTCGGCCCGCGACTTTGTCAATTTCGTCTATGAATATGATCCCCATCTGCTCCGCACGCTCGACGGCAATCCGCGTGACTTGATCCATGTCCAGCAGCTTGCCTTCCTCTTCCTGGATCAGGTACTCAAACGCGTCCGCAACCGTCATCTTTCGCTTTTTCTTTTGCTGGCCGAACATGCCGCTCAGCATGTCCTTCAAATTGACGTCCATCTCCTCGACGCCCTGATTGGAGATGATTTCGAATGACGGCATCTGGCGCTCGCGTACCTCAATGTCCACCATGCGCTCGTCGAGCTTACCCTCGCGCAATTGCACCCGGAATTTCTCCCGGGAGCGCTGATTTTGATCGCGCTGCGCCGCCGCTTCTGATTCCGGCGTTCCCACTGCCGGAGGAGGCGGAGGTGGCAGCAGCAGATCCAAAACTCTTTCTTCCGCCGCTTGCTCCGCGCGATCCGCAACTTCATCCAGTTTCTCTTCCCGCACCATGTCAATCGAAGTTTCCACGAGGTCGCGCACCATGGATTCCACATCGCGGCCAACGTATCCGACTTCCGTGTACTTCGAAGCTTCCACCTTCACGAATGGGCAGCCTGCTAGCCGTGCAAGCCGGCGCGCAATTTCCGTCTTGCCAACGCCGGTCGGTCCGATCATCAAAATATTCTTTGGCAGAATGTCTTCTGCGATTTCCGCCGGAAGCTTTTGACGTCGTACACGATTTCGCAGCGCAACAGCCACTGCACGTTTGGCAGCTGCTTGCCCAACAATATATTTATCCAGTTCCGCGACAATCTCGCGCGGCGTCATTTCATCCAGCGAAGGAAGAAATTCTTCCCCTTCACCCGCGACGGAGGCCCCGCCGTTCGGCATGAAAATCAGATCTTTATCGGACTTGCTTGCCATTTTTGCTCTTGTGGTTTCTGTCTCTTGAGAATCGGAATCCGGTCCGGACTGCGGCCTTACAACTCTTCCACTGTAAAGTTTGCGTTGGTGTAAATGCAAATTTCGCTGGCGATCCGCATCGCTTCGAGCGCGAGGTCCTTTGCTCCAAGCTTGGAGTGCTTCATAAGCGCCCGGGCAGCGGATAGTGCATACGTTCCGCCCGAGCCGATGGCGACAATCCCATCATCTGGCTCGATTACATCGCCATTTCCTGACAAAATAAATGTTCCTTTGGCGTCGGCAACGATCAGCAACGCTTCGAGATGGCGAAGCGCCCGGTCCTTGCGCCATTCCTTCGCCAATTCCACCGACGCTTTCTGCAAATTTCCGGAAAATTCCTGCAATTTGCCTTCGAATCGTTCAAACAAAGAGATCGCATCTGCCGTCGAACCGGCAAATCCCGCCACAACTTTGTCTTGATACAAACGTCGTGTTTTCTTCGCGGAATGTTTCATCACGTGATCGCCCATCGTCACCTGACCGTCGGCGATCAGCACGACTTTACTGTCCTTGCGCACACACAGAACCGTTGTCCCGTGCAAAGCGGCGTTGCCCTGCGCGTTCTTTTGGCTGATTGCCATCTTTTGATTATACCGTGACGCGGGAAGGCAAGCCAAAACTCCCGGTTTGCAAATCAGGGATAGGGAATTTCGTGAAAGGCCAGAACTTTGTAGCTGATTGGCTTTTGCGCTTTTGCCACCCAGCACGAGTCGTAGTAAATGCCTTTTCCTCCTGGATTCGCAACAGTGTAAGACGCCGGCCCCAACGTAGGAACGCCGACGCCATTGTTTACATTCGCCACGAAAACTGCCCCGTCAATCTCGCCTGAATTCGCAGAGCCCGTCTCTTCCACAACCCCCTGCCCTATTACAAGAACGATTCCCTTCCAACCGGAGTCTCCGGAATAGGTAAGCTTCCCCGTCACAAGAAGCAGACCGTAACCTGTATAACCGGTCAGCGTCAGATCCCCGTTTACAACCACGGTTTGGGGATTCGCAAATGACATTCCACCGGGCATATCCGCACCGGTCGCAGGCCCCGTTACAACCGCATCGGCGCTGTTCTGGATGAGCTGAACCAAATTTGTCAGCGAAACGGGATCAGTCAGATCAAAACTCGTGTTCGCCGGATGCACATACGGACTAGGCGAAATATTCGGAGTGGATCCGCCCTGCCCAAGATACTTCCCCGGACTAGGACTGTTCAGCGCATTGTTGTACAAATAGTTCCAATCGTCGTAGTTGTAGACTCCGATCGCTGGGAGAGTCCCCTGTTTTGTGCAGCTCAGGCCACCGTTATTTCCCGGCATCTGATCGCCGCCGTTGATCTGAAACGAGTATGGCGAAACCGGTGGCTGATTAAACGTCACGATGTTGCCCACTCCGCCGGGCCCCGCAAGCGTAAGTGCGGCACTTACAGGAAGCTGCAGAGTTACCGGCCCCACCACGTATTGCAGAAGTTTTCTGCTGCCATCGGGAAGCGCCGCAAGGGCAGTTATGCCTAGCGCCTGGTATGGCGCCACATTTCTCGTCAGATTCGTCCCGTCAAAATAAATAATCTTGTTCTGGTTGAAGGTATTCCCGCCAGGATTTGTATTGTTCACATCAATCTGAATGGCCTGTTCCGTTAGCGCATTGATTCTCACCCATTTGTATGGCGCATTCGGTAGGCCGGCCAAATTCGTCACCGAGGGAACAAACTGGACATTCCAGGGAGGGTTATAGCCGGGAAATTCGTTTGCCCAGTTCGTGTCGGGATATTCGGCTGGATTGCCAAGAGCAGTTGGATCGACTGTTTCTCCCCCAACCGGATTCCGAATGTAGATCGCAGTGCCCAAAGGAAGAGTAGAACCATAAGACGGAATGTACGCCGGGCTGAGGCTGTTAGGATTAGGCGGTGGCAACAGCCGTGTCCGTCCTTCTTCGAGGCCGGAAAGAGCAGCGTAGTACGTGGAAGTCGAAGATCGGTAGTTTCCGCTAAGCGAAATCTCCGTTCCAGATGCGGCGACCATCGCGATTCCCACCACGCACACCAGCAGCAACACGAAAATCGCAAGCAGCAGTGCGATTCCTGACTGCTCCTTCGCGCGCCGATTTTTTCTCAGTGCCATCACAATCCCGTTTTTCCTGTTTCTTACTCAGTAGTCTGGATTCACTCGCCGCCCTTGTCCTCTCAACTGCACGACGAGTGGTCGGCCAGTCTGAATATCCGCTGCAGGAGCCTGAACGATCAGCGTAACAACTACAGAAACAACGTGCGTCGGATCATTCGTACTGGCCAACGGATCCGTGCAATCTCGCGGCTGCGGGTTTGATTCGCAGAAATACTGAAACATTCTCACTGGCTGGCTGCCGGGGAACATTGCCGGATAATCAGCCTGCAAGGCAGCAAGCTGAGCTGGCGACGGATTATTCATCACGTTTTGCACATAAGGAACAAGCACGTCGAAACCGGCAGTGAGTCCATCCGGATCGACCGGTGATCCGTTCGGCTTGAAGATAGTGCCCCGATAAAGAGTCGTCCCGATGAGCTTGTACCGGATCCACTGCACTCCGTGGCCAGGCTGGCTGGGATTGGGGTCTGTCTCGATAATCAAATCGTAGTCGCCGGGCACGGTGCAGCTTGTTCCGATGGTGCACGGCGAACTTGGATAAGTTCCAGATGGCCCCCAGGCAAACGCTGCTGCTGCGTAGCCATTCGTTGGCGGACTCACGCTGGCCATGTACTGATTCCGCGGCGGGTAGCCCGCATCGTCAATGTCGCGAATGATCTGATCCATTCCGAATCGCGCTTCTTGAAACGAATTCAATAGTTGCGAATCCGCGTGATATCGCTTCATGGAAATGGTAAGCAGTTCAAACGCAACTCCGCAGATGATCATGAGAATTGCGAGGGCGGTCAGCAATTCAACGAGTGAAAATCCTCGGGCGTCACTGTTTGTCGGTTTTTTCACTTTCCCACCATTGCGTCGAGCGTGACTGCGGGCACAAACCCTTGGCCGCCAAGCTGACGCACACCGACAAAAAACCTCTTGCTTACGATCGTCGAGTTGTTCACCGTCGTGACCACAGCCCAACGCACGTCATAGGTAACACCAAAGGGATCGTTTGGATCTGTATAGCTGAAGCTGTAGTTGTCCACGGGCGCCGCGGAGTAATCAATGAGCGGCCGGTTGCCAAACCATATGAGAGGGCTTCCCACTGCAACGCCCGGTTGCGTCGGATCTCCCAAGCTGCAAGCCGATGTGCACAACGCGCCATTTGCTTCCAGAAAACTTGTGGATGTAAGTCTTTGTGCCAGCATCTGGCCCAGCTCTTTTTGCGCAAATACCAGCGAAGTCGAATCGAGCCGCCCTTTTTGATTGACCAGGATCGAGGTCGGAACAAGTTGTGCAACTCCAACTAGTCCAATCAGCAGAATGACAGTCGCGATCAGCATCTCGACCAACGAGAAACCCCGGGCGTTATGTCCGTTCTTCCCTCGCCGAGTTTTAGAAAAATGCTTCATGTCTCGCTTAACTGACCCTCTGCCACGGCCCCCCAGGCCCCGTAGTCCAAACCTGAACCGATCCAGACGGTAAAAGAACGATTGCCCGGTAACCCAAGTCAGTCACGCTGGTGTTCGCCAAATAAAAAATGTCTACGGATGGCGCTCCGGCAAATTTCCTGGCCCCCCTCTGGTCGTAAGCCACCGATGCATTTCCGGGAGAAAGCACATTCAGCGAAGGACTTCCAGCGCCTATGGCCGTGACAATTGCGTCCGGAGGAGGGACAGAGCCTCCATCAAGCAGCGATACCAATCCCCCTCCGACTACAAGCTGTGGTTCGCCTGCTCCCGGATTGCCGTCCCCATCCATATCCACCCAAATTGTCCAATTGCTGCCGCTTTGTTGCACCACGCAACTTACCGGCGTGTTTTTGCGAATGGCGCTGAATCGCGTTGATTTCAGCAAGCCGGAGAATTTCGCCGCAGCATCATTCAATTGATAGGAGCGATAAGCCCGCATCAGCGTAGGCACGGAAATCACTAGCAGGATGCCAAGTACGGCGATCGAAACCATGAGTTCCGTAAGGCTAAAGCCTCGCGAAAAATGACGTACAAAAACACGATTTGGAATGCGTCGTTCCAACGTTCTTTGCCTCGCAGAGGGAAGCTGTTCCGGCGCTCGAGCCGGGGTGAGGATTCGCCCGCAACTCAAGGTTACGTCGCAGCGTTGGGACGCCGCGGATTAGCCGGTCTACATATGATTCTATGGGGACGTGAGCGGGGATTGTAGTACAAACCTTTGGGGATGAGGAGTATAGGCAAATAGAAAGCAACAACGCGTCAGTTTCTTACCTTTCTATGAACGCTTTAGCAAAAGGTAATCGAATATCTTGCCCGGAAAACTTCTCCCGCTTTGGAGCCAAAGCCCTGCGGCAACCTCTGTTGTACAATTTCCGCGCTGAAGCGAGGCCACATGAGAAAACTCTTTCTTTTTGCTTCTGTTTGCACACTTCTGTTTCTTTTTGCCAGCCCATCCAAGTCGCAAACCACATCGGTGCCCATCCAGGACTTCTTCAAAAGCTATTTCGAAGAATCGCTCAAAGACGATCCGGAGTACGCGACCAATGTCGGCCGCCACGACTACGATGACAAATGGACCGACCTCTCCAAAGCAGGCCGCGACCTGCGCATCGCCCACATGCGCTCCCGCCTTGCCCAGCTTGAACAATACAAACTGGACTCCCTCTCCGAACAGGATCAGCTCAGTGCCCGCCTCCTAAAGTACGACCTAACCTCGCAGCTGGAAGCAAACGATCTCCAAACTCATCTTTTGCGAGTAGGTCAGCTCTATGGTTTCCACAATCGCGTCTACCTCACGATGGACCGCATGCCCGCCCGCACTCTCAAAGACTACGGAAATATCCTCGCGAGATTGCATGGCATCCCCGCCTACATTGATCAGAACATCGCCATTCTCGACGAAGCCATTCAGGAAGGCTGGACGCAGCCCTCGATCGTTGTGGACCGCGTCAGCAAGCAAATAGCTGCTCAAATTGCCCAGGATAAAAAAGATTCGGCGCTCCTCGCTCCCTTTCGGAACTTCCCTTCCAACTTTACGCCGCAAGAGCAAGCCAAACTTCGCGAAGAAGCGGACGCCTTCTACGACAAGGAATTCCTGCCGTCCTGGAAAAAATTGCAGAACTATTTCACCAATACGTATGCGCCAAAAGCGCGCAGGACCGATGGCATTGGCGGCGCCCCTGGTGGCAGGGAAGCATATGCAATTCTCGTGCGCCGCCTGACCACGACCAACTCAACACCGGAAGAAATTCACAAAAAAGGTGAGGCCGAACTCGCGCGCCTCGAAGCCGAGATGCTGGCGATTGCCCGCGAAACGGGCTTCACCGGTACGCTTCGGGAATTTGAAAAGAAACTCGACGCTATGCCCGAAATGCATTTCCGATCAAAAGAGGAAATGTTGATTTACTCGCGCAACGTCGCCAAGATTATCGAACCTGAGCTCCCCAAACTTTTCCGCCACATTCCTTTAATGCTTTACGGAGTCCGTCCGATACCTCCGGACCGCGAAGCGGCAACCGCGACGAATGCCCAATCTCCATCTCCCGATGGCAGCACGCCCGGCTGGTTTAACCTGAATACTTACGAGCCAGAAAAACAGGTTCGCTATGACAAACAAGCGCTAGTTCTGCACGAAGCGGTTCCCGGCCATATTTTCCAAGGCTCAATTTCACACGCGCTCACCAATATTCCCGAATTTCGCAAGTTTTACGGCAACAGTGCCTTCTCCGAAGGTTGGGCGCTCTACTGCGAATCTCTCGGTGCTCAGCTCGGCGTATACAAAGACCCTTACGATCGTTTCGGCCAGCTTGCCAGCGAACGCTTCCGGGCCGTTCGTCTTGTCGTGGATACGGGCATTCACGCCATGGGATGGACCCGCGACCAGGCTATTGCCTTCTTCCAGGAGCACGCTCCGCAAGAATCCGTGGCTGAAGTGGATCGTTACATTTCATGGCCCGGCCAGGCTCTCTCGTACAAGATGGGTCAGCTCGAAATCATGAAGCTGCGCAACGAAGCCCAGCTAAAGCTCGGATCAAATTTCGACATTCGCGAATTTCACGACATGATCCTGCGCGATGGCGGACTGCCTCTCGCATTGCTGGACGAACAAGGCGAAAAATACATCAATTCGAAGTAAGTTTTCCGGCAAGCGCTTGTGCATTCCGGTACGCGATGGCTTCAATCGAAATCATCGGGTTTACGCCTGATGCTGATGGGAATGAGGAACCATCTATCACAAACAAATTTCGCACTTCCCAGGTTTCTCCCTCTGGATTCGTCGCGGAAATTTTCGGCGAATCGCCAAGCCGCGCAGTCCCCATAATGTGAAACGAAAACAGCGCGAGCCGCCCGTTTGCCCATCCCGCGCGATCCATGTCGGCTGCAAACGTTTCTAACGAACCGCGCTTCTTCGGTTCATACGAACAATATTTCGCATGAGGCGAGTAAATTAGCTTCGCCCCAGCCGCTTCCAAGACCCTTGCCGCATTGCAAAATCCCTTCCTCATGTGAATTCGGTCAAACTCAGACAGCGAATAGGAACAGATCGGATTCCCTTCCGAGTCTATCGTTACGCGGCCGCCGTCGCGATCGCGCAGCAAAACTCCAATGGCAGAAGTATTTACAAACTTTTCCATCAAACCGCGAAACTGCTCCGGCGAACGCCACGGCAGCGGCGCCATCGCAATCACGGGCTGCAACGCCGTCGTTTCGAATTTCACGCCGAAATTCCCCGTCATTTGCCGGAATTCGTCCGAATAAATCGCCTGCATCGTCCCTTCCCACGGACGAATCTCCTCATCGAAAACTCCGCAAACATTTGACACCGGATGCAAATGCAAGTGGCGCCCTATGTGTTCGTTGTCCAGTCCAGAGCGCAACAGCAACGCCGCCGTGTGTATCGCTCCGCAGGCTGCAACTACTGCTTGGCACTTTATGCTGACGCGATGACCGTCCCGTGAGACTGCTTCAACTCCCGTCGCTGCTCCCGCTTCGATTCGAACGCGTTTAGCCCGCGTCCCCACAAAAATCCGCGCACCATTTGCCTGCGCATCCACGAGCCATGTCTTTGTCGAAGATTGCTTCGCCCCTATGGCGCATCCGTAGCCGCAATAGCCACAAATTTTTCCCTGCTCGCAACCGACAACATTCCTCGGCATCGCCTCCACATGCCAGCCAAGTGCTTTCAGCCCGCGTTCCATAACTTGTTCGCGCCTTGAAACCTGGTTTTGCTCGCGATTTACGTGTAACCGCTCGCATACAGTATCCAGACTGCGCGTATATTCCGCGCCCTCGATCCATCGAGCGCCGGCTTCAGCCCACTCTGCACGAATATCATCCGGCGTTCGAAACGACGTGCAGTAATTCACTACCGTCCCGCCGCCGAGACACTCTCCAGCCAAAAATCCCACGCCATGATCCCGCGTCGAAGCAAATCCGCCTTCGCTGTAAAGCCTCCGGTATCCTTTCAGCTCTGCTCCATCAAAATCCGCATCGTCGTAATAATCTCCGGCTTCAAGCACCAGCACATCTTTTCCGGCCCCAGCCAGAACCGCAGCCGCAACTCCGCCTCCCGCGCCGGACCCAATCACGCATACCTCACAACTTAAATTTGTCTCTTTCGCCGGCATCGAGACCGCCAGTGGACTCGCCGATTGCGCTTTCTGTACTCCCAACGGTCCTGGGTACTTCATCTTTCCCCACACGGGATTCGCTGCGCCTTGGAACTCCGGCAGCATCACGTACAAAAATCCGATCGCCTTTCGCAGAGCCTGAAACGCTGCTCTTCTTTTGCCAAGCGCGCTGTCTGCCCAAGTGAGCAAAATCTTCTGGCGCGTCTCTTGATCAAGTGCTGAAAAATCCTCGTATTCGCCCGCCACAAGAAATGCATGCAGCTTCGAATCCCATACATCGAGTAAATTCAAAAATTGCGCTCGTTCCTGCGTTCTCGGATTGAAATCAAGTGCTTCTGCTAAAGCTTCGGCTACCCCCAATTCCACCGCCGACGGCCATCCTTCGGCCTTCGGCAAAAACGTTTCACAAATGAATTTCAAGGCGTGCTGTTGGCGGGGAGTCAGCTGCATGAGGAAAGGGCAAGTCTAGCGCGGCACTGCAACGCACTCCAAATCGTGTCGAAACCGCGCTTCACAACCAATCTCTAATCGTTTCGATCTTCTTTTTCTCTTTGTTTCGCGGCCTTATCACGATCTTTCTTGCTGAACGCTTCTGTGTACTTCTTCTCGAGCGAGGCTTTTGTAAAGAAATCCGCTGGAAAATGAGAGTCGAAGCTGCACGAATCGAAAAACGCCTGGAACAGTCTTCTTCCATCTCGTTTCCGCTCCACCTGCAACGGAGCCATCACCGAGCCTTGCAAATGATAATTTCCGTATGCGGTGACCTCTTCCGTTCGCTCGCGAGTCGTTTCATCGCGCGTGACCACCACGCTGCGCGCAATCAAATGCGTGCTTTGCAACACAGCGATTCGAAATATTCGATCCTCGCGGTCCACAAGTTCCACCCACTCTACGGGCTTCAAATCCACTAAATCCTGCCCGCCATAGCGAAACAACATTCCTTCCTCTTTCAAACGAAATCGCAACACGTTGTCCAGGTCCCGCTTCGTCTGTTCCTTGAAGTCGGTGATGTTTGTCTGCGGCTGCTCGCTCACGCCGCTCTTGTCCATCGTCCAGCCTTCATCGCCGTTATAGAGCTCGATGATCGTGCCGCCCTTGAATGGAATGTTTCCGATCAAAACGCCGAGCAATCCGCCTTTCGCGCCTTTCACTTCGTATTCCGTACGGTTCTTGTCCGGCAAGTGCCAGTAATCGCGGAAATTTGTGTAGCCCGAAAGATCACCGTTGTGCTCAAACTGCGCCAGCCGCCCCGTGCAATCCGTCTCTCGCGTGTTCAGATAAGCTTGCCCGCCCATCGCATCAATTACTTGATCGAGCACGCGCTTCGCTTTCTTCGCACTCTCCTCCGGCATGAGTGTTTCTGCAACTTGAGCCGAAGCAAGTGGGGCGACACTCGCGCTGAAACTAACTGCCAGCGCCATCACAACGGCAAATCTCATCCGCACAAGACCGAACCTCCGTTTACATTGATGATTTCTCCAGTCATGAAGTTGGCTAGGTCCGAGGCGGCAAACAAGATGGGCCCGGCAATCTCTTCCGCGATCGCCGGCCGCCCCAGCGGAATCACGCTCGCGGCCATCTTCTGCCCTGCTTTTGTATCGAGCACCGGGTTTGACATATCCGTCGCCACCCAGCCTGGAGCGACCGAGTTCACCAAAATTCCGTGCCGCGCTAGCTCCGTCGCAAGCCCCTTTGTCAGGCTCACAATCGCGCCCTTCGACGCTCCATAGTGCGTGTGGAACGATTCGCCCCGCTGCGCCGCCGTCGAAGAAATTGGAATAATCTTGCCGCTCTTCTGCTTAATCATCTGCGGCACGGCAAAGTGGATGATCGAATAGACGCTTTTCAAATTAATGCGCATCATTTCGTCCCACTGCTTTTCCGTCATCTTTTCTATCGGCAAATCTTCTACGTTCCAGACGCCCGCGTTCGCCACCAAAATATCCAGCCGTCCCAGCCGCGCAATCGTCTGATCCACTAACTTCTTGTTATCTGCGTGTTTGCTTACGTCCGCCTTGAACGCTTCCACACGCGTCCCGTGCTTTTTCGCCTCGGCTTCGATCTGCATCGCGGCGTCTTTCGCTTTGTTATAGTTAAAAACAACGTCCGCGCCGGCCTGTGCAAAAAGCTTTACTGCTGCCGCTCCGATTCCGCGCGAACCACCGGTTATAAGTGCAGCCTTCCCCGCCAGAGAAATCATGTTTCCCCCAAGTAAATTTAGAAATTCGGCCTGCTAGGATTTCGGAGCAATCGCCGCTCGATTGCGCTCTACTGCCGCGACAAAGTCCCCAAAAAGCCTTTGTGCAAACGCGTCTTCAGGCATCCGCTCCGGATGCCACTGCACGCCAACCACCCACTGCCCAGCGCCTTCGAGCTCCACGCCTTCCACAATTCCTTCCGCGGAGCGCGCCGTCACCCGCAATCCCTTGCCCGGACGATCAATTGCCTGGTGATGGCTGCTGTTAATGTGCGCTTGCCCCGATCCCGCAAGTTTCGCGAGCCGGCTACCCGCTGCCAAAGTCGCGTCGTGCTCGGCGTCTCCTTTTTTCACGCCCGCCGCCAAATCCGTATTGCCGTGCACTTCTTTCCCCGGCCGCTCTGCCGGTATGTCCTGCACCAGCGTCCCCTGCTGATGCACATTCAAAATCTGGCACCCATAGCAAATCCCCAGCACCGGCTTATGTTCTGCGATCGCATGATCCAGAATTGCGCTGTCCGTCCGGTCCCTTGCAGGATCCAAAGTTTTCGTCTTCTCGTGACGCACCGCCCCGTACCGGCTTGGCTCCACGTCCGCCGGACTTCCTGGCAACACAAATCCGTCCAATTGCTCGATCTCTTTCCCCAGTTCTCCCGGGCTTAACCCCAGCGAAATTTCCTTCGGCTCCGCCCCCGCTCGCCTCAACGCTTCAAAATAGTTGTCCAGCTTCTCGCGCAGCCCTTTGCTTTCTTCCTCGCTGGTGCGCCAGGGGATCCCGATACGTGGCTTGTTGGAATTTTCGGAAGACATGGAGTGTAAAGCGCCGCGCCAATCCTAGCATTGGCCTTGCAAACGCGGCAACCACGGGCGCGCAGAATTAAAATATCACTATTATTTTCAGTTGTTTAGAAGACTAGCGCGCGCTGGCGGCGGGTACAGCAGGCAGGCAAAACTCGGGACGCTGGAAGAAATCCGGAAGCTGGGAAAGCTTGCCTCTCAGCTCCTCCAAACTCGCCGCTCGTAACGTTACATGACCGACTTTGCGTCCAGGTCGCAGTGATTTCCCGTACAAATGGAGGTGAGCATCGGGGATGGCTAGCACGTCCTTTGCTTCCGGTACTTCACCAATTAGGTTCAACATTGCCGAAACGCCGTGAGTCGCCGTTGAACCCAGCGGCATACCTAGCACCGCGCGCAAATGATTCTCAAATTGGCTCGCCGCCGCTCCTTCAATCGTCCAATGTCCCGAATTGTGTACGCGCGGCGCCATTTCGTTGGCAACAAGCTCGCCGTTGCATTCGAAAAATTCAATTGCCAGCACACCAACGTAGTTCAACTCTTGCAGAATTTTTCTTGCCGCTCGCTCGCCAGCCTCCTGCAACGAGTCGTTCGATTTCGGCGCGGGGCCAATCGAAAGCCGTAAAATTCCTCCGCGGTGATGATTCTCCACCAGCGGATAAAACGCCGTCCCTCCGTCGCGGCCGCGCACGGCCAAAATCGAAAGCTCTCTTTGAAACGCCACGAAATTTTCCAGAATCAACGCGGTATTTGGGAAATCTTTCTTTATTGCCGCAACATCATCCGGGGTTCGCAGCACCCACTGCCCCTTGCCGTCGTAACCCATCCGTCGCGTCTTCAGGACTGCCGGCAATCCAACCTTCTTTACGGCTGCGTCTAGTTCCAAAGCTTTGTTCACTTCCGCAAATGAGGTCGTGGCGATTCCGAGTTTTGTAAAGAGAGTTTTCTCGTTCAGCCGGTCCTGCGCCGCTTCCAGCGCCTCCGGTGGCGGATACACGGGCACATGCTTTGCCAGGTAGCGCGCCGCTCGCACCGGCACATTTTCAAATTCGTAGGTAACAAGCTCCAACCCGCTGACGAATTTCTCCAGCGCCTCTTCGTCCGTATACTCTGCCGTCACACGCTGCGCGATTCGCCCCACCGGTGCTTCCGGCGAAGGATCGAGAAAACGAAAATGCAATCCCAGGGGATAGCCGGCCAGCGCCAGCATGTAACCAAGCTGCCCTCCGCCAAGAATCCCAATCGTCACTGTTTACCCCATTCTAAGAATCATCCTGTAGATCACCCCTTAGGGGTGAGGCCTTGCACATTACCGTTTCAATTTATCGTTTCTTCTTGGAACTAACCCGTAGAACAGCCCTTGGATCGGACGCCGCCAACACTTTCTTCGTCTGATTCGCGCGAAACTTCCGCAGCGCTTCCCGAATCTCCGGGTGCTTTGCTCCCAGAATCGCTGCCGCCAGCAATGCAGCATTGATTGCGCCCGCCTTACCAATCGCCAGCGTCCCCACGGGAATTCCCCCAGGCATCTGCGCAATCGAAAGCAAAGAATCCAATCCCTTCAACGCCTTCGATTCCACCGGCACTCCCAGTACCGGCAGCACCGTCTTGGACGCCGTCATCCCCGGCAGATGCGCCGCTCCGCCTGCTCCCGCAATTATCACTTCAATCCCGCGCTTTTCCGCGCTCTCCGCATACGCAAACAACAAATCCGGCGTTCGGTGCGCCGATACCACCCGCGTCTCATGCGCCACTCCCAAGTCTTCCAGAGTCTTCGCCGCGTGCTCCATCGTCTCCCAATCGGAAGTGGAGCCCATGATGATCCCAACCAACGCCTTCTGCTTTTTGCTCATGAACGGTTTTGTCGCTTTCAAGAACGAATTAGTCTAGCCCACTCGCCGCGCCATTTCGAACTCCATAATCGTCGGATCAATCGGATACGCTTGCGTACGCCCCGTCTTCACAAATCCCAGCCGCTCGTAAAATCCAATCGCTTTGTGGTTTATTCCCGTCACCAGCAAATCGACAATTTTTACGCCTCGCGTTTCCGCCCACTCCAATACCGCATTCACCAGCATCTTTCCTACTCCGCTCTTTCTGTGCTCCGGCGCCGTCCACATCGAAACCAATGTTGCCCGGCTCCCATCCTCCTCTTCCACCAATGCCCCGGCCATCCCACATCCAACCTCTCCATCCATCGCCAGGAACCCAATCCCACGCTCCCCGTTCCAACGCTCCAACCGCTTCAGCCACTCCTCCTCCGTAAACGCCACTTCTCTCTCATAAGTCGACCCAAACGCCCGCGGACTCTCCCGCAGCGCCTCCAATCTCACCTTCTTGAAAGTTTCCAGATTGTCTCGAGTAACCGGCACAATCGTGATCAACGCTGTTCCATCTTTCGCTAGCGCCCCGCAGCTTTTTCTCCGCGCAAAACCAAACAAGTCGAATTGGATTTCGCAATCAGCTTCCCATTCTCGTCAATCACGTCGCATTCCGCATAACCAATCGTTCGCCCGCGATGCGCGACTTTTCCTTCTGCGCGCAACACGGCCTGCCGCACCGGGCGGATGAAATTGATCTTCAGCTCCACCGTCGTGAACGATTCTCCCGGTTCCAGCGTGCTTGCAAAGGCGATTCCCATTGCCGCATCCGCAATGTCGCACAGGATTCCACCGTGGATTGTTCCCATTGGGTTTGCGTGCTGCGGCCCCGCCTGCAGCGTAACAATTGCTCTCCCGCCGCCCGATTCCGGCACTTCAAATCCAATCAGCCGTCCCGCAGGTGATCCCACCTCTCGTATGTGGTCCCCCAACACTTTGTCTTTCCCCGCCGTGGGATGGCTCATTCTCCGCTCCTAGCTGACGTACAGATAACGTTGGATGCTCCGGGATGCCACTTCAACTACAAGCGGGAAGCATCAGTGAGCGATTGCTACGCCCGAGACTTCCAGTATTGCCGCAGCTCTCCCACCAAATAGAGCGAACCCGTCACAAAAATCGCATCACCCGGCCCCGCGCCGCGCAAGGCCGTCTCAAACGCATCTTCCGCGCTGGCGATCACTTTGAATCGCGGTGCATACTCTCCTGCCATCTCCGCCAATTGCCCGGCCGAAATCGCCCGCGAAATCTTCGGCTGCGTGAAAATCACTTCGCTTGCGTGTGGGAACAGCACCCCCGCAATTTCATCAACGGCTTTATCTCTCATCGCCGCGAATAGCAACGTAATTTTGTAGCCCTCGAAATTCTCATCAAGAAAATTAGCCAACTCGCGCGCTGCCGAAGGATTATGCGCTCCATCCAGATAGACATCTGGAGCCGACGCCAACTTTTCGATTCTTCCCGGCCAATCCGCATTTGCAATTCCCTGCTCGATCGCCTCATCAGAGACAGGCGTCCCTCGCTCTTGTAACGCTCGTGCCGCGGCAATCGAGCAAGCTGCGTTGTCCAATTGGAACCGTCCTCGAAGCCTCGGGGCGATTCGGAATTTCTTTCCTGTCTTTGCTTCTGCCAGCTTCGCGCGAACGCACCCATCTTCCATCTGAATGCTCTCGGCGCGGAATTCCGCCTCGGCGTCTAGAACCGGTGCACCAACTGATTCTGCTTTCCGCAAGATAACGCTTCGCGCTTCCTCTCTCTGCTCTGCCAGAACCAGCGGCACACCAGCCTTGATGATCCCGGCTTTTTCTCCTGCAATCTCTTCCAGCGAGTGGCCAAGAAAATTCTCGTGATCGAAATCCACCCGCGTAATCACACTCACTTCCGGCAACAAGATGTTCGTCGCGTCCAGCCTGCCGCCGAGCCCGACTTCAAAGACTCCAATCTCAACGCCTGCGGTCGCAAAATACTCGAACGCCAGCGCCGTCACAACCTCGAAGAACGTCGGGTGCGCCCGCAACTTCCCCTGCGCCAGAAGATTCTCGATCAACTTTTGCAGTTTTGTGAACGCTTGCGCAAATCCTTCACCTGAAATCTCTTCGCCATTCACGCGAATCCGCTCGTTGATTCGTTCCAAGTGCGGCGAAGTGTAGAGCCCCGTCTTGATTCCCGCCGTTCGCAGAATCGATTCCGTGAACGCGGCCGTCGAACCCTTCCCATTCGTTCCGGCGATGTGCACGCTGCGGTATTTCTTCTCGGGATGGCCAAGCGCCTCAGCAAGGGTGGAAATGTTTTGAAGGTCGAATTTGGCGGCCGCCGCTTGCGTCGGTGCAGCAAGTTCTCTGCCCAAAGAAAAAAGATACTTCAGCGATTCCGCGTAGTTCATTTCAGCCAATCAGGAGGTCGAGTGCGGAGCCAACGTAGCCTTTGAGTTCTTTGCGGGGGACAACGGCATCCAAAAATCCGTGTTCAAGCAAGAATTCCGAACGCTGGAATCCTTCCGGTAATTTCTGGCGAATCGTCTGTTCAATCACACGCGGGCCGGCAAATCCAATCAATGCACCGGGCTCCGCAATATTCAAATCGCCGAGCATCGCAAAACTCGCCGTGACGCCGCCGGTCGTCGGGTCCGTCAAAATCGAAATGTATGGCAGTTTCGCATCATCGAGCTTCGCAAGCGCTGCGGATACTTTCGCGAGTTGCATCAAGCTGATGGTCCCTTCCATCATGCGCGCGCCGCCGGAACACGAAACCGCAATAAATGGTTGTCGCGTGGAAAGGGCCAGTTCGATTCCGCGCGTTACTTTCTCCCCCACCACCGCGCCCATCGAGCCGCCGATAAATCCAAATTCCATCGCACAAACTACAACCGGACGCCCGTTCAGCTGCCCTTCCGCCGTAATCACGGCGTCGTTCATTCCAAGCTTCTTCTGCGCTTCCTTGATCCTCTTTGCATACGGCTTCGTGTCGACGAAATTCAGCGGGTCGGTCGAGACCATTCCCGCATCGTGCTCCGTCCAGCGATCGTCCAAGAGCATTTCCAGCCGTTGCATCGCGCTAACCTTGAAATGAAACTGGCACTTCGGACAGACGAAGAGATTCTCTTGCAGCTCCTGCCGGAATGTGATCGCGCGGCAATTTTCGCACTTGGTCCATAGACCTTCCGTGCGCACGCGCCGTTCTTCCGGCGGCGTCGATTCTTCAATTCCTTTTTTTTCTCGTTTGAACCAAGCCATGAAGCGTCCCTGGGCTACGACTTCAGTAGTCTATACCACGCTGCGCGAGAATGCCCTTCGTGTAGGGGTGTTTCACTTCTTTCATTTCAGTCACCAAATCTGCAAGCTCCACGAGCCTCGGATGCGCGTTGCGCCCCGTGCAAATCACGTGCACACGCTCCGGACGGTTCTTCAGCGCCTCAACAATTGTGTCAGGGTCCAGCATTTTGTAGCTGATCACGTAGTTGATTTCATCCAGCACGACCAAATCATATTTCTCCGAATAAATCGCGTCGCGCCCCGCTTCCCAGCATTCTTTTGCAAGCTTGATATCTTCGGGATCGGTTTCCGCGCCGCCGATTTTTACGAAACCCCTCCCCATCGGGCGAATTTCAAATTTGTCATCGCCCAGCATTTTTGCCGCATCCAGCTCGCCGTAATGCCACGAGCCTTTGATGAATTGCACCATCAAGACCTTCAGGCCCTGGCCGACCGCGCGAAATGCCGTGCCGAGCGCGCAAGTCGTCTTTCCTTTTCCTGGCCCGGTATAAACAATCAAGAGTCCTTTTTCTTCCGGCATGTTTCGCGGTTCTTTCCAAAGTTGTTTCTGAAATTGTTTTTGAAATTCTCTCAAAACTAAAGTTCGAGCCGCTTGACGAGTCTTTGCGCAATGAGCTTCACGCGTTCCCGCGCGGGCTCCGGTAGGGGCTCTCCAGAATTGCAGCGCGTATCCCGAATGACGATCCAGAGGCCCGGGCGATAAACGTCATCTTCGCGTCCCGGGCAAATCGCCCCGGTCAGTTGCACGAGTTCAAGCCGGCACGGGTCGTGGTTGGTGATATTCAGCGGAGCCAGAGAAGATTCGCCCGGCTCAATTCCAGCTATGTCCATGGGCGCGGCCATGAGTTCCAGCAGGATTCCGCGCGCATCGTCGATGAGATCGCGAAACCCCTGCGATACAAGAATCGAATCCACATCGCGCGGAGTCGGATGCTCGACTTCATCAATGTCGTAGTCGGGCAACGGCGCTTCCAGCGCAATTTCAATCGCGGTGTACGGCTTGTCGTCGTCCGGAATTAGGCGGATGGACATGGAGCATTAGTCTCGCACGAGTCAGGCTATTTCGGGTAAGGGCTGCCGGAAAGAATAGCAAAGGCACGGTAAAGCTGTTCGGCGAGCATGACGCGGGCGAGTTCGTGCGAGTAAGTCATTGGACTGAGCGAGATTTTCCGGGAGACACGCTTGTGCAGGTCTTCGGGAAAACCGCCGGCATCGCCACAGACGAAGATGACTTCGCGTGTGCCACGATCGCGTTGCTCCCCGAGCCATTTGGCAAGCGATTCGGAATCGTGCTGCTTTCCGTTGGCGTCGAGGAGAAGCACGGTTGCGGCGCGATCTGCGTCGAGGCGTTTGATGGCAGCTTCGCCGTCGCGAACTTCGTTGACTTCGATGGAGCAGGAATGCGAGATGCGTTTGATGTAATCGTCGAAAACGGCGCGAAGTTCATGACGTCGCGTTTTGCCGAGCATGAGGAGGCGAAGTTTCATTTAGAAATTATTGCAGGCCGTATTTTTTTCTTTTCTCCAAAAGAGTCTTGCGGCTGATGCCGAGAATCTCCGCGGACTTGGAGATGTGATAGCGGGTAGCTTCGAGCGTTTCGGCAATCACGTCCCGTTCGATTTGTTCGAGTGAACGCAATCCGGAAAGTATTGCCGTGCCTCCCGCTGCGGCGCGAATATTTTCCGGAAAGTCGCTGGGCGTAAGTTCGGGGCCTTTGCCGAAAACAATGGCGCGCTCGAGTGCATTGCGAAGTTCACGAATGTTGCCAGGCCAAGAGTAGGCGGCGAGCATACGCCGTGCGGCTTCAGTGAGTTTCCAGTTTGGCCGATTGTGAATGGCGCCGAGAGAGGCAAGAAGATAATCGGCAAGCGGAAGAATATCTTCGCGGCGATCCCGCAAAGGCGGCACACCGAGCGGAAGGACGCTGAGGCGAAAAAAAAGGTCTTCCCGGAAGTTGCCCGCAGCAACTGCAGCATTTAGATCCACATTGGTGAGCGCAATAAGCCGCGCCTCGATGCGAAGTGTTTCTGTGCCGCCGAGTCGCTCGAACGTGCGCTCTTGCAGAACACGCAACAATTTTGTCTGCGCGTTGGGAGAAAGCGCAGCAACTTCGTCCAGGACGATTGTGCCGGCTCCGCCAAGTTCAAGGCGGCCGAGTTTACGCTCAACAGCTCCGGTAAAGGCACCTCGTTCGTGGCCAAAGAGTTCGCTTTCGACAAGATCGGGTGGAAGCGCCGCGCAATCAATTTTGAGATAGGGCGCATCACGGCGCGGTCCGAGTTCGTGAATGAAGCGCGCGACATGGTCTTTGCCGGAACCAGATTCCCCGGTGATGAGAAGCGTAGTGGGTGCGGCTGCCACCTTTTCCGCGAGTTCGAGTAAGCGGAGAGAGGCTGGCGCCTGGGCGATCCAGGGGAGGCGGTCGGGCATGAAGCTATTGTAACGATTCGTTACGTACGAGAGGCATATGGACATAAGCAATGACGTAATGAAGTAACGAGGGAAAGAGATCGAATCCAACCTTGCAGAGAGGGAGTAGGTATAGGTTTTCTTGTAACTGCAGATTCTAAAGGACTTTAAGTCTAGCGTTTTGGAACTGCGGATTCTAAAGGAGTTAGTAGGCAATTTTGCGGATCTGCGGATTGTAAAGGACTTAGCAGCATTATGAGGGTGACCAAGAGAGAGTGAATTCGCGGCAAGGCTAAAAGAAGGCGTCGAACTCAACACAACGCAAGATAGCACATATAGTTTACTATGTCAATATATGTACCAGATTCGAATCACACCTGCCAGCATTCTAGCTTGGTCGCTGAAAGCTGCAGAAACATTTTTGAATGGCAAAGAAATCCTGCCGGCAGACTTGGCTCCCAGTGAACTGAGATCAGCGTGAATTGCGCTGCCAGGGCGGGGGAACGCGCACGGATTTCATTCCAGCGGCGGTTGCGGCCTGGATTCCCATATCTGTGTCTTCAAACACGAGACACTTTTCCGGAGTGGTGGAGACTTTTTCCGCAGCGAGCAAGAAGGCTTCGGGGTGCGGCTTAGAGTTTTTGTATTCGCCCGCGCAGACGAGCGCGTCAAAGCGGTCGAGAAGATTCAGTGTGGTGAGCGAGGCAATGACGGAATCGCGGGTGCTGCCAGAAACAACAGCGAAGGGGATTTCGCCGTGTCGCGCTTCGATATGTTCGACGACTTCCGGAATAGCTTTCAATTCTGGCAACATCGCGTAATACAAACCTTCTTTTCTGTGGGCAACGACGTCGACGGGCATAGCAAGACCTTGTTCCTTGTTTAGCGTCGCAATGATTTCAACGATAGGCATCCCGCCCAAAGCGTAGAAGCGGGACTCTTCAAACTCACAATTCCATTCACCAAGAGCGCGTTTCCAGGCTTTGTAGTGGAGGGGCATGGAATCTGCGATAGTACCGTCGCAGTCGAAGAGATACGCGTCAAAATCCCCGTCCGGAAGAGAAAGTTTCATAGAAAAAAGATAGCGTACGCGCCGGAAGTTCGCAAAAAGTGTGGCACTACTGTTGAGAGCTCCAACGCCAGTTCTTGTAGAGGCGAATGAGATCATGAACAGTTTGGATGATGGCGATAGCTGCAGAAGCCCACAGTGCGTACGGGACCCATCGGTTGATAACCAAGGATAAATGTTGAGCGCTGGGACTCGCCGCAACGGTAGCGGCGGGAACAATCCACTCGTGAGCGAGCAAGAGTATCCGGATGACAAAAAGCGAGCCGAGATCCAGGAAGACGGCGACAAAATCACGGAAACGAACCCAATTGGGCTGAGCGATGTTGACGCAGGCACGAACTATGCCGACAAGCATCAAGAAGACAGTCGGAGGGTAGACGCTCTGCCAGACGGGAGCGAACGCAATGAACGCGGCGGCTGGGCCAAAGATCAGGAACGGCTTAGTCCAAAGCGACTGCAGCCAGAGCAATGCCACGGACGAGGCGATGAGGGCCGCGATGGAATCGAAACGAGAAACCTCTCGCGACTTGCGTTGCACATTCTCCTGAATTCGTTTTTCAACGGCGGCATGGACCTTTTGCTCAAAGTCCTTTTGATCCCACGTATACGGCTGATGCGCAAAATGCTTTTCAACGAGCGCGAAGATGACAGTAACCGCCGTGAGCTGGAGAATTAGCTGCAGCAGGACGTTAGAAAAAAGGCTGGCGAAGCTGATCGGTTGCCCCGACAGCGAGAGAGCAGCGAAGATGGAGCCGAGAATGAGGAAGGTGAGGCCGAGGTTAAAGGCAAGCACACGAACATAAAACGGGAAAAGCACTGGGCCAATCAACTGAGGTCCGAATGCAAGTACACCTCTGTTCTCTATGTAACCCGCCGCAACCTGAAGCGGATTGCCTCGACGCTTTAAAATTTCAATCTGCTCCGCTTCGCCAAGCGGGCGGCCGAGTTTGGATTCCATTTCTTCGATCTCCGAGTGAATATCTTCGGTGAGCTCGCGCAAAATGTCTTCGCGCTGATCGGCGGGGAGAAGTTTCGCAAGATTGTTCAGATAGCGTTCTACAGGCTGCATGGTATTACCCTTTCGCGATTTCCTTCAGAGATGAATCAATGGAGTTCCACTCGGCGAGAAGCCTTTCGAGGACATCGGCACCGAGCGGGGAAAGCCGGTAGAAGCGCTTATTGCGCTTTTCCGCCTCGCGCCATTCACTGAGGAGGAGGCCTTGTGTCTCGAGGCGACGGAGGAGCGGGTAAAGGGTGCCTTCTTCAATCTCCATGCCGCGGTCCGAAAGGTTCTTGCGGAGGGTATAGCCGTATTGCTCAGAACGGAGGCAAGCAAGGACAGCGAGGACGAGAGAGCCGCGACGAAGTTCTAACTTGAGGTTTTCGAATAGGCTCAGATTGTCAAAACCTTGTGCCATACAGTGTATGCCATATACTATATATCACACAGTGTATATTGTCAAGGGAATTTTATGCGGCGTGGCAGTCTGAGTTTCCCGTGATATATAAAGCCGCGCGAGTATGGGTAGTGGGAAGAGGCGGAATGGGCGAATTGGCGATTACGGGCGGTTCAAAGCTAAAGAGGAAGCCATTTCCAAGCTGGCCAATTTATGACGAGACGGAAAAACATGCCCTGAACGAAGTGCTGGAGAGTGGCGTCTGGTGGCGTACGCCTGGGACCAAGACTCTGGCTTTCGAAAGGGAGTTCGCGGAGTTTCATGATGCGAAGTATGGGATCGCGGTGACGAATGGGACGGCTGCGCTGGAAGTGGTGATGATGGCACTGGGTGTGGGACCCGGCGACGAAGTGATCGTGCCGAATTTTACGTTTGTGGCAACAGCGAGCGCAGCGCTGACGGCGGGCGCAATGCCGGTGATGGTGGATGTGCTGCCAGAGACGCACTGCATCAGCCCGGCCCTGGCTGAAGCGGCGATTACGCCACGGACTAAAGCAATCGTAGCCGTGCACATCGGCGGACATCCGGCAGATTTGGACGAGCTAACTCGGGTCGCACAGAAGCACAGGTTGGCCTTGATTGAGGATTGCGCTCATGCACATGGAAGCGAGTGGAAAGGACGGCGCGTTGGGTCGGTCGGGAAGGCGGGAACGTTCAGCTTTCAGATGGGAAAGCTGCTAACGGCGGGCGAAGGCGGCATCCTTGTTACGAACGACGACGCGTTTGAGAGGCAAGCACGAAGCGTACACGATTGCGGGCGAATGCCTGGGCAATGGTTTTACAGCCACTTCATCAATGGCTCGAACTATCGGCTTAGCGAGTGGCAAGGAGCAGTGCTGAGCGCTCAATTGACGCGGCTCGATTCACAGACGGCATTGCGGCACCGGAATGGGCGGCTGCTCGATAAATTACTCGGCGAAATTCCGGGGATAACTCCGCAAAAGCTGGATAAACGCTGCACCCGAAATGGACAATACGCGTACATCTTCCATGTCGATTCGAAGCAATTTGCCGGGGTTCCAACATCGAAATTGATTGCGGCAATGATTGCAGAAGGGATTCCCAGTCAGGCGAGCTATCCGCCCGTGAACAAGCTGGATGTTTTTCAAAATGGTGAATACCGGAAGCGGCTTTGCGGCGCACAGGCAAAGGAGGAACACGCATTCCTGAAGTCAGCCTTCCCAGTAACCCACCAGGCGGCTTGGGAGAGCGTGTGGATTCCGCAGGCGGCATTGCTCGGTGACGAAGAGGATATGCAAGAGATCGCTGCGACATGGAAGAAGATTCAGCGTTGTGCGAAAGAGTTGGCCTGAGCAATTACTTTCGTTCGAGCGAGACGCGCATGGGACCAGCGCCAAAGATCATCAGGAGGAATTCAGCGAAGCGGCTGGAGTAATTCCTGGCGAGAAAGTGCACGGACTCGCCATCCGATACAGTGAATTCAGCGGACTTCTTGTTCCAAGTGTTGTCCACCAGAAGTGTATGCGAGCCACTGGCAATTTCCGTGGCGAAGGACTGACCATAGAGGAGCTCGGCGATTCGGTTACCGTCGAGATAGACGTAAATCTCGCGCTGCTGCGCGTCTTCAAGTGAATTTCGGTCAATGGTCAGTGTAGTAGCCATAGGCAAAGCCGAATCCTGCGCGTCACATCTTCGCCCCTTCGATGCGCCGCGCTTCCGGAATGCTACATTTTTTTGTGGGCTCGGCGGTCCAGAAGGACAACCTAGCTGGCTTCGCTGCGAGTCGGCGAAAAAGCTGCGTCGGAAAGATCAGGGATCTCGAGCTTGGGAACTGTACGCCAGAGGCGTTCCAAATCGTAGAAGCGGCGCGCTTGCTCCGAAAAAACGTGCACAATAAAGCCGCCGAAGTCGATCAACGCCCAATCCGCGGAACGCTGACCTTCGCGATGTTCCGGGTCGCGCTTCAGCTCTTTATAAAGGACCTCTTCCACTTCGGAACAGATCGCTTGCACTTGCGGTGCGCTGAATCCCGTACAGATCACAAAGTATTCTGTGAACGTGCCGAGCTCCGACAGGTCCAAAACGGTAATGGCCGATGCTTTTTTGTTTTGCGCAGCCTCGACGGCGAGGCGTACTGCTTGGGGAAGGGTTTCTAGTTTCACCTGAGTTGGGTCACCTGTCTGGGCAACTGTTCCGTCATCATTCTTCCATTGCAAGGCTTCTGCTAAAAACCTTCTACCTATAAAGCCGCTGCTTAAGAATGTATTCCTCGACGCGCGCAGAAACAAGTCCGTGAATGGATTGCCCACGATGGGCGCGCTTGCGCGTTTCCGTAGCGGAGATATCGCTTGAAACGTTTTCGAGGAGATAGATGGAAGTCTTGCGGAGATGCGCGACAAGTTGCGACGGAAGAGCCGACTCGCCTTCGCGCTTTGCGTTGGGAGGAGCCATCAAATCCGGCGGAATCACGAGGCGTAACGCTTCCGCACGAATGCCCGGGCGATTGGCGATGATGAAATCGCAAAGCCCTAGCAACGTTTCGTATTCCTTCCACATGGGAATGTCGAGGAAGGCGTCCGCGCCAATCATGAAGAAAATGCGGTCGCCATTGTAAGCGTGGCGGAAGTAGCGAACCGTGTCCACGGAATAGTGGAGCTGATTACCGGCGAAATCGTCGCCGGCTTCTGCAAGCGACGGAACGAAGTGCGGGTGCTCAGCGCAAGCGAGCGAGACCATGGCGAAGCGGTGCGGAAAAGGGGCAAGGTGCTGCTTCAGCTTGTGCGGGGGGCGGCTCGCAGGGATGAAATGAATTTCGTCGAAATTGAAGCGGCGATCGGCTGCGCGAGCGACGGCAAGATGGCCATTGTGAATTGGATCGAAAGAGCCGCCAAACAGCGCGATGCGGCGGGGATGATGTTTTGCTGCAGTGCGGTGGGCTTGCGCGGTGGTCAATTAGGCTCCAGTTTCAAATTCCTTTTCGCTATTTTGCGGCGGCTCGTGCTGCAAGTCCAGAGAGGAATGAGCCTCTTTCGGAATTTTATCCAACATGTCAGCGATGGCGCGGACAAGGTCTTTGACGCCAGTGCCTGCTGCGGCAGAAATGGAATAGAACGGCAGATTGTGTTTTTCACAGAAGGTGCGGAGTTCTTCGACGCGAGTGGGATCGGTGGTAGCGTCAAGTTTTGATGCGACAACGATCATTGGTTTCTCCGATAGGCTTTCGCTGAAAGCACGGAGTTCGCCGGCGATGATTTCGAAGGATTTCACAGGGTCGGAGTCCGTTGCGTCACTGCAGTCAATCAAGTGAACCAATAGCCGCGTGCGCTCAACATGTTTCAAAAAACGGATGCCGAGTCCTGCGCCTTCGTGCGCGCCTTCGATCAAGCCCGGGAGATCCGCCACGACAAACGTGCGGCCAAGTTCCCGACCTTCTTTCGTTGCAGAACCGATGCCATCTGCATTCACGACACCGAGATTGGGTTCGAGCGTGGTGAAGGGATAGTTCGCAATCTTGGGACGCGCAGCGGAGATCACGGAAATAAGAGTGGATTTGCCGGCGTTGGGAAAACCGACGAGGCCGACGTCGGCAAGGAGTTTTAGTTCGAGGCGAAGATTGCGCTCTTCGCCGGGGTGGCCGTCTTCATGTTCGCGCGGAGCTTGATGCCAGGGCTTGGCAAAATGCTGGTTGCCGCGGCCCCCGCGACCGCCATGCGCAACCAAAACGCGCTGTCCCGGCTTGTTGAGATCGGCGAGAGTTTCGGATGTTTCGCAATCGAAGACCATCGTGCCCACGGGAACCTGCAAAATCATGTCGGCGCCGGAATGGCCCGTGCAATTGGAGCCTTCGCCGTGGCGTCCACGATCGGCCTTGAACTCACGATTGTAGCGATATCGAAGCAGCGTGTTGTCGTTTGGATTTGCTTCGAGATAAATGCTGCCTCCGTTGCCGCCGTCTCCGCCAGACGGACCGCCCCGTGGGACGTACTTCTCCCGGCGAAACGCAACGCAACCGTTGCCGCCATCGCCGGCCTTCACAAAAATCTTGGCTTCATCAACGAACATGGAGAACTTTTTTCGATTGCCCTACTCTAATAGTAGCGAGCGGAAACAAAAAGCGGTTCCGTGCGAAGCCGGAACCGCAGAGAACTGCGTGAAACGGGTTGCGCTGCAGAGAGCGAGTCTGTGCTACTAATTTAGGGGAGCGGGAACGATGCTGACGAAGCGTCCACGACGGCCCTTGTCTTGGAACTTGACGTGGCCAGTGACGAGCGCGAACAGCGTATCGTCCTTGCCTTGACCGACGTTTTCGCCGGCTTGATGCTTCGTGCCGCGCTGGCGAACGATGATTGTGCCCGCGTTGACGAGTTGGCCGCCGAACCGCTTTACGCCAAGCCTCTGACCGTGCGAATCGCGGCCGTTTGTTGAGGAGCCGCCGCCCTTCTTATGTGCCATGGAAATTACCCTTCTAGAAATTTGCCGAGGGCCCGCTTCAGAAAGCGGCCCCTACAACAGAAACCGAAACTTAGAGTTTGACATCGCTGACCTCAACGGCAGTGTAGTTCTGCCGGTGGCCGCGCTGAATCTTGTATTGGTTAGTTTTCTTGTACTTCAGAACAGTGAGCTTCTTGGCGCGCCCTTGTTCGACGATCTTGCCCGAAACAGTTGCCTTGGCGGCATCTGCGCCCGTCAGGACCTTCTTATCGTCGCCATGGACCGACAAAACCGACCCAAAATTGACCTTTTCGCCCACTTTTCCGTCCACGCGCTCAATGCGAATGGTGTCGCCCGGCGCGACGCGATACTGCTTTCCTCCGGTCTTAATAACGGCGTACATCGTTCCTCCAGGAGCTAAAGACAAACCCTAATTATACGGGGCGATTGGAGGAGCGTCAACGCGCGATTTGAAAGGGAGTCTTCTCGCGGCTCATCTGCCTTCGATCACAAAACTGGTGAATCAACTCCCAAAAGCGCCTTTCTGACGATCTGGATGGGCGGAAAACCTTGTGCCATAAAGGCATCGTGGAATTTGAGCAGCGAAAAATCGCCGCCAAGCTTCTTCTTGTAGTCCTCGCGCAACTTTAGAATCTCCAGCTTGCCAAGCGTGTAGTAAAGATATGTTGGATCAGTTTTGCCGCGTTTGGTTTCTATTTCCGCAATTTTTGGAGATTGATAGCCTTCCTTGACGAAGAACTCCTTGGCCTGATCAAAAGTCATCGCGCCGCGATGCATCTGGATGCCGACGACAAAACGTGCATCGCGCAGAAGCGCATCCTGAAGCTGGCCGAGGCGAATGAGACGAGATTCAAGTTCATCCTTTGCGCCAGTACCAGGCTGAGCAAAGCCCTCATCGAGCATCATCTGTTCACAATAGTGAGCCCATCCTTCTCCATTGGTATTGGAGCCGAGTACTTTCCGGAGTTTCGTGGGAGCTCGCGGCGTCCAGAGAAATTGGACGTAGTGGCCGGGATAGGTCTCGTGAACAGCGGTGCTGATGATCGTGCCCACGTTGAAGCCAGCCATAAGGCTTGCGACTTCTTCGGGTGAATCATTGGGGCCAGGAAGGGTCACATTGAAATAGGCCTCCGTGGAGTGTGTTTCGAATGGACCTGGTGTGTCCATCGAGGCCGTAGTTGTTGCGCGCTCGAACGGCGGCGTCTCCTGCAGCTTGGGCCGAATGTCGGTCGGGAGCGTGATGATGCGATGAGTCTGAATGAATGAAATCAGGCCGTCGAACGTGTTTGTGAAGGTCTGCAGCAATTCGCCCGGTGCCGGATGGCGCGAGGCGAGTATTGCAAGCACTTCCGTGGGAGATTTTTGCGGGTCAACGAGTTTCGCGATACGGGAAAATTCGGCCTGATTTTTGTGGAGGTCGGCCGTGCCGATTTCGAGCAGCTTATCGAGTGGCGTGTCCACCATTTCGTCGTAAAGGAGTTTCTTTGAGAACGTGGCAGCGCCAATGCGGAAGTCACCCTTGGAGCGCGGCAAAAGGTCGTCCTTGAGCCAGGCTTGATATTTCTTCAGTTCTGCGATTACGACGCCATTCGATTTTGCAAAATCGGCTTTGACCGACGCGGAAGCATCGTTGAATGCGGAGGGCAGGTCGTTTTCAAAAAAGCTGACAATATCCGGCATCTGCTCGAGAGCAATTTCGGTGGAGATGCGCGGCGGGTTCTGCAAATTGGCGCGAGCGGAAAGAAGGAGCGGTGGAATCTTCTGTTCGCGCGCGATGACAGAGCGCAGGCGGTCGTCCGGAGGCGCGAAACGGCGGTTCATGATGACGTAGACTGAATTTGTGGCCGCCGACGGATAGGAATTGGGATCCTTTTGCCAGGGGCGAATTACTTGAAGCGTCAAAAGCGAACTGCGAAGGTTACCCAGCAACATCTCGCGGTCTGCTGCATCAGTTTCAGACAGCGATTTCGCAGGGAAAGCGGCAACGCGCTTTTCAAATTGTGCAAGAACCTCTATTTGTTGGTCGCGAGCTGATTTGGAGAAATCTTCCAATTGCGAATCGTAATCGTGCACGCCGAGGCTTGTGGCAGTGCTCGGATTGAATTTGTAAAGGATTTGCATGAAGTAGGCATCGACGAGCTTGTCCCACGCCGGAGTGGAGTTTTGAGCTTCTGAGGAAACGGCAGAGAGAATAAGTAGTGAGGTGGCAGCAAGAATTCTACGGATACATAACATTAGTCCTGCTCCGAACAATCGGATTTGAAGAAGCTAGCCCGAATGTTTCTATCTTGAAATGCAACCCACACGCAAGAAGCGAGTCATCGCTGTGAGCATAAGTTAGACGGAGATTACGTCGCCTTCGGGTTGCGGAAACAGCTTTGAGAACCAAAAGGAATACTGCGTAGGACCATTCAACTGGTAGTGCTCAAGCCGCTCGCGACCTTCCGCCACTGTGGGCTCGTGTCCTACAGGAACCCACCAAAGACAGTAGTGCGGCCTGTCCATCCTTTCAAACCACTTGGCGCGATCTTTCAAAACGTGCGTATGTTGCGAGCGATAGACGTAGTCGCCCAAGGATTCGACCGACTCCCAGACAGACATGTTCACGATGACGAATGGATCGTCGTTGTACGCAATGTCGGTCGCGTTTCCAGAATCCGATTTCAGCCGCCAGACAAAACCTTCCGATCTTTCTGCGAGCGCATTTATAGGATCGAGCTGTGCGACGAATTCCTCGATGCGTGGGTCGTCAATCGGGGCAACGAGCCGGCCGATATTGATTTGTGCGAGGTGATAGTCCATGAAAGCTCTCAAAAAAACATGGAAATTTAGAGAAGAGATGCTAGTGACTCTGAAAAGGTTACTTCAACTGTTTGGCTACAGCCGAAACAAATACGAAATTTTGATGAAGACCTGCCGCCCGTCGTTGATATAGCCATTCCGAAGGCGGTTCAGATTTCCGCTGGGATCGAAGGTAAGGCTGGGATCGAGATTTTGAAGGTTGCTGTTGTAGCCGAAATAGATTGCTGTTCCAGGGTGAAGTAGGTAAGTGAAAAGAACGTCTGCATTGAAATTCTTCGTTGTCTGCAGAGATGTGTAGTTCGGGTTGGCGAGATTGGAGGAATACTGGCCGATGAAGCGGAGCGAAAATTCGCGCGTGAACTGATAGTTCCACTTTGAACGGATGATGTGGTTGTTAAAAATGGCAGGCCCATTCGCAAGGTTTTGCAAGCGTGAAAGCAGGTAAGTGTTGTCGATCGTTAGCTTTCCGAAAGGGCGAATCGTCAGAAAAATTTGCGCATAGCTCGATTTTGCAAGAAAGGGCGCTTGTGCAACGGGGAAACTCGGCGAATCGTAGTTTGTGGCCCTTCCCCACCCAATCTCCCCGTTTGTGGAAATTCGCTTTGAAAACCCGTTTTGAAAAAAGAAGCCGTACGTGTGGTGCGCGTAATCGCGATTTTCGGTGAGCGTGCTGAAATCGTTCGGGCGAAGCAGTTCGTGTCCTGCGTTTACAAAAGCTCCGAAAAACACCTGGCGCTGAAACAGGAAACGATAATTGGCATTGGCGAACCATTCGAGGCGGTTGCCCTTGTGGTCCCAATTGTTGATCGTGAAAACGCTCGGTCCGTGCCAGACCAGCCGCGAGCCTTCCGGCCTGAAACGATACATCGCAAACTGGCTGAAGCGCCGAACATCCGGCCGGCGAAAAAAGCCGGTAGCCGTTTGGAACCCTTCGGAGGTGTCGTGATACATCGCGTTGTATTCGACTTTGCGCGTACTGTGTTCGAGCCACCAATGAAATGCGGGGCCGCCCTTGTGCGTCCCGTCATTGAAATCCGTGGAACTCGCAATTGCCTGAACCTGCATGTACCAGGTGGAAGTGAATGTAAATTTGGCATCCACGCCACCGACCCGATTCGATTTGATGATGCACGGATCGTCAGTACACGCTGTGCCTGGCATGGTGTTCAGCTCGCGATCTGTGTAGATAAAGCCGATGGTGGACTGTTTCCCGATGTCGTGATTCACACGAACAACGCTGAAGTAAGCGCGATGGTCGTGAAGCGGGTCGCTGGCGTCCACGCTGCCGCCCGGAGATTGGTCGTCGGCGAAGAGCGTGCCGATAGACCATGGGCCGCGTTTTCCAGTTAAGCGCAGACCGTATTGAGGGTCTGCAATGCGACGCGTGAAGACAAGATTGATGGGCGTATCGAAAAAACTGCTGTTTTCAAGGAAGAACGGACGCTTCTCCGGAAAGAACACCTCGAATCGTTGATTTACCGTTGTCTGCGGTTCGTCTGATTCAACCTGAGCGAAATCCGGATTGATCGTGGAGTCAAAGACCAGCCAATCCTTGAAAACGATTTTGGAGTCGAGGCCGGCGCGCGGCTCGAAGCTCTTGCCAACAAATTCAGGAACACCTCCCGGGCGGTCGTCGAGAGCTCGGAATGAACGGAGTGAGCCATACGGAATGAATTGAACGTTGCGTCCGGGCGAAATGTTGTTCATGCCATCCATTTGTGTTTCTTGGGTGAGAAAACCCTGGGCGTTACTGGTAATACGGGGGTAAAAGGAAAATTCGAAGTTGCGGCGGATGTCGCGCTCGAAGAAAATCCCCCAGTTTTGTTCAGGAGTCCGCGGAAACCGGAGCGAGCGGAATGGAATTTCAAACCAGAGGACGTAACCCTGCGAGTTTACCCGTCCTTGCGAATGCCACAGCATGTCGTAGGAATAATCGGGCTCGTTGAAATCGTTCCAAATGCCATCTTGCTGCACGCCATAGGGATTCGCGTAAAAGAAGACGCCATTCTTGCGATCCGCAAATGTGTCGAGAACAAATCCAAACTGGTCATCGTCGTTGATTTGCTCTCGCCGCACCATGTGCGTGCGGATTTTTTGCGGCTCTGAGTCGAAACAAAGGCACACCACATAAAGATGATCGTTCGTATAGCCGATGTAGACTTCGGTCTTCTGCGAGACCGGCGCGCCATCTTTGGGATCGCGCTGCAGAAAGCCATCGATCTTGAGCATCTTTCCGGCAATGGCCGGCGAAGGTTGCATCGTTTCGAAATCTTCGATGGTCGGGCGCTTATCGAGATGTGGAATATGGAGTTTGGCAAAGGAGACTATATCTTTGGAGCGAGGCCCGGCGCCCACGTGCATCGGGGCAAAGGTGAGCAAGGCAGCCAACACGAGGAAAACGCGCAGACATTTCGCAGCTTTTAAGGAACGCACCAGACCTCTTCGAGACACGTGCCAGCCTGGATAGAACAGCGGAACCCAGAGCCCAATAGGACGCGGTTGCTAGAGGTATTGACGACGGACAAGAGGTAGAAGTTAGCGTGGCTTGGAGCTTAATTTTGAGACTTGTGACCTGACAGAACCGTTAGAAATCGAAGCGGTAGCCGATGATGGTCTTGGCGATGAGATGGTCCGTCGCCCCGGTAAGACCTACGCCAACGCCAAAATTGATCTCCCATTTTGGCGACAGGTTCAGGTCAATCGCGGGGAATATTTGATGTTCCTGTAAGCGGATGGGATCAAAGTCAGTCGCGGGGCCAACAGAACCGTAATATTCGATTCCACCGGTGATTTTCTTGGTGAAGTCGTAGCTGAATTTAACGTTTGGGGAGAAGACGAAACCTTGATGAACACTTGGGCCGTGAAAAGACTTGTCAAACGTCGGATTGAAGGAGAAATACCACCTGCCAATTTGTTTGTCCATGATCGGACGCATCTCCCAGGTCCAGGTGTCGGCTGAGTATTTGGCGCGCTGATAGCCAATTTCATTGGAAAGACTCAGTCCGACAGGCCATTTCCATTTCGGAGGAATGCGAACGCGCGGGCGAACGTGGCTGCCAACATAGCCCCATCCCTGACCGCCCTTGGCGGAAGTAAAAATGTAGAACCCGGTTTCGAACCAATCCGTAAATCCATGAGTGATTTCGATTGTCTCGTGAAGCTGATGGTTCGTGGGATAGGTGCCGTCCGTGGTGGATTTCGACCCTTCAAACGTGAAGTTACTGTGCAACTCGACCATCGTGTGACCGGGCTCTACCGTTTCGTAGGGATACACCTGGATTTCGTAGTTTCCTTGGGCCCATAACCTTGCGGGAGCAATTCCGAACACAAGAAAGAGCGCGATAGCGAGTTTCATCTTGCTTTGGACGTCCGCTTTTGATGAATCAGATACGCATATTCATCAGGCATGGGGATGTGCCTTGTCATAAATGTCCATCAGCTGGCGGATGGAGGCATGTGTGTACTTCTGTGTGGTGCTGAGCGATTGATGACCGAGCAATTCCTGAATGGCGCGCAAGTCTGCGCCGTCGGCAAGAAGGTGCGTGGCAAACGCGTGGCGCAGCGAATGCGGATGCAAGTCCCAGTTGACATTCACGAGCCGCACGTATTTCTTAACGATGCGACCAACAGACCGCTGCGTCAGCCTGCGGCCGGCATAGTTGAGGAAAATCGCCTGCGTATGGGTAACTGGTTTTCGCTTGGCGCGCGACGAATAATTTTGTGCGAGGAGCTGTTCGCGTATGGGCCAGTAGGCTTCGAGCGCTTCCTCAGCTTTCGTGCCGTATGGAACGATACGCTCCTTGTTGCCTTTGCCTCGCACACGGAGGATGCGGTCCTTCATATCCATATCAACCAGGTTAAGGCCAGTAAGTTCACTCACACGAAGCCCGGCGGCATACAGTAATTCGAGAATTGCGAGGTCTCTTTTTACCAGCAAACCTTCCACATCGGCGTTCCCCCGGGGCAGTTTGCGTTCGACTTTGATGGGCTCTCTTTTCCTTTTGCTGGGCACTTCCGGGTGCGGGCCGATGCCGGCAATTTGATTGAGGAATCCGTTCATTTCTTCCGCGGAAAGGACAGAGGGAATTCGCTTTGGCAATTTCGGCGTCGGAACCAATCGCGCAGGGTTGTCCTTCAACATTCCTTCGCGGACGCAATATTTGAAAAATGATCTGAGGGACGCCAGTTTGCGCGCAATCGAACTCTTTTCGAGCCCTTGCTCGTGCAAATGAGCCACAAATTCCCGAATCATTGTGTGGCGAATTGCTTTTAGCGAAGGCGGATCCATATCCGGCGGTGTAAGGTACGCAAGAAACTGATTCAGGTCCTTGCCATAGTTGGACACGGTGTGCGGCGAAGAGTTCTTCACCGACTGCAGGTACTCCAGATATTTTAGAATTGACTTCTTCATGCTATGCCGACGGCCTTTCGAAGTGTTCAGTCTGAAATTATATTCCAGCGCGAAATTGTTCACGGAGATTCGTGCAAAACAGTTGCGGTGGTTGCATGCAAGGCCCATGCCTGCATTCTTACTACCGGCTTTTCTGAATTGGAGTAAGGCGCACGTGATAACTGGGAATATTTTCTCCTGGACGACAGCAGATTGAAGCTGCATGGCAGCAAAGGGCACGAAGGAAAGGAAGGCACAGCCGTCGTGTTGACGGTTCTATTTGGGTCGATCGGCTTGATCAAACACGGCAAGAACGTGAAGATCAAACAAGGCACCCCGCTCACTGTGTACACGGACGAGAACTAAACAATTCCCACTGCGAAGTAGTTTGGGGCAGGCGACTGATGACTTAGGACTTCGCGCCGACTGGCGCGGGTTCTTCTTGCTGCGCCACGGGAGCCTCCGGCGCCAGCTTTTCCCAATCGCAGCCTTCTCTAATGCACGCGTGCACTGTGCCAATTTTAGATTTCTTTTCGACCACAAATGGCGCGCCGCACTTCGGGCAAGGTTCAGCAATGGGCTGGAACGGCGTCGTAAAGTCGCAATCGGGGTAGCGCGAGCAGCCGTAGAAAATCCTCGGACGTCCGCCTCTGCCAACGCTGCCGCGTTTCACAAATTCACCTTCGTGGCACTTCGGGCAATTGATTCCCAATGTTATCGGGCGAACATACTTGCACTTCGGATAGGCAGAACAGCCAATGAACTCGCCGAATCGCCCATGCTTCTTTAGCAGACCGCTGGCGCACAAGGGACACTTTTCATCCAACTGCTCATCCGCAGGACGCGCAACTCGCGACCCTTCCACCAAACGTCTCGTCGTCTTGCAATCCGGATAGCCGGCGCAAGCCAGGAAAGGCCCAAACATGCCGGCCTTGATGGACATCTCTTTGCCGCAATTGTGGCAATACTCAACCTTTGCTTCGCCCGACGCTGCATCGGGAACGGCCGGAGAAAGGTCCTGAATAAAATCGCATTCCGGATACCGCGAGCATCCCAGGAAAAATCCGAGACGGCTGATGCGTTCCAGCAACTCGCCTTCGCCGCACTTTTCGCACTTCTTGCCCGTCGGAATGCCGGCTTTGTACGAGAGCATTTCGTCGTCGGCCTTATCGAGATCAACGGTGAACTTCTCCCAAAATTCTTTGACAGCTTCGCGCCACGGCAATTTGCCTTCTTCAATTTCGTCGAGCTCTTCTTCCAGTCGCGCGGTAAAGGTAACATCAAAAATGTCTTCAAAACTCTTGATCAGCAGGCCGCATACGCGCTCTCCAAGCATCGTTGGCGAGAAGCGTCCTTGTTCCTTTACAACGTACTCTCGCTCTACGATCACGGAAATGATCGAAGCGTAGGTCGAAGGACGGCCAATACCATCTTCTTCCAGTTCCTTTACGAGCGTCGCGTCGTTGTAACGCGGAGGCGGCTGAGTGAAATGCTGGTCAGGACGAATGGTATCGAGCTTCAGCGTCTGCCCTTCCGTGACCGCAGGCAGTGCATTGCCTTCATCGTCCTCGTTCTTGTCATCGTCCGCGACGTCCACTGCTTCGGACTGATAGACGCTCAGGTATCCAGCGAATTTCTGCACCATACCCGTCGAGCGGAAGGTGTAGTCGCCCGCAGAAATGTCGATCGTCGTTTGATCGAACACGGCTGGCATCATCTGCGAAGCCACAAATCTCTGCCAAATCAGTTGATAGAGCTTGAATTGATCTTCCTTCAAATATTTCCGCACGTCTTCCGGCGTCCGCGTCACGTCCGTCGGACGGACCGCTTCGTGAGCCTCTTGCGCATCTTTCTTGGACTTGTAGTAGTTCGGCTTTTCCGGCAAATAAGCCGATCCGAATCTCGCGGGAATCAATTCGCGCACTTGCGCCATTGCGTCCTGCGAAACGTTTACGGAGTCCGTGCGCATGTAAGTAATCAGTGCAACGGAGCCTTCGGCGCCTAGTTCCACTCCCTCGTATAGCCCCTGTGCGACCCGCATCGTATTCTTTGCAGAATAACGAAGCCGGTTATATGCAGCTTGTTGCAGCTTGGAAGTTGTAAAAGGCGGTGGCGGATTCCTTTTCTTTTCGCGTTGCGTGACGCTCGCAACTTGCCATTTCGCCTTGCGCACAGCAGCGACAATCTTGTCGGCGGCTTCTTGGTTAGGCACTTCAATATCTTCGCCTTTGTGCTTGAAGAGCTTCGCTTCAAACAGTGGCGGCTGTCCCGCATCCAATTTCGCGTGGATGGTCCAGTATTCCTGAGGAACGAACGCGCGAATTGCCATTTCGCGCTCAACGATCAGGCGCAGCGCGACCGTCTGCACGCGCCCTGCGGAAAGCCCTCGACGAACCTTGTCCCACAAGATAGGCGAAACCTTGTAACCAACGATCCGGTCCAGAACGCGGCGCGCCTGCTGCGCATCAACCAGGTTCGCGTCCACCTTCCGCGGCTTATCGAACGCTGCTCGAATCGCTTTCGGAGTAATTTCGTTGAAGGTCACGCGAAAGATCTTTTTGGGATCGATCGCGATGGCTTCTTTCTTTGAGGCTTCTTCCTTTTCTTCGACTACAGGCGGAGGCGGAACTTTTGCGGTTTTCTTTCTGAAACGCGAAACGGTTGGCTCTTGCTCTTCAAACTTTGATGGCTTTGAGAGCACCATGGCCAAATGCGCGGAGATCGCCTCACCTTCACGATCAGGGTCACCAGCCAGATAAACCGCGTCAGCCGTACTCGCGGCTTTTCGCAGGTCATTTATAACTTTGCCCTTGCCGCTGATGATTTGCAGCGTCGGCTCAAAGATATTCTCGTCATCCAGGCGGATGATCTTTCCGGTGGGCTTCTCTTTTGCCTTCGCAGCTTTCTTGCTTCCCTTTTTCGCCTTGGATTTCTTTTTCTTTTTGCCGTTACCCTCTTCTTCTCCAGGCAGACGAATACCGATCGTCTTTTTCGGGAGGTCCAGCACGTGACCGACCGACGCTTTGACGAGAAAATTCTTTCCCAAATACTTGTTGATGGTTTTCGCCTTCGCAGGCGATTCCACAATTACCAACGAACGAGCCATGTTGCAGTTTTACCCCGGAATCTTCTGAGGGAAGGGCCGCAGGCGCGGGCTGTGTCCTTCTCGCTACCTTATATATCAGAGCTGTCAAGCCGTCCTTGCCTGAGACCCGGCCGCAACTCCTTGCAACTTGCCTGCTACAGAAGAACTTTGCTGAATAATTTTCCCGGCAACTGCCGGATGATGCCTTTCATTTCCAGATCAAAAAGCGTAGCCAGAACCTCGGAAGAGTTCAAGCCGCTCCGTTCCACTATGTCATCAATCGGTTGCGGCTCGTCGGAGTTCAATAGGTCGTACAGCTTTTTTTCGCTGGGAGTAAGAGAGGCCGCAACCAATAGATTCGCCTGACCCGTTTCCGGTTGCATGATTTGTTTGAGGGCTGCCCGGACGGGAGTCGGAAGCTCTTCGATCACATCCTCGGCGTTGGTCACCAATTTTGCTCCCTGCTTGATCAGTTGATTGGGCGCAAAGCTAACAGGCTGAGTCACATTGCCCGGCACACCGAAGACTTCCCTGCCAAATTCCATCGCTAAGCGAGCCGTGATCAGTGAGCCCGAATACTGTGCTCCTTCGACGATGATTGCACCCAGCGGCATCCCCGCCACAATGCGATTTCGAATGGGAAAATTCTCCGGCGATGGATGAGTACCCATAGGGAATTCGCTCAGAATCGCCCCATTCTCCAGAACCTTTTCATAGAGCTTCTTGTTTTCTTTGGGATAGCACACATCAATTCCCGTTCCCAGCACTCCAATCGCTCGTCCGCCCACGGCCAGCGCGCCATGATGTGCAATCGCATCAATCCCACGGGCAAGACCGCTAACAATCACGATCCCTCTGACCGCTAAATCGCGTCCGAGCCGCTCCGCCATTTGCGAACCGTACATCGTCGGTTTGCGTGTGCCCACAATGCTCAGACTTGGCGCATTTAGAATCTCTGTGTTTCCGCGCGCGTAAAGCATCACCGGAGGGTCGTAAATTTGCAGGAGCGTTTGCGGGTATTCGGGTTCTGTCCAATTGAGGATTCGAGCGCCGGCGACCTTGCGCAGGGTCGTGAGCTCCTTTTCCGCGCGCTTGAACGATTGTTTCTTGAAGATCGCCTGCGCCGAGGGCGCTGGCAAATTGCATGCTTCCAGACGCTTGAGTGGCTGTCGAAACACGTCATCTGGCGAACCAAACTCCCTGAGCAAACGCGCCGACAACCGCGCAGCAATCCCGGGCGTCAACGTCAGCGCTACCCAGGAAAAAGACGAATCCAGCTCCATTGATAACCCCCGCGCGTGGGGAGCCTATGCAACAGATAACTTTCTTGTCAAGTATTTTTCGGTGAATCAGCTAGGCCTTGGCAGCCTTCGCCATCGGCCGCGCCGTCTTTGCTTCCCAGGTCTTGCGGAGCGCATCCCGCTGCTCAAGCACATAAGCTCTCGCATGGTCAAAGCTGGGGAATACTTTCGTGCCCTTGATGGTGTTGCATGGAGTGCAGCACGCCACCAGGTTTTCCGGCGTTTTCTTCCCCTTTTTTGCGCGCGGAATCACAAAATCCACACGCATCACCAGAGCATTGTCGAAGCTTGCTCTGCCATCCAAACCGCAGTACCTGCAGCGGTAATCGTCTCTCTCCAGAATCTTTCGGCCTTCTTCAATCGTAACGGGCGAATCCACCAGGGAGAACGTCATGAGGCTCAATGGCATGGCTGACCTCCAGGTTGAATTTATGGAGTAGGCGGGAGCTTGCGACTTCCACTTACTGCGCGAGACGTTAGGCTTCTGCGAAGATGAAGTCAATACCCCGGGCAACGGCCAGGGAGGCGCTACGGAAGTGCGGCATCTTCGGAAAGGATACCATCCAGAGTCTCGTTGAAGAGGTCGGCGTTTTCTTGGGTGAAGATAAGCGGGGGACGAAGCTTGATCACGTTGTGATGCGGGCCATCAGTTCCAGCAAGAATGCCGCGTTCGCGCAAACGATTCACGACATAGCTGGCTTGGAGGCTGGCAGGTTCGTGCGTCTCGCGGTTCGTCACAAGGTCCAGCCCCAGGAAAAGACCGGAACCGCGAATGTCTCCCAAGAGTTTGTGTCGCTTCTGAAGTTCAGCGAGTCCCGCAACCCAATATTCGCCAACTCTGTGCGCATTCTCTTGCAGCTTTTCATCGCGAACAACATCCAGGACGGCAAGTCCAACCGCGCATGAGACCGGATTTCCTCCGAATGTGCTGAAAAACTCCATCCCATTCGCAAATGTGGCCGCAATTTCCGGCGTTGTTACGACTGCTGCTAAGGGAAATGCATTCCCGATGGGTTTACCAAAGACAACGATGTCCGGAATTACGTTCTGCGTTTCGAATCCCCAGAAGTGCGTGCCCAATCTACCGAATCCAACCTGCACTTCATCCGCAATACACACGCCCCCGGCCGCGCGCACTCGCTTGTAAACCTCAACCAAATAATTGGGCGGGAAAACAACCTGCCCTGCGACGCTTGGCAACGTCTCTGCAAGATACGTTGCGCGACGTCCTTGTTTGCTCAGAGCCTCCACTATTTGGCCAACGCACGCCGCGTATTTCGACCCAAGGTTCTCCTCGCCGCGCCGGTAAAGTCCGCGATAGTCGTCCGCAATCGGCGCGACATGGACCCAGGGTTTCTGCCCGCTGCCGCCTGGTCCATCGAATTTGTATGGACTGACGTCAATCAACGTATTCGTGTGTCCGTGATAGGCGTGCTCGAGAACGATGATGTCGTCCGAGCCGGTCTTCGCCCGCGCCATTCGAATCGCAAGCTCATTCGCTTCGCTGCCAGAATTCAGGAAGAAACAAACCTTAAGCGGTTCGGGGAGGAGATCCGTCAATCGCTCCGCATAGTGCAAGACATTTTCGTGCAGGTAACGCGTGTTCGTGTTGAGCAGCGCGAGCTGCCTTTGCGCAGCCTCGACTGTGCGTGGATGGCTGTGCCCCACCAGCGGAACGTTGTTGTAAACGTCGAGATACGTGCGCCCCGTCTGGTCGTACAGGAACTGCTTCCACCCTCGAACAATGTTCAGCGGCTTCGCATACGAAACGCTTAAGCTGCCGCCAAGTAATTTCTTTCGCGCGACAACCAGCTCGGGAACCTCTCGTGCCTCCCGCGGGAATCTTTCTGCGGGAATCTGCAGCAACAAATTTGGATCGGGCGAAAGCGACTTCCAAAGCTCCCTTTCCGAAGCTTTTGCAACTCCTGGAAAATCGCGGCCTCGATCCAGCAGGTCCAAAATGATTTGAAAATGTACGTGCGGCACCCAGCCGCCGTTCTCGTGAACATCGCCAACGTGTGCAAACACTTCCCCTTGCACAATTTCCCGTCCAACGCGTAATTTCTGCAAATTCTGCTCAGTTAGGTGTCCATATAACGTAAAAAACTCTTCGTCCGTGTCCGTTTCATGCCTCAAAACAACCAGCGGACCATAGTCCAGCGGCACCGCATTGTTCGCGATCAAATGAACTGTGCCAGCCAGCGGCGCATGCAAGGCAGTTCCGGGCTCAACAAACAGATCAATTCCCAGGTGAATCGTCCGCCGCTCATCGGTCGGATTCTTGCTCGCACCAAACTGCGGCGCGCCATACAACAATCTCGCCTCGCCGTAACGCCCGACCGCAACCCGCGCGCCCGACTTCTTGAATCCCTCATGAATTGCTGCGGTGAGATTCTCTGTTTCAGCGGAACTCGGGTCCGCTCCGAGGAACGTGCTTCCCACGCTGAGATCGAGCACGACGCTCGGCTCTTTCCTCAAGTCCCAATCGAGAACGGAAGAAACTCTCGTCGCGACTTTTTTCAGATACGTTTCGACCGCCGCAGCTTTCGCCATTGGTTCCAATCCGCAGGCGATGCGAAATGCATATGTCGCATAACGCGGAAAAACCTTCGCCAGCCTCTCGAGCGCTTCCCACGCAGGTGCTTCTGTAACCGTTACGTAGGGATCGTCCGGCTTCAGTGCCTTTCGATGAGCCGAATTCACCACGCTCACCGCCAGCCGCATCGCAACAAGGGGATAAAGCAGTGCAATTTCTTCCTCTCTTAGCGGGAACTCTCGGTGATAGCCGGCAACTAAGTGCGATGCAGCGCCAAGGACATCTTTCTCCCCCAAAATTGCGTACGCAACTGCCGTCGCCAGCTCCGAGACCGTAACGCCGTAGTGTGTATCTCCGAAATCAATCAATCCGGAAATACGTCCGGTTTGCCCAGGAGCACAAGAAATCAGCACGTTGTAATCATTCGCGTCGCCATAGACGATGCTCTTTCGCATCTTCGGAATCTTTGGCACAACTTCCGATTCGAACAATCCCAAAAACCGCTGCACGAGCATACGTCGCGGCAATTCTTCGATATGTTGCAGGTAGCCCCGAATCCACGCGGCTCGAGCCGCATCCCACTTCAATTCCCGATGTGCCCCTGGATGCTCAAATCCTTCCAGTGCGCGGCTCATCTTTCCGAGAAATCGCCCCAACTCCTCCAAAAGCTCAGGCGAATGCGGCCGGAATTCCGCCAGCGTCTTTCCGCGCAAGAACGTCAGCAGCCAAACGAGCCGCTGCGAACCATCCGAAACCTTCGACTCAACAAAGGAATTGCCGCTCTTGGCAGGAACTACTCGCGGCATGGGAAGCTCACCAGCATTCTTCGCCAGATGCTGAAGCACCGCGCACTGCATTTCTACGAAAGCGCGTTCGCGGTCCGGATGCATCACCTTCAAGACAAATTCCGCGCCATCCGATGCCCGCAAATGGAAATTATCGTCGTATTCGCCAGGAAGCGAATGCGCGGCGGCTTCGATACCGAAAAGCCGCCGCGCAAGTTCCACCGCTTCTGTCTCTTGGATTGGTTTTGCTACCGGAGCTTCGCGCATCGCGCGCAAAATTCTAGCGGGAACCGCGGACTCCGTCTATCGCGCTTCAATCGGCGATTGAAATCGGCCCATTCACCGTCGTGGCCTTCACCAAGGTTGGCCCCGATCCGAATTCGATTCGCTTCTTGTCGTCGTCCCAAGTCTTGCGCGCTTCTGAGCAGACGCTTGCATGGCAGCTAAACGGGCTGTGCCCATCCGATTCGATCACCACGCCCGACTTGTATCCGCTCGGCACTCTCACCGTCAGCGGCCCGTTTTCCGCATGCGCCTGCAAACCAGAACCGCTCCACGTTGCCCCCGCCAACTCCAGGTCAATCGGCCCATTCTGTGTTCGAATGTTTACACTTCCGCCGGTCGCATCCGTCGAAATCGGTCCATTTTCCGTTTGAAGGTCAATCGTGCCGCTTGTGCGCTGGGTCGAGATCGGCCCGTTCTGCGCGTGTAGCTTTACGTCACCTTTGCAGTCGCGTGCGCTAATCGGTCCGTTCACTGCCCGCGCCGCAATCTTGCCCTCGATGGAATACAAACTCAGCGGCCCATTGTTTACGTGCAGATCGAGTGAAGCTGTTTTTGGCGCATGAATCAGCAAGAACGCTGTCCAATCATCATTATGCGAAGGTCCGCTCACACTGACTTCGCCGCCAGAGCTATTCAGCTTGATCTGCGAAAGAAGAGATTCCGAACCGGGCGCCACTGCTTTGCACAGGCTGACTGCGTACGTATCCTTATCCCAGCCGACCACCTGCACACCGCCATTCTGCTCACCTGTCGCGCGCAAAATCGGAGCTTCCGACTTCGTGAACTTCTTGTCTTCCGTTTGAATCACTGCGGCGCGGTCATCAAACTCAATCCGCAAATCCTGGCACGTGGCCGCCGGCTCGCCGCCGCGCATGGAAACGTTTCGTGAATGATGGCGCCCATCCGCTGACGCATTCAAAGCAAAAAGCGAAGAGAAAGCGACAATCCCAAAGGAACACACTGCTCGGCATGAAAACATGGTTCTAGCCTCCTGCGTCATAGACGAGGCTCGCAGCCCGGCGGTCTTGTGCTTGCGTTAAGAAATTCCAGGAAAGGATGGCTCCTCATCGTCCAGTGCCCCAAATCCGCTCCCGATGGGCGGCCCATCCGGCGGTTGGGTTGGCGTGGCCAAATCCAGCTTCTTCGGATCCTTTTCAAACTGTTCGATTTCTTTCAGCGCCTGGAGCCGATGTGCTTGTTCATCTTCTCCGGTTGCGGGTGGAACGCCGTTCAGCCAAGTCTTCAATTGACGCACCTTAAGCGAAGCAACCGCTCTGACTTCGGGAGAAGCTGCGTCATTTGTGGCAAGCGCGAGCAAGTCATACAGAGCCACGTCATCGACGACTCTCTCAATTGCGCCTCTATAATCCGTTCCGCGTGGAGCTTTCCACGTCGCACTTACGATCGCGTCAATTATTTCTTCCAGGCTCGGATTCGAACCGTCACGCGCATGAAACTCCACGAGCCTCGCCGCCCGCTCAGGATTGAACAGGAATTGCAGTGTGTGTTGCGCCACTGCCTCCGCGGGAGCCAGAGCATCAAACGCAGGGCTTGTTCGAATCTTGAAGTGTTCCCGTCCTCGTTCGTAATCCGGCGGTCGCGGCGGAATCATCTTTAACAGTGGTTCCGGTAAAGCCAACGCCTCTGGCTTCAACGTCGCGAGCACAGCCGCCAGCGCCCTTCGTTGCTCTGCCGCATTCACAATCTTGGTCGGCGTTTGTCCATCGCCGCGCAGAGCAAAAACATAGTCCATCCCGCCAACAAGCTTGCTCGCCGCCTCCACCTGATAGCGGTGCAGCATGTAAATCGGCACAAGGGCATCCTCAATCGTCGCCAGCGGGTCGCCTTCGCGAATATTGTTTTCGCCGAACCGCTTCAGTGCGACAGCGCGCACCGTCATCAACCGGTTCAGCTCATCAATCGCGTTCGCTCCCGTGTCCCACAGATGCGCCAGACTGCTGGAAGACCCCGTCGGCCGCGCATCCTGATCCGTCAGGAATCGCAGCCCGCGCGCAAACGCATCGTTCAGAATCTTGTTCAGTGCAGAGGATTCATCTGTCCCCTGAGGAAAATCCTGGTATCCCCATGAAATCGCAACTTTGTCCCAATCGCCAATTCCCTTCGCGTACGCTTCCGATAAATCCGGCACGCCATCCGCCCCGAGCTTCACGTACGGCGGAGGATAATCCATCACTGACGACCGGTTTACCGTGCTTGACGAATAGTTGTGCTCCAGCCCAAGCGTGTGTCCCACTTCATGCGCCGCAAGTTGCCGCAAACGCGCCAGCGCCATTTCCAGCATCTTCGGTGAAACCGGCTTTCCTTTTTCGTAAGGTGCCAACAATCCTTCCGCAATCAAGTAATCCTGCCGCACGCGCAGCGAACCAAGCGTCACATGCCCTTTGATAATTTCTCCCGTTCGCGGATCAATCACTCCCGCGCCATACGACCATCCCCGGGTCGCGCGATGCACCCACTGAATCACGTTGTAGCGCAAATCCATCGGGTCCGCGCCTTCCGGCATCAGTTCCACGCGAAACGCATTCTTGTATCCCGCGGCCTCGAACGCCTGATTCCACCAGCGTGCTCCCTCTAGCAACGCGGAACGAATCGGCTCCGGCGCACCGCGATCCAGGTAATAGACAATCGGCGCAACCGGTTCGCTCATCACCGCACTCGGATCCTTCTTCTCCAGCCGGTGCCGCGCGATGAACCGCTTGTTGACGTGCTCGCCGACAGGCGTTGCATAATCGAAATACGAAATCCCAAAATAGCTTCCGCGCGGATCATAAACGCGAGGCTTGTATCCCGGCGGCGGCAATTGCACAAACGAATGATGTTCACGCACCGTAACCGCCTGCGGATCGGGAGTCACTTGCCGCACCCAGCCACCAGGATCATCTCCAGCAAACGTCAGCGTCGCTTCCACTTCCGTGTTCAGCGGAAAATTCTTCGTATTCGCCAAATAAATCGCTGACCGCGATCCCTCCAGATGAAAATTTCCCTGCTTCGTCCTGCGCAGCGCTCCCGTCACGCCATGCGCATCGCGCAAATAAAACTCAGTCGCGTCAACCAGCACGCGTTCGCCTTCCTCCGCGGCTAGTGAAAAGCCCCAAATCACGGACTCGGCAAACGAATCGTGCACCGCTTTCCGCTCATACGGATCATTCGAGATCGCCCGATAATTCAGATTTTGCTGCACCAGCAAAATTTTCGGTCCGATTCGTTCGAATCGCACAACCCGCGTCGCGCCAAGCTGCCCGCGATCCAGTCCAATATCATTCGAACCAATCCCGGCTGGCAGTGAACTCTGATACAGAAAATCCAAATCCCACTTGTCAATCTCCAGCCAAAGCTTCCCCTGCTTCGCGTCCCAATAAAGGTTGAAATATCCGGGCATCTTCTGCGCATCTTTCGTTTTCTCGGCGATTGTCTGTGGGGCAGCAGACTGCGGCGTTTGCGCGCGCAAATGGACTGGCGCTGAAATCAAAAGAGAATTCAATACGAATATCGCGCGCTTCAACATTTTCATTGCCTCCAAAAGAACTGAAACCTTTTACACCAGATGCCATCCAGACGCACAATTTTTGCTTTGATATAATTAAAGTTTGAGATCCGATCCAGCCGTGTCAAAACTCCGCATCTCCGTCGTGCAGTATCTCAACACAGCTCCCCTCGTCCGCGGCTTCACGCACGGCCCATTAAAAGACAAGTACGACCTCTCCTTTACCGTTCCATCGCAATGCGCCGACGCGCTGCGCACTGGCGCCGCTGATGTTGCCATCATCCCCGCCATCGAGTATCAGCGCATCCCCAACCTCGTCATTCTTCCCGATCTCTCCATCGCTTCCAAGGAACGCGTCCGCAGTCTGCTCATCGTTTCTCGCGGACCAATTCGATTCGCTGGAAAAATTGCTTTAGACCGTAGCTCCCGCAGCACCCAGGCGCTCACGAGAATCCTCTGCGCCAATCGTTGGAACATCGCACCCGAATTTCGCGAAGCCGATCCTGACATTGAAAAAATGCTCGCAAACTCCGACGCCGCCCTCGTCATCGGCGATCCCGCTTTGCGCCTCGCCATCGCCGCCGAGAATAAAGCCAAGCCTGGCCGCGACGGCGAATGGATCTGCGAAGGCACCACCGTTGGCCTTCCTCAATTCCCTTCACTCCACATTTACGACGTAGTTCGCGAATGGTGGCAGCTCATGGAACGCCCCGCTGTCCTCGCCGTCTGGGCCGCGCGCAAAGAAATCGTCACCGATGCGCTCGCCGACGAATTTCTCGATTCCCTGAATTTTGGCCTGAAAAATCTGGACGCCATCTGCAAAGTAGCGTCCGCCGAAATGAACCTGCCCGAAAAAGAGCTGAAGCTCTACCTCAAAACCAACATTGATTACTCACTCGACGACGAAAACCGCAAAGGCCTACTCGCCTACTACTCTCACGCCGTGAAACTCGGCCTCCTCGAAAAACTCAATCCCATCTCCATCGCCGGCCGCACCGGCGTCCCCGCCCGCTACATGGATTTCACCTGGGCTAAAACTCCTCGGTAGCAAAGTTGTTCGTCTCAACCTGAAACGTTCCCACCCGCGAACCCTTAACTCCTTCTCTTACTCCTCATTTTCATTTCCAATTCTTCAACTGTCTTCGGCCAATCCTCCCGCAGCAATCTCGAAAATGCACGATCGGCCAGCAACTTTCCCCCTGTCTGGCACCTCGGACAATAATCTGTTTCATTCGACGCGTACTTGATCCGCTGCACTTTCTCCCCGCATCGTGGACACTCTTGCTTGTACTTCCCATGCACCGCCATCTCCGGACGAAACGCGGTTACACCCTCCGGAAAATCGTCACCCGTCTCCGCTCGTAGTCGTTCTGTCCACTCCGTCAAAGATTTCCGCGTCGCTTCAAACAGCCGGGCAATCTCTTCGTCCGTCATCTTCCGCGTCTGCAAAACCGGCGACAGCCTCGCTTCCCACAATATCTCATCCGAATACGCATTCCCGATTCCGCTGAACCATTCCGGATCCGTCAGGGCTCGCTTCAGCGTGTGATTCTCCGATCGCAGTACCTTCGCAAACTCCTCGCGCGTCGCGGAAAAAATCTCCAGCCCGCCGCGATCGAATTCTGCCAACCCTTCCATGCCTCTCGCCAAATACAACGATGCCCGCTTCTGTGATCCCGCCTCCGTCCACAGCAAACTCCCATTTTCAAAATCAAACGCCGCCAAATGCTGCTTCGAAAGCTTTTTCCCTTTCGTCCCCCAATGCAGCCGCCCCGCAATCATCAAATGCAGCACTAACCAAATTTCCTCTTCCAGCCCAATGCAAATCCGCTTCCCCACCCGCCTTAACTCAACCACTCTTTTCCCGATCGCACTCGCAACCGGGGGCTCCACGCTCCGCAACAAAAATGGGCTCACTATCCGCAAACTCTCGAGCCTCTTCCCGAGAATCCGCTTCTCCAGCGCCTCAATATAAATGGTTACGTCCGGCAGTTCCGGCATCGCGTCTTTCCACAAAAGCGATTGTTTCAGAGTAGCCGAAATCTGCGAAATCTCCTGAAAAACAGCCGAAAATTCACCAAAGCAGGCCGATTCGGCTAAAATAAATGAGAAAAGGAACCTTCGTGGCCCTGACCAAACAACAAGCCCTCGCAATGCTCGAATCTGATGACCTGCTCGGCATCGGCATGGAAGCCCATCAGCTGCGCATGAAGAAGAACGACCCGCGCGTCGCCACCTATCAAATCGACCGCAACATCAACTACACCAATTTCTGCACGGAATACTGTTCGTTCTGCGCGTTCTACCGTCCGCTCGGCTCTAAAGAGGGTTACATCCTGAGCTTCGAGGAAATTTTCAAGAAGATCGAAGAGATGATCGAGCTCGGCGGCAACGGCGTTCTCCTCCAGGGCGGCCTCCACCCCGATCTGCAAATCGAGTATTACGAAAACCTTCTGCGCTCCATCAAGCAAAAATTTCCCATGGTTCATCTGCACTGTTTTTCGGCGCCGGAAATTCTCTGCATCGCGGAAGTCAGCGAACTTTCCATCGAAGACACAATTCGCCGCCTCATGGACGCAGGCCTCGCTTCCATCCCCGGCGGCGGCGCAGAAATCCTCGACGATGAGATTCGCTCCAAAATTGCGCGCCTCAAATGCACCAGCGACGATTGGGAAGAAGTTCATCGCATCGCGCATAAACTCGGCCTGCGCACCACGGCCACGATGATGTTCGGCTGCGGCGAAGAATTGAAGCACCGCGTAAATCACCTCGACCGCATTCGCCGCATTCAGGAAGACACCGGAGGCTTCACCGCTTTCATCCCGTGGATTTTCGCGCCGGAGCACACCGCGTGGGGCAAGAAAGTCGAACAAACCACTGCGGTCGACTATCTAAAGACGCTCGCCGTCAGCCGCCTCTATCTCGACAATATTGACCACATTCAATCGAGCTGGCTTACGCCCGGAATCAAGGTCTGCCAGGTCGGCCTGCAATTCGGTGCTGACGACGTCGGCAGCATCCTCATCGAGGAAAATGTCGTCTACGCTGCCGGTGTCCGCAATCGCACCAACGAAAGCGAACTCCGGCGCATCATCTCCGACGCCGGCTTTATCCCGGCCCAGCGCGACACCCTCTACCGCTCTTACGCTCTGAAATAAGAATCAGGATTTCTTACGCAAACGAAACAGGAGCTCAACTTCCGCTCCTTCGGGTAAATCAATTTTGTCCTCGGTGTGAAACGCGCCGTTTTGATAGCGCGCACGAACAGGTCGCGTGGTTTTTGCAGGTGATTCTTCTTGCTCCGCCGAGCGCGAAGATTTTCCAGAGACTTCATCCAACGCTTCATTCGCGAGCGCATCCGCTTCTGCGTTTTGTTCCCGGTAAACGTGGTCAATGCGAAATGAAGCAAGCGCCTGCGACATTTTCCTCGCGCGCTCAAAAAGCGGCTTCAAATCTTCACTCTTCACCTTATACTGCCCCCGCATCTGCTTCACGAGCAATTCCGAATCGCTCTCGATCCGCAGAGCGCGAACCTGATTCGATTGCGCCCAATCAAGCGCCGCGATCAATCCATAGTATTCGGCAACGTTGTTCGTCATCCGGCCGATATATTTCTTCAGCCGCGCCACCACTTCGCCTTTCGGATTGCGAACCACAACGCCATAGGACGCCGGTCCAGGATTTCCCCGTGAACCGCCATCAATATTCGCACGATATGCTGCTGGCTTTGTTTCGGGCTCCGGTTCGCCGAAAAGCCCGGCTCCATGTGAAGGAGTCTTGGAGGATCGGGCCATCACGCGGCGCTCGACGCGGCTCCTTCTTTTGCCACAGATGCTGGTTCCGCGGCATACAAAATACGATTGCACGTTTCGCACTGAATGATGTTGTGATTCTCCGGGCGGCGAATCTCCTGGTAGGTGTGGGGCAAAATTCGCATGCCGCAGCCACGGCACTGCTCGTTCATCGCCTCTGCAAGAGCCACCCCATGGTGACGGTTCCCCACACGCGAATAAATCGCGATCAATTCTTCCGGAATTAACGCAGCTATTTTTTCTCGCTGTGCCAAATCCGAGTCGAGTTCCGATTTTCTTGCAGCTGCCAGCGCTTCAATATTCTTCCGTTCCGTAGCGAGCGAGATCTCCGCCTCTTTCAATTTCGCTTCAGCCGCTTTGCTTTCCCGTTCCGCCTCTTCAACAGCCATCATTTGTTCCAGCTGGCGGTCTTCCGCAGCCGATGCTTCCGATTCTGCGTGCGCAATTTCGTGTTGCAATGCTTTGTACGCTTCGTTGGTTTTTACGGACGCGCTTTGGTCGCGGTATTTCCGCGCGCGTTCGCGCCACTGATTCACGTCGAGCTCAAACTTCTTGCGTTCCGTTTGTGCATGCGCATGCTTCTCCTTCGCGGCTGCAGCTCCCGCTTTCGCGCCGTTCAGCATCGCGTCGGCGTCCTTGATTCGTTTGGGAAATGTCTCGAGCTCTGTGCGCAGCGCGGCAATGCGCAAATCAAGGCGTTGCAGTTCCAGAAGCTGAGGAATTGCGGGATTCATGGAGACTGAAGTTTAGCACACGGTGAAGAATCAGCTTTGCTGGGAAAAGGCAAAACGGGACGAGCGATTGGATGCTCGTCCCGTTCTCATACTCAGAATTTAGAAGAAATTACGTCGCAGTTTCGCGGCGGACAAGAAACGCGTCGATCAAATAACCGATCCCGACCGCGAGAGGAATGAACCCGAAAGCCGCTGCGGCGAGTGTTTCTCGCTCGCCGGCAACCTGAGCGATTGCCGCAAACGTCGCCATGTAGCCGACGGCGCCGCTAATGCAAAGAATCCCGTAGCGTCGCGAGCGGCTCACCTGCGATGCTTCCGGCTCCATCGGAATATCCACGCCGCGTGCAATCGCCGCAAGGCGCTCTTCCGAGCGCAGTCTGCGCACGCGGTAATACGTAAACATCGCTGCAATAGGAATTCCCAAAGACAAAATCACTGCGACGAGACCAATCAAATCTGCACCCATAACGTTCTCCTTCTGTTCCGTCTGCCGAATTTCAAAGTATGGTCAAACCACCTGGCCCGAGGTGACCGTAAGTAATGACGTTCTGAAATAAGGTACGAATAGATTTAGAGAAAAGTTCCGGAAAGAATTATCGAAGGGCTACTGAATTTCGGAAACTTGCATCGTCTGGTCGGCCGCCAGGTTGGGGTAGCGAATGCCGGAGCCTTCTGGGGGTGCACCGGGATGCCTCGCCACAACCTTATATTCTCCCGAATCGCCGTTGCATTCGACGCTGTAGAAATAGCCGTCGCGTTCGGGCTTGGACATGGTTAGCGAACCATTTGAGATAAGTTCATCGACGGAAACGCAGTGCGTGTTAAGCGCAATGTTGCTGCGTTCGGCCTGCGCGATGGCAACAAGATCTCTGCGGACTCCCGTGAGACTTATGGCTTGTGTAGGCGCAGTGCCGGAGTCGGTTTTCGGCATTCTCTTCGTCGTGAAGTAGAAGATGCCCAATCCGACCGCAAGACAAACGAGTAGCCCAACGACCTTGCCCATAAGCCGAGTTTGGACCTCTCCCCAATCGTCGGCAACAAAATCTAAGCTATCCGTGCGAAAGAAACAACCACGAGGTCTTTTGACATTTCTCACGTAACTCGAATATAAACATGCCCTCTCCCGCGGCGATTCACGTCTCGCCTGCATTTATACGCTCGCCAATGGCGGCACCGAATACCTTCAAATGTGCTGGTCGGAAAATTACA